>JAESFH010000012.1_pt1 | contig 833628 bp, 798 predicted proteins | sample 9269381 | NCBI WGS metagenome assembly JAESFH01 (sample SAMN14504062, study PRJNA617094) | algae metagenome | isolation source: Aphanothece sp. CMT-3BRIN-NPC111 and co-occurring heterotrophs from well... | place: USA: Clark Mountains Wilderness, California | collected 2010-04-18
TGGAGCGGGTGAAGGGAATCGAACCCTCGTCATCAGCTTGGGAAGCTGCTTCTCTACCATTGAGATACACCCGCGTGCACAGCGATAGATGCTGGAAATTGCGGTGGGCGTCAAGCGAGAGTGCGTAGCGTAGGGCAAATGGATGCTCTCTCTTTATGAGCTCAACACACCCGCTGATGCCAAATCTGCCCTAGCGTAAATGGATTGGGCTTTGCAGGGGGAACGATGAGCTACTATCAATAAATATTCGAAGCGCACATCGCTCATCTGCACTACGAGCCCTATGCCTACACCGTCGTCTTCGTGCCCGACGACCTTGCTGCCCAATTGCCACTCGACCGCTTTCCGCGCCTGCGGATCGAGGGTGAACTTAGCGAACTGCCGTTCAACGCTGCGATGATCCTTCGCAACAGGGACGGCACATGATCGTGTCGCCAGAACTGCTCAAAGCCGCAGGCCTGCGCGTCGGGAATATCGTGGAGATACGCTTCAACATCGCTGATCAGGAAGGCGTTGCCGTTCCGGAGGAACTGCAAACCGAATTGGACAATGATCCGCAAGCTGAAGCAGCATGGTCTGCGCTGACGCCGGGGCGACGGCGCGGGCTGGCTCATCTGGTAGCAAAACCCAAGGGCGATGCGATCCGGCGGCGCAAGGCTCAGGAACTTGCCGAGGCTCTCCGCACCGGAACGCCTTTACCCGGAATGGTGCGGCGTACGGCAAAGCCGGCTGGAGCCGACTAGCGCTTTAGCCGCCCTCTTGGTCTGCCAGCACCATATCCGATGCTAGGCTTGGATCAGTTTTGTCACCCGCTTGGCCGCTCTGCGTTGCCCTAGCAACAAGGGAGGCAGCGATGCGCGGAGATGAGATCGGTCAATCCAGGAGGCTAAGGTGGGCCGGCTTGTGCCTTGGCTTTGCACTGGGCGGGTTCTTTGATGGCATTCTGCTCCATCAAGTGCTGCAATGGCATCATCTCCTGAGCGGGGTTGAGCAGGCGCGCCAGGACATAAAGGTGTTGATCCTTGCCGACGGGCTCTTCCACCTGTTCATGTATGTCATAGCCGGCTGTGGGCTTTGGCTGTTGTGGCGGTCGCGTAAACACTTCGCTCTTGCAGGCAATGATCGGGCCTTGTTCGCGGATGTATTGCTCGGCTTTGGCACCTGGCATGTCGTGGACGCGATCTTGTCCCATTGGGTCTTGGGCATTCATCGCATCCGCATGGATGTCGACAATCCCCTGCTTTGGGACCTACTTTGGCTTGCCCTCTTCGGCAACGTGCCGATCATGCTTGGCTGGTTATTCAAGCGCGCACAGGGCCATAAGACTCACGCAGCCATGAGTTCGCCCCTGGCCCTTGCCTTGGCCGTTCTCGTTTCTGGTTCGATTGCCGCCGCGCCCCCGCCGTCGAGCGGACCTGTCATGGTGCTGTTTGCGCCCGGCACAACACCCCAACAAGCCATGGCGGCGTCTCAAGCCTTGGCGGGTCGGCTGATCTGGACCGACCCTTCCCAACAATTATGGGCAATCGATCTGCCCCAAGGCAGCAATGCCGCTGCCTTCTACAATTATGGCGCGTTGCTCGTCAGCAATTCCATCCTGCCTGCCGGGTGTCTGGACTGGATCAAAGTCTAAGCGCGCTTTGAAGCGCCGCTTCTAGCCAGCAAATGGCTTGAAATGCTTAGAAAGCTTAAGCGTTTGCGCCTGATAGTTCGAACCCAGTGCCGAGCCATAGAGGCGGTCCGGCGCTTCGGCGAGCCGCTCGTAGACGAGCCGCCCGATGGTTTGCCGATGGCCCAGCAGAAACGGCACTTCGCGGCTGCGCACTTCGAGCACAGCGCGGCTGCCGGTGCCGCCGGCCGGTGAATGGCCGAAGCCAGGATCGAAAAACCCGGCATAATGCACGCGGAACTCACCCACGAGCGGATCGAATGGCACCATTTCGGCGGCATGGCTGGGCGGTACATGCACCGCCTCATCCGAGACCAAGATATAGAACTCGTCAGGATCAAGGATCAACTCGTCCCGCCCACGGCTATAAAGCGGGTCCCAGAAGTCGAGGACCTCGAGCGCGGCCTTTTTGTCCACATCTACCACCGCCGTGTGGCGGCGTGAGCGGAACCCAACGAGACCATCCCGACCGTTCCCCTTAAGGTCGATCGAGAGCGCTACCCCATCGCCCACCTGCACGGAATGATCGAACACTAGCGTGTCGCTGGCGTGGAGCGCCTGGTGCTCGGCGGCAGTCAGGCGGTTGTCGCCCGAGCGGAACCGCATCTGGCTCAACCGCGAACCGGTTCGAGCCAGGATCGGAAAGGTGCGCGGGCTGATTTCGAGGTAGAGCGGCCCGTGATAGCCTGCAGGCATCTGGTCAAACCCGCGTGCCCGGTCACCGATGACGCGGGTAAAAACATCGAGCCGTCCTGTCGAACTCTTAGGATTGGCCGAAGCGCTGACGTCTAGGGGTAGGGACAGGCTTTCCTGCAACGGCACAAGGTAGACGCAGCTGCGCTCCAGCACTGCTCCCTTGGTCAGATCAATTTCATGCAGCTTGAGCGCCTCTATACGCTCGGCAACCGAATGGCTTGGACCAGGCAGGAAGCTGGAGCGCACGCGATAGGCGACATCGCCAAGGCGCAGATCAAGGCTTGCCGGCTGCACCTGGTCGGCATCGAACGGTCGCGCCGTGCTGATCGCCCCCTGCCGCGCCAGAAGCTCGATCAACCGCGCCGGAAAGACGCCTTGCGGCCACAGCTGTTGCTTGTCCATCGAGTTTCCCGCGTGTACTTGGCTGTTCCTACTGTTATTGACGTCCGCAGGCAATTAGCTTTAGATCGGCTTCCAGTGGTGATTTGGCCGGTCGCTTGCAGCCACTTAAAACAAGTTGCTAAAGACCGTTATGGAACCGGCCGCCATTTATGCGTGCCGGTTTTTTGTTGTGAAAGCGTGACTGATGTCCAAGGCCAAAAATCCTCTCAACGATCCGGCCCGCCGCTCCGCCGAAACACAGTTGGTTCATGGCGGTACCAAGCGATCCAACTTCAACGAGACCAGCGACGCTTTGTTTCTGACCTCGGGCTACAGCTATCCGACGTCCGATCATGCCGAGATGCTGTTCAAGGGCGAGATCCCCGGCGGCCACAATTACTCGCGCTTTGCGAACCCAACGGTCGATGTGTTCCAAAGCCGCATGGCCCTTCTCGAAGGAGCCGAAGCCGGTCGCGCCTTTGCTAGTGGTATGGCGGCGGTCACCAATGCAGTGATGAGCCAGGTCAAGGCCGGCGATCATATCGTTGCCTCGCGCGCTTTGTTTGGCGGCTGCCGCTATGTGGTGGAAGACTTCATGCCGCGCTGGGGCGTCGAAACGACGCTCGTCGATGGCCGCGACCCTGAAAATTTTGCACGCGCCATGCGGCGGAACACCAAGCTGGTGTTCATCGAAACGCCCACCAATCCGACACTGGAATTGGTCGATATCCGCGCCGCTGCCGATATTGCCCATGCCCATGGCGCCGTGCTGATCGTCGACAACGTCTTTGCCACCGCACTATGGCAGAAGCCGCTCGAATTGGGGGCCGACCTCGTCACCTATTCGGCGACCAAGCACATCGACGGGCAGGGCAGGGTACTCGGCGGTATTGTCCTGGGCTCCAAGAAGCTCATCGAAGGCGATGTGCACACCCTTTTGCGCCACACCGGCGCTACACTGAGCGCCTTCAACGCCTGGGTGCTGCTCAAAGGGCTGGAAACCTTCGCCCTGCGCGTGCGCCAGATGACAGACAGCGCCACCAAGATCACCGAGGCGCTGGCCAGCCATCCCAAAATCAAAAAGGTAATCTACCCGCATCACTCCAGCCATCCGCAATACGATCTGGCCAAACAGCAGATGCAGACTGGCTCCACCTTGGTCGCCTTCGAGGTTATCGGCGGTCAGGAGGCGGCGTTTACCTTGTCGGACTCGCTGGCCGTGATCCTGATCTCCAATAATCTGGGCGATGCCCGCTCCATCATCACCCATCCCCGCACCACGACGCACCAACGCCTGAGCGAGGAAGTACGGCTAGAAACCGGCGTAACGCCCGGCCTGCTGCGTCTGTCGGCCGGGTTGGAAGCCAGTGACGATCTGATTGCGGATTTGATGTATGGTTTGGATCAGGTTTAGACCCATGCGGAGCCGTTGCTTGTGATGTACCCCCACCTAGCCTCCTTCTCAAAGAGGGAGGAATACTTCTGTGGTAGTGATCGCAATTTCATACACACACAAAACTATCCCTCCCCCTTTCAGGGGGAGGCTAGAGGGGGGTATTTGCGAGCACTGTGCGCCCTCGTCTTATTCCTCCTTGCCGCCCCTGTCTTCGCTCAGGCTTTGCCCTACCATGCCGACCCCAGCGCGCGCGAAATGTCGCCGACGCTGACGCCTGTTCCTGCCATCCGCTTCCTCACCACTGCCGATTTCCCACCCTTCAACTTTCGCGACGCAAATGGCGAGTTGATAGGTTTCAATATCGACTTGGCACGCCGCATCTGCACTGAAGCCAATGTCGCCTGCACCATTCAGGCTTGGCCCTGGGAACAAGCCGCCGACGCGTTGAGCGATAGCCAGGGGGATGCGTTGATTGCCGGTCTTGATATGAGCCCCGAGAATGGCGCGCGCTTTGACTTCACGGCGGTCTACATGGCCTTGCCTGGCCGGTTCGTTACGCGCTTGCCCGACGCTGAGAACTTTGGCGCCAACACCCTGGAAGGCAAGACCATTGCCGTGCGCACCGGTAGTGCGCACGAAGCGTTCATGAAGCGCTATTTGCCCAATGCAAGTTTGCAGGGCTTTGCCACCGAACTTGATGGCCTTGCTGCCGTGCGCGACAACGCCGTTGATGGCTTTTTCGGCGATGGCATGCGCTCGTCATTCTGGCTCAACGAAAACCTGACGTGCTGCGGATTTGCCGGCGAGCCCTATTTCCGGCCAGCGTTGTTTGGCGAGGGCCTATCCATCGCTGTTCCAGCCGGAAACGACGCTATCCGCCATGCCATCGATTGGGCGTTGATCAAGCTCAAGGACAATGGCACTCTGGACGAGCTGTACCTGCGCTGGTTTCCGGTGGGCTTTTACTGAGGCATACGACGGTGCCGCGCCCGCGCCGCCACCTCGATGGCTGCCGTCGTCAGCCGGTCCAGATCGAGCTTGTCGCGCAGCATTTCTAAAAAGCGTAGCTCTTCCTGCTCGAGATGCAGATCAACCGAAGTCACTTCCACGGCAACGGCATAAGCGGTGTCTTGCAGCTTTTTCGGTAGCGCCGCGATAGCATCGTCCATCACGCCATCCAGTCCGCCAGGCCCGTTGAGCTTGTCGGCACATTCATTGGCAACCGCAGCCAGCCGGCCCTTGTCGAACCCCTCGAACACCGGCAAGCGCCCGATCAGCGTTTGAATGCGCACCAGCTCCCGCTCGGTCATCTGGCTATCCGATGAGGCTGCCAGCACCATGAGGTGGATCAGCGCGTCGTGGGCTTGGTTGTGCATGGAATGGCGTTCCGTTGATAAGCAATGCGCCAACAGGTAGGCGGGCAACCCAGCCTTGGCAAGCTGCTGCGACATTGACGGCGCTGGCTGGTAATGCAACACACCGCCATTCCATTCCCCCGAAAGGCATGAGCCCTTGTCGCCCGCTTCCTTGCCCCCGCTTGATCCCGCATTTTTCGAAGCTGCCCAGATGGCCAAGGCCTGGCCGTTTGAAGAAGCACGCAAGCTGATCAAGCGCCTGGAAAAGTCGGGCAAGGGCGAGGCCCTGTTCGAGACCGGCTATGGCCCCTCGGGCTTGCCCCACATCGGCACCTTCGGCGAAGTGGCGCGCACCACCATGGTGCGTACGGCCTTTCGCCTGTTGACGCGCGACCAGATCCCCACGCGCCTCCTGTGCTTTTCAGATGATCTCGATGGCATGCGCAAGATCCCGGATAATGTTCCCTCCAAGGAGGCTATGGAGCCGCATCTGCAAAAGCCGCTGACCTCGGTGCCGGACCCTTGGACCAATGAGTTCGCAAGCTTTGGCGACCACAACAACGCCATGCTGCGGCGCTTCCTCGATACTTTCGGTTTCGACTACGAGTTCGCCAGCGCCACCGACTATTATCGCTCGGGCAAGTTCGACGCCGCGCTCCTGCGCGCTGCAGAACGCTATGACGACATTATGAAGGTGATGTTGCCAACGCTCGGGCCGGAGCGCCAAGCGACCTATTCACCCTTCCTGCCGATCTCGCCAATCTCTGGCCGCGTACTTTACGTGCCCATGAAGGAAGTCAACGCCAAGGACGGCACAATCACCTTTGCCGACGAGGACGGCCACGACACCACCGTGCCGGTCACCGGCGGCTACGTGAAGATGCAGTGGAAGCCCGATTTCGGCATGCGCTGGGCGGCGCTAGGCGTCGATTTCGAGATGTTCGGCAAGGACCATCAGACCAACGCACCGATCTATGACCGCATCTGCGAGATTCTAGGCGGCAAGGCTCCGGAACACTATGTCTATGAGCTGTTCTTGGACGATCAGGGCCAGAAGATTTCCAAGTCCAAGGGCAATGGCCTGACGATCGATGAATGGCTGAGCTATGCCAGCACGGACAGCCTCGGGCTCTACATGTTCCAAAAGCCCCGCACGGCCAAGCGGCTGCATTTTGACGTCATCCCGCGGGCGGTTGACGAATATTACAGCTTTATCGCTGCCTATCAGGGGCAGGACGCTGCCGCACGGCTCGAGAACCCCGTGTTCCACGTCCACTATGGCGCCGTGCCGACACCGGACGTGCCACTCAGCTTCGCGCTGCTGCTTAACCTGGTGGCGACGGCGAATGCCCAAGACACCAAGGTGATGTGGGGCTTTATCGGCCGTTACCTTCATGGCGCCACGGCCGCAACGCACCCCGAACTCGATAAGCTCGCCGGCTATGCCGTGCGCTACTTCAACGACAAGGTAAAGCCGTTCAAGACCTACCGTGCCCCGACCGAGCAGGAACGCGCCGCCTTGCAGGATCTGCACGATCGCCTTGGCGCATACCAAGGCTCAACCGATGGCAGCGCCCTGCAGGACCTTGTTTATGCTGTGGGCAACGAACACAAGTTCGAGCCCCTGCGCGACTGGTTCAAGGCCATCTACCAGGTGCTACTCGGCGACGACCAGGGTCCGCGCTTCGGTTCGTTCATTGCCCTCTTCGGCGTTGTTGAAACGCGCAAGCTGATCGCCGATGCCTTGGCCGGGAAGATGCTGAAGTCGGTGTAAGAGACGGTGCCCGCCTTAAGTGGGTACATCATCTTCTTCCTGATGCTCCAGGATATCACCCGGCTGGCAATCAAGGTAGCGGCAGATCGCGTCCAGTGTATCAAAGCGTATGCCCTTGACCTTGCCTTGCTTGAGCAGGCTGAGATTGGCCTCGGTTATGCCGATATACTCGGCAAGGTCCTTGGATTTGACGTTCCGGCGCGCGAGCATGACGGCGAGGTTGATCCTGATCGCCATGGCTAGATGAACTGGCTGTTTTCTTCGGCGATCGCGGCGGCTTTCTCCATCGCCCAGCACAGGGATGCAACGGTGGCCGCAAAGAGCGCCAGCAGCAGTGCATCGCTATCGAGCTGGACGGTGAATTGCCGTTTGCCTGGTGCTGCGCTCCAGCTCAACAGAAGGATCAGCAAGGTGAAGCTTATTGGCTTGGTGATGACTGACAGCCCTACGCCGGCCGCAAAGTCCCTAAGGCCCGCAATGCCCATGGCCGCAAATGGGCGACCTTGTGCAAATTGGGCAAAGCAGACGCGTAAGCGAAGCAAACCCCACGACAGCGGCGCAACAGCAAGCAATGAAATGACTGCGGCACCAAAGCGCTGTACCGGTCCAAACACCTGCACGACATCGGCCGCAAGACCACTCGAACGCATAACTGCCTCGTGATCCACCAACGCCCAATAGCCGGCAATGGCAAGCGGTAGCAGTGCGGCAATGGCCGAGGCCGCAACAGCCATGAAGTTGAACAATCGCGCAGTGCTGACATGAACAGGAATGCTGGTGTTGCCGATCTGTCCGGCATCTAACGGCTTGGCTCTCAGGTCGATCATTGGTGCTGTCCCCTATGCATCCTGAATCTTAGCGCGATAATTATTGCTTGACAACAATAAAATTCTGCAAAACAACTATACACAGTTGTGGAACAATAAGGATCGTCTCAATGCCTCCGGCAAAAGCTTTCGCTCTCCTCGTCTTGCTTGCAGCGGGAACAACAAGTGCCCACGCAGCATCAACCACTCAAAACGGCCAGGTTTCCGTTGCACAGGTGATGGAACTGGCTTCTCGCGCTCAAGCCGAACCGGAGGTTCGCATGACCTTGATTGCCTATCTTTCGGGTTTGGGTGAAGCGACCGGTATCGTTGCGTCCGAAGCTGAAGCACGCAGCGGTTTATCCATGAACTGTTCCGGGTCATTCAGCCTTAACACTAATGCCGCTATCGCGGCGCTAACGGCAGCAGCGCCCGAGCGCAGCAACTGGACTGAAACGGCTGCGACCCCGATCATCATCAAGGACATGTTCCGCCGCGCCAATTGCCGATGATATAAGGCGAATGAACGAAGGCTGGTTTCGGCCAGCCTTTGTCGCCTAGAGCCGTTTCGCTCGAAATCTCGTCCGGAAACTGCAAACCGTCCTATCCGCTGATCGTCCGCAGTAGGGCTTGAGCGTCGTCCGGCACTTCATGAACGACCTTGCGATAGACCCGTCCGTTTGGTGTACGCCGTAACATATCAAGGTCGACCAGTTCACGGCGCAGCAAGGCGAAATCCTGATAGTCATGCCAGCCGCGCAGCATGGCACTGACTTCGGCTTCACTCATCTGCACATCGTCCGGCAACTGCGACCAAACCACCCAAAGTGCCAGCAACTGGTCGGCACGCTTGGACGGCCAACGCAGCAGACGCCCCTCTATGCCGAAGCACCGCGCCACGCGTTTCACGCGTTTGCCGTCCTGCGGGGCAACATCACTCATCGCTAGCTGACGTTTCCACCAAGCTCTTGCGAAAGAAGACGACGCGCTGAGTTTCGCTAAAACCAAGCGATTGGTGCATGGATTGGCTTTGAAGATTAGCGATATCGGTGTCGGAGGCAATTTGAAGGCAGTTCTGTGCGCGGCCCCACTCTTCCACGGCAATAATCAGTTGGCGGGCAATGCCCTGGCGCCGGTATTCCGGCTTGACGTAAATGCCCTCAAGGAAAGCCACTGGCGAGGTATCACAGCCATTGACATAGTCGTGCCGGAGACTGGCCTCCGCAAAGCCAACTGCCATGCCGCCCGCCACGCGTGCAATCAGGTTTATGTTTCCTCGCGGCTCCGCTAAGGCTGCTTTGATGTCAGCGCTATGTTCGCCGATGCCACTGTTTGGCCAAAGCGCCTGCCGCATCTCTGCCCAGTCTGCCGCATCTGCAGTTTTGGCGTCCTCTATGTTCACTGGCTAGCCCAGATAATCCGGGCGATCCATTCCACATCAGAAAGATCAACGACGCGAGGATCATATGCCGTATTAACAGAATGAAGCTCGATCTGCTTGTTGGTCTGGCGCGCCAGGATCTTGACCATCACTTCGCCGTCGCGCGTCTTGACCACGACCCGGTCGCCGCGTCGCACCTGCTCGGTAGGCGAGACTACGATGCGATCCCCCTCCCGGTACAGCGGCTCCATCGAATCCCCTGTAACCTCCAGGGCATAAATCCCGCCTTCTCCTGGCGTCGGCAGGGTAATCTCCTCCCAGCCTTGGCCCGCAGGAAAGCCCGCACTGTCGAAGAACCCGCCCGCGCCCGCTCGTGCTAAACCAAGCAAGGGCACGAACTGGTTCACTGGGCTATTGTCATTCCTCGCCAAAAAAGTGCCGCCCGCCAGAAAGCTCTCAAAGCTTTCTCCAGTGGCTTCCAATATCTTGGAAAGGCTTTCAGTCGATGGCCAGCGCTCCCTACCATCCTTGCTGATCCGCTTGGATGGATTAAAGGCCGTTGGGTCTAGGCCCGCAATTCGTGCCAGCGCAGATACGGATATGCCCTGACGGCGCGCCAGTGCATCAATCCCGTCCCAAATAGCGCCGTGTGAAAGCATGCCAGATCAAAAGGAAAACTGTCTTATCCCTGGAATTTAATCCTATTTGTTCCAAGAGCACAAGCCCCATCAGCCCTGCTTGCAAGCCGCGTTGCCCCTGATTAGGGTCCGGCCATGGACACCCCTCAATTTATCTACAAGATTGCGACCGAGACGAGCTATGCTCTGGAGCGCGACACTGGAAGCTACAGCGGCATGCCGGTTGACGCCGCCGACGGCTACATGCATTTTTCCACGGCCGCGCAATTACCCGAAACGCTTCGCCTGCATTTTGCTGGACAATCCGATCTGGTGCTCCTTGCTGTTGAAACGCACAAGCTAGGTGACAACCTCGTCTGGGAAGCCTCGCGCGGTGGAGCCCTGTTCCCCCATCTTTATGGCGGACCGCTGCCTATCTCAGCAATCACTTGGGAGGCACCTTTGCAAGTTGCCGCCGATGGGTCCTGCCGATTGCCCGAGGCTGTCCGATGATCTTCTCGGCGCTTTCTCCGCTCCTGCGCATTCCAGCCGTTTCGGGTCTGACCCAGCAGGCGCTTCTCAAGATGGATGCCGAAACGGCTCATTCGGCGACCATTTCCGCCTTGCGGCTGGGCCTTGCGCCCGAGCAGCCTCATCCCGACGTCCCCGAACTGCGCACGACACTTTGTGGCCTCGACCTCGGTAACCCCATCGGCATGGCGGCGGGCTTTGACAAGAATGCCGAAGTGCCCCGCCCACTGGCGCTAATGGGCTTTGGCATAGTGGAAATCGGCACCGTGACCCCACGGCCGCAGTCCGGCAATCCCAAGCCGCGCCTTTTCCGTATCGGTCAAAGCGAGGGCGTCATCAACCGTATGGGCTTCAACAATGAAGGCCACGAAGCCGCATTTGCGCGGCTCAAGGGTCTTCGGGTGCCTGCCGCCCTAGGCGTCAATATCGGCGCCAACAAGGACAGCGAGGATTTCGTTACCGACTATGTCCAAGGCGTCCGGCGCTTTGCTGATTTGGCTGATTACCTGACCGCAAACATCTCTTCTCCGAACACGCCCGGCCTGCGCAACCTACAAGCCGACGAAGCTCTGCGCCGGCTCCTGGGCGAGATCCTTGCTGCTCGCGCCCAGGCCAAGACGCGCGTCCCTGTCTTTCTCAAGATCGCTCCCGACCTCGATGAACCCGCGCTCGACGCGATCGCCAAGGTCGTTCTCGCCACCGATCTCGATGGCCTGATCGTTTCCAACACTACGATCACCCGCGACGCTGTGGCCGGTCAGGAAAACGCTGGAGAAACCGGCGGTCTGTCCGGCAAGCCGCTTTTCTTGCTCTCAACCCAGCGCCTCGCCCAGATGCGCCAGCGCGTCGGCGATCTGCCCCTCATCGGGGTGGGGGGCATCCATTCGCCCCAATCGGCCCTCGCCAAGATTGAAGCCGGCGCCAATGCCGTCCAGCTTTATTCGGCTCTGGTCTTTGGTGGGCTCGATCTTCTGGACAACATCAAGCGTGGCCTGACCGCTGCCGTTCGTGCACAAGCCAAGAGCAATATCAGCCAATTGGTGGGCACAAAAACCAATGATTGGGCGGCGGGCAGGGCAGGGCTTTAGCGACCCTCTTATGCCTTCTCAGCGCCTATCGAAAATAGCGCCTCGAACTGCCCATCCTCGATCCGCGCGGCCGCAATCACCGCCTGCGTGCGGCTATCGACATCGAGCTTTTGCAAAATCGCCGATACATGCGCCTTCACCGTCGCTTCCGAAATCGACAGCTCATAGGCGATCTGCTTGTTCATCAGCCCATCGCTGAGCATCATCAGCACCCGCACCTGCTGCGGTGTCAGCGTCGCCAAGCGCCGCATAAGCGCGGTATGGGCATCATCGCCACCGATGGTAGTGCCTTCAGGCACGAACACCTCGCCCGACAACACTGTTTCGATCGCCCGCCGGATTTCCGTCGGCCCCACCGATTTATGCAAATAGCCCGCGGCGCCCAGTTCAAACGCCCGGCGGATGACCGTACTGTCCTCCACCGCCGAAATGATCATCACTGGAATATCGGGATACTGCGCTCGCAACAGCAGCAGCCCCGAAAAGCCGCGCACGCCCGGCATGTTGAGGTCCAGCAGCACCAGGTCGCAGTCCCGGTCGGTATCCAGCGCCGTGCTCAAGCCGTTGAGGTCGCCGGCCTCTTCCACGCTCACCGTCGCATCGCCTCCCGACAGGGTTTGGCGCAATGCCGCCCGGAACAGGGGGTGGTCGTCGACGATGATAATACGGCGGCGGGTCATCAGCCTTGCAGTCTCCTGGGCATTGGCGGTCGGGTACGATACCTAGCCTAGCGCGCCAAATGCCTGCGAAATAGCCTTTCTGGCCATACACTTTTGCAAAATGGGTCAATGCTTAACGGGTTCTTTACCATGTTTTCCCAAGAGTAGCCCTTAGACCTTCGTGTTGAATCGCGAGGGGACCGTCTCTTTTGTGACAGGTAATCCCATGGCCCGCGCCTACTCCATCCACGACGACAACGACTTGGCCAGCGATCCGCAGCCCGGTCAGTGGCAGGCCTTGCGCGGCGAACTGGTCGCACTGCTCGATCAGGTCGAAGGGCGCTATGCCAAAGTGGAGGAGCCAGAACCGGAACCGGCACTTGCCGGACTGACCCAACGGGTCCGTAATCTGCGCGATCAGGTTGTCGGTCCCGAGCCGACAGTCCGCCGCCAAGAAGCGCTGCGTACCGTCAAGCGTGCCGTTGATCGCTTCAGCGAGCGCGACGATGCGACTGTCCATGGCCAACAGGATGCCTTGAGCAAAGCTATAGCCGAGATCCGCGGCCGCCCGATGGCGAGCGTCGCACCTGCCATGGCCCCACGTGATCCAGGCTTTGATTTCCGCGAGCTCAACAGCCTGGTCGGCGGCCTCTCCGGACGGCTGGAACGACTTGAAGGCGAACTGAAAACGCAGCGCAGCACCGCCAGTGTCCGCGAAGTCGCAAGCCAAGTCGAGCAACTTACCCATGTTGTAGAATTGCTGGCTGGTGCTGTGGGCGAAACCGGCCAGGTCAAGCGCCTCGAATCCCAGATCGGCGCCCTGGCAGCCCTGATCCACGAGGCACCCAAGGTTGATCTCAGCACGGTCAACAAGCGCCTTGATGATGTTTCGGCCACCGTTGGCAAGCTCGCCGAACTGCAGGCCCAGCAGATGGAGCGCGAGATCCTGCGCGAAGATGTCCGCGCCGCCGAGCCCAAACCCGAACCGGCCAGCGCCTTGATGCCTGCCATGCATGGCATCGAGAAGAGCGTCCGCAATGTCTACGACCGGATCGATTCGATCGAAAAGAACGTCGCGCTGTCCTCGAGCGATTTCGAACGCTTGACTGCCCAAATGGCCGACTTCACGCAGGCCATGAAGGATCAAAAGACCGCCCCCAACAAGCTCGTGGCCAAGGTCGATGCTCTCGCCACTGCCATTGGCGATCTGCGCACCGCCAATGCCGACGTGTCCGGCCTCAAGGATGATCTCTCGGCCCTGCGCGATGCTGTTATCGCCGGCATGGAGCCGCGCTTTTCGCGCATCGAGACCCAGATCGAGCAGCTTTCCGAGCGCCTCGCCACCCCACCTGACCAGAGCGAAGTTGAAAACCAGCTCAAGCTCCTGATGCAGCGCATGGACGAGACCGGCGCCCAGCTTAATGGCCTTGCCGAACTCTATTCCAAGCCCAGCGATGTAGCCGAGCTTGAAGCCATGGCCACTTTGGTGGCAGAGCGCACCAGCGACGCCATGACCCGCAAGGCGCCCGCACCGGTCGCGATGTTCGGCCCGGAAAGCCTCAAGAGCATCGAAGACCGTATCCAAGGCCTCATCAAGACCGCAGGCAAGGGTCCGGACTACGAAACCATTGCCGCCATGGTTGCGGAAAAGACCTCCGCCGCGGTTACCAAGTCAGCCACCAAGCAAGCCCAGCCCGTCGCCAGCGAAGCCAGCATCAATGCCTTGGAAGAGCGCGTCACGGCGATTTTGAACACCGCAGGTAAAGAAACCGCCGAGCGCCTGACCCGCCTTGAGGCCGCCTTGGCTACGCGCACCGAGCGGACGAGCGAACTTCCCAGAGCCTCTTTGAGTGGCAGTCTGCAGCCGGTCGACGTCACCATAGCGCCACCACCTAAGGCTGAACTGGGGGCCGAGGCCACATCGGGCAAGCTCGATGCCATGCTGATGGCGCTTGCCGCCAACCAGGCCGACACTGATCGCGATATTATGCCGGCCAACCCGGCCGAAGATGCGCCGCTGATCGATCCTGGCTTCAAGGATCCGGGTTCCCTCTGGACTGCGCTCGACACCAAGTTGAGCAACGATACCCAGCCGCAGACGGAGACCCGGCGTGAGCCCGTTCCTGCTCCACGGCTCGACGCTATGCAGCGCCCCAGCTTCAACCCCAGCGAGATCGAGCGTCCGGCCCGGCCGCTGTCAAGCTTTGCTGCTGACACCGATCCGTTCGCGCCGCCACCCGTGCAATCCAGCGCGCCACAGATCGAGCCCCAACCAAGCCAAAGCAGCACCAGCACCTTCGTCGCTGCCGCCCGCCGTGCCCAGCGGGTACGGCAGGAAGCAACAGCCCCAGCCGTTGGCACCGCCGTGGGCGGTTCTGTCATGGGCCGTGCTTTTGCGCGCTTCCGTCCGGCCAAAGCCGAAACCGTTGAAGCGCCAGTTGCTGTGCCACCACTGGAAGCAAAGAAGGTTGCCAAACCTGCTAAGCCAGCTAAGGCCGAAAAGCCCCAAAAGGTCAAAGCGGAAGAACGTGCCAAGCCAGCAGCACCTGTCGCGCCGCGCCTTGGCGAAGGCACCGATGCCGACCTGCCGAGGGCCGGTTTCCTCACCCGTTATCGCCGCCCTCTCCTGCTGGCGGCCGCGCTGGTAACCGTCTCGGTGCTCGCCCTCAATCTGGTCTTGCAGCGTACGGCAGAATTTGCCCCTGAGGCCGCACCTGCCGATACGATCACAACACCTGCGCCCGCTGGCGAGCCCGCGGCCAGTCAGGATGTCTCGCTCGTGCGTCCCGAGCCGCGCGTCATTGACATGATAGACGGTACCGCGACCGGCTCGATCAACCCGGCCAGCGCAACTACCTTCAGCAAGCCACCGGCCGTCACGCCGATGCCCTCGACGCTGATCGCCGCTACATCGGACATCAGCCGGCAGCGCGATCCCTCCCTGATGCTGCCCGCCGTTGCGCCAGAAACCACCGGCAGCATCGCCGCCGATATGCCAACGCCTCCAGTCACCTATGGCTTGCCGCCCGAAGCTGTCGGTCCGCTCGAACTGCGCCAAGCAGCCGCCGACGGAGATGCCCGCGCGCAGTTCGAAATTGCGGCGATCTACACCGAAGGCCGCGCGGTTAGCCAAGACTATGTCGAAGCCGCCAAATGGTACGAGCGCGCCGCCGCCCAGGGCCTGGTTCCCGCCCAGTATCGCCTCGGCAACCTTTATGAGACCGGCACAGGCGTCGAAAAGAACCTCGAGAGTGCCAAGCTCTGGTACCAGCGCGCTGCCGATGCCGGCAATCGCATGGCCATGCACAACCTTGCCGCGCTTTATGCCAGCGGCCAGATGGGCGAGCAGGAGTTCGAAAGCGCTGCCGAATGGTTCCAGCAGGCTGCAGCCCGCGGCATGACTGACTCTCAGTTCAACCTTGGCATGCTTTATGCCCGTGGCCTCGGCGTCGCGCAGGACTTCGAGCAGTCCTACAAATGGTTCTCGCTTGCCGCCAAGAATGGCGATGCCGACGCAGCCGAGGCCCGCGATGACATTGCCAAGTCGCTGAAAGCCGATGCGGTTAGCCGTCTCGGTAGCGATATCACCACTTGGAATGCCGAACCGATCGACCTAGCTGCCAACTATGCGCCGCTCGGCACTTGGTCTACTGCTTTCGACCCAGGCAAGCCGATTACGACCCAGGACGTCGTTGCCAAGGTCCAGCAAGCTTTGACCAAGCTTGGATTTGATGTCGGCACGCCTGATGGTCTCGCCGGTCCCAAGACAGCCGAAGCCATCAAGGCCTTTGAGCGCACTACCGGCATGAGCGAAGTCGGCGCCATCAACCCCCGCTTGCTTGCGGTCCTGGGCAGCCAGCCCGTCTGACATCAAAGCTTGGTTTGACAGAGCCACCTGCCAAACTTAAGCCGGATGGGCAGCAAAGGTTTTCGCCAAAAAGCGGGAGCCTTTGACCTATTGTTGACTCACATGCTCCTATGGTGGGACTGCGCGCCATTCAGTTTTACGGAACAGGATCTTGCAGATCTATCTGCCGATCGCCGAGCTTTCCGTTAACCTCTTCTTTCTCGTCGGGATTGGAGGGGCCGTCGGCTTTTTGTCCGGCCTGTTCGGCGTTGGCGGCGGATTCCTCCTGACGCCCCTGCTGATCTTTTCGGGCGTTCCGGCGCCAGTCGCTGTAGCCTCCGTCACTGGCCAGGTCGTGGCGGCGTCTACCTCAGGCGCGCTTAGCCATTACCGGCGCGGCGGCATAGATTTGCATCTAGCAATGTATCTGGTTCTCTCGGGCATTCTGGGGGCCTTCGGCGGCGTTGCGACCTTTGCCCTGTTGCGCGATGCGGGTCAGCTGGATCTAGTCATTTCACTAGGCTTTCTGGTCCTGCTGGGCTCGGTTGGCGTTCTGATGCTGGTTGAGTCTACCCGTGCCCTGCTGCGCTCGCGCAAGGGCATCGTCATCCGCGAACGCTTGCCCAACCAACATAGCTGGATCCATGGCCTGCCCATGCGGGTCCGGTTCAAGAAATCGCGGCTCTATATCAGCGTGCTCCCCGTCTTGCTGATTGGCCTCTTCATCGGCTTCGTTGGCTCGCTCCTAGGCATCGGCGGTGGTTTCATCATGGTACCGGCGCTGGTTTACCTGCTGCGCGTACCAGGCAGTGTCGTTATTGGGACTTCGCTTGCGCAGGTGGTTGCCATGATGGCCGCCACGACGATCCTTCATGCCGTGCAAAGCCAGAGCGTGGATATCCTCCTCGCGTTCTGCCTAATGGTTGGCGGTACTGCCGGCGCCCAGTTTGGCGCCGCTGCCGGCAAGCAATTGCGCGGCGAACAGCTTCGCGGTCTCCTGGCGCTTCTGATCCTCGCCGTTGCCATCCGCTTCGGCCTCTCGCTCGTGCTCACTCCTGGCGACGTCTTCAGCACGGCGGTAGTTGGAGGTGCCCAGTGAGATTGCTCCTGGCTCTCCTTAGCTTTTGCCTCTTGCTCCTCCCCGCGCAAGCGGCACGTCTCGTGTCGCAATTGTCCAACGACAATGTCGAGATCACCTCGAGCTATGCGGGCGAGCGCCTGACCTTCTTCGGCTCCATTGAGCCAGATGCGGGTTCAGCCCAACCCGTTGAGGGCCCGTTTCACGTGGTGGTGGTCGTCGTGGGCCCAACGCAGGATCGTGTTGCCCGCCGCAAGACCAACAATTTTGGTGTCTGGATCAACACCGAGCAGGTTGAATACGCCAACTTCCCCAGCTACTTCCATGTCTTGGCCAGCGGCAAGCTGGAGGACATCACCGACGTTACGACCCTCACCACCAACTACATCCTGCCTGAGGCTCATACTCTTACGCCTGACGCTGACACCTGGTGGGATGGTCCAGTGTTTGGCCGCGAGCTTGTCCGGCTCATGACGGAGCAAGGCTTTTTTGGCGTGCAGGAAAACGGCGTCAATTTCCTGTCGGGCAACTTCTACTCGGCCCGCCTGACCCTGCCGAGCAACGCACCGCCCGGACCCTATATTGCGCTGTCCTACGTTTTTAAAAATGGCGAAATCATTGCCCGCAAGTCGGAAGGCTTTGCCGTACGCAAGATCGGCTTCGAGCGGTTCCTTGCAATCTCCGCCGTCCAATATCCGCTGTTTTACGGCATCCTCTGCGTAATCCTCGCCCTCTTCACCGGTTGGCTCGGCGGCGTGATCTTCAAGCGCTAGCCGCGCACCAACCGCTTGGGGCTCACCGGATAAACCCGGTCCCTGCCGAGCATGACCACTTCCAGTCCCGGCCAATGAAACAGCCCCACAAAGGCCGGCGACAAGATATTGATGGACCCCGTCGATGCCCCATAAGCCGGCAGGATCATCAGCCTGTTGTCATGTACGAAACAGGGCCGCCGGCTGGAACGACCTTGAATATAGATATGCGCTGCCGGATGGAGATGCCCCGCCATTAGCCCTGTCTGGCCCCGTCGCGGCTCATGCGCCAGCGTCAATCCATTCAGTTCGAGCAAGGGCAGGCACCGTCCCCCCAGGGCATGCGGCCGAGGGTCGTGATTACCCGAAAGCCATAGCCACTCGGCCAGATCCGTCATCCCATCCAGCCGCGCGCGGTCGACTTCGCTCAGCGTCGTCGTACCTTCGTCGCGGTGAAAACTGTCGCCCAGCGATATCACGCGGGCGGCGCCCGTCCGGCGGATGTCCGCCTCTAGCCGCGCCAAGGTCATGCCGGTATCGTATGGCGGCAGCATCTGCCCGCGCCGGGCGAAGCTGCTCATCTTCTCCAGATGCAAATCGGCCACAAGCAGCGTTTGCTCGGCATGCCAGAACAAGGCGCCGGAGGGTAGGGGCTCGAAATTATGTCCGGCAAAGCGCAAGACCGGAGTCTCCGTCGTCTCCGCTTGAATATTCGTCTGGCTCAAATTCTGCTCCGCCACAGGAGCAGAGCGTCCTTGGCATTGGTCAGATGACTCGGCTCGAGCTTTCCACCTTGGGTGAACCGCTCAGGGCCTCGCGCATCAATTCATCAGCTGCATCCGCCATAGCTGATTCGCGGGCTTCTCCGTATATTGGCTCCTTGCCAATATCGAGCATGATGGGCACGGCAAGCGGGGAAATCCGCTCCAGTGGCTGGTGCACGATGTGGCTGCGGATCCGCCGCAGCATGTCACCCAAACGCCCAATATCCAGCAATCCCCGTGCCGCATCCCGCCGTGTTGCCTGGATCAGGATGTGGTCCGGTTCGTGCTGGTACAGCACGTCGTAGATCAGGTCTGAACTCATTGTGATCTGCCGTCCGGTCTTCTCCTTGCCCGGATGGCGCCGCTCGATCAGCCCGGCAATGATCGCGCAATTACGAAACGTGCGCTTCATCAACGCCGACTCATCGAGCCAATCCTCGAGGTCCTCGCCCAGCATGTCCTCGGAAAATAGCTCATCAAGCGACAGCCGTCCGGTACGGATCAGCGCAGAGAGATTGCCCAGCCCCCAGATGCCCAACGCGTATTCCGACGCCACGAACCCCAGCGGTCGTGCCCGCGCCCGCTCCAGCCGCCGCGTCAGGAGCATGCCCAGCGTCTGGTGCGCCAACCGTCCTTCGAACGGGTAGCAGACCATGTAATTGTTCGTGCCGCGCGGAAAGGTCTCGACCAGCAGCGAATTGCGCCCCGGCAGCACCGACACATCCCGCTGCAGCCGCAACCAATCACTAACCTGGTCGGGCAGGGCGCTCCAACTGCTCGGATCGTCCATGATCCGGCGCACCCGTTCGGCAAGGTAAGTCGAGAGGGGAAACTTGCCGCCCATATAGGACGGAATCTTGGGGTTCGTCGCCTGTGCCCGGCTCACATAGGCTTCGTTATCGCGCATGCCCTCGAATGCCACGATTTCGCCGCCGAACATGAAGGTGTCCCCGATCAGCAGTGTGCCGAAGAAGTACTCCTCCATTTCTCCAAGCACCCGCCCGCCAGCGCCGATGGGCCGCTCCGCCTGTCCCTTCTTGGGCGCCCGCCCGCGGATCAGCCGCACCTTGACCATCGGCTCCTCGACGATGGTGCCAATATTGAGCCGGTATTGCTGGGCCACCTGCGCATTGGCTATGCGCCACTTCCCGTCTTCGGTTCTCTTCAGCCGCGCAAAGCGTTCATAGGCTTTGAGCGCGTACCCCCCGGTGGCAACGAACTCGATTACCCGATCGAACTGTGCGCGCGGCAAATCCTGATAAGGCCACGCACCGAGCACTTCCTGATACAGCGCATCGGCTGCGAATGGCGCGGCACACGCCATGCCCAGTATGTGCTGCGCCAACACGTCATAGCCGCCCGAGACCGGGTCCTCGCTGTCCTGCTGGCTCTCCGCCACCGCCTCCAGTGCCGCTTCGCATTCGAGCACCTCGAAGCGGTTGGAGGGCACCAGCATGGCCTTCGATGGCTCATCAAGCCGGTGATTGGCCCGCCCGATCCGTTGCAGCATGCGCGAACTGCCCTTCGGCGCCCCCACCTGCACGACCAAGTCGACATCGCCCCAATCGATGCCAAGATCGAGCGTCGAGGTACACACCACCGCCTTGAGCGCGCCCGCGACCATCGCCGTCTCGACCTTGCGTCGCTGCTCCACCGAGAGCGATCCATGGTGCAGCGCGATGGGTAACAAGTCGTTATTGACAGCCCAAAGGCCCTGAAAAAGCATTTCGGCTTGCGAGCGCGTGTTGACAAACAACAGCGTAGTTTTGTGCCTCTTTATCACCTCATATAGCTCGAAATGGGCATAGTTCGCCGAATGACCTGCCCATGGCAAACGCTGCTCCGTTTGCAGGATCTCGAGCACAGGCGGCGCGCCACCAGCAGTCACCAGCAACTGCGTTTCCCGCCCTGGCACCGGCTGCGCGATCCAGTCCCGCAGCAAATCCGGCCGCGCCACCGTTGCGCTCAGCGCCGTAATCTTCATGTCCGGCGCCAACCGCGCGATCCGCGCCAGCGCCAGCGACAGCAATTCCCCCCGCTTGGATGTGACCAGCGCATGCAACTCATCCAGCACGATCCGTTTCAGCGAACCGAACAGAAGCTCCGCATGCGGATGGCTGATCAGCAGGCATAGCTGCTCGGGCGTTGTCAGCAGCACATGCGGCGGATTGGTTCGCTGCCGCGCGCGTTTGCTCGCCGGCGTATCGCCCGTCCGTGTCTCTGCCCTTATCGGCAGGTTCATCTCGAGGATCGGCGCATTGAGGTTGCGCTGCACGTCCACCGCAAGGGCCTTGAGCGGCGAGATGTAGAGCGTATGCAGCCCCTCGAACTTGCCCTGGGCTAGGTCCACCAGCGTCGGCAAGAACCCCGCCAGCGTCTTGCCCGCACCGGTCGGCGCGATCAGCAGCGCCGAAGCATCGGCCTGCCAGGCCCGCAGCACCGCTAATTGGTGCTCACGCGGTGCCCAGCCCTTGCGAGCGAACCAATCATTGATAACGGGGGGCAGATCGGCCAATCAGAACTCCGGCACAAGGACAGGCCTTCTGCAAAACGCAAAACACCATATATGATCGCCAGCGAACCATGAAGCCATGCAAGGTCCCCCAATGAGCGATCAATATCCCACCGAAACACCTCGCCGCTCCGGCCTTGAACGCTTTCTCGGCGGCAGCCCTGGTGGGGTTATCGTAAGGCTGTTGATCCTGTCGCTGATCGTCGGTTTCCTGATGAGCGTCTTCGGCGTGCGCCCGCAGGACATCATTGATGGTGCGATCGACCTCTTCCACGCAGCCATCCGCGACGGCTTCGGCGTCTTCAGCGACATTGGCGCCTATATCCTGACCGGCGCCGTCCTAGTGGTGCCCATCTGGTTCCTGATCCGGCTGAGCAAGTCCCGCTGATGACACCCGAACGCCTTACCCTCACGCCCCACCAGGCACTCTCCCGCCTCGTCCCGCATATCTTGCAGATGGCTAGCGCTGCCCACCACCGCATCGCGATCGGCTTTGCCGGCGGCCCCGGCACCGGCAAGTCGACGCTCGCCGCCGAACTCGTTACCATGCTCAACGCCACGCACCCAGGCCAGGCAGCGCTTGTTCCTATGGATGGCTTCCACATGAAGCACGCCAAGCTCGAAGGCTTAGGGCAGGTCGACTACAAGGGCGCTCCGCACACCTTTGAAGGGGCCGAGTTCGTCAACTTCCTCCACCATCTCAAACGCGCTACCGAGCCAGTGAGTGGCCCTGGTTATTCGCGCAAGATCGAGGATACAGTCGAGAACGCCTTCACGATTCAGCCCGAATGCAAGATCCTGATCGTCGAAGGCAATTACCTGCTGCTCACCGAAGGTCCCTGGGCGGGCGTGCGTCCACTGCTCGACTATGCGGTTTTCATCGACGTGCCACGCGATCTCGTTAAGGCGCGCCTCCTCAAGCGCCATGGCGAGGAAGGCCTCTTCACCGAGGAACGCAACCGCGCCCATATCGAGCGCAATGATTTGCCCAATTACGATCTCGTTTGCGAGTCGCAGGATCGGGCCGATGTCATCATCTCCATGGATGTGGAGCGCTAGCGCGTGCGCGCGGCCCTGATCGCCGTCGCGATCCTCTTGGGCTCCGGCGTCATTGCTGCGGCCGTCGCGCTCAAGCCCACCGGTTTTGAACGATGCGTTGCGATCATCGGCGGCGACATTGACCGCCAGGCGACCCGTACCGGCGCAACGCTCGACCCGCACGATGTCGACGTGCAAGCCGCCCGCATCTGTGCAGGGCAGATGCAGCAATAGCACTTCCGTGCTTGAGTAAGCTCGCCTAGAAACGGACGGCACGTTCCGGACCGCTCCATGACCAATCCCCGCCCGCAACATCCCTTCAACGTCCACCACGCCGATGTCTGGAAGATCGCACTTCCCGCATCGATCGCCTTCATCACCGAACCGATGGTCGGTCTTGTCGATATCACCATCGTCGGTCGTCTGGGCGATGCGGGCCTGCTCGGCGGTCTGGTGCTTGGCGCGCTCCTGTTCGATGTGCTGTTCTCGCTGGCCTATTTCCTCCGCATCGGCACCGCAGGCCTGACAGCGCAGGCGATTGGCGCCCAGGACCCGCGCGACGGGCTCCTCCACGTTACGCGTGCGCTCATCCTGGCCGTCGGCATCGGCACGCTGATGATCGCCCTTGCCTGGCCCATCCTTTGGCTTGCCACCGCTCTGCTGGCACCAGAAGCCGGTGCCTCGGCAGCCCTAGCGGACTATTTCCATTATCGCATCTGGTCCGCACCGTTCAGCCTCATCAACTATGCCGTCCTCGGATGGTTCTATGGCCGTGCCTCTGCGAAGACGGGCATGGGCTTGCAATTGCTGCTCCACGGCGTCGACATCATCCTGTCGATCTGGTTCGTGCATGGGTTCGGCTGGGGTGTCCCCGGCGCAGCAATCGGCACCGTGATTGCCCAGATCGTAGCGGCCGCGGCTGGCTTGGCCTTGTTCCTGCGTCACTATGGCGGACCTGCTGCAGTGCTAGGTGCTATCAAGCCCAGCGAACTGGTGGACGCTTACGCTCTCCAGCGCATGTTTGGCCTCAGCCGCGACCTCATGATCCGCTCAACCGCCCTTATGGGCGCCTATGCCTGGTTTGCCGCACAGGGCTCCCGCATGGGCGAGGTGGCTCTGTCCGCCAATGCGGTGCTGCTCAACCTGCTCATGGTGGTCGGTTTTTTCCTCGATGGCATCGCGCAGGCTGCCGAGCAACTAACCGGCAAAGCGGTCGGCGCGAACTGGCGTCCGGCGTTTGATCGCGCCTATGGCTTGAGCTTTCTCTGGGGTCTTGCCATTGCAGTTGTTTTGGGTGCGCTGTGGTACGTCAGCGGCCCTTGGCTGGTAAGCCTCATGACGACCAATTCCGAGGTCCAGGCCTATGCAAGTGACCACATGCTGATTGCCGCCCTCTGCACCCTTACCTTTATGCCCGCCTTCGTTTACGACGGCATCCTCATCGGGACGACACTCAACACCACCATGCGCAATGGCATGGTTGCTTCCCTCGTTGTCTTCCTCGCCGCCGCACTCGTACTGCAGCCCGCTTTTGGCAATTTGGGCCTTTGGGGTGCCTTGCACTGCTGGTTCATCGCCCGCGGCGCGATCTACTGGTGGGCCCTAGAACGCCGCCGCGCCGGTCTCTTTACCGCCGCTGCCTAGCTCGCCCGCTTGGCCGGGGTCCGGCTCTGGTTCGCCAGCCCGCTGATCGCTGCCCTCAGCGCCGCTGGCTTTACCGGCTTGGTCACCACGGCAATCCCTCTATCCTCGGCCAGTGTCCGCACCGCCGGACTGCGATCCGCCGTGACCAATGCGGCCGGCAAATGCCCACCCACATTGTGCCGAAGCCATTCAATCGCATCGAGCCCCGAAGTCTGGTCCAGATGGTAATCCATCAGCACCAGATCCGGATACCACCCCTCCAACAAACGTTCCCGATCAATCTGCTTGAGCGAGAGCGCTGTGCGTACATCGCATCCCCAATGGCTGAGCAGGCCTTCCATAGCCTCAAGAATGGCGCGCTCATTGTCAACGCAGAGCACCTTGTAGTTGAGCGCCCCAACACTTGCCTCTGTTTGCCCAGGTCCTGCATCCGGCGCTAGTTTCAGCGAGCGTGTTGCGGGCAAGAAAAGCGAAAATCGCGAACCCTTGCCCTCGCGGCTGTCCAGCTCCAGCGTCAGTCCCAGCGCACTTACCAGCCGCTGCACGATCGACAACCCAAGCCCCAACCCTTGCGCCATGCGCGCGCCGCGCTCCAACCGCGAGAACTCGGCAAACAGCAACCGGTGCTGGTCCCGATTGAATCCGATTCCCGTATCAATAACATCGAGCCGCATCCGGCTCCCACGCCGCCTAACTCCGATCACCACGCGCCCGCCCGGCTGGGTGTACTTGATGGCATTGGACACCAGATTCTGCACGATACGGCCCACTAGCGCCTTGTCCACCAGCACGGCGGCTTCGGTGTCCATTATCTTGAGCGAGATAGTGCGCTCCCGCGCCAGAGGCCCGAACTCAACTTCCATTTTCTTGAGCAGGTCGCGCGCCGCAACCGGCGCCGGCGCAGGTTTAAGCGCTCCGCTGTCGATCCGTGAGATATCGAGCAGCGCGCTCATGATCTCTTCCACCGCCGTGAGCGATGCCTCGATGGAATTAGCAAGGTCCGACAGCCTCGTCAGCTTCGCCCGCTCGATCAGCGTCGAGGTATAAAGCCGCGCTGCATTGAGTGGCTGTAGCAGGTCATGGCTGGCGGCTGCGAGAAAGCGCGTCTTGTCGTGATTGGCCGCATCTGCCTTAGCGCGGGCGCTTTCCAGTTCGGCATTGACCCGCGTCAGCGCTGCGGTCCGTTCTTCCACCCGCTCCTCGAGTGATTGATTCATGCGCTCGAGCGCCCGTTCCGCCTCCACCCGCTGCGTAATATCGGCAAAGCTGATGACGAGTCCGCCATCGGGCAACCGGCTCGACTGAAATTCCAGAGCTTGGCCGGCATTGCTCAAAAGCTGCGTCACGGTCGTCGGCGCCGCCGTCAGCATGTTGATCCGCTCACTCGCAAGCCGAGCCGCATCTCCCCGGCCCAGATCACCGCGATCGCCTAGAAATAAGACAATGTCGAACAGCGCCGTTTCCGCCGCTACAAGCGCGTCCGGCAGTTCTAACAACCCCTGAAATCGCATGTTCGAAATCACCAATTGGAGGCTTGCGTCGAACACCGCTATGCCTTGCGGCAGATAGTCGATCGCCTGCCGCAGGCTTGCCGAAGCGTTGATCATATTGAGAGCCATTGGCAATCCGGACCGATGAAACGAAGTCGCCGGAACTATCTCCCGCTACCGCCGAGCATGCAAGGCCAGCCAACCCATTGCTTTTGCCCGGCGGCTCATGGAAGCTCAGCTGCATGATCCGTCTTAAGGCAGGCGGCAACAGGGGGAGAATCGTTTCATGTCGATGTTCAAAGAATTTCGCGACTTTGCCGTCAAAGGCAACATGATCGACCTTGCGATCGGCGTTATCATCGGCGCGGCGTTCGGCGCCATCGTTTCCTCCATCGTCGATGATATATTCATGCCCCTGATCGGCCTGATCATCGGCGGAATCGACTTCTCCAACCTGTTCGTCATCTTGTCCAACCCCAACAACGTACCGGTGCCATCGGTCGCTGCCGCCAAGGCTGCAGGCGTCGCAACCCTCAATATCGGCCTCTTTATCAACGCCATCGTAAAATTCACGATTATCGCCTTCGTTCTGTTCCTAGTGGTCAAGGGCATTAACCGCCTCAAGCGCCAAGCCGCCGCCGAGCCGGTCGCTACTACAGCTTCTCCAAGCCGCGAAGAAGTCCTCCTTACAGAGATCCGCGACGCTCTCCGCACGGCTCCCATCCGCTAAATTTGGATATGGTAAGAGGCATTATCATGCGACAAAGCAATAGGAAAAAAGTCGTTGACGAAGGCTGAAAATGAAAATATTCCTATAATTGTTACCGTTATGTCAGGTATTCTGCGTATGGAAAAAGTGCTGTGCTTTTGCTTAAACATCGACAGAATTTACGTAGAACATCTGCGGCGGCTGCGGTTTTCTAGGTAAGTTCGAGAAGCTGGCAAAACAGAACAGAGTATTGTTCTCAAGAACAATTATGTGGGGGACGGCGTGAACGACGAGGATTATTATCAGACGTATCTCAACCGTGACCGCCTGATCCATATCGTAGGTTCCGACCCAGCTACCTGTGAGGCGCTCAGTATCCTGTTCAGGCTGGAAGCTTTTCAGACCAGCTTTTCGGTGGAAGCCAGCAGCTTCATTGCCAGCATTGAGCGCCGCATGCCCGATGCCGTGGTCCTCAACTTGCAAGTCGGTCCGATCAACGGATTAACGTTGCTGCACCGCATCAAGGCGATGCAGCGTGCGACGCCGGTTTTCATGCTGTCCGATACACCGCAACTAGAATCTGTCGTCACTGCCATGAAGCTCGGCGCGTCCGACGTTCTGGGCAAACCAGTCGATACGGAGCGCCTCCTGACAGCCGTGCGCGATGGTCTGCGCCGTGATGTCCACCTCAACGCCATGCAAAACGGCCGCCGGTCGCTCGAGGTGCGCGGTTTTGCCCAACTAACCCCGCGTGAACGCGAAGTTCTCCAATTGATCTCCGACGGCCAGTCCAACAAGGAAGCCGGCCAGCAACTGGGCATTTCCCCACGTACTGTAGAAGTCCACCGCGCCCGCGTCATGGAAAAACTCGGCGCGCGTAACACAGCCGACCTTATGCGCATTGTTCTGAGCTGCTAACCCCGGCCGCACAACATGCCAGCTCAGCCGAGCAGCCAAGTGCATCTGCCGCAGCCCGTTGCTGAGACAACGCGATCGCTGATGGACCGGTTCGATAGCGCTCTCCCAGGCAAGCTCATCGCATTCTATATTGTGGGTTCCATTGCTCTCGGCGATTATCAACCGGGTCAAAGTGACATTGACTTCATCGGCGTCCTGTCTGGTGATGACGATACGGATGCTATTGCCGCAGTTCACACTGGCCTCGCAGCCGACTATCCAGCTACGGACTGCGATGGCATCTATTTGCAATTCAAAGATCTGCTCCAACCTCCCCGAGGCTTAGGCTTAGCCATACGCGCCGGAATACTGGATCAGCAAAGCCCCGACGAGCGGCACCCCGTGACTTGGCTCACCTTGGCCGAACATGGGATTGCGCTGCGCGGACCGGTTCCGAACGCCAGCTGGATAGCAGCCAACCGTGCCGCCGCCGTCCAATATAGCCGGAACAATCTTGCTAGCTACTGGCAACCATGGGTCGAGATCCGCCGATCAGCTACTGCAACCAACGTACTCTTGTCTGATGATGAATTGATCTGGGGTGCCCTAGGCGTAGCCCGTGTTCACGCTACTATGGCGACCCAGTCGCCTATCTCTAAGACATCAGCGGCAAAGCACGCGCTCAAAGCTTTTCCGCAGCACAGCAAGCTTGTTAACGAAGCGCTGCGCCTGCGGACAGCCCGTCCAGCGATATCAGCCTAGGTCTCACCGCAAGACCGGCGCAACGACCTCATCGACTTCATGGTTACGGTAATCGCCTCTGCCGCCTAACCGCCGATCGTCGGCAGCGTCAGATCGCCCGAAGTGAGCTTGCTCGCCGTGATCTTGGCGTCGGCCTTTTCCCGCGGCAGTTCCAAACTCGTCCAGACGCTTACCAGCGCATGGCGCAAGGCAAAAATCATCTCGTCGCTGTGGAGCGGTGTCGGCGTGATGCGGAGCCGTTCGGTTCCCTTGGGAACCGTCGGATAATTGATCGGCTGAATATAGATATTGTGTTTGTCGAGCAGCATGTCGCTGGCTGCCTTGCACTGGCGCGCATCGCCAACGATCAGCGGCACGATATGCGTGTCGGTCTCCATCACCGGCAGGCCGGCATCGGCCAGGATCGCCTTGGTCAGCCGCGCCTGCCGCTGGTGCATCATGCGCTCATGCCCATTGCCCTTGAGGTGCTCGATGGATGCGCGCGCCGCAGCGCACAACGCCGGGGGCAGGGAGGTAGTGAAGATGAACTCGGGCGCATAGGAGCGCACGGCATCAATGATTGCCCGATTGGCTGCGATATAGCCGCCCATCACGCCAAAACCTTTAGCCAGCGTGCCCTCGACGATGTCGATCCGCTCCATGATGCCGTCGCGCTCGGCAATGCCGCCGCCGCGCGGGCCGTACATGCCCACGGCGTGCACTTCATCGATATAGGTCAGTGCGCCGAATTCCTCGGCCAAATCGCAGATTGCCTTGATCGGCGCGACATCGCCGTCCATCGAATAAACCGACTCAAAGCAAATCAGCTTTGGCCGCTTGCGATCGGTCGCAGCAAGCAGCTCACGCAAGTGCGCTACATCATTGTGCCGGAAAATCTTCTTTTCCATGCCTGATTGGCGCACGCCTTGAATCATCGAAGCGTGGTTAAGCTGGTCCGAAAAGATCACGCATTCCGGCAACAGCCGGGCAATTGTGGAGATCGCCGCTTCGTTGGACACAAAGCCTGAGGTGAACACCAGCGCCGCTTCCTTGCGATGCAAATCTGCGAGCGAGCGCTCAAGCTCGACTAGCGGCCGATTGGTACCTGAAATGTTGCGGGTGCCGCCCGAACCAACGCCCAGTTTGCCTGCAGTTTCCTGCATGGCGCCCACCACTTTGGGATGCTGCCCCATGCCGAGGTAATCGTTGGAGCACCAGATGGTGATTTCGCGCTGGTTGTCGGCGTCGTCGCGATACACGGCGCGGGGGAACTTGCCGGCAATACGCTCCAGATCGGCGAACACGCGATACCGCTTTTCGGCACGCAGCGTGTCCACTGCATCTTCGAATATGCCGCGATAATCCATTCTTCGCCCTTCTGTCCCGCCCTGCTCGCATGATCTGCGTCAGGGCCGGGCCCGCTCATGCGCCCCTGGGCCGATCAGCCCGGCTTGGCGCAACAACAAGTTCGCGCCTAGCAAAAGCGCGTCAACATGAGACTCGTTCTAAACTGCCCGTGTCCTTCTGCCAATGTGCCAGAAGCTCGCAGGTCAGCGAAAACACCGATTTATCTTCCATTTGTGATCGTTTTGGGTGTGCGGTAAACCCTGTTAACGCAAGACCATTGCGGGCGCTGGGGCAAGCGGTAAGATAGGCGCTGAGCTTGATCGGGTTTTGGGAGGAACTACGTTGGAGCACTCTTTGGACAACACAGCCGTTCAACAGGATGAATTGCTACGCCGCGCCGCCTTGGCCGTCAGTAGAAATCCACAGGCGCTGTTCACCAACTTCCAGTGGTTTCTATATAATTCCAAGAACACGGTCTATTTTACCGCGTTCTCCGAAACGGCGTTCGACGTCGAGAAGCTACAGAACTTCGTAGCCGAAATGGTCTCGCTCGCGCCTCAACTGACGCACGGCTTTGTTGGCGCACTGCCAGGCCAGCCTTTCCCCAAGCATATCCTTGATGCCATCACATCGGTTCGCGAAGTCGATGATTTCGAGGGCTATCCCGATGCCTGGCTAGGCAAGGGGCTCGACATCTTCGAGCGCAACGATCTCCCGCTGTTCCGCGTCTACGCGATTACCCGCCGCGGCGGTCCCGATGCGCAGGGCCGCGCCTCCATGGTGCTGGTCCGCTCCAGCCATGCTTTGCTTGAAGGGCATGACTCTTCCTTGCTCACCCGCTCGCAATCGATCGCCCGGTCGGTGACCAAGCCGATCAAGGCAAAATTGCCATTCAAGCGCCAATTGGGCCTTAGCATCGGCGCGCTGCTCGGCGTTTCCATCCAGCTTTTCCAAGCTAATCGGCAAGCTGTTCCGATGAAGGAACTAGGATTTAGGTCTGTTGCTATCCAGCGCTCCCGCCTGCGCGATTTAGCCAATCGCATCGGCGTGCGCCAGCGCTCTTTAATGTTCGGCCTGATCACCCGCGCACTCGACTTTGCCGGCAACAAACAAGAAGCCGAGTTCATTAGCGCCGCCTACACCATGCTTGATCACTCCGAACGCTCGGAGGTGGACGATGATCAGTTCCGTGTCCGTGCGCTACGTGCCAAGTTTGAGGTAAAGAGCGATTTCATCGATTATGTGCGCTCCATCGATCGCTCGTTGACCGACATCGAAAGCAAGGACACCACCACCTTCCAGTTCATCTTGATGAAGATGTTCGCCATGCACCGCCAAATATCGCGGGTCATGCCGTTCCTGTATCGCGACCATTTCTTTCGCTTCAACGGCTCGACCGATGTGGTGCTGACCTTGGTGCCACCACACCGCATGTATGGCAACATGACCAAAAGCCTGATGGAGCCGGTCTATGTCGGCTCGTTCCACCCCAGCGCCAATCTTTGCACCTTCGTGCCCGCCCGCGAATACGTCACCTTTAACTTTGCCATGGAAGAGCGCTTCCTCAAGCGTGTCGACGATGTGCTTGCCCTGCTCGAATCTACCGAACGGCGTGACATAGCGCCCGCAGCGACCGCCTAGGCTTCTGCATTTAGGCTGAGCGAAACTGCCTTGCCGAAAAGCATCCTTCGGCAAGGCTTGCTGGCCATGGCAACAGCACCATGGCTTCCAGGCAACACTTCTGGATAGATGCCCTCTATGCGCACCGATAAGCCGCGTCGTTCATCTGCCGTTCAGCACTTTTGCCTGATCACGGTTGCGCCTTATTCAGTGGCCAACAACGGCCGCGACCGAATCCATTTTGGGGGACATTTAATGAAGTCGAAAATCCTGGTCACGCTGGCGGCAACCCTTGCCCTGTCTGCGTGCACCACAACCAATCCGTATACAGGCCAGTCGCAGATGTCGAACACGGCCGGCGGCACCCTGATCGGGGTAGGTGGCGGTGCTGTTGCTGGTGCTCTGGTGGGCGCTGCCGTTGGTGGCGATCCGCGCGTTGGTGCGCTGATTGGTGCTGGGGTGGGCGGCCTAACAGGCGCTGCCATCGGCAGCTACATGGACCAGCAGGAAGCCGAATTGCGCGCCCAGCTGCAGGGTACGGGTGTGTCGGTAACGCGCGTTGGGCAGAACATCGTGCTCAACATGCCGTCTAACATCACCTTCGCGACCGACCAATCTACTGTCCAGCCTGCGTTCAATTCCACGCTGGTCTCGGTCGCCCTGGTGCTCAAGAAGTTCGACAAGTCGATCGTGGACGTCTACGGCCACACCGACAGCGAAGGCGACGATACTTACAACCTTAGCCTCAGCCAGCGCCGCGCCGTTTCGGTCGCCACCATTCTTGCTAACCAGGGCATTAACCAGCGCCGCTTCTATATCGAAGGCAAGGGCGAAACGAGCCCGATCGCATCCAACGCTTCCGAATCTGGCCGCGCTCAAAATCGCCGCGTCGAAATCCAGATCGCACCGATCAACGGCTAAGCGTTCTTAAACAGCCATGAAAGGCGCGGACACACAGCCGCGCTTTTCTTATTGTGCGCCTGGCACTGCCGCGGGCACCGCCGGATCGGTGGCGGGTGCAACCACGCTCTCGGCTGTTGGGGTGCCGGGCTGCACGTCCGTTGTCGGTGCGCCGTTGAGCATCTGCAATACGAAAAGTACCGCAATGACAATCGCAATGCCAATCAGCCCGTAGAGCCACCAATTGGTCGGCCCGGTTGAGCCAACCGTCGCCTCGTGCTCGCCGGCGACCTTGATCGAAGAGCCATCAGGCACATCGAGCCGTGCGCCATTCTCGTCAACAAGGTGGTCCACATTGGCGACCGTGGGCCTCGGCGTCCTGGGTGCGGTTGCCATTAGGCATCTCCTCGCGACAATGTTTCGGTTCCATGGCCTTCTTCGATATCCTGCCGGACATCGGATATGGCGCGGTCGATCTCTTCGAGGGAAAAAGCAGGCTCCAGCCCCTCTTGCTGGGTCACCGTGAAATCGGCTTTGAGCTGGTTCAGAAGTTCAATCTTTTCCTTGGCAGTGAACAGATCATTGTGGGCAATGCCCTCTGGCGTGATGCTGCTCTGACCGTTTACCGGCTCGCTGGAATTCGCCGAAACCATTGTAGCCTCTTCCAAATACCCTTGCTCGCGCTTCTAGATGATGAATGCGCCGCACTGCCGTGAGTTCCGCGCCCCTATGTTCCTTCCTCGCCAAAACGGCACCTAAACACGGCAACCTGCATCAAGGCTTGGGCGTTTCCCTTCCTATCGCAGGCAAAAGGAGCTAGAAAATGGCTTATCAAGACGTTCGTACCCGCGATCCCAATGTCACAGAAACGCACGAACTGATTGCGTCCGACAAGGTGGAAGGCACCAAGGTCTTTGATCCTAGCGGCGATCATATTGGTGCCATCGAGCGCATTTTGGTCGAAAAACGCAGCGGCCGGGTATCCTATGCCGTACTCAGCTTTGGCGGCTTTCTGGGCGTGGGCACCGAACACTATCCGCTGCCCTGGTCCATGCTCAACTATGACGAATCTCTGGGCGGCTACCGCATTGACGTCACCAAGGAGCAATTGCAGGGCGCTCCGAAATACACTCACGACGACGACAGCTATTCGGCCGCCGACAATGGCCGCTTGGTCTACGATTACTACGGGGTAGCGCCTTACTGGATCTAAAACAGCTAAACTCAGCGAAGCCGGCGTCCGTTCAAGATGCCGGCTTTTTGCTGTCCTACGCCAACTCCGTGGACCTCTGCAGATGTGCTGTCCCAGCAGTACGCCTCCATAGATAAGTAGATGAACGCAATATGACGAACGCAAGCAGAAACAGGGTCCAAAGAAGAAAAATACTTCTCGGCAAAGTCGTTAAACACTATTGCAGCCTCTTGCTTTCTATCCACGCTTAACATGGATATGCTGCCTTGGCTTGGAGCATGGGGAGGGCAGCATGCACCGGAATTTTAAGGCTTTGCGTTGGCTTGGCGCAGCATTGGTAATGGGCTTGGGGATGAGCCTGGCCAATGCGCAGGATCAGAAAATCACCATTTTGGAAAACATCGATCTCCCCGGGTCGGATTATTCCATTATCCGCGACACCGACGTCGAAGCGTGCACGGCCGCTTGCGCCGATGACAACATTTGTCGTGCGTTCACGTTCAACAACCAGTCCAATTGGTGCTTTCTCAAGGCCGCAGCCAGCGAAGAAGCGCAGTTTGAGGGCGCAACGTCTGGCCGCGTCTCGCGCTCGCCATCGCCTGCAGTCATCGAATCCGTGCGGCAGTCCGAATTGCCATTTCCGGCAGATAGCCTGATCGAGGAAGCCAAGAGCTTCGCGCTGGCCTTGCCGCAAACCGATACGCCTCCACCCAAGGCCATCTATGCCGACCTAGTCGCTCAGGGCGATGAAGCCGCTGCAGCCGCCAATCGCGCTGGTGCCATGGTCGCCTATCGCCAGGCCCTGGCCATCAACCCCAACGATCTTTATGTCTGGCAGGCACTTGCGCAGACTGCCCTGCGAGAGGCTGAGAACGTCGTCGGCCAAGCCGAAGGCGACAACAGCTACGACATGGCAATGACGGCAAGTGCCGCCGCCATGAACAGTTTCCTGCGCGCCTCCGATCCACAGGATCGCGGCAATGCGCTGGCGGCCCTCGCCAATGCCATGGAATTCCGCGGCATGTGGCGCGAAGTGATCGCCACCTACCGCCTTGCCATCAAGCTCGCGCCCAATGATGCCGTGGCTGAACGCCTCGCACAGGTCGTTGCCGAAAACGGCTTCCGCGTGGTCGATCACGTGGTCGATGCCGAAGCCGCGTCGCCGCGCATTTGCGCGATATTCTCGAGCCCACTCGGCTCGACCGATCTGTCGGCCTTTGTCGTTGTGGGCGACACCCCTCAGGCATCGGTCGAAACCGAGCAGGAACAGATCTGCATCGAGGGCGTGGAGCATGGCGGCCGCTATGACGTCCGCCTCCGCGCCGGCCTGCCTTCTGCCGATGGTGAAACACTCAGCAAGGATGTCGTGCTTGACGTCTATGTGCCCGATCGCACGCCATTCGTAGGCTTTGCCAACAATGCCTATGTCATGCCCGCTGGGCTCGGCGGCGGCTTGCCAATCACTTCGGTCAATGCCGAAATCGCCGAAGCCATGATCTACCGCATCGGTGACCGCTCAATCGCGACCGCCGTTCGGGACGGCATTTTCCAAGGCAATTTGAGCGACTATTCCGCCGAGAACATTGCCAATCAGGTTGGCGAGGAAGTCTGGACTGGCGAAGTCGATCTGGCATCAGGCCAGCCCAATGAACTGATCACGACTGCTATCCCGGTAGCCGAAGCGATTGGTCAATTGCAGGCAGGCGCCTATGTCATTACCGCCCGTGTCAAAGACAAGGACGATAGCGACTATTGGGGCGACATGGCCACCCAGTGGTTCATCGTTACCGATCTGGGCCTGACCACCTTCTCGGGCGATGATGGCCTGCATGCCTTCGTACGCGGCCTCAGCGATGCCAAGCCAAAGACCGGCGCCGATGTGCGCCTTGTCGCCGTCAACAACGAGATCCTGGGCGAAGCAAAAACCGACGCTGAAGGTCGAGTGACCTTTGCGCCGGGTCTTTCTCGTGGTACCGGGGGCAGGGCGCCACAACTTCTCGTGGTCGAAACTGCCGATGGCGATTATGCGTTCCTTGATCTTGCACGTCCGGCTTTTGATCTGACCGACCGTGGCGTCGAGGGGCGCCCGTCCCCCGGTCCGCTCGACGTCTTTGCAACCACCGAACGCGGCGTCTATCGCCCTGGCGAAACAGTTTACCTGACCGCGCTCTTGCGTGACGAACGCGCCCAGGCCGTCGCCAATATTCCCCTGACGCTCGAAATCGAGCGGCCGGATGGTGTCGTCGCCTCCACCCAGGTGCTCAAGGACGAGGGCGCCGGCGGTTATTGGGCGGCCCTCCCCATGGTAGAAGAAGCCATGCGCGGCTCCTGGACCCTGCGCCTCTTCTCCGATCCAAACGCCGAGGCGCTCTCCAGCACCACTTTCCTTGTTGAGGACTTCGAGCCTGAGCGTCTTGCTTTCGAGGTTTTCGCGCCACAAGGCCCATTCACCACCGCTGAACCCAACCAGATTGACGTAGCGGCAAAATATCTTTACGGCGCCACGGCACCCAATCTTGCTGTCGAAGCCGACGCCATCGTGCGGCCCTTGACCGCGCTGGAAAGCTTCCCCGGCTATGTCTTTGGCCGTTTGGACGATACTATTGAAACCACGCGCGAGCCCCTTGGCGTTGTCGGCTACACTGACGAGTCCGGCAATGCCTTGGCCGAAGTCACTCTGCCTGCGCCACAGGTCACCACCCGTCCACTCGAAGCGCAGATTCTCTTGCGCCTTGTTGACAGCAATGGCCGCGCTATAGAGCGCAGCATCACTCGCCCCGTCCTCGCCACGAGTGATCGCATCGGCATCAAGCCTGTCTTTAGCGATGCATCAGGCCTTGCCGAAGGGAGCCAAGCGCAGTTCGAGATCGTGACCGTTTCGCCCGAAGGCGAAGCAATCGCCCTATCCGGTCTGAACTGGACCATTTCGCGCGTCGAAACCAATTACCAATGGTACCGCGACGGTAGCGCCTGGAAATGGGAGCCGATCACCACCACCCGCGAAGTGGCAACCGGTACGGTTGATACGCCAGCCGGCAGCCCGGCCATCATCGGCGCCAATGTCGATTGGGGCCTCTACCGCGTTGAAGTCGAAAGCACCGGCCCTGAGGCGACCTCGTCAAGCTACGAGTTCTATGCCGGCTACTATTATGCCGAGGCCGGCTCTGACACGCCCGATACCCTGCAGGTCGCGCTCGACAAGCCGGCTTACCGCGTTGGCGAAACCGCCAACCTCAAGCTTGATCCGCAGTTTGCCGGTACCGCCCTGATCATGGTCATCGACAACCGCGTCATCGCCATGGAAGCCGTCGAGGTTCCCGAAGGCGGCACGACCGTGCCGCTCGAAGTCACCGACGAATGGGGCCCTGGCGCCTATGTCACGGCGGTTCTTTATCGGCCATCGGATGTTGCGGAAAAGCGCATGCCCTCGCGCGCCCTTGGCCTTGCTTTCGCCGATGTCGATCCCGGCGACCGCAAGCTTGATGTGACGCTCGATACACCTGAAGTAACACTTCCACGCCAGAGTTTCACGACAACGGTCGACCTCGGCAATCTCGCCGCGGGCCAGACTACGTATGTGGCTGTGGCTGCCGTCGATCTCGGCATCCTAAATCTTACCAACTTTCAGGTTCCCGATCCCGACGGCTGGTATTTCGGCCAGCGCCAGCTCGGCATGGACATCCGCGACCTTTATGGCTCGCTGATCGATCCGACGCAGGGGCTGCCCGGCGCCATGCGTTCGGGCGGCGATGGTGGCGGTTCGCGCCTCGGCACGCCTCCAGCCACCTCCGTGCTTGTTGCTTTGCATTCAGGCATTGTCCAGGTCGACGGCGAAGGCAAGGCAAGCATCACCTTCGACATGCCAGATTTTTCCGGCACCGTGCGCGTCATGGCCATGGCTTGGAGCGACACGGCCGTGGGTCATGCCTCCGCCGATGTCATCGTTCGCGACCCTGTCGTCGTGACAATGAGTCCGCCACGCTTCCTCCGTGTGGATGACGTGTCTCGTCTCCTGGTTGAGATCAACAACATCGAAGGCGCCCCGGGCACCTATGGTATTGCTCTGTCCACAGGCACCGGCATCGACACCGATGCGGAGAACACCGAAGTCGAGCTCGCGACGGGCGATCGGACATCGCTGAGTCTGTCGCTGACCGGCATTTCAATCGGCGACTGGCCGCTTGCCCTGACCATCACCGCGCCCGACGGCACCAACACGACCAAGGACCTTACCCTCGGCGTACGCCCCGTCAGCGCCCCGGTTGCGACCAGCCGGATCCTGCCCATCAAGGCCGGTGAAAGCATCAACATCGACGCCAGCTATTTTGACAGCTATCTTGCCAATACCGGCCAGATCACTCTTGCTGTTGGACCTCTGGCACGCCTCGACGTGCCCGGCCTGCTGCTCGCGCTTGACCGATATCCCTATGGATGCGCCGAGCAAACAGCTAGCCGCGCCTTCCCGCTGCTCTATCTTAACGACGTGGCCAAGCTCATTGGCCTTGAAGGCGACGAGGAACTCAACAAGACCGTCACCGACGCGATCGGCAGTGTTCTGTCCAAGCAGACCTCCGGCGGCGGCTTTGGCCTCTGGGGTCCGTTTGATGGCGGTGACTTCTGGCTAGATGGCTTTGTCACCGACTTCCTGCTGCGTGCTCAAGCGGCTGGTTATGAGGTTCCCGATCAGGCTATGACCATGGCCCTAGATAACCTTTCCAATCAGCTTTCCTACGCTTCCGACTTCGACAATGGCGGCCAGGATGTTGCTTATGCGCTCTACGATCTGGCCCGCGCCGGACGTGCGGCCATGGGCGATCTACGCTACTACTTCGAAGCCCGTCTTGAAGCGTTCGGCTCACCTTTGGCCCAGGCTCAACTGGGTGCAGCTCTTGCGCTCTATGGCGATACCGAACGCGCCGCAGCCGCCTTTGCGGCAGCCGTTGAGGGTCTCTCCGAGCCCGACGACAGCCGCCTTTATCGTGCGGACTATGGCAGCCGTTTGCGCGACACGGCAGGTGTTCTGGCACTTGCCGCCGAGTTCAAACCGCAGAGCGTTGACTTGACTGGCCTTGCCAACCAACTGGCCAAGCTGCGTGACCGCACCGAGTATACCTCGACGCAGGAAGACAGCTGGACGCTCCTTGCAGCGGCCGCCTTGGGCGAGGCCGCGACCGACGGCTCCATCACCATCAATGGGGAAACGCTGACCGGTCAGGTCTACCGCAAGTTCGATCAGCAAGGCTTCGAACCAATCGACATTGCCAATACAGCAACGAGCGATACCGAAGCCAAGGTGACCGTCAGCGGCTATCCGGCGGTTGCGCCCGATGCCAACAACAACGGGTTCACCATCACGCGGGAATACTTCCTGCCCGATGGTACGCAGGTCGATCCTGAACTCGAACCTATCGCTCAGAACGAACGTCTGGTCGTTGTCTTGACGGTAACCCCCGGTCAACTGGGCTCGGGACAGTTCCTCGTCTCGGACCCGCTCCCTGCAGGCTTTGAAATCGAGAACCCGAACCTGTCCGCCGGCGACGGCGCCAGCGATTACAATTGGCTCGCGCTCAACGCCGCTAACCATGTGGAAGCCAGGACCGATCAGTATGTCGCAGCATACCGGTACTTCTCGGATTTCAACACCTTCACTACGGCCTACGTTGTCCGCGCCGTCACGCCAGGCACTTTCGTGCTCCCCGGCGCTGCGGTCGAGGATATGTATCGTCCTGAATTCCGGGCGAATACGGCTTCGGGCCAGATCGAGGTCACTGCAACCGGACCATGACCGCTGCAGCCGACCAGAACCTTGCAAAACCGCCGCGCCCTTGGGTGCGGCGGCTTACGCTTGTCAGTTTCAGCCTCTTCGTGCTGGCCAGCGCTGGTCTCATCCAAGCCAATTCCGTTCTGATTGGCATCAGCCAAACCCTGCCGCCGGCGCCGGATTTGGCAGCGCTGCCAGTCTCGGTCGCGGTAACCGACCGCAACGGCGTGCTGCTTCGCCCGTTTACAACGTCTGACGGCCGCTGGCGCCTTCCCGTTGATCGTGCGGCCGTCGACTCTCATTTTCTCGAAATGCTCATCGCCTATGAAGACCGCACCTTTGCCGATCACGACGGCATTGCGTGGTCGTCCATGGCGCGCGCTGCCGGGCAGTTCGTCGGGGCAGGGGGGCGCGTCGTGTCCGGCGGCTCGACCCTTACCATGCAGGTGGCGCGTCTCCTGGAAGGCCAGCCCACTCGCAATTGGTGGGGCAAGCTGCGCCAGATGGTGCATGCAAGCCATCTGGAACAGCAACTCGACAAGAACCAGATCCTTGATCTCTACCTCACCCTCGCTCCCTATGGCGGCAATATTGAAGGCATTCGCGCCGCCTCTTTAGCCTATTTCGGCAAGGAGCCGACGCGCCTCACCACCGCCGAGGCTGCGCTCCTCGTCGCCCTGCCACAATCGCCCGAAGCCCGTCGCCCCGACCGCGACCCCGAGGCAGCGCTAGCTAGCCGCAACATGGTGCTCGACCGGCTCGTTGCCATGGGCGCTCTTGGCATTGAGGAAGCCAATGCCGCCAAACGCGAGCCGGTGCCCCGTGCTCGCCGCGCTTTCCCCATGCTTGCCGCCCACATGGCCGAGCAGGCCATCAAGGCCCAGCCAAGCGCCCGCACGCTGGAGCTCACCATTGACAAGCGCCTGCAAGAAGCGCTGGAACGGCTTGGCGCAGCTCGCGCCCGCCTCATCGATCCAAAGGTATCCGTCGCCATCGTTGCCGCAGATATCGAGAGCGGCGATATTCTGGCTTCCATTGGTTCCGCCGGCCTGCTCGAAACCCAAAGCGCGGGCTTCGTCGATATGACCAAGGCCATCCGCTCGCCGGGCTCGACGCTCAAGCCGCTCATCTACGGCCTCGCTTTCGAGCTCGGTCTTGCCCACCCGCAAAGCCTGATCGAAGACCGCCCAACTGCTTTCGGCGCCTACGTCCCGGTCAATTTTGACGGCTTCAGCCGCGGCACCGTCACCATTCATGACGCACTGACCGAATCGCTCAACATCCCGGCCGTCGTTGTCCTCGACGCAGTTGGCCCCGCCCGCCTTGTATCGCGCTTGCGCCGCGGCAATGCCGATCCGCGCCTGCCGGTTAACACAGCACCCAGCCTTGCCGTCGGCCTGGGTGGTGTCGGCATTAGCCTGCGCGATCTCGTATCCGTTTATGCCGCCATCGCCCGCGGCGGCATGCCGGTGGCCCTCCATGACGGTGTCGCACCTCTGCCGGCTCCTCTTGGCCCAGTCCCCCCAGTGCTCGATCCGATCGCCGCATGGTACGTCGCAGATATCCTCGCCGATGTGCCGCCTCCGCTCAACGGATCTCCTGGCCGTGTCGCCTATAAAACCGGAACCTCATATGGCTACCGCGATGCCTGGTCGATCGGCTTTGATGGCAAGACAGTCATCGGCGTCTGGGTCGGCCGCCCGGACGGCGCCCCCGTCCCTGGCCTGTCTGGCATTATGAGCGCCGCCCCGATCTTGTTTGAGGCGTTCGACCGCCTGGGCGACCGGCGCGCACCGCTGCCGCGTCCACCTTCAGGCGCCGTCATCGCCTCCAATACCGAACTACCAACTCCCCTGCGCCGCTTCCGCCATCCCGATGACGACAAGGTTGCCCGCGACGCCGCGCCCGAGATTGCCTTTCCCGGCGACGGTGTCGATGTCGATCTGGGCCTCAGCAGCGCCGACGCATCTCCCCTCATGGTCAAGGTGCGCAACGGCGTTCCACCCTTCACCTTCTTTGCCAACGGCGCCCCCTTCGGTCGCCCGGAATTTGCCCGCCAGGACACCTGGGTTCCCGATGGTCCGGGTTATGTCACCCTTTCGGTCGTCGACGCCGAAGGCCGCGGCGACGCTGTAACGGTTTTTCTGAACTGATCCGCTATTCGCGCGGCGAATAAGTCGCCAGCAGCCACTCGGCCAAAGCCGCGCGTTCCGCAAGCTCATCGCCCTCTGGCACCCGCGCTGCAAACCCGTGTCGCAGCAGCGCGGCTTTCAGCGCCAGCGTCCGGTTCGCCGGATTGGTGACCGCAAGGCAACGCTCGGCAATCTCGGCCGCTAAAGTCTTGGACATTCGCTTAGCCAAATTCCGCCTCCGGCGCCACGGACTGCGCCAAATTGAGATGACCTAAAGGCCTAAGCCGCTGCAGCCTCTTCCTGCAAGGCCAAGTCCTTGAGCAGTTTGAAGAGCTGCTCGCCATTGAGGCGAGCGGGATCAAAGCCACTGTCCTGACCTATCGCAGCAAAGCTTTCCGACTGTTCTGCCGATCCGCCAACATAGCCCATGGCCCAGTTGGGAAAGCTGCGCGCTGCAATCGGATCAAGTGCCAGCAAGGACACTTCGCCATGACGATCGTCCTGCTGGATGCGTTCGAAAGCGGACTCCAACTGCTGCAGTGGCCCTTCGAGCACCTGTGCGAAGCAGCCCGAGTTGAACAATAGGGCGCCAGTGATTGCGTCACGGCCATTGTTGATACGGCTTTTCTCAAGAATGCTTTCAAGATTGGACCGGAGGGCCTGCTCACCACCGGCAACCAAATTGCGGCTATAGTAAACCAGGCGATAAAGCGCGTCAGACATTCTCGTTCCTCGAACTATGTGCACCCAAGAAGTCGCCGATGCGATCACCATGCATGGGTCGACCGGTAAAGTAGCCCTGCACATGCGTGCAGTTATGGCCGCGAATTTTTTCCAGCTGTTGGGCGGTTTCAACGCCCTCGGCGGTTATAGCGACGCCTAGGCTCGCTCCGAGCCCTGCGACGGCGCTCAAGATGGCCCGACTGTCTTCGGTGTCTTCAGCCACGAACGAGCGATCAATCTTGATCTTGTCGAAGGGGAACTTCTGCAGATAGCTCAGCGACGAGTAACCTGTGCCAAAATCATCCATTGAGATTTTGACGCCAAGCCCGTGCAGTTCCCTGAGCGTTTCCACCACATTGGCGGCATCATCGAGGAGAGCACTCTCAGTAATTTCCAGCTCCAGCCGGTGAGCAGGAAGGCCAGCGCCGCTTAGTGCATCCTGCACTGTGGACAGAAGGTTATCCGCCCTGAACTGCAATGCCGAGACATTAACGGCAACGATCATCTCGTTCGGCCATGAACTCGCCGCAAGGCAAGCAGAGCGCAAGACCCACTCGCCGATCTTGACAATAAGTCCGGTCTCTTCCGCAATGGTGATAAAGGCGAGTGGCGGGACATTGCCGCGGACGGGATGCGACCAACGCAGCAGGGCCTCAAAGCCTCGCACCTTGTTGGTCTCCAGCTCCATGAAAGGCTGGAAGTGCAAATCGAACTGCTTGAGCGCCAGCGCCCGCCGAAGGTCGATTTCCAGCTCGCGCCGCTCTTGAAGCGCGACGCTCATGCCGGCTTCGAACAGCCGGTACCTGGCCTTGCCTGCGCGCTTGGCTTCGTAAAGGGCAAGGTCGGCGTCTCTGACGATGTCGCGGGCCTGCGTCTGTTCCTTCTGCAGCGCAACGCCGACACTCACCCCGATGTTCACCGTGTGCCCCTCGAGCACATAGGTGCGCCCAACAAGGTCAACGATCCGGGTAGCCAGGCGCTCGGCATCGGCCACATCCGATACGCCATGCTGAACGATGACGAACTCGTCACCGCCTACCCGCGCGACCAAATCACTGCCACGGCAGATCGACTTCAAGCGGCCCGCGACTTTGGTAAGCAGCAAATCACCCAAGCCATGCCCAAGCGTGTCGTTGACAATTTTGAACCGGTCCAGGTCAATGCAATGCACTGCAAAACCCGGCTCACCCACCTCACGCACGGCTAGCGCATTGGTCAGCGTCGCCATTAAGGTAGATCGTTTCGCCAAGCCGGTCAGTTCATCCACGTCCTGCGGCATCGACATCGGCAGCGAAGCAGCCAACGCATGGAGGCTGACCACGAAATGGCGATTTCCCGCCGCACTCATGGCGACCCTAAAGCTGCGCTGATCACTCGTTAACAGCGTTGCCGTAAATGGAAGAGCCAATGCCGTCTCAGGGAAAGACGGCAACAGGTCTGTCATCCGGCTCCCCACTAAATCAACGCCGAGTTCATCCTGGCCTGCCTTGTTGCAATAGACGATCAGCCCGGACGCTTCGATCAGTAGGACAGGATGGACCAGAGCATCAAGGATCGTTTCGAAACTTGGTACATCGTCCACGGCCATTTGTGCAAAGCCATGCGTCATCATCTTGCCTCCGGAGCAGCCGGCGCATCTTGGCGCATAGATGGTTCCTGAAAAGTTGCGGCTCTAGACACAATCCTTTTGTGGCTAATCAGAAGTGAAAAACGTCGTTTGACTGCTGCATTCAGGGTTAAACTTTAGCTCCTGATGAACCTTCTATTACTCCCCGGATTAGCTCCAGGTGATGAGCCGAGTGAAATCATGAAGGCCGTTGTGTTCCACAGCGTCGCTGGCACAGCAACAAAGGAGACGCGCCATGGCAGCACAAACTAACTTCGTCGCCAACATCGCGATCGGGCTAGTGGCGGGAGCCATCGGCACGGCGCTCATGACAACTGCGCAGACGGCCGAGATGAAGGCAACAGGCCGCGAAGCATCCAACACGCCAGCCAAGGGAGCGGAGAAGGTGTTCGGTCTTCACCCAACCTGCGACGATCAAGAGGCCCGCTTGTCCAATAAGGTGCACTGGTCCTATGGCGTGGCACTCGGTGGCGCCTTCGGCCTGCTCGCGAGCATACTTGAGAACCGTGAACCCGCAACCGGCGCCGCATTTTTTGCGCTGGTTTGGGGCACCGGGTTGGCGCTGCTACCAGGCCTTAAACTATCGTCGCCGCCCTCGGAGTGGGGCGCGCAATCGCTCGCAACCGACGCCGCTTTCCATGCTGTTTATGCCGGCACAACGGCTGCCGCCTATCACGGCATCAGGGTAGGTTTGAAACAGCCTGACAACGCCTAGGCCGGTAAGCAAGTCTTATTGGTAAGCTTCTAGAATGCTGGATGGTGAGACGGTGATCCACGTCTACCTTCCCATGGAGCGTTCATGTTGTTCTTGCCCACAGCAAAGCAAAACTCACGCGACCGGTTTGTACTTGCGGTTTACACGGCTACCATTTTTTGCAGTGCCGTTCTGCTCTTTTCCGTGCAGCCGCTGTTTACGAAAATGGTTCTCCCCCAACTCGGTGGATCACCCGGTGTTTGGTCCGTGGCGATGGTGTTCTTCCAGTCTTTGCTGCTGGCTGGCTATGCCTATGCGCATCTCATTACGCAGTCACGCTCTCGCAAGTTTGCCGTAGGCATCCACATCGCTGTTCTGCTTGCTGCCATGTTGACCCTGCCATTGTCAGTGGCGGCAGGTTGGGGCAACCCTCCGGAGAGCGGTTCAGCTCTCTGGCTGCTCGGGCTATTCACCATATCGATCGGGCTTCCATTTTTTGCTATTTCGGCGAGCAGCCCCCTATTGCAGGCTTGGTTCGTCGGCACTGGACATCCAAGCGGGCATGATCCGTATTTTCTCTATGCCTCCTCAAACATCGGCAGCTTCCTGGCGCTGATCTCCTATCCCCTTCTGATCGAACCAAACTTGTCGTTGCATGTGCAGACCCAGTCCTGGACCTGGGGTTTTGCCCTGCTGACAGGTTTGATTGCTGTCTGCGGCGTCCTGTTATTGCGGTCAGATGAGCCCACCACAGACAAGGGCAGCGTGGCTGACGAGACTAGATCGAAGCCTAGTTGGCTCCAGCGCTTGCGCTGGGTCGTTTTGTCGGCAGTCCCCTCTGGCCTCCTGGTTGCAGTAACGGCGCACATCTCGACCGACGTAGCAGCAGCGCCCCTGCTTTGGGTGGTGCCGCTGTCGCTCTACTTGTTGACATGGGTGCTGGTTTTCCAAACAAGGCCACTGCTGCCGCACCGCTTCATACTCAAGGCCGCGCCAATTGCCGTGGCTATTGTGATCCTGCTTCTGGCGCTTGGTGGTGTAACCAACATCGTAGTGGAGCTAGGCCTGCACCTACTTTGCTTTTTCATCATCACCATGGCCTGCCATGGGGAGCTTGCCACCTCGCGCCCGCATCCGCGGTATCTGACCAGCTTCTACTTCCTTTTGTCGTTTGGCGGCATGGTGGGCGGCCTGTTCGCTGGCTTGCTGGCGCCCCACCTTTTCTCATGGATCGCCGAATACCCAATCTTAATAGCTCTGGCAGTGTTGTGCCTTCCCCGCGACAATGAGCGCTCAACAAAGGCAGGCTCATGGTTTTGGCCGGTATTTGCGGCTTTAGCCCTCCTGTTTTGTGCTCCCATCTTTCTCCGCGCGAGCCTGACGCCCGCCCTTGCGGCAGGCCTAAGCCTCGTCGCCATCTTGGTGCTCTCTATCGCAGTCATGTTCTTGGCGGTTGCCAGCAGAGCGGACAGGTTCCAGATCTTCGCTTTGGTGGTGCTTGCCCTAACGTTGACTCGCTTCCAAGCCGATGATGCGGGAACATTGTATGCGGCGCGCAGCTTTTTTGGCGTGCATGAAGTGGTGGCACTGGACGAAGGCCGCTATCATGTTCTTATGAATGGCACGACGCTGCATGGTGCCCAGCAAATGCTCGATGTCAATGGCAAGCCTCTATCAGGCAAACCGGAACCAATCACATACTACCATCAAAGTGGCGGTATGGGGCAGGCGATCTCTGCCGTTAGGGCTGCGAAAGGCGGACCTCTAAGCGTCGCCGTTATTGGTCTTGGCACCGGCTCGCTCGCCTGTGCCGCTACTCCCGGAGAAACCTGGAAATTCTTCGAAATCGACCCGATCATAGTTGATCTGGCGAAAAACCCGGACAATTTCAGCTTCATCAGCCAGTGCATGCCCGGCCTCAAACCAGTCATCGGCGATGCCCGGCTGACGATTGCTCAAGAAACCGACGGCTTATATGACCTAATCATAGTGGACGCCTATTCGTCCGATGCCGTTCCGGTACACTTGGCAACGGCCGAGGCCATGGCGATCTACAAGCGCAAGCTCACACCGAATGGCGCCGTTGTCATGCATATTACAAACCGTCATCTTGATCTCTCGGATGTGGTCGTCGGAATTGCTGATGCAAACGGAATGGCGAGTTGGGTCTCGCACTCCAAGTCCGACCGAAGCGACGAGTTCATCTTCCGGTCATCAGTGGTAATTTCCGCCCGCGACGGAGAGAATGTGGGTCCGATCGCAACCTCGGAAAACTGGGTTTCAACACCGCCGCAACGAGACCTGGCTGTGTGGACGGACGACTATTCCAACATCGTTGGAGCGTTCTGGCGCGGCTTGCAGAACCATCGATAGCTTAGGAGATCAGCCCGCTTTGGCGGCTCTGGCAGTCCAATCACGAACCTTTACGCCGTAGCCCAATGCCGCGGGCGAGCGCCCAATCGATTGCCCGCTTCGGCAGCGCCATGAGTGCGCCATGCTCAAGAATGGGGTGGTTCGATGGGCGGTAACGCAGTTTTGGGTGCGGGTCAGTCATGGCCTGCCAAATAACCTCAGCAATAGCATCGGGGCTGATGCCATGCCTTGTGCCGCCTTCCACCATGGTGGCGATACCCTTGTTAAACGGCTCCTCGTAAGCCGTGCCGTCATAGCGCCCTTTGAGCTTGGCTACCTTGTCCCAAACCTGGGTGCTCACCAGTCCGGGTGCCACCGCGCTGACATGGATGCCATAAACCTGAAGCTCCCGCCGCAGCGCTCCGGTAAACCCTTCAACCCCGTGCTTTGAGGCGATGTAGGCAGTGGCGAAGGGCTGCCTGAGCTTGCCGCCAATCGAGGACATGTTGACGATGCGTCCTGGCGGGCCAATCAGCCCGGGATCCACACCGAGCAACGGGCCAAGAGCCTTGGTGACGATAAACAGCGAAACCAGATCGGTCTCAAGCTGTGCTCGCAACTCCTCTAGAGGTTGCAGCATCAGGGGCCCTGGAATGGCTATGGCTGCATTGTTCACCAGCCCTGAAAGTCGCTTGCCATCAAGCAACGATCGGATCTGCTCTGCCGCATCGGCCACGGCCTTCTCGTCGCGTACGTCGCAAATCAGGGGACAATATCGGGGCCCCAGCTCATCAGCGACCTGGGCTGCATCCTCTTGGTTGCGTACGGTCCCAAAGACCCATGCCCCTTTGCCAACAGCCAGCTTGCTGAAGGCATGCCCGATACCGCTCGACGTACCGGTTACCATAAAAGCCAGGCCGGTGCTCGGATTTTCCGCCTTGGATACTTGCGCCACTTGATTGCCTCGCCGCAGAAACGCTTCGACCCGCAATCTGCAGATCCCTGCACAGTTCCGGAGGCTAACCCAGGCAAGAACGCTTCCCGCCTGGTTACCGACACCAAACCAGCGCAGAGCCGGGTCCGGTCGCTCCTAGAAGCCAGCAACTGCTATAGGCTGATAGGGTGCCTCGAGCTGCGCGATCTCCTCCTCACTGAGCGTCAGCGCTTCGGCGGCGATTGCATCTTCGACATGAGAAAGTTTGCTCGCACCCACGATGGGCGAAGTGATGCCCGGCTTTTGCAGCACCCATGCCATCGCCACCTGAGCCATAGGCACTCCGCGCGCTTTCCCAACACTTTCAACTGCTTCCACAAGGGCGCGATCATTGTTCTTCGCTGCTTCATACATGGTCTTGTTGTAGCGATCGGTGGTGGCGCGCTTGGTTTGAGTGCCCCAAGGCCGGGTAAGCTTGCCGCCGCCCAGAGGGCTCCAGGGCAACAAGGCTACGCCTTGATCAAGACAAAGGGGGATCATCTCCCGCTCCTCCTCACGATAGGTAAGGCTCACCTGGTTTTGCATGGAAACAAACTTGGTCCAGCCGTGCCGTTCTGCGGCATGCTGTAGCTTGGCAAACTGCCATGCCCACATCGACGAGGCGCCGATATAGCGAGCCTTGCCCGCGCGCACGACATCATGGAGCGCCTCCATGGTTTCCTCGACAGGCGTGAAAGGATCGAACCGATGAATTTGATAAAGATCGACATAGTCCGTGCCGAGGCGCTTCAGGCTGTTGTCCATTTCGCTCAGTATGGCCTTGCGGGAAAGGCCTTGCCCGTTCGGTCCAGGGCGCATGCGGCCGAACACCTTCGTTGCAAGGACAATTTCGTCGCGGGCCGCCAAGTCTTTTATAACCTGCCCGGTGATCTCTTCGCTGGTGCCTTGCGCATAAACATTCGCCGTGTCGAAGAAATTGATCCCGGCTTCCCAGGCCCGGCGGAACATGGGTTGCGCTTCCTCGACACCCAGAACCCAAGGCCGCTCGTCGGTCACCTTGCCGAATGACATGCAGCCAAAGCAGATGCGGCTGACTTCGAGGCCCGTGCGGCCAAAGCGAATGGTTTTCATGTTAGCTCCTCTAGGATGCTTGGGTGATTGAACCACCCGTAAGCTGCCAAACAAGGTGGTCGAGGAGAATGATGATCGTGCCAGATCGTTCAGCTGTTTTTGGCGAGGCTGCCACTTTCGCTTTCGCTGGCCCACAACGGGGGGTGTTAGATGTTTGACACTATGACGGAGCATCAGGCCTAGGCCGCGACGGTTCCGATTTGCGTAGGAGGCGTTAAGCAGCCGAGGTCATAAAGGCTGGCGCCCACCGCATCGGGGAGCGGAGTGTGAGGCTCATCTCCGATGAGTTCGACCAGGCGCTTGTTGTCGAGCCGCACAGGATGCTTCCAATATTGGGCGATCTCGGCTGCCTCACGTGGAAAGCCGCCAAACGGCGCGAGCAGCGTCATCAGCCACCAAGGAAATTGGCGAACTGCCAGCTTGTGTCCCGCACTAGCTTGAACGGCTTCGATCAAGGCTGTCCCGCTGTCATCAACAAAACCTCCGAACTGCAAGCGCTCGAAAGGCGCAAGCCTGCCTTGAACGTCCAGCAAACGCGCCGCTGCTTCGGCAAGGTCCGGCAAGAAGGCCCAGCTATGACCGCCCTTGCGCGTGATCGCGGTGACGCTGCGCAAATGTTTACCTGGTGTCACCATGCCTTGGCTAAACCAACTGGCGCGTGCGCCCGGGCCAAAGAAATCGCCGGCTCGAAGAATAACGGAAGGCACTTCCGGGGCAGCTTGCTTAAGACGGCGCTCCATTTCGACGCGGATTTTGCCCTTGCGGCTGCGGGGGCGCTGGGTGCTGTTCGCTCCGAGCAAAGGCGTATGCGCCGGATCGAAATTATAGATGGTGCCGGGCAATAGGATGCGGGCGCCGCCTGCCGAGCGCGCCGCAGCGATAGTATTTTCGATCATGGGCAAAACGAGCTTGTCCCAGTTGGCATAATTCGGCGGGTTCACCGCATGGACAATCACCGAAACCCCGGCAGCGCTTCGAGCGACATCAGCAGCGGTCATGGCATCGCCCGTCACCCACTCGATCCGGGCATGCCGCTGGCGGGCAGCTTGGACATCCCGTGCCATGCCACGCACCTGCCAGCCGTGGCGGAACAGCGCATCGGCAATGGCGCCGCCGATCCCGCCCGTTGCACCAAGCACTAGGGCTATTTTGTTGCGGCTCATCGTTTCACTCCATCTTTTCGACCGGGTTGTGAAACCAAGATGCGCTTGATCGAGATCGAAGATAATTAGCAATTACCGACTAGCCGCTGTAAGATTTCTTGTGAGCAGCAGCAACTTGTGGGACGACCGGCACGCGTGGGGCCGAGCGCCAAACTAGAAGCTGTGGAGCGGCCTAGTCCTTCCCGTTATCAGAGCTGGAGCGCTGCGATGAAGGCGTTTCAGCACTGCCCAACCACAGCGCAAGGCACGCCGAACTCATCTGGCCAGCCTATGGAAACAACGTCGGTAGCGCCGATATCAAAGACCACGACGAGCCATTCGCCATCCACCTTCTCGAGCACGGCTTGAAGAAACGGGCCGTCGAAGAACCCTTCCGCGATGGCTTCGGCATAACGGGTCTGTTCGAAGTCGATCGGTTCGCCATTCTTCTGCTGTGGCGTGTCGGCAAAATAAGCCCAGCCATCTTCGACCCGCAGGGTGTCGACCACAAACTGCACGGGAACACCGACATCCTCTTCGATCGTGGGCCGCATCGCATCCAGCAGAACGCGGCGCAGCGGGTCGGAACTGGTAATGTCGACAGGCGCAGCTGATGCGGTAGACGCAGATATTGCCATACCCACAAGCGTAATCGCCCACTTCAAGCCCGACATTGTCCCGGCCTCCTTTTAGCTCCACCCACACCATGGCATGCCGTGACACCCCTGTGCCAGAGTGCTGCTCGATACCCAATTCGCTTGCAATAGAATTGATCATGCGGACAGCGTTACTTTCGTTTCAAGACATGCCATGACACTATTGTCACAACCGAAAGACAATCATGCGCCGCACACTTATTGCCGCTCTTTTCTGCTCCCAACAACTCTGGCCTATGCCCAGGATGACACCGAAGCCTTGATGGCCGGCTTGGATCAGGTGCTGTACTGCGCAACGACCTATGCAGTGCTCAGCGTCCACCCCGATGCGCCTGAAGGCGCTCCGGCCAAATACGACGCCGCCTCCACCGACCTTTTTGAATTCGCCTATCTCGCCATGTCGGAAGCCGGCATGGACGAAACTGCTATCGATGAACTGACCGACCCCTACACCGAAGAGGTTACCTTGGATCTGCAGAACGATGGCGACATGCGCTTTACCGAAGCGCAGTGCCAGGAAGCACACGACGCTTCTATGATCGAGTAATTGGGTGCCGGCAGGGGCATTTGGCTCCTGCTGGATCACCTTCACGGCTTACCGGATCGCTCAAGCAGCCACTAAGGCTTGGGGTATTCCACAACCGTGACCGGATTTTCTTTGTTGTCGTAGCTCGGATCGACATCAAACCTGGTCAAGCGAAACTCACCATTGCCGAGAACCCAAGTGCCATGTGAGCCGGCGTCCCCAAGCCCACGCCACATCGCGGTGTTGCTGATAGTGCCAGCCTCAACATCGATCTCGGAATTGATCAAGCTGGCCTGTGCGCTAAAACCCGTGACATCAATCGACAGCACCTTGCCGGCAATGTCGTCGTCATTTTCGAAGTTAGCGTCAAAGCTGGGCACGGAAAACATCAGCGGCTGCAGCCCGTAAGGCTCGCGCCACCAGAAGTAAACGTGCTCCATGTAGTAAGAGCCGTACGCACACAAAAATCGGTAAACCAGAACGCTCTTTTCGCCCGCTTCCGCATCAGAGCTTGGCGAATAGCTAAACTCGAAATTCTCCATCCGCTCCGCAGGCAACTCCCCCGCATAGCCAACGGTGTCGCAATAATCCCGATAGCTCGCGTCGAACAAGGCCATCGCCCGCTCATCCAGGTCGGTCGGTGGCTGTTCCTGCGCGACGCTTGGGAATGCGGCCACACAGGCGAGCAGCGCTGCACAAGACAAACGAGGGATCATAACCAGCTCTTTCCTTGAGATACCCGGACCAAGTCAGCAGCCCCAAACCGGCTGATGCTACTGGTATCGGCCTACATAAACCGAATTGCCCAGAACCGTCCCTCGGGAAAGTGCTGGAAAACCAATTAACAAAGAAGAAAACTGGTGCTGCCGGACAGGATTGAACTGTCGGCCTCTCCCTTACCAAGGGAGTGCTCTACCACTGAGCTACGGCAGCTTGCCGGCGGGGGCGGTCTTGCCTGCCGCGACGGGGGCTCTACTGCCATAGGGTCAATCTCGACGCAAGGCCAAAAAGCGCCTATGACAGCGACATCGGCCACCAGCGATTTAATCCAGCCATGAGCAAAACCGAGCAAGCCGCGAGCCGCGAGCAAAGATTGGCCGCAAAGCTCCGCGAGAACCTCAAGCGCCGCAAGGCACAGGCCAGGGCCCGCTCCGATTCGGAAGGGCAGGCGCCTGCACCTCAATCGGCTCCCGAAACGGACGCGGTCAATAAACCGTAAACCATTTTCGGGCGACTATCCCTTAAGGTGTGCTAAGCACACCACTTCAACGCTGAGTGCGGCGAGTCTGGCTTACGTGGCAACTAGGACTTGGCCTACCTCCATCCCCAGGTAGAAGGCCCATATGGGCCGCCACATAGGAATAGACTTATGGACCGTATCCGTTTGATCGGTGGCAACGAACTCAATGGCGAAATCCCGATTTCGGGCGCCAAGAACGCTGCCCTGCCGCTGATGATTGCCTCCTTGCTGACCGACGAGCCCTTGGTGCTGCAGAACGTGCCGCGCCTGGCCGACGTCAAGCAGCTCGAACGCATCCTTGAGAATCATGGCGTCGACATCGCTGTTCATGGCCGCCGTCGCGGCGAGGATGACGTTGTGGGTCAGCGCATGACGTTCCATGCCGCCGACATCGTCGACACCACTGCGCCCTACGATCTCGTTTCCAAGATGCGCGCCAGCTTCTGGGTCATCGGCCCCTTGCTCGCCCGCTGTCACGAGGCGCGCGTTTCACTTCCCGGCGGTTGCGCAATCGGCACGCGCCCGGTCGATCTCTTTCTTTATGGCCTCAAGGAACTCGGCGCTGAAATCGACATCGACGAAGGCTATGTCGTTGCCAAGGCACCCAAGGGCGGTCTCGTCGGCGCGCGCATCGTTTTTCCCAAGGTGTCGGTCGGCGCCACCCACACCATCCTGATGGCTGCCGTCCTTGCAAAGGGCACGACGATTATCGAGAACGCCGCCCAGGAACCCGAGATCACCAATGTCGCCGAGTGCCTCGTCGCCATGGGCGCCAAGATTTCGGGCATCGGCACCCGCACCATCACCATCGAAGGCGTTGAAAAGCTGCATGGCGCGACCGTCGATGTGATCCCTGACCGCATCGAGACCGGCACCTTTGCCATGGCCACGGCCATGACGGGCGGCAATGTCCTCCTTAAGGGCGCGCGGGTCGAGCATCTGCAATCGGCATTCGATATTCTAGGCAAGACAGGCGTCGAGCTCACCGTCGAGGACAATGGCGTTCGCGTCTATCGCAATGGTAACGGCATCCACCCGGTGGATGTTGAAACCGACCCATTCCCGGGCTTCCCGACCGATCTGCAGGCCCAGTTCATGGCGCTGATGACGATGTCCTCCGGCACCAGCCACATCCGCGAAACGATTTTTGAAAACCGCTACATGCACGTCGCCGAACTCGCGCGTTTCGGCGCCGATATATCGGTCGATGGACAAATGGCGACCGTCCGCGGCAAATCCCAGCTCAAGGGCGCTCAGGTTATGGCTACCGATCTGCGTGCCTCCGTCTCGCTGGTCATCGCCGGCCTTGCGGCCAAGGGCGAAACCATCGTCAACCGCATCTATCATCTCGATCGCGGCTTTGAACGCCTCGAGGACAAACTCGGCCGTTGCGGCGCCGAAATCGAGCGCATTGCGGGCTAGTCTTCCCATAGTCAGGGCTTTTGCCCTGAACAGCACACAAACGCGGGTATCACCCCGGGCTCGACCCCGGGCCCATTCCGAGATCCTGCCATAGCCGCAAGGTGGTTTGTGCTGCACGATAGCAAACGATCCAACCTCATCCTGGTAGGGTGAGGCCTGTGGTATAAGTCAATACTTTCGGATTTCACCAAAACTTCCCACCCACGATGTAATCCCGGCGCAGGCCGGGATCCATCTCGAGATCACGCCGCAGCCGCAAGGTGGATCGTATTGTTTATTGGTGATGAGGCTAGCACCTCAGGATGGATCCCGGCCTGCGCCGGGATGACATCGAGTGTGTTGTTGGCGTTGTGCTCGCCCCTGGCCTTTGCCTACAACCGCCTCAGTCGACACCCTCTCCCTTGCGGAGAGGATCAAGGGGGTGAGTCCCATTCCACGAACTTATTCACCTTTTCCCCCCATCCTGGCACCCGTGCCATTCTCCCAGCGTTGCCCACGCAGAGCCCAGTCATGACGAGTGATGCGCGCGGGGACAGCCGGAGGAGCAGGGGTCGCCCTGCTTGTGCGGGATATCGGCAGCCGCGCCTGAAATAATGGTGGTGCCTGAACCGACCCTGCGAAAAGACCCGGTTTGGTGGCGAGGCAACTGCCTCAAACACTAAAACAGTCATCGAGGCAGCGGCCTCGCCACCATCGCTCACCTCATCACCGCACCCGGGGCGGCGCTTTGGCACGCCTTTTATCACCTGTGGCATTGCCCCGTTTCGCTGCAGCTTGTAGATCGTGGGCGGCGTGACCAGATCAGTGCTCCCAGATTCACCAAGGGCCTAATCCATATGACCGATCTTAAGCTGATAGCGCTGGATACCGAGGACCTCGAGGTCATCTCCGCCCATGTGCAGGATGCCGTCGTGCGGGTTGCCGACATGGGCTATGCCCGCGGTGATCGCCGCTTTGCCTTGCTGATGAATCGGTTCGATTGGGAAGCCGCCAACAATGGGCGCGACAAGGGCGTGCGCAAGCGCGCGGCGCTGCACTTCGATGCGGTCCAGTCGGTGGTCACCAATGGGTTCGATCCGTCTTCCGCCGAAGGCGTGCTTGAACTCCTCGCCATCACCTTCACCTCCATCGATGGCCCGGCGGGCATTGTCGAGCTCAGCTTTGCCGGCGGCGGCACGGTGCGGCTCGGCGTTGAATGCCTCGAAGCGCGCCTGTCCGACCTCGGCGCAGCCTGGGCTGCAGCCGCCAAGCCCAAACACGCCCTGGAATAACGGCTCTAGCAAGGACCTTTCATGCCCATTCGCCTCGACAGCGTCGACGAGGATTTCGAACAGCGTTTTCTGGATCTCCTGGGCGGCAAGCGCGAATCTAGCCAGGATGTCAGCGATACAGTCGCTGCCATCATCGCCGATGTGCGCAAGCGTGGCGATGCGGCCCTGATCGAATACACTAACAAGTTCGACGGCTCTGGCGTCGATGCCGCAACACTCCGGATCTCCTCTCAAGAGATCGAAGAGGCCGCTGCATCCGTCTTGCCCGAAATTCGTGCTGCGCTGCAGATTGCGCATGATCGCATCCGCGCCCACCACGAAAAGCAAAAGCCGCAGGATCAGATCTATACCGATCATCTCGGCATCACCCTGGGTACGCGCTGGACGCCGGTCGACGCGGCCGGCATCTATGTGCCGGGAGGCCTTGCGTCCTATCCATCGTCCGTGCTGATGAACGCCGTGCCCGCCAAGGTCGCTGGCGTCGAGCGCATTGCCATGGTCGTTCCCACCCCCAAGGGCGAGCTGAACCCAGCTATTTTGCTGGCCGCTCAGATCGCCGGAGTCACCGAAATCTACCGCGTCGGCGGCGCCCAGGCGATTGCAGCCCTGGCCTATGGCACAGCTACAATCCCCAAGGTCGATAAGATCACGGGCCCCGGTAACGCCTATGTGGCTACCGCCAAGCGGCAAGTTTTTGGGCAGGTCGGTATCGATATGATCGCCGGCCCGTCCGAAGTGCTGGTCATCGCTGACGGTTCGGCCAATCCTGCCTGGGTCGCTGCCGATCTGATCGCCCAGGCCGAGCATGGGGGAGGGGCCCAATCCATCCTCGTCACCACCGAAAAAGGCCTTGCCGACGCGGTGGCAAGCGAGGTCGACCGGCAACTCTCGCTTCTGCCTAAAGAGAATATCGCCCGGGAAGGCTGGGACGAATTCGGCGCTATCATCACCGTCGCTTCGCTGACCGAAGCGTGCGACTTGGCCAACCGCATTGCCTCCGAACACGTCGAATTGGCGATTGACGACCCGCAGTCCATCCTTCCGCTGATCCGCCACGCCGGCGCGATATTCCTTGGCCACCACACGCCAGAAGCCATCGGCGATTATGTCGGGGGCTCCAATCACGTGCTGCCTACCGCCCGTTCGGCGCGCTTCGCCTCGGGCCTCGGCGTGCTCGATTTCATGAAGCGCACCTCGATCCTGGGCTGTGATCCGATGTCCCTCTCGTCCATTAGCGGCGCGGCCATCACGCTCTCGCAGGTCGAGGCACTTGATGGTCACGGCCGCTCCATCTCGATCAGGCTCAACTCTTGAGTATTTCGATGGCAACCAGCGCGAAGGTTTCCGATACAGATCGCCTGGTCACCGTCACGCTTGACCCCAACACCATCACCTCGATCAATCCCGACGAGGTACACGAATGGCGCATCGCCATCTATGACCTCTTGGAAGACAACAGCTTCCGCCCGGCGCGCGTAACAGCTACCGGCCCGTTTGCACTCCATATGTCGATCATCGGCAATTTCATCGTGCTCGATGTGCGCAATCCGGAAAACTTCCAGCCGATTGCCGCGCATTATCTGTCGCTCACACCGTTCCGGCGCCTGATCCGCGACTATTTCCGCATTCGCGACGCATATTACGAAGCCATCCGCTCCGCCCAGCCCTTCCAGATCGAAACCGTCGACATGGCGCGCCGCGGCATGCATAACGAAGCTGCCGAACTGCTGCGCACGCGCCTTACCAACAAGATCATCATCGATCTCAACACGGCGCGCCGCTTGTTTACGCTCATCTGCGCCGTTCAGCCCTACGCCAGCCGCATCGACGAGAGCAAAAGCGAACTGCCCACCGTACTCTTTGTTTGCTCCATGAATGCGGTGCGCTCGCCAATTGCAGCTGCGCTTGCGCGCCAGGTTTTTCCCGGCCGGATCATCACCCGCTCGGTAGGCGTTAATGGCGGCAAGGCCGATCAGTTCGTCCACGAGGTCATGGAAGAGATCGGCATTGATATGAGCGTGCACACGCCCCATATTCTTGATGAACTCGTTGCGAACCGCTTCGATCTCGTCATCACCCTCTCGGACGATGCTCCCGATGCCGTGGCCCGCAAGGGCCTGGACGCTGGTGCTGTGGAGACCTGGACCATGCCCGATCCCTCGCTTGTCGAAGGCAATCGGGAGACGATTTTGGGTTCCTACCGGGACCTGCGCGACCAGCTCCGCCGCCGTGTTCGGGAGCGTCTGGAACCTCTGGTTTCCGGTGGTTCACAAAACAGATGAATTGAAGTAGGTTCCGGCCAATTTCCGACCCCCGGCCGGCAAATCAATGCCCCATGGGTCCTTCAGGAGACAGTATGGCGAAGGAAGAAGTGCTCGAATTTCCGGGCGTAGTAACTGAATTACTTCCCAATGCGACGTTCCGCGTCAAGTTGGAAAACGAGCATGAGATCATTGCCCACACCGCTGGTCGCATGCGCAAGAACCGCATCCGCGTTCTGGCCGGTGACAAGGTGCTCTGCGAGATGACGCCTTATGACCTGACCAAGGGTCGCATCACCTACCGGTTTAAGTAAGGCAGATCATGGCCAGTCGTCCGGATCTGATCCTGGCCTCCGCCTCCCCGCGCCGGCTTGCTCTCCTCAACCAGATCGGTATCGAGCCAGAGCATCTGGTGCCGGCTCATGTGGACGAGACACCCGAAAAGGGGGAACTTCCCCGCAAGCTTGCCATGCGCCTGGCTGATCTCAAGGCCTTGACCGCTCAACACAAGGCGCGCTCCGCGGGCTTCGGTAACGGTGCCCTGGTTTTGGCCGCCGATACCGTGGTTGCCGTCGGCCGCCGCATACTGCCCAAGGCCGAAACCATGGAAGAGGCCGGGCAGTGCCTCGCCATGCTGTCGGGCCGCGCGCACCGCGTCTATACCGGCGTGACGGTCATCACCCCATCCGGCGCCAAGCGCCAGCGCCTGGTCGAAACCCGCATCCGTTTCAAGCGCCTTTCCACCCGCGAGATGGAAGCCTATTTGGCCAGCGCCGAATGGCGCGACAAGGCCGGTGGCTATGCCATCCAAGGTATCGCCGGCGCGTTCGTGGTTAAGCTGTCAGGCTCCTACAGCGCCGTCGTCGGCCTTCCTCTGATGGAAACCGCATCTCTGCTCGCCGGCGAAGGTTACCCCGTCCAATTCAACTGGCTCAATCAATCGAGCCTTTCGGGGGTTTAATGCCCGAGACCAAAAAATGCCCCATCTGCGCACGTCCCTCGGTTGAAGAGTTCAAGCCCTTCTGCTCCAAACGCTGCGCCGACGTCGACCTGAACCGCTGGCTCACCGGCGCCTATGTCATCCCCGCCCGTGACGACGAGCCGAGCGATAGCAACGAACTTATCCCCGGTTCGGATGAAGACGATAATATCTAAGGGGCAGCGCATCATGGCGTGATTCAACACGAAAAGTAGGACAATATGCCGAGGCTGAGTGGTCTGTCGTTGTGTAGGTCGCCGCATGGCAGCAATGTGTAGAGGCTGTGCGAAAACTTGGCTGGAAAGCACACATAAGAATTCTATTGCTTTACCAGGATCGGGCCTCATAGCTGCCGCGCTCAAAAAGCCTATAAGTCCGAACTTTCGTCCTGATATATGCTGACTTCGATTCCGGAACAGGGTCGTGGAATAGTAATCGATGCGTGTTTCAGCGGGTCGGGTCTTTGCACAACTCGGTCGGAGTTCTTCTTTCCGCTTTCAAGTGTCCAGACCGGAAAGTGGGCATTCTTGAATAGCGCGGGGATCCTCTCCGACCAGTTCCATACATGCAGCAGGCTTGTACGTACTCAGGGCTAGTGCGTGGCTTCGTGAGCGCTGGTCAGCACTTTCGGCAGACTAATAACACCAGACATGAACCAAGTGAGGCACCGGCCTTGTCGTCAACTTTCATACAGGTGTGGGTAGGATGAATGGCACAATGCGCCACTTGTATATCTGGCCGGAGTTTGCCGCGACCGGGGTGAACAGTGTGTTCCGTTTGATAGGGCAGGATGGTAGATATCTTTATCCTAAATCTTGCTGACGTGGCCACTCAACTAGCGTCGGGAACTAACATCCAATCGACTCCGATTTTAGATGCCTGAACGGGTTCATGCATCTATCTGATGTGGGCTGAGGATAAGAACGGCCAGTGGCGGCAGGGTCAGCCGCAGTGACGCTGGTCGGTTATGCCAGCTCACATCTTCAGCGTTGATGTGCCCGCCATTTCCCACGTTGGAGCCGCCGTAGATTTCAGCGTCCGAATTGAAGATTTCGCCCCAACTTCCGCCCTGCGGCACGCCAACACGGTAATCGGAGCGGACGGTCGGGGTCATGTTGCACGCGATGACCAGCGGCGTGCCATCAGCGGCCTTACGCATAAACAGGAACACGCTCCCTTCCGCATCGCTGGCATCAATCCACTCGAAGCCGGACGGATCACAATCAAGCTGATGCAGTGCCGGGTTTTCCCGGTAAACGCGATTGAGGTCGCGAACAAGGTTCTTGACGCCCGCGTGCAAGGGATCGTCGAGCAAGTGCCAATCTAGTGATTGATCGTGGTTCCATTCGCGCTCCTGGCCGAACTCGCAGCCCATGAACAGCAGCTTTTTGCCTGGATGGGTCCACATGAAGGTCAGGTAGGCGCGCAGGTTTGCGAACTTCTGCCAACGGTCACCTGGCATCTTGCCCAGTAGCGAGCCCTTCCCGTGCACGACTTCATCATGGGAGATAGGCAACACGAAATTTTCCGAAAAACCATAGTGAATACCAAAGGTCATCTGCCCCTGGTGGTGACGTCGATAAATCGGATCAAGGCTCATATAGCTGAGCGTGTCGTGCATCCAGCCCATGTTCCACTTATAACCAAAGCCAAGACCACCCGAGTAGATCGGTCGGCTGACCTTGGGCCATGCGGTGGATTCTTCGGCAATGGTCTGGGTGCCCGGATAGAGTTCATAGGCGCGCGTATTGGTTTCCTTGAGGAAAGCTATGGCGTCCAGATTTTCGTTGCCACCATGCTTGTTGGGGACCCACTCGCCAGGTTTGCGGGAATAGTCGAGGTAGAGCATGGAGGCGACGGCATCGACGCGCAAACCATCGACGTGATAGCGGTCGAGCCAAAACAGGGCACTGGCTTCGAGGAAGTTGGCAACTTCGGTACGGCCGAAATTGTAGATCAATGTGTTCCAGTCACGGTGAAAGCCGAGCCTTGGGTCTTCGTGCTCATAGAGTGCGGTGCCGTCGAAGTGGACCAAGCCATGGGCGTCGGAAGGAAAGTGCGCCGGTACCCAGTCGATCAGCACTCCAATGCCGGCGCTGTGCAAACGATCGACGAAGGCAGCAAAATCATCGGGCGAGCCGAAACGGCTCGTTGGCGCGAACAGGCCGATCGGCTGATAGCCCCACGAGCCGCTGAACGGGTGTTCGGTAATTGGTAGCAGTTCCACATGGGTAAATCCCATGTCCTTGACATAGTCTGCCAATTGATCGGCAAGTTCTTCGTAGCTGAGCATTTCATTACCCAGGCCACGCCGCCATGAGCCGAGATGAACCTCGTAGATCGACATTGGCGCGGATAGATCCTGCCGTTGGGCACGCTCATTCATCCAAATGTCGTCTTGCCAGCTGTGATCGGGCAGGCCAGTGACTATGGAAGCGGTTGCAGGCGGTTGCTCCTGAGCAAACGAAATTGGATCCGCCTTCAACGGCAGGCGCTCGCCATGCGCGCCGATGATCTCGTATTTGTAAACACTACCCTTAGGCAGTCCGGGGATGAAGATTTCCCAGATACCGACCCCAATGCGCTTTCGCATGGGATGGCGCCGCCCGTCCCAGGCGTTGAACTCGCCAACGACGCTCACCCGAGCCGCATTGGGCGCCCAAACAGCAAAGGAGACGCCATTGATCCCTTCTATATTGGCAAGGTGCGCGCCCAACCGTTCATAGAGCCGGAAGTGACGACCTTCTCCCAACAGGTACTCGTCCAGCTCTCCCAAAATAGGGGGGAAGCGGTAGGGGTCCTCAACCTCCCAGGCGAATTCCCCAGCTGACATAGCCAGTCGATAGGGGAAGCGCTCATTGCGCTCGGGAACAAAGCCGGAAAAAAAACCCTCGGGGTGAATCCGGTCGAGTTTCGCAACCTTTGCTCCTGACTGGCTGTCGATCACCTCGACGGTCGCAGCTTGAGGGGCAAAAACGTTGACGCTGATTGGCTGGTCATCGCCTCCCTGCATTCCCAGACAGACGAAAGGATTGCCATGCCGCCCACGGACAATCGCTTCTACGTCGCCTGGGTAAGCCGAAGGCCTTGCCCCGTGTTCGTTGCTTGTTTCGTTCAAAATTCAGTCCTCGTTCAACAGGTCGCGGACACCGCTGAGAGGAATCTCGACCCAATCGGGTCGGTTAGCCAGCTCATAGCCCACCTCGTAGATCGCCTTTTGAAGAACAAACATTTCCGTCAAGGCGCGGGTAAAAGTCGCTTCGGTGGGATAGCTTGCTGCATCAACCACATGTTCTTCGTAGGCTTGGAGAAAATCCGCGCTGACTTGCTTGCGCCAAGCTTCGGCACGCTCAAAGATCTCACTTGTACCCGTTAGGCGGTGATAGCGGTCCACAGCGGTCCAGGCAGCATAGTGGAAGGAGCGCAACATGCCGGCGACGTCGCGCAGCGGCGATGACTTGGCCCGCCGCTCCTTGAGCGTGCGCCGTGGTTCACCTTCAAAGTCGATGATCATGAAATCGTCGCTGGTGGTGAGGACCTGACCCAAATGAAAGTCCCCATGGATCCGGGAGCGGCCGCCCGAAGGCGTCATGCCGGCAGCGGCGCCTAGCCGCTCGATTAAAGCGTTGCGCTTGTCCAGCACTTCTCCTGCAACAAGCCGTGCGCTCGGCGAAAGATTGGGTAGTTCCTGCTCCAACTGGTCGAGCAGGGTCTGGGCTTCGACAATGGCTTCACTCGACCACACCAGCAGGTCGGCCTTGGTCAATGCTTCGACTGCAAAGCCCGGGTGATCGGTATCGACTGCCAGCGCCTTGTGTAGTTCGGCCGTACGGCGACCCAGCAGCGCCCCTATCATGAGGTCGGCTTCAAATAAGGAATTGGTGGGGTCAGTGCTGGCTGGATTAACCAGAAGCCCGGAGCGCTTGAGATCCTGATAGAGACCCTCCGTAACCAGTGTCCACGTGTCGCCCTTGTTGCTTACAAAGGCGAAAGCCGCAGCGAGTGTCGTAGGGTCGCCATGCAGGGCATGGTGCCTCACCTGACCCAGAAATTTAGGGGTGTTGGCGTAGTGGCCGATCTCGGTGAGGAAGCGCGCCACTTCCACGTCAGGTTGGTCGCCCGAGCGGAGTCGGCGGTAGAGCTTGAGAATGACCTTATCGCCGAAGGCGATGGAGACGTTGCTTTGCTCTGCCCCCAGTGGACGGGGTTCATCCATATCGCCCAGGGAACCAAGTTCGTCACCACTCTCGAAGACGACCTCCCCTGCTTCTGAATTGAGACGCCTACCCTCTCGCATCGCCGACAACAGGGCGGTTGCGAGTTGGCTATCCATCGCGCTGTCGATAAGGACCCCAACGTGATCTTCAAAACTGAGGCGTGCCAAGACTGGCGTAAAGCGCGACGCCCTGTCGGTAGCGGCCTCTTCCCAGGCTGCGGATACCGGCAGGAAATAACGTTGCGTTTCGGTTCCGAAGACGACATCGGCTGCCGCGAGCGCATGGCACCCCATTTCCAACTCACCGAGTGGGACCAGCGTCACGCCCTTGATGGCTCGATCCTTGGCGCCGAACCAGCGTTGACGCGGCAGGAAGGCTGGCAGGGTCTGGTGTTCCAGGACTCTCTTGTCAGTGCCATTGAGCGCGCCGACAAGCCGCCCTTCGGGGAGCGACAAAGTCGCCAACTCAGGAACGGTGTCAATTTGTCCGCCGGCAATCCCGCTCACCGGGGCGCTCCCGGCGGAATTAGGCGCCAAATGGCGTATGGCTTATAGTAGGGATCAAGGTGAATGTGCTGGTATTTGCCGTGCCAAGTAAAGTGGTGCCCCGTGACGAGGTCCTCGACTTCTATGGACGCATCATCGGGTAAGCCCAATTCCCAAAGTGGGACTTCGAAGTCGGCACCTTGCTGGTTATGCGGGTCGAGGCAAACGTGAAACAGGAGAAAATTGGAACGGTCCGCCGTACGCTTGCCGTAGTAAATTATGTTGTCGTTCCATGCGTTGTAGAAGGCTAGGCTGGTGAAATCCTGCAAGGCGGGGTGCTCACGACGCAGGCGATTGATGAACTGGATGTCCCATTTGATATTGTCCGGTTTGTCGAAGTCCCAGGTACGGATTTCGTATTTTTCGGAATTGAGATACTCCTCCTTGCCCGGAACAGGCTCGGACTCGCAGATTTCGAAGCCATTGTAGACGCCGTAAGTACCGCCCAAAGTTGCCCCAAGGATGAGCCTGGTCTGGAACCCCGGTCGACCACTCTGCTGGAGATAGCGTGGGTTGATGTCGTGCGTCGTGGTGAAGAAGTTCGGCCGCATGTAATGCCGGCACTCTTCTTGGGTCAGTTCGGTAAGGTATTGTTCCAGTTCCCACTTCAAATTGCGCCAGGTGAAATAGGAATAGCTCTGGTTGAAGCCCACCTTTGCCAGCCGCTTCATTACTTTGGGCCGTGTGAAGGCTTCAGACAGGAAGATCACATCGGGATGCTCCGAGCGCACCTCCCCGATCAGCCACTCCCAAAAGGGGAAAGGCTTGGTGTGCGGATTGTCTACCCGGAAGATCTTGACGCCATGGCTGATCCACAGCTGAACGATGTCGCGCAACGCGTACCAGAGGCTGGGGATCGCCTGGCGGTAGAAGTGGACATTGACAATGTCCTCATACTTCTTGGGAGGATTTTCCGCGTATTTGATGGACCCGTCAGGACGCCAATCGAACCACTCCGGATGGGCCTTGATCCAGGGATGATCAGGGGAACACTGAATAGCAAAATCCAACGCGATTTCGAGTTGATGCTCGCGCGCCGCACGCACCAGCCTGTCGAAGTCCTCGAACGTACCAAGGTTGGGATCAATGGCGTCGTGCCCGCCATTTTCCGAGCCGATTGCATAAGGGCTGCCGGGGTCATCTGGCGCAGGGCTCAGGGAGTTATTCTTACCCTTTTTATTGGTCTGCCCAATCGGGTGGATCGGCGGGAAATAGAGCACATCGAAGCCTAGGTCCCGGATGTACGGCAACCGCCTGATGACGTCATCGAACGTGCCATGCCGCGACGCATCATCGGTCTGCGAACGCGGGAAAAGCTCATACCAGGCACCGATTGCCGCAAGTTTGCGATCAACAAACACTTCGAGCACATTTTCATACTCGCTGTAGTTCGTGCGTATCGCCGCACGCTTCATCAGAGCAGCTACTGCATCTGAGCTGAGAAGACCAAGCCGTTCGACATCGCTTTGCAGCGATGAGAACGCTTGTAATACCTGGCCAAGTTCAGCAGTGTCCGCCTTGGAAGCTCGCTCGGAAGATTGGGCTGCATCAAGCAGGCGGCGTCCTTCTTCAAGTTCAAGGACGATCGGTATCCCGGCAGCGCGCTTCTTGGCGATTTCTTTGCGCCAGGTTCCATACAGATCGCGCCATCCAGCCAGGGTGTACTCGTACATGCAGTTTTCGGGGAACACAATGGTGGTGCCCCAGCGATCGTTCTCAATCAATTCTAAGGGGCGCTCCGACCAATCCTCAGCTCCCGCCGGACGGAACAACACGCAAGCGTCAATGCTTTCATGGCCATCGCCAAAGATGTCGGCCTCGATCGCGAATGGATGGCCGGCAACCGCCTTGGCGGGAAATCGCCCGCCGTCGATCTCGGGATCAATGCCTTCGATAGCGATGCGCCTAGATGCGAGTTGCCTCAAGCGATCTGGCGGCTCAGTTGAGGCCCCGGCTTCGGTGGGCGTTGCAATGCCAGGCTGCTGTTCCTTGGCCTTGTCTGCACGAGCACCGATCAGCATTTCAACGACCCCATGTTTGCCTTACGAGCAAAGCCAATGCTTTGAACTGCAGTTTAGTTTCCCTTGCTAATAGAACGCTGCGTCACATCGGAAGGCGTGATCAGGATTAAGCATCGATCCAGCGACGCGGCGATTTGCAAAAAAGCAACGCAGGCGGGAGTCAGGCGTTGAACGCAAAGCAGCCAGGTTCTCAGGAAGCAAATAGGCCAAGTATGGACAAACCCGATCCGCAATATGTCGAGTGGCTTCTTGGCCAGTCGATGCTTGCCAACGCCCGCAAGCTCGCCAGCAAATATGCAGGTCAGGGCCGCTTTTGGCGCAATCCTTATGCAGAAGCTCGGCCGCGCGCGGCGTCAGCGCTTGCCTCGGTATGGTTCACGGCCTATCCGGCATCGATTGTGACCCGTGAGGGCGAAAGCGTCCTAGCAACCTTGGGTGATCCCGAACTCTGGCGCAATCTGACGACCATCGGCGTACAGGCAGTGCATACCGGACCTATGAAAGAAGCTGGAGGCATCCGCGACGGTGAGAAAACGCCGACGGTCGACGGCAACTTCGATCGGATCAGCTTCGAGATTGATCCTCACTTCGGGACCCAGGAAGAATTCGTAGCAATGAGCCGCGTTGCAGCGGCCTACAATGCGATCGTGATCGACGACGTCATTCCCGCTCACACCGGCAAGGGTGCCGATTTCCGCCTGGCTGAAATGTTCTACGCGGATTACCCGGGGCTCTACCACATGGTGGAGATTCCTGAAGAGGATTGGAATCTTCTGCCGGAAATTCCCCAAGGGCGCCGGGCAGCGAACATGTCCCCTGCCAGCGTCGATGCCCTCAAGGAAAAGGGCTACATTGTTGGACAGCTTCGGCGCGTTATCTTTTTCGAGCCAGGTGTGAAAGAGACCGACTGGAGCACCACGGACGTTGTCGTGGGCGTCGACGGGATCGCCAGGCGTTGGGTCTATCTGCACTATTTCAAGGAAGGCCAGCCTTCGTTGAACTGGCTTGATCCGTCGTTTGCGGCGGCACAGATGGTTGTCGGAGATGCGCTTCATTCCATCGACGTGCTGGGTGCGCGCGGTGTGCGGCTTGATGCCAATGGTTTCCTCGGCGTCGAAGTACAACAAAATTCAAGCGCCTGGTCCGAAGGCCATCCTTTGTCCATGGTCGGCAATCAGGTAATTGCCGGCATGATCCGCAAGGCAGGAGGGTTCTCGTTCCAGGAACTCAATCTAACTGTTGATGATATCGCCGATATGTCCAAAGGAGGCGCTGACCTTTCCTACGATTTCATAAACCGTCCAGCGTATCATCATGCGCTTCTGACCGGGAAAACAGAGTTCCTGCGAATGATGCTCAATGCGGTGCACGATTTCGGGATTGATCCCGCTTCGCTTGTTCATGCCTTGCAGAACCACGATGAGCTGACCCTTGAGCTGGTGCACTTCTGGACCAAGCACGCTCACGACACCTACAACTTTGAGGGCCAGACATGGCCAGGCACCTTGCTGCGAGAGCATTTGCGCGACACCATGTACCTCAAGCTCACAGGTGAAGGAGCCCCTTACAATTTGCGTTTCGTGGCCAATGGCGTCGCTTGCACAAGCATCAGCGTCATTACCGCTGCCCTCGGTATCCGGGACCTCGAAGCTCTCACCCCCGAGCAGAAGCAACTTATCAAGCGCATTCATCTGCTGCTCGTCATGTTCAATGCTTACCAGCCCGGGGTATTTGCGCTTTCCGGGTGGGACCTTGTAGGCGCCCTGCCGCTGTCCACGGAGGAGGTCGGCGACCTGATAAATGAGGGAGACACGCGTTGGATCGAGCGTGGCGGTTATGATCTGGTGGATGTCAACCCCGCCGCCCAATCGTCCAACGCCGGGCTTCCCAGGGCAAGTGTACTGTACGGTCCGCTGAACCAGCAACTACTGGACCCCGACTCCTTCGCCAGCCAGCTGAAGCACTTGCTTGCCGTTCGTCAGGCATATGGCCTCTACGCGGCGAAACAGATTGCTGTTCCGGAGGTGCAAAGCCCCGGGCTCCTCGTGATGGTTCATGAACTGCCCGACAACCGCGGAACGCAGATTACCGCCCTAAATTTTGGTTCTGAACCGCTTGAGGAGACGATAACACTTCAAGCGGAACCAGGGCCGGTCGTCGATATGTTGCACGAGACCATTGTCGGCGATCTTCAAGATAGTCGGGAGCTGATTATTCGCCTTGACGGCTATGAAGGTCAGTCGTTGCGCATTGTGGGCGCCTTGCCATCAGCATAACAGGGCGTGGGCCATAAGGATAACGACCTTCTTGTCAAGGCAACAAAGACAAGGATCAGCTTATTACGACGCTATGCCGGTACAACCCGCCCTTGGCTCAGTATTCGCAAGCTCCTGACCCATGTTGCGTTAAGGGCAACGAAAAACAATGCTGTGAGCCAGACAAGGCAGCGGTAGGTCGAACCGGTGAGCCCGTTCTGCTGCAAACTTTAAAGACCCGCTTTGAATGGACTACGGGCTGCCCATCTTTGCACTGCCCCCACTCTTGTTCGCTGCACATAGATTTATGCCGCATCCTTTAGGTCGGCAGAGGGCTTAGACCTATGCGTTTCGACGCTGCTATCCCTGCTCATTTGAAAGACCTTGACTGTGCAAGACCTCACCTTCGCTCCCGACATCAAAGACCAGTCCGTTCTGTTTCGTTTCTGGGCGCCGTTGCACAAAAATATTGTCCTTAAGGTAGACAGCTTCGAGCCGATCGAAATGCAGGCCGCTGAAGATGGATGGCACTACTGCGATGTTGTGGGCGCTGCTAAAGGCAGCCTTTACAAATTTGCCTTGCCGGACGGCGCTGAGGTTCCCGATCCAGCGTCTCGCTTTCAACCACAGGACGTTCATGGCCCGAGCGAGGTCGTCGACCTCGGCGCCTACAAGTGGCGTATGGGAAACTGGACCGGGCGGCCTTGGGAAGAAGTCGTCATTTACGAAGTGCACGTTGGTTCATTCAGCCAGGAGGGCAGCTTCCTCTCGACAATTGAGCGTCTTGATCACCTGAGTGATCTTGGGATCACAGCCATCCAGATCATGCCAATAGCTGACTTTCCGGGGCGCTTTGGCTGGGGCTATGATGGCGTGTTGCCATACGCTGTGGACAGCAGCTACGGTAGACCCGAAGACCTAATGGCTTTGGTCGATGCCGCCCATGAACGCGGCATCTGTGTGTATTTGGATGTGGTCTACAACCACTTTGGACCTGAGGGCAATTACATGCCCGCCTACGCACCCCTGTTTAGCGCGCAGCATAAAACCCCTTGGGGGAATGGAGTGAACTATGATGCTGAACATTCAAAATGGGTGCGCGAGTTCATCATCCAGAATGCCATTTATTGGACAACGCAGTTTAGGTTGGATGGCCTGCGCTTGGATGCTGTCCACGCCATCAAGGACGACAGTGAAGAGCATATCCTTCACGAACTGGCTCGTCGTGTGCGGACGGCTTGCGCCGGCAGGCACATCCATCTGATCCTCGAAAATGAAGATAACAACAGCGACCTGCTCAAACGAGGTGAAAACGGCGAGGTTGAACTCTTCACCGCGCAATGGAACGATGACTTCCATCATGTGCTGCATATAGCTGCGACGGGCGAAACCTTTGGCTACTATGCCGACTATGCCAATGACCCTGGAAAGATCGGGCGAGCTCTTGCTGAAGGATTCGTATTCCAAGGCGAACACATGCCTTATCGTGGTGGAACGCGAGGAAAGCCCAGCTCGGACCTTTCACCAACTGCGTTCATCTCGTTCATTCATAACCATGACCAGATCGGCAATCGCGCGCTCGGTGACAGGATCATTGCCGCTCAACCAGAGAACGTGATCAAAGCCTTGGCAGCGATCTACCTGCTGTCACCGCAGACACCGATGTTGTTCATGGGCGAAGAATGGAATGCCCGCGAGCCTTTCCCTTATTTCTGCGACTTCAATGAGGAATTGAAGCAAAAGGTGAGAGACGGAAGACGGGAGGAACTGTCGCGGCTGCCTGGGTTTGACAGTGAAGATCTTCCCGATCCTACTACCGAAGCGACATTTGCTTCGGCCAAGCTGAACTGGTCCAGCATCCGTGATCCCTCTTCTGCTCAAATGCTTGATTTTTATCGAATGCTGCTTGAGATGCGGCAGCAGAGAATTGTTCCGCTCCTTAAGGCAGCGGCCCATAACAGCAGCGTGTTCCAATCCTCCGGCCGTGCCTTGTTAGTCGATTGGACCCTAAATGGTGGCACGCAGCTTCACCTGCGGACTAACCTAAGCAACGAAGTTGTTTCCATTCCGCGCCTGCAACGCCCCGCCGAAGATCAAATTCTGACCCTGGGCCACGCTGAACACGACACCCTTGCTCCATGGTCGGTGGTCTGGAGCAGCACTAAGCCTTGAACACAGCAAAGGATTACCCAAACTCACCGGGATGTCACTTGCTCTCGCTGACATCGACCTTGGTGATAGTCGGATGAAGCCAGCTTGCCAACTGTGGTCCCCAGCGAGGCTTTCCGTTCACCTTCAGCACCGTCTTGAGTAGCTACCGAGGTATCACTTCGGGTCTGTTGAGCAAGCCTCAAAGGCTTCGTCCCATGCTACCTCATAGAACCAATTAACCTGTTTCGACAGCGCCTCTTCCCCACGATTGTTCTAGGGATCAAGACCTAGAGCCTTTTCGGCACTCTTTGGCAGGCGTAATCGAGCGTTCAAGTCCTCGCTTTCATCTGCGCTGTTGCACAGCCATATCGATAGACCCGACAAGTAAGCCAATGGAAAATTGGCGAGAAAACTGGTGTGATCTAATATGCTGATCGATCCTCGCCCTTATGGATTTCCACTGCCGCCGGAGGCGCCGAATATCTGGCCAGTTATGTAGCTGGCTTCCGCCGCTGCAAGTCCGACATAGATCGGACCCAGTTCCGCTGGTTGTCCCGGCCGGCCCAAAGGTGTGTCACCTCCGAAGGTAGGCAAAGCCTCTGGAGACTGCCCGCCAGTGACCTGCAACGGGGTCCAGAACGGGCCTGGCGCCACCCCATTGACCCGTATGCTGCGCCCGCCCAATTGCTTGGTCAGGGACTTCGTGAAGTTGACAATCGCAGCTTTGGTCAGCGCGTAATCGATCAAATTTGGATCGGGGTCATACGCTTGGACAGAAGTTGTGTTGATGATCGCCGCGCCGTCGGGCAGATGCTCAAGCGCAGCCTTGGTGATCCAGAACATGGCGTAGACATTGGTCTTGAGCGTCTCGTCGAACTGGGCCGAGCTGAGTTCGGCGAACGCCATGGTGCTGATCTGCCGCGCGGCATTGTTCACCACTATGTCGAGCCCCTGCAGCTCGGCCACGGCCTGCTCAACGAGCGATGTGCAGAAGTTTTCATCCTTGATATCGCCTGGGATAGCGACGCCTTTGCGACCCGCCTCTTCGATGAGCGCGATGACCTCATCGGCATCGGGTTGTTCCTCCGGCAGGTAGTTGATGACCACGTCGGCGCCCTCACGGGCAAAAGCTATCGCCGCAGCCCGGCCAATGCCGGAATCGCCGCCGGTAATCAGCGCCTTGCGCCCCATCAGCCGACCGGAACCTCGATAGCTGTCTTCGCCATGGTCCGGCACGGGGTCCATCTGGCTCGCCAGGCCCGGCCAAGGTTGTTGCTGCTTTGGAAGAGGCGGCTTTGGATAGTTCTTGACCAGCTGGGCGTTTTGGCCGCCCTGCTCGGACGAGCCGGCGCCCTGTTCCGTCTGCGCGAGAACCGGCGAAACGACACTTGCTGCTGCAGCCGCTGCTCCCGCGCCCATCAGGCGGCGGCGGGTGATGGACGAACTATTCGCTTCGGACATTCTGGTGGTTCTTTGCTTTTATGCCGAACTGATCCGCTCGACTATGATGTTTCTCGATCTCGTCGGGGCGCGCTTAGCTCTTGTTTCCGGGCTCGTGGTAGCGCGTATCGAATTCGTCGTTCCCGCAATGGGAGCACTTGGGGATCTTCTTGCCTTTGGTCACATGGGTCTGCTCGTGACACTTGGCGCAGCGGAAATCGCCGGTCTCTTCTGCCGTTTCGCCTGCATGGGCTGCCATGGTTGAAACTCCTTATTCCTGACCAGCCTTCATCATCGTGCGCAGCGGTTCTGCCGCGACGTTGTCCTCGATGCGCTCGCGCCCCGGTGTTTGCGGCAGGGCCTTGTTGAAGTTTTCGGCAAAGCCTGGGGGCATTTTGGGCGGCATCATGGGTTCGTACTGATCCACCAGCGCCTCGATCACAACGGCACCGGGAGTAGCGAATGCCTCGTCCATGACGCGATCCACCTCCTCGGGGCTGGTGATCGAAAAACCCCGACTACCCATCGCCTTCGCCGCCTTGGCGAAGTCGATCGGCTGCAATTCGCATCCGAACTGGGGATTGCCCAAAAACATCATCTGCTCCCAGGCGATCTGGTTGAGCATGTTGTTCTTGAGCACGAGCACTTTGAGATCGGTCCCGTAGCGCACGGCCGTGGAGAACTCGCCCAATTGCATCGCAAGGCCGCCATCGCCAACCACGGCGCAGATGGGCCGCCCCGGAAATGCGATGCCGGCTGCAATGGCATAGCTGATGCCCGTTGCCATGGAGGCGAGGGCGCCAGAAACTCCAAAGGCGTGTCCCGTGCCAAGATCGATGTGACGAGCAGCCATTTCGGTGTTCTGCCCGGAATCGGTGGTCAGGACTGCATCGTCGGGGACCCTGATCCCAAACGCTCTCGTGGCGCGCTCGGGCTTGAGCGGCAGCTCCGTCCTGTCTTCGGTTTGCCGCATCATGGAACGCCATTGGGCCATGCCCTCTTGCGCCTGCTCAAGGAAGCTCCGGTCCGCCTTGCGTGTCAGCAGTTCATTGAGCTGCGTGAGGCTTGTTCTTGCGTCGCCGACAAGCCCGGCTTCCACCGGATAGCGCAGACCGATCCGCTGGGCATTGGTGTCGATCTGGATGCCGCGAGCCTGCCCGGGTTTGGGATAGTACTCGATATAGGGAAAGGTCGATCCCACGATCAGCAGAGCATCGCACTGCTCCATGGCCTGCTGTGAAGGCAATGTACCAAGGAGCCCGATGCCGCCAGTGGTCAGGGGATTTGTATCGGAAATCACGGCCTTGCCGAGCAATGCCTTGATGATCGGCGCGCCGAGCAGTTCGGCAGTCCGCTCGAGCTCGTCTGAGGCACCTAAGGCCCCGCGGCCGGCGAGTATCGCGATCTTTGTTGCTCCGTTCAGTATTTCGGCGGCCTTCTCGATCTCCCTTCGAGAAGGCTCATCTGCACCTGCGAACCATTGGTTGGGCACATGCGAGGGCTTGTTGCGCTTGGATCGTTCGCTTTCGTCCAGGCTCTTTTCCTGCGTGTCGCTGGCAATCGACAGGTGTGCCACCCCGCGCCCGGCCAAAGCCGACCGGCAAGCCAGGCTCGCCAGATTTTCCATATGCTCAGGCCCGGAGACCTGGGCGTTGAAGACGCTGACGTCCTCGAAAACGCGCACCAGATTGACGTCCTGCTGGGTAAATGTCTCGATCAGGTCGTGATATTGCATTCCGGTGATGGCAAGCACCGGCGCCTGATCGAGCTTGGCGTCGTAGAGACCGGTCAACAAGTGTGTGCCGCCTGGACCGGAGGTCGCCAGGCACACGCCCAGCTTGCCCGTCCACTTGGCGTAAGCCGTTGCCATGAACGCGGCGGACTCTTCATGCCGCACCTGGACAAAGCGGATGCGGTCCTGCCTGGTCCGTAGCGCTTCCATGATGCCATTGATGCCGTCGCCCGGCAGGCCAAAGATGACCTTCACGTCCCAGGCGATCAGCGTATCGATGAGTATGTCGGCAGCATTCGGCATGGCTCAACCCGCTGGCTGGAGTTCAACCTTGATCCAGCCGGGCTGGCGCTGATCGAAGGCCTTGTAGGCTTCAAGCGCATCCGTCAGCGGTTCAACCTGAGTCAGGATCTGGATTGGATCGATGGCGCCGGTTCGCACCAGTTCAACCAGATGCGGGACATAGCGGCGATGATTACAATTGCCCATGTTGATCGTCAGGTTCTTGTTCATCGCCTGCCCGATCGGGAAAGTGGTCATTGTCGGCGGATAAACGCCGATGATCGAGAGCGTTCCTGCCTTGGCCAGCGCCCCGACCGCCCATTCCAGTGCCTGACTGGGGCCGTCGCCTGGCTTCCAGAGTGAACCCTGAACATTCTGCTCGGGTGCGATCTCTTTCACTTCCTGCTCGAACTGCTTGTCCTTGGAGTGGTCATGGGCGGGTCCATGGTGGGCATGCTCGGAGTCGACACCAACTGCATCGATCACCCGATCGACCCCGACGCCTCCCGTCATCTGGACAATGGTCTCGACGGGATCTTCCTTGTCGAAGTTGACCACTTCGGCGCCTTGCCGGCGGGCCATGGCAAGCCGGTCATCATGGTGGTCAACCGCTATGACGCGGCCAGCGCCCATCAGCTTTGCAGAGGCAATCGCAAACTGACCGACCGGACCGCAGCCAAAAACAGCCACGGTGTCGCCGTCCTCGATCTCCGCGATATCGGCGCCGAACCAGCCGGTAGGGAAGATGTCCGACAGAAGGATCGCCTGATCGTCGGTGACCTCATCGGGCAGCTTGACCATGCCAATGTTGGCATAAGGAATGCGCGCCTTTTCGGCCTGCAGACCATGGAAGGGCCCGGTTGGGCCAGGCCCGCCAAAGAACGCTGTACCCGCGCGTTTTCCGCCAGGATTGGCCGTGTCGCACTGCGCATAGTAGCCCGCGCGGCAATAGGAGCAGTAGCCGCAAGCAATCGTCGAGACGACAACGACACGGTCGCCAACATCGAAATTGCGCACCATGGGCCCGAGTTCTTCGACAACTCCAACCGCCTCGTGCCCCAGTATCGTGCCTTCTTCCATGCCGGTAAAAGTGCCGCGGATCATATGTAAATCGGTGCCGCAAATGGCCGAGGCAGTGATGCGGATGACCGCATCGGTGGGCTCCTGGATCTTGGGATTAGGAACCTCATCCAACCGGATATCGCCAATCCCGTGGAACACAACTGACTTCATGATCTCTCTCCGCTGGCTCATTTGCCCGGTGGTCTTGCGGAGCTAATCCGGCCTGCCGGAAGTAGTTCAACGGCACTTACAAGTTAACTTCTGACAGAGCAGAACCTCCACCGCTGCCGGAGGGCGCAGGGATCAGCGGTCTAATCGGGCAACGGCATACGCCGCACATCGTACTCAATGGTCCATCTGGAACCCCGGCAGGGTCAGTGGATTGAAGTCCATCAAGGGAGAACGAAAATGCCTGCAAAATCCAAAGCACAGCAAAAAGCGGCCGGCGCTGCCCTGTCGGCCAAGGAAGGCGACACAAAGGTCAGCGACCTGCAAGGTGCATCGAAGTCGATGTACAAATCCATGAGCGAAAAACAACTGCACGACATGGCGTCAACCAAGCGCCAGGGCAAGCCCGAACACGCATCCAAGTCTTGATGGAGCAGACTGGTTGCCGAGCCAATTTGCTGACGGCAAACGAGCTTAGTGTTGTAACTGTCTCGATCACCTAGTCGGCGAGCATGAAATCTTCAAAGGACTTCATTAAACACCTTTGCAGTTGCTTGTGCAAAGTCTGACATATTTCTGCTTCTCTACTTAGCGGGGATAAGGAGAGCTGTAGTGGACGACAGCATGAACTTGGACGACCGGCTTAGGCAATCCGTGCGCTTGTTGCATGCTTGGGGCTGGATGACGGAAATCTCGACTCGACCTGAAGAAGCGCTGCAGGTGCTAACGGAGGAAGCGCGATTTTTGGTTAGACTTGGACCACAATACCCAGCGCGGTGGCGCCAAATTGGTAAGCTGATTGTGGCCTACAATCGGCTCATCGAGAAAAACAAGGCCCGCTGCGCAACGTCAGACCAAGCTGCCTGACTACCTCTTGTGAGCATGGCGATCTGAGTTTCCGGGTGTGATAAGGTTGGCGAAGTGCGCTCTACTTATCACCACTGTTCAGACAACCCTGACCAGCGCAGGTTAACTGTGGACCACCTTCCTTTTGCTCGATCAGTGCCAATGACAGTAGTTTGGCAAAGTGGTGCGGATCGATGTCGAGCGGCTGATGGGGCGAGTTGAACAGAGCGAGCGTCTTGAGTTCCTCAGGCGTCAGGTCATTGTCCAACGTTAGGCTCCTTACGGGCTCATTCGGTACTATTGTGATCGTAAATCTTGACGACCTGATCTTCGTTATCAATCACAGGTGCGCTCACAAGAGTGGCGATTAGTTTTCGCAGCGCTTGGTTCTGGGCCGAGTGCTGTTCGTTCGCCAAGAACGCCGACAGCTCGAACGTTCGGCTCGTCCCTCCTAAGGGAGCATTTGGTTGATGTCGTACCACCAGGGTTCCGCTAATATCGCTGAGCAGCCATTGGTCACCATTCTCGCTAGCATAGAAAACACGCTCAGATCCTTGCATCACCTTCTCCGTCTGCTTTGGTAAGTAGCAGGGGAACGCTCCAAGACGCGCACTAGCTCCGCCACCGGAAGTTAAAGCGACAACGGTGCTCTATTATCTGCAAGCTCAATTTTGCGCACATGGGTGGACTTCCATGATTTGCTTTCGAGAAGGTCTCGCAGGTTAGCGTACACCTTTGTTCGGTTGCCGACGCAGTTTGTTTCTTTTCGCAGTGGTTCCACTGTGGCTTCCCTACGCAAACAAGCGCTCGTATTCCGCCTCAGCGAGTCCATAGACATCACTGCACAGATATTCCAACTTGCCGCGGTCGAGTACAGTTATGGATGCACGCTCGGCCTTGATCATCTTGGCGCCCTCAAGCACATGCAGGGCTGACGTTACGCCCGGCCGGCCCGTACCGAGCATCAGCGACAGGAACTCATGTGTTAGATTGAGCTCGAACCCGTCGGAGCGGTCATCCGTCATCAGGATCCAACGAGCCAAGCGGGCGTCAATGTTAAGGCTCACGTTCCCGTAAGCAGTTTGGCCGATCTGTATATTTTGGTAGTGCAAGTACTTGCCCAGCAATGCTGCCAGAGACCAGCTTTGCTGACATGCGCGTTTCAGGTCTTCCACAGGTATGGCAAGCGCTTCACCTTTGCCTTGGCACATCATGGCATGAAGATGTCGCGTGGCGCCGAAGGCTGCAGCTACGCCACCAGCGCCCTCGCGGCCGGCCATGCCCACTTCGATACGGCCCTCCGGGCTCTGGGCAAGCAGTGAGAGAATGCCACTTTCCACGAAAAAAGCTTTCTCGATCAAGGTATCTGCTTCCGCCACCATTGTGCGAAACTCGAGCTGGAAGGGCTGCAGGTGCAGCTCAAGAAGGTGATAGCCTTCCGCTGACAAGGACTGCAACAAGCGATTGCGAACAGCAGATTGAGGCTGAGACATGCTCGGCTCCCATATCGGGGCGGGAGCATGGTCTCTACTCTCAGCCGCTCGCGCCCTGAACGTAGCGAACGATGGATCAACCCTACAGATCATGCCCTTTTCGCACAAGGAACGCTTTTATGCCCGTTCAAGCGAAGCTTGCCCAATTGTCTTATTCGGGACGGTTCGCATGCAGCATGCCGATGTCTGTTAATCAGCTCTTTGTCACTAGAGGATTGGATGCCAGACTTGTCTCACCTAAACGCCGTACTGATTGTCGAAGATGATTTTTACATCGCCATTGATCTAAAAAGGGTACTGCTGGACCAGGGATGCAGGCGAACCGAGATGGTAGGCAAATGCAGCGAGGCACTAAAACTGGTTGAAACAACTGAGTTCGATCTGGTTACCGTGGACGTGAAGCTGGCCGACACCGATTGTGACCGTCTCGTTGAAGTGTTGCGGGACCGGGCAATACCCTTTGTTTATGTCAGCGGCTACGAACAAACTGGCCGCCCCGATCTGCCGAAGGCGCCTTGGTTGTCCAAGCCAATCGACGATATCAAACTAGGGTCAGCACTGCTTTCGATCTGCCCGTCACCTTCAGTTGCATGTTCAGCTTAAGAACTTCGTTTGTGCTGCAGGCGTGAGCCAACTCAGCTGGGTTCTAGGGACGTTGCCAACTCTTGCACAAGCGTCTTCAGGACGGCCGGCTTCCCCAGCGCCAGCGCAGATTTGAAGTCTGCCAGAATAATCGCGCTTTGGTAGCCCGTAGAGAAACGGTATGAACGCCGCGCTTTGCACAGCACTGCTGTGGCAAATGAAGGTCCTCTGCCGAGCTTTAGGTCGAGCACAGCAGCGTTAAGGCTTTAGGTCGTGGCGGCTTACGTCACACCGAAGTACGCGCCGTGTCACCCTAGTTGCGCAGCACTCAACTAGCAGATGACGATTGGCGGCTACCAACCGCTCCAAGCCTCCAACAAATCGCTGCCTAGTGCTTGAAGTTTGGATGCAAGAATTTCGGCCTACGCATCATTGTAGAGCAGCGTGCGGTCCTCTCCCCAAGCAATGAACATTTGCTGGTTCGACGACAGCATTAATTCAACCAGGGTCTTTAGTGGTTGTGGCCAGCTCTCTTGTGAGCCGAGGGGTGACTTAGACCAATTGTAATCAGCGATTAAATCATGACGCTCACCGTAACAGCGCTCATGATCGGAAGATCTCGTATCACGCAACTAGCAGGTACCTAAAAGGTCTGATGTTGAGCAACCAAGCTATTCAACCTATCCAATAATCTCGAGACCATCTGAGCATGGCCACTTAGTTGAGGCTTGTGCTTGCCAGTGCCAGAGCATCAATCGTCATCAACTTCCTCGGTTTCTACCTCAGGGGCATCGCAACCAGAAAGCATCATTCCAAGTGATCCGGAAAGGAACAGGACCAGCAAAACCTTCTTCAGCATAATTATCTCCTTTGTCCTTTCCTAACGTTCGGCGCCTTTGCAAGTTCATTCAGGAGCTTGCGGTCACTATCCTTACCGCGCATCGCATCAGCAGCATCTGCTAGATCAAGTCTAGCTTCATATCACCTTGGAATTTCTCATCGCTCTATTTTATCTAGTAGCTTCGATCCGAGCGGGAAATCCGTTTGATCCTGAAACAGCGAGCCGGCTGCATCAATTTATCTATTCTGCCGGTGGCACATGCGACTTCAAAAGAAGCTTATCGTTTGTTCCGGGGCAGGGACCCTGAAGTTGGTCCATTGTTAGCCGGTCGTGGGCTCGTAAAGCACTAGGCTCCGTCACCAGAGAGCATTTGGCATCGACCCGTCCCAACTCCTTGTCCGGCGTCAAGGTCAGCTAGAGCCCTCCTCGATAGCAGCCCTTCATGACCACGGGGATACCGCTAAACAACACTAACTCGTTTAATCGACAGTCTGCTATGTTTGGCCTAGTTTCACCTGACCGAGGAGTTGCAAGATGAGAATACTTGCACCTCTATTCAGCCTTCTGCCCTTTCCGGTTTGGGCAGGCACTTCTTTCACCTTCAGGCGGTAACTGCATCATGTACGAGGATACCGAGAAATTCGTGGACTTGGATTTTGAACAGCAGGTCCGGCAAACCGCTTATCACCTATGGGAGGATGATGGACGACCCTTCGGCAAAGAAAAAGACTATTGGTTCAGAGCCATGGAAATGTTGCTCGCCGCTCGCAATACGCCAGAACAGGGGGCAAACGGCCCTGACGACTAGGCGAACTGAAGCGATCGCCAGCTAGCACTGAAATTCAACCCTCATCTGGCGCACATCCCGCTGTTCGGAAAGCTTGCAACTAATGCCGCAGCGCGAAGCGCTAACCACCTAACGGCATGTCCGAGGGCTGTCAGCGCTTCTGAATTCTAATGCTGGCCGGATTGGGCAATTGCCAGCGTTTCTACAACCAGCATCCGCTGTCTCCGGCAAGCTTTGATAGGACGCGCCAAAGCCTAAGGCCACGAATAAACTTTACCTGCGGCCCTCAGCGCCCAGTTTTCTCGCCAACAACCTCGCCTGCTAGGAAGTTGGTTTAAACCAGCTAGGCCGATCGCTGAAGGAGGCGATCGGCCAGATTGTTAGTTGGATACAGTCGGAACAGAGTTCAGGCCGCCTTCATACATCTTGAGGGTAGCTTCAATATCTTCGATGTGAATAGCAAAGCCCTGCTCGACAGCTTCGGCTTGCCGGCGCAAATGGTCGCGTCTTGAAAGCAGCTCGAAGCGCTCGCTCTCGAGCTCTTTTACCGCAAGATCAATTCGATCGCGATGAGTTGCAAGACGCTGCACCATTGGTGCTGTTTGCTTGGCCGCTTCCATGATTGCCGTTTCAGCTTGCTGGTGATCAGCATCGACAATTTTCAGATCCGTTTTGGCGCGCATAGCCATTGTATCCTCCACACCCGTTGAGCCGATCCTCATGGACCGGACGATTAACATGCCCCTGTGGATAACAACCTTGAACATTGGAAAGACCAAGCAAAACCGGCTGTTTAGCTTAACCCTCAAGGTAAATATCGGAGAGCCGATAATGCTGTTAGCGTTGATGGAACCGAAGCTTGCCGGAAGCCGTTTTTATCGCCCGCCGCTTCAAAGGAGCGTTTTGTCCTGCAGCTTGCTTCGATATGGCGAGCATGGACCCCACAGGTAAGTTCCTGCTTCATTCGCATTAGTTAAAGGCGAAGCTGTGCGTAACCTTGCGAAAGAGTTGCAGTAATCTATGCTGTGCGTCTACGTGCTCCTTCTGGAGGAGCGTATGATCCATAAACCCGTACAAACGCGACGTGCGCAATTGGTGGCACCGACGCTCGAAGGCAGCAAGCGACGCTTTCCGATTTTCCCGCTCCAGACCATCGGGCAGACGCTTGCGACGGCTTCTATCCAAGCGGCAAATCCTCTTTCAAGAAAGTTCGTGCACGGTAAGCGACAGCCACTTAGCAATAGCCAGCTCTCTCTGCAGTTCGAGCCGGCGAACGACAACTAGGCTCCTGCGAGCGTGGTCGAAAAGTAAACTGCCCCGATTGGCGATCGACCAACACTAGAGTGGACCTCACGGCCACTTGGCTGGCCCACTGAACTCGATCTATCACCCCAACAGGCGCACGAGATTATGTTTCGGCCTACCTATTAAGCAATCTTGGTGATTGCAAAGTTGGCGCTCTTTGATCGCAACACTTAACGCTTGTACATCGGCCATGCTCCCTGACCACGCAGCTGCGTCGCAGAAGAGCTTCCGCATTAACGCCTTAAGGTTGACAGCTAACCATCCAGGCAAACTCATCTCAACGCTCCGAAACCGGTCAGCTATAGGCTTAGTTGCTATGGCATGGAGGGCTGTTGATGTTGACCATGCGCCGACGTCGCTATCGAATAATCGTCGTTAAGTGGGTTTCTATTACTACCGTCGGCTTCATCATTGTTATGTCAAAACTCGAGGCATTCACCTCCTTTGAAGTCGGTGTGCCGTTCGTAACTTCTGCTGTAGCCGAGGAAGCTCTGTAGCCTAAGACCTTCCTGGCGCTGAAGGATAGCGATGCAAGTCAATGTTTATATCACCCGCCATGCAGGCCGGCTAAAGAACAAGATGCTAGTTGTTCCTGACAACTCGACGGCTTGGATCCCTAGAGCCTATCAGGTCGGATGGATAATCTTTGGCCAGTTCGCAATCCTTGACGCTATGTTCAAGGGCGCCGAGCTAGAAATGCATATCAAGGAAAAGGGCTATGCCGTGCTAGATGCAGAGGTTCAAGATGGACACCAGGCAGCTGCGAGCCGGTGATGAACAAACCACGTGGATAATGGACGTCACCGACCCATTCCAGACATTTGGAAAAGTCTGCGAGTTCCCGAAAGCAGCTGTTTAGGGCATGTCTGCAGTATCTAATTGTCGAGCCGCACCTATTCCGAAGTTCAACTGTCTCGCGCTTCCGGCAAAGCGCATTCCCGCGTAAGTCAGGACCTTGACTAAATTTAATCGTACTATCTGGGGGCGGTCAATGCTTAGGACACAAATGCAAGCGGCTTTGGCTAACCCAAGCCAGCTTTACTAAACCAGAAATGAAACCAACTTGATCGACGGAGTCATGGCGCTCTCGACGCCGTGATGCGAATGGATTGTTTTGATGAGCTCCGTGCCGTCTCCATCCACCAGTTCAAGGTCGAGTAAGCCAATGTCTGTATAAGCAGCTAGAAGACGTGTAGGTCGGCTAGTTGCAGAGCAGGATGGTTCTCGAGCACAACGATCACTTGTGCGGAACGATTGCCCGAACCGTCTCGATCGTACAACAGTTCGCCAGAGTTCGCATTGTAGATGATGTAATCGTTTTCGTCTTGAGCCTGGTCGCCAAACGATAGGTTCTCGCCAGATAAGCCTGCTTGTAGGGACTTAAGTTTCTCGCTGGAAAGCGCAACTTTGTCACTGTTCGGCGTAAAGTCGACGATCACATCCGTATTGCCTTTGGTGCTGGCATTGCGGTCAAAGACGAACACGTCATTGCCGGCACCTCCAATGAGCACGTCGTGACCATATGTGCCGTTGAGCTGATCGTCTCCAGCGCCCCCAATCAGCATGTCGTCTGTCGACTTGCCACGTAGCGAGTCATTCGCATCGGTGCCGTTAAGCGTCTGTGTTATTCCCAAGCTTTCGGCCGAAATCGCTGGAGCAGCCGTTGCAGCCGCTGAGGGGCTTGCGGCCGGTTGAGCCAGCTCGATGTTTGTTGCGGCTACCGCTGACGGTGCTCCCGAATGGACAGCTTCGATACTAAAAAGGGAAACCTGTCCGTAGCCGCTGCCTCCGCGTTCGTTGACACCTAAATAATTACCACCTTTGAAATAGAAAACATTATCGTTCCACTTCTGGTGGATTGGCGTAATCGAAGAGTATGTGTCACCATCAGCATAAACCGAAACGTTCAATTCGTTTGGACTGACGCTTACCGTATAGGAGAACGTCTCGTTGAGCGAAACCAAGGGTTGCTGGCCGCTTTCATTGAGCAGCTCGACGTGAATGTCTTTTTTGCCTTCAGCAGTGATGTCATTGGCATAGAAAAGAGTTCCGTCCTCCCAGGCGAGTCGTACGAGCTGTCCATTCCCGCCGTGGACTTGGCCGACAACAATCTTGCCATACGTGCCATCGCTTTCTGTCGGGGCAATATCGACTTGCAACTTAGCGCTTAGCTGACCGCCCTGTTGCAGGCTCCAAGCGGCTTCAGTGGAACCCGACATTTCCCGCAACTCGGAGCGGGCGTACATAGCGTTCCCCGTGGTCGCGCCTTGAACCGGAGCGCTCAGCACCAGCGCGCCATCTTCTCCGACCCTAAAGTATTCTGGATGGGTATAATCGCTAAGCGATCTTACCTCGTCAGCCTTCCCTCTGAATGTGCCTTTTGAGTCTATAGGCAGCTGCAATTTCCATTGCGAAAAGTTAAGGCTTGGGCTCGGGGGCATGGTTGCTCCAGCTGTGAGAGTTCAAACGCGTGCACGCTGCACCAACTTGCGGGAAGATGTGATGAGAGTGTGGCTGCCAAGGCGTGCTCTGCTACCTGCAATGCACATGCAGTATATGTTATCGCAAAAAGAGGTTTTTCATCAGTCACTTAACTAAGACTAGTTGATCGTTCCATTCGCTGTTTGCATAGCTGCGAACTGCTTTTGATCTGCGAACTACGTTGGATTGATCCTTATCAGCTCAAGAGAGGCACTAAAGGCTTTTCTGTTCGGCGGTTAGATAAAACGCCTTAGTGCCGGCGTATGACGTTACTTGAGGAATAGTTCTTATCGAGTAGTTTTCGAATGGCCATCCTAGCGGGCAGCGATGACCAGATTGCAAATTCGGTGAAAGTGGGTGCAGCAGCCACAAGATTGGCAGCAATTGTGGTAGCCATTGTACCAAACTTTAATACCAAGCCGGTATCCTCGCCGATAGTTGCGGCTAGCTCTGATCAACCAAGATCTGGACTGATCAGTCGCCTATTTTGCCGTGGCGGCTGGGGTATGCATGTCTTTAAATCCGAACGCTGTTCCGAGTACGAACTTCGATCTGTCTGACTGGAAGCTGCAGCTTCCTGTCAACAGCCAGGGCGCCCTGTCGGGCAAGGCTGCCGAGGTCAAGACACTCACCGGCTATGTGCATGGTGAGTATTTCTATACAGGCAGCGATGGTGCCATGGTGCTAGGAGCACCTGTGAACGGGGCAACCACGGGCGGCTCGCTTTATGCCCGGTCCGAACTACGCGAAATGAACGGCACGGCCAATGCCGAGTGGAGCTTGCAACAGGGCGGCCATTTGAGTGCAACCCTTCAGGTCGATGCAGCGCCGCGCCATGCCGATGGCAGCTATGGCAAGATCGTGGTGGGGCAGGTGCATGGCGGAGATGGGCAATTGGTGCGGCTGGCTTGGGAAGACGGCACGCTGTTTTTTGCCAACGACATCACCAGCAACGGCACCAAGGACGTGCATATCGAGCTGCGCAATGCCCGGGGCGAGCAGCCATCGGTGTCGCTGAACGAGACCTTCTCCTACACCATCGATGTTAGCGCCGACCGGCTAATTGTCTCGGTTATGGCCGATGGGCAGGTTTATAGCTCTTCAAGCGCCATCAACGATAGCTGGAACGACAACAGCTTCTACTTCAAGGCCGGCGCATATCTGGGGGTCAATGAAAACAACGGCAGCGGCCAAGGACAGGTCTCCATCTTTGCCCTTGATGCCAGCCACACCCCAAATGCGCCACACACACCGGTCGAACCGCCAACGGCAAAGCCAGACATTCCGCCGGCCCCAATTCAAACTGCGACCATCTACTGCGCACTTCCCGCTCCACATCAGGAGTCCGCGATACTTGTTCCACAATCTTCCTGGGTGAGCAAACCGGCAGGCGTAGCGAAAACAGAGATTTTCGCCATGCAATCGGACGAAGAATCCGGAACACGGGCGATCTTTGGAGCTGTCGAAGACGATCTTTTCAGCTTTAACTACAAGACGGGCGAAGAGTCCTCCTTCGAGAGAACTGCTGGAGCTCGAGCAGGGGTCTCAGACTTTTTCTTGAATGAGTTCTTTGTGGAAAATCATGAGTCTAGCAGCAAGCACGCGTTCTTTGATGCTCAACCCGCGGATATAAACTTCTTCCGAATTCCAATGGTTGAAGCAACCGACAGCTTCGGATTGGTACTTGATCAAAAATCGCGAGCGAGCATTTTTGAAGGCGATTGGTTCTGAAGCTCAAACGGCTTTGATGTCCCAAATTCAACTTGAAGATGCGGTTTGATAAGGGTCATCGCACTATCTGCTAACGTTACCGATCGCCCGGCTGGTGTTAACCATCTGCTAACAATAGTTTAACGTAACGAAGTTTCAGCGCTACGTTGCGTGATGTCTGGTGAGTAGGAAGTGCGAAATGAAGCATTCTGTTCTTGGTGCAACAATCGTTGTATTTGGAATACTCATCTCTGCGGGACAGGCAATTGCTGCTTGTTCGCTAAGCGGATCCTCTTTCGAGTTCACCAATTTTCCCGCCGAACGAGAGTATCTAACCGCCCAAGAGCGTGACCAATTGGCTGACATTGGCGCTCAAGCCAGGGCAGAAAATTGTTCGATCACCGTCACGGCGGTAGCTCCCCAGAACGCTGACAAAGAGGCGTTCAACATCCGTTTCAAACAATCCTATGTCGCGCGCGAAGCTTTGGCGTGGCGCGTTGGCTCAGGTCGGGATCGGGTACAGGCTATGGAAGAGATCGCCCGGTATGACGTTAAGGCGCAAGCGGGACGCTATGTGACCGGAACGGTTTACATCAGCTTGGAATAAGCTTGTACACGGCGTTTGCCGCTTGAAAGGTGAGCTGTTCGACTGCTTCTATTGTTCCTTTGCAGCAGCCGCGGAACTCGTAACCGATCTCCCACTGAGCCGAAAAGTGCAGAGCGAAAAGTACCAACTGCTGCACCGGCACTGCCTTCTGTAGCGTTAACACTGCATTAACCATATTCCGTTTTTATGTGGACTCAAGAACTTGGCTGTCGCTCGCGTCGACAAATGAGCCATCCGACTAGTCCGTTAGACCCAAAACACCGCACCGAAGCGGGCCACATTGTCATCACATTAAGTGACACAGTGGGCCACGTTTAAACGATGCTGGCTATTTGTCAGAAAAACCGGGGTATGCATGTCTTTAAATCCGAACGCTGTTCCGAGTACGAACTTCGATCTGTCTGACTGGAAGCTGCAGCTTCCTGTCAACAGCCAGGGCGCCCTGTCGGGCAAGGCTGCCGAGGTCAAGACACTCACCGGCTATGTGCATGGTGAGTATTTCTATACAGGCAGCGATGGTGCCATGGTGCTAGGAGCACCTGTGAACGGGGCAACCACGGGCGGCTCGCTTTATGCCCGGTCCGAACTACGCGAAATGAACGGCACGGCCAATGCCGAGTGGAGCTTGCAACAGGGCGGCCATTTGAGTGCAACCCTTCAGGTCGATGCAGCGCCGCGCCATGCCGATGGCAGCTATGGCAAGATCGTGGTGGGGCAGGTGCATGGCGGAGATGGGCAATTGGTGCGGCTGGCTTGGGAAGACGGCACGCTGTTTTTTGCCAACGACATCACCAGCAACGGCACCAAGGACGTGCATATCGAGCTGCACAATGCCCGGGGCGAGCAGCCATCGGTGTCGCTGAACGAGACCTTCTCCTACACCATCGATGTTAGCGCCGACCGGCTAGTTGTCTCGGTTATGGCCGATGGGCAGGTTTATAGCTCTTCAAGCGCAATCAACGATAGCTGGAACGACAACAGCTTCTACTTCAAGGCCGGCGCATATCTGGGGGTCAATGAAAACAACGGCAGCGGCCAAGGACAGGTCTCCATCTTTGCCCTTGATGCCAGCCACACCCCAGATGCGCCACACACACCGGTCGAACCACCAACGGCAAAGCCAACTCTGCCGACGCCTCCGGTCGGCGACCATGTTTGGGAAACCACACGGACGTTCAAGGGCACGCAGGGCGAAGACAATCTTCGCGGCAAAACCAACAACGACTTCCTGATCGGTGAAGGTGGAAACGATCGCCTAAACGGCGCCTACGGCCATGATGTGTTATTTGGCGGTACCGGCAATGACACTTTTGTCTTTGACCGGAAAGCTAGTACCAAGGGCAACAGCGATGTCATCCAGGACTTCAAGTCCTCTGACGATACATTGGAACTGGCTAGTGATAAGTTCCTCTCGCTGGCCAAGGGCTTTACTGCGGCGAACTTGTTGTTCGGCGAAAAAGCTGAAGATGCCGATGATTTCATTATCTACAATCAGGCAACGGGAGATTTGTTCTACGATCGCGATGGATCTGGTTCGCGTTCTGCTCAACTGATCGCTAATCTGGAAAACCGAGCAACGCTGACGTTTGACGATTTCGATATCATCTAGCCTTTGGACCTGCTTAGCCCCATTAAGATTTTGTTAGCTATTGTTAGTTTAAAAGATCCTAATTAGCCATTTGCGAGAAACTCATGCCCGAGCTTGCAATAACTCCATCGCCGGTCGTCTGGAATGCAAGAATGCTTGCTGAATTGGCCCGGCTATGGGTGCTGGGTAATAGTACGTCGGCAATAGCCAAAGGCTTGGGAGTTTCTCGCTCCTCAGTTGTCGGAAAAATCAAGACCCTTCGCACTGACGCAATAGCATGTTCTCACCGGCAAGCGGAACGCGTTTAGCATTCCGCGGGTCAACTTGTTGCCGTGACATCAGCTCCATCCATCGCTTTTAGAATGTCCTGGACAACTGATTTATCTATGTCTAGCCAAGCAGTGGTAAGTCGCTTGCTGCTTTTAGAGCCGCAGTAGTCAAGCTGGACAATTACCCTCCCTTCAGCCGTAGTAATCTGTCCGACGCTATACTGTCCGCCGAACTCACGACCGCCATAATCCTTGATGTGTACGTCTAGGGCAGTGGTCATGAAGTCACCTCTATAGAGTTGATTCTCCAAATATCACTCCAAAGCTGACAGGTCGCTGACTTAGGTTATCAGCATTGAATCGATCACGCTGGCTTGTCTTTCTGTTCCCAAGCTACCTAGGTCAGTTTAGCCCGGTGCGGCGGAATAGCAGAAAAGTCGCAGCCGTACTTTGTTGGCATCGAAAGTGGTCCGGCGAGAACATTCACACATTCTCGCCATACATGGATGCCACGGCACCAAGCATGTTTGTTCCGGGATGGTTAACGGAGCACGAACGGGCAAGAGCTTTATGATTCACTTTCCGGGTGTGCGAACCAGTGGAGTAGGAGAGTTGTTCCGGCGCTTTCCGTTGCCACTAAGCGCGCTTATCGGTTTAAGCGTCGTGGCAAATCTGCTCACACTGACCGGCTCGATCTTCATGTTGCAGGTCTATGATCGCGTACTGACAAGCCGCTCCATTCCGACACTGGTCGCTTTAACGCTGCTCATGGCAACGATGTATGCCTTCTTCATCGCCGTTGAAAGTTTGCGTTTGCGAATTGCCAGCCGCTTTGCCGGAGTATGGTCGGACACGCTGTCGCCTCGGTTATTTGCCGCTTATGTACAGCAAGGATTACGACAGGGCGAACCCACCGACCCGCTTCGCGATTTGGATTTGGTCCAAACCTACATTGGGGGTGCCGGCCTTTTTGTGTTATTGGATCTTCCTTGGGTCCCTTTGTATTTGGCACTGATCTATGCCCTGCATCCGCTGCTAGGCTGGCTGGCAGTTGCCGGCGGGCTCGTCATTACAGCGCTTTTGATCATTAGCGAGTTGCAGTCGCGCGGCAGTTCGACATCGTCCAACAACCATTTCCTGCAGCGAACGACACTGGGTGAGAACGCCCGTGCCAATGCCGAAGCCGTCCTTGCCATGGGCATGCTGAAGCAGGTCTCCGCACGTTGGCAAGAAGCTGCAGACCAGCTCAATTATATTCATCGGCAAACTTCTGACCGGCTGGCGGTTTACACGTCGGCAAGTCGAGGCTTTCGATACTTCCTCCAGTCAGCCGTTCTTGCCCTGGGTGCATATCTGGCGATTGAAGGCGAATTAACGGCCGGTCTGATGATTGCTGCCTCGATCATCGCAGCTCGAGCGCTAGCGCCGATCGAGCAAGCCGTGGCCCATTGGCGTGGGTTCGTTGCAGCCCGACAAGCACTTCTGCGCCTTGATGAGGCTTTAGTGGAAAGCGCCGAACCGGTGATTTCCACGCAACTGCCAACGCCGAGGCGGAGCCTTAGTGCAATCAACGTTGCGACCGCCCCGGAACGGAACCAGAAGCCCTTGGCGGCTGCTATCAATTTTCAGCTGAACGCTGGCGAGGGGCTAGGCATAGTTGGCTTGTCAGGATCAGGCAAATCCTCGCTGGCACGCGCGCTTGTTGGAGTTTGGCCCCTCTTGGGAGGTCAGGTCCGCTTCGATGGATCGGAACTTTCGCATTTCGACCGGGAGCAATTGGGAGCTGCGACAGGATATTTGCCCCAGGCAGTTGAGTTGTTTCAGGGCACTGTTGCCGAGAATATTTCACGCTTTCGGCCGGGCAATGTCACCGATGCAGTATTGAAAGCTGCGGAACATGCCCAGCTTCATGACCTAATTGCTGCATTGCCACGCGGCTATGACACGCAGGTGGGACGGTATGGATCGATCCTCTCATCCGGGCAGCGGCAGCGCATCGGTTTGGCACGCGCTCTCTATGGTGATCCCTTTCTCATTGTTCTGGATGAGCCGAACTCCAACTTGGATGGAGAAGGAGACCAAGCTCTTAGCAAAGCTATTTTGAATGCCAAAGCCCGCGGAGCAATTGTGATCGTCGTGGCCCACCGGCCAAGTGCGATCGCAGCACTCGACAAGCTCCTCTTGATGGAAAACGGCCGGCAGGTCAGGTTCGGCGAAAAGAGCGAAATTTTGCAATCTATTGGAGCAGTTTCGCCACGCGCGACAACCGAACGTATCGAGCAGAAGGGAGGACCTTCGCATGCCGATGCTATCGCCGGCGAGTAACGAACCGAGTTCCTACAACGTCAGGAGCCTACGCAACCACGCTTTGGCTGGTCTAGGCACTTTGGCTTTGCTGGTTGGGTGTCTTGGCGGTTGGATGGGAACAACCAGCGTCGCAGGTGCGGTAGTGGCAAGCGGCTTTGTTTCCGTAGCGGGCGGCTCTAAGCTAATCCAGCATCCGGAGGGTGGCATCGTCCGCGAAATTCTAGTGCAGGACGGTGATGTAGTTAGAGCAGGCGACGTTCTGGTACGCCTGGACGACGTAGCTGCCCGTTCAGAATATTCCATTATCACTTCGCAATTACGCGACGCGCTGGCCCGCCAGGCCCGGCTTTCCGCTGAGAGTGTGCAAAGCGACACCATAGTGCTCCCTCCTCTTGCTGCCGACTGGCCGGTTGACCCCGAGCTTTCAGGTCTTTTGGGTGACCAGGCCAGATTGCATCAGTCACGCAAGGCATCGCTTAAAGGCCGGGTTAATCAGCTTACGCAACAAGTTGCGCAGCAGAACGAACAAATTGCCGGACTGCTAACGCAGAAAGAAGCCGTCCAGACGCAGTTAGGACTGCTGAAGGAGGACGAAGCAAGACTGCAGACGCTGCTGGGACAGGGGCTTACCGAAACGACGCGGGTCAGTGACGTTCGACGCCGGCGTGCCGAGATGGAGGGCGAACTCGGCCGGATTACCGCTTCTATCGCTGCGGCGAGGGCCTCGATTGCTGAACTGGAGGTCGGTCGCGTACAGCTTGCTGACACTTTCCAGGCCGAAGTACTTCAGGATCTTGCAGCCGTTAGTCAACTAACCCAGGAGTTGCTGCAGCGCAGGGCCACCGCGGAAGCCCGCCTGCAACGACTTGAAATTCACGCTCCTGTAGATGGAGTTGTCTATCAATCCGCGGTGCAGACCCAAGGTGGGATCGTGGTTGGAGGCGAAACGATCATGCAGGTCGTGCCTGGGGGCACCCAGCAGACCCTGGATGTCCGTCTCAGCCCCCTCGACATTGATAAAGTGTTTGTCGGACAAGGTGTCTCGGTCCGCTTTTCCGGACTGGATGCCAGAACGGCTCCAGAACTAGCGGCAAGTGTGAGTTCCATTGCTCCTGACCTAACGCGCGAGCCGCATTCAGGCGTGCAATATTATGGAGTCAAGGTATCGCTTAATCCGGACGAGCCGCAAAAACTTCCCGCAAACACCGCGCTCATCCCAGGCATGCCTGCTGACATTTATATCCAGACCGGCGATCGCACAGTGCTGAGTTATCTGTTTGCACCGATTGCAGATCAGATGAATCGCGCGCTTCGCGACTAATCTGGTAGGCCAAGCTGAAGACTTGCTGACAACTGTAAAATAGGGTGATGCATTCTTTTTAGTTGTGATGCAACCTTCTTGGGTCAGATGGCGTTTTCACGCCCGCTTTCAAGAGGCAGAAAAACCTAATTCATTGATATAGTTGCAATATGTTCCGTTAAGAGCGTTGAACATATGTATGTAGAGTCCCTCATGACTTGAATGCGAGCCATGCATTAACGGCTACTCGCTACGTTAAGGGATTTTTAACATATTGATCTCCAAGCCGGGTTATTGAGATGTGTCTAGTATTTAGGCACTAGTATAAATATTTCCGGGCAATCACGAGCCGAATTTCCTGCTTCATGCAGTGAATCTGCTAATCGATTTGGAGATATAAATGGCGAGAATCAGTATTTTTGGCATCGGCTACGTTGGTGTGGTCTCAGCTGCATGCTTGGCTGAAGATGGACACACTGTAATTGCCGTAGATGTGGATCCTCACAAAGTCGATGCGATCAATGCCGGGTTGTCGCCGATCGTGGAGGAGGGCCTTCCTCCTTTGATCGCTCGCAATGTCGCTGATGGTCGTCTGACCGCTACCACCGATGCGGCTCAAGCAGTAATGGACACTGACATTTCGTTTGTGTGCGTCGGCACGCCAAGCGATCCATCTGGCGCAGTGGGTCTGAAGTACGTCACTGCTGTTTGTGAAACCATTGGCGCTGCAATTGCCGCAAAGGGAGCCAAGCATTCCGTCGTGGTTCGCTCCACCATCGTGCCGGGTACGATGGACAACGTCATGGTGCCAGCACTTGAGCGCTCCTCGGGTCTCAAGGCAGGCAACGATTTCGGCGTGGGCTATTACCCTGAATTCCTGCGTGAAAGCACAGCAATTGAAGACTATTACGCACCTGGCCTAATTGTCTTTGGTGTTCTCGACGGCAACACAGAAGCTCTCCTTCGCGAAGTGAACGCCAATATGGGCGTCGAATGCTTCGTGGTTAGCCTAGCAACAGCGGAAGCCGTCAAGTACGCGAGCAACTCCTGGCGCGCCGTCAAGGTTACGTTCGCAAACGAGATCGGCAACATTTCCAAGGCATGCGGCGTCGATGGCCAGCAGGTCATGAAGATGATTTGCTCCGATACCAAGGTGAACATCTCGCCTTATTTCATGCGTCCCGGCTTCGCTTTCGGCGGATCATGTCTGCCTAAAGATGTGCGGGCCCTAAGCCATCTCGCCGGTGAAAAGGGCGTTGCCGCCCCGCTGCTGGATGCAGTTCTCGACGCCAATGAAGCCCAAATTCAGCGCGCCGAAAAACTGGTTGAATCGAGCGGCAAACGGTCGGTCGGCATGGTAGGCATCAGCTTCAAGCCAGGTACCGACGACCTTCGCGAAAGCCCATTGGCTGAATTGGCATCCCGCCTCATCGCAAAGGGCTTTGCTCTTAAGGTCTACGATCCCTACGTCAGTGAAGCTTTCGAGAATGGCGTTAGCGCCATTGGCCGCGGCAATGATGTGGTGCCCGATCTTGGCGGGCGCATGGTTCCTCACCTCGAGGACCTGATTACGGATGCAGACATCATCCTGGTCGGCAATCGCTACGAAGAAACGGTTCCTCGCCTAAACGAAGTGGCAAAGTCTCACTCGCTCGTAGATCTCACGCGCATCAATTCGGCGCTGCGTTCCAACGGTGCCTACCAGGGTATTTGTTGGTAAACATGAGCGCTGTTCTCTCGCATTCAATTTATATACTGGTATGCTTGGGAATTGCACTTTCAGTTCCCGGCGGGGTGATCAGCGCCAATGGTGGGCTTGTGCTTACCTTGGGAGCGATCGGAGCCTGGCGGTATTTGTGGGCTCTGACGAACTTCGTTCGTGCTCATATTTACCTGCACATGGCTTATCCCAGCCGGAAACGGCTGGCCGAGCACAACTACGCAGCGCGCCGTGATCCGGCTCACGCCTACTTCCTCGTGACCTCTTTCAAGGTGGACTATGACACCTCGATGCGGGTCTACCGTTCGGTATTCGAAGCAGCCGCACAATCGCAAGGGGGGGCCACCGTTGTGGCCTCCGTTGTCGAGATTGCCGATGAACGCCTGATCCGAGCCGCATTCCGCAAAATTGTCGGCCATGGCTCGGTTAAGCTTATCATTGACCGCATCCCCGGAACGGGTAAGCGCGATGCCCTTTCAACGGCGTTGCAGATCATTGACGGGGAGTTGCCTCGTCACCAGGACATCGTGCTCTTTGTCGATGGCGACACGATCGTCCCCGCTGACATCGTTGCTCGTAGCGCTCCGTTCTTCACCGACGAAAAAGTCGGTGCCCTGACGACGGATGAAGCCAGTGAGACCACCGGCAGCAATATTTTCCGTGATTGGTTCGCACTTCGTTTCAATCAACGCCAGATGATGATGTGCTCTATGGCTCTTGGCCGGCGGGTGCTGACTTTAACAGGCCGTATGTCCGTCGTGCGGGCTGATCTGGCTACCGACAGTTCATTCATTGCAGCTGTGGGCCATGATTACATTGATCATTGGCGGCTGGGGCGAGTCAATTTCCTGACCGGGGATGACAAGTCCACCTGGTTTTGGCTGCTGAGCCGCGGCTACCAGATGGCGTACTTGCCTGATGTCCAATCGGTTTCCATGGAAACGCAACCCAAGGACGGGTTCGTGGACTCGGCCACGACCTTGATGATCCGCTGGTTCGGAAACATGCTTCGTACCAATGGCCGGGCTCTGAAGCAGTCACCCTTCCGGGTCGGCTGGTTCACCTGGTGGTCAATCCTTGATCAACGCGTGTCAATGTGGACCACGCTTGCCGGACCACTTGCCATTGTACTTACGGCGCTGCTGATCGACCCGTTCATCTTCCTTGCCTATCTCGCTTGGATCATGGCCACCCGGTACCTGACGTGCGTCTTGCTGGCTACCTTCCGCGGTGCGTTCCCGATCACCTACCCCTTCTTGCTCTACTTTGGTCAAACCATGGGAGCGATCATCAAGAGCTACGTCTCTTTCCGGCTCGATCGTCAGAAGTGGACCAGGCAAACGACGTCCATCGGTTCTGGACCAGGGCTGTCCGGCCAGATCACGGCTTTCTCCTCAACCTACATGCACATTCTAGCGCTCGGCTGGCTGGTTGTTGCAGTGCTCTTGTTCAGCCAATCCGCTCTAAACCCACTCCTTTAAGGGATGCACCATGCAAAATCTTTCAAGCTTGGACACTGCACCACAGAATAGTCCTGCCCCGTCCGATTTCGACGGCGAGCACCCCGTAATACAGATGCCGTTTAGCGCCATTATTGATGGCCGGCTATTCGACGGAGACGGGATTTCTTTGGTGGGCGCTCGCGCTCAAGGCCTGGTCTCTCCCCAACTTGAGGGTGAACTGCGCCTTGTTACCCTGGTTTTTCCATTCGCCGGCTTCAACGTTACGCTGCCGATCGAAGCAAGCCTGCATACCGCCTCAAGTGCCTCTGGCAAGCTTGCGATGCGGTTTACAAACCCTGCCGGCCCGCATCTGCCGCAACTGCGGCATCTGTTGAACTCGTATATCTCAGGCGACATCACCGATGTGGGTTCGGTTCTTTCCACTTCCGCTGGAGCCCCGAGGAGCAACGGCAAAGGAAAGCCGTCATCATCGCGCAGTATGGGACAACTCCTATCAGGCTTGGCCAAGGGCCTGCTGATCACTGCCGCTTCTGTTGCCCTGTTTGGATTTGTTGGCAGCAAAGTATATGAAAGAGCCTTTGTCACTCACGCGCAGGGCGTGTCGCTGATCAGCAAGAGCAGCACTGTTCTGAGAGCGGTTAATTCAGGTCAGCTTGACTTTGTGGATCCCGATGCGGCGCAAGGCCAGGTCGCCTATGCAATCCGAACGGTTACCGGCGATTTGGTCAGCGTTGCTATGCCATGCAGCTGTGCCGCATTACCCGGCAGTCTATCGACCGGTGCAACAGTTCTTGCCGGCGACACGGTGATGAACGTCGCAGCCCAGGACGCGGCTACGGAGATAACCACTCAGGTCAGCATGCCGGCGTACCGGGCTCTTGTGAACGGCACAGCAGCGGACGTCGAACTCGCCAGTGGGATTGTCATTCCTGCAACGCTCAAGGCAGGCACCGTTTTACCGCCCGAGGATCAAACATCGGACACGGTGCAGATCGTCTTGTTGCCGCAAATCCAAATCGATCCTGCATTGATCGGGACGCCAGTCTCAGTCCGCGTTGCTACCGCCAGTTTCGCCCCGGTTACGAATTTCTTTCGTGATCTGGTCTCTCAAGGAGCCGATAAATGAGCACTATTCATCCAGTCATTCTATGCGGGGGCGTAGGTACTCGGTTGTGGCCGCTGTCGCGGGAACAACAGCCAAAACAGTTTCAGCCCATCAATGCTGACGGTGTCACATTCTTTCAGGCCACTGTTCAGCGTCATTCCAGTCGTCTCTTTGATAAGCCAGTTATTCTGGTCAACCAACGTCATCTGGCAACGGTCAACCGCCAGATGCGCGCGCTTATGATGGATGCCATGGTAATCGGTGAGCCGTGCTCCCGTAACACGGGTCCAGCTCTGCTCGCCGCCTCACTTTATTTGGTCGAAGAAAACCCCGACGCAATCTTGCTGGCTCTGCCGTCGGATCACGTCATCGATGGCGATCTGGAGCCGTCGATGGCAGCCGCTCTCCCTGCAGTTAAGGACGGGCTGATCGTTACGTTCGGGATCACGCCACGCTATCCGGAAAGTGGGTATGGCTACATCATCGACGGTGGCGTTTTCATTGGGTACGAGGGTGTCCGTAAGGCGCAACGCTTTGTCGAGAAGCCGCCCGTCGAAATCGCCGAAGCATTGATTGCCGATGGAGGCGCTTATTGGGCGTCGGGCATCACGCTGTTCCGCGCACAAACACTGATTGACGAATATCGTCGCATCGCACCCGAAACATTGCATGCTGTTCAAGAAGCCAAGCGATCGGCCGAGCGGTCCGGTTCCGGCGTCATTCTTGAAGCAACGGCATTTGTGCAAGCCAGCAACGAGTCCACCGAAAGCGCAATCTTTGAACACACCGAGCTAATGGCTTTGTTCCCGGCCGATGTTCAGTGGGATGACGTGGGTGCTTGGTCTGCCTTCCACACGATCGGAGCCAAGGATACGACCGGCAATGTCACCTCGGGCGACGTTGTGCTGGTGGACACTGAGAACTCCTATGTGCGGGGCGGCAACAAGCTCATTGCCGTGGTTGGCCTTTCCGACGTGATCGTTGTCGATACACCAGACGCCTTGCTGGTGACGAGCCGGTCGGCATCTCAAAAGGTCAAGAAAGTGGTCGAGACGCTGGCCAAGACTTCAAGGCCGGAGATCGTTGACCACCGCTGGATCAACACAGATTGGGGCCGGATCGGCACCATCTCGGAGGGGCATGGCTACAGCATTCGCCAGATGGTGCTCAATCCAGGCGGCACGGTGTTGTTTGAGTCCAAGTCAACCCAAAGAAGCCTTTTAACCGTCGCTGAGGGCATTGCCCAGGTGCAGACGGAAGCAGGACTAAGGGAACTAGGAGTAGGTTCTACTTTCGAAGTTGGCCCCCAGGTCCGTGCCGTATTGACCAATCCTGGCACGGTTATGCTCCAGGTCGTCGAAGTGAACTGCGAGATCGGCTCCAAAGAGGAGGTTGTTCCGGTGGAGTCGGTGATCTCGGCCGGCCAAGTCAATGCCAGTGGTAAGCCAAAGCAATATGCGTAAGGCATCTGACATTGCGCGCATGACGCTGTTGGTCTGGCTTGCAGTTGCAGGCCAGAACATGGCCAGCGATATGACCGGACGCTTGCAGGCCGCAGGAGATCAACTGAGGCTGCTTGCCAATGAACCGGCGAGCAGGGCAGATGCCTATTTTGGCGCGGTGGCACCGCTCGGGTTTGCCGAACTGGCGGACTATGAAGCAAATCTTGTTTCGCAGCCTCCCGAACCGGGTAAAAGCCGTCCAGTTGCAAAACTTTTGCCCGTCGCAATGTTGCTGGACGCAGCGTTGGGCAAGGCTTCGGCCGAAACTTTGCAATCCATTGCGGATGCGCAAGGGGCCGACGGGGCTGCAATTTATTTCGAAGACGGCCCGGTTTTTCTTCGCGACATCCAGGCGGCACTCGCAGGCGTGCCTGGGTCTGTTCAAGCCGAGCTGGGCGGCGCCCACTTCATTCTATCACGTCCGCTAGTCTTATCATCACGCGCACTCTTGGTGCTGTTGCCTGGCGAAGAACTCACGATGGATCGTGCAACAGGCGCCTTCATTATCGCTGCGGGAGGCATGATCATCGACCGCGCTACTATTTCAGGGTCTGAAGCGGAAAATGAGACCGAGCGGAAATTCCGGCCGTTCGTTCTGGCAGACGCCACGACCGGACCAGTGGAACTATCTGGCGTCCAGGTGGCTCGTTTGGGCTTTGGCAATGATCCACGCTCCGCGGGGCTAACGATCACCGGAGGGGCACGTGGAGATGAACGGCGTTCCTTTGTTCAGGATAGCATTTTTACTGACACCGGCACGTTGACGCTGGTGGATGCCGCGCAAAGTACAATCCGGCGCAACGTCTTTCACAAGTCAGCTAGTACCGCATTAAGCATCGCTTCCAGCGCCTCGGTAATCGTCGATGGAAACGCCATCATTGAGCCGTTGAAGGGCCACGGGGTGAAACTAGGGCCAAACTCAGCCAACGTCCTTTTGTCTGACAACATTGTAGCAAATAGCGAGCGCCATGGGCTTCTTGTGGAGGGAGATGCCCGTGGAAGCCTGATCTTCAACAATCTTCTGTTGCAAAATCACGCATCGGGCGTCGCGGTGCTGTCAGGCTCATGCCTGTTGTTGGAGCAGAATGTCACGCTGGCCAATGCCGATGACGGCATCATGGTGCGCAACAGTACCAATTTGAGTTTCCAGACCAATATCATTTCGGCCAATCAACGCGCCGGCCTTTCAGTAGGGGGTACTAGCGGGTCGCTGCGTCTGGACGACAACCGTTTCGAGAACAACAAGGTCGGTTTGCGCGCGAGTGCAAATTTTCACTTGGCGCTCAACAACAATGACTGGACGGGGCAGACACCTCGTTTGCTGGACGGTGACGCCGCTAGTTACACCTTGTCGCTGCTTGAGGCGATCAAGAGCGGCAACACGCAGTTGACGATGGCAGGCACGCCGCTTCCCTCAACAACCAGCCAAGCCACCCCGACCTGTGAGCCCGGAGGGGCCGTCTGATGGTATTTTCTTCCGAAACCTTTCTTTTCCTGTTTCTACCCATCTTCTTGACTGTCTACTATTTGACTCCGCACCGGTTTCGGTCGGCTACAATTCTGGTTGGCTCGTACCTGTTCTACGGCTGGTGGCGTTTTGACTTTTTGGCGCTGCTCTTTGGCACCACGCTCTGGACCTATATCTTCGGTCTGCTTGTAGATCGTAGCGAAGGCAAGCAGCGTCAGCTCTGGTGCGCCATCGGAACGATCGGCTGTCTCAGCGTCCTGGGTTTCTTCAAATACTTCAATTTCTTGGCGTCGTCTCTTGCCACCCTGATGGGCCAGGATCCAAGCACAGCCACGATCTGGCACGTGATCCTGCCTATCGGTGTCTCGTTCTACGTCTTTGAATCGATCAGCTATCTAGTTGACGTATATCGCCGCGAGTCCCTGCCGGCTCGCAATTTTGCCGACTTTGCTTCGTTCGTGGCGCTCTTCCCGCATCTGGTAGCCGGACCCATTCTGCGGTTCCGAGACCTGCGCGATCAGTTTGCCAACCGGACCCACTCGCTGGCCCTGTTCTCCCAAGGCATGACGATCTTTATCATCGGCTTGGCCAAGAAGGTCCTTATTGCCGATACGGTTGCGCCGATAGCGGATACGATCTTTTCCCAAGCCGCACCAACCCTGATCGAGTCTTGGCTCGGGGCCGCTGCCTACACGATCCAGCTGTACTTCGATTTCTCTGGCTACAGCGACATGGCAATCGGGTTAGGCCTGATGATGGGTTTCCGTCTGATGGAGAACTTCAACTCACCCTACATCAGCCGAAGCATCACCGAGTTCTGGCGCCGCTGGCACATCAGCCTTTCGGTATGGCTTCGCGACTATCTCTACATTCCGTTGGGTGGAAACCGCAAAGGCGTTGCGCGTACATACTTCAACCTTTTCATCGTCATGGTGCTCGGCGGATTGTGGCACGGCGCTAACTGGACCTTCGTAATTTGGGGCGCTTGGCACGGCGCCATCCTGGCGGTCGAGCGTTATTTCAACTGGCCCCAGAAAGCAGCCAGGGTGCTCTGGTCATTGCCAATGACCTTGCTCTTTGTGGTGCTGGGCTGGGTCATGTTTCGCGCTCCGGACGTCGGTTCGGCCATGACGATGTACGCCGGGATGTTTGGCTTTAATGGGCTGGGCATTTCACCTGATGTTTCCTGGCAGTTGCCGCGGGAAGGATTGCTGGTTCTTGCCATCGCTATTGCTCTTGCCGGTCTCGAGCCACGGCTGAAGAAACTGGCCGAACCGAACCTTGTGATCGACGGACAGGGGACCGCGGCATTGCGCTCGGAATGGCTACCGGCTTTGGCGATGTCTGGTCTGACGGTGCTCGTGCTCATGCGGCTGGCCGACCAATCCTTCTCTCCCTTCCTTTACTTCCAGTTCTGAGTGTTGCGTCATGGCTGATTTCAATTCCATTCTTCCCAAGCTGGTGCTTCCCACAGTGTTCTTTGGTTATGCGCTATGGGTAAGCGGCACCTTTATTGTCGATGCTGCGCAGTATCAGAAAGAGCTGCCCACGGCCGCCCATAGCGTCATGGTGGGTGAGTTTACTGCCAAGCTCGAGGATCTCTACAAGGATCGACTGCCCTACCGCACGCTCTCCACCGACCTCATCGGGGCGGCGCGATATGTTGTATTCGGCGAAGGCCGCAAAGGGGTGGTTGTTGGCCAGGATGGCTGGCTGTTTTCAAGCGAAGAATACCGCGTCTCTGACAACGAAGCGGAACGCTTGCAAGAAGCAGTAGACGTGATTGCCGCTGTTCAAGACCAATTGGCCAAGCAGGGGACCGACCTGCTGGTGCTCCCGCTTCCCGCCAAAGCAGAGATCTACCGGGAGTACACGCCCTATCCTGACCTGAGCGACCGGATGGGCAGCCGTTATGCGGCGTTCCGCGATTCACTTGCTGCGCGGAACGTCCGGACGATCGATGCTCGGGCTGCTCTGCTTGGCGCCAAAAGCGAGGTCCAAGTTTTTCTCAAAGGAGATACGCATTGGAGTCCCCAAGGGGCGACAATCGTTGCGGAAGCGACCGCCAAAGCAGCCGGGCCCATGGGCGGGGCGACGCTCTTTACCCTGTCCGAGACGAAGAAATTGCCTGTTGAAGGTGATCTGACCAAGTTCATCATCTCGCCTCAGTACGCCAGCTACGTCAGACTGGCGCCCGAACAAGTGACGGTCATGAGTGCCTCCGCTCCTGCGTCAGAAGCCGCCGACGCTTTAGACATCTTTGGCGGCGAGCCGGTTGAAGTCGCTCTGGTCGGTACCAGCTACAGCGCCAACGAAAACTGGAGCTTCGGCCCGTCGCTTATGGCGGCCCTGGGGGCGGACATTGTCAATTTCGCCGAGGAAGGCCGTGGGCCATTTGCCCCAATGGCCGAATACCTCGACAGCGATCTGGTCCGCCAGACGCCACCCAAGCTGGTAATCTGGGAATTTCCGGTCCGCTACCTGACCGACCCAGACGCTCTTGCTGCCATGACCACCGAGAAGGAATGATGAACATGCCAAAAACACCATTAAACATGTTCAAGGTTGTGCTGCTTTTGTGCAGTGGCTTGGCGCTTCCTGTGCCGGCTCAGGAGGCACCTGTGCCAATGGTTCGGGACGCCGAAGCAGTGACAGAAGCGACACCTTACAAACCCTTTCGGCGTGGCATCACTGAAACGGTTCAGCTTCCGGCAAGCCTGCAAGCTGTTCGGCGCAATCTGATTGCGGGCAAGCGCCTGCGCACTGCCGATCTACGCGATTTGGCTGATGCCGGGGACAGCTTGGCGCAGATGCGGTTTGCCAAGTTTTTATCCGAGTTGAACGATCCGACTCTCATCCGTCCGCAGGTTCATTACTACTCAATGGCGGCATATAACGGCCGAGATGGCGCAGTGCCTCCACTGCTGTCATTGCTGCGGGGTCACGGCGCAAGTCTTGATGCATCTGTGTTGGCAAATGCAGAGGCTGCCTTGGTGGCTCAAGCAACCCACGGGCATGCGGACGCTATAGCGGGGCTCGCAAAGTTCTATGTCGCCGGCGTTCCATTTGGCGCTAAGGGCTCTGAAGGCATCGAAATGATGGCAAAGGTGGCTCAAACCGGCGACCATCAAGCAGCCCTGGACCTCGCCCTCAAGCTCATCAGCGATAAGCCAGGTGAAGCCGGTCTGCAGGCGGCACGTGAATATCTCGAGATAGCTGCCCTGTCTCCAGAGCCAGCGATCAAGGCCATGGCAACTTCGCTCCTCAGCAGAGAAGGCAAGATATAGATGGCCGTACATTCAAGTTTTTTCGGCACTTTATTTCGCCGGCTAACCGCTGTGAGCCTGGCCGCACTTGCAGTGGCTGGAGCAGTTCTGCCCACGCATGGAATCGAGACGAGCTTTGGGTGTCGCAACCTCGAAAACAACCGGACCATTCCGGCCCTAGAGGGTGCTCACGGCAATTTCTTTCGTATACAGCCCGACCTTCGGATGTACTTTCCGATGAACGATGCGCTTATCGCTGACCTTGCGCGACTGTCCGATGCGTTGGCCGCGCGTGGAACAACTCTGGTCTATCTACCCGTACCGCCAAAAGGCATGACGATGCCGAGCTTCTTGCCAGACGATGCTCGCCTTTATGGCTTCGATCCTGACCTGGCGCAGCAAGTTTACACAGAAACCGTCGCCAAGCTGCGCGATGCGGGCATCGTCACTGTAGATTTGCTGGACGCCCTAACCAACTCCGATCCTTCAGTTGAACTGTTTTTCAAGGCAGATTTTCATTGGACCACAACGGGCGCGGAACGCGCGGCTCGCGCGGTAGCGGACACCATCAAAGCCGATAGTGGCTACGCCGATCTCGTAACGTCGGAATTTCAGACCAGCCTAATTGGTCCCGAGCGCTTCGTTTCATCGATGCGCCAATTGCTTCAAAAGTCGTGCGTGGATAATTTGCCGGAGGCAGTTACCCAAACCTTCGAGACTTTGGAAAATGTTGACCAGAACGCCGCTGTAGACATTTTCGGGGGTGGTGGTGCTGACACGATATCGCTGGTTGGCACTAGCTTTTCGGAAGTCGCACAATTCAACTTCAGCGGATTTATTTCGCAGTACAGCGGGTTGAACGTTCGCAACTTGGCTATTTCGGGCGGCAATCAGTTCGCCTCCATAGCGTCTTACCTGACTTCCAAAAGTTTCGATGAAGACCAGCCTCGCTATTTGATTTGGGAAAACCCGATCTATAACAACCTTGCTCAGTTTGGTGATGGACCACTCGATGAACTGGTAACCGCCGTGGTTGGCGGGTGCGATCCAGTGCCCAAATCCGCCTTACAGTTCGTCGCGGACGATGAACTATCAGTTGATTTGCTGAGCGACAGTTTTGTTCATGCAAGCATGCTGCTCGCCGAAGCGGGTTCGATCGAGAGCCGTGAGATCAGTCTGACATTCACCGATTCATCTGGGCGGGTCCGAACCCAAAGTGTCACGCGTCCGGAACGCTTCCGTGCGTCAGGCCGGTTCTTCGTTCCGATCAGCAACTACAGCGCAGATGGCTTTTCTACGCTGTCCATTCGCTTCGACAGGGCAGGGGCGACATCTGCAATTATCAGTGCCTGTGTATCCAATCCAAAGGGCTTAACCCAATGATCAAGACAATGAAGTTCTTTTGCAGTGCTGCTCTCTTTTCAGCAATGCTCGTGAGCACCTCTTCAGCTCAAGACGCAGGTCTTTACGAAAACGCGCTGGATCCGACGAGAGCCTACGTGCGTGTAATGGTGGCGCAAAGTGATCAAGCAAACATTGGAGGATCGCCCGTTGCACTGTCGGACGAACAGGTTTCCGGCTATGTCAGCGTCCCACCGGGTGCGGTCTCGATCGGTGCTGGTGTTGACGCCGTCGAGATGAATGTGGAAGCTGGAACCTATTACACATTCGCGCAAGCTGACGAGAACTTTATCCAGTTCATCGATCCTCCAATAAAGGATCCCTCCAAAGCTGAGGTCCTTTTCTACAATCTTAGCACTCATTCAGGCGTCGACCTGTTTGTGCCTGTCGGCAAAACCAATGCGATGAGCGGTGTCGAAGCAGGCGCAAGCCAATCTGTGGAATTGCGGGCGCCGCTTACCCTTGCCTTCGAGGCCCAATTGGATGGTGCCGTCCTCGCCTCCGTAGCGGACGTACAGCTTGAGCGTAAACAGGCTGTGTCTTTGTTTCTGACCGAGACCGCCCAAGGCACCCAATTGGTTCAGGTCGTCAATTCTTTCGCTTCAGAAAACTAGGAGGTTTCAATGCGCGCACTTCTTCCAAAATCTGGACGTGCCAAATGTTCGCTTGTTGCTTCCTTCAGCTTCGCTTTGATGAGCACTGTGACGGCAGCGCCAGTTCCAGTGGTTTTCGAGCCGCCGGCGATTGAAGCTCAAAGTCTGTGTACGGTTCCAGCGGATGTGAGCGTGCTTGCCAATAAATGGATTTCTTGGGACAGGTCTCAGCTTATGGACACTGACCCTGAAATAGTCCTGAGTGATATTCAACGACTTCGCGATGCCGATGCTATTTTGCATCTGGACGCCGTCGACGCAGCTTTCGCGCTTCTAGAACAAGTCGCAGACAGTGCTATTCAGCAAAAGCTGCTCGTCGACAAGATCCGCTACTATATGGCGGCTGGAAAAATTGCAGAGGTCAAGTCTAGCGGCATGGTGGAGACGCTAGCAACATCGTTTGCGGAACTCACACCACGCAGCCTGTTCGCGCTGGCTGAACTTTACCTCGGTGGGCAAGCAGTGCCTGCTGATCCGACGAAGGGAGAAGCTTATCTCCTTTCGGCCGCTGCCGGGGGTAGTCCTGACGCCTTGCTGCGCGCCGCACAGATGCGTGCCGAGGGGCAGCTTGTTGATTATGGGCTGGATCCCAAAACTGCCGTGACAATCGCCTTTGGAGCAATCTTGGGGCAAGTCGACGCCGACATATGTTCTCGCATCAGCCGCATAGCACGCAACTACGAAAACGGTGAAATTGTTGAGCAGAATTACCCGCTGGCCGAGCGTTGGCTACGCTTGGGCGCGGACCTAGGCGATCCAAGTGCAGCTTGGAAAGTGGCCCGCTATCACCTGACCAGCGAGCGGATCGTCAAAGACAATGATACTCTTCTAAAATACCTCACCCAAGCCGCTGCGGCTCAAATTGCACCAGCACAGGTCGAACTGGGTGAACTCTACCAGGACGGGTCCTTGCAGCCTCAGGATTTTGACAAGGCTGAGGAACTGTTCCGAAGTGCCGCCGACAACGGCTACCGTATTGGCAATCTGCGGCTGGTAGCGCTGCTCGAGTTGCGTGCCGAAGAGCGTGGTGTAGCTGAACGGCTTGAAAAGGCGCTTCGCGATCTATCCGGTTTGCCTGATGCACCTTCGTCCGCTTTGGTTAAGTTGTCAGAATTCTTAGTCAAAAAGGAAGGCCGCTGGGCAGCTCGCACAGAAGTAAAGCCTTTGCTTGAACGCGCAGTCGATCAAAACAATCCAGATGCAGCACTGATGCTGGCTGATGTTGAGCTTAGAGAGGACCGTAATACCGGCACGATCGATAGAGCCATCTCGCTTCTCAATTTGGCTGTAAGCGAAGGGGGCAAGAGCGAGGCGATGGTTCGACTATCGGACATCTATATGTGCATGGTGCCCGATGCACCGAATCTGGAGCTCGCTGGAAAGTGGCGCGAAAGTGCCATTGCGGCTGGCAATAGTGGAGGGATCCAGCCAGCTGTGAACGGCGCTACGACGGAGACCGATTTGGCTCAAGCGCAGTCGATGGCTCTACGAGGATCATCGGGCAGCGTCGCTCAGTACGTCGAGATGTTGCGTTCCGCTGACTATGGCGAGGAAGTGCTTTCGTTCTGGGAGAACCGGATGAAGCAAGATCCTGCTGCGCAGAGCGCCTTGGCGAAGTTGTTGGTGGCGCGGGACGTTGCAGGAGACGGTGTTCAACTGAGCATCGATTTGCTTGAAAGCGCAGCCGATGCAGGCTCCGATGCTGCACGGGTGACACTCGCCAACCTCTTGATTGGAAACTTTGCCGAGCAGCCGGACGCCAAGGCTCGCGCTATCGCTCTTCTGGAGCAAGCAGCGGGTAACGGCTCCGGTTCTGCTATGGAAGGCTTGCTCAAACACCAGCCCGACATTGATCCTGCTGCAGTAATGCAGCAATATTTGCCCGCAATTACGGCCAGAGGTGATCTGGACGCCCTTTTGTTCGCCGGAAAGTACGCGCCAACTGCCGCAGAAAGATTGGAGTACCTCGGGTTAGCAGCTAACTCAGCCAGGTGCAGCTTCAACGAACTCATGAAAGTTGCTCGAGGATATTCGGGCATCAAAGACAAAACAACAGCCGAACACTGGCTGACCCTTGCCACCAATCTGACGGAGGGGCAAGGCTGGCAGTATGCTGCCTTGGCGCAGGAGTTTACCAAACTCGACGATCAAGCACGCCATGCTCAGGCTATCGTCGGCTTGCTTGAGGAAGCAGTCAAGCATGGTCAAATCGCGTCGTTGGACCGGCTGATCGATCTTCGCTCTAACGCTCAGTCGCCGGTCTATGACCCTGAGAAGGTGGTATTGCTCGTGCAGCAGGCCGTTGAAAAAGCCACCCCAGCGCAGCTGCTTAATCTGGCTCGCCGCATTGAGCGGACGCGCCCCGAGTTACGCAACCAAATTACACAGACGGTGGACATTCAAGCCATCTATCGCACTTCGGCAGAAGGTGGCAATGCCACAGCCATGCGTGAACTCGCGAAATATTTGCAGCAACGTGCAAGCGGACCGCAACAGCTAGGCGAGGCAATGGACTGGATGGAAAAAGCAGCGGCCGCCAAGGATACCGAAGCAATGCTGTTGCTGGCCAAGGCTTATACGGTTGGGCTCGGACGTGAGGCCTCCTTGGAGAAGGCGGTAGCTTTGCTGGAAGGCGCGGCGGAACTGGGCAATGACGACGCCAAGACTATGCTGAGCGCCATGGGCGCACTACAGGGGCAGTAATCAGGAACACTCATGACTTTGATCAAACTAGTGACAAGTGCAACTGCTTCAGTTGCATTAATAGCCATGACATTTCTGCCGCCGGCCGTGAGCCAGGAAAGCGGGCCACCGGCGCCTTTTCAATGCGCTCCCGCACCGGCACCAGTGGTTAGTCTTTCAATAGGCAGCCGCTACGAACGGGACAGCGAAACTCGCTCTGAAATTTCTGAGGAATCTAACGAGGACGTCAACAAGGCTCTCGAGCCGGTAGAGGACTTCATCAACGAGTTATCAGCAATGGCCAATTCGGCTTACCTCAATGAGGTGGATGGAAAAGCCAAAGCAGATTGCGCTATGAATTGGCTCCATGCATGGGCTCAGGGCAATTCCTTAACGGAGTTGAATTCGCTCAATGCAAGACTGGCGGTCTCGCCTAGGCTTTCGGGGTTTGCATTGGCATTCCTACAAGCCCGCGGTACCGCAACGCCTGACCCGGCGCGTGACGCAACTATCACTGCATGGCTGCAACAGCACGCTGATCGGGTGGTCGAGTTCTTCAATACCGAAGCCGGTCCTCTGGCCAGCACCAACAATTTGCGGGCCTGGGCTGGCCTTGCCACAGCCTCGATCAGTGAAATTACCGGCAATCAAGAGACTGCTAATTGGGCGCGAGAAAGCTATAAATTGCTGGTGTGTGGAGCCGAGGAGTCAGGAGCTTTACCAGCGGAGATGGAGCGTGGGGAACGGGCGCTGCACTATCAATTGCACGCTTTGGCGCCGCTCTCGGTTGCCATCGGCATTCTGGACCCTGACAAGCTCGCCGAAGAAGAATTATGCAGCGCCAAACTCCAAAAGATAGTCGAGTTTACACTGCAGGGGGTCGAAAACCCTAAGATAATCGCTGACCTTGTAGGAAGCGAGCAGGTCTTTTCCGGAGATGATGAGTCTGAGTTGGCCAGCTACCAACTAGCATGGGCAGAGCCATATTTGGCGCGATATTCTTACGAAGCGCTAATGACTTACATCGAGCCGCTAAGACCGCTCAAATATTCCAAGCTTGGTGGTAATCTAACCGATATTTACAAGCAGAGATGAGCTTGTATGGGTTAGGTCGCGTTACGTATTGAGGTGGATGTGACAATCGTTCATAGCTGTACAGGCAAATTGCTGGGAGTAGGCTATGTCCCCCGTAAAAAATCCGCCAGGTCAGTCGGGGAGCGTTTCTGACCTAGTTGCCCGATATGAAAGAGTAATCGAACAAGCACGGGCAAGCAATGTTTCCGCAGATGCCGTCTTTGAGGTGCTACGTATGGAAGCCTCAGAGTGGAACGAAGACCGTATAAGCGTTGCGGTCGAAATGGTGCGAAACCGAGAAAAATGAGTCCTAGACGACGCGTTTGTTAGAGCTACTTCAGAGGTGAATGTTCTTGAAGTGGCCGCAGAGCATATTGATAGGTCTGCCACTTTAGACGGTGTTGACGCGACTATCAGCTCGGCATCTAATAGAGACTCGCAAGCTTTGGCATTCCGCGTTTTGAATGCTGCGCTTAACGCGAAACCAGGCGGGGGTAGTAGTGTGAGTAGCAGGTCGCACCGGTTACGGGGCGTTGAAGCTTTCAACAACGCAGACGATGCGCAATATCTCTGGCACGGCGTGAGTGTCCAGAGCAGTGCCTCGAAGGGCGACGAACTCGACACGATGCTCGACCTTGTAGGGGCACTAGCTCCGGCTGACCGAGCTTTGATTGGCGAAATTTACTGCAACAGCGCTGCCGGCCATTGCTCGGTGCATCTGCGCAGGATCAACAACCAAGTGGTCGGCAAAATCGCAAAAACCGGAGCGGCAATTCTGTTTGCCCGGTTCGGCTCAGTCAGGTCAATGACGATAGAAGCCTCTCGGCCATCTTGCGCCAGAACGTGGCCAAAGTAGCAAAAGCAAGAAAAGCCCTTATTGTCTTTTTCCCGATTGATAAGTAGCAAATTGGCCACCTAGTTCAGCGATGCGACGCTGCAGAAATCGCTGCTCCTGCTCTTGTCGGCAGAGGTCCAAGGCGCGGCCATAAGCCTCTAGCGCTTCGCTTTTGCGTCCCAGCCTGCGTAGCATGTCCGCTTCGGCAGCATGAACCAGATGATAGTCCTTGAGATCACCTGCTGACAGAAGCTGACGGATCAGGACCAGACCAGTTTCGGGTCCACGTGCCATGCCGATAGCCACGGCACGGTTGAGCTCAACCACAGGAGACGGAGCGGCGCGCAACAACACATCGTATAAGCCGGCGATCTCCGTCCAGTCGGTGGCGTCAGAGTCAGGCGCCGCGGCATGAACAGCGGCGATGGCGCCCTGTAGTGTATAAGGCCCGATATGACCACTCGCGAAAGCCCGGTCGACCAACGCCGTTCCCTCGCTGATCAGGTTCCGGTCCCAGAGTGTGCGGTCCTGATCTGCGAGCAGGATGATTTCGCCATCGCCGCTGGTCCGCGTGACACGCCGCGATTCGCCCAGCAGCATCAGGCCCAACAGCCCCAAAACCTCAGACTTTGGAAGCAGTTTCAGGAGCAGGCGCGCCAGCCTGATTGCCTCGCTGGATAGTTCCGGCCGTATTAATTTGGCGCCGGCATTGGAGGAGTAGCCCTCGTTATACACCAGGTAGATCACCCGCAACACGGCATCGAGACGTTCATCCAATTCGGTGCTGTCTGGTACCGCATAAGGCAGGCCTGCGTCCTTAATACGCGCCTTTGCTCTGACAATCCTTTGCGCCATGGCCGGGGTGCGGGCGAGAAAAGCTCGCGCTGTTTCCTCTGTGCTCAGGCCGCAAACCTCCCGCAGCGTCAGGGCAATCTGTGCTTCAGTTGGGAGGGCAGGGTGGCAGCAAGTAAAGATGAGCCGCAGCTGGTCGTCTTCGAGCACCAGATCATCTTCTGATTCCTCGTCAACCAACGCTTCTTCTTGCAATCGCAAATCGTTGTGCATGGCCGCAAACCGCGACTTACGCCGCAGTTTGTCAAGCGCCCGGAAGCGCCCGGCCGAAACCAGCCAGGCACTCGGATTGGCCGGCATCCCTTCCTCGGGCCAGCGCTGTGCTGCCGCCAGAAAGGCGTCGTGCAGCGCCTCTTCGGCCAGGTCGAAGTCCCGCAACAGGCGGATCAGCGTTGCTAGGACTCGGCGCGAATACTCGCGCCAGGCCTCTTCCAATTCTGCCGGACTGATCGCTGGCAAGGCTAGAAGCTCATGACCGGCCGCACTTCCACCGCGCCCAGCCGCGCCATTGGAATGTTGCGGGCAATGTCCATCGCCGCCGCCGCGCTTTCGACGTCGATCAGGATAAAACCTGCCAAGGCTTCCTTGCTTTCCATGAAGGGACCATCGGTTACGACAGCGTCGCCGCTGCGCACGCGAACTGTGCGGCCGGTTTCAGGTCCGTGCAGGGCCTCGGCATGTACATAGACGCCGCGCGCCTGGAGCATCCGATCATAAGCTTGAGACTCCTCGCCCATCTTTGCCCAATCCTGATCCTGCATGTTCTTTGCCAAATCAGCGTCTAGGATAACCAGACACATGTACTTCATAGCGCAACCCTTTCCAGATTATCGAGGGGCCTCACTTCGATCGAGCCCATCCTTGCCAGCGGCATCATGCCCGCAAGGTGCAGGGCTTCAGTAAAATCACGCGCTTGAACTATGCAAAACCCGCTTAGATGTTCCTTTGTCTCCATGAACGGTCCATCCGTGGTGGTTAACTCGCCGTCCCATTTCCGCACCGTTACGGCTTCTGACGGCGCTTTCAACGGTTCGGCCATAATCTTATAGCCGTTGGCCTTGAGCTCTTCGTCATAGTCCAGCATTGCAATGCCCCAGTCATCCCGCTCTTTTTGTTTCAAAGGAGCGAACTTGGCTTGGTCGAGGTAGATCAGGAACATGTATCGCATCATCGCCTCCGGTCAGTCTTGCCCCTTAGCCGATTAGCCAGCTTGGTTTTCGACAGGGCCCAAAATCTTTTTCGCAGCTGTCGAAACAGCAGTATCCCGGGCGGCCACTTGCATCCCGATCACAAGACAAGAGGAACTCTCGATATGTTAAGCATTCAAATAGGCTTGCTGCTGGGGCAGGTTTTATCACCGCATACCCACAGCCCGACAAACTGGGCACTACCGCCTGCGGTCAACTTCATCCTGGTGCTGGTTCGGGCCATTATCGCAATATTCGGCAGGATTGCTCATTTCACCGCACGATCTTAGGTGACAAGAACCGGTATCTATCCAGTGTAACTTGGCCCCAGAAGGTTGAGGTGTAGCCATAAATCGCCATGACATCATAGATGCTCATGGCGAACCCGCCACCAACTCCGCAGCAGCCTTCCTAATATTACGCCCGTGTTTGTTGCGGAGAGAACCCGAACCGGCGCTTATAACAGGTGGCAAAATATTGGCTCGACGAGAAACCGCACTCGAGCGCGATTTCCGTCACTGAGGCCGAGGCGCGTTCCGCCAGCCATTTCTTGGCTGCATCGAGGCGGATCATCTGGAGGTAACGTACTGGGGTCATATTGGTGAGCGCCTGGCAATGCTGGGAAAATTGCGTGCGCGACAAACGGCACTCGGCCGCCATGTTCTCAAGCGTCCACTGCTCATCCAAGGCATGCGGCAGGCGCGCCAAAAATATCTGTACGGTCCGCTTGGAACTGGCGAGTTCCTCGTCAAGCGCGGTAGCTTGATGCTCCAATTGTTCGGTGAACTGCAGCAGCATCATTGAAATCAGCAGGCGCAATCGTGTTTCGCTCCGAGCGATGTCTTCTTTGGCTACGACATCCGCGATATCATGGAAGCTGCGGGCGACCTCCCGGCTGGCGGTCAAAACGTGCTGCTCATTGCGGGAAAGCAGCGTCGTCAGCCGCGCCGTATCGCGCTCCGGCCAAGCCATCCAATCGGGCCAAAGCCAATTTTCATGCGGCCTTCGAACCCCGACGTCGAACAGCACCCAGATGATTTGGCTGGCGGCAACGTGGGGGTCGCCGAACTGATGCAATTGCCAGGGCCGAACGACGAACATCTGCCCTTCAGTCAGTTCGTGGCGCTGTCCATCGACCTTGAGTACCATCGAGCCGCGCGCCAGATAGGCGATCTTGACGCCCTCATTGCAATGCTCCTTGAGTCCCCAATCCTGGGAGCGTACCGCGTCCCATCCGCCCACCGAAAGCACCTGCGGTAATGCATCGCCCAATGGCTTGCCTGGATAGTTTCGGCGTGTCCAGGCGTTGAGCGTCACCTTGCCTGCCACCGAAGCTTCATGAAGGTCCGCGCAATTGCCCGCATACATTAGCGCCCCAGGTTCGGTGAATACCGCCGGTCTCGACAAGGCGTTCAAACGTGCTTCTGCGTTCATGCCCTTCTCCCATGTGCAAATTTTACCACTGGTCTTATTCGAACGCGCAGCGCTTGCTCTTGCGCAATGATCAGCGTGTTCGCCTCCTCATGCTGAGGCTAGAGGGTCGAACGCCCGCAAGTCAATCAGAGCAGTGAACAGCGCTGTCGATCGAGCTTACCGGGCAACGGAGGAGTTTTGTTGAAGCTGGGTTTCCCAAGCGTTTGAATTTTGCCACCCGAGCAGGCAACAGCCTTTGTTGTACATGCTTGGAGGCAAGGTAATTGCTTAGAACCCGGCCTGAGGGGTGAGGCATGAAGCTCGGCATCAATCTGCTGTGCTTAACCGACTTTGTCACCGAAGCGCATCTGCCGGCCATCCGGCAGATCAAGGCGCTTGGTTATGATGGTGTGGAAATTCCAGTCTTGTCCGGCGACCCGTCGCACTATGCCTGGCTGGCCAAAGAACTCGACGCCCTCGGGCTCGAGCGCTGCACCACCTCCATCGTTCCCGGCCCTGATCTCAGCCCAATTTCGCCCGATGCCGAGACCCGCGCCGCCGGCCGCAAGCATCTCGATTGGGCGCTCGATTGCGCCATAGCGCTGGACGCGCAAAGCCTCGGCGGCCCCATCCATGCGCCCATCGGCCACTTCACCGGCACGGGCCCGACCGAAAACGAACTTTCCTATGGCGCCGAGGCCCACCGGGCGCTGGCCGAACGGGCCCAAGCCAATGGCATCTATATCAGTCTCGAACATCTCAATCGCTTCGAGACCTATTTCCTCAACACTACCCGGCAGTGCCGCGACTATGCCCGCCGCGTTGATCACCCGGCGCTGCGCATTATGTATGACACGTTCCATGCGAACATCGAGGATGGCGACCAAGTCGCCGCCTACGAACTCGTAGCGCCTCACGTTGGTGTCGTTCACGTCTCCGAAAACGACCGCGGCATACCCGGGCGCGGCCATATCGACTTTCTCGCTATTCTGGGTGCGGTAAAGCGCTCAGGTTACGATGGCTGGGTCACGCTCGAGGCCTTCGGCGCCGGTCTGCCGGCCATTGCCGCCGCAACACGCGTCTGGCGCCCGCTCTTCCCTGACTACGGTACGCTCTTTTCCGAAAGTGCCGCGTTCATCCGCCGGACCTGGGACGCTGCAGGACAGGACATCGCGGCATGAGCGGCACGCCCGTCATCGAAATGCGCGGTATTTCCAAAGCCTTCCCAGGCGTCAAAGCCCTGAGCAGCGTCAGCTTCGCCTGCGCTGCCGGTGAGGTGCATGCTCTATGTGGCGAAAACGGAGCCGGCAAGTCGACGCTGATCAAGATCCTGTCCGGCGTCTATCGGCCCGACAGCGGCGTTGTCCTGATCAACGGTGTTGAACAACACCTCCGCCATCCACAAGAGGCGCTGCTAGCGGGCATCTCGGTCATCTACCAGGAATTTTCGCTCCTCCCCGAGCGGACTATTGCGCAAAACCTGTTCCTCGGCCGCGAACCGCTCAAGCATGGTCTCATCGACAGTGCCGCCATGGTCGCCGAGACCCGCCGCGTGCTTGCACTATTCGGCGTGCGCCACCGCATCGAACCGGACACGCTGGTGGCCGATCTGGATGTCGCCAACCAGCAAATGGTCGAGATCGCCAAGGCCATCTCGCTCAATGCCAAGGTCATAGTCATGGACGAACCGACCGCCGCGCTTAACGAAGCCGAGTGCGAAATCCTGTTCTCGCTGGTCGATCGCCTGCGCGCCTCCGGCACTGCCATCGTCTACATTACCCACCGCATGCGCGAGGTGACCCGCATTGCCAACCGCGTCACCGTCATCAAGGACGGTGAAGTCACCGCAAGCTTTGACCGCATTCCCGCGCCCGAACGCATCGTCCGCGCCATGGTGGGCCGCGACATCTCCGATTACTATCCCGCGCCAGCGACCCCCAGCGAGATTGGCGTTCCGGTCCTCACCGTCGCCGGGGGCGTCAACAACGCTCTTCACGACATCAACCTTGAACTGCGCGCCGGCGAGATCGTCGGCTTTGCCGGCCTGCAGGGTGCCGGACGCACGCCGCTGGCGATGGCCCTGTTCGGTGCCACCCCTTTCACCGCCGGCACAACAACTCTGGACGGCAAACCCGTGCGCCTTCAAACCCCGCGCGACGCCATACGCGCTGGCATCGGCATGCTCCCCGGGGATCGCAAGGCCAGCGCGCTGCTCCTCATGCAATCGGTTCGCGATAATGGAATGCTTACCGCCCGCAGCTTCGCCGCACTCTGGGGCGGCCGGACCATCAATCGGTTCATCGACATTCCCGGCATGGACACCTTGCTCGACCGCATGAAGGTGCGGGCTCCGTCCTACGAGCAGGAGATGCGCTTCCTTTCGGGCGGCAATCAGCAAAAGGCCATCGTGGCGCGCTGGCTGGCTCTCAAGCCCAAGGTGCTTATCTTCATCGAGCCCACGCGCGGCATAGACGTCGACGCCAAGGCCAGCATCTACCATCTCATGCGCGATCTCGCCCGCGCCGGCACGGCCATCATGATGGTGTCCTCGGATTTGCCCGAAATTTTGGGCGCCTCCGACCGCGTTCTTGTCATGCGCGACGGGCGCATCGTCGGCGAGTTCGATCGCTCCGCTACCGAAGCCCAGTTGATGCTCGCCGCCACTGGTGAAGCCGCGGAGGTCGCGGCATGAGTGACGTATCCTTACCCGTCGCACCAAAGCGCTTCCGCTTTGACCGTCACGCCTCAACGATCTTGTTGCTGTCCGCGATCGCGCTCTATGTGATCCTGGTTATCGCCCTGGGACAGACACGCTTCCTGACCCTCGACAATCTGGTTGCAATCCTTGGCCGCTCCATCACCTTGGGCATCACCGCCATCGGGCAAACCTTCGCCATTCTCGTAGCGTCAATCGACCTTAGTGTCGCCAGCCTGATTTCCGCATCGGCTGTGGTCACCTCGGTGGTAATGAATGGCAACCCGTCCATGGTGCTGCCGGCGCTACTGGCCGTACTTGCGTTGGGCGCTGCGGTCGGTCTGGTCAATGGCCTTGTGATCACCAAGCTCGAGGTCAATCCGCTGATTGCGACCCTGGGCATGTCGCTGATCATCCAGGGTGTGCTCTCCTATTATTACAACAACTTTGCCGGCAACGTGCCGCCCGAATTCCAGATCTTCGCTTACGGGGCGTTCGGCATCGTGCCCTATGCGCTCCTCTTCATGTTCGCCCTAGCAGGGCTGGCCTGGTTCATCCTCCGATTCACGCGTTTTGGCTCCGACATCTATTCGGTTGGCGGCAACAAGGACGCCGCCCGGCTTGCCGGCATCAAGACAACCCGGGTGGTCATCGGCGCTCACGTCATCTGCTCGCTTTGTGCAGCGATTGCCGGCATTTACCTCGCTTCGCGACTACGCTCCGGCGCGCCTTGGATCGGCGCCGAAGGCGTCTATGACCTTGAGTCAATCGCCGTCGTCGTGATCGGTGGCACCGTTCTGGCGGGCGGGCGCGGCGGCATCTGGGGCACCATGGCCGGCGTCATAATCTTCTCGCTAATTGACTCGATCTTTAACGTCGCCGGTGTCGATGCTTTCCTTAAACAGGTGCTGCGCGGCATCGTCATTGTTGCGGCTGTCGCCTTCTATGCCGTGCGTTCGCAAAGGACAGTGGCATGAGCGAACAAACGCTGCCCCACCCTGAGCTCAAGAAGCGCAGCCTGCCGCATTTCAACCCGGTCTATGTCCTAGTCGTTGCGCTGATCCTCGCCATCATCGTCATGAACCCAGCCTTCGGTGAGCCGACCGGCTATATGAACTTCCTCAAGCGTGTCGCAGCCCTCGCGATACTATCAGCAGGGGCGCTTTACGTGATCGTCTCGGGCGGTTTCGATCTAAGCGTCGGCTCAACCATGACGCTTACGGTTATCGGCTCGTCCATGCTGGCCAGCAATGATCCGAGTTCCACCTATTGGATCATCCCGCTGATGCTCGCCATCGGGGTTTTCATCGGCCTCGTCAATGGCCTAGTTGTCAGCACCCTCAAGGTCCCTTCGCTGATTGCGACCCTGGGCATGATGATCACGCTCAACGGCGTCGCCTTCATGTGGTCCGGCGGCGCCCCGCGTGGCTATCTGCCCGACACCTTCCGGTTCTTCGGTCGCTACAACATCTCGGATGTACCCGTCATCGGCCTGCTGCCCATTGCCGTGATTTGCCTAATAGTCTTTGGGTTTATTCTCTGGTGGGGCATGCACCGCACCAATTTCGGCCGCCTGCTCCATGCCATCGGCGACAACCCGCAAGCCGCACGCCTGGCCGGTGTTCCGGTGCGGCGCGTGCGCATCTCGGCCTTTGTGGTTTCTGCTCTGACGGCCGTGTTGGCTGGCGTGATCCTGGGTGGTCGCGCCGGGGTCTCGGTCGACATCGGCTCTGGCTACGAGCTTCAGGCCATCACAGCCGCAGTTCTTGGCGGCGCGCAATTGCTCGGCGGCCGCGGATCCGTGCCGGCAACGATCGCCGGGGCACTAGCGCTCGAGGCCATTTTCACCCTGCTCAATCTGCTAGGCCTGGCGCAGCCGGTTCGACTCGTCGTCCAGGGACTTATTCTCATCGGCGCGGTCGCGCTTGCCACCTATCAGCGCAAGCGAGCCGGACGATGAGCAATAACAGGCAAAGCTATGAATGCCTGAAAGACGCAACAAACTTCAAAGGGAGGAAAACTTGAAAAAAACTATCTTGGCCTTGGCCACACTGGGCATGCTGAGCGGAGCAGCATCTGCCCAGGCGCCCAACTTTGACGATCCAGCGGAATTCGCCAAGCAGCGCGAACAACTGACCGCGACATTCAACGGCCCCGCTGACCAGATGTACCGGCAGTATGCCGGTGACTCTATGGTCGACACGGCTCAGTACAAGAAGGAAGGACCTTGGACGGTCTGCTTCTCCAATGCTGGCGTCAACAATCCCTGGCGGGTGGTTGGCTACACCAACATGACCGAGGAGGTGAAACTCCATCCCGAGATCGGCACCTTCACTCATGTCGACGCGGAAGGCTCGGACGACAAGCAGATCGCCGACATCGACGATTTGCTCGCCGGCGGTAATTGCGATGCGCTGATTGTTTCGCCTAATTCCACTGCGGCCCTGACCCCCGCAGTCGAAAAAGCCTGCGCTGCCGGATTGCCCGTCATTGTCTTTGACCGTGGCGTCACCACCGATTGCGCGGTCACCTTCGTTCACCCCGTTGGTGGCTATGGCTTCGGCATCCAAGCCGCCGAACACATCATCGCTAACGTGCCCCAGGGTGGCAATGTCCTGATGCTACGCATCCTGCCCGGCGTCGACGTACTCGAAACTCGTGCTTCGGGCGCACGCAACATGTTTGCCGAGGCCGGGCTTAACGTTCTCGGCGAGGAGTTCACCGACGGCGACAATGCCAAGACCAAGTCCATCGTCGAGGACTATCTGCAGCGCGGCACCATCGACGCTGTCTGGATGGATGCCGGTGCCACAGCCGTTGCGGCAATCGAAGCCTTCGAAGACCAGGGCGTGGATGTCCCGGTCGTCACCGGCGAAGACCAGCAGGATTATCTCCAGAAGTGGCGGGACCTTGGCTTCAAGGGCATTGCCCCGACCTACCCAAGCTATCAATGGCGAACGGCCGTCATTGCAGCTGTTCAGACGCTCAAGGGTGAGCAGGTCCCCGGACCTGAATGGGTTCTGCCGCAGCCGGCCATCACCCAGGACGTGCTCGATCAGTACATCAACGAAAACATGCCGCCGCTACACTACGCCATGTGTGGCTGCGAAGACATGGAGTCCTATCCCGAAGCCTGGGGTGGTACGGAGTAAGCATCAGATCGGGGCGCCTCAGCGCGCCCCTTTTTGTATCAGGGATACAGTCGTCACGCTGACCCACTTCGAACGTTAGTACTACCGTCCGCACGCGCAAAGAAGCTATATATAGCCAGCCCAGGAGCGCATTTCTGCCTTGCGTCTTGCGGGCTGCGTTCCATCAGCGCCGGCTAACCCAAGCATTTGCAGACCTTTAAGCATCTAACTCTGTGCACGACCTCGCTTTAAGCTTTCTAGCCTGCCCCATTGCGGGCTCCATCTGCGTCAACCATCCTTAGCAGCGCGAAGCAGCAAGGATGGACCATGCGACAAAAATCCGTGCCCATGCGGCAAGCACATTACCGCCTACTTTGGCTCGGCTTTTGTTTCATCACCGTCAGCAGCGTGGCGGCAAACGAGCCTTATGTGCTTTCGGTATCGGACAAGATTTCCGTCAAGGTGGTGGAGTGGAAAGCCAGCGCGTCGACGTTTACTGAACTTACGGCACTAGGTGGCGAATACATCATCGGCGCTGACGGACGTGCGGCATTCCCCTTCGTTGGTCCCGAGGAAGGCGCAGGCAAGACCACTTCCGAACTCGCGGCTACCCTCAGCGCTGAGTTGCAGCAGGCGTTAGGTCTAACCGTAGCGCCGGACGTAACAGTCGAAATCGCCGCCTATGGCCCGATCTACGTAACTGGTGACATCAACACGCCCGGCGAATACCCCTTTGCACCGGGCCTGACCGTCGTAAAGGCGCTAAGCCTTGCCGGAGGGGAGCGGCGGACGACCGAAAGCGCAGTGCGCGTCGAGCGCGAACTCCTGATCAATACTGGAGCGCTCGATGTTCTGAGGGACGAGCACATGCGGCTCCTCGTCCGGCGCGCTCGTCTCGATGCCGAATTGGCTGGAGCCGAAACGGTGACGCTGCCGCCCGAATTGGCTGACCAAGTGAATGCCGCACCTTTGGTGGAAGCGGAAACTGCAATCCTTTTGGCACGACAGCGCCAGCTGGCTGCACAAACAACCTCCCTCAATGAAGAAATTGCGCTGCTGCTGCGCGAGATTGAAACCTTCGAGCAAAAGCGCACCTCTTTGCAGCGCCAGCTCCAGGGCGCTCAGGAACAGCTCGAGCGCATCAATGCTTTGTCGGAGGAAGGGTTGGCGCTAGCCTCACGCGTTACTTCGCTCGAAACAAACGTGTCCGATCTTGAAGGACGGCTTCTGGACGTTGACACCGCTAGTCTGCAGGCCCGCCAGGATATCGCTACCGCCGAGCGCGAACTTGCTGAACTGGCTGACGTCAGAACCTCGGAACTCTCGCTGGAGCGGCAAACTATCGACGGCCAGATCGCTGCCTTGGCACTAAAGATCACAAACCAGCAAGCGCTGCTGCAGGAGGCGGCTGTTTATGCCGGCGTTGAGTTGAGCGGCACCCAGAACCAGCCCAGCTACATCTATCAGATCATTCGCGCGGGCCAGGAGATTGCTGCCGACCTCAGCACGCCGGTCCGGTCAGGCGATGTAGTGATCGCCCGGCTGGCAATCGCGCCATGAACAGCGTCGCGTCGTCTGAATGGCCCAGGAGTAGTCCAATGCTTTTTTGTAGAGAACGCATCCGGCTTGGAGCCACTGCGCTTGTGCTGACGCTTCTTTTCTCCATCAGCGCTTTTGCGCAGGGCAAGAGCTTCAAGGACGAATTCAATCAATTCGACACCAAGCGTTGGTATGCCTCCGACGGCTGGGCCAACGGCCCGCATCAGAACTGTACCTGGTCGGCAAGCCAGGTGGCGAGCCAGAACGGTATTCTGAAGCTGAATTTCGCGCCGGTGCCTAAAGGCGATCGTCAGTATAGCTGCAGTGAAATTCAGACGCGCGAAGCCTTTGGCTACGGCACTTTTGAAGCGCGGCTGAAGACACCGACGGGTTCCGGACTGAACGCGGCATTCTTTACCTATATCGGCCCGCAACAGGAGCAGCCCCATGATGAGATCGACTTTGAGATCCTGCTAAGGAACACCTCAATTGTTGAAACCACGACGTTTGTTAACGGCATCAGCGGCGACGGTGAAGTGGGCAGCGGGCAGCAACACCGATTGCCCTATCCGTCCAACAGGAACTTCCTCAATTTCGCGGTCACGTGGGAGCCCGACGAAATCCGCTACTACATCAATGGTAAGCTGGTGAGGACCATAACCGACCCTGCAACAATTCCTAGCCACCCGCAGCGTGTGTTCTTCAGCTTTTGGGGCACCGACACACTGATTGACTGGATGGGCCCCATGGCGCCGGTTACCCAGCCAATAGCCATGGAAGTGGCTTGGGTTGCCTTCACCGCACTAGGCGAAGCCTGTGCCTTCCCCCAGTCGGTGCTCTGCACCATTGACTGATCACATTTCTTTTCCATGAGGGTTTACAGATGAAGCTGGTGTTCTTCCGCGGCAAGGTGCCCAATTTCGGCGACGAGCTTAATCTCCATGTCTGGCCGGCAGTCCTGCCAAAGAATTTTCTGAATGAAGACGAGGGCGAGCTCTTTGTTGGTATTGGATCAATCATCGGCACTCATCTGGACCCAAAAGCACGCAAGTTCGTGATGGGATCCGGCTATGCCGGCTACATGGGCTTGCCAGATGTCCACGACGGCACTTGGGACATCCGCTTCGTGCGCGGACCAAAAACCGCCAGCAAGCTCAACATTGCTCCCGAACTGGCGATCTGCGATAGCGCCATCCTGTTGCGGACGATGACCTTGCCGGAGCCGGCCAAGGATGTCGGCATTGCCTTCATGCCCCACTACGAGAGCCTTGAGCGGGGCAATTGGGCCAAGGCATGCCAATTGGCCGGGATGACGCTGATCGACGCCACTGAGCCGGTCGAGAAGGTGCTCAGCCAACTACGCGGCGCGAAACTCCTCATCACTGAAGCGATGCACGGCGCCATCGTCGCCGATGCGCTACGGACCCCGTGGATTGCCGCCAAGCCGATCTATGGCGGTCATCATATGAAGTGGCTAGATTGGGCCGGCGCGCTCGACCTTGACGTGCGCATGAACCTGCTCAAGCCTACCAGCGTGCTCGAATATTACATTGGCCGCACCGGCCGGGGCGGCAGTGCAGGGCGCGTGGGCTGGTTCAACCAGAATGCGCTGGCGCGTCTACCCAACGCAGTGCTGACCCATATGGCCGCCAGCCACCTCCAGGAGATGGCCAGGCTCGAGCCACAGCTCAGCCTCGACAGCAAAATCGCCGGTGTTACCGAACGTGCGCAGCAAGCTACCCACGAATTCGTTCAGAGCCGCGCCCTGGTGAGCTAATCTACCGGCGCCGCTTGAGGGTGGCGCCGATCTCCACCAATCTCCGGCGGCCGAGCAACAGCACGATTGCCGAATAAATCAGCGCGCAAGCGCCGATTGTTGCCGCCAGGCGCGCAAGCGGTTCTGCCGTGCCGAGCTGGTGCTGTACCGCAAGGCCAACACCTATCATCACCGCAGTTGCAAAAATCGGCAGCGAGAAGCTCGCCAGATAAGTAAGGGCCGATATGCCCAGCAAGCGAACCACCATGTGTACTGTCGGCAGCCACATGAGGAAGTTCTGCAAGACAAGTGCATTGGTAAGAGCGCTGACGCCCCAACCGCTGAACAAATACACATAAAGGATCGTCACCAACTGCTTGCCGGTGATGTAATAGAACCAGAGATCAGCCTGACCCTGGCTCTTGACCAGCGAAGATTGAAGCACGCCTATGGCGGTGAGCAATCCCAATGCACAAAGTGCTTGAACAACCGGCACTGCTTCCACCCAATGTTCTCCAAACGCTAATGGAATGAGATCGTTGGCGACCAGCGCCAGCCCAGCAAAAACGGGGAAGGCGATGATCGAGGAGGCGAAGGTACCAAACAGATAAGCCTCACGCAGCTTATCGCGCTCTTGCTGCATGGAGGACAGCAGCGAGTAGGACACTAGGTTCAGAGCGCCGGCGATAAGGTCCGTGATAATCTGAAAAATGCGTCGGCCGAACCCATAAATCCCCAGCCCAGCTGGCCCGAGCAATACGCCGATCATGATCTGATCGATGCTGATCGTGGTAATGAAGTGATTACCGCTAGCAAAAAGCCCAAATCTGCGCAGATCCTTGAGCGCTTGCCAATGAAACGTCAGGCCTGGCCTCCAGCGAGCGGCAATGAGGGCCCCGGCGCAGGTGACAACCGATGTCGCAAGCTGCGATACCGCCAATGCCCAAAGTCCAAATCCCAGCCAGAGCAGCGCCAAACATGACAGGGCGGCGATTAAAGAGGCAATAGCAGTTCGCGTGGCGATCTTTTTGAACGACATCGCCCGGACCAACATGCCATTAGGCACAGCGGCGGCCATGTCGAACACGACGCGCAAACCGATGAATGGGATGAGGAGCTTGAGCTCCGGCTCGTCCATGCGCTCAGCAATGAACCCTGATGCTGCGACGATGATGCCGAAAATCAGCACGGATGATGTCACGCACAGCCAAAATACCGTATCGAGATGACGAGCGGTGATGGCTTCGCGCTGGATAAGCGCATCGCGGAACCCGGCTGGTGCTACAGCCATGCCGAAAGTGGCGATGCTCGCTGCAAACGAAACAATGCCGAATTCTCCCGGGCTCAGGACACGGGAGCTGGCCATGAAAACAAGCATGCCGAAAGCCGCCGGCGCAAAGCTCGAAACCACGGACCAGAGCGCCCCGCGCATTGCGGCGCCGGCGCGGCCGGTCTTAACGTGATCAAGGTTTGGCCCGGCGGCAATCTGACCGACACTGGTCATGCTGGATCCCAAACTCGCCTATTTGCAATCGCCAAGGTCAGGATGCTGGGCTCGACTCGGAGCCCCGCTCACGCACGAAGCGGTTGAACTCCGGCGTGACGCGCCCCAGCAAGCGTATGGCAAGACCTCTGGCTCGCAAGTGCCAAGCGTCACGCGGGGGCAGATGCCCATCAATGCCGTGAACGAGCAGCGCTTTGGCCACACCCGAAGCCCTTACCTTTGGCGCTGCTGCAAACTGCGGATTTGTCATGTAGCCGGCGCGGTGAGCCGCCGCTGTTTGCTGCCAAACATGCCGTTGCAGCGCCTGCACGGATCGCTTCAAGTCAAGCTCACGACGCAGATAAGATGATTTAAGCTCTGCATTGCGTGTCGTCTGCTCGGCATTCTCAGCCCAAACCGCCAGCGGCGTCATCGCCACGTAGATTGGCTCGACGATGGAGAAAGTGCGCAAATATTCCTGCAAGGTCGCGGTGCAGGGATACTGGATTTCCAGCGCGCTACGCACATTACGGGACCAGAACAGACCGCCATTGGACACGCCGATGCCCATGAGGAGCGACATGCGAAAATGAGCAGCCTGGTAAAGCCCTTCATGGAACAGTTCATCCAGCACACCGCGTTCGCTCAGCCGTGCCTGCTCCGTTCCGCTGGCATATTCAAAGACCTGATTGCGTAGCACGATCTCGACCCTATGGGTCCGGGAAAGCGCGACGTTCTCGGCAAAAAAGCCGGGTAGAAGGAAATTGTCGTCTTCTACCACACAGAAATAGCTGGCGCCGTGTGGGTTTTTTGCGGTGAAGCAAGAGTCAATGTTGTGCGATGCAAAGCGCTGCGGTGAGTTGTGGTGATAGTGAATGCGCGGATCGACAAGGCTCGCGCAAACCGCTCGGCCCGCTTGCTCTGGATCGTCATCGTAAATATCACAAACCCAGTTCTGCCAATTCTGCGCGATCATGGACTCAAGCGCACGCTTGAGGGCGGCGGGCCGCTTATAGGTCGGCGTGCGGACGTGGATAAGCGGTTCTCCGATCAGATCATGCATCGATCAGTCCTTTCGCTTGATAGTAGGGAAGGGTGTTTTTGCCTCGGGCTCGTGTCTGCGCGCTAAGCGCCATCAAGCCTTGGGCGGCGTAGATGAAGGTGCAAACGGCCAGGATCGAGCGGATCGAAAATTCGAAGAATACTTCGACTTCGATGAAGCTGCGCAAGATCATCAGCATCTGCAGCCCTAGCAGCAGCGCATTCGGCGCATTTGGCCTTGCAACCGCATAGGCGGCCATCATCCCGGCACCGCTATAGATGATCACGATCTGCAGCAGAAGGCCGATCAGCCCGATCTCCACGGCATTGGAAATATAAGTGTTATGAAAATTAAACCCGGCACCCGAAGGCACCAGGAACATGGCCCAGAGTTCCTCGGCGGGAGCAAACCCGCTTACCCAGAAGCTGCGATAACCCAGGCCTTGCAGCGGCCGCTCGGCGATAAAGCTCAGGCCCGTCGCCCAGAGTTCCGTACGTCCGGTGAGGGTAGGGTCCTTGCCCGATCCTTCAAGCACATCCGCCAGCAACGCATCACCTTGCGTTAAGACAAGCAGGCCGATGGCAGCCACGCCAATAGTCGCAAGCGCGGCCATGAAGATCTTCTGATAGCCGGTTAAACGGTTCGTTAGCAGCGTAAGCACGATGATGGCGATACACGGCACGACCATCAGGATTGCGCCGGCGGATTGTGCAAGAACCAGCAAAGGCGTTGAGATCAAGGCACCGCCGAGCGCTCCCAGCCTAAGCAGCGGATGCGCTCCACGATCGGCAAGCATAGCGATCGAAATGAGAGAGAATACCGCGATGTGCGCAGCAAAGGCGTTCTTGCTGCCAAAGATGCCGAGCCAAGCCGCCCCGCCATTCCGGCCGATCACAACACTGGCCACCACGCCAATGGCGTAAACAACAAACAGCCCGCGCATCAATGTGGTGGTGGAAATCCGACCTGTGATGACAACGGCTACAATGATCGTGAATGCAAGTTGCAGTCCATAACGGACGCTGTTCTCAGGATATTGCGACCAAAGGGCTGTGAGGATGCAGTAAACGGGTAGCAGCAAAACTACCCACCAGCGTCCAAGGCTCTCCAAACTCTGTGGTATGTTGCTGACGATCAAGAGACCACCACAGCCGATGAAAACCAACGCAGCCATGGAGCCCAGCATGGCGTTGAGCACCAGCGCGGCTAAAGCTAAAAACGTCAGGATGCCAGCCAGGTTCAGCGGCAGCACATGGCCAGGATTGGTCGCGCGGATATTCACTCTACCAACTCCGCAGGCGCTTCATTTAATTGCGCCATCGGAACAAAGCCTGCCGCATAGCGCGCCGCCTGATCAGGGCAGGTAATGGCGACAGGCCTGCCATCGCTCAGTTGCGCGAGCCTAAGCCATGTTTGACGCGCAACCGGAGCTTCCCAGTTCATCTGTGACACTGGCACATAGCCCGGAACCCGATAGCCGTTTGACCCCAATTCGATCCGCTCTGGACTTCTGGCAGCCTCCCGCGTCCTTTGGTTTCTCCGAAGCCTGCCTTCTGCAAAAGATTGCCAAAGCCGCTCGCCAAGCTCCGGATGGCTGAGAAGCAGCGGGACTGCGGATGTTAGTCGGCCGGTCTTGATCGCTTCAACGAGGCGCTCGAACTGCAAGCCTTGCTCAAGTTGCTCCCGGCGCGCTTCGAATGCAGCAGCAACTGGAAGGGCAATACCACCAAGCGTTCGTTCTAAATTGTCCTGGCTCTCCAACATGGCTTGAAGATGAGCCGCCGAAAGCCGGTGAGAAATGGAAGCGCTATGCCGGCGATAGAGATAGTACGGCTCGGGGAACACCATCATCTTGGCGCCGGCAAGCAGCAGGCGCAGAACAAGGTCGTAGTCCTCGCCAATGCGCAGATTTTCCACATAGCGCAGGTGGCCAAGAGCACGCCTGCGGATCAGCGGCTTCAAATACCCTAGTGGCCGCGTGTCATCGATACCGGCGGCGATCCATTGTTCTGGGCTGACTGAAAATAGCTGATTGTCGTCTTCGCCCAAAAACAGCTTGCAAGGCGAACCGTCCTCGAAAAACTCCAGGAGGTCGTCTGCAATGATATCCGCTTCGCTATAAGCCGCCACGGCAAGGAGCCGCTCAAAGCGTTCGGGATGAATCAGATCGTCCGAGTCAACGATCGCGATCCAATGCCCGATCGCCGCCCCTAGCCCACGATTGCGGCTGCGGGCAGGTCCGCCATTCTGCGTTGCGCTGATCACTTTGACCCGGGAATCCTCACAGGCAAAGCGTTCGGCGATGGCTACGCTGTCATCACTCGATGCATCGTCGCAGATGATGAGTTCAAGGCTACCATTGCTCTGCGCCAAGACGGATTTGATCGCTTCAGCTAGCTTCTCGCCTGCCTGGAAATTGGCCATCACTACCGAAACAAGAGGCGAAGCAACGCCGCCCCCTTCGGGGTCTGTCGAACGCATGATTTCCAACCTGTTGGTTTGAACCGCGGCTAAGCCGCCGGGCCGTCTACTGACTGATCGAGTTCGGCAAGCATCGCGCTTAGCGTCACTACCTGCTCGTCGATTTGTGCAATGCGCTGGTTCGCTGCCGCGGCATTTGCCTCGGCATCGACAATGACCTTCTCGTCCTCCGGGCTGCGCGCACCATACTCGCTAGAATTGTCGAGCATGTTGGCAGCCTGGGCATAGTAGACGTCCAGGCGCTGCTGCAATCCCCGTCGTTCGCGGCCCGCATCCTCGATCGCATCTGCAATCGATCGTCTCACCCGCATCAGGCGATCAAGATCCGTGTGGGCGTCGCGCGCCGTATTGCGGGTCCGAAACAGCCTTGGACGAAGAGACAGAATAGAGGCCATGATCGATCCTCATCGGCTGCCGGTTCGGGCGAGCACCACTTTGACGGTCTTAAGCAGAATGAGGATATCGCCGCCAAATGTCCACTGCTGAACATACTGGCTATCGAGCAGGACACGCTGCTCATAGCCGACATCGCTGCGCCCGCTTACTTGCCAAAGTCCGGTTATGCCAGGACGTGTCGCGGCATAGGCCTCGATCTGGGAGGCGTAGCGCGCAACTTCGGCCTGAACGATTGGCCGTGGTCCGACAAGGCTCATGTCGCCACGAATAACGTTGATCAGCTGTGGCAACTCATCAAGGCTCGTGACGCGCAGAAAATGCCCGATTGGTGTGATGCGCGGATCGTTCCGCAGCTTCTGGGTCGCTTCCCATTCCGCTCGCGCTTGGGGGAACAGTTCCAAGTGCCGCTCCAGGGCTCGCTGGGAGTCCACGACCATGGACCTGAACTTAAGGCACCGGAACCGCTTGCCGCCATGGCCTAGACGTTCGTGCCCGAAGAAGATCGGACCCCGGTCTGTCGAGAACATGATGACGACAATGAAGAACATTGCCGGTAGTGCGAAAAACAACATGGTGGATGCCACGACGACATCAAAGACCCTCTTGGACACACCACCTCTTGGCACTTTCGTCTCGGACGACAGGCTCGATATTTCAAGTTGGCTATTTACGATGGACATGACGCTCTCTCGGATCAGAGTTGCTAGCTGGCCTTTGCGCTTAAGCTGAAATCCTTGTGTGGCAAAAAGACAAAGAAATACACGCAAGCAGACGAGCTGCCTGAATAGTCAGCAGTTAAATATTCGCAAAAATACTAGCTTGGAATACAACGAAACCGAGCAGGAGCTGCTTCAAAAAGGCCGCAAAGCGAAGCAGAACACTGTAGCACCAGCGATCGATCGGATGTGAACATGATCGTTAAGGTGCCACAACGCCTCAATTGCATAGCTGCAATGCGCTTGTTTATCGCAAATTAGGCGAAATGTGGCAGGCAATGCCAGAAGCAAGGAAGTGGAGAAAGCAATAATGAAGATGATTGATAGTTGTTGAACAGCATTAACACTTAAGCAATTAGTCTATAGTGCCTAGAAAATAGTAATCCCGGTTGTATTTACCAGCCGAAAAGAAAAGCCAAGCCATTCCAAAGCAGGTACAATCCAACCCAAGCTAAAGCCATCACAGCAATAGCAACGATACCCCAAGGCCAAGGGAATACAGTTCGTTCAGCGGAGACTGGTTGCCCTCCCTTATGGGCAATTGGCTCTTCTGGCCTGTTTTTCGGCATTTTGCGCCCCTTCTGAGGCTTTCTGCCTCAACATTGACCCTCGCTGCGCTATCGCCTTGATAGCTAAACGTCCGGGCCTGCTTATAAGATGCCAAACCTTACCTTCACGCTGAAATCACCCGGCAGCACCTAACCTGCGCTAACATCACTGTGCCTATAGCTAAGCGTTCGTTAAATGCAGACTGGCCGCCTTTGCTTACTCAATACAGTTTCGTCCTAGTCACTACAATAACTTCGAGGGCACACTTAGGAATGATACTGCTGCCCATAGGGAGTGTTTAAGAATTTGTTTGTAAAAACAACTAATGATGTTCCTTATGTCAAAAAAGAGGCTCGCAATATCGTATAATCCTGTCCGAAGACAGTGTCGGCAAGGGTAAGAATAGCTCCCAGCAAACGCCCAAAATGTGTCCAGTCTTGGATGAGATACACTGCTCGGTCAGCGCATCTAAGCCATGCGCCACATCTGGCCATTTTTGATGGACTTACCTAGTCACCCTGTGGTGCCCTGCTCGTGTTTCTAATGCTAAGCAGGAGTTTGCGGTGGTTAAACGCGTCAGAACAGCCGTCTTCCCAGTCGCGGGGCTAGGGACCCGGTTTTTGCCGGCGACCAAGGCGATGCCGAAGGAAATGCTTACGGTCGTTGACCGTCCTCTTATCCAATATGCAGTGGACGAAGCGCGCGATGCTGGCATCGACCATTTCGTTTTTGTCACGGGGCGCAATAAGGGCGTCATCGAAGACCATTTCGACCGCCAGTTCGAATTGGAGGCTACCCTGGAGACTCGCGGCAAGCTCGCTGCGCTTTCCGAACTGCGCCGCGACCTGCCATCAGCTGGCCGGACGAGCTTTACCCGCCAGCAGGAGCCGCTTGGGTTAGGGCACGCCGTATGGTGCGCCCGCGAGATTGTGGGCAATGAACCCTTCGCCTTGCTGCTGCCTGACATGCTCTTTAAAGGGAAAAAGGGCGTTTTGAAGCAGATGATGGAGACCTATGAGGTCACCGGTGGCAATGTCATCGCCGTTGAAGAAGTGCCCATGGCAGAAGTCTCCTCCTATGGCGTGGTTGCACGTGGACCTGGACCGGACTCCGGTTTCCGCCTGACCGGCATGGTGGAAAAGCCCAAGCCGGAATCTGCGCCGTCCAATCTCATCATCTCGGGCCGCTACATTCTGCAACCCGACATTTTCAGCCTCTTGGCAGATCAGCCGCGCGGCGCGGGCGGCGAGATCCAGCTCACCGACGCGATGCAGACAATGATGCAGCAATCGCCGTTTGTGGGGGTCAAGTACGAAGGCCAGTCATTTGATTGCGGGTCCAAGATCGGCTTCTTGACGGCCAATGTTGCCTACGCGCTGGATCGGGACGACATCGCCGACGACTTCCTGGTCGCTCTGACCAAGCTGGAACTGGACTCGGCTTTGTCGGACGGCTTCCGCAACGCCGCCGAATAACCAAACGGCGCGCCCTGATCAGGGCGCGCCGTTTTTCTATGCCGTGCCTGGTGCTATTGCGATGCAGACGGAACCGTGTTCTCAACCCGGTAATAGTTCTGGTAAACGCCGACAAAGCGCTCCACTCCGCCAATATCGCTGTAGCGCGGCAACTTCTTGAAATCGACCTTGTTGAGCACGACGCCGAGCACTTCGCCGGCAAGTTCCGGCTCGCGCTCAATCAAGGTGCGCACCAGGCGCCGCGGGGTCTTGCCCCATTGCGTAACCAGGATCACGCCATCCGTCCAGGGAAGCACCGACATCGCGTCGACCACTGGTCCGAGCGGCGGCAGATCGACCACCACATAGTCGAACTCCTTCCGGCTCTCCGCCAGAAAGGCCTTCATGGCCGCCGAAGACAGGAAGTCGTTGGTTTTCCCCGAACCGCCCGAAGCATGCGCAGGAATGCTGACCAGCCCGGTCTGTGCATCTGTCTGGGCGATCTGGCGCCAGTTCATGCCTTCGGCCAGATCCGTTAAACCAAATTCTGCGGTGCTGCCGATCAAGCGGCTGGCGCCAGGCTGGCGCAGATCGGCATCCACCAACAAAACTTTGCTGCCGCTTCCAGCCAGCATTTCGGCAAATGAGACTGCGACGGTGGATTTGCCCTCGCCAGGCAGGACCGAAACGATGCCGACGATTCCACCATCGCCCTTGAACGCCGAGCGCAGTGCGAGCTTGCCCGCTTTCAGTGTCTCGAAAAACGGCGTGCTCGGCGCATTGGTACCGCGGCCCATCACCTGATTGCGCAAGAAGCGATGGATAACGCGTGCCCTGCCCTCGCCGCTCTTTTGGGTCTTTCCGAATTCGAGTTGCGGCAAATAGCCAAGAAACCGCAGTCCAAGCTCGTTGCTGACCTGAGCGCCGGTGCGAAACGCGCGCTCGCGCAATTCGTTGAAGGTGCCGAAAGCCAGTCCCATGAACGATCCGCCGATTAACGCGGCCGCGAGCACCACGATAGTGCGTGGGCTTGCGGGGCTGTCGGGCAAGAGCGCTTCCGTAATCACGCGCACGGCGGGAATAGGAAAGGATTGCTGCTGGATAGACTCTTCATACCGGCTCAAGAACGAGTTGTAGAGAATGCCGAGCGCCGCGGAGCGCTGCTGCAGCTCGTTGAGTTCCACCTGCGCTTGGCTGATTTCAGCGACGGCCTGACCCTCGGTGTCGATATCCCGCCGCAGCCCTATCTCCTGCTGCTGCGCCACATTGAGTTGGCTTAGGTACTGCTCGTTCAACGCCTGAAGTTGGGCAAAAATTTGCCCGTTCAATGCTGCTCTTTCAGCGCTAAGCGCCGCTAGCTGCGGGTGATCGGACCCAAATGCGGCCGTAACCTCGGCGATGCGGCTGACCAGGTTGGCGTATTGCGAACGAAGGTTGGTAATCTCGGCGCTAGCTGTTTCAGCGCGCTCTAGCAAAGCCACGTTTTTGGCTGCCGCCTCGGGCCCGGCGGCAATAACCGCCTGCATCTGCTCTGACACAGCACGGATACGTGCCGTCTCCGCCTGAGCGGTCGCCAACTGCTCCGAAAGCGCTTCGACCCGTCTGTTGCTCAAAGTTCGGTCCTGGTCTACGGAAAGGCCGCTGCTTTGCCGGAATTCCTGAATTGCCAGATTGGCTTCCCGCTGGCTCGCACCGATTTCGGCTAAGCGTTGCTGCAGCCATGCGCCAGCCTCCCTCGTAGCATCCAGATCTGCATTGAGCTGATCCTGCACCACGGCAGTGCTATAGGCGCGCGCCAGGCGTTGCGCGAGTTCGGGCGAAGAGGCCTCATAGCCTACCCTCAGAATGGAACTGCGCCCCATCCGATCGACCTGCACATTGCCCCGCAACATGCTTGAAACATCTTCCAGGCTTGCCTCCGAAGGTGCTTCGGGTGCATCCGGTGCCGATCCGAACCAGCCGCCGATCAGGCCTCTGATCCGTCCGGTGAACGATGGTGGCGGGTTGAGGAATTCGGCGTCGGTCGTGAGATTTTCTGACTGCGCGACAGCCGTTGCGATGCGGCTCGAGCGCAAGATCTCGACCTGGTTGAGCACTTGGGATTCCAGTTCGACGGCGCTGACCGACACGGCGGAGCCGTCGACCACCTGCTCCAGATTTTTGTCAATCAGGATTTGCCCGGCCGAAATATAGGTCTTGGGCGCCAGCGTGAGATAAACAGCAGCCAGTGCCAGAGCGATTGCCACGCAAAGCCCGATCACCCGCGCCTGCCGCCGCAGCAGACCCAGAACGCGATCAAGATCGATAAACTTCAGATCGCTCGTCTGCGGCGACATAGTTTCGGGGAATTGGCCTCGTTCCAGCATGGTGCCTCCGTGGCGTTTACTTGATCGGAGCCGCAGAAACGGCGTGGCGAACATCGCCATAGTGCACGGCTTGGCGAACACCAAGGACGCCCCCGACGACCCCGATATGAAGCATGGCGCGCAGCAGATTTTTGCGCCACTTGATGGGCGAGAGAGTGGTGACGACAGCCATGGCGAGACACGCGCTGGCCTTTGCGGCTGCGAGAGCGATCGCTGGCGCGCGAGCCCCTTGAGTAAGCATCCCGTGTGTCTGGCCCATGCGTAGCTTCCTGCGAATGAGCCAGGTCATGGCGGCACGTTGCTGTGGCACTGGCTCAAAGACCAGCGCATCAGGCGCTTCGGCAATGATGCCGCCTAAACGGGTCAGGCGATACAAATAGTCTGAGTCCTCGCCCCCTGATTGCCCAAGCGCGAGGTTGAACCGCAAGGACGCAAAAGGCTCGCTGCGGCGCAGCAGGACATTGCAGGTATAGCCCGTTACAATAACTCCATTGACCCGAACGGGCAGGGTGGAATGAAAATCCCCCCGCGCCATCCACCAAGGTGCCTTATCGTCATAGACTGCCTTGACCGGCCCAAGCACAGCGTCCGCCTTGGTCTGCTCAGCTGTGGCAAGCAGGGCGTTCAGCCACTGTGGCGATACCGTCTCATCATCATCGATAAAAGCGATGAAGTCTGCCTGCGCAGCATCGAGACACGCATTTCGCGCTATAGAAATGTTGGAGGCTGGCGCATGCACATAGACGATCGGCCACGCAAGCTCCTGCTGCGCCACACTGACCAAAGCCTTCGCCGAAGGCCTTAGATCATTGTCTGCAATGATCACCCGGACAGCAACATTCTCGACACTCAGTTTGGCAAGCGAGCGAAGCGTTTCGCCTAGAAATGCGCGCCGAAACGTACAGATACAAATATCGACCGAAATCATTGCGCTACCTGCGGAGTTCCGCCTTTGGCAGGAAAGTTCTGGACCAGATGCAGCCAGAAGCCCGCTGACCATGCAAGATGCATGATCATGGCCGCGAACCCGACCAGCGGCGTCTGCACTGCAGGTACCCGGTACTCATCGAAATGCTGCCGCGCAGCTAGCCCGCCTAAGCCAAGGCACAGAATGCTCCAGGCAATTGCCGGCACCAGAAAGCCCCAGTGGAACACACAAAGAACTGCCAGTAACACCGTAGGCAGGATTGCCAGCGGCAGCATTTGCCGCAGTCGTGGCTTCATGCGGTGCTTGAGGATATTGCGCGCCCGTCCACTGCCATAGCCAAAATATTGTTTGAACAGCCCCGACGCGGTTGAGCGGGGATAATAGGTCATCGACGTCGCATCCGTCAGCCAAACCCGATAGCCAGCGCGGACCAGCCGGTAGTCCAGTTCCGCATCCTCGTTGAACCGGAATGTCTCGTCATACCCGCCCACGGCCTGGTATGCCGCAATCCGCATCAGGGCGTGGTGTCCGTGATCGACTTCCTGCGCAGTCTTGCCCGTGCGATGCGCCGAGCCGCCCGTACCCACCAGGGAATTTTGCGCTGTAGCAACGGCACGCTGAAACGAATTCATACCCACCGTGGTCATAGGCACAACGACGCTGTCCATGTTCAGCCGTTTGGCCTCAGCCACCAGCGTCCGGCAATAATCGTGTGGGTACTTGCCATGAGCATCGATGCGGATGACGAACTCAGTATCTTTGCCATATTCCCGGACGGCTAAATTCATCGCGGCGCTTTGAATGTGCTTAGGATTCTGCACCAGCAGCACGCGTGGCGATCTGGCAGCAGCTTCAGCGGCAATGGCTTGCGTGCCATCGACGCTGCCCCCGTCAGCGACGACGATCAGCGCGTCCAGGTCCTCTGCCTCGACCAGCAGCGTTTCAAGCAGCGCGCCAATGTGGCGCGCTTCGTTCAGCGTCGGAACAACGATCAGGCAAGATTTCCTCATGCCGCCTCCATTTGAAAAACCTGGCGGCCACCTAGAGCGGCAAGCCTCTCCACAAGCGCTTGGCACTCGCCAGCCGAGACTGCAAAATGAGCTGGATCGAGCCCGGCTACCCTGTTCGCCAGCTTGACGATCTGCTCGCGTGTCAGTCCGCTGATCGCTGTTCGAAGGGTCTCGGCCTTGATGTCGGGTAAAACGATGCCAATGCCGTGCCGCTGCGCGAACGCTGCCGTTTCGGTTCCAGCGAGCACCACGGGGATTGCGCCGTTCAGAGTACCTTCATAAATGCGGTTGGGCAGCAGCCATTGCGAGTTTCCACCTTCCTCGAAGAAGTCGATGGCCCAAGCCAGATGGACCTCCGAGTAGATCGCAGGCAGATCATCCGGGTTGCGGTAGGCACCCTCAAAACGCAAATGCGATTTCGCGGCGACCGAGCCATGGAAATCATCAAATTCCGTGAGCGCCGGCTTACCACGCAGCACCACTTCGACAGCCCCGTTCATCTCGTCCGAAAACTGACCTAGTGCCTCCAGTGACCGCTTGCATCGCAGCGCTCCAAACCAGCCGATCTTCACTGGTCCATTGTTTTGATGACCAGCAAGGGCAGGATTGCTCCCCCGGGCAACGCCGTCCCAGATGACCTTGTTCTCAATGATAAGCGCCGGCGGCCCACCATGCAGCTTGAAGTAGTTCTCGACGAACGCCGGTGAACTGGTAAGCAGCATGGAAGTTTTGCGACCAAGATGCCTTTCCGCCGCGCGCATGGCGCGACCAACGGCATCGTTGCGCAGCATCAAGCGATGGATATCGAGGCACTCATAGACGATGCCTGGTTTGTTCGGCCAAGCCCCCTGCAGTCGGCTCGCCAGCGACAGCATCTCCAGATTACGCGCGATGATCACATCGGGCTGCCGCAGCCGTCCGGTCCATCGCCGAGCCGTAGCACTGGCGCCAATTGCCGCGACGAACCGCTGCACGAAGCGCGCGTCGAACGTCTCGCCCAGCTCCAGATAAGCCCCTACGTCAAGTTGCGGAGTAGTCGTGCCGGCACGGCGAAAGCCCACCGCATCGACGCTCGCTCCGCCAAGCCGCAACATGTTTATTCGACGCGCAACAGCGCTGTCCGCCAGATTGGGGACCAGATACAAAACTTTCAGCAACGACGCGTCTCCTGTCCCAAGCAGTGGCCGGCTTGTGGCGGTGTGTAGCGTTTTGTCCGCGATCTTTCGCGAACAGAGAGCAGCGGACGACTGCCGGTCGCGGCGAGTGTCTTTAACGATCACCCGCGCGCTTTGGAGCCCTAGTAGGACTTCGTGTAGGCGGGAGGTCAATCGCACTAGTGAGGCATCAGTGATGCACTGGACGCATGCCCTGGAACCGCTAAAGTTGGCACCGCTTGGCGTTGTTCAGTGCTCTCTCAACTCAACATGGAACTACTTTGGCTATTTCGCAGCGACAGGGCGCTCCAGAGCTTGGGACAGTGTCCGCCGCTTCGGAGCCGTTCTAAGCGCACTAAACTTCTTCCGAATGGCCGGTGAAAGTGCGGGCCAGACAATGAGTTTTTGTTGCTCGGATAGTAGTGCGAATTCTTTTTTATGAGCAGCACTGCGGATTTGTACCTCAAAGGTACGCGCATCCACTTCAATCCCGCACTCGGCCAGAGCAGTAAACAAAACCGCTGCCCGGCCGGGGGAAAGCTGCCCATTCCGATCGAAATAAACTGCTATTTCCGGAAGGTCTGGATCGCAGGAGACCAGCAACACGCGCCGTATGATATCGCGGCAGCTCTCATGCATCAGACGCACAGCTAGCCTACCCAAATGATCACGCCGGGCCTGCCCGATTATTGCACAATCGTCGATCTTAGCCGTCACATCATCTTGGCAAATGCACTCCAAACAGACCCAGAAACTGATTCCTTTGCCCTGTTCGCGCACCTCGTAAGTGACTCGGAAGTCCTGTTTTTGGCAGCAAGGACAGGTTTCGCCATACCTACCCTCGTCCCGCATTTCTCCTGTAAAAACCCATGCTTGGGGGCAATCACCCGAGCTCGTTTGAGGGTGACTGCCGTAAAGATCAGACCAAGAAACCATGTTATGTCCCGCCGCTGTTTCGATCCGTCTAATGCGGAACAGTACGTGCGGAAATGTGGCGCGCAAATGAAAGAGGTCGTGAACTTTTTACGGGCTGGGACGCAGACCCATGCTGACGACAACCTGACGGCGGTGCTCACCTGCACATCAGGAACAGATCGCTAGCGTCTGCACCGGCACTCTTGCAAACCTCTATGAAACTGGAAAACCGGAGCTAGACTATGAAGATCTCAATGACGAAAACCGCGGCACTCTGCCTTGGTTTGATCCTTGCCAGCTCTCTGAGTGCAGTGGCTGGCGAGAATGGAAAAGAGCCCAAATCGCCCAAAACCTACGTGCTGAACGACGGCACTATACACAGTAATCCGGGCGAAATGTTCCAGCATTTACGCGACCGCGACATCGAAAATTTCGCTTCCGGCAATCCCAAGGACATCGTCGATGCATATCCTGAAGAATTTAAGAACGTGGGCGATCTAATCGACCAAAAGCGCGCTGACTAGATATGGAAATCACTGCCGAAGCCACCCGTCGAGGTCGGGCAGCTTCAGCCTTCAAACTCTTGGATTGGCCGGCTCGCCGGCCAATTCAACGCAGGGCGGCTTTCCTCTCTTTCTAGAGCTCGCAACCGCTAGTTTCATGCTCGGCGAAGAATCTGAACGTTCCCCCACAAACAGGTGGGGAGTTCGCCTAAGGCAGCCTCTAAGTGACCTCCACCAACAGGAGATCGAAATGCTTAGAGTTCTTGATGCCTGGCGCGAGAAGCGCCACCAGCGTGCCGCCTACCACCAGCTCTCCGGCCTTAGTGCCAACCTCTTGGCCGATATCGGCCTGACCCATGACGATCTGGAAGACCTGCGGCGCGGCCGCCGCCGTTCAACTTCCACGTCACGCTGAAAGGGAAGGGTGGCTCAGATGATCATGCGCCATGTTTATCGGCGTCGTCTGCCACGCGTGTTGAACGCCCTGGCGCTCGTCTTGGCGGGCACCATCCTGTTCACGCCCAAGCTGGACACTTGGCAACCGCCTGAGCTCGTCCTCATGCTGTTCGCACCACAGCCGCTAGCCACATCGACGAGCTAGCCCTCCCGCTGCCGCCCGCCGTCAAGTGACTTGTAAAGGGCCGTATAGGCTGAAACCAACGACAAGGCACGTTGCGCGTTGGCTTCACGGGCGGAATACAAGTAACGCTCGGCATCCAGAACATTCTGCAGGCTTGAACTCCCGGCTGAGTAACATTCCGGGGTGAAGGAAAGGGCTGTCTTGTAACTCTCGACACTGGCAATAGAGCAGCGCGCCGGCGCTGCTCACGAGATACTGCACCAAGATTGTTCGACTTCCTCGATGGCCTCGAGCACGTGACCGACACGGCCGAACGTGGCAGCCTGCCACCACCAGGACTGAACACTAGGAATGCTGGCCGAAGTGGGCGCCGGACTCGCTTCCAATTGCTGCTGCAATGGCGTGCGCTCGCCTTCAGGCACAAGATTAAGCGTCAAGCTCGCTGTATTCGCAGTTGCTGCAGAAGAGGCACCAGCGCTGGGTCCACCGCCGCTATCAGTTGCAGCACCATTAGAGGCGAGAGTCGAAGCAATGCCCCAAGGATAGGCGGCAAGCCCCAGTCAACTGCATGACGAATTCTGGAATCGGTCTTTGGCACTTTGCCCGGGCTAGTGGCGAGCCGATGCGCCGGCTACAAGAGCGGCTGCTCTTTCGGAAGACGCCTATGGAAACACGGCGCCTTCGCTAACCTTCTCACCGCATTTGATACGCGCATCGCGCACATCTTCCCAGCTCAAGCCTAAATCGGCCAACAATTGATCATCGAACACGCCCACTGGCTCACTTGGTTCGCGGCGGCGCTTTTCACGCCATGTTTTTATCACTTTGAGCATCACGGGCTCCTCTTGCGTTGAAGCCTCAGGACTTAACGAGTCGTTACTACGCCGGCCCCACCTGTTTGCGCGGTATTGTTTGCCGCAAGAGCCATTTGGCAAAAGGCAGACGCAACCACCTTAACGGGTGGGGGCAAGCGAGTGCCGCTCGCATATCTCGCTCCGCCATCACGGCGCCGCATGGGCGCTCATTGGTGGAGCCAAGCATATGAACCTGATGATGAACATGCCCCGGCAAGGGGCCAGCGGCGCCTTTGCTGCACAGATCGAAACGCTTTCCCAGCAGCTCAAGGGCAAGATCATCCTCCCCACTCACCGGGATTATGACGAGCATCGCGCCGTTGCACTGGGCAATTTCGATCATCGCCCCTTGCTGATCGCGCGCGTTGCAGATGCTCCTGATGTCGCTGACGTCCTTGATTTCGCCCGCGCCAACAAACTCGAACTGGCAGTCCGTAGCGGTGGACACTCCACATGCGGGCACGGCGGATCGGATGGCGGCGTGGTTATCGACATGCGTGATCTCAAGAGCATCGAAATCGACCGTGAGAACATGTCTACTTGGGCCGGCAGCGGCCTGACCTCCGGTGAAGTCACTGCGGCCCTCGAACCACATGGCTTTGTCGTTGGCTTCGGCGACTCCGCTACCGTTGGCATTGGCGGACTGACGCTGGGCGGTGGTATCGGCTACCTTGTGCGCAAGCATGGGCTCACCATCGACTCGCTCCTTGCCGCCGAGGTCGTCACAGCGCGCGGTGACATACTGATCGCCGATGCTCACCAGAACGCTGATCTGTTCTGGGCCGTGCGCGGGGGTGGTGGTAATTTTGGTGTGGTCACCAGGTTCAAATACCGCATGCATCTTCTGCCGGAGTTCACCGGCGGTCCGCTGGTCCTGCCGGCTACGCCTGAAGTGCTCGCAGGTTTCGTGGCTGCCGCCCAGGCCGCGCCTGATGATCTTTCGACCATCGTGATGGTTATGCCCGCGCCTCCTCTGCCGTTCCTTCCAGAAGAAATTGTCGGCAAAACGGTGATCATGGCGATGATGGCCTATGCGGGACCGGCGGCTGCCGCTCAAAGCGCCCTTGCGCCATTCCGCGCTCTTTGCACGCCAATTGCCGATCTGGTGCATCCAACTACCTTCAGCAGCATGTATCTGCCCGAAGATCCCAGTCAAAAGCCAAGTGTCTCCGTTCGCACGCGCTTCCTTGACAGTTTTGACCACAGCCAGGCCGCCCTGATGCTTGAACTGCTCGCCAAGGGTGAGGCACCCATGCGCATGGCCCAGATCCGGGTCATGGGTGGTGCAGCAGCACGGGTGCCCGTACAAGCTACAGCCTTCGCCCATCGGCGCAGCCCGATCATGGCGGCGTTCCTCGGAATGGATGGTAGCGCTGCTGCCACTATCCGCCACGGCGAATGGGCCACGGCGTGCATCAATGCTTTCCCGCAAAAAACCGACAGCGCCTATGTCAACTTCTTGGGCGCTGAAGGGCGTGAGCGCTTGAACGCCGCATATCCGGGAGAAACCCTGCGCCGCCTCCAAGCCGTTAAGCGCCAATACGACCCCGAAAACCTGTTCCGCTTGAACCAGAACATCAAGCCGGCCTAATTTTCTTGCAGTCAAAAAAGAGCGCCGGGGGCCATGCGCTCCCGGCGCTTTTCTTTTTCTGCCGCTTGGGCATTAAGGGCTCTTAAGAAACAATTAACAAAGCTGTTCAGCCCACCTGTTTGAGCGGTGAAGGCCTTTAAGCCGCATGATTAATGCAGCCTCATCAAGGCAAGCGCTTCACGCGCCTCGGCCAAGCTTCAAACACCTCAGGATCGTCATGCGCCGCACTATTCTTTTGTCCAGTCTCTACGCACTCGCCATCACCATGCTCGCTTTGCCCTACGGGCTCACCGCCTGATCGAGGAGAAGCAAATGCGCAAATTGCCAGACATGATCGATTTCAACGAAGCTGAACACCCAAGCCTCACAAACATCTTCCGCGAGGTCGACAGTGCCATAGCGGCCATCATCGCCAGCGACCCGGCTTTCCGTCCCAAGCAGGTCGCCCGGCGGGCAAGGTCCGGGAATGCGACCAAGTCCGCCATGGTTCGGACTCGCGGCTCAAGGCGAGTAGCCGCCTAGATCGTCACTCGCTTTCCAGCGCCACCGGGCTGGCGATGAAGAGGCTGATCAGATCGGCCTGCCTGTCGGTCTCGGTTTTCCGGAATACGTTCTTCATCGTGTAACTGACCGTATTGCGTGAGATGCCGAACTCATCGGCAATCTCATCGAGCCGCAGTCCGCGCGCCAAGGCCAGCGCCAGGCGCGTCTCCGCCGGCGATAAGCCATAAAGATGCGCCACTGCTTCGGCCGCGGCGCTCAGGCGCCGTTCGGGATCGGTCACAAAAAGACCTACGACTGGTTCACCCGGCCCAGCCGGTCCCCGTCCCAAAGGGCAAGCCACTGCGAACAGAGCCCGCCGCCCGGAACCGCGCGCCAGCGCCACGGCTTCTGTTGCTTGCCGCATACCGCCAACGGCACGACAGATCGCCGCATCCACAACATCACGCAAGGCATGGGTTTGCTGCGGTGTCTCCCCACGCAACAAGCCATCTCGGGAAAGGCTGATGCCGTCAGCCTCACTCAACAATTCCGTTGCGCGCCGGTTGTGAAACAACACCTTGCGCTGCTCGTCGATCAGGAAAACGCCCGCAGCCACGCGGTTGAGCGCTTCATTGGCCCCCATTAGCGCCGAACGGATTGTCTCGCTTGAACTCTCGCCTTGCTTGCGAGCAACGGCGCCTTTAACCCGGGCGACTTGGTCCAGCCGCGCTGCAATCGTGATCAGCATAAGATCGAAATCGATTGGCTTGGTAAGGTAATCGTCCACCCCTGCAGCTTTGCCCGCGATGATGTCGCGACGGCCCGCTAACGCGGTGAGAAAGATAAACGGCAGATCGCCCAGTGCTGGCTCCTTGCGCACGTGTTCAAGCAGTTCGAGCCCGGACATGTGCGGCATAGTAATGTCACACAGAACCAGATCAGGCCTGGTGTGGCGCATCAACTCAAGCGCCTCCCGGCCATTGTCTGCTTCCATGACCCGATAACCCGCGGCTTCCAGCTCCTCACCTATATCGGCACGGAGGTCCGCTTCATCTTCAACGCATAGGATGGTGAATTGCATGGCTCAACTCGCTGCCGGTTGGGCATTTGTTTTGGGGGAGGAGTCAACGACGCTGGCAAAACGGAACGGCAGGCGCAGCGTGAAAACAGAGCCTTCCCCTTCCGTACTTTTCACCTCGACGCGGCCTTGGTGCAGGTCCATGATCTGCGCCACAAAGCTTAATCCGATCCCTGTTCCCGGGATCCCTTCAGCTGTTCTGGCCCGGAAGAACCTCTGGAACAATGAGCTCAGCTCGTCTGCTGGTATGCCAACCCCGCGATCCGCCACACCGATCAAGATTTCCGCGCCAGCTCGTTGTGCAGTGATTGTCACCGGGGATCCGGCAGGGGAATATTTGAGAGCATTGGAAACCAGGTTTTGAACAGCTTGCTCAAGCAGGGTCGTGTCCGCTTTGGTCCATTGCGGCAGGTCCCCGAGCACAAGTTTTATCCGGCCCTGGTCATCGTCAGGCTGGTTATCGACGACACCCTTGAGCAGAGTTGGCAGATTGCAGGCCCGCAAGGTGAAGCTGATTTCTCCTTCCTCAAGCCGGGCAGCGTTAAGCGTGCTCTCCATCAATCGTGTTAGCCGATGGCAAGCATTGCGAATTTTGTCCGCTCGCGCTGCGATCTCTTCGGGATCCATCAGGCTGCCACGCCGCACCATGCGCTGCGCGCTCGCATCGATAATGGCCAGAGGCGTGCGGAACTGATGCGACACAACCGAAATAAAGGCGCGATGCAGCTTGGAAATCTGCCGCTCCCGTTCCAGATCGGCTTCGGCATTGGCCATTTTGCGCTGATCGCGGATAACGACACCGGCCAAAAACAGACCTGCAATCATGGTTGCCACGAGTGTTGCCAGGATCTCAAACAACCTATGCCGGCGCGAGTCCCGCAACTGCGCCTCGGTGTCGCGCTTCGAAAGCAGAGCAGCGTTCGCCACATCGCGAAGGGATTGTGCAAGCGGAAAAACCTCGTTGCGCAGTCTGGCGATTTCGGGTGCGTTCGCCGGCGTCAAATCGACAAGGCTTTGCTGAATCCGAGTCAGTACCTCTCGATAATTGACTAGCTCGGCTGTCTGACCAAGGGCTTCCATCTGCCGGCGCGGCTCGCCTTGTTCCAGCACGACAATGCGGCTGGTGAGCAAATCGAAACGTAACTGAAGATCGCTACGTGTGACTGTGCCAACGCCGAACCCTGATAAAGCCTCAGCCATGCGGATGGATTCGAATTGTCCTTGGCTCGCGAGCCAAACCATGTCTTCGGTGATGGCGCCGCTGAGTTGCGTTTCTGTTGTGACCAGCCGCAAAGAAGCACTGACCAGCAAAACAAAAAGCACCACCACGCCTGCCAGGGCTGCAAAGAAGCGCCGCGACAGATATGGCCGTAGGGTCATTCCACCCGCAATTCCTTCAGCTGCCAAACCCAACGGTCGTTGTACTTGGAGTCCTGCAACTCGGGATTGTCGTTCCGTGGGTAAATGATCCAGATCGGCCCTTTGTCGCTGACTTCCATCTGCTTGCCGTTCATCACGGTTGCCAAAAGCACGTCGTAATTCTCGATTTCTTCCAAGGGTACGGGAGCGACAAAATCGTTTAGCGCGGTAGCTATGACTTGCTCCCCCTCGGCCCCGACCCGCTCAAGCACTGTTCGGGCGAGCACCCCTTCAAACACCTGATTGCCGTCATTCCACGACGTCGTGGTTTCGATCGTGGTAAGCCCCAGCGCATAGAGCATCTCGCGATCGAACTGCGCGCCCTGTTCGGAGTTGGTGACGGCTATGTTGCCACTTACTGTAAGGATTACTGGGCCTTGCGGAAGCGGCAAAGGATCAGCCGCATAAGCGCCAATCTGTCCAAATGCCGCAAACATCAACAAGGCTGCCGCAAACGCGACCTTCCAAGCCCGGTCAGCTGCCCAACGCCAACTACTGCTCATTATGATCATGCCCCACTCCTTCTTGCCTTAGCCCCCACCGCTGCAAGAAGAACTCGGCGCTAATACTACTCCCAAGCAAGGAATTCTGCATCAAAAATTTTGCCGCCCACCCATTTGGGTGTTGCGACGTGCTAAAGGGAGCAAACCTAAGTCGAAGTGTTCCGTAGCAACATCCAAGTGTCTCTACCGCAAAGTGCGCTTGGCGGCTTTCGGTGCTAACTAGCAATCAAGCCGGTATCTGAAAGTATTCAAAAAATCGGTAATATGCTGCAGACGAAGGAAGAATATTCGCGCCAGCGGCAACTGATCGAAATGTTATGATGACAGTAGAAGGCGACCCAGATTTTCGAGTTCTGATGTCCTTCAGCAGTTTAGGAGCTTGGAACTAAGTGTTGGATATTCCCGACGAACCCAGGAAGGCCTATAAACATCTGGGAAGCCGCACTCAGCATGGGACAGAAACAATGGCGCAACGCTGAAGCGGCACTATGCTTAAGCGCCGTTTCCCCAACACCATTACTGCAATTGCGGCTTATGGAGAAACTGGTTTCGGTCGGCGGTCTTCACCCGCACCCAACTGTCGCGTCCTGCCCGCACGATGCGCATCGCCAGTTCCGAACCAGCAGGCGCCCGGGTCCACAGCTTGCGGTAGAAATCCGCTAGGCCCGTAACCTCGTCGCCATCCAACTCGCTGATCACATCGCCGGTCTTGAGCCCAGCCTGTTCTGCCGGACCGCCATCCGCAACGCTCATCACCACCACACCGCTACTGCTCTCAGCCGAGAATACTCCCAACCAAGGCCGTGCCTCCCGCCGTGCCCGTCCGGCAGCAATCATGTCGGTAAGGATGGGCTTTAGGAGATCGATCGGCACAATCATGTTGATGTCGGTGGTTTGCTCCCGCTGCATCATCTGCAGTCTAAGGGAGCCAATTCCGATCAAATTGTTGTCGGCATCGACCAGCGCCGCGCCGCCCCAGGAAGGATGGAACGGTGCAGTAAAAATTGCCTCGTCGAGCAGATACTCCCAATAACCGGCAAATTCCTGTTTGGCGACGATTTCGGTGATCACCTCATCCCCGCGCCCATCAAGGATGGTCGCAACGTCCTTGAGTTTCGCCTCGCGCGAACTGCCGATCGGCAGGGCAGGCAAGTCGAGCTTGCCCATGGCCTGCACCAAGCCAAAGCCAGTTTCCTGGTCATAGCCAACCACATGGGCGGGCACCACGCGCTCGTCATGCGTCGTTAACCAGACCTCTTCGGCTTCGGTGATTAGATAGCCGATGGTAACCACAAGGCCTTCCTCGCCGATCACCACGCCGCTGCCCTCCCGCACCGTCCCGAGCGTTGAGGCGGTAAATGCGTCATCGGGAACCTGCGCCCGGAGGGCTACGATGGAAGCTCTAGGATTTTTGGGCATATCAGTAACTTTGCTTGGGTTTCTAGGAACCTAGATAGGTCGCCAGAGGTTCCGCACAAGCTAAGGCGCCCGAAACATCCGGATCACCGATCCGGTTAGGCTAGTCGCCAGTGCCTGATACATCCATAGCTCAGTGAACAACAAAAGGCGCTTAAAGGTAGGGGATAACCTCGGAGGTAACCTTATAAAGCCGATTGCTGGGGAGCTCGAAGAAAGTCGCCTGATCCCGGGAGACGGGGGATCAGGCGACACTAGGCATGAGACTGAACCGTGCAAATACGGTTCGATGGACTTAATTCCACGTGCATGAAGCAGTTGCGAGTCTATCGCGAGTTAACGGACAAATCTTCAGCCTTGAGCTAATGAGTTCCAAAGCTGCGAGTGGCACTTGGTTACTGCCGACACCCAGGTGGTCATGGCTTGTGGCTCATCAGGCTCTAGCCCCATGTCATGCACCACCGATTTTACCGTTTGCGGTCCCACAGCCTGGATGTCTTCATAAACCCAAGGTGCAACCCGGATCAGTTCGCCCATGCTGAATTTATCGATTAGCGGATTGGGGATATGCCCCAGCGTCATTTCGGGCATGGTACCCTCCAAGAATTCTATTCTTGTAGGCAAAGGAACTTTTTGCCAAAGATGTTCCCCGATGCCGATCAGTTGAACGCTGGTTCGCTCAGCCGCTCACCACATTGTCTATCGTCGGGATCTCACCAGTCTTTGCAGAAGTCTGCGCAACACTGAGCGCTTCCAGCAGCGTTTCTGGATTGTCTCCCGCCAATGCCAGCGCAGCGTCGCTGATCCGGAACACCCCGCATTGCGGGCAGTCGAATTCGGTATAATCGTTAGTTTTGGCTCTGATTTCAGCTGGATCGTCGGTGATCGGACAGTTGGCTTTGTTCATGATACCCTCGCATCGGTTGTTGAAATAACGAGAACTAGGCCCTGCCTCACGGATCGGGCATATGGTCCGGAAACGGTGCTTGTTCGGGCGGCATGGCCGGGCCAGGCTGGGGGTTTTCAGTCGGGTTGTTTTTGTCGGGTACTTGGATGTCTGGACCTTTCTTTGGCTCATCATCGATCGGACGAGGGAAGGTCGGCGGCGTTGGCCCGGGATCGGGCGCAGTTGGACTGGGGTCCATTGGGGGAAAGCTCATTGCGCTACTCCGTTGCATCTTCCGCTCAACGGGTCAGCCGCCTAGGAGTTCAAACTGCTCAAATTTGCTTAGCTCGTTCGCAAAGGGCCGCACGGTAAAGACTTTGTTTTCCTAAACGCGAGAAAACGATCTAGCGCCAGAACCCCTCCTTTATCCAGGCGGGTTATGATCTGCGTTAGACACTGAGGCATTCCTGATGGATCTAGGCGAAACCGGCGCGCTTTTGCGGCTTCAGACCGAGGTTCTGGAGGCAGTCGCTTGCGGCACGCCGCTCGACGTCGTGGCCGATCTGCTGTGCCGCCGTGCGGAGGCTTTGGCACCGGGCGTGATCTGCTCTATTCTCACCGTAGATGCTACTGGCTTGCTGCACCCCCTGGCAGCGCCGAGCCTGCCCCCAGCTTACTCCAGCGCGATTGAAGGCCTGGCCATCGGTCCCAAGGCCGGCTCTTGCGGCACTGCCGCCTACCGGCGCGAACCCGTGATGGTCACCGACATTGACGCCGACCCGCTTTGGGAAGACTACCGCGGCCTGACCCAACCCCTTGGCCTGCGCGCCTGCTGGTCCAGCCCCATTCTGGACCAAGACGGCCATGTCGTTGCAACATTCGCATTCTACTACCGCACCAGCCGCAAGCCCGACGCGCTTGAACACAGCATTGTCCAAACCTGCCTGCACCTCTGCGCCATTGCCATTGACAACGACCGCGTCCGCCAGCGCAACCACCGGCTAGCGTATTTCGATGCGCTCACCGGCCTGCCAAATCGCGGTCACTTCAACCGCCTTCTGGCCACCAACATCGCGCATAAGCAAAGCTTCGGGCTCTTGCTGGTCGATATCGACCACCTCAAAATTGTCAATGACACCGCTGGGCACGCCTATGGCGACATGCTGATCCGAACCGTTGCGGAACGCATCGCCGGCAGTGATCCCCGCCTGACAGCATGCCGCCTCGGCGGCGACGAGTTTGCCGTTCTCGTCGCTGACTGTTCAAACGCCGACCAATTGGGGGATGCGGCTGCCGCCATGCTTGCCGCCGTGCGTGGGTTAATACAGGCCGGCGATCAAACCATCGATCCACATATCACCATCGGCGGCGCGCTTTTCGGCGCAGACGGTGAGGACGGCGCCTCGCTCTGCCAGAATGCTGATTTCGCGCTCTACCACGCCAAGGAAGTGCGTCGCGGCGGCTATGTCCGCTTCATCCCCGGCCTGCGGACGTCCATGCTCGAGCGGGTGCGCATGGTACGTAGCCTCGATCAAGCCATGCTCGAAAAGCGTATCCTCGCGCATTACCAGCCTATTGTTCGGCTTGACACCTCCGAGATCGTCGGCCTTGAGGCACTCGCCCGCATGCGCATGCCCGATGGCCGCATCGCCACTGCCGGCGAGTTTCATGCTGGCTTGTCCGATCCGCGCATCGCCTATCAACTCACCGGCCAGATGCTGACCCAGATTGCCAATGACGTGCGCTCTTGGCTCGATCAGGGCGTCGACTTCCAGCATGTCGGCATCAACGTCACCACCGGCGATTTCCAGCGCGGCGACCTCGAAGAGCGTATCGTAGAGACCTTCGAACGCGCCGGCGTGCCGCTCAAGCACGTCATTCTCGAGGTCAACGAAGCCGTCTATATGAGCGGCATTGACCAGATGGTGCCCAGGGCTGTCGGTGCACTTCGCCAACGTGGCCTGCTCGTCGCGCTTGATGATTTCGGCACTGGATTTGCCTCGCTGACCCATTTGTTGAGCTTTCCGGTGGACGTCATCAAGATCGACAAATCCTTCGTTGATCGCCTCGGCAGCGACCGCGCCAGCGATGTCGTTGTTGAAGCCATTGTCGACATCGCCCGCAAGCTCGACATGAAAGTGGTTGCCGAGGGCATCGAGTCAGCAGCCCAGTCCGAATCGCTGCAAAAATTTGGATGCAATCTGGGGCAGGGCTATCTCTACTCTCGTCCAGACTCTTTTGAAGCCACCACCCGTCTCCTTAAGCTTTTCGCGCAGAAACGTATCGCGACCGGCACCACCGCAGGCCGCCGCCGCGCCTAGGCGCCATTGCCTTTGCGAACTGTTTGCCGCAATCTTGCACCCAAACTGCACTATTCGCGTTGCTGCCGGTGACAGGACGGTGACAGGACGGTGACAGGGATGCCTTCTATGGTGTCCGTCACGAACGCAAAGACGTTCCGAATGTGACATGGGAGGAATTATGAACAAGCTCTTCTTGGCGGCGCTGGTAACCGGCGCCCTCGCGACCCCCGCTTTTGCGGCAGACTACACCATCATGGCCCCTGCGGCCCCTGGCGGCGGTTGGGACCAGACGGCCCGTGCGATGCAGGAGGCTCTCCAGGCCGAAGGCATCTCCGGCAATGTCCAGGTCACCAACGTTCCCGGCGCCGGCGGCACCATTGGCCTTGCCCAGTTCGTCAACCAATTTAATGCCAACCCAAATGCACTGATCGTCGGCGGCTATGTTATGGTCGGTGCCGTGCTCACCAACGCCTCGCCTGTTTCGCTGGCCAACGTGACCCCGATCGCCCGCCTCACCGGCGAGTCCGACGTCATCGTTGTACCCGCCGCTTCAGAACTGCAGACTGTCGATGATCTCATCGCCAAGCTCAAGGCTGATCCGGGCTCTGTGTCTTGGGCCGGTGGTTCTGCCGGTGGCGTCGATCACATCGCGGCCGGGCTCTTTGCCAAGACCGTGGGCGTTGATCCAACAACCGTAAACTACATTGCTTTCTCCGGCGGCGGTGAAGCGCTTGCCGCCGTTCTTGGTGGCCAGGTAACCGTGGGTATTTCCGGACTGGGCGAGTTCGACGCCCAAATCGAGTCCGGCGATTTGCGTGCCCTTGCGTCCACTGGTGCAGCCCGCCTCGAAGGCTCCGAGATCCCAACCCTGACCGAAAGCGGTGTTGATCTCGTCGTCGAGAACTGGCGCATGGTCGCTGCTGCTCCCGGCATTACCGAAGAGCAGAAAACCGCGATCAATGCCGACATCGAAAAGCTTGTGACCTCGGCCACATGGAAGCAGACGCTTGAAACCAATGGCTGGCAGGACATGTACATGGCTGGCGCCGAGTTCGACACCCAGCTCGCAGCTGACATCTCCGCTACCGAGACCATTTTGAGAGACATTGGCCTCGTTCAATGAGCCTGAACGAACCCAATCTCTCGCGCCGCCCCGATGGGGCGGCGTTTGTCATAGCGCTGGTGCTGGCGGCGATTGCCGCCATCATCATCTGGCAAACATCTATGATGCGCGTGCCGCCTATTCAGGCGCGCGTCGGCCCCACAGTTTTCCCCTATGCCATCGCGGGGGGGCTGATCCTTTTGTCCATCGGCACGGCAATCTCGGCCTTTCGCGGCAGTTTTCCTGCGCGTGAAAAGGTCAATATTGCACCAATGCTATGGATCATTGGAGGCTTGATCGCACAATTGCTGCTGATCGGTTGGGCTGGTTTCTCCATCGGCACCGCGGTGCTCTTTGCCTTTGTCGCTAAAGGCTTCGGCCGTGGCCCTATATGGCTTACCTTGCCCATCGGTTTCGTGCTGGCTTTTGCCATTTGGTTCGTCTTTTCCCGCGGCTTGCAGCTTTCCCTGCCCGCCGGCCCGATAGAGCGCCTCATCCCCTGATCGAAAGTCGTTTGTGATGGATACCTTCGGCCTTTTGGCAACTGGCCTGCTCAATGCCATCCAGATCCAGAACCTGCTTTATGCCCTTCTTGGCGTTACGCTAGGAACCGCGGTCGGCGTGTTGCCCGGCATCGGCCCGGCACTAACGGTGGCCCTGCTACTGCCCGTGACCTACCGGCTTGATCCGACCGGCTCCCTTATCATGTTTGCCGGCATCTACTACGGCGGCATGTATGGCGGCTCTACCACTTCGATTCTGCTCAACACGCCCGGTGAAAGCGCATCAATCGTTACCGCGCTCGAGGGCAATAAGATGGCCCGCAAGGGCAGGGGCGGTCCGGCACTGTCGACCGCTGCCATTGGCTCCTTTGTTGCCGGTCTTATAGCAACTCTAGCCCTCGCCTTTGTAGCTCCTTGGGTGGTCAAGGCAGCCTTGGCCTTCGGCCCGGCCGATTATTTCGCCCTCATGGTCCTGGCCTTCGTCACGGTCTCGGCTGCATTCGGTGATAGCGCCCTGCGTGGCATTACCTCGCTTTTCATCGGCCTTGGCCTTGGCGTCATCGGCATCGATCTGCAAACCGGCCAAGCCCGATTGTCCTTTGGCATCCCGGATCTGCTCGACGGCATCGAGGTCACAACGCTTGCGGTCGCCCTCTTCGCCATCGGCGAGACCCTCGCCATCGCCTCGTCCACCTCCTCGCTCAAGGAAGAGGTGCTTGCCGTCAAAGGCTCTGTCTGGATGACGGCTCAGGACTGGAAGCGTTCATGGCCCGCTTGGCTGCGCGGCACCGCGATAGGCTTTCCTATCGGCGCCATGCCTGCTGGCGGCGCCGAAATCGGCACCTTCTTCTCCTATGCGGCTGAGCGCAAGCTTTCCAAGCATCCCGAGGAATTCGGCCAGGGTGCCATCGAAGGCGTCGCTGGTCCCGAGGCAGCCAACAACGCCTCCGCCGCCGGCACGCTTGTTCCACTCCTCACGCTGGGCCTGCCCACCTCGGCCACCGCAGCGATCATGCTCGCCGGCTTCCAGCAGTTCGGCCTTCAGCCTGGCCCTTTGCTCTTTGCCAACAATGCGCCCCTGGTCTGGTCCCTGGTGGCGAGCCTGCTTATCGCCAATCTGATGCTGCTGGTGCTCAATCTGCCGCTGATCGGCCTCTGGGTGAAGCTTTTGACCATTCCCAAGCCCTGGCTCTATGCTGGCATCCTGACCTTCGCGACCTTGGGAACCCTGGGTGCCAATGGCGCCATGTCCGGCCGCCTCGGTCCGATCCCTTTCTCGTTTGAGCTCCTGATCCTTCTGGCGTTCGGCATTCTGGGCTTTGCCCTCCGCCGCTTCGGCTACCCCATCGCTCCCGTTGTCATCGGCTTGATCCTGGGTCCGCTCGCAGAACAGCAATTGCGCCGCGCCCTTGCCATCAGCCAGGGCGATCCAGCTGTTCTGATTGGCTCTCCCATAGCAACCACACTCTACGTGATCGCAGCGCTGGCACTCCTGGTCCCCCTCTACTTCCGCATACGCGGCAAAGGCGCAGTCCTCCGGCAAATGGCCAGCGACGAAGACTGATCCCTCTGCATATCCCCTACCAGGGGGAGCCCGGGTGGGGGTTGGGTAACACAGAATTAACAGTCAAGGCGACTTCCACAACACCAGCAATACAATCACCAAACCTGTGACCAGCAGCAACAACAGCCCGCTGACCCCATTGACGATCTGCCGCAAAATGCCAGTGCGGGTCTCGTCTACTGCCATTATGTCCTTGAGCCTGTCTCGCTCTCGGGTGTCATAAGCTTCCTGCGTCATCTCGGCTCCTCTTGTGTTCACCTGACTTCGCCTGATGAGCATTGTGCGCCTCTTAGCGGTAAAGAAAGCCTTCTGCCGTCCTTGATCCGGCCGTTAAGGTTGCTATTGGGCAAACCAGCAATGTTACTGGAAGGTTGACGCCACCATTTCATCATGTTTACCAGCCATCCCGGCGCGGTGGTCGTAACCGGGCGCGCCTTCTGCTTTAATGGCTTCCATGATGAATCAGTCGCCCGTCGAAACAGCCCTAAGCCGCGCCCTGATCCGTTGGTCTCTGACCAAGGCCAGTCCCATTACCGAGACGGCGACGAGTTGGATTTTCCGCGTCGAGCAAAACGGCCGCAACTTCGCCGTGCTGAAAATTTTGAAGCCCGGTAAAGGCGACGCTGAACACCGCGGCGGCGAGTTGATGAATTGGTACGCCGGGGAGGGTGCCGCAACAGTCTTCGACCGTCATGGTGGCGCGCTTTTTATGGAATGGCTTGATGGTATCCCCCTCGGCGACGCCGTTCGCCAGGGCCGCGACGATGAAGCCACCATTGCATTGGCTACACTCGTCAGCAGCCTCCATCGTCCGCGCGCTGATGCGCCAAAGGATCTGTTGCCGTTGCGTGATCACTTCGCCCCGCTATTCTCGGCCAATATCCGCGCTTGGCCCTATACGGCGCGCGACCTCTTCGCTCGCGCCGCAGGTGTTGCGCTCACTCTTTTCGATCGACCCAGCGCGCAGATCCCATTGCATGGCGATCTCCACCACGACAATATTATTTCCAGCTCGCGGGGCTGGCTTGCCATTGATCCGCGCGCCTTATTGGGCGACCCGGCGTACGAAGTCGCCAATGCGCTCAACAACCCTCTTGGTGCAGATGAACTGGTCAGGGATCCCCGTCGCATCGCGTCAATGTCCGAGCTCCTGTCCAGCCGTCTTGGTTTTTCGCGCAAGCGCATCCTCGGCTGGGCCGCCGCGCACGCTGCTCTGTCTGCATGCTGGGCGCTCGAGGATCAACAATCCATTGCCGACCAGTTGGCTATGTTGCCGCTGCTCTTAACCGCCTATGATCAGGCCTGACACCGGACCCTTTATGCTTACACTCACTCGCCGCAGCATCTTGGTCCTGGGCTCGGCAGCAGCGCTGTCCGCCTGTGCCAGCACCATTCCCGTTCTGCCTAAAACGGCAAGCACACCCGAAACCCTGAGTGACGCCGAAATCCTTATGGCAATCAACAGTGTTCGCGCTGCGAACGGGTCACCGCCCTGGACCTACAATCCATCCCTCGAAGCCGCCGCGCGTTCGCAGGCTCGCCTGATGGCGCAGAAAAACACCATGAGCCACGATCTGGGCGTTTCCCTGCGCCAGCGCGTCACCGAAGCCGGGTACCTTGGCGCCGTGGGCGAAAACGTCGCCAAGGGCTATCCAAACCTGCAAGGCACCATTGAAGGTTGGATGAATTCCTCGGGCCACCGTTCGACTCTGCTCAGCCGCAAATTCACTGAATTCGGCCTTGCCGCCGCGACCGGCCCAGGCGGCAAAGTCTACTGGGCCATGATCGCCGGCGGCAGCTTCGACGCTTGGCGGGTATGACGCCACCCTGACCGGCAGAAATTCATCTCAAGCTGAGACGAAAATGGTCATTTGGGAGAACCGGAGCGGAGCGTATATCAATACGTGTGCACCAGAAGCGCAGAAAACGGCTATTTCAAGCCAGCCTCAGATGGAAATCAAACGGTCAGCGTTCGCCGCACGGCCTCATTCCACCCCTTGACCTTGCGCTTGCGTTCGCCCGCCTCCATCTGCGGCTCGAACTGCCGCTCTAGCGCCCAGCCCTTGGCAAACTCCTCCATCCCAGGCCAAACGCCGGCCCGCGATCCCGCCAGCCAGGCAGCGCCAAGTGCCGTCGTCTCCAATATCACCGGTCGGTCCACCGGCGCCTCCAGCACGTCCGCCAGGAACTGCATAGTCCAGTCCGACGCCACCATGCCGCCATCGACACGCAGCACCGTATCGCCGCCACCCTTCCAGTCCTTGTGCATGGCCTCGAGCAAATCGCGCGTCTGGTAGCACACCGCCTCAAGCGCCGCCTTGGCGATTTCCGCTGGCCCCGAATTGCGCGTCAGCCCATAGATCGCCCCGCGCGCTTCTGCGTCCCACCAAGGCGCCCCCAGACCGACGAAAGCGGGAACCATATAAACATTCTGCTCCGGATCAGCCGTGCGTGCCAGCGGCCCCGTTTCGCTCGCCTGCTTGACGAGCTTGAGCCCATCCCGGATCCACTGCACCGCTGCTCCGGCGATGAAGATCGACCCTTCCAGCGCATAGCAGGTCTTGCCGTCCAACCGATACGCGATAGTTGTCAGCAGTCGGTTTTTGGAGCGCACCATGTCCGCCCCGGTATTGAGCAGCGCAAAGCATCCCGTGCCATAGGTCGATTTTAGCATCCCCGGCGCAAAGCACGCCTGCCCGATTGTGGCCGCATGCTGGTCCCCGGCCACCCCTAAAATCGGAATGGCCGCGCCAAACAGAGCCTCATCTGTCACCCCGAAATCATCGGCACAATCCTTGACCTCGGGCAACAGCGCCGCCGGCACCTCAAAAAGCTTGAGCAGCGCCTTGTCCCACTGGTTCTTGCCGATGTCGAACAGCAGCGTCCGCCCCGCATTGGTAGCATCCGTCACATGGCTTTTGCCTCCAGTCAGTCGCCAGACGAGGAAACTGTCCACCGTTCCGAAGGCCAGCTCGCCTGCCTCGGCTCGCTGACGCGCCCCCTTCACATTGTCCAACAACCACTTAACTTTGGTCCCAGCAAAATAGGGGTCCAGCAGCAGCCCGGTTTTCCTGCTGACCTCGGCCTCGTGCCCCGCTTTCTTCAGCTTGGCACAATAAGCCGCCGTCCGCCGGTCCTGCCAGACGATGGCATTGTGGATTGGCTTGCCCGTTGCGCGGTCCCAGATAAGCGTCGTTTCCCGCTGATTGGTAATCCCGATCGCCGCCACATCCTCAGCCGCGATCTTTGCCTGCGCCAGCGCCATTTTTACTGACCAAAGGACGCTCTCCCAGATTTCCTCCGGGTCGTGCTCCACCCAGCCATCCTTGGGAAAATACTGGGTGAACTCCTTTTGCCCCACCCCGGCAATCTTGCGATCCCTATCGAACACGATCGCGCGGCTCGACGTCGTTCCCTGGTCTATCGCCAGAATAAACTCGCCCATTGTTTCTCCTCGGCGCCGATGTTTCGGTCTGGCCTATAAGTTTATGCGGCCGCCACTTGCCCCGCCAGATAATCCTCAAGCGCAGCGCTCTCGTCGGCGCTCACTCGCAGCCCCAGCTTGGTGCGCCGCCACAGTACATCCTCCGCCGTGCGCGCCCACTCCTGGGCCACCAAGTAATCCACTTCTACCCGATAAAGATCGGCCCCGAAATGCTGCCCCAGATCGCGCACCGTCTCGGCCCGGCTCAGAATGTCGCGCGCCTTGGTGCCATAAAGCCGCATCAAGCGCCGCGTCAGCGTCGAGGGCAAGCTTGCGTAGTCCTTATGCAATCGCCGCGCTTCGGCCTCGAACGCCAGTGGCTCGAAATCTCCACCGGGCAGCTTGCTGGTCTTGGTCCACGGTGCGCCCCGCTTGCCCAAGACCTCTTCGATCTTCTCGAGCACCGACTCCGCCAGCCGTCGCGATGTTGTCAGCTTGCCGCCAAACACATTCACGGCCGCGCCGCTTGCCGCATCGCCATCGACCTTGAGCACATAATCGCGCGTTGCTTCCTGTGCCGCGCTCGCGCCATCGTCGAACAGCGGCCGCACGCCCGAATAGCTCCAGTGGATCTGGTCGCGCGTCACCGGCTTGGCGAAATATTCGCTCGCCGCCGATAGCAGATAGTCCGTCTCACCATCCGAGATCCGCACGTCCTTTGGATCGCCCTCATAATCCTCGTCAGTCGTCCCAATCAGGGTGAAATCGGTTTCGTAGGGGATGGCAAAGATGATGCGCCCATCGGCGTTCTGGAAAATGTAGCACCGGTCATGGTCATAAAGCTTGCGCACCACCAGATGGCTGCCCTTGACCAGCCGCACATTGCGCGCCCCGTTCTTGCCCATGGCGCCGGTGATTACCTGGTCCACCCAGGGCCCTGCCGCGTTCACCACCAGCTTCGCACGCACCGTCTGCCGCCCGTCCTCCCCATTGAGGTCGATCGTCCAGCCCCCATTGTCGCGCCGTACGCTGGTGACCTTGGTGCGAACATGAACTCTTGCGCCTTTGTTCGCCGCATCGCGTGCGTTCAGCACCACGAAGCGTGAATCCTCCACCCAGCAATCCGAATATTCGAACCCCAGCCGATAACTGGGCTTGAGCGGCTTGCCGGTTACGTCCTGCGTCAAATTCAGCGTCTTGGTCGGCGGCAGCAAGCGCCGCCCACCCATGTAATCATACATGGCGAGCCCTGCGCGCAGCACGAAGGCAGGCCGCAAGCCCTTGTGGTGCGGCAGCACGAACCGGAGTGGCCAGATGATATGCGGTGCCGCGGCCCACAAAACCTCGCGTTCCGCGAGCGCTTCATGCACTAGCCGGAATTCATAATGTTCAAGATAGCGCAACCCGCCATGCACCAGCTTGGTCGCGGCCGATGATGTGCCCGAGGCCAGATCGTTCATCTCGGCCAATGCGACGCTATAGCCGCGCCCCACCGCGTCGCGTGCCACGCTTGCGCCGTTGACGCCTCCGCCAATGACAAAGATATCGACGCTGTCGCTGCTGGCCATGCCGAACTCCTCTTTTAGGTTTCGTTTGTAAGCGATTGGCTTTCGTTTTGGAAGATTATTGTTTCGCTTTACAGCGCGAAACTGCGGGCCTCAAGCTACCATACAAGATTGTCATTGACCTCCCGCGCTGGCATCGATAGGGCAGGGGATACCCCTTTCGGCCACGGATCGCCCGGCCATGCTCGCCATCATCACGGTCATAGCACCTATCTTCGCGCTGATGGCATTCGGCTTCGGCGCCGTGCGCTTTCGCCTCTTTCCAGCCGAGGGCATCAAGAGCCTCATCGCATTCGTCAACAATTTTGCGACCCCATGCCTGCTGTTCCATTCGCTCCTCACCAGCGATCTGCGCTCTGCCTTCAACGTCGCCATCATCGGCCCCTATTACGTAGGCGCCTTGACCTGCTTTGTCGTCGGCATCGGCATTGCGATCAAACTCTTCGGCAACACGCCCGGCGTTGGTGTCTCCGTCGGTTTTTCCGGAACCTTCACCAATACGGTGCTCATCGGCCTGCCTATCATGACGCGCGCCTATGGCCCCGAGTCGTTGCCAGTCACCCTCTCCATCATTGGCCTGCATGGCGCCATCCTGTTGACAGTGGGCATGGTCACCATGGAACTGGTCCGCCGCGACGGCCAACCTTTGGGCAAGACCCTGCTCGTTGCCGCCCGCCGTGTTTTTTCCAATCCCCTGATCTGGGGCATCATTGCCGGCATGATCGGCTACTTCTCCGGCCTGCAACTAATTGAGCCCGCCGAAGCCTTCTTTGTCATGATGAGCTCTGCCGTTGTGCCCGCCGCCCTGTTCGGCATTGGCGGCGCGCTCAATGAATACAAGCTGTCGGAAAACTGGAAGCAGGCCCTCGTCGCCTCCCTCATCAAGCTGATCCTGCACCCCGCGCTCGCCTACGCCTTGATGATCTGGGTACTCCATGTACCCATGGAAATCGCTCGCTACGGCATTCTCCTCTCAGCCATGCCAGCTGGCGTCAACGTCTACGTCTTTGCCACCTACTACAACCGCGGCGCCAATGTCGCCGCCAACACTATCCTCATCGCCACAGTCGCCTCCGCCGTGACGATCTCCGGCTGGCTTCTCATCCTGAGCCTATAGGAAACAACGATGCTGGACCTCGTCAACGCCAAGCAGGTGCTGAACACGCTGGGCCTGGGCGAGATCACCGGGATCATTCCGCTTCAAGGCGGCAACTCGCCGTTTATCGCCTCGAGACGGGCGAGGGCGCTTCTCTGGTCCTGAAGCTTTATCCCGACTCTGCGCATCTTTCTCCGGCCAAAGACGCTTACGCCGCTTCCTTGTTAAATGGTCTCGACCTTCCGACAACCCGTTACGTGCTGGTCGACGAAACCAAGCAGCGCCTCCCGGTGCGCTTTGCAGTAACCAATCATTTGCCCGGCAAACCTTTGTCCCGTTTCAGCGAGCATCCCGGTCTCATCAATGCTTTGTGCCAAATGGGCGCGGCCCTACGCAAACTCCACTCGGTGCCAATGCCCGGCTACGGCTTCTTCGACGCCTCCCGTGCCCTGATCCCGCGAAGCTCCAACAGTGAGCTAATGAGTGCCATGGTTCCCAAAGTCATCGACGAGTTTACGGCTGTGGGCGGCGGCGCTGACCTAGCGCAGAAGCTTCGCAGCATCCTCAACCGGCAGTTCGACGCAATTGTGCTCTCCAGCACAGGCCCGGTCTTCGCCCACAACGATCTGCAATCCAACAATGTGCTCTTCGTCGAAACCGAAGACGGCGCCTTGCAGCTGAGCGGCGTCATCGACTACGGCAGCTTCTGTGCCGCCGACCCGCTGTCCGATTTGGCCAAATGCTTGTTCTGCACGGAGCACGACATGCCCGGCAGTTCACCGCACATTCTGACCGGCTATGGTCCAATTGACCATCCCGATCCTGCTGGCGCCCTCTCGTTCTACACGATCATGCATCGTCTCATCATGTGGAACTGGCTGCGTATCAATAACATCATTGCGGCCCCTGAAGCGCCCAGCGACATTATCGATGCCCTGAAGAAAACCGCTGCGCTGAACTGACTGGCTTGATGCACGGAAGGGAAGATAAATAATTGCGTGTCTGTTTCCCCGTCCCTCGTTCGTCATGATGATAGACGTCACACACCAGGAGATGATCCATGGCTTATATCGAAGGTTTCGTGCTCGCCGTTCCTGCTGCCAACAAGGACATATATCGCGAGCATGCCAGCTCCGCCGTGCCCATGTTCAAAGGCTTGGGCGCCACCAGAATGGTCGAGACTTGGGCTGACGATGTCCCGCCAGGCAAGCAGACCGACTTCTATCGAGCGACCAAGCTCGAAGAAGGGGAGGTGCCGCTGTTCTCCTGGATTGAATATCCGGACCGCGCCACGAGGGTGGCGGCTGGTAAAAGGATGATGGAGGATCCAAGCATAACCGCCGCAATGAGCGAAATGCCATTTGACGCCCAGCGCATGATTTATGGTGGCTTCGAGGCGCTGGTCGACACGGGCGCCAAGGGCAAGCCCGGTTATGTCGAAGGCATGATTTCTCCGGTCCCGGTCAACAACAAGGATTCTTACCGAGCCGCAGCCGAAGTCCAGGCGCCCTTGCTCCTCGAGCACGGTGCCCTACGCGTGGTGGATTCTTGGGGCGATGACGTACCGCCCGGTCAGACCACTGATTTCCAACGTGCTGTTGCGGCCAAGGACGATGAAACGATCGGCTTTTCGTTCATCGAGTGGCCGTCCAAGGACGTGCGGAACAAGGCTTGGGAAAAGCTGATGCAGGACCCTCGCATGGCACCCAATCCCGATCTTTATGACGCCAAGCGCTCGATCTATGGCGGCTTCTCGCCACTTGTCGACGAGTAACAATCGCCCCGACTTCGTATTCACCGGCAGGCCCAAAGCCTGCCGGTTTTCTCAAACCTGCTCGATGCTGACTGTCTGCTCCGGCACGCCATCTCCCGCCGGAACACACCGGAGCGGCGCCGCTGACAGGGCATCGAGCCCAACGGCGAGCCGCACATGCCGGTCTGTCGGGCACAATTCGAGCATGGCGTCGAACCCGATCCAGCCGAGCTTGTCATCGAAGGCTTCGGCCCAGGCATGGAATGCGGCAGGCTCCTCGTCATCGCCCACCAGATACCCGGTTACATAACGTGCTGGAATGCCCAGCGCCCGTGCCGCGCCGACAAAGCTATGGGCAAAATCCGTTGCCGGCGGCCGGGGAAGCCGCACAACTACTTCGTGTCCCTCGGCTTCCCTGGCTGGCGTGCCATCAGCACTCATGGCGGCGACAGGCTCAACGACACTGCCACTAGCCGTAGCCTGCGTCTGACTTTGCCCGTTCTGGCTTTGCGTCTGCCCGCCCTCCATCTGCCGCTGTGCCTCGGCGAGCGGCGCATGCAGCGTCTCGCTCACCCGCAGCATTAGCGCGTGCAACACGTCCAGCCGGTTTTCCTTGGCGCCGCGGAACTTGCCATAAAGCGTCACCGGCACCTTGGTCAGCGGTGTCATGCGCTTGTAGAGCGCCGGAACCGGCTCTCCCCCCGGGCGCCCCAGCACGCCGTGCATGTCGCGGGTGTCCACCATCCCGCTCACCACGACACTCAGCGGCCTATCTGGCTTGCTCTGATTAACCAGATGCACGCGATTGCCATAGGCGTCGTCGAAACGGGCGGCATTGTCCATGCCGGCCATCTCTATGACCCATTCTTTAACCGCCTGCGTCGGTCCATCTCTGGGCGTCAACAGCAATTGCATGACCAGATGCCCGGTCCCCGGGGGTGGTGAAACGATCAGTTCATGGCGGATGGCGATACGCATCAGTAGAAATTGTAACTTTCCGACAGGCTGTTCGAGACATGGTAGTTGCGGGTCATGAACTCGGTTAGAAACTCATGCAGCCCATGGCTGAAGATCGTGTCCATGTTGGTGTTTTCGACCATCGCGCACAATTGCCGGGCCGCCGCACACGAGGCCTGCTCCTTGCCATAGAATTGCGCCAAAGTTTCCACGTTCTGGCGCACGAACTGCGCGCAAAACACCAGCGAGCGCGGCATTTCCGGCCGCAAGATCAGGAAGTCTGCGATATTATGTGCCTTGTAGCGGTCATGATAGACATGCCGGTACGAGCGATGCGCCGAGGCCGCCCGCAAGATCAGCGTCCATTGCTGGATATCAAGGTCCCCGCCCACCAGCGTCGCGCGCGGCAGCAGCACATAATACTTCATGTCCAGGATACGCGCCGTGTTGTCGGCCCGCTCGATGAAATTGCCTGCCTGCAGAAACGCAAAGCCATCGTCGCGCAGAATCGTTCCTAGCAAGGCGCCGCGGAACTGATGGCTGAGGTGTTTCACCCATTCCAGCAACCCCAACAGCTTCGCCCCGCGCACGTCTCGCGGCTTGATCTGCGAGAATTCGAGCCAAGCTCCGTTGATCGATTCCCACATGTCACTGGTAATCGCCGTTCGTACCGAACGGGCATTGGTGCGCGCCGATTGCAGACACGAATACACCGACGATGGATTATCCGCGTCGAACATCATGAAATGGGCCACACTATCGACATCGGCGGGACGGTTCTTGAGGGCAAAAGCCTCATCCACCTCCGCCGCCTGCATCATTGATACCAGATGTTCCGACGACCCGCCTTCGCGCCGGCTGGTGAGGCTCATGCGATACCCCACCTCCAGCAACCGCGCCATGTTCTCCGCCCGCTCCACATAGCGCGACAGCCAAAACAGATTCTGCGCCGTCCGTCCGAGCATTCTCATGGGCAACACCCGAGTGCAGCGAGACTCCCCCACCTAACCTCGCCCTTGGAGGGGGAGGAATGGATTTGTGGTACTGGCAATATTGTAGTCAAATCGCAGAACGGTTCCTCCCCCTCCCAGGGGGAGGTTAGGTGGGGGTCAACCCACAGATCTCGCGTTCCAAACTCCACCATCAATCTTCCAGCACCCAAGTGTCCTTGGTGCCTCCGCCCTGGCTGGAGTTGACCACCAGCGAACCTTTCTTTAGCGCGACGCGCGTCAGCCCGCCCGGTGTAATCCGCACTTCGTCACCCACCAGCACATAGGGCCGCAAATCCACATGCCGAGGAGCAATGCCCGCATTGACGTAAGTAGGACACGTGCTCAGCGCCAATGTCGGCTGCACGATGTAATTGTCCGGCCGCGCCTCGATCTTGCGCTTGAATTCCTGATGCTGCGCCTTGCTCGACGTTGGCCCCACCATCATTCCATAACCGCCCGAGCCATGAACCTCCTTTACCACCAGATCATGGATGTTCTCGAGCACCCAATTGCGCTGCTCTTCATCGCTGCAGTTATACGTCGGCACGTTCTGCAGCAGCGCCTTCTCGCCAAGATAAAACTCGATAATCTCGGGCACATAGGTATAGACCGCCTTGTCATCCGCGATCCCCGTGCCCGGCGCGTTGACCAGCGTCACATTGCCCGCCCGGTAGGCATCAAACAGCCCCGGCACGCCCAGCATGGAATCGGGCCGGAACGTCAGCGGGTCCAGATAATCATCATCGATCCGCCGATAGATGACATGCACCCGTTCCGGACCAGTCGTCGTGCGCATGTAAACCTTGCCGCCATCGACAAAGAGATCGGGCCCTTCACAGAGCGTCGCCCCCATCTGGTCGGCAAGGAACGAATGCTCGAAATATGCCGAATTATAAATCCCCGGCGTCAGCACCACGATGCAGGGCGACGATCCCGCCCCCTCCGGCGCCACGCTTTCCAGCGTCCGCCGCAGATTTTCCGGATAATTCTCCACCGGCGCGACCTTGGAGCGCTGGAACAGATCCGGCGCCAGCATCATCATCGCCTCCCGGTCCTCCAGCATATAGCTGACCCCCGAAGGCGTGCGCAGATTGTCTTCAAGCACATAGAAATCGTCCGGCCCGACCCGTACGATGTCGACCCCGATAATATGGGCATAAACCCCCTTGGCCGGGTTCAGCCCCATCATCTCGGGCGCAAAAGCCGCATTCTGCAGGATCAGCTTTTCGGGAATCCGCCCGGCTTTGAGAATTTCCTGTCGGTGATAGATGTCATGCAAAAACGCATTGAGGGCCCGCACGCGTTGGTCGATGCCTTTGCTCAGGCGCCGCCATTCCATCGCCGAGATGATGCGCGGGATGACATCGAACGGAATGACCTTTTCCGTGCCTTCTTCCGAACCATAGACGGCAAACGTAATCCCCAGCTTGCGAAAGATCGCCTCGGCATCGGACTGCATCAGCGTCAGTGCCTTGTCAGGTTGCTCCGCCAGCCATTGCGCTAGCGCCCGGTAGGGCTCGCGGACTGAACCATCCGCATTGTGCATTTCATCGAACGGCAGTTTGTCGGCCATTATGCTCCGAATTGGTATGCGGCACGTCCCATCGCCCGGACATTGCTACACATTTGTACGGGCTCGTCCAGCGGGCATGACAGTCTTCCAGCTTTTCGACACCCTCTCCCTTCGCGAAGAGGGATCAAGGGTGGGGGTTGCCTCAACAAACACGAGCCTTATGGTGACCGTCAAACCAATCGAGTTCTCAAATGCCCATCGACATCCTCCAGACCGGCAAGCTTCACACCTCCTGCGAAGCCGCCCTCGCCGAGCGCTACGCTGTCCACAAGCTCCACGAGCAACCCGACCCCGATGCCTGGCTGGCCGAAAACGGCGCCCGCATACGCGCCCACGCCGGCTCGGGCGTCCAGGCGGACCTCATGGAGAAACTCCCCAATCTCGAAATCATCGCCGGCTTCGGCGTCGGCTACGACAACATCGACACCAAAACCGCCAAGGCGCGCAACATCCGCGTCACCAACACGCCCAATGTGCTCAACGATGCCGTGGCCGAACTCACCATCGGCCTGATGATCGCACTTGCCCGCCGTATTCCCCATGGCGACCAGTTCGTGCGCCAGGGCAAGTGGCCGGCCGGCAACATGGGCCTCTTCTCCGAGCTCACCGGCAAGACCGTCGGCATCCTGGGCCTTGGCCGCATCGGCAAGGAGATCGCCACCCGCGCCCAAGCCATGAAAATGCGTGTCGTTTATACCGGCCGCAAGCGCCAGCCGTCCGAGCCGCACATCTTCTACGACAGCCTCACGGACATGGCGCGTGACAGCGACTGGCTCGTTATCATCGCTCCTGGCGGCAAATCCACCGACGGCATCGTCAGCCGCGACGTTCTCGAAGCCCTCGGTCCCAAGGGCATGCTGGTCAACGTCGCCCGTGGCACGCTGATCGACGAGCCGGCCATGCTCGAACTGCTGCAAAGTGGCGGCTTGGGCGGCGCCGCGCTCGACGTCTTCGTCGACGAACCAAAGGTGCCCGAGGCCTTCCTCACCCTCGACAACGTCGTCCTCTCCCCCCACCAGGGCAGCGCCACCCACCAGACCCGCGACGCCATGGGAGCGCTCCTTGTTGCCAACCTCGAAGCGCACTTCGCCGGCGAGCCCCTCATCAGCGCTGTTGTCTAGCGCCGCCATCATCCTGCCTTGCTCGCACAGCTTACCTGCGCAGCGCAGCGATTCCCTTCTGGTCCTTGACCGGATAGGTTCGCCGTAAATCTCATCAAGGGCAGGATAAAAGGCATGACCGAATGGTGGCGCGGCGGGGTGATCTATCAGGTCTATCCCCGGTCCTTTCAGGACACGAATGGCGATGGCGTAGGCGATCTGCCCGGCATCATCCGCCGCCTCGATCATATCCAGAGCCTGGGCGTCGATTGCATCTGGCTCTCGCCCATCACGCGCAGCCCTCAGGCAGATATGGGCTATGACGTCTCGGACTATCGCGACGTCGATCCGCTCTTCGGCTCACTTCATGATTTCGACTCGTTAGTCGAACAGGCGCACCATCGTGGCCTCAAAATCATCATGGACCAGGTGGTCAGCCACACCTCGGACCTCCATCCCTGGTTCCAGGAATCGCGCCTTAACCGCACCAATGCCAAGGCCGATTGGTATATCTGGGCCGATCCACTCCCCGACGGCTCCCCGCCCAATAACTGGCCCGCGGTGTTCGGCGGCCGCGCCTGGGAATGGAATCCTACGCGCGGGCAGTACTACATGCACAATTTCTTGGCCTCGCAGCCGGACCTCAACTTCCACAATCCCGACGTGCAGCAGGCCGTGCTCGACGTCATGCGCTTCTGGCTCGAACGCGGCATCGACGGCTTCCGCCTCGACACCGTCAACTACTACTTCCACGACAAGAAACTGCGCTCCAATCCGCCCAACAAGCTGCCTGAGCACCTGGCCTACGCCGTCAATCCCTATGACATGCAGGAGCACAAATACTCCAAGTCGCAGCCGGAAAACCTCCCCTTCCTGCGCCGTGTTCGCTCGCTGCTGAACGAATATGCCGGCACCACCTCCGTGGGCGAAGTCGGCGACAGTCATCGCTCCGTTGAACTCATGGCCGAATACACCTCGGGCGGTGACACGCTCCACATGTGCTACGGCTTTGATTTCCTCGGGCCTGAATTCACCGCAGAGCACTTCCGCTCGCGCATCGAAAAGTTCTTCCATGTCGGCCCCGACGGCTGGCCCTGCTGGAGCTTTTCGAACCACGACGTGCCCCGCCACATGACCCGCTGGGCGCCGCATAGCCAGCAGGCCCCAGCGCTCGCCCGCCAGGCCGCCGCCCTCGTGCTCAGCCTAAAAGGCTCGGTCTGCCTCTACCAGGGCGAGGAACTGGGCCTGCCAGAAACCGAATTGTTGTTCGAAGAACTAACCGACCCACGCGGCATTCGCTTCTGGCCCGAAGACAAAGGCCGCGATGGCTGCCGCACACCCATGCCTTGGGACGCCGGCGACGCCCCCAACGGCTTCACCACCGGCAAGCCTTGGTTGCCGGTGAAGCCAACCCAGTCAGCGCTCAACGTTTCGAGCCAAAATGCTGACCTAGACTCAACGCTAGCCTTCTACCGCCAAATTCTCGCATGGCGCAAAGAACACCCCGTCCTTGCCACCGGGGATATCACCTTCATCGACACCCCGGAGCCAATCCTCGCCTATCATCGCACACTGGGGAATGAAGCGATGCTGTGCGTCTTCAATCTTTCGGCTGAACCTCAGTCCTTCCCGCTCCAAAACGCTGCCACCGGGGTCCTGCAGCCCGTCTCCCATGGCGCTGGTCTTGCCGCCCAAGCAATAGACCTCGCCCCCAATGGCTACGCTTTTCTGATCGTGTGACCTCCAAGAAATACCTCCCATCTCTCGGGGAGTGTTCAGGTGGAGCACGTTAGGTTTTGGACCATCGGCTCTTTCTCCTCCCTCCCCCTTGAGGGGAGGGATCGAGGGAGGGGGTCGTTCGGATGATCGCTGAAAGACCCCCACCCCGGCCCTCCCCTCAAGGGGGAGGGAGGCCACAACTTTGAAGCTTTGTGTTCAGGCGCACGTCAGGGGTTTAAAGTGAACATTCCCACCTTCTAGGGAGGATCAAGGTGGGGGTTCACGTCCCTTCGCCGCCGCCTCCCGCCGCTGAATCATCAACACCACCAGCGGAATTGCAAAACTCAGCATCAGCAACCGGATGACATGGTGCGCTGCGATGAACGCCGTGTCATAGCCCAGCGCAATCCCCAGCGCCCCCATGCCCTCCAGTGCCCCTGGCGATAGTCCCAGCCATAATTGCCCGTAAGGCATGTCGACCATCAGGCTCACGACCCAGGCAACCAGCGTCACAATCCCAACCGTCATGCCCGTCGCGATCACCCCACCCTTGGCTGCCTGAACAAACTCCTTGCGGGTAATACCCGCAAAGCGCGACCCGATCAGCGCACCCGTCAGAATGAACGTCCCGATCACCAGCGGTCCGGGAATACTTCCGTCATAGAGCCCGCCCAGCTTGGCCGCCGTCGCCGCCGCCATCGATCCAAGCACCAGCCCCGCCGGTATCTTGAGCCGGATGAATACGAGCCCCACCAGCACGCACCCACCAGCAAGCGCCAGCAATTCCCATAGGCTCAGAAACGAAGTCGGCACGGGAGCCGCGAAATGGTCGATCGGCAGAAACACCGACCCAAGGGGAACCACAATGGTCAGCATGAAAATACGGATCACCTGGATGATCGCAATCTGCCGCGCATCGCCAACCCCCGCTGAAGCTATGCTCATCACGAACGACAGATGACCCGGAAATGAACTCAGATACGCCGTGCCCGGATCGAGCCGGAACAGCTTGGTCAGCATCCACCCCGTCAAGGCGATGATCACCACCAGTTCCACCGCCAACCCCAATAGGCTGATCGGCCAACTCCTGAGCAGCGTCAAACTATCAGGCGCCACGCTGGCGCCCATCGACATGCCGATCAGCACAAACGCCACATCCCGCACCCGCCCCGGCATGGCCACGGGCACCCCCGCCATCGCCGCTACCGTCACCGCCAACGCGCCACCCATCAACCAACCGGCAGGCAAGCCGAGCAATGTGGCGGCAAGCCCGCCAAGCGCGGCGATAAGGATGGTAATAAAAGGTGGGGTTAGCGCGGCGAGCAGTGGCATAGACAGTCTTTAGCAAAGTACCAAGACGACAGGGTGGTGGCCGGTGTTTTATTCGTCACCTCTGTCGCCCCACTTCCGGTGTCACCCCGGCCTTGAGCCGGGGCCCATCCTGAGATCGCTTCACACCCACGATCCCGTTAAAGACGCAGCAACCAAGCCCATCCATCTCAAGATGGATCCCGGCTCAAGGCCGGGATGACACCACGGGTGGTGTGGCATCTGTGCTCATGAAACGACCGGCAAAGCCCGCTCCGCCAGCCGCACCCAATAACTGGTTCCCACCGGGATCACCGCGTCATTGAAATCATAGCCATTGGTGTGCAACTCGGCACTGTCCCCGTTCCCCAGGAATATATACGCCCCAGGACGCTGCTCCAGCATGAACGAGAAGTCCTCGCCCCCCATGGATGGCGGCGCATTGTCATCGACGCGCTCGGGGCCTACCACTTCCCCTGCCACCTCGGCCGCAAACGCTGTCTGCTCTGGCGCATTCACAGTCACGGGATAACCCCGCGCATAACGCACGCTTGCGCTGGCGCCGAAGCTCTGGGCAAATTGCGGCACGAACTGATTGAGCCGCTCCTCGATCTGATCCTGCACCTCGAGATCCAGCGTGCGCACGGTCCCCGTAATCTTGGCGGTCTTGCTGATCACGTTGTCAGCCTCTCCCGCCTCGACCATCGTTACCGAAAGCACAGCGCTCTGCAGCGGATCGACATTGCGCGACACAATCGCCTGCAGGCCCGTGATCATGTTAGCCGCAACGATGATCGGATCGATCGTTGTGTGCGGCCGCGCCGCATGTCCGCCTTGCCCCGAAATGTCGATATAGAACCGGTCCGTAGCTGCCATGATCCCACCGGCACGGATTCCGAAATGCCCCACTGGCATGCCGGGCCAATTGTGCATGCCATAGAACTCGTCGATGGAGAACCGCTCCACCAGACCGTCCTCAAGCATGGCCTTGCCGCCCGCGCCGCCTTCTTCCGCTGGCTGAAAGATCAAGGCGATCCGCCCGTCAAAATTGCGTGTCTCCGCCAAATATTTTGCAGCGCCGAGCAGCATGGCCGTATGCCCGTCATGCCCGCAGGCGTGCATCTTGCCCGGAACGGTCGAGGCATAGGGCTTTCCGGTCCGCTCAGTTATCGGCAGCGCATCCATGTCCGCCCGCAAGCCAATCGTCCGCCCACTTGTGTTCTGTCGCCCATTGATAATGCCAACCACACCCGTACGGCCGATTCCCGTCACCACCTCGTCGCAGCCGAATCCCTTAAGCTTGTCCGCCACGATCCCAGCCGTCCGCTCCACCTCGTAGAGGATTTCTGGATGGGCATGAAAATCCTGCCGCCACGCGGCAATCTCGTCGGTAAACTCGGCAATGCGGTTGATAACAGGCATAAAAATTCCAGGGCAGTCGCTTCTGGGTCAGTGTCTCTGTCCCAATCCATACCGTCAACTCTAGCATGGATTGTCAGTCGCCACCTCCCCCTTCAGGGGGAGGATTAAGGTGGGGGTAGGTAGCTCTGTCGCCGGATGGATGCTCATCCAAGCTAAGCACAAGCACCCTTTTCCAACATTACTGCCGCTCCTAGCCCAAATTTCCCCCTGTGCGGCTTGCTCCTGCACCTCGATTTTGCGATGCAAGCGCCAACTCGCGGGAGCCACACATGAAAATCCTGGTCGCCATCAAGCGCGTCGTCGATCATAACGTCCGCATCCGGGTTCGCCCCGATGGCTCGGGCGTCGAAACGCAAGGCGTCCGCATGTCGATGAACCCATTCTGCAAGCACGCCGTGGAAGCCGCCGTGCAATTGAGCGAAGCCGGCCACGGCGACGAAATCGTTGTCGTGTCCATCGGTCCCAAGACCGCCAACGACGTGATCCTGACGGCTCTCGCCATGGGCGCGCATCGTGGCATCCTCGTCGAAACCGATGCCGAGCTCGAAACGCTCGTCATTGCCAAGCTGCTGGCCAAAGTCGTGGCGGAAGAAACCCCCGATCTTGTCCTTCTCGGCAAGCAATCGGTTGATGACGACAGCAACCACGTTGGCCAGATGCTGGCCGCCCTGACCGGCCGCCCACAGGCGACCTTCGCTTCCGAGATAAAAATCGTAGGGCAGGTGCTCGAGGTCACCCGCGAAATCGATGCCGGCCGCGAGACCATCGCTGTCCCGCTTCCCGCCATCGTCACGGCGGATCTGCGCCTCAACACCCCGCGCAACGCCGCCTTGCCGCAGGTCATGAAGGCCCGCTCCAAGCCCCTGGCCGTCCGTCCCGTTGCTGAGTTCGGCATCGATCTTACCCCACGCTTGACCGTTGAAAAGATATCCTCGCCCTCCGAACGTGTGGCAGGAAAGACCGTAAGCTCCGTTCCTGAACTCGCCGCTTTTATAGCCGGCGAAGTCTCGTTGATGGAGGCGCTATGATGAGCGTCCTCGTTGTAGCCGACCATGATCAGGGCCAACTCTCGCCCGCGACGGCGCGCATCGTCTATGCGGCGGCCCAACTTGGCCCGATAGACCTGCTGGTCATCGGGGAAAATGGGCAGAACATCGCAGAGCAAGCTGCCAAACTCGCCGGCGTCCACAAAGTGCTTTTAGCAGAAGCACTTAGCTTCACCGACACCGACCTCGCGCTGCTCGAAATGCTAGCTCAACGTTATCAGTACGTTATCCAGAGCGCAGCAAGTGTGGGTCGCGACAGGATACCTGCGCTCGCCGCCCGGCTGGACCTAATGCCCGTCACCGACGTGGTCGAAATCCTCGGCCCTAACCGCTTCGTCCGCCCCATCTACGCCGGCAACGCCCTCCAGACCATCACCGACAACCAACCCAAGCACATCCTGACCATCCGCGCTTCTGCCTTCCCCGCGGCCAAGACCGGCAATTCCGCACCGATCGAAACCCTTGCAAATACAGCTACTTCCGTGGCCCGGCTCATCGCCACTCATCGAACCGAAAGCGACACGCCGGACCTTTCCACGGCCCAGATCGTCGTCGGCGGCGGCGTGGCGCTAGGTTCCGCCGAAAACTTCCAACTCGTTGAGAAGTTTGCCAAAAAGCTAGGCGCCGCCATTGGCGCCACGCGCGCCGCCGTCGACGCCGGATACGCGCCCAATGATTGGCAAATCGGCCAGACCGGCAAGATCATTGCCCCCGATCTCTACATAGCAGTCGGCATCTCCGGCGCCCTCCAACATCTCGCCGGCATTCAAGGCGCCAAGAAGATCGTTGCCATCAACTCCGATTCCGAAGCTCCCTTGGTGAAACTCGCCGACGCCGCCCTGATCGGCGATCTCTTTGAGATCGTTCCACAATTGATCGACGAGCTCGACACACTCCTGCCTGGGCCCTGACTTTCTTCCAATTGCAAAATCCGCCATCCAGCCTATAACCACACCCGCCTCCCACCGGAACGACCCCACCTATGTTCGAGACCCTTTCCAAGGCCCCCGGCGACAAGATCCTGGCGCTCATGGGCGAGTATGCAGCCGACCAGCGCCCGACCAAGATCGATCTGGGCGTTGGCGTCTATAAGGACGAAAAGGGTGTCACCGCCGTAATGTCGGCAGTACGCAAAGCCGAGCAGCGTATTCTCGAAAACGAAAAAACCAAGACTTACCTGGGGATAGCGGGGAACAAGGGCTACGGCGCCGCGGTGCTCGACCTCGTCCTGGCCGATAGCGTCGACCGCTCGCGCGTCCGCATCGCCCAAGCACCGGGCGGCACCGGCTCACTCTGGGTGCTGATGCAGTTGATCAATCGCGCCCGGCCTGGTGCCACGGTCTGGGTCAGCGATCCCACCTGGCCAAACCATAATCCCATTGCCGAAAACTCCGGCCTCGTCGTCAATACCTATCCCTATTTCGACACCGAGACTCGTGGCGTAAAGTTCGCGCAAATGCTTGCCGCGCTAGACCAATTGAGGCCGCAGGACATCGTCCTGCTGCACGGCTGCTGCCACAACCCGACCGGCGCCAACCTCTCCCCCGTGCAATGGGACCAAGTTGCAGCCAGCCTCGCCCGCACTGGCGCTCTGCCCTTCATCGACCTCGCCTATCTCGGCTTCGGCGATGGCCTAACTGAGGATGCCTACGGCACGCGAAGAATCTTGTCCACGGTCCCCGAGGCTCTGGTAGCTTTCTCGGGTTCGAAGAATTTCGGCCTCTATCGTGAACGCGTCGGCGCAGCCATTCTCGTAGCCCGGGACGCCGCTCAGGCCGATATCGCGCAGTCACAACTGCTCAGCATCATCCGCGGCGCCTATTCGCAGCCCCCTGATCATGGTGCGGAGATCATCCGCACCATTCTGGAGGATGCGGAACTGCGCGCCGAGTGGGAAGCCGAGCTGAACGCCATGCGCGCCCGCATGATCCGCCTGCGCGAAAAGCTCAGCGAAGCCATCCGGCAGCGCTCCAATTCCAAGGATTTCGACTTCATCGCCGCCCACCGCGGCATGTTTTCGCTCCTAGGTCTCGAAAACAGCGTCGTTGAACATTTAAAAGCCGAGAACGGCATCTATATGATTGGTGACAGTCGCATCAATGTCGCCGGCATACCGGAAGATCGCGTCGGCGATCTGGCCGAAGCGCTGCTCAGCGCCATCAAGTAACGCAAGCGACTTGCCGCACGCCTTTGCCGTGCTAAACCATTTGCCCATTGGTTTCTTTGGGCCATTCAGGAGGGAATTATGAAGTTCTTCGTCGATACTGCCGAAATCAAGGACATCAAAGAGCTTTACGAATTCGGCCTCGTAGATGGCGTCACCACCAATCCTTCGCTGATCGCCAAGTCAGGCCGCGATTTCAAGGAAGTCGTTAAGGAAATCTGCTCGGTCGTACCCGGTCCGGTTTCGGCGGAAGTTGCCAGCCTTGAGTATGAAGGCATGGTTGCCGAAGGCGAGGTCCTCGCCAAGATTGCGGACAACGTCGTGGTCAAGCTCCCCCTGACACTGGCTGGCCTCAAGGCCGCCCGGGCGTTCAAGGACCGCGGCATCAAGACCAACGTGACTCTTTGCTTTTCGTCGAACCAAGCCCTGCTCGCCGCCAAGGCAGGAGCCACCTACATCTCGCCGTTCCTAGGCCGGCTCGATGACATTAACCTCGATGGCATGGAACTGATCGAAAACATTCGTCAGATCTACGACAACTATAATTTCGAGACCGAGATTTTAGCCGCCTCGATCCGCACGCCTAACCACGTCACCCAGGCCGCTTTGGCCGGCGCTGACGTCGCGACCATGCCGCCCGCCGTCATTCGCAAGCTGGCCGACCACCCGCTCACCAATGCCGGCATCGACAACTTCGTCAAAGACTGGGCCGGCACCGGTCAGTCAATCCTCTAGGCTCAATCTGCCTCCACAAGCGCGATGTCACCCCGGCGCAGGCCGGGGTTCATCATGATGTGCAGTTCCGCCCAAAGCTATTAGCTTGGTTCCGCTCTCCGCCGGAATGATACCGAGGCCACCCCCAATCATGGCCGATACCGAACTCGCCTCCGCCATCAAATCCGCTCTCGCCGACGTGGAAATTCCCGGCGGCGGTGACCTTGCAAGCTATGCCGGCCTCTCCGAAATTATCGTCACGCCTTCCGCCGTCGCCTTTGCCATTGCCGTGGCCTCGGGCATGGAGGCTTCCTACGGCCCCGTCCGCGAGCAGGCCCAGCAGGCTGCCCAGAAAATTGCCGGCACCCGCAAGATCATGGTCTCGCTCACTGGCGGCAAACCGCCAGCTGGTCCTACTTTTTCCCATGGCAAGCCCGTGCCCGCCGGCAAGACCAAGGTACCCGGCATTAAGCACATCATCGCCGTCGGCTCAGGCAAAGGCGGCGTCGGCAAATCCACCACTGCAGTCAACCTGGCCCTTGCCCTTCAAGCCGAAGGCCTACAAACTGGTATTCTCGACGCAGATCTATACGGCCCCTCGCTGCCCAAACTCCTTGGCATCGAAGATCGCACCGCCATCCGCGACGACGGCATCTTCACTCCCCACGACGTCTTCGGCTTAAAAGCCATGTCCATCGGTTCCATGCTGGTAAAGGACCAGGCGGTTGTCTGGCGCGGTCCCATGGCGACGGCGGCTTTGCGCCAATTGCTGCGCGAAACCGCCTGGGGCGAGTTGGACGTGCTCGTTATCGACCTGCCTCCGGGAACGGGCGACATCCACATCTCCCTGTTCCAGCAGAACGAAGTTGACGGTGTTATCATCGTCTCGACCCCGCAAGACTTGGCGTTGATCGACGCCAAGAAGGCCATCGACATGCTCCGTCGTCTCGGCGTCCCGCTTCTCGGCCTTATCGAAAACATGAGCTATTTTATCGCTCCAGATACTGGCATCCGCTACGATATCTTCGGCTCCGGCGGCGCTGAGCAAACGGCCGCAAAACTCAACATGCCGTTCCTCGGCGCCATCCCGCTAGTCATGGCGATCCGCGAAGGCTCCGACCTCGGCCAGCCCCCGATGGTTGATCGCCCTGATGGGCCCGAAGCCGCAGCCTTCCGCGCCATCGCCCGTCAGCTACTAGGAAACACACCAGCCCTGCGGAACTGAGCTGCGCCTAGAACATTAAGGGAACAATCCAACGAGGTTTCCCCATGTCTGACTCCAATCCAAAAACTGCCGACACGCCCAATTCCAACACCGAAAAGAACCCTGACGATTGGACCACTGGCGACGAGCCGATGACCGGCGCGCAAGGTTCATACCTCAAGACGCTAAGCGAGCAGGCTCATGACGACACGGCCTTTGCCGAGGATCTGACCAAGGCCGAAGCCTCCAAGCGCATCGATGCCCTGCGCCAAAAGCTGGGTCTTTAAGCTACAAGGACTTGTCTTTTTGCTGGTTGACAGCGAACAGATGGTTCGCAGCCATGCCTTGACTTGAACGCCCATGTCGCCACACTCCAAGAGCAGTTGTCTTCCCAAGAGCGTTAACGCAAAAACAAACCCGCACCGTGGAACCAAAACCCGGTGTGGAACTTGCGCTTGAGTTATCTGGGAGGAAACCACATGAAGTCTTTGTTCGCCGTCCTGGCTCTTGCCGCCGGGTCGCTCACTCTTGCCTTGCCTGTTACCGCACAGTCCAATTTCCCTAACAAGTCCATCAATCTCGTCGTGCCCTTCGCGGCAGGCGGCTCCACGGATCTGGTTGGGCGTGTCGTCGCGGAAGCCATGTCGGCCCAATTGGGCCAGCAGATCCTAGTGGTCAATCAGGCCGGTGCCGGTGGCGTGCTGGGAGCGACTGCCGTGTCAGATGCCGCGCCCGATGGCTATACGATCTTGATGGGCACCATCGCCACTCATGCGCTCAGCGCCTCGCTTTACGAAACGCCGCCATTCGATCCCGCTGCTGATTTCGCGCCCATTTCCTTGTTGGTCACAGTGCCAAATGTCCTGCTGGTCAACCCGGATTTCCCGGCCAACACGGTCGAAGAACTGATCGCCAAGCTCAAGGCGGAGCCCGAGACCCACGCTTATGCCTCGTCGGGCAATGGCACGCCGCTGCATCTTTCCGGCGAACTCTTCAAATCAATGACCGAAACGGACATGGTCCATGTTCCCTACCAAGGCTCCGGCCCCGCTCTGGTTGATGCCCTATCAGGCGCCGTTCCAATCATTTTCGATAATCTTCCCTCCGCTACCGAGCACATGAAGGCCGGCACCCTGCGCCCTCTCGCCGTCACCACGCTCGAGCGCGCCACCAGCTTCCCCGATGTGCCCACCATGGAAGAAGCCGGCGTGCCCGGGTACGAAACCAATACCTGGAACGCGCTGTTTGCCCCAGCTGGCACGCCGCCCGAGATCGTTGCCAAGCTCAACGACGCTGCTGTTGCTGCCGTCAACGATCCGGCCGTTAAAGCGCGCCTTGCCGAAGTCGGTGCCACCGTTGTCGGCTCCAGCTCAGAGGAATTGGCCGCGCACGTCGCCAGCGAAGTCGCCCGCTGGAAGCCGGTCATCGAAGCCGCCGGCGTCAGCATTCAGTAGGCAAGGATGGTTGGGGCAATCCATGCCAGCTTTACGGGATGGATTGCCCGATCTCAGGCAACCGCGCCGCCACTAATTCCTGCGTCAGCCGGCGCTGCGGTTGGGCAAAAATCTGCTCAGACGCACCTTCTTCAACGATGCGCCCAACTTCCATCACCAACACCCGGTCGGCCATGGCACGCACCATGTCGAGGTCATGGCTGATGATCAGATAAGTCAACCCAAACTCCGCCTGCAACCGTGCCAACAGCGCCAGCACTTCGCCACGCACGGAAACATCGAGAGCCGAAACCGGCTCGTCCAGCACCAGCAGCTTAGGCCGTGTCACGAGCGCCCGAGCAATTGCCAGCCGCTGCCGCTGCCCGCCTGAAAACTCATGCGGATACCGCTCTAGCATTTCTGCCTTAAGACCCACGGCCGCCACCGCACTGCTGGCACGCTCCGTCACCTCGGCCGCGCTCAGGCTTGGCACCAGCCGTAGCGGCTCAGCCACCGAAGCGCCGATGGTCAGCCGAGGGTTGAAGCTACCGAACGGGTCCTGGAACACCAGCGACACATCGCGCCGCAGCGCCTTTGGCAAGTCCCTCCCACGATAACCCGTTCCGTTAAGACGCATCGTTCCAGCGCTGGCGCTATCCAGTCCCACAACAATCTTTGCCAGCGTTGTCTTGCCACATCCAGACGGCCCGACAAGCGCCAGGCACTCTCCCGATGATACTGCAAAACTGACATCGTCAACCGCGCGTACAGGTTTTTCGCGCCAATGGAGCAAACCGCCCTGCCGATAAGTGCGCGAGACTCTATCAACTTCCAACAGCGTCGCCCCGCTTGCTCTTGGCGTCCGAGCAGCTACATCAAACCGGGATGCCGCCACCAGCCGATGCGTATAGTCCTCCTTGGGCGCCGCGAACACGGCGCGCGTGCTGCCTGTCTCGACTACATGTCCCTTGTGCATCACCAGAACGCTGGAACACAGTGCCGCCACGGCCTTGAGGTCATGGCTAATGAAAAGAAGCGCCATGTGCCGTCGGGAGCAGATTTCGGCGATCAGGTCGATGATCTTGCGCTGCGTGATCAGATCAAGTGCGGATGTCGGCTCATCGGCGATCAGCAACTCCGGTTGGCTGGCCAGCGCCATCGCAATCATTACGCGCTGCCGCTGCCCGCCCGACAATTGATGGGCGAAACGCTGCCCATGCTTTTGCTCCAGCCCTACTTCCTCGAGCAGGTAAGGCACGTTCAGTTGCGCGCTGTCGCTGCGGTTGAGCCGAATCGCTTCCTCGATCTGCTCACTTACCCGCACCAGCGGATTAAGCGCCGTCATTGGCTCTTGGAACACCATGCCGATCCGCTTCCCACGCAGCCGCGCTATGGCGCGCTCTTCCTGGGGTAGGGGAGCGCCATCGAAGTAGATCTCGCCGCTGGGCATTGCGTTCTCCGGCAGCAAGCCCGTCACGGCCATGGCTGTCAGGGTCTTGCCCGATCCGCTCTCGCCGACGATCCCGAACCGCTCGCCGCGCTCCAGCGCAAAGCTGATGCCTGTAACGGCCGGCACATCGCCGAAGCGCACCGAGAGGTTGCGGACCTCAAGCAAAGACATGGGCCCGCCTTTGCCGCAGGCGCGGATCGATCGCATCGCGCAGCCCGTCACCGGCAATATTAAGCGCAATGACGATCAAGACGATACACACACCCGGCACCAAGGTTAGCCAGGGATGGATCAGAAACACGCCCTGCGCATCCTTGAGCATCAGCCCCAGGCTCGTAGCCGGGGGCTGGGTACCGAGCCCCACGTAGCTGAGGCCCGCCTCCGACAGGATGCCGAGGGAAAGCTGTATCGTCCCCTGCACGATGATCAGGCTCATAATGTTAGGCAGCAGGTGGCGCAGCGCAATCATGCCGTTGCCCAGTCCCGCCAGCCGTGCAGCCGCAACGAAGTCGAGCGTAGCGATGCTCAGCGCACCACCCCGCGCCACCCGCGCAAAGACGGGGATGTTGAAGATACCGATGGCGATGATCGCGTTGGTCGCGCCCGGCCCGATCAGCGCCGTAATGAGAATGGCCACGACGATTGCTGGAAACGCAAAAACGAAATCCGACAGCCGCAACACTAGCCATTCCACCGCGCCGCCCCATGCCGAAGCAGCCAGCCCCAGCGGCACGCCGATGCCGGCACCAATGGCAACGGCCATCGATGCCACCAGGAAGCTCGTATAGGTCCCCGCCATCACCAGCGAAGCCATGTCGCGCCCTAAATTGTCGGTCCCTAGCCAATGCTCAGGCGAAGGGCCAAAGAAACGTCGGGAGATGACGATCTGCTCGATTGGATAGGGCGTCCACACCAGTGACAGCAGGCCCAGCACCGCAAACAGCAGCGTTGCTCCAAGCCCAACCATTAAGCTGGGGTGGCTCAGCACATGTCTCATGGCGCGCTCCGTTCCCGCAGGCGCGGATCGACTAGCGCATAGGCAATATCGGTCACGAGCATCGTTGCAGTTACCGCAAGAACCAAGATGATCGTTGCGCCGCGCACCAGGATCAGGTCGCGCTCCGAAATGGCCGTAAAGATCAGCCTGCCTAGCCCCGGCAGGTAAAAGACGTTCTCGACAATGATCGTCCCAGCCACAAGAAACGCAAACTGCAATCCCAGGATCGTTAACACAGGCAACAGCGCATTGCGCACCCCGTGGCGCCAAACGGCCTCGCCCATGGTCAGCCCCTTAGCTCGCGCAGTCCGGATAAAATCTTGTCCGCTCACCTCCACCAGCGCCGTCCGCATCACCCGCGCCAAGATCGAGGCTTGCGGCAGCGCCAGGGCAATGCTCGGCAAGACCAATCCCCGGAACGCCAGTCCCGCATTCTCGTCCCACGGCGTGAAGCCTCCCGGCGGCAACCAGCGCAGCACCACCGCAAAAAGCAATGTCAGCAGCATTCCAAACCAGAAATTAGGGATAGCCACCCCCGTCTGCGCCAGGACCATGATGCCCGTATCGAGCGCCTTGCCCCGCCGCCGCGCCGCGATGACCCCGAGCGGCAAGCCAACAACGATGGAAATGATCATGGCAAGCAGCGCCAGCGGCAGCGTCACGCCGAGCCTTTCCCAGATCAACTGAGCCACCGGCGCCTGCTGGGTATAACTAAGGCCAAAATCTCCCCGCGCCATGCCCCAGATCCAACCGAAAAACCGGACATGGGCCGGCGCATCGAGCCCCAATTGCGCCCGCAAATGCGTGAGTTTCTCGGGCGTCGCGCTGATGCCGAGGATAAACTGCGCCGGATCGCCCGGCAGCAGGTCAAGGAGCAAGAAAATTACCAGCGCCGCCACAAAGAGCGTCACCGCGAACCCAACAATACGGCGCAGGGCAAAACCGATCATGCGGATAGGAGAGGGGAGCCTGCCCCTTTCACACCATTATGGGCAGGCGGTTCACTCCGCCCAGCGGATATCGCGCAGCACCAGCCCTTCAATAGGCGAGTTCTGCCACATTCCGCTAAGCTTGGCATTCCAAACCCCGGTCTGTGCCAGCTCGAACAGGTAGCCATTGACCGCATCGTTCGCGAGGATCGTTTGCGCCTCAATTGCCAATTCCTTGCGCCGTGCTTCGTCGGTCGTGCCATTGAGTTCGGTGATCAGCGCCTGGAACTGCGGATTGTCGTAGCCGAAATAGTAGTCCGGGTTGGCGTAATTGCCAATGTCGAATGGCTCGACATGGCTGATGATGGTCAAGTCGAAATCATGGTTGGTGTAGACGTCCTCCAGCCATCGGGCGAACTCAACATTGATCAGTTCAAGCTTGATGCCAACTTCGGCAAACTGGCTGGCAATGATTTGCCCGCTGAGCGTCGCATACGCCACGGGCGGCAACTTCAAGGTCGCGCTAAACCCGTCCGGAAAACCGGCTTCCGCCAGCAGCGCCTTGGCCTTCTCAACATCATAGGGATAGGTGTTTGTCAGATCGACGTAATACGGATTGTGCGGCGCAAACGGCGCCCCGATCGGCGTACCATAGCCATAGGTCGCACCGTCAATTATCGCCTGCCGGTCAAGCGCATGCGCCATGGCCTGGCGCACCTTAAGGTTGTCGAACGGCGGCTTCTTGTTGTTGGTCCCCAGGATCGTTTCACCCTCGGTCGTGCCGACGAGAATGTTGAACTGCGGATTGCCCTCGAAAACGCCGATGGCTTCCGCAGCAAAATTATTGGTACCGTCGATATCTCCGGCCAGCAAGGCATTGGTCATCGTCGCTACATCACTGATGAACACATAAGTGACCTTGCTCAACTGCACCGGCTCGCCCCAATAAGGCGCATAGGCTTCCAGCTGCACTCGGCTGCCCTTGTCCCATTGCAGGAAGGCAAACGGACCCGTGCCGATCGGCTCGTTCGCATTGTTATCAGCACTTTCCGGCGCCACAATCACGGCATCACCACGGCCTAGATCGAACAGGAACCGGCCGATTACCTCGCTAAGCTTGATCTCTACGGTCAGCGGGTCGATTACGCTCACCGAAGCAATTGGAGCATAGAATTCCTTGTGCGCATTGACGCTGTCGGGCGCGAGGATGCGATCAAAGGTAAACTTGACATCCTCCGCGTCGAAGGCGCTGCCATCATGGAAAGTCACGCCCTCCTGCAGCTTGAAGGTATAAGTCAATTGGTCCGGCGAAATGGTCCATTCCCGCGCCAGCCCCGGCTGTACCTCGCCGTTCTGGTCGACCCGGGTCAGCCCTTCGAAGATGTTCTGGTAAACGACAATATCGATAGCTTCAGCGGCGCCAGCAGTCGGGTCGAGAATCGGCGGCTCCAGGGCCACACCGATGCGGATCTCGGTTGGCTGCGCCAGCGCTACGCCGGAAACCGCCCCCAGCAGCGCCACGGCCAACCCAAATGATTTTGCGACACTACTCATTGATCGTCCCCACGCTGCGCGGCTTTGCGCCTTGGCTGCATCATATAGGGCAGGGCCACTAACATGGCAGCGCCCTTCGCTGTTATACTTTCCTACGATCCCCAAGGCGCGTAGCAAGAATAACCGGCACAAGCCCGGCCAGCACAATAAACAACGCCGGCAGCGCCGCTTGCGCAAAAAGCCCGACATTTGCCCGCGCATAGACCAATGTCGCCAGCGTGTCGATTCCCAGCGGCCGCAACAAAAGCGTCGCGGGCAATTCCTTGACGATCTCAACGAAAACCAGCGTCGCCGCGCTTAGAAGTGCCGGCATCAGCGTCGGCAGATCGATGCGGAACAGCAGTTCTAGCCGCTTGGCTCCCAATACTCGCCCCGCATCGAGCATGGCATCGCCACGCTTCTTCATCGCGGCTTCAAGCGTTGAATGGCTGACGGCAAGAAACCGGATGGCATAGACATAAAGCAGCGCGGCCATCGACCCCGACAGGATCAGCCCGGGCCGCCAATCGGCAAGCGCCATGGTCAGCCGGTTGATCCACAGATCTGCCTGCCCAAGCGGCTGCAGCAGTCCCAGGGCAAGCACCGTCCCCGGAATGGCATAGCCCAGCGTCGCCAGTCGGATCGCGCTCTTGGCGCTGCCATGCGCAGCATGCGCCAGCTTTGCCGCGCCAAGGCCGACAAGTACCGTGATGATCGCTCCGAGGCTTGCCAGAGTGATGGTTGGCACGAGCGCTGCAATGGTCATGCCGATCGTGTCTGGCTGTGCCAATCGGAGCGCCAAATAGAGTAGTTGCCCAACCGGTATTCCAAAGCCCAACGCAAACAGCGCAAGGCAAATGCTGAACGCCAGCCAGCGCCGTCCACCCCGCAAGACCTCGCGTGCCGGCGGCACGCGGCTGTCCCGCCGCCCCAAATAGACCCGGTCTCTCCGCGCCTGGTTTTCGGCAATGATCAGCAGCCCAATCACCAGCACCACCATAACGGCAAGCTGCGCCGCGCCGCCAAAGTCCGATCGGTTGATCCAGGTCGAATAGATAATGGCCGTGATCGAGTTGATGCCGAAATACTGCACCGCCCCAAGATCGTTGACCACCTCCATCATGGCCAGTGTTACGCCCACCACCAGCGCGGGCCGCGACAAGGGCAGGGTTACATTAAAGAACGTCCGCATGCCCCCAGCGCCCAGCGTCCGTGCCGCGATATTGAGCGATGTAGATTGCATGAGGAAAAACGCCCGGCACGCCACATAGACGTATGGGTAAAGCACGCTTGATAGCACTAGAACCGCGCCCCAGTCGCTGCGGATATCGGGAAACCAGTAATCCTGCAGCGTTGCTGCCCCGCTAACCGCGCGCAGAGCGCCCTGCAATGGCCCAGTAAAACCCAGGAATTCGACGTAGGCATAGGCCGCAAGGTAAGTCGGCACGGCGAGTGGCACCACCAACGCCCAATCGAACACCCGCCGCAGCGGAAACTCGTAATGCGTCACGAGCCAAGCCGCAACGAGCCCTACCGCACCCGTGACGATCCCGACCCAAACCATCAACTGCCCGGTTTCACGCAATGCGGTGGGCAGCATCGTCGCTGCCAGTCCGTTGCTGGCGCCAAGCGCTCCTAGCGCTGACCACCCTAGCCAGATGATCGGCAGGCCCATCAGACATGCCAGCAAAAATGCTGCAACCGGCCGGGCTATTGCCGGGCCGGTTGCTTCGCTTTGCGATGCGGTAAGTGCGATCAAGCTCGTCGGGTCTTAGTTCTGCGCGCCTTCGTTGAACTTGATCTCGTCCACCAGGGCTGCAGCCTCGTCACGATAGGCCGCCACTTCGGTCAACGGCGTGTCGACCGGCTTCAGCGTGCCCCAACTCAGGGTTAGATCCGCTGGCGACACCGACGGCACGACGGGGAATTCGTAATTGGTGTCGGCATAGATCGCCTGTGCTTCGTCCGACAGGAGGAAGGCAATCAGCGCATTGGCATTTTCGGCATTGGGCGCATACTTGGCGATGAAACCGCCCGCCACGTTGACCTGCGTGCCTTCGCCCTCGGCATCGGGGTAGATGATGCGCGCCGATGCGGCCCATTCCTTCTGCTCAGGCTCGGCTTCGTTGTTCAGCATCACGCCCATGTAATAGGTATTGGTGATGGACAGATCGCACGTGCCGGCCAGGATGTTCTTGACGCCTTCGCGGTCGCCGCCGGTTGGCGGATAGGCAAGATTGTCGCGCACGGCCGTGAGCCAGGTGCGTGTTTTATCCAGCCCATGCTCGGCAATGCGCTGCGCAATGAGCCCAATATTGTAAGGGTGGTCGCCTGGGCGGGTGCAAACACGGCCCTTCCACTCTGGCGTGGCAATGTCGTCGTAGGAGAGCGAGGTCGCATCGACCCGGTCTTTTGATACGTAGAATACGCGGGCGCGCAGCGACAGCGCCGTCCACTGTCCGTCATTATCGCGGAATGCCTCGGGCACACGCTCGGCGAGCACCGGTGTCGTGATCGCTTGGGTCAACCCTTGCTCTTCGGCACCCACCAGATTGCCGATATCGACCGTCAGCACCACATCGGCTGGCGAGAGTTCGCCCTCGGCCGCGACGCGCTCAAGCAAGCCGTCACCAGCGTAGAGAACATTGGCCCTGATGCCGGTTTCTTCAGTGAATTGGTCCAGCAGCGGCTGCAGCAAGCTCTGCTCGCGGTAGCTGTAAATATTGACTTCGCCGCTCTGGGCGAATGCGGGGGCGGCAAGGCCGGCCAGCGCAACGGAGCCCAACAGGGCAACGGCAAGGCGCGTGGTCTTGGTCATGTTTGTCTCTCCCAGGTGATGCAAGGCTTCAATCCTTGCTCAGACAGCACGGCTTCTGGCCAACATGACTGCGTTTGTCAACAAAGCGCAGACAAGAAAATGAGCCCAGTCTAGAACCGTTCAAGACTAATTGGAGCAAGGCCTTGGATTCATGAACATTGCGTCACGGAAGCCTTTTTGCCGCAGATCAGACAAATGCCGAGCAATCTACTCGGCGACGCCGGAAGACTTTTGCGACTCCACAAGGTCGGCCGGAATAAGCAGCGTAAACAGCAGCCCTCGCTCACCTGCCGGGTCGACCGAGAGCGAAAACGTGTTAACTGCCAACAGCGAGCGTGTCAGCGCCAAGCCAACACTGGATCGCACCGGCGCCAGCGCCTGCCCATCGCGCCCAACACCATCGCGGAACACGACAAACCGCTCCGCCATGTCCACTGCATTGCTTGAACTATCGCGGACATGCACCGAAATAGCTCCGTCATCCTCGAGCTTGGCCGAGATAACGACCGCGCCGCCCGTGGGGCTCTGGTCAATTGCGCTCGCCAGCAGGTTCAGCACAGCTTGCTCGAGCGACGCCCGGTCCGCCGTCACTCGTGGCAGGCTCTCCGAGATTGCATTGCGCAGAATAACCCGCGCGTTGTTCGCCTGCGAGCGGATGCGCACCACGCAATTTTCCAGCAACGTTGTCAGATCGATACTGGACCGCTGCGGCAGATAGCGGCCGTCCCGCAGCCTTGCGTAATTGTCCAGCTCGTCCACGAGCGCCGCAATATCTTGCCCCGCCGTAACGATATCCTGCGCATAGCCGGAGAACGGCTTGTCTTCCTGACCTCCGAAGGCCTGCGCCCGCAGCAATTCAGCAAATCCGATGATTGTATTAAGCGGCCGCCGTACTCCACGGCTGATCCGAGCTAGCAAAGCCGGGTCGGCCTCTACAGGCCCAGCGATCCGCGCCGGCGCTGCATCCTGCCCACGCACGAAACCGAAATAATTGGTTACGACGCCCGCCTGGCCTTGCGCGAACAACACAATCTCGGCCGATCCGCTGCCCGCCCGCAGACTCAGGAAAGGTCGCTCATTTTCGGCAAAGCGCGCCGGCCGTTCCAGGAATTGCTGCAGTGCCGGTAATTCGCGCGGCGCGATCACTGCCGATAGCGGCTTGCCTTCGAGCGGTCCCTTCGCATCGAGCAGCAGGGATGCGCGCGGCGTCACTGCGCTCAGCACGCCCGTCCTCGTTGCCTCGAAGAAGCCGTCCCCACGCAGTTCCGATGCCGTTTGCGCAAAGGCACGCACCGCCGCCTCATGACCGGTACGCACCTCGGTTGCGCTGGCGGACAGCATCAGGGCAGGGCGCCCTTGCCACGAGATTGACTGCAGTCGCGCCGTCACCGGCACCAGCGTTCCATCCCGCTGCACCAGATGGTTCACCGGCCCGGCATCGTGCCCTTCAGGACCCGCCGCCGGAAACACTGCCGCAAGCCCCGCTTCCCGCAACGCCTCGACTGAATTGTACCCCACCATCTCGGTGATGGCGCGGTTAGCAAACAAAACCTGCTGATCGCGGAACACCAGAATGCCAAGCGGCAGCCGGTTGAGAACCAGCGTTTCCCCACCCAGATTGATCAAGGCACCGCCACGCTGCGCCTCGCTGGTCAATGCTGGCGGGGGCGCGGGTTCACTCACCCTGTCGTTCAAAATGCGCGAGAGCTCGTCGAAATTATAGCGCGACACCCGCTCGACAGTCTCGATATCCGCCGGCTCCGGCGCAATGATCTCGACCGCCTCTGGAGCAGCTTCCACGGTCTCACCGACACCATCGAGAGCTTCCAGCATCGGCACATCCGCCTCTGCATCCGATACGGGCGCCAACTCTTCCGGCGCTATCTCGCTCACCTGTAGCGGCTCACCTGCCGGCAAATCATCCGCATGCGCCGCCTGCGCCCTTATCGCATCATCAGCCTCGGTCAAAGGTGTAAAGAGCGCATCGTCCGACGCCAATTGCTCCATCAGCCGGCTTAATCGGCTCCCGGTCTGCTCGGGATCGCCGGGAACATCCTCGACTATTGCCTGCTCGGTATTGCCCTCAAACTCAGTCTGATCCTCGGTGGCTACCGGCTCGGGTTCTGCCTCGGCGAAGACCTCAGCTGGTGCAACGGATTCGCTTTCCGCCTCCCGCCAGCTCTCCAGCTCGCGCTCATAAGCACCTTCCTCGGTATGAACCGCAACAGGCTCCGGCGCGGCCGTTACCTCCACTTGCGCGTCTATCGCCTCTTCGGCAGGCGCCTCGACAGCTGGGCTCTCGTGCGCCGCCACCTCAGGCGCAGGCTCATGACTGATCTCCGGAACCGGCAGATCTTCCTCTGTGGCTTGCGCGTCTTCCACCGGGGCTGGTTCTTCAACCGCGACAATCGGCGACTCGGCTACCTGCTCTTGGCGCGCCGCCTCAAGGATTTCCTGCTCGATCGGGTCGACCCCAACGATCAGCAGCGCTGTTTGCCCACCCTCCCAGAGTAAGGGCGTCGCTGCACACGTGCTCGAAACCGGCTTCTCGCCCGCCAAAAACTGAATGCGTGCCAAACTGGTCCGCCCGGGCGACCCCAGCCGGATATTGCGCGCAACCTGCCCTTTGATCGGCACGGCAAGTGCTGCGCGCTTCAGTCCATGCTTTTTGAGCTTGGCCAGAAACAGCTCTGCGGCTCCATTGTGCCACAGCAGTGTCTGACCGTCTGCGGACCACAGCCAGGCCGGGCGCGAATCCGTTGCATGCTGCTGCACGCGCTCCGCGCTCGGCGATGTGATCCAGTCACCATCCATCAAAAACTAATCTACTCCACAACAGGACGGCTCGATAACGTACCATTCCGGCACAATTAATGCCGGAACATTAAGGTTTATTCACTATCGCGCTATTGGACAGCGGTCCAGCATCCCTCACTATACAAGGCGTTCCATGTGGTCACATGGTTAAGCCAGCCGCCGGGTGTTCGCTCCCTCCCCCGTGGCCGGGCACATGCCCCTTCTACTCAAACTGGTGCTGCCAGAGCAAAATCGGTGCTTGTCATCGCAATTTTCTCGCCCTATGTTCCGCGCGCTTCGGGAGCGAGCCTTTGGCCTCCCGTTCGGCTATGCCGCCTTAGCTCAGTTGGTTAGAGCGCTAGATTGTGGATCTAGAGGTCCTCGGTTCGATCCCGAGAGGTGGTACCATTCTTCACACTGTCCCGGCAGCTTTTCTAGCGCGCTATGCGCAAACTGGTAATGTTGTTGCCGATTTCCTGGAATGCCGTGCGCAACTCTGCGCCATTGGACGCGAGGTAAGCATGCGTGGCTGAACTCGCGCAATCCTTCATCAGGTTTTGCGCGTCTGGCGTGTTGTGGATTTGGAAACCTACCGTGTAGACAACGATGCCTGCTTCCTTCATGGCCGCGCAGTATTGCCGAGCCTGGGGGTATGGAAGCCCGTTCGGTGCGTTGCAGTTGATCTGATTGGAGACATTACCGCTACCCGTGGTCGAATTCTTCGCAATTACGCCGTTGCAATAGACACTGTTGAACTCACCATCTGTCATGATAATCGCGGCCTTGAGCAGGTTTGCCTGCGTGTATTGCCCCGGCTGGCGCCCGGAAGGCCAGAGATAGCTGAAGTTTGGCGACAGCATATACCAACTCCAGGCAACGCCCAAATGCCCGCCGGTCGATCCGCCTGCGACCAGCGCATCTGCCGCTGCCTTCAACGTAGTGCGACTGGACGTCAGCGGAATGATCGTGCTGGTGAGGCAATAATTTTCTGAATGAGGATAATTGCGCCCAAGCAGGGTTGTCGAAGGACCTTTGTCGTTCCAGGCATTCGTGATGCGTTCCGTGGCACAGGTACTCAAGGGGAAGGTTAGCCAGTCACCTCCGCTGTTTTGAAAGCGGTAATAGGTACAGAACTCGGACCGGTTTTGCCATGTGCAATGAAGCCGGCCAGTGTTGGCAATGTGGGTCCCGCCACCGCCTGCCAGTGATCCCTTCAGGATTGCCGTGTTCGTGGTGACGGACGTCAACTCATAGGTCTTGTTGTTCAGGCCGGTCAGCCCGCCCACGTCGGTAACATGGGCAAACGCCCCTTCCTGAAATTGATGATTGTTGGATGTTACCTCCACATCGCACTGAGAAAACAAGCACTTGGTGACAGTTCCGCTGTTGGTATAGGTTGAGTAGCTTGAGCCAGAGCTGTTTACGCCGGACAGCTCGAAAGTGTTCGTGCTCTTGTGGACAACCTGGAAAGCTTTGTTGTTCAGCTGGGTCATGCCGTTGACCCCTCTGATGTACACCCAATCGCCGGTGCTGAATCCGTGACCGTTGGCAGTAACAAGTGCCCGATTGGCTTTCGTGATAGCGCTGATCGCTTTGGCCGACCCATTCGCCCAAACGGCACTTTGTATATCTCTCGGCTGCCGTGGCGTGCCGCGCACCGACTCTGCATAGGTGCCGACGTTCACCGCTTGCGAATAAGGCACGATCGCCAGCTTGGAATAGTACGGCTCCTGCTCGTCCTTCACCAGGATGTCTATGAGATCCTTGGTTGCGACTTTCAGATCCGCCAACCGCTGCCCCGTCATCGATCCAGTCGTATCGAGAGCCAGCGAGATTTCCACATCGAGTGGCCGGTGCATGGCCTGAGATACGATCCGGGCGCCCAGTCTAGGAACGCCGACCAATTGCACGAAGTCGGTCGGCATTGAAAAGTTTCCGCTCAGCAGCAGGGAGCCTTCCTTCACGTTGATTTCGATGCCCAGGGTCTCGTCGAGCTCTACCCGCGGGTCACCGATCCGCTCCACCACCAGAGCTCGGGCATCCGCCTTGATAGTGGCTTCGGAGTAGTTCTTTTCAAAAATCCTGGGTTGGAGGGCCAATGCCGCGGCATCAAGGGCAATCTGCGCCCGGTCGCGCGTCTGAATCAGCCCGACATAATCCACTACCGCGCCGCTCAAGGCGACCAGCACGATGGCTGACAGACCGAAAATGATTGCAAACGCACCGCGCTCATCGTCTCTGAAACGGCGGACTAGATCAAATATTTGGCGCATGACGTAGTCACCCAGAATTCAACGGCCCAATGCTGAGCCAATGAAAACTGCCCGAAAAACCTTAGGAAATGACCACCACTTTCGTGTTCATTTTTACGCGTTCATAAAGGTCCATGACATCTTCATTGGTCATCCGGATGCACCCTGAAGAGACGTTTTGCCCGATGCTCCATGGCTCGTTCGTGCCGTGGATGCGGTACAACGTCGATCCGAGATAGAGCGCCCGTGCGCCGAGAGGATTATCCAGCCCGCCCGCCATGTGGCGCGGCAAATCAGGCCGGCGGCGCAACATTTCGGCCGGTGGTGTCCAGCTTGGCCATTCGGCCTTGCGCGTCACGCGGTGCGTGCCAGTCCATTCAAAGCCAGACTTTGCAACACCGATGCCGTAGCGCAGCGCGCGTCCATCCCCCAGCACGAAGTAAAGAAAATGCGCCCGCGTATCGACAATGATCGTGCCGCTGCGCTCGTGCGTCTCGAACCGCACGACCTGGCGGAGATAAACAGAATCCACATAGGCATTGCCGTGCAGCGCCAGGCCATGATGACGCGGCCGGTTCGGCGGCACGATAGTAATGCCCGGCGGTGGCTGGAAGCGCCACCCCGGCTGCAGTCCCTGCGCTTGCGCCGGAACAAGGCTCGTCGCCATCAACACGAGCGCCAGCGCGCTCCGCACCACCACACCAAGTTTCATCGCCATTCGCCTTGCCTTGCCTCATGGCCAAAAGGCCATTCCCGGCTGGCAAGTTCGCACGGAAAAGGGCAAGGAGCGGTGAAGCGGTGTGGTTAAGCCCCGCCCAAGACATATCGTTAGCAGATTGCTAATCTACAGCAGCACTGCATCTGCTGTGGCCACGGAGCCCGTCTTTGCCAATACGCGGCCCATGGCCCCGCCAAGCTGCTCGGTTGTAAACGGCTTGATCAGCACCTCGTCTACCCCAAGCTCGCGCGCCTTGGTGATATTGTCCCGGCTCGCATAGGCGGTCATCAGGATCACCGGCATGCTGCTTGCTGACCCGAACCGCTGGTCGCGCAAGACCTGCATCAGTCCCGATCCGCTGACATCGGGCATGTACCAATCCATCAGCATCAGATCGAAAGCCTGCTGCATCAGCAGCAGAATAGCCTCCGCTCCACCGGCCGCTTCCACGATTTGCCCCACGCCCAGCTTACGAAAACTCTGCGCCGATATGGCGCGCGCATAGGCATTGTCGTCCACGATCAAGGCGCGCACGCTTTTCGGAATAAGCAATCTTGCCCCCAACGCTCATGTCATTATCTGACAGGGCGCTTTCCCAAAATGCGGGTAATCGCCTAAGCACGGTCGATTAAGAATGGTAGGTGCCTAATGTCAATTGTCATAACTCCGGATACCTTGCCGCGCTGCCCGTGGGCAGGGGACGACGCGCTATACCGCCACTATCATGATCATGAGTGGGGCCGACCTGTCACATCGGAGACGCGCTTGTTCGAAAAGATCTGCCTTGAAGGCTTCCAGTCGGGTCTTTCATGGATCACCATCTTGCGCAAGCGCGAGCGCTTCCGCGAAGTCTTCCATGGCTTCGACATCGACCGCGTCGCAGCAATGTCCGAAGCGGATATAGAAACTCTGCTGCAAGACCCCGGCATCATCCGCCACCGCGGCAAGATCGCCGCCACAATCAACAATGCCAAGCGAGCCTTGGAAGTGCAGGCCGAGTTCGGCTCCCTTGCTACCTATTTCTGGCGCTTCGAGACCCCTCCCGAACACCGCCCCGATGACCTCACCTGGGAAAGTTTGCGCCGCCTTGCCCAAACCGAGGCCTCAAAGGCCTTGAGCAAGGATCTGCGGAAACAGGGCTTTGCCTTTGTTGGGCCAACGACTTGCTATGCTTTCATGCAAGCCATGGGTTTGGTCAACGACCACGTAGAAGGTTGCTTCTGCCGCCAGCAAGTGGAAGCGCAACGCAACGCCCTTGTCCGCCCCACCTAGGCAAGGCAAGCCCGTCTGTCTCCCATCCGCCACACAGTTGGCCCTCTGCGACAACCCGCCACATCACCCCTTGCGGATCACGGAATCGCGAGTTAGAAGATGCGCGTCCACAAACGCCAACCCGAGGGAGGCAGCGCATGACAGTCATGTTCAAACTCCATCAGGGTCCCACTATGCGACATTGGTCTTTAGGCTAAGGCCTACCAATTAGTCGTCATCCGGCAGTTTTCTGCCGTGGACACCTTCCTCACTACCAGACCGTGATGTGCTGAAACCGGGTCGTTCTACGTCCTGATTCCGCCCATCCATCACCAACTCAACCAGAGGCCGGTCCGCGTTCCCGCGCGCCCGGAAAACCGATATGGCTTACAATACTCTTCCCGAGGGCGGCGTCATTTTGCGCCTCGAGTTCTCTATCGCCGATGCCGTGCACCAGCGCGGCTTGATGTCCGTGTTGCTTACTGCAGTCAAGGCGTGGCTGAACAGGCCCCGAATGCCCGCTGATCTGCCCGCCTACCTCCGGGCTGATCTGGGCCTGCCCCCTGCCGCAAGCCCTGCCCATTGGCTGGACGTTCCGGCAACTATCCAGGTCCCACCGCCCTTGCGGAGACCCGGGATGTAACAGGAAGGGGGGCCGGATTTAATCCGGTCTCCCCAAAGACAACGTCTTTTTACAACAGAAATTAGCTGGCAAGGGGATGCTTGGAGTTCGATGACTTGAGCTTTATGTTCTTCACCACCACGACAGCACAATTTGAAGCACACGGAGCCTTGATGAATATCGACTCACGCCTGAGTTTAGTCGGATCCATGGAAAAGGCTGTTCTGGAAGGCGATCAGCCCTCGGTTGAGCGGTATCTTGCCAGCGACATCCGCTACACAGTTGGTGCGCGCCCAACTGTTGTAGGTCCTCGCGCTGTTATTTTGGCTGTGGCAGAACAGGAGAAGCTGGTTCATTGGGACGGCCACACCTTTATTAACGCGTGGCTAAAAGATGATGCACTCGTCGTTGAAGTCATCAGTCATTTCAAGCGTCTTTCCGACGGCCGGCAAATTCCTCTCCCCTGTACGGATATTTACCGTTTTACGGACAACCTCATCGTTGATTGGCGCGTGTACGCCGACATGGCGCCATTTACCGCACCTTAGTTCATCGGACGTCCTGTCGGTCCTGAGGAGCTCCATTGGACAGTGTCACCCACTATTAAACCTGTTGAAGGGCGTTGCCACGGTCCCGCCTTGTGCGAGGATGGGCCAAAGGAGCAACTGGCAACAATTTACATCTGCCGAAAGCACTCCTGACAAAACAAGCGCAATGTCACCACAGCTTTAGTTTGTCGCTTTCCCGTCTAAGAGCGACGTCAGTGACGCCTGTGCCCCGAAGCCCAACGCCTGTTGTTTCCACCACCCCGATCCGCTAGGAACGGCGCGACTTCCGTAAGGCTTTCCGATGACCGAAAAAACCAAGCTGATTACGCCACGCCTGCCACGCGGTTTTGAGGACCGCACGCCCGGCGAGATCGCGGCAGTCGATGTGATGATCGGCAAGATTAAATCGGTCTATGAGCGCTATGGTTTTGACCCCGTCGAAACCCCGCTTTTTGAGTTCACCGAAACCCTCGGCAAGTTCCTGCCCGATACCGACCGGCCCAATGCCGGCGTCTTCTCCCTGCAGGACGATGACGAACAGTGGATGAGCCTGCGCTACGATCTAACGGCGCCGCTCGCCCGCTATTTCGCCGAAAACTTCGAAACCTTGCCCAAGCCCTACCGCTCCTATCGGCAGGGCTACGTTTTCCGCAACGAAAAGCCGGGTCCTGGCCGCTTCCGCCAGTTCATGCAATTCGATGCCGACACGGTTGGATCAGGGGGCCCAGAGGCCGACGCTGAAATGTGCATGATGATGGCCGACGTCATGGATGCATTGGGGCTTGCCGGTAAGTATGTCGTGCGCGTCAACAACCGCAAGGTGCTCGACGGCGTCCTCGCCACTGCAGGCGTCACCTCCGACGAGCAAAAGCTTACCGTCCTGCGCGCCATCGACAAGCTCGATAAATTCGGCACCGAAGGCATCAAGCTCCTGCTCGGCGCTGGCCGCAAGGACGAAAGCGGCGACTTTACCAAAGGTGCAGGGCTCACACCCCAGCAAATTGAACCCATCTTGGCTTATGTCGACAGCGGCAACCCCGCCAACGGCGTTGAGCGCGGCTCGAACGCCCATGTCGTCTCTACGATAAACACGTTGGCCGGTCTTATCGGCGGCTCGGAAACCGGCTTGCAGGGCGTACAGGAACTCGCCTCCATCTTCGGGCTTGTCAGCGCCGCAGGCTTTGGTGGCCGCGTAATCCTTGACCCGTCCGTGGTGCGCGGGCTCGAATATTATACCGGTCCGGTGTTCGAAATCGAACTCACCTTCAAGGTCCAGAACGAAAAGGGTCAGGACGTCATGTTCGGCTCTGTCGGTGGCGGTGGCCGCTATGATGGCCTCGTTTCCCGCTTCCGCCGCGAACCCGTGCCCGCCACCGGCTTCTCCATCGGTGTTTCCCGCCTCGCTAACGCCCTCAAGCTTACTGGTAATCTCGGCGCCACCGAACCGGTCGGACCCGTTGTGGTCCTCGTCATGGATAAGGACCAGATGGCCGGCTACCAGGCCATGGTCTCCGAGCTCCGCAATGCCGGTATCCGCGCCGAGATGTTCCTTGGCAACACCAAGAACTTTGGCAAGCAAGTCGCCTACGCAGACAAGCGCAACGCCCCCGCTGTGATCATCGAAGGCTCCCAGGAGCGCGAAGCTGGCATCCTTCAGATCAAGGATCTGATCGCCGGTAAGGAGGCCGCCGCCGCCATCACCGACAACGCCGAATGGAAAGCCGCCCGCCCGGGCCAGTTCGAGATCAAGCGCCAGGACCTCGTCAGCGCCGTCCAAAAACTGCTGAGCGAGCAATGACCGGCGCCGCCGTTCGACGCGCCAATCTCGAAGCGCTAGTGGAAGCCCAGGGCGCCACCCGCGCCACGGCGCCCTTGCTCCTCCCCGCCGACCCATACTTCGACCTCGCCGGTGAAGAATTCGGCCGTCGCCTGCTCCTCACCACTGACGCGACCGGCGCTGAGCATTGCCTGCGCCCTGATTTCACTCTGCCGATCGTTCGATCCTACATCGCAGATGGTGTCGGCCGCCCCGCCGCCTTCTCATATCTCGGCCCAATCTTCCGCCAGCGCGAAACCGGCGCCGCCGAGTTCGACCAAGCCGGCATCGAACTCCTCGCCCAGCCCGATGGCGATATCGCGCTCGATCAGGTGCTGACCTTCGCTCGCGCCGCTTTGTCCATCTTCGGCGTCGTCCCCCACATTCGCCTCGGCGGCGTCGGTCTATTCGAAGCCCTGCTGGTCCAAGCCGACATGCCCACCGCCTGGCGCCCGCGCATCCGCAACCGCTTCGGCCACACCGAGGCGCTCGACAGGCTCTTAACCCGCCTCGAGGCCGTCCATGACACCCCACGCGAACAGCAGCCCAGCCGCGAAACGCTGATCGAGGATATCACCGCCCAAATGGTTGCCGCTGGCCTCAGCCTCTCCCAAGGCCGCACGCCCGAAGAAATCGCCGACCGCTATCTCGAACAGCAGGCACTCGACGCTGCCCATGTCCCGCCCGCAACGCTAAAGCTCCTGCGCGATTACCTCGCCATTTCCGGCCCCGTGCTGCAGGCGCTGACCCAGGTCGAAGCCCTTGCCCTCAAGCACAAGCTTATGCTCGGCGCCCCCATCCGCACCATTCGCCGTCATCTCAACGGCGTTGGCGAAGCCCGGGTCACCTTCGATGCTAGCTTCTCGCCGCGCCTGGATTATTATACCGGCATCGTTTTCGAAATGACCGGCGCCAATGGCGAGATCCTCGCCTCCGGCGGCCAATACGATCGTCTTTTGGAACGCCTCGGCGCCACCGCTCCCATAGCCGCCTCCGGCTGCTCCGTCTGGGTTGATCGCCTCGAAGCGGAGGTCGAGCAATGACCGGCATCACCCTTGCCGTGCCGTCCAAGGGCCGGCTTGAAGAACTCACCCGCGATTGGTTCAACCAAAATGGCATGACGATCTCCCGCCCCGGCGGCGCCCGGTCCTATCTCGGCGCCATTGAACAAATGGCCGATGTCACGGTGCGCTTCTTTCCAGCCTCCGAAATCGCCCGCGAACTCATCCGTGGCACCATCGATGTGGGCGTCACGGGCCGTGACCTGATCCACGAGACCAGCGAGCACGGGCCCGGCGCCGTCTCCTTCGCCAAACCGCTCGGTTTTGGATATGCCGACGTCGTCGTCGCCGTTCCCGACTCCTGGATTGACGTCACCCACATGCACGATCTGGCCGACGTCGCCTCCGATTTCCGCAGCCGCCACGGCCGCTGGATGCGCATCGCCACCAAATACATCACCATCACCCGTCAGCATTTCGCTAAGGCTGGCATCGCCGAATACCGCACCGTCGAAAGTCTCGGCGCCACCGAAGCCGCCCCTGCCTCGGGCGTTGCCGATATCGTCGTCGACATAACCACCACTGGCTCCACCCTCGCCGCCAACAACCTTCGCGTTCTTGAAGACGGCGTGATGCTGCAAAGCGAAGCCTGCCTCATCGTCTCACGCACCGCCGAGCGCAGTGCGGGAAGCCAGTCGCAACTGAATACTTTCCTTGCTAAACTAGGAATTGCCGCAGGTACTTAGCGTTCTCCATCTGCATGCAACGGAGGTCCGCCATGGACAATGACTGGCTCCTCGCAGTAGCAATCTTTCTCAGCCTCGCTGTATTGTTCATCATTGTGTTGAACCTGTTGCCCCGCCGCAGAACGCGCGGCAGCTCTGCCGATAGTAGCGACAGCGGAGGGATCTTTGTTGTGAGCGACGGCGACTCTGGTGGGGATGGTGGAGGCGGCGGCGACTAAGCCCGCCATTGCGGCTTGCCTCAAATCACGCCACAAGTGCCCATCCGGCCGGGGGCAGAATTGGCTGACGAACTCGAATTGACGATACTGATGCCTTGTCTCAACGAGGCGGAAACCTTGGCTGTCTGCATCCGCAAGGCTCAAAGCTTTCTTGATCGCACCGGAATTTTGGGCGAGATCGTCATCGCCGACAATGGCTCCACCGATGGTTCGCGCGACATCGCCACAGCCAACGGCGCCCGCGTAGTTCCCGTGCCCGAGCGCGGTTATGGTGCAGCGCTAGGCGGCGGCATTGCAGCAGCGCGAGGCCGCTTCGTCGTCATGGCCGACGCCGACGACAGCTACGATTTCTCCCAGCTCGACGCATTTGTCACAGCCCTACGCAACGGGGCCGATCTGGTCATGGGCAATCGCTTCCAGGGCGGCATCGGTCCCGGCGCCATGCCGTGGCACCACCGCTATATCGGCAACCCGGTCCTGAGCTTTGCCGGCCGGCTCTTCTTCCGCGCGCCCATCGGCGACTTCCACTGCGGCCTGCGCGGTTTCCGCCGCGACGCCATTCGCGCACTCAAGCTGCGCACCTCTGGCATGGAATTCGCTTCCGAAATGGTGGTCAAGGCAACGCTCGCGCATCTGGACGTGCGCGAAGTACCCACAACGCTCAAGAAAGACGGCCGCTCCCGTCCGCCCCATCTGCGCTCCTTCCGCGACGGTTGGCGGCACCTCAGGTTCCTGCTGCTGTTTTCCCCGCGCTGGCTTTTCCTTTATCCCGGCATAGCCCTACTCTGGGTTGGCCTCGTCGTCGGAGCCATCCTGCTTCCTGGTCCTGTACGGTACGGTGGCGTCGTGTTCGACGTGCACACATTTCTTGTTGCCGCGCTCTGCGTCATGGTGGGGCTGCAGTCAATTTCCTTTGCCATCATGGGCCGCCGCTTCGCTTCTCGCTATGGCTTCATCCCGCGGTCCAGCAGCTATGACAGGGTGCTCGAGTCCATCACGCTCGAGCGCGTTCTGGTCGTCGCTATTGCCCTTATGCTACTCGGCCTGGGTGCTTTGCTTTGGGGCGTCAACCAGTGGGCGCTGCGCGATTTCGGCCAGCTCAACCTCACCAGCACCATGCGCGCCGTGATCCTTGCCATGACCTTCATGGTCTGCGGTTTCCAACTAATGATGAGCGGCTTCATGTCCTCCATCATCAACATTCCCATTTACGAGCGCCGTATCGCCGATACGCCGGATCAGACCGGCGCATGATCATCGATCCGCTGATCCTTCTTGCGCTTGCGGGTGTCGGCATGCTGGCAGGCTTTGTCGATGCAGTCGCAGGTGGTGGCGGAATGATCGGCATTCCAGCGCTGCTCTTTGTTGGCATGCCGCCGGTCTCGGCCCTCGCGACTAACAAGCTGCAGGGCGTCGTGGGCACAGCCATGGCCGCGATCACCTTTTGGCGGCGCGGCTACGTTTCGTTGCGCGCCCTCGTGCCTGCCATAGCGCTCACCTTTGCCGGCAGCCTCATCGGTGCCCTGATCGTCAAACGCGTCGACACCAGCCTGTTAGAGGTTGCGGTGCCCATCGCCCTCATCGGCATCGCACTCTATTTCCTGTTCTCTCCCAGCCTGTCCGACACCGATCGCACCGCGCGGCTACCCTTTGCACTGGCAGTTCCGGTTATCGGCTTCGTATTGGGATTCTACGACGGCATCTTCGGCCCGGGGACCGGCTCGTTCTTCACCATCTGCTTGGTGACCCTTTTGGGTCTCGGCGTCACCCGCGCCTCCGGCCACACCAAGGTGTTGAACTTCACATCCAACCTAGCCGCCCTCGTCATTTTCATTCCGGCTGGTGACGTCGTCTGGCCGGCCGCCTTCGCCATGGCACTGGGCCAAATCGTCGGCGGCTACGCCGGCGCTCGCGCGGGCATCAGGTTTGGCGCCAAGCTCATCCGGCCCCTTGTGGTCGTCATCTCGATCAGCATGGCTGTCAAGCTCCTGTTCTTCCCTTAGGGAAGGCCGGGCGCGTCATTCTTCCGCCAAACCTGCCGCCGTGCGCAGCGCAGCGTTGATGCGCTCCTGCCAGCCCGGTCCATCCTCTTGGAAATGGTCCAACACGGCCCGGTCAAGCCGGATCGTTACCATTTCCTTGCCCGAAGGCGGATTAATGGATTTCGGCTTTGCCTCGGCCTCGACCGGCTTGCTCGTCGCCGACTTGAACGCTGCCTCAGCCTGATCGAATGCGCTCCCGCGCCTGGGTGGTCGCATGAGAATCTTCCTAAAGATGAGCCAATCTAGCACCAACAAACCGGCAAACAAAAAAGGCGCAGTGTTTCCACTGCGCCTTTCCACGAAGTTCGTGACTGGGAAGAAACGAACCTCGAAGTCTGAGGTGGATGGATTAAAAATCCATGCCGCCCATGCCGCCCATGCCGCCGCCGCCCGGCATTGCCGGAGCTGCGTCCTTGGGAGCCTCGACGATGAGGGCTTCGGTCGTGATCAGGAGCGATGCAACCGAAGCTGCGTCCTGCAGAGCCGTACGAACAACCTTCACCGGGTCGATGACGCCAAGCGCAACGAGATCACCATATTCACCGGTCGCGGCATTGTAGCCGAAAGTGATCGAGGAGTTCTCGAGGATCTTGCCCACAACTACGGAGCCTTCGGCACCGGCATTGTTGGCGATCGTGCGCACTGGTTCCTGCAGAGCGCGCTTGACGATGGCAATGCCTGCGTCCTGGTCGGCATTGGCGCCTTTGACCTTCATATTGTTCGAAGCACGCAGCAGGGCAACGCCACCGCCGGGAACGATGCCTTCTTCAACGGCAGCGCGAGTCGCATTCAGCGCGTCATCGACGCGGTCCTTGCGCTCTTTGACTTCCACTTCGGTCGAGCCGCCGACGCGGATCACGGCAACGCCACCGGCGAGCTTGGCGAGGCGTTCCTGCAGCTTTTCCTTGTCGTAGTCGGAAGTAGTTTCTTCGATCTGCGCCTTGATCTGGCCAACGCGGCCCTGGATGTCTTCCTGCGAGCCGGCACCGTCGACGATCGTGGTGTTTTCCTTGGTGATTTCAACGCGCTTGGCGGTGCCGAGCATGTCGATGGTCACGTTCTCGAGCTTGATGCCGAGATCTTCGGAGATCACCTGGCCACCGGTCAGGATGGCGATGTCTTCGAGCATAGCCTTGCGGCGGTCACCGAAGCCCGGAGCCTTGACGGCAGCAACCTTGAGGCCGCCACGCAGACGGTTGACGACGAGGGTCGCAAGAGCCTCACCTTCAATGTCTTCGGCAATGATCAGCAGTGGACGCTGCGACTGCACAACCGATTCCAGGATCGGCAGGATGGCCTGCAAGTTCGACAGCTTCTTTTCGTGCAGGAGGATCACAGGATCTTCCAGAACGGCGGTCATCTTCTCGGCATTGGTCACGAAGTAAGGGCTGAGATAGCCACGGTCGAACTGCATGCCTTCAACGACGTCGAGTTCGGTCTCGGCGGTCTTGGCTTCTTCGACGGTGATCACACCCTCGTTGCCGACCTTCTGCATGGCCTCGGCGATCATGTCGCCGATTTCCTTCTCGCCATTGGCGGAGATGGTGCCGACCTGGGCAACTTCGGACGAGTTCTGGATCTTGGACGAAGCAGACTTCAGCGATTCAACGACTTCTGCAACAGCCATATCGATGCCGCGCTTGAGGTCCATTGGGTTGAAGCCGGCGGCAACAGCCTTGACGCCTTCAACAACGATGGCTTGGCCCAGAACCGTTGCGGTCGTAGTACCGTCGCCGGCGATGTCATTGGTCTTGGAAGCAACCGAGCGGAGCAGCTGCGCGCCGAGGTTTTCGAACTTGTCTTCCAGCTCGATTTCCTTGGCGACGGTCACGCCGTCCTTGGTGATGCGCGGTGCGCCGAAGGACTTCTCGATAACGACGTTACGGCCCTTTGGACCAAGCGTTACCTTGACGGCGTTAGCCAGGATATTGACGCCGCGCAGCATCTTGTCGCGAGCATCGGTAGAGAACTTTACATCTTTAGCGGCCATGGAGGGCGCTCCTTGTAATAAAGATTACGGGGAAAAGGGCAGGGAGGCGATTAGGCCTCAACGATGCCCATGATGTCCGACTCTTTCATGATCAGCAGGTCTTCACCGTCGACCTTGACTTCGGTGCCGCTCCACTTGCCAAACAGCACGCGGTCGCCGGCCTTCACGTCGAGGGCATTAATCTTGCCCTGGTCGTCGCGGGCGCCAGGGCCAACAGCGACGATCACGCCCTCGGAGGGCTTTTCCTTAGCGGTGTCGGGGATGATGATCCCGCCTTTGGTCTTTTCTTCGCTGTCGAGGCGGCGAACGACCACGCGGTCGTGCAGGGGACGGAAGCTCATGTTTGCTCCTATAGCATCCAATTATGCAATCTGGGGCCAATTAGCACTCGGTAAGTGAGAGTGCTAACAAGCTGACGCGGATATATGGCTGCCTCTCTGGCGAGTCAAGGACGCGTGAACTGATATCGGCTTTCGCGCGTTGTGCTTCAGGTTCCCCCAACACCTGGATGGCAGACAATCATGACGCGTCAATGTCTCGACAAAGATATCAAGATCAGACCAGCTCAGGGCCGGGTGCATGTAATTTTCGACCAGGCCGAAATTGCTAGTTCCTTGAACGCTTTGGAACTGGATGAGCCTGGCGCACCCTTGCGAATTTATATTCCCCGAGCCGACGTGCGGGAGGATATTCTCGAACTCTCGGAAACCCACACCACCTGCCCATATAAGGGTGTTGCGTCCTATTATACCATCAAGACCCTGACCGCCGATGGTCCCGACCAGGTCTGGTACTATCCCGATCCTTGCCCGCTCGTCGAACCCATTCGCGATCATCTCGCCTTCTGGGGTGACCGCATCGAATACCGCCGCAGCGAAGTCTGATAGGCAGCAACGGGGCCTTGTCAGCCCCGCATCGTTTTTCCCCTTCCACCCTGCGCCAAGCTGCGCCATAAGGCCCCCATGACCCAGGACACCACACTTCAGATCAAGCTTCGCCTCAAGGGCGGCAGCGGCCCGAACGCCAACTGGCATTGGGAAATTCACGACGCAACCGGCAAGGTGGTCAAGACCGGCTCAGCCGTGGGCCCTGAGCACAAGGCGTTCGCTACGGCGCGCATCGCCAAGGAAAAGCTGGAGCAATCCTCCAGCCGCTAAGCGGCCGAAAGACTAGATCGCTCGTGACCGCTCCCGCGCAGCCTACCGCGATCAGCCCCGCGCAACACCAGGGCGGCCCTTTGCGCGGCATCACGCTTAAAGTGTTTTCCGTCTGCGCTTTCGTGGTCATGGCAACGCTGCTCAAGGCGACGCAGACCATCCCCGCTGGCGAACTCGTCTTCTTCCGCTGCTTTTTTGCTATCCTGCCCGTCGTCGGCTATCTGGTTTGGAAGCGGCGATTGCGTGCCGCCCTGCACACAACGAACCCTGCGGGCCACATCTTGCGCGCCCTCATCGGCGTTGCCTCCATGGGGCTGGGCTTCTTTGCCCTCACTCGACTGCCACTTCCCGAAACTACCGCAATCCAATACGCCACGCCCCTGCTGATCGTGGTGTTCAGTGCCCTATTGCTCAAGGAGCGCGTCCATATCTTCCGCTGGAGCGCCGTTCTGGTGGGTCTGGTCGGCGTTATCATCATCCTGTGGCCCCGCCTGACCGTCTTTTCCAGCGGCAACATGGATGACGCCGCCACCACCGGCGCCATAGCCTCCCTCGGCGCTGCCATCATGGCCGCATTTGCCATGATGCAGGTGCGAAGGCTGGTGCAAACCGAGCGTACCGAAGCTATCGTCGTCTATTTCTTCGTCTGCGCCAGCGTACTGTCCTTGTTGAGCCTGCCATTCGGCTGGGTCATGCCTACTCCTGAACAAGCAGCCCTGTTGATCGGCGCCGGATTCGCCGGCGGCGTTGGCCAACTGCTGCTCACCTCATGCTATCGCTATGCCGACATGTCCGTCATCGCGCCGTTCGAATACGTGTCGCTGATCCTGACCATTGTCATCGGCTTTGTGGTTTTCGCCGACGTTCCCACCCCCGCCATGCTCACCGGCGCCGTCATCATCGTAGGCTCCGGCATCGCCGTAATCCTGCGCGAACACTATCTCGGCCTCGACCGCATCAAAGCCCGCGAAGCCAATACGCCTTAGCTGGCGATGGCCACCTCGGCCCAACCCTGCCGTTTGCGGTAGATCGTTGACGGACTTATCTCCAGCGCCGCCGCAGCCAGCGAGACATTGCCGCCAAAGCTTGCAATCGCATCCTCGATGATGCGCTGCTCCTGCTGCCACATCGGCAAGATCGCGGACCGCCGCTCGGCCCTCACTGGGGCCTCGGCCGCCACCACCCCGCGTGATTCGATATCGGCACTGGCCAGCATGGTGGCGGTAATCTCCCCGCCATCGAACATCACCACCAGCCGCCGCACCAGGTTCTGCAGCTGCCGCACATTGCCCGGCCAATCCGCCGACCCCAGGGTCGCGGCAGCCTCCGCTGAAAACCCGGCAAAGCTCTTGCGCTCCTCGGCGGCATAGCGCGCAAGGAAATGCCGCGCCAACACTAGGATATCGCTCGGCCGCTGCCGCAGTGGCGGCAGGTGAATGGGCAAAACATGGAGCCTGTAAAACAGATCCTCGCGGAACTTCTTCTCGCTGATCAACTGCATCGGATTGCGGTTGGTCGCGCAGATCACCCGCACATCCACATGCCGCACCCCAGCCTCGCCCACCCGGCTCAGCGTCCCCGTTTGCAAAAACCGAAGCAGCTTGCTCTGCAGCGACAGATCCATTTCCCCGATCTCATCGAGAAACAGCGTGCCGCCGTCCGCCAATTCCGCCGCACCCTTGCGGTCCTCGTGCGCGCCGGTAAATGCCCCGCGCGCCACCCCGAACAATTCACTCTCCAGCAAGTCCCGCGGGATCGCGGCGCAATTGATCGCCACCATGCGCTTGTTGGCCCGCGGCCCTTTGCCGTGCAGCGCCTCGGCGCACACATCCTTGCCCGTGCCGCTTTCGCCCGTGATGAACACCGGTGCCGCCGACGCCGCAATCCGTCCGATCTGCTCATAAACGAACTGCATGGCGCTCGATGCGCCAATAAACCCGGCATAGTCGGACGGGCCAGGCATCGCACGTGTATCCAGCCCAAGCGTCCGCCCCTTGCCGTGCCGCTGCGCCAGTTCCCCGATTCGCGCTACCATGGCAGGCCCGTTGATCGGCTTGGCCACATAATCATGCGCACCGGCCCGCATCGCACCCACTGCTGCGGTAACCGACGCGCCATCTGCCAACGCCACTACCAGCGCGCCTTCCGCCAGCCGCACCAGTCGCGTCACGGCCTCATCGCCGCGTTCCGCCAGATCTGCCAAGCTCGAAAGATCGGCCAAAACAATATCGAAGGCCCGCTCGCGCAGGAGATCTGCCGCCTGCCGCCCGCCCGAGACCAGCGTGATCCGTGTCGCCGGTCCAAGGCTCTGTCGCATGGTCTCGGCAATAACTTGCGCGCATGCATCATCGCGGTCGATCAGCAGCAGCCGGCCAGTGGCGTCGCTATCGCTTGCAGTCTGCATCGCCATCCGGCCATCCTTCTTCGAAGAGTCTTGCGCCGGTTGTCTTGCGATCCGGTCTTGCCGCCGATTGTTGATGAACAGGGTAAATAATCCGTTCCAATGAGGCGCATTTAGCTTTGGAAGACCAGACGGCGCCGCTTTTGCCCGAGGAGGGGCAATGCTAAGAGGAACAAGCCGAATCCCGGCTGTTGCGGAGGCTCAGAGGTTTCAGCGTGCAGGCTCTGGTCTATACGTTTATTGCCCTTGCCGCTCTCGGCGCCGGCGCCACGGCCTATTTCGCCCTGGTGTTCACGCCTGCCGACGCCATCATGGTTGCCGTTGTCTTCGGCTGCGTCTGCGTCGTCCTGATGGAGCGCATCCTGCGCCAGCGCGCCGAGAACCGGCTTGAAAAAGCCATCGAGGACCTGTCCCGCCTCCTTGCGACCGACGCCCAGGCCGGTGCCGTCTTGGGCCAGCGCATCAATGCCATGGCCGATCAAAACGCCGGTCAACGCCTCGATGGCGTCGAGGCGGATATCTCCGTCTTGGGCACAGTCATCCGCCAGGTTGCCGAAGCTGTCGCCGATATCGAGGATCGCACCACCAAGGGGCAGGGCAATCATGAGCGCTTGATCGCGCCGGCTCCGCCGCCCGTCGTGCGCGAGCCCGAACCGGTTATTCCGCTTGAAATGGTCCGCCAGGCCCTCGCGGAAAACCGCCTTTTGTTCCACATCCAGCCAATCGTCACCCTGCCGCAGCGCCGTCCGCAAGGCTATGATCTGGTGCCGCGCCTCATGCTCGAGGACGGCGATCTCGCCGACAGCGCCGATTTCCTGCCTCGCCGCAATGGCGAGGATGTGCTGCGTCACATCGAAGGCATTGGCCTCGTCGAAGCGATCACCATCTCCCGCCGCGCGCGGACCGCCGGCCAGCCGATCACGCTCTATATTCCTTTGTCCCGCGCCACCCTCAGCGATTCCGGGGCGGCCGATCAGCTGCTGGCATCGCTTGAGGCAAATCGGGCCATCGCCCCTTTCATGATCTTTGCCGTGACCGATCAGGACTGGCACGATTTCACCACCAGCGAGCGCGCCATCGCCGACTCGCTTGCCAAGAAAGGCGCCGGCTTCACCCTCACCAACATGCGCTCCTTGCGCGTAGATGTCGCTGAACTTGCAGGGCAGGGGGTGCGCTCTCTTCGCATCGATGCCACACGCTTCATTGAGCATCCCGAAACTTATACCGACTTCCACGCCTCCGATATTGCCAACTACATTGCCCGCTTCGAAGTCTCTTTGCTCGCCACCGCCATCTCTAGCGAGCGACAGATCGTCGAACTGCTCGAAGACGGCATCCGCCTCGCCCAGGGCCCCCACATCGCCGCCCCAGGCCCAGTCCGCCCCGACCTCGTCGGCGAACCCACCCGCGCCACCCCTCAACTGCGTCGCGTAGAAAACTGAAGCACTTCTATGGATCGCACGGGGACTGCTGAATTTCGGCACACTGTCGTCAAAAACACCGTCTACCCCTGGGCTTGACCCGAGGGCCTCTCAGGCGGCCCCCAAACGCAACATTTGTTGCGGCGGAACATGGCCCTCGGGTCAAGCCCCAGGGCGGCGGAGTGGACGGGCATTAGTTCAGCGCTCCCCTAAATTTGCGAGCGACCTACCCGCCCCGCGCCCCAGACATGCCCGCCTTCCGCCGCCACACTCCCCTTTCCCCTTGATCCCGACCCCCAAGCTGCCACATAGAACTCCCGTCCTGTTCGCATTGGATCTTGCGATGACCGCGTCACTGCCCTCCATTTCCGGCCTGTCGGACCTCGCCGGCCGCTACGATGCCGTTCTGAGCGATGTCTGGGGCGTGGTGCACAACGGAATTGCCGCTTTCCCTAGCGCCGTTGAGGCACTCACCGAATTCCGCAAGGCGGGCGGCAAAGTGGTTTTCATCACCAATGCCCCGCGTCCCTCGGCGCCGCTTGTCGCCATGCTCGATCGCCTTGGGGTCACCCCGGCCGCCTACGATGCCATGGTCTCCTCTGGTGACGCCACCCGCGCTATGATTGCGAAATATCGTGGCAAGCCCATTCATCACGTCGGCCCGCCCACTGAAGACGACGCACTTTACGAAGGTCTGGATGTCCGCCGCGCCAGCGCCGAGGAAGCCGAGGCCGTTATCGTCACCGACCTCGACACTGACGACGACACTCCCGAAATGTATCGGGAGCGCGCCAAGCTCTGGCTCTCCCGCAGGCTCCCCATGATCTGCGCTAATCCCGATCGCGTGGTCGAGCATGGCGACAAGATCATCTATTGCGGCGGCTCGCTGGGTGATCTTTATGCCGCTATGGGCGGTATGGTGCTGATGGCCGGCAAGCCCTATCAGCCCATCTATGAGGAGGCTTTCCGCCTCGCCGAAGAAGCAGCCGGCCATCCGCTCGACAAATCCCGCGTCCTCGCCATCGGCGATAGCGTGCGCACCGACGCCACCGGCGCCGCCAAGTTCGGCATCGACTTGCTGTTCGTCACAGGCTCCATCCACGCCGCCGAGCTCGACGCTTTCGGCAAGCCCGACCCGCAGGCCATTGCCGATCTGGTCGCGCCCAGCCGGGCCCACATGGCCGGCTTCCTGCCCCGGCTCGCTTGGTAGTGCTTGTGACTAACTTCGTTCGATTGAACAATCTCGATGCCGTGCCGCCAAATTTGCGCGGCGCCTATGTTGCCATTGGCAATTTCGACGGCTTCCATCGCGGCCATCAGCAAGTTGTCGAAACGCTCAAGGCCCGGGCAGGGGAAGCTGGCGTGCCTGCCATGATCCTGACCTTCGAGCCTCATCCGCGCGACGTGTTCGCTCCCGTGCCCTTCATGTTCCGCCTGACCGATGGCGATGCCAAGGCGCGCCTCGCCCAAACCTTCGGTCTCGACGCCATAGCCATTCTCCCGTTCGACCGCGCCTTCTCCCAGATTGAGGCCGAGGATTTCGTGTCTCGCTTCCTGGTCGATGCTCTTGGCGTATCCGGCGTCATTGTCGGCTCCGACTTCCACTTTGGCCGCCAGCGCCGCGGCACCCCCAATTTCCTCAGATCAGCCGGCGAGCAGCATGGCTTTGCCGTCCAAACCCTTAACCTGATGGACGAGGGCGACGAGCCCATCTCCTCTTCCCGTATCCGCGCGGCCCTGTCCGAGGGCGCCGTCACCGCCGCCAATCGCCTGCTCGGCTATCATTGGTTCTTCGACGGCTGCGTTGTGAAGGGCGACCAGCGTGGCCGTGAACTCGGCTATCCAACCGCCAACACCGTCACGCACAGCAATTTCCAGCTGGCCCAGGGCGTTTACGCCGTCCGCGTTCGTCTCGGCGATCGCCTCCTCGACGGCGTCGCCGCCTTCGGCAAGCCCATGTTCAACAACCAGCGCCCGCCCTTTGAAACCCACATCTTCGATTTCGACGAAGACATCTATGGTCAGACGCTGTCCATCGCCCTCATCGCCCACATCCGCGGTCAGGAAGTTTTCTCCGGCCTTGACGAACTCATCGCCGCCATGGACCGCGACTCGGGTAAGGCGCGCGCGTTTATTGCCGGGGCCCGGCCGCTGAGTGATTTGGATGCCAGGCTAGGGTTTGTGGGCCGGCTCACCTGACTTCTCCCACAACTCAGTAAACTTTTGGCGCTTGGCACTAGCATGGTGCAGTAAAAATGCCGGGCTGCCCTCGGGCTTGACCCGAGGGCCACTTGGGTTAGCTACTAACTGAGCATCCGCGCGAGCGGAGCGCGGCCCTCGGGTCAAGCCCGAGGGCAACACAGTGGATGGGATTAGGATGGTCCACCCTCACTATTCGGTACGTCCCTATACACATGGGGCGCTAGGTGAGGGACCGTAACCCCTCCACCAAATCATCCTTTGCCCCAGCCGTCCCACCTTGCTAAAAGGCGCGCAAATCCTCTTTACCGATTGCCTGAACCCATGACCGATACAGCCGCCGGCACGACCGAAACTGACTATTCGTCGACCCTCTTTCTGCCGGAAACCAACTTCCCCATGCGCGCCGGCTTGCCCGATCGCGAGCCCACTTGGCTCAAGCGCTGGGAAGAGATGGACATCTTTTCGCTGCAGCGGGAACAGGCCAAGGATCGGCCGCTCTTCACCATCCACGACGGCCCGCCCTACGCCAATGGCAACATCCACATTGGCCATGCGCTCAACAAGACACTGAAGGACCTGGTGTCCCGCTCCATGCAGATGCTGGGCTACAACTCGGCCTATGTGCCGGGCTGGGATTGCCATGGCCTGCCCATCGAATGGAAGATTGAGGAACAATACCGCGCCAAGGGCAAGGATAAGAACGAGGTTACGGTCGTTGAATTCCGTCAGGAATGCCGCGCTTTTGCCGAGCAATGGGTCGATGTGCAGCGCGAAGAATTCAAGCGCCTGGGAATCCTGGGCGAGTGGGACAATCCCTATCTCACCATGAGCTTTGACGCCGAAGCCCAGATCGCGCGCGAACTGATGAAGGTGGCCACATCAGGCCAGCTCTATCGCGGCTCCAAGCCCGTCATGTGGTCCGTCGTCGAACGCACGGCCCTTGCCGAGGCCGAGATCGAATACCAGGACTACGAGAGCGACACGATCTGGGTGAAGTTTCCCATACTGGGCAGGTGGGACGGTAAAGACGTAGTTCCTCTATCTGCACCGCTCGACAACGCCTCTGTCGTTATCTGGACGACAACACCATGGACCATCCCGGCAAACCGCGCGATCTCATTTTCAAGTAAGATTTTCTACGGTGCGTATCGAGTTACAAAGGCTCCCGCGGATAATTGGCTGCGCAAAGGGGAAGTAGTTATAGTCGCAGCACCATCGGAAGGTCGCGAGAAGAATTTGATCGACCAAATGATGAAGCAAGCCAAGGTAGAGGCTTGGGAGCCAGCGCTGAACGATCCGTTGATAGGTCTTGAAGGCTTAGTTTGCGCCCACCCGCTAAAAGGTCTAGCCGACGGCTACAATTTCGACGTTCCCCTCCTCGACGGCGAACACGTTACCGATGACGCCGGTACGGGTTTCGTCCATACCGCGCCCAGCCACGGCCTCGACGACTTCGAGATCTGGATGAATTCGACGCGCGCCCTGCAAGCTCGCAGCATCGACACCACCATTCCCTATGCCGTGGACGACGCCGGCTTCTACACGGCGGACGCCCCCGGCTTCGAAGGCGCCCGCGTCATCGATGACAACGGCAAGAAGGGTGACGCCAACCAGCGCGTGATCACCGCTCTTGCCGAGCGTGGCGCTATGGTCGCCCGTGGCCGCGTCAAGCACTCCTATCCCCATTCCTGGCGCTCCAAGAAGCCGGTGATCTTCCGCAACACGCCGCAATGGTTCGTCTACATGGACCGCGACATCGATGGCGCCGCCGGTGACACCCTCCGCACTCGCGCACTCAACGCCATCGACGCCACCAAGTTCTACCCCGCCGCCGGCCAGAACCGCCTGCGCTCGATGATCGCCGACCGCCCCGATTGGGTCCTCAGCCGCCAGCGCGCCTGGGGCGTGCCGATCACCGTTTTCGTGGAGAAATCCAGCGGTGAACTCCTCAAGGACGAAACGGTCAATCACCGCATCGCTCAAAGCTTCGAGGAAGAAGGCGCCGACGCTTGGTACAAGCCCGGCGCCGCCGCCCGCTACCTCGGCGAAGGCCGCAACCCCGACGACTACGAGATGGTCACCGACGTGCTCGACGTCTGGTTCGATTCTGGCTCGACCCACTCGTTCGTGCTGCGCAACAAGCAGAAATGGCCGCACCTGAAATTCCCTGCCTCCATGTATCTGGAAGGCTCGGATCAGCACCGCGGCTGGTTCCATTCGTCCCTGCTTGAATCCTGCGCCACCAATGGCTACGCGCCTTATGAAAGCGTGCTGACCCATGGTTTCACCATGGACGGCGATGGCAAGAAGATGAGCAAGTCGCTGGGCAACACCGTCGCTCCGCAGGACATCATCAAGCAATACGGCGCCGATATCCTGCGCCTCTGGGTCGCCTCGTCCGACTATTCGGAAGATCTTCGGCTGGGCAAGGAGATCATCCAGACCACCGTCGACGCCTACCGCAAGCTGCGCAACACCCTGCGTTGGCTGCTGGGTAACCTTGCCCACTACCAGCCTACGGACGCTGTTGCCTTCGCTGACATGCCCGAACTGGAGCAGTTGATCCTCCATCGCCTTGCTCAACTCGATACGCAAGTGCGGACCGCCTACAAGGAATACGACTACCGCCGCATCGTGACCTTGCTGACCAACTTCATGAACATCGAGCTATCGGCGTTCTATTTCGACATCCGCAAGGACGCCCTTTACTGCGACCCGATCTCCTCGACCAAGCGCAAGGCCGCGCTGACGGTGCTCAACCATCTCTTTGAGTGCCTGACCGCCTGGCTGGCCCCTATCCTGGTCTTCACCATGGAAGAGGTCTGGCTCGAGCGTTACCCAGAGGACGGCTCCTCCGTGCATCTGCGCCTCTTCCCCGAAGTGCCCGCCGACTGGATCAATGACGAACTCGCCAGCAAGTGGCAGCTCATCCGCGCGGTTCGCCGCGTGGTCACGGGCGCTCTTGAAATCGAGCGCCGCGAAAAGCGCATCGGCTCCTCACTCGAGGCTGCGCCCAAGGTCTTCATTGCCGACGAGCGCTACCGCACGGCCCTCGAGGGCCAGGACCTCGCCGAGATCGCCATCACCTCCGACATCGAAGTGATCGCCGGCACCGGCGAAGGCTTCACCCTCGATGACGTGCCCGGCGTTTCGGTGGTCCCCGCCGTTGCCCAAGGCAATCGCTGCGCCCGCTCCTGGAAGATCCTCCCTGAAGTCGGCTCAGACCCCGACTTCCCCGACGTGACCCTGCGCGACGCCCAAGCCTTGCGTGAACGCGCCGCAGCGGGGTTGTAGCGCTTGAACCCCCGAAAGCTCGCCGACCCCTCCGTCTACATCTCACTCACCATAGCCATTCTCGCCTTCGGCATTGATCGCGCCCACAAGGCCTTCCAGGTCTCTACCGAATGCATCGCCCCTGGCGCAGCCCGGTGCGTCGAGATCTTCTCGAGCTTCGTCCCCTTCGCCATGACCGATTGGCGCGGCGGCGAAGTCGTCCGCGTCACCGACTTTTTCGATTACGTACTCGTCTGGAACACCGGCATCTCCTACGGCCTTCTCGAAGGACTGCCGGTCTGGGCGTTGGGCGCAATCATGCTCATCGCCATCGCGGCTCTTTCGGTCTGGTGGTGGCGCGCCGACTCCGCCCTCATCCGCCTTGGCCTTGCCCTGTGCATTGGAGGCGCCCTCTCCAACGCACTCGATCGCTTCCTTTATGGCGCCGTAGCCGATTTCTTCCATCTGCACTGGGGCAATTGGTCTTTCTACATCTTCAACCTGGCGGACGTCGCCATCACGGCCGGGGTCATTGTGTTGCTTGCCGACCTCATTGGTCTGGGAAAGCAGAGCAAGTCTGCCCATTAAGCATCCAATATCGGGCGCTTAACACTTTGCCGCCAGAATCTGGCCTTAGGCGCCGGAATGTTCTATAAGCGCCGCCGAGATGTCGAAGGATTATTGATGAAGATGGGTTTGAGCGGGCACCAGTCTGCACTGAAGGGACTATCTTTTGCCGGCAAGAGTGCCATTGGCCTCGTCCTGGCGATGGCACTGGCCGCCTGCACCACGGTTGAGGGCACCAACGCTCTGACCGATGTGGGCACATTCGAGCGCGAAGTGATGAGCTCCACTGCGCGTGGCGTCGGCCTTATTCCCGGCGAAGCCCCCAAGGAAGATTTGACCCAGGCGCGCGCGCCGCTGGTGCTCCCCGCTTCGGGTCAGACGCTCCCGCCGCCCTCGACCACCACGGCTATGGCACAATTGCCGGCGAATAGCGACACGGTCCAGCTCGATACGACCAATCTCAGCGAAGTCGATATCCAGCGCCTGCGCAACGCTAAGGTCGTGGATTTGCGCTCCCTTTCAGGCCGTCCGCTGACTGAAGCTGAAGCCCGTGCCCTGACTGCCCGCATGCAACGCGCCAATATGAGTGTTTCGGTCAACACCGACCGCCCACTCTATCTGCCGCCCGAGGAATATTTTACTCGTGTGGGGAACGCCGATTTGGTCTGCGCCGTGGGCAATGGCGAAATCGTTTCGGTCGATGATCCAAAATGCCCCGAATCGGTGCGCAAGGCCATCCGTTCCTCTATGGCATCCAAGCCGAACACATCGGGCAGCGGCCAAAGCATTAGCGGTGGGCCAGATGCAAGTTTGAAGGATAGCGAAGTCACGCTAGACTAATCTTCAGATCAACCACCTATTTCTATCAAGCGGCTGGTTTACCCAGCCGCTTCTCGTTTTTCGCGCCGCCCCTCGGGTCCCGCATGACATGAAAGAACGCCTCGCATGAGCGAAACTACCCCTGCCAAGCCCGACACCGGCGATCGCCTCGCCAAGGTCATAGCCCGCTCCGGCCTCTGCTCCCGCCGTGACGCCGAGGCCTGGATCACCGAAGGCCGTGTCGTGGTCAACGGCAAGAAGGTCCTCACCTCCGCCTTCAACGTCACCGACCGCGACAAGATCATGGTCGATGGCGCCCCCTTGGCCGCGCGCCAGGGCACCCGCGTCTGGCTCTACCACAAGCCTGCCGGCCTTGTGGTCACCGAAAAAGATCCCGAAGGCCGCGACACCATTTTCGAGCATCTCGAACAACTCGGCCTGCCGCGCGTGGTTTCCGTCGGGCGCCTCGACATCAACACCGAAGGCCTTTTGCTCCTCACCAATGATGGTGGCCTCAAGCGCGTGCTCGAACTGCCCGCCACGGGCTGGCTGCGCCGCTATCGCGTGCGCGCCCATGGCACGGTCACTCAGGCCGCGCTCGACAAGCTCAAGGACGGCATGGAGATCGATGGCATCCGCTACGGGTCCATCGAAGCGACGCTCGAACGTGAGCAGGGCTCCAATGTTTGGATCGTCATGTCCCTGCGCGAAGGCAAGAACCGTGAGGTCAAGAATGTCCTCGGCGCCCTTGGCCTTGAGGTCAACCGGCTTATCCGGGTTAGCTACGGTCCGTTCCAGCTCGGCGACATTCCCGTCGGCGGCATTGAAACGGTCAAGGCCTCCACCCTGCGCGACCAGCTCGGCAAGAAGCTTGCCGAAGCAGCCGATGTCGATTTCGATAGCGAGATGCCTGAGGCCCACCAGCTCGTCGGCAAGCCGACCCGTGATCGCCTCACTGGCCGTGGCACCAACACGGTGGAAATCGCCCGCCAGCGTTTCCGCTTCAGCGATCACGCCGAAAAGACCGAGGAAGAATGGCGCGCCGAGCGTCCGCGCCAGGATCGTCCCGGCCGGTTCGACAGCCGCAAGCCCGCGTCCAAGCGTGACGAACGCGAAGAAGAAGTGGCGCCGCCGCGCCACATTCATTTCGATGACGATGGCCGCGCCCCTGAGGAGTTTGTGCAAAAGCGTTCCGGCAAGCCCGGCTGGCGCGACTCCGAGGATCAGCCTGCCCGCACCTTCGGCAAAAAGCCCGAGCGCGCACCTGGGGCCAAAAGCTTCGGTGCTAAGAAGCCTTTCGAGAAAAAGGCCTTCGGCGACAAGCCCCCATTCGGCAAGAAGAGTTTTGGCGATAAACCCGCCTTCGACAAGCCACGCGGCCTGCGCCGCGAAGATGGCGACCGGCCAAAGCGTCCCCATGGCGATCGTCCGGCCAGTGCCCGCCCCGCTGCTGACCGCAGCGAACGGCCGGCTCGCGATTTCGGCGATCGTCCTCGCCGCGACGATGCACCCAAGCGCCCTTATAGCCCTCGCCCTGAGGGCGGCGCGCGCCCCACACGCGATCGCGAGTTCACCGGTACACCACGCGGCCCGCGCCGCAGCGACGCCGGCGCCAGCGAGGCACCCCGCAGCTTCGCGCCCCGTCTGCGCCCGGATAACGAACGTGGCGAAGGCGCAGCTTTCAAAGGTGAAGCCAAACGCCCCGGCCGCAACTTCTCCGAAAAGCCCAGAAGCTTCCGCCCCGAAGGCGACCGTCCGGCGCGCCCTGCTCGTCCTGGCCGCGATCATCTCGGTTCCGAAACCAAGACCTACGGCAAGCCCAAGACCCGCGCCGACGGCAAACCCTTCCCAAAACGCGACGGCGCCGCACCGCAGCGCGGCCCTAAGCCCGGTGGGCGTCCAACCGGTGCAGCCGGACGGACCGGCTCTGGCTCAGGCCGTCCCTTAACTGGCGGTCGGCCTAGCGGCGGGGCAGGGCGTCCGACAGGGCCGCGCCGTCCAAAGACTTAACTGTTAAACCGTCATCTTCGCGAAAGCGGGGATGACCCAGTGGTTAGCGCTATCGTTCATTGGAGCACCCCATGCGCATCATCGCCGGCAAGTTCCGCGGCAAATCGCTGACCTCGCCGTCCGACGACTCCATCCGCCCCACGGCAGATCGCGTTCGCGAATCCATTTTCAACATCCTGTCGAGCAAGCTCGGCCCAGTGTTCACCGATCTGCGCGTCCTCGACCTGTTCGCCGGCACTGGCGCTCTGGGCTTCGAGGCCCTCTCGCGCGGCGCGAGCCACGTCACCTTCGTTGAAACCGGCGCCGAAGGCCGCGGCCTCATCCGCGATCACATCGAAGCCTTCGGGGCAGGGGGCGTCACAAAACTCCTCCGCCGCGACGCGACTGACCTCGGCACCCCCGGCACCTTTGGCCAGTTCGACCTCATTTTCCTCGACCCACCCTACGGCCAAGGCCTGGGCGAACGCGCCCTCGCCAACATTGCCGCCAATGGCTGGCTCGCCCCCGATGCCACCATCGTCTTTGAAGAGAGCGCCGAAGCCAACATCACCATCCCCGAAAACTTCACCCTGAACGACCGCCGCCTCTACGGTGCCGCCGCCGTGCATTTTTTGACGTTCGAAGCCCGACAGTAAGAGTCACTCATCCATCCTACCCCCGATGTCACCCCGGACTTGATCCGGGGCCCATCCTGAGATCTCGGGATGGATTAAGCCCGGGATGACACAGGTTTTATGGGAGCGGAAGCGCACGATCCCCACAGTCGACACCTCCCCCTTGAGAGCCTGCACTCGGGAACGCGTAGCGCTACCCGGGTGGGGAGGATCAAGGTGGGGTTGCTCGTACCAGGCACTTAGCCCTCAAACCCCCGCACAACCCTCACACTTTCCCCGGATCTCCATCGTCGTGCGCTCCACGCTAAACCCCTTCGCCCCCGCCCAATCCCCCAGTCGCTCCTCAATCACCGGGTCGGCAAATTCGTCCACCTTCCCGCACCCCTCGCAGATCGCAAACGCAATCAGCCCCTTGCGATGGCAATGCTCGTCCGCACAGGCCACAAACGCATTGAGCGACTCCAACCGGTGCGCCAGCCCGCGCTCCACCAGCTTGTCGAGCGCCCGATACACCTGCAACGGCGCTCGCAGGCCATCGCCGCGCAGCTTGTCAAGGATGTCATAAGCGCTGAGCGGCCCATCTGAATGGTTGAGCGCGCCGAGTACCAGGCCCTGGTTGCGGGTCAGATCGCCCGGTACTGCGTGACTATGTGCCAAAAACTTCTCTCCTGCCGAACAAACGCGTCACCGGCACGGCCAGCGACAAAACAAATATGACCAGTGCCATTACAACGATGGATGGCCCTGACGCTGTGTCCCAAGTCCGCGACCCGAACAGCCCGCCAATGACGGCCAAGGCTCCCAAGACAGCCGCCACCACCGCCATCGCCTCAGGCGTTGCGCTCAGCCGTCGCGCCGTAGCTGCTGGAATGATCAGCAGCGAGGTGATCAGCAAAACACCAACCAACTTCATGGCAATGGCAATGACACTCGCCATCAGGATCATCAGCAACAACCGGCTCGCCTCCGGCCGCAGCCCCTCCGCCTCGGCCAATTCCGGGCTGACGGTTGACGCCAGCAACGGCCGCCACGCAAACACCAGCATGGCAAGGATCAAAACCCCACCGGCATAGATAATGGCGATATCCTCAGCCGAAACTGCCAGGATATCCCCGAACAAAAACCCCAGCAGGTCAATCCGCACAGTCGTCAAGAACCCCACCAGCACGAGTCCCACGGCCAGCGTCGAATGGCTCAAGATTCCCAGGAGCGCATCGGTCGACAGCGTCGCTTGCCGCTGCAACACAATCAGTGCTCCCGCCACCAGCGCCGCTACGGCAAATACGCCAAGCGTCATGTTCATTGACAGGATGATCGACAGCGCCACACCCAGCAACGCCGAATGCGCCATTGTATCCCCGAAATACGCCATACGACGCCACACGACAAAGCACCCCAGCGGTCCAGCCACGAGCGCCAGTCCGACACCGGCGATCAGCGCGCGGGAAAAATAGTCACCGAGCATGCACATGCTCCTCATGCGCATGCACATGGCCATCAGCCACCACGCAGCCATCGTCGTGGTGCTCATGGTCATGATGGTGCTCATAGATCGCCAGCGACCCAGCCGCCCGCTCGCCAAAGAGGCGCAGATATTCTGGGCTCCGCTTTACCGCCGATGGCGTGCCCCGGCAGCACACATGGCCATTGAGGCAAATCACCGTATCGGTTTCCGCCATCACCACATGAAGGTCGTGGCTGATCATCAGGATGCCGCTGTGCGTCGTGTCCCGGATGGTACGCACCAACTCATAAAGCGCCGCCTCGCCGGAAAGATCCACGCCTTGCACCGGCTCATCCAGCACCAATAGGTCCGGCTTGCGGATCATGGCCCGCGCAAACAGCACACGTTGGAATTCCCCGCCCGACAGTTCCTGCACCGCGGCCTTGAGCAACCGCCGGGCGCCAACCGCCTCCAGTGCACCGTCAATCTCCTGCCGTCCAAAACGCCCCGTCAGCGTCATCAAACGCTCAACCGTCAACGGCAAGGTCCAATCGATGCTGAGCTTTTGCGGCACATAGCCGATTCGCAGGCCGGCCCGCCGCCACACCGTACCAGTGCTGGGCTTGTGAACACCCGTCACCATCTTGGCCGTGGTGGATTTGCCGGACCCGTTCGGCCCGATCAGGGTCACGATCTCGCCCCGGGCGATGCTCAGATCGACCCCGCTCACCAGCGTTCGCCCACCCCGGCTCACCCCCGCATTGGTGAGGGTGATCAGCGTGTCCCTTGCTGCCAACATGTCCATCCAGTCTGCTTCCTTGCTCTAAAGCATCAGCCGCGCTTTAGCCTTGACGTCTCAAATTATGTTATAGCATAACACTGGCGCAAGCGTAATAACATAACATCGAGGCTCCAAATGAACCTGCGGCTCTCCTGCGCCACCCTGGCCACAGCCCTGCTGACCTCCACTGCCATGGCCGCGCCAGAAGTAGTCGCGTCCATCAAGCCCGTTCATTCACTGGTTTCTGCGATTATGGCCGGTGTCGGCGAGCCGACACTGCTGGTCCGCGGCGCCGCCTCGCCTCACACCTATGCGCTTAAACCCTCCGACGCCGCCGCACTGGAATCTGCTGACCTGGTGTTCTGGACGGGGCACGGCATGGAACTTTTCCTGGCCGATGCGCTCGACACACTCTCAACGAATGCCGAGATCATCGAACTGGCCGAAGCCCCCGGCATAGAGCTGCTCCCTGTGCGCGAAGGCGGCGCGTTCGAAGCCCACGCCGATGAGGCGGAGGCGGAACATGATCATAAGCACGAACACGCCGAAGAAGACCACGACCACGATCACGGCGAAGGCGACATGCATTTTTGGCTCGATCCGGAAAACGCCAAGCTCATGGTCGCCCATATCGCTGCAACGCTCGCCGCTGCCGACCCGGAAAACGCCGCCGCCTACGCTGCCAATGCCCAAACCGAGATTGCCAAACTCGACGCCCTCCAAGCCGAACTCACCGACACCCTTGCACCGGTCAAGGACAAGCCCTTTGTTGTCTTCCACGACGCCTACCAATATTTCGAAAACCGCTTCGGCCTGACGCTCGCAGGCTCGATCACCGTCACGCCCGACACCACCCCCGGCGCCGCCCGTATCGATGAACTCAAAAGCAAGATCGCCGAACTCGGCGCCACCTGCGTCTTCAGCGAACCCAATTTCCAGCCCACCATCGTCAACGCCATCATCGAAGGCAGCCCGGCCAAGGCTGGCGTCATCGACCCTGAAGGCGGCGCGCTCACCGAAGGCCCCGATCTCTACGCCACTCTCCTGCGCGGCCTTGCTACCAGCCTCGTCGACTGCCTCGACTAGCCACCAAACCGCTCCTCCCCCGTCTAGCAAGGCCGGATGGGGTTCCTACTTCAATGGCCCCTTGAAGATGAAAAATGCCCCCAAGGCGATCAACCCAAACCCCACCCCGTGGTTGATCGTCAACTTCTCGCCGAAGTAAAACACCGTGAATACAGCAAAAACGCTGAGAGAGATCACCTCCTGAATCGTCTTGAGTTCGGAGGGAGAGTAAACCGCTTCACCGATCCGGTTGGCCGGCACCGCCAACCAATATTCGAAAAACGCGATTCCCCAACTGATCAGCACCGCCGCCCACAACGCCGATGTCGGCCATTTCAGGTGCCCATACCAGGCAAAGGTCATGAACACATTGGACGCGACCAGTAGCCCGATCGGCGCCAGACTTGCAAAATTCCAGCCCAAAACTCGGCTCCCCTAGCGCAGATGCTTGGTGGGCTGCTCTAGCCCGAACATCTCGTCCGCTAGCGTGTCCATCCGCTCGCGTACCAGCGCCTGCGCGTCGTAGACGCCGCGGTTATAAAAATATGCGCCCATCTTCTCGGCAAAAAACATCATTAGCATCTCCGCCGGGATAGACCCGATGGAGGAATCGAGCTCGGTCCGGAAGTAGTCCTGGATCTCGCCGACAATGGCTTTGGTTTCTTCACGGCTAAACTTGATGGGCTTCATGGCGCTCTCCTTTACCGCGCGTTCATAGAGCGAGTCGCTCATTGTGTTACGCGTCTGGCTCAGACAAAGTGCCGCCAACGAGGAGAATTCATCATGCTTGCCCGCTTGCCGCTCGTTGCCCTCTGCGCTGCGCTTGTCGCCGCGCCGGCTCTTGCCAAAGACAAAACCGAATTCACCTGTACCGGCGTCTTCGCCATCGACAGTTCTGAAGCTCGCGTCATTGAAACCTACGGCGCTGAAAACGTCGTCACCGGTGACGTGCCCGGCCCGGAAGGCACAACGATGCTGGCGACAACCGCTTTCCCCGACGATCCTGAGAAAAGCATCCAGTTCGTCTGGTGGAACGAACAAGACCTCACTGACCCCAGCTATGCCGATCTGCCGGACACCATGGTTGGTCCGAGGGGCGTCCGGGCCGGCATGACCATCGCAGAACTTGTCGAACTCAATGGCGAGCCTTTCACCTTGTCAGGCTTTGGTTGGGACTATGGCGGCTTTGCCAATATCCAGAACGGCGAACTCGCTGATCTGGAGGGCGGCTGCATTCTGAGTGTTCGCTTCGCGGTTGGCGAATACCCCGAAGGTGTGGACGACACCTCCGTCATGGGCGATCAGGAAGTCTCCTCGGACAATCCGGTGCTTGAAGAACTGGACGTCCGCGTTCAGTCCATCTCGGTCGGCTATGCCCATCCCGATTTCCGCGATTGACCATCACCCCTGGGGAGCGTAACGCTTGAGCCGTGTTGGTTTCCAATGGCCTGAGTGCCAGAAGGATACCATCCCGATGCACATAGCGTCAGGCCGCAGCGAAAATGGCCGCATTTGAGCACCGGAGCTGAGCGTACATCGGTACGTGAGCACCGGAGCGCAGGATGCGGACATTTGCAGCCAGGCATCACGCTTTGGGCGAAGGGAGGGAAGGGAATACGGTAGGGACTACCCATCAGGGGCCCAATCCGTAGCTGCCCCCGCAACTGTAAGCGGTGGGTCCTCTCATCAAGCCACTGGCGCGAGCCGGGAAGGCGAGGGGACTGCAATCACCGCGAGCCAGGAGACCTGCCGGCACACCAGCCGGGCGAAAAGCCCACCTATGTTCCGCGCACGGAGGGTGCCGCATGAATACGACGCTGACTACGACTGGCCTTCAGTCTCTTTCTCTCTCGCAACGGCTTGTGGCCGGTTCGCTGGCGCTTATGCTGGGTCTGGTCCTGCTGGTCGGCACCGGCTTTGCTGGCGATTACCGCCTCCATAACGGTGCACACGACACCCGCCATGCCATGGGGTTCCCCTGCCACTAAGGCAGCGCACGAGAGATAACAAATGTTTCGCAATCTGTTTTTTGCTGCGCTTGTCGCAGCCCTTTGTGCTGGCCTCGTCACCTCGGTCGTCCAGTATTTCCGCGTTACCCCGCTGATCTTTGCCGCCGAAGCCTCTGAAGGCGAGGGGACCCATGATAACGGCGAGGCCGCCGACCACGTCCACGCCGAAGGCACCCCCGCCCATAGCCACGGCGACGACGAGTGGATGCCGCAGGACGGTTTCGAGCGCACCGCCTATACCGTGCTTGCCAATATCCTCATGGCCGCTGGCTATGCCCTGATCGTCGGCGCTGTCTCAGTGCTGTTCAATTTGCCCATCACCTGGTCCACCGGCCTGCTCTGGGGCATTGGCGGCTTTGCGGCCTTCTCCCTGGCGCCGGCCTTTGGTCTCGCCCCGGGTCTGCCCGGCATGCCCGTCGCCGATACTTTTGCCCGCCAGCTCTGGTGGGCCGGCACGGCCCTGGCAACCGGTGGCGCCCTGTTGCTCACTGCCAAGTTCCGCGCGCCGTGGGCCCTTGCGATCGCCGTTGTTTTGGTCGTCCTGCCCCATCTCATCGGTGCGCCCCAGGCGCCCGATGAAGCCACTGGCGTTCCGGCGGGCTTGGCCGCCGCTTTTGCCTCGGCAGTGCTGTTCAATGCCGCCGTGTTCTGGATCGTCCTCGGCGTCACCTTCGGCCGCATGAACGATTACCTCGCCGCCCGCAACCAGCCCGCCGGAGCCTTTGCATGACCACCAAAATCCCGACTACGATCATCACGGGCTTTCTCGGCGCCGGCAAGACCACGCTGGTGCGCCACCTCTTGGCCCACGCCCCCAAGGGCAAGCGCATCGCCCTCATCATCAACGAGTTCGGTGACCTCGGCGTCGACAAGGACATCCTGGCCGGCTGTGGCGATGAAACCTGCCGCGAAGAAGATATGATTGAGCTTTCCAACGGCTGCATCTGCTGCACTGTGGCCGATGAGTTCATCCCCACCATGCAGGCTTTGCTGGCCCGCCCAGACAAGTTCGATCACATCGTTATCGAAACCTCCGGCCTTGCCCTGCCGCAGCCATTGATCCGCGCCTTCAACTGGCCCGAGATCAAGGCGCAGGTCACCATTGACGGCATCGTCACCGTCGCTGACGCCTCGGCCCTCGCCGAAGGCCGCTTCGCGTCCGATGAAGCCGCCGTCGACGCCCAGCGCCGCCAGGACGAAATGCTCGATCACGAAACGCCCTTGGGCGAACTCTTCGAAGACCAGCTTTCCGTCGCCGACCTCGTCATCATCAACAAGGCCGACCTCGTCGACGAAACCATGCTCGCCAAGGTCGAAAGCAACATCCGCGCCGAACTGCGCCCCGGCGTCGGCATCCTTCATGCCCGCAACGGACACGTCGATATCGCCGCGCTCCTCGGCATGGGCATGGGCTCGGAAGACGACATCAGCAACCGCCCCAGCCACCACGAACTCGAACATGGCGGGGAAACCCACGAGCACGACGACTTCGACAGCTTCTCCCTGCGCATCCCGTCGGTCAGCAGCAAAGACGAACTCCTCGCCGTGATAGAACAAACCATCCGCGAACACGACGTGCTCCGCCTCAAAGGCTTCGCCGCCATCCCGGGCGCCGCCGCCCGCCTCGCCATCCAGGCCGTGGGCCCAAGAGTAACCGCCTATTTCGACCGTCCTTGGAAAGACGGCGAACCCCGGGAAACCGCGCTCGTGGTGATCGGTCAATCGCCTCTGGATCGCGCTGCCATCACCGAAAGCCTGCAGCGAGCCATGGCTACGGCGGCCTGATGTTCACCCCGGCGACCCCCTCCCTCGGTCCCTCCCCTCAAGGGGGAGGTAAGCACACGAGCCGCAAGCTTAGGTGTATCGGCTCCATCCCTCCCTCCCCCTTGAGGGAAGGGCCGGGGAGGGGGTCCCTCGGCTCCATCACCGAACCAAAGCCACTCCCCCTTGCGGGGAGGGGTTGGGGTGAGGCTGCCAGCCTTTCCGCTACCGAAGTGGTTGGCTAACCTATGCACCTCCTCTCCGCCCAAGCCGGCGCCATCCAGCAAGAAGGCGAGGCCATCGACCTCGCGCAAACTCCCGGAGCCCTGGTCTTTGCCTCCTCCGCCGACAGCGAACTCGCCATGCTGGCCGGCGCCGCCGACCGCCGAGGGGAGACCGAACTCCGCCTCGCTAACACCCTGCGCCTCTCCAACAATCTTTCCGTCGATCTCTGGCTTGAAAAAACCGTCCAGCACGCCCGCCTCGTCGTCCTCCGCCTCATTGGCGGCGCCTCCTACTGGCAATACGGCGTCGACGAACTCACCGCCCTCTGCGCCAACCGCCGTATTCCCTTGGCCCTCCTCCCCGGCGACGCCAACCCCGACCCAATCCTGCAGTCCCGCTCCACCATTCACCCAAGCGATTGGACCCGCCTGCACAGCCTTTTCATCGCCGGCGGTCCCGACAACGCCGATACGATCCTGTCCGCGTTCAACGCATTAATCTTGCCCTCACCACAGAACGAACTCCTCCCCCTCCAGGGGGAGGTTAGGGTGGGGGTGCGAGGCGCTCCTCAAACCCAATCTTTGGACAACCTCCACCCCACCCCTTTCGCCCGTTTCGGCCTCTGGCACCCCGACCACGGCGTCACCACCATCGAAACTCGCCGGACCGCTCTCTGCGGCACCTCCCGCCCACAAAAGCCCTCACACATCCCGATCCTCTTCTACCGCGCCGCTCTCGAAGGCGCCGGTACCGCAACTATTGAAGCCATCATGGCCGAGTTGACCCTTCAAGGTCTCGCCCCCGTACCGATCCTCGTCTCCTCTCTTAAGGAAGGTGCCTGCGTCCGCTTCGTGCAGCAGGTCATGGCTGCAGTCTCTCCTGCGGCCATCTTCAACCTCACCGGCTTCGCCCTCGGCATCGATGGCCTCGAAGTCAAATCGAACCCCTTCGCCACCTGTGACGCGCCCGTCGTCCAACTTATCCAATCCGGCCGCTCCGAAGCACAATGGATTGCTGACCCCCAAGGCCTCTCCTCCAAGGACATGGCCATGTTCCTCGTCATGCCTGAAGTCGACGGGCGCATTGGTGGCCTCATCGTCGGCCACAAGGCCGACGCCGTCTGGCACGACCGCTGCCAGATCCCCCTCACCAGCTACACCCCCGACCATTCCGGCATTGCACGCGCCGTTACCCTGGCCAAAAACTACGCCATCCTGCGCACCACTCCCCGGGCGAACCGTCGCATCGCCCTCGTCCTCGCCAACTACCCCATCCGCGACGGCCGCCTCGCTAACGGCGTCGGCTATGATGCTCCTGAGTCCACGGTTCGGATTTTGGCTGAACTGAACAAAGCCGGCTACACGCTACACCCATCCCCCTCCCCCTTGAGGGGCTTGGAAGCGGCCCAGAGGGACAAATCGCTCCAGCGGAGCGATTTGAGCGAACAAGGCCAGGAGAGCTATGCTCGAATGGCGGCCGGGGAGGGGGTCCCTCAGCAAACCACCCATCGACCCCCTCCCTCGATCCCTCCCCTCAAGGGGGAGGGAAGCAATAGAGCCCAAGATTCAGATGACGACGGTGTCGAGTTCAAGCCCTACGCCTTTGCTAACGCCAGACGCGCACAAGATAAAAGTTCCCGCGCCCAAGCTCTCCGGGCCGATCAAACTGTTCCCGAGCGCGTCCTCTGGCCCTTGCTCAAGACCTTCGCTGAGCGCGGCATCAAGTTTCGCCGGCAAGTTCCGCTTGGCAAATACATCGCCGACTTCGCCAGCCACCACCCTAAGCTTGTGGTCGAACTCGACGGCGACACCCACTTCACCGACACCGGCCTGCGTCATGACGCCGAACGCACAGCGTTCCTCCACAGCATTGGTTACGCCGTCCAGCGCTTTACTAACTCTGACATAGCGACCAATCAGGACGGCATCTGGCAAGCCATCTCCGACACCCTCGACGATCTATCGGCTCCATCTCTCCCCTCCCCCTTGAGGGGAGGGGCCGGGGGAGGGGGTCCCTCGGTCAGCACGTTAACCGCCGCCGACCTCATCACCCTGCTCCAATCCGGCCCCACCAACGCCAGCCCCCAGCGCGGCATTTCCCCCGCCACTCTCCCGCTCACCCGCTACACCGAACTCTTCGCCTCGCTCCCCGAAGCCATCCGCACTGCCGTCACGACCCGCTGGGGTGATCCCGCCACCGACACCTTTGTCCGCGACGACACTTTCCACCTCCCAGCCCTCATCTTCGGCAACATCGCGATCCTGCTCCAGCCCGCCCGCGGCTACCATCTGGACGAGACGGCCAGCTACCACGACCCAGCGCTCGTGCCCCCGCACGCCTACCTCGCCGCATACCTTTGGCTGCGCCACGAGTGGGGCGCCCACGCCCTGATCCACAACGGCAAGCACGGCACGCTCGAATGGCTCCCCGGCAAATCAACGGCGCTCGACGCCGCCAGCTATCCCGATGCTCTTTGGGGCCAACTGCCCCACTTCTACCCTTTCATCGTCAACGACCCGGGCGAGGGCACCCAAGCCAAGCGGCGCACCGGCGCCGTTATCATCGACCACCTCGTGCCCCCGCTCACCCGCGCCGAAATCTACGGGCCCCTCAAGGACCTCGAAGCGCTGCTTGACGAATACTACGCCGCCTCCGGCATGGACCGCCGCCGCCTCGCTGACCTCAAGCGCCGCATCCTCGATTTCACCCGCGACGCCCGCCTCGACCACGACATCGGCCTGCCCGACGAAGAAACCGAAGCGCTCATCGCCATCGACAACTTCCTCTGCGACCTCAAGGAAGCTCAGATCCGAGACGGCCTTCACGTCTTCGGACAGTCCCCGACCGGCACTCTCAAACGCGATCTCATCGTCGCTCTCGCCAGAGTACCGCGCGGCGAAAGCCCCGGCGAAGCCTCCCTCATCCGCGCCCTTGCCGACGACCTAAAACTCGGCTTCGACCCCCTTACCGCCAAACTCGGCGAACCCTGGAGCGGGCCTTCCCTCTCCTCCCCCTCCCAGGGGGAGGCCGGGTGGGGGTCGGAGAGCCCCTATCTACGCACCACCGGCGACATTGTCGAACACCTCGAATCCCTCGCCGCCCAACTCGTCGAAGGCACCCTGACCCCACCCGCCGATTGGACCGCCACCGCCGCGGTCCTCGCCACCATCGCCTCCACCATCCGCCCGCGCCTGCAACAGTCCGGCCCCGCCGAAATGGCAGCCCTCCTCAACGGTCTCGACGGCAAATTCATCCCCCCCGGCCCCTCAGGCGCACCCTCGCGCGGTCGCCTCGACGTGCTCCCCACCGGCCGCAATTTCTTCTCCGTCGACTCCCGCGCCATACCAACCCCCACCGTCTGGGAGCTCGGCAAGAAATCCGCCGAGAGCCTCGTTCTCCGCCATTTACAAGACCACGGCCACCACCTGCGCTCCGTCGCCCTGTCCGTCTGGGGCACGGCCAACATGCGCACAGGCGGCGACGACATCGCCCAGGCCATAGCGCTGATCGGCGCCAAACCCGTCTGGGACCCAGGCTCCCTCCGCGTCTCGGGCTACGAAATCATCCCCCTTGCTAAGCTCGGCCGCCCCCGCGTCGATGTCACCCTGCGCATCTCCGGCTTCTTTCGCGATGCCTTCCCCGACCAGATCGCGCTGTTCGACCGCGCCATCCGGGCTATCGGTGCCTTGGACGAGCCCGCCGATGACAACCCCATCGCCGCCACCATGCGCACCGACGCCCTCGGTGGCGACCACTTCGCTGCCGGCCACCGCATCTTCGGCTCCAAGCCTGGCGCATATGGCGCGGGCCTCAATGCCCTTATTGACTCCGGCACCTGGTCCACCAAGGCCGACCTCGCCAGCCAGACCCTCGACTGGGCCCAATACGCTTATGGCGCCCAGGCCCATGGCACCCCCGAACGCGACCGCCTCGCCGCCCGCCTCGGTGACATCGACGCCGTCATCCACAACCAGGACAATCGCGAGCACGACCTCCTCGATTCCGACAATTACTATCAGTTCGAAGGCGGCCTCGTTGCCGCCGCCGAAACCCTCACCGGCCGCAAGCCCGTCGCCTACCACAACGACCACTCCCGCCCCGAACGCCCGCTGATCCGCACGCTGGAACAGGAGATCAGCCACGTCATGCGCTCCCGCGTGGTCAATCCAAAATGGATCAACGGCGTGAAGCGCCACGGCTATCGCGGCGCCTTCGAGATCATCGCGACCGTCGATTTCATGTTCGCCTTCGCCGCCACCACCGGCGCCGTCAAGACGCACCATTTCGACCTCGCCTTCGAAGCCTTCATCGAAGACGATGCGACCCGCGACTTCATCCGAACCAGCAACGCTTACGGCTACGACGAACTCATCGCCAAGTTCAACGAAGCCCGCCAACGCGGCTTCTGGACACCCCGCTCCAACTCCGCCTACGCCTATCTTGAGGACAGCCAATGACCGACAAGCCGCTCAAAAAGACCGATCTGATGACCGAGGCGGAGCGGGACGCCTACCACGCCGAAAAAATGCGGAAAAAGAAAGAAGCCCGAAACAAGATCCTCGCTACCAAGACGCAGGAAAAGGGCCTCCTGATTGTTCACACCGGCAAGGGTAAGGGCAAGTCTACCGCCGCCTTCGGCATGGTGTTTCGCGCCCTGGGTCATGGCATGAAGGTGGGCGTCGTCCAGTTCGTCAAAGGCGTCTGGGAAACCGGCGAGCGCGACGTGCTGATGAAATTCCCCGACCTCGTCACCATCAACGCCATGGGCGAAGGCTTCACCTGGGACGTCGCCGACCGCCAGCGCGACCTAGCCGCCGCCCGCAACGCCTGGGAACAGGCCAAGCGCTTGATCGCCGACCCCAGCTACAAGATGGTGCTGCTCGATGAGCTCAATATCTGCCTGCGCTACGACTACCTTCCCATCGAGGAAATCGTCGAAACCCTGCGCAACAAACCTGTCGATAAGCACGTCATCGTCACCGGCCGCAACGCCAAGGACGAGCTGATCGAAATTGCCGATCTCGTTACCGAAATGACCGAGATCAAGCACCACTTCCGCTCGGGCGTGAAGGCGCAGCTGGGGATCGAGTTCTAGCAGCCCATCGCGCGGAAATCCTGCGCCAGCCGCTGCGCTAAATCCTTCATGTCAGCCGCCTCCCTGCTGCTGAACTGCAGCGTCAAGCTCGCGGTTGACGCGCGATCGCAAAGCAGGATCATGCGGCGGGTAAACTGCCGATCGCCCATCACGCCTGAGAAGGTGGCCCATTCCGGCGTGATGGTTTGAAAGGTGATGTTGAAGCCGTCGCGCTCGGCATAGCCGATGCTCGCCGCCACCTCGGCTTCGAAACTCTCCTCAAGCATATTGGCGCCCCACAGCGCCAGCGACTGCATGGTGCCTGGATTGTCAAAGATCTGACCGTCGCCATTGTCGCTCTCGCCATAGCCGGAATAGCCTAGCGGTATCGAGCTTTGATAGCCAAACCGCGCGTTGGCGTAACTCTCCCACCCCTGGGCAAAGGCAGGCAGGGCAAGGAGGGCAAAACAAGCAGTAATGAGCAAGCGCATGCGCCCAGCCTGCCAAGCTCCCGAACCCGGCGCAAGCCACATCGGCGTGCTCAAAGCACCACGATCCCCGAGTGCTTCGCCTTCTGTTCGGGCTCCACATGGATGGTGATCTGCACGTTCTCCACCGTCTGGCGCAGCTTGGCCTCGATCACGTCGCAAATGCCATGCGCCGCCTCCACGCTCATGCTGCCCGGCACTACAAGGTGAAAATCAATAAAGGTCATCTTGCCGGCCTGCCGCGTGCGAATGTCATGCGCTTCGATGGCGCCCTCGGCATTCCCGGCGATCACCTCGCGAATGGCCTTCTGCGTTTCGGGCAGCACCGCCACATCCATCAGCCCGCCCACGCTGTCGCGGATCACGCCCCAGCCCGACCAAAGAATATTAATGGCCACCAGCGCCGCCAGGATGGGATCAAGGATCGCCCAGCCGGTGAGCAGCACCAGTCCCAAGCCGAGCAGCACGCCAATGGTCGAGACCACATCCACCATCAAATGCCTGCCATCAGCTTCGATGGCCGGTGAACGCGCCTTTCGGCCATAGCGCAGCAGCACTTGCGCCCAAACCAGATTGATGACGGTCGCCACAGCGCTGATCAGCAGACCCTGCACCGGAGCTTGGGGTATCTCTGGCGCTGTAAAGCCAAGATATGCCTCGCGCAGGATCAGAATGGCCGCCACGATGATCATGACACCCACCACCACTGCCGAGAAGTACTCGGCCTTGTGGTAGCCATAAGGCAGGGCGGCATCGGCCGGCCGCTGCGCCAATCGGACCGCGATCAGTGCGACGATCGCCGTCGCAACATTAACGATTGATTCGAGCGCGTCCGAATAAAGCGCCACCGAGCCGGTGATGTACCAAGCCAGGGATTTGAGCCCGAGCACAATCAACCCGACGAGCAGGCTGGCCGCGGCGATCGCCAGTGTTCGGTTGTTGGTTATGCTCAAAGCTTAGCTCTCTCGGCCGTAGCCGCTTGCCATAAACGCATGTACAGGACGCATCAAGCCGTTGAATTTGCAATTCATTTTCAGAAGCATTCCGATTTGGCGCGGCGCTCGCCCAAGCCTTTGATTGACCACAAGCTTCTCCTTGCCTTAGAACATGGGCCTTGCGCAGAGTTCCCCAAGGAACTGAAACAGAATCCGGTGCGGTCGACCCAATTCGGGGACTAAGTCCGGAGCTGCGACGGTGTTCGAGCGAACCTGCCTCTTGGGTCAGAGGCGAGAATGACAGATACGAATGGCCCCATTTTTCTGGGCCTGGGCTGTTCAACGGCCGCCAGCGCAGATGAAATCGTCCGTCTGATTAAGACCTGTCTGGCTGAAGCCGATTGCCACCCCGGCCAGATCGCCGCTGTCGCCAGCCACAAGCGAAAGACTGGCAGCCAGGCTCTCTTGAGCGCCGCCGATCATTTCGGCGTACCGATCTTCTTCCTTGATGATGCTGCCTTGCCCCCTGGTATAGTGGGTACCTGCGAGGCCGTTGCCGCAGCAGCGGGCCCGCTGCTCCTGCCCAAGCGCAAGTCGCGCTTTGCCACCTGCGCCATCGCCCGGTGCACACCGGATTTTACGATCGAGCGCTTCCGTCAGCCTGCCAATCCCAGCGCCGCGATCGCAGCGTCCACGCTGGCGACCTCGGTCGCTGGCCCATAGGCCGGCCGCGCAATCATGATGACCTTGATCCCCAGTTGCCGCGCAGCCTCGAGCTTCGCCTCGGTCTGTGCTCCGCCGGAATTCTTGGTGATCAGATGAGTGATACCCTCCCGCCGCATCAGCGCCATTTCGCTTTCCAGCGTGAAAGGCGGCCGCGTCCGGAGCAATGTCGCATGCCGTGGCATCTCCTCGGCCGGTACCTCGATCGTGCGGACAATGAACTGACAGTCATCCCGCTCGAGAAAACGCGCCAACCCCGTATGGCCGGTCGTCAACAGCACATCGGCGTTCGGGGGCAGGGCAGCAGCCGCTTCGGCGGCAGTGTCCACCATCACCCAATCGTCTCCCCGCCGCTGCTCCCAAGCCGGCCGCATATACCGCACCAAGGCAATCCCGCTCGCCTGGGCCGCCGTTACCGCATTGATCGACATCAGCCCGGCATAGGGATGCGTCGCATCCACCAGCCGCTCGATCCCTGCAGCCCGCAAATAAGCACAGAGCCCGGGAACCCCACCGAACTTGCCCATCCGCAACCCACCCCGCGGCAATTTCGGATCCTGCGTGCGCCCCGCCAGCGAAGTGATGACATCATGCCCGGCATCAACCAGCCTATTCGCCAACTCCCGCGCCTCCGCCGTCCCGCCCAGGATCAGTATTTTCATTGCGTGGTCCAATATTGTTCTGGGCAGTTTGCCTCTACGGTTATCAACTCTCAAGCACCCGGCGCCTGCAATATGCTCACCTTCCCTCTCGGAGAGAATGTTCCCTGCAGGCGCCTTCCAATCGTAAGATGGAGCAAAGAACACTGTTCTTCCCTCGGGCTTGACCCGAGGGCCGCGCAGGAGGCCCCCTATGGACCGTCTAAGCCCGTGGAACATGGCCCTCGGGTCAAGCCCGAGGGTAGAATGGCAAGTGCGGTGTGTTGCTTTGAGCCATTACATCTGGACCTCACCCCTTGACCAAAGGCTTCCTCATCGCCGCACCCCGTTCCGGTTCGGGCAAAACCGTCATCACCCTTGGCATCCTCGCCGCCCTGCGGCAGCGGGGCGTGGTCGTTGCGCCCGCAAAAACCGGCCCCGACTACATCGACCCTGCCTTTCTCGGCCGCGCAGCCCTGCGCGACGCTGTCAATCTCGACCCCTGGTCCATGTCGGGCCCGCGCCTCAAAGAACTCGCCCAGACACAATCCATCGGTGCCGATCTCCTCGTCATCGAGGGCGTAATGGGCCTTTTCGATGGCGCTGCCGACGGCTATGGCTCCACCGCCGACCTCGCCGAACTGCTCGATCTCCCCATCATCTTTGTTGTCGATGCCGACCGGCAATCCCAATCCATCGCGCCCCTCGTAGCAGGCTTTGCCAACTGGCGTGTGGGCGTGCGCATCGCAGGCGTAATCCTCAATCGCGTCGCCACGATGAAGCACGAGCGCATGCTGCTCGACGCTTTGACAGCCACCGGAATACCCTGCCTCGGCGCCATCCCCCGTAATGCCGATCTGGCAATTCCCGAACGTCATTTAGGCCTCGTCCTGCCCGGCGAGGTCCTGGCCTTCGACAGTTTTCTCCAGACCGCCGCCGACACCATCGGCCAATATCTTGATCTTGACCGCCTCCAACAACTCGCCGCTCCGCTTCCCACCTCCGATGCGACAGCGCCAACCCTGCCGCCGCTCGGCCAGCACATGGCCATCGCACGCGACGATGCCTTTGCCTTCCTCTACCCCCATTTGCTCGACGGCTGGCGCGGCCTCGGCGCGGAACTCAGCTTCTTCTCCCCCCTCGCCAACGAGGCACCCAACTCGGCAGCAGACGCTGTTTTCCTGCCCGGCGGCTACCCCGAATTGCACGGCGCAAACTTAGCCGCCGCCACCCACTTCAAGGCGGGCCTCCACGCCGCTCGCGAGCGTGGCGCGCTGCTTTATGGCGAATGCGGTGGCTACATGGTGCTCGGCGAGACCCTGGTCGACAAAGCCGGGCAGGGGCATGCCATGGCCGGGCTCCTGCCTGTGACCACCCGCATCGACCGTCCCAAGCGTGTTCTGGGCTATCGCCGTCTCATCCATGCCGGAACTTTACCCTGGCCCGGCCGCCTCAACGGCCACGAATTCCACTACTCCTCCGCCAAGCAGACCCAACTACCCCCGCTTTTCGCCGCCACCGACGCCCGCGGCGATGCCATGCCCCCCATGGGGGGCGTGCTCGGCCGCGTCATGGGCTCTTACGCCCACGTCATCGATGCGGCATAAATCGCGCCATGGCTAAGGCTCTCATGTTCATGGGCACGGGTTCGGACGTCGGCAAGTCCTTGCTGGTGGCCGGGCTTTGCCGCGCCCTGAGCAACCGGGGCCTGCGCGTCGCGCCTTTCAAGCCGCAGAACATGAGCAATAACGCCGCCGTGACCGCCGATGGTGGCGAGATTGGCCGCGCCCAGGCTCTCCAGGCCCGCGCCGCCCGTCGCGCTCCGGTCACCGCCATGAATCCGGTCCTGCTCAAGCCCGAGGGCGACACCGGCTCGCAAGTGGTCGTCCGCGGCCAGCGCCGCGCCTCAATGTCCGCGCGTGCCTATTGGAGCAATCGCGGCGCCCTCATGCCCGAAGTCCTCGCAGCCTTCACCGAACTGGCTGCCGACGCTGATATTGTTCTGGTCGAGGGTGCGGGCAGTGCCTCCGAAGTCAATCTCCGCCACAATGACCTTGCCAATTTCGGCTTCGCCCAAGCCGCCGGCGTACCCGTCGTCCTTGTCGGCGACATCCACCGCGGCGGCGTCATCGCCTCGCTGGTCGGCACTTTCGCCGTCATCGACCCGGCAGACGCCCAACTCATCCACGCCACCCTCGTCAACAAGTTCCAGGGCGACCGGAACCTCTTCGCCGATGGTCTCACCACCATCCAGCGGCACACCGGAGTTCCGTGCCTCGGGCCCATTCCTTGGTTCGCCGACGCCGCCAAGCTCCCCGCAGAAGACGTGCTCGCGCTGGAATCCTACACCAAGGGCAGCACCAGCCATTTCACCATCGCCGTTCCGCGCCTGCCACGCATCAGCAATTTCGACGACCTCGACCCCTTGCGCGCTGAACCAGGCGTTAGCCTGATTCTGGTTGAACCCGGCCAACCTATCCCCCTCCATGCCGACCTCGTTATATTACCCGGCTCCAAATCGACCCGCAGCGACCTCGCGGCCCTGCGCGCCAATGGCTGGGACATCGACATCGCAGCCCATCATCGCGCCGGCGGGAAAATCCTCGGCATCTGCGGCGGCTATCAAATGCTTGGAAACACTGTAGCCGACCCTGACGGGGTCGAAGGTCCTGCGGGCAAAAGTGACGGTTTGGGACTGCTCAACGTTAACAGTCTGCTAACCCAAACCAAGCTTCTGCGAACCGAAAGTGCCACCCATCTCGCCTCCGGCGAACCCATCAGCGGCTACCACATGCACATGGGCGAAACACTCGGCCCTGACCGCTCCCGCCCCTTCGCCATGGTCGAAAATACCCCGGAAGGCGCCATTAGCCTCGACGGTCGCGTCACCGGTACCTATCTCCACGGCCTCTTCGCCGCCGACAGCTTCCGCCGGGCGATGCTCGGCAACGCCTCTAACCTCGACTTCGCTTACGAATCATCAATCGAGCAGACCCTCGACGATTTGGCCTCACACCTAGAATTATACCTTGACCTAGACGCACTGTTTGCCCTCGCAGAACCGGTAAGTCATTGATGCCTCAAATCATCCTAGCGCCAATTGTGCTGCTACTCGAGCGGATCACCGGCTATTCGCCCCGCCTAGTCGCAGCCATTGGGCACCCCGTTATGTGGTTCGGCGCAGTCATCTCCGTCCTTGAACAGCGCCTCAACATCCCCGGCAAAACTCCCGAGCACCTGCGCCAAGCCGGCATCATAAGCCTCGTTGCCCTGCTCGCCTTGGTGCTCGTCATCGTACTGATACTTCAGGCATTTCTAGCAGCAATCCCATTCGGCTGGCTCGTCGAAATCCTCCTTGCAACCACTTTCTTGGCCCAAAAAGAACTCGGCCGAGCCGTCCGCGCCGTCGCCGATGCCCTCAGAATCTCCCTCGACAACGGCCGGCAAGCCGTCAGCCATATCGTCGGCCGCGATCCACAAGCCCTTGATGAGGCTGGCGTTTCCCGCGCCGCTATCGAAACGCTTGCCGAAAGCACGAGTGATGGCGTCGTCGCGCCCTGGTTCTGGTTCGTCCTCCTGGGCCTACCCGGCATCGCCCTCTACAAGGCCATCAACACGGCCGACTCCATGATCGGCCACATGAACACCCGCTATCGCCACTACGGCTGGGCCGCCGCCAGACTTGACGATCTGGTCAACTACCTCCCGGCCCGTCTGACCGCCGCGATGATCACCGCCGCCTGCTTCTTCGTCCCTCACGCAAGCCCCAGCCAAGCATGGCGCACCGCAACACGCGACGCCCGCAAGCACGCCTCGCCCAACAGCGGCTGGCCCGAGGCCGCGTTCGCTGGTGCCTTAGGCTTCAGCCTGGGTGGTCCCCGCAGCTATGATGGCACCTTGGTTGATCTACCAACATTCGGCAACGGCAAGTCGGCCTTGGTCGGGAGCGACATTCTGCGGGCATTGGTGCTCTACCGGGCCACCCTTAACATCTTGCTCGTGCTAAGTATTTGCTTGGTGTTGCTCGCCTTTGCGGGCACCCGCTAAGCTTCGTGAATACGGCTCTCTCCCTGTCCCGGTGCCTCGCCCTTCAGCGTCATCGGCAGCCCGGCAACGATAAAATAAACATCGTCGCAAATCTCAGCCAAGCGCTGGTGCGCCGCACCCGCCAGATCCCGGAACGTCCGCGCCATCGCATTATCGGGCACGATTCCAAGACCAACCTCATTGCTCACAAGGACGATCTTGGCCGCCTTGAGCTGGACCAGAACCGCCACGAGTTCTCCCACATGCTTAGCGACGTCCTCGTTGGCGAGTAGCAGATTGGTGATCCAGAGCGTGAGACAATCAACCAGGATCACGTCGTGACTAGCGGAGGCGATAATCAGCGCATCGGCAAGCGCCACAGGCTCTTCGATGGTCGCAAACCTATGCCCGCGGCTCGCCTTGTGGCTGGCGACGCGGTCGCGCATTTCTCCGTCAAGAGCTTCCGCGGTTGCGAGATAGGCAGGCTTAACGCCAGCTCTTAAGGCCAGCCGTTCGGCAAACGCTGTCTTTCCAGAGCGCGCGCCACCTAAAACCAGCACATGTCGCGTCATCATTGGCCTCCCAGTCCGCCGCCACGGTTTAGCACAATGGACCCAATGAGACAGGAGTTGCAGACGAGCCATGCAAGTCCCGATCTTGGCAGGCGTTTTTTGTGCCTTATCCTACTTTCGTCTTAGAGGCTTTCGCATTATGGTCCGCGCCGAAACCAGACCCTAGAATCCGTTTACCATTCGGAGAATCCTAGCGTGACCAGATACTATCTTGGCGTTGACGGCGGCGGAACCAATTGCCGCGTGCGTCTTGCCGATGAAAATCTGAATACGCTGGCCGAAGTCAAAAACGGCCGCTCCAATTTGCAGATCGACTCGGGCGAGCCAGCCTTCAAGGCAATCAGCGACGGCACGCGCGATGTTTTCAGGGCTGCGGGGCTGGACTTTGCGGAGGCAACCAACACCTACGCATGCTTTGGCATGGCCGGTGGCCGAATGGATTCAGCGCGTGCTGCTTTCGCTGCCCGCCCTTGGCCTTTTGCCGGTGTTAAGGTCTATGACGACATCGACATCGCCCATGCCGGAGCCCTTGGCGGCGGCGAGGGCGGCGTGATCATCGTCGGCACGGGCTCTGCCGCCGTGTCGATTGTCGATGGCCAGCGCCATCAGGCAGGGGGGTGGGGTTTCCAGATCGGCGACCAGATGTCGGGCGCCATTCTCGGCCGCGAACTCGCAAGATATTCGGTCGAGGCAGAAGACGGGCTCGTTGAGGCCTCGCCGCTCACGAAAGCCGTGATTGCTCAACTCGGCGGTAGTAATCAAGCTGCAATGACATGGTCTTTTGCTACGGACATGGGGCTGAAGATCCTCAGCCGCGACGGCACTGAAGGATGCGACGATGCACTGATCGGCCGTGCGCCTGCCGAGTTTGGCCGTTTGATGCCGCTGTTCTTCGACCATTATGAAAAAGGCGATGCAGTCGCCCGAAAGATGATGGAAATTGAACTGGGCTACATCGACACCTATGTCCGTTGGTTCAAGAGCCACAACGCCAAAGTCATGGCTATTGTGGGCGGTCTTGGCGAGCGCCTGTTCCCCATTCTCAAGCAGCACTACGGCGATTTTGTCGCCCTTCCCAAATTCGAGCCGCTCCACGGAGCGGTGATCCTCGCAAAGCAGAATTTCGCCTGAAGACCGCGACAAACCAAGGACGAACCCAGTGTCCAGCCGTATTATTCCCGTCCAGCCTTTCGACTACGTGGTTTTTGGTGCCACGGGCGATCTGACCAAGCGCAAGCTGATCCCGGCGCTTTACCATCGCTTCAAGGACGGACAGTTCGACGACAAAAGCCGTATCATCGGCGTTTCCCGCTCCAAGCTTAGCAATGCCGAGTTCCAGGCCGCAGCACGCGATGCTGTGACACAGTTCGTCGAAAAGGATTATCAGGACCAGGCTGTCCTAGACCGTTTTGTCAAGATTTTCACATATATATCGGTCGATGTGAGCAAGCCCGAAGAGGCAGGAGATCTCGGCAAGGCACTGCGTGACGATGCTAAAATCGTTCGAGCCTTCTACTTGGCCGTCGCGCCTGACCTGTTCGAACCCATCGCAGAATTCCTGCAAAAAAAGAAACTCTACCGCCGCGACGCGCGTGTCGTGATCGAAAAACCGCTCGGCCACGACTTGGTTTCATCCATGGAAATCAATGACGGCGTTGCCAGGATTTTTAAGGAGGATCAGGTCTATCGGATTGATCACTACCTCGGCAAAGAGACGGTGCAGAACCTGCTTGCTTTGCGCTTTGCTAATACGCTGTTCGAGCCGGTCTGGAATTCGGCTAATATCGACCATGTGCAACTGACCGTGGCCGAAAGCGTCGGCGCCGGCACGCGCGGCTATTATGACGAGTCCGGCGCATTACGCGACATGATCCAGAATCACATGCTGCAATTGCTGTGTTTAGTCGCCATGGAGCCGCCTGCATCGGACGATGCCAATGCTTTGCGCGATGAAAAACTTAAGGTGTTGCGCGCACTTAAGCCGATCGTCAATGGTGATGTAGCCAAGAACACCGTTCGTGGCCAGTACAAGGGCGTCAAATCCGAAACTACTTCTGTGGCCGGCTACCAGGAAGAGCTGCCCGATGACAAAAAGGGCAGCCGCACGGAAACGTTCGTTGCGCTTAAAGCCGAAGTCGAGAACTGGCGCTGGGCCGGTGTGCCGTTTTACTTCCGCACCGGCAAGCGTATGGCCAGTCGCGCTTCCGAAATCTGCATCCAGTTCAAGCCAATCCCCCACTCCATCTTCGATCATGCGGAAGGAGCGGCGCGCGCCAACAAGCTCATTATCCGCCTGCAGCCCGACGAAGGGGTCAAGCTTATGATGATGATCAAGGATCCGGGTCCGGGCGGCATGCGCCTGCGCGAAGTGCCGCTGAATTTGAGCTTCGCCCAGACCTTCACCGAGCGCACGCCGGAGGCCTATGAGCGGCTTCTGCTGGACGTGATCCGCGGCAACCAAACCCTGTTCATGCGGCGCGACGAGCTGGAAGAAGCCTGGAAATGGGTGGACCCGATCCGCGAAGCCTGGGACCGCTCGAGCGAGCCCCCACAATCCTATGTGGCGGGCACATGGGGGCCCAGCGGCGCCATCGCCCTGATCGAGCGCGACGGCCGCACCTGGTACGAGGACGATAACTAATGACTATCGAACGCCGCACATTTGCTGATAAGCCGACCCTGGCCAAGGAACTGGCCGAGGCTGTTGCCGACCGCATCCGTGCGGCGATCGAGACACGCGGCGTTGCGGCTATTGCGGTCAGCGGCGGCTCCACGCCGGCCAGGTTCTTCCAGGCGTTGGGCAAGACCAAGGATATCAATTGGTCCAAGGTCATCGTCACGCTGGTGGACGAGCGCTGGGTTGATGAAACCAACGACCGCTCCAATGCCCTGTTGGTCAACGAGCGCATGCTGCAGGGGCCCGCGGCCACGGCACGCTTCTTTCCGCTCTATTCGGGCGGCGACGAACCAGATGCTGCGCACATCGCCAAGACAAATGCCTTGCTGGCCGAACTGCCCGAGCAGTTCGCGGCGGTCGTTCTCGGCATGGGCAGCGATGGTCATACCGCGTCCTTTTTCCCCGGCGGCGATACGCTTGACCAAGCATTGAGCGAAGCTGGCCCAACCGTCTCTATCCGTGCGCCGGGCGCCGGGGAGCCGCGCATTACCTTTACCCTTCCGCGCCTCCTCCAGGCGGATGGGCTGTACCTTCATATCGAAGGGGAGGAAAAGGCCGCCGTTCTGGACACGGCTCTGGGTGATGGTCCGGTAGCGGACATGCCCGTGCGTGCCGTCTTGCGGTCCGGCCATGCTGTAAACGTCTACTGGTGCCCATAGTCCCCTCAGCGATCCCCAATCGATCGCTCTGGCCACTACGCGGCTCCGTCTCTTGAAGGAGCTCGACCATGTCTGTCCGTCAGGCCATCCAGGATGTCACCGATCGCATCGCGGCACGCAGCCGCGATAGCCGCCGGGATTATCTCAACCGCCTCGATGCTGCCCGCGAAGCCGGCGTGAACCGCGCCGTCCTGTCGTGCGGTAATCTTGCCCACGCCTTTGCCGCCTGCACGCCGTCCGAAAAGGCGGCGCTGGCTGGCAACAAGACGCTGAATTTGGGCATCGTCACCAGCTACAACGACATGCTGAGCGCCCATCAGCCCTACCAATTCTATCCCGACATCATCAAGGAAGCCGCGCGCTCCATTAGCGCGACCGCCCAGGTAGCTGGCGGGGTCCCGGCCATGTGCGATGGCGTGACCCAAGGCCAGCCCGGCATGGACCTGTCGCTCTTCTCGCGCGACGTCATTGCCATGTCGACCGCAATCGCACTTAGCCACAACATGTTCGACGCTGCCGTCTATCTCGGCATTTGCGACAAGATCGTACCGGGCCTGCTGATCGGTGCGCTGACCTTCGGGCATTTGCCGGCGGTGTTCATCCCCGCAGGCCCCATGCCATCGGGCATTCCGAACGACGAAAAGAGCAAGGTCCGCCAGCTCTACATGGAAGGCAAGGTCGGCCGGGCCGAACTGCTGGAGGCTGAATCCAAGTCCTACCATTCGGCGGGCACCTGCACCTTCTATGGCACCGCCAATTCCAACCAGATGCTGATGGAGATCATGGGGCTGCACCTTCCCGGTGCCAGCTTCGTTAATCCCGGCACGCCCTTACGCGATGCGCTCACCAAGGAAGCCACGGTCCGCGCCCTGTCGCTGACAGCGTTAGGCAATGATTATACGCCCGTTGGCCACGTCATCGATGAGAAAGCCATCGTCAACGGGCTGGTGGGCCTGCATGCCACCGGCGGATCGACCAACCACACCATGCACATTATCGCCATCGCGGCGGCTGCTGGGCTGCAGGTCACTTGGGATGATATGAGCGATCTTTCGGACGCCACGCCGCTTCTGGCGCGCGTTTATCCAAACGGTGTTGCTGACGTGAACCATTTCCACGCTGCGGGCGGCATGGGCTTCCTGATCCAGGAACTGCTCGAAAGCGGGCACTTGCATGAGGACGTCAAGACCGTCTGGGGCAGTGGCCTTTCTGGCTACACCGTAGAGGCCAAGCTGATCGAAGAAAAGCTGACCTTTGAGCCTTCGCCAAAGGAATCGGCGCTGCCCAAGGTTTTGACCAAGGTCGCGACGCCATTCCAACAGAGCGGTGGCCTCAAGCTCTTGTCCGGCAATCTGGGACGTTCGGTGATCAAGGTTTCGGCCGTCAAGCCTGAGCACCGCGTCATCGAAGCGCCGGCGCGGGTTTTCCATGGTCAGGAAGGGCTGCAGGCGGCATTCAAGGCGGGCGAATTGACCGGTGACATGATCGCCGTTGTGCGGTTCTCGGGCCCGCGTGCCCTCGGCATGCCGGAATTGCACAAGCTGACGCCATCGCTCGGCATCCTGCAGGATCGCGGCTTCAAGGTTGCGCTGCTGACCGATGGCCGCATGTCGGGTGCTTCGGGCAAGGTGCCCGCAGCAATCCACATGACGCCCGAGGCGATGGATGGCGGCCCAATCAGCAAGATTCGCGACGGCGACATGATTCGGCTCGACGCCAATGAAGGCACGCTGACTTTCCTGGGTGACGAGAAGGAATTCTTCTCCCGCACTCCGGCGACCGAAGATCTGCGCCCGCAGCACTTCGGCATGGGCCGCGAGCTGTTCGCCGGTATGCGCAGCCTGGTCGGTGTCGCCGACCGCGGCGCCAGCGTCTTTCAGTAAGCGCGCTTTTTCGGACGCACCGTGACCTCCTCCAGCCGCCTGGGCTGGAGGCCTTGAGGATCGACGCCGACATCAAACTGGCGCGGCTGCGGCGACAGCCGGCCGTGCGAATGGCCATGCAGGTTGATCGACTTCTTGCCCATCTGGTTCCAGGTGCGGAACGGGTAGTGGCACATGACGTAGAGCTGCCCGTCGACAAGGAGCTCGGCATAGTGCTGTATGGTGGCCCAGCCCTTGGCGGCAATTGTGGGCGGGGGATCGTTGTTGCCGATGATCAGGTGCTTGGTGCCGTTAAGTTGGCCCAGCAACGCCTCGACGTCCTCCTGCGTCCCCCGGGCGAAATCCCCAAGGTGCCAGATTTCGTCCTCTGGAGCCACAATGCTGTTCCAGTTGGCTATGAGAGCCGCGTCATGGTCAGGCATGTCGGCAAAAGGCCGCCGGTCGATGCGCAGCACGCGCGGATCGGCGAAGTGGGTATCGCTGGTGAAAAAGAGCATGTCGGCTTAACGGCTGCGCCCGAACAAGCGTTCAATGTCCTTTTTCTTGAGCTCCACATAGGTGGGCCGGCCGTGGATGCACTGGCCGGAATGAGGCGTCGCCTCCATGTCGCGGAGCAGGGCATTCATTTCGTCGACGCGCAGCCGCCGGCCGGACCGCACCGAGCCATGACAGGCCATGCGCGCAATGATCGATTCCATCCGATCGCTGAGCGCAGCGGTGGAGTCCCATTCGGCCAAGCCATCGGCCAGGTCGCGGACCAGTCCCTCGATGTCGGTACTGCCCAGAAGGGCAGGGGTCTCGCGCACAGCAATCGCGCGGGGTCCGAAGCGCTCGAGATACAGCCCGAAGCGTTCCAGCTCGCGTGCCGCTTCCTCGAGGCGCGCGCAGTCCTCCTCCGGCAGCTCGACAAGGAGCGGGATCAGTTGCGCCTGGCTGGGCACAGGGCCTGATGCCAGTTGATCCTTGAACCGCTCATAAACCAGCCGCTCATGGGCCGCATGCTGGTCTACCAGCAGCAGGCCCTCGCCATTTTGAGCGATGATGAAATTGTCGAACATCTGCGCGCGTGCCGTGCCGAGTGGATATTCCGTCAGCTGTGGCGCCGGCTCGGTCTCGATCCGGGCGCTGGGTTCATTGAAGCCATCAAGGCTTTCGGCTTGCCGGAAGCTTGGTGCAAAAGGATTGCTCTCGCGAAAGCTGGAAGGGCGGTCATAACCAGCAAACCGGCCATCGCTATCCATTCCTGCATAGGCCGGGGCTGGTGATGCGGGAGCGGCGTAAGCTGGCGCGGTGAACGCACCCAGCACGTCCTCGGCAACGGTCGTTGACGCCTTGAACCCGGCAGCGATCAGGGCCTCGCCAATGGCGCGGATGACAGCACTCCTTACCGCGCCCGCATCGCGGAAGCGCAATTCGGCCTTGGCCGGGTGAACGTTGACGTCCACCTCGGCTGGATCGACCGCCAGGTATAGCGCCACCACCGGATAGCGGTCGCGGAATGTAAAATCGGCGTAGGCGGCGCGGATGGCGCCAACCAGAACCTTGTCACGCACCGAGCGGCCATTGACGAAATAGAACTGCGACAGGGAATTGGCGCGCGTATAGGTGGGCAGGCCCGCAAGCCCTGCCACGGTCACGCCATGCCGCTCGCTTGTCAAAGCAACTGCGTTCCGGGCGAAATCATCCCCGATGACCTGCGCAAGCCGGGCTTCCAACGCGCCCGCGCCGGTCACCGCCGGCCAGTTGCTGGCGGAACGATCCGAGCCCTGCAGCACGAAATGCACCGAAGGATTGGCCATCGCCAGCCGCTTCAGCACGTCAGTAATCGCGGCAGTCTCGGCCCGGTCACTCTTGAGGAATTTGAGCCGCGCTGGCACTTTGGCGAAAAGGTTTTTAACCTCGACGATGGTGCCCCGGTTCATCGCCTGCGGCACCGGGCCGCTACGCAGCCCATTGCGCACCTCGAGCCGCAGCCCGCTTTCGGCTTGGGCGGTCCGCGAGCAGATGGACAGTTCCGCCACCGAGCCGATTGAAGCCAGCGCTTCACCGCGGAAGCCCAGGGTGCGGATATCGTCAAGCTCGTCTTCGCTGAGCTTGGAAGTTGCGTGCCGCTCGACCGAAAGGACGAGATCCCCGCGGTCCATGCCGTGCCCGTCATCCTCGATCCGCATCAGCGTCTTGCCGCCGCCCGCCGTGGTCACGACGATCCGGCGCGCACCGGCATCGATGCTGTTTTCCACCAGCTCCTTGATGACGCTCGCAGGCCGCTCGACAACTTCGCCAGCAGCAATGCGGTTGATCAGGTCCTCGGGTAGCTGGCGGATGGGCAAAGGCGACTCTCCTCACCTCGAGTATAGTGGAGCGTCGCTCCGGTGCCGACCCAAGAATCGCAGCAACTCAATGGCAAATAGCCGCTCAGGGCCCGTGCAAGAAGCGTTTCAGTCACCATTACTTCACGACACAACCATGACGCCACCCGCTGCGTTGCCCCTAAACAAGGAGACGCATGATGTCCAACAAAGCAGACGATCTGACTCAAGCCAACGAGAAAGCGAATATCGACTTCAATGGCAAGAACGTGACGGCCGGCAACAAGCCCGAGAAAGCTAAAGATACTCAAGATGCCAACGAGGCGGCCAATGCCGATTTCAACGGCGGTACCGCGCCGGATGTGCTCGGCAACAGAGTGGGCGGGCTGCGCGGCAGTTCTGACTAGCATAGGTTTGCAGCTCAACCGCGATCGCGTATAGCTCGGGCCAGCCACTTCCACGGTGCCTGATGACCCTTTTTTCGCCAATGGACCTTGCCTTGTCGCTTGCTGCGGAAGCCTTCGGCAATGACGAGGCGCCCGTGGGAGCCGTGATCATGGAGCGCGAGACGGTTCTTGCTGCGGAGCGCAACCGTATGAAGGCCCTTGGCGACCCTACAGCCCACGCTGAAATGCTGGCCATGCGGGCAGCCCTCGCGAAACGCGGCACTGGGCGCCTCGACGGTTGCGACCTTTACGTGACGCTTGAGCCATGCGCCATGTGCGCCGGCGCCATCGCGCATGCCCGTTTACGCCGGGTGTACTTCGGTGCTGAGGACATTAAGGCAGGGGCCGTCGAAAATGGTGTTCGGCTTTTTACCCAGCCGTCCTGCCATCACGCGCCGGAAGTCATCGGGGGCGTTGGTGCTAGCCAGTCAGAAGCCCTGCTGCAGGATTTCTTCCGCCGCTTGCGACGCTGATTGCTAAGAAATTTTGCGGCCCCTGAAACTCCCTTTTGCTTGAGGGCGTACCTCCTTTCACTGAATGCACGGGTGTTCAGCAGGGAGAACAACAATGCACAAGCGCCTCGGAAAAGTCTTTCTCACCGCTGCTATGGTCGCGGTGCTGTCTTCGTCGGTCAGTTTTGCCCAAGACAACCCCATGGTTGGCGGTGCACCTATGCTGACCACCAGGAACATCATTGAAAATGCAGTAAACTCAGCAGACCACACAACGTTGGTTGCTGCAGTTCAGGCTGCCGGGCTGGTCGAAACTTTGTCTGGTGAAGGCCCCTTTACGGTTTTGGCCCCGGTCAATGCTGCCTTTGAAGCGCTGCCAGCGGGTACAGTTGAAACCCTGCTCAAGCCTGAGAACAAGGAAACGCTGTCCACGATCTTGGCTTGCCACGTCATTCCGGCTCGGGCGCTGGCCGCCGACATCATCGGCATGGTCGAGGACGATGGCGGCGAGCATATCGTTGATACCGTTGGCGGCTGCAAGCTGACGCTCAAGGCCGAAGACGGCAAGGTGACAGTGACGGATGAGAACGGCACAGTCGCCAATGTAACTATTGCCGATGTCATCCAGTCCAACGGGGTCATTCACGTAATCGACGCCGTGCTGACCCCCAAGGCTGCCGACGATGCTGCTGCCGCCGAAGAGACCGCTCCTGATGCGATGGCAACGGACGCGATGGCGTCAGACGCTATGGAGCCCGAAGGCGACTTCCCCATGGTTGGCGGCGCCGCTATGTACCCAGATAAGGACATCGTCGACAATGCCGTGAACTCGGCCGATCACACCACGCTCGTTGCCGCCGTACAAGCCGCTGGCCTCGTCGAGACGCTCAAGAGCCCTGGCCCATTCACGGTTTTTGCGCCCGTCAACGCTGCTTTTGAGAAACTCCCGGCCGGCACTGTCGATACGCTGCTTATGCCTGAGAATAAGGACCAACTCGTTAAAGTTCTGACGGCTCACGTGGTTGCTGGCAAGATGTCCGCAGCCGATCTCGTCGAGAACATCAACGCGCATGGCGGCAGCTACAATTTGCAGACGGTGAGCGGCGATGCCCTGACTGCCAAGCTCAGCGGTAGCAAGGTTTTCATCTTTGACGAAGCCGGTGGCGCTGCCGAAGTGACCATTGCCGACGTGAACCAGAGCAATGGCGTGATCCACGTCGTCAACGACGTGCTGCTGCCACGCTAATATCAGGCGCTACACGAAGTCGGCCTCGCCTCCGGGCGGGGCCTTTTGCTGTGCTAATTGGTTTCGATTACCTGCACTTTGCGGGCAAGATAGGCCTCGATCTTGTGCCCCAGCATGCGTTTGAATCGCTCCTTTTCCTGGTCGCCATGCGCCACGATCTCGCGCACGCGCCAGAACTCCAGCGCGCCGAAATTGGTGACATGCGGCCGGATATAGATGTCCGGCGGATAAGCTGCCATCATATGTGCTGTCAGCGAGTGCATCATGATCTGGGCTGAGCCGAACCAGATATCGAGCGCCTTATGATCGGTCTTGGCTATGTGCTCGGATGGGTCGCCGTTGACGTCGATGCCAATCAGGAAATCGGTGTTGATGTCCGCCTGGTCCAAGGGCAGCGGATTGACCACGCCACCATCAACCAGGATGTGATTGGCATAGACCACTGGCTTGAAGAGGCTTGGAATGGCGATTGAGCCGGCAATCGCCGGCCGTAACAGCCCTGAATTAAAAACGACCTGATGCCAGGACTGGAAATCTGTGGCCACTACATACAGCGGTACTTTGAGGTCCTTGAACTCCTGCGGAAAGTGCGCGGGTGCGAAGGCATCCACAATGAGACCCGCATCCAGCTGCATCGAAATGCCGTTCTTGAGGATGCCCCCAATACCGCGGATTTGGGTCGCCCAGAGCTTGCTGGCAATCGCCCGCATCGTTCCGAGAACTTCATAAGAATGCTCGCGCAATTCCTTGCCGCTCATCCCCGCTGCCCAACCCGCCCCAATTAGTGCGCCTATGGAAGTACCGGAAATCACCGATGGTTTGAGGCCCAACTCGTCCATGGCCTCGATGTAAGGAATGTGCGTCAGGCCACGCGCCGAACCACCGCCTAATGCAACACCGATCCGTGGTCCCGATAATGTTCGCATGCTGGCCCGCTCCTTGCCCCGCTCCCGCAGCTTGGCGGCCAAGGCTTGTCCACGCAGTTGCAATGGGGTCAGCCGGCGCTTGGGCGCTGGAGGAGCAGTTGGTGAGAAGGGTGCGCCGGGAAAGTTGAGGAAGGGTTCAACCGCCGGATCGCTGGATTTCGCGCCAGCCGATGTCTCGGCGGCAAAAGCCTTCTGGCCAAACAATCTGTTCCATACCGGCGTAAGCACGCTTTTGCGCCTCACTGACACTTTCGCCTAGAGCGGTCACGCAGAGCACGCGCCCGCCAGAGCCAAGTAAACGACCGCCGTCCCGCCGCGTTCCAGCATGGAATACTTGTAAGGCGTCGCTGTCCAGACCATCGGCGTTCTTGATCTCGCTACCGTTAACGACAGCGCCGGGATAGCCCTTTGTCGCCATGATGACTGTTAGTGCAAACTGATCCTTCCATGCTACATCGTGACCTTTGAGCGTTCCCGTGGCGGTGGCATGAAGCAGCGGCAGCAGATCGCTTTCCATTCGCATCATCATGACCTGTGTTTCCGGGTCACCGAACCGCGCATTGTATTCGACCAGCTTGGGTCCATCTGCCGTAAGCATCAGCCCGGCATAGAGTACGCCATGATAAGGTGTTCTCCGCGCTGACAGACCCCGCACTGTAGGCCAGATAATACGCTCGATTACGTCCTCATAAACCGCACGGCTCATTACAGGAGCAGGGGAATACGCCCCCATGCCACCCGTGTTCGGCCCCGTATCGCCATCAAAGGCGCGCTTGTGATCCTGGGCCGTGGTCAGCGGCAGAATGTCCATCCCGTCACACAGGACGAACAGGCTCACCTCCTCCCCCTCCATGAACTCCTCGATGACCACCGAGGCGCCTGCAGCGCCAAACGCTCCCGCGAAACAATCGACGATTGCTTCCTCGGCTTCCTCGATGCTCATGGCGACGGTAACGCCCTTGCCGGCCGCGAGGCCGTCTGCCTTAATCACGATAGGCGCGCTTTGGGTGTAAAGGTAAGCCAGCGCTGCAGCCTCAGTGTCAAAACGCCCATAAGCAGCAGTGGGAATATTCATCTGATCGCAAAGTGCCTTCGTGAACCCTTTCGATCCTTCCAACTGGCCAGCGGCCTTGGACGGGCAGAAGCAAGCAATGCCAGCCGCCCTCACGTCATCGCCTAGGCCCGCGACGACCTGCGCATCAGGGCCGACGACAACGAAGTCGATCGCCATGAGCTTGCAGAAATCCGTCACTGCCTTGTGGTCGGTAATGTCCATGGCAATGTTTTCAGCGACCGCACCCGTGCCGCCATTGCCTGGCGCGATGAAGAGCTTGGTGAGGAGTGGCGATTGCGCGATCTTCCAAACCAGGGCATGTTCGCGCCCGCCCGAACCGATCACCAAAACCCGCATGCCACCCCTCCAGCTTATGGCGGCGTGATGCACCACGAGAGCGGGAGAGGCAAGGGGCTTTGCCTACATCTCTGCTTCGGTGAAGATACGCGTCAAATCTCCATTCCATTCGCCGCGGAATTTGTCGAGCCAGCGCTCCGCCGGCGTCTTTGCGAGGCGAATGGTTTGTTCCAGCGGCGCCATGTGGATGCTTTCATCCTTGCCTTGGGCGTTCAACCGGTTGCGCCGCACCAGCCCTGCTTCAGCGATACCCACTGCTTGCGCCGCCACGTCGTAAACATTGGATCGGTCATGCGGTGCGTCTAGCCCGAGTTTGGGTACATCATGGCGCATGCGGTCGCGCTCTTCCCGCGTCCAAGGCTTGATCATCTCATAGGCCGCTTCAAGCGCAATATCGTCGTAAAGCAGCCCAGTCCAGAAGGCAGATAGCGCTGTAACGGACTTTTCGTCACCCATGTCAGCGCCCCGCATTTCAAGGAACTGCTTAAGCCGCACCTCGGGGAAAATGGTCGAGAGGTGATCTTCCCAGTCCTTGATCGTCGGCTTTTCGCCCGGCAGTTGCGGCAACTTGCCTTGGAGAAACCCTCGGAAGCTCTCGCCCGCCACGTTGATGTACTTGCCTGCGCGAATAACGAAATACATCGGCACGTCGAGTGCGTAGTCAGCATATTGCTCGAACCCGAAGCCTTCCTCAAAGGCGAAGGGGAGCATGCCGGTACGGGCATTGTCGGTGTTAAGCCATATATGGCTGCGGAAACTGAGGTAGCCGCTCTCCTTGCCATCAACGAAAGGCGAGTTGGCGAAAAGGGCAGTAGCGACCGGCTGCAGCGCTACCGCGACGCGCAGCTTCTTGACCATGTCGGTTTCACTGGAGAAATCGAGATTGGTTTGCACGGTACATGAACGGAACATCATCGATGTGCCCAGCGTACCAACCTTCTCCATATAGGGCTTCATAATGCCGTAGCGTGATTTCGGCATAGCCGGAATTTCAGCTACCGACCAGATTGGCGTCACGCCAAGTCCAAGGAAGTGAATATCTAGCGGTGCGCCCACCTGCTTGGCGACACGCATATGCTCGGCCAATTCATCTGCTGACGCATGCAGGTCCACCTGTGGCGCACCTGACAGTTCGAATTGACCGCCGGGCTCTAGCGAAATGCCGCCAGCGACTTCATTGTTGCGCAGACCGATCGGATTCTCGCCATCGTAAAATGGGTGCCAGCCCGTTTCCGCCTCAATGCCCTTGAGCAGCGCATGAATGCCATTCGGCCCACCATAGGCCACCGGGCGCAAAGGGTTGGTATGGAACACATGTTTTTCGTGCTCGGTCCCTATGCGCCATTCGCTTTCTGGTTTGCACCCGCGCGACATTGCCTCAATCAGGTCGTTGCGCGATTCGATTAGGGGCGAATAGGCGTCGGCACCGGCCATGAAGTCCTCGTGGCTTTGAGAGGGCAATGTTGGCGGGAACATAGCGTTGCGCCGCAACAAAGCAATCGGCTTTTATCGCCAATCACCGATGGTCGCTTGAATAACTGCGAGCGCCGCTACGGCTGCCGTGTCTGCTCGTAGAATTCGTGGTCCAAGGCTGATGGGAACCACAAAGGGCAGGCTGCGCAACTGTGCGCGTTCTTCCGCTGAAAATCCACCTTCGGGGCCGACAAGTAACCCGATCGGCTGGTTGCGCAAGCCGTCCAGGCTGTTGATCGGAGAGGATGCCGCCTCGCTTTCATCGGCGAAAATTAAGCGCCTGCCGCCGTGATCGACAGGCCAGTCTGCAATTAACCGGTCCAAACTGGTTTCCAGCGCCACTTTGGGAACCGTTAGCACTTCACACTGCTCAGCCGCCTCTACGACATTGGCGACGAGCCGCTCATGCTTGAGCCGGTTTACCTGTGTGTATTTGGTAATCACCGGCTGGATGATCCCTGCGCCCATTTCCGTGGCTTTCTGAACCACATAGTCCAACCGCTCAGTCTTGAGCGGGGCAAAGCCATACCAGAGCGTGGCTGGCGGCGTTTGCGCCGCAATCTGTTCCACAACTGCCAAAGCCACAGACTTCTTTGAATCGCTGCTGAGCCGCGCCAGCCAAGCGCCATCGCGTCCATTAAACAACACCACCTCGTCGCCCACCACCTTGCGCAGCACCGCTGCGAGATAAAGCGATTGCTCCTTGCTTAAGGTGAGTTCAGCGCCTTCGGCAAGGTCAGGCTCGACGTGAAGGCGGGGCAGGGCGGCGTGGGTACGGGGCATGGCAAGTCTGTTGATTGGGTGGCTGGGGGCAGTTAGGACTGAAGCTGTCGCTTGATCAAGGCCGGTTCGCCCCATCAAATCATTCACGCGAAAGCGGGAACCTCTTTTGGGACAGCGACTAACAACGAAGGATCCCGTTTCTTCGGGAGTGACCTTATAGCTTTTGACGAGTGCCATGCCTGACACTACCCCACCATCCAACACCGTGGCCGATGCGCAGGCCGGCAATTGGGTCGATCGCTCGGCACCCGACTGGCTCAAGCCTTACGCCCGACTGGCGCGATGGGATCGGCCAATTGGTGTCTGGCTGCTGTTCTGGCCCTGTGCCTGGGGACTGGGACTGGCCGCTGTTGCCAATCCGGAGCAAGGTTTTGACTGGTGGGCGGCGGTGCTTATGTTCGTCGGAGCAGCGTTGATGCGCGGCGCCGGTTGCACGTTCAACGACATAGTTGACCGGGACATCGACGACAAAGTTGCCCGCACCCGCTTGCGCCCCATCCCCTCCGGGCAAGTTACGGCCAAGAACGCGCTGATCTTCCTCGTCGCGCAGTCGCTTCTAGGCGCGGTAATCCTCTTCCAGTTTAATCGCTTCACGATCTGGGCTGGCATCGCCTCTCTGGTCCTTGTCGCGATCTACCCCTTCATGAAGCGTATCACGTGGTGGCCACAAGCGTTTTTAGGGCTCGCCTTTGCCTATGGCGCCCTCGTCGGCTGGTCCAGCCAGACCGGCGGCCTCTCCCTACCGCCCTTGCTGCTTTACCTTGGCACGATCCTTTGGGTCATCGGTTATGACACGATCTATGCGCTACAGGATGTCGAAGACGACGCCATGATCGGTGTCAAATCCACCGCTCGCCTGTTTGGTCCCCGCACAAAGCCGATTGTTGGAGCATTCTATGCGGCCGCTTACGTGCTTTGGCTTGCTGCCGCCACCTTGGCAGGTGCAGGCATTGTCTTCGCCCTGCTATCGCTGGTCGTTGCCGGCCTGCTGGTCTGGCAGGTGTGGACGCTGGATGAGGCCGAGCCCGGCAATCCGCTCCTGCGTTTCCGGTCCAATCACTACGCCGGTCTAGGCCTGGCACTGTCGCTGGCCTTTTTGGCCGAGTGGGTCTGGTAACGCATCGCAAACGCCTAAAGGGCTGACCGCACCACCGGCCAACCCTTCAAACGTGCTTTGGAGGAGCAGTAAACTTGTTATGCGTCCGGTTGGCCCGGCTGACGGCGATTGAGGAAGCGCGGACGGCGGCCAGCTTCCGAAGCGAGCTTGCGTCGAGCGGCCGAGTTGCCGACCATGACGCCATCCACCTGCTGCGAATAGGGCATGTACTGGCCGTCACCTGCCTTGATGAATAGCGGCAGCCGAAGCTTCTTGCCCCAGTTCTGCCATTCGGCAACAACGCTCTGGTTGCCCTGCTCTTCGAACACTTTGTAGTTGAGTTCGGCATCGGCATGCACCAACTCGATCGAACTGGTCAAAACGCCTTCTTCTGAAATGGAAGTGGCAACGGCAACCCCGATGAACTCGGTAACCGGCACCTTCACCTTGATTGCCACGCCGCTCTGTTCAAGCATGCGGCGGATCGTGACGGTTTTCACTGGATCCTTCGGGCCATTGTCATTAGCGGCAATAAACCGGCGATCGGCCACTGCGGGTTTTCCGAAAGCCAGGATTACCGATGTACCTTCCATTGCAACGCCATGAAACATTTGAGATTAGCCTTCCTGTCAACTTCGAGAACTGGTTTTTGGTGCTCTCTTTTGTAGGGCCAACATACCCGCCCCGATTACCCAGCCCCTTAATCGGTTCGGTTAAGTTTATCTTGTTTTCCGAGAGGGTTAGCAGGGTCTTGCACCGAGTCAGACCCGGTTAACCGCGTGCGCTGGAAGGCCATTAACCTACGCGGCCTGTGCCGCATTCAACAAGTTCGTGCGAGCAGAAACGCAAAGCTTGCCGAAAATCCTGCCCAAGCCTAAAAGGCCCGGTAAATGCCAGTGCCGCCAACCACCTACAGTGATGATCTTGAACTGCTCCGCTCTTCAGCTGTTGCGGCAGGCATTATCGCGAGCAGCTTTTTTCGCCGTCCGGTCAAAAGCTGGAGCAAGGAAAATCTCTCTCCCGTCAGCGAGGCGGACATCTTGGTGGACCGCTATCTTGCGGCTTCCCTTTTGACCGCGCGGCCCAGCTACGGCTGGCTCAGCGAAGAAACCGCTGACAATCCTTCCCGGCTTGATTGCGAACGCGTCTTCGTGGTCGATCCTATCGATGGCACAAGCGGCTTCTTGCGCGGGGAAGATAGCTGGTCCGTGTCGTTAGCCGTCGTTGAAAATGGCGTGCCTGTTGCCGGTGTCATCTACGCGCCTGTGCGCGACGAGATGTATGATGCTGTGAAGGGAGAAGGTGCCCGCCTAAATGGCAAGACATTGACCCGCCATCGTCGCGCGGGCGCTCCGCCGATCATTCCGGCCGCCGGCGCCGTGCATCAGGAAATGCAAGCGGCTGGGCTCAACTACACTCGCGGTCCTTATTATCCCTCGCTGGCATACCGGCTGGTGCAGGTAGCAACAGGCAAGCTTGATGCTGTTGCGAACAGGCGCGGTAGCCAGGACTGGGACATTGCGGCGGCCGCGCTGATTCTTGCTGAGTGCGGTATAGGGTTTGAAGACGTCTGTAGCGGTTATCCCGTTTTCAATAAGCGTGATGTGCGCCACGGAGCGCTTGCGGCGCTTGGTGACATGAGCCTAAAACCCATTGTGCATGCGGCGCTGATCAAGGTCTACGGCTGCCCTGGACCTGAGACCAGGCAAGCTGCGATTTCTGCTGAACTGACCATCCCAGACGAACGGATTTGAACCGATGGCCGAAAAAGAAGACTCCTCCTTGCAACTGCTGCATCTGGTAATCGGTGGTGAACTGTCGAGCCTCGATGGCGTCACCTTTGCTGACCTCGATAAGGTCGACATCGTCGGTGTCTTTCCCAACTACGCCACCGCCCATGCCGCATGGCGTCAAAAGGCGCAACTGACTGTGGATAGCGCGCAGACCCGCTACTTCATCGTTCACTTGCATCGCCTGCTCGATCCGGCAAGCGACAAGAAGTAGGGCGCTAGGTCCTAGCTGAGGATATCCTCAAGGATCGCGTCCATGGCACCCAGGCCACCAATTCTTTGGCGGCCAATGGCGCCCAGGCGGCGGCGTTTATCGCCGTCTTCGAGCAAGCGCCGCAACGCTTTTCCTATCTCAACCGCCTCCGCCGGAACCACAATTCGTGCGTCGCCGAACAGGGCCTGCTCGTCCTCGAAACGCGAGCGGCGATCCCGGGCGTTGATAAAAGTTATGGCAGGTTTGCCCGAACCCAACGCCTGGATCGTTGCAGTTCCAGCCTGAGACAGCACTAGATCCGAAACCGCGAGAAGATTTCCCATCGCGCCACCGCGCGCCATATGGATCGTCAAATCGCCATCCGACAACTCGCCCAGATCGCTACTTTCGGCACTCAGCGTCGCCGTGCGCTGCAGGCCGGCTTGCTTTGCAAGGTCATCAACCTTCACGCCACCTGCCACTGCCAAGAACACATCAGGCCGCAATTCTACGGGCAAGCTGCGCAGCGCTGAAACCTGCAGGGCAAAGCTTTCGCCGGTTAAAGCCCGGCTACCAGGCAAGAGCGTCACCGCCAAGGGCCGCGTCCGTCGCGCGCTGGCGTCGTATTCGCCAGACGGGATCGTATCCATTATGACGTTGCCTGCGCAGCGCGCGTCGACGCCCATCTGTCGGAGGGACTGCGCAAGATTGTCAGCCCGGCAGAACACTGTCTTGCATGCGCGCTTGATCAGCCAGCGTTCGGGTGCCGAATAGAGCCGTGCCGCTCCGGTTTTGTAGACATCGAGATAATGGAGCCCACGATGGCCCGTGCCGAATGCCGCCATGACTCCGACCATATCGCCGACCACTACGATGCGATCATATTTGCCGACAATCCCGCGCAGGAAACGCAAGGCTGGCGGCACCGTGGCCAGTCCTCCGGTTGCGATGTCCCGGCGCAGCGAGCCCTTGACGTTGCGCCAACCTTCAGACGCTAGCGCAGCTCGGGGTCCGACAGTAGGGCAGACACCGCCATAAGCGTTGCCAGCCCCGATCATCGGGTAGGCTTCAACCTCGATCGACTTGGGTAGACGCGCAACAATGGCCGCAGCGATCCAGTCTTCGCCGTGACCGTTGGATATGAACAGGAATTTGCGGCGGACTGACGCTTCCGCCACGAGCTATTCTCCGCGACCGTAGCGCTCGAAAGCGGTGTGCGCCGTCACCGCATCGGCATAGGCCTCCTGCCGGTCGACGTTCCAGTAGAACAACTCGTCCAGCGGGATCGGCTTGCCAGTTATCGCACAACGGACGAAACTGCCGGGCTTAAGCACGACGTAGTCGCCATCAAGATAGCGAATTTGCGCCTCCGCCGGCGCAAAGCTCTTGTCAAAAATGTTCATGCTGGCCTTCCTTCGTCTTCGCCACGATATAGCGAGCAATGGAGCCGGTCAAAAGAGGCTTTCCTGTGCGTCGGGTTCGGGAGCTGGCCGCGGCTTCTTTTTCGGCGCCGGGGCACCGGCAACAACCGCATCCACGACACCGTCTGCAAACTCGATGGCGACACCATCGCCCGGCAACAGCCCCGCGCGCTGGTGCACAAGATGCCCTTCAGCATCCTTGATCACCGCGTACCCACGTTCCAGCACACTCCTATAACTCAGCGACACCAGCAGCTTGCCGGCCTGGCCGAGAGCCGTGCGCCGCTCGCCAAACTGGTGCGTTACCGAAGAGAGCAGCCGCCCCGCCAACGGCGAAAGCAGACTCTGCGAGTGGCGCAGTTCGGCCTTAAGGCTTTTGGGTGACAGCTTGGGGCCTATGACTTCTAGTTGAGCCCGCCTGCGCTCCACCAAGCGGTGCACCCCGACAGCGAGCCGCTCGGCACGAGGGTCATAGGTCAGCCGCGCCCGATCCACCGTCTTGCGAAGTCCCGCATCACTGCGCATGGCCAAATTCCTGAGTCGCTCTGCGTATTCGCCCTGCCGGCGCAGCAGCAGTTGTGGTCCAAGCCGGGGCGCGATGCGTGAAAAGTGCACTTGCCGCTCCTGCACCGAATGGCGCAGGCAGGCAAAAAGATTGCTCGATGCATGGTCAAGCCGTTGGCGTTGCGTGGCCACAAGGTCCGCAGGTCGTGGCAGGCCAGCGACCGCTGCTCGCAACCTGTCACGCGCACTCATGGTCACCCGCCGTGCCGCCTGACGCTGGCGAGACCCATGATCATCGACATAGCCGATCAGCTCCGTACGCACCGGTACGGCAGCTTCAGCCGCGGCAGTCGGTGTCGGCGCGCGCATGTCCGAGACGTAGTCGATCAGCGTTGTATCCGTTTCGTGCCCAACAGCCGAGATGACTGGTATATCGCTGGCGGCGACAGCCCGCACCACCGCCTCTTCGTTGAAACCCCACAAATCCTCAATAGACCCGCCCCCTCGCGCCACGATCAAGAGATCCGGTCGCGGAATGGCCCCTTTGGGCAGCAGCGCATTAAATCCCTGGATGGCGTTCACGACCTCCGCCGCGCAGGTATCGCCCTGCACCCGCACGGGCCACACCAGCACATGGCTAGGAAATCGGTCCCCTAGCCGGTGCAGGATGTCGCGGATCACCGCCCCCGTTGGCGAGGTCACGACGCCGATTACGCGCGGCAAATAGGGCAGGGGACGCTTGCGCTCGCGGGCAAACAGCCCTTCCGCCAGCAGCTTCTTGCGTCGCTCCTCGAGCAGCGCCATCAGCGCTCCGGCACCGGCTGGCTCAATATTGTCGATAACGATCTGGTATTTTGAAGAGCGTGGGAAGGTAGTAAGCCGCCCGGTGGCGATCACTTCAAGCCCTTCCTGCGGCTTGAAGCTCAACTTGGCGTAACTGCCCTTCCAAACCACGGCGTCCATGGACGCGCCTTCGTCCTTGAGCGTGAAATAAGCGTGGCCCGACGAATGCTGCCCGCGAAACCCCGAGATTTCGCCCCGCACGCGTACATGGCCAAACTCGTCCTCGACCGTCCGTTTGACCGCCTGGGCGATTTCGCTAACCGTGAATTCGGCGGCGTTGGTAAGCAGTTCAGCCATGTCCTCTGGTGCGGGATTTGCCGGCGGAGGTCAAGACCTCTGGCCTATTCGGCAGCGTCCGACAGATGTGTCGAAACGTCCAGATTACCCATCGACTGCACGATATGGTTCGCCAATGCATCATAGATGCCGCCATAAGCATGGCTTGCGCGCATAAGCGCGATCTGGGCATCACCTAGCCGAGGCAAGCCGCGCTCTTCGTTGACCACCCGCATGCCCGGCTGCAGGGCGCTTTCGGGCAGGAAACCGATGGCAAGGTCGGACAAAACCGCACTTGATATCGCTGTTGCGTTAGAAGACGTATAGGCTATGCGATAGTCGATCTGACTGCGATCCAGCGCTTCCATGGCATCCTTGCGCCAGATGCAATAATTCGGTCCCGAGGCAATGGCGAGCGGCTCGCTGGCCAAGGCACGGCCACCATGGCTAGCCACCCAGAACATGCGCTCGGTGCGGAACAGTTCCCCGAAGTTCTGCTCGGTGCCTTGCGTGAACACGATCAGATCGTGCCGACCTGCCTTCATGCCCTCGAGTAGATGCTCCGATGCCATGCAGGCCACATCGACAGCGATTTTGGGGTGGGTACGCTGGAAGCTTGATAGGATAACCGGCAATAGCCGCACTGCATAGTCGTCCGGAACGCCAAAGCGGATCGAACCCGACAGGTCGCCATCCGAGAAATGATCCATGATCTCAGCATTGGTGCGCAGCATTTTGCGGGCGCGGGCATAAAGCACTTCACCATGCCGGGTAAGCGTTACGGAACGACCATCACGCGCCAGAAGCGAATGGCCCAGCCGTTCTTCCAGCCGCTTGATCTGCATGGACACCGCAGACTGTGTCTTATTCACCCGCCGCGCCGCCTCGGTGAAGCTGCCGCAATCGGCAATCGCACAAAAGCTTTGCAATTGATCCAGATCAAGAGGAGTGGCCATCATTCGCCATCACTGAAATTGATGAAGTAGATGAAATCTATTTGTTGGACGAATGAATGTCCAGAGCGCAATCATCTGACCATTGGCGCTCTCCACAACGCGCCGACCTCGCCGGTTCCCTTACGGCACAACAACATGTCTGGAGATTACCATGGCTCTCTCGCTTCCCGGCGAGCGGTCACTTGAGGCCGCTTCGCCCGCTCATCCACTCGCCCAATTTGGGCGCTGGATTGCTCAGGCCAAAGCCGCTCGTTCGCGACGGATCGCGCTGCAAGCCTTGCTGAATCTCGACTCTCCGCGCCTGCAAGATCTCGGCATCTCACGTCAGGATGTTACGAACGCTTTGGCCGGCCGAACGGCTGCTCCCGGACGTGTGCTGAATGCTGCGAGGGCCCGTAATGCGCTGGGCTGGCGCCCTTAGTCTTTAGCTTTGCGCCGGCCGACCTTCTCCGGCGCTTTTCTGTTGGTACCAGCAATCTCGATGAGCGCTTGTGCCATCTCCCGGGCCGGTTTTGCCTCCGGCTCCGTTTCCTGATGACTTGCCGGACCAGTGCCTTGCACTCGTCCGGCTTTTTTGTTGAACGCTCAAGCCGCTGGTTGAAACGAGACCCCGATGTCGGTCGCCGTCCGGCGTTGCACCACACAGTCGAATTTCTGGCCATCGCTCATTACAAGCTGGAACGCGTCCGGGATGCCTACCACACTGGCGACGCGCAGGAGCGCGCCGGTGGGAGACAGGTTGCGTACCGTGCAATCGATGGTCGAAAACCCTTCGTTCATGGCGATCTTGCCGCCCTTGAGCGTCCGATACCTAATGCTACCGCGCCGTTCTTCCTCCATTGCTGCCTCTCTTACGGAAGTTGAGCGAAACCGTCCCTAAAGCCATTAAGCGAAACGGGAATGCCGATCCCCTCTTCAGGCGTCTTGAACACAACGAAAATAGCGTTGGTCCCGGTCGAAAGCGTATCGATAAGGCTGTCGTCCAGCACCACTTCCGCAACGCATCCGTTGGGCAGGCAGCGCACGAAAGCTACCCTGCCCATGTCCTTGCCATCGACGTTCAAGCCTAGCCCGTTCGGAAGCAGCACGCCTAACGGCGCCAACACGCGCAACAACCGAGCCTCGCGGTCGGCCGTCCGTAAGACGATCACGGAGAGACCGACATTTGGCTGATCCTCGGCCATCACGTTCTGGATGATTGCGCATTGTTCCGCGCTGGCGCCAGGCGGCGTATCGCAACTCATCTGCCAGTCGCCATATTCAGCGCGCACGGTGCCTTGACCAAGGCTCGCGCTGCTGACACCAACCAATGCGACGACTGCAAGGCCGAGAACGGCCAGATGACGCTTTACGATCCGCTTCACTCTATCACTTCTCCCGCCGAATCGCGCCCTAGCGCCTTGGCTCAGTTTGTTTCCGATAGGGTTGACGCCAAGTCAACCAAAGCCCCGGAACAGCAGGGTTATGCCTGTAAAACTGCGGCAAGCGTGAGGCGGGGCAGTCGGAGGGGCGGGACATTGCGACACAGGGCCGGATGCCTTGGAGCAATAGACTTGCCGTTTCCGATGTGATTTAGGTCAGGGCAAGAGTTTATCGCTCCGAGGTTGAGTCGGGGCGGCGTTTGCTATGCCGCTGTTTAGCCCTCAATCCCGGTGCAGGAAGCACCTATTGAAGTTTATACGGGGGATTACGGTGACCGGGCATTTAGTAAGGAAGATGGGAGCCATTTCGGCTGCCGCAATGGCCTTAGTCCCTGCAGCGGCCATTGCCCAAGAGCAAACGCTCGGCTATTCCGTTCCCGGCCAGTACCATCTGCAGCGTTCCGTCACGCCTATCATGGACTCCATCGTGACATTCCATGATGGCCTGCTGATGTGGACGATTTCTCTCATCGTCGCCTTCGTTCTGGCGCTGCTCCTGTGGGTTGCCTGGCGCTATAATGCCAAGCGTAACCCAACCCCCGCCGCCTTCACTCACAACACGCTTGTGGAAGTGGCCTGGACCGTCCTGCCGATCGTTATCCTGATCATCATAGCCATTCCCTCTTTTGGCGTGCTGAGTGACCAGCTCACAACGCCTGACGGTGAGCGCAAATATCTCGGCTCCAACATCTTTTCCTTTGGCGAAGTTGAAGTCCCTGCTGCTGAATTGACCGTTAAGGCAATTGGCCAGCAATGGTATTGGGATTACGAATATGTCGATCAAGGCCTGACTTTCACGTCGGTGTTGATGCCTGAACAGAGCAACAACGGTACTGATCGCCCAACGCTTAAGCCAAGCCAGCCTCGCCTTCTTGCGGTGGACAACGAACTTGTTGTGCCTGTCGACACGACCGTGCGTCTCCAGGTCACCTCCGATCCGACCGGCGTTATCCACGCTTGGGCGGTTCCGTCTTTCGGCGTGCTGATGGACGCCATTCCGGGCCGTTTGAACGAGACTTGGTTCCACGCTCGCGAAACCGGCATCTTTTATGGTCAGTGCCGTGAACTATGCGGCAAGGACCATGCCTTCATGCCCATAGCTGTTCGCGTGGTGACCAAGGAAGAATTTGCGGCCTTCATGGCAGCCTTCGAAGCTGGCGACTATACTGCCGCCAATGCCACGCTCGCGGCTGTGCAATAAGCGCGTCGCAGGGGATAGTTTGATATGACCGATGCAGTTCACCTAGAAGCCCACGCCACTGGCCACGACGCGGCGTCCCACCACCACGAGCCGACCGGCTGGCGCCGCTGGCTTTACTCGACCAATCACAAAGACATTGGGGTCATGTACCTGATCTTTTCGATTGTTGCGGGGATCATCGGTGGCCTGCTCTCAGGCTTCATGCGCATGGAACTGCAAGAACCCGGCATCCAGATTTTTCATGGCCTGGCCAATATGGTCTATGGCATGGGCGGACCGGAAAACGCGATCGATGCCGGCAAGCACATGTACAATGTGTTCACTACGGCACACGCGCTGATCATGGTGTTCTTCGTGGTTATGCCTGCAACTATGGGTGGCTTTGCCAACTACTTTGCGCCATTGATGATTGGCGCACCCGATACCGCTTTCCCGCGCATCAACAACATCGCGTTTTGGCTTCTTCCGCCCGCCTTCATTCTGCTGCTCATGTCGCTTTTCTTCCCCGGCGGCAGCGGCGTGAATGAATTCGGCTTTGGCGGCGGCTGGACGATTTATCCCCCATTGTCCACGACCGGCCATCCCGGGCCAGCCATGGACTTCGCGATCCTATCACTCCACGTGGCTGGCGTTTCGTCGATCCTGGGTGCAATCAACCTGATTACCACCATCTTCAACATGCGCGCTCCGGGCATGACGCTGCACAAGATGCCGCTTTTTGCTTGGTCCGTCCTGGTGACTGCCTTCCTGCTCCTGCTGGCTTTGCCGGTTTTGGCTGGTGCCATCACCATGCTGCTGACCGATCGCAACTTTGAAACGGCCTTCTTCCGGCCTGATCAAGGCGGCGACCCGGTTCTGTTCCAGCACCTGTTCTGGTTCTTCGGTCATCCCGAAGTGTACATCATGATCTTGCCAGGCTTCGGCATTGTCAGCCACATCGTCTCCACCTTCAGCCGCAAGCCGATCTTTGGCTACATGGCCATGGCCTACGCCATGGTCGCCATTGGCTTCGTTGGGTTTGTCGTATGGGCGCACCATATGTACACGACCGGCTTGAGCCTTGACGTGCAGCGCTATTTTGTGGCTGCGACCATGGTCATCGCGGTGCCCACGGGCGTCAAGATCTTCTCTTGGATTGCGACTATGTGGGGCGGCTCCATTAGCTTCAAGACGCCGATGCTCTGGGCTATCGGCTTCATCTTCCTATTTACCGTTGGTGGTGTTACCGGCGTGGTGCTGTCCAATGCCGCTGCGGACCGTGCCCTGCACGATACGTACTATGTGGTGGCTCACTTCCACTATGTGCTTTCGCTCGGCGCGGTTTTCTCGATCTTTGCCGGCTGGTACTATTGGTACCCCAAGATTTTCGGCTGGATGTACTCTGACTTCCTGGGCAAGCTACACTTCTGGGTCATGTTTGTCGGCGTGAACCTGATCTTCTTCCCGCAACACTTCCTGGGTATGGCCGGCATGCCGCGCCGCTACATCGACTACCCCGATGCATTCGGTATTTGGAATCGGGTGTCTTCGATCGGCTATTACATTACCTTCATTGGCATGCTGATCTTCTTCTATGCCATGTGGGAAGCCGCCAAGAAGAAGCGTCCTGCTGGTGATAATCCCTGGGGTGCCGGTGCAACGACGCTGGAATGGACGCTGAGCTCGCCGCCTCCATTCCACCAGTTCACGACCTTGCCAAAGATCGACTCCACTGCCGCGCACTAAGCGCAGCACAATTGGCTTGGGCCGCGTACAGCGGCCCATCCTTACAATAAGGCAGACCAGTGGCTTCTATCGACGACACCAGAAGCGCAGCACTGACCGGCGAGGCACGGGTCGAGGACTATCTCGCCCTGCTCAAGCCAAGTGTCATGCAACTGGTTGTCTTCACAGCCATCGTCGGGTTAGTCGTTGCGCCTGGCACTATCAATCCGTTGGTTGGTCTGATCGCGGTGCTTTGCATTGCCATCGGCGCTGGTGGTTCGGCCTCGCTTAACATGTGGTATGATAGAGATATCGATGCCGTTATGAGCCGCACCATCAACCGGCCTATCCCTTCTGGCCGCGTGACGGGTGAAGAAGCCCTTGTCTTTGGGATCGTGCTGTCGATCTTTTCGGTTGCTTTGCTGGGCCTGGCCGCCAACTGGGTTGCGGCAGGTCTCCTAGCCTTTACGATCTTCTTTTATGCCGTGATCTACACGATGTGGCTCAAACGCCGGACCCCACAGAACATCGTTATTGGTGGCGCGGCAGGTGCCTTCCCGCCGATCGTCGGCTGGGCCGCTGTAACCGGCACGGTGTCGCTCGAGAGCGTTGTCCTGTTTCTAATCATCTTCCTCTGGACCCCACCGCATTTTTGGGCTTTGGCGCTTTATAAGCAGAGCGATTATGGCGCAGCGGGCGTGCCTATGATGCCCAACGTCGTGGGCAACGCGTCCACGAAAGTGCAGATCTTCGTCTATACCCTGCTGCTCGCGGCGTCCGCCATGGTCCCGTCTTGGCTCGGTTTTGCGGGCCTGGTATATACCGTGGTTGCTGCCATAACAGGCCTTTCCTTCAGTCTCCTAGCCTGGCGCCTGCTGCGCACTCGCGATGACGTAACGATGCGCAAATCTGCCCGCACGCTCTTCAACTACTCCTTGAGCTATCTGTTCATCGTGTTTTTCGCCTATTTGGCCGACAATCTGCTGACCCGCTTCGGAGGCCCGTTCTGATGAGCGCTCCCGAACAAGCCCATGTGGTTGTTACAGAAACCCCAGAGCAGGCGGCCGCACGCGCACGCATCCGCCGCCGGCGCTCCATAGCTGTAGCCCTGGCTTTGGCTCTCTTTGCCGTGACTTTCTACGTGCTGACCATTGTAAAAATGGGCCCGGCCCTGTTTGATCGTACACTCTGATGGCCGATTTCAGTCACAACAGTCTTGATCCAACTTTGGCTAAGCGCAACAAGCGCGTCGCCATGGGCGGTTTGCTGTTCGCTGCAAGTATGGTCGGTTTGGCTTACGCGTCTGTCCCCCTCTACCAACTCTTTTGCGAGGTGACGGGCTATGGCGGCACTGCGCAAGTAGCGGCGGAAAGCCCGCTCGGCGCTGTCGATCGCGAGATGACGGTGCGCTTTGACTCCAATGTTGCTAATAATCTGAATTGGACGATTACGCCGGCAGCTTCGGTCACCAATGACATCGGCATCGTTGACACAGTCAATTTCATCGCAACCAACAATTCCGACCGGCCGATCACCGGCAATGCACGCTTCAATGTGGCGCCTGAAAAAGCCGGCTACTACTTCAACAAGATTGAGTGTTTCTGTTTTACCGAGCAAACTTTGCAGCCCGGTGAAACTGTTGAGATGCCGATCGTGTTCTTCGTAGATCCTGAGCTTGATGAGAATCGCGAGCTCGACACCATTAAAGAGATCACCCTCTCTTATACCTTCTATGCTTCAGACAACGGGGGAAGCTGACCATGGCCGACTTAGTGAAAAATCACGACTACCACATGGTCGAACCCAGCCCATGGCCCGCCGTGATGTCGGCTGCCGTGTTCGTCCTCGCCATCGGCGCGATCGCCTGGATGAAGGATTGGACCCCGTGGCTTTTCTTCGTGGGGCTTGTTGGCGTGCTTTACACCATGTATGCGTGGTGGAGCGACGTGATCAAGGAAGCCAATAGCGGCGAGCACACCGCCGTTGTCCAGATGCATCACCGCTACGGCATGATGCTGTTCATCGCTTCCGAAGTGATGGTGTTCTTCGGCTTTTTCTGGGCTTATTTTGATGGTTTCTTCCGTCTTGACGATCTCCAGCAATATGCTCGCGTTATCGGCACCGGTGGTGTGTGGCCACCAGAAGGCATCGAACTGTTCGATCCCTTCCACCTCCCGCTTTTTAACACGCTCCTCCTGCTAACGTCAGGTACTACCGTCACCTGGGCGCACCATGCGCTTCTCGAAGGCGACCGTGAGGGTCTTAAATGGGGCCTATGGTTGACTGTTATCTTGGGTGCCATCTTCACCGGCGTGCAGGCCCTTGAATATTCCGAGGCCGGCTTCGGCTTCAGCGGCAGCATGTACGGCGCCACTTTCTTCATGGCGACAGGCCTGCATGGCTTCCACGTCCTCATTGGCACTATCTTCCTTGCCGTCTGCCTAATCCGTGTTTACCGCGGTGATTTCACGCCGGAGCGTCACCTGGGCTTCGAATTTGCCGCTTGGTATTGGCACTTCGTTGACGTGGTCTGGCTCTTCCTCTTCGCGTCCATCTATATTTGGGGCAGCTGGGGCGTCCCTCTGAGCCATTGATCCCACCCAGATAGAGCTTCAGGGCGCAGCCACAAGCTGCGCCCTCTTTCTTTGCAGTTCACCTTGCTTCGGCAATCGCCCTTCGTAGCAGGCCAGCTTTGCCGCTACTCATGCCACGGTCAGGGCCAGTTGTTAGGCGGTTACCTCAGGACTGAAGAACACTGATGAGCACAAATGCTTCCAGCCGCATCATGACCGGCCTGTTTGCCGTTATCATGCTGGCCCTTGCCGGCTTCTGCGTGTGGCTGGGTATCTGGCAAGTACAACGCCTTGGCGGAAAAGAGGCGCTCATCGCTGCAGTGGATCAGCGTCTCACCGCCTCTCCCATTCCGGCTCCAAGCTCTACGCAATGGCCATCCATCGATCTGGGCGCTTTCAATTTCCAGCCCGTAACGCTAACCGGCGCCTTCCGCTACAACCAGACAATAACCGTATTCACCAGCCTCACCGCACCGCGCGGTCCCGCATCGGGTCCCGGCTACTGGGTCATGACGCCTTTTGTGCTTGCCGATGGCGGCACGGTCTTCATCAATCGCGGCTTTGTGCCAGCAGAATTCCAGGAGACCGCCGTCACTGACTCTGAAGGCGATGAGAACCAGGTTACGATCACCGGTATCTTGCGCCCTTCGGAAGCGGCAGGCTTCATGACGCCGGAACCGGACCTCTCCAACCGAACGGAATGGGTCCGCGACACAAACCGACTTGCCGCCATGATCGACCCTGAACTCGCGCCCATTGCCCCGTTCTACGTCGATTTGCCCGCCGGCCCGCCTGGAGAACTGCCGCAAGGCGGTGAAACCGTGATCGAATTTCCCAACAATCATCTGGGCTATGCCTATACTTGGTTTGGCTTTGCCATTGTTGCCGTGGTTATGCTCGGCTTCTGGCTGTGGCATCAGTGGCGCCCCGCAAAGGGCTGATCCGCTAAACTTGCGGTTCAGCCTGAGTTTTAATAAGTTGCAGCAATTCCAAGAAGGGCCTTCCCCCCGAATGCAGTTCGTCTCAACGCGTGGCCAAGCGCCCGTGCTCGGTTTTTCTGATGCGGTTTTGGCAGGCCTGGCGTCCGACGGTGGCCTTTATCTGCCGCAAACCTGGCCTCAGGTGAGTCACGCCGAAATCGCAGCCTTTGCGGGCAGAAGCTATTCCGAGATCGCCTTCGCCATTATATCACGCTTCGTTGACGATGAGATTCCCGCTTCTTCCCTGCGCAAGATCATCGAAGAAAGTTATGCCGTTTTCCGCCACCCGTCGGTAGCACCCTTGGTGGAACTGGAACCCAACCACTTTGTCCTAGAGCTTTTCCATGGCCCAACGCTCGCCTTCAAAGACGTGGCCATGCAGTTCCTCAGCCGCGTTATGGACTACATCCTTCTTCAGCGTGGGTTGAAGGCGACCATAGTTGGCGCCACTTCAGGTGACACTGGTTCGGCGGCCATAGAGGCGTTCCGCGGTCGTGACACCACGGATATCTTCATTTTACACCCGCAAGGCCGCACCTCGCCTGTGCAGCGCCTGCAAATGACCACCGTACTGGACGCCAACGTGCACAATCTGGCGCTAGATGGCACGTTTGACGACTGCCAAAACATCGTCAAGGCGATGTTCAACAATCACCGCTTCCGCGATCGCGTGCGCCTCTCAGGTGTTAACTCCATTAATTGGGGCCGCATTGTCGCGCAGATTGTTTACTACTTCACTGCGGCGGTTTCCCTTGGCGCACCTCACCGCCCGGTGAGCTTTACTGTCCCAACTGGCAACTTTGGTGATATCTTCGCCGGCTACTGTGCCAAGGCCATGGGCCTTCCCATCGAAAAGCTAGTGATCGCTACCAACGCCAACGACATTTTGGCGCGCACTATCGAAACCGGCCGTTATGAAACAGACGGTGTCGTGCCGACCATCAGCCCGTCCATGGACATTCAAATCTCCTCCAATTTCGAGCGATTGTTGTTCGAGGGGGCAGGACGAGATGCCCGCGCAGTCATGCGCATGATGGATAGCCTCAAGCAGTCCGGCGGCTTTGCGCTGCCGGTCGATGCCGTTGCTGCCATCCGGCGGGACTTTGCGGCCGGTACGACCAACGAAGCCGAGACGCGGGCCACTATTTCGATGACCCATCAGGCTGCTGGCTATTTGCTTGATCCACATACTGCCGTGGGCGTCAATGTCGCCCGCCATCAGTCTCATGGGGTGACGCCTATGATCACGCTAGCCACTGCTCATCCGGCAAAATTTCCGGCTGCCGTCCGCGACGCCTCCGGCATTGATCCGGCACTGCCCGCCTGGCTTGCCGATCTTTATTCGCGCGAAGAGCGCCTCAGCGTGCTTTCAAACGATCAGCAAGCGATTGAAGACTTCATTTCAGCGCGTACGCGTGCTGCCTAGAGAATAAGAGGACCGTGCGGTCACTTGATCGCTAGGCCCGAGGAGAACTGCGTGAGCGTACAGTCGACGACCCTGGACAATGGCATGGTGGTTCTCACCGACGACATGCCACACCTGGAAAGCGCTTCATTGGGTGTTTGGGTCAAGGCCGGTGCGCGTTCCGAACGCAAGGCCGAGCACGGCATTTCGCATCTGCTCGAGCATATGGCCTTCAAAGGCACTGCGTCACGCAACGCTCTTGAAATCGCAGAAGCCATCGAGAACGTCGGTGGCGATCTTAACGCCGCAACGTCCATCGAACATACCGGCTATTTCGCGCGTGTTCTTAAGGAGGATGTTGTCCTAGCGGCGGATATCCTAAGCGATATTCTGCAGAACTCGCTATTTGATGATGATGAGTTGACGCGCGAAAAGCAGGTCATCGTCCAGGAAATCGGCGCTGCCCGTGATAATCCCGACGATCACGTGTTCGACCTGTTCCAGGCAGCGGCCTTCCCGACCCAGCCTATCGGCCGCACCATTCTCGGTACGGTCGACTCCGTCCGTGACTTCAATCCGGACATGGTCCGCAAATACATGAACCGGAATTACGTCGGCGACCATATGGTCATGGCGGCGGCCGGCAATGTCGACCACGACCAGTTGGTGGACGTTGCTCGAAGCCGCTTCGCGGATCTAAAGTCCAACGGCGCTCCCGCGCCCCAGCGTGCAGAATACCAGGGTGGCGAAGAGCGCCTCGTTTCTGACCACGAACAAGCTCATATTGTTGTCGGTTTTGAAGGCAGGGCCTACAACGCCGATGGCTTTTATGCAGCGCAGGTTTTAGCGTCGATCCTGGGCGGAGGGATGAGCTCACGGCTCTTCCAGGAAGTGCGTGAAAAGCGTGGCCTCTGCTATTCCGTCTATTCTTTCCACTGGGCCTTTGCCGATAGTGGCGTGTTCGGCGTAGCGGCGGCCACTGGCGAAGAAGAGGTCGCTGATCTGGTGCCGGTTGTCCTTGATGAGCTTAAGCGCGCTACCGAGTCGATCACCGACGATGAGGTAATCCGGGTTCGCAATCAGATTCGTGCGGGCTTGCTTATGTCGCTCGAAAGCCCTTCCGCCCGCGCCGGCCAATTGGCGCGCCAGCAGATCCTTTGGGGCCGTCCCATTCCGATGCAAGAAACGGTGGATCGTATCAACGCCATCACAGCCAAGCGCGTCCAGGATGTTGCCGAGCAAATCTTTACCCAAGGCTCGCCCACCTTGGCCGGCATCGGCCCCATCGGCAATCTTGCCGAAGTCGGCGCCATTGGCGACTACCTCAAGCGCTAACATGGCCTCGCTTTGGCCCTGGTCATCGGCAGCGCCGCTCATCACGCTACAGGGCAAAGGACTTTCTTTACGCTTGCCCCAAATGAGTGACTACGAGTCTTGGTACAGGCTGCGCCACAACAGTCGCGACTTCCTCAAGCCCTATGAACCACGCTGGACAGAGGCCGATTTGAGCCGCCGTGTCTTTTCCATGCGCGTGCGCCGCGCGCGTGAGGAAGCTGAAGCTGGTACCGACTTCTCCCTGTTGGTCTTCAAGCAGCAGGACCGAAGCGATCTTCTGGTCGGTGGCGTCACCCTATCCAATGTCCGCCGCCGCGCCGCGCAGTTCGTTAATCTTGGCTATTGGATGGGGCAGCCCTTTGCCGGACAGGGCATCATGACAGAAGCCGTTGCCATCTGCCTGCCCTTCGTTTTCGAGACGTTGGACCTTCATCGCGTTCATGCGGCGTTTTTGCCAAGCAACATGGCCTCTCGTCGGGTGCTCGAAAAGAACGGCTTTGTCGAAGAAGGCTTTGCCGAAAAATACCTGCAGATCAACGGCCGTTGGGAAGACCACGTGCTTTTTGGCCTTACCCGTGAGCGCTATGAAAGCTGGCGCTACCGGCAACGCTGAAGCTCTTTTAACGAGCCGCGGAACACCCGTTGCTAATCAGCAACATGGCGGCAACCTTGTTCTATGGTTTAATCCCCGCTACCAAGGTTTGCTCCTCTTCGAGCAGCGCCGCCGCAGACCACCTTTCCACACCTGCGATCTATTCGGTGCACTGCCACAATGAAGCCTACCGCAGGATATAAGCGCCCCTGATGCGTCACCTCTATGCACTCGCGATTTGTTTTGCGTTCGCGCTGGCCGTTCTTGCACCTGCCACCGCTTTCGAAGTCATCTCCGTCCCCGAAGACGTCAATGCCGTCAATCTATCCGACGTCATTGAAATCCAGCCGGGCCTGGAAGGCCGCGTGCAACTATCAACCGCGCCGGGTGAAGACGGCATTATCCGCCGCATCGAGGTGCTGGCATCACAGCAGGGTACCACCCCAAATTTCGCACTCTTTGCCCTGCGCAACGAGAGCGATCAGCAAATCGAGCGCCTGCTTGTCGCGCCGTTCTTCCGCCTGCCGGGTTCGGGCATTTTCCAGCCCGATCTAGGCGATGATCGCCTTACAGCACTGACGCCCAGTGCGGGCATCCGGCCGGTGCGCCTCGTCGACAGCGAGGCCGACGTTTTCGAGGTCACCCTCGACCCAGGCGCAACGGTTACCTTCGTTGCCGAACTCATATCGGGCGACTTGCCCGAATTATACCTTTGGCAGTCCAATGCTTATCGTGACTACGTCAACTCGTTCACCCTGTTCCGGGGGGTGGTGCTGGGTGTGGCTTCGCTTGCCGCGGTGTTCCTCACCATCATGTTCGTGGTCAAGGGCCGGGGCGTGTTCCCAGCAACGGCAGCCTTTGCCTGGGCAGTGATGATTTATCTGCTGATCGACTTCGGCGTTCTTGGCCGTCTGCTTGGCCTTCCCGCCGGCAGTATGCAGCCCCTGCGCGCTGCAGCCGAAGCTGGGCTGGCAACTACACTGGCTGGCTTCCTCTTCATCTACTTGAACCTGCACCGCTGGCATCTGCGCTTCGTACATTTGGCGCTTGGCCTCGTGGCCCTATTCCTCGCCCTCTTTGCATTCGCCTTCTTCCAACCAGCCATTGCGGCCAGCATTGCCCGCCTTGTTCTGGCGCTCCTCGGCGTCTCGGGTTTCTTCCTGATCCTACTGCTCGCACTGCGCGGCTACGACCGTGCGGTACTGCTGGTGCCCACCTGGATCATATTCATCGCCTGGCTGTTTTATGCTTGGCTAGTGGTGTCGGGTGAGGTCTCTAACGACATCGCCCAACCCGCTGTCGGTGGTGGCCTGGTGCTGATCGTCATGTTGCTGGGCTTCACCGCGGTGCAACACGCTTTCTCCGAAGGGCAGGTCTCTATCGGCACCCTCTCCGAGGTCGAGCGTCGCGCCTTGGCACTGACGGGGTCCGGCGACTTCGTTTTCGACTGGAACATTGAGCGCGACCGTGTCTCGGTCAGCGACGAACTCGCCATCCGCCTTGGCGAAAAGCGCGGTGCCTTGCGTGGCGCTATCAAGCGATGGCTTGACCGTGTCCACCCTGACGACCGCGACCGCTTCCGCACGGCTTTCGATACTCTGGTTGAGCTTCGCCGCGGCAAGGTATCGGCAGACATGCGCATTGCCGGCCACGACGGCAGCTATCGCTGCTTCCGCATGCGCGTGAAGCCCGTTATTGGCGGCGATGGTCAGGTCAACCGTATTGTAGGCACCCTCCAGGACGTGACAGAAGATCGCGCTGCGCGCGAGCGCTTGCTGCACGACGCAGTGCATGACAGCCTTACCGGCCTCCCTAATCGCATGCTGTTCCTTGATCGTCTTGAGCGTGCATTGGTGCGCGCCCGCACCCCTGGCGGCACCAAACCTGCGGTGTTCCTGATCGACATTGACCGCTTCATGGAGCTTGAAGAGCGCATCGGTCACTCAGCCGCAGACTCAGTACTGCTGGCGATTTCGCGCCGCATTTCCCGCATTTTGCGCCCGCTCGACACCGTCGCCCGTGTCACTAGCGACCAGTTCGCCGTTATCCTTGCTTCTGAACAAGCTGCCGGCAAAATTGCCGAAAGTGCCGAGCAAATCCGTAAGGCGCTCAAGGCGCCATTCAACTTCGGCGACCGCGACCTGACCCTCACCGCTTCAATCGGTGTCACTATCTACGACAGCAACCCAGCCGAAGCGGCCGATGTGCTTCGCGACGCCGAACTGGCTATGTACTACGCCAAGCGCTTGGGCGGTGATCGAATTGAGGCCTATCGCGCTTCAGCCCGCTCCATTGCCGCCTATAATCGCGCCAGCGAAGAAGACCTGGAACGCGGCATGAAACAGGGCGAGTTGCATGTGCAGTTCCAGCCTGTGATGGACATTCAGACCGGCCAGATGGCCGGCGCCGAGGCACTTATGCGCTGGCAACACCCGACACGCGGCACCGTCAATCCCGATGAGTTCGTGCCGCTCGCCGAGCGCTCCGGCCAGATCGAAAAACTCGGCCGCCTGGCGTTCGAGCAGGCCGCTGGCCAGGCTCGCGACTGGATGAACACCATCGGTCTGCCCGAGGATTTCTTTATCTCGGTCAATCTGTCGCCCAGCCAGTTAGCGACGGAAACCCTGCTCAACGACATGCGCAGTCTAGTAAGTCAGGATAAGGCGCTGGCGCATCACCTTAAGCTCGAGATCACCGAGTCACAGGTCATGACCAATCCGGAACACTCGGCTTACATGCTCCAGGCTCTGCACAACTTGGGCTTAGGGCTGGCGCTCGATGATTTTGGCACAGGTCATTCATCGCTAAGCTATCTGCACCGCTTCCCGTTTGACACCATCAAGATCCCCCAGCCTTTCGTGAAGATGGGCCAGGACAACGGCATGGCACACACCCAGGCACCGATCATCCGGTCCGTGGTGGCGCTTGCATCAGATTTGGAACTGATGGTCATTGCGGAGGGCGTAGAATCTCTCGATGAAATCGAACGTCTCCGCCAGCTCAACTGCCGCTATGCTCAAGGCTTTGCCTTTGGCGCCGCAATGACTTCCATCGAATTCACCAAGAAGCTGAGCGCCCAACTCGGGCGCTAGCCAGCTAGGCGTGCCCCACATCCGAGCTCAAGCTCGCCCGCGTGATATGCAAGCTCGCCAGCGCCGCCTCGTAGCGTTTCTCAATAGGCGTTTCGAACAGCAGCTCGCGTGAAAACGGTGCGGTTAACCAGCCATTACGCGCGATCTCGTCTTCCAACTGCCCGGGGCTCCAGCCGCAACATCCGAGAGCAAAGAAAGACGCCTTGGGCGCGGGGCCAAAAGCCATGGCCTTGAGGATATCGAGCGTTGCCGTCAGGCAGATACCCTCGCTAACCTCATAACTATTGCCTGATGAATAGTCGGACGAATGCAGCACAAAGCCACGGCCTTTTTCGATGGGCCCGCCTCGCATAACGGTCCGCTCTCGGATGGAGTCCGGCAGCCGGATCACCGCATCTGGGTCGCCCAGATCGAGTTCATCGAGAATATCGGCAAAACGCAAATCGGCAAGTTCGTGATTAACGACCAGGCCCATGGCTCCTTCGCTGCCATGGCCCACAACCAGGATCACGCTTTCTGCAAAGTTCTCATCTTCCATGTCGGGCATGGCTATAAGGAACTGTCCTTCAAGTGAGTTCATGCTTCCCAATGTAAGACGACCGTCAGCCGCTGCCAAGGCGGCACTTAGGCTGGACTGCTCTCGCGAGGATCACGAAGGCCTGATGGCATATCAGCTATTTCTTCACGCCCTCCTGCTTTAATCCCAATCTATGCGCGCTCCACTTGCTTTCGCCCTCCTGCCGTTCGCCATGCACCCCGCCTATGCGGGCGAAACTGCTTGGCAGGAAATTGCCCCCGGTGTGCAATTGCGCCTGATCAGCAGCGGTAAGATCAAGCCTGATGGCACTACGCTGATCGGTTTAGAGATCGACATGCCGGCCAATACCAAAACCTATTGGCGCGTGCCGGGTGACACAGGCTTTCCAGCAGAGCTGGACTTCTCCGGCTCCACAGGTATCGCTGGCCATAAGGTTCATTGGCCTTTTCCCCAGCGCGATCAAACAGCAGACTATCTGGACTACGTCTACTACGGCCCTACGGTCCTGCCTGTGGAACTTCAGCTGGAGCCCGGCGCGGCTGATCTCGAGCTTTCAACAGTTTTAGGCGTTTGCTCCGACGTTTGCATCCCGGCACAAGCAAGTTTCACGATGCCCTTGGCAGGCGGCAAGCCCGACATGGCAAATGGCCTCCGGCTCAGGCAAGCCATGGCGCAGGCGCCCATTGCCTGGCCACATGGTGAAGCAAACTTTGGCACCCTTGCCTACGACTCCCAAGGCCAGCAATTGCTTGTTCCCATTGCATCCGAGGCGATCGACCCATCCACCATCATCGTCACTAGCGCCAGTGGCGAGCCCCATTTCGGTACGCCGCAAAAAAGCCGGGAACCAAACCTAGTCGTCGTGCCAGTGTTAGGCGAGGGAAGCGAGATCGACTGGAAGAGCCAATCTGTTCAGCTAACATTCATGACAGGTATGGGAGCCTTTGAGGTCACCCGGCCAGTTGAGCGATTGCTGGTTGAACAATGATCCAGGCGGGAAAGACTGAGCCAAGGTCTTGTTTGCGTTTAGAAAGCCGCTTATCCCAAACGGCAAGACGGAAGCAAACGGCACTTCACTGCTGTATACTGGCATAATAGATGGGGCAAACAGGCGATATGATCGTAAACGGCCAGGCCATACCGTCCGTCAAGACGGACCTTGTTACAGCTGGTGAGACAGTTCAAACAACCAGTGATGCCGTTCTGGGATCAGGTTTAGTCGTGTTCTTTGCGGTTCCTGGTGCCTTTACGCCCACTTGCCACGTCAATCATCTGCCGGGTTTTGTCGCTAATGCAGCCAAGCTTCGTGCCGCCGGTGTCGACCGGATCGTTTGCGCATCTGTCAACGACAAGCACGTTATGAGGGCCTGGGCTGAAGCATCCGGCGCCCTGGGCCATATCGACTTCCTTGCAGATGGGAATGCCGAACTTGCCGATGCGATGGGTTTGAGCAAGGATTTGTCGGTAGCAGGCATGGGCAAGCGCTTCACGCGCTCCGCCGCTCTTATTCGCGATGGCATCATTCAGCAGATTTTCATTGAAGACGCTCCCGGAGTCACTGCTACGGGTGCACCCGCCATCTTGATGGCTCTCGAAATTACAAAAGTTTAGTTCGCGTCAGGACCGTTCAATGTTCAATTTCGTTTCTAGCGCCCTGCGTATCTCGGCCCTTGCTTCAATCGCCGCCCTGCTGGCGGGCTGTTCCATGGGTGGCTTGATGGGCGGCGGAAATACGGCCCAAACACAAACTCTGCAAAACGCTACGCCCTCACCGGCAGCCGTCGCGCAAGCGCAGACCAACGCCTTGCCCGCCATTGCCACGCAGTGCCCCCCCATCAGGGTTCGCCCGGGCAGCGAAGCGATGTTCTATTATGGCGGCGGCCGTGTCGGCGACGCCCGCTCCTTGCAATATCAAGGGGTCATTGACGAAACCTCGCGCAATTGCGTGGTGTCCAACGGTTTGATCACTGTAAACATGGGTGTCGTCGGCCGCGTCCTCCTCGGCCCGCAAGGCAACCAGAACTCGATCAACGCCCCCATCCGCTTCGCAGTCGAGCGAGACGGGCAGGCAATTTTCTCGGAAAAATACACGATCCCCGTCGCGATCGCGGCTCCCGCTCGCTCGGCCGAGTTCGTCAAGGTCATCGAAAACGTCCAGGTGCCTTATTTAGGCGGCGAAGACATCACGATTTGGGTCGGCTTCGACACGCGGGGGTAGGACGCCAGTCGACACCCTCCCCCACGCGGGGAGGGATCAAGGTCGGGGTACGATCCGGGCACAATATAGCCCACCCACCATGTCACCCCGTGCTTGACCCGGGGCCCATCTTTAGATTTCAGGATGGATCCTGGGTCGAGCCCGGGGTGAAATCGAGAACGTGGACGCACGGAGCAATGTAGCAGCTACTCCGCCGCTTTCAACGTCTCCACCGGCCGTTCCCACTTTAACACCGGCGACCGTGCCGCCCGCGTCTCGTCCAGTCGGCGTCGAGGTGCCTTGGTCGGAGCTGCGGTAAACCTTTCCTTGTTCCCACCCTTGGCATCCACTGCCAATTCTTCCATGACGTCGCAGAACCGGTCCAAGGTCTGCTTGCTCTCGCTTTCCGTCGGTTCGATCAGCATGGCGCCATGCACCACCAACGGAAAGTACATGGTCATGGGGTGGAAGCCCTCGTCGATCAGCGCCTTGGCAAAGTCGAGCGTCGTCACGCCGGTGCCATCGAGGAAACTATCGTCGAACAACGCCTCGTGCATCGTTGGATAGTCCCCGAACGGCACCGAGAATGCGTGTTGGAGCCGAGCCTTGATGTAGTTGGCGTTGAGCACCGCGTCCTGCGCCGCCTGCGCCAGGCCATCGCCGCCATGGCTGAGCATATAAGTCAGCGCCCGCACATACATGCCCATCTGGCCTTGGAACGCCGTCACCCGGCCGAGAGCGCCACCTTCAGTGTGTTCGACGAGCTCGAGGCCATGCTCACCCTTGCGCACGAACGGCACCGGCGCAAACGGCGCCAGGGCCTCCGACAGCACCACCGGACCAGCGCCCGGTCCGCCACCGCCATGCGGCGTCGAAAAGGTCTTGTGGAGGTTGATGTGCATGGCGTCGATGCCAAGATCGCCCGGCCGCACCACGCCCATGATGGCGTTGAAATTGGCCCCATCGCAATAGAAGAACGCCCCAGCCGCATGCACGGCTTCAGCAATCTCGATAACCTGCGGCTCAAACAGCCCACATGTATTGGGATTGGTCAGCATGATCGCCGCTACCTCAGGCGACAGTGCATCCTTCACCGCCTGCACATCGACCGTGCCGTCAGCGCGTGCTGGGATCGGCTTCACCGAATAGCCCAGGAAGGCCGCCGTCGCTGGATTGGTCCCATGTGCGCTTTCCGGCACCAGCACGATCGTGCGGTGGCTCTGCCCGGCAGCATCTTGCGCTGCCTTGATCGCCATCATTCCCAGCAACTCGCCATGCGCACCGGCCTTGGGCGTGAGCGCCACTGCCGCCATATTGGTCAAGGTCATAAGCCAGTGCGACAGCTCTTCCATTAGCTCCAGCGCACCCTGCACAGTGGAGACCGGCTGCAGCGGGTGGATGTCGGAAAAACCCGGTAGCCGCGCCATCTTCTCGTTGAGGCGCGGATTATGCTTCATCGTGCATGAGCCGAGCGGATACATGCCGCTGTCGATCGAATGGTTCAGCCGGCTCATCCGCACATAGTGGCGCATGGCCTCCGGCTCGGTCAGTCCTGCAAGGTCCAGCGGCGTCTTGCGCTCGAAGCCACCCAGCCGATCGGTGGAGATGGTGACCTCCGGCAAATCGACGCCGGAGTGCTCCGTGTCGCCGATCTCGAAAAGCAGAGGCTCGTTGGGCAGCAGCGATGAGCCCGTGCTGGCTTGGTAGCTCGACGCATTGATGCCAGTGGGACGGCCCTGATTGTTCATGCTCATTGCAGTTCCTCCGTCAGCGCGGCGCACAGTGTGGCGATCTCGCCGTCAGTCGTAAGTTCAGTGGCGGCCAAAACGATGAGATTGCCCACCGAAGGGTCAGTCGGCTCAAGCCGGCTCACCGGAACACCGGCAAGGACGCCGCGGCCCGCGAGGCGCTCGATCAAGTCCGCAGCGGGATGGCTCGTACGGATCGTCATCTCGTTGAAGAACGTTGAATTGAGCACGTCGACGCCTGGCACTGCCGCTAGCGCATCCGCTAGCTTGCAAGCATTGGCATGGTTCAGCCGCGCTAGCCGCGTAAACCCAGCCTCGCCCAGCAGGGCCATATGGATCGAGAATGCCAGCGCGCACAGCCCCGAATTAGTACAGATGTTGCTGGTCGCCTTTTCGCGCCGGATATGCTGCTCGCGCGTCGACAGCGTCAGAACGAACCCGCGCTGCCCTTCGGCATCCACCGTCTCGCCGCACAGCCGTCCCGGCATCTGCCGGATGAATTCCTTGCGCGTCGCCATCAGCCCCAGATAGGGTCCACCGAAGTTGAGCGCGTTGCCAATCGACTGGCCTTCGGCCACGACGATATCGGCACCCAACGCACCCGGCGCCTCCAGCAAACCGAGCGACACCACTTCGGTGATCACCACGATCAGCAGCGCGCCCTTGGCGTGCGCCGCGTCGGCCGCTGCCTTCACATTCCGCAGATGCCCGTAGAAATCCGGGGTCTGCACAACTATAGCAGCCGTTTGGTGGTCGATATGGCCGAGGATATCGCCCTGTCCTTCAGGCGAAGCCGACAGGCACTCGAGATCCGTATCATCCTTGAGATAGGCCCGCACCACGTCGCGATAGTGCGGGTGGAGCCCACCCGAGAGGACAATCTTGTTCCGCCTGGTCAGCCGACGCGCCATCAGCACGGCCTCCGCCGTGCCGGTCGAGCCGTCGTAAAGCGAAGCGTTCGCCACATCCATGCCGGTGAGCTTGGCTACCTGCGTCTGGAACTCGAACAGCATCTGCAGCGTGCCCTGCGAGATTTCCGGCTGGTAGGGTGTGTAGGCGGTGAGGAACTCGGACCGCTGGATCAGATGATCGACTGTGGCGGGCACATGATGCCGGTAGGCACCCGCACCGACGAAGAACGGACCATCGGCGCCTGCGCGGTTCTTGGCGGCAAGCGCCTTCATATGCGCCTCCACCAAAAACTCAGGGCTATGGGCAGGCAGGCCAAGATCAAAGCTCTTGAGCGCCCGCGCTGGAACGGCGCTAAAGAGCGCGTCGATATTGGCCGCACCGATCACGCCGAGCATTTCAGCGCGTTCGGCTTCGGAATGGGGGAGATAGCGCATGGAAAAGCCCTACTTGGTTAGATCGGCATATGCCGCGTCGTCGAGCAATCCGTCGATCTCGCCGGCATCGGCGATGGCGATCTTGTAAATCCAGCCATCGGCTTCGGGGTCAGAGTTGATCAGGCCTGGCTCGCCGCTCAGCGCTGAATTGACCTCGGTCACTTCGCCGGACACAGGCGCGTAGATTTCTGACGCGGCTTTCACCGATTCAACTACAGCCGCCTCGTCGCCCTTCTTGAGCACCTTGCCGACTTGCGGCAGGTCCACAAAGACGATGTCGCCCAATGCTTCCTGGGCATATGGCGTGATACCCACGATGCCGGTCGAGCCCTCGATGCGGATGTATTCGTGTTCCGGGGTGAATTTGGTGGTCATGTCAACTCTCAGCTGGCTTGTGGCTTACGGAAATATCGGTGGGGCACGAAGGGCGTTGGCACCACCTCGGCAGGTTGGCTGCGGCCGCGCACGGAAACAGCGAGCCTGTTGCCGGTTCGGGCATGGTCAGGCGGCACGAAGCCCAAGGCGATTGCCTTGCCTAAGGACGGCGCGAAGCCGCCACTCGTTACGATGCCAATGGAAGCGCCGAACGCATCGAGGATATCAGCGCCTTCGCGCGCCGGTGCGCCTTCAACCAGCAATCCAACCCGCACCCGGCTGACGGCACCTTCGCGCTCGGCCAGAATGCGTTCGGCGCCCGGAAAATCAGCGGCCTCGCGGCGGCGCTTGGATACGGCAAAGCCAAGATCGGCTTCAACAGGCGAAATGGTTTCGTTGAGGTCGTGCCCATAAAGGGGCAGGGCAGCTTCTAGCCTCAAGCTGTCGCGTGCACCGAGGCCGACGGGCTTCACCCGGTCATCTTCGAGCAACGCGTCCCAAAGGACTGGGCCGAGCACGGCCGAGGACAGGATTTCAAAGCCATCCTCGCCGGTATAGCCCGAGCGCGAAATTACCAGTCTTTCGCCGCGCCAAAGAAACGAGCCGTACTGCATGAAGCCAAGCTCAGCAGCTTCCGGCACGACATGGGCCATGACGTTGACGGCTTCGGGTCCCTGCAGGGCCAGCAGCGCACCATCATCGGCCCGGTGCAGAATCGCCCTGTTTCCTACTGCTGCCTGGATCAAGGCGAAGTCACCGTCCTTGGTGCCGGCGTTGACAACAATGTAGAGCGAGCCCGGATGTAGCGGCGAGCGGGCCACCATCAGATCGTCGATAACACCACCCTGCGCGTTGAGCAGCAGTGTATAGCGCACTTGCCCAGGCTTGAGCCCCGCGATGTCCCCACACACCAGCGGCTCCAGCAAAGCTGCTACCGCTGCATGGTCGGCTTCCACATCCCCGCTGGGCTCAGCTAGAGTGAGAAAGCTCGGGCCCATATGGGACACATCGAACAGTCCTGCTTGCTCACGCGTCCATTTGTGTTCGGCCATGATCCCGGTGGCATATTGAACCGGCAGATTATAGCCGCCAAACGGCACCATGCGGCCACTTGCAGCCAAATGGCGCTCGAATAGCGGCGTCGTTCTAAGATCATCGGCTGAGGTTTGGGCCATCACTACTTCCCGGACAAAAGAACACGGCGGCACGATAACGCTCACCTTACGGCGACGTCCGTGCCCCATCTGTCCTTCTCACCTGAGAGATTTCCCGCCTGAGGGCGGTTGCTCCTTCGGTGGGACCGCGCGAGGTGCCGGTCCGCTTTCCAGAGTTGTCGGCCGACTACGGTCCTTTTGCCTGAGAGTTTCCGGGGCGGTTGCTCCTTCGGCGCTGGAGAAATCCAGTCTCTCCCGCAGTCGGCGTCACCATGGTTGAGATTTACTCAGGCGTCAATCTCGCCCGTAACCGCCCACAAGGATTTGTCTGCTACCGCTTCATTGAAGACTTCGGAGGAGGGTGTTCACCACAACAAAAAGGCGGACCTCGCGGCCCGCCTACAGACTTCTTACCAGAACCAGACTTTTAATTCAGCCGGTTGCCTACATCAGCAATAGCGCGATCAACGACTTGACCACCCTTGCGGCTCATTTCATCAGTCAGTACCAGCCGAGCCGCTTCGATCGCCACGTCAGCCGAGCGAGCCCGAACTTCGGCCACGGCCTGAGCTTCAGCCTGCGCAATCTTGTCTTCCACGGCCTTGGTGCGACGCGCCACCAGATCGGCGAGGGACACCTGCGCCTCAGCGGTCAGGCGGGTCGCTTCTTCCTGTGCGGCCGCAATGATACCGGCAGCTTCGCCTTCGGCAGCAACGCGCTTCTGCTCATATTCTACGAGCAGGGCTGCAGCTTCCTCGCGCAACTTTTTTGCTTCCGCCAGATCGTCTGCAATCTTCTGGATTTGCCTATCTAGAAGGTTGTTGATGATCTTGGGCACGCCGAAATAGACCACTAGCCCAAGAAAGATAACGAGGGCAGCAAGCGCATAAAACGAATTATCAAGCCAATCCATCAGCGTTACTCCTTTGCCTTGGCAACCGCAGCACGCACGCTGTCGCTGGAAACGTCACCCACCAATTGGCTGACCACAGTCTGCGCTGTTTCCGTGGCGATCTCATCGACATGGGTCAGCGCTTCGGCTTTGGTGCTGGCGATGCGCGCTTCGGCTGCCGAAACCTTGGCAGTCAAATCAGCTTCGACAGCGCTGCGTTTGGCGGCGAGATCGGCTTGGATCGCATCGCGGTTTTGGTTGGCAATGCCTTGTGCCTTGCTCTTGGCTTCCGCCAATGCCGATTCATAGGCAGCAATCGCAGCATCGGTTTTCTGCCGTGAAGCATCAGCCGCAGCAAGGTCAGCGTCGATCATGCCTCTGCGGTTTTCCAGGATGCCGCCGATGCGGGGTAGGGCGATCCGGCTCATCAGCAGATAGAGCGCGCCGAACGTTATGGCGAGCCACAGCAACTGAGACGGGAATGTAGCGGGGTCGAATGGTGGGAACACATCCGACTCGTGCTCGCCACCATAAGCCTCGGTGGTAGCATGGGTATCGGCAGTCGGATCGGCATGCGTTGCATCCACGACGTGTTCAGCGCCTTCGGTATGCTCTTCGGCCGGTGCAGCCGCTTCTTGGGCATAGGCTTGCGTTACCATCAGGTGAGGTCCCGTTAATGGCGGTCAGCCGGCCGACGGCCGGATAAAGATACGCAGCCGGGCAGGTGCCGGCTGCGCAAGATAAGCGATTGCAGTCGCTATTAGGCGACGAACAGCAGGATCAGGGCAACCAGGAACGAGAAAATGCCCAGAGCTTCGGTCACGGCAAACCCGAAGATCAGGTTCGAGAACTGGCTCGGCGCAGCCGACGGGTTGCGCAGGGCGCCCGACAGGAAGTTGCCGAAGATGTTGGCCACGCCAATAGCGGCGCCGGCCATACCGAAACAAGCAATACCGGCACCGATGAACTTTGCGGCTTCAGCTTCCATTTTTTAGTCCTTTCAAGCGACTAGGCAGGGGTTCTGGCGGAACAGCCCGCCTTATAACCAAAGATTAGTGGGAGGGGTGGATCGCGTCGTTGAGATACATGCAGGTCAGGACGGCGAAGACATAGGCCTGAACGGCACCGACGAGAAATTCGAGGCCAGTCAAAGCAACGGCCATGATCAACGGCAGCGCCGAACCGAGAAAGCCAAGAAAACCTAGCGAACTCATGGTCACGATGAAACCGGTGAATACTTTAAGCGTGATGTGGCCGGCAAGGATGTTGCCGAACAAACGCACCGACAGCGAGATTGGGCGGCTCATGAACGAGATGAACTCGATCGGCGCCACGATGGGAAGAATGTAGCCGGGCACGCCCGAAGGCACGAACAGCTTGAGGAATTTTGGGCCGTTCTTGACGAAGCCGTAGATCACCACGGTGAGGAACACCACCATGGAGAGGGCAAAGGTCACGATGATGTGGCTGGTAACGGTGAAGAAGTACGGCACCATGCCGAACATGTTTGCCACGAAGATAAAGGTGAACAGACAAAACACCAGCGGGAAGAACTTCATGCCGGCCGTGCCGGCGGCACTTCGGACCATATTGGCAACGAACTCATATGTGAGTTCGCTCAATAATTGTGCCCTGCTGGGAACGACACGCTTGGCACTGGTGGACAAGATCAGGAACAGCGAAATGATCGCAACAGTCGCCACCATGAACAAGGACGAATTGGTGAAGGCGAAGCTGAGGCCGCTTCCTTCGGTGCCGTCACCTCCAATGGTGAACAGCGGGAACATGTCCTCGATGACGAACTGGTGGATCGGATCAGTACCGGCCAAGATAGAGCCCTCTAAACGTCATCATCTGTCTGTTTCGTCTTCCACGTCGGGTCCCAGATCGGACCCCCGCGGGGGAGGCGAAGCGGCATTCATTTTAGCCACCACACGGGTGACATTGAGTATTCCAGCGGCAAAGCCCACCATGAACATGATGAGCAGTCCCCAGGGGCTGGTCCCCAGGCCAAGATCGATAAGGTACCCGAAGCCGGTACCCACAAGGATTGCGGCGATGAACTCGGTGCCGATGCGCATGCCGCGCGCCATACCGCTCATCTCCGGGGATGCATCTGCCGAGGCTCTATTGTCCTCGGTTGCGCGCTCCCGCTTGGCCGAGGCGATCCGCGATGCAAGATCCCGTGTCGCCTCTCCGGTGCGTTCAGGCCTGCCTTCGGTATCTTGCGGTTTTACCATCCGCTCGCTCCCCCAGCCGGCCTTTTCCCGTTAAGTTCGGGACACCCTTTTAAGTCGCGCGCAACATAGTGGCGGGGTCCGGGAGTGTCAAGATAAGCCTGAACAGTGTAGTGCATTGATTTCATTGCATGTTTTAACCGTGTAGAGGGGTGCGGCATGCTGTCCACTCGCAATTGCAGCGAAGTCGAACGGATCGTCAAAGATTCTGCCTGCTTGCGGTGCTATCGTCATTGAGGTTGCCCGAGCCGAAGCCAGACCCTTGCTGATTTTGTACGCATGAAAAACTATGACTTTGATCAGCTCTGGGAGGGGACATGCCGGAGGCAGATAGATTTGGCGGTAAACTTGTTCTGGTGCTGCTCGACAAAAAGCATGCCCCTTCCATTAAAAGCGGCCGCAGTCTGTGGGGCCTACATGACCCACTGGTCTACAGTCCTGGCGACAGAATCTAAACCATCACCGTCCGCCCTGGCTTTGTGACCGATCTCGCGTCCGTGCCGCGCTGGGCCTAGATCCTTGTCCCGCCCGATGGACCTTGGGTCAAGGCGGCCATCATCCACGACTATCTTTACGCTACCGGCGGCATCGGCCGCTGGAAAAAGGGTCCGGTAACTATCACCCGGCCAGAACCCTACACCCGGCTTGAAGCAGACCAGATCATGCGCGAGGCCATGGCCAATCGCGGCATCGGTTGGTTCAAGCGCAATCTTATTTATCTCGCTGTGCGCATCGGCGGCCAATCGGCATGGCGGCGCAACCAGGAAAACTTCGTTACGCCTGCACTTGAGCGCTACATTGTCGAATAAACAACTAGACCGCTTCGCGGAAGCTCTCCGCCGTCCGCAAATCCACCGACACTAGCTGGCTCACGCCCCGCTCGGCCATAGTCACCCCAAACAACCGGTCCACTCGGCTCATGGTGATCGGATTGTGGGTGATCACCATGAAGCGCGTATTGGTCCGTTGCCGCATCCAGTCAAGGAGATTGCAGAAGCGCTCAACATTGGCATCGTCGAGGGGCGCATCTACTTCATCCAGCACGCAAATGGGCGCCGGATTGGTCAAGAACACCGCAAAGATCAAGCTCATGGCCGTCAGTGCCTGCTCGCCGCCCGACAGCAGCGTCATCGTCTGCGGCTTCTTGCCCGGCGGACGCGCGATGATTTCCAGCCCTGCCTCGAGCGGGTCGTCGCTTTCCACAAAACTCAACTCCGCCGTTCCGCCACCGAACAGGCTCGTAAACAGTTCCTGGAAATGGGCATTGACCTTACCGAACGCCTCATTGAGACGGGCCCTGCCTTCCCGGTTCAGCGATTGAATACCGGTCCGAAGCTTGGCGATCGCCTCGATCAGGTCGTTCCGATCTCCAACCATAGCGTCGAGCTTTTCCTGAACCTCCACGGCTTCCTTTTCAGCCGTTAAATTGACGCCGCCCAGCCGCTCCCGCTCAGCCTTGAGCCGTTTGACTTTTTGCTCGATGGTAGCTTCCGGGGGCAGGGCCTCCTCCGGTCTAATTCCGGATGCTTCAAGCGTCCGTGCTGCTGGGATGCCAAGGGCTTCCTCGATCTGGCGTTCGATCTGCTGCCGCTGGGCAATCAGCCCTTTGCTCCGCTCCTCGATGCGGGTCAGTTCCACCCGGGCGCTGGCAAGATTGTCCGTTGCCGCTTTCAACGCCTTGTCGGCTTCGTGATAGCGCGACTGGGCAACGCTATAGCTGTCGCCTGCCGCCTTGTGCTCGATCTTGGCTTGCTCGATTTGGTTGTCCAAAACTGCCCGGCGCTGCGCAAAGCCGTCCGGCGTTTCGCTAACTTGGTCTAACTGTCCAGTGATCTCTGCCCGCCGCTGGTCCAGTGTTGCCAACTGGGCAAGGGCGCCGTCCAGCCGGCGCTGCCAGCCTTGTCCATCCCGCTCCAACTGCGATATCCGGCTGTCGCGCATGCGGGCCGAGGTCTCGAAGTTACCCAGCCGCAAGCGCTCCTGGTCCGCACGTTCGCGCACAGCGGCAAGCGCCACTTGCTTTTCCTGAGCAGAAACAGCAATCTCACCTTCCGTTCCCGCTTCTGCCAGTGCTGTTTCAGCCTCATGACGAACGGCTTCTGCCTCGGCAAGGCTGGCCGTAAGCCGCAAGTGTGCTTCCACCAGTGCCGATTGCCGCGTCGTCAGTTCACCTATGGCACGCTGCGCCTTGTCCAGTTCCGTCTGAGCTGTCCCAATTGCATGCTGGCTGCTCCGCCAAGCCTCGCGCTTATCGCGCTGCTCCTGCCGCTCTGCGTCCAGTGTTGCGACAAGCGCTTCCACTTCACGTTTGGCCGCACTAAGCTCGCCGCGCATGCGGGCAATCTCTTCGTCCAACTCCGCCAGGCGATTGCGCTGTGCAAGCCGCTGTGCCGCCGCACTTGGCGCATCGGCAGCAGCAACCAAGCCGTCCCAACGCCAGAGAGCACCACCAAGCGTCACCAAACGCTGCCCCGGCTTGAGCGCGTGCATCAGCCCCGGCCCATCTGCCGCATCGATCAAACCGATCTGATCGAGGCGCCGCTTCAGAAGCGGATTGCCAGTCACATAGCGTGACAAAGGCTCGGCTGCCTGGGGCAGGGCAGGGTCTTCACTATTGTCGAGCGATATCGACCAATGCAGCGGCGCGTTCCTGTCGGCACTAGCCTCCAGATCGTCCCCGAGCGCCGCTCCTAAAGCGGTCTCATAGCCCGGCGCCACCTTCAGCGTGTCGACGATTGCCGGCCAGAGCCCTTCCGCGCCACCGAGCATCTTGCCAAGCGTTGCCGCCTCCGCTTCCAACCGGTTGAGGGCCGCCTCGATGGAAGCCAGCCTCGGCCTCGAAGCCTCCAGCGCCGCCTCAGCAAGCGCCACTGCTTCGTCGGCCTGCAAGCTCAACTGCTCCGCCGCCGCTACCGCGTCCCGCGCAGACGCCAAGACATTGCGCCTTGCATTCAGCGCCTCGTCTTGGTCGAGCCTCAAGGCAATTTCCCCGGCCTCACGCTCAACCTGAGCCATGTCCCTGCGCAACCGCGCCAGCCGCACGCCCGCATCTTCTGCGGCGCGCAAAGCCTGCGCCCGCCGCATCCGCACCTGCGCAAGCGCATCCGCCGTTGTACGCGCTTCCACTTCTGCCGCAACAACCGCGGCCTGTGCCGCTTCAGCCGCCTCACGCGCACGGTCGAGATTCTCTTGAGCGCTCTCGCTTTCTGCAAGCAACGTCGCCTGTTCTGCCGCAATCGCGGTCAGCGCCGTCTCGCTCTCGGCTGCCAGTTCTTTCTCACGCAACCCATCATTGTCGAGTTGCTTCAGCCGGTCTTCCAATTCGGCGCGGCGCTGGTCCGCCCGCTTGGCTTCTGCCGCCAATTGCTCCGCCAAAATCGTGTAGCGCTGCAGCACTGCCCCAGTCACTGCCTCGCGCTCCCGCAACGGCTGCAACGCCGCATCGGCTGCCTCGGCCAGCTTCTGCGCCTGCAATTGCGCATGTGTTGCGTCTGCCAACGCACGCACCAGCACTGCCTGCTGCGCCTCGGTTTCCTTTTCGGCAAATCGCGCTGCGACCCAGCGGATGTGATAAAGACTTGCTTCTGCCCGGCGAATTTCCCCGCTCAGTGAGCGATAGCGGATTGCCAGGCGTGCCTGGCGCTTGAGCGCCTCAAGCTGCGTTTCAATTTGTGCGATGACATCGTCAACCCGCTCGAGATTGCTTTCCGCCGCCCGCAAGCGCAACTCGGCCTCGTGCCGGCGCGAATGCAGCCCCGAAATGCCAGCCGCCTCTTCCAGGAGCGCTCGCCGCGCCGTGGGCTTGGCTGCGATTAGCTCTCCAATTTGCCCCTGTCGCACCATGGCCGGCGAATGTGCACCGGTCGACGCATCGGCAAACAACAATTGCACATCGCGTGCCCGCACCTCGCGCCCGTTGACGCGATAAACCGAGCCCGCTTCCCGCTCGATCCGGCGGGTGACTTCCAGAATATCTGAATTGTTGAGAGCCGCCGGCGCCGTCCGGTCCGAATTGTCCAGCACCAGCGTCACTTCGGCGCTGTTGCGAGCAGGACGGCCTCCGGATCCTGAAAAGATCACGTCGTCCATGCCCGAAGCGCGCATGGCTTTGTATGAGCTTTCGCCCATCACCCAGCGCATGGCTTCGACAAGGTTCGACTTGCCACATCCATTAGGTCCGACGATTCCCGTCAGCCCCGGCTCCATGACAAGCGTCATCTCGTCCGAAAAGGACTTAAAGCCATGCAGTTTAAGGCGGGAGAATTTCATGGCAGCGCCACCTGGGCAGCGCTGCCGATGCTGTTAGGGCGTAGCAGGAGCGGCAGGTGCAGGCGCCATTGTTCCGGCCGGCGCAGCAGGTGCCATCGTGCCACCAGGAGCGGCCGGTGCCATGGCGTCGGCAGGTGCGGGAGCCATCGCATCAGGTGCAGGAGCGGCAGGCGCCATAGCATCGGCTGGCGCAGGCACTGCTGCAGCCGGAGCCGTGGGGACGAAATCGGCAGGCACCAGCGGATCGATTTCAGCCGCAAGCTGTTCGAGGGTCTTGTCACCGCTAAGCGTTTTGCCGTTGACATAGAATGTCGGCGTCCCTGCCAGCCCGAACTCGTTCAAAGCCTGTTCGCGCAGGGCTTCCATCCCTGTGAACAGCTCCTGATTCGTCAATGCAGCGTCGAAAGTTTCCTGGGTAAAGCCGAGCTGCATCGCAATCTGCAGGATTGCATCACGCGGCGCCTCGGATGTGGCCCAGTCGGTTTGGGTACGGAAATAGGTGGAGATGACGTTGTGATAATTGGTCGGGCCAGAAGCCTCGGCCAGCATGAACACCGCAGCGTCCAGCACATTGCGCACGAATGGCCGTGCGATGTACTTTACTTTGCCGGTATCGACATAGGCCTCGACGAATGCCGGCTTCACGTTATTGGAAAAGGCCGCGCAATGTGGGCAGGTGGGCGAGGCATACTCAATAACGGTCACCGGAGCTGTGTCGCTGCCCTGCACGTGATCGGCAAGACCGCCCGCAGGCGCCATCAGCTTGGCCACATCGACCATATCGCCTTCGGCAGCGTTGGCGGTGGCAACCCCGCATAGGCTCAGAGCCGAGGCGGCAGCGGCCAGGATAAGGGTGTCACGGCGGGTAAAATTCACGGCTAACGCTCCATTTTTGTTGTGCGCGACACTACACGGGGTAATTGTGTGGGCAAGTGGGCACATGCATCAACCCAGCGTGAACGATGCTTTTGCTTTGGCTGGACAATTCGCGCCACTTACGCGCCAGTGTCGTCCTTGGACCTGCTGGAGAGCGCGTGACCCAATGTCCGCAACGCTTCCCGCAGATCATCGTCTTCGACCTTGGCCACTTGGGCCCCGACCTTCGCTTGCACGCTCTGGCTCGGTTGCATGTGCTTATCTGCCCTTTCCCCTGAACCGGGGCTGAACGGCTCGGGCGATAGCCGCACCTGTCCTACCAGCACATAACCAAAGTAGCGGTTCACCGCCGCCGCAATTCTCTGCCCTTCATGCTGGATGGCCAGCGCATGCCCCGGCACGCAGCGTAGTACCAGCGTTGCGCCCTCGGCGCTCTTTTCCCCACGTGGCCAGACCAGTTTGTCCGGCACAGCTACGCCATCATAGGGCTTGGGCGCCATGGCAGCCCAATGGGTGATAATATCACGGCTGGCGAACCCGCGCTTCTTGAGCACAGGGTCGAGCGCCCCGGCCAGCACGTCGGCTAGGTTCAGCGTCTTGTTGCGCCGCTTGGGCTCAGGCAGGTCTTCTTTGGCCGCAGCCATAAAGGATCATCTCGGCTAGTCGTGTTCGTCCGATGAGCTTACCACAGCGTGATCCCATTATCTCTTGCGGAAGGAGCAAGGCGGACATTACTTCCGCACTATGCATTTCGCCAATTCCACCCCCATAGACTCACCGGCCGTGCTAGCCTGGTACAACCGGCACGCCCGCACTCTCCCATGGCGGGTCTCGCCGGCTGATCGTGCGGCAGGCATCAAGCCTGATCCCTATCGCGTTTGGTTGAGCGAAGTTATGCTGCAGCAGACCACCGTTGCTGCGGTCAAAAGCTACTTCCTGCGCTTCACTAGCCTTTGGCCAACAGTGTTCGACCTCGCCGCGACCCCGCTCGATAGCGTCCTTAAGGAATGGGCCGGCTTGGGCTACTACGCCCGCGCCCGCAATCTTCATGCTTGCGCCAAGGCAGTGGTGGAGCAGCATGGCGGCATTTTCCCCACCAGCTCCCAAGCGCTCCAAACTCTTCCGGGCATCGGTGCCTACACCAGTGCCGCTATTGCCGCCATCTGTTTTGATGAACCCATAGCCGTGCTCGATGGCAATCTAGACCGCGTCCTTGCCCGTTATTATGCGCTCCCTGTCCCCGTGCGCGACGCCAAGAACGAACTCCGCGCGGCACTCCAAGGCGCCGTTCCCGCCCGCGCCGGAGATTTTGCCCAGGCCATGATGGATCTGGGTGCCACAATTTGCGCGCCGCGAACCACGATCTGCATGCTATGCCCGCTGCAACCGGGTTGCCTCGCCACCAGAACGGCCGACCCGACCTTGTTTCCCGTCAAACCGACCAAACCCGAGCGCCCGGTCCGCAAAGGCCACGCCTATGTCATGCTGGACGGCGATGGCGATGTGTACCTACGGAGCCGCCCTGAGAAAGGCTTGCTCGGCGGCATGACCGAAGTGCCGACTTCACCTTGGAACGCCGAGCTTCCTCCGCCCACCTATCCTGCGCCTGCCGATTGGCGTCACTGCGGCCAGATCGTCCACGTGTTCACCCACTTCCGCCTTGAGCTCGAAGTCTGGTCTGCCACGGTTCCCGCCCACGATCTTGATGGCTGGTGGGCCGAGCCAAGCGCGCTCAAGGGCGAAGCTCTGCCGACGCTTTTTCGCAAGGTCCTGGCCACCGCTGGCCTTGACTGATGCAAAAAGCAGAGGCCCCGCATTGCTGCAGGGCCTCGCAATCAGAAGCTATGGCTGGCCTTACTTCGGTAGCAGCACGTCGTCGATGACGTGGATGACGCCGTTAGACTGGTTAACGTCGGCGATCGTCACGCGCGATGCGTTGCCGGATTCGTCATAGATGAACACGGCATTGCCGCGTGCCGTTGCGATCAGCGTGTCGCCGCTAACGGTGCGCAGGCCGAACTGTCCATTGCTGCTGGCAGCAATGCCAGCCAACAGGTCAGCGGCTGAGAGCTTGCCGGGCACCACATGCGCGGTCAAAACCTTCACCAGTGCGGACTTGTTCTCTGGCTTGAGCAGCGTATCAACCGTGCCTTCTGGCAGTTCGGCAAAGCCCGAGTTAACCGGCGCGAACACTGTGAAAGGACCGGCGCTCTGAAGCGTTTCAACGAGACCCGCAGCGGTCACAGCCGCTACTAGGGTCGTGTGGTCCTTAGAGTTGACGGCATTTTCCACGATGTTCTGGGTGGCCAGCATGGGGGCGCCGCCTACGCGTGGATTGCTCTGCGCAAAGGCCGAAGTTGCCGAAACCAGTGCCAAGGTGGCGATTGCCGTCAGTTTGATGAATTGCATTGTTGAGCTCCCTGTCAAGCCGACCCCTAGGTGCGGCGTGATGGGAGATACGCAACTTCGTGAACGGAAGTTGCAGCAGCGCATGCATCACTGCAACTTTCCTTCGCAGGCCGCTGATCTTGCCCGCTCATCCAACAAAAAGGCCACCGGAGCGAACCGGTGGCCAGTTACTAGAGCCTGAGTGATTGGAGGTCAGGATCAGGCAGAAAGCAAATCAAGTTTTGCACGAACTCCCGTGCGTAAATCATCGATGGGCAGCGCTTTTCCCATCACGTCGTAGTGCCAGAAAGTCCACCCGTTGCATGCCTCGGAGCCTTGCACCAATGCCCCCACCTTGTGGATGGAGCCCTGGTGCGTCCCCGAGACGAGTGATCCATCTGCACGAACCATAGCGGAGTAACGTTTCGTTAAGTCGAAGAGTTGCGTACCCGGATCAATTAATCCTTGCTCGATCAACGACCCAAACGGAATACGCGCTTCTTTGCGTTTCGGCGTTACCGATTGCAGAGCCTCGAACACGCCAGGCCGGATCGACGCGATACGTTGCAGCGCCGCGTTGACATAGCTTTCCTCCCGCTCGATGCCGATAAAATGCCGCCCCAGCTTGCGGGCGACGGCACCGGTTGTGCCCGTGCCGAAAAACGGGTCAAGCACAATGTCGCCCGGCTTGGTCGTTGCGTTTAAAATCCGGAACAAGAGCGCTTCCGGTTTTTGCGTCGGATGCACCTTGCCGTCGTGCTCGTCCTTGAGCCGCTCTGCACCCGTGCAAATGGGAAACAGCCAATCCGACCGCATCTGCGTGTCATCATTGGCCAGCTTCATGGCCTCGTAGTTGAAAGTCACCCGGCTTTTCTGGCTGCGCGAAGCCCAGATCAGCGTCTCGTGCGCATTGGTGAACCGCGTGCCGCGAAAATTCGGCATTGGGTTGGCCTTGCGCCAGATCACGTCGTTGAGCATCCAGAAGTCGAGGTCCTGCAAGGCTGTCCCGACGCGGAAGATGTTATGGTAGCTGCCGATGACCCAAATGGCGCCATCTGGTTTCAGCACGCGTCGCGCAGCCTTCAGCCACGCACGGGTGAACTGGTCGTAATGGGCAAAGCTGTCGAACTTGTCCCAGTCGTCGTCAACGGCGTCCACCTTGCTCTGGTCCGGACGGGTCAGGCCCTGTTCCAGTTGCAAGTTATAAGGTGGGTCCGCAAAGATAAGGTCAACCGAGCCGGCCGGCAGGGCATTCATGTGGTCGATGCAATCGCCCACTAGGATAGTATCAATCGGGAGGCGAACAGCCTCCTCCGCAGCGGCCACAGGGGCCGTACGCGCGGTACGCAACATACACTTAACCCTAACAAAGGACTAACATCACCCTTATAGCCCTTCAGGGTTAATGGAGCGTTCGCAACGGGTTAGCAGGAGGTTAAGAAGTGTTCTGTCCACTCTTGGGTACAATCGCCCGTCACCCACCGGCGCCGCTCTCGGGCTCGATCCGAGAGCCACTTTAAATTCACACGAAATGTGTATTAACAACGCCGAGAGAGCGGGGCTAAGCCACGTTCGCCAAGCCGCGCAGCCGCTCCCAAGCCGCCGCCACAGGCGCAAACGCCTCGCGATGATGTCGGCAAGGCCCATGCTCTGTCAGTGCCTTCATGTGCTGCGGCGTCGAATAACCCTTGTGCCCGCCAAAGCCGAAATGCGGCGCATCGCAATCCATGATCTTGCACATCCGGTCCCGCGTCACCTTGGCCACGATGGAAGCCGCAGCTATGGAAACACTCCGTCCATCACCACCAATCAACGCCAGTCCTTCGCAGGGAAGCCCCATTGGCACATCCCGGCCATCAATCAGCACGCGGTCTGGCACGAGGCTCAAGCTCGACGCCGCCCGAGCCATGGCCCACAGCGTTGCTCCGCGAATATTGTGGCTGAGAATAATGGAGGGCGGCGCCACAACAACAGACACGATAGCGTTCGCTACGATCTGCTCGAACAAATGCTCGCGCTGTTCCTCGCTGAGCTTCTTGGAGTCGTTGAGCCCTTGGGGGATAGCTTCCGGATCAAGGATTACCGCCGAAACAACGACCGGACCTGCTAGCGGGCCACGTCCTGCCTCATCAACGCCCGCGATCACCCGCGACCCGCGCGCTTTTAGCGCTAGTTCATGCGAGTAGTCCGGTTCTGTCTGGATGGTCGAATCAATGAGCATGGATGCAGAATCGCCGCTCGAGCTCTCAAGATCAATCACGAGCAACCTTCAGCGGACTCACACCTTCTTGCTCACCGTCATTTGTCTGGCGACAGAGCCCATGGGCCTATGTAGGCTAGCCACGCCAAACGGCATTAGCGTCAACCCGCCGGAAAACTTCCATGCTTCTCAGGTCTTGCCTTGCTGTGTTCTTGCTGCTGCCCGGCGTCTCCGGAACTTTCGCCGAACCGTTCCGGCATTCAACGGGCGAGTGGCGGGAATACAACCGCGACTGGCTCGCCGCTTGTCCTGACACGATCAACGAGGACGGGCTCAGCTATCACGAGTTCTCTTGCTTCGCCAGCACCTATAGCCAGCAGCTGAATGCCGCCAACTTGCCGGCCTACAGCCTCACCATTATCCGCAACCGGCTCAACGGCGAGTTTGACATCGCTATCACCCTCGCTGATACCGAGCGGGACTTCGATGCCACGCGCCCTCTAGTTCTCCAGTTTGCCGGCGACCCGGCCGAGGAACTCGACTTCAGCGCCGACCTTGAAACACGCTACAACACCGTCAACCAATTCTTCGTCCGCGACCCTGATCGCAAAGCAAACCTCCTGCAACGGTTCAAGGATCGAAACGCTGTCGAGCTAGAGGTCCCGCTTGAAGGCACTCCTGAAAACTTGACCATGCGTCTATCCCTCCGGGGCCTCACGGCATCGCTCGACTTCATGGAAGCCTACGCCCGCCGGATTGAGCAATACTAGCCCGCACACTCCGTCCACTGCGTCAGCGAAGCAACAAGACTTGGCACATTGTCTGGCAAATGCGCTTCGCCCGCGACCTCCCACAAGCGGTGCGTTCCGGTCAGCACCTTTACCCGTTCTCGATCGATCGGGCGGTTCGTTACCCGCTCGTAAACACCGATTATCCGCTCCGTCAAATCCGGTGACACCAGGCTCGAATAAATAAACTCACGGTGCAGCGCTCCAATGCCTGAGTCGCCGAAGTCGTAAACCCCATTGAGCCGATGTTGCTGATGATCGAACGCCATGTTCCAACCGTGCCCATCGAAAAACCCATAGCGTTCGCCATAGGGGTCAGGCGAGAGCGCCATCCATTGCTGCATGGTCCTCTCCGCGAATATGCGGAGTTCAGGAGGCAGCACCGGCCAGGCCAGCTGCAAAATGGTGTCCGCATCTGGCCAGACATCCATTGGTCCCGCACCCGCCGCTTGCGCCGCCTCGATCTCGATTACATGCAGATCGGCATAGAATAGGCCCATCTGTTCCGCCAGATCTTGCCGCGCTACTTCCTCTAGCTGCTCGTATTGCACCGTCAACAGATGCTCGCCTGGGATCTTGTCGTGCCGTGAAAAGAGCTGCGGAGTTTCGAAAAGCGCAATCGATGGCACCCTGAGCGACACATGCTCCCGCACCAGCGCCAAGATGGACGCCTCTAGCCGCAGCCCCGCCTCGCCCTCGGCATGGCGCGGAAACTTGAAGATTAGCCTGTCAGCGGCATCGACGGCCACGCTGTCCCACCCTGCTGACAGCAAGGAGAACCGCGCGTTTTTCAGTTCAGGGAAGCGCTGGGTGATAATTGCTACAAGACTGTCGAGTTCGAACGGAGATGCTGGCACCGTTCACCTCCCTGGTTGACGCAACGCCGCTTTTGCTATCGGTTCCGCCCGCCGGGTCAATCCTCGGCATTGGCTTTCTTGGATACAATCATGAATCTTAAGCCCGGCGCGGCCCTCCTTTTCGATATCGACGGCACGCTTGCCGACACCGACCCGCTACACCTTGAGGCCTTCAACCGAACCTTTGCCCCCTTTGGCCATCACTTTGACAAAGCCCGCTTTGCACTGGAGCTACAAGGCAAGGCCAACGAAGCCATCGCTGCGCGCTTCGTGCCCCATCTGCCGCCGGACGAACAGAATGCAATCATGGCCAGCAAGGAAGCTCTGTTCCGCGCCCTCGCTCGTACCCAAATCCACGCCGTGCCCGGCCTCTTTGCCCTGCTTGACCTTGCCGACAGCCACGCCATTCCCATGGCTGCCGTAACCAATGCGCCACGGCCCAATGCCGATCTAATTCTCAATGGCCTCGGCATCTACAATCGCTTCAAGGTCATCGTGATCGGCGACGAACTCGCCCACGGCAAGCCTCATCCCCTGCCTTATCTTGAAGGCTTGCGCCTCCTCGGCGCCACCGCCGCGCACTCCATGGCATTCGAGGATTCCCGCACCGGCATCGCTTCGGCTACCGCTGCGGGTCTCGCCACTATTGGCATTCGCACATCGCTGGCACCCGCTGATATGCAAGCAGCCGGTGCCATCATCAGCGCCGACAGCTACGACGATCCAGCTGTCCTGGCCATGATCAACGATCGCCTCGGCACGCTTGCCCAATCCGCCTAAAACAGGCTCATCTGCCGGTCTTCCAACTTTGGCGCGATGAAGAGGTCATTGCGCAGCGCCGGCAGCTTGCCTTCCAGACCGTAGCGCTCGCGTCCCTTCTGGAACCGCTGCTGCAAGAGCGTAGCATAGGGCCCTTCGCCGACCATGCGCGCCCCGAAGCGAGAATCATAATCCTTGCCGCCACGCGTATCACGCACCAACGCCAATACATGCCGCACCCGGTCGGGAAAATGCCGCAGGAGCCATTCGCGAAATACGTCACGTACTTCGCCGGGCAAACGCAGCAGGATCATCGAAGCACTCAGCGCCCCTTGTGCCTTGGCCGCATCCAGGATCCGCTCCAGTTCCATGTCGTTGATGGCCGGGATCATCGGTGAAGCAAACACTGCTGTTGGAACACCTGCTTCGCTCAAGAGCCGGATCGCCTCCAGCCGCCGGGCTGGGGAGGAGGCACGCGGCTCCATCTTGCGCGACAGCTTGTGATCCATCGAGGTAATCGAAATCGCCACCTTCACCAGGCCCAGCTTGGCTAGCTCGGATAGGATATCGAGATCGCGAATGATCAACGCCGACTTGGTCGTGATCATCACCGGATGCCGGGTTTCCAGCATGACCTCAAGAATGCGCCGCGTCAGCTTGTGCTTGCGCTCCGCTGGCTGGTACGGGTCGGTGTTAGTGCCCATCGCCAGTGGCTTGACCTTATAGTTCTTAGCCCCAAGCTCTGCCCGCAGCGCCTCGACCGCATTGACCTTCACATAGATATCGCGCTCGAACTCCACACCTGCCGAGTGGCCCAAAAATGCATGCGTCGGGCGGGCATAACAATAGGAACACCCATGCTCGCAGCCGCGATAAGCGTTGATCGAGCGCTCGAACGGGAGGTCAGGGCTTTCATTGGTGGTGATGATCGTCTTGGCGCGCTCGGTGTGCTCCACCGTCTCGAAGATCGGCAGCGGCTCGACATTGTCCCAGCCGTCGTCGAACCGCTCGCGCGTCTGCTTTTCGAAGCGCCCGCTACGATTGGACTGTGCACCCCTACCGCGGACCCGGTCAGGGTCGAGCAGTTCGCGTCGCGCCAAATCTGCGTCGCGGCTCCGGCTGAGCTTTTCAAGAGCTTCAAAAGAGGGGGCCTGATAAAGGGCCATAGTACATCTCCTGCCAGAGAGCCGGCAGTCGAATCAGGCTGCGGGCCACGCAGAACATGTAGCAGCGCCAAGGGAACAAAACAAGAACAAGTGCATCGCTACAGGCACGGACTTGGCCCCGCCACGCCCCATATGGGTGCGTTCTTCTAACGCTTAAAGAGGCAGATTCGTGATTTAGCATTCCTCATTTGCATTTCTGCGGATGGACGCTTTGTCGCAGGAGGCTTAAACAGGCCGACCGCTCAGCCGAGAAGAGCACGGAACGCTTAAGCGCAAACTTCAGCATTGACCGCAAGGCAACTGCGAATGCTAAAGTTATCACTTAAGAAATCGTCTGCTGACAAAGCTTGTCGCATAGTCTTCGCACAACAATGTCGAAATCGGGCGAGGTTGTTCGTCGCTCCGGTGAAAGCGAAAAATTGGCTCAAGGAGATATCATGAGTACGGATGCAACCACATTTGACGCCGGTTTGGTCGGCACGCCGCCGCCGCTCAGCCAAAGCGACGCTGCGCGTAACAAGCTGGTCATTGCCCTGCTTCTGGTCTCCACTTTCGTGGTGTTTCTCAATGAAACCATCATGAGCGTAGCCATTCCTCATCTGATGGAGGATTTGCAAGTCACCGCCAGTGCCGCCCAGTGGCTAACGACGGCTTTCCTCCTGACCATGGCCATTGTCATCCCGATTACCGGCTTCCTGCTGCAGCGGCTTAATACACGCCCAATCTTTCTCCTTGCCATGTCGGTCTTTACGAGCGGCACGCTGATCTGCGCCGTTTCGCCGGGCTTGGAACTTCTAGTATTTGGCCGCGTCGTTCAGGCCGTCGGCACGGCCATAATGATGCCCTTGCTCATGACAACGGTGATGACGCTGGTGCCACCCGAAGGCCGCGGCAAGACCATGGGCAACATTTCTATCGTCATGTCTGTGGCGCCGGCCATCGGCCCGACCATCGGGGGTTTCATCCTCGCCAATATGGATTGGCGCTGGATGTTTATCCTGGTTCTGCCCATTGCTATCGGCGCACTGCTGCTCGGTGCCCGCAAGATCCAGAACGTGACGACGCCTCGTTTTGCGCCACTCGACGTGCTTTCGGTCGTGCTCTCGGCGCTCGCCTTTGGCGGGCTGATCTATGGCCTGTCGAGCTTCGGCGAAAGTTTTGCCCATGCGGGCGAGCCGAGCATGATCCCCCTTTGGCTGCCGATCGCCCTAGGCGTGGCTGCGATGGCAATCTTTGTTTGGCGTCAATTGGTCCTGCAGCGGGAGAACAAGGCGCTGCTCGATCTGCGTGTCTTCCAATCCCGCAACTACACCGTTTCGGTCAGCATGATGCTGATCGCCATGATGACCCTGTTCGGTACGGTCATCCTGCTGCCGATCTACATGCAGAACGTCGTGGGCCTGAACACGCTCGAGACCGGCCTGCTTTTACTCCCCGGCGGTCTGATCATGGGCCTGCTTGGCCCCGTGGTCGGACGCCTTTATGACAAGGTCGGCCCAACGGTGCTGGCCGTCCCCGGTGCCATCCTGGTCTCGGCCGTCATGTGGGCGCTGACCATGGTCAGCCAGGATACATCCGTTTGGGCGCTGCTGGCGGGCCACATTGTCATCAGCATTGGCTTGGCGCTGATATTCACGCCGGTCTTCACCTCGTCCATGGGTTCGGTGCGCATGGAACTCTACTCACATGCCTCCGCCGTCCTCGGCTCGGTCCAGCAATTGGCCGGCGCTGCAGGCATTGCCCTCTTCATCGCCTTGATGACCATCCGCACAGCGGCCCTGACCGCTGAAGGCGCGGATCCCGTCGACGCTCTCGCCGCTGGTATTCGCCTTGCCTTCCTTGTCGGTGCCATCATCTCCCTTGGCGCCGTCCTTGCCGCCTTCTTCATCCGCAAACCCGAAGGCGGCGCTCCGGGCCACGACGGCCACTAAAGCAAAGGGCCCTCTCCAAACTTGGAGAGGGCCCTTGATCCATCTACATCACCGTCGTCATCCGCGCTTTACCGCTCATCCAACCGCGGCATCAGCTCCACGAAATTACAAGGCTTGTGCCGGTAATCGAGCTGGTGGCTCAAAATGCCTTCCCAGGCATCGCGGCATGCGCCCCGCGATCCCGGCAAACAGAACACGAACGTCGTCCCGATCAGCCCCGCCGTCGCCCGCGACTGCAGCGAACTCGTGCCCACCGTCGTCGACGAGTATTGGTGGAACAGCACCGAAAAGCCTTCCATTCGTTTGTCGAACAGCGGCTCCACGGCTTCGGGCGTCACATCCCGCCCCGAAAAGCCTGTTCCGCCCGTGGTCAGGATCACATCCACTCCAGCATCGGCCACAAACCCCTGCACCGCACGGCGGATCAACTGCACATCGTCGCGCACCACTACGCGCTCGGCGCACCGATGCCCATCCGCCTCCAGCAATGATTTAAGTAGTGCGCCGCCCGTGTCGGTCTCGAGTGTCCGTGTATCGGACACCGCGATAACCGCAATCGACAGCGGTTTGAATGTGCGATCCTCGAACCGGTCAGTTTTGAACATCGCGCTTTTCCTCTTGTGGTGTGTCGAGCGCCGTTGCCAGTTCCACCGGCAAGATCGGCTCGTCTATTGGAAGATCGACATCTTCATGATCTGCCCGCGGATCGAGCACAATCGATTCCAGCGTTTGCTTGCTGTCATTGCTCATCGGCTGGAACGGCACACGGTCCGCGGCGTCGATGCTTTTGCGCACGCGCATGCGCAAAACAGCCGCGACCGCCAAGACTGCGTGAAATAGCGCCGTTACGACGAATAGCCCGACAGGCGACCAAATGCCCATGATCACCGAAGCAACCAGGGGACCGATGGCCAGCCCCACACCCAGGATGAGCAGCATGCCACCTGCAATCTTGGCAAAGTCACCTTCCTTGGCAAAGTCGTTGGCATGCGCCACGGCGACGGCATAAATGGGGTTGGCGGCAAATCCATAAGCGGCAAACAGCACATACATCGCCCACCCTGCCTGTGGGTTGATGATCAGGATCAGGGCGCCAACAAGGGTGGCAAAGCCTGATAGGCCGATCAACACGATGCGCCGGTCGATCCGATCCGAAAGCCGGCCAGCGGGTATCTGCGCCATGGCGCCCAAGATTGCCGCAACCGAAAACAGCAGCGCAATGCCGCTCGCATCCAATCCGCGTTCATAGCCATAGACCGGCGCCAGCGTGCCGAACGCGCCATTCGCCATTCCCACGGAAAAAGCCGCGATCGCCGCCACGGGCGAAGTCTTGTAGAGCAGCCGCACATCGATCCGCGCCGATGACAACGGCCGCGGCTGCGGGCTCGACGTCAGGGCCGTGGGCAAAATTGCGCAGATAAAGCTGATGGCGCCGATTACAAACGGCACATAGCCAGCGGTGCCGGTGATCGACATGGCGATCTGCCCGATCGTCGACGCCGCCATATTGATGGTCACATAAACCGAGAAGATCGTGCCGCGGCTCTTGTTGTCGGCCACTTCGTTGAGCCAGCTTTCGACGATCATCGCCGCGCCTGCAAAGCAGAACCCTGACAATGCGCGCAGCAATATCCAACCCATATCGTTGATGAAAAGGAGATTGAGCAGGATCGTCACCGACCCGATCGCCGCCATGACGGAGAAAGCCCGGATATGGCCCACATTGCGCACGATCAGCGGCACGGCGATGGACCCAGCCACAAAGCCAACCGACCAGCCTGTCCCGATTAGGCCAAGCGCAATGAGCGAGAACTCCTCCTCCGCCCCACGCACCGAAAGCAGCAGCCCTTGTAGGCCGCCCCCAAACATGAGGAGAGCCGACCCCAAAAACAGGGCATAAATCTTGATAACGGAGGTCATGACGCTTTCGGCTTAGAGGTGAGACGGACAGGGCAAATCACGCAACGGTGACAATAGCGCGGCAAATGATCGGAGGGACGAGAAATGTTCAGTCAATTGGCCCTGCGTTCCGCCCACTATGTCACCCCGGCGCAGGCCGGGGTCCTCCCTGAGGCATGTTCTCCTCAAAGCCGCGGTGCTTGTGTAAGCTCATTCATTGATGGGCCGTGAGAAGGCCAGCCTTCAACCGATCCCCATCTCCTCCATCTTTATCTTTAGGCTCAACAAGTCCCGCCACGCCTGCTGCTTGGCCGGTGGATTGCGCAAAAGATAAGTTGGATGCAGCGTCGGCATTGCTTCCACCTTGTGGTTGCCGATCGCAACCTCGCTCCACTTGCCCCGCATCTTAATAATGCCCACGCTGGTCTGGAACACCGTCTGCATCGCAGGTCCTCCAAGCGTCATGACAATCTTTGGCGCAACCAGTTCCACCTGACGTTCCAGGAATGGCTGGCATAGTGCGATCTCCTCCGGCGTGGGCGTCCTATTGCCCGGCGGTCGCCAGGGCACGGTGTTGGCGATATAAACCTTCGTTCGGTCCAGCCCGATCGCTCCAAGCATCCGGTCCAGCAATTGCCCCGATTTGCCCACGAACGGCTTGCCCTGCCGGTCCTCCTCAGCCCCTGGTGCTTCCCCGATCAGCATGATTTCGGCTTGCGGATTACCATCTGCAAACACCAGCTGTGTCGCCCGAAGCTTGAGCCCGCATCCATCGTAGGCCCCGAGGAGGGCTTCGAGTTCATCCAAGGTCTGAGCCTGTGCGGCCAATGCGCGCGCCTCGCCCGGATCGCCGCCAAGTGGCAGCATCTCGGTCGGCCGCTCGGCTTGCGCGGCTACAGGCGGGTTTACCCGCGCAGGCGGCCGTTGCGCAAAGCGGTCGACCGGCTCCTCGCCTACGGCGATATCGACGCCCGCAGCCCGGTACCACTCGAGAATGGAGAGCATTTCCTCGCGATTTAGCGGTCGATCTTCAGCCATGTTCTCTGTTATGGCACAAGGCGTTTAGCGCGGCCACCCGTGCACCAAATGAACGAGAGCTTCCTATATGGCAGATGCCGGTTCGCGCGAAACTCTTTCGACCGATGTGCTGATCGTCGGGGCCGGACCGTCCGGCCTAGCCGCCGCCATCCGCCTCAAGCAGCGCTACCCCGACCTGAGCGTCACCATCGTTGAAAAGTCTGCCGAACTCGGCGGCCACATTCTCTCCGGCGCCGTCATGGACCCGCGTGGCCTTGATGCCCTCATTCCCGATTGGCGCCTCAAGGGCGCCCCCGTTGGCCCCGATGTCACCACCGACACCTACCACTACCTAAGCGCCACCCGCGACTATGCATTGCCCCATGCGCTTATGCCGCCCCAAATGCGCACCCCTAACGGCGTCATCATCAGCTTGGGCCGCCTCGTGCGCTGGCTGGGCGAACGGGCAACCGAACTTGGTGTCGACATCTTCCCCATGACCGCCGCTGTTGATGTTCTTTGCTCCCAGAACGGCACCGTACGCGGCATCATTACCGGCGATCTCGGTCGCGATCACGATGGCAACCCCAAGCCCGGATTTGCTGAAGGCATAGCGCTCGAAGCCAAATACACACTCATCGCTGAAGGCGCCCGCGGCTCGTTGGCCAAAAAGATCATCGGGTCACACCAGCTTGAACGCGAGCCCCAGAAATACGGCCTTGGCATCAAGGAAGTCTGGGAAATCCCATCTGAAAAACACCAGCCGGGCAGGGTGGATCACTATCTCGGCTTCCCCCTCGACAACACCACCTCGGGCGGCGGCTTCGCCTACCACGCCGAGGACCGCAAGCTCTATCTCGGCCTCGTCACCTATCTCGACTACACCAATCCCACGCTCTCCCCCTTCGACGAGTTCCAGCGCTTTAAGACCCACCCCGCCATCGCTCCGCTGCTCGATGGCGCCACCCGCATCAGCTACGGCGCCCGCGCTCTAGCCGCAGGCGGTTGGCAGTCAATCCCGACGCTGGCGTTTCCCGGCGGCGGTCTCATCGGCTGCGCGGCCGGCTTTATGAACACCCCACGCCTCAAGGCTATTCACAACGCCATTCTCTCCGGCATCGGCGCTGCGGACGCGGTCGGCGCTGCCATCGCCCAGGGCCGCCAGCACGATGTCATCGCCGATCTCGGTCACCGCATCATGGCCACCGGTATCGCCGCCGAGCTGCAATCCGTGCGTAACGTCAAGCCACTCTGGTCTCGCTTTGGCACCCGCCTGGGCGCATTGGCCTCTGGTGTCGAGCTCTGGTCCTCGTCCATCCTCGGCCGCTCGCTCCTTGGTACGCTGCGCCACAAAGGAGGCGACTACCAAGGCCTTAAATCTAAGAATGCACTGGCACCGCTGTCCTACGGCAAGCCCGATGGCAAGCTGACCTTTGATCGTGCCTCCTCGGTTTATCTCGCCAACATTGCCCATGACGAGGATCAGCCCGTCCATCTCAAGCTGGCCGATCCCGCTGTTCCTATCCGTGACAATCTACCTAGATACGGCGAGCCTGCGCCGCTTTACTGCCCCGCCGGTGTTTACGAAGTTGCCAGCGAAAACGGCCAGCCCGTCTTCCGCATCCACGCCGCCAATTGCGTTCACTGCAAAACTTGTGACATCAAGGATCCGTCCCAAAATATCACCTGGGTTCCTCCTGAAGGCGGCAGCGGACCCAATTATGCCGGCATGTAGCGCCATACGATCACGCTATGTGGCGCGGCCTTGCGATATCGAGGCAAAACATACAATCTCGCGCACCAATTCGGACTTCTGGGAGAAACAAACCTCGTGACCTCGCTTGTGACCCGCCTCGCACGTCCGGCCCTTGCTGTTCTTCTGCTGACGGCGGTGGCCCATCCGCCCGTCCTTGCCGCTCCTTCCGTGCAAACGGCGCAGTCAGACCCATTCGCGGGCTTTGATCTCCTGCCCATGTTTCGCGCTAGTGCCACCGGCTCTTTCATGGCCGGCCAACAGGCCCTTAAGGATCTGCGCACCGACGAAGCCGCCCGCTACTTCTTTGATGCCGCCCAGGCCGATTGGGATAATCCGCTGCTCGTCGAGCGCGCCTTTATCGCTTTTGCGGCAGACGGGCAGATCGGGCAGGCGGCGTCTACCGCCAAGCACCTGCTGGAGCTTGATCCAGATAACGAGCTCGCCGAGCTCATTGTGGCCACCGAAGCGCTCAAGGAGCGCCGCTACGACGCCTCCGAGCGCATGCTTAATGCCCTTGGGCAAGATAGCTTCACCGGCATAACCGCCTCTATCCTGCGCGCCTGGGCCCTGGTGGGCGACAATCGCAAGGACGAAGCCGATGCTGTCCTCGATACCCTGGGCGAAACGGGCCTCGAAGACTTCCTGGTCTTCCATCGTGCCCTGATGGCCGAAGCGGCTGGCCAAACCGACCAAGCGATCACCCTCGCTGGCCAAGCCTTTGATAACGAACCCTATGTCGCCCGTGTGGTCGAGGTTTATGCCCGTATTCTCGCCAATGCGGGCCGCTTCGATGAAGCCGCCGATGTGATCAAGCAGTTTGAAGACCAGGGCCTGACGCATCCCATCGTTTCCATCGTCAAGCGCCAGGTCGAAGCCCGCCAGCGCCCCGGCATATTTGCCACCAATGTGCAGGTCGGCGCCGCCGAAATGTTCCACGGCATCGGCGTTGCCCTTGCTCGTGACGGCAGCCGCGACCTCTCGCTGGTCTTCCTGCGCATGGGGCTTTATCTCGACCCGTCGGCTGACGTCATAACACTAGCGCTCGGCCAATTGCTCGACGCGGCCGGCCAGCATGACGCCGCCAACCGCATCTATGAAGCGGTTCCTGCCACTTCCGCGATGAAACCGACTGCGGTGGTCCGTGTCGCCACCAATCTCGACAATCTCGGCAACCGGGAAGAGGCCCTCCGTCGCCTGGGCAATATCGTTGTCGCGCAGCCCAACGATCTCGACGCGGTGTCCGTCCTGGGCGATCTGCTGCGCACCGACGAGCAATTTGCCAAGGCCGCCGAGGCCTACACCAAGGCGCTTGAACTCACCGGCGGCAACAACGCCCCCGACTGGCGCTTCTATTATGTCCGCGGCATCGCCTATGAGCGTAACAAGCAATGGCCCCTCGCCGAAGCCGATTTCCTCAAGGCGCTCGAGCTCAATCCCGAACAGCCGGCCGTACTCAACTATCTCGGCTATAGCTGGATCGACCAGGACATGAATTTGGAGCAGGCGCTCGGCATGATCGAGAAGGCCGTCGCCGCGTCCCCACAGGACGGCTACATCGTTGATTCGCTTGGCTGGGCCTTCTACAAGCTGGGTCGCATCGACGAAGCCGTCAAAACGCTGGAACAAGCCGTGCAGATGATGCCGACCGATCCCGAGATCAACGATCACTTGGGCGATGCCTACTGGAAAGCCGGCCGCCGGCTCGAAGCCCGCTTCCAGTGGAACATCGCGACTTCCGTTGACACGGTCGGCACCGTCAAGGAACGCGCCGCTCCCAAGCTGGCCGAAGGCCTGACCGAAGAGAACGAGACCGAATAGTTTTGGTCGAGCCTTTCGTTCAGCTCGCCCCCGCCAAGATCAACCTGGCGCTGCATGTCACGCGGCGCCGGGAAGATGGCTATCATGATCTCGAAAGTCTCGTCGTCTTTGCCGATCTCGCCGACGAACTCGAAGCCGTTCCCGCCCAAAAGGATAGCCTCGCCATCATTGGCCCGTTTGCCGCGGGGTTAGGCAATGGCGAAAACAATCTGGTCTTGCGTGCACTCGCCGCCTTCCGCACGCGCTGGCCCGATGGAGTCACTACTAGCCTCGCCATGCGCCTCACCAAGAACCTGCCCATTGCCGCAGGCATAGGCGGCGGCTCCGCCGATGCTGCCGCGGCCCTGCGCATGATGGCGGCACTATCGAGCCACCCCATTCCGGTGGCCGAGCTTGCCGATCTCGCCGCACGCCTTGGCGCCGACGTGCCTGCCTGCCTTGTCTCGACGCCCCTGATCGCCCGCGGCGTGGGCGAAGTGCTCTCGCCTTTGCCCCACTTTCCTGCGCTTCACATTGTTCTGGTCAATCCGCTGATCCCGCTGCCCACCGCCGACGTGTTCCGGCGCCTGCGCGCCCACGACAACTATCCCTTGCCAGAACTTCCATCGCCCCTGACGCGTCCTGCGCAGCTCGGCATTTGGCTGGCCGAAACCCGCAACGATCTGCAGCCCCCAGCCATCAAGCTTGTGCCCATGATCGGCGACATCGTCGCTCAACTGGCCGAAACCCAGGGCTGCATCCTCGCCCGCATGTCCGGCTCTGGCGCAACCTGCTTCGGCCTCTTTGGCTCTGTTGGCCAAGCCCACCAAGCCGCCCAAACCATGCGCGCCGCCCACCCCGACCACTGGGTCGCTGCCGCTCCGCTGCTGGTGCCCTAGCGGGAACCTCGCCCACCCAAGATGTCATTCTGGCGCATGCTGGGATCCATCCTGAGATCACCATCGCATCGCCAGGAGCCCTAAGCCGGTGGCTCCCATAGCTCTACCGCATTTCCCTCCGGATCGTGTATCCGCGCAAACCGCCCGGTTTCGGGGGTATCCCACTCCGCCCGCGTCTCAATAGCGATCCCGGCCGCGCTAAGCTGCGCCATCAAGCCATCTAGATCATCCACCCGGAAATTGATCATCCATTGCTTGTCAGCCGCAAAATAATTGGTGCTTTCCCTGAATGGCGCAAAAACCGTCCTTCCAGCCTCCTGCTGCCAAAAGCCTGAAACCCCCAGATGTGTTTCATACCAAGCCGCCACCGCTCCATTGTCCCGCGCCCGGAAAAACACCCCACCAATCCCGATTGCCTTAGCCACGCTCAATCCTCCGGCGGAAATCAAACTCCGTTCAGGCATTGGAAACAAGACATTATTACCGCGAGGACTTCAACGAGATCGATGGGCGGCATCAGACACTCCCCACGCCCATGTCATCCCGGCGCAGGCCGGGATCCATCCTGAGATCCCATCCCGACCTCTGATGGCCTCACCCAAGACTCAGCACCTGACTGAAAACGCAGCCAGTACAACCTGCACAAGTCAAAGCTTGGGGCCACAACCGCATAGCGAACGACGACAATTGAATTCCGGCGCAGCGACTTGGCGCACCAGTGCCCTGGCCTTAGAAAGCCCGCACCACGCTATGCTCGACCACATCGGCCAGCAGCGTCCGCATCTCACTTTGTGGCAGTACATCGAGCGCCTGCTGTGCCGCCCCCGCATGCGCCTGCGCCTTGTCCAGTGTCCGGCTCAGCGTCTTGTAGCGCTCCATAACAGCCACTACGGCGCTCACCTGCGCATCCGTCGCGTCGGCTTGGCCCAGTGCGCCCGAAATCGTCTGCCGCTCGGCTTCCGTACCGTCTGCCAGCGCCAAGATCACCGGCAAGGTCATCTTGCCCTCGCGCAAATCGTCGCCAACATTCTTGCCCAGCGTGCCCGATTGCCCGCCATAATCGAGCGCATCGTCGACCAGCTGGAACGCATTGCCCAGCTCCAGCCCATAGGTCGCCAGCGCCTTGCGCCCGGTTTCGTCAGCCCCGCCCGACATGGCGCCCACTTCGCATGCCGCCTGGAACAGCACGGCTGTCTTGGCGCGGATCACCTCGGCATAATCCTCGGGCGTGGTCGTCAGGTCCCCCGTCTTGGCTAGTTGAAACACTTCGCCCTCGGCCATCACCGCTGAAGCCGACGACAGTACCCCCAGCGAGGCGATATCGCCGGTTTCCACCATCATCATGAAGGCTTGACCAAGGAGGAAATCCCCAACGAGGATCGACGCCTTGTTGCCCCAGACCATGCGCGCTGCGGGTTTCCCGCGGCGCATGTCGCTGTCGTCCACCACATCGTCATGGAGCAGCGTTGCATTGTGCATGAATTCGACGGCCGCCGCGAAATTGATTGCCGCACCGCCGCCTTTGCCGAACAATGTGGCCGCCGCCACCGTCAGCATTGGGCGCAGCCGCTTGCCGCCGCTTTCGATCAGATAGCGGGCCAGTTCCGGAACCATCTCGACATGCGATTCGGCCCGCGCCAAAATCAGCGCGTTAACCTTTGCCATGTCCGCGGCAGTCGCGGCCAGCAACCGGTCGATCGGATTTGCTGCGGGCGTCTCTTTCACTTTCGTCAGAACTGACACCGTTTATCCATCCTCGTTCGCCACATCGGCAAATCTGGTTGAGCCCACAGCCGCCGCGCATGTAAGGTCATGCAAAACCGGCCTTTTCGGGTGCGATGTCCCTAGACCAGCCTACGAGCTTTGTAAAACACCAAACCATAACGCGCGATGCCTTTTTAGGGGGCAGGCTCACTCTGTCGCAGCCTGCCAACGGTTTTCGCGCCGGGCTCGACAGCGTTCTTCTCGGTGCCGCTGTCAGCCATAGGCGCAAATGCCTGCTCGACCTTGGCAGCGGTGTGGGCACGGCTGGCCTTGTGGCGCTGGCTCACAATTCAGGCCTCGATGGCACCCTCGCTGAAATTGACCCAGCCATGCTGGCATTGGCACAAGCCAATATTGACGAAAACAGCTTTTCAGACCGGGCGCGTGCCATCCTGGCCGATATCGCCGCCAAGGGCAGCGAAAGAATTGCCGCAGGCCTCATGGAAAACGCCTTCGACACCATCATCGCAAATCCCCCATTCTTTGATGACGCTGCAGGCACTCGAGCGCAGAATCAGAGCCGGGCAGGGGCTCGCCATATGGACAAGGCCGCGCTTGATGCCTGGGTCAAGACCGCCGCTACCTGTGGGGCTGCAGGCGCCGAAATCATCTTTATCTATCCGGCCGCTGGCCTTGCACCACTGCTCGCCGCTATTGCACAACGCTTCGGCGCCATCACCATCCTTCCGCTCACCCCGCGCCCCGATGCGCCCGCAAGCCGCGTTCTCCTCCGCGCCATCAAAGGCTCCCGCGCGCCGCTGACGCTGCTGGCCAGCCGCGCTCTTCATCCCGTCGAAGGTCGCGCTTTCGCACCCGAGTTCGACCTAATCTTTCGCGGCGAAGCGGTGCTTGTCTGGTAATCGCCGTGGCAAACGCCTAAATCAATTCTCGCACGAGAGAAGACGAGACATGGCCGAACTGACCACGCCGCGCCGCAATTGGGTGGGACGCATCCTGCGCCGCGGCAAGATCACCATCCCCGTTGTTCGCCTCCATGGCGTTATTGCAGCCGAGCAAAGGCAAGGGAGGCTCAACATAGCCAGCGTCGGTCCGCTTCTGGAGCGCGCCTTTACTATGAAGTCGGCGCCCGCTGTGGCCATTATTGTTAACTCGCCTGGCGGCTCTCCTGTTCAAAGTCGCCTCATTGGCAAGCGCATCCGCGACCTTGCCGATCGTCACGAAAAACCCGTTCTGGTCTTCGTCGAAGACGCGGCAGCCTCGGGCGGCTACTTCATTGCCGTCGCGGGCGACGAGATCATCGTCGATCCATCCTCGATCGTCGGCTCCATCGGCGTCATCATGGCCGGCTTTGGCTTTGTCGGCGCCCTGGAAAAACTGGGCATCGAACGCCGCGTCCATACCGCGGGCAACAACAAGTCGACCCTTGATCCCTTCCTGCCTGAAAAGCAGAGCGACATCGAACGCATCAAGCAGTTCGAGTTGGACATCCATCAGGTGTTCATCGACGCGGTCAAAACCCGCCGCGGCAGCAAGCTCAAGGCACCCGACGAGAAACTCTTTACCGGCGAATGGTGGACCGGCATACGTGGTGTCGAACTGGGCCTGGTCGACGCTCTTGGTGACATGCACGAGGTCCTGCACACCCGTTACGGCAAGGACATCACCCTCAAGATCATCGCGCCCAAGCGCCCATTCTTCGGCATCCCCCGCCTCGGTTTTTCCGCGCATAGCCTGATCCCCGACCTGTCCGCCAGCCTTGAAGATCGCGCTCTTTGGGCGCGTTTGGGGCTCTAAACCATGTTGCTGCGTATCATCATAATCCTGGCTCTTGTTGCGATCATCGTGCTGGGCATTCGCAGGATTTACATGGACTGGAGCCGCAAGTTCAAAAACGACGAGACCGAAGAACGCCGCCTGCGTCGCGAACGTGACCTGCGTGAACGCGAACAACCCGGCGTCATCGATCTCACCCGCGACAAGGACGGCACCTTCCGCCCCGGCGATCGTGACAAGCGCAACTAAGGGTCTGATCGGAATTCACCCTGCACGCCGGTTCTTCCCACAACGTCATTCCCGCGCAAGCGGGAACCTCCGTTTCGACACACCGGCCATTTACCTGCCGGCCCTTATTGACCCCCGCACGCGCTCAAACTAGAGCTTTGTCCCGCACTCTAGGGACTAGCACATGACCAACCGCCCGCCCCATCTGGACCCGAAAAACTCGTTCCAGGGCCTCATCCTGACGCTCCAGAACTTCTGGGCCGCGCAGGGTTGTGTCATCCTGCAGCCCTATGACATGCAGATGGGCGCTGGTACGTTTCACACGGCGACCACTCTGCGCGCTTTAGGCCCGCGCTCTTGGAAGGCTGCCTATGTGCAGCCCTCCCGCCGCCCCAAGGACGGCCGCTATGGCGAAAACCCCAACCGCCTGCAGCACTATTATCAGTTCCAGGTGATCCTCAAGCCATCCCCGCCCAACATTCAGGAACTCTACCTGCAATCGCTGGCTGAAATCGGTCTCGACGCATCGCTCCACGACATCCGCTTCGTTGAAGACGATTGGGAAAGCCCTACCCTGGGTGCCTGGGGCCTGGGCTGGGAGTGCTGGTGCGACGGCATGGAAGTCTCCCAGTTCACCTATTTCCAGCAGGTCGCCGGCTTTGAATGCTCGCCCGTTCCTGGCGAGATTACCTATGGGCTCGAACGCCTCGCCATGTACGTGCAGGGCATCGAGAACGTCTACGACCTGAACTTCAACGGCGGCACGGGCGACGACCGCGTGTCCTACGGTGATGTATTCCTCCAGAACGAGCAGGAATCCTCGAAATACAATTTCGAGGTCGCCAATACCGAAATCTTGTTCCGCCACTTTGCGGATGCCGAAAACGAGTGCAGGGCGATCCTGAACAAGAGCGCCGAAGGCAATCGCCACACCATGGCGATCCCCGCCTATGAGCAGGTGGTCAAGGCCTCTCACAACTTCAATATGCTCGACGCCCGCGGCGCCATCTCGGTCACCGAACGCCAGAGCTACATCCTGCGCATCCGCGACCTCGCCAAAAGCTGCGGCGAAGCCTGGCTCCAAACCGAAGGCGGCAGCGCCGCTTAGCCCAAATCTTTCCTCGCCATCGATGTCATCCCGGCGAAAGCGGGGACCGATCCCGAGATCACCTCACAGCCGCAAGGTCGATCGTTCGACCCAATCGTCTAGCAATCCCCATTGCGACTTCGCCGTCACAATGCAATTGTCCGGCCGGGGTTTAGTGCGGCTGAGGGAGTCAATACGCACATGTTTGGCTGGATTGTTTTAGGCGTCGTAGTTGTCGCCGCGCTTTATGCTGTCGTTCTCTACAACAGCCTGGTGAAAAACCGGCAGATGGTGGAGGAGGGCTGGTCCGGCATCGACGTGCAGCTCAAGCGCCGCACCGACCTCATTCCAAACCTCCTGGAGACAGTGAAAGGCTACATGTCCCACGAGCGCGAAACGCTCGAAGCTGTCACCAATGCGCGCGCTGCCGCGACCAGCGCCGCCAATGGCACACCTGGACAGCGCGCCGCAGCTGAAGGCCAGCTCTCCGGCGCCCTGGGCCGCCTCATCGCCACCGCCGAAGCCTATCCGGACCTTAAGGCCAACACGACCTTCCTCGAATTCCAGGAAGCTTTGCAGACTGTCGAAGATGAAATCCAGCTTTCCCGTCGCTACTACAACGGCGCCGTGCGCAACCTCAATGTTATGGTTGAATCTGTGCCCTCCAACTTCATCGCCGGTCCCTTCGGCTTTCAGAAGGCGCAATATTTCGAACTAGACAACGCCGCCGAACGCGCTGTCCCGACAGTTAAGTTCAACTGATTCCATGCGCATCGCGGTCAGGCTTCTCTTTGTCCTGCTGACCGGATTTTTCCTTGCGCTGCCAGTTCTGGCACGCGAGGAAATCCGCTCGTTTAACGCTGACATCACCGTCAACACCGACGCATCGGTCACCGTCACCGAGACCATCGGCGTCAACGCCGAAGGCAACGAGATCCGCCGCGGCATTTATCGCGACATCCCCGTGCTCCTCGTTGGCAGTAACGGCGCCGAAATCCGCCCTGACCTTGACGTTACCGCCGTCACCCGCAATGGCGAGGACGAAAGCTTCCGCGTCGAGCGCATAGGCGATTTCCAGCGCATCTGGATCGGAGATCCGGATGTGTTTCTCGACTATGGCGTCCACACCTACGCCATCACCTACACCATGACGCGCGCTGCCCGCTCCTTCGAAGACCATGACGAACTCTATTGGAACGCCACGGGCAATTACTGGATCTTTCCGATCCTCTCCGCCCGCGCCACCGTGCGCTTGCCCAACGGCACCATCATCTCCCAACTCGCCGGCTACACCGGCAAGGTCGGCTCCACTGAACAAGCAGTCGCCACGAAGCGCAACGCCGACAACGTTGCGAGCTTCCAGTCCACTCGCGTGCTGAAAGCCGAGGAAGGCATGACCATCGCGGTAGCCTTCAACAAAGGCGTCGTCGTGTTTCCAACCGGGGCAGGGGCGCTCGCCCAAACGCTCGCCGACCTTAGCGGCGTAATCTTCCCGCTGCTCGCCACGGTCCTCGCCATTGCTTATAACGCTTTTGCCTGGAACCGCGTCGGCCGCGATCCGCCCAAGGGCACGATCATCCCCCTGTTCCACCCGCCTAAGGGCACATCGCCTTCCCTGGTGCACTACATCCACCGCTGGGGCTTTCAGAACTCCGGCTGGCCCGCCCTGACCGCCGCCATCTTCGATCTCGGCGTCAAAGGCCTCGTCACTATCGATAATTCCGACGGCAGCCTCGCCATCACCCGCACGGACAAGCAGCCCAACGAACCGCTTCCAGGCGGCGAACAGGTCCTGTTCGACTACCTCGATCGCCGCGCCACCACCGTCATCGACAAGTCCAACGGCGTCGAATGGGCGACCAAGCGTGCTGAGTTTACCGGCGCCATCGAAAAAGAAAACGGCGGCCGCTGGTTCAAGAACAACATCGGCTACTCGACCCTTGGCTTCCTTATCGCCGCAGTTCTGCTGGGCACCATGCTCTTCATGGAATGGCTCGACATTCTCTGGCTCTTTGGCGCCATAGCCGCCGGCGTGATTGTCGGAATTATTCTCGGGGTCATCAGCCGCGGCTTTAGCGGCTTCAAGTTCCGCAACTTTTTCGGCTTTGTCTGGGCCGCGCTGTTCGGCATCAACATGCTCGGGGGCCTAGTCGTCGGCGCATCTGATGTCTCGATAAACACAGCCGCTATTGCCGCGTTCTCGATCGTCATAACCACCGTTGTATTTGCGCTTCTCATGCGCGCGCCCACGGCTGAGGGCCGCAAGATCATGGACCAGATCGAGGGCCTCAAGCTCTATATTGAGACCGCCGAAAAAGAGCGCATGAACATCAACGGCGCGCCGCCCATGACTATCGAGCGCTTCGAGCGGCTGCTGCCCTATGCCATCGCCCTGGGCGCTGAAAAACCCTGGAGCGACCACTTCGAGAATGAACTCGCCCGCCACGCCGTGGAAGGTGCCGACCAGAGCTATTCACCCCACTGGTATCGCGGCCCGCGCGGCTCCACCGGCCGCTCTGCCTCGGGCATGACCAACGCCGTCAGCGCCGCCGCTGCCAGCATGACCGCGGCCATGGTCGCAGCCCAACCCGTCCAGGCCAGCTCCTCCGGCTTCAGCTCCGGCGGCAGCAGCGGTGGCTCCTCGGGCGGCGGTGGCGGCGGCGGCGGTGGGGGAGGGTGGTAGACATCACCCGCCACCCAAGCTAAGCAAACCGGCGCTTGTCACTCCCTGGTACCCCCCATGCCCGAACTGCTGCTCGAACTCTTTTCCGAGGAAATCCCCGCCCGCTTCCAGCGCCGTGCGGCCGATGATCTTCGCAAGGCCGTCACCAACGCCTTGGTCGATGCAGGTCTGGTCTATGAGGGTGCCAAGGCTTTCGTCACGCCCCGCCGCCTGGCGCTGACCGTCACGGGCCTGCCCGTCCGCTCGCCAGATACGCGCGAAGAAAAGAAGGGCCCCAAGGTCGGCGCCCCGCAACCTGCCATCGACGGGTTCCTGCGCTCGGCGGGCCTCACCTCCATCGACCAGGCCAAGGTGGAATCCGACCCCAAAAAGGGCGATTTTTACGTCGCCCACATCAACAAGCCCGGCGCCGACGCCATCGCACTCCTGTCCACCATCCTGCCCAAGGTGCTGACCGATTTCCCCTGGGCCAAGTCCATGCGCTGGGGCACCGGTAGCTTCAACTGGGTCCGGCCCCTTCGCGCCATCACCGCAACCTTCGGCAGCGAAACCGAAGACCCCCAAGTCATCCCCTTCACCGCTAACGATGTCACCTCCGGCCAGACCACCTTCGGCCACCGTTTCCTCGCGCCCCAGCCTATCCCGGTCCGGCGCTTCGATGACTATGTGACTGCCCTCGAACGCGCCAAGGTCGTCCTCGACATCGATCGCCGCAAGGACATCATCCGCTCCGAAGCCGAGCACCTCGCCTTCGCGCAAGGCCTGACCCTCATCAACGACGAGGGCCTCCTTGAAGAGGTCGCCGGGCTCGTGGAATGGCCCGTGGTCATGATGGGGTCCTTCGATCCCGATTTCCTCAAGCTCCCCGAGGAAGTCATCATTGCCACTATTCGCGCCAATCAGAAATGCTTCTGCCTGCGCGACAAATCCGGCAAGCTCGCCCCCAATTTCATCATCACCGCCAACACAATCGCCACCGACGGCGGCATGATCATCACCGCCGGCAATGAGCGCGTCATCCGCGCCCGCCTCAGCGATGCAGCCTTTTTCTACAATGGCGATCTGGCAACGCCGCTCGAAAACAGCATTCCCAAGCTCGAAGACAGCATCTTCCACGCCAAGCTGGGCACCCAGTTCGCCCGTGTCGAACGCCTGGTGAAGCTTGCCGCAGAGATCGCCCCACAAATCGGCGCCGATCCCGAAAGCGCCAAGCGCGCTGCCATGCTCGCCAAGGCCGATCTCACCACCGGCATGGTCGGCGAGTTCCCCGAACTGCAGGGCCTCATGGGCCGCTACTACGCGTCAGCGCAGGGCGAGCCCGCCGACATCGCCACCGCCGTCGAGATGCACTACAAGCCCCTTGGCCCCACCGATCAGGTGCCCACCGAGCCCACCTCCATCGCCGTTGCCCTGGCCGACAAGCTCGATCTTCTGACTGGGTTCTGGCAAATCGATGAAAAGCCCACCGGCTCGCGCGACCCCTTCGCCCTGCGCCGCGCGGCTCTCGGCGTCATCCGCATCATCTCTGAAAACGGCTTGCGCTTCCCGCTTCAGGTCGAACCGGACCTGCTTGCCTTTTTCCATGATCGCCTGAAGGTCGCGCTCCGCGACGCCGGCGCCCGCCACGATCTGGTCGATGCCGTCATCTCGTCGGACAGCAACGACATCCTGCAGATCATCCAGCGCGCCGAGGCCCTCTCCGCGCTCCTGTCCTCGCCCGACGGGCAGAACCTGCTTGCCGGCTACAAGCGTGCCGCCAACATCCTCGCCGCCGAGGAAAAGAAGGACGGCAAGGCTTACCTCGGCACGGTGGACCAGGATCTGCTGCAAGGCTCCGAGGAAACTGCCTTGGCCTTCGCCGTCGACGCTGTCCATGCCGCCGTCGGCAATCACGTCAGCAAGGACGACTACAAGGGCGCGATGGCCGAACTCGCCACGCTCCGCGCCCCCGTTGATGCGTTCTTCGAAGCGGTTCTGGTCAACGATCCAGACCAGGCTATCCGCACCAATCGCCTGAACCTGCTCGCCCGCCTTCGCGACACCATGCATCTAGTCGCCGACTTCTCCAAGGTGGCCGGCTAACTAACGGAACCGCGCAGCCTCTGCGCGGTTTGGCTGCAAACAACAAAAGGGATCATCCACATGGCTGTCGGCCTTCTTGCACTGCTCGACGATGTCGCCGGCCTCGTCAAAGTCGCCGCCGCCTCGTTGGATGATATCGCGGGGCAGGCGTCCAGGGCAGGGCTCAAGGCGGCTGGCGCCGTGATCGACGACGCCGCTGTTACGCCCAGCTATGTGCACGGTTTTACCGCTGACCGCGAACTGCCGATTGTCTGGCGTATCGCCTTGGGCTCGATCAAGAACAAGCTGCTGTTTCTGCTGCCTGCAGCCCTGCTGCTCAGCCTTTTCGCGCCCTGGCTTATTACACCTCTGCTGATGATTGGTGGTGCATACCTTTGCTACGAAGGCGCTGAGAAGATTTACCACAAGCTTGCGCCGCACAGCGCTGAGAAGCATGAGGAAATCATCGAGCCGATTGCGATTGATCCCAAGACGCTGGAAGACCAGAAGGTCGCTGGCGCCATCAAGACGGACTTCATTCTTTCCGCCGAGATCATGACCATCGCCCTTGCGGCTATCGAGGCGCCGGACATCTGGACCCAGGCCTTGATCCTGCTGGTCGTTGCAATAGGCATCACTGTGGCGGTTTATGGCGTGGTCGCGCTCATCGTCAAAGGCGACGATGCGGGCCTGTGGCTGGCAGCAAAGGGCCGGACCGGTGTGGGCCGAGCACTCGGCCGCGGCATCGTCAAGGGCATGCCCGTCGTCATGCGCGTTCTCAGCGTCATAGGCACTGCCGCCATGACCTGGGTCGGCGGCAGCATCGTCGCCCATGGCCTTTATGAGTTTGGCATCGATGGTCCCGAACACATCATCGAAGCCGCCGCCCATTGGGCCGAAGCCACCTTCCCCGCCATAGCGGCCTTCGCCGGCTGGCTCGCCACGGCCACCGTGGACTTCATCTTCGGCGTGATCCTTGGCGCGATTCTCATTCCCGTAGCCGGCTACGTAATCGCCCCAGCCTGGAAAGCTATCAAGGGCATGCTGCCAAAGCGGGCCTAAGGGTAAACCGTAGATTCTCCCAATCCAGATGTCATCCCGGCGCAGGCCGGGATCCATCCGGAGATCGCACCGCTAGCTCGATGTGATCGCCCCTCCTCAGACAGGCGGCATCAGCCTTTCGCCCCGTTTTCCCTTAAACGGGGCCATCCCCTCATTGGCCAATTGGTCCGCCCGCTCATTGAGCTCATGCCCCGCATGGCCCTTGACCCATTTCCAGTCGATCGTGTGCCGCTTGGTCGCCTCGTCCAGCGCCTGCCAAAGCTCGAGGTTCTTCACCGGCTTCTTGTCGGCGGTCTTCCAGCCGTTCCGCTTCCAGCCATGCATCCAGCTCTGCACGCCGTTTTTCACATATTGGCTGTCGGTATGGATCTCCACTTCGCACGGCCGCTTCAGCGCGCTCAGCGCTTCGATAGCCGCCGTCAGTTCCATCTTGTTGTTGGTGGTCAGCGCCTCGCCGCCCTTGAGCTCCTTGGTGTGCCCACCATACTCAAGGATCGCGCCCCAACCGCCCGGCCCCGGATTGCCCGAGCAGGCCCCATCGGTATGAATGACAACCCTGTCGCTCAAGCCGCTGGCTTCCGCATGATGTGGAACTGGCATGCCTGCTCATCGATCACGTCGACATGGGTCTTTTCCATCCCGATCCGCTGCAGCACGGCGAGGGACGCCCTATTGCGCACATCGGCGAAGCCAAGGAAATAGTCCCAGTCGGTCTCTCGAAAAATCCAGTCCCGTAAACCGCTTGCGGCTTCGGTCGCATAGCCCTGCCCATGATATTGCGGCAGCAGGGCATAGCCGATTTCGGGCTCCCCTTTGTTGCCGAACAAGCCAAAGCCCGCCCGCCCGACAAATTGGCCATCGCTCTTGCGCGTCAACCGCAGCTTGCCCATGCGGTGCCGGGCGAAATTGTCACCCCAGATTGCCAGCCGCGCCTCTGCTTTCTCCCGGCTCCATGGCCGCCCGTCGGCATCGAGATATCGCGCCACCAGGGGATCGCCATGCAGGGCAAGGAGATCGTCCAACTGATCATTACGCCAGCCACTCAGGACCAGCCGGTCGGTTTCGAACAAGGTCAGGTCGCTCATCGCGAAACGGCTGCCTCGATCGTGCGCAATTCACGAGGAATGTTAAAGGCGATGTTTTCCCTGGCAGTCACGCGCGCCTCGACCTTGATGTCGAACCGCTGCGCAAAGGCCTCGATCACCTCGTCCACCAGTTTCTCCGGCGCCGACGCGCCCGCCGAAACACCAAGGGAACGGATGTTCTCATAGCGCGACCAGTCGATATCGGCAGCCCGGTCGACCAAAACGGCATTGGTGCAACCAGCCCGTTCGGCCACTTCCACCAGCCGCAGCGAATTGGACGAATTGGCCGAACCCACGACGATCATGGCATCCACTTCAGGCGCCACGGCCTTGATAGCCTCTTGCCGATTGGTAGTGGCGTAGCAGATGTCTTCCTTGTGCGGCCCATTAATGGCGGGGAAACGCAGCTTCAGCGCCTCCACGATCTCCCGCGTATCATCCACCGAAAGCGTGGTCTGGGTCACAAAGGCCAGGTTGGCGGGATCACGCGGCACAAATTCGCCAGCATCTTCCACTGTCTCGATCAGGCTGATTGCACCTGCCGGCAATTGTCCCATCGTGCCCACGACTTCAGGGTGCCCCTCGTGACCGATCAGCACGATCTCATGCCCCTCGGCAAAGTGGCGCTGCGCCTCCACATGCACCTTGCTCACCAGTGGGCAGGTGGCATCAAGGAAGAACATGTTGCGGCTCTTGGCATCGGCCGGCACCGATTTGGGAACGCCATGCGCCGAAAACACCACCGGCGCATTCGTCTCGGGGATCTCGCTCAGTTCCTCGACAAACACCGCGCCTTTGTCGCGCAAGCCGTCCACCACATATTTGTTGTGAACGATTGCATGGCGCACATAGACCGGCGCGCCATATTTCTCGAGCGCAAGCTCGACGATCTGGATCGCCCGGTCGACCCCGGCGCAAAATCCGCGCGGGGCACACAGCAGTATGTCTAGTTGTGGCCGCTTTTCCATATGAGATCAGATGCTTTCGCTGCGCTGTCGAGTCAAGTCTTGTTGCGGGACTAGCTCCTCATAGGCAATATGCGCGGCAGATAAATGGCAAGGACCTTGGTGTGAGCTTGGCGCAGGAAATGTTCGCGATTGCCCCTGCAGTGGGGAGAGCGAATCTATCCGCCAGCCAGCTCAAGCTCCTCAGCGGCAAGGCCCGCTGGATCTTTCGTGTCGGCGAGGCCGGCTTCCCCACCATCCCAACCATACTCATCACGCGCTCGGCCTGGGAGGCCCTCCAGGCCGAACGGGCCCGTAAGGACACCAAGCTGCGCACCCATTGGATCGCATCCCTGTTTAAGTTGGTCGACAAGAATGGCCGTGCACCGCTCCTCGTGGTCCGCACCTCCGCCGCCACCCACAATGCCGGGCTGATGCCGGCCAAGATCGGCATCCCGGCGCCGGGCAATTCCGAGGATTCTGTCGACCCCTCCCGCCCTCTCGCCAAGGCGATCAAAAACGCCTTTGACAGCTATGGCTTCGGTAGCGGCTGGACTGCCCACCCGGACGAAGATCGCGGCAAGCAGATCGTTCTCGTCCAAGCCAGCGCCGAAGGCGAGGTCGAACAATTCCTCACGCGCAACAGCACTACCGGCGCTTTGGGCCCCGCACCGGTAGATGGCGCACCCCTGCCACGTCTCCCCGATTCGATTGGCTCGCTCGTGGCTCTTGTCGATGCCAAAGCCGGCCGGCATATGGTGGTCACAGTCGCCATCCAGCGCGGCGAGGTCACTTTTGTTTCAGCCCGGCCATCCCAGGTCAGTGCCGCGGCCGATCTCGAAGCAGCCGTCGACCGCGTAAATCGTAAAATCTGGTCCGCCCAGAACGCCGTTTCCCGCGTCGACCCAACCCGCCTCGCGCAAGTCCTTCACCCGCGCCTCAACTCGGCCGAAAGCGCCATCCCCATCGCGATGGGCCTGGGCGTCTCGCCCGGCGCCGCCTCCGGCGTCGTGGTGTTCAACCCCGAAGATGCCGCTCGCCTGCGTGCCCGCGGCAAGCATTGCATCCTCGTCGTCAACGAAACGGGGCCTGCCGATATCGAAGGCATGAAGGCGGCCACCGGCATCCTCACCGCCCGAGGGGGCATGTCGAGCCATGCCGGTGTCATTGCCCGCATCACCGGCAAGCCCTGCGTTGCCGGCGTGCGCACCCTGTCGGTCGACGCTACTGAAATGGTCTGCCGCATCGGCGATCGTGAGTTCCGCACCGGCGACCGCCTCACCATCGATGGCTCTGACGGCTCGGTTTATGTCGGCACGCTCCCGCTGGCCCAGCCCCATATCGGTGGCGCCATCGGCAAGCTCCTGGGCTGGTCCGACGCCAGCCGCACCATCGCTGTCCGCACCAATGTGGAAACCGTCGAATCGGCCATGACGGCGCTCAGCTTCGGTGCCGAAGGCATTGGCCTTGCCCGTTCGGAACACATGTTCTTTTCCCCCGAGCGCATGGTGGCGCTCCGCCGCATGATCCTGTCGGAAAACGAAGACGATCGCACCCGCGCCGTTAACGGCCTCGTCGGATTCCAGACCGGTGACTACTCAGCGCTCTTTTCCGCCATGAAGGGCTTGCCTGTCACCGTTCGCCTGTTCGATCCGCCGCTGCACGAATTCCTTCCCCGCACCGATGAGGACATCGAGGAAACCGCGGCCTCTTTAGGCCTTGCCGTGCGCGCCCTGCGCCTGCGCCTGGACCGGATCGCTGAAATCAACCCCATGCTCGGTCATCGCGGCGTGCGCCTCGCCATCACCTATCCCGAAATCCTGCAAATGCAGATGCAGGCCATCATGGCCGGCGCCCGGGCTGCCTCCGAGACTCAGAACGAGCCCGTGGTCATCGAGGTCATGGTGCCTTTCGTTTCGACCGCTACCGAAGTCTCCTGGGTGCGCCAACGCGCCATGGACATTGCTGAGAACTCTGGCCTCCTCCGCACCGGCCGCGCCAGTTTCTCCTTCGGCACCATGATCGAGCTGCCCCGCGCCTGCCTGCGCGCTGGCGACATCGCCCACATGGTGGACTTCATCTCCTTTGGCACCAACGATCTGACCCAGACCACCTTCGGCATCTCCCGCGATGATGCACCCACCTTCCTTGCGGCCTACCAGCGCAAGGGCGTTTATGAGCGCGACCCCTTCGTCACCATCGACGAAAAGGGCGTCGGCGAAATGATTGCTATCGCTATCGAGCGGGGCAGGGCCACCAATCCGCGCCTTAAGATCGGCATTTGCGGCGAACATGCGGGTGATCCGGCTTCGCTCAAATTCTTTGCCGGGCTGGGCGTCGACTATGTTTCGTGCTCGCCCTATCGTGTGCCGGTGGCACGGCTCACATTGGCGCAAGCCACGCTGAAATAACCAAGCTGCATCCCTATATGAGGGGTGCGCCGCAATGACGGCAACCGGGGGACCATACCGAAGTGAAATTATTGCCAGTGCTGACGCTCCTGCCGCTTTTCGCGCTCCCCGCACCCGTGGTGGTCGCCCAAACCCAGGTGTTGGCGCAGTGCGTCGCCTTGGCCGACGATGTCGAACGCCTCGCCTGTTACGACAATCTCTTCCGCAATGCAGGCGCCGAAGCTTCCGCTCTCTCGGTGGTCATCGAATCCGAGCAGCTCATCCCGGCCCGCCCAAGCGGCCGCGCCCCCGCCACCATGACGATCTCTTGCGATGCCAACGTGCTGACCATCGCCTTTGCCTTTGCCGGCAACACCATGTCGGCCTTGGGCCGCGATGCAGGCCTCACCCTTCAATCCGATCTCCAGCCGGCCCGCAGCCGCACCCTACCGGTCAACGAGACCAATACGGCCGTCATTTTCGACAACACTCGAGACGCTGTGGCCCTGCTCGATGGCCTTGCCGGCACCAACAACCTCACCGCTCGTGTCACCCCGGTGAACTCCCGGTCGCTCTCTGTCCGGTTCCGGGTCGATGCGATCATGGCCGAGGTGGAGCCGGTCCGCGCCGCCTGTGGCGTTTAGCACACATCCCACCAGACTCACATTTCCGCCCAAGCCGCGCCATGGTTAATCCATTGCTGCGCCTCAAACTCTGTTTACTCGACGCTAACCCTAATCAGACATCATCACAAAGAGCGGCATTTTAGCGTCACATTTGCCGATCAGTCGTGTTGTTGCGTTGAGTTGAGTAGCATTGATGGTCATTTCCCACCGGCCGGCGGCGCCAGCGAGCCCGGCTAGAGCGGTACGTCGCCCAAATCCCTTAGCCAAGTTCTTGGCTGTTGGAATTTTCTGTGCGCTGACCTATACCAGCCTCACCGCGGGCGCGTTTGGCCCGGCTTCCAATCTGCCAGAAGTGCTCCCGCCACAGATCAACCTCGTGCAGGCAAGTCTGTCCTATACCGGCGTTGATCCTGTCATAACCGGTTCGGTCGATCACCTCTTTAAGTCGGCCAGCTTCAGCGGCCCCAACCGCGCCGAAAAAGGCGATCGCGTGCGCCCCAAGGTCGATGCGCTAGCCCTGTCCAAAAGCTTCGATGAAGTCCGCGTCCGCCTTGCCGCCTTGCGCTCAGATCCGGCAGATCTTGGCCAGTCGCGCTTCGCCGACATGGATATCGAACCGACCGGCGACGTCGAGATCGGCCCGCGCATGTCGATTGCATCGCTCAACGGCTCCGGCGCTTCGGCGCTCGAGGCCATTGCTGGCATCGCTCCTGAAATGTCCACGCCCATGCCCGTCGCTGCCTCCGAGCAATTGGCCTATGCCCGCGCCCAGGCGCCGGTCACCGGCGGTTTCGCCGCCGGTCAGCCCCTTGCGTTGGACGACAAGCAGTTGTGGTGCCTTGCCACTGCCATTTACTTCGAAGCCCGCGGCGAAAGCTATCGCGGCCAGGTTGCGATCGCCCAGGTCGTGCAGAACCGCGTCAAGGATCGTCGCTACCCTAACACCATCTGCGGCGTGGTCTTCCAGAACCAGAACCGCCGCAATTCCTGCCAATTCTCCTTTGCTTGCGACGGCCAGCCCGAAGTCATCAACGATAAGGCCTCGTGGGCTCAGGCTCAGGACATCTCCAACCGGTTTGCCGCCGGCGAGCTCTATCTGACCGAGGTGGGTAAGGCGACGCACTACCACGCCACTTATGTGAGCCCAAAATGGGCGCCGCGTATGGTCAAACTGACCCAGATTGGCCTTCACGTCTTTTACGAATTCAAGCGCGGATGGCTCTTCGGCTAAACCCACTGCTATGCAAAGGCACTGACTCTGCCACGTACCTGGTCATCCCGGGCTTGACCTGGCATCCATCCCGAGATCCCGTCACAGCCGTAAGGTGATCGCATAAGTGCGCCAAAGTAAAACTCCGCGCCCAGCATTCCTCTGACCACCAACGCTGCTCTTGGACTTGACCCGTGGGGCTTACACGGCATGGGCAAACTATACGCGGATCAAGTCCGCGGGCTTCAACTGTGGCTTTACAAACTAAGAGCCGCGTAGCGGGCCCTCACTTCCGCTCATAGGACCGGTACACAAACGAATTCCCCGATCGCACGGAGAAGCCTTCCCAGCCATAACCGCTCCAATACGAGAACCGGTTACGAGGCCGCACCTCTTCAACATGGATGCCCGGGTATTGGATATGCTTGGAGAACATGCCATCCGTCGAATAGGTACCTGTGGCGGTTGTGGTGATCGTCACAAAGGAGACTTCGCCGCCTTCGATCTTCTTCACGCGCACTGTGGATAGCGGCTCCACATCCACCCATTCCTCGTTCTCCACCTGAAAGCGTCGATCGTCGAATTTCACCAGATTGGACGTATCAAATCCTTTAGCCACGGGCGCGCCCAACACCTCGTCCCCAAGCGCCGGCACCACCATGCCAGGGCCAATTGCAGCGATCGCCGATGCGCTCAGCGCGCCCAAAACAATCCCGATCATCACATGGCGCGTTGGTAGATACATCGTCGTTGTCCCGAAATGGTGCGTGTTGCTTGCTCGTCTTAACGAACCATCAACCATATCGATCGCGCATGGACAAAGTTTACGCTTTGTTAAGCTTAATTTCTCGATGTTTATCAAAATGCAATCAAGCCGCCGAAGCGTTGCTCAGACTCTGATCGCCTCGAACGCTGATACGAACCGGTCATGTGCTTCCCGCGTCGGCCACGGTCTGATCAGCTTGTCGAACGATTCAACGTCGAATTGCGGCTGGCTCGGCTCGCCGAAGAACTTGCGCGCCTCTTCATTGGCAAATCCGGCCAGATGCGTGGCCTCGAAGAACGCCGCTTCCTTGTCGGCCTTTTTCACCAGCTTGGCCAAGGCCGCCGGCATGCTCGATGGCAGCGAGAACCGCAAATAAATTGCCGATAGTAGCCGGTTCTCGACGTCCTTGTAATTGCCGCCCATCGCCGCCTTGAATGGCGAGATGATGTCGCCCATCACATATTCTGGTGCATCATGCAGCAACGCCTGCAATTGCCAGATCGGGCTGCTCTCGGGATTGGCACTCCGAAACAGTTCCAGCACCAGCACCGAATGCTGCGCCACCGAAAACGGATAATCTCCTTGCGTCTGCCCGTTCCACCGCGCCACGCGCGCCAGCCCGTGGGCAATGTCGAAAAGCTCAACATCCATGGGCGAAGGATCAAGAATATCGAGCCGGCGCCCCGACAGCATGCGCTGCCAGGCCCGCATACTATTCCGCGCCATCAAGCCCCCAAGACATCAATCAGATGCCGGACGCTACGCAACGAGCAGCGATTCTCCTAGCCGGGGGTGCCCAGATCGTGACCCTCGGGCCCTGCCTTCTTCAAGGGCGCCAGCAAAACCACGCCCACCCCAATGTCACCCCGGCCTTGAGCCTAAGCCCATCCCGAGATCGCATCACAGCCGCAACCTCGTACAAGCAACACACGCCCTCAAGATAGGCCCCAGCTCAAGGCCAGGGTGACACCGTGGATGGAAGTCAATCGTGCAAACCTAGCCAGGACAGGGGGGCTACTCCCCCTCAGCGTCCTCAGCCCCCGGGCCAAACCCATACTCCGCCCATTCCGGCACCATTACCCGCACGGGCAAGCCCGCCACTGTCACTGCTTCCACATCTTCAATCCGGTCCAGCCGCAAGATCGCCACCGCACCGCCATCCACTTGCGCGCCGATTGTTCCAGCATCCCGCCCACCGGCAACCACTGCGGTCCCAGGTTCCGCCAGCGTCGGCCCAACGATCACCGGCCGCCGCCGCGCCGTGCCCCGGTGCTTCATCCGGCTGACGACCTCCTGGCCGACATAGCACCCCTTGGCGAAATCGATCCCGCCCAGCAGATCCATGCCCACATCATGGGCAAATGCTTCCAGCGGCGCATAGTCGACGCCCAGTTCCGCGATACCCGCCTCCACGCGCGCCAGCCGGTACGGACCGTCCGCTGCCTCCCAAGCTTGCGTGTCTTCAACTGGCGCGATGATCCGCCAGCCCAAGTCCACCGTCCCGCGTTGGTCACGATGGGCAACGCCTCCAGCCGCCTCCGTCGCATAACCGACGCGAAAACTTTCTCGCAGATCGTCGATCACCACATCAGCCCGCAAACGGTACATCTTCATGCGCTTGAAAAAGTCATCCGCCACCGACTGGTGCACATCGACCCAGATGGCATCTTCGGCATGGCCCACGAGGCCTTCCGCCAGGATCTTGCCCTGTGGCGAAAGGAGCGCCCACCACGCCGCTGGCCCATCCTCGGCCGGCACATGCCCGGTCACCACATCGTTGAGCAGCTTGTGCGCGTCGACGCCAGAAAAGCGGAACACGGCACGGTCGGCGCGCAGATAGACACTCATGACATACTTGCCTCTCGGACGATGGGTCCGCTAAACCCGGCAGCAACATAGGGCAGGGCGGACCGCAGACATGGCGCAGTATGACACCATTTTCAAGAACGCCACGCTGGTCAACCATGACGGGGAAGGGCTCGCGGACGTCGCCGTCCGCAACGGCCACATCGCGGCCATCGGCAGCTTTGCCAGCGACTCAGCCGCAGAGACGGTCGACTGCATGGGCCTTCATATCCTTCCCGGTGTCATCGATACCCAGGTGCATTTTCGCGAACCCGGCCTGACCCACAAGGAAGACCTCCAAACCGGCTCCCTTTCCGCTGTGATGGGCGGCGTGACCGGTGTCTTCGAAATGCCCAACACCAATCCGCTCACCACCACGCGTGAAACTTTCGACGCCAAGATCGCCGCCGGCACCAACCGCATGCACTGCGATTTCGCCTTCTATGTCGGCGGCACGCACGAAAATGTCGGCGAACTCGCGATGCTCGAAAAGCTCCCCGGTTGCGCCGGCATCAAGGTCTTCATGGGCTCCTCAACGGGCTCGCTCCTCGTGGCTGACGATGAAGGCGTCGAGGCCATCCTCCGCGTTATCTCCCGCCGCGCGGCCTTCCATTCCGAAGACGAATATATGCTCGAAGAGCGCAAGCACCTGCGCGTGCCCGGCGATCCGTCGAGCCACCCCGTCTGGCGCTCGCCCGAGGTCGCCCTCAATTGCACCCAGCGCCTGGTTACTCTCGCCCGCAAGACCGGCAAGCGCATCCATGTCCTCCACATCTCCACCGGCGAAGAGATCGCCTACCTTGCCGATCACAAGGACGTCGCCAGCGTCGAAGTCACGCCCCATCACCTGACCCTTGATGAAACCGCCTACACGCGCCTGGGCACCTACGCCCAGATGAACCCGCCCGTTCGCGACAAGGCGCATCGCGAAGCCATCTGGGGCGGGGTCGCCAATGGTGTCGCCGATATCCTGGGCTCCGATCATGCCCCGCATACCCGCGAGGAAAAGGACCATCCTTATCCCCAGTCCCACTCCGGCATGACCGGCGTGCAGACACTCGTCCCCATAATGCTCGATCACGTCAACGCCGGCCGGCTGAGCCTCGCCCGCTTCGTCGACATGACCAGCGCCGGACCCAACCGCCTCTTCGGCATCGCCGGCAAGGGCCGCATCGCCGTCGGCTACGACGCCGATTTCACCATCGTCGATCTCAAGCGCCGCGAGACGATCACCAATGACTGGGTCAAGAGCCGCGTCGGCTGGACGCCTTACGACGGCGTTTCGGTGACGGGGTGGCCCGTCGGAACCATCGTCCGGGGCAAGACCGTCATGTGGCAGGGTGAACTGGTGACGCCTTCGGTGGGCCAACCCATGCGCTTCGTCGAAGCGCTACCGATTTAAGCACACGTCAAGGCGTCAAGGCGTTAACGCTAACAGTCTGCTAGCACAAAGCAGGTGAATGCGGTGCCTCGAGAAGCGCTACTGCAGCACGCGATCAAGGTTGTATTCGCCTGTGCGAATGCGATCGGGCAGGAGTTGCATCAGCTCGGCGGTGGCCTCGTCGCCATGTATTTTGACGAATGTGGCAAGCGCCGCAAATAACGAGGCATGCGCCAGCGCAGCCGTCTGCACGCCGTCGTCCTCGGCGCAATTCCAGGCTTCTGCTAAATATTCCAGCGCCAGCTGCCGCTCGCCATTATCGCGATCGAACAAGGTCTGACCCGCTGCGGGCGCAAAGGTGCTTTTGATCGAAGTCATGCCACCGGCGTAGCATGGCTAAATGTGGCAGGCGCGTGAGAAGTAACCCGAAGGTTAACATCACGTATTCAAATTTATCCCCTCACTCCGCAAAGCGCGTATGAATGTCCCGGGCGGTTTTTTCGGCCTCTGTCAGCAATCGCACCAGCGCTTCCTTGGCCGCTGGCGTACAGGCGCGGTGAAAACGGGCAAAAGCGGTATAACCACCGTTGAACGCACCCGCGAGCCGCTGCCTGCGGTCTTCATCGGGCTCGTCAAGCCGGATGAGCTCATCCATCTGCGCCCGCCAATCGGTAGGTTGGGTGGTGCAAAGCGGCTGCAGGAAATAAAGGCTGCCCATGATTTCAGCCAGCCGCTCCATCTGCCGTTGATACAGCGGATCGATCGCCATGGCAGGAGTGCTACCAAGGCAGAGCAAGACTGAAAAAATAAAAAAACGTATATATTTCAATGGCAAGCTCGCAGCTTTGAAACCTTCTATCACCCTTGCTCCAAAACTGCGAATGCCCTCGCAAGGACGTCATCCAGCCGAGTGGTTGTCCTGAATGCCACCAGCGCCGAAGGATCAACCCATTTATGGTCTGCAATCTCGTCGGACGCCCGCAACACCCCTGAAAAATCCCGCGTGGCAAATACCGCCAGCCGGAAAGTGCCATCGCGGCCAAGGGCCTGCTCCATCACTGGCCGCACATTGCGTACAGCCAATCCCAGCTCCTCCTGCACCTCCCGGATGGCGCATTGCTCGATCGTTTCACCCTCTTCCATCCGCCCACCCGGCAGTGTCCAAAGGTGCTGGTACGGCGCAAAGGCCCGCTTGATAAGCAACACCTTGCCTTCTCTGACAATGGCAACGCTGGCAGCATTGGGTTGGTCGGTCACGAGGCGATCCATTTGCGATTCGGGCACCAAGACATTACCTGTTGTTGGTAAACGATGGAGACCACAACATGTGCGGTCGTTACGCTTCAACGCTCCCGCCCGAAATGATGCAGGAGCTGTTTAAGCTCCTCAATCAGATCGATCTGGTTCCGCGTTATAACATTGCTCCAACCCAGCCGGTTGCCGCCATCTGGGAACAACATGGCCGCCGGGAAGCCCATTTTGCCCGCTGGGGCCTGGTGCCCGGCTGGGTCAAGGACCCCCGCGAATTTCCATTGCTAATCAACGCCCGCGTCGAAACCATGGCCGAAAAGCCGGCCTTCCGCGACGCCCTCAAGCATGGCCGCTGCATCATCCCCGCCAGCGGCTACTACGAATGGCACACCAATCCGGACAAGACCAAGCAGCCCTATTACATTACCCTGGCCGATGATCGCCCCATGGCTTTGGCCGGCCTCTACGCCAGCTGGATGGGCCCGAACGGCGAGGAGATCGACAGCGTCGCCACCATCACCGTTCCCACCAACGGGCAACTCTCCCACATTCACGACCGCATGCCGGCCATCCTCGACGAAGCAGCTATCGACGACTGGCTCAACGTCCGCGATGTTCGCGCCGCAGAAGCCTACCAACTGGCCCTGCCGCTGCCAGACGGCGTCCTCAAGTTCCATCCCGTATCCACCCGGGTGAACTCGGCCCGCGACGACGACCCCGGCCTTATCGAGCCGGCCACGCTCGAGCCTCCGAAGCCACCAGCACCCAAGAAGCGCGTCGCCGGTGGCAGCGCCCAGATGGACCTGTTCTAGCTAGACCCCTATCCCGAAATACCCCAGCGCATCCCCCATCGCGTCTTCTTCATAGCCGAGATGCGACAGCAGCACGCGCTCCAGCGCCAGATAGATCGTCTTGGTTTCTTCAAACCGCGGTGGGGTCGGCTCGTCGATCAGCTTATTGAGCGCGTCCACCAGCCGCTCGAGCAGTTCATGAACCACCACATGCTCGGCCCGCAGCCGGTCGGCAATCGCCTTGAACGCTGGCCCTTGCTGGGCAAGCCCGGGAAAGATTGCATAATCCTCGATGGAATGGTGCGTGTTGACGATCTGGCAGTGCTGCCCGCACAGATTGCCGAACCGGCGATAATTCGCGACCATCGCGAGATTGCCGGTTTCCTCCGCCACCTGCTCATGGGTCACCGACCCTCGCGATGCCCGTTCGATCAATTGGCCAAGCGTCACCATGTTGCGCCGAAGATGATCATGGATCATGCGCAAATGCTGACCCGGCTGGCGTTGCTCCTCGGTAAGCCCCTCAAGCTTTGGCGCCGGCGGACGCGTTGCATCGTCTAGAAATTGGATGTTTTCAAGCATGCCGGCTACATGACGCGCAGCAGCGTCAGGATCAAGACGGTACAAAAAAGTGGCCGTCTCAGCCCAGCATCTTGCCCGGGTTCAGAATGCCCTTGGGATCGAGCGCCGTCTTGATTGCCCGCATCATGTCGAGCGCCACTGGGTCCTTCACCTGCCGCAGCAGATCGACTTTGAGCTGCCCAATCCCGTGCTCCGCCGAAACCGAACCACCAAGCTTGAGCACGATCTCGTAGATCGCATCGTGAATCGGCTCCTCCACCTCGGCCATGAAGGCTTTTCCATCCACACCAGCGGGTTGGCTGAAGTTGAAATGAACATTGCCGTCGCCTAAGTGCCCGAACGGCACCGGCCTGATGCCCGGCGACAAGCGCTCGGCCGCAGCAATGCCCTGGGCGATCAATTGCGGAACGGCCGCAATGGGCACTGAAACGTCATGCTTAATCGAGGCGCCTTCCTTCGATTGCACCTCGCTCATCTGCTCACGGAACGCCCACATGCGCGTCCGGTCCGCCAGGCTTTCGGCTATCACCGCATTGTCGATCAGCCCATTGGCGAACGCCGCTTCGATGGCCGCCTGCAGCGTGCCCTCCGGCCCGCCCTTCATGCGCGAAACCTCGATCAGCGCATACCAGGGGGATGGGCCTGCCGTCGGATCGCGATCCAGAAAACCATGTCGCAGTTGCAGCTCCAGCCCCAGCATCGGCACGATCTCGAACGCATTGAGCCGTGCCCCGACCCGCTCCCGCAACATCTGGAACAGCGTTAATCCGACATCAGGGCTCGCTATATTGACCAACGCCGTTTCATAATCTTCCGGCTTGGGAAAAATCTTTAGCGTCGCCGCCGTGATGATCCCCAGCGTTCCCTCGGCACCCACCAGTAGGTCCTTCAGATCATAGCCGGTATTGTCCTTCTTGAGCGAGTTCAGCCCTTGGTAGAGCCGCCCGTCGGCAAGCACCGCCTCCACCCCCATGGTCAGCTCTCGCGCGTTGCCATAAGCCAGCACGTTGACCCCGCCTGCGTTGGACGACAGCAATCCGCCAATTCGCGCCGAGCCTTGCGATGCCAGCCAAAGCGGGAAAATCGTGCCCTCCGCCTCTGCGGCTTTATGGGCATTCTCAAGGATCACGCCGGCCTCCGCCGTCATCGTCCCAGCCGTGACATCGACTGAGCGAATGCGATCGAGCTTGGCCAGGCTGACGATGATTTCGTCACCGCGCAACGGCACCTGCGCCCCCACCAACCCAGTATTGCCACCTTGCGCAACAACGCCGATCTCGTGCTGGTTGGCCCAGCGTAAGATAGCCTGCACTTGAGCGATCGACCCCGGCATGGTCACCGCCGCAGCGCCCGTATTGAAGCGCTTTCGCGGTTCTTTCAAATAACTCCCCATGCGTTCTGGCTCGCCTATAACGGCGTGGGAACCAAGCAGGGCTGTGAGTTCGGAAACGATCTGGGCAACAGGCAAGGACATGGGAGGACCATCAAGGGGAGGCTACCACTAGATGGCCGTTCTCCGCACAAGGGACAAGCGCCGCATGCCAGATTTTACAACTCGTGGATGGCGTTGCATAACGAATCCACTAATTTGGCGTGATCAGGTCTCCATCGCTTGGAACATCAATGTCGAACACTGTCTGGCCGGAGATCTACTTCATTCGTCACGGCGAAACGCAATGGAACGCCGAGCGCCGCTACCAAGGCCGCCGCGACATTCCGCTCAACGAAAAAGGCAAGGGGCAGGCCGACCAGAATGGCCGTACGCTTGCGGCACTTTTTGCGGCCCGCGGCCTGAACCCCAACGAGTTCGAATGGCACGGATCGCCTCTTGGACGAACACGCGAAACGATGGAGCGCGTCCGTGCGGCATTCACCGAGCCCTTGCCCGAGGTTAAGTATGACGTCCGCCTGATGGAGATTTCTTTCGGCATCCTTGAAGGCGAACTGTTTGAACAGTTGCCAGCGAACATGGCGGTGGCTCCCGGCAGCCGAACGGCAGATTATTGGGAATTCCGCCCCGAGAACGGCGAGAACTATCGCGACGTTGAAGCCCGGCTCGCAGAATTTTCGAGCGTGCTTGAGGGGCCTTCCGTCGTCGTGGCCCATGGTGGCATAGCGCGCACGCTGCGCGTCCTCGTGGAGCGAGCACCCATTGTGGAAGTCGTCAACTGGGCGCCGCCTCAGGATGTCATCATGCACTTCAAGCCGGGCTTCATGGAACTGCTCAGCGCCGCCGCGTGATTGACCTCTCCCCCCGGCCTGCCTAAAAAGCCGTCAACCACGGGGCCGCACCATGTCGTTCAACAGTTTCGGGCATCTTTTCCGTTTTACCACCTGGGGTGAAAGTCACGGACCGGCCCTGGGCGTCGTGGTCGATGGCTGCCCGCCAGGCCTCTCCCTAACGCCCGAAATGATCCAGCGCGACCTGGACCGCCGCAAGCCAGGCCAGTCGAAATTCACCACCCAGCGCCGCGAGGCCGACGAGGTCAAGATCCTCTCGGGCGTGTTCGAGGACGAGCGCACCGACGGCCCGCGCACCACGGGAACACCGATCTCGCTCCTTATCGAGAACACCGACCAGCGCTCTAAGGATTATGCCGACATCCGCGACAAATTCCGGCCCGGCCACGCTGATTTCACCTACGACCAGAAATACGGCATCCGCGATTATCGCGGTGGTGGCCGCACCTCCGCCCGCGAAACAGCCGCCCGCGTCGCCGCTGGCGCTATCGCCCGCCAGGTCCTCGGTGGCATTTCCATCCGCGCCAGCCTTGTGCAGATCGGTCCGCACAAGATCGACTATGCCAATTTCGATTGGGCCCAAGTCGAACAGAACCCCTTCTTCTGCGCCGACCCGCAAGCCGCTGTCCTCTGGGCCGATTACCTTGACGGCATCCGCAAGGACGGCAACTCGGTCGGCGCCGTGATCGAAGTGGTTGCCGAAAATGTTCCCGCCGGCTGGGGCGCCCCGATCTACGGCAAGCTGAGCGCAGACCTCGCCTCCGCCATGATGAGCATCAACGCCGTCAAGGCCGTCGAGATCGGCGCCGGCTTCGAGGCCGCCAGCCTCACCGGCATCGAGAACGCCGACCAGATGCGGGCCGGGGAGGACAGGCCCTATTTCCTCTCCAACCACGCCGGCGGCATCCTGGGGGGCATCAGCAACGGCGACCCCATTGTCTGCCGCTTCGCCGTTAAGCCCACCTCATCCATCCTGACGCCCCGTCAAACCGTCACCACGGCCAACGAGGACGCCGACATCATCACCAAGGGCCGCCACGATCCCTGCGTCGGCATCCGCGCTGTGCCCGTCGGCGAAGCCATGATGGCCCTAGTCCTAGCCGACCACGCCCTGCGGCATCGCGGGCAAACCGGGCGCGAAGGTGCTGTGGGGTTCGAGCGGAACTAGGCCAATTTCCACCCTGTGTCCCCCACCCTCGATGTCATCCCGGGCTTGACCCGGGATCCATCCCGAGATCAAGCCACAGCCGCAAGGTGGTCCGAACAACCACCAGTAAGAAACACCCACCTCAGGATCGATCCCGGGTCGAGCCCGGGATGGCGCCGCGCGAGAGGCAATCGCTACGCAAGGTCACACCACCAGCGTCATCCCTCTCCCTCCTAGGGGAAGGTTAGGTAGGGGTTGCCTCGCCCAAACACCAGCACCGTCTCCACGTTCCCATCGCCCCCAGCAATCGGCGATTGAACAGATTGCCTGTGCCTAAACCCCTGCGACTGCATAAACGCAATCACCTCAGCCAGTGCAGTCTCGATCGCCACCGCGCTCGTCACGATCCCACCCTTGCCGACATTCTGCCGCCCGACCTCGAACTGCGGCTTGAATAAAACCACCGCATCCGCTTTCGCCGTACACAGCGCCAGCGGCGCCTCCAGCACCTTGATCACCGAAACGAAGCTGATGTCGGACACCAGGAGGTCGATCGGCTCGGGAATCATTTCCCCCGTCAGATCGCGCGCATTGACCCCTTCCATGCTGACGATGCGGTCGCTGCCCTTGAGCCGCTCATGGAACTGCTCATGGCCCACGTCAACCGCATAGATGCGCTTGGCCCCGCGCTCCATCAGCACCTGCGTAAAGCCACCAGTGGAGGCACCGACATCCAGGCAAACCTTGCCCTGCACATCGATGACACCGGCGTCGAGTCCCGCCACGAGCTTGAGCGCCGCCCGCGATACGTAATTGGCCGCCGGATCGCTCAGGGCCAGCGCGTCATCCCGGCCGACCATCTGGTTCTGCTTGACCGCAGTGACACCATTAATCGTCACCGTACCGCGCAGGATAGCGTCTCGCGCCCGAGCCCGACTGGGCACCAGCCCGCGCTGCTCCAGCGCGAGATCAAGCCGGATGCGCTCGATCATCCCTCGACCAGCCGCTTGACCTTCGCCAAGGCGGTTGCCTGATCTTCCTGGTAAGCCACTGTTCCCTGGAAGGCGCCGTCCTTGTCGACCAAAAAGGTCAGTGCCGTGTGGTTCACCAGATAGTTGGGGTCCCCCGGTTCGCCGACCTTCTCCGAAAAAACATTGAACGCCTTCTTGGCATTTTCGGTCTGTTCGAGGCTGCTGCCAACAAGGCCGATGATCGTTGGATCAAAGCCCTCGACATAGTTCTTGACCATGTCGAGGGTGTCGCGCTCGGGATCGACCGACACGAAGATAATCCGCAGATCTTTGTCCGTCAGCCCCAGCTGGGAGCGCCAGGCAGTCGTCTCCGCCAGGGTCGTAGGGCAAACGTCCGGGCAATAGGTGAAGCCAAAGAAGACGAGACTTGGCGTGCCGCGCAAATCCTCTTCAGTGAAAGCGCCGCCATTGGTCGAGTTCAGCGCAAACTCCTGCCCGCTAATTCCGAGCGGTCGGGCAGGTGGGCGAAAGACGAACAGCGCCGTTGCGCCAATAGCTACGACAGCAACCAACGCCCAAAGGATGATGCGGAAGGTCCGCAAGGATTTTGGAACAGCCATGGCGTCAGGCGTCGAGCGGTTCGGTGCCGGTCGGCTTGCCATCGCGGCTCAGCGTGATCTTCTCGATGCGTGCCTCTGCCGTCCGCAACAGCGTCTCGCAATGAGCCTTCAGCGCCTCGCCACGCTCATAGATCGCTATCGATTCGGCCAGCGGCGCCCGTCCAGACTCTAGCTTGCCAACGATTTCCTCAAGCTGCGCGAGAGCCGCCTCAAAGCTGAGGGTCTTGATGTCGTCATTGTCGGCCATGGCTTTATCCTAGTCGTCGAGGCGCCCCACTGCGCCGTCCATCAGCATGGCCACATGGTTGGAAACCCCGCCGGCCAAGCCCTTGAGGTCATATCCACCTTCAAGAAGCGACACAATGCGGTTGCCGCAATAGCGCTCAGCAACGTCCATCAACTTTCCGGTGAGCCAACCATAATCGCCCGATTGCCAATTGAGCTGTGCCAGGGGATCGCGCTCATGCGCATCAAAGCCGGCCGAGATCAGTAGCAGATCGGGAGAAAAATCGATCAAGGCTGGGATGATCCGGTTGAGGTAAGCGTCCCGCATGGTTTCGCCATCGGTCTGGGGGTCGAGCGGCGCATTGCTGATATTGCCGACGCCTGTCTCGTCGGCCTTTCCGGTGCCAGGATAAAGCGGCATCTGATGACTCGAGGCATAGAAAACGCTGGGGTCTCCTTTGAAGATATCCTGCGTTCCATTGCCGTGGTGGACGTCGAAATCGATGATGGCCACGCGCTCGGCCCCATATTTCCGCTGCGCCTCTCGCGCCACGATGGCGACGGTGTTGATGAGGCAGAAGCCCATCGGCGTGGCGATTTCGGCGTGATGGCCCGGCGGACGGATGGCACAAAACGCGTTGTCGGCTTCGCCCAAGAGGACCGCGTCGAGCGCCAGGAGAGCACCACCTAACCCGGTGGCGACCGTGGACAAGGAGCCAGAGGAGATGAAGGTGTCGGCTTCAATTTGGCCGATGCCTTCAGCTGGTCGGGCTTGGCGAAGAATGTTCAAATAGCTAGAATCGTGAACCAATTCGGCGAGCATCAAGTCGCCCGTGGGCGCTTCGCGGCGCACAAGTTTGTCGAACCGCGGCCGGGAAAGGGCTTCTTCAACGGCGCGGATGCGGTCGGCGCGCTCGGGATGACCCTGGGGCGTCTGATGGTCTTCAAAGTTCGGTTGGCTGACGAGCAGGGTGGTCACGCGGGGTGATGCTCCAGATGATTCGTCACTTCGTCTTGACGTACCGTGAGGTCGTTGTCAAACAAGCGCCATGTCGATGAACGCCGGTAACAGCACATGAACACAGCAACGGTGGCGCAAGCTGCAGAGTTGCTGCTGTCGGGGCAGATCTGCGCATTTCCCACCGAGACCGTTTATGGTTTGGGCGGTGACGCGACCAATGCCTACGCTGTTCTCTCCATCTACGAGACAAAAGGCCGGCCGCGTTTCAATCCGCTCATCATGCATTGCGCAGACTTGGCCATGGCCGAACAGCTAGCAATATTTTCGCCTCTGGCTCGTCGATTGGCAGCGCTCTGGCCGGGATCGCTGACCATCGTGCTGCCTGCCCGTCCCGGCAACGGCTTGGCTGATGTCGCGACGGCGGGGCTCGACACAGTAGGCCTGCGCGTTCCCAATCATCCCCTTGCCCTTGAGCTATTGCGTGCGGTTGGCCGCCCCTTGGCCGGACCTTCGGCAAATCCCTCCGGCAAACTTTCGCCCACGACAGCTCAACAGGTTCGGCGGGGCTTCGCCGGTAAGGTGCCAGTTCTGGATGGCGGGCCGTGCCAAGTGGGAGTCGAGTCGACGATCATCCGCGTTGACGGCGATCGGCTGGTGCAATTACGCGCCGGCGCCATAGCACGCGAGGACATCGCGCAGGCCCTTGGGCAGAAAGTGGAAACCGTGATGGGCCATGCTGAGATCGCCGCTCCCGGCATGCTGGCCAGCCACTACGCCCCCAATGCCCTGATGCGCCTGAATGCCGAGCCCCAGCCCGGCGAGGCTTACCTTGCATTTGGCCCGGCACAAGACTTTGCCGGCCCTATGCGCAATCTGTCCCCCCCTGGCGATTTGCGTGAGGCTGCTCGCAATCTCTTTTCCATGCTGCACCAACTCGATGCCGAGCATGTCGGCACCATTGCAGTGGCGCCGATACCCACCGAAGGTCTGGGAGAGGCGATCAATGACCGCCTCCTGCGCGCCGCTGCGCCGCGGCCTTAGTTTTCGCGCACCTTGTAAGGCTTCTGGTCGCGCATGAAGCGTGCCAGCGCTTCGAGGTCGGGATCTCCGCCCGGCGGCAGCACCACTTTGAGGTTCACATACAGGTCGCCATCGCCATAAAGGCCCTTGCCCTTGAGGCGCAGCGCCTTGGCCGTGTCGATTCCCGGCGGCAGGTTCAACTCCACCGATCCATCCAAGGTTGGCACCCGCACCTTGGCACCGAGCACCGCCTCGTAAAGCGTAATGGCAACATCGGTCCGCAGATCGCCGCCGTCGCGGCGGAACTGCTTGGATTTCTCGAAGCGCACCGTTACCAAAGCATCGCCGGGCTCGCCCACGCCAGGGGAACCCTGACCCTTGAGGCGAATCTGTTGCCCCTCCTCAAGCTTTTCCGGAAGCTTGACCGACAGCACCTTACCCGACGGCATACGCACGGGGATGGAGCCACCCTTGTGGGCGTCTTCCAGGGAAACCGTCGCATTAACGACGATGTCTTCGCCCCTCATGCGGGCACCAGCGCCGGCGCCGCCGGCCGCTGTGCCGGTAAACGGGTCCCATTGCGCACCGCCCGCTGGGCCCCGTCCAGGAGCGCCACGCTGCTGGCCGCCAAAGCCGCTCATGAACTCCTTGAGAATATCCTCGGCCGAAAACCCGCCCTGGGCGGTGCGGCTGCCGCGAGCGGCTCCGCCAAACCCTCCGGGGTTGAACCCGGCGAACTTGGGATTGCCGTCGGCATCGATCTCGCCACGGTCGAACTGCGCCCGCTTGGCCGTATCGTTGAGCAGGTCATAAGCATTCGTCGCCTCGGCAAATTTGCCGTGCGCACTAGGATCATCTGGATTCTGGTCGGGGTGATACTTCTTGGCCAGCTTGCGATAAGCGGACTTGATTTCCGTTTCACTTGCCGATCTTGGCACCCCAAGCACGGTATAAGGATCGCGCATGTTGTCCATTCAATACTGGGGGCGTTGCTTCGCCCAATCTTCGTGCCCTATATGGCTACCGCCCCTGGCAATGTCCAGTTTCGAGCGACAAAGGGATAGGCTAAAATGTTGCAGACCTTAACGGAGCGCCTGTTCGACGACGGCGACCGCTCGGACCTCGATCCCTTCGCTGTCTTTGAAGAATGGTTTGCCCTCGCCAAGGAAGCCGAGCCAAACGATCCCCATGCCATGGCGCTGGCAACGGTGGACGAGGACGGGCTCCCCGACGTGCGGATGGTGCTGCTCAACGCCCGCGACGAACGCGGCTTTTCCTTCTTCACCAATTTTGAAAGCGCCAAGGGGCGGCAACTTTTGGCCCATCCCAAGGCTGCCATGGTCATGCACTGGAAGTCGCTGCGGCGCCAGGTGCGCATGCGCGGACCCGTTGAGCAGGTGACAGCGCAGGAAGCGGACGCCTATTTTGCAACCCGCCACAAGAATAGCCGCATCGCTTCAGCCTCTTCCAAGCAGTCGCGGGCTGTCGCCAACCGGGCGCAGATGATGGATGAGGTTGCAAGCCTTGCCGCCCAGATCGGGGAGGCTGAAGCGCCACGTCCCATGCACTGGTCCGGCTTCCGCATCATTCCGACCAGCATTGAGTTCTGGAAGGACGGCGAGTTCCGCCTGCATGACCGGGTGCGGTTTACCCGCGACGGCAGCCGCTGGGCAAGTACGCGCCTTTATCCGTAATCAAGCATTCCTGATGGGGCTGGGGGCAGGCGCATGAGTGCGGGGCAGGGAGGAGCAGAGCGCGACGCTCATGTCGTGTTTAGCGGCACACGACCGGAGTTCGCCGCGATTCTCCTGCGCGGTTATCTGCTCCTTGTTCCCACCATCGGGCTGTATCGCTTCTGGCTCACCAACTGGCGGCGGCGTTTTTATTGGTCGCATACGACAATCGGCGGCGATGCGCTCGAATATACCGGCAATGCCAGCCAATTGCTGCTGGGTTTCCTGATGGCGCTGGCAGTCTTCGTCCCCCTCTATGGCCTGTTCTTTTTCCTATCAACCCAATCATCCGAAGCGGCGATCGTCGGCTATGGCGGCATCGCCGTGTTTGTCTGGTTCCTTGCCGGTTACGCGACCTACCGAGCCCGTGACTTCCGCCTCTCGCGCACTTTGTGGCGTGGCATCCGCTTCGATCAGGCCGGCAGCGCCTGGGGCTATGCCTTTCGGCGTTTTGGCTGGTCCCTCCTGATGATCATCACGCTTGGTCTCGTCTATCCCTTCATGGCAGCCAATCTCTGGCGCTACCGCTTCCAGCATAGCTGGTACGGCAATCGGCAGTTTTCGTTCGATGGCAGCTGGAAGCAGATCGCCTGGCCCTATTATCTGAGCTACTTCATCATCGTCGCTGTGGGCGGCACTGGATTGTTGACCGGAGCGGGCATGGGCGTGTTCCCGACCGATAATTCGCCCTTCAACCCTGCGGGCCTGCCGCCGGTCATCATCGCCGCTGCCCTCTGCGGAGTCATGGTGCTGTTCTACAAATCTCGCGAACTGACCCGCATGTTTTCTTCTGTCCGGCTCGGGCAATCTAGCCTCAAGCTGCAGGTGCAAGCGCGAAGTCTCTTAAGGCTTTACCTGTTGTTCGGGCTTGGCCTGGCCGGAGCATATCTTGTTCTGCTGATTGGTGGCGTAATCGTTCTTGGTGCTGTTGCAGGCGAAGCCTTCGCTGGCGGAACGATGGACACCAGCATTTTCCTTGACGATCTTCGCAGCAGCTTCGTGACCGTCCTGGCCGTCGTCGCCGGCTATCTGCTGGTGCTCGGCGCCTTTAGCTTCATGCGCGAGCTTTTTGTCAGCTTGGGCTTTTGGCGGCTACTTGCAAGGAATGCGGTCGTGAGCGGGGTCGATAGCTTGCACGACGTCAAGGCGCGCGCCGAAGACAAATCACTTGCCGGCGAAGGCCTGGCCGATGCCCTCAACGTGGGAGCCTATTGATGGCGATTGCCGCGCGCTTCCATGACGGTGTGACAGCTGGCGTGAGCGAAGTTGACCTCGACTACGAGCGCCGTAGCAATGCGGGCACGCTCATTATCCGCGATGCGAGCTCCAAGGCCGAGCTGGCGCGTTGGTCATCGGAAAGCCTTTACATGGTGCATGCGCCCAAGAACGCCTTGCGCCTTGGCGCCGAGGGCCAGCCGGCCGGCGCCCGTGTCATCGTCGAGGGACAGGAGGCCATCGCCCGCATCATGGCGACCCTGCCGGTCTTGCACCACAAGCAGCGTCGCGAAACGCAGCGGCAAGTGCGTATTGCCGTAACCGCGACGATCGCCCTGGGTTCGGTGATCATCGCCTATCTTTACGGCGTGCCCATGCTGGCCAGCCGGATTGCGGGCATTGTGCCGGCCGCCTGGGAACAATCCTTGGGCAACACGGTTGCCACGCAGATGGAAGCCAGTCTTGCCCAAAGCGGTGGTTTGTCGGTCTGCGACCCGGATCCGCAAAGCCTCGCCAACCGTGCCCTCGCGCGCTTCGGTGCCGAAGCGATGCGCGACACCAATTCACCTTTCACACTCGACATCAGGGTTGTTCGCTCCGACATTCCCAACGCTTTCGCTTTGCCGGGTGGACGGGTTTACTTCTTTTCAGCCCTGCTCGACCGCGCCGAAAGCCAGGACGAGTTTGCCGGCGTGCTGGCGCATGAAATTGGCCACGTCGTTTACCGCCATGGTTTGCAACATTTGCTGTCAACCGCGGGAACTGGTGCCTTGATCGGCTTTATCCTCGGTGACATGACGGGCCTCTCAATTGCGGCGGGCCTCGGCTCCACCTTGATCGATGCGCGCTTTTCGCGCGTGTCCGAACGCGAAGCGGACGCCTATGCGGCACGCGTCGCGCAGCGGCTGGACTTCCATCCGGCCGGCCTAGCCGATCTGATCGGACGCGTCGGCGAAGACAACCGCTTTGCCCGGGCGCTCGCCTTGTTCAGCACCCACCCGCTGACCGAAGATCGCAAGATCGCATTGGCGCGCCTCGCAGAACAGCGGCCGACCGGGCTTGAGCCACCCTTCTCGGATGCCGAGTGGCAGGCTATCCGCACCATGTGTGGCGGCCCGGCGCAAGGCAGCGTATAATGGGTCATTCCACCATCCTAGTCTCTTGCGAGCACCTTCCGGTGGTTCATCCAATCCAGTTCATGGCGGCACTTTGCGTATTCTGATCCGTACGTCCAAATGGGCTATCTGGGCGCGCCGGCTTGGCAGCGTCGCCGTGCCCCTTATCGTCATTTCAGTCCTGCTCCATCGCCTCCGCTTGATCGGGGGTGACCTGTTCCTCGCGGCCGCTGCGCTAGCGGGCCTCGTGGCGCTGATTGCGGTTCTAACGTCGCTGATCGCGCTGGTCCGCCTTTGGCAAACGGGCGACCAGGGCTGGAGCAAGGCATTGGTGGGCTTGGCCTTGGGCCTGATCTGCCTTGTTCCCTTTGCCTATTATGGCGCCCTGGCGCTGCAATACCCGCCGGTCACGGACATTGCCACGGACGACCGTGCCCTGCTGCCGCTGGTCTTTGAACCGGGCACGGCCGCCATGCCGGCGCCCAAGATGCTGGCTCCTGCAGACCAGGACATGCTCTTTCCCAATGCGGTCACGCGTTCGTACCCACTCAACGAAGGGAGGGCCTTTGAACTCGTCCGCCAGATCGTAGCCGACTTTGGCTGGGATATCCGCTACGAGCGGCTGCCTGCGCCGGAAGCTGCAGGACAGATCAATGCGCAGATCGTGACCTTTCCCGGCTGGCGCGAGGAAGCTGTTATCCGGGTGACCGGAGACAACGCCAATGCCAATGTCGATATGCGTTCGGTTTCCCTCAATGCGCCCCATGATTTCGGCAGCAACGGCGAACGGCTCGAGAGTTTTCTGAACACGCTCGATGATGAAGTAACGAGACTCCTTATCGAAAATCCGGACATCAACCTTCCGGCTGGAACGGAGCCTGCCACTCCGGCTCAAACCGAAGGGGAAGCCGAACCGCCACCGTCCTAAAGATCGAAGCGATCGCCAAAAATGGTGGAGCGGCGCTTTAGCATTCCCTTGCCCGCTAGATATTCCGCATGAGCGCCAACCGTCATCTGTGCCGCTCGCCGCACAAGCCACCGCTGGTCCGGGTAGATCGCGGCGGTGATTGCGGAAACGCTGCGTGCACCGGCACCGATCGCTTGCAAAATCTGACTATTGCGCATGTTGCGGTGCGTCATAAGCGCTTGGGCATAAGTTGTGCCATCATCAATCGGGCCGCCATGGGCAGGCACATAGAGCCGGTAGGGCAGGGCGATGACTTTCGCCAAGGATTGAAGATAATCTGCCATCGACCCATCGGGTGACGCCACAAGCGTTGAGTTCCAGCCCATCACGTGATCGCCGCTGAGCAGCACATTGGCTAAGCCGAACGCCAGATGGTTGGCGCAATGGCCTGGGGTGGCATGGACTTTCAGGGTCAGATCGCCAGCTTGGATGATTTCTCCGTCGCGCAAGACACGATCCGGCTCGAGGGTCCAATCCGCCGATCTTCGCAACGGGTTGCGCTCGAACCGCCGGAGCGGGCGTGAGAGCCGATGCGCCCCCCCGAACCAGAGCGGTGCATGGAGCTTCGATGCCAGCCGGAGGGCCAGCGCGCTGTGGTCGCGATGGGTGTGAGTGAGCAAAACAGCATCAATGGGACGGCCATCAATGGCGCGGAGGAGAGCGCCATAGTGGCGCTCGTCATCGGGACCTGGGTCGATGATCGCCAGCCGCTCATGGCCGAGCAGGAAACTATTGGTGCCGGTGAAAGTATAGGCGCTGGCGTTAGGCGCTGTTACACGCGCAAGGCCCTCGGCGACCACAACCCGCTGGCCGGTTTGCGGATCAAATTGCTTGTCGAAGACCAGGGGAGCAGCCATTGCACTCATTATGACGGCAGACTAAGAAAGTGACGACGCAGGCTGTAGCGTGTCCCGCGCGGGGATGCCGGTTTGCACCAAGTTCGAAAGGTATGAAATGGCGCTGACTTTGACCACGCCCAATACGCTCCTTGGCCTTTACCAGCCCAAGGGCGATGTCGCCAAGCTGGCATCCAGTTTTGCAACAATCGTGCTTGGCACGCTGCTCATCACCCTTTGCGCCAAGATCAACGTGCCGGTATGGCCCGTACCTGTCACGTTGCAGGGCTTTGCCGTCGCAGCACTTGCCGCAGCCTTTGGCATGCGCATCGGCGTGGCAACAGTCGCACTTTATCTGTTTGAAGGCGCGCTTGGCCTGCCAGTCTTTGCAACCGGTGGCGGCTTGCCTTATCTTGTTGGTCCAACCGGCGGTTTCCTAATCGGCTTCCTTTTCATGGCTGCCATCATCGGCTACGCCGCCGACAAAGGCGCCTCGCGCAAGCCTTTGAAGCTATTCGGCGCCATGCTAATTGGCGACGCCGTCCTGTTCGCCCTCGGTTTTGCTTGGCTGCTGCTGATGGCTGGCCAGGCCCAATGGATCGACCAGACCAACGTCATCACCTCAGCCTTTACCAAGGCCGTCCAGCCATTCGTAGTTTGGGATATCCTAAAGATGGCACTGGCTGCTCTGACTGTGAGCGGGGTATGGGGCCTGCTGAAGCGCTAAGTGCTTCTGCTTACCGCGGAGCACGTGTGGCGACTACTAAAATGCTTGGCGGAACTGACTTTGAGATATCACGACCTAAAGTTGTCTGCTTGGTCAAGACCCGACCCGCTAGCTTCAATCCCGTTCTTAGAAACAAGCCGCGACCAAAAACCGGGCCCATAAGGGCCCGGTTTTTGATGGTCGGAGTAGAGTGATTCGAACACTCGACCCCCTGCTCCCGAAGCAGGTGCGCTACCAGGCTGCGCTATACTCCGTCAAATTACATGGTCGGCGCGCTCAACGTTAGCAACCGGCCAACAGAAAACGTCCGGCTTGCCGCCATTGGTTGGCCTTATAACTGCGCCAGTTGCACTGTTCAAGCCAACCTAAAAGCCTTTTCCACCGCCCGCACCCATATGTTGCGAAGCAAAAGCAAACCGTGTACGAACCCCGCCAAGTTGGGGTGTCGCCAAGTGGTAAGGCACCGGTTTTTGGTACCGGCATTCCTAGGTTCGAATCCTAGCACCCCAGCCAGCTTTCCCGTAAGCCTTTGTATAGGAGCCCGTTTTCTTTCCTGAAAAGGGCGCGGTGTTTGCAGCTGTATTCTATGGGTGTGTTACATGCTTGAGGAGCATGTCGCGTGCCGTCCATTCCATTCTGTTTTCGTCGCAACGCTGCCGATTACTGGCGCCGTTGGTCGCCCGGTTCCTGCGGGTAGAGCTGCCGCATGTGGACGGTTGTGCAGCGAAAATCCGGCTGGGCAGGAATGGACCAGTACCAGTCAGCTTGGCTCACTGGCGTGACTGGATCGGAAGCAATCGTTTCCTGGACAGAAACCTCGCCGAGTTCAGGATGCGTGAACATGCCCACCAGATTCCGGTCGGTTGGCGGTAGGCTCAACAGGTAAGCACTTGGAACAAAAACGTCGAAGGCTAGGAGGCCGCCAGGAGCAAAGTGGCGTCGAATGGCCGCGAACGCCTGACCAAAATCTTCTGCTGTGTGCAAGTGCAGGAGGGAGTTGGCAGCGATGACAACGCCATCGAACAGCGTACCGAGTTCGAAGTCCCGCATGTCCATTTTGGCGTATTGAATACCAACCGAATTCGCTGCAGTACGTGTTCTGGCCGTTTCGAGCATTATCTCCGACAGATCAACGCCCGTAACCTGCGCCGCTCTTGGCTAAAGGTATGGTGAGCCGACCGGAACCGCAGGCTAACTCAAGAACCTTCCGACCGTGTCCTCCGACAGTATCAACGTAAAAGCGCTCCATCGCCTCATCCCGAGGGGAGACGAGATCGTAGAGTTCGGCATCATCATATAGACCGGGCACTGTTCTTACCCCTGCGGAGCGTCAGATTAACAGCAAAAAAGTCAGTGCGGTTGATGCGTTTCGCTACACTACCGCTAAGGAAAACCGCCGATCTCCACTGCCTAGGAAAGAAAGCGCCTGCCGACTCCATGGGTGCCCTCACATAGATATCGTGAGCTTGACCGGTTGCATAACCGCGGGCGATTGTGCCGCTGCAATGCCATGCTGCACTTCATCGAGCCCCAACTCTTCGACGGCCTGCCAAACGTCGTCCGGGGTTCCCCATTCTCCCACATGCGCCTTGAGCCGAAGGCCTTTTGCGAAGGCGGCTTTATAGATGGGCTTGAACACACCGATTGGCTGCTCAAGTTCGTCTGCGTAGAGGTCAATACTTTGATAAGAGCCTGTCTCCAGCAACGGCTCAGTCCAACTTATGAGGGCATCGACCGGGCAATGCTGAGATAGTCCTAATTGGGCGATCCATTCGATTTCAGGAGCCACCCGCTCGTGTATTTCCTGCATGGCCTGAGTTAGTGCCAGGGCATCCCCATTCCAAAGGGTTAGTGCCCAAACATCTTCCCCGGCTTCAAGGCGCGTCACGCCGTCATCTTTGGCCTGCACGAATGTTGCTTCGAGTGCCAGCATTCGTCCGGCGGCGCCAGGAAAGGCCTCGCCGATCCGGTTGGCACTTACCCATTCGTGCATCTCGTCCATGGAGGCCAAAACGCGATCGAGGGGAACAACGTCGATGCCGTCCTCCCACGGACAAAGCTGCGGCTTCCACCGAGGGTTGCATGCGTATGAAGTTCGCTTTTGGAACACGCAATGAGAGCTTCGCGGTCGTGATTGGCGAGTGCGGCTTCAAATGTCATGGTTGTCCCCGCTTATGCTGGGCGGGAAGCCACGTCCCTTCACCACAAAGTCGGCACGCTCCATTGGCCGGCTTGCCAGATAAAGCTCCACACTCGGTAAGAAGAGGTCTCGCCACTCATCAGCCCAACTGCCCATCCCCTTTGCCAAGCTTGCTTGCAACACACTTTCAGCATCGCTCTGGACCCACAACCGTATGTCATAGAGTGGAGCCAGCTGGGGATGCAGGGTTGACACGCCTTGGACGACAACTGGTCCATTGAAAACGATGCGCCGAGCTGCGCGGCACGGCTGTCCAGTGTGCCAGTCATAGGGGAAGTTAGAACACTCACCCTGAAGAATGAGAGCCTGCACATTCCCCAAGAACTCGCTGTAGCGCATGTAAGGGAATGGGAAGCCAGGGCTTGCCACTCCACGCCATTCTGCTTCTGACTGGACGAAGTCGTCGAGCGAAATGACCTCGGCACCAAAAGCTTTCACCATAAGATCCGCCAGAGTGCTTTTGCCGCTTACAGGCAAGCCATCGATCGCGATGAGGCGAGCACCAGAGGCTTTTGCGACCGCCTCCTTAGGAATTAAGACATCACCTTGGTTCATCTACAGTGCCGCCTTGGGACGTGAGACGCATCGCGTGTGAGATGATCATTTGCGCGGCCTCGGCAGCCGGGAGGTCGGTGGTGTCATCAGCGCGTTCTCCCTGGATCCAGCCAGGCTGGCCGAGCGTGTTCTCAAGCCGGTCCTGATCGTTCGAGGAGAAGCTGATCTCCAGGCAGGTATGTCGGACGCAGAGGCTTTAGAGGCAGCTGCACCATCTGCTGATCTGGTCCGGCTTCCAAACACCAACCATGTTCTCAAAGCCGTTCCCCCTAATGATGCAGCAGCCAACATCGCCGCCTATGCCGATCCAAGCCTGCCGCTTGCGCCAGGGGTGGTGGAGGCAATCGCCCACTTCATAAAGGCCCACAAAGACTTGAATTGAGCGGGCTCGGAGCGGATAGCGGGAAGTCAGCGGTGCTGCTCGAAACGGAACCATTCTCTTCCCTCCCTCATTGCGGAGGTGGGGCAGGACACGGTTGTTGACCGATATCCGATCGGCTCAAAGCAATCATCTCAGTCTACTCGACCGCTGCTCCGTGACTAATGTAACAGCCCGCTTCTCGACTCATCATGTTCACGCTACGTTCTTCTTTGGAGGACGTTGATCATGAAAGATGTCGTTGCACTGGTGACCGGTGGCAGTCGGGGTATCGGGCGTGGAATTGCCCTGGCGCTTCTGGCTGAGGGTGCGACGGTGCACGTCACTGGCCGAACAATGACGGAGGAAGAGGCAAAGGTTCATCCACAAGGTTCTGGCTCGTTGGAAGGGCTGCAGGTTGAAGCAAAGGCGTTGCCGGGCCGCTTGACAGTGTATCGGTGCGATCACGGCATTGATGCACAAACCGAGGCTGTTGTTGAGCAAATTGGTCGCAACGGCAGGCTCGACATCGTCGTGAACAATGCCTGGCCGGGTTACGAGCATATGGTGGAGGGAGAGGAGTTTACTTGGGTTCGGCCATTTTGGCAGCAGCCGACATGGCGCTGGAGTGCCATGATCGATGTTGGACTGCGCGCGGCCTTTGTTGCCTCCAGAGCAGCAGCTCCACTTATGGTTAGGAACAAGAGCGGGCTGATCGTGAATATCTCGTTTTGGGCCGCTGAGTTATTCAATGGGAATGCCATCTATGGCGTCGCCAAGGCTGCGGCAAACAAGATGGCTTCAGACTTCGCCCATGATCTAAGGCCACACAACGTTGCGGCCTTGGCGCTCTATCCTGGACTGGTACGAACCGAGGCCGTCATGCGTGCTGCCGAGTTCTTTGACCTGTCCAACTCGGAGTCACCGCAGTTCATCGGACGCGTCATTGCGGGCTTGTGGAAAGATCCAAACATGATGGCGAAATCCGGTAAGGTGCACGTGGCAGCTCAACTCGCGCAAGAGTATGGGCTGTCTGACATTGATGGTTTTCAGCCTCGGCCACTCACAGCATCGGACATTGTCTAGGTCGGAGTAGTGTCTGCATCAGCCTGGCGCTTGATAGAAGCAGCAGGGCCGCTTGCCACCCCAAAGGCATCGGTCAGCACCCGAACCTATTTCTGCCGTTCATCGTTGTTGACACCATCCCGAAAGCAGCCGGCTATCGGCGAAGCGTTCGATCACAGTTGTGACGCGGCTCTGCACCGTTGTTTTACGGTCGGTGCAAACCGCGGCGCGCAATGGCCGAGCTACGGCGGACGCACCGTGGTCCAGGCGGTGCAATCGCCCCCCAAGGCGCCGTGCCTGAGCAGCAGTGCGTACCGACAAATGCGTTCAATTCGACATCAATCACTATATTTTCCTGATCACTCCCTTAACGCGTCGATTTCCGCCTGGTCGAGCAGGGCAGGACCGGCCCCTATTGCCTCCAGATAGATCTCGAGTGCCGCCAGACCTGAAGCCGGGCGATAGGCTGCATCGCTTTGTACCGCCACGGCAAACCGGGTTTGCCAATCGCCATTGAGCCGACAGGCGATGGCGACATAGGCCGAACTACCACTCGTTTCAAACTCTCGACACAACTGGCCCTCGCCATCGGTGAATGTGGAGACCGGCACCATGGTGATACCATTGCCCAATGCTGCGCTGGTCCCGGCAGGCACGGTAGCGAGGGCGGCCGCTAACTGCGGGCCCGATAGCCCGACCGATGGAGCTGACCGGTCAAACTGCCCGAACAGGACAAGCACCGGCACGGCAAGTGCGACCATGGTTAGCGCGCCGACTGCGAGGCCCGCGGGCGTCAGGTCGAGCGCTTGCCATGCCCGCCGCCACCATGGCGCGCGGTCGCGGCGGGCAATGGCTGAGCGCACATTGGCCTGCAGCTCCAAAGGCACCGATTGCAGCAGTTCAGCATAACCGCGCCGCGCCAGGTCCGCGCCTTCCGCCAAGGCGTGCACCCGCTCGGCCAGCATCGGATTGGTTTCGATAGCATTGGCCACAGCGCTGAACTGCGGCTCCTCGAGCACCCCGTCGGCGAATTCCATCAATGTTTCGTCGCTGAACTGGCCCACTTCGTTGTCCTTCACAGCAACCGCCCTCCATCTACGCCCACCGTCTCGGCGAGCTTACGCCGGGCCCGCGCCAGCCGGCTCATTACCGTACCGATCGGCAGGTCCAATACGGCAGCCGCCTCGCGATAACTCAGCTCCTCGACGCACACCAGCAACAGCAATTCGCGTTGTTCTTCGGGCAGGCTGCCAATCGCCTCAAGGGTCCGGGCTAGCATCAGGCGCTGCTCGGGAATGGAAGTGCCATCAAAGGCTCCCAGATCGCCGCGCTCATAGATATCGATCTCTTCGCCGCGCGTGCGCTGTCGCCGCAGCCGGTCGATCCAAGCATTGCGCAAAATACGAAACATCCAGGCTTCGAACGGCACGTCGTTGGCCCGCCCAGCGCTGGCCAGCGCTTTTTCGCACGCTACCTGCACCAATTCGTCGGCAATATCGGCGACACGGCACAGGGCCAGCGCATAGCGGCGCAGGCGCGGCAGCATCCGTATCAACCCTGGTCCGATCGTAGTCATACGCTCTCATACGGCCCGAGGGCTCATCTATTCCCGGGCGCCGGCAGTTTTGTTCGGCAAATCGCTGAATAAAACGCCGGTTCGCCCGTATACATGTCGCTACAACCCATCAAAGCCAAGGACGATTGATGCCCACGACCTTCTCCAGCGTACGCGCGCTGCTTGTTGTCCTCGGCCTGCTGACCTTGCCAGCGCTGGTATTAACGCCTGTGTTCAGCCTGCCGACCCTTGCGCAGGACGACGATGGGGGCGATGATGATGATGATGACGACGGTGATAACGACAGTGGTTCTTCGAGCAACGACACCGATCGGGATGACGAGGACGACATTATCGTCAGTCCCTCCAACCCGATAGCACGCCCCCGCGCTCAGCCGCGCCTGCAGCCCGTGGCGCCGCCAGTTGTGCTGCTTGAGCAGGCGCCCAATCAAATCGTTGTGCAAACCCTAGGCACTGAGGCCAAGGCCCAATTGCTCGACCAAGGCTTTGCCGTGCTGTCGGAAGGCATTGATCGCGTGTTGCTGGAAGTCCCACCCGGCCTGGAAATCGCCGCGGCGCTTGAACAAGTAGCTCGTGCTGCGCCGACGGCCCTCGTTGCGCCCAACAGCTATTATCGCAGCCAGGCAGTACCCGAGGACTGCATAGGCGCGGTCTGCCAATCCTGGGAAGCCGTCGGCTGGCCGCCGGTCACGGTCGATCCGCTCTGTCGTTTCGAGCCCCTGATCGGGGTCATTGACACAGGGCTCAACCTCGAACACGACATGCTTGGCGGCGCCAAGATACGGCTCGAACGCATCGGCAGCGCCGGCACTGCGCCATCCGAGGAAAAGCACGGCACGGCAATCGTCGCGCTTTTCGTCGGTGATGCCGATAGCCAGGTGCCCGGTCTGGTGCCGGCAGCGGACTTGCTGGTGATCGACCCGTACGGACGAGCCGGCACCGACGAGCGCAGCGATGTGTTTAGCCTGGTAGAGGCGCTCGATCGTCTGGGCGCACAAAATGTGACAATCGCGAGCCTCAGCCTCGCCGGTCCCGACAACCCCTTGTTGGCTGACGCCGTTACGCGCCTCCAGGCCCAGGGCATTCCCCTGGTTGCTGCGGTCGGCAATGCCGGACCGCGCTCTCAGCCGCTCTATCCCGCCGCCTATCCGGGCGTCGTCGCCGTCACGGCGGTCGACGGTGCGGCCCAAATTTATCGGCGTGCCGTTCAGGGCGATCACGTCAGCTTTGCCGGTCCTGGGGTGGCCATTCCCACCGCCGCATCGATCCGTGGCGTCCGCCCGCAAACCGGCACATCGTTTGCCGTCCCCTTCGTCACCACGGCTCTCGCCGCGGCTATGGCCGATGGCACGTCGGCCGAGGACGCCATCGCCGCTCTTGCAAGCGGCAGCCGGGAGCTGGGCGAAGCGGGCAAGGACCCGGTGTTTGGATGGGGTCTGGTGCAGATCCCGTCCCCGTGCTGAGCCTTAGCGAACAGCACGGGCGAACTTGCGATACCAGCCGGTGCTGGCAGTGGTGCTACGCGACACTTTTTTCCGCTCGGCTGCTTCGAGCGAACTTTCGCTGCCGATCTCGGCCTCGATCATCGTGCTGGCCCGCTGGAACGGAATGACCTGAACCAGCGGCGTGCCCTTTTCTATTTCGTGCAGCCCGTCGTTGCCGCGGGCAAAGAAGGGAAAATGGATCGGGGCGATATAGCTGTCCGTATCGACGATCCCAGCCACAGGCTCAAAGACCGGGTTGGCGCGGTTAAGAAGCGGCACGAAGAGACAGCTCCAGCCGATCGGTGTGCGGATCGACCAGTAATTGTGAAACTTGCAAGGCGGACTGTCCGACCTTGGGTGGCCCGCCACCTGATGGGTGCCGTGGTTGCTGACCATGGTCTTGTCGAAGTCCCAGCCGGCGGTCACCGTGCGGCGACCGTCGCTGATTTCGAGCCGGACACTGGCGGCCAGCGGCAGGATGAAGCCCGTGGTCATGGCATCGAGAAACGGCATGCAGCGCTTGACCGTGAGGCCCGTGTCATTGGTGCCAAGTTTTTGCGTGTCGACCGCCGGTAGCCGCCGAAACCAGTCTGGCAGATGGGTTTTGCTGGCGACCGGCGCTGCAATGACGCCCTCGTCTTCGGGGGCGCAGAGAAAGCGGATCCTTGGGCTGGGCTTGGCAAACATTGAGCGCTCCGATCTGGCGTTTCGTCAGTTGACGTCTCGCTGCAAGACTTATTCCCTTGCTTAAGAATTTTTTGGGAGGGAATAAACCTTTGCGCCAGCCGTCTGGCTTGATGGGCAGCAACGCCCGTACAAAAAAAGGATCAGTCCTATGGGTAGGACCATAACCATGACGACCCTAGCCGTCGCCGCCATCGTGGCGGGTACCGGCTCGGCCAGCGCGTATCAGGCCGTCGACGCCGCGCCGCTACCGATCGTCAGCCAGCACCAGCTGGTGGCCGACAGCGCCGTGCGCTATATCGACGGACGCTGGCACGACTGGCGCAACGGCCGCTGGGTCAGCCGCAATGACGGGTCGGACTCGAACTCGAATTCGAACTCCAACAGTTCATCGAATTCCAATTCGAACAGTTCGTCCAATTCGAGCAGCAATAGTTCGTCGAACTCCAGCAACAATAGCTCCTCGAACTCCAATTCGAACAGCTCGTCCAATTCGAACTCGAACGGTTCCTCTAATTCCAGCTCGAACAGTTCGTCGAACTCGAGCTCCAATTCGTCCGACGACGATGATGGCGACGACTGATCTCGCCCAAAGCTTCCGGTGGCGGGCATAGCGCGCCACCGGAAGCCGCTGATCAAGTCGTCAGGTGGTTTCCGCAGTGCCCGCTATCCGTTCGTATTATGTTGGAGCGGGCTGATCCGTTTCCTCCACCCTTCCAAGAGAGCCGAATGTCCTACGGCCCTTCAGGAGTCAGTCGAAGAAGCTGAGGTCACCATCGGTCAGGTGCTTCCTGGCTTCTTTAACGTTGAAGTTGATACCAAGACCTGGCCGATCTGGTACGTCGATCAGGCCGCTCTTTACAGGCATGCCGTCAAAACCTTCGGTGATGTCATACCAGAACGGCTCGAATCGCGCCGGGTATTCGAATGCGATCAAATTATCTGGCATGGTCGCGCAAACTTGGATCAGTGCCGCAAGCCCGAAAATACCGTTGGCGGTGCCGTGCGGGGCCATTGCGATGCCGTGTAGATCGGCATGCTCAGCAATCCATTTGATCTCAGCAAGTCCACCAACGTCGCACGGATCGGGTCCGATCACGTTAACAGCGTGGCTCTCGATCAGATGTTTATAGTTTTGGCGCAGGTAGATCTGCTCGCCGGTATGGATCGGCGTCGTGGTGTGCCGGGTGATATCAGCATATAGATCATGGTTCACATAAGGCACGTAGTCGCCCGTGATCATATCCTCGAGCCACATCAAGTGCAGATGCTCAACTGCCTTAGCGAGACGCAATGCATCGATAGGCATAAAGCCAGGTCCGGCGTCCACTGCAGTGTTGTAGCCTGAGCCCAGGCCTTCTTTTGCTGCGGTAATGCACGCGACAAGATGATCAAACCCCTCCTTTGTCATTGTGCCCTTATGCGGGTAAGGAAAGGGCGCGTCGGTCTGGACTTCCCCATAATAATAATCGGGGAATTCGCGTACCATGGAGGAATGATAAGCGCTCGGCAGCTTGAACAACGTGAATTGCCCCTGCAGTGACTTTCCATACTCGGCCCACCTCTTGTAGCCAGCCGGTGTGTGCTCCGCTCCGCCGGGAACCTCGGCTTGGTAGAGCGTACGATAGGTACGAACCTTGTCGCGCACCTTTCCGCCTAACAGGCGATAGGCTGGTGCGTTGAGCGCTTTGCCGGCGATATCCCACAGCGCATGCTCAATTGCGCTAACTGCCGACCCAAACGGCTTAAAACCGCCGCGGACCCGAATGCGCCTCATCACGCGTTCTACGTCGCGCGGATCTTGCCCTACAATTGCATGCTTTAGGTCAAGCACCTGAGGCTTTACATAAGGCTTAGGGGCCTCGATCTGACCCCAACCACTGATCCCTTGGTCAGTCGTGATCCGGATAACGGGGCTGCTGGCAATGATCGCACATTTCAGGTCCGTGATCTTCATGGCGGGAATCCTCTTATCAGTCCGCACTCGATGGCTCAACAAAGTTGACGGTTACTCCGAGTGCAACAACGTTGCCCCGCGACAAGGGAGGCAACTCCGAACGTTCGAAATCAGTCGAAGGCAATCAGGCCGCTTTCACGCAGCATTGCTGATTGCTGTCTCCAAATCTGCATGCACCTTGTTTCGACCGGTGGTTTTGGCCAGGTAGAGCGCTTGGTCTGCCCGCTCGATAACGTCGGCAATGTCGCGGTCCGTGTGTCGAGCTCTTGCCACCCCCACGGACGCAGTGACATGGACAGTACGATCGTTGCGCACCTCCACAACATCACGGCAGATTTGCTCCCGAATACGCTCTGCCAACAACATGGCATTGGCTAGATTAGTTTCACGCAGAAGAACAACGAACTCCTCACCCCCGAAACGGGCAACCTTGTCAGTTGTTCGTACAGCGTTTTGTACAGTGGTTCCAACGAACTGAATGACATCGTCTCCAGCGCCGTGACCAAAAGTGTCGTTGATCCTCTTGAAGAAATCGATATCGATAACAAGAACACAGATGTCGCGGTCGTAACGGCGAAAATAGTTCATGGCATCAGTGGCTATGGCCAAAAAAGCGCGACGGTTCAGAAGGTGTGTTAGCGAATCAGTGTCAGCCTGTAGCTGTAGGGTGCTGATGTGTTCGCCCATGAGCCGTGTGCGTTCATCGAACCGCTCTTGCATTGTCGAACTGACCCGTTCAGCCTCTTGCCTTGCAAACTCCGCAGTGCCTGCGCGATGCAATAGCGAACGTACTGCCGAGGACAGGTGTCGCACGTCGCTGGAGCCGCCCCTGCGACTGATCGTGGTAGCCGTGGGGTCTCGGCCCAGTTTGTCGACCTGCTCGGTGAGCTGAGCTAGGGGGAGGGTCAGGCGTGCTGCGAGTAGGTAAGCGCCGGCTGTCCCTACTGCTGCGAGCATTAATCCGATGCCAACAATTGTTAGGGCAATCTGGTGAGCTTCTGCCATCGCCAGGGCCAGAGGCCGCCGCACGACAACAATCCATCCCAGATCACGGAGGATGCCGGTACTTGCGCTCACAACGGCTGTCAGCGTTTGCTCGCCTTGCGCGTCAACAAACACGGGCTGCTCTCCAGAGCGCGCTTTTGCCACTATGGCGTCGGGTAAAGGCATGCTCCCATATTCAGGTCCAAGCAGCATGTGCCCATCAGCACGCAGGATCCAGATTGAGTTCTGGCGGGATGAAGCGGAAAGTGACAGCATATAGTCGCGGATTCGAGCGGACCAGTCCCAATTCAGATGGGCAACAAGCACGCCTTCCGTCGCGCCACTTGGCCCTTTGACAGGCACTGCGATATCAACAAACCGGTGTGGCTCGCCAGTGGTGGTTGGTTCTAGAATTGCAGCGAGGGAAGTTGCATCCCGCACGTCCTGAACAGTTGGCTTTATCAAGCCTGCCTCAAACCAAGGGCGATCGCCAACTGGAATACCTTCCAACATGTCCTTACTCGCGGCAACAACATTGCCGCTGGTGCTGACAAATCCGAGCCACACATAATCCGGTACCGAAGACTGAAGATGGTTCAACGCTGCGCGGATACTGGCGGGATCGGCATCCCAGCTTGCTCCTAAAGCCTTAAAGGATGCCAGATCCCGAACATCGCGGAAGCGCTCGTCCATGTATGTTTCGAGCCGACCTGCCATGCTGTTGGCGGTGCCAAGGATTGATGTTTCCACCCGCGCGGCTGCTTGCCGACGTGCAATCTCTGCTGCTACCGCTGCACATGACAGAACAAGAACGATGCACAAAAGAGCAGTTATGGCTGCAACTTGCTGTTGCAGACTTAACCGGTCACGCCAGCGCTCTAAAACTGCACCGATTTTCATTCGGCTCTCCTGTGCAAACTTCAAGCACAGGAGCATCAACAGCCTTGGTAAAGCCTTACTTGAAGATGCCAAATGGTAGGTGTGGTGAACGATGCACTAAACAACGCGAGAAAATTCCCGCTTGCGGATAATGGTTCTGCCGACAAACCGCTTCTGAGCATCGAAGGACCGGTGCCGCATTCAAACCCCTTAGGCGTTTAGTCAGGTCTGCTTTCCACGTTTCTCATCGAAGAGCAGACTGTTTGGTTCTCACCGTCAAGGCGAGGTGAAGGCCAGGTAAGGATCGGCACCATCCACGCCGTTTTAAAGGATTGCAACCGCCGCTTGGTCCCAGCGTAGAGAGGGTGCCTCGGCGGCAACATTGGTCCAGCGGCCTGGTTGATACCTTCTAGGTCGGCAATCTCGTAGGAAACCGAAGGATCAGCTGAGTGCCTGGAGGCCCCTGCCACTCCACCGTTCCACCAAGCTGCTGAGCAAGCGCTCGGATCAGCTTTGTTCCGGTCCCTGAACTCTCGCTAGGTGGCGGTCGGCCGACACCATCATCGATGACTTTGAGGATGAAATCACTGCCTTGTCGCTTGAAGTCGACAAAGACTGTTCCAGGTCGATCGGACGGAAATGCGTACTTGAGCGCATTGGTAAGCGCCTCGTTGATGACAAGGCCAACCGAAACAGCTCTGCCTATTTCTATTTCTTCGTTTGCTGCGTCCACCCTGAGCGCCACCGGACGAAGATCGATCAGGCTAGGCTCAAGGTCTGCACACAAGCCTCGAATGAACTCCCGTGCACTTACAACAGCTTCTCCGCCCGGCTTGAGCTCCAGCCGGTCATAAACACGCGAGAGGACGGATAAGCGCGTAATGGTGTTGTTGATCGCCTCACGGGCAGCATCGTCTGGCATGCGGCGGCGGCTGAGCGACAAGGTCGCCATGACGGATTGAAGATGGTTCTTTACGCGGTGATTAATGTCGTAAAGCAGCAGATCTTTCTGCTGCACCGCTGTGCGGACCTCGTCATCCGCCCGCTTGCGCTCATCGATATTGCGGGAAATGCCTATGATCCCGGCTATGGCGCCATCCGGTCCATACCATGGCGCTTTGGTGGACAAGAACCACCGATTGCCATCTCCGGCGACCTGGACGAGTTCCTCCACCATTATTGGAGAGCGCGTTTCCATAATCATGCGGTCAACGCTTTCGATCCTTTCTGCTTGCGCTTGTGGCAAGAAATCACGATCCCGCCGCCCGAGAAGGGTTTGCTTGGGGACACCGATAATACCTGCCGTGACGGCATTGACTCGGACGTAGCAGCCATCCTTGTCCTTCACAAAGATCGGATCCGGTGTGCCCTCGATCACCGTTTCGAGCAGGTTGAGATTGGTCGCGAGCTGATCCTGGCTTTCACCCAATTCGTCCACCGCAAGACGTAGCGCTTCAATGATGGCTGCGGTCAGCAGCCCAACCCCGGTAAAAATGATGACGGACAGAACCGAGCCAAGATCGGCTAGAACGAAGCTTTCGCTGGGTTGAACAAAGAAGTAGAGCGCCAAGGCGGCGGATAGAAACGTCGCAAGAAAGCCCGAGCCGCGGTCGAATACAAAGGAAGCGAAGACGATGCCGGGCAAGAAAAGAAGGTAGGGATAGGGGTAGGCATCACCCATCGCATAGCGCACGCCAAAGCACACTAGAACGATGATCGCTGTCAGACCGTAGCGGCCCCAAAGAGGAAATCTGCGCAACGGCTTGGCACGTTGCAGAAAGCGGATGAACAAGCCGGTAGAAGTCTCACGCGCCACTGTCGACACGCATCCCTTTGAACTTAGTCGGGCGTTTCTCGCCTCGAATAGGCTGAGTGACTTGCCGCAGAGCGGTTTCTATAGCCCTGTCGGAATATGGCTTCCTAAGAACAACAAAAGACTGTGCGCGAACATCTTCAGGGTTAGCTGTAGCAATCACAACGCCAGTTCCGAACTGCCCAACCAGGTGGTGCGCCAAGCCGAGCCCGGTTCGTCCATCCACAAGGTTTAGATCTACAACAGCCAGATCTGGTGGATTGTTTTCGGCTGCAAGCCGCGCATGATCAGCCCTGGCAAACGGACCGATAACACTGTAGCCCAGCTCAAGGAGAAGCTGCTCTAGATTGAGAGCGATTAAGCTTTCGTCCTCAACCACAAGAACGCGCACCGGCACTCCATCTCCGCTCACGGCAGTCTCCTATCTTGGGTAATTAACCACCTAAATTCGGATAAGTTGTAACTAGCTTCCATCCATGTCCTGCTGCGCAGTGACAGGAAGCCTCCAGCGCCAGATCGGGTTCCTGCAAGCCACAAAATTGTACAAAACTGATGTGACCTGCCCAGAGAGTAGTGCGCTCATGGGAAGAGGTCTGCTCACCGTTGTTTGCTCTTTGAACAGACAGGCAGCTTTCCACCCCGTTTGTACCGTTAGGGACAGCAACATTGAAGGGCAGGGTAGGGGCCGGCAGCAGTCTGTCCGCTTTTATATGAAGGCGGTCGAAAGCAGACACTGGCCACCTCAGTGCCTGGTGATCAGTTTGGGGCTGCCCCCGGACCGACAGCTTAGCAGTCGTCTATCCAGAGCGGGCGTTCGGCACCTAATTGGGTCGGTGGCTGAGCCCGGTCCGTAGCCGTTGGTCAGCTTAAAGGATTTTTCGTCAGTTAGCTGCCGTTGAACAGAGGTCTTTCTCTAGGCTGCACTTCCTACCAGCGCTTTTGCCAATCATCACCAGGCCAAAGGGCTGTGATGCAAAACGCAAAAATTTCTAGCGCAAAATTCAAGCAGCATGCTGCCGAAGCTTGCTGATGAAATCCTTCATAATTGGATTGCGATGCACGTGTGAAACATACCGCATGGCGTGTCGACCCCGATCGACGCTCCAAGTCATTTGATCAGTCAATATTGGCGTTGGTACCAGCACGCTAGGTGCCCAGTCGGGGTTCAGCAGCCAGCCAACGGGTGCCATGTCCCAGATTTCCTTAGCCCAGCCTTCGTGGTCTTCACTGTACTCCTTGAAGCGCATGGCAAGGAACTGACCGATAGATCCATGCGGTTCTACATACCGCTCGATCTCGGGAACTGTGGAATGCAGGTGTGAGACGACCCCCATGCACGGAACCAGGACGAGCGGTACACCACTATCCAGAAGCACCTGCGCCCCGCCCACATCCTGCATCAGATTGAACTCGATACTGTCCGGCCATTCCAGTGCATGCCCCCCAAGCCAGACAACAACGACCCGATCAATAATCTCAGGCGCCTTCAACAGAGCGGAAGCAACATTGCTGATCGCACCAATTGCAACCACATAGAGCGGGTTGTCCGGGCTTCCGGCCTTGGCGCGCGTAATCAGATCGTCGACTGCCGGGGCATCTAAAGCGACCTTGTTTGGACCCACATACTCCTGCACCCCACGGTAGACGAAACCTTCTGCCGATCTGCCAAGACGATCTAGGAGCTGCAAGATCTCCTGAAAGCTGAGTTCCATGCCATGACCCGGCCCGTCCGAGCGGCTGTTGTGGAATGGCGCAGCATAGATCGCTTCCACGTTGAGCCGTTCTGGCGAGAGCAACATCTGCACCAATGCGAACTGGTCATCAATCTCGTTGTAGGTATCGGTATCGAGCACAACCCTCACCTTACCGGTGGGTGGGGCAAGCATACGAAGCCGATCCGCTTCGCTGATGATGAAATCCGGACGGGTTTGCTTTGGCTGGAACATCGTTTCTCCTGAAGTTCGGCTAATAGCGCCGGACTATTCCTTGCTTCCAGTGGAAGCGACTGAAGCCGTGAAGAATTGCTGGAACCCGACAAGGACGATCATGGGGATGAGCGAGACGAAAAGTGCCCCGGCGAAGATCAGAGCGAAGCTTACGTCATAGGCAGTCGAGAACTCAGCGATAGCGACGGCGGCAACCTTGAAGTCGTTCGCAGGCGCAATGAGTAAGGGCCAGAGATAAGCCTGCCATTGTGCAATGAACAGGATGATTGATGCGCTGATCAAAGCCGGCACCGACAACGGGAGGTAAACCCGCCAGAACATTCCCAGCCAGCTCATGCCGTCGACCAGAGCGGCCTCTCGCAGTTCCTTCGGAACGCCCAAGAAAAACTGCCGAAGAAGGAAGACGGCTAAGCCGTTGCCTATGCCCGGCAGGATCAAGCCAGCATAGGTGTTCTGCAACTGGAAGCCGCGCATGATGTAGTAGAGCGGCACGGCGATGGCATCGAAGGGGATGAGAAAGCTGATGATCATCAGCGAGAAGATGGCGTTGCGGCCACGAAATTCCATGACTGACAACGCAAAGGCAGCAAGGGCACAGACAGCTAGACCACCCGCAACGGTCAATGCGGCTACAATGATGGAGTTGAAGATCGACCGGGCGAATGGGCTGGCCCAAACGCCCACAATGTTGGCAAACGTGGGCTCGGTGGGGATCCACGTCCAGATGGAAATTGGCGAAAGATTGCGGAAGATATCTGCTTCTGTGCGAAAGGCGCTTGAGCACACCCAATAGATCGGGATCGCGAATACGATGCCGATCGCCGCGATCGCGACCATGCGCGGAATTGAAGATTGGGTGATGCTCACTTGCTTTCACCATCCTTCATCAATTGGAACTGCACGCTGACTATGACGAGAACCAAAAGAACCAAGACGACTGTTGCTGCTGTAGCGCTGCCCCGATCGCCTATGCCAAAGGCGGTGGTGTAGATCTGGTTCATGATCAGATCGGTCGATCCTTGCGGCCCCCCTTCGGTGAGAATCTGCACCGGCGCAAACACCAGGAAGTTGGCGACCGTGTTAGCCACGAGAACAAAGGTGAGGGGACGACGCAGTTGCGGCAGCGTGATGTAGCGGAACTGCTGCCAAGTGTTGAGACCATCAATCCGCGCCGCTTCGTAGAGGGACTTGGGGATGTCCTGGAGTCCGGCAATCAGGAAAGTCATCCAGTAACCGACCCCGATCCAGCTGACCAACAAGATCAGCGACGCTAGCGCCTGATCCGGTGAGGTGAAGAAACGCTGCGGACCGATGCCGAAGATGCCCAGCAGGCCATTCATGAGCCCGTCAGGTCGGTAGATGACACCCCACACAACCGCGGAAACGCTGGGTGGAATGGCAACGGGCAACAGGATCACCGTTCGCCAAAAGCCCGTCATCGGCAGCTGATTGTTGAGCAAGATCGCTAAACCAAGAGCCAGGCCAATCTGAAGTGGATTGACGATCAACGAATAGAGCAGAGTTACGCGAACCGAATTTTGAAAGACCGGATCGGTGAAGATGTAGATGTAGTTCTCGAAGCTGTAGCTCGTCGCCCGCGGGGCGAGAAGAGACTCATGAAGGGCAAGGGCAGCTGGCCACAAACGGAGAAGGACAACGCAGAGCACGGCAGGAGCCAAGAATGCTAAAGCTGTCAGCCAGGTTCGAGATCGAGCCACCCTTGCTGCTCCTTACTGAATGCGTGCCAAAGTGCGTTCGAGCTGTTGCTGCGCCTGTTCCAGGACCGGCTGGACTTCGGCGCCATTGCGAATATCGCTGAAGGCACGATTCATCACTTCTTCGAACGCCACATACCCGACGGTACGCGGGCGGCTTACCGAATGGTTGGCGAGTTCATAGGTCATGATCTTGCGGGCGTCGGCGCCGATCTCGGGATAGAGCTGCTCGATCTCCTCTATGTAAGGTCCATAGGCTTCCTGGTTGACAGGTGGGATCGGGTGTCCACGCGAGATGATCCCTGAGCCTTCGGCATTGATCGTGATGTATTCGGCGAACATGCGGGCGCCTTCCGGATCGCCGGCATAAGGGCTGATTCCAACGCCCCATGAGTCCGTCGGAACTGCGGGCGTGCCGCCTTCAAAAGCAGGAACGGGAGCAACCCCAAACTTGATGCCGGCCTCGGTAAAGGGTCTGAACTGCCAGGGCCCGCCAATATAGAAGGCTGCGTCGCCACTCGTGAAGACTGAAGACATCTGGTCGACGGCGATGCCGCGGGGTGAGATGCCTTCCTCGAACAGACTACGGTACCATTCTGCGGTTTGGACCCACTTCTCCGAAGTAAGCTCGGGAGTGAGGTTGCCCTCTCCGGTCAAGCCTGGCCCTGCTCCGGCTGACTCAAAGAATGCCTGCAGCTGGTAGTAGCGGTCGATCTGCTCGGGAACGAAGCCCCACTCGGCGCCACTGGCCTTAGCCTTGCGGGCAAGCTCAGTGACCTCTTCAACTGTGAGCCTTTCGGCTTCTTCTGATGACGGGTATGGGATGCCGGCGGCGTCTAAGAGGTCTTTGTTGTAGAACATCAGCTGGGTCGACGTCCAAAGTGGCAGAGCATAGAGCTTGCCATCCTGGCTCAGGACGTTCCTAGACGTCTCGTTGGTGACTGCTTCCACTTGAGGGCGCATGTCTTCCAGCTCGAGAAGGTAACCGCGCGAAACGTAAGCGGGCACACGCGGCGTATCGACCAGGTACACGTCTATGCCAGGATCTTGGCCACCAATGCGTGCCTCGATCTGCTGGTTCATGTTCTCGAACGGCACCGAAGTGTGCTCCACCGTGAACTCGGGATGTTCAGCCTCGAAGGCCTCAATCACCGCAGCAAAGGTTTCCGGCTCTTCTGCCGTTAGAAAATTGATGACGGTTTGGGCTTGAGCTGCCGAGCTCAACAGCGCAAGCGCCACCGATGCCAGTCCGGCCACTCGCCAGACGGCTCTCATACGAGCAGTCATAGGATCCTCCTCAAGATCGACGCGGCTATTCTGCACACGTATGCAGAAGCTAGCGACCTCTGATTGTGTTTGTCAACGCACAAAAGGCCGCTCAGTGGACACGCGCTCTATGAGCCTGGTTGGCACTACGAGGTGCCGCGCGGGCATGGCTAAATCGCTTATATGCTCGACAAGCAGCTTGACCGCTTGGTCGGCCATCTCCGAAATGTTCTGGTCAACGGATGTAAGGCTATAGAGGGGCCAGCTTGCCTGCTTGGAATTGTCGTACCCGACAATGACCATATCCTCGGGAACGGCTATGCCGAATTCTCGCTCTGCGACCTCAAAGGCGGCCATAGCCATGACGTCGTTTGCACAGAAGATGGCGTCCGGCTTGAACTTGGCCAATAGAACACGAGTGGCTGCAGCGCCGCCCTCATGCGTATAGAACCCTGGCTCAACAGCAAGGGGAACGAGCCCTGCCTCGGCAAGTTTGTTCCGGAAGCCATTTTCCCGATCCTTATTGCTGGACGTATCGGGTTGCCCGGCAATGTAAGCGACTTTCCTGTGTCCTTGGCGCAGGAAGAGTTCAGCAACAGAAGCCCCGCCTCCCAGATTGTCGCCAGCCACCGAACTGATGCTCTCGTGCCGCGAATACCTGTTCACCATGACAACGGGGGTACCGCTCCGTTCGCACTGAACCGCCATGCGGGAGGACAGGGTTGCCGCTGGCAGCAGCACGCCGTCGACCTGGTAAGTTAAGAGCGTCGACACGAGCTCATCCATGTTTTGGGTATCGGACAGAAAGAGCAGAGGCGCCAGACCCCGCCGTTGCAAAAGCTTGGTGAGTTCCTCGAGCATCTCCGAATAGAACGGATTTTCGAGCTGACCCAGCACAATGCCAACTATTCGCGTCTTGCGGCCGCTCAGACTGCGGGCAATCGCATTCGGCCTGTAGCCAAGCACCCTGGCGGCCTCGAGGACCTTCGCCTTGGTTCCCTCAGCGATATAGGCCCCTTCCGTGAAAGCCCGAGACACTGCAGATCGAGATACGCCCGCGAGACGGGCGACGTCCTCAGAACCGACCGACACAGGTCTTTTAGACATATGCGTCCTTGCTCATCCAACCAAACCGCTTGACGCGTATCACAAACACAGCGCAGTCTGCACACGATTGCAGTGTCAGATCGCCTCAGTCAAGGATGGGCGGGTGACTTGGTGCGACTACATGAATGGGTCGCAAGAGGAGATGTGTGAGTGAGCAGTCTGACGCTCAGGAACGTCGCAAAACTTTATGGCGAGACAACAATAATCCAGTCACTTGATCTTGCTGTTGACGACGGGCAATTCGTTGCTCTTGTCGGACCATCAGGATGCGGAAAGTCGACACTGTTGCGCATGATCGCAGGCCTCGAGCCGGTGACAAGCGGTGACGTTCTCATTGGCGCCAAACGCGTCAATGATGACAGTCCCAAAGCTCGGAACATCGCCATGGTGTTCCAAAATTACGCGCTTTACCCGCACATGTCCGTGCGTGAGAACATGGGGCTAAACCTTAAAATATCGGGTATGCCGAAGGGAGAGGTTGAGCAACGGGTGAACGACGCTGCCAAGCTGCTCGACATTGGAGACCTTCTCGACCGCCGCCCATCTCAACTCTCAGGCGGTCAGCGGCAACGCGTAGCAATGGGACGTGCAATCGTCCGGAATCCGGCAGTGTTCTTGTTCGACGAACCGCTCTCCAATCTTGACGCGAAACTGCGCGTCCAGATGCGGGGCGAGATCAAGGCCTTGCACAAGAAGGTGCAAACCACTGCGATCTACGTTACCCATGACCAGATAGAGGCCATGACCCTGGCTGACCGCGTTGTGGTCATGAACAAAGGTCGCATCGAGCAGCAGGGCACGCCCCTCGAGCTCTATCTGCATCCGACTAACCTCTTTGTCGCTGGCTTTATTGGCTCACCAGCCATGAACTTTTTGCCGGGAACATTGGAGAACGGTCCGGATAGCGCCTATGTGCGGCTGACTAACGGCTCTAAAGTGCCGTTAAGTGCCTCACCAAAAGCATCAGTGGGTACATCGGTCATCCTTGGTATAAGACCTGAGCACGTTCAATTAGGAACAGTTTCGGATGATCTTTCAGGCAAAATCGAGTACCTCGAGCCAACCGGGGCACAAACCCAGGTGGCGCTTAGTTTTGCCGATCAGTCGCTTGTGGCAGTGACTGAAGGCATTTTTCAGCACCAACCGGACCAATCCATTTCTGTCCAACTGCCACCTCAATCAATCCACCTGTTCGACGCAAGGAGTGGCGAGGTTCTAAGAGCAAGCTGAATTGCAGTGAAGCACCGGCAGCAACTAGCATGACGCCAGATACAGAGCCTGTACTGCGCGCCGTAATCAGCCGTATTATCCCCACCGACTGGGACCCCGGAGCGCTGGAATTGGGCGCGTCTGGGGGCCTGACAATCTGTTTGTCTGCAATGGCTCGCCTCACCGGACCAACGGCGGGTTCAACCTGTGCTAACCATCATGGCCATGGCGCTCTGGAACGGCACCCAAATCGCTCAAACCTTGTGAATATAAGCCGCTACGGGGCCGTAGGCAGAACGGCGGGTAATAGCTCAGAAGTATGAACAGCGGACTCTGACTTCTTAGATTCTGGTTCGAATTCTGGTTTGAAGGTCCTCGCAAAGTCACCCTTTTAGCTGAAGGTAGTGACGCCGAGCCAGAGGTATGGACAAGCTGTTAGGGCCCGATGTGATATCTATGCAGCCGGCCCGTTGCAGGACAGAGAAGCCTATGACCTTGACCAATCAGGATCTCGTCGAGTTGACAGCATGGCGACGTAAGTTGCACCAACGTCCTGAGCTTTCGAACCAGGAAGAAGCGACAGCATACGAGGTCGCCAGCTTTCTTGAGGAGACCCGTCCGGACAAGATCATCACAGGATTGGGAGGACATGGGGTCGCCGTTGTCTACGAAAGCGGCAGACCCGGCCCAACGGTCATGTTCCGTGCCGAATTGGATGCACTGCCAATTGAGGAACTCTCTGGCGTTCCCCACGCTTCAACAGTTGCTGGTAGATCCCATATGTGCGGCCACGACGGTCATACAGCCATTGTTGCGGCCCTAGGGCGGCAGTTCGGACGCAACCGCCCAGCTAAGGGTCGTGTCATCCTGATGTTTCAGCCGGCTGAGGAAACCGGCGATGGAGCCTCGCAGGTCGTAACCGATCCTCGCTACAGTGAGATCACGCCCGACTTCGCGTTTGCACTGCATAACTGGCCGGGAGTTCCTTTCGGCCAGGTCCGGATCAAAACGGGTGTGGTCAACTGCGCCTCCTGCGGCATCCGGATCCTGCTTGAAGGCAAAACCGCACATGCCTCGATGCCGGAGACCGGCATCTCTCCGATGCTTGCAATCACGCACTTGATGCCGGCTCTGACCGGGCTTGGCAACGGCACCTTTGCTGACGAGGACTTTTCCATGCTGACTGTCACGCACGTACGCATGGGCGAAGCTGTGTTCGGCATTGCCCCAGGCGACGCAGAAATCTGGGCAACTCTGCGAACACGACAGGATGACCGCATGGCTCAATTGCGCAGTGCCGCCGAAGCGTTGACGGCACAAACCGCATCTGAGCACGGGCTTGGGTTCAGCTTCGACTATCACGAGAACTTCGTGGCGAGCGTCAACGCTCCAGCGGCAGTCGAACACCTGCAAAGGGCATTGGTTGAGGAGGGCATCGCTTCGAGTGAGGAGGGTCTGCCCATGAGAGCATCTGAAGACTTTGGCGTTTTCGGAGCGTGCGCCTCATCGGCAATGTTCTTTCTGGGCGCCGGTGAGGACCATCCAAGCTTGCACAATCCCGACTACGATTTTCCCGACGATCTGATCCGTATTGGAGCAAAAGTGTTTATGCGGGTAGCTCGTAACCTCCTCGATTCCGATGGCCGGAAAGGAGCGGCAGGATGATCTGCCCTCAAGCTGTTCGGCAAATCCAGGTTTGCTAGTGTTCGGTTTTTATCCGACCGTGGCCATTAACTCGTAAAGCCGTAGCTGTACTTCCACCGGTTACTGGCTTCCCCGCATTGAGCCAACCGTCCGCTTTTAGCCGTTCCCGAAGGTCAGTCAACGGCCGAAATGGGGCGTATCGATGCTTGGCGCCCGCAATTCGGTCCTTATGAACGCATCGAAGTTACCAAAACCGTTAATGGCGATCGTCGCGAACGGGACTATCCGAGAGCGTGCCGGGTCAAGTCGATATGGGCGGCGTAGACGTGGGGATGATCAATGGCTCGGCAACCAAGGATGACGATCGCCGTATTGCGGTCTAGATTGCTTGTCCATGAACTGCCGAGGCCTCCTGCCCACCCGACTTCACCCGTCCTAAGAGCCAGGTGTTGTTGATCGCGTCTGCGCCAGCTGATCGCTATGCAAACAGCGACCGCGCACCTGGGGAAGGCACCACAGGCAGGCAATCCTGCTCGGCCTGCCGAAAGCAGAGGAATATATGCAAAAGCTGATTGTCTTCGCGACCGCTTCGATATTGTTCACGGGAGCCACCATGGCGCAAGAAACGATCCTGATCTCATCACCGTGGGGCAATCTGACGGCGCAACTTGCCGACAATGCCTCGACCCAGGCGCTGCTGGAGATGCTGCCGCTTACGATCAACATGCAAGACCATTTGCGCCAGGAGAAAACAGGAGAGCTTCCGGCGTCTTTGCCAGAAGGGAAGCGGCAACTAGACTTCGAAAATGGAACGCTTGGTCTCTGGGGGCCGGATGATTTCGTCATCTACTATCAGAACGGAAGTGTCCCGGCACCGGGTATCGTCGTTCTCGGCCGGATCCAGGGAGACGCTTCCATCTTGGACCGCGATGGCCCAATCACGGTCGAGCTTGACCGATCAGAGTAACCCGCGTCTCTTCTCGAAGATCTAGGATCCTGACCTTGGGGACCGTTGCCAACCCCATCTCAGTCGTTCCGGACATGCAGTGCTAAGCTTGGAAGCAGTCGGAAGTGCGACAGCCGGCCGTGTTCAAAAACTCAATGATGGATGGGTAAAATCGGGTCGCCCGCACTCTTGGAAGACCTTAGCTCCTCGGCTTCCTCAAGCACTGGAGTTAGCCGATGAGACTGTTGGATGGAAAAGTAGCTATTATCACAGGCGCAGGCGCGGGCATCGGAAAGGCAGCTGCCAAACTATTTGCCACAAACGGAGCGTCTGTGGTGCTCGTTGCGCGTCGCCGGGATGTGCTCGACCTAGCGGTCGCCGAAATCCTTGAGAGTGGCGGCGAGGCACTTGCCATAGCCGGAGACGTATCAGACGAGAGTACCCATGAAGAGGCAGTCGCTGCTGCCCGCGCACAGTTTGGTGGGCTGCACATTGCCTTCAATAATGCAGGTCTGGTGGGAACCATGAAGCCGCTGGCTGAGATAAATCCAGCGCAATGGTCAGAGGTCCTGACCACGAACCTGACTGCAGCCTTTCTCGCTGCTCGAGAGCAGATACCTGCAATGCTGGAGACTGGAGGAGGGTCGCTAATCTTTACGAGTAGCTTCGTTGGAAGCAGTGTGGGTTTGCCGGGCATGGGTGCATATGCGGCTGCAAAGTCGGGCCTGATGGGCCTGGTTCGTAGCATCACCGCAGACTACGGCTCCTCAGGAATTCGCGCGAATGCTCTCCTCCCCGGCGGCACTGCGACTGACATGGCGGGTGATGCAGCCCAGCGTGAATGGGCGGCGGGACTCCATGCGATGAAGAGGATTGCTGAACCCGAAGAGATTGCACAGGCGGCGCTGTTCCTCGCCAGTTCAATGTCGAGCTTCGTTGCAGGCTCCGCGCTCTGGGCTGATGGAGGCAACGCCGCAGTCAAACTGTAACCAATAATCCAAACCGGCAGCTTTCAGTTAGGCGGCTGGAGCTGCCGGACTGCTCGCGCTGCAGTCAGTCTTCGGTTCCAGCTCGGTCATGCAGAGCAGGCCTAAAAATTCAAAAAAGGACTGCTCTGGTCCAAGATTGAATTGGTGATGCTCCGTGACCTCAGGGACCGACCGCCTTTCGGCTATTTGCGCTACCCCGGAAGGTCTCCGAAAGCCGGCATTGGCTAATCGTGCTCTCGACACAACCCTCCGACCATCGGATGCGGCGTGGGATCGACAAGTGCTCGAAAGGTCGCCTGGACGTCGGGCGATCCATGATCCGCTGCGTTTGAGATGTCGCTCGGTAGCGGAGCATGAATTTCAACGATCAAGTGACTTCATTCCATTATTCATCGGCCTTTGAGGCAATGTTCAGTTAAGGGGGATTGCCTTTTAACTGTTTATCTCACGCTTTCAGCTGTTGCTGAAGGCGCGAAGCGTCGTTCGGACATGCTTCACGAATGTCGCCGGGTTCTCCATTGCGGCGAAGTGCCCACCGCGCTCGGCTTCGCCGAACCAGCGCAGGTCTGCAAAGCGACGCTCGGCCCAACGCCGCGACAGGCGGACCTGCTCGCCAGGAAACATGCTGACGCCAGCCGGTAGCGGGATCGGATTGTGGGGCATCCCGCGCGCCATTTCCTGCGCGGCTTCCCAATAAAATCGCGCGGCGCTCGGCCCGGCATTAGGTAGCCAGTAAAGCATTACATCATCGATTATGTGGTCGAGTGGGATCACTCGCTCGGGCTTTCCTCCACTGTCGGAAACGTCCTGGAACAGTGCGTAAATCCAACTCGCCAACCCGACAGGTGAATCCGCCAGCCCGAAGGCTATCGACTGTGGCCGGGTACACTGGAGCTTCATATAGGCCGAGTATTCTCTGTCGTAGCGGGCGGCATCGTGGAGCATTTGCTGCTCGTCCGGCGTGGCATCAGCGATCTCTTGTGGTGTGGGCTGAAACATCACCATGTTGAGGTGGATGCCGACAAGGCCAGGCGCCCGCATGTGCGCCAGCGTGCTCGTCACCACGGCGCCCCAGTCGCCTCCCTGAGCCATCCAGCGTTCACCATAGCCAAGCCGATGCATCAACTGCGCCCACGCCATGGCGGTGCGGCCAACGCCCCAGCCGGACGTGGCCGGCTTGTCGGAAAAGCCAAAGCCCGGGAGCGCCGGGATGACCAGGTGGAAGGCGTCCGCCGGGTCACCGCCATGCGCCGCCGGATTGCTGAGCGGGCCCACCACGTCGCGGAACTCCAGGATCGAGCCCGGCCAGCCGTGGGTCAGCAGCAATGGCATTGCGTTCGGCTCAGGCGAGCGGATATGCAGGAAGTGGATGCCCAGTCCGTCGATCACGATCCGGCTGCTGTTCCAGCCGTTGAGCATCGCTTCGGTCGCCCGCCAGTCATAGCCGCCCTGCCAGCGCTCAACCAAGCTGCTCAGCGCTTCCCTGGTCGGACCCTGGCTGCCGTCGACGGTTGGGCCCGCATCGGGCCAGCGCACCCGCATCAATCGAGTGGCAAGATCGTGCAGGTCGCCGTCCGGCACATGGATAGGAAATGGTGTGGCCGCGTCAAAGGCGGCCGAAGTGGTGTCAGAACTCATCGCAATTCCCTTGGTTTGTTCGATAAGCTAAGGATAGCCGTTGCACGCGCATGGGATTAGGCCAATTAGGTGGGACACATGTTGCAGACACTGGAACGAGGATGGATTTAGACGACCTGCGCGCCTTCGTGCGCATCACCGACCTCATGAGCGTATCAGCGGCGGCCCGCGCGCTGGACGTACCGAAGTCCGGCGTCAGCCGTGCGCTGGCCCGCCTAGAGCGGCAGGTCGGTGCCGTGTTGGTGGACCGCTCGACGCGGCACATGAGGTTGACCGATGCTGGCACTTTGTTCCGTCCGCACGCCCTTCGTATCCTCGCGGACGTGGATGAGGCCGGCGCGGCACTCGATGGGCTCGCAGCAGTGCCAAGTGGCACCCTGGCGGTAAGCCTGCCGTTCACCGTTGCGGCGGCAATAGTAGCGCCAATGCTGCCCGGTTTCGCCGCCGCTTTCCCGCAGGTGCGGGTGATCCTTGCAGTTGAGAACCGCGTCATCGACATGCCGGCTGAAGCAGTGGACCTGGTGATCCGGGTCGGTGCGTTGCCTGACAGCGATCTTGTTGCGAGGCGCTTATTGACCTCGCAGACGTGGCTTTGTGCAAGTCCCGCCTATCTTTCGGTCCGAAGCACACCGTGCCAGGTCGCCGATCTCAAGGAGCACGCGTTGCTTAGCTATGCGGATAGGCCCACTACGTACACCGATGGTTCGCCAGGACATGCGGGCGTCGCCGCGTTTGCGCCCGGCACCGTCGTTTCCGACGCTGCCGCTATGCTGCCGGCTGTACTAGGCGGCCTTGGCATTGCCCACCTCCCGGATTTTCTTGCCAAGCCTTATGTTGCTGATGGGCGGCTGATCCGGCTCTGGCCAAATAGCGCCGGCAATGAGGTCGCCATTCACGCGCTCTATCCCAGTCACCGGGCCCTGTCGGCCAAAGTCCGCGTATTTATTGACGCCCTTGTCGAGGTAATGGGGTCATCCTGAACGACAGACCTCTCATATTCCTGCGCCAATGGCTGGCTTTATTCTAAGCTATCCTGTTGAATAACCAGCATCGCATATAAAGATAGCCGATCCTTCAGCTGCCCATGGCAGTTTAGCTATCGTCAATTTTTGAAAGCGGAATGTCAGCTTTCCACCCCATCAACGCCGGTTCGTCAAAGGCTTAGGGCAGGGTAGGGGCGTTGCTGAACTGGAAGCCTTTAATCACCCTTGGACATCGATGATCGCTCAGCAACCCGGCGGAAAGGAGCTGACAGCGGTTCATTGATTGTCAGAATACAGGCACGATAAAGCGGATTTGCAGCCGCGGTTCGGCCGCAAGCAGCTTTCGGCCAAGATCGCACGCGGGCGAGTGTTCTCTCGCAGGTAGACTCTCCGGCGTTGTGATCCAAGGATCTGTGGACGCGATTACAAACGTGGGATACACAACAAGCTACAGGCTTGCTTTCCCACATAACAAATTCAACGGCTTAGTAGTGGCGGGACTTTGTAAGGGCGGATCCTAGCACCCCAGCCAGATTTCCATTCCACTATGTTTTACTTAGGTCTGCGAGGGTCCGCTCCTCTCAGCTGGGTATGTTGGGATGTGGATTGGCAGTGACTGGCAAAGGCAGGTGAGGCCTTTCCCGACCTCCTTCATGCTTCTGGACGACGGTGATCGAACACTGCCTCTTACCGGCAATCTGCTCAAGCAGGTTGCAAAAGACGGAGGCGACCGGCGTGACTCTCACGAGGATGGCCAGCGACGCCTTGAGGGCAGTGTTCTCCCTCATGGTAGGGCTGGAGACCAAACGCGAGATGGTTGTTGAACTACTGTCCATATGGTCGCGCCGCTTCTGCAGGGCAGTGCTGCCCTCGGCAGCATGATCGGGCCTGCCCTAATCTCCCTCACCTTCAACATAGGCGATGCCAACCTTCTTCCGGACCGGCCATTGCCGGGCCAGTCCAGCTGAAGCGGCATTCCCTAGATGAAAGCGGTGGAAGGACCTTGAACGAGGATCAATGGTGAATGATTCCATGACATTGTACTTGCGGAGATTGTCTCGAGCTCCTGTTTGGCTGAACATGCCTTCGACGGTTAGCTGAAGCGGTACCTGTAATCACCCTGTTCAACGTCTCTGGTTCTCGACCTTTTCCGCCTGTGAGCAGCGAAAAGAATGAGGAAAACATCAAGATTGAACCGACAGGGAACAGTTAGCAAGGTAGCGTCCGAATGCCGCACTCAGGCCTCACAGTGCTTGGCCCGTTCAGAACGTCAGCGGATGGATCGATGCGATACCAATTGGAAAAGCTTAGTCAATCAACCGGCCTGGTCCCGGAAACGGAAGTTTCCTTGGCGGCGCTGATCAAGCAGGTCAGCTCATTGCCAACAGGCGTACGGCCGCGTGGTTTATCACGTCCGGCAGCCGCAGCCTATATCGGGGTCAGCCAAAGCCTCTTCGATGAGATGATTCGTGATGGGCGAATGCCGAAGCCCAAACTTGCTAACACCCGCACCATCTGGGATATTGTGGAGCTGGACGCCGCGTTTGATGCGCTGCCCACAAGAGGCGTGGATAACCCTTGGGACGCCTCTTATGGCTAAATTCCGCATGGCCGATGGAGGGGAGCTTTCGCTTAAACACACCATCGTCGATATAGATCGGCACGGCAACCAGCGGGTTTACTTTCGCAAGGCAGGAGCAGCAAAGGTCAGGTTACTGGAAAAACCCGGAAGCGAGGCCTTCCTCGAAGAGTATCGTCGCGCGGCGATGGGAGGTCTATGTCGCACTGATGCCGGGGCCGCCCGCCCGGCTGGGGGAAGCTTGGCCTGGCTGATCCTGCGTTATTTTCAATCTGCGGAGTTCAAGCGCCTTCATCGCACTACACAGCGCGTTCGCCGATTAATCCTTGGTCACATTGCACATGCCGACGGTGAAAAGCCTTATCACTTGCTTCACACCAGACATGTCCGGCGAATGCGGGATCTTAGGTCGGACAAGCCCGAGGCTGCTAATAGTTATCTCAAGGCCCTGCGTGCTGTTTTCAAATGGGCAACTTCGCCCGGAGTCGATCTGGCCACTGAGAACCCAGTGGAAAAAGTCGCCTATTTCGCTCCTAAAACGAGTGGGTATCATTCGTGGACCGAAGCTGAAATAGCTCGGTTCGAGGCCACGCATCCAATTGGCACCAAGGCGCGTCTGGCGCTCGCCCTGCTACTCTATACCGGCCAGCGTCGAAGCGATGTAGTGCTCTTAGGGCCATGTCACAGCCATGAGGGATGGTTCCACTTCACCCAACACAAAAATAAGGATCGAAAACCGATCTATTTGGAGATTCCTGTTCAGCCAGCACTTCAGTCAATACTGGACACCACTGAATTGGGCCAGTCGACCTATTTAGTGAATGCTCGAGCGACACCGTTCACCGTAGCAAGCTTTGGAAACTGGTTTCGGGTGCAATGCGATCTGGCAGGACTGAAACATTGCTCATCTCATGGACTGCGCAAGGCGGCCGCTCGGCGACTTGCCGAGAATTACCGCACGGGACATCAGATCATGGCTGTCACCGGACATCAAACATTGAAGGAAGTTGACCGCTACACTCGGGCAGTCAACCAACGGAGGCTTGCGGCACAAGCTTTCCAAACTGGCAACGCGTAAAGTGTATGACTACACCGACTTCATTTCCCCGACCAGGGATCCTTGTGGTTGCCAAAGTATCGGCTGACGAAGTCACCTATTTTGCTCCGTCAAACAGGTCTGGACCTTTCGCGCGATGAGGGAACCGGGCCAGAAGCAGCACAGATCAGTCGCAGGTGATTTCTTGATTTTGCAAGCGCAAGCGCAACTCAGGCAATCCCACTTCTCAGCGCTGGCCGGAAGACCCTTTTCCGGCTTGCGGACTGAAATTCCATCACCTATAAGGCCGTTGGTTCGAAGCAAGGCGCATCTTCCTTCAGACGCCCGGGTAGCTCAGTTGGTAGAGCAGCGGATTGAAAATCCGCGTGTCACTGGTTCGATTCCGGTCCCGGGCACCAATTTTCTCAGCCAAGTCTACGATTTGCAGTGCGACTGGAACGCGCTGCCAAGACCGTTGGCGATTACCAGCTAGAACTTGGGTAGCGGCATGGCACACCTGCACAATGAACCAGGGCCTGTGTTGGCAAGCAAGGTTCACTTTGTCTAAGGCCACTCCAGCCGCATCCATCACGCTTTGAGAACGTGGCTCTCTTGCGGTATGGCGTAGCTGAAGCCGTCGTGTTCCACTAAGTGGGAACAAGTAGTCACTTCAGGCGGGGCTCGATGCGCATCACTATGATTGGTACTGGCTATGTAGGTCTGGTCTCGGGAGCGTGTTTCGCCGACTTTGGCCACACGGTCACTTGTGTCGATCTGAACCAAGGCAAAATAGAAGCTCTTCGTGAAGGCAAGATGCCTATCTTCGAGCCGGGCCTTGACCAATTGGTCGCCAACAACGTGAAAGACGAGCGCCTTCTGTTTACCACTGTGCTTGAGCCAGCTGTAGTTGACGCAGACGTGGTGTTCATTGCTGTCGGTACTCCCTCACGACGGGGAGATGGCCACGCTGACCTATCCCATGTGTACGCGGCAGCCGCATCGATTGCAAAAGCGCTCTCTGGATTCACGGTGGTGGTGACAAAGTCCACTGTCCCAGTTGGAACTGGCGATGAGATCGAACGCATCATCAAAGAAGTTAATCCTGAGGCCGAGTTCGTGGTGGTGTCGAACCCGGAATTCCTAAGAGAAGGCGCAGCTATCAATGATTTCAAATTGCCGGATCGGATAGTCATCGGGATCGAAGACGAGCGGGCACGCCTACCCATGACCGAAGTGTACCGCCCCCTTTACCTCAATCAGGGCCCTCTCATGTTCACGGGTCGGCGCACGGCAGAACTCATCAAGTACGCGGCAAACGCATTTCTCGCCATGAAAGTCACGTTCATCAATGAAATTGCGGAACTTTGCGAACAGACCGGTGCGAACGTGCAAGACGTTGCACGCGGCATGGGCCTCGACAATCGGATCGGTACCAAGTTTTTGAATGCAGGCCCTGGTTACGGGGGGTCGTGCTTCCCAAAAGACACATCAGCTCTAGCTAAAACCGGTCAGGACTATGGCGCTCCGTTGCGCCTTGTCGAAACGACAATCGCCGTTAATGAGAGCCGCAAGCGGGCCATGGGCCGTAAGGTTATTCAAGCGATGGGCGGCGACGTGCGCGGTAAAACCGTCGCGCTATTAGGTCTCACATTCAAACCGGACACCGACGACATGCGGGATGCGCCGTCCCTGGCGGTCGTACAGTCGCTGGAGGATGCCGGCGCAATCATTCGAGCGTTCGATCCGCAGGGTATGGAAGCTGCAAAACCTCTGATGCCGAACCTTCAATATGCCAACGACGCTTACGACGCTGCCAAGGGATCCGATGGCATAGTACTGATTACCGAGTGGAGTGCGTTCCGCTCGCTAGATCTTTGCCGGTTGCGTGAGGCCATGTCTGGATCAGCTTTCATCGATCTGCGAAACGTTTACAGACGAAAGGAGGTGGAGGAAGTTGGCTTCGCTTACACAAGTGTCGGTCGGCCGGAACAAGTTGAGCGATCGAGCAGCGCTGTAGTTGCTGCTGAGTAGGTTCTGCATGTTGAGAAACATGGGCGGCACGGGCATCTTGGGCGCCAATAGGACAGATCTGGACAAAGTCTGGGGAAGTTGTCGCATCGCGTCGTAACGATCATCGAGGGTTTGTCAGGAAACCTTCGCGAGGATGGGCCGGAGCCAGTGTTGCCGATGTCAGCTTTGTGCAAGAAAACCAATCAGGTGAGACCTGCCTGCAAACGGACCCTGGGGGTCATCATGCCCCTCAAGCAACCAATGCCACCGAGTTGGAGACAGAGTTGGGGTGGCGCAGCAAGGAGAATTTCCATCCTGGCATCGAGGAGACCGTCGTCTGGTATCTGAAGAATAGCCCGGGGCGGCGACCGTTACGAGAGCAGTGAGCGGATGAACGCTTGGGTGCGCTCACTCAAGTCAAGGCGAGCTGATGCGCGTTGTTGTTGCCGAAAGGACCGGCCAGGTCGCTACCGCCTTGCTCAGTGCAATGGGATCGATAATCAGCGTTATCGATCATTTGTCGCTAACACGCTGTAAAAAATGGGTTGGGTTCGACTAGCACTTCGGCCGCCCCTTGCCCCGCCACGCCTTCAGCAAAGAACATTCTCTCAGCCGTGGGGCAGGGGTGAGAACTCCAGCTTTCGTGGGTCCTTGCGGCTGCACCTGATGACTGGTGAAAACCGCCAAAATGCTCTCTCCAGGCCCAATGTTCTCCAAAGCTGGTGACTTCCGCATTTTAGTACACAGCTTTATTGTTGTTTGTTCTCAGCATCTTCCGCCAAGGGCCTGTTTTGAGTTGTACGTACCAAACTCGGCTCGTGAGAGAGCCCCACATCCAATCTTAAGCGCCCGGTAGGCGTTCTTGGGAAGCAAATTGGCAACAGAGCTCAGTATCCGAGTTGTGGGCGCAGACGCCAAGCTTGCCAATTGCGCCTTGTCAGACCAAACACATTAACAAGACATTGAAGCGGTCTGTGAGGGATCCCCGATCATGATGATAGACAGGAACGTTGTTGACGGTGCCGAGATCGCTGCTTCAGTGATGCCGACACTTCTGGACCGCAGGTCGTTCCTGGCCGGCTCTGCTGCCTTTATGGGTGCCGTGGGGCTTGCTGGATGTGCGTCGTCCGGCGGCGGCATGAGCCTGGCAGAGGCAGAAAGAGTCTACGGCCCACTTCCAAACGAGCGCTTTCCTGTTCCAGCTGTAAACGTCAGCAAGATCAATCGCAAATACCTTCGCCGCACGGTACGCTATGAAACCGCGGAAGCGGAAGGCACGATCATCGTCGATCCCAAGAACTACTATGTCTACCGCATTGAAGGCGGCGGCAGTGCTACCCGTTATGGCGCCAATGTCGGGCGTGCCGGTTTCCTATGGAGTGGTAACGCCTATATTGGCCGCAAGGCTGAATGGCCGGTTTGGACGCCGCCCAAGGAGATGATCCTGCGTCAGCCAGAAGCCGCCCCATACGCTAACGGAATGGCGCCAGGACTAAACAACCCACTCGGCGCGCGCACTCTCTATCTTTACCAAAACGGCGCTTACACCCTTTATACGATCTACAGCACCATCATGCCCGAGACGATTGGCAAGGGTGTTTCCAGCGGATGCGTAGGTCTTCTCACCCAAGACATGCTTGACCTTTATGACAAGACGCCTGTGAACACCAAGGTAGTGGTCTTGCCGGCTTAGCGAAGCCCAGCAATGAAGAGGTGCTATTCGCCTCGCACCAGCCGCACGGCAAACAGGTGTACGATGAGACTGCAAACGGCAGCCACTACCACCAGTGTCAGCGGAGCTCGATCAGTTAGGCAGGCTCCGCCAACACTTGCGAGGATCGCCACCGCCAATCCGTTCAGGTACTGCGCTGTGATCTTTCTTGCTTCGCTCATCATTGCTCGCCTCCTGCTGCTACAAGGAGAATAGGGCTTGGGCGGCGCAGGGAGATAAAGAGGATAAGTCCGTAATGGGTGTAGAGCCATGAAGGCGGTTGTCGATCGGCTTAGCGTTGGGCTAACGGACCGTTACGCCCTTTACATCGAAAGCTTTGCCGTCAAGCTTTGGAGCGAGGCTGGGCTCATCGAGTTCAGGTGCGCATTCAACCTTTTTTCCGATCAGGCGCTACGGAGCTTCACCTTGAAAGTTCCCGCTGTTATCGGAGAAACCGACAGCGAGCGCGAATTGCTGATCATTGTCGTGTTTGAGCAGATTGAGCAGCTGATCGACAAGGCTATCGCAGAGAACCGGGCTGAGGTGAACTAATGGTGCGGGTACCCGACACGCCGCCCAAGCCTGTCGCTCCCATCCTGACCGTCCAAGATCATATCTATGCGGGCTATCAGGTCATTGTTCATTGCAGCGCCTTCCCAGCGCAGCATAAGCACATACCGGACTTACAAGCCTCCATAGCTGCCGGTGACACCATGCTGGATCATCACTGGACCCGTGCACAGCGCTGCCGCGAATGCGGTGCGCCTGGAGGTGGTGTCACTGTCGCCATCTACCCGGGATAACAAAGACCGGTTTGAGGCCTGACGGCACCAGTCCATTCGATCAGCAATCGATGGTAGGTAATGAATGTAGTCGAGGCGTTGCGATTATACTTGCAGCCCCCATCTGAGTGAAATGCCAACAAAGCAAAAACTCATCCAACCACCTGCGCTGAAATGCGAGTGGCCGCTGCCCACGGCGGCAACACTGGGATCTAGTGTGCGTGCCAAGGGCATCATGCTCGAATTGCGAGCTAAGCTGCCCACACGCATACGGAAGTATCTCGATGTTCGCGCCGGGCTACTCGTCCTAAGCATGCCTGAAGGCACAGACGACGACTTTGCTTGTTCGTGCGCGACTATTGCCTCTGCTCTTGTTGGTATCGAAAATCTGCCAGTCATCCCGCGTGAGATTCAGGACATCCTGACGATCAGCACCAACGAACGCCACCGCTGGCTCAAGGACGGTCGTTTGCCCAGTGCCGGCACCCGCACGGTGAAACTGCGCGGCCGAGCCCGCAAGATCACCTTCCATGTTTTCAATCCTAGCATTGTGGAAGAGCTTCTAGATGCTGACCGCATTACCGACTGGCGTGAGGCGGACAAAGAAACTGCTACAGAAAATCGTCGCTAGGCCGCTTGGAAGCGTCGGCTTGCCCGAGAGCAGACAAACAAGCCCTCTCTCAAACAACAAGATCAAGCGGGTTCTGGCCTGGTAGGATGGGCCGAGTTCGAACGCGATGGTCCGCTACGCTGATCTGCATGGGCGGGTTGCAACAATCACTAACGCGAGCCCTGTTATGTTCAGACTGCATTATAGCTGAAATGCCGGTTATCGACCCCATTTATGACGAAAACGCTCTTTAGTCTGATCGCCGAAAGCGGACATTAGCCTATGAATAGCGGAGCGTTCTGCCGTCCACCTCCCCTCAAGACCGGAACACCATGAAGAGCTCGACAGTCCATCTGTTCCGACACGGCAAACCAGATTGCCCGCCCCGGAGAGCTCTCTCATGCGCTGAGTATAGTGGCTGGGTTCGCGCCTATGACGCCGCGGGCATTGCAAGTGATCCACCGGCCTCACTAAAGGCATGGATACATACCGTTGGGGTGGGGGAGGTGTTCGCCAGCACTTTGCCGAGGTCCGTCCAATCCGCCAGAGCGCTCGTTGGGACGGCGAAGGTGCGAAGTTTAGCGCTATTCAACGAGGCTGCAATCTCAACCGCCTCGATACCGCTCCGCATGAGTTCCTCAACATGGACCTTGTTGGGCAGATTGATGTGGCTGTCCGGTGCCGCTTCCCTAGAACGTCTTCTGGAATGCCGTGCACGGGCACGCGCAGCCACGGACATACTGATGGCATCAGCCGTTAAAACTGAGACGCTTTTGGTGGGTCACGGATGGATGAACCGCATGATCGCTAAGGAATTGCGCCAGAGGGGATTCGACCAAAGCGCCACAACGGGCAGCGGCTACTGATGTGGTACAAGCTTCCGACAGTCAGGTTGAGCATTCCAGGAGCCCGACCGAAATTGCCATAGGCGGCGATCCTGAGAGCGGACGTTGCCTATTCCCCAGCTCTGATCATCTCACGAATTTTGATCGCTTTTTCGAAATGATCCAGAGCATGAGTTTTGATCCACCATTCGGCAGCTTCCATAAGGAGCTCGGGGTCATCGTTCCTGTTGGCAAAGAATGCATAGAATGACAGGCCAACACCTTCACCTTTCTTTGCAATTTTGTCGTCGCAGACTGAAATGGCTTTCGCCCTTAAGGTCGGTCTCATTGTGCGCCTTTTTCGCAAGTGACCGTGGAGCTACCATGTCTTGCTTGCCACAGGAATGCTGACACCTATGGGCAGGAAGACCGTGTGAGCAGGGCGGCTGTCGACCCCATATCCGGACCTTAGCTGTGATATTAAGGACTCTGAAAACCGCTATCGTTGTACTGCTAGAGCAGCGATGCACGAGGGCGGAGCAGCTGATCACCGGCAGTGGGCGCTGGTGTTAACCGGGTCTTCCAAATGAGCTAATGCCTCTCTCACAAAGCGGGCAAGTCCAGTCCTCAGAAAAAGCCAGCACGATAGACCTGAATTTGTGAAGCAACGAAACAGCCGCGCAATACCTTAGGGAGCCAGCGTCTCTGTCGTCGTTTCTTATGGATCTCTCCTAAGCCCCGTGCATAGCGTCAGGCACATCGGCTGCAACGCTTCTGAGAAAAATGTCGCGCGGTGTCTTTCTTGCCATTCTCGCCTATGGTCTATTTTCGTGTGCCGATGCCCTGATCAAGTCCACCGGTGGTGCACTTAGCGTCTTTGAAGTCGGTTTCTTCACCTCCCTCTTCGCCATCATGCCGGCGGTGCTGACTAAGCAGCGCGCCGAGCGCTGGCGCGAGGCGGTCCAATTCCGCAATCCGCTCCTGCTCAATCTGCGCGGCATGTCCGGCGTTCTGGGGTCGGCCTGCGTCATCTACGCCTTCACCCATATTCCCCTGGCTGATGTTTATTCCCTGGCGTTCCTGGCGCCCATGTTCGTGGTTATCCTCTCGGCCCTGCTGCTCAAGGAGGTCATCCCTCGTCGCCGCTGGCCTTTGCTGCTCCTAGGCTTTGTCGGGGTGCTGATTGTCGTTCGTCCGGGCTTTCGCGATTTGCAATTGGGCCACCTGGCCGCGCTGGCCTGCGCCTTCTTTACCGCTTCTAACACCATTCTGTTGCGGTCCCTCGCACCAACTGAGCACCGGTTGAGCATTTTCACTGTTGTCACCGCCTATGCTCTCACCATCAACAGCATCGGTATGCTGGTCTGGGGCTTTACGCTGCCCAATCTCGAACAATTCGCCACCTTGATGGCCATCGGCACTTTGGGAGGCTTTGGGCATCTGACCTTCATCAGCGCCACCAAGTTCGTGGAGGCCAACCAGATTGCGCCATCCCAATACACGCAGATGATCTGGGCTCTAGCCCTGGGAGCGGCATTTTATGGCGAGTACATCGACCTGCCGGCTGCATTCGGCATTGCTATCCTGGCCACTGCGGGCGGGCTGAACGTTTTGTCTAACGAACGGATTGATCGCCTGGTGGCAGGCAAGTCGATGGCCCGAATGGCAGCGTTGCATCCCCGTCGTCGGGCGGAACCCACGCCGGACGAAGTCACCACGTAAGTACTGCTCCGCGCACTTGGCTCGAAGCAAGGGCGGGCGCGATCTAGACGGCAGGAGCCGCCAGTTCGATGAGCTTAGTACTGCCGCTTTTGATCAGTTGCTTGAGGTCCCCCTGGATCAACGACGTCCAAGCGTCCGAGCAGGTGTCAAGCATTCTCCGGTGGGCTGCTGCCGACCCCGTTTCTGTAATTGGCAGCTGCATAAACGGTACGGAAAAGCTGCCGTTTCGCAAGCCACCGAATGATTGCTAGCCCGTCTCGTCTGCTCAACGTGTGAACGAAAAGGCTTGAGGAAAGGGCGAGACGGACCCACAGGACTGTTATATCCATGCTCGCGCAAAAAGCTCCCGCCCAGAGGATTAAGCATGACACTTAGCCCGCCCCTCGATGCTCCGCGCTCGGATGTAAATCTTGAAGCTCACACCCAGATCATCGAACAGCGCTTGCGGGAAAACGAAGAACGCCTGCGCCTTGCAATTGAACATGCCGACATTGGCTTTTGGGATGTCAATGTCCTCAAGGATGAGCTGATCTGGCCGCCGCTGGTCAAAGGCCTATTCGGGATCTCGCCAGATGTTCCTGTGTCGATGACGGACTTCTACGTCGGGCTTCACCCAGACGATCGTGACGCCACGGTTGCTGCATTCAACGCAGCGGTCGATCCCGAGCAGCGTGCCCTATACGATGTTGAGTACCGAACGGTTGGCAAGGAAGATGGCGCCATCCGCTGGGTTGGGGCCAAAGGCCGAGGCATCTTCGATGAGAATGGCCGCTGCATACGTGTCGTGGGCACGGCGATCGACATAACGCGACGCAAAGCTGTTGATCAGGAACTGCGCGATCTCAATGCTAATCTGGAGAGCCGGGTCGCGCAGGCACTTGCCGAGCGTCAGCTGTTCGCCAGTGTGGTCGAAGGTGCAACTGCAGCGATCATGGTCTGTGATCCCGGGTTCAGGATCCTTGCGATCAATCCAGCAAACGTGGACGAGTTTGAGCGGGTTTTCGGCAAGAGGCCTAAAGCAGGCGACAATCTCTTGGATCTCGTTGCCTATCTTCCCCATGAGCGCGAGCGGGTCTACCAGGCCTGGAGCCCTGCTCTTGCCGGCGAGGAGTATGTCATCACCGATGAGTTCGGCGATGATGACCTGGAGCGGGTTGCGTTCGAAATACGCTTTCAGAGCTTGCGGGACAAGGATGGCAAGCTGCTTGGTGCCGTTCAGACGGCCTATGACGTGTCGGAAAAGGTGCGGGCGCAAGCCATGCTCGCCAAGGCCGAAGAGGCGCGACGCGAGGCTGATGCCCTTTATCGTGCCTACTTCGAAAACACGCCAGAAGCACTCTTCGTCATTGGTGTTCAGCCGGATGACACCTTCGTTGTTGAGGAGCTTAACCCTGCGCACCAATCGGCTTTAGGCTTTCCTATTGAGGAGGTTCGCGGCAGGCGTGTGGAAGAGTTCCTAGCGCCCGAAGTGGCGGATAGTGTGCTGCGAACCTACCGGCAAGTCGTAGCGACAGGCCAAACCCACCAGTGGCGGGAAGCATACGAGCTGAATGGGCAAACCCAGCATTGGGACTCGGCGCTCTTTCCTGTGCGGGACAGCAGTGGGCAGATCACCCGCCTGATCGGCTCAAGCCGCAACGTCACTCGCCAGGTTGTCGCGGAAGAAAGCTTACGCCAGAGTCAGAAAATGGAAGCCGTCGGCCAGCTCACCGGCGGCATTGCCCATGACTTCAACAATCTGCTCAACGCCGTCATGGGGGCGTTCGATCTGATACGGCGCAAACCAGACAACCTGGAACGGGTGAAAAAGTATGCTCAGGCCGGGCTTGAGGCGGCCGAAAGAGGTGCCAAGCTCACCGGGCAACTCCTTGCGTTCTCTCGCGCCCAACGCATCGAGATGAAGCCGCTAAAGGTTACAGAGCTGATCGACGGCATGCGCGATCTGCTCGCTTCGACCCTTGGCCCGATGGTTCAGCTGAGATTTGATCTGCCAGAAAACGACCCCGCAGTGCTCTCGGACAGCACGCAGCTGGAGATGGCTGTTCTCAACATGGCGATCAACGCCCGTGACGCCATGTCCCAAGGCGGTGAACTCTCCATCCGGAGCCGGCGCTACCAGACAGATGGCGACGGCGAGCTCCAAGCGGGCGAGTATATCGAACTCTCGGTCAGTGACACAGGCATCGGCATGGATTCTGACGTTGCAGCGCGTGCCTTGGACCCGTTCTTCACGACCAAGGGCGTAGGCAAGGGCACTGGGCTCGGCTTGAGCCAGGTCTATGGCATCGCCCGCCAGAGCGGGGGTACGGTTCGGATCGAAAGCAAGCTCGGGGTTGGCACTACGGTCAGGATTTACCTGCCTGTCACCGACGTCGAGCCTGGGATAATGGAGCCGAGCGAAGCGTCTATTGTTGCTGGCGCTCAACTAAGCGCCACTGTCCTAGTTGTTGATGATGATCCTGACGTACGTCAGCTACTAGCCGCATCCTTGGAAGCATTGGGCTACCAGGCGCGCGAAGCGCCCGATGGCCAGTCGGGACTGGCAGCACTGGAGGTGAGCCGGCCTGACCTCCTTGTGCTTGATTTCGCGATGCCAGGGATGAACGGCGCTGACGTTGCCGCTCTGGCCCGCCAGCGCTATCCCCAGTTGCCAATCATCTTTGCTAGCGGCTATTCGGACACAGCCGCCATTGAGGCCGCCGTTGGCACTAGTGTCATAATACTGCGCAAACCTTTTCGTATGGACGAGCTGCAGACCGTCGTGGCCGCAGTACTAGCTGAAGCGGCAAGACGGGAGACACCCGCCACTTCAACAAGGCAATAAAGTCAGCAATTGAGCCAACACCAGAGCCGCAGCTGTTGCATTGGCAACCAATTGCGTTTCGAAGAGCTCGGTGGCGGCCCGCAGGAGCAATCTTCTCAGCTTTGGCCCGTGTGGCGCGGCTTCCCGCGTAGTCTCATGCAATGGCAGCTTTGACTCGCTTGAGGCTAGGAGCTGCCATTCCGCTTCCCATCTGTGGACGCCCCGTAAGACGCAAGCGGTTTTTGAAGGTTGCCCGTAGTCGGATGCTGCCATCTGTCCGGCCTCTGATGCAGCGCCAGAGGCTGCGGGCCCGTATGGGAGTTCGCGAACCGGATCCACATCACCCACAGCGTGCTCAAGGCACAGTGGAAAGCCCTGGTTTTCCGATCCCGTCTCACCGACTGTTGCGCCATGCCTTCCTTCGACCGACTCCGTCTCCGACGACCTCTGGTCCGCCTTGGCCTATGCCGCAGCTGCGACCGGAGCTTTGTATTCCTCTTGTTTGACGAGTAGCGCCTAGATGATGCGCGCGGTCTTGTTGGCCAGCGCGACGGTGACCAGCATCCGCGGCTTCCGTGCCATCATCTGCTCAAGCCACGACCCAGCCGGCGCACCACGTCGACTCGCCTGCAGGACGACCGCGCTGCAGCCGATGATGAGCAGACGCCTCAGCGTTCGCTCGCCCATCTTGGTGATCGATCCGAGCTTCTGTTTACCTCCGCTCGATAGCTGACGCGGCGCCAGGCCCAACCATGCAGCAAAGTCCCGCCCTTTGGTGAACGTCTCGACCGGAGGCGCGAGAGCGGCAATCGCCGTGGCGGTGATCGGGCCCACGCCGGGTATCGTCATCAGTCTCCTGGCGATCACATCCTCGCGGCGCGCCGAGCGATCTCCTTGTCCAACTCGCTAATCTTCTGGTTGAGCACTGTAAGCAAATCGAGCATCGTGCGGAGCATCGGCGTGGCCGCATCGGGAAGTGACGAGCCCATCTCGCCCTCGAGCATGCCATCCAGCACAGCTATGTGCGACGGCCCCTTGGGTGCGACCCTGCCGTATTCGGTCAGGTGACCACGAATCGCCTTGATCAACTGGGTGCGCTGCCGCACCATCGGATCGCGGGTTCGGAACACTAGTGCTGATGCCTGTTGCTCCTCGCTCTTGATCGCCACAAACCGCATATTTGGTCGCTGATCTGCCTCGCAGATAGCCTCCGCATCGACCGCATCGTTCTTGTTCCGCTTCACGAAGGGCTTCACATAGGCCGGAGGGATCAGTTTCACCTCGTGACCCAACACCGTGAGTTCGCGAGCCCAGTGGTGTGCTCCTCCGCATGCCTCCAACGCCACCAGGCAACGCGGCTGTTTGGCGAAGAATTCCAACAACTTCGCGCGGCTGATCTTGCGGCTGAACACCGGACTGCCGCTCGCATCTGCACCGTGTGCGTGGAAAACGTTCTTCGCGATATCCAGACCGATTGTGGTAACTTCCGACATGGGCGCCTCCTCAAGTGGTGTGTTCACACCTCCACTTTGGCACATCGATGCCGCCGGGGGGCGTCCACCCCATCACCCCAATTCAGACCGCAGCCGCTATTCACGAGGGGCAGGGCGGGGGCAGCCACCACTTGCCGCCGGCCGTCCCAAAAATAGACTAATCTATTTATGCGTGACAAATCCGATTGCGCAAAGGCTGAGGCGCAGCTCTATTTTGGGTTCAGTATGAACGCGCATGTGACGTCGGCGACAAAACCGGCAAACAACTATGTGCAACCCGATATGGAAGAGTGCAGCGAGGGCTAAAGCGCGCATGAAGTGGTATCGCGGCTCGTTTATCCGGTTTTCTGCAATGGTCTTGCCCATGGGACCAAAAGAAGCGGAGATGACCGGCAGGCTGGCGCAATGGGTGACCCACGTCAGCTCGTCAGCAACACGCCTGCAAGCATCGTGGAGCCCTTGCCTTCAGTGTGTGGGAGCATGGCGTGGACTGGCCGCAGCCGCTTAGAGCAGGGGACAATTGATCGATAACACCCCGTATCGATCAAGCGCTGTCACCATCCACCGATCGACGAGACATGAAGCCAGCGGCACTCAATCTTGCTGTTCCTTTATAAACGCCGCCAGGCCGGCTATACCGACGCCCTAGTCCGGGGGCTTCCTGCTCTTGGTAGGCCCAGGCGCGTTCTTGCTGTCCTGGCGGTCGCCTATGCTCGTGTCTTGGGCGCGGTCTGCTGCGCTTCGGCGCGCCTTGCGCAATGCGGCGCCGATCTCTTCGGCTGAACGCGGATCGACCAGGCGATTAAAGTATGACTGCACTTCTGCCGGCGCCAGAGCGTCCGAAGGGTCAGCCTTTTTAAGGACGGGCACAGGCATGTCCTCGACCACAAAACGCCAATCCGCTTTCTCGGTAGCGGGTCGGCTAGGCTCAAGGGAGCTGCGTGGGGAAACCTCTGCTCCTGCGGTCGCCTGCGCCGCCGCCATCAGAGTGGGCGCCACATCAGCGCGCGCCACAGCTTTCCGCTTATGGCCGACCTTGGCGCGGGCATAATGGGAGTGGGCAGTGTTGATCGAGAGGTGGCCGCAAAGGAGAGCGATCTCCTCTGCAGAAAGCCCTGATGCGGACCAACTGGCAATCGCGATATGACGAAAGGAATAAAGCGACAGGATCCGAATGCCGATCCGTGTGCAGGCGCGTTGCAGCTGCCCGGCGAGACACTTCTGCCACTTTGCAAATTCACGCTTGCTTAGATCGTGGTCGATCATTGCGAGCAGTAAATCCATGCCTGTCCGAACATCTTTATGAAGGCCTGAAAGATCAAGGCGCCGGGTTGGCGGATGACCAGGGCGCTTCTTGGCGTTTGGCAGGGTGAGCCAGGTCCCATCAAAGCTGGCGCCGCGAAGCTCAATCGGCCTGAAGCCGGAGTGTCCGGCGACGAGCACGAAGAGGGCGGCCAGAATGGTATTGGGGTTCTTGTGCTTCAGCCCGTGGCGCTTCAGCTCGTAGAACAAGGCGGCAGCCTCTTGTTCTGTCGCATCCTCCACCTTGCGCGCTGAAGTTCGCCACTTATCCTCCGGGATCTTGGCCTTGCGATCAGACAGGGCCGCATCAATGTCTTTCCAGGCGGCCGAAAAGGCGGATTGTCGCCCACTAGCCGTCATCTCGGCCAGCAGCGTGTAGCGGAGGTCGGCCCGGTAGCGTCCAACCGAAGATGGGTCAAGTAAACCCGCAGCTTTTTGCGCCAGGAGGAGCGCTTCTTCTGGTGGCACGCCCGGATAGTTGCGCTGGGCCGCTGCAAGCCATCGGCTACCGACCCGAATATGCTCCTCGATCGTTTCGGCAGCAGCCGGTCCTGAAAAGGGTAGTAGAAACCGGGGCATCTTTGTCCTGCTCTGTTCGCTTTCTTCAAGGAGCATTGCACATTCCGCTGCATTACTCCACGGATTTGACCGCCGAGCCTTTTACTTTTTTGGGCGCGCTGGTGTCCATTCATGCAGCTGACCAACAGGTCATCAACATGCCGTCAACCAGGCATTAACAGTTTTGACGGTCGCACTAGGCGCGAGCCCCTTTAAACCAACAAATAGACAATAAGGGATCAACAACTCTCCAACCAGCCATCAACAAAGTATAGCCTAATAGGCCAAATTCCCGATGCGACCGGTCGAGCAGGCTGTTTAGCCGGTTACCGAAAAAGGTCGTTCTGAAGTGAGCGGCGTGTCGCAACCATGATTGTGGCCTTGTGCGGCAGCCGAGCCAAGATGGGGCGGCTTCGGCATCGCCGATCCTCGCTCTCTACCTTGGTGGCCTGATCTGGATGGTTGAGCCAGTCAATTCCTGCGACGGGGATTTCTGATAGGAGGTGCCGCCGAGCGGCCGAGTCGGGTAGCACCAGCACGGCAAGTGGAACATAAAGGCTTAGAGCGACCGCCCGCGTCCAAATGTTGCGGGCTTCAGCGCGATATCGTTCCAGTACGACCCGCTCGGAAATGTCTATGAACCCAATCGCTGGCAGGCCGCTCGGCTTTCTCGAGGGGCTCCACTCCTCATCGAATTCGAATCCGAAGCCGTCTCCAATGGAGAATGTGAGAACCCGGGCTACGCCCAGGAACTGAGAAAGTGGATCTCCAGGCACTTTGAAATGTGCCCGGCGCGCTTCTGGCCGGGCTGTTAGTTCGGGAACATGCCGAGTGATTTCATGTCCCCAGCGCCAGCTTGCCTCCCCCCCGACCAGCCATTGAAATTGCGAGTCGATGTTTTCTGGCGCTTCCAGCCGGTGCCGCGTTGATCCTCCCGGAGCGCGCCTGCTGTCGCGTTCGGCCTTAGCCAACGCCCGGTCATCGATAATCCGATTAAATGCTCCGGCACCTCCGGTGCGCAGATATTCAATCAGCGCTGGGGGGTCACGGCGGAACCAACGTGACGCGACAGCGGCGGCAACGGCACTGGAGCGGAAAAGTGCTGCCCGTAATGCAGGATCGGGAAGCGATCGGACCAGTGCCACCGCGTCGGCATAGTTGCGCAAAGAGGCTCGGGACAGGTTGAGCCGAGCGGCTAGATCGGCTTCAAAAGCCAGCTTTGCCATATGAGTTCCGCGAGATCGCTCAATTGCAGCTAAGCGACCTAGTACAGCCCATTTGCGCATCCGTTCCATGCTGCCTTGCTGCCTTATCGCCTCCGACTTGACAAGCGCTCATCCTCACAATACATTGATAATGAAATTTACATAGCAAGAGCTTGAATGAAAGATCCTCTACACCATCGGCGCTTCGTGTGCGCAATCAAACTGCACTGGCGCAATGCCGGTGGTCCGGTTTCGCTCACCAGCTTTCTCAAGGAATGCCGGCCAACCATAGCGCCACTGCTGGCAAGGAATATTCCCTGGGAGTGGATCGGGTCGCGTCTACTTGCTGTTTATGAGAAACCGTACGACGGGGTGCCAGACGAACCGGCACCTCTTGGCACTCGCAAGAAAAGTCTAATTGAACTTTACTCGCGGACAACACGGCATCAAAAAACCGGGCACGCACAAGCTGCGCTCGGTGCTACCTGGCAAAGCATCTCCGATGCGCCCGGCGATAGCGCAGGCTTTAAGGTTAAGCTCGAGCCCTCTCCTCCCTTCTCCTTTGTTGCTTCAGCACCAAGAACCGGCGCCGATCCGCCGGCAGGACGACGTGCCCGCATCCGCCAATCCGGCAAAGTCCGCCAAAGCTTAGAACAATCAGAGTGACACCATGACTTTCAAGTTTCCGCCTCTATCCATTCCCCGAGGTACCCGTATTGCCGCCCTCATGACCGTAAGCCCTAAGAAGTCCGGTAAGACAACGACCTTGCGCGTGGCGGCTAACGAGTTCCTTGATGCCGGTTTCGAGCTTGTGATCCTCCAACATGACGACCATGATCTTTTGGACTGCTATGCGCCAACAACACACCTGCCTCTGGCAAGGGCCTCGCAGATCCTGCGCGGCAAAACCATGATCGACTTGAAGAACCATGGAGCTCTAAGCGATGCGCTGCTCTCCCTTGCTGATCACCCGAACCGGATTGTCATGCTCGATGGTTCGGCTCCCGGTTCGGAACGAATAAGCTCGATTCTCAATGCGGGCCGCTTCAACAAATGGCTGGCTGACAGAAACATTTTCGTCATGTTCCTTGTTCCTTTACGGGCAATCCAAGACTCTGCCTTAGGCGCTCTGAGTGTGATGGAAGAGCTTCAACTGGTCATGTCCGACCACTTCATCATACCTGTGCCAATTTGCGACCCAGAAGATCTTGATCTTCTGCCGCGCGACCATCCGTTCTTTAGGGTGATGGGTGCAGCACGGCACGGCGTGATTCACATGCCGGCGCTAAGCGAAGACATCGCAGCCGGGCTGGAGCGTCTCAAACGCCCTCTGAGCGAAGTTGCCGATCCGGACAGCGAAGAGGCTCTGGCCTATATTATGCAAGCTTCGGGTCACGACCGTCTCGTTGCGGGAATGATTGCCGAGGGTGCTCAGCAACTGATCACTGCTTTCGAGGGTGCCATAGCCCCTTTGGAATTGGCGCCGGCCCCTTAAGGGCAGGCGCGCCAAACCGCCTACCTTTGTCACGGCGCTGGGTCCGCTGGGCCATGCGCCGTATGCACGAGGGTCATTATGGCTGGATCGACCGGTTTGACCTTATGGCGCGGTATCTCTCCAAGGAGGATCTGTCCCAACTAGTTGGGGCAATGAAGCACAAGCTGGAGTCGAGCGAGGATGCCGTGCTTGCTCGTCTTGCCCGCAACGGTGGACGCCAGGGATTTGCCCGTTCCTACCCAAGGCTCCACCGCGTGCTTGTCGAACAGTTGCGGGTTGAGTCGCGGCAAGCAATACGCGCGTCAATCAACCGGCTAAACAAGGGCCAGCCGATGCGAACGCGCAGCGAGGTGCAGCTGGCGAGTTTTTTGCTACGTTTGTCCCCGCTACGTTTGCTGTGGATATGGCTTAACTTTCATCAACATCCCTTATTGTCGGTTTATTGCCGCAGAAGCGCTAAACGCAGCGCGACATGGATCTTCGCGCAGATAAGAGCGAGAGTGGGCCGCCGCTAGCTCTGCTTCGGCGACATCCAACGACCGGCATCAGTTTGCGTTTTCCGGCTTGGTGAGCATTCTATATTGAAGGTGTTGCGCTAGTTCATACGCCGAGATTGGGATGTTGAAAGCCTAAGTGATGCGGTAAACGCGCGCAAAATGGGGGTTACATTCCCACTCTTGGAACTACAGGTGCATCGATCAGAAGCGTTATCGATCTTCCTTAATCAACACAGGCCATGCCTGCGGCAACTTTTGCCGCAAAGCTGGGCAGTCCATCTTGCTGATGAAGTTGTCCTGCCACGCCGTTCCAAGATAATGCGGTAATCAGTAGTCGGACTTACCGGCCGGCTCAGCACCCAACTCAGGTTCAGCCGAACCAGGAGCGGAAGACGGATGCTTTCGGCCATTTCGAAGCATACGCAACCCGAGCCGAAGTTATTGTGCAATCAGTTCCATGGCGCAAGGAGCTTTCCAAGGCCAAGAAGTCAAACGAAAACGGCGAACATAACCAAGCAGTCGTGCCGCAATCAATAGCCCGCAACTTGCCCGAAATTGCGCCATCAATCCCCGCCTTCAATGCTTCTGCGATCAATACGGCGCCGAGGCAGGTTCGCGTCCACCTCGCTGAAACAAGCTCTGTCCCGGCTTGGGGGCAGGGCGCCGGCGATCGCTTCGTTCCGCCATATTGTCCAACAGAGTGATAGCTGGGGCCATTGAGCAGTCAAAGCGGCCCAACAAGGTGATTTGTCGGCACTTCTTCTGCAGCAAATGGCAACAGGGGCAGGGGTTGCCGACTCTGGCCTGAGCCTGCTGGGCCTTTTCCCGACACCGGGGGCAATAAACCGCCGACACCGTTGGTTGGCAGCGCACACCATAGTCAGGGAACAATGCAGCATTCATTCACAATGGCTCGGTCAGCACCAACGCGTTTCCTTAACCAGCAACGGCATTGCAAAGAACAGATAATCTCAGCGCGTACCGGGACGCACGCTTTAACAGATCGGTCTCTAAAGCTTCATTAACCATAAACAAAAGAGGAACAAAAACCCCCTTGCAGAAGGAGTGGGCTGCTCCAATCTTATCCGCATCGGTTCGAATCGGACCGTGACCGGCGGAAAAGGCGGCAGACAGGGTGTTACCAGCACCCTGCTGCCTGACCAAAGGTCCTCACTGTGTGACCAGGAGAAACCCATGGCTGAGGCCAATCTGGGCGAGGACAACCTCGCCCGCAAGACCCAATCTTCCTCTATCAACATCACTGGCCTGCCCGAGAAGTGGCAGGATCTGCCAGGCCTCGTTAACGATCCCCTGATCGACGAGGATGCGCAGATACAAATCCTTGAACGCATCGACGAGACGGGCTCGGCTCCCCTCGGTGACCTTATGGAATTGCTGCCCAACCATCCGCAGCCGGCCAAAGCGGTCATCCGCCTGGTCCATCTCGGCATTCTTAGCATTGAACCTGGCCTGATCGATGCTCAGAGCCTGCTGCACCGCTCTCTTGAGCGGTCCCGGATCATCGATAAAAAGAGCGGTGGGAACAGGAGTGCCTCTACATCCCCATCAGGCGCAGGTGAGCTGCATGTTCTCCCCGTTTCTCGTGCTCAACCAGAGATCTTTTTCGCCAATTGGACTGATCGTGCGCTCTTCCGTCAAGAACCAATGCTGCGTGGCCATGGTGTCTACTTGGCACTTTATGCCAGCAAAGCTTATTCTGGGTGGTCAAGCTGTCTTGTTGAGCGCCTTGTCAGCAGCAATCATCTGCTTCAGCATGGCTTCCCAGACCTAATTATCGCTGCAGTCGACCGCAACAACCTTCTCACCCCCAAGCAGACCCGCCTTGCCGAACGGCTCCTGGCGCGGGCCGTTCAAAAGAATGGTGTGCTCGAACTCGCCAATCCAACCCTGCCGTACGGCAGTCTGGTTGAACTGGCCGCTTATGCGCAGGCCGATCGCTTTGTCCGTGAGCTCGTGGCTTCGGTCCAGGCCGCTGGTCTCGCGTTCGTCGATGTAAAGCGCAATGGGGCAAACCAAGCCTCAGAAGCAGAACCGGTTCTCAACCCGCCTGATGAAGCGCCTAAGCACTACTCGCTGCACGCCTGTGGGATCCATGCGACTGCACAAGTTCGCTCGAACAAGTGGTTGGTTCAAACCGGCAGCCAAATCCGCAACGAGCTCCTGCCTTCCGCCGGGAGTGGCGTGGCACAGCAACGTCAGGAACTGCTTCTGGATGGCGGGCTCATAGGCAATGGCGGACATCTGCTGCTTACCCGCAACGTTGCGTTTCCGACCGGCTCGAGTGCTGCGCGCTTCGTCGTGGGAACCGGCTACAGCGCCAAGATCTGGCGTCCGGTGCCGCAGCAGCCTGGATCGGCAAGTCTGTCCCACTAATCAGATTGGAGCGGCCTCGTTTGGCCGCTCCTTATCCCATTCCCTTTCCATTCCAGCGCGGCCATGCCGCAGCTCAAGGATAAGCCATGTCTTCTTTCGAATTTGACGACCAGGATTTCGCCTCGGACGCAATCCCGACCGATTCTGAGCCTTCTGAACAAATCGACGCTCGTAAGTCGCTCGTCATTGCGGCGCTGTCGGGTGTCAACACCGGCGCGGTGCGGCGTTGCCTTGCGAGCGCCGTGCCCCATGTGATCATCATCAACACCCCCACTCATGCCTGGGCCCGAGCGCTCGCAGCCGAGATCAGCGGGACTTACGACAATGTCTCGGCCACTTCGGTAGTGGAGTACAAGAAGGATGGCAATCAGTGGGCGATCGACACCATGCTGCAGCATATCGGGGTTGGGCAGCATCAAGTTTTCTGCACCTCTGATCCTGCGACGCTGCTGCCGGGCCTTGTTCATGCGGCTGCCGACGTTCGCCTGATCCTTCCAGCCGTTGATCCGCAGCTTGTGCAGCGTGCGATTATGGCGTTCACGGGCAGATCCGTGCGTGGGATGACTGAAGCCGACATTGCCGGACTCGATTTTCCGATGCTGCAGCTCGCCCTGCGGCCCGGTAGCAGTGCGCGAGACTGCCTGCGCCGCCTGCGCCGCTCGGCTGACCAGGCAGTATTGCTCCGACCAGGTTTAAACAACCACAAGGGTCCTGCCTTGGAGGATTTGCCGCTGGGCGCTGACATTGCGGCCTGGGCCTACGACATGCTTGGTCAGCTCAGGGACGTCACTGCCGGCACCTTGTCTCCTGATGTTCTGCGTCACGGCGTCCTCGCCGGTGAGCCTGGCACCGGCAAAACTCTGATCGCCGGTGCACTTGCTAAGTCCGCAGGCTGGTCGTTTCACGCGGCGTCGATCGGCGCCTGGTTCAACAGCAGCGACGGCAATCTAGGGGGCGTCAGCAAGGCTTGCGTCGCGTTCTTCGATGCGCTCCTGGCCGGAGATTGCGTCGTCGGATTCCTGGACGAGGCCGACAGTTTGCCATCTCGGGCCAGCCTCGAGCCACGAGACCTCCAATGGTGGAGTACGCTGATCAACCTGGTGTTGACGCAGATTGACCGTTTGCGCAGCTCAGGCAAACGCGTGCTGCTGCTGTCGGCGACGAACTATTATGACCGCCTCGATCCCGCCTTGGTACGGGACGGACGCCTTGAACAGCGTGTGATTGTACGTGCGCCCCAGACGGAAGAAGAGGTGCTTGCCATCTTCGCCCACTACCTTCGGGAAGAGATTGATACAGCCAACCTTGCCGGCATTGAACGTTTCGTGCTTGGCGCAACGCCCGCAATGATCGCAGGATGGATTCGTGCTGCCCGCGTGAGAGCTCGCAGCTTGGGTCGCGCTCTTCTTGCAGAAGACGTCATCAGCACAGTTGTTCCAAGCGACCGACGCTCGCCTGAAGAAACTTTCGCCGTTGCACTTCACGAAGCCGGACATTGTGTGGTTGCGCTCGCATTGGGGATCGAAATTGAGTCCGTATCGATCCTGTCGCATGGCGTAGCGGGTGGCATGACAAAAACCGCTAATCCATCTCCGTTCCCAAACCGCGAGGAGCTGGAGGATGTGGTCACTGTTTATCTAGGTGGACGTGCGGCCGATCTGGTTCTGGGCAACAAGGGCGCCCATGCCGGCGCTGCCCTTGACCTCGAGATGGCCACATCGCTGCTTGTGCGGGGACACTGCCAGCTCGGCCTCTATGAAACGCTTGGGTCCAACCTCCCAGGAGGTGGAGATGCGTTCCAGCAGATCGACAAGGGCTTGAAGCGTCTTCTGGCTCGTGCGGTGCGGCTTGTTACCGAGAACACGAATGCTGTAACTACCCTTGCTGAGGCTTTGATCGACCGCCGCCTTCTGACCGGAACACAGGTTGAAGCCCTCATCGGCTCTTTGCTTGCGAACGCTGCCGCAGGCGCTGTGGCAGCTACTGCTGATCCCGCAGCGATAACGGCGAAGAAGCCAAAGTCCAAGAGGTTATCAAATCCTCAAGGCCATGGGGAGGGCCCCAGTGGTCACCTGGCGTAACGCTCTCCAGAGGCTCGATGGTGCGTTTTCCGATCATACGCTCCGGTCATACCGGAGCGGTTTCGAAGCGTTCTCCCAATGGTGCCGGCGCCGTCGCAAGACGGCGCTGCCAGCTTTGCCTGAGACAGTCGCCGCCTATATTGACGAGGAGTCGGGACGCCTCAAGCCAGCGACGCTGAAGCAACGATTGTGTGCCATCCGCAAAATTCATCGCCTGTGTGAGCAACAGGACCCGACTGACCACGAAAACGTCGAGCTCGCGATGCGCAGAGCGCGGCGATCACAACCGTCGCGTCCACAACAGGCGCTGGGCTTGACCGCGGTTTTGCGCGACAGACTCCTCCTCGCCTGTTCGGATGACCTGATTGGGCTTCGTGACAAGGTATTGGTGAGCGTGGGCTTCGACACCCTGTGCCGGCGTGGTGAGTTAGTTGCGATCTCGGTGGAGGACCTCACCGCAAAAGGGCAGGGTCGCTACAGCGTTCTTGCTCGGCGGGCCAAAAATGACTCGGAGGGCGCCGGTCGTATCTCTCACCTGTCTACACAATCGAGCGTACTCGTGGACCAGTGGCTGACAGCAATTGGGGCAAGGTCCGGACCTCTGCTGCGTCCAGTCTATTGCAGCAGGGCACTAGCGCTCTATCTTGAGCCGCTAACCGTTTCGCGGGTGCTCAAAAAACTAGCCGCTGGGGCAAAGGTCGGGCCTGAGTTGGTTCAGAAGGTTTCGGGACATTCACTCCGGGTTGGAGCCGCCCAGCAGCTGACCCTGGATGGTCGTGGGATCCTGCAGATCATGCGCGTGGGCGGATGGAGATCCATGAACGTTGTAGCACGCTATGTCGAGAACATGGACATCGACGTCTGGAGTTAGTTCATCGAAGACGGCCGCACCGATTTCCAGCAGTTGCAAAATGTTTAGTGAATTGCGATCGATGGCGACTGCCGTGTCGTCAATAAGCATGCCGGAAGTGGGTCAGGTTGACTCTGCTTTGTCAAATATTTGGTCGCGCCCGCACATAGAAGAGCACTGCTGTGCAGGGGGAATGTTCGAAAACGGTTATTGGCGATCATTTGCTTGGCACCACTAGTTGCAGATGCACAGGGTGCGTAGGCACAAGCCCTAGGGCGGGACGTCCACGCCGGAAAGGGCGTGATCGCAAGCGGGTCGCTGTGAGCTCGACCATTGCTGGAGTGACACTCAGCCAATACGTTGTTTGCTGTTGCCAGGGTGAACCGGCAATCTCCATCCATGCTGAATCGCAAGGCTTATCCCAGTTAATGCGGAGAATATTAGCGAAGCGGGCAGGTTGCGCAGTCTAATTTACAGAAGTGACAGAGCAGACGCACTCGATCGACATAGCCGCACAGATGCCGCTCAAAAACAGCTGGTGACAGCCGTGTTATGAACATGTTTAGGGTTCGTATCAGGCCCGATTATGGAGGGGCGGCAACTACTTGTCTCTTCAGCGAAATCAAGCTTTTGCTCAAGGGCAACCCCCTGCGCTCCTTCAGGCGGCGCCGTTGTGGAACAAGCTGCCAACGCTTGCACGACCATCACCAGGGCATACATTCTATTCATGGTTGCACCCAACAACGTAGCTACTCGATAGCAGTGGAGCCTTGCAGTGACAAAGGCAAGGCGATCGTACAATCCCCGATTGAGCATGGGTCGTGAAACAACCGCAAAGGTGCATGCCCAGATTGTTCGGTTCCGCTATAGCGCCAAAATACCAAACACTCGGACAATCAACAGTCATAAACGCCGTCCGGCACTGATGATCGATTTCGTTGAACTGCGTTGGCAAGATCTGCTCAGCTCGAACACCCTGCCATCTTAGACTCGAAGACCTTGGCCGCCAAGTTCGCTTGATACGCTTCGTTCGTCCTTTGAAAGCTCCGTCGGATCGAGTGGTCCAACGCGCAAGTAACTGGCTCTCGGCATTTTTGGCCCAGGGCTTGGGTAGCGGTGTCCGCGGCCATTCAAGCAAAGTCTTCACCGCAGCCTTTCGCACCGGCGTGCCTTGATAAGGCAAGCAATGCACTCTTGCACCAATAGCGTTTATCAACGCTATTGGTGCTGCTAATCCAAGGAGGAAACGATGTAGCTTGAGGGCCACCAGATCACCAATAAAGCAGCGCAGCTATGGCACGAACATCTTTGACCCCCCTGGCTTGGAAGGTTCTTGAAAGGCTCGGGCGGACAATGGAGGAAGTCGGCAGGGAGCAAGGCGATACGAGCTTGATCCAAAGGGGCATCGAACTGAGAAAGCGCGTATCTAACAAAAATCTGCACGCCCGGAAGGACATGTCCGACACACCTTGAACACTGCAGCGGTAGTCTCCGGATCGCTGCGTGCGGCGATGCAGCCCTGCATTTGAACCGCACTATGCGTTTCGAGGCTCTGTGGTTGAAGCTATGCGGCTATGGCCGGCTGTCCCGTTCCAGTGCGGCGCAGAAGTTTGCCTCACCCTTTGCTGGCCTATTGGAGATTGGCGAACGCGAGAGCTACGATCTTGCGCCAAGCCCCGCGCATTGGATCACCACGGCCTCATTGATGGCCTTGACGCCTTGGGCCAAGGCATTGTCGAAGAAGGACCGGTTGCTGCCCACCGGCGGCTCGATGCTGCCTTCGACTAAACGCTCGGACCGGACAGTCCTGATCTATTGCCCCTTGCGCTTCGGGTGATGGATTGGACCGCCGCGATGGGTGAGCCGTCGATCGAGGATGGCCTGCTCAAGGCACAGCGCCAGGCTGGCGTAGACGGCTTAGACCTCGCTGGCAAGGCAATCAAGACAAACCCGACCAACAAACCAAATGGGTAAAGTTTGGAGACGAGTAAGCCAAGTACAGGCCAGGTCGGTGAAAGATTTGGCTATGCATGATCCTCTTGCGTTCGGAGCTGCGCTCTTAGAGCGGCCACAATCGCTTCGAGTTCTTCGATGCGCGCAAGAAGTGCGTCTATCCGCTTGCTTTGGTGCCGTGTTGCAAGCTCTGCGGCGTTCCTGACGCCAAGTTTTTTTAACGCTCGCTGCCTGTGCACCTCTACCGTCCGCGTTGATAGCCCCAGCTGTTGCCCGATAACGGTATTGGTTAGGCCTTGTCGTGCAAGCTCAGCCACCTGCTGCTCTCTATCTGAAAGGGGAGTTCCCGGTACTGCAAGGGACAATGACCTGTAAGACCGCACCTTCTTAAGCGATAGGCCCAGTTTTTCTGCTATGGCCTCACTTGACATCCCCTCTCGCGCCAACTCGAGAACCCGGGCATGCCGAGCGGTAGCTTCTCCATAGATACCGGCAGCCATCATCCAATCCTTTTCACCTTGTTCATAGCCGTGAAGGGGCAACGGCAGCACCCACCATCGTACACCAGCCCGCCCTTGCCCCAGGTCGGCCGGCGCGGGCTGCTTGGCAGGAGCTACCCTGGACCCCGGCGAATGTTACTAATTTCGCTTATTGGCTGCTAATTATTTCGCCGCTTTTGCCAGCTGATTGCGCTGCAGCAACGAGGCTTCAAGGATGTTGGCGCCGGATTGCCGAGTTCGAGGGCGCATGGGAAGAGTATCTCGCTCTGCAAACGTGTAGATGGTGTAACGGCCATTCGTTTTATCGATTGAAAGCACCGCCATTCACGGTAACCGCGAAAGTTGCGGGAAGTAGACGCCGAAACCACTGATGAATCCGCCTCACCCACCTTTGCTGGCAAACACATAATTGTCCTGTGCAGCGAGCAAAGCCAGTCGGCGCCAACCTCGTCCGTCTTTCAATCGCCTCAACGAAACACAGCTCGAATACCGGTTGGGATGTGCGTGCAATGTCTCCCCGCCCTAGCCTTCTTCAGTTGCTGTTCCGCAACACCTCTAATCTTTGCTCTTTCGTGATTTGAAGAGAAGGGCGAACGCTGCAAATGCGCGGCTGTTGTTGTGCCGCTGTAAAGGTTCAGCTGCTTCAAAGAATACCTTATCTGAAATTGGATGATAGCATTCATGCCTGACTATGAGTTTACCGGCGCAAAGTGGGGCTCTTCGGGTTTGGGAACGAGCGGCGGGCAGGTCAGCTGGAGTTTTGCCCGGATTGCGACCAATTTTTATAGCTTCGACGCACCTATTAGTCAGGTGTCGTACCAGGAATTGATCAGGAAGGCATTCCAGGCCTGGGAAGCTGTTGCCAATATCGACTTTGTGGAAGTTGCCGATAGCGCCGGCACGATGATCCGCTTGGGTTGGGATGCAATCGATGGACGCTACAACACAATAGGCGAGGCGACTTATACGTCTTGGTATGGCAGTGAGTTCAATCAGCTCTCCAGGGCTGAAATCCGCTTCGACACAGCCGAGACCTGGTCGACTACCAATCATTATGTGGCAGGATCGCTTAATTTCTTCGCCGTTGCAGTCCACGAGATTGGACATGCTTTGGGCCTTGCGCATACAGATGCGCAGGACACCATCATGTTCCCGACCATTGGGACGCTGGTGTCGTTGTCGGCTGGTGATATAGCCGGCGCTCAGGCGCTTTATGGCAGCAATCCCGCCCTCACCCCTGCAGCTTCCGAGGTCTTTTCGGGAACCGACAGCCATGATGTTTACGTCGGCACTGCTTCAGGCGAAACTATTGTAGGGTACGGCGGCAATGACCGTCTCACCGGAGCCGGTGGGAATGACCGCATTGAAGGCGGCGTAGGGACTGACACGGCTGCTTTCAGTGAAAAAAGGGACCAGTTCGGCGTGTCTGTCGAGGGAACAAGCGAGCTTCATGTAGAAGACTTGCGGACGGGTAGCCCTGAAGGCATCGACACCTTGACCTCGGTTGAGCGCCTGAGCTTCACCGACGGTACTCTGGCCTTTGACTTTGATGGCTCTGCGGGGCAGGCATATCGACTCTACCAGGCTGCTTTTGACCGTACGCCGGACATTGCGGGGCTCGGACATTGGATCAAGCAGTTAGATGCTGGTAAAGGCGATCTCACCTGGGCCGCTCACCAGTTCCAGCACTCCCAAGAGTTTCAGCACACCTATGGCAGCCCGGCCGATGTTTCGGATGCCCAATTCCTTGCCTTGCTGTATAACAATGTGCTTGACAGGGAGCCCGATGCAGCTGGCTATTCGTACTGGTCTGGCCGGCTGGATCACGGTCTGGGGCGTGACACGCTCCTTGCGTCCTTTTCCGAAAGCAAAGAGAATGTTGATAACGTCGCGGCAGCCATTAGCGACGGAATTTGGTACATCTAGTCGGCAAAGATTGAGCCAGGTGAACTCTCACAGCCTCTGCTTGATCTCGATCCAACCAGCGGCGGCTTTGCCAGCATCGCTGCGGCCAGTCCATACTCCGCCCAGGCTTCGGTCTGCCTCAAAGCACTAAGGCCTGGCGCCCGCGCGAAGGATCTATGATGCATTTGCTGACAAGGGGCTTTATCAGCCATTTGCCCTAGACTCCGGGCTGTGCCATGAACCGGGCCGCGCCAACCCCCTAAGAACGGCGGGCAACCAGCAGCAAGGTGTCTCCACTCTCCTTGGGGCAACACCCCATCAAACTCCAGCAGCAGGCGCAGCTTGGACCTCAGCGCCCATCATCTCGGCAGCACAAGGGCAAGGCCCCAGCTTGTTTCCATTTTGACCAAAGCTAGAGCGTGCTTAAACGCAATCACCGGCGGGAGTTGAGAGCGTTGCACCAAGGCGCGGTGCCCTTGCTTGCATGATCTAGCCGCTCCCCTTGCCGGTTGGGCAAAGAGCATAAGCCTCAAGAAACCGCCGCACCAACAAACGGGTTTTCCTTGGCGCTCTAGTGCCTTGACTGGCCAAGGCGAAGGGGCCCAGCAATTTCAACGCGACTCCGCACCCATTTCAAGCGTCATGCCTCTTGCAACAAAAAGCGCTCAAGCGATCGCGCGGGCGGTGCTGGCCACTGATGGCAACCGAGGCGAAAACGTCAGCCTGGGTAATGGCCGTGGCTGGCAAACCGGGCGGAAGCGTCCCCTCGGAGACCCGGCGTTCCTGGGCCTGTTCACCCTCCTTTGACTTACCCCGGCAAGCCTTGCGCCCCAGACTTGCCAAAGGGTCACACTTGAAAGGCAAGACGTTTTCCCGAGCGCTCCAAGCATTGCCCGCTGCTCCCCGATGGGGCAGTTTGTCTGTGCACTTCAGTTATGGAATACGAGATGACCAGCCTGGTAAATAACGACGCTTTTCCCTACCGGTCTGTGTGCTGCATACAGGTCCGGTTTGGCGATCAGTGGTATACCGGATCGGGTGTGCTGGTCGGCCGCAATGACGTGCTGACCGCATCCCATGTGATCTATGACGCCGCCCTGGGCGGTTTGGCTGACGAGATCATCGTCATGCCCTCCTTTGACGCAGACTATTTCCGCACCTACGGCGTCAACGACGACCGGGCCTATCAATCGGTTTGGAACGAATACTACACCGACTTTGATCCTGATGGGGATGGTTTGTTGCCGCCAGGAGATGGAGGGAGTGGGTTTGCCGGAACCGAACGCGACATTGCGCTTATCACTTTGGGTGAAGCGGCGGGCGATGTTTTCGGCTGGATGAACATCGATTATGGTTTTAGTGCCGGGACTGTCAATGTTTCGGGACATCCGTCTGCGCAGGACAATCGGAGCACCAATGCTGTGGGATATACTGCAGCCGACTCGATCGACTGGGTTTTCCCCATTTCGCAGTTCGATGTTTCTCCTGGCAATTCAGGCGGACCGCTCTGGTACCAGGGTGCGTCTGGGCCGACCGTAATTGGCGTGGTGTCCACCACTGGCTGGGCTGTGGATGTTGCAGTCCATAATTGGCTAGCCAGTGCCATCAACGCGAATAATCACTACATGGCTGGATCGCCCCCACCAGCGACTGGCATCTCGCTGGAGGACGCTCAACGCATAGCTCTCCTCTACGAAGCGGGCCTTGACCGGCAAGCGGAGGACGCCGGCCTCAATTATTGGATCGACCAGCTGGAAGCCGGACGCTCTTTCGCGTCCATGGCGCAGTTTTTCATGGAATCAAGCGAATTTCGCGCGTCCTTCGGTGATCCCAGTCGCTTGTCCAACGATGGCTTTGTCGATCTGCTGTACAAGAACGTTCTCGGACGCGACGGGGAGGCGGATGGCTTTCAATATTGGCTTGGTCAGCTGGCCAATGGTGTGTCCCGGAACCAGATGTTGCTGGGCTTTGCCGTGAGCCCAGAAAACGAGGCTGGCTCGCCTTATGTCCAGTCACTGTTTGAAGACAATAGTGGCAACTGGCATTTCGGATAAGCACACTGCCAAGCAGAACCGAAAGCGTCTTGCGCTGTGATATTGTTGACGATGGCATAAAAAGCAATTGATCCCACCCCACCAACTTGTCTGGCATGACTGGTGTTATGCTGCTCTAAATTTGCACAACCCAGCAAATGCAAGTGTTACCTCAGGCCCGTAGAAACCGTGTGAGACTTTCATGTTCACCCAAATTCTCGTTTACGTCTTCTTTTTCGCCGCTGGGGTGCTCGCCCTCTTTGCCGTTTTCAGACTGGTAACGGCCCGGGATAGTGCCGATTTCGCCCGCTTTCACACCTTCCTTACCGATTGCGCCCTGGTTTTGGTCCTCGTCGGTTTTGGTCAGATCCTGCGGCTGTTGACGGCGCTGTTTCAGGTCTAGCCGAAGATAAACACCCTTCTGATACCGACCCTAGAAACGGTCTAGCATCCTGCTAGCGTTCAATTGCCCCAAAGAGAGGCAGTGGCCCGACGCCTTACGCAGTCACCTCTGACACCTCGATTAACTCTAACCACCATTAACGATTGCTTAACCTTTGCAGCTGGGCTTCAACTGTCGGGAGCGCAAGACTGCGACGCTCTGTTCTTGAAGGAAAAGCATTGGCCAGCGTTCAAGGGTTCTATGTTGCAATGTTGGGTCGTCCCGCCGATCCGGAAGGCCTCCTATACTGGATGACTGCGACTGACAACGGTGCTGATCTTTCGCCGCTTATCGAGCAACTCGCCTCTGCGCCGGAGGCAATCGATCGCTACAGCGGTCTTGATCCTGCAGAGATCGTAACGCTGATTTACCGTTCGCTATTCGGCCGTGATCCCGAAGCCGATGGTCTGGCGTGGTATGTCGGGCAGCTGGAGAATGGCGCCCAATCAATTGAAACCCTGGCCCTTCATATCCTTGATGGGGCCCAGGGTGACGATCTGGCAATCGCCTCGCTCAAGATCGCCAGCGCCGAATTTTTTACCGCTCAACTCGACGAGCAGACCGAAATTGATGCCTATTTTGGTGCTGATGCCGCAGAAGTGGGGCGCGACTATCTTCAATCGGTCGATTACGGCTATGAGCTTCCAACCCCGCAAGATTTTCCCATTGACGGACTGCTTGGGCTGCCGCCGCCAATGTATTACGAATGAAACTGCTTCGCACGGCTTAAGCCGGGCCCAATTGAGGCATGTCGGCCATTTGCAGTGCCTTTGTTCTACCACTCCATTGGACATCTGGCCTTGGCTCGCTGGGCTGAACGATAATCTAGCAGCGGCAACAAGGCCTAGCCTATTGCCCGTTCTTGCGCGCCACTGTCTCTCTTGAACCGTCCGAAGGTACAAGAAAGCTGAACGCTTCTGATGATAGATGCTCAACAGAATGGGTTTAGCTCCCTCGTCAAAAGAGCAGGTAAGCCGCCATCTTGCGCAAGAATCGTGAGGGGGGCACTGGCTTCCCAGGCCAGTGATCCTCAAGGCCAAAAAACCGCGCTTGGCCCCCCTTAGCTGACCTGCTCAAGGAAGCGGCGATGTCGAGCCAGACATTTAGAGCGGGCAAGGGCCCCTACAAACAAGCCTGGTAAGGGGCGTATGTACGCCATCAGAACAAGTCGGAACAGCGAACCGATTTAAGCCTTCATATGTCCGCCTGCGGCAGTTCTGAATTGTTTATGTGAAACCGAACGGGAACGAGCTTGGGAACAGTGTGCGTTGGCGTTGAGGGATTACAGGTCGATACCCTGTCCAGACGCATAAAAGCGGCACTGTCGAACGAACAAATGAAGCTTAAAGTTCTTCTGAGATGACAAAGTCAGGGTCGGATAGCTCGAGCGCCTGCAATACCCTTGCGGCTTCGCCGGCAAAGCGCCCAGCTTCTTCAAGATCATCCAAAGGCCTTGCGGTAATGACATGCCCGTCAAGCAACACCACTGCCAGGTGCGGAAGCGCGGTTCCCGCGGGTGCCTGATATACTGCGGCTACTGCTCGGCTAAAGCCAATCCGCGGCATTTTCACTTCTCCGGTTTGGGTACTAGCCCTGAAGAAAAACCAGTATTGCGCTTAGGACAACTTTAGGGAACTGCAATTCGTGAGGTCCTCCCATGACACGACGGATTACAGAGCGATTGCGATCAACACGAACTGCATGCAGCGATGACCCCCGGCCCGTGCCTTGGCGCATGTTTCCATTGGGTTTGTTTTCCTGGTCTGCGCGCGATCATGACAGGCTGGAGGCATGCCGCGTGCGTTGCGGAGGCAGGGCTGTCCTTAAGACATCAGCATCGCCGTTTTATGGCTCACCGGTGCTAAGTCTGACAGTGTTCAGTCAAATCACCCGCTAATCATTCCGATGTTGACGCAAGCCATTGGGCAGAAAACGATCATGCCCATCTTAAGCTGATGCGAAGAACAATTATGCTCAGGCCGTCAAAAACGACCATTGAGCTGCACTGATCTTGACGAGGCCAATTTCCTCAATCTGCGACTCGGCAGATGCCGCCGCAACATTCTCTGCTCCGGAAGCAAAAGCCAGTAGAACATTTGCGCGGCTGGTGCCTGCCCCTAGGGCTTCGGTCCAATATGCCACGCCTGCAGCTTCACCATCACGGCCCAGAACGTTCTGATAGAGTACGTCAACGAAGTCAGCGCTGTTCAGCCCTTGCCCGAAGCGCGTGGCGAATTCTGGGCTGTTCATCAACGCGCCGGCAACTTCCACCAGGCTCCCACCAGTGTTGATATCGTTCAACCAGTACTGCAAGCCACCTGTATCAATGTCTCGACCGAGGCCGGCCCGGTAGAGCAGGGTCACCTCATCTGCAAGCGGATCGGCCAGATTGTTCTCCGACCCGCCCAAGGCGTAGATGCCGTCGCTGAGAGCTATAAACTCTATGTCGAACGCCGCGACCGACCCACCGCTATAGCTTATCGTAAGACTGCTGTCGGCATTCTCGACAATGCTCAATGATGTAAAGGCAACGTCAAGAACAAGCGTGTCAGCGCCCCCTTTGCCATGGACTTCATTTTTGCCGCCGCCGGCTACAAAAATATCGTCGTCAGTGCCCCCAACCAGCAAATCATTACCATCGGCGCCGGTGCTTGCCAGACGGAGCCCGGATAAGCCAGGTGCAACTATGTCCAAGAGGCTTAGTTCATTTCCAAGATAGCCGCCGACCAAGATGTTCTCGCCACTGCCGCCATATAGTTCATCGTTGCCGGCGCCGCCCATAAGAACGTTGTCTGCCAGGTTTCCAATGAGGACGTCATTGCCGGAACCGCCGACCGCATTCTCGATCAGGGCCCGAACGTCACCCTGGTGAAGAAAGGCGGTGGCGACATTGCCAGGGGCTTCGCGCCCTGCGCCAAGCTGAGCGGTCTGGCTCGTGCCAAAATCGCTCCAGCCGCCAGGATTGAGATCAACATGGAGGTTGGTTTTATAATTCGATAGATCGAACGTATCCACGCCGTTGCCGTCCCAGATCGTTTCGAACACCTTGTTGGCTCCCGGTGCACCTTGACCAACCCCGTTCTCGAATCTCTCGCCCGTCCTCTCGCTCCAGCGATAAACCGTATTGCCCGAATTGGTGTCGTAGTTTGCGCCGTAAAGATGCTGGATTGCGGCAATGTCACGCCCCATCAGGCTCTGCGCATAGCCGTAGACTTCGTTTTGATAGCCGTTGGCAATAATCGCGCCTTCGAACGATCTATAGCTCATGATCGAATAAGCCATTGCGTCGAGCGCCTTCAGCATAGTTGAAGCCTGCGCCGCCGCCCCGGCCAGATCTGTCACCTGTCCGTGGAGGGCACCTGCACAACAGGGGCAAAGTGCGTCTTCTACGCCACTAGCGCCTGCACTGTTACCCGACAGGCGCGCATCATGGGGATGGCCAAGCCCCAATGCATGACCGATCTCGTGCATGATGGTCATGAAAGCGTAATTGCCTTGCATGGGATTGGCATTGAAGCTTGCCGATCCGATCCAAACGTCACCGCCAAAGGCCGCTTCGGAAGGAGAATAGGCCCAGGCAGTCTTGGGCATGCTGGAGTTGGCAAGTCGAATTTCCGCATCGGCACTGTTGCTTTGGACGAAATCGATATTGGCAACGCTCGACCATGCTGCGAAAGCCGCTTCGGCAGCATCCTGCTGTTGAGCCGTCAAAGGCCTGAAACCGGTTGTTGCTTCGCCCCGGCCATAAGTGGCGCCGTAACTGCCTGCCGAAGTCGGAAAGGCGTAGTGGATTGTCGTTCCGGCCCATTTATTCGCCGTCAGCAGATCATCGATCAGTGAAATTCCGGTCGCAGATACTCGTTCGACTTTCGCCATTCTTGGCCACCAACATCCGTGTTGCGTTGTTGGTCCAAGTCTTAGGGAAGACGAATTGCGGCACCTTTCGAATATTGGATCAGTTTTTATTGGTGAGATTCACAGATCGGTAATAATAACCAATTGCATAACGTAAGTTAAGGCTACATTATCCATCTGGATTAGGGTTACACAAGCCCAAATGCTGCGTGGAGCCCAACACTGCTGGTGGTCTGCCGCACCCAAATTCTGGATAGACCTTGTCTATGATTAACAGTGGCTCGCAGGCTCAGCCGGATTGTCTCATTTGCTTGTTAGCAACAGAGTAACCAAGAGAGAAGGCTGTGCGCCACAACAAGGATGTCGGCGATCGATGTCATGCCGCGTGCAAAATGAGGACAAGCACGCTAGAGGTGACCCGCTCAACGGTAAGGGAATTGGTTGCCGATGAACGGCCTTCTCACTGCTGCCTGGACATATCGGTTTTATATCGTTTCGGCGATCATCGCTGAATTTCGCTCCAGAGTGGCTCGCTCAAAACTTGGTTTGCTGTGGATCGTCATCGCTCCGCTCTCGCAAGTCGCGATTTATGCCTTCATCCTTTCGAGGATGATGTCAGCTCGCTTGCCTGGGATCGACGGTCCGTTCGCTTATGCCATCTATCTGATGGCAGGGTTCTGCGGTTGGTTCCTTTTTGTGGAGATCCTTAACCGGAGCCTGACCCTGTTTATCGACAACGCCAATTCGCTCAAGAAAATTGTGTTTCCACGCATCGTTTTACCGGCCATAATCCTTGGCGCAGCTCTCTTGAACAATTTGATTTTTTTCAGCCTCGTTGTGTTGGCTTTTGTGCTGTTGGGTCATAATCCAGGCTGGACCATCCTTTGGTATCCCTTGCTTATGCTCATCACTGCAGCAGGCTCGATCGGCCTGGGTTTGCTTCTGGGCGTATTGAACACGTTTGTCAGGGATGTTGGACAGGCAGTGCAGATATTGCTGCAGTTCGGCTTCTGGTTGACCCCAATCGTTTATGTCCCTGACATCTTGCCCGACTCTTATCGGCACTTCCTTTGGTTCAATCCGATGCTATGGGTCGTTGACGGCTACCATCGTGTCCTAGCTTTTGGACAATCTCCAGATCCATTGGCGCTGGTAGGTCTAATCATGCTTGCCACCGGCCTAGTTGGTTTAGCGTTGCTATTGTTCCGCCGTTCGGCCGGCGAAATGGTTGATGTGCTGTGAGCCAGCCTGTCCTTGAATTGATTGGTGTGGGTAAGGCATTTCGTCGATACCGCAGGGAAATGGATCGGGTCCTGACCTGGTTTGGATTGAGCCGGCCGCCTCTTGACGAGCGATGGGTGCTCCGCGACATCAATGTCTCCGTTCAGCCCGGGCAGGCGTTGGGGATCGTAGGTCGGAACGGTGCCGGTAAGTCGACTTTGCTCAAGATGATCACTGGGACAACTCGACCAACCGTTGGCTCAATTCATGCGCGCGGAAAAATCGCAGCGATCCTTGAACTTGGAATGGGCTTCAACCCAGAGTTCAGTGGCCGTCAGAACGCTGTGCAGTCGGCAGGCATGATGGGCTTTGATCGCGCGGCCATCGAACACGTCATGGCGCAGATCATCGAGTTTTCCGAATTGGGCGACTATTTCGACCAACCGCTGCGAGTTTATTCAAGTGGCATGCAGATGCGGCTTGCTTTCTCGGTTGCTACCGCCTTTCGCCCTGATGTGCTGATTATCGATGAAGCACTTTCGGTTGGGGACGCCTATTTCCAGCACAAGAGCTTTGATCGGATCAGGGCCTTTCGCGACCTTGGAACAACGCTGATCATTGTCTCGCATGACAAGGCTGCCCTTCAAAGCATTTGCGATCGGGCAATTCTGCTGGAAGAAGGACGAGTAGCGCTGGACGGTGATCCAGAAGCCGTTCTTGATTATTACAACGCACTTCTTGCCCAACGCGCAGGCGAGGAGATCGAGACAGTACAGCACGCATCTGGACGCACCCAGACGATTTCCGGTTCGCGCCTTGCTAGAATTGAGGATGTGCATCTGCGCGACGAAGCTGATCAGGTAGTTGAAACCGTCGGTGTCGGGGACGCAGTACAACTCATTGTTGCAGCACAAACAGTCGCGGATTTGCCGGCTTTGGTCATGGGCTTTGCAATCAAAGACCGGTTCGGCCGCACCATATTTGGCACCAACACATTTTACTCCGGCCAATTGGTCACCAACGTGACGGAGGGTGAGCTTGTCCACTACAGGACAGGCTTTGAGGCCAATTTCAGCCCCGGAACTTATTCGGTAAGCGTGGCACTTTCTGGCACTGAAAGTCATCTTGAAGCCAATTACGAGTGGCGTGACCTGGCTTTGGTTTTTACCGTGGTGAACCTGGACAAGCCGCCTTTCGACGGTGCTATGTTCCTCCGTTCAAACATCAAGGTGGAGCGGAGCGCGTCGTGAGGTCAACGGCCGAGACATAACTGTATCGCATTTGGAGGAATGGCCGTTCAATGCAGGTAAAGGACAGCCAACCAACCACCAGAAGGGCCGCGAGGACTGGAATACTGAGCAGCGCCAGCAGGGCAGGGGAGGAAGCAGGCCCTGTGAGCGAAAATACGGCAACGATAACGAGCGCGTGCCACATATAAAGCGAGAAGCTCATCTCGCCGCCGCGGCTAAGCACTTGATTAAGCCATACCGGCAACTCCAGTCGTGCACCTAGGTAGCCCAACAGCACGCTTCCCCAAAGCGCAGCCTCAACACTGGGCCAGAGCAGCCAGAATGAATGGCCATGATCAGGAGCCTGCAAGCTGAACCACCGCGCCTGGATGCAGATTGCGCCATAGGTCAGCAGTGCCGCAATGGGAAGGATCCACCGGCCATGTTGTTCGAGTTTTGTTCTTTGCCCTGCATAGACAAGCGCGCCAACCATCCCGATCAAGAACTGGTCGAACCGGCCGACCAGGGTCGAATAGAGCATGTGCCGACTGCCGTCACTGGCAATGAAGGCTCCCAACTTTATGATCATCATCAAGGCCATGAGCTTGACAAGGTAAAGAGCTCCTTCGCGTTTGACGAAGGAAGCCAAGAACGGAAACACCAAATAGAAGGTGAATTCGACTGATATGCTCCAGGCTGGTCCAGTGATGAAGTGCCAGGATGTCGGTGCGTCCCCTAAATTGGTGACAAATACATAGAGCAGGTCGATTGCTTCAAATCGATCCCGGCCGACGGAAATTGCCACAATGAAGACAACCAGGAACAACGGAGCGATGCGCAGCACGCGGTTCCGTATGAACCGGCGATAATTGATCGCCGGGTTCGCGTCGGCAATGCTCATGAAGATGAAACCGGAAAGCACGAAGAAGAGACTGACGCCGGTGTGTCCCTCGATCAAAGGTCCCAAGAGCGCTGCTTGCGGGAGCGGCTGCCAATTTCCATAAAAATAGTGGCAATAGTGGAAGCCAAAAACCAGGAGAGCAGCCAGTAGCCTAAGATGATCGATTTCGGGCAGATAACGGAAGTTCTCTGACCTCATGAAGGCCGCTCATGAGGCTTCTTGTCAGACTGCAGTTCAGCAACAAAGTTGCTCGCGATCATGCTCCAGCTGTATTGGCTCTCAACAAGAACATGTGCAGCCTCAACCATCCTGTTCTTTTTGTCCGAAGGCTGTTCAATCAGGTGCGAAAGACATGCTGCCAGGCCGTGGTCGTCGATCTCGGCATAATGGGTGCCAGGCATAACGTCCAAGCCGCGGGCACCAAAACGGGTCGAGAGCACCGGCACCCCAGCCGCAAAGTAGTCGAGCATTTTGAGGTTGGTTCCAGATCCGGTACGCATAGGATTGAGAGCCACAGTGCTGACGCTCAGCAAAGCGTTGCGCACCTCATCATCGACTTGGCCCATCAGAACCAGATTGTCGGGTGTTCTATGATCCCTGAACGGCTCGCACACGCTGCCGATGATAGCGAAGTCGATGTCATTGGCCTGTCTTGCTGCGCTCAGTATCTCTTCAACCGCTTCCAAATTTGGCCCATGCCAGCTGCCCATAAAAAGAGCGAGTGGCCGCCCCTCACCCTTCAAGGATCGTCGGGTCTCCGGATCTGTATAGACGATTTCGTCAATTGCCACGCCGTTTGGCACCTCATGTTGGCGCGCTCGAGTTCCTCCATAAAGACGACTGAGTTCGTCCAGGTCACGCTGTGCACAGGCAAAAACCCGCTCCGATTGGAGCCAGCATCGCCGCTCTGCTGAAGCCACTTCCGCTAGGAGCGCCTCAGCCACTGGCGTGGGAGCTGCCGACAACGCAGCTGCCTTGACGACCGACTCGACGTCCTGGGCTTCGTACCAGAGTGGTTTGTCTGGAGCCGCTCGAGCAATGACGTCAACCAGATAAGGATGACACGCGACCACCGCCTGGCTCGTTAAAGCTGAAAGACCAACCGCCTCTTCGAAGTCCGGTGTCAGCCCCGCAAGAGCATAGGCAGAAATGTCATCTACCGGCACACCCTTCGCCATGCGAGTGAGTTCATGCTCAATCTCGGATTGCGCCTGAGAGCGCGGGACCACGATTTGCAACAATCCTGGCGCTACCTCCTGCTCCGATCGTCGCTCGGCAGCGCCACCGAGACAAACCAGATCGATGTCAAAGGTTTCGGCTATACTCCTGTAAAGGTAGAATACGCGCGCCTGCCCGCCGTTTCGTGGCGGATAGCACCGGAAGGTTGTCGCGACCGTCAATTTGGGGCGTCTTGTGCGACGCTGGTCGGACGCTGCATCAGACAATAATCTACCAACAACAGGCAGCCAGCTGATACGTGCAACGCGCTCTTGAGCCGTTAGACCCATCGTTCGAGACTCTTTGGGGTGCACTGCAAGCCACTGTAGCCGCTCGCCCAACGCTTTAGGATTGGCCTCCGTAACAAAGCCGGTCACACCGTCTTCTACAAACTCACATGGCCCACCTGAATCCGTGACGGTCACCACAGGCTTGCCACTGCGCATGGCTTCAATGGTGACAAGACCATAATCCTCGTCATACGGCACGAACGGTACAGCCAGTGCGTCAGCATAATGGCCGGCAATGTCTTCATCGGGAACAAACCCAAGAAATTTTATACGATGGTCTGAGGCTGCTTTCGCGACGAGTGCATTCTTGTCTGGACCATTACCAGCAATGCGCAACTCGATATCTGCAGACACATAGCGCATTGCCTCTATCAGCAACCCGATACGCTTGGGACCATCCAGGCGGCTAGAGGTGAAGAAATAGCGGCCTTCACCAGTGTGGTAATCCTTCCGGTGCGGTGGTGGGTAGAGAACCTCTGGCATAGTTCCTGGCGGGAAATAGTCCGCACGCTTGGCCACTGTTTGAGAAATCGCAGCGAACTTGTTTATCCTGTTCGCGGACAAGGCCGCCTGATCTAAAAAATGAACAACAGCCCGGCTAAATGGTCCAGGGAAGGCAATTGCTGCCTCTGATCCACCAAACTGCCGTAGGTGTCGCAATTTCGCGAACAACTCGCTCACATCGGAATGATTTGGTCCTTGTCCAGTGCTGTTCGTTGCCATCCATCTGACGACCTCGGCAATCCGGGGCGTTTGCATGCTGGGATCATCTTGGAGGGGTCCCCCGTAGGTGTCGTACAGCCCACGAAGTCTGTGCAGCATGTAACAGACATGATTGGGATGGTTGATCATCCAAGCGGGGTACTTGCCGGTGATCACACAATCATAGTGACTGAGATCAAGCTCCGCGAAAGCCTGATACGAGTCCACAAGCTCCCAGAACGATGCCTCTGGGGTGATGAGGCTCACAATATCGCAGCTGTGTTCTGTCTCCGTGTTGATGGCGTCTTGTAGGCCCCACCACAAATTCTCAGCGCCGCCCAATGCAAACGGAACGGGGTGACTCGTGACAAGCGCTACCCGCATCATGGCCTCGTGGCATTCAGATCAGCGAGCAGGTGCTCAACAACTCTGTGCCAGGAAATATCCATCGACCGATAGCGCTCCAACCCGGCTTGGCCCATGTCCTGAGCGCGGTTCGGTGCTGTCATAAGCTTTTCCAGAGCGTCGGCAATCGCCTGGGGCTCGGGCGAAACAACAAAGCCGGTTTGCCCATCAACGACAAACTCAAGTGGACCACCTGAATCGCTACATGTCACAACAGGTTTAGCCGCCAACATGGCCTCCAAGGTCACATAGCCATAATCCTCATCAAGCGGCCCGAAAAATACAGCTTGTGCGTTCATGTACAGCGCGATCATCTCGGCACGGTCGACTTCACCGACAAATCGAATACGATCCTCTAGGTTCAGTGACGCCGCAAGCTCTTCGAGCTGTATTCTTTGCCCGCCTCCTCCAGCAAATATTGCCTGAACCGGGCTCTTGGTCAGTGCCAGAGCCTTCAGGACGAGATCCTGACGCTTGAGAACTTCAAGGCGGCTAGGAACAAAAAGGTAGGGTAGGGCAGGGGCAGAAACAAAGGTCCCCGCGTCTGCAGGAGGATGGTATATGGGCTTGGACTCCACTCCTGAGTACAAACTCAGCCGCTCCGAAACGCGCTTTGCGATGGTAAAGACGGCCTGAGCCTTGGAAAGCTGCTCGCGGTCGGTGGCATGGATACGTTGACGAAGCTCATCTATCGCTGGATCATTGGCTGGCCATCCATAAGGAGTACCATAGAGCTCATAAGCAGCGCGATGCTGATGAAGCAGCCACACGCGCTTGTCAGGGTGTTCGATTGAATAACTCGGAAACTTAAGGCATATCAGCTTATCAAGCTGGCCACCGCCATAAGGCTTCCAGTCCAGGGCTGCACATAGATCCATGGTACGCGCAGCACTCTTGGCGTCGAATGAGAACGGCACCGAGATCTTGTGAACCTGATGTCCCCCCTCACGCACTGCATCCACGAGACCGTTTACCAGGAACTCGGCTCCGCCAAAGATCCCGGGAGTATGAACGGTAGCTATGCCAATCCGCATTCAAGCTGCCGACTTTTGTGCATACAAGGCGTAATCTGGCGGCTGCCGGAACCAGTCATTGACTTCGTTCGGCGTGAAGCCGCTTTCGGGCTGATCCAGTATGCAATCTTCATCGCGACGGATGATGCGGGCAGCAGCAAACCCGCGTGCCTCTGCCAAAAAGCGAAGTACATCAGGCGGCAAGGGTTTGATATGCGTCGGATCATAGTGGAAGGTGCACGCACCAACTACCAGGTTCTCAGGATTGGGAGTCTCAAAAAGAATTACGCCGCCTGGCTTGAGAACGCGGCGAGCTGCATCAAAGAGCGCCAAAAGTACCGGAAAGGGTAAGTGTTCAACCACATGAAACGCCGTCACTGCGCCTAAACTGCTCTCCTTGTGGCGTTGCAAATAGGCAATAGCGTCTCCAGCTTCGACCTGATGTCCACGGGCACGAGCTTCCTGCACCATGGCCACGTTCAAATCGATACCCAGCGCTTCCATGTTGTTGTCTTTGAGGAGTGACAGCCACTCCCCACGCCCGCATCCGATATCAAGAACAGGTGCACCAGACGCAACGGGGTCAGTGCCGCGCAACATAGGCAAATAGCGCCGGCTGCGCTTGCTGATTTCATCCGTGCTGCCCCGGAAGCGGTTCTCGAACGCAACATAGAGGCTATCGGTATTGCTTTCCGTTAACTTGCTCGCAAGCTCTTTGACTTGGTTTGCTGGAAGTTTCTGCTCGATTGCGGCCGATAGCTTAGCCAAAGTATTCGCCTGTTCGCTGAGCATTTCGCGTGCAGCCATCAACTCCAAACGCGCACCTGCGCCGGCATCTATTGTCCCTTGAGCGAGTGTCCGTGTTTCACCCATTTCCTTTTCAAAGTTCTGGGTGATTGCATCGAGCTGTGCCAGAGCTCGGCGTACACCAACGAGGCTTCCGTTTATGCTGTTTATCAGCTCGCTCTCGCGCCCGCCCGCTACAGCAAATCGTGTTCTAAGTGCTTTTACCGTGCTCGGTAGTTGGAAGAAAAAGATGAACGGCGCAAGCAACGTGCCGATCACCCGCACGCTCAACAACCGGTCGGCTATAAATGCCGGGAGCAAATTGCGGACGCGCACTCCGCGATTACGTCCTTCTTGGCTCCACCTCAAAGACCCAAGGAGGCCAACAGTGCTGGTTTGACCACTTAACAATCGCGGCAAATAGTTGTTGAGACCAGCAGGATCGACATCGCGTCCCAATATGATGCGGTAGGAGGCACGAAGCATCGCCTCCTCGTTCAAGGCAGCAAAATCCCCAATTCTGTAGGTCGTTTTCGAGCTTGTTAGCTTCGGCTCAGAAAGGACCACAAGCGGAACATCCACTACGCGGGCGCGAAGCCCATTTGATCTACCTAACGGATTTTCAAAGCTACGGACGCCACTTCTGACCTTGGCAAGCATCTCCGCCACTGCATGGCCTGCACGAGATTCGTCTTGTTTCATGACCTGCCTTAGCCAGATGTGATGGTCTCTTTAATGATGTCCGTACAGCGTTTCAACCTCCTATCAAAGCACGTCGGCAGGTCCGTTAGGGGTGATCGAGGTCAAGTCAAGCACAAGCTGTGCATCTGCGGTGTCAACTATGTCAGTGATAGCGCCGACCCAAAGAGATACGGACCTAAGCCACGGGTGAGGGTAAGGCCCTACCTTGCTCTGATTAGTCCTGCACCCAAGGTAACGCTTGTTGATGTTCATCGGTGAAATTGGTTCTCTTTATTAGATGTAAGCCAATAATGCCGACAAAGGACCGTTAAGAATCAGATGCAGCCCAAAGCTGCAAATCGAGGCCGTCGCATGCGGCACCCCTGCGATCTCGCCCAATCGGGAAGTCTTAAATGAAGCTATCGAGCACGATGTGAATGGTTCACGCTGTCGTGACTTTGCCGAGTTCTGCGATGCTACAAACAAGGTGAAGGATCTTGATCGCCAAGCTATCCGTGCATCAGCAATGAAGCGCTGTGGGATGGATGCCGTCGCGCTCCAGTGTGAGAGATATCTCACCCGCTTAATGAGGCTGTGGGGGGGAGGGGTGGTACGAGCAGGTGGCCTGCTGATAGGCTGGTCACTCGGCAGGTGCGACCTTACGCTTCTGCGAGTTTTAGGAGGCTGAAGCGCCTGCTCCATGGTCTTCCCAGTAGCAAGGCGGCTGTGCAGTTGTGCTGGCGACATGCCGTGCTGCTTGGCCCATTGGCTTCGGGTCTGTGTTTGCCCGTTGTAGGTGAGCATCCGAGACCTTGACGACGGGACCCGATTGATCCTGGACTTGAGGTCCCAATGATAATTTTCAGGATTCAAGTTGGCGTTCACTTCCTTGCGGAACAAGGCGTTGTAAGGCTGTTCCTCGCCCATGTCTTTGAGGAACTTTTTGAAGTACTCCATTCAGCACATACGCGAATGCAGCGCGCGCCACGATTTGCATAGCGGCTAGATGATGGCAAAGCGCAGGCCCGTCGCATATCTGCCCAAGCTTCGTATGTGCCGATCACTGTTCTATTGCGTGTGTGGCCGTGCTTTGTGGTTAAACCAACGACCATGCATCCACAGGACAATGACTCCCCGGATCAGAGATGCGTTGCATAAATAGGCTTCTAAGTGCCGCATTCACAGCGGCAGTCCCATTGAACGACCTTAGCAGGAACCTCCGATCGGCGAAGTACAGTCCACCAGCTGTAGCGCTGACCCGTCAAATCCATAACGATGCCGAGACCGGCCACCTCTCCTGCTGCGCTCGGGAGTCTAGATCAGCTAAACTACACCGGCAAGCGCTGTCGAGACTTCCAGTTCAGGTATGCGTTCGCCAGCAAATCATTAGCTCTCAAGTATTTAACTGAGTTCCGTTAGTGAAGGACTAGAAGCGAACAGCATAATTCAAGCTCAGAATTAACGATATGGCCGCATTGTGGCGATTAACGCTTGCTCAACCATAAACATCTCAGTTAATAATTCATCAACGCGATAAAGAGGCGTTTGCGCCAGAGCGTTCTTGGGAGAATTCAATATGGCAACGATTCAGGGTGTTTACCTTGCTCTATTTGGCCGTCCAGCTGATCCGGCTGGTCTGGCATTCTTTAATGCGGCAACAAACAATGGCGCCGATTTGACTGCAATTGGCGATCTATCATCGACCGACGAGTACCAAGATCGCTTCACTGGTTTGTCCAATGAAGAAATCATCAACTCAATCTATCAGTCGTTGTTTGGCCGCGATGCTGAGCCGGCCGGTCTCACGTTTTTCGCCACTGCACTTACGAACAATACGCTGAACATCAACAACATCGCCATTGCGATCCTTGATAGCGCGCAGAACGACGACCTTGCTGACGTGAACGCAAAGCTCGCAGCGGCTGACCTGTTCAACGCCCGCCTTGATCTTCAGGTTGAGATCGACGCCTATTCGGGCAACGACGCTGCTGCAATTGCTCGCAACTACATCTCGAACGTTGATGCCGACGACGCTGGCACCGAGTCAGAAGCAGATGCAGCTATTGCACAGATGCTTGCCCTCCCAGGTCAGGGGCCTGGCGAAGAACCAACGCCAGAGCCAATCCCTGGTGTCACTGAAATCGAAGCTGTTGGCTCGGTTTCATTCAACGACGCAAAGGAAGGCGCACTCCTGACGGTCGTTGACAACATTACAGATGGCAATGGTGCGATCATCGACCGCGACTACCAGTGGCAGAAGTTCGAAGGCGGCGTTTGGGTTGATGTCGTCGGCGAGACCAACAGCACATATCAAGTTTCCAACACCCAGTCCGAAGTTGGCGATGAGATCCGCGTTGTTGTGACCACCACTGATGACAGCTTCAACACCACCACCTTCGTCAGCGCAGGCGACGTAATCCAGAACGTCAATGACGTTCCCGTCCTGAGCTCGGCCGCTCAGGCCGCCACGTCAGGCGCGGAGAACAACGCTGCGCGTGTTCTGGTAGCTGACCTCACCGTAAGCGACTTTGACGGCGCCCTTGATACCATCACCTACGAATTGACCGGTGACAATGCGTCGGCCTTTGAGATTTTCAATGGCGATCTGTATCTGAAGGCAGGCGCCAACTTCGAAACCGACTCCACCCTCAACGTCACAGTCAACGTTGATGATGGCACCGTGAACTCGAACTCGCTAAACTTCGCCTACACGCTGACCAACGTCAGCGAAGCTGGTGTTGCTGATACGTTTGTTCTCACGGCTGGCAACAATGGCACCATCAACCCGTTTGAGGCTGCCGACCGGATCAGCACGAACTATAACCCGAATAACGACGATTATGCGGATGGCAGCGGCCAATACCTGCAGTACCTTGGTGGCAATCCAAACAATCCCAATAATTACGCAGTTGCCACCTACACCGCTGCTCAACTCGAAGCACAGGCGAGCAACCATTTCAGCCCAGGCGATGAGGATGTATATGTAGTCTACAACGCCCTGAACTCAGGGAATGCGTATGTCTACCAAGACACTAACGCGTCAGGCGTTTACGATGCAGGTGACACTTTTGTTATCCTGGCTGGTGTGAACCTTGACGCCGAAATTGCTCCAGAGAATTTCATCTAAAGGATCGTCATGAAGTCGAACCCGCCTGTTAACGCAGGCGGGTTTTTTAATAACCAAACGATCCAACAATGTCGTAAGCGCGGCTTCTAAACTAGAGGCCAAGCTGCTGTCGAATTCTCGGAAGCGTTAAGCCCATCCGATCCCATGCAATTAGCCCCGCCACTGCGCGGGGCTTTTTTGTGCCTAAACGCCTAATGCCACCCAAACCAAGACGGCTGCCAAATAAGCCGCAACGCCCCAAACTAGCCAAATCCACCAACCATCCATGCTGAGCCTCCTGGCCGCTGCACAGTAACTGCGTCGGGCGCGGCACGGTTCAATCCTCTGACATCATTGGCGACTATCTATCCATGGCCAAGGGCAACCTTGCCGACTGCCTCGTCGTCACATTTCTCTTAGAGGGCGGCTATGTCGACCAACCCACGACCTTGGTGGCGCCACCCATATGGGCCCTGCGTTCAACATCTTGCCAGGCTGGCGAGGCAAACCAATAACGAAGCAGGACGTCAAGCTCCTTTCCCGAAAAGAAGTAGAACGGCTCCACGAAGCTAGCTACTGGCGACCCATACAGGACAAGAGCCTTCCGGACAGCGTGGACTTCACTACCTTTGACTTCGGCGTCAACAGGGGCACCGGCCGTGCCAGCAAATTCCTGCCGGCGATCGTTGGTGCGAAGACAGACGGCAAGATCGGACCGCAGACGCTGAACATCGTCGCCATGCCGCAGCGGCGCGGCGTGGGGAAGGCGATCTGCGCCAAGCGGTTAAGTTTTGTACAGTCGCTCAAGATCTAGAACACTTTCGGAAAGGGTCGGTCCCGCCACGTTGCTGGCGTGGAAGCTAGGACGCTTTCATGGAGCAGCACCAAGGCCGAACTCAACGCCGACGCCAGAGCCCACCAGCGTTCGGGGAGCGCAAGGAAGTAGCTCAGCAGCGATTGGGCCAGAAGTGGACGCAGCAGAGAAGGGCGGCTTGGCTGCCCTTGCTGGACTGTCCGCACCGACACTGAATGCCGGGCAAAGATCATGGGCGGCATCGTCGCCTTTGCAATTGATCCGACTCTTGGCACGGTTCCCTACGAGCTTACGCTTGGTGTCTGGCTCGATGTGGATGAACCTACGATATGCGCTCCAGGCGCGGTTGTTGCCCAGCATGTAAGCCTGTGCATCGCGAGCGCGGGTGATCGGTGATCAGCGAAGCAATCCGGTCTGCTTGCACACATGCTGCCATGGATGCGGCTGTGTCTGAAATCGAGCAAGGCTGGCCAAGCTAATGTTCGAAAATGATCGCTGCGCCATGTTTCCGAACGGCTCGGGTGGGCTTACCTGGCGCACATGCTGTAACGTTCACAACGAAGCATTTGCCGCGGGCACAAGCGTGCAAGAGTTTCTGATCGTGAAATATGAGCTTTGGCGCTGCATTGCGGTGCAGGACATTTTGCAGTGACCCTCGCAGTCATCGGTGTGATGGCCGGAGGGGCGGCGTTCTTATCCTTCGGCAGAAAGCGGAAGCACTAAACAAAAAAGGCGGGGTTGCCCCCGCCTTTTCTGCAGTCACTCAAGGAAACTTAGAACGTGTTGAAGTTCGCTGCGGTCAAGTCGCCGGTGAAGCCGACGAGTTCGATCACGCCGTCGTCAGCGTCGAAGCCAGCGTTCGCATCGTTCTGGTAGATGTACGTGTTGCCGTCGAACTCGAAGATCGCATAGTTGCCGGTCGACGTAGCATTGCCAGCAGCAGTCAGAGCAGCCGCCAAGTTTGCAGCGCCGGTCACGTTAGCGGATTCAACGTTGTTGAACACGTCCAAAGCGCCAGTCACGTCGAGACGGAGCACGTCAGCCGAACCGTTGAAGTCAGTGATCGAGATCAGGTTGTCAGTGACTTCTGCGTTCGTCAGCAGTGTGATGTTCGACAGTGCGCCGACGTCAAACAGGTCAGAACCGCCGTTGCCGGTCAGCACAATGCCTTCAGAGTTTGCAGTGATATTGAAGACGTCGTTAGATGCGCCGCCTTCAACCGACAGGTCGTTAGTCGCAGAGTTGCTGAACGTCAGCTTGCCCACATGACCCGAAGCGTCGATGGCAGCATCTTCAGCAAGATCAAGAGCTGTTAGAACGAAGTCGCCTGAACCTGTGATCGTTACTGTTTCAGCTTCACCAGCATCAAGATCAATCTCAGATGGGATAAGGACGTTGAGCGTCAAAGCCTCGATGTTTGCGATATCGAGCGAACTGGCAACGTCGCCGTTCACAACGACTGTAGCAGCATCAGCGTCACCTGAGTCGTTGGCAAAATCAAAAGTGACAAAATCAGTGTCGCCTTCGATGCCTGCAGTTACGGTGGTGTCGAGGCCTTCGATGGTCAGATCATTTGCACCCGAGGCATTTGCCCAAACCTGCTGAAGGCCGTCAACGTCAGCAAGGTTGACAACAGCGCCTGCTGCAGCAGCAGAAACGAAAAGACGCTCAACGCGAACGATGTCCGTTGCCTCTACAGTAGTCGTACCACCGCCCGCAACAGTTACGTTCAGACGATCTGTCCCAAGACCACCGTCGATGTTCCCACCAGCAGCCGTATAGGTGCCAGACACAGTGATGGTGTCGTTATCGTTAGAAGAGTTCAAAGTCTCATCTGCGCCAACAGCAGCGCCGGCAGCATTGGTGACGGTGATTGTGTTACCAGCAACGCCAGCTGCAACGATGGCCGCAACAGCAGCGTCAGCATCTGCCGCGTCCTGCACGGTAGCTGCATCAGCAGTCACACCAGCAAGGAAGGCACGGCCAGCGTCAGCAGCGTCATCGCCAACATAAGAACCTTGCTCGATTGGCGTATCGATCGCAGCGGTAAAGTTGTTCGCAGACGCGATCTTGTTGTTGACAACAAGCAGGTCATTGCCCTGAGCGCCGTCAAGGATGTTGATCGCGATAGTGTTGATGTTCTGTGTACCAGCGTTAAGCTGGGCAACAAAGAAAGCCAGACCAGCAGCGTCTGGATCGCGGCCGAACAGGTCCTGGTAGATCTTGGTGACGATCTGGACGTTGTTCAGGCCTTCGAAGCGGTCCTGATATTCGTCAGAAGCCGACAGATCGCCAATGGCGTTCAGGTTCTGGCCATTGTTGGTGGCCTGGTTGAAGAAAGCCAGACCGGCTGGATCGGCAGGACGGCCGAACAGCGCGATGTAAATACCCTGGATAGTTGCCATGGTGGTGTAATTCCTCTTGTGAGTGACCTTAGCAGTCGGTCGATGTGATAAGCTTCTGCTATATGCGTCGTCAAGAGGGATTGTTGATGACGGTGCACGTTTGTTGAGCAGACGGTCTATATGTAAAGCACCGGAAAACTGGCGTTAACAGCCTTGTTAACGGTAAGTTCCGTCGCATGTCGTGCAAGACCTTTACACCCTTGTCCGTTTGCCTCTATATGGCCCTCGATAGTAAAAGCACGGCAGCTTATAGCGTGTGCTGTACAGGGGTCAGGCGATGTTGAAAGTGTCGGACAAGTCAGATGAGACGGTAGAGCTGCGCGTTAAGGGCGGCCGCTGGCTAAAGTCGCTGCGCGAGGGCGCCGGCATGAGCCAGAGCCAGGTCGCAAAAGTGCTCGGCATTGAGTATTACACCTTCATCTCACAGCTTGAATCCGGGCGCGGTCGGGTCCCGTCTGCTCAATATGCGGCCTTTGCCAAGGCATACAATGTTCCTTTGCGTGAGTTCACCAGGACGCTGCTCAGCTTCTATGAGCCAGCACTTCATTATGCCCTATTCGAGCATGAAGAATCACCTGAAGAGCTTGAACGGATGAAGCAGAACATGCAGGCGGCTGAGCCGGACACTGTTGCGAATTTGGCATCTCGTATTGCCAAACTAGAAGCTAAGCTGCTGTCTAGCCCTCGGAAGCGTTAAGTCCATTCGATCCCATGCAATCACCCCGCCATCGTGCGGGGCTTCTCATTGGCTTTAGCCTAGCGCCAGCCAAATGAGCATGCTGGCTTGGTGAGCTATAATACCGCGGATTGACAGATCCTGCAGTTGCCCATGCTGAGCCTCCTGACCGCTGTACATGAAGTGCAAGGGGCAGGGCACAGCGCAATTTACAACAGTAAACCCTGCGTGTGAGGAGCAATACAGGAATCCTGACGTCGCGCAGTCCAGAATAGATTTTGAGCTGCACCTAACCAACAAAGCTGTTGCTCAGGAACGCCACGTTAACGGCTCGGGGCCGTAAAGCTGCGCGAGAATGACTCGACGGGGAGGTTACTCCTGTCAGACTTAGTGAGCGTCACGGATCAGGCTTAGCCTCATTCGGCATACCGCCTAACTGATCAAACATCAGACATACTACGCCTCGCAGCCAGACGTTAGATTTAGTACAGTGAGTTGCAACGCTCAGATAGCCTTTCCCTATAGCTAACTGGCGCATTGCACAGCGCCGCAGGTACAGTGTGCAGCCAGATCAAATACGAAGGAGGTTATGTTGACTACCAGCACAGTCACGGCTGTAAACGCCGAACGGCATAAAACCCAGTTCTGGAAACCACCGATTAATTACGCATTCACTTCTGGAAGCCACGTGGTCGGAGTGTCGGCTCAAGAAGTTGTCCATGTCGCACGAGCTTTGCCAATGGGGATGGTCAAATCCGGCAATGACTTAGTCCTGGTCGCGCTTCTTGGATTTCGTCCTAACCAGAACCTCTTTGTAGGCCCGGATGGTCGCTGGCTTGCATCTTACATACCGGCTGCTTTTCGAGGATATCCGTTTCGACTCGTGCAAACAGAGGGTGACCCCACTAAGTTAACTTTGGCAGTCGACGAAGCCAGCATGTTGGTCGGAACAAATGCCGAAGGAACAACGCCGTTCTTCGAAGACCAGGAGCCTCACGGTAAAACTAAACAGATGCTCGATTTCTTGCTCAAGGTTAGGCAAGGAGCGTTGGTCGCTCAGCGCGCTGTTTCAATTCTGGCCCCAATTATTGAGCCTTGGCCTATAACGGTGAAGCAAGGATCCGAAATCCAGGCTGTCAATGGTGTGTTTCGCATTTCTGAGTCTAAACTGAACGCCCTGACAGCCGAAGAGTTTCTGCCAATCCGTTCTGCACTGCCGATAGCTTACGCGCAGTTGTTTAGCATGCAGAACTTGCCCTTGCTTGAACGCCTAGCAACTTTTCATGAAGCGCATCGCAGTAAAAAGGTGCAAGAGGAGGCGAAGCTTTTTACGCCTGGAATGGAGGACGAAAAGTTTGACTGGAAGGCGCTATTTAAAGATGAATGAGCGCCAGTGTGCGAGCACTTGGTTAAGGGTATCTTCGAGCCGGATCAGCGGCGTCCATCCCAGAAGGTCTTGAGCTTTGTCTATCGCGCCGGCGATGGCCTTTATTTCATTTGCGCGGCTTAACTGCGGATCCTGTTGTTGCCGAATGCGGACCGAACTCTGAGCCAGCATATAGTCCAACATCCATCGGAGCGTCGCAGGGTTTCCGCTTGCAAGGTTGATCGACTGACCCACTCCCATAGAGACTTCTGACCGAGCGACCATGGTGTAAGCGCGCACGATGTCCTCGACATCAACAAAGTCGCGGACCAGGTCGATATTGCCGGTGCGGATAACAGGTTCCTGCAAGCCTTTTTCAATACGTGCAATTTGTCGCGCGAAGGCTGGAATGACATAGGTTTCAGCCTGACGGGGCCCGGTGTGATTGAAAGGTCTGAAGCAAGTGACTTGCAGTCCTTCCTGGGCCATTTGCAGCAGCATGATTTCGGCAGCGGCCTTGGTGGCGCCATATCGGCTTAACGGCTTGCAGGCGACGCGTTCTGAGACTGGCGCCCCCATGGCGTCGGCAAAGCTCTCGCCGTAGACTTCTGAACTCCCGGCGAAGATGAAGCGTGCTTGAGGGACAATGTCCAATACCGCTTGAGCCAGGTTGAAAGTTCCTATGACATTGACGTTCCAGGCAGCGGCAGCATCCTTGGCAGCTTCGCGTGGAGAGGCAATAGCCGCGAGATGAATGATAGCTTGAGGACGGAGGTTCTCGATTACAGCCCGCACCTTTGTGGCGTCTCTAATATCGCCTTCAAAGGGGATGATGTCCTCGCCGACAATGGACTGGCCGACAAAGCCGCGTGCACCGGTGACGAGGACAACCATGACTAGCCCCTGTGCCGCTTTAGATCAGCATCCACCATTTCAGCAATCATATCTTCAAGGCTCGTCTTAGCCGACCAACCAAGCACTTTTTGCGCCTTCGCTGGATTGCCGAGGAGGATATCAACTTCAGCTGGACGGAAAAAAGCAGGGTCGATGATCAAATGCTCGTCGATATCGAGATGAACATGGCGGAAGGCGATCTCGCACATTTGCCGGACTGTTGAAGTCCTGCCCGTTGCGACAACAAAGTCGTCGGCCTTGTCTTGCTGGAGCATCAGCCACATGGCTTCGACATAGTCGCGTGAGTGGCCCCAATCTCGCTTGGCATCAATATTGCCTAAGCGAAGCTCCTTGGCTTTACCGAGCTTGATGCGAGCTACCGCATCGGTCACCTTTCGTGTGACGAACTCAATTCCGCGCAGCGGCGATTCATGGTTGAACAAAATGCCGCTAGAGGCATGAAGGCCAAAACTTTCCCGATAATTGACGGTGAGCCAGTGGCCGTAGAGCTTAGCGACTGCATAAGGCGATCGTGGATAGAACGGCGTTTCTTCCGACTGCACGGGCTCTTGTACCATCCCGTACATTTCAGAAGAAGATGCCTGATAAAAACGTGCCTCGGGCCGAATGAGGCGAACGGCTTCGAGCATGTTAGCAACGCCAATTCCGGTGACCTGTCCGGTCAGGATTGGTTGTTGCCATGACGATCGAACAAAGGATTGTGCGGCAAGGTTATAGACTTCGTCGGGTTTCACATCCGTCATAGTCCGGATCAATCCAGACAGATCAAGAAGATTGCCGTCAACGATATGAACGCGGTCAGCGATACCCAGCCAATTCAGGCGACTGAGATTGACATCGGAGCTGCTCGAGCGGCGAGCCAGACCATGGACTTGATAGCCTCTGCCTAAAAGGAGCTGCGCCAGATAGGCCCCGTCCTGCCCGGTAATGCCGGTGATCAGTGCTGTCTTTGTCAAACCTATCTCCTGTCTTACCGCGTCATCGTCTAGACGTGGATCATTCGCATTCGCTTCGCCGTAGCGCTGTACTGGACCCTTGCGCCTTGTTCAAGGCGGGGTAGGGGAGGGAGGGCATTTCGATCTCTATTGGATGTGGGACAAACGAGTTCGCCTGCGCTATGGAGCATCAATGAAAACAATCCTGTCCATTGATCCGATCCGCTTTCCGCTGACCGGGATCGGGCGCTATACGCTTGAACTCGCGCGGCAACTGCAAGCCCGTGAGGACATCGAAGCCCTGCGCCTGTTTGGTGGAATCAGTTTTAAGGCAGAGTTACCTGCATTAGACAGTATTGGCACACCAGGACTCGCCGGGCGCATCCAGCCGATCAAAGCCTTCATTGCTCGCAATGATTTGGCGCTGAGGGCATATCAACGACTGTCCCATGAGCGGAGGGCTATGGCGTTGCGCGGCTATGAAGACCATGTTTTCCATGGCCCAAACTTTTATCTGCCGAGGTTTGGTGGACCATCAATTGTAAGCATGCATGATCTGTCGGTGCTCAAGTACCCGCAATTTCACCCGCCTGAGCGCGTTCGACACATGAACCGGGAGATCGCTCTTTCGTTGAACCGGGCGAATGTTCTGTTGACCATCTCCTATGCTGTTCAGAAGGAAATAATCGAGCAATTCGGATGGCCGCTCGAGCGCGTTGCGGTGACACCACTTGCCGCAAGCGGCGCATTCCACCCTATGACAAGCGCAGAGACACGGGAGACGCTCTCCCATTTTGGCGTCGATCATGGCAAGTATTGCCTTTATGTGGGCACAATGGAGCCGCGCAAGAATGTGGAGCGCCTGCTCATAGCCTACCAGGCGCTTCCATCCGCATTGCGCAAAGCTTACCCACTTCTACTTATTGGTCATCGTGGTTGGCACAATGACGCGATCATGCGGCGCATTGAGGCTGCAACGGAGGCAGGTTGGGCTCGATATCACGGCTTTGCCGATGACGCGGATCTCCCCTCCCTATTTGCCGGCGCTGCGGTTTTTCTCTTCCCTTCGTTGTATGAAGGATTTGGCTTGCCGGTGCTTGAAGCCTTGGCTTCAGGCGTACCGGTTGTCACATCAAACCGGAGTTCGCTACCCGAGGTCGCCGGGGAAACTGCTTTGCTTTGCGAGCCGGAAGACCCACAAAACATTAGCCTGTTGATCGAGCGGGCACTTGAAGATCAAAGTTGGCGTAAAACCGCAGTTGAACACGGTCCACAACAAGCTAAGAAATTCAGCTGGCGGCACTGCGCCGATCTGACCGTCGCGGCATACCGAGTGGCACAATCACTCGGATAGGAACGGCGCCGGGCTTAAGCGGCAAGCAGTGATCCAACATCATCAATGAGGTCGAGAGCCCCAACGATCGCTATGGAACTACCGTCACTCATCATGTTGGTCCAGATGCCAAGCTGGGACTGATCTATTCCTGCATCCAGAGACTGGGCGATGGAGAGAACGTTCCCGTTCATCTCGATCTCATAGGCGCCAATGCCTGCAATGATGTGCTCCAGCATTGTGGTCAGATCATCAATCCCGAGGAACGTTTGGGCCTCAAAGCCAAACTCCATGGCACTTTCTGGCATATCATCGGGTAAGACTGCAACGATCTCACCGCTGGCAGAAACAAGCACGCCCGCAGTCAAATCTGAATTGAGTTCTTTAAAGTTCAAAGCAGCCACGCTCTGAAACAACTGCACTGCTAAAGGTTCAGCAGCGGCCGTAACAGGAGCAGTCGTCACATTGCCGCTCGACGTCGTCCCGCTCTCTTTCGGCACTTCAACTGCAACCGGGTCTGTCCCTGCCGCGGAAGGTACGAACACTTGGGCGGCAGCGGAAAGCATGATGCTGGGCCCCAGCAATAGGTCCAAGGCGGAAGCCGGCAGCTTCAAATCCACGTCAGGAACAATCGTGACCTCAACATTGCCGGTCTGAGCAATTATCGTCTCAGGAGCGTCACTGCTTTTGTTCAACGCAGGAGCTTGACTGTCCACTTGCTGTCCAGATGCCGAATTGTGCAGGTGGAGCGTAGTTTCGTCAGCCTGGCTAATTTCAGCCAGTTGGTCGGCGTCAAACTCCCCAGTGGTTTGCCGGTGCGCCAAGGCGATATCGCTGCCAAGAATCACGACTGCCAAAGCGGCCATGGCAACAGGAGTCTCGGCACCTTCGAAAAGCCGAGCCAAGGTCGTTTGCAACCGAGCCTGGATGCTGTCGGCCCTGCGCGCCGATAAATCGGCCCCATGGGGGAGCAATTCCTTGGCGAAAGCCTGATTGCCCATGTCCAGCTTGAACAACAAGAACACTGCCGAAATCGACATGATGATCTTGGAAGCCGGATGGGTGACGACATTTGATGCCCGTTCTACGCGAATGCTGAGCGTGGTCCGGACAGCTTCCTCGAATCGGTTGACCAGATGGTCAATGCGGTCGGCCTTGATCTTGATCGATAGGTGTTCGCAGATCAGCACACAGACGCCATTGATGCGTGCAATGTGCAAGAACACGTCCTGCGACAGCGAGTCATAGAATACCAGCCAAGGTTCACCGGTATCGGAACGGCCGCGATCAATGCCGATCGTTGCCCCATTCTGCGCCAGTAGCCGATGCGCACGGAAAAAATCCGCCATGTCTTGGTTCGACCAGTCCGCAGCCTGTTCCGCCATCTTTTGATTGGCAAACTTGCCGAACGACAGGATGCTCATGAGGACCCCAAATCCTTGAAAACCCGGCAGATAAACCAATTGGTTAACCGGCCTTTTGCCAGCTCAGAATGCCGACGAATCCCGATCAAGCGTTCACCTTTAAAATAAACCATATAGGCTCAGACTTTAAGAGACAATGACGCGCGCAGTCTTCGCAAGCATTATTGCTCGCGCATCCCCTTGGAGAATGAATCCTCAAGCGGCTTGATCAGATACTGCACCAAAGTGCGCTCGCCTGTCGATATGATCACATCGGCCGGCATGCCGGGAACAAGGCGCCCCTTGATTTCATCGGGGACATTTTCGTCGGCAACCCGCACCCGCCCAATATAGTACGGTTCTGTACGACCATCCTTAGGGTCATAGACGTCTTGGGAAAGCACCTGGACATCGCCAAAAATAACTGGCGTCGTGCGGCTCTGGAAGGCAGGGAAACGGACTTCGGCGACACTGCCAACCGCAACGCTGTCGATATCCAATGGCCGGATACGGGCACTGATGATCAGGTCATCGTCCAAGGGGATGATGTCCATGATTGGCTCGGCCGTGCGGATCACGCCTTGGGTCGTGTGCACCATAATCCCTTGCACCATGCCCCGGACGGGAGCCCGAACGGTGGTACGGTCCAGAACATCCTTGGCTACGATAACGCGTTCAGACACTTCATTGAGCTCATCACGAATGTCGCGCAACTCATTGCCGGCACGTTCAACAAACTCTTGGTTGATCTGAAGGATCTGCAGTTCGGTTTCGGCAACGCTCTGCTTGATCTTGGCAATTTCCGCCAGTAACCGGCCGTAATTGCCCTGCAGTTCAAGGCTTTGGCGCGTCAGTTGTGACAATTGGTTGGTTGAAACGACGCCGCTCTCCTGGCCCGTCGTGAGGCGACTGACCTCTTCTTCAATGGAGGCGCGCTGTGCTGCCGTGGCTTCCAGCTGGGTCTCAAGGCCAACAATCTCTTCGTTGAGCTGGTCCTTGCGCACGCGCAAAATGCCGACCTGACCTTCTTTTGTTGCTTTGCGATCATTGAAGAGCGTGCGTTGCATTTCAAGCGCCGCCAGCTCTTCGCCATTGCCGCTGGCCAACAGATCGGGGGGAAACTGAACATCCGCCGCATCCATGCTTTCGGCCATCAAGCGCGCCTCAGTGGCCTGTAGAATGGTTTGGCGCGTCCGCATGACGGCGTAGTTGCCTTGCGCTTGCGTAGGATCAAGGACAATCAGCGGGTCACCGGCTTCCACGATATCGCCCTCGCGCACCATGATCTCTTTGACGATGCCGCCTTCCAAATGCTGGATCGACTTGCGGTTTGATTCAACCGAAACCGTGCCTGATGCGACCACCCCACTGGCGAGCGACGCAGTTGCAGCCCAGGTGCCAAAAACCCCAAAGGCCAAGATGATCGTTGCGTAGCCGGCGATAATGTAAGGCCGTGGAGAGAAATTTTCTTTCTTTGCCTGCGCGCTCTGCTCATTCTTTGCCTGCATGATAAGGTCGGTCATCCGGGTCGCCGCTCCTGCTCTAAATCTTATTCGCCGAAATCAAAGGCGCGCTAACAGTGTCGCAACAATAATCAGCCGACCGCGGAAACATGGCCAATCTGTCCGGCCTCTGGCCGGCCCGCAACCGCAGCCTTGGGCTGCAGCACGTCACGGGTTGGACCAAACGCCCGCATACGCCCGTCAGCCATGATGAGAGTTTTATCCGAAAGCGCGAGCAAACCCGTTTTGTGGCTGACGAATACAACCGTCCGGCGACGCTCCCGCAGTTCCTTGAGGGCGCTGACAAGGGCCGCCTCGCCTTCGCCATCGAGATTAGCGTTGGGCTCGTCAAGGACGATAAAAGCCGGATCTCCAAACAGGGCGCGTGCAAGGCCAATGCGCTGCCGTTGCCCACCGGACAATTGCTGGCCACCGACACCGATCTGGGTTTCATATCCCTCGGGCAATGACTGGATGAGGTCATGAACGCCTGCTCGCTGTGCCGCCAGGACAATAGCCTCTGAATCAGTCTCCCGGAAGCGCGCAATATTTTCTGCGATCGTACCGGCAAACAGCTCAACCGATTGGGGCAGATAGCCCATGTGATTTCCCAGCTCGCTCCTGTTCCAATGGTCGAGCTCCGACCCATCTAGCCGGACAGCGCCTGCCAGGGGCGACCAGATACCAACCAGCGCGCGCACCAGGCTCGACTTGCCAGCGCCGCTCGGACCAACCAGCGCCAGTGTTTCTCCTGGTTCGATCTGAAAATTCACGCCCTGGACAATGGGGGTACGCGACCCAGGCGCCCCTACAACCAATTGTTCTGCCGAGACCCGGCCTTGTGGTCGGGGCAGATTGAGGCGCTGTTCATCCCCAGAGAGATTCTCGAACAGCTGCTTCAGGCGGGTATAGGCCTGCCGTGCACCAATCACCTGCTTCCACTGGCCAACTACCTGGTCAACAGGCGCTAGGGCCCGACCCATCATGATGGAGGCGGCGATCATGACACCGGGAGAAATCTGTCCTTCCAACGCCAGGTAGGCGCCAGTGCCCAGGATCGCGACCTGGAGCACCATGCGCACGAACTTGCTGGCCGAAAGGAGCATGCCGGCTTTGTCGCTGGCGCCAGCCTGCAGTTCCAGCATTTTGCGGTGCATTTCAGCCCAACGCATGCGAAGGCTGTCTTCCATACCCAAAGCGCGGATGACTTCAACGTTTTGAAGCGTGGTATTGGCGAAGTGTTGCGCCGCCTGAGCATGATTATTGGCTTCGCCCAGGCTCTTGCGCGTGACGAGCTCATTGAGCAGCGCCAGCACGAAAATCACCACCGCGCCAGAAGTTGCAACCCACCCGATCAGGGGGTGAAAGATGAAGCAGACCACCAAAAAAACCGGCACCCAGGGAACATCGCAGATTGCAATCAGGCCCGAGCCGGTCAGAAATTCACGCAGGCGGTCGATATCGCCTAAAGCAAAATGCGCCTTGGCCTGGGGCTGGTTGATGGCGCTTGAGACCACACGATTGAACAGGGGATTGGAAAGCGTGTCGTCGAATTTCATGCCGGCTCGCACCAGCACGCGCGAGCGCAACCATTCCAACAGGCCATAAATCGCCAGCATAGCCACAGCGATAATGGTGAGCACCAGCAGGGTCATTTCGCTACGGCTTTGCAGCACGCGATCATAGACCTGCAGCATGTAAAGCGGCCCGACGAACATCAGTGCGTTAATTGCCGCCGAAAATACGATTGTTGAAAAAAGAACAGACCGATAGGTTTTGAGGGCGTCGGAAAAGACGTTGTTATTCTTCATTGCTAGCCTTCAAAAGGGGCCGGTAAACTGAGCCAATCGGTCAGAACAACTGTTGATGTGTAGCTTTCGCAAGACACTAGCACATAAAATTCAACAAAGTCTTCGCAGCAGCGGCTCCTAGCCGGAGTATGGCACAAAGGCAATCACCTCGCGACATAGAGATTGCTCTTGGCCCGCGATATTGGCAGCGTTGTGACCATGGCAGGGAAAAGCGTTCATCGCATAGCCAACAGGATCGTCGCAAGGGCCGGTACAACAACGCCGACTGCGCTGGCCAGAAAATGCGTCAGGCGACCGGACCGTCCGGGAATCCAGTGCTGTGCCGTTTCAAGGATTGCAGCAGCGGCAATCATTGCTATCGAAAGAACAGCGATTGCCCAAGGATTTCCTGCAAATGGCAGCACCAGTGTCATGCAAAGAGCATAGGCGAGCCCATGTTCGACATGCCCATCAAGGCCGCTACGCGGCCGCAAGCGGCCAGGTACCAGGGAGCCATACAAAATAAGGCCAACGGCGACAGAGGCGAATATCATAGGGAACCATTTCATGATGGCTTTGAACAGGCTCAATGAAGGGGCGTCAAGGCCGGACACCGGCAGCTCGGAGCAACCAGTTCATCTTGGGTTCATTGAACAAGCTCTAACATCGTTTCCTGTCGGCACGGTGCCGACCCCAGCAGAAAGAATTCCCCATGGCCGTTGAGACCCGCTATTTTACCCGTGTCAGCCCCAGCACACCGCCACAGGTTATTTTCGAGGATCTCGGGTTTGGTGGAAACAATCAGGACCAGATCGTTATTCCCACCGATGGTCTGAGTTCGTTTAATCTGACGGTCAATGACGATGCCGCGACCAATGGCGGAAACTATGCCGCCGCGTTCCTGATCACCATTGCGGGCGAAAACACACCAGCGCAAACAATTGCTTATGTTGACTTCACCAGCTTCAATTTTGCCCCGGCTGCCCGAGAACTGGCCGATTTTTACTCGGGCCTTGGCTACGTCGTTTACGACGACGATACCTCATTCAAAGCCGCGATACAGGCAGATCCAGGCGAGCAGTTCACCCTAACTATCTCGGGAACTTTGCATGGTGACGCGGGGGCTTTCCGTGGCGGTGCCGCTCATCCAATTGCTTACACCGCGCAGATCACTGATGTCGTGGCTGACAATGGCGGGCTTCTGTACGGTACCGATTTTCGCGACCGCAATCCCTTTTCAGCCGTGGGTGAGTTCTTTGATGGCCGGGGGGATCTTGATGTCATCACTTTCCAAAATCCCGCGGCCAGTTACCAGATCGGTGTGCGCGGCGACAGCCGCGCGATCGTCAACGGCGTCGAGCTGATCGCGACCGAGCGGCTGGAGTTCGATGATTTTACCCTGGCGCTCGATCTTGCAGGTACGGCGGGTCAGGTTTATCGCCTTTACCAGGCAGCTTTTGATCGCGAGCCCGATCTGGCCGGTCTGTCCTTTAATGTCGATGCGGTCGATGATGGCCAAACCATCCGGTCCATGGCGCAGTATTTTTCCACATCGCGCGAGTTCCAGGCGCTGTACGGGCAGAACGTTTCCAATGCTGAGTTCACCGAAACGCTTTATGAAAATGTGCTCAACCGCACCCCTGACACTAGCGGGTACCAGTACTGGAACAGCCAGCTCAGCAACGGTATGAGCCGGGGCGAAATGTTACTGCTGTTCTCCGATTCCGCTGAGAACGTTGCTCTGGTGGCGCCTGAGATCCAGGGCGGTATCTGGCTGGCCTGAGCCGGCGGTTCGAGAACGACCAAAGGTCAAAGATGGGTGGGGGAGGGGCGTGTTCACCCCGATCGAGGCCCGCCGCTGATCCGAAATCAAGAGCCGAACCATTCTCCCGCAGCATTTCCTACTACGCCGCACCGCCAGAAGCTTCTGGCCGTGCGGCGCAAGCTCCCTTCAGGTGATTTGAACGATCCCGCACCCGCGCGGAGGAAAAGCCTGCGTCCACCCAAATGTCTGATATGAGCCGTTGTCAGTTATCGCCAAGGTAGCGGGGCGCCGCGAGACCTGTTGCAACGCGCCTTTACGGTTCTATCGGATTGTTTGACCAACCTGATCGGGTGACGCCGGAACGCCGCCTGCCCCGTGCCCTTGCAAGGCCCTGCGCCCATATCCGTGCTCCGCAATAAGCCAGGAGCGGAAGGGCAATAATTCAGCTCCCTTGATCCTGTCAGATCCGCCTGCGGATTTTGCGGCGGCGCCCACCCACCACCTATTTGGGTGGGGCATGCTGAAACGAGGCCATTTAGGAGCAGCCGCGTTTTGTTAAATCATTCAGAAGGCTACCCAATTGGCTTCTATCCAGGGCATCTATATAGCATTGTTCAACCGTCCCGCCGATCCAGCAGGCCTCGCTTTTTGGGACGAGCAGACCAAAGGGGGAAGCGATCTTTCGCTTCTGATCGGCCGGTTGACTGCAGCCCCAGAATATCTCTCCCGTTTTGCTAGCTTGGACAATGGGGCAATCGTCAATAGCATCTACCAGTCCTTGTTCGGCCGCGATGCTGAACCCGCAGGCTCCGCCTTCTTTCTTGACCAGCTCGAAACAGGCGCTGCCTCGATTGAAACCATCGCTATCCAGATTCTTGACGGGGCGAGTGGAACAGATGCGGCGGACATTGCTGCCAAGATCACGGCAGCCAATCTTTTCACAACTCATCTCGACCTCGAAATTGAGGCTGCAGCCTATATCGGTGAAGAAGCGGCTCAAATCGGGCGCGACTACCTCGCCAATGTTGATGCCGGTGCGCCCGCCACACCCGAAATGGCTGACGCCGCGATCCTGCTGCTGTTCAATCCGGGCGAGGGCCAAAATCCCGGCGGCGGCAATGGGGGTGGCTCCAACCCTCCTCCCAGCGGTGACGCAGCCTATGGTGACGCAGATATCGTGGTCCTTGATGGCACCACGCCGATTGCAGAGTTCAATTTTCAAGACCATGAGTCTGCTGACGAAGCTTTGCATGCAGCACGAAATTTGGCTGAAGCCGCACCGGGCAGCAACACACTTCTGGTGCAGTCGCCTGCGCAACTCAGCGGCTCCTACCAATGGATCATGGAAGAGTATGCCAATAGCCCCTCCTGGCTTTTCGACGTTGACCGCCCAGAATGGACCGCAGACGCCGCCTTCTTCAATGGCGAGTTCTTTGACGGTGAATACGCACCCACCGCAATCACTGGTACGGCAAGCAATGATTTCGTCCATGTTTACCAAAGCGATGAATTTGATCACACCGTAACCGCCGGTCGCGGCGACGACCTGATCGTCCTGCAATCGGGAAATTCCAATCTTCCCGAGCGGCAGGCATTGAACCGCAATGACGAGTGGGAGCGCGAACTAGGCAGCCTTCAGGCAGATGGCGGCGCTGGCGACGACATCATTATTGCAGGCGGTGGAAACAACAATGTGCTGCTTGGTGGTGCGGGCAGCGACTTGATCGCATCGATGTGGAATAGCAGCGACACGATCAACGGCGGCGCGGGCAATGATGTTCTCATCGGAGGCGGCGATCATGGTCTTGCCTATGACCAGCCCCACTTCGTGTTCGGCGCCGGCGGCAATGCTCCGGACTACCGGGTCGATGTGGACGATATCAGCGGAGAGGAAGCCGTTTTTTACCTGGATCAGGGTGAGGCAAATGGCACCAAGCTCACCTTTCTAGGGCGGCTTCCCGCTGGCAGCAGCATTTTCCGAATCGACTATGACGGCGCTGAAACAACGCTGACGCTCAGCAATGGAGGAGGCTTCAGCCGAGACGTGGATATGCCAGCCGGCGGTGTGGCGGTGATCAACGTCGGTGCAGCGGTGGGAAACTTCCAGTTGTCTTTGGGTGATGCTGTAAAAGCCGAGGCTGCAACCGGTACTGGTGCACTGCAGCTTTTAAGCGAAGTCGACTTTGCTAGCGGCGATTTTCTGACTGGCGGCACTGGCGCAGATGCTTTCGTCTATGAAGCCGGCGGATACATCAACGCCAGAGATCAGTATGGGAGCATCAACGGCGCTGACAGCATAGCCGATTTCCAAAGTGGACAGGACAAGATCGTCCTCTACGCCTACGAGTATCGTGCCCGTGAGCTCAAGGCCGGAATCGACGAAGGTGCCGACTATATCGAAGAGATGGGCTTTACCAAATTCCTTGACGCGGCAATGGCAGCCGAAGCGGCAGATGCGCAGTTCTTTTTTGCTGCTGGCGTTGAAGGCGACGGCTATCTCTTCATCGACGAATACCATGACGGGTCCATCGATTTCGCGCTTAAGCTAGAGGGTCTGACATCGCTGGGGCAATTCAGCGAAAATGATATCGACGTCCGGAATAACGGACCTGCTCTTGTTGGCACCATGCCGGTGCTTCTAGACAGCTTGGTTTAGGCTGTAGGGCATCCGACTAACTGAAAGACGCCTCACCCATACGCCTTGGGTGAGGCAAGAAAAACGCGTGGACCTAAGGGCGGAGGTCAATCCAGACCAAAAATCTGGTCACCCGACAAGGCTTTTCCCCGCCACTTGATCCGAAGCGCAGAACACTGTCTTCTTCATAAAACTCACGGCACCGGTCGAGGCTGGGGATCGGGCCTGGGCCTTGGATCGGGAGTAGGGGTGGGGTCCGGCTGAGGCTGAGGGTCAGGCTGAGGCTGAGGATCAGGCTCCGGAATTGGTGGTGGAACTACGACCGGAGGTTCGTCCGGCACGCTTACTGGCGGCGGCTCTGGCTGGCCTGGCAATGGCGGAAATTGAGCTTGAGACGTGCTGCTACCATTCGGTGCTCTGCTCGGCTGTGAGTTCATCCCCGCTTCAGCACATCGCGCTGCCCCGTCAATCCTGAATGCCGGCAGCAGTGCTCGTTGGAATCGCGCATAGCGAAATCCAAAGCTCTGATCCAGTCGCTCGGGCGTGCCGGGGGCGAACAGTTTTGCGGCCCGTGCAGCTGTTACGCCGATTTCGCAGCGCTCATCGAGGACAACACAATGCTTGTCCGTGCTGCAGATCTCCAAAGCGCCTTGGTAGAGCATGACATGGGTTCGTTCCATGTCGACCACCAGGTCAAAGGCAGTTCCTCGTACGGCGATTGAAGCCGTGGGCGTACGCACGGAGTAAGCTGCTTTAGGACTGTTGCCTGTCATGAAGCGGAGTGTGCCGCCTAGTGCATTGATGGCAAAGGCCTGCGCCGAGTCGCCGTCGCCCAACAGATACTGTTCGATCAACAAAGAACTGTTGGCGCCAACCACCAGCCGTGTGTTGTCGCCGAACACCATTTGCACCTGACCCTGGGAGCCAGTCCTGATGAGTTCTCCCATCGACACATCGGCACCGACCTGCAGGACCCGTTCTGTCGCTATGGCAATTGCGTGTGCATCAGGGTTGACCCCGACAGCGGTTCCATCGGCGGCAAAAGCAAGTTGCAGGTTCAACAGCGCAGCAATAGCGCCAATCAAGAATGGATACTTCATGAACACTCGTTTTTCGAAGAGATGGTCACATCTGTAATATTTCCGGCCAAAGTCCCCACCTGTTTAGGCAGATGCGCGGCAGCATCGAAATTGGGTGTATCAGGCTGCTTGATCAAACTCAGTATAATCGAGCCCTCCGCGATACCTTTATAAGAAAATCCTTGGCAGAGACAATTGCAAGCCAATATTCCCATTTTGATAAGAGACGCAGTTTGAAGCCGATTGGCGCTGCATACCTATCAACCGACCTGGCAACGAAGATCGAACTGCGATGTCTTCGTAGCCGCTGCTAGCAGGGAGAGCTGCAGCAGGGGCAAGCACTGGTTCATCCTCTCGTCAGCTGTGGACCATGAAGGTGTGACTTTTCTGGTGCACAACGCCGGGTTCACTCGATCAAGAAGGTGCCGTTGGCAGCCTAAATAGCTAAGCCTTCCCTGGCATGCTTGATGCTTCAATCAGACCACATTGGCTACCACCATTTACTGGCACTCAGTCAGCTCACCATTGCTGGTCCAATGTGTTGAGCAAATCGGCTGTGTTGTCCGGCAGCCTGCCAGAAGAAGGCCCGATAGAAAAATGAGCATGATCAATCGGTGCACTATGAACAGTCCTCGTCGCTGGGTGAGTTTTGTGGATACCTATCGCCCGGACAAATGTTCTCGGTTCGCGCAACCTTCACAGTCTTTTGCCCGCAGTTTCTGCCAAGTTTTGGGCGTGAGATTTTAAGGTCCTATCGCATTGTTGATGCAGTAGTTGCCTGCGAGCTCTGGAGCTAACCGAAGGGTATGCCAGATGGTTGAGCCCATTGAACCGCAAGACTACGCCGACGCGTTAAATCGCTGGAGACCCTATTAAGATGTAGTGGCCTCGGACACATCCCGCGCCATGGATATCGTTATTTGCGCACCATGAATTCTGGCAAGCACCAATTGCTACGGTCACGCAAATACTCGAGGCATTCCTCGGCACGATCCTGTTGCCGGCGCCGGCTTCCTCCCGCACCCACAAAGCATTGGACGCCAACACGTTAAGAACGCAACGCTGTGCGCTTACCGCCACTTGATCGTTTGCCAGGCCGCCGGCCCTGGCCGACAAGAGCCCCTATGCTGGCAACGCTCGGTTCTCGCATATAAACATGTCTGGGTTTACCTAAACATTCGTTGGCAGACAAGCGCGAGCTGCTTCAATTGCAGCCCTTGCTCGCCCGCAAGTCGCTCATCCAACTCCTACCTTGTTGTGAGCTCGAGTCGTTTTAGCTTATGGCGCCGCGTTGATGTCGGATGGACCTTCAAACCCTGGATTGGGGTCTTCGTTGGGCGCGTCTACGATGTCGTTCGGGCCTTCGAAGCCGGGTTTTGGATCATTGTCGGGCACATCGGTAATGTCCTTTGGTCCTTCGAAGCCCACGCCTGGTTCGTCGTGTGGCACATCCGCGATATCGGACGGTCCGTTCAAGCCCGAGCCCAACCCTCCGTCAGGCACGTCCGAGATGTCGTTTGGACCCTCAAATCCACCCCCACCAATGTCCAACGCTCCAACTGCATCACCCTCCTCGCTTGAGAGTCTGGCTGCATAGCTTGGGGGCAGGGTGCCAATGACGCGGATCACATCGATCTGGTTAAGAATGCCCGGCCATTCGCAAACGGCTTGCCTCTCATCGAAATAGTCGCACAACACAGCAACACTCGGGGTTTGACAGCCAATTGAAGTGCCGCTCGACTGGAAAATACCGTCATGTTTTTCGCACCGGAAGACGAAGGCATCGACAGTGCTGCTCATCAAACGGTTAGCCGCTTGAGCAGGGGCGGTGGCGGCCGCCACGGCGAACACGGCAACGGCTAGCGAAATAGTCATGGAAAAGGTCTTGGTCATCGATCATATCCTTTGAAGGCGTCTAGGGGACGCTTGTTTCGATGATGGAGCTATTAGCCAAACCAACTTCACGCTCGCGTGAACCGGACGTTTAGGTGCGGTTCATGTACGGCTGGGAGGCCGCCCTAGCGGAGAAGCTCTTCTTACCCCGGGTGCGTCGGATGCTCGTGAGAAGTTCTCCATCAGGCTGTCGCTTGGTTCAGGAGTGAGGCCTCGCTCCCATTTGCTGCTGTCGCTGACGGGGTTTGCGTTGGTTGTTGGGAGGATCAGATTGGCCGTAGCCGAACGGCGACGGGTGATGTCGAACCGGGCAACGCTTGGGGGGTTCGTGGACCCAACCGAGTTCACGCACTATCTGGCTATCTTGGCTGAACACCCGTCAAAACCAAGGCGCCCGAAGCGTCCTGGCGCTCTGGCGTAAGATGGAGGTGCAGGCTTATTACGGCAAAGCAGGATTGCCTTGCAATTGCCGCGACGCGGGCGCCTTGCCCACACGCACATCAAAGCGGGCTCAGCGCCGCATAGGCCAATGTCAATTGGAGGTTGCTTGCCATTGGGCTCGACAATCTTGTCTAGTTGAATGCGATCTAGATAGCAGCAATCAAGGTGAACATGCCGGAGCTGGTTGTTGCTCCCCCCGTCACTGGCGACTGCAAATCCATGGGCCTTTCTCCAGACATCAACCAAGTTGCGGCTATCGCTGAAAACGGTAAATTCCAGTCTGGTGGCCTCAATCGCTGATCGATCAAAGAGGCGAAGGCCGCCGTTGCACCAACCATCATCTATCCTGGTTCAACAGGCAAACCAAAGCGCGAGTACCTGACTGCAGTTTCTTGACCGGCTCATCTAGGGCAGCGCCCAGCTCGGTCTGCTGCATGTACAATCAACTGGAGCAGCGTGACCTTAGTTTCAACAACCGGTTTGGCGGCGAGGAGGTTCCAGCAGCGAAAGTCACGACTGAACTGGGCCCTAAGCCAGTTACCTTGGTGGCCCGTCTCCAACCGGCTATCCGCCACTATGGCCAGCTCGGTCCTTTGTTCAAAAAAGATCAATCTTCGCTGCGATCGAGCTCCCTGTCCCAGTCCGGCTCGCCGGTGAAATCTGGTTCGCTCTCCTCATCTTCTATAGTGGTTTCAGCCATTTCCACCTCGAACTCATCATTCTCCCATTTATTGACGTCTAAATCATCGGGCTCCAAGTCATTGGGCCCCAAGTCATCCGACCCCAAGTCATCCGACCCCAAGTCATCCGACCCCAAGTCATCCGACCCCAAGTCATCGGACACCAAGTCATCATTGATCTCTGTTTGGGCGTGCTGATTTGCCAAACCGGGTGCATGCTTCTTCTCCGCATTGTCCACGACGATTTGCACCTCTTGCTTCACGCCATCGGCCTCAACCGGTACATTGAGCAAGCTGGCAATTTCCCGCCAGTCGATCGCCCCGCCGGCACTCAGCCGGCTCTGCGCTTCTTGGCACATCATCGCAAGCTCCTTGATGTGCCCCAGTGCCGGAACAGCAAGTGCAGGATTTGCCGGAAGAAGGGCCTGAGCTTTGTCTGCAAAACCGTGAATACAAGATAAAGCATCAGCCGCCGCTTGGCGGGCAAGTGCATCGTCCCGGCGCCAGCGTTTACGCTTTGGACCGATGCGCTCATGTCCAAAACGTGCCGACACCTGGCTATGATACTGATCCTGCCAGCAGCGCATCCCCTCCCGGTAAACCCGCTCCTGTTCCTTGTGACCAGCGCCATTGGATTTTGCCTGCATCCGTGCAGCATAACCAGGATGTGGTGTGTGATCGATCCGGTTCTGCTTGGTCAGCTTGGGTAGGATTACGGCGTGCAGGTGCGGATAGCGTTCGTCCACATGTTCAAGCACTGCTTGCAGATGCTCTCCAAAAGAGGTTTTGAGCCATTCCAGCGTATCTGTCAGCCAGTCGAGGTACCGAGCAATATCGTCCTGTTTTTCCAGAGCGCGCCAGGCAATCGGGTAACTCACGACTGCGGCATAGACGACGATGCTGTTGCGCTTGAGTGGCGCACCGCGAGGATCGCGCGCCATATGCAAGAGATCGGCGAACTTTCCGTCAACAACCTCATGGGAATGGCCAAAGATCTGGTTCGGTGGCTTGGGACGTCGGATATGCGGCGTGGAACCCTTGAGGCGCCATGCTTCGGCCAGCATGCCAGCGCCATGTTCATGACTGAGAGCGCTGCGGCCCAGTTCTTTGAGAAATCCTGTCAGGCGCAGAAACTGGGAAGGCATTGGGTTCTCAAGAGGTTTTTTGGGTTAACCTGCCATTCTAGTTTGTACCGACGAGAGCGCACGTAACTTGGTGTTGCTCTTTGTTCCAGTCTGTGAACGGCCTGTCGCCGAGTGTGAACACCGCGTGCACAGGACGTTACTTTTCGTAACTTTTTTCACGACGAAGACCCCTGAGTGACAGTGCTGGCCATCGCTTGGTCTTACAGAACGGCGCTAAAGGAAACCCCGCATCGAGTGGACGCGGGGTTCTTGCGATCATCGCTTCAAGTTCAAAAAGCGTTCTTTTGCTATTGTGAAGACCCTATACAGTTTAAGCCGCATGAAGGCACTTAAACTGATCTGGGCGATAAAGGGCAGTAACATGGGCGCATATGTCGACTTGCGGTTTATCTTGCCATCTAGCCCGACGATTTTGCGCCCTGCCTTGCGAATGGCTTTAGCCTCGATGGACTCTACAACAGGAGCAAGCGGGCCCCTGATGAACTCCTTGTCCAAGATCTGCTCGAGTTTCTCAGCGCACTGACGATCCGAAGGCTCGACACCATTCGCTATGATCTTGGGCAAGGTCTTGTGGTGGAGAAAGGGCGCAAGCTTAAGCAGCGCCCTTTCTGCTTCTTTCCCACTTGTTCTTGCCAAAATCCTTGCAACACAATCAAGGCTCTCCTGCTCGAAAGTCGGGCTGGCGCTTACAGCCCGAGGTAAAAACCCAAGCGTTGCAATTGCGGATCCATGGATCCAAGCGCACCTGCCACACAGCTGCGGATTGTTTCCAAAATGGTGGCGGGCAAGCCGATGCCCGCAGCAAGAGCAGTGGTATCCAGCGGATCGCGAGAATCGGCGAGCTTCCACAATTTCATCCCCGTCCGGCGATACTCCGTCAGGATGCTCATGGGGACGGGCGGCTGAACAATCACACCGTCGCTGGCGAGCTTGACAAGTTTGGCCAAGGGATGGCTCGCCGAAATCTGGCGTGGGTTGCCATCGCGATGAATGACAACAGGGATAACCATGTGCGGCGCGGGAAAGAGCGAGCGCCAGACCTTGAACGTTTCAAGACTGCCATCGCTGAGATCGGTGCGGGCCGAAGCGGGGACAAAGATTGTAGCATAGCTGCCCATGGCCACGACGCGATCAGCCACGTTCAGCATTTCCATGACATAGGAATGCCTGTTCAGCGAAGCTGCCGCACAATCGTAATGGAGCAATTGTTTGTCAGTCCACTTGCGCAGCGCGGCATCGAAAGCTTCATGCGCCACAATGTCGGCAAGTGGTTCTCCGACCACAGTTTCGGTCGGCGCCAAGGGCAGGTGATGCAGCGTGCCATAGCTCTTGAAGATAGGAACTTCGTCATTGCTGAAGATGATGGGTTCCAGACAAGAGCGCCATGCCGCATCAAGCACGTAAAAGCCGGTCGTGGTTTTGCTGGCGCCGCCCACAATATGGGAGGCGATGGTGAGGGCTGGGGGAAGGTCGCGTGGTTCGACCGGGGGAAAGTCAAGCATGGTGAACTCCTTGGCTGCTTAAGCCGGCAGGCACAGAAGGCACCCGCTTGCGGCTGAACCACCCTCCCGGCAAACTGGAATGCTTTGACCGGGGCCAAATCGGTATTTGCTGTTTCTCTTACAAAAAGCGGCTTCGCGAGCGAAGGCAGGAAGAATTATCCGCCCCCCTGGACGACTTTACGTCTGCCTTGCTTCTGGTGTAGCTGCCGCGTGATGGCGCCCCGATCATGGTCAGCTGGGTAGGCCACCAGGGAATTGACAGGCGCGTTGGGCGATGAAAGCTGTGCCGTTGATTGTGTGGTGGGCACGACGGCCTCACGGGTTAACGGCGGGAGCTCCGTTTCAGATTGCTTGATGTTGATTGTCGTAGCCTGGTTGAGCGAACCTTGCGGCTGACGCAGCTTGATGCGGGTCAGCTTGCGTGCTCCCCGCTCAACAGGGGCATCACCGCGAGCAGCTCGGTCGCGAAAGTGATAAGCGCGGATACGATCGGCGATCATTTGGGCATCGAGCTTGTCGCCCCGCGCCAGAAGAAGCACCTCTGCCATGTAGAGATAGGCGTTGTCATCATCTTGAAGCGTGCGGATGGCGTCGTAGAGCAGGCGAACATGCGGCGCCAGCTTGCGCAGGCCCTGCGCATTGCGCGCGGTTCCCTGCGCCAGCTTGACAAACTCTGAGTGCTTCATTGGGCCAGTCCCGGTCTGAGATCCACGCCCCAAAGCTCAAAGGAAATGGCGCGGTACAACAGCGTGCCAAACTCGGATTTGCCCTTGCCAAGACAATTCAGCTTGGGCAAAACGCCGGCTTGTCATTCCATTGGACTAGCCTGCCATGGCAGATCAACCCTGGATTTTTGCGACCATCCTGCAGCCCGCCGTTGAGGGGAGGGGCAACGATGAGGTGGCCATTCTCACCATTCCTCCAGGCCCGGTTGCTCATGGGGACATGCAAGCGGCCCTTCAGGGCATGGTATCGGATGTGCAACTGCGCCAGATCCATGCAGGATTTCGCGCTGTCCGGCAGGCTTACTCAAGCGAGCTTGCCCGGCAATTGGTCTTGCGCCGGTTAAGCCAGCAGGACTTGCTCCGAACCGATGTTTTCCCCCAGGCCGATCTGAAACGTCTCAAAGCTGGCGGCGCTATCGTGTCGCTGGCGTTTCCTCTCGATGTGCAACAGTAAGCCCGCGGCCGGCCAACGCTGAGCAGTCCGCAAGAAGCGTTGCGCAACGCCATGGCCGAGGCTATCGCGCGTATTGAGGTGCTGGGTATCCTGATCCGTGAAACGGACCAGCAGGCAGGGTTTGAGCGCGCTATAGCCAGGATCGAACAGCTGTTGCTGCCCCTCGGAGCCCCCTTTTTCAACATCAACGCAAGCCATGAGCGGGAGGAGGGATCGCCGGCTTATCTCTGGTGCTCACGGCAGGGCCCCGCGAGTTTGGGCAAGGCTTACGGCCAATCCTGGTCTAAACTGCAGAACCAGATGCGTCGTGCGTTTGACCGCCGCATTGTGGCCAAAGGATTTTCTAGCGTTCTGGCAGCAGAGCTGCGCTGGTTCGAGGGCCTCACTCGATGGGCTTTGGCCATTGGCGACAAGCGCGCTGGAGAGCGTAGTCGCGCCGACACTCTTAAACGGGCCAAGACCCGAATGCGCCGGCACGATCCCCAAGAACGAGGGGAGGATGCCGCTGAACCGTCTCGCATGCACACAAGCGTGCGCCAGCACCTGATAGCAGAAGAGCACATCAAGCACTTGCAGCCGCAATTGCTGGTGGAACTGGCCGTGCTTTTTGGTTTGCAGCCCGCCCATGACACTCTCTTGGTCCGGTTGTATTTGCGGCCAGTCATGGCGATTTCGGCTGTTCTTGGTGCCTTGGTGTTGTGGCGCCAGAAACTTGTGGTTGATACGGCTTTGCAGGCCGCAAGTATTCTGGCTTTCAACGAAAGCTATAATTATGCTCAACGTGGCCGCCCCGGCATTGCAAGCGTTGATGAAGACGTCTTAGCGCTGCTCGAGATTGCCCGCACGCTAAGCGAAGACCTTAGCCGGCCGTTTGGCGGAATCGTATCATCGGCGCGCCGTCTGCTCGCCGAGCAGCGCAGTTTTGAGTTGGAGCCCGAAACGGGCGAGGCACGGTTCTTTTTCGACTGAACAAGTTCGCCCAGGGGCCGCAAGTCTTGCAGCCGGCTTGTAGCAACCATACGAACGCAAAGGGCAGGGTCGGAAGGGCCTGAATGTGCGGCAAATGGCTGATAACGGCACCTATTGCTATGGGCGCAGGACCACCTTTGTCCATCCGGCTTAATTACTGGGTGACTCGAATCGCTGTAGGCCGATAGCCGGCATTGACTAGCAGCTAACGATCCCACCTTGACCGCTCGCGAGAATTAGGTCGATTACCCAAAAGCTACCGCATATCGGCAAGGTCAGGTTTGTTTCATTCTTCTCTTGGGAACAACCAACAGTCTGCTAAGTCAGCTTTGTGATCTACGGGACGCGATGCTGATGATCCGTGATTTGCTCAGACCAGCAGTTGAGACCTTCTGAAAAATTGGTCATCACCGATGAACTCGCCCCAAGTGCGCCGATCTTTTTCGCCTAGCAAACCTTCTGCCGCATCACAGGTTACGAGAAAAAGGAAGTCCTGGGTCGCAATTGCCGCTTCTTGCAAGCTGCCGATGGAGAGCAGCCCGGGCGGAAGGTCCTAACGGACGCGGTCGCACGCGGCATGCCGACGAGTTGCCGGTTACGCAACTACACCAAAAATGGTCGGCTGTTTTGGAATGACTTGTCTTTATCACCAATCAGAAGCGGTGAGAAGCTGGTCACACTTTATGTCGGCGTCTTGGCTGATGTCACCGTCGCACAACTGGCCATTGAGAAAAAGTGGTGCGCTCCATGCTTGAACAGAGAGCCCAGGATCGGCAGCGCGTCGAGGCATTGGGAACATTGGCAGGTGGCATTGCTCATGATGTGGGCAATATGCTTGTGCCTATCACTAGCCTGAGCCAGCTTCTTGTGAATGAATTCACACCTTGCTCGGATCACCAAGACATAGCTGACAAGATCCTTGAAGCAGGACAGCGCATCCAAGCGCTCATCGGCGAAATCCGTATATTCAGCCGACGGGAAGCAGTTCAGCCGATGCTGCTGAGGCTTGCTGATGAGGTGCTGCAGACACTTCCTCCACGGCTCTCCACACCTCGTCAGCTCAAAGTCACCAAGTACAGCCCAGATGCCACAATAAGATCCTGGTACAAGTCAGACCGGTGGTAGGATTTAAGACAGCAGGTGTTGGTCCGTGGCCTCTACACCTGACAGCATACAGGCGTTGTGTTGAACGGCAAGGCGCCAGCACCGAATAGCCCAGTGGTCCAGCACAAGGTGCCGCACAAGGGCGGTGAACAGTTGTTCTCGTCGGTCGATAGCCCCAAGGCATTGTCAAAGGAATGACACGGCAGCTAGGCACAGAGCCAGGAGCGCAGCGCGATGGACAGCGGGCCGCGTTTCGCCCCGTCGACTGGCATCCGCCTGTCATAGCCCAGGGGCGTCTGAAAATCCCCAAGGCCCTCTCCTTCCGGACTCACAGCTCCCTTGTGCACAAATTTTTCCCGTCAATGAAAAACGCGCATGAGATCGGCTACCCAAAACGTACTTGGGTACGTTCGCCTTCAGTCATCGCCGTCGTTGCCGTCATCATCATCATCGTCATCGCCAGGTTCCGGCTGTGGATCGGGCTGAGGATCGGGCTCCGGCTGCGGATCGGGCTGAGGGTCAGGTTCTGGCTGCGGATCAGGGTCCGGTTGGGGGTTGGGATCTGGCTGCGGATCAGGGTCTGGTTGGGGGTTGGGATCTGGCTGCGGATCAGGGTTCGGTTGTGGGGTGGGATCTGGCTGTGGATCAGTGTCCGGCTGCGGTTCGACGGGCGGTGTTGTAACAGCACCATCTTCCCCGCCGTCGCTCAAGACCATTGTCTCGAGTTGTGCATCCATGATGAGTGCGCTTTGCATGTTTGGCTGTTCCACTTCGGCAGGACTGCTCCCGGTTTGTGCACGCTCACCAGCACCAACGGTCAATGTTCGATCATGAGCCGTGTCTTGCATGCGAACCTGGCCGCGTGTGACCTCCAGGATTGAACTTGCCTGATCTGTCGTAACAGCAAAAACTGTGCCTTTGACCACGGCCGCAAGGAATGGCGTTACCACCGAAAAGTGCTCGACATTACGTGCTTCCACATCGACTTCAACCGTGCCTTGGTGATTGGCGACCACCGTGTGTGATGCTCCGCCACGATCAAAGACTTGGATTATCGTGTTAGGGGCCAGCTCCACTGTTTCTGCGCCGCGCACCAGGGTTGCACGGCCATTTAGAGTTCGGACGAGCCGATCATCAGGTACGACATCACCTCGGGACAGCGGTTCCCATTTGCCTTCTTGCAACTCTAGCACGGTGCCGCGCAGACGGATTACCGTCCAATCATCGGCCATGCTGACGCCCGTCATAGCCAAAGTGATGGAAAGGGCGTGCGGCAGTGTCATACGCATGATGTGCTCTCTTAAGTCAGCATATGCGGACTATGACGTAGAGGCGTCTACACTGGATTAATCCTGCAAGGCAGAGCTGCGCACGGCTGTAGCGATGGCACAGCGCTTGTGCGATGCTGCCCAAGTAATATGCCAATGGGGGCGCTCCCCAAAGACAAGTGCAGAGCGTGAACGCAGCCCTGCGGTATCCTGCGCAATAATGTCGATGCTTCACCATCTTTCGGTGATCAGAAGGCTGTGCGGGAGTCGCCGGTTTGGGATAAAAGGACCGTCGCCGACCTCCGGTGGACCTACATCGAGTATGGTTCGCTTACGACCATGCGCGTTGGCGAGCAGCATTCCAAAGGGCGCCCATGGGAGCTGCGGGGCGAGCTGGTCATTCTTAGCCCTTGGCTGATCGCGATCAATGCCGACGCCAAGATGAACCACAAGCAGCCGGACGGGCCGGTGCCTTATCTGCCCAGAAGAACTCTGCAGTGACTGTCTACCAGTGGCGCACCGATGATGATGATGTCGCGCTCGACGCGATCATCATCGGCATTGGCTCTGACGAGAAAGCGTTCAGCGCTGCCGGCATCGACTATAGGGAGGTGCTAGCCTCAATTTACCGGCCCGACTGGATCAGCCAGGGCGAAAGGATCAAAGCTGCCCTTGAAGGTCATACCCGGTTGAAGAAGTGCTCAAGCGTGCGGATAGCCTCTGCTACTTTTGGGCAATCACGTTGTCATTGCCCTTCAGGAAAGGTCATTGTGGCAGCCGAAGTGGGTGGAGTTGGCTGAATTGGAGAGGCTGGATTGACGAAGAACGGAGAAAGGGTAGATCGACACGCCGCAGTCAAGGGGTTGGCTAACAAGGGCATGACTAACGAGGCTATCGCTGAGAACCTCGGTCTCAGCTTAGCAACGGTTGCCCAGTATAAGAAGAAGTCCCTGATCGCTCCAGGGGTACCAATGTCAGTTCGAGAACAACAAGTCAGTGATCTGTCTGGTGAGGGACTAACCAGTGAAGCTATAGGACAGCAGCTTGGTATGTCACCCAAGACTGTCGAGTTGCACCGGTTTCGCGCAATGAAGAAACTCGGTGTGAATAGTGCAGTCGAACTGGTCGCACTCTACAAAAGGGAAGAGAGGGACAAACTTAACGGGGAGATCACTACCCTGAAAACTCAGGTTGCCCAGTTGGAAAAGCAGCTCGCCGAACTGCTGAACAAATTGAATGTACGGGCGCTTCACTAACGAAATAACCTGGAGCGAGATCCACGCACTCTATAGCCTCAGCGATGAGCTGTACCCCAGCGCATCGACCAATATGCAGCCGCGCTACAACATGACGTGAGCCCCAAACATCATCCAGTGGCAAGCAGAGTCCTTTGGTCATTTGAGCCTTTCTGCCTCGGTTGTGCAATGGGAGGGAGCGCGGTGCTCCCCAGTTGCTCAAGCGCTCTGTCCCATTGCATGCCGGGAGCGTTGAGTTTGGCGTAGATGGCCGGTGGCAGGTTGCCAAGGCTGCCGTGTGGTCTGACCGTGTTGTAGTCCTCCGCCAAGCCGCCAGATTGAAGCGAGCGTGGGCCAATGAGGTGAACAGAGTCTCGTTGAGCAGTTCATCCCTGAGCCGACCGTTGAAGCTTTCCACGAACGCGTTCTGCGTCGGCTTGCCTGGCGCGGTGTAGTGCCACTCGATATGGCGATCCTGGCTCTAGCGCAGGATCGCCATGCTGGTCAGCTCCGTCCCATTGTCACTGAGAACGGTATGTGGCCGCCCCCGCTGGACCATGAGCAAATCCAACTCCCGCGCCACCCGCAGCCCGGACAGCGAGGTATGGGCGACTAGGCAGAGGCATTCCCTGGTAAAGTCATCGACGATGCACAGGATGCGCAAGCCCCGACCGTCGGTGAGCGCATCGCTGACAAAATCGAGGGACCAACGCTGGTTCGGACCTGACGGCAAGACCCTCGGGGCCCGCGTTCCCAGAGCTCTCTTGCGTCCGCCGCGCCGGCGTACCTGGAGCCGTTCCTCGGCGCAGATCCGCCGCAACTACTTGTGGTTGAGCATGATCCCCTCGCGCTCGAGCAGCACATGCAGCCGGCGATAGCCAAACCGACGGCGCACAGCCGCGAGTTCGCGCAGCCGCTCCCGAACGACGCGATCATTGGATCGCGTGATGGCATAGCGCACCGATGTTCGATCAACCCCGATCACCGAACACGCCCGACTCTGGTTCACCGCGAAGGCTTCGCAGAGGTAAGCCACGGCTTCTCGCCTGACGGCGGGCGTTACCATTTTTTGCGCTGAGATCCTTGAGCATGGCATTGTCCAGCATCGCCTCGGCCAACAACGTCTTGAGCCAGGCGTTCTCGTCCTCAAGCACCTTGAGCCGCCGCGCTTCGCTGAAGTCCATGCCGCCGAACTTAGCCTTGTACTTGTAAAACGTCGCGCTGCTCACGCCGTGCTTGCGGCACACATCAGCAGTGGCCATGCCCGCCTCCTGCTCCTTGATCATGCTGATAATCTGTTCCTCGCTAAACCGCGAAGCCTTCATCGTCCGTCTCCTTCAATGGACGGACTCTACTCATTCTTGGAGGAGATCTTAGGGCTCACGTCAAGGCCAGTGTTTCTAGGACCCGGGGTGGGACTTGAGCCAGCGATCAAAGGCGACCGCTTCGGACGAATTCAGCCGTGCTGCACAAATGAACGCTGCCAAGCTGGCAAAAAAGCCGACGATGACGTAGACCGAGATGAGGATACCGTTAATGCGCAGTCTGGACAGTCGAGCCGCTTCGGCATTGCCGCCAACAGCCTAGATCGATCGGCCATAGCGGGTATAGCGTAGCACTACATCGCATAGCACCGCTGCCAAGGCGAGATTGATCACCGGCACTGGAACCGGTCCAACCAGTCCCGTACCGCACCGGCGCTTAGTGAGAGCTATATGTATGCGCAACGTGGTAGCACCGGCATTGCAACAGTTGATGAAGACGTCTTGGCGCTGCTTAAGATCGCTGTTTTAAGTATATTCGATGCTGTCCATCCCAGATCAAAAGCAGATCTGGAGCCCAACGGCTGGTAGGGAGCGGAACCATGATCCTTGAGCAATTCCGCAGTGCCCCGGCTTGCGCTCGTGTACACCTGCAATTTGTGTGACTATTGGGCAGGCTGAACAGGCGCTGTGACCGTGCTAAGTTAGACGCAGCTGGATAGTTCACCAGAGTATGCGCTCGAGGGTTTATGGAAGTTCGAAAGACTATTCTTACGGGTGTTTTGGAGGTTATCCCTAGGTTTCACCAAGACGCACGCGGGTACTTCAGCGAAACTTTTCGTAATGATTGGTTCGCCAAAAACGTTGCAGAAGTGACATTCGTGCAGGAGAACCAGTCGCTGAGCCGCGGGGCGGGGGCGGTGCGAGGGCTTCACTTTCAAGCTCCACCCTCGGCCCAGGGCAAGCTGGTCCGCTGCGTTGCTGGTTCTATCTTTGATGTCGCCGTCGACATTCGGACTGGCTCACCAAGCTTTGGGCAGTGGACATCTGTCGTGCTTTCAGCGGAGCGCGGGAACCAATTGTGGATCCCCGAGGGGTTCCTGCACGGGTTCTGCACGCTGGTCCCCAACTGTGTCGTGTCCTACAAAGTCACCACTTACTACGATCCCGATTGCGAAAGGGGCGTGCTCTGGAACGACCCGGACCTTGCGATTGACTGGCCAGGCAACCTGGGAGTTGCGGAGCTCTCGGCCAAGGATTTGCGCCAGCCACTTTTAGCGGATCTTGGTAATCAGTTCACGTTCTCCGAGGTCTGATGTGAGGGTCCTTGTCACGGGCGGTGCAGGGTTCATCGGTTCAGCACTGGTGCGGCACCTGGTCCTCTTGAAAGGCTACGAAGTCCTGAACGTAGACAAGCTGACCTACGCTGGTCACCTATCATCTCTCAAACTGGTTGAGGGGCGATCCAATTACCGGCTCTTAAAAGCGGATATCTGTAATGGGCAAGCTATGCGCGAGGCTTTCGAGAGCTTTAAACCCGATTGGGTCTTGCACTTGGCAGCCGAGAGTCATGTTGACCGGTCTATTACAGAAGCGGGAGGGTTCATTCGGACCAACGTATTAGGCAGCTTCACTCTGCTCGAAGCAGCTCGTGAGTATTTTGCGGGCCTTAGGGGAGACAGCAAAGCCGGATTTCGCTACCTCCAAGTTTCAACCGACGAGGTTTACGGCTCCCTGGCTGCCAATGGACTTTTCACCGAGCAAACGCCGTATGATCCGAGCTCGCCTTATTCGGCCTCAAAGGCCGCATCAGACCACCTGGCTAAGGCTTGGGCGCGTACCTATGCCATGCCTATAATAGTTTCCAATTGCACGAACAATTATGGCCCTTACCAATTTCCGGACAAGCTGATCCCGCTCACCATCCTCAACGCGTTCGAAGGCAAGCTGCTGCCCGTTTATGGACAAGGCGAAAACATCCGCGACTGGTTGTATGTCGATGATCATGCGCGGGCGCTTGAGCTGATTGTTGAGCGCGGTCGCATCGGAGAGACCTACAACGTTGGTGGGCGAAACGAGCGCCGCAACATCGATGTTGTTCGCCGCATTTGTGCGGTACTCGACCAGCGGGTTCCTGGTGCACAACCCCGCGAAAGCCTGATCCGTTTTGTTGCTGATCGCCCAGGACACGACGGACGCTATGCAATTGACGCCACCAAGCTAGAGACGGAACTCGGATGGCGCGCACAGGAGGATTTCGACACCGGAATCGAAAAGACGGTAGACTGGTATATGGAGAACAGCTGGTGGTGGCAGCCGCTGCGGGAGCGGTACGCCGGTGAACGCTTGGGTGTGTTGCCCGGTCCCGCGACGGCTAGCTGATGCGGATAGTGGTTACCGGCAAGCACGGCCAGGTCGCAATGGCACTCGCTGAGCGCGCCGCCGACACGGGCGTGACACTCGTTCGAATCGGGCGGCCGGAACTTGACTTGTTGGCTCCAGAAGCGGGCCTTGCTGCAATAGCTGCAGCAAAACCGGACGCAATCGTATCGGCAGCAGCCTACACCGGAGTGGACAGGGCCGAAAGTGACCATGAGACCGCACAAACAGTGAACGTGGAGGGCCCAAGAACATTGGCGCAGCTCGCCGCGAATTTGGCTGTTCCACTTATTCATCTCTCGACCGACTACGTCTTTGACGGGGCCAAATCTTCGCCCTATCTGGAAAGCGATAGGACCAACCCCTTGAGCGTCTATGGCAGGACGAAGCTGGCCGGTGAAATCGCTGTGGCAGCGGAAACGCAAAACCACGCCGTTCTTCGGACTGCTTGGGTGTACTCTCCTTTCGGGGTCAATTTCGTTAAAACCATGCTGCGGCTGGGCGTGGAGCGCTCGGAACTCCCCATAGTAGATGACCAAATCGGCAGTCCGACCTCAGCCCTCGATATCGCTGATGCTATCTTTAAGGTAGCCGGGAACCTGATTAGCCGTCCGGCGGAACCAAGCTTGCGCGGGACCTTTCATATGACGGGTACAGGGGAAGCAAGCTGGGCTGATTTTGCCGCCGAAATCTTTGCGGCTTGGGCGGATCTGGGTCAAGAAAAACCAAAAATCATGCGCATCAGAACGACGGATTTTTCGACACCCGCCAGGCGCCCGGCAAACTCACGCCTCTGCAATCACAAGCTTAGTGAGTTGCATGGAGTCACTCTGCCTGATTGGCGCCCGTCGACTCAAACCATTGTTCGACGCCTATCTGCAGATAGGTCCCCGCCGCGTCAAAATCCAAGTTCGCAGGGCATTGAACAATGAAAGGAATCATCCTGGCTGGCGGCAGCGGCACGCGCCTCTATCCCATCACTAAAGCTGTCTCCAAGCAGCTCATGCCCATCTACGACAAGCCAATGATCTACTTTCCACTGACGACGCTGATGCTGGCAGGAATAAGGGACATTCTCGTCATCACGACACCAGAGGATGCTTACGCCTTCGAGCGGCTCCTTGGCGATGGCGGCCGCTGGGGCATAAGCATCACTTATGCGCAACAGCTGCGCCCAAACGGCATCGCCGAAGCGCTCATCATCGGCGCTGACCATATTGCGGGAAGCAATTGCGCCCTGATCCTAGGCGACAACATCTTTTACGGTCACAATCTGCCTGCGCTCCTGCGTGCCGCCGCGGGGCGGACGAGCGGTGCCAGCGTATTTGCTTACCATGTGACCGATCCGGGACGATACGGCGTGATCGAGTTCGATCAAGATGCAAAGGCGCTTAGCATCGAGGAAAAGCCCGCCGCTCCACGCTCAAATTGGGCAGTGACCGGACTTTATTTCTACGATCAGGATGCAGCTGACATCGCCCTCGGTCTTAAGCCGTCCAGCCGGGGTGAGCTTGAGGTTACCGATATCAACCGGGCCTATCTGGAACGTGGTCAATTATCGGTGGAGCGAATGGGCCGCGGCTATGCCTGGCTCGACACTGGAACACCAGACAGTTTCCTTGACGCCTCCCAGTTCGTCGCGACTTTGGAAAAGCGCCAGGGGATCAAGATTGCCTGCCCCGAGGAAGTGGCATTCCGCATGAATTTCATCGGGTCGGAGCAGCTTGAACGACTCGCTGCTGAGTTCCCCACCAGTGATTATAGCCTCTACCTCAAAAGGCTCTTGGTCAGCTCCTAAGGGGCGCCAGTGAATGGCGGAGGCGATCGCCTGTCTCTTTTGGGGGATGTCGTCACCCGCGCCACCAATTCGACCCAGGTCCGGGCAGATCGGCTCCCATTGTCACCAGCACGCTTGAACGCCTTTAACCTACATATTCTGGCAAAGCCGGTCGGCGCGAGCATGGCAATGCTGGCAAATGATCGATAACGCCTGTTGTCGAGCATCGCTATATCATGCGCGGGGTCGGCCGCACCGCCCCTGCCAGCTTCGTGCCGGATGCCTTCGAGCAAGCCATACAACCCGCCTCGTTCATTGCGGCAGCCTGATCCATCAGCGGAACCGCGGCAGTCAACACGTGTCTATAAAATGCGCCGAGCGCCACGGAGCCGACATCAAAGCGTCAGTCGGCAGCATCGGGGACAGCTATGGCAGGGCACTGGCCCAGAGCGTTCGGGCCTTTTTTGAAGGTCCAAGGTGATCCAGCAGCGCTGACCATGGCAAAGCATCAAGGCTGTCGAATTCGCCTCCCTCGAGCGGGCTCAACTGGTTCAATCACCAGCGACTGTTTGAACCCATCGGCAACACACCGCCATCAGAAACCAAGGCACACTTTGACGCCGCACTGGAAACAACCAGCGATGGCCGCATAACTCAAATCAAGCAGCCTCCAGCATTTTCAGCGTGTTTCAGCGCGTCACTCAGGCCGTAAAGCGCGTGGATTTCGCACCGTGAGTTCGTTGCTGAAGCGGCCGCACATCAAGCGCCACTTTTCAGATCATCAATCAGCTTGTTTTTGCGCGCCAACTCAGCTTCTAAATCTGCAATCTTTGCTTGTAACTCGCTCACAAGATGACCACTCATTAGCGTGGACATATGTGCAGGCGTATTTGCTCCGGTCTTTTTTGAAATGCGAAGGCGATGGGTCTCCACGGTACGGGCAGATATCTTCAGTTCGTGTGCAATTTGCTCAGATGTCAGCCCGCGTATAACAAGCTCTGCAATTTCCCGCTCCCGTTTGGTGATTGGCGACTTGCCTTGGAATCCCATGGAAAAGTAAGTGTAGACCGTATTGATGGAGAGACCCATCTTTTCAGCGATGGCCCTCGCTGAAAAACCTTGTTGCCGTAATCGGGCAACTTCTTGCTGCCGAAGCTCTGCATTCTCCTTGCCCATCAATCCCTCGGTTTTCGCGAGCTCGCCCCATTCCGGAACGGGACAATGCCCTGTTCTGAATGGCTAACACAACAAGATTGTAGGCCAACACGGCACAGAGCTCTTCAGCCCGATCCAAATTCCCAGGAACGTTGTAAGGGCCTTCAAGTGCAGCCTGAATCTTCTAGCTGGCTGATCTAAGTCAGTGTGACCTAAGCCCGCTAAACCGGATCGTTTTGCGGTGGTTCGCCCTGGCTTGCAATGGCTGGACGGAGCGGAGAACAATAAAGGCATCCCGGTTTTTCGACACGCAGATGGGCGTTTATTTCAAAGCAGGACGTTAATGGCGTCCCGGGTGCCGATATCTGCCAAGAGAGGGCGCAATCGGGCACAAAGTCCCGATCCCGTTGACCAAACAAGGCGGCAGCACCTGCCCACCGACATGATGATGGAAAACTCTATTTTCCGGCGATCCAAGGTTGGTGTCGGATCAAGTTCAGCGAAATTGTCTCGGCTGCAGCGTGCACATTTGATCCTTGAGCAGAATAGAATCGTAGCCGGCGGGCTTTCCTCAAGCTATGGATTGATCCCGTTTGTTTCCAATTGCGAAGCTGCCAATCCGGTTCGAATGCGTTGCGCCAGGGCAGGAGCATTCTTTGACGGCAACATTCGTCCTTGCGGACATACACGGCCGGTTTGATTTGCTTGAAAGAGCTCTCAGGCTCATTCAAAGCGGTGCGTCTGGTGGTACGGTCATTTTCTTGGGCGACTATGTGGATCGTGGTCCACAAAGCCGGGAAGTCGTTGAGCGCCTTATGGCAGGACCACCGCCAAGGTGGAATTGGATTACCCTCAAAGGCAACCATGAGGATCTCATGGTCAACTACCACGATGAACCGGTTCGGCAGAATGCTTGGATTGACAATGGCGGTGACAAAACCTTGTCTAGTTATGGCGGTTTAATTCCTCCAGAGCATATTGACTGGGCTAGGGACCTACCAAGCAAGTTTATTGATACTTACCGTGTCTACGCTCATGCAGGTATTGATCCAGCCCGCCCACTCGATCAGCAAGCGGAGGAAACGTTGTTATGGAAACGCTATCCTGCGCGCGCGGCAGATATCCACTACCCTGGATATCACATCGTGCACGGCCATACGCCTCAACGCTTTGGACCAGAATGTTACCCCGGGCGAACCAATTTGGACACAGGCGCAGTGTTCTTTGGCCGTCTGGTGGTAGGGCGCTTCGATGACGACCTGCCCGGTGGCCCAGTCGAGCTCCTTGAAGTCACCGAATTAACTCAAAGGCGTTCGCCGAAGTCTACGTGAAGAACCGATGAAACCAAAGGTGAGGATCTGCCTCCTTGCGCAATTTTTCGCCACTGACGATGCAGTGCCGACGACAAAGGCAAAGTGTTTCTCCAGTTCCGTTTGAAGGCAGATTCTGATGTGCAAAAGGGCTATTGGTCGGGCTGCAGCCGGCCCCACTCCCTAGGCCAAACTGTTTCATCGCCGCTTAAGCAGAGAGCGCTTTGGGTAAGTGCTGCCAACATTACGCCCAAGCCTAGCGCGATTGGCAAAACAAACACCTCTCCACTGCGGATGGACTCGTAGTCAGTGCCTTGTGTCAATGCCAGTACTTGGTCAGGAATATGTAACCTACCTACTGGTTGTCCGTCATCACGCCAACTCATGCTGACAGCCACAGCCCAGTCGGGGTCAGTTTCTGCGTAGGTGAAGTGTCCAATCAAGCGTCCTGCCCCTTATCTACCTGCCGACCGATTGCATTTGGTTCTTGGTGGCGCCGCAAGCCCCTAATGTTTGCCATACAGCGCTCGTAGACAACTTGGCCGCGAAGTCACGAGAACAGTAGGTGTGATCCGACGATTTCTTCCACCTTTAAATTGCACGAGTGGTTGCTCGTAAGGCGTTCATGTGCATAGTCGTGCCAAGCGTATCGGGAGAAAAGGCGGATAGCGTGGCTCAATTCGAGAGCGGTGCAGTTCATCTTGATGCCTCCTCCCTCGCTCGTCCTGCAATGCCCGCCATTATTTGGGCTTGTGATACTGCGGGTGCTTGTACCCAGCTGGGATCGGCTTGGACTGCGTTCACTGGTTTGAGGACAGAAGATTGTCTTGGGTGGGGCTTCGAAGAGGCAATTCATCGCGATGATCGCCCGGCTATCACGCAAGCTTTTCAGGATGCCAAGACTGCAGGGTCAAACTACCAGGTGGAGTATAGGCTTCGCCATATCTCGGGTGGTTATCGATGGGTCCTCGATACCGCCACACCTGAACTTGATGCGTCTGGCGTCTTTGCAGGTTTTGTAGGCGCCATTGTAGACAACGAAGCACGCAAGCAAGCCGAGCAGAAGCTGCTCGAGCGCGAACGAGAACTGCGTTTAGTGACGGACACGGTGCCCGTGTTGATCGCGCATGTGAACAAGGCAGAGCGCTACGTCTTTGCCAATTCGACTTACTATGAATGGTACGGTGTTGATCCAGAACAGATTATTGGCAAGTCGATTGCCGAGTTGCTCGGGCCCGAACGTTATGCCAGCCGCAAGCCATTCATAGATGCTGCCTTGAATGGCGAACGGGTTTCGTATGACTCTGAAGTCCAACTCAAGGACGGTTCAACGCGGACTGTAGAAACCGTTTATGTTCCTAACATCTGCTCTTCGGGCAATGTCGATGGCTTTATTGCTATTGTCTCGGACATCAGCGAGCGGCGCCGCTCGCAGGAGCACCTTGATTTGGTGATGCGCGAACTGAAGCATCACATGCGCAATCTGTTGGGCTTGGTGCAGGGATTGTCTTCGCAGACCTTTCGCAAGGATCGTCCGCTCCGCGATGCTATGGATGCTTTTCACGGCAGGCTGCAGGCACTCGCTGCAGCGTCGGACGCCATCACACCGCAGAATGTATCAACGGCTGATATAGAGGACATTGTGCGCAATGTCGTAGCGCCATACCGCGACAAAGATGCCGATCCGTTCTTGATTCAAGGAACAAGCGTTAAGCTTTCAACCACCGTCGCCACCAGCCTTGCCATGGCTTTACACGAGCTTTGCACAAATGCCCTTAAATATGGCGCTCTGTCGGTCCCTGAAGGACGGGTAATGCTCAAGTGGATGAGCGATGCCGAAGGTTTTGTCCTTGACTGGGCAGAGCAGGGGGGACCTGCCGTTGTGCCGGCGGCAAGAGTGGGGTTCGGTTCTACGCTGCTCAAGACCGCGTTGAGCGCGCAACCAGGCTCTCGGACTGATCTTCAGTTCGACCCCGCTGGTGTCCGCTGCCGGATTGTCCTCAGGCGCAGTTCATTACCCAATCTGACAAGGTAAACTGCGAAGCTAAGCAGTGAATTCAGTAATACGGCCCGCCGGCTTGCACCGGCAGGCCTACTTTACGATCAGCTAGCGCTAGTGAGGCGGATGATTTCGGAACTGCCTGATCGATCTTCAGTGACGGCATAAACCGCGCCGTCCGGACCGACTTTGACGTCGCGCACACGCGCGTCGACTGGAACACGCTCTTCGAAGGCGACGCGGTCGTTCTCCATGTGGAGCACGACCACCGATTGCGCCACCAAGCCGCCTACCAGGAACGCTCCATCCCAGTTTGGGAACTCATCGCCTTGATAGAAGGCCATGCCTGAGGGCGCGATGACGGGATCCCAGTAATAGACCGGCTGCGTCGTTTCTGTATTAGCCGTAATACCTGCTCCGATCGGCTCACCGCTGTAGTCGATTCCATAGGTCACTTCTGGCCAGCCATAGTTCACGCCCGCTTCGGGCATGTTGAGTTCATCACCGCCTTTAGGACCATGCTCCACCGCCCAGAGCCGACCCTGGTCGTCGAGCGTTGCAGATTGCATGTTGCGGTGTCCAAGGCTCCAGATCTCAGGCAGGGCGCCTTCCTGGTCCACAAGTGGATTGTCGGGCAGCGCCTGGCCGTTCTGATCGATACGGAAAACCTTACCCAAGCCGCTAGCAATCTCCTGCGCCTGATCGCGGATCGGCGTGTCAGACCGTTCGCCCACAGTCACAAAAAGCTCGCCATCGTTTCCGAATACCAGGCGCGAACCAAAATGCTTGTTGCCGTCGTAGGTAGGGGTCTGCTGGAAAATGACTCGAACATCTTCGAGCCGTCCGCCGCCACTTTCATCTTGCACCAGCGTGGCAGAGGCAACTGAAGTGCCGTTCCCGCCATCACGTGGTTCGGAGAACGAGAAGAAAATCTTGTTGCTGGTTTCGAAGTCAGGCGCGAGCGCTACGTCCAGCAGTCCACCTTGCCCTGCTGCATCCACTTCCGGCACATTTTCGATCTCAGGCCCAGCCTCACCACCTTCGGCGATGATCATCATCGACCCGGCCTTTACCGTCACTAGCATCCGGTTGTCCGGCAAAAATTCCAAAGCCCAGACTTGCGGCAATCCACTTGCAACAGTTTCTTGCTCGACTTGGGCCGGCTCGTCCGGCGCGGGCGCGCGTGTCTGGTCAGGGGATTGCGGCTCCTGGTTCTCAGCATTGGGTGGTTGCGTTTCAGCCGACGCACTCTGCGCCCAAACAGGGGTACTGGCAGCAAGAGCTAAAGCCATCAAGCTGGCGTAGTGCAGGGTGTGGGTCTTCATGCAAGGTCTCCTCAGCGCGTGAAATCAGCGGCAAAAGCTTGAGCTAAGCTGTTGCCCTGATACGGAACTGCCGAGGGAGCACGGGGTTCACGACCTCCCGGGAAAGTGTAGGTGGCTGGTTGTTTGAAGAAAACTGGTTGCCCCTAAGCACCAGACATAAGCTCCCGGAATGACGTTGCTATGTCCTTGTGCCGGTAAGGCTTTGAGAAAAAAACACCGCCATCGGGCAGGTCGGTTATATCTACCATCCGGTGCCCCGACGTGACGACAATACGCACTGGTGGCCATCTGTTGCGGACCGCTGCCGATAGCTTCAGCCCGTCCATGCTGCCGGGCATGTCGACATCGGTGAACAGGATCGAGATCTCCGGGTGAGTTTCGAGGAGGGTAATCGCCTGATCCGCCGTTTGTGCCTCCAATACCCTAAAGCCCTCGTCCTCAAGGAAGTCGACCGTGCTCATCAGAACGAGCGCTTCGTCTTCGACAACCAGCACTGTAATGTTCGCATTATCCATCTGCCGGCCTCGCAAGTGGCCCGTGTTACGGCCTGATAGGTGCTTCGCAACGTGGCATGATCAGTATTGGATGCGTCACAAATAGTCTTATGAACAGCTTTTTGGAGCGCTTGACGGAACTATTGCAGCATGGCGTTGACGCGGGCAGCCAGTTCATCGTTCTGAAATGGCTTGGCGAGCATATCCATGCCCTGGTCCAAAAATCCTTCGCGCTCCTGCACGCCGTCAGCATAGCCGGTCACAAACAAAATAGGCACGCTCTGCCTCTTCTTCCGGGCGAGTTCCGCCAGTTTGCGTCCGTTAAGACCCGGTAGGCCGACATCGGATACAATCAAATCTATCCGGCTGCCGTCATAAATATGGGGCAGGGCCGTTTGCGCGCTTTCGGCCTCGATTGCGGTTAAGCCAAGATCCTTGAGAACCTCCACGATCAACATGCGAACGGCATCGTCATCTTCAATGACCAGAACCACTTCGCCGTCTGCTGTCCGGCTATCGCGCACGGGGAAGTTCTCCGCCACAGCGAGGTCAGCCACTGCACGGCGCAAGTATAATTCGATTCGCGTGCCCTTACCTGGCGCCGAGACAATTCTCACATGCCCACCGGATTGCTTTACGAAACCATAGACCATTGACAGGCCCAGGCCCGTGCCTTGTCCGATGGGCTTGGTCGTGAAGAACGGATCGAAAGCTTTCTCGATGACTTCGTGGGTCATACCTTCGCCATTGTCTGCCACGGCAACTAAAACATACTCGCCGCTTTCAAGGCCATTGGCACTTCTGCCCCCGGGGTGAATTGCAACATTGGCTGTCTCGATCCGCAAGATGCCCCCAGCCGGCATGGCGTCGCGCGCGTTGATCGCTAAATTCAGGACCGCGCTTTCGAGTTGGTTGCTGTCGGTGAGACCGCGCCACAAATCAGGCACCGTCTGCACCGATAACACGATGTTTTCGCCCAATGTCCGACGCAGCAGATCTTCCATCGTTTGGATGACCGCCCCGACATCCACTGGTCGCACATCCAGCGTCTGCCGGCGCGAAAATGCGAGCAACCTTTGCGTCAAGGCAGCGGCGCGCTGTGCCGAACTGGTTGCCGCTTCCATGAAGCGATCCAGATCGTCATAGCGCTGCTTGCCAATGCGACGGCCGATAACGTCGATGGCTCCGATGATACCGGCAAGAAGATTGTTGAAGTCGTGCGCAATACCGCCAGTAAGCTGTCCAATGGCTTCCATCTTCTGGGACTGCCGCAAGGCCTCTTCCACGGTTCGAACCCGTTCGGCCGCCGCTTTTTCTTCAGTTGTGTCGCGTGCACTTCCGTAGATTACGCCGTTGTCGTCCGGCGTTATCGTCCAGGAGAACCAGCGGTAATTCCCATCGACATGACGCAGCCTGTTTTCGAACTGCACGGAAACTGTCGGCGCTGTACCCTCAAGTGCTGCGCGTGTCGCCTCGCGATCTTGCTCATGCACCCAGTCGATGAGGAGGCATCCCAATACCTCGTCAACATTGCTACCCAAAATTCGTTTCCAGGACGGCGTAAGATCACGCACCCGTCCATCAGGCCCGATCACCGTCAGTACGTCCTGCGAATTGCGCCACAGCAGATGCCGTTCCATGGCTTGTTGCTCAACGCTGGCTTGCAGCGATGCCGTCTTGTCGAGGAGGGCCAACTCGACCTTTTTCTCGTTCGTGACATCGCGCACGACACCGAGGAACCTGGTGCACAATCCCTTCTCGAAAATGGCGGTGCCGGTGCTTTCGATCCAACAAAGATCTCCGGCTGGCGTAACGATCCGGAACTGCTCGGCAAACTCTGCGCTCTGCTCCAGGGTCGTGGAGCGTTGGATTGCCTGATGCACACGCTCACGATCGTCCGGATGAAGCATGCTGACGAAAAGAGGGTAGTCCAGCTTAGTACTGGCTGCGACGCCAAACATTGACCGGCATTTTTGGTCCCAGCTCAGAAGACCTGTTGGTGGCACGAACTCCCAGCTTCCCAACCGTGCTGCACGCAAAGCAATACGACTGCCAACTTCGCTGGCGCGCAGGTCGGCTTCGATCTGTAAACTCCTGCGGCGCTCGCGTGCCTCGGCGACCGCACGGCTGACTGCCGAATGGAGCCGGCGCAAATTGCGCTTGGTGACATAATCGACCGCACCTTGGAGCATCGCATTGGTCGCAAAATCTTCGCCGACAACGCCAGATACGAAGATGAACGGCGTATGAGGGTGCCTCGAATGGGCAATCTCGAGAGCCGACAAGCCGTCGAAATCGGGCAACGAATAGTCGGCGAGGATAACATCATGCTCGCCATCCATCAAAAGCTCGAATTCGGTGCGGTTCGTTGCGCGCCGAATTTGGAAGGTAAACGCGCCGGCAGCCAAATGGGTCTCAAGCAGTTCGGCATCAATGTCGCTGTCTTCTAGCAACAAAATGTCGAGACGGATCGGCTCCACAAGGCGCTCCGGCCTAATGGTCATGGCTGCCCCGCGGGGGTGGTTCGTTAAGAACGGCCCAGAACATGCCAAGATCCTGGATTGCTTCAAAAAAAGCGTTGAAGTCGACAGGCTTGACAACAAAGGCGTTGACCCCGCTCTCATAGCTTGCAAGCACATCCCGTTCCTCGCGTGAGGAGGTGAGCATCACCACTGGGACATGCTTTTGGGCTGGATCTCCTTTTATAGATTCCAGCACCTGCAACCCGTCAACCTTAGGAAGCTTTAGATCCAGCAGGACAACTGCAGGGTGTCCGCTATCGCGGCCTGCGTACGAACCACGCTCATACATATAGTCCAGTGCCTCTGCGCCATCGCGGGCAATAACGATGTCGTTGGCCAACTGGCATTTGGCCAACGCTGCCAGCGTTAGTTCCAGATCGCGCGGATTGTCCTCGACAAGAAGGATTGGACGTAAGTCAGGCATTTGTTCTGTCTCTTCCACCTTCCGGCAGAGTGAATGTAAATGTAGCGCCTTGGTTCACGACGCCCTCGGCTTTGACGCGGCCGCCATGCCGGTCGATGATGCGCTTGGTCAACGCCAGACCAATGCCTGTTCCGGCGAAATCCTCAGCCTTGTGCAGGCGCTGGAAAACACCAAAGAGCTTATGGACGTATTCCATTTCGAAGCCCACGCCATTGTCGCGCACACTGTAAACGGCCTCGCCCGCTTTGAGGTGACCTTTCACTTCGATTACCGCGGGATTGCGGCCGCGCGAGTATTTTACGGCATTTTCAATAAGGTTGGCCAAGGCTTGCCGGATCAGCGCGCCGTCGCCCCAAGCCGGTGGTAAAGGATCGATACGCCATTCTACGCCTTGCCCCTTCACGTCGGGCTCTAGCGAGCGCCGTACTTCGGCAACCAGCTTGTTCATGTCAATTCGCGCTTTGTCGACACTGGTGCGACCAAGCTGGGAAAAGTTGAGCAGATCATCCACGAGCCGTCCGGCCGACAGTGCTGAATCGACGATTGATCGCAGATAATGCTGAGACTTGTCATCAAGGCTCGTTTCGCGTGCTGTCAGCAGTTCCGCGTAGCCCACGATATGGCGGAATGGCGCGCGAAGATCGTGCGACACGGAATATGAGAACGACTCCAGCTCGTTGTTGGAGCGCTCCAACTCCTCCGTCAATTCTGCTCGTTCCTCAGCTCGCCTTAGGACGAAGTTCAACAGCGCATTGCGAAAATCATCCGCACTCTCGATCTCGGCTTCCGTCCAAGCAATGGCGCGATGCCGCACCACTTCCTGCCATTGCTCGAACGATTTGCGCGGCGTCAAACGCTCCTTGGGGTCTTGCGGCTTGCGGGGGTCGCCGCCCCAGGTCACGGTGCGGACCACCTCGGGCCTGAACCAGATGACGTAGGAAGCATGCAATTGCGAGATGGAAACGGCCAGTACGCCGCTCGCCGTATCCGCGATGGCACTCCCTGTCGGCCAGATGGATGCGAGCCGGTCTGTTGCGAACCGGTCCTTACCCGATGAATGCAGATGCTCCACAAGTTCGGCAATAGCTTCCGCTGGCGGCGTTTCTCCAACCCGGCGCATCCCATCTTCAGTGACGATTACGGCCCCTTGCGCATTGGTCAAAGCGAGCCACGGCACAGGATTCCGTGACAGTTCCTCGGGGAGCTTTTGCGCCTGCGAGAGCTGCTCAAGCAACTCGGTTTCATGCTTTCTTGCCGCAATACGCTGTGCCGCATGCGCTCCACGCTGCAACGAACTGATCTGCAGCGAAAAAATCTTGGCAATGAAATTACAGGCGGAGCGTACTTGCAGCGGCACTGTTCGGGGCACCTGGTTGTGGCAAGAGACCAAGCCCCACAACTTGCCGTCTACGATGATCGAGATCGACATCGACGCGTAGGTACCCATATTGCGCATGTACTGCAAATGCACCGGCGAGACACTGCGCAACCCAGTAAAGCTGAGGTCCATCGGCATGCCGTCCACTGGGCTCATCAAAGGCAGTAGCGGCACCGGAATATAGTCTGCGTCGGGAATGATGCGTAGCGGGCTTAACCGGTAGAGTTCGCGGGCTTGCGCCGGAATGTCGGATTCTGGAAAACGCAAATCCAGGTAGGAGGGCAGGGTGCCATCGCTACTTTGAGCAATAACCGTGCCGTGCCAATCGGCGTCAAAGCTATAGATTAAAACGCGATTGTAGCGCGTGATCGCGCGTACCTGGTCAGCCACGGAAGCTGCTACAGATCGTAAATCGCTCAGCGGCAGGATATCGTCAGCAAAGGCTTCGAGTCGCGGAAACATCGCCCCGATGACCTCGGCTTCGCCCGACCCGACCGGCTCAAATTCCAATACAGTGCCCTGCGGCATACGGTGGCCGCTGACGTTGAACGCCCCGTTAGGCAGTAGCGTCGTCTGCAGCAGGGTCGATCCACTCGGCAGCTGGATCCAGTCAGCAAGGGTCGACCCTATCCCGATAGTGTCGCCAGCAGAGAAGCCTTGTCCCAGGAGTGTGGGCGCATTGGCACTTGCCTGCAACACGCGCAATGTGGCCGGGTCAACCACGATCATCGCACCATGCGGTTGGATACCGCCAGGAATGCGAATGGGCTCGGCAGCACAATTCTGAATCTGCGCATCCATTGTCCCCGTCAGCATGCGGGCTCTCGTGTCATCGCACCTTCAAGGACGGCAAACATCTTGTTGGCGCCCTCGATGACCTCGTTCCAGCGATCATCAGGTACGCCTGAAAGTTCAAGCTGGAAGCTTGCCCACATGGCGCCTGTTCTGCTGCCATACGGATCGAAATAGCTGGTGCCCCGTAGCGGCCAGTCCAACATCTGGCGCAAAGCCTTACTGATAATCTTGCCACCTAGCGTCGAGCCTTCGAGCACATAAAGCGCTCCCAACGCCTGAGTTTCGGTAGACGGCAGCCAAATCTCTGTCGGTCGCAAAACAGTACCGGTTTGACGACCCAGCTCGTGCAAGTCTGCCTGTAATTGAGCTAGTCGCGCCCGCTCGGCTAATCTCTTGGGCAATAAAGAGAATATCGTTGGCTCAGCGTGCCGTAGGACGAGGTAAAAGTCCTCCAACATCTGGACCGCGCAGGCAGCATCGGGCCGGTGAATGTCAAAACCAGTGGCAGACTCCAGCCTCGCATGCGCTTCTGCTGTCTCGGCTCGCAAGCGTTGGGCCAGGCTGGAACCAAGGGTCGGCTGAATCAAAAAAAGGCCTCAAGTCATTTAGCGAGCGCAAAAAAACTATTCGCGCCTTACAACAGGATCAAGGTCCTAGAACGTGATCGTGACCACGCCTCCCTGCGCCCAGGCCACAATGTTCTGCTTCAAAGATCGGTTCCGCCGCTCTGGAAAAGATTAGACGAAAACCGGAGGGGAAAGGCTAGCTCTTGGCAACGCAGCATGTGAAACTAACCGGAATCAATGCCATAGTGCAGCAATACGAACGCGGAGCAGCCGCGCCTTTCAAGACCGCGCATTCAGGTGTCTTATGCATGTTCTAGTTATCGGTGCTGCCGGCATGATCGGCCGAAAGTTGGCGTCTCGGCTGGCAGTAGATGGTCAACTCGCCGGTCAGCCGATCGAGGCAATGACCCTTGCTGATGTGGTCTCGCCTCCCGTTCCGGCAGGCTTTACGGGCAAGATGTCGAGCGTTGTCACCGACCTGTCATACCCAGCAAATGCCCAAACTCTCGTCTCCTCGCAGCCTGACATCATCTTCCATCTGGCAGCCGTCGTGTCCGGCGAGGCCGAGGCTGACTTCGACAAGGGCTATCGCACCAACTTGGGGGGCAGTGGTGCCTTATTTGATGCCATCCGCACCCAAGGACAGCAGCAACCTTATCGTCCTCGGGTTGTCTTTTGTTCGTCCATCGCCGTTTTTGGTCCGCCCTTCGCCGAGCCAATCCATGACGAGTTCATCCTAGCCCCGCAGACGAGCTACGGCACGCAAAAGGCAATGACTGAGCTCTTGCTTGCCGATTATAGCCGCCGCGAGTTTCTCGACGGGATTGGCATTCGTCTGCCCACGATCTGCATCCGCCCGGGCAAGCCCAACGCTGCCGCCTCCGGCTTTTTCTCGAGCATTCTGCGAGAGCCACTGGTGGGACAGGAGGCCGTCCTGCCTGTCGATGAAAAAGTGCGGCATTGGTTTGCCAGCCCGCGCGCCGCCATTGGCTTTCTGCTCCATGCGGCAGGACTCGATCTTGGTCAGTTAGGGACGCGCCGCACTCTCAACATGCCGGGACTGTCCGCTACTGTGGCCGAAGAGATTGAAGCGCTGCGCGCCGTCGCCGGGGAAAAGGCAGTCCAACTCATCCGCCGCGAGCCTGATCCAAAGATCATCAAGATTGTTGATGGGTGGCCTTACAACTTTGCCCCGGAGCGCGCCCTTGCGCTGGGCTTCAGAGCCGAAGCCTCGTTCAGCGAGATCGTTCAGGCTCATATTGAGGACGAGCTTGGAGGAAGCCTGCCATGAGCAAGCCCATTGCCGTGGTGACTGGTGCTGGCACCGGCATTGGCAAGGCAATCACCGGCGCTTTGCTGAACGCCGGCTACGCTGTCGCCATGACCGGTCGCCGCCGCGAAGTCCTTGAGTCTGCCGCATCGGCGTTCGCTGGGGATATCCTCATCCAGCCTGCCAACGTTGGGATCCTCGACGAAGTCGACCAACTGTTCGCTACAGTAGTTGCGCGGTATGGCCGCCTCGACCTCCTGGTGAATAATGCGGGCATGTCTGCGCCGGCGGTCCCAATCGACGAACTCGACGTTGCGACCTGGCATCAGGTCGTAGGCGTCAACCTGACCGGCGCTTTCCTTTGCACCCGCGCAGCTTTCCGGCAAATGAAGGCGCAGGATCCACAAGGCGGTCGCATCATCAACAACGGCTCAATCTCCTCAATGACCCCGCGTCCCCATTCTGCACCTTACACTGCAACCAAGCACGCCATAACCGGCCTGACGAAATCCTCGGCGCTCGATGGCCGTCCGTTCAATATCGCCTGTGGCCAGATCGACATCGGCAACGCCGCAACCGAAATGACCAGCGCCATGTCCAGGGGCGTTCTGCAGGCCGATGGCTCCACCGCGCCTGAGCCGACCATGGATGTGGCTCATATCGCCGAGGCTGTAGTGAACATGGCAAAACTTCCGCTCTCAGCCAATGTTTTGTCCATGACCATCATGGCTACCAAAATGCCGTTCGTCGGCCGCGGCTGATTTCAACTTTTTACAATTACAAACGACCAGGATAACTTATGGACAAGCTGGGCATCGGCATAGTCGGGCTGGGCAACATCTCTGCCGCCTATCTCAAAGCTAGCAAGCACTTCCCCATTTTGGACGTTCGTGCCGTGGCTGACATGAACCCGGCTGCAGCCCGAGCGCGCGCCGAGGAGTTTGGCCTCAAAGCCGTTGCACTTGACGATCTGTTTTCCGATCCGTCGATCGACATCATCCTCAATCTTACGATCCCCAAGGCACATGTCGAAGTAGGTCTGCGGGCGATCGAGGCTGGCAAGCACGTCTATTCCGAAAAGCCGCTGGGTATTGCCTTTGCCGAAGGCCAGAAGCTGATCGCCGCCGCTAAATCCAAGGGGCTGCGGGTCGGCTCTGCGCCCGATACTTTCCTCGGCGGTGCTCATCAAACAGCGCGCCGCATCGTTGACGAGGGAACGCTTGGGCAGATGATTGGCGGGACGGCCTACTTCATGTGCCCCGGCCATGAGCGCTGGCACCCCAACCCGGCTTTCTACTATCAAGTGGGCGGCGGCCCGATGCTGGACATGGGGCCCTACTACATCACCGATCTCGTCAACCTCCTGGGTCCGATTGCCAAAGTCTCGGGCGTTGGATCGGCCTTACGGCATACCCGCACGATTACGGCTAAGGAGCGGGCAGGTGAGATTGTCCCGGTTCATGTGCCGACCCACGTTTCGGGCACACTAGTCTTTGCGAACGGAGCCGTGGTTCAAATCACCATGAGCTTCGACGTTGCCGGCCACAAGCATGTGCCGCTTGAGATTTATGGTACCGAAGGCAGTCTGGTCGTGCCTGACCCAAACTTATTTGGGGGGCAAATCGAGTTGCTGCAGCAAGGCGGCGAGTGGCAGAACGTTGACACGGATATGCCTTACGCCGACGGTAATTATCGCTCCATCGGCCTCGCGGATCTGGCTTATGCAATTGTAAAAGATCGTCCGCATCGGGCGAGCGGTGATCTGGCGCTGCACGTCCTTGAAGTCATGGAAGCTTTCGACAAGTCCTCCCAATCGGGCAAGGCGGTCAATATCACGACGCCGGTGGAACGTCCTGCACCGCTGAGGCATTCGCTCTCAAGTGGGAAGCTGAGCTAAAAACATGAGCAGGAATTAACGTAGGCAAATATTAGGTCAGACCAGGGTCATAAAATCGTCGTGATACTCAGCGAACAGGCACCTACCGCTTTCTGAGCGGTTGACAAAGACCGTGACGCGGCAACGGAATGCCGAGTGCTGGCACCTCCCAGTCATTCGTATGCTGCATGGCTTCCATGCGACAACTTTTCTGGCTGTTCAGCGTTCGGGATTTGCCGACAGAGCTAGGCTAATTCCTGTTCCGGATAAAGTTGTGAAGCGTCACCTTGAAAGCCTGCCGAACCGTCGTGCCGTCCTGGTTGGGGGCGGCGCTACGCTTTTCCTTTTCTCGAGCACATCGCTAACCAGTTCTGTCTTCGCTCAGAATGCCGATATCGTTGATCCTTCGCCGTTTGACTTCGATCTTTTTACAGCCCGCATGAAGGACATAGCGGGGCAGCCCTACCAAACACCTAGCTTTAAATTGCCGGAAAGTTTCCGCGGTCTTGATTACGATGCCTATCGCCGCATCCAGTTCCGCCCCGATCACGCTCTGTGGGCTGAAGATGGCTTAGGCTTTCAGGTACATGCCTTTCACCCTGGCTGGCTGTTCAAGGAGCCGGTGAAGCTGTTCGAGGTGACAGAAGGCATGGCGAAGCCGGTCGACTTTGGCGCCGCTGATTTTGACTACCACGACCAAACAGTCGAGGAGCGAGTCGCTGGCACGACTTTCCCTGGCGTTGCAGGAATTCGCATCAATTATCCGCTCAATGCTGCCGATCGTATGGACGAGCTCGTGACGTTCCTTGGCGCTAGCTATTTCCGCGCGTTGGGCCGCGACAATGTTTATGGGCTTAGCGCCCGCGGTCTGCTGATCAACTCCTGGCTTGAAGGGCCGGAAGAATTTCCCCGTTTCTCCGAATTCTATGTGGAGCGTCCATCTATCGCAGGTGGACCAATCATCGTTTATGCAGCGCTGGAAGGTCCTAGCGTCACCGGCGCTTATCGGTTCGTTGTGACTGCGGGTAGCGAAGTCGAGCAAGCCACAGTCATGGATGTCACTGCACGGCTTAATTTCCGGCAGGATGTTAAAGAGGTGGGCATCGCTCCCCTAACATCGATGTTCCTCTACGCCGAGGCTAACAGGGCTGGGTTCGACGACTATCGCCCACAGGTTCATGACAGCAATGGCTTGCTGATCGAGCGTGAAACCGGCGAGGTTATGTGGCGCGCCCTCAACAATTCACCCGCGTTGGGAAACTCCTACCTTTGGGAAAATAACCCAAAGGCTTTTGGGCTTTATCAGCGTGGAAGGGATTTTGACACCTATCAGGATGCTGGCGCGCATTATGAACGCCGGCCCTCGCTGCGCGTTGAGCCGGTCGGCTCATGGGGACAGGGGTCGATCCGCCTCATCGAGATTCCGGCTAAGCTGGAGGTCGATGATAATATCGGGGCCTTTTGGATTCCCGCCGAACCGGTGCTCGCAGGCCAGTCGCGCGAGTTTGGATACCGCCTGCTGTGGGGTGACCTCAATCCGGACACGAATTCGCGATTGGCTTACGTCGCCGAAACACGCTCCGGGGCAGGTGGCGTGTCAGGTGTAGAAAACGCGGGGAACTTGCGAAAGTTCGTTGTGGATTTCCAAGGCGGCGAACTCGCCAACATTCCGGCGGAAACGCCACCAGATGTGGTGGCAACGGTTTCTGGCGGAGTAGCGCAACACACAGTGTTGTCGCGCATCGATGCCAACGGGGCATGGCGTCTGGTCTTTGACGTTGAGACCGATGAAACGGCACCCCTCGAACTCAGGGCTTACCTGGTCGGGTCGGGTCGCCAGCTAACCGAAACTTGGCTCTATCAATGGAGGCCTGTGGCATGAAATATGACGGCAATTTTCCTTTCGGCAATGCGCTACCGGACGCGCCACTTCCCATGCCCAAACAGCGGCTCGAATTGCAGCGCCGTTCGCTGTTCGACACGCTACGCGATGTTTTCTCGGTTTTTGCAACACGCTGAGCCGGTCACATAGTTTGATAACCGCGCCCAATTTTATCCGATCCCTTGCCCTGCTCGTCGCACTCGCGCTGAGCTGCGTCGGGGGCTACCTGTTTCTACGTTTTACCGGTGAAAACGGGCTGACTGCGCTAGATGTTTTCCGTGCCGGCTTGGTGGTCCTCAGTAGTTTCTGGCTGGTTTGGGGTGGCGCTGCGGCCGTCATGGGTGTCTTTACGCCCGCCCGTACGCCTGAGTTTGATGCGCGTGCCGTTCCCCGCGGAATCACGGCCATTCTGGTGCCGATCTACAACGAGGATCCCGCCCAGACCTTTGCCCGCATTGCTGCGATGAATCGTAGCCTAGTAGGGCTCGGAATTGCCGAGCGCTTTCACATAGCCGTTTTGTCCGACACGCAGTCTCTCGAAGCAGCGACGCAAGAGGCGATCTGGTTTGAGCACTTATTGCGTGAGCCAATGAGCACTGGCCGTATCTTCTACCGGCGCCGCGAACGTAACATCGGACGCAAGGCAGGCAATATTGAGGATTTCGTGGCGCGCTCCGGCGGTGCTTACGATTACGCGCTGATTTTAGACGCCGATAGCCTAATGTCTGGCGAGACGATTGGTGAAATGGCCCGTCGTATGGATGCCGATTCAAAGCTCGGCTTGCTGCAGACCGTCCCCAAAGTCATTCATGCCAAAACACTGTTTGGCCGCTCCATGCAGTTCGCTGCAAGCTACCTCTCGCCGAGTTTTGCCCGTGGCGCTTCGCTCATGCAAGGCTGGGAAGGACCATATTGGGGGCACAACGCCATTGTGCGCATGCGGGCTTTTGCCGCTAGCTGCGGCCTGCCGGAATTGTCTGGTAAGCCGCCATTTGGTGGCCACATCCTTAGCCACGACTATGTCGAGGCGGCGCTGCTCTCGCGCGCCGGTTGGAAAGTAATTGTCGACCCTGATCTGGAAGGCTCCTTTGAGGAAGGTCCAGAAAATCTGATCGAATATGCCAAGCGGGACCGCCGCTGGTGCCAAGGCAATCTGCAGCACCGGCGCTTGATCGGTGCACCAGGCCTCAAGTTCTGGAGCCGGTTCACCTTTGTGCAAGGCATTATGGCGTATCTCGCGTCTCCAATCTGGCTGCTGCTGATGGGTGCAAGCATCGTCGCTGCAGTCATTCCGGATCAGCCTTCGGTCTTCTCGCGTCTGAGCGATGCCAGACTGGATATGTGGGTGCTAGCTGCAGCGGTTGTCCTAGTGCTGGTGCTGCCCAAATTTCTCATCCTCCTGCGCGGCAACTTTGATGGCCGCAATAAGCGGTTCGGCGGCACTTTGCGCGCGACAGCCTCGGTGTTGTGCGAGATCGTCTTCTCGACGCTGTTGGCGCCAGTCATGCTGCTGCTGCAAACGCGCGCTGTAGGGCAGGTGCTTCTTGGCCTGGATGGCGGCTGGCCTGCGACCAAGCGAGGCCAGAGTTGGATCAATCTCGAAATTGCCTTCCGATCGAGCTGGTGGATCGTCCTTCTAGGCATTGTAACGATGGCTGCCACAGTGATATTCGTGCCGGCAATTGCGCCTTGGGTCGCACCGCCCATGCTGCCGGCCATCTTTGCGCCTTTTCTAATCTCGATGAGTTCCAAGCCATCCCGTGACGAAACCCTGTCTCAACTTTTCAGGACAGATCTGGAGATTGCGCCGGCCTCAGTAATCACTGAGTACCAGAAGATCATGACGAACTGGACAGTCCCCGATCTGACCGTAGGACCCGTGATGATCAGGACGCCAAGCTATGTCCCTGCCTGAAACCACTGCCTTTCGGAGCAGTGTGGACCTCCCGGTTCGCAACTGGTGGCTGCAAATCTGGTCTCCTGCGGCTGGTGCCAGCCAGCCCGGAGCACTTGGCGGCCGCGACGAACGGCTCGATATGTTCCGCGGGTTAGCGCTCGTGATGATTTTTATCAATCACGTGCCGAACACCTTCTACGAAGACTTCACTAACCGAAATTTTGGGTTTTCCGATGCGGCTGAAGCCTTCGTCTTCATGTCAGGCATCGCCGCAGGCCTGGCCTATTCAAACCGGTTCCGCAGCGGTAATTTATGGGCCGCGACGGCAAAGGTATGGGCGCGCGCGCGCCAGCTTTATTTTGTGCACATCGCAATCACCATGCTGTGCTTGGCTATTTTCGCCGGCGCAGCAAAGTGGCTTGGCTTCACCGAAGTCCTGACCAAGAACAATCTAGCGCCGATTTTCCAGAAGCCGTTGAGCAGCCTAGTTGGCATCCCGCTGCTGACCCATCAACTAGGCTACCTCAATATCCTGCCGCTCTATATGTCGCTCCTCCTGGCAACGCCGCTGATCATCCTGGCGGGTCTACGCTGGCCTATCCGCGTTGCCTTGGTCTCAATTGCGCTTTGGATCGTCGCCGGCCAGTTCCGCTTTAATCTCCCAGCCTTTCCAAACTCCGGTGGCTGGTTCTTCAATCCCTTCTCATGGCAATTATTGTTCGTTATCGGCCTGCTCTCAGGCATGGCCATGAAGATAGGCAAGACCTTCGTTCCTTTTTCGCGCATCCTCATGGGTCTCGCTATGGGCATGCTGGTCTTCACCCTGATGTGGATGAAAATTCCGCCCTTTGGCAAGTTCATGAACGGCACCATGGGCTGGCTGAGCGGCATAGGCGTACCCTTCTACATCACCTGGTTCGACAAGACGTTCTTGTCTCTGCCGCGCCTGCTTCACGCCTTGGCACTTTTCTACGTCCTATCGAGTTGGCCGCTGATGCGCCGTGTCGCTAGCTCGACTGTGGCCACGCCGCTCCGCCTCATGGGGCGGCAAGGCCTTGCGATCTTTGCCACAGGCACCGTCATAAGCATGTTCCTTCAAGCTCTGCGGACGCGCAGCGAGCCGGATTTTGTCGCCGATGGCCTGATGCTCGGAACAGGCTTGCTCTTGTTGGTCGGCCTTGCTTGGGGCTTGACCAAAACGCAGGAAATAACCCGCGCCAAAGCGGCCTAGGGCCGGTCGCGGAAGCGACGCTGATAATCAGGATTGTAGAGCGAACTCTCGCGGAACCCCATAGCGCCGAGCCCCTTGCCCACAAAGATGATCGCCGTTCGCCCTATCGGGTCAGCGGCGAACTGATCCTCGATAGTGCCAAGCGTTCCCCGGATGATCTTCTCATCCGGCCAGGACGCGTGAAAAACAATGGCGATCGGGCACTCGGCTCCGTATAGCGGCGTTAGTTCGGCTACGACGCGGTCCAGAGCATGGACAGCAAGGTGAATGGCCAAGGTGGCGCCCGTGGCCCCGAAGGCTGCAAGCGTTTCCTCCTCCGGCATGGGGGAGGCACGGCCACTGACGCGCGTCAGTACAAGGCTCTGCGCCTCTGCCGGAATGGTCAACTCACGCCCAAGCGCCGCTGCTGCAGCCGCAAAAGCCGGAACACCCGGAGTAAGTGTATAGCCAATGCCCAGCCGGTGTAGCCGCCGCATCTGTTCGGCCACTGCGCTCCACACAGAAAGATCCCCGGAATGCAACCGAGCAACATCTTGCGCAGCATTGCGTGCACGCACGAACTCTGCCTCGATCTCATCGAGCGACATCGGTGCCGTGTCCACAATCCGCGTGCCAGGGTTGCACCACTCAAGCATTTCCAGCGCTACAATCGACCCGGCGTAAAGACAAACCGAACAGCTCTGCAGCAGCCTCATGCCACGCACTGTGATCAGGTCCGCCGCCCCAGGTCCCGCCCCGATGAAGTGCACCTTCATGGCTTAGTCCAGGCCCATTGCGTGATCGGCATGGCTGGCCGCCATCCTGTCATGCTGCCGACGCGGTCTGCCCGCGAAACGGCAATACGTTTTAGGCTCCCACCCAGTTCGGCATAGCGCTCCAACAGCACCGCCTCAAATTCCAGTGTTACGGCATTGGCCACCAACCGACCGCCGGAGCGGAGCGCCGCAATAGCTGCCTCCATGACGTCCTGATCGGAACCGCCACCACCTACGAAAATGGCATGTGGCGGCGGTAGGTCCGCCAAGGCTTCCGGCGCCCGGCCAACAATAACATCCAAGCCCGGTACGCCTAACTTTTGCGCATTGCGCCCGATCCGGGCTGCCCGTTCTGCGTCGGCTTCAATGCCGACAGCGCGCAGGCTCGGGTCTGCCAACATCCACTCTATCCCAACTGAGCCTGAGCCGGCCCCAATATCCCACAACATCTCGCCCCGTCGTGGCGCTAGGGCCGACAGCGTCAGAGCCCGCACCTCACGCTTGGTGATCTGCCCATCGTGCTCGAAGGCGCTATCTTCCAGGCCGGCCGTCAACGGCACGATGCTGGCGCCGGGTAGGGCAACAACGCTGATTGCACAGACATTGAGCGGGTAGACTTGCGGCAGATCAAAACTCATAGCAAGTTGCGAACGCACCTGCTCCTTGGGCCCGCCCAGCGCTTCCAAAACCGTCATGATGGAAACGCCAAAACCTGCCTCCGCTAGCAAAGCAGCCAGCGCACGAGGGCCATGTTCGTCAGAGGTCAGCGCAAGGATGCGTGCGCCGGGATGCAAATGGGGGCGGATAAGATCAATCGAACGGCCATGGAGCGACAGGCACACCACGTCCTGCAACGGCCAGCCAAGCCGCGCGGCAGCGAGGCTAAACGAAGAAGGATAAGGGAAGACAACCATCTGGCTGGCATCGACATGCCGGCTGAGCGTCGCCCCGACTCCATGGAAAAATGGATCGCCCGAGGCAAGCACACATACCTTGTGGCCCTTGAGGGCCAGCACGGCATCAATCGAAAGGGAGAACGGCGACAGCCAGGGCCTTGCCTCGCCCCGGATTGCATTCGCTGCAAGTTCCAGATGACGCGCCCCGCCGAACACGAAGTCCGCTCCGGCAATTGCTTTCTTGGCAGTTTCCCCCAGCCCCGCCAGGCCGTCTTCGCCAACGCCTACAATGCTCAGCCAACTCATCCCTGAGGCCCCGACGAGCGTGGCGAATAGATCAGCGGCGCCATATTGTCTCGTTCGATGACCCGCGTTTCAGGCGATCCGATAATTAAACAGGTTGCCATATCAGCCTTGGCCGGATCGGCTTCGGCCAGCGTCATGATGGTAATAGCTTCATCCACCCGGCCTGCTGCCCGTCCGAAGATAACAGGTGTTGTCCAGGGCAGAACCTCGCGCAGGATGGTGAATGCTGTGCCCAATTGCGAAGGTCGTGCCTTCGAGATCGGGTTGTAGAGCGCAATGACAAGCCCCGCCCCCGCAACGGCTCGCAATCGTGCTTCGATGATCGTCCAAGGCTTTAGATTATCGGACAGCGATATGGCGCAAAAATCATGCCCTAGCGGTGCGCCTGCCCGGGCGGCTACTGCCAACATCGCTGTAACACCTGGCACAATCTCCAGTTCTATGCTGCGCCACGCGGGTGGTCCTCCTTCGATTGCCTCGCAAATAGCCGACGCCATGGCAAACACACCAGGGTCGCCCCCTGATACGACACACACTTTTTCTCCCGATGCCGCCGTGTGCAGCGCGTCCTTGGCTCGCGCTAGTTCCTCGCGATTGTCCGAAGCGACCCGTCGCTGGTCACCACGCAGGTTCAGTCGATCAAGATAAGGCCCGTACCCAAAGAACACATGTGCTCCTTCAATCACCGCCAGCGCCTCGGGCGTCGTCTGCTCCGGTTTACCGGGTCCGGTGCCTACTACGAAGAGCTTGCCGCTCATGGTCTTGTGCTCCAGCCAGGCACCAACACCAGCGCAAAGTATGGCGCAACATCATCGAGCTTGTCGGCCAAGCGGATTGAATACCCATTGGCCATCGTACCACGCTCGACGTAGACAGCGCTCTCCAGCCGTCCGGCAGCAGCAATAGCGCGGCGGATCTTCGGCAGATTGCGTCCGATCTTCATGATGACGGCGCCATCTGTAGCGCCCAGCCGGACTGCCAGGTCGTTTTCCGCCAGCGTGCCGGGCAGGACCGACAAGATGTCATCGCCCTGCACCAGTGGAAGCCCAGCCTGTGACCAACAGCCGGACATAGCAGTGATCCCGGGAATGACTTCGGTAGGGTAGCGCGGCGCCAGGCGCACGTGCAGGTGCATGTAGCTTCCATAAAACAGTGGATCGCCCTCGCTGAGCACGGCAACATTCCGGCCAAGCTCGAGATGGGAAGCGATACGAGCCGCAGCGTCACCGTAAAAGTCAGCAGTAGCGCTCTTGTAGGCGTCTTCGTGACGTGGAATCTCGGTGGTCACCGGATAGCTCAACTCCTCCTCGATCTGCGCACCCATGAATTGCTCAACAATCCGGCGGGCGTTGCTTGAATTTCCCTGTTTGGCAAAATAGGCAACCACATCGGCCTGCTCGACGGCTCGCATGGCTTTAAGCGTCAGCAGTTCCGGATCGCCCGGTCCGGTGCCCACCCCGATCAGCTTGCCGCTCATATGCCTGACCTTGCCAGTGCATTAAGCGCAGCCGCTGCCATGGCCGAGCCGCCCAAGCGCCCGCGCACTATGGCGTAGGGCACACCGTAGGAGTGCTCCGCCAGCGCCGCCTTAGACTCCGCTGCCCCCACAAAGCCGACCGGCATGCCTAATATGGCGGCTGGCTTTGGCGCCCCATCGCGCAGGAGTTCAAGAAGGAAAAACAACGCCGTCGGCGCGTTACCGATTGCCACAACGGCTCCTTGGAGGCGCGGGAGCCACAAACGCAGTGCAGCGGCAGAGCGCGTATTACCAATCTCGGCTGCGATGCTGGCCGTTTGTGGGTCACGCAACGTGCAGACTACTTCATTTTGCGCCGGCAGCCTGGCGGCTGTGACGCCGCGCGCCACCATTTCTGCATCGCAAAAAATTGGTGCGCCGTGCGCCAGAGCTTGGCGCGCCGCATCAACGAAACCTGGTCCGAACTCAAAGTGGTTTGCCGCGTCGACCGAACCTGCGGCGTGAATCATGCGGACAGCAAGATCGGCCTCATCGACCGACAAGCGCGATAAATCGGCTTCGGCTCGAATAATGGCGAAGGACTTGGCATAGATTGTCTCGCCGTCCTTGATGTAGTCGTAAGTGATCATCGCCTTCCCTGGCGGGTGGCTAAGACGGACTCAAGCTCATCCACGCGCAACACCGCCGTGACGCTATCGCCTGCCGCGCCGCCGATGACAAGACCATGGCCGTCTGGTCGTCCCACGATGGTGACATCGGCAGGGCGTGGATGGGCGCAGCCTTTGGGGCAACCGGAAACGTGCAGGTGTGTTCCGGTCGGAACACGACGTGCCAGGTCGCCGGCTAATTGGCGTGCAGGAATATGCCCCGAGGCACACCCCTCGCTTCCGATGCAGGCACTAACCCGTAGGCGCGTATCGCTAGCTTCAGTGATAAACCCTAACGCTGCCGCTGTTGGAATGAAACCAGCACCTGCCATTGGCACCAAAAGCCCGTGTTGCGGAGCAAGGCGAAACTCAGCAATCCCGTCTCGTTCAGCCGCTTCGGCAAGTTCAACTAGCGCATCGGCTTTGGCGCTGCCGAAGGGCAGGGCAATGCCATCTGCGTGCCCATGTCGGAGCTTAAATCGACCGATGGAGCGATTGGTCTCAGCGCCCGACGCACGGATAGCCTGCGCCCCTGGCAAGTCAACGGCTCTCGCTAACGGGCCGAGCTTCGCCAATTGCTGCAAAACATCGGCAACATACTCAAGGGCGTAAGCGTCCGACCCGCTTTGAGCTGCGCGCTGTCCGACAGACACCGCCCATAAATCCGCTTGCACGGCGTAGATGCGTATATCAGCCTTGAGTTGATCAAGCCCGATCTGCCCACCGCCATCCACCACAACCGCAACTTTGGGCCCCAAACGACTACTCAGAGGGCGAGCCAGGCCGATTATGGCTTCTCTAAGCTGTCGAGGGTCGGCAATCTCATGCGGGTCTTCGCCAGCCAAAGGCGATGTGTCAACGACCAGACCTTCCTCTATGTCGACAATTGCCCTAGTTGCCTGGGCAAACACGCTGGCCGAAGCTTCAGACAATCCGCGCACCTGCAAATTGCCGCGTGCGGTAATCTCTAAAACACCGTTGCCGTGAACTTGGGCAAGATCGGCAATGCAGGCCAGTTGCGCAGGGGTCAATCGTCCGCCCGCAACACGCAAGCGGGCCAGGAGCCCATCGCCGGTTTGCATGGGCGCATCCAAGGTCGGGCAGGCGCCACGGCGTCTGGCTTGGCTGAAATTTATGGACAGGGCGAGAGACATGACACTTTCATAGCGCATTTCTACTCGCAAAAACAAAGGGCGCCTCGAGGGCGCCCTTTGCAGAAATGTGCAATACTTTAGAACGGGCTCGACGGGTCAATGAAATCAGCTGCGTTTTCCTGCGTGATCAGCGTCGAGTCGAGCACATAGCGGCCCGCGACCTGAATGCCGCCGACCATGTGCGACGTGGTCAGTTCAATCGCCGTTGCGATCATAGCCGGGCTGTAGCTTACGTCCACAGGGACGAGCTTATCGCCAGCAGCTACCCGCTGCAGCATCTGCTGCATGCCGGCGCCGCCCACGATGAACATATCGTTCTCACGGCCCGCTTGGCGGATAGCTTCGATGGCGCCGAGCGCAATGTCGTCGTCCTGTGCCCATACAGCCTTGATGTCCGGGAAACGGGTCAGGAAGTCCTGCATCACGCGGAAACCGTCATCGCGGTTCCAGTTGGCGAATTCATCATCAAGAACCGTGATGTTCGAACCTTCAATGCCAGCCATGAAGGCGTCGAAACGCTGCTGGTCGATTGGGATCGGCAGGCCGCGCAGGATGACAATGTTGCCCCCTTCTGGCAGTGCCTGCTTGAAATATTCGGCCGAGTTTGCGCCCAGGCCTGGATTGTCGCCGGCGACATAAAGGTCCTGCACGCCTGAGATGGACAGTTCGCGGTCAACGACCGTAACGAACTTGCCGGCGTCCTTGACTTGCTTGATGGCCGAAGTCATCGCATCCGGATCGCCCGGCAAGATCACGAGCGCATCGATATTGCGGGTTGAAACCATGTCTTCGATGTCCGCAATCTGCTTGGGCGCGTCGGGCGCCGAGGCAAACACGAATTCAGCGTCGGGATAGGTGGTGCTGAGGCGATCGATAGCCTGTTGTGCGAAGTAATTGACGCCACCAGTCCAGCCATGGGTCGCTGCCGGCACCGATACGCCGATTGTTACCTTGTCCTGTGCAACGGCGACGCCGCCGATGCTGCCGGCCACTACGGCAGCGGCAAATAGAGATTTAGCCAGTTTCATTTTAGTCCTCCCAAAGATGCCCGTTGTGGGCGATAGTAAACTCTTGAACTCTCACGCCGTGCGGCGGCCGCGCTGCAGCAGCACAGCGAGAATGATGATGACGCCTTGGAAAGCCCCGTTGAGGTAAGGGCTGATAAGGCTTTGCAGATTGAGAATATTGCCGATCAATCCGAGGATGATGACGCCGACAACTGTGCCCCAGATGCGGCCATAGCCACCCTTGAGGGTCGTGCCACCGATGATGACGCCGGCAATGGCTTCCAACTCCCACAATACGCCGGTGGTGCTCGACGCGGAGCCAAGCCGGGGCACGTAGAGCAGCACGGCGACACCGACCAGCACGCCTTGCAGAATATACGTCAGCAGCCGGACATTATCGACGTTGATGGACGAGTAGCGCGCTACCTGCTCGTTCGACCCGATCGCTGCGCAATAGCGCCCAAACGCGGTACGCCGCATGACGATTTCGCCACCGATCGCCACCAAAGCAAAGACGATGATCGGCCACGGGACGCCCAGCAGGCCGTCGTAGTAAACCGGCCGGTACACGTCCGCGACCTGGAAGTTGAGCGACAGCGTCCCGCCATTGGCAAGGAACGTCACTACGGAGCGGAAGATACCCATGGTGCCCAGTGTCACGATAAACGCTTCGATGCGCCCGCGAGTGATCATCATGCCATTGAAGACGCCGGCCGCGCCGCCCAGCAGAATGCCCGCTGCCATGCCGGCCAGCACGACGCTCCAGCCGATGCCCATGGACGGGATCAGCCAATTCATCACCATGATCATGACGCCTGCAATCACCGCGGCCATCGAGCCGACCGACAGGTCCAGCCCGCCTGCGGTGATCACGAAGGTCGCACCGATGGCGATGATGCCTATGAAAGACGAGCGCGCCAGAACGTTCGTCAGATTGTTATAGGTGAGAAAGTTCTCGTTGAGCGTAATGCCAAGGAGCACCAGCAAAGCCAATGCAAGCAGCGGCCCTACGGTTTTTAGATCGAGGCGAAAGCCTCGTGAGGACTTTGCCACAGTTTCAGGCGCCGATACGCTCATCATGTCCACTCTGTTTGATGCCTGCGGCGTACCGCATGATTTCCGCTTCCTTGATCTCGGCGCCTTCGAGCACGCCTGCAAGGCGCCCTTCGCGCATCACCACCACGCGGTGGCTGAGCCCAATCACTTCCTGCATTTCCGAGGAGATGACGATGATCGACTTCCCCTCAGCCGCTAGCGCCGCAATGATGTGGTAGATCTGCTGCTTGGTGCCTACGTCGATGCCGCGCGTTGGCTCGTCCATGATGATGATCTCCGGCTCGCTCTCCATGGTCTTGCCCAGCATTAGCTTCTGCTGGTTGCCGCCGGACAGCCGTCCCACCGCTACCGAGGCGTCGCGTGCCCGGATATCAAACCTTCGCACAGCCCGCTCCAGTGCCTTGGCCTCGCTCGATCCATCGAGGAACCCGCCCTTGAGGTGCTTCTTGAGCGTCAACAGAGTGAGGTTCGGCCGCAGGCCCATATTGAGTAGTAGGCCCTTGCCTTTGCGGTCTTTGGTCATGTAGGCCAGCCCCGCATCGACGGACTGCGCTACACGGTTGAAATAAACTGGCTCGCCGTCGAGCCTAATTTCGCCGGCCGAGTGCCTGGTCAACCCCACGACAGCTTCGGCCACAGCCGTCCGCCCCGAGCCGATCAGTCCAGCAAATCCAAGTATTTCGCCCTTGCGCAGATCAAACGAAATGTCTTTGACGCCAGGCGCCACTAAACCGCGCACCGACAAAACCACCGGTGCATCCACATCAGGCTCCCGCTTGGGCGGATAAAGGTTCGAAAGCTCACGCCCTACCATCATCTGCGCAATCGAGTCTGGCGTCAGTGCTTCCGTTCCCACTGTCCCGATAAGCTGCCCGTCGCGTAGCACAGTAACGCGCGCTGCCAGTTCCATGATTTCGTTAAGCTTATGCGAGATGAAGGCCACCGCGACGCCTCGGGCCGTCAACCGCCGGATCTGCTCAAACAGCGTCTGCGTCTCGCCAACTGACAATACCGCAGTGGGCTCGTCCATGATCAGCACACGCGCATCGCGGCTGATTGCTTTGGCAATCTCTATCATCTGCTTGTCAGCCACGGAAAGCGTGCTGATCCGTGCGTCCGGATCGACATGCACATGCAACGTTTCCATGATCGCCGCCGCACGCCGGCGCATCTCGCCTACATCAAGAAAACCGTACTTCTTGATCTCGCGGCCAAGAAAAATCGACTCTGCCACAGTTAAGTGTTCAGCAAGATTAAGTTCTTGGTGGATGAGCACTATGCCAAGTGCTTCAGCCTGACTATTAGGCGGCAAAACGACAGGCTGACCATCCAGATGAATAGTCCCGGATGTCGGTTGCTCGATGCCGGACAATATCTTGATGAGCGTCGACTTGCCTGCGCCGTTCTCACCGATAATGGCATGCACTTCGCCGGGCTTGATGTCGAAGTCGATGCTGAACAGCACAGGAATTTCGCCGAACGATTTGCTGATCCTATGTGCAGATAGGACTGCCGACTCGGAAATGCTCTGCGCCCTGCTCATTGAAAATGCCCTCCGAGAACGTGGCGGCTTTGCTGCAGCTCTTCGTTCGCCCCGCATTGATGTAAAGGTTTTCATGGATCGTGTAAAGGTTTACATGGCCGCAAAATGCGGTCAGTTTGTTGGAAAGGCTGGCGCTTACAAATGCAACTGCTAAAGGCAGAGCGAGGGGGCGCCGCGGGAGCGCGGGAGAAGCAGTGCAGCACCAGAAACTGGCGACAATCGAAGATGTTGCGGCTATAGCAGGCGTCTCGATCGCAACCGTCAGCCGCGCTATAAACGAACCAACCAAAGTAGCTGACGAGACTCGCCGCCGGGTCACTGATGCCATTGCCCAAACCGGCTATACTACCAATGCAATGGCGCGCTCGCTACGTATGCGCCGGTCAAACATGATCCTGATCCTAGCCCCTGACGTCGGCGATCCGAATTTTTCGAACATCCTGGTGGGCCTTGAAACCGAAGCTAGCAAGCGCGGCTATGGCGTCCTGATCGGCAACACGCAAAACGATGCTGCCCGCGAAACCGACTATTTACGTTTCATCAGTTCCAACCAAGCCGATGGCCTGATCCTTTTTACGGGCCATCTGCCATATGGCTTTGGCAATGACGGCGGCGAGTCGCGCCTGCCGCCCATGGTGGCCGTCAACGAACCAGTCAGCGACAGCGACGTTCCATTTGTCGGCGTCGACAATTTCGAGGGCTCCCGTATCGCTGCCGAGCACCTTATCTCTCAAGGCCATAGACGAATTGCCTTTATCGGCCATTCCAAGAGCCGCGCGGTGAATAAATTGCGTGAGCGGGGCTATAGAGCAGCTCTTGAAGGCGCAAAGATCCCGATTGATCAGCGCCTCATCCTGGATGGTGACGGCACCACTGAAAGCGGCCGCCAAGCGACTGAGCATATGTTCGTTCGCGACGTACTGCCCACGGCTTTCCTGTGCGTGAACGACGCTACGGCGCTGGGCGTCATCATCTCTTTGAACGCGCGCAATTACGACTTGCCGCGCGAGTTCTCCGTCATGGGCTTTGACGACATTTCATTTGCAAGTTTCGTGAGCCCTTCGCTCACCACCATGAAGCAACCGCGCCTCAAGATCGGCGAGGAAGCTATGGATTTGCTCCTCGCCCGTCTTGAAGGCCGTCCTATCGAGAAGACCGAAGTGTTGCTGCGCGCCGAACTGATCGTGCGCAATTCCGTCACCCGGGCAGGGCGCGATTAGCTATAGCCCCTTCTTTGCAAGCAACTCGCGCATCAGCGAAATCTCGGCTTCTTGGGTCCTGATGACCTCTTCGGCTAAAGTTTTGATATCCGGATCGCTCCCATATTGCAGCACGATGTTGGCCATATCGACTGCGCTCTGATGATGCGGGATCATGTTCTTGAGGAAATCAACATCTGCATCGCCAGTGTATTCGATCGCCATATCTTGGTGCATCTTGGCATTGGCAGCCTCGTACGCCGCAATTGCTGGGCTGCTGGCCGGTGCTGCACCGTGTCCGGAATGATCCTGCGCCAGAAGCGGATTCGCGAGAGCTAGCAGCAGCGCAAAAGGAACAAACAGTTTCATCTTCGGTCTCCATGGTGTGTTCGCCCAAATTGTGGCTGATTGCCCAATGGTAAGGTCAAGTGCGTTGACATCGAGCGATTGCCTTTGTTACTTAAGAAGATGCTTAATCGAACGCCCGATCTGAACTTGATGTTTCAAGCTCTAGCCGATCCTACAAGGCGGGCAATGATCGACCGGCTAAGCCGTGGCCCTGTCTCGGTCAGCGAACTTGCCAAGCCCTTCGACATGTCCCTTCCAGCAATCGTTCAACATCTGCAGGCCTTGGAAAATGCCGGCCTCGTCAGCTCCAGTAAGACCGGCCGTGTTCGCACCTGCCATATGGAGCCCGAGGCACTCAGCGCCGCTGAGAAGTGGCTCAATGAGCGGCGTATTCTGTGGTCCAATCGGCGCGATCGCTTGGGTGCGCTGCTGACCGAGCCGGAAGAAAAGCCGTGAGCTCTAGCGCAAAGTCAGGCACTGGCGCAGGCACCGATCACCGCGCCGGAATGGGCGGCCCGTGAAAAGAACCATCCTTGTAGTTGGCATCGGTGCGGGGAATCCCGAGCACATCACGGTGCAAGCGATCAACGCTCTGAACTGCGCCGATTTGCTGTTCATTCCGGACAAGGGTGCCAGCAAGGCTGATCTTGCCGATCTCCGCCGTGATATTGTCGAGCGCTATGTCACAAACCCGCAAACTAAAATGCTCGACTACGCAGTGCCTGTTCGCGATATGGCCACTCCAGATTACGGCCGCAGCGTTGACGATTGGCACGATGCTTTGGCTAGCCGTTTCGGAAGTCTGCTTGATGCACTGCCCGAAAGCGGAACGGGTGCGTTCCTCGTCTGGGGTGATCCAGGGCTCTATGACAGCACCATTCGCATTCTTGATCGCCTAAGGCAAACCCATGATTTTGCAATCAAGATTATTCCTGGCATAACCTCCATCCAGGCCCTTACGGCAGCCCACGGCATAGCCCTTAACCGCATCGGCGAACCGGTCCACATCACCACTGGACGCCGGCTCGAGTCGACGAAAGCCGACACGATTGTCATGCTTGATGGACAATTGGCGTTCCGCAATGCCGATCCCGGCCTTGAGATATTTTGGGGCGCCTATCTTGGCACGCCAGACGAAATCATCATCTCCGGCCGGCTTGGCGACGTAGCCGAGCGCATCGTGGAAACCCGGCAGGCAGCGCGTGAGCGTCATGGCTGGATCATGGACACATATCTGCTGCGCAAGCCCGGCTGACTAACTGCTTTCGAAATCAGGCAGGTTCGGGCGTATAACCAGCGTCCCGGATTGCCTTTTCGCCTTTGGCTCGATCTCCAGTGAACGACACTTTATGCGTTGTAAGATCAACGGCAATCTTCGCTCCAGGCAGTGCCTCTTCCAGCGCCTTGCGAACCGTGCCAACACAGTGGCCGCAAGTCATGTCATTGACGATGAACTCAAATTGCTCGCTCATATTCCTGCTCCCGTTTTCTGAAGATGTTCGCCGGCCAGATCGTCCAAGATCGGGCAATCAGGGCGGTCGTTCCCACCACAACAATGCGCCAGGTGCTTGAGGGTCTTCACCATGCCTTGCAACTCGCCGATCTTTGTTTCGAGGGTTGCTATATGGCTGGTGGCAATGTCCTTCACCTCGGCACTGGCGCGGGTCTTGTCCTGCCATAGACCGAGCAGAATTGCCGTTTCTTCCACTGAAAAGCCTAGCGTCCGCGCTCGCTTGATGAACCGCAGCACGTGAACCTCGTCGTCGCCATAAACACGGTAGTTGCTGTCGGTTCGTAGCGGCGCCCGGATCAGTCCGATGGACTCGTAGTAGCGGACCATTTTGGCAGACACGCCCGAGGCGTTCGAAGCTTCCCCGATATTCAAAGTCTTGCTCCTTCGACACCGCGCAGGCGCTGCGCATTGCCAACGACGAAAACCGAGGAAAGTGCCATCGCACCTGCGCCGATCATTGGGCTGAGCAGCAAACCAAACGCGGGGTAAAGTACGCCCGCGGCTAGTGGGATCAGCAGGACATTGTAGCCAAACGCCCAAAACAGATTTTGCCAGATGTTCTTCATCGTGGCCCGGCTGAGCTTCAGCGCACTCAGCACGCCCCGCAGATCTCCACCGAGCAGCACCACATCGGCACTCTCGATTGCCACATCGGTGCCTGTGCCAACGGCAATCCCAATATCGCTCTCTGCCAGGGCAGGGGCGTCGTTGATGCCGTCACCGACAAAAGCAATATTGCCCAAAGAACGCAGCGATTTGATCGCAGCAGTTTTGTCCGCCGGCATCACCTCGGCGCGAACCTCATCGATGCCAAGCTGCTTGGCTACAGCTTCTGCCGTACGCTTGTTGTCGCCCGAGATCATCGCAGTCTTGATGCCGAGCCTATGCAAAGCGTCGATCACTGCCTTGCTGCTGGGCTTGATCGTGTCCGCGACAACAATCGCGGCGGCAAGCTTATCGTCGATCGCGGCGAACACCGGAGTCTTGCCCTCATCTGCCAGTTTTTCGATGGCGCCAGCAAAGTCCGAGAAATCCAGATGCTCAAGATGTCGCTGCGAGCCAATAGCTACGAGTCGCCCCCCAACCTGGGCGCGCACACCACGCCCCGCGGCTGCCTCGAATTCTGTCGCAGCGCCGAGCACTAGCCTTTGGGCCTTTGCAGCTTCGACAATTGCGACACCGATCGGATGCTCCGATTGCTCCTCAACCGCGGCAATGAGCGCCAGAACCTCATCATGCTCGAAGTCGTCGTCGAGGATCAAATCAGTCAGCACCGGCTTGCCGGACGTCAGTGTTCCTGTCTTGTCGAACGCGACGACGGCCACGTCGCCCAGCAGCTGCAATGCCTCGCCCTTGCGAAACAGCACGCCAAGCTCGGCTGCCCGACCCGTGCCAACCATGATCGAAGTAGGCGTGGCTAAGCCCATTGCACATGGGCAGGCGATGATGAGAACGGCGACTGCGTTGGCCAATCCAAACACATAGGCTGGACTGGGCCCCCATATCGCCCAAACAATGAAGGTCAAAGCGGCCAAGGCAATCACAGCAGGCACGAACCAAAGGGTAATCTTGTCAACCACACCCTGGATCGGCAGCTTGCCCCCTTGAGCCTCCTCCACCATCTGGATGATCTGCGCGAGCATTGTGTCGCCGCCCACCTTGGTGGCGCGGAACTGGAAACTGCCCGTGGTATTCAGCGTTCCACCAACCACGTTCGTACCCGTGGTTTTGGCCACAGGGAGCGGTTCGCCCGAGATCATCGACTCGTTGACGTGGCTGGCGCCCTCGACAACTTCGCCATCGACCGGGATCTTTTCGCCGGGTCGCACCAGGATTGTATCACCGGTCCTGACCTCTTCGATCGGTAGCTCAAAGAAAGCTCCGTTGCGCTGCACCCGTGCGGTCTTTGCCTGCTCACGCATCAGCCGCTGGATCGCCTCGCCGGTGCGGCCCTTGGCGAGCGCCTCTAGCCATCGCCCGAGCAGGATCAACGTAACGATGACTGCGGCGGCTTCGTAGTAGACATATTGGCTTGCGGCAGGTACCGCCTGCGGAGCGAAGGTGACCACCACCGAGTAGAGATAGGCAGCGCTTGCGCCTAGGGCGACGAGCGAGTTCATCTCCGGCGCACCCCGGAGCAGCGCCGGGACGCCGATCTTGAAGAAGCGCCAGCCCGGCCCAAACAGCACGATGCTGGTCAGCACGAAGTAGATCACATAGAGCGCCTGCATCGGAATGATGGAGGTCACCCACATGTGGAACGGCATATGAGAATGGCTGAGCATTTCCACGACGAACATCGGCAGGGTCAGCGCACCGGCAATGGCTACGTCGCGGCGCAGCGCGGCTGCGTCTTCATCATGATGATGCCTCGTGGGCGCGTGCGTTTCGGGTGTCCGCTGGCCCGCATAGCCTGCCTTGGCAATGGACTGCAGCAGCGCGTCTTCGTCAACGTTCCCGGCGACGGAGATGGTGGCGCGTTCCGTTGCCAGATTTACCGACGCTGCTGCAACGCCCGGCACCTTGAGCAGCGCCTTCTCGACCCGCGATACGCAGGACGCACAGCTCATGCCGTCGATGTCTATGTAAACTGGTTTCAGGGGGACGTGTTCATTCATGGTTATCACCTCGTCCCGCATCATATAAACCTTCCAACAATGGTAAGGTCAAGGCCGCTAGTTTGATGTGCGTTGTGTGCTGCTGGTGCATGGCTCTTTACCAAATGGTAAAAAGTTCACTAATGCTGTAGTTTGCTGCACTTCAGGTAAAAAGATTAGATTTACCAATAGGTTAGATAGAGATATTTTTTCATGTTAGCCGTTCCGGGCCGGATGAGCATGAATCGAAAGTGAACCTTCTGCCTATTTTGATTGCACCAGATGCATAACGGATGTGCACGAAGTCTACGTTCTAATCACGACCTACTCACTCTACATAGAGGCCATCAACGAAGGGGAACCGAAATGAACATCCGCCAGAAACTCGCACAGTTTGCCCAGTACCAGCGCACGATGCGCGAGCTTAACGCTCTCGACGCCCGCCAGCTGAACGACCTCGGCATCACCAAGGGCGACATCAAGAACATCGCTCGCGGCACCTACGCCAACTAACACTTGGCTGTCGCATAAGACTTGAGATGAAGGCGTCCGCTTGGGCGCCTTTTGTCTTTTCTGGGGTCTAATCATCTAATCAGGTCTGCCGCCTTGCCGCCGAGGGCGGCAATGAGGTCATCCGGCTTCATGCGGATCTGCAATCCGCGCTGTCCGCCGTTTAAAAAGCACTCGTCTTCAAGGCAAGCGAGTTCCTCAATGCATGTAGGGACCTGCTTTTTTTGCCCGAAGGGGCTGATCCCGCCCACCTTGTAGCCGGTGATCCGCTCCGCATCAGCCGGCTTCATCATTTGCGCCGACTTGCCGCCAAAGGCTGCTGCCAGCTTCTTCATGTTGACTTCTTCGTCCGACGGCACGACTACGCAGACGGGCCTGCCATCCACTTCTGCCATCAGAGTCTTGAGCACAACGGACGGTGAAACGCCTAGAGCCTCGGCCGCTTGCAACCCGACGCGATCCGCGTCAGGGTCATAGTCATATGTGGCCGTGGAGAAGGGCACTCCAGCCTTGGTGAGCGCGATGGTCGCCGGTGTGGTCTTGGACAATTGCGGAACCTGTACCCATCAAAGGAAAAATGGCCCCGGATTGCTCCGGAGCCCTTATTCTAAGCGTGACCACGCTCGGGTGGATAGATCAGACGATGCCGCTGGAGCCGGCTTCCACAATAGGCCGGATTTCTGCGACTTTCTCGCGATATTTGGAAGCGCGATAGGTGCCGAGCAGGTCGATGGCGCCGCCTTTTTCGAGGCGCGACATAGCCAGAATCGGCTCCACATCGGTGCGGAAAGCGGTTCGCAGATACTGGGTTGCGGTTAGCGGACTGTTATCGTCTTGAGCCTCCAACAGGCCCTTTCGGTCAACCAAGAGTGCCTGCGCATAGGCGCGCTGCACATCGGAGGCGGAGAGCATCAGCGACTCGATTGGGTCGGTTACGTTATGGGATTGGTCAAGCATGTGCGCCGGATGAAATTCAGCGTCCCGCGCTTCGATATCGACCAGCTCGTTGAAGACGAGGAACAGGCGGTAGGGATCGACCGAGCCTGCGTCGAGATCGTCGTCGCCATATTTGCTGTCGTTGAAGTGGAAGCCGCCGAGCTTGCCGAACTGGGCCAGGCGCGAGACGATCATCTCGATGTTGACGTTTGGCGCATGGTGGCCGAGGTCGACGAGGCAATAGGCCTTGTCGCCTAGTTCCTTGGCGATGATGTAATTAGTGCCCCAATCCTGCACGACGGTGGAGTAGAAAGCCGGCTCATACATCTTGTGCTCGGTGTAGATGCGCCAATCGTCGGGTAGGGCGGCGTAGATGGCTTTTGCCGAGTCGAGATAGCGCTCGAACTGGGTGGCGAAGTTGACCTGGCCCGGGAAGTTGGAGCCGTCGCCAATCCAGACCGTGAGGGCCTTGGACCCGATGGTCTTGCCGATCTCGATACATTCGAGGTTGTGCTCGATGGCCTGCTGGCGCGTCGGGGCGTCGGCGGCGGAAAGCGAGCCATATTTATAGCTCTGCAACTGGCCCTTGGCATCGGCGAAGGTGTTGGAGTTCATCGCGTCGAACCCGAGGCTGAAGCGGGATGCGGCTTGCTTCAAACGGTTCGGATCGGCCTTGTCCCACGGGATGTGGAGCGAGACAGTGTTGGTGGCCTGCGTCAGCTGGGCGATGACGGCGCAGTCCTCGATCTTGTCGAAGATGTCGCGTGGTTCGCCAGGGCCGGGGAAGCGGGCAAAGCGGGTGCCGCCCGTGCCGACGCCCCAGGAGGGAACGGCGACGTTGAAGGCGGAAACCTTGGCCTTGATGGTGTCAATGGAGATGCCGCGCCGGTCGAGGCGTTCGCCGAGGGAGTCATAGTCGGTGCGAAGGTGCGCTTCGTGCTTGGCGTTTTCAGCTTCGACGGTAGATGGGTCGATCATGTGTTCGGTCATTTGTGGCTCCCTGGCGACCCCCTCCCTCGGTCCCTCCCCTCAAGGGGGAGGGAAGTACAAGGGCCGCATCCTCGGTGTTTGTTTTATCGCTCCCTCCCCCTTGAGGGGAGGGTCGGGGAGGGGGTCTATCGGCCCCTTCCAGGTGCTTACCGCGTGAACGACTGGGCGTTGCCGGCGTCGACGTTGATGATGTTGCCGGTGGACTTGGCCGAGGCTTCCGAGGCGAAGAAGTAGATGGCTTCGGCGATGTCTTCGGGGAAAACGGAGCGCTTGAGCATGGAGCGCTGGCGGTACATTTCCTCCAGGCCATCCTTGTCGGTCTTGTAAGTCGATGCGCGCTGCTCCAGCCATTCGCCGGCCCAAATCTTGGAGCCGCGCAAGACGGCGTCCGGGTTGACGACATTGACGCGAATTTGCGCCTCAGCGCCTTCCAGCGCCAGGCAGCGGGCGAGGTGGATTTCGGCAGCTTTGGCCGTGCAATAAGCGGCGGCATTGGGTGAAGCGGCAAGGCCGTTCTTCGATGCAACGAACACCACATTGCCCCCGATCTTTTGCTGGCGGAACAAGCGGAAGGCTTCGCGGCTGACGAGGAAATAGCCCGTGGACAGGATGTCCATGTTCTTGTTCCAGAGCTCAAGGGTGGTTTCCTCGATCGGCGCGGAGGAAGCGAGGCCGGCATTGGACACGAGGATATCCATGCCGCCGAACTCCACCACCGCATGGGCAAAGCCTGAGATGACCTGCTCTTCACGCGTGACGTTGATGTTGACCGGGCGGACGAAATCCTTGCCGAAGACGGAGCTCAGTTCCTCCGTGGCGCTGTCGAGCGCCGTTTGGTCGATGTCCGCGAGGACGACACAGGCGCCTTCGCGCAGGAGGCGAGCAGCCGTGGCCTTGCCGATGCCACCGGCACCGCCAGTGACGAGGGCGATCTTGCCGGCGAGGGATTTTGGCTTGGGCATGCGCTGCAGCTTTGCTTCTTCAAGCAGCCAATATTCGATGTCGAAAGCTTCCTGCTCGGGCAGGCCCTGGTATTCGCTAACGGTAGAGGCGCCGCGCATCACGTTGATGGCGTTGACGTAGAACTCGCCGGAGATGCGGGCGGTGGCCTTGTCCTTGGCGAAGGTGATCATGCCGACGCCCGGGATCAAATACACCACGGCATTGGGGTCCCGAATGGCGGGTGAATTGTCGTGTTTGGAGCGCTCGTAATAGGCGGTGTAGTCGGCACGATAGGCAGAGATGGCGTCGGCAAGGCCCGCGATGACGGCATCCACGTCGGGGTTCGCAGGATCGAAGTCGATCACCAACGGACGGATCTTGGTGCGCAGGAAATGGTCAGGGCAGGAGGTGCCCAGAGCGGCGAGCGGGCGCAGGTTCTTGGAATTGACGAACTCAAGGACAGCTGCCGAGTCATCAAAGTGGCCAAGCTTGTGGCTGTCTTCGGAGATGAAGCCGCGGATATTGGGCATCAGCTTAGCGGCAATGGCGCGGCGCTGTTCGGCGGGAAGGGATTCCACGGCCTGGCCGCCAAAAATGGCCTTGCCCTCGGTTTGCGCCTCGAACCACTCAATGGCCTGGTTGATGATGAGAAGCGTGGTTTCATAGCATTCCTTGGGCGTGTCGCCCCAGGTGAAGAGGCCATGTGATTCAAGGATGAGGCCCTTAGCGTTGGGGTTCTCCTCGCAGAACTTGCCCAGCCACAGGCCCAGTTCGAAGCCGGGCTTCTTCCAAGGCAGCCAGCCGATGGTGTCGCCAAATATCTGCTGCGTCAGTTCTTTGCTGTTCTTGGACGCCGCGATGGCGATGATCGCATCGGGGTGCATGTGATCGACAAACGGGTGATTCACATAGGCATGGAGCGGCGTGTCGATCGAGGCCGCACGCGGATTGAGGTTGAAGGTGGCGTGGGGGAGGTAGCTCACCATCTCGTCCTCGAACTCGACCCCACGATAGAGACCCTTTAGGGCGCGCAGCTTGTCCATGTAGAGCGTAGAGAAGCCGTCGAGCTTGATCGACGCGCTGTCGCCGCCAGAGCCCTTGACCCAAAGGACTTCCACCATCTCGCCGGTAAGCGGGTCCTTCTGCATGATCTTGGAGGAAGTGTTGCCACCACCATAATTGGTGACGCGCTTGTCGCTTCCCAGGAGGTTCGAGCGATAGACGAGGCGCTCGGGCTCGCTCATGGCGGCGGCTTTGGCATCGTCCCAAAGGTTCGCAAGGCGCTGGGGCGCGGTGGTGGACATGAAGTCTCCTCCAAAGAGATTTGTGGTCGCCGTTTGTGCGCGACATGGCCACGATCACCCGTCAGTGTCAATCATAAACAATCAGCACTGATTGAAAGGCGCTGATCTTGTTCGTTGCTGATGGTTTGATGATTGACACTGATTAAATTCGATGTGAAGGAATGCGTGTGGAGGATGGCAGCATTGCATGAGAGCGAGCGACATAGAGTGATCCTGGCGGCGGTTCAAAGCCGGCCGGTGATGACTGTTGCCGATCTGTGCGAGGTGACAGGTTCGTCTGAAGCTACGATCCGCCGGGACATTGCAGCGCTTGACGACCGGGGCGAGTTGCGGCGCGTGCGGGGCGGCGCCGAGGCGGTGAACCCGCCGGAGCAATCGGCGCTGATGGGGCGGCCCTTTTCGGTCAACGAAACGATCAACATCGCTCAGAAGCGAGCCATTGCTCGCGTGGCGGTCGATTTGTGCCGGGACGGTGAGCCGATCATCATCAATGGCGGTACGACCACCTACCAGATGGTGCACCATCTGACCGGCCGGCGATTGAGCGTCTTCACCAACAGCTTCGCCATTGCCGAGTATCTGATTCATAACTCACGCTGTTCTGTCGTTATTCCGGGCGGCACAGTGTATCGCGAGCAGAACGTTATCCTGTCGCCCTTTGGTGGCGTGGTGGCGAGCCATTTCTATGCCAAGCGCATGTTCCTGGGCTGCCAGGGCATCGGCGCGCACGGTCTGATGGAGGCCGACCCCATGGTGGTCCAGTCCGAACTGGGCCTGATCGGGCAGGCGGACGAAGTGATCGTGCTTGCCGATTCATCCAAATTTTCGGGAAGATCGAGCCTCATTTTATGCGGGCTCGACCGAATAGCCGCTGTCATAACCGACAGCGGAATACGCGACGAAGACCGCCAGATGCTGGAAACGGCAGGCGTGCGGCTCATTGTTGCGGAAACAAGTGCCGCGAGCGAACGGCAAGCTGCCGTCGCCTGAGGCCGAAATGCCAAGATCAGAAGATCCCAGGGAGGGAACACCGAAATGAAACTGCTTAAACTCCTCGCCGCGACCACTGCGGTCGCCGCCTTGCTCGCCAGCCCCGCTTTCGCCCAGACGCGCATTGCGCTCGTCGTGAAGTCGCTCGGCAATGGCTTCTTTGACGCCGCCAACAAGGGCGCCCAGGAAGCTGCCGCCGAACTGGGTGACGTCGAAGTCATCTATACCGGCCCGACCGCCGCCACCGCCGAAGCCCAGATTGAAGTCATTAACTCGCTGATCGCCCAGCAGGTTGATGCTATCGCGATCTCGGCCAACGATCCGGACGCCCTGGTACCCGCCCTGCAGCGCGCCATGCAGCGTGGCATCAAGGTGATCAGCTGGGATTCAGGCGTTGCTCCCGAAGGCCGGCAACTTCACCTCAACCCATCGGACACCAATCTGATCGGCGAGACCATCATCAAGCTGGCGGCCGACTATCTGCCTGAAGGCGGCGACGTCGCCATTCTGTCGGCTGCGTCCACCGCAACCAACCAGAACGCCTGGATCGAAGCCGCCAAGGCCGCGCTGCCCGAGAAGTTCCCCAACATCAATCTCGTGGCGACCGTTTATGGCGACGATGACTCCGTCAAGTCGACCGATGAAGCCAAGGGCCTGATCGCGTCCTATCCGAACCTCAAGGCCATCATTGCCCCGACGACTGTCGGCGTCGTGGCTGCGGCCCAGGTCGTGACTGATCAGAATCTGATCGGCAAGGTCAACGTGACGGGCCTTGCCCTCCCATCCGAGTTCAAGCAGTTCATTGACAATGGTGCTTCCCAAGCCGTGGCGCTGTGGAACCCGATCGATCTGGGCTACTCGGCCGTGATGCTGGCCAATGGTCTGGTCGAAGGCCAGGAAGCGGCTCCCGGCGCAACGCTGTCCATCGGCCGCGTGGGTGAAGTGACGCTCGATGACACGAACTCGGCTGCGATGGCTGCGCCGTTCGAATTCAACAAGGACAATATCGAAGAGTTCTCCAAGATCTACTGATCCTGTACCGGTCCGGCGCTTCGGCGCCGGATCATTTACTCACCGCTATGGTGAAAAAATTTATGACCGACCCCATTCTCACCTTGACCGGCATTTCCAAGAGCTTTCCCGGCGTGCGGGCGCTCAACAATGTTTCGCTTGAGCTTTATGCCGGCGAGGTGACGGCCCTGATCGGGGAGAACGGGGCGGGGAAATCAACCCTGGTCAAGACCATGACCGGCATCTACCAGCCTGATGGCGGCGAGATCCGTGTTGGCGGCAAACTCGTGACGCTGCCGACCGCGCATTCGGCTTCGGCCGTGGGCATTACGGCGATCCACCAGGAAACCGTGCTGTTCGACGAACTGACGGTCGCTGAAAACATCTATCTCGGGCATGCGCCGCGCAATCGCTTTGGGATGATCGATTGGCGCACGATGCGCGCGGAAGCGAAGAAGACGCTCGACTCAATGGCGGCGGGGATTAATCCCGACATCAAGCTCAAGGAACTCGGCATTGCCAAGAAGCACTTGGTCGCGGTGGCGCGGGCGCTCTCGATCGACGCGAGCGTCGTAATCATGGACGAGCCTACCGCGGCGCTGAGCCAGAAGGAGATCGAGGAGCTTTATGTCCTGATCGAACTGCTCAAGCAGGAGGGCAAGGCGATCCTCTTCATTTCCCACAAGTTCGACGAAATCTATCGCATCGCCGACCGCTTCACCGTGTTTCGCGATGGCGAACAGGTGGGCAAGGGCATGATCAAGGAGACGAGCCAGGGCCAGATCGTACAGATGATGGTGGGCCGAGCCGTGGACCATATCTTCCCCGAGCGGACCTCCCGCGTTGGCGATGTGGTGCTCGAGGCCAAGGGGCTGAGCCACCCGACCGAGTTCGAGGATATTTCCTTTAGAGTGCGCAAAGGCGAGATCCTGGGGTTCTATGGCCTGGTCGGGGCAGGGCGCTCCGAGGTCATGCAAGCCGTGTTCGGGATGACCCCGCTGTCGGGCGGATCGCTGGTGCTCGAAGGGAAGGCCGTCGCGCCACGCTCGGCGGCTGATGCGGTGGAGGCCGGCATTGTTTATGTGCCCGAGGAGCGCGGCAAGCAGGGCGTCATTACGGGCGAGCCGATTTTCAAGAACGTTTCATTGCCATCGCTGCGCAAGACGTCCAAATCCGGCTTCCTGCGCTTGGCTGAAGAATATGCGCTGGCCCGCACCTATACCGAACGGCTGGATTTGCGCGCGTCGTCCTTGAGCCAGGACGTGTCGACATTGTCGGGCGGCAACCAGCAGAAGGTGGTGATCGCAAAATGGCTCGCGACACTGCCCAAGGTGATCATCCTCGATGAGCCGACCAAGGGCATCGATATCGGCTCCAAGGCCGCGGTGCATCAGTTCATGAACGAGCTCGTGGCGGAAGGACTGAGCGTCATCATGGTCTCGTCCGAATTGCCTGAAGTCTTGGGCATGAGCGACCGGATCGTGGTCATGCGCGAGGGCCGGGTGGTCGCGACGCTCGACAATGACGGGCTCAAGCCGGAGACGCTGGTGCGATTGGCGGCAGGAATCGCCGAGGAGCAGGCGGCATGAAGGCGCTGGGCAAGCATCGCGAGATCTGGCTGGGCCTCGCCATCATCTTTCTCCTCGTTATCGTCACGGCGCGCTTCCCACGCTTTGCGCAGCCGCAGAACCTGCTGACCATTTTGAACGATACATCGATCCTGATGATGCTGGCGCTGGGCCAGATGGCGGTGATCCTCACCCGTTCGATCGACCTCAGCATGGCGGCCAACCTTGCGCTGACCGGCATGATCGTGGCCATGACCAATGCGGCGTTTCCGGGTGTACCTATCCCGCTGCTGATGGCGATGTGCCTCGTGATCGGGGCTGGCTTGGGCGCGTTCAATGGCGTGCTGGTGTGGAAGCTCAACATTCCGCCGATCGTCGTGACGCTGGGCACGCTCACGATCTATCGCGGGCTGGTGTTCGTCATTTCCAACGGCGCCTGGGTCAATGCGGCACAGATGAGCCCGGATTTTATCGGCCTGCAGCGGGCGGTGTTCCTGGGGCTGCCGGTGCTGAGCTGGTTCGCTATCGTAACGGCTGTGCTGTTCTGGCTGCTGATGACCCGAACCCCGCTCGGCCGCTCGCTCTACGCCATTGGGGTGAACCCCACCGCCTCGGTCTATACCGGCATCAATGTGGGGCGGACCAAGTTCATGGCTTACACCATAGCTGGCGCGGTGGCGGGGCTGTGCGGCTATCTCTGGGTGTCGCGCTACGTGATCGCATCGACCGAAGTGGCGAGTGGGTATGAACTGACCATCATCGCGGCCTGTGTAATCGGCGGCGTGTCTATTGCTGGTGGTGTCGGGAGCGTTCTGGGCGTGCTGCTCGGCGCGATTTTCCTGGGGGTCATCAACAACGCCTTGCCGGTAATCAACATCTCTCCGTTCTGGCAGATGGCGATCTCGGGTTCGGCGATCCTGCTGGCCGTGGTGCTCAACGCCCGGGGCGAGCAGCGCAAGGGCCGCATCATCTTGAAGAAAGCGGAAGCCGCATGACGGACACAACAGCGACGCACCGCCGCCTGCCCAACCGGCTCGACAACCCGTTCAAGTCAGTCGTGCTCAGCTGGGAATCGCTGCTGGTGCTGGTGGCCATCGCCATCTTCATCCTCAATTCCCTGGCCTCGCCCTATTTCCTGAACGAATGGTCCCTTTCGGACATGACGTTCAACTTCACAGAAAAGGCGCTGATCGCGCTCGCCATGGCGCTGTTGATCGTCTCGGGCGAGATCGACCTTTCTGTCGCGGCGATCATCGCGCTGGCATCGACGCTGATGGGCCTAGCCCTGCAATATGGCGCCGACACACCCGTGCTGGTGCTGATCGGGGTGGGCACGGGCATTGCCTGTGGCGCCTTCAACGGGTTTTTGGTGACCGGGCTAAAACTGCCCTCCATCGTTGTCACGATTGGTACGATGAGCCTCTTCCGCGGCATCAGCTTCATCATCCTGGGCGACCAGAGCTTCAAAGGCTATCCGCCAAGCTTTTCCTGGTTTGGGCAGGGCTATGTGTGGTGGGTGATCTCGTTCGAACTCGTGCTGTTCCTCGTCTGTGCCGCAATCTATTACGTGCTGCTGCAGCGCACCAATTTCGGACGCCGTGTCTATGCCATCGGCAATAATGAAACTGCCGCGCTGTTCTCCGGCGTGCGCGTTGGACAAACCAAGTTCATCCTTTTCTGCCTGACGGGCTTGATGAGCGGCATGGCTTCGGTGCTGCTGACCGCGCGGCTGGGTTCGACCCGTCCCTCGATTGCCGAAGGCTGGGAGCTCGAGGCGATCACCATGGTGGTGCTGGGCGGAGTTTCGATCCTGGGCGGTGCAGGCTCGATCGTCGGCGTGGTGCTGGCGGCGTTAATCATGGGATTGGTAACGTTTGGGCTCGGGCTGCTCAACGTTCCCGGGATTGTCATGTCGATCTTTATCGGCGCGCTGCTGATCGTGGTGATTGCCCTGCCCATCCTGTTCCGCATGTGGCGGCAGCGGGCGTAATGGGCAGTGCGCCTCACCTAGAACCGATATATATGAGGCACCATGAATGAACATGTCGCCTCCCTTTCCTCCGAACCCATCATCCTCAACGGCAAGCCGCTGAGCTTTTCCGACATCGCCCGGATCAGCGAACGAAGGGCGCCCTTGCTTGCTGATCGAGCGGCAATGGAGCGTGTGGCCAGGGCGCGCGAGGTCATCGAAGAGGCAATAGCCAATCACCAGCCGGTCTATGGGGCGACTACCGGCGTGGGGGCCATGAAGGACGTCGAGTGGACGACCGACCAGCTCGATGCCTTCAACATGGGACTCGTCCGGGCCCACCATTTTGGCACCGGAGAGGCCTTTTCCAATCATATCGTGCGCACCGCGATGGCGATCCGGGTGAATATGGCTCTGACCGGCCGGGTAGGGTGCACGACAGATCTGGTGGAAGCCTATCTGGCACTGCTCTCGGCCGATGTGGTCCCTGTCGTGCGGCGCACCGGTTCGATCGGCTGTGCCGATATCGGCTTGATGGGGCAGATCGGGGCCGTTTTGACCGGCGCCGGTGAGGCGACCTTCGAGGGGCGCCGCCAGCCGGCCACAGAGGCGCTCACCAGCGCCGGGCTAAAGCCGTTCCGGCTAGCCCCGCGCGACAGCCTTGCCTCGGTTTCGACCAACGCCGTCGGGTATGCCGCTGCCGCCGCGGCAATCCGGGAGGCTGCCTCCAGCACGCGGGTGATGCTAGCAACGGCGCTGACGACCGCCGGGGCGCTTGGCGCCTCGCGTGACCCTTGGAAGGCCGTGGCGCATGTCGGAACCGACCGGGAAGCCGGAATTGGAGCCTGGCTCTATTTCAATGCCAAGGGGTGGGACTGGCCGAACGCCACGCATATCCAGGACCCGCTGAGCCTGCGCATGATGAGCCAGGTATTTGCCACTGCGTTTGAGACTCTGGTGGCTTCAGGCAAGATCCTCCTGGCAGCGACGGGCAGGACGGACGATAATCCGGTGGTGGCCGGTGGACAGATCTTGACCTCCGGCGGATCGCTTCCGCTCGACGTCACAGTGTTTCTCGAGACGGTTCAGGTCGGGTTGACGCATGTAGCCCGCAATTCATTCAACCGGTGCGTCTTGCTCGGCAATGGCGGGCGGCGCGGGCTGCCAGTCAATTTAGTGCCGCCTGGGGCGATCGCAACCGGCTTCGGTCCAATCATCAAGCTAGCAGGAGAGTTGTTCGCGCGCGTCCTGTCCATGAGCAACCCGGTGTCGCTGACCTCCATGGTTGTGGCCGACGGCATCGAAGACGAAGCAACTTTTCTTCCCCTGGTTGTCGAGCGGTTGGAGCGGCAGGTACTTGCGTTGCGCCGGCTGGCTGCGCTCGAAGCAATCCTCGCCTCGCAAGCCATGGACATATCGCAAGACCGTCCCGGCAATGTTCCTGGCATCATCTATGATCTGGTCCGTACCCATGCTGCGTTCTATGTCGAGGACCGGCCGCTTTCAACGGAAGTGGAAGCAGTTGAAAGTGCATTGCAATCGGATAGCTTCATGGGTGAACTTATATCTCACTCAACCATCATGGAACTGGACGAGTTTTTCGCGTTGGGGCCGGTCGCCTAGAATTTGCGGCCTAGCCCAATTTTGCCGATAGGTTAGGTTAGGAACAGCCGGGAGCCGCTGCAGGCGGAACATTCCGGAGAACACGGAGACATCAATGCGCCTCAAATCCACACTTCTGAGCGCCGCCGCCGCGCTTGCGATCTCGGTTACCGCAGCCAATGCCCAAGTCGTCGTTTCGTCCAAGATCGACACCGAGGGTGGCGTTCTAGGCAACATCATCAAGCAGGTGCTTGAAGCCAACGACATTCCAGTTGAGGATCGTATCCAGCTGGGTGGTACACCCATCGTCCGCGAGGCTATCACTGCCGGCGAAATCGACATTTATGCCGAGTATACCGGCAATGCGGCGTTCTTTTTCGAGCGTGCAGAAGACCCGATCTGGAACGATGCGGCTTCGGCCTATGCCGAAGCCGCCAAGCTTGACTTCGAAGCCAACAAGATCGTTTGGCTTTCGCCATCGCCTGCCAACAACACTTGGGCCGTGGCGGTTCGCAACGATATTGCCGAGGCCAATAACCTCAACACTTTCACCGAATTCGGCGCCTGGGTTGCCGGTGGTGGCGAGGTCAAGCTCGCTGCGTCCGCGGAGTTCGTGAACTCGCCGGCCGCTCTGCCCAAGTTTCAGGAAGTGTACGGTTTCACCCTGTCGCCTGACCAGCTGGTGACGCTTTCAGGCGGTGACACCGCTGCGACCATTGCTGCGGCCGCCCAGCAGACCAATGGCGTGAATGCTGCCATGGTTTATGGCACGGACGGTGGCATTGCGCCGTCGGGCCTCAAGGTGCTCGAAGACGACAAGGGCGTACAGCCGGTTTACCAGCCAGCCCCGATCATCCGCGAGGAAGTGCTGACCGAATACCCGCAGATCGAAGAGCTGCTCAAGCCCGTGTTCGAAGGGCTGACACTCGAAGTTCTGCAGGACCTCAATGGCCGCGTGCAGGTGGGTGGTGAAGCAGCTGCTGCCGTTGCGACGGACTACCTGACCCAGGGCGGCTTCCTGGAGTAGAGCTGCTGCATCGGAAGCGTTCGCTTTGGAGTGCTTTGATGCGCACGGCTTCTCACCGCGTCATTCCCGCGCAGGCGGAAACCTCTGTTGAACGGAGGTCCCCGCTTGCGCGGGGATGACGTGGTGAAAAGAGCAACCTCTTGAAAGCGAGCGATGTGAGCCTCGTTTTTGTAAACCTGATCAAGCCGGAGCCCATGTGAGCATTGCGGGAACATCGCCACCAAGCGCCCGGCCGGTCTGGCTAGCACTTGATAAGCTTGGTGTACTCATTGCGGCTGTCGCGCTCGCCGGTGTGTTCCTGCCATTTGCTTTGTTTCGGGCGAACCGAATTGTTTTGGGCGAGCCGCGCTCGCTGCTCGATGCCCTGCCGGGTTTTCCATCGGGTTTTCTGATCGGCGTATTGCTGGTTGGCCTTGTTGCGGCAGTTCTGAGGGTACCAACCCTGGCCAAGCTTGCAGCCGGATTTCTGGTGCTCGGCGTCTTGCTATTTTTTATCGGCTGGTCTGGGAGCTATTTGACACCGGACGGCGACAATTTTGCCCGGGTTTCGCCAGGGGCCGGGTTTTGGCTGATCCTGTTTGCCTTTGCCCTCCTTGTAACGGACGCGCTGACGCGGTTGCATCTGGCGCCGGCAGTGAAGATTGCCGTGCTGGCCGGCGTCATTGCTGCCATGGCCTTGCTCCTTTGGAGCGGTAGCTGGAACGATCTGTCCACGCTCAAGGAATACAGCACCCGCGCTCCAGCTTTTTGGGCCGAGGCGCGGACCCATCTGGCCCTAGCCTTTGGCTCCGTGGCTATTGCGACTGTCGTAGGTATTCCGCTGGGCATTCTTTGCTACAAGTTCAGGCCGCTACGCGCGTCTGTGCTGAACGTGCTCAACATCGTTCAAACTATTCCCTCTATCGCCCTGTTCGGCCTTCTGATTGCGCCGTTGGCATGGGTTGCCGCCAACGTTCCAGGCGCATCGGCGCTGGGCATTTCCGGCATCGGCGCCGCGCCTGCACTGGTGGCGCTCTTCGCCTATTCGCTGCTGCCAATTGTCTCCAATACCGTGGTGGGGCTCTTGACCGTTTCGCCCGCGGCGGTGGATGCCGCGGAGGGCATGGGCATGACCAGCCGGCAGCGCTTGTTGGCTGTGGAACTGCCGCTTGCCTTTCCGGTGATCCTGACAGGCATCCGCATCGTTCTGGTGCAGAACATCGGGCTCGCGACCATTGCGGCACTGATCGGCGGCGGGGGCTTTGGGGTGTTTGTGTTTCAGGGCATTGGCCAAACAGCCATGGATCTTGTGCTGCTCGGCGCCGTGCCGACGGTGGCTCTGGCGTTCGCCGCTGCCGTGGTGCTTGATGCGCTTGTTGAAATGACCTCCCGCGGAGGGCGCAGGGCTTGATCGAGATCGACGACATCACCAAGAGCTATAGCGGCACGATCGTTGTTGATCGCGTCACGCTCACTATCGAGCCGCGCTCCATCTGCGTGATCGTGGGCACATCCGGGTCCGGCAAGACCACGCTGATGCGCATGATCAACAAGCTGGTGGAACCGACTTCCGGGCACATCCGCATCGACGGACAGGATATTTCGGGGATCCCGGCTTACGAGCTGCGCCGGCGGATTGGCTATGCCATTCAGGGGCATGGCCTGTTTCCCCATCGCACCGTCGGCCAGAACGTCGCGACGGTGCCCAAGCTGCTCGGCTGGGACAAGCGCAAGACGGCCGATCGCGTCGATGAATTGCTGAGCCTCTTCCAGCTTGAACCCGGCCAGTTCCGCGATCGCCTGCCGCATGAACTCTCAGGTGGCCAGCAGCAGCGCGTGGGCGTCGCACGGGCTTTGGCGGCGGAGCCTAACATTCTTCTTATGGACGAGCCTTACGGCGCGCTCGACCCGGTGATCCGGGCCAAGGCGCAGGAGGACCTCCTCGCCATCCAACGCCGCTTCGGCACAACGATCGTGCTGGTGACGCACGACATGGAGGAGGCCATTCACCTGGGCGACACCATCGCCGTCATGGACAAAGGCAAGCTGCTGCAATGCGCCAAGCCGGCGGAGATCATCGCCAATCCAGCAACGCCGTTCGTCGCTGAACTGATCGGGACGAGTGAGCGGCCTTTCCGGCTGCTTTCGCTGGCCAGGGTAGCTGATCATATCGAGCCGGGGACGGTCGAGGGGCAGCCGATCGATTCTGGCGCATCCTTGCGCGACGCTTATGCCGAGTTGCTATGGTCCGGGCGTCCGGCTTTACCCGTGCGCCGCGACGGGCAAGTCGTGGGGCAGGTGACGCTGGAAGCATTGTCCCGGCTGGCGGCGCGGCCGCAATGACGATTGGTAATCTCCTGCGGCTGGTCGCCTTCGGTCTGCTGGTCGCGCTGCTGATTTCGCCGGAGCTGTTCACCGGGTTCTTCGGCCTTTTCACGAAGAACAATCAGCCGGCGATCTACAACCAGGGCAGCCTGCTCGATATCACGATCAATCACTTGGGCATCGTGCTTGCGGCCACTTTGGCAGCGACGGTGATTGCGGTTGGGCTGGCGATCATCGTGACGCGGCCATTTGGGGCAGAATTCCTGCCCTTGTCGCGCTCGCTGGCTAATGTGGGGCAGACCTTTCCGCCCGTCGCCGTCCTAGCGCTGGCAGTTCCCATGCTGGGTTTTGGTACGGCGCCGACGCTAGTCGCTCTGTTCCTTTACGGCCTGCTGCCGATCTTTGAGAATACGCTAACTGGGCTGACCAATCTGCCGCCGGCCGTAACCGATGCTGCCAAGGGCGTGGGCATGACGGGGTGGCAGCGGCTGGTCAAAATTGAGCTGCCGCTGGCACTGCCGGTGATCCTGGCTGGCGTGCGGCTTTCGACGGTCATTTCGCTGGCGACGGCAACGATCGGGTCGACGGTCGCGGCGCGGACGCTGGGCGAGGTGATCATCGCAGGCTTGTTGTCGAGCAACACGGCTTTCGTTTTGCAGGGCGGCTTGATCGTGGGCGTGTTGGCCGTGCTGATCTATGATGCGCTGTCGGCGCTCGAGCGCAGCCTGATGGCCCGTACCGGCCAATTGGGCCGCGCATCGGCTTAGGAACTTTCGGGGATATTGCGCATGTCTGACTTCGATCTTGTTGTGTCTGGCACTGTCGTGCTGCCCGATGCTGTTATCGAGAACGGTTTCGTCGCCGTACGAGACGGAAAGATCACGCTCGTGGGAGAGGGCACTCCACCGGCTGGGCGCGAACGCCATGAACTCGGCGAAGCATTGATCCTGCCCGGAGCAATCGATGCGCAGACCCATTCGCTGAGCCAGAAGGATCAGGAGGATTTCATCTGGTCGACGCGCTCGGCCGCGGCTGGCGGAGTGACCACCATTGTCGACATGCCCTATGACGAGGGCAATCTGGTGTGTTCGGCTGAAGCAGTGCAACGGAAAGTCGCCCATGCCGAGCCGCAGGCGCGGGTAGATTTTGCGCTTTATGGCACTGTGAACCCCGAAGAGGGCGCGTCGCGTATTTTCGAACAGGTCGAAGCAGGCGTCGTGGCGTTCAAGTTCTCGACCTTCGGTACTGACCCCGTTCGCTTCCCGCGAATTCCGTCAGCCCTGCTGGAAGAGTGCTTTGCCGCAATCACCCCGACCGGCTTGACCGCGGGCGTACACAATGAAGACGACGAGGCGGTTCGCGCTGCCATCGCCAAGGTCAAGGCATCGGGCATCACCGATTATCGCGCCCACGCCATGAGCCGCCCGCCGCTGACCGAACTGTTGGCGAGCCTGCAAATCTATGAGACTGGCGCGATGACCGGGTGTCCGGCGCATGTGGTGCACTGCTCGCTTGGCCGAGGATACGAGATCGCGCGCTCTTACCGCGACCAAGGGTTCGATGCGACCATAGAGTGCTGCATCCACTATCTTGTCTTGGATGAAGAAAACGACGTCAAGCGCCTGGGCGGCAAGGCCAAGATCAATCCGCCGATCCGCCCGAGGGCGGAGGTCGAGAAGATCTGGGAGCATGTGCGTCAGGGCAACGTGACCCTGGTGTCGACCGACCATGTGAGCTGGTCAGAAAATCGCAAGAACAATCCGGACATGCTCGCCAATGCGTCGGGTGTGCCAGGGCTTGAGGTGATGGTGCCATTGTTCGTCAAGGGCGCTCTGGAACGTGATATCCCGCTGACCTGGGCGGCAAAGCTGATGGCGCACAATCCGGCCCGGCACTTCCGCCTTGGGCAGAAGGGCGCGCTGGAAGTTGGCACAGACGCCGACATTGCTGTGCTGTTCCCCCGGCCTAAGCGCTACGACGCGGCGGAAAGCGGGCACAATGTGGTGGGCTGGTCGCCGTATAACGGCATCGAACTGCCCTGGAACGTAGGGCTGACTTACCTGCGTGGGCAGCAGGTGTTCGACGGTACCAAGGTTGCCGAGCCGGGCACGGGGCGGTTCGTGCGGCCAGAGGCGCGTGCGTGATCCCCAACTCCCCCATACGTGCCGACCGGATCGGCGCCGACATCGATGCACTAGCTGCGATCACTGAGCCCGGACGCCCTTGGACGCGGCGGGCTTTCACGCCGATGTTCCTCCAAGGACGGAGCTGGCTCGAACGAGCGATGCAGGCGGCGGGGGCGGTGACGCAGATCGATGCTTCAGGCAATCTGGTCGCCACGATCCCCGGCCAGCGGCCGGAGCTTGGCACGATCATGCTGGGCTCGCATTCGGATACTGTACCCGATGGCGGGCGGTTCGACGGGATCGCGGGTGTCATTGCAGGACTTGAAGTCGCCCGGGCGCTGCGGGACCAGGGTGTCGTGCTGGCACACAACTTGGAGATTGCCGACTTCTTGGCCGAAGAAGTGTCGATCTTTGGCGTGTCCTGCATCGGCAGCCGCGGCATGAGCGGCACGCGCCCGAAGGAATGGCTGGCGCGCGAAAGCGACGGCACCACATTGGAACAGGCCATCGGCCAAGTCGGAGGCAATCTCGTACGGCCGGGGCAGCGCGATGATATCAGGGCTTTCCTTGAACTGCATATCGAGCAGGGACCAGTGCTGCAGGATGAGCAACTGGATGTCGGCGTAGTGACGGCCATCGCGGGTATCACGCGTGTCGAGATCATTGTCGAAGGCCGGGCCGATCATGCCGGCACGACGCCGATGGGGTTGCGTAAGGATGCATTGACGACGGCATCCTGGATCGTGCTCGGCGTGGAGGAACTGGCCAAAGCGCTGGCCAGCGGCTCGGAGCATTTTGCGGCTACGGTGGGTGAGTTCGAGATGTCGCCCAATGCGGCGAATGTGGTGCCGGCGCGGGTGCGTATGTTGATTGATGCGCGGGCGGAAACGCGTGCCGACATGGACCGTTTTCTCAATGAATTAGGCAAGGGCGTTGCTGCGATCGGCCACAAAACAGGGGTGAACATTTCCGAGCCGCGCATTGTTTCAGACAATCCGCCAACGCCGCTTGATGCGGAAGTGCTCGACGTGCTCGATGCTGCCTGCGAAAGCGCGGGTGCCCGGCATCGGCGGATGGCTTCGGGGGCCGGCCATGACACGGCCTGGATGGCGCGGATCACAAGGGCCGCGATGATCTTTGTGCCGTGCAAGGATGGCCGCAGCCATTCCCCGGATGAGTTAGCCACCACAGACGACATTGTGCTGGGCGCCGCTGTCCTGCTGGATGCGGTCAAGGCGCTCGATATCAAACTGCAGGAGAAGATTTGATGGGGCGCATCCTGACCGAAAAGGACGTCGAAGCTGCCGTGCGCGGTGGCTCCGTCTATGCGGCTGGCGGAGGTGGCTGGGCGGATCATGGGCGCATGCTGGGGAAGGCAGCCGTCAGCATTGGCAAACCGGAGCTGGTCAGCATCGAGGAGTTGGACCCCAGCGATTGGGTGGCAACAGCCGCAGCCATTGGCGCTCCAGCATCGACCACGCCATGGGAAATGAGGGGCGTGGATTATGTGAAGGCCGTGCAACTGCTCCAGGATGCGCTGGGTGAGAAAGTCAGCGGCCTGATGGTCGGGCAAAACGGCAAGTCATCGACGCTCAATGGTTGGCTGCCCTCGGCGATCCTGGGCACCAAAGTGGTTGATGCTGTGGGCGATATTCGTGCGCATCCAACTGGCGACATGGGGTCCATCGGCATGGCGGGATCGCCCGAGCAGATGATCCAGACCGCGGTGGGCGGCAATCGGAGCGAGAACCGCTATATCGAACTGGTTACGCGTGGTGCGACTGCCAAGGTGTCGCCGATCCTGCGGACGGCGGCGGATATGTCGGGCGGGTTTATAGCCTCGTGCCGCAATCCGCTGCGTGCGAGCTATGTGCAAAAACATGCGGCGTTGGGAGGTATCTCGCTGGCGCTCAAGCTAGGCGAGGCGATGATCGCGGCAGAAGGGAAGGGTCCGGGCAAGATGCTTGACGCCATTGTCGAAACTACGGGCGGATCGATCCTGACCAAGGGTTATATCACCGAGGTCGATGTGACCTACACCAAGGAAGCCTTCGACATCGGCCGCATCCGGATTGGTGAGGGCGACAAGGCAACCACGCTCCACGTAATGAATGAATATATGGCGGTGGAAGATGTGGGTGGCGCGAGACTCGCAACCTTCCCCGACGTGATTACAACGCTGGATGCAGCGGGGCAGGCGCTGTCGGTGGGGCAGTTGGGGCGCGGCATGTATGTGTTCGTGCTGCATGTGCCGAAAACGGGAATACCGTTAAGTTCGAGTGTACTGGACCCGGCCGTGTATCCGTTTGTGGAAGAGCGCATGGGGATTGAACTGGCGCGGTATGCGTTGTCTTCGCTCTAGTCAGAAACAGGGTGTCACCCCGGCGAAGGCTGGGGTTCATCCTAAGGTGCTATGACGCTGGGCGATCTCAGGATGGATTCCGGCCTTCGCCGGAATGACATTGTGAATTGGCGCGCGCAGCGAGAACTTGAAAGAAAAAGCCATGCCCACACCCAATCCTCGCCACCCCAATTTCCCCATTCCTGGCGGTCCCGAGCTCCGCGCTAAGGGGTGGCGGCAGGAGGCGTTGCTGCGGCTGCTGGAGAATGTGCTCAGCGTTGGAGAGAACCCCGATGAACTGATCGTTTATGCCGCGCTGGGCAAGGCGGCGCGCAATTGGGCGAGCCACAAGGCGATCGTGGCAACACTGCTGCGGATGGATGAAGACCAGACGCTTTTGATCCAGTCGGGCAAGCCGATCGGGTTGCTCAAGACCCATGCCAAGGCGCCGCTGGTGATCATGGCCAATTGCAACATCGTGGGGCAGTGGGCCAAGGCGGAGGTGTTTTATGAACTGGAAAAGAAAGGCCTGATCTGCTGGGGTGGGCTGACGGCGGGGGCATGGCAATATATCGGCTCGCAGGGCGTGATTCAGGGTACCTACGAGATCTTCATGCGCATCGCCGAGAACCGCTTCGGCGGCAGCCTAGCGGGCCGGTTCATCCTGACGGCGGGCCTGGGCGGCATGGGCGGTGCGCAGCCACTGGCTGGGCGCATGGCCGGCGCCGCGATCCTGTGCATCGACATCGACCCGGAACGCGCCCGCAAGCGCAAGGAGATCGGCTACCTCGAAGAGATTGCGCCTGATCTCGATACGGCGCTGACCATGATCGAACGAGCCGTCGCGGAAAAGCGCGCGACGTCTATTGGCCTTGTCGGCAATGCGGCCGAAATTTATCCGGAGATCGCCCGGCGCGGCATCGTGCCGGACATCGTAACCGACCAGACCTCGGCGCATGATCTGGTTTATGGCTATGTGCCCAAGGGTATGTCGCTTGATGAGGTTCGGCGCCTGCGCGTGGAAGGGCCGGGGCAGTTGATGGCGGCCAGCCGCGCCTCGATTGTCGATCATGTGCGAGCCATGCTCCAGTTCCAGCAAGCGGGCGCCGAGGTTTTCGACAATGGCAATCTGATCCGCACCCACGCCAAGGCAGGCGGTGTGGAGAATGCCTTCGACATCAAGATCTTCACCGAAGCCTATCTGCGGCCTTTGTTCGCGCGGGCAATCGGGCCGTTCCGCTGGATGGCGTTGTCGGGCGATCCTGAGGACATCCGCAAGATTGATGACAAGCTGCTCGAGTTGTTTCCTGATAACAGGATCGTCACAAATTGGATTTCTCTGGCCCGTCAACACATTCCGTTCGAGGGACTTCCGGCGCGGATCGCGTGGCTGGGGCATGGCGAACGAACAGCGCTGGCAAGGGCGGTCAACGCCATGGTGGCGGATGGGACACTGGCCGGACCGGTGGCATTCAGCCGCGATCACCTCGACGCCGGCGCCATGGCGCACCCCAACATCATGACCGAGCGCATGAAGGACGGCTCGGATGCCATTGCTGACTGGCCGCTGCTCGACGCCATGCTGCTGTGTTCGTCCATGGCCGACCTTGTGGTCGTCCATTCCGGCGGGGGTGGATATGCGGGCTATATGACGTCAGCCGGGGTGACAGTGGTTGCGGATGGCACACCAGGCGGCGACGAGCGGCTGAAACATGCGCTGACCAATGATACGGCGCTGGGCGTGATGCGCTACGCCGATGCGGGGTATGAGGAGAGCTTGGCGGAGGTTGAGGCCAAGGGCATCGGGTATATCCCGGTGGGGTGAGGGAAGGCTGACCCCCACCTAACCTCCCCTTAGGAGGGGGGAGGTTAGGTGGGTGCTAAACCTCGTTCCGCCAGCTGAATTGGGGTGAATAGCCCAACATGCGCTTAGCTTTTTCGATGCTGAGCAAGGTGCTGTTGGTGGCGACATTGCCTTTCGTGGCGACGTCGGGAAACACTTCGGCCAGGAGCGACATGTTGGAGCGGCTCATCACCGTATCGGCGTTGGCGATGATGAAGGCTTCAAAACCGGTGAAATCAGCCTGGATGGCGCGGCGGACGGCCTGGGCGCCGTCGCGCGCGTCGATATAGCCCCAGAGGTTCCATTTGCGGGCGCGCGGGTCGGCGTCGAATTTGGGGAAAGCCCTGTAATCTTCGGGGTACATAACGTTGGAAAAGCGCAGGCCGACGATGCGCAAGGACGGATCCCAGCGGCAGAACTGGGCGGCCATGGTTTCGTCGAGCAGCTTGCCGAGTGAATAGGCCGACTCAGGACGCGGATAGTACTCTTCATCGACCGGTGCATAGGGCGGGGGCGTGTCGAAGGGTAGGCCGAGAACCGTTTCGCTTGATGCGAACACGACATTCTTGATGCCCGCGAGGCGGCAGGCCTCAAAGACATTGTAGGTCATGGGCACATTGTTGGCGAAGGTCCTGGCATTGGCGGCAAGGCCGGGAGCCGGAATAGCGGCCAGGTGAACGACGGCTTCAAAAGGACCGCCACGCTCGTCGACGCCGCCCAGAATCGCCGAAGCGACCTCGCCAAAATTTGCGAGATCGACGCGTACGCTGGGGCAGATCGGTTCGGGCAATGCATGCTGATCGACGTTCAAAACATCGTATCCATGGGCGACGAGATCTTTCAGGACCGCGCGCCCGAGCTTGCCACTGCCGCCCGTCACCAAGACCTTGGGCATGCGATCCTCCTCATTATCAAGCACTTAGCTGCTGCTTTTTGAACGTCGAGCATTGCACGGAAGCGCCGTCGTGCCAAGCGGCTGAGGAGGTAAACGGCCGATGAACGCTTCGATCACGATTGGTTCAAGCCCCACCAGGCTATGTGGGGACAAGGACGGCGCAGGGCCGTACCGCTTACATCAACAGGAGACTTCAAATGCGCAAACTTAGCACACTCGTTATCATCGCCAGCCTCGTCACTGCACTTGCTTCAACTGCCACCTACGCTCAGCGCGTTCCTGGTGGATCAACCTATCCGCAACCTTCCTCCGAGGGCTCCGAACCTGACTGCAGCAACGTTATGGGTTTCATGCGCTCAGTGAAACAGGCCGAGATCAAGGCATTCAATGGCGAACGCGTAGCACTCATTCCGGTCTGTGAAGACGGAACGCATCGCACCCGCAACTTTTACGGCACGCTATTCCGCGACGGCAATGCTGAACTGCTGCGTAAGCCGATTGCTGGTCATCCGACGCTGATCAACGCGCTCAAGGCTCGCGACTATGACCAGCACGACGTGGTTTCGGTCCGCTTCAGCGCCAACAACGGCATCATCTTCTACGTTCACCAGCGCGACATGCGTTGAGAGCAGCCGCGAGCTTGCCGCCAAGATGAACGCATTCTGAACGGCTATCTCAGAGCCGGTTCAAAGCGGCGGTGGCAAGCTGCCAACCACAGAACGAAATTGCTCTTGAGGGAGAGTTGAAATGAACAAGAACCAGGAAAAAGTATTAGTCGCTGCCTTGTGCGGTTTGGTTGTGACCGCCGCCGGCGCATTCGCTGTGCAGCCCGCAATGGCCGCAGGCTACAATGTCGACCAGCTGGCACAGGTGACTGGCGTCAGCAAGTGGGACAGCCTCAACGTCCGGAAGTGGCCGGCTAGCTATTCGCGCAAGGTTGGCGAATTTGCGCCAGGCGACCATGTCTGGGTCGAGCGCTGCATCGAAGCCAAGACGGGTGCCGATTGGTGCCTCGTTGATGCACGCGACACGCGCGGATGGGTGAACTCCCGTTATCTGACTGTCCGCACGGATTGGGATCTCTGATACCGTCCTTTCTCGTGCCTGACCTTCCTTCCCATGCTCTGTTGACTTTTCCGGTCCTGCGCTGTCTTGGAGACGGCCTGGACCGGAGCTTTTGTTTATGAACGCCAATCCTATTCTTGCCGAGACCACGCGCGGCAATTGGGTCGAGAACCGCCATCGCGGCGCCTTTGCCGTAGTGGACGCCAGCGGCAGGATTATCGCCTCGGCGGGTGACGTCGAGCGGCCGGTCTTTCCGCGTTCGGCGATCAAATCCATGCAGGCGCTGCCGATCTTTGCGCATGAGGCCGAGGGCAAATTTCACCACACCGCGGAAGAGCTAGCGCTAGCTTGTGCCTCGCATCATGGCGAGGATGCGCATGTTCAAACGGCAATTGGCTTGCTGGCTCGCATTGGCCTGAGTGCGGCTGATCTGGAATGCGGTGCGCATTTGCCGACCAATGGAGCGGCGCGCGAGGCGTTGCGCGCGGCGGGGCTGGAGCCCAGCCCATTACACAATAATTGCTCTGGCAAGCATTCGGGCATGTTGAGCGTGGCGCTGGCGATGGGTGTGCCGACCAAGGGATATGTCGGCCGCGAACACGAGGTGCAGCGCGTAGTTCGTTCGGCAGTCGAGGCGGTGATCGGAGAGCCATTGCACGAGGACCGGTGCGGGACGGATGGTTGTTCCATCCCGACCTTTGCCGCGCCGCTGCGCGCTTTTGCGTTTGGCTTTGCGCGCATGGCGACCGGGCAGGGGATCGCACCGGATCTCGCTGCTGCCTCGCAGCGCTTGTTTGATGCAGCAACGAGCCATACGCATCTGGTAGCAGGAACGGGGCACGCAGATACGCTCATCATGGAGGCGTTCGGTGGGCGTTTGATGCAGAAGGTAGGTGCCGAGGGCGTACAGTGTGGCGCCATTCGCGACAAAGGCTGGGGCTATGCGCTTAAGTGTGACGACGGCAATATTCCCGCGTCTCAGGCGATGTTGGCGAGCGTGTTGCTGCGGTTTGCCGATCCGGATGAGAGGCAACGCAAATTGCTCGAAGGCTATGCCAGTCAGCCGATCAGGAGCGTGCGCGGCGCAGATGTGGGTGTTCTGCGGGCACTCGCCTAGGTGCTGGAGACGTTAGGATAGCGCCCCAGATTTGTGAGCAGGTCGGGTTCGACGATGTCCGTCCAGGCCATGCCCACGACGTTATGGGTCCGGGCGTCGATGAGGTTGCCGGCGAGTTGGACCGTGCCGGTGCCTTCGACCACGCTGATGCCGATGCCGATATCGCACTCGGTAACGGTGTTGGAGCCGATCGTGACATTGCGCAGATAGGGGCCATAGCCGGCAAGGAGCGCCAGGCCGGGCACGTTATGGATTGTGTTGCCCGTAATAGCTGCATCGGCTTCAGCGGCGATGCCGATAGGTACGGTATCGGGGTTGACCTCAGAGCGCGGAGCAATATTGCGCACGATATTGCCGCTGCAGACGGCGATCTGGCCGCCCGAATCCATATTGGTCATGGAAATGCCGGTGGCAGCGCCGTCCACGATGTTGCTCGAAATAATCGAGCCGGAAAAGCCAAATTCGGAGAAGATGGCGACTTCACCGCAACGCAGGCATTGATTGCCGGAAACGACGGTATCGTTCGTGGCGTTGAGGCGCACGGCGGTGAACGCGCTGTCGGTGATGTGATTGCCCGAGACGATTACCCCATCGGCGCGAAACACATTGATGCCATTGCCGTTCTGGCCGTTGCCGCCGGAGCGCCAGTCGATGTTGCTGATCCGGTTATTGGTGATGATGGAGCCGTCGGGCCCGGGTGCCGAGCGCCAGACGCGAATGCCGGCATTGCCGCAGTCGCTGATGATGTTGCCGTCGATCAGCAGGTTCAAATTGTCGAGCGCGTGAATGGCCGCGTCACCGAGACCTGAGAAGGTGCAGTCGCGGACCTTGGTGCTGGAGCCGGTGATCTGAAGACCGATGCCGGGTGCGTCAAGGAACTGACAGCGCTCGATCGTCACGGAAGCGCTGCCCTCAAGAGTCAGCAAGGGCGCGTCGCCAGTGTTTCCAGTGAAACCGATGTCGCGCAGGATCAGATCGGTTTGCCCTGAAATCGAACCGACGCTCGCGCCGTCGGCTACTAGCCAGGTCATGCCTGGTACGCCCTCGATAACCAAGCCGCCAGGAAAGGCGAGACTGGCTACTTTGAACCGCCCAGGTGGCAAGGAGACGCGACCGGTTTGGAACGAGCCAGCAAGCGCGTCTTGAATGGTTTTGGTCTGATCGCCTTCGATCTCCGGTTCGGCCTGTTGCGCCTTTGCAGGCATTACGGCAAGGCCGGCGGCAATCCCGGCAAGAACAAGACGGCGGTTTGGGCGGGGTGATCTGCTCATACGGCGAACTTCGCATCGATTTATCCGGGAAACGAGACAAAGCCGTTCAAGTGGTGAACGCTCTTGAGCTTGTCGGAGGCTCTGGGCTGGCTATAACGGTCCGGTGTAATTTGCAGCAGGTGCTTCATGCTCGTGGACGGCAAGATCTTTATGGGCGTGAGCGAGCGGGCGGAGTATCTGGACCTGCGCGTTGCCAACCGGCATGGCCTGATCACCGGCGCGACAGGTACGGGCAAGACTGTCAGCTTGCAGGTGCTGGCTGAGGGCTTTTCGGCGGCGGGTGTTCCGGTGTTCGCTGCTGACATCAAGGGCGATCTGTCCGGCCTCGGGAAGATGGGGGCGGCGCAAGGGTGGCAAACCAATCGGGCGCAAGACATCGGCTTTGCCGAGTACCAAGACGATGTGTTTCCGGTGATCTTCTGGGATCTGTTCGGGCGGCAGGGGCATCCGGTCCGCGCAACGATCTCCGAGATGGGACCGCTGCTGCTGAGCCGCATGCTGGAACTCAATGATACGCAGGAGGGCGTGCTCAACATCGCCTTCAAGCTCGCCGACGATGAGGGCCTGTTACTGCTCGACCTCAAGGATCTGCGGGCGCTACTGGTCGATATCCAGGAACGGAGCAAGGAAGTCTCCACTCGCTACGGCAATGTCGCGGCTGCTTCGATCGGTGCTATCCAGCGGTCCTTGCTTGTTCTGGAGCAGCAAGGCGCGGACGGTTTCTTCGGTGAACGCGCGCTGGAGATTGCCGATCTGATGCGGACCGATCGGGATGGGCGCGGCTTTATCTCCATTTTGGCGGCTGACGACCTGATGCAGGCGCCGCGGCTTTATGCAATTTTCCTCCTTTGGATGCTTTCGGAACTGTTCGAGGAACTGCCGGAGGTAGGTGATCTGGATAAGCCCAAGCTGGTGTTCTTCTTTGATGAAGCACACCTTTTGTTCGACGATGCACCCAAAGCGCTGGTCGAAAAGGTGGAGCAGGTGGTTCGGCTGGTGCGCTCCAAGGGCGTAGGCGTATACTTCGTGACGCAGAACCCGATCGACATTCCCGAGACGGTTTTGGCGCAATTGTCCAACCGCGTTCAGCACGCCTTGCGCGCCTATACGCCGCGTGAGCAGAAGGCCGTCCGGGTAGCGGCCGAAACATTCCGGCCCAATCCCGCGTTCTCGACCGAAGAGGTCATTACGCAACTTGGCATTGGAGAAGCGCTGGTGTCGGTGTTGGAAGACAAAGGCGTACCGTCGATGGTTGGGCGAACCCTGATCCGGCCGCCATCGGCGCAGGTGGGGCCGCTGAGTGCTGAGGAGCGTCGCCACCTCATCGCCAACTCGCCGGTAGCAGGTGTCTATGACTCGGTGGTGGACCGTGAATCAGCGTTCGAGACGCTGGCGCGCAAGGCGCGTGACCGGCAATTGGCCGAGGAACGCCAGCGCCAGTACGACGAGATCAGCAAGGCGGAGCGCACCTATGCCGAGCCGCGCCAGAGACGTGTCTCCAATCGGCAAACGCCGGTGGAAGCAGCCATGAACTCATTGGCCAGTACCGTTGCCAACCGGCTGGGGAGCGCGCTGGTGCGCGGCATCCTCGGCAGCCTCAAGCGGGGCCGTTGAGCGATGGCAGAACTGACCAGCAGCCCGCCCATTCTTGCAGTCTTTGCCTCGGACAAAGGGCCGGGCGATCCGGAACGCGCATCGATCATGAGCCAGGCAGGGACGTATTTCGCCCGGCGCGGCGCCTCGCTGGTGGTATTGGCCGAGAATGGCGTGATCCCCGTTCCACTGATCACTGCGGCGCGTACTGCGGGAGGGCAGGTGCAGATCGTGGGGGATGGTTCCATCGTGCTGCCGGCCGCTTTGCGGGACGTGACGTTGGCGGTGCTTGATCATCGCGAGGAGCGGCTGTCGCGCATCGCCGATCTGGCGAGTGCCTTTGTCGCCCTGCCAGGATCGCTTGCCTCGGCGACATCGCTGTTTGGCGTCTGGGCCGCAGCGCGCAGCCGGGGGCGAGAATTACCCGTAGTCATGCTCAACCGGCACAGAGCCTTCGAGGTGGTCCGTGGGTATGCCGCAGATGTGCTGTCGCCCGGGCTACCCGGTCACGACAAGTCCGTGCAATTTGCCGACACCATTGAGGACCTGTGGAGCCGGGTGAGCCGCTTATTGAACGAACAGCACTAAAACTGGAGCTCTCCCCGCTAAGGTGTTGGATCGAATAGCGCCGCGGCACGTTGCTTGCGCAAATCCTTCTGGAGGCAAGCAATGGCCAACCAATATTTAGGCGCAGCCCTTATCTGCATTAGCTTGGCTTTGGGCGGACCTGCCCACGCCCAGCAATCGGGCAATTGGGCAGAATATGTTGACCCGCAATATGGGTTTTCCGCGGAACTGCCTTATGGATTGTTTGAGCCCCTGGCAGATGATGGCATGGGCGGCCTAACGCTGGGTGAGGTGGGCGGCACTGGCCAGATCAGCATTTATGGTGGCAATGCCGAAGGGCTTACGCTGGATGGCTTTGCCGAGCGCCTAACCAGCGGCAACGAGGTTCGCAGCATTACCTATCGGGCCGAAGGGCAAAGCTGGTTTGTGCTCTCCGGGTTTTATGAGCCGGAAACTGGCGGCGAACCGCTAATCTTTTACACCAAGCTGCTGCTATCGGCAGACCGCGAGACCTTTTCGGCCTTCGAGATCAGCTACGATGCCGACGAGAAGGCGCTTTATGACGAACTGGTCAGCCGGATTGAAGACAACTTCACGCGTCCGCCTGCGGGCTAGGCGTCGAACGAGGGCTGGTGCTTGCGGCGGTCGGGAAAAAGAGGAACGACGTTGTCCGCTTCGCGCCGCGCGGGAATAGGCTGCGGCACCGGCATGGCAACGCGGTTGCGGCGCTCGGGGCCACGATAGCCGCCAAGCACGCCAATGACGCTGCGAGCACGCAAGCGAGCCTGGATACGCTGCAGCAGATGGCGCGGCGACATCGGCTTGATAACGACTTCGTCAATGCCGGCACTGATTGCCTGATGACGCATGGAAGGCGTTATTGTCCGTGTCAGGGCGATCACGGGAACGTCCTGGGACACAAGATTGCTGTTGAGCCGGATGGCTTCGACCATCTCATAGGCGGGCCTGCCCTCGCGATCGAAATCGCAGACCAGCACATCAACGGGCGCCAGGCGCATATAGGCAATCAACGCGAGTTCACTATCGAACTGGCGAACCTTGAGGCGCGAGTCGCCAGCGACGACCATGGCCAAAAGCGCGGTGAGCGCCTGGTTGGCCGCAATGATCGCTACGACTTTTGCTGGTTTGGACAAGCCACTTCCCCGGATTAGTAAACAAAGCGTTACCATGCCCGAACGCTGCGTAGAAGTACCGGTTCCGAAGATTGACAGTTGATTCAGGAAAATAGGGTGTTGGCCTGGAGGGCAGCAAAAAGCCCGCCGGTCAGTGACGCGGCGGGCCGAAAGGCTTTGGTGAAGCTCAGCGGGCTTGCTCGTACATCTGCTCAACGTGTTCCCAGTTCACCAGGTTGTCGAACCAGGCTTCGAGGTACTTCGGCCGCGCGTTGCGGTAGTCGATATAGTAGGAGTGCTCCCAGACGTCGACGCCCAGGAGCGGATGCGCGCCGTGAACAAGTGGCGATTCGCCATTCGGAGTCTTGGTGACTTCGAGCTTGCCGTGCTTGAGCGAGAGCCAGGCCCAGCCAGAGCCGAACTGTGTGGTGCCGGCGGCGATGAAATCGGCGCGGAACTTGTCGAACCCGCCCAAATCCGAATCGATAGCCGCCTGCAGGGCGCCCGGCAGCTTGTTGCCGCCGCCGTTGGGCTTCATCCAATTCCAGAAGTGCACGTGGTTGTAGTGCTGGCCGGCATTATTGAAGAGGCCGGCATTCTTGCCATAGCTCTCCTTGACGATGTCTTCGAGGGGCAGGATCTCCAAACCCGAGCCTTCCAGCAGCTTTTCGCCATTGGTGACATAGGCCTGGTGGTGCTTGTCGTGGTGGAACTCGAGCGTTTCCGCGGACATGTAGGGGCCCAGCGCATCATAGGCATAGGGCAGGGGCGGCAGGGTGAACTTGGTGGACATGGGAAGCCTCCGTTTTTGGTTAGACGCTGAGGTAGATCGCCCTAAGCTATAGGCCGATTGTGACGCTGTAACAATTACTTGGAACCGAATGATCCTTCCAAGCCAACGGCGTTGAGCGCAAAGGCATAGCACATGGCGGTCTCCTTGAGGCGATCGAATCGTCCCGAAGCACCCCCATGGCCGGCGCCCATGTTGGTCTTGAGGTATAAGGGTGCATCGCCAGTCTTGGTTGCGCGCAATTTGGCAACCCACTTGGCGGGCTCCCAATAGGTGACGCGCGGATCGGTGAGGCCGGCTAGGGCGAAGATGGGCGGATAGTCCTTGGGGGCGACCTGCTCGTAGGGCGCATAGGCAGCGATGCGGGCATAATCCTCGGGCGAGGCGAGGGGATTGCCCCATTCGGGCCACTCGGGCGGGGTGAGCGGCAGGGTTTCATCGAGCATGGTGTTGAGGACGTCGACGAACGGAACCTGCGCGAGGATACCGGCCCAGAGGTCGGGACGCATGTTGGCGACGGCGCCCATCAGCATGCCACCGGCCGAGCCGCCTTGGGCAACGATGCGGCCTTTAGCGGTAAAGCCTTCGGCAATCAGCATCTCGGCCGAGGCGATGAAATCGGTGAAAGTGTTGGTCTTGTGCTCGCGGCGGCCTTGGGCATACCAGCGATAACCCTTTTCCATGCCCCCACGGATGTGGGCTGTGGCATGCACAAAGCCGCGGTCGACCAGCGACAGGGCGGAGATGGAAAAGGCGGCGGGCATGGACATGCCATAGGCGCCATAGCCGTAAAGCAGCGCCGGGGCGGTGCCGTCGAGCTTAATGCCCTTGCGATAAAGGACCGTGACCGGAACGTGCTCGCCATCCGGCGCGGTCGCGAAGAGGCGGCGGGTTTCGTAATCGTCGGGATTATGGCCGGAGGGCACTTCCTGCTCCTTGAGCAGGGTGCGAGTGCCAGTTTGAAGATCGACATCGTAGGTGCGCGATGGCGTGGTGGGCGAGGAATAAGACAGGCGGAAAACGCTGGTGTCGAACTCGTAGCCGACGGACATGCCAAGGGAATAGGCCTCCTCGTCGAACTTGACGGTGTCCTCGACACCTGAGCGCAGATCGCGCACGACAATGCGCGGCAAGCCTTCGAAGCGCTCGAGACGGAGCATGTGGTTCTTGAGGACGATCACATCGAGGATCAGAATGCCTTGCTGGTGCGGCACAAGATCGGTCCAGTTCTCGGCGGATGGATTATCAGCAGGGGCGGTCACAATCTTGAAGTCTTCGGCGCCGTCCGCATTGGTGCGGATGTAGAGCAGGTCATCGCGTTCATCGATGTCGTATTCCCGCTGGGGCAGGCGTGCATCCACCAAGCGGGGCTCGCCGCCAAGCTCGGCGTCGATCAGCCAGCATTCCGATGTCTGGTGATCATGAGCATCAATGACGATGTATTTGTCGCTGAGGGTACGGCCCACACCGACGAAGAAACCTGGGTCTGATTCCTCGAAGATGATCGGATCGTTCGCTTGGTCGGTGCCAATCGTGTGGAGGCGGACGCGGAAGGGCCGGTGATTGTCGTCGTATTCGGTATAGTAAATGGCGCTGGAGTCTTGGCTCCAGACGTAGGAACCAGCGGTGTCCTTGATGATCTCGGGACTGTCAGTGCCTGTGTGTATGTCACGGATGACAACGTCGTAATATTCCGAACCGGCCCGGTCAGCGGCCCAGGCGAGATAGCGGTGCGAGCGGTCGTGCTCGGCGCCAGCAAAGCCGAAATAGTCGTCGCCTGCTTCGATGTTGCAATCAAGGAGGATGGTTTCGGGACCACCTTCGCGCGGAGTGCGCACAATGAGGGGGTATTGTTTGCCTTCGAGCATACGCGAATTGTAGGCGAAGGGACCGTCGGGCGAAGCGATGCCGCTGTCGTCTTCCTTGATACGGCCGCGAATCTCTTTGTAGATTTTGTCCTGTAAGGTATTGGTCCGGCTGCCGAATTCAGCTTCGAAATAGTCGTTCTCGGCTTCAAGATAAGCGCGGATTTCCGGATCGAGCTTTTCAGGCTGCTGCATCACCTCCTGCCAGTTGTCCGCACGCAGCCAGTTGTAAGGGTCTTCACGCGTCACATTATGGAAGGTGGCGGCGTGTGGCTTGTGGGCGGCGATCGGCGGATTGGGCTTGGTCATCAGGTAATCCAAAGGAGGCAGGTCCCCTCCACATAGGGCGCAGGGTTGCGCTAGGGAAGGGCTGGCCCTCATCGGCTCAAGCGGATTATCCCCACATGTCAAACGGGCCGGACCGTTTAGGCTTGTCTGCTTCGTCTTAAACGTTAAGGTCCGCAAGCAAACGCAGGATTTAGAATCGGATCAGGGGCAGTTGGAACCGGGATTGGAAGTGAGCATAGCACTAGTGGCGATTGGGCCATTTGTGGCTGCGATGCTTGCCCCCTTGATGCAGCGGTTCACCAGGCCATTTGCAGGCTGGTTGCTGGCGCTGGTGCCGGCAGCGATCTTTGTTGTTCTCTGGAGCCTGCTTGGTGACGTGGTAGACCGGGGCTTCCTGGTCGTCAGCTTTCCCTGGGTTCCGGATTACGGACTCGATGTGTCGTTTTTCATCGATGGGTTGAGCCTGACCTTTGCCCTGACAATTTCCGGCGTCGGTGCGCTGATTGTCCTTTATGCCGGGGCCTACCTAAAGGGTCACCCGCATCTTGGACGGTTCCTGGCTTTTCTCCTGGCATTCATGGGATCCATGCTGGGGTTGGTGCTGGCCGACAGCATGGTGGCACTGTTCGTGTTTTGGGAACTGACGGCCATCACGTCGTTCCTGTTGATCGGGTTCGATCATGAGCGGATGGCCGCGCGCCGGGGTGCAATCCAGGCGCTGGTGATCACCAATATGGGCGGCATGGCGCTGCTGGTTGGGATTGTGCTGTTGCGCCAGATCAGTGGCGTCTGGGAACTGAGCGACCTGCGCGCGTTGGACGGGTTGGTTCGTGAGCACAGTCTCTATGGGTTGGTGCTGGCGTGCATCCTGGTGGCTGCCTTCACCAAGTCGGCGCAATTGCCATTTCATTTTTGGCTACCGAACGCCATGGAAGCGCCGACGCCGGTCTCGGCGTTCCTGCACTCCGCAACCATGGTTCAGGCGGGTGTCTATCTGCTGGCACGCATGACGCCGGTGCTGGGCGGAACGGCGGCGTGGAGCACTATTCTGGTTTGCTTTGGGGGTGCGACACTGCTCTGGGGCGCGGCACTGGCGCTTCGACAGACCGATCTCAAGCAGATGCTGGCGCAAACGACGATTGCTTCGCTGGGACTGCTCGTTCTGCTGATCGGGCTTGGGTCGGAGGCGGCGATTGCGGGCGTGGCCGCTTACTTCGTAGCGCATGCGCTCTACAAGGCGGGGCTCTTCATGGTGGTCGGCGCGGTCGACCATGAAACCGGAACGCGCGACATCACGGCGTTGAGCGGCATGGCTGACCGCATGCCAGTGACGTTCATTGCAGCCGTGCTCGCAGCTCTGGCGATGATCGGCCTGCCGCCGACGCTCGGGTTCTTTGCCAAGGAGGAAATGCTGCTGGGCGCCTTTGGCCCGCAGTGGCTGCAGGTGCTTGCCTTGATCGTCTTGATCGCGGGCAATGCGCTTCTTACGGCCGTTGCTGGCCTAGTCATGATCAAACCGTTCCTGGGGATCGTAGGGCCCACGCCGAAGTCGGCTCATGAGGCACCCATCGCCATGCTCGTGGGGCCGCTCCTTCTTGGCGGCGCCGGCATTGTTGCAGCCTTAATGATCGATTGGTTCGGAGCGGAAGTCATCGCTCCAATGGCCTCATCGATTTTGGGGATGCCGGCAAAGCCGCACGTGTCCTGGGCCATAAATTTCAGCAGCCCGATTGTTTGGCTGTCAGTGTTGACTTGGGGGCTGGGTTATTTTGTCTACCGGCAGGCCGAACGTATCCGCACCCTGCTGGGCCGGGCCGAGCGGGCGCTGGGATGGACGGCAGACCATGTGTTCGACGCCGTTATATTCGGGCTTATCCGGCTTTCGGGTCGAGTAACGCGCGGTCTGCATCATGGAAGGCTAGAGCTTTACATGGTGGTGGTGTTTGCCGCCTTGGCATTGGCGCTGCTGGTGCCCACTATTGCGCTGGGCGGTCTCAACGCGATCCGGATCGGCCAGATGCCGGATGTCCGGCTTCATGAATGGGGCATTCTGGCGCTCGCTGTAGCAGGGCTTGTGGCTGTCGTGCTCGCGCCGACGCGGCTTATTGCGATCTTGGCGCTCGGCGTGCAAGGGGCGGCGGTGGCGCTTATTTTCCTCTTGTTCGCCGCGCCTGACCTTGCCTTCACCCAGCTGATGGTCGAGATCCTCTCCGTCATTATTCTCACTCTAGTCATGACGCGGCTGCGGCTCGATGAGCGCGACCCGCGTCCGCTTGAGGACTGGACGCGTGACGGCGTGCTGGCGCTGGTGTGTGGCGGAGCCGTTAGCCTGGTTTTGCTGATGGTGCTAAGCGGTCCGCTTGATACCACGCTCAGCGACTTCTTTGCCGCCACCAGCGTCCCGATTGCGCATGGCGCCAACATCGTCAACGTCATCCTGGTGGATTACCGCGGCTTTGATACATTGGGCGAGATTGCCGTCGTGATGGCTGCCGCCATGGCGGTAGTGGCACTGCTGCGCACGCGCAAGCGTGTTGCCAAGCGGGACGGTGAAGCATGAACACCGTGATCTTTCGGGCAGTCGCACCACTGATCGTCGGCACCATGTTGGTGTTCTCGGTTTATATCTGTCTGCGCGGGCACAATGAGCCTGGCGGCGGCTTTATCGGTGGGTTGATCGCCGCTTCCGCTATTGCGGTGCTCGGCATGTCCTGGGGACGCGACGCGGCGCGGCGAGCGCTGCGGTTCGATCCGGTGGCAATCGCAGCCTTCGGCGTTTTGCTTGCTGCGGCCTCGGGCCTGCTCTCGCTGTTCACCGGCAACAGCTTCATGACCAGTATCTGGCTCTACCTTGAACTAGGCGGCGCCACTTTGCCGCTGTCAACGCCCCTGTTCTTCGATATTGGCGTGTTTCTGGTTGTCCTTGGCGCCTTGTCCGCCATAGCGCTTGGCCTCGAAACCGATGACGGGGAGGGGCTCTGATGGAACTGGTTCTTGCGCTTATGGTCGGTGTGTTCGTGGCGACGGGTGTCTACCTGCTATTGTCCCGTGCGCTAATCCGCATGCTCATGGGCATTCTCGTGCTCGGCAACGGCGTAAACCTCCTGATCTTCACGGCGGGCAGGTTGACCCGCGAAGCGGCGCCGATCGTGCCGCCAGGGCTGGAGCAAGCCACCGGGCCGATTGCCAATCCTCTGCCGCAGGCGCTGATCCTTACTGCCATCGTCATCGGCTTTGCCATGTTCAGTTTTCTGCTGGTGTTGGCCTATCGCGCTTATCAAACGCTCGACTGTGACGACACGGACGCCATGCGGATGGCCGAGCCAGTCGATTTGCCCAAGCCGCCGCTGAGCTACTGATGGAAAATTTAGTGCAAACGTCAGGCGTCCCTATCGCCGATTGGATCGTGGTGCTGCCGCTTGTGCTGGCGCTGGTGGGCGCGGCACTGGGCTTGATGCTGCGCAACAATGGGCGCGTTACATTTCTTCTGACGCTGCTGGTTTTGACGGGGATCATCGTCTGCGAAGGGGCCCTCACATGGCGCATTTGGAACGAAGGTCCGGTCAGCATGACCATGGGCAATTGGCTGCCGCCCTTCGGGATCAATTTTGCGGCCGATCTGTTCGGAGCAGGGTTTGCCCTTGCGGCTTCCGTGGTCACGCTGCTCGTCGTCATCTTCGCCGAAGCGGACCGCTCGGCGGCCGATGGACGGGACGGCTTTCATGCACTCGTCATGCTATTGCTGGGCGGCGTGACCGGCTCGTTTCTCACGGGCGATCTCTTCAACCTTTATGTCTGGTTCGAAGTGATGCTCATTGCTTCGTTCGGCCTGATCGTGTCGCGCGGCACGGCGATGCAGCTCGACGGCGCGGTCAAATACGGGTTCCTCAATTTTCTGGCAACGACCCTGTTCTTGCTGGCGCTAGGCTTGATCTATGGCCTGCTCGGCACCTTGAACATGGCCGACATCATCGGCAAGGCGGCTTCGGCCGACCCGGCAGCGATGACGGCTATTGCCGCCTTGCTGCTGCTCGCTTTTGGCATGAAGGCTGCGGCCTTTCCGGTTAATGCCTGGTTGCCGGCATCCTACCATGCGCCGCCCGCGGCGATCTCGGCACTGTTCGCCGGCCTTCTGACCAAGGTTGGCGTTTATGCGGCGCTGCGAAGCCTTGTGGTGCTGCTGCCAGCCAGCCGCGAAATCCTGGAACCGGTAATTGCGCTCATGGCGATCGGCTCCATGCTGCTCGGACCCATGGGGGCGATTGCGGAAACCAATTTGCGGCGCGCCATCGGCTTTCTGGTGATCGGCGGCATCGGCGCGGCGCTTGCCGGTATTGCCTTGGCCGGGCAGGGCGGCACAGGCGGAGCGGGAGCCTACATTCTCCATTCCATGCTCACGATGACAGCGCTTTATCTAGTTGCTGGTTTGATCGAGCGGGCGAGTGGGCAGACCGATACGCGCCAGATGGGCGGGCTTTATGCTAGCAATACAGCGCTTTCGATCATGTTCCTGCTGCTGGTTCTTGCCGTTGCAGGCGTTCCGCCGTTGCTTGGCTTCTGGCCTAAGCTTTTGCTGATCGATGCCGGGTTGGCCCGGGGCGGCTGGTTGGGCGGCTTGCTCGTCTTGGCGCTGGTGCTCAATGCCATTTTGACGCTGATCGCCGGTACGCGAATCTGGGCGCATGTGTTCTGGCGCCAGCGGAATACGGAGCCGATGCAAACGGAGGTAAATCCCACCCGCATTTATCTACGCTATGGTGCGGCTGCAGCTATTGTGGGGCTGACGGTGATCATTGGGCTTTGGCCCAATTGGCTGTTTGCAGCGGCCCGCGTCGCTGCGGCCGATCTGCTTGACCCGGCGCGTTATGTGACGGCAGTGGGGCTGGCCGGGAGTGTGCCATGAAGCAGATTGTCTTTGCCGTTGCCCTGGTCATCCTTTGGGCCGCCATTACCGCCAACTTCTCAACGCCTAATCTCCTGCTCGGCGCAGTGGTGGCGATCGGTGCGCTGGCATTCCTGCGCCGCTCGTTCTCGCAGCCGCTGCGGTGGGGCAAGCTGCGGGCTATCGTGTCGTTGGCCATGTCGTTTCAGTTCGAACTGCTCGTCAGTGCCTTCCGTGTTGCCAAGATTGTCCTGACGCCCAACCTCAGAACGGTTCTGCGACCGGCGATTGTGGCCTTCCCGCTCAGCGTCAAGAGCGATGCGGAGATTGCAACACTTGCCAACCTTATAACACTGACTCCGGGGACGCTGAGCGTTGATGTCTCCGAGGATCGTTCGGTGCTTTATGTGCATGTGCTGAGCTTTAGCAGCAAGGAACAGTTCATCGCCGAACTGGCAGGCGGGTTCGAGCGGCAAGTCAGGGAGGTATTTGCATGACCCCGGCAGAAGCGGTTTCTTGGGCGAGCACGATTGCTCTGGTGCTGCTCGGGCTGGCTTTACTGCTGTCGCTGGCGCGAATCATGATCGGACCATCCTTGGCTGATCGCGTGCTGTCGCTTGATCTTCTAACCGTCCTCGTCATGGGCTTCGTGGGTGCGCTGGCGATCCGCACCGGGCTGACGCTCTATATCGACATTGCCATTGCCCTGGCTTTGCTCGGCTTCCTCGCAACCATTGCCTTCGCGCGGTACATCCTGTCGCGCCGCAAAGCAGGGGAGCATGAGACATGATCGCTGACCTGGCCATTTACGCCGGATGCGTGCTGCTCGTTGCTGGCGCGCTGTTTTCGCTGCTGGCTGCAATTGGTGTTCTGCGGTTGCCGGACTTGCTGACGCGAATGCATGCTGCGTCCAAAGCAGGTGCCGTAGGCGGCGGATTGATCCTTTTGGCAGTGCCGCTCGTTACACTGGACGGCAGTGTCGCACTGCGTGCAATACTGGGCGTAGTGTTTCTGCTTCTTACAACGCCTGTCGCAGCACATCTTCTAGCGCGCGCTAGTCTAGGCACAAAAGACGAGACATCATCAGTACTGACGTTGGATGAATTACGGCATAAAAAAGGCTCGACTGAATAGCCAAGATACATGCGGAGGTTACATGTAAATTGCGTTCAATTGGGTTGCCGTACACGATAAACAGCCTTAGATGTGAATCACAGCCACAATTTCCCTGTTGCGGCCCAGTAATAATGGAAGGTTGAATGATGAATGATACCGCCGGTGCGGCGACCGGTCATGAGCAAGAGTTGATCGAGCTTAGCACCGAAATCGTCGCGGCCTATGTGAGCCACAATGCTCTAAGCCCATCCGATTTGCCCAAGTTGATTGCCGAAGTACATGGCGCACTCAAGTCTCTGTCTTCCAACGAGGCGCCTGTTTCTGTTGAAGAACTGAAGCCCGCCGTGCCTGTGCGCAAATCGGTCGCATCCGACTATATTATCTGCCTCGAAGACGGCAAGAAGTTCAAGTCGCTCAAGCGCCATCTGCGCACGCACTACAATCTTTCGCCGGAAGAATACCGCGAGAAGTGGGGCCTGCCACCAGACTATCCGATGGTCGCGCCAAATTACTCGGCCACCCGCTCCAAGCTGGCCAAGGACAATGGCCTGGGCCGCAAGGCAGCCTGAGTAAGCTAACGCAACGAAACGTCGCGTCTGTGTGCCTAAGAAGAAGGCGTGCCGACCCCGGCGATAACCAAAATCACACGGCCGCTCCTTGGAGTGGCCGTTTGATTTTATGGGGCAACAACTTATCCCACTTATCCCCCTGAGCTTGCCTTTCGGCAGAATATAGGAATAAATTCCTGTATCTGGAGGAGGTGCTCCGATGATCGACTCGGCAGAACTGGCTGTTTCGCGTTATCCAAACCGGGCGATAGACGAAGTCATATCACTGGTCGCTCGAGAAAAAAATGTTCCGCAGAGGCTAATTAGGCATCGTTCAAGGTGCCGGTTGAAGGCCTCGCAGGCACGCCATCTGGCGATGTACTTGTCCTACGTCGTGCTCGGCCGGACGCTGGCTGAAATTGGAGATGAGTTCGGCCGGGATAGGACTACAGTCTCATATGCTTGTGCCCAGATCGAGGATTTGAGGGACGACCCGGCCTTCGATGCCGAGGTGTCCCGGTTGGAAAGCTGGTTGGAGAACGTATGCGAGGACAAGCGCGATGCAACGGCCTGAAGAGAGTTCATTGTTACGGCTGGCCAGCGCTAGAAATGGCGAGGAAGCATTTCTGGCGCCCCACCATTTGGCAGCAGCCAACAGGTTCGAGCGGTTGATTGCCCGGGCGATGCTTGGGCCGCGGTTGACTATGTCCTATGATCCGGCACGAGCCAGCGGCGGGCAGCGGGGGACGGGCAATGCCGTAGTGGAGATGACCGACACGGCGGCCGAGGCGCGCCAGCAGCTGAACCGGCTTGCCAGCGGGCTTCCCCGTGATTGCTGGAACGTGGTGTTCGACGTCTGCGGCATGGGCAAAGGGCTGCAGACGATCGAAACGGAGCGGGCCTGGCCCCGCCGTAGCGCCAAGCTGGTGCTGCGCGTTGCGCTGGATCAACTGGCTGGTGAGTTCGGGCTTCTGCCCCATGTGGCTGGCAGCGCAGGTGGAGCAACGCGGAACTGGCTGGAACAACGCCCGCCGCTGATCGGCGAGGCGCCTTAGCTCAGCGCCTTGCCTTCTGAGCGAATGCGATTGACCATGGCGACTAGGCCATTGGAGCGCTGCATGCCCAGATGCTCGCTGAGGCGGATCTTCTTGAACCACTCGATCGCGTCTGTATTGGCGATCTCGGATGCAGGCCGGCCGGAATAAAGCGCGATGAGAATAGCGACAAGGCCCTTGGTGATGATGGCATCCGACTGGCCGCGGAAGTTCAGATTGGCAGCGGCGTCGGAACGGTCAACGTCGGACACCAGCCAGACATTGGAGGCGCAGCCCTTAACCCGGTTTTCTGCGTTCTTTTCAGTTTCTGGCAGCTCAGGCAGCGCTTGCCCAAGCTCGATGACATAGGTCAGCCGGTCCTCCCAGTCATCGAGTAGAGAAAGGTTCTCGGCAATCTCATCAAAGGCGGCTGGCTGGGTCATGACTGCTATCTAGGGTGCGCCACAATCGGCTGCAAGACAGAGCCAACGCTGCAGGCAATGTTAGTGTTGCGAGCGTGATTTGAACAAGAAAAGGCCCCAGGCACGCGGTTGGCGCATCTGGGGCAAGGCCAGCGGAGGATGGAGTTCGCTGCTTGGGGAAGCGGCGACCGCTGGTGTCATCAGGCGCCGGTTAGGCGCCTAACCCGTGCGGTCCGGCCGGGGCCTAGGATAGGGAGCTGGATCGCTGGCCGGCACTGCATGCATGGGAACGCCGGCGGTCGGGGAGGGCTGGAGGACGGCAGCGGCGACGGCCTTGCCGCCGATGCACTCAAGGCTACTGCATCGAATGGTGCTGACCTGTTCGGCCACGACCTGTTTGCCAGCCGCCAGAGCCTGTACGGCAACTGTTTGTGCATCGGGCAGATCAGCGCCCGGCTTGATCACTAGATAGGCTACAGTGAGCCAAAAGACGGATCGGACAACGACAAACATGGCGGCTACCTGAGGAGAACAAGCAGGCTTCATCACCTGCACCACCGAGCCTAGATGGTGCTCCTTAAACCGATCTGCGGCATTTCGATAAAATTTGAATCAAAGTTGGCGTGCATACCGGAGCAAGAGAAACGGCTTGTTTACGCTAAGCGGAGAAAGCCGCCGCCGCACGCAACCGAAAGCCGTTTCCCCTGTCTGACTTAAGCTGACCTTAGCTCTTGGGCGGCAATCTCGGGCCAACAAGACTCGGGCACTGTCCGGGTGGAAATGACCCCTTCGGCCGTTATCCGCAGCGCCTTATGAGCGCAGTCAAAGCCGGCGTCGTAGTAGTGAGTAATGCGTATGCGTAGCCTGTTCTCTTTCGGCGTAAGCAAAGAGATGTCCCTGGCCATAGCTGGCACCGGGCATCGGCCTGAAATGCTGCGCCGCAAGACAATCGCGAACAATGCGCGGCTGGCGATGATCTTGTGCGCCTTGACCATGCCGCTGGCTGTGTTCTGGTTGGTCGACGGGCATACGCTTCCCTTTATGCTGGCGGCGCTCGGCGTCGGCGGTGGCATGGTGACTTTGACGCTGCACGACCGCAAGTTGTTCGACGAAGCGGCCACTGGGCAGGTTTACACCATCCTTGCAGCCGGCGTGTTGCTGACCCTCGCCGACGCACGGTGGGTAGATGCAGGGCTTGCTGTTGCCCTAATGGCTACTGTGCTGGCTTCTCTGGTCGGCCGCGCTCATCTGCGGCAGCAGAGCTGGATATTGTTTGCGGGCGTGGGGCTTCTTGGCCTTGCAGGATCATTCATGCCTGTCCTCATGCTGGACACGGCGATGTTGATGGCAACCGGTGCGCTCGCCTTTATCATTAGCGTCGCGGTTGTGCTCCATAGTGCCAGCCGGATCAGCGCTGCCTATGAAGTTTATGACAAAGCGCAGATCAGCGCGTACCGGCATCTGATAGAGCATGTGCAGGATGGCGTCTTACGCTATTCGAGCGAAGGCGAATTGCTGATGGTGTCGCAATCGTCGGAAAAGCTGTTTGGCTGCAGGCGCTATGAACTGTCGGGCAGCGGATTAACCGAACGCGTGCATGTAGCCGACCGCCCGATTTTCCTAACGGCCTTTGCCGATGCCAACCAATCGGCCAAGTCTCGCGTGTTCGAGGTGCGCATGCGCCAGGATGATCCGCGCGCCAGCTCGCTAGTACCGCGCTTTATCTGGGTCGAAGTCAGCTTATCTCCCGTTGTTGAACCCGAATCGACCGACCGCTACGAGGTGATTGCCTTGCTGCGCGACGTAACTGACCGGAAAGACAGCGAAGTTGCGATGGCCGAGGCGCGCCGGGTAGCGGAAGAAGCTTCGGACGCAAAGTCGCGCTTCCTGGCGACGATAGGTCACGAATTGCGGACGCCGCTCAACGCCGTAGTTGGGTTCTCGGAGATGATGACCAGCGGCATTGGCGGACAGCTTTCCGATACACATCGGGAATATGCCGGGCTCATCCACCAGAGCGGCAAGCATTTGCTTGAAGTCGTGCGCATGTTGCTCGACATGTCGCGCCTGGAGGCGGGCAAATTCGAACTACAGACCGAACCCTTCAACGCGCCTGAACTCATTGAGCCATGCTTCAGCATGGTTGAGCCAATGGCCAAGGACCGCAATGTGTTGCTGGTCGCCGATATTGCCAAGCACCTGCCCATGCTGATGGCGGATGAGCGAGCCTGCCGGCAGGTCCTGCTCAATCTCTTGTCGAACGCCATCAAGTTCAGCAATCCTGGTGGGACCGTCACTGTGACGCTCAAGCGGCAGGGCACGATGCTCAACCTCTCGGTTAGTGACCAGGGTATCGGCATGGCGCCCGAATCGCTGGAGCGAATTGGCGAAGCGTTTTTTCAAGAACAGAGCGGACTTGCGCGAAGCTATGAAGGCACCGGCTTGGGCTTGTCCATCGTCAAGGGATTGGTGGAGCTGCACCAAGGCACATTGCGCGCCATGTCCGAAATTGGGGCGGGGACAACTGTAACTGTTTTGCTGCCTATAAACGGTCCGGCAATAAAGTCCGACGACACTGCGACCGTAACGCCTATCCGCAAAGAAACCGCCGCCGCACCCATTTCCTCATGGCAAGACGTAAAAAGAAAAGCGCAATGACGGCTTCAACTCTCTCGAACCTGTCCATTGCGACAGGCAGCGCGGTTGCGTCCACCTTTGGCCGCGCCGGCGCTTGGGCTTTTTCACGCTATATGCGTGCTCCGCTCGCCTCTACCGCCCTGCTTGCCATGGTCACCATGACCGCGCTTGCTGGTAGCAATGCCCTGTATTTCCAGACCAGCCGCCATCCGGCGCCGTTCTTTTCACTGCCTTCCGACGTCCCCACACCCGTGACGTCGCCGATGGTCGCACCAGTTCCTGCCGCGGCGCCGCAGCAGCGCACAGGCGTTCTGCCAGCCGTTGAGGACCAGACCACCGGCAGTGTTGGGGCGCCGCAGCCGCAGGTGCAGCCCTTGCCAGATCAGCCGGTAGGCAACAGGGAAGCCTTCGACGTCCAGAAGAAACTGATGGAGCTTGGCTTGTTCGAGGGCAAGGTGGATGGCTTCTACGGGCCAATGACCGCCCGGGCTATACGCGCCTTTGAGGAGCGTAATGGCCTTGAGCCGAGCGGTGCCCTGACGCCAGCCATTGTCGATGCAATCATGCGGGCCGATGCAGGGGGCAGGATGCCCGTTGCCCAAGCGCCGATCGTTGCTCCGCCCGTCGTGCAGGCGGCACCGCAGCCGGTGGTGCAGCAGGCTTTGGTTCAGCCAGCGCCGCAGCCTGCACCAGTGGCAGCCCCGCAGCCGATGCCACAAGCTGCCCTGCCGCAGGACCGTCCTGTTGCACAATTGCCGGCACTGACGCCGGTGGATAATGCAGTTGATAGTGTCGGCACGGCTGCTGCAGAAACAATCGATTCGATCGTAGCCGCTGTCGGCGGAGGGCCAGTCCCAGCGGCGCGCCAGAGTGCCTCAGTGCCAGCTTTGCCGATGCTGGCAAGCAGTGCCCAGCCCATGCCACCGCCAGTGCAAGTTGCATCGCTTGAGCCGATGCGCGCGCCTGCACCTGCTGCACAAACCGCGCCGGACCAGTCCATGGCGGCCAATGCAAATGTCGCGCCGGCCAATAATCTGCAGCTAGTGACCCAGATTCAGCGGGGCCTGGCGAGCCTCGGCTTTTACCACGGCTCAATCGACGGGCATCCGGGCGATGCTACAGCCAAGGCAATCCGCGAGTTCGAGAATTTCCACAGCTACAAGGTCACCGGGCAGATCAAGCCGGATCTTGTGGGCCTGCTGCGCGACGCGGGCGCCGCCATCTAGGTGAGCTTGCTCCGCAGCGACATCTGGGTCAGCGCTTTTGTGCGCCGTCACAATGATCTGGGGCATATTTGCGTCGTGTCCCGCCGCGGCGATCCGATTGCCGGGCAAGTGTTCATTGAGGTCGATCACCTTGATGGGACCATATCGCTCTTCACCCCCGCACCCATGGCGAGCCGGCCGGGTAGTGCGAGCCTCGTTTTTCAACGGCGGCTTGTCCGGGCCGAACCGGGCAAGGTGCGCGACCGGATTGCGCGGGAAGTGGATTTCGATCCCGACCTATGGGTCTTGAGTCTTGATCTGCGAGGCGACGATCCGGGCATCGAGATCGCCGCCTGAGCAATATTGTGCCGCTAGTGCGGCGGGGATTGGCTTAGCTGGCCCGTTTGATGCCGATGCGGGCGAGAGCCTCGATCGCTTGATCAACCACCGGATTGTTAGTGGCCGAAAACTGCGGCGTGCGGCGGCTGGTTTCGGTGAACGGCTTGTATTCAGGTTTGGCCAATTCCAGCAGATTAACCTCGCCACGCCAGGCGCTCATCAGATAGGCCATCGAGTCGGGGCTTACATTGCCAAAGAGATTGGCGAAATCGGCCAGCGCTCGTGAGCGATCGGTGTCGTGGCTGGTCGCATGGATCAGCACCTTGAGCCCTTCATAGGCAGAGCAGCCGAAGGCGCGCAGGATTACGAAAAGTGAGGCGCCGGTGATGTCATGGGCGATCTGCCCGCAGCGGACTTCGTCGAGGCCGGTGATCTGGCTGAGGAGCCGCGTGACCTCTGGACGGCGATTTTCTGAAAAGAGCTTCATAAGCGCCTTGGTCAGTTCGGCATTGGCGACCGTCAGCTGTTCGATGGTCTTCTTGATTGGCGCCACCGGCGTTTCGCGTTGCGCGAACGCTTCGATGACCTTGAGACGGTCATCGTCGGAAAGATCGAAAAAGGCGGGGGCCAGCAGGGCCGCGTCGAAGTCGGGCCGCTTGGCGAGGGCCTCGGCAACCATGTGGTCCATTTGGGCAGAACGGGCGAGGGCGCTGAGATAGGCGCCGCGTGGCACGATGTGGGTGTTGGACGCTAGGGCGCGGTAAACCTTGCGCGAATTCATCTGGAAAAGCTTGGCCAACACCACATTGGAGAGATCGGCGCGGGCGGCGATGACGGCTGCGGCGGGCACGTCATAGCGTCCGATGATCTCGATCATGGTGGCTTCGGAAAGCTCGTTGGCTCCCTGGAGATAGGTGTTGAGGTCTTCCCCGATATTGTCGATCACGAGGCGTTCGAGCGCCGGGGAGAGCACTTCGGCGCGGCCCAGGATTGCTGCTCCCTTGGCCTTGGCCTGCGGACCGGCAATGGGGAACAGCCGGCCGGCAAGGGCTTCGAACTGTTCCATTTCGGGAGCAGTGGCCTTGCCGCGGCGGGCATAAGCATCGCAAGCCGCTATCAGCAGCGTATTGGTGCGATCAACGCCACCTGTTTCGATCAGCAGTTGAAACGTCTCGTAGGGCTGGAAACCAAGCATTGTGCAGGACCGTCAGTGGGCAAATCGCATCACATTTGATGCCTTGTCACTCTTGCCGCCAATTCGTTAGCAGACTGTTAACCTTGACGATCTCTTAATGGGCCCATGAGCACGAGGAGCGTCGTGCACAATGAATGTCGCACAATAGCAACACGAGACGCTGCCTCCGATGGGACCGGAGAGCACTGCATTTGGAGGCCAGCTTGGGAAAGCTCGTCAAATTCGATAACCTGCGCAAACCGGATCCTGTACGGACAAGAACGGTTGGTACGGCGCAGATCCTGATCTTCACCGGGGTCCGCTATGAACGCGGTACGCTGCCGACCAGCACGATCGATCCCTCACGCCCAAAGCGGAAGCGTGGCTGATCATTCTTTCTCCTTTAAGCGGCTGATCTCGATCAGTGCGCTCGCATTGCTTGCCGCCGGTTGTGTTGCGAGACCCACCGGTGATTTCGGCCGCGCTTCCCCCAGCTTTACCCATGATACTGCGATGCCAATGGCAGGGGATTTCCTGGCGCGCGAGCGGGACGAAGCCGTATCGAGCCTAAATCGCACAGACCAGGAAGAAGAGATGCATAACCGCATCTGGCGGTTCCTGATTGCGCCGCATGCCAAGGACTGGATGTTCGATGCTTCGGTGGAACTGCAGCGCACGAGGATCGTGGCGGCGCGCGATACTGAATTTACCATCGAGCGGTACTACAACTGGCTGCGTGAGACGCAGTATCAATCCTCACGCACGCGCTATGCGACAGTCGGCGCTGATGTGCAATCGGACATCGATACTTTGCCGGGCACGTTTGCGGCAATCTGCGCAGTGATCGAAATCGACCGGCAGCGCAGCATTGCCTTCAGGGAACTGCAAGCCGGCATCCCGCCCGACCTCAAGCAGGAAGTGGCAGCGCGCAAGTCCGATAACAGCGCGTCGATCTCCTGGTTCGTGCGCGCGCTCAATTATCGTTATGACAGCTATGACTTTGCGCTCGACAATCTCCTTGTCGAAACGCCGCATGAGCAGTCCTTGGCAGTGGACGAGAGCCTGCGGCGGCTGTCGGTGCATGTGACGCGTGCCAATCGTGGGGACTTCTGTGGCGACGACAAGGATAGGGCGGGCAGCGGCCATGTCATCATACCGTCACGCTACCAACATACCGGCGACCGCGAGATTGTGCTGCCCAAATAGGGCCCGGGGGACGCGAGATGGACGGGCATGTTGAGGACCGGAGCGGGTCGCCCGGCGAAGTATTCCGCGCGTTCTTAAAGCTTGGTCTGACCTCATTCGGTGGGCCGATCGCCCATCTGGGTTATTTCCGCGAGGAACTCGTGATGCGCCGCAGATGGCTGAGCGAAGAGGCCTATGGCGATCTGGTGGCACTTTGCCAGTTCCTGCCCGGGCCGGCATCAAGCCAGGTCGGATTTGCACTGGGGTTGAAGCGGGCAGGGCCGCTTGGAGCGCTTGCCGCGTGGAGTGCGTTTACGCTGCCCTCGGCCTTGTTGCTGATCCTGTTTGCGGCGAGTGCCGCGGCGCTGGGGGGGCCAGTAGCGCAAGGCGTATTGCATGGACTTAAGCTCGCTGCTGTTGCCGTGGTGGCGCAGGCTGTATGGGGCATGGCCAAGAGCCTGACGCCGGACGGGCAGCGGGCGGGGATTGCTTTGGGCGCCCTGTTGCTGGTGACCTTGGTTGCGGGGGCTCTGGGGCAAGTCGGAGCGATTGTGCTGGGGGCGATAGCCGGATTGGTGCTCTGTCGTGGTGACGGGCAGGGGGATGAGACGTCGCTAGGGTTCGCGGTGAGTGCCCGGGCGGGGCTGGTGGCCTTGGGGCTGTTCGGCGGGCTGCTTGTGGTCCTGCCTTTGCTGGCGGCCGTGATCGACCTTCATGCCATAGATCTTGTCGATGCATTTTATCGAGCCGGTTCGCTGGTGTTCGGTGGTGGGCACGTTGTTCTGCCGCTGCTCGAAAGCGAGGTGGTGGCCAATGGCTGGGTTAGCCAGGATGCTTTCGTTGTAGGTTATGGCGCCACGCAAGCCGTACCGGGACCGCTGTTCACCTTTGCCGCTTATCTGGGCGCCGTGGGGAGCGTGTCGCCGAATGGCTTGGCGGGTGCGCTGCTGGCGCTGGTGGCGATCTTCTTGCCGGGGCTGCTGGTGCTGGTCGGTACGCTTCCGTTTTGGGACATGCTGCGGCGCAAAACCCTGGCGCAAGCCGGTATGCGTGGGGCCAACGCAGCCGTCGTGGGGATATTGGCTGCGGCCCTCTATGATCCGGTGTGGACCAGCGCGGTGCTGACGCCGCTCGATTTTGCCATAGCCGCGTGTGGGTTCCTGGCTCTGGTGTTGTGGAAGGCACCGCCGTGGAGCGTGGTGGTGGGGCTGGCGGTTGCTGGTGGGGTGTTGGGAGCGCTCGGAGCTTAGCATCACCCCAAAGACTTTTGGACGGGTTCCGGCTCAAAGCCGGGGTGACATCGAGTTTGCGGCCAGGCGTGGTGAAAACAGTCGGCTTATGGCCGCGGGCCGCAGCGCGATTGGGCCAATATATCGGCAAAGCGTTGGCGCATGGCTTGGTGGGGTGGTGCGAGGCGGACAAGGATAGCGAGCTTGTCGGATGCCGCTTCGACCACCAACACACCTTCTTCGACATCCAATTGCTGCTGAGCAAGGAGGCGGGTCTGGGCGGCATTAAAGACGCCGATTTCCAGCGTCTGGCCAATGCCGTCGCGGTTGGTAGTGGAATAGGTGACCACGCCTTGTTCGTTGAACAGGGCTACGGACCAGAACGTATCGGGCAGGAGGCCACTAACATAGGCAGGGCCTTGGGCCAGATCGACTTGGCAAAGTCCGTAGATGAGCTCGGGATCAAGTCCGAGCGGATTGGGGCCGCCTGCCGCAACAGGGGGCAGAATCAAGATTTTGTTGTCGGCATTGAGCGCGTCGATGCGCGTCCAGAGGTTCTCCTCGGCGAGGCTGGGCAGCGTCAGGATCACCACGATATGGATGATGCCGCCCAGCACGACACCGCCCAAAAGCCATAGGAGGAAGCGGATCATCGGCAATCCCCCCGGACAATGGCGGGCATGGATTCGTCGCTTGAAAAACCGGAGAACACAGCTGTGTCATAGAGTGTCAGTTCAAGCGAGAAGGGGCCCTGGCCGGCGAGCTCCAGCCAGTTGGAGGGCTGCAACGCGGTGCCGACATTGATGACGATCGAGCCATCGTTGGCGCGGGCAATATCGGTGGAGCGCATGGCGAGCGGCTGCCCTTCGGCGGCGAGATTTCGGCCTTCAAGGTCAACGGCCACAAGGCTCCAGAAGGTGGCGAGCGGTGTACGACCCTCGATGCGGTAATTGCAGGCAAGATTGAGCGGTTCGCCCGCGCTGTCGGTCAGAGCCACGAACTGCAGGCCTTCAGCCTGGCCAAGCTGCAGCGATGCCTCACGCGCCAAGTGGCCACGCGTATAGGGATTAGGCGCGTTCGAGCCTTGGTCCGGCCAAGCGGTCCAAGGGCCAACGCGGGCCACGCCGAAGAGGCGGCCATCGGTGAGTGCATAATAGCTGAGCCCAAAACCGACACCCAGCGCCACGGCGATCATCATGAGCAGGTAAAGAACAAATCGCACGGGTCAGCGGCTCGGGAATGCTGTATTCGGCATGGGCGGGCTGACCTGAAAAGTGAGCGGCTCGCCCAAGCCTATAGCAAGGGGGTGGAGCGGGCGGAAGGGCACATTGTGGGTTGGGGAAGGCTGCTTGGCGTTGTTATTCAAACAAGATCGTCAATGCTAAGGTTCAGTGCTTGAGCTAACTTGCGGAATGTCTCGACCGAGGCGGACCGGCGGCCTGCCTCTATATCGGCGATCTGGACGCGATTGACGCCGGAGGCCGTCGCTAAGGCGGACTGGGTCAGGCCTCTAAAGTCGCGAAATACGCGCAACGGACTTTCGCCATTAACGAGACGATCAACGATCTCGGAGGGAAACGACTCTTCCCCCGCAGCCATGGCTCTGTCATAGGCCTGAATATCGGCGAGGTCCTCGGCAGCCTCGCGCAACCGCTCGTACTCTGCCCGCGGGATAGTAACCATTTCGTTCAAAGGTAGTCTCCCTTAATCATAGATACCGCCACGAGGACCGATTTCAAGAATGTCGAGAACGGTGCCGTCATGCATAACTATGCGCCGATCACCCACCCGGAGCCGAATTGCATCTACGCCTTTGAGCGCTTTGACATTATTCTTCTGTGATGCCGGGTCGACTGCATAAGCCTCAATCTTGCCGACAATCCTGCGGGCGGTGTTCGCCGGCATACGACGAAGTGCTCTAGCCGCTGCAGGCTTGTAGGTCACTACCTTCATAAAACACGCTTGTAGCCTAAAGCTACAATGTAGTCAACAGCTACAAGCCCTCGGACCTAACTGGAACCGCCGCTCTCGCTTCGGTGGTGATTTCACCGGTTGCGAGCGTCTGGCTGATCAAATCGGCAAGATCAACCAGCTTGCGGGCAGCTTCTGGGGTGAGGCTGGGCGGGCGCTGGATGACTTCCACGGGCAGGGCGTTAGGATCGGTTTCGGCAACGATGGGTGGCTCAGGTACGAAATCAACGCCAAAGACCGGCAGTATATCGGTGTTGGTGTGGGCGTAAGCCATAAATTTCTGCCAGGCCATGGCGGGAAGGGTGCCGCCGGTTAGATCGTTAGTCGGATGGTAATCGTCGTTGCCGAACCAGACAGCAGCAACGAAATTCCCTGTAAATCCGCAGAACCAAGCGTCGCGATAGGACGAAGTCGTACCGGACTTGCCGACCGCAGGAACGCCCGGAACGTCGGCGCGGCGGCCTGTGCCGCCGGTAACCACGCCGCGCAGCATTGAGTTCATGTTAGCGACGGTTTGTTCGCTCAGGATGCGTTCGCGCGGCGCTTCGGGATCGACCTCGAAGATGGTGTCGCCGGTGAGAGTGCTCATGCGGGTAATGCCATAAGCGGGGGTCTTTAGGCCCTTATTGGCAAGAACGGCATAGGACGACGTCATGTCGAGGACCGAAACCGACGCAACGCCCAAGGCCAGTGAACGCGTGACGGGGTAATCGGCGGTGAGGCCCATGCGATGGCTGAGGGCGGCGATCGTGTCACGGCCGGTCTTGATCGAAAGAGTAACCGGGACGGTGTTGAGCGACTGGGCGAAGGCGCTGGCAAGGGTCACCGAGCCCTTGTAGGAGCGGCCATAATTCTGCGGGCACCAATCGCCGATGCACACTGGCCGGTCGGTGATCGCATCGGCAGGGGTCAAGCCAAGCTGCTCGAAGGCTTCGGCATAAACGAAGATCTTATAGGCTGAGCCGGGCTGGCGTGTCGTGACAATGGCTCGGTTGAACTGGGATTTGGCATAGTCGGTGCCCCCCACCATCGCGCGGATTGCGCCCTGTGGGTCGGTAACGACCATAGCGGCCTGCTCGACGTCATATTGTTCGCTGTTTTCGCGCACCGTAGAGACGACGGCTTCCTCGGCGTATTTCTGCAAGGTCGTGTCAATCGTGGTGCGGACAACGAAATTGTTGGAGGCGTGCTGAGTGGATTCGATGACCTTCTTGGCCTCTTCGAAAGCCCAATCCATAAAGTAGTTTGGTGAGTTCTGGTCTTCGGCGCGCGAGATGGCGGAGGCCGGGTGACGGCGGGCGGCGGTGACTTGGCCCTCGGTGAGGAAGCCGGCCGCAACCATGTTTGACAGCACCAGATTGGCGCGGCCACGCGCGGCGGCCAAATCCACATGCGGGGCGTAATTGCCCGGTGCCTTGAAGAGGCCTGCCATCATGGAAGCTTCGGCGAGGGAGATGTCCTGCACGCGCTTGCCGAAATAATAATCGGCAGCGGCAGTCACGCCGAAATTGCCGCCGCCCATATAGGCACGGTCGAAATACAGTTTGAGGATCTCGTCCTTGGTATAATGCCACTCCAGCCAAACGGCGAGGAAGGCCTCGATGATCTTGCGCTCGATGGTGCGCTCGGAGGAAAGGAACAGGTTCTTGGCGAGCTGCTGGGTGATGGACGAGCCGCCCTGCACGCCGCGCTCGCCCGAGGCATTGGTGGCGAGAGCGCGCAAGGTGCCAACCACGTCGATGCCGAAATGCTCGTAGAAGCGCCGGTCCTCGGTCGCAAGGGTAGCCTTGATGAGGTAGTCGGGCATGTCGGTGAGCGGCACCGAATCATCTGAGCGGATGCCACGGCGGCCGATTTCATTGCCGAACCGGTCTAGGAACAGGATCGAGTAGTTTTCCGCCTTGTTGAACTCGCCCGATGCCGTGGCGTCGAACGCGGGCAGGGCAAGCGCCACCATCAGCACACAGCCGATAGCCAGGAACGAAAAGCCGTCGCTCAGCACCTCGACAAAGAAGCGTCTGATGCCGGTGACGTGGAACACGGACATGATGTCCTGCCACTTGGTCCAGCCGCGACCTAGCGATTGACCAAATTCATAAAGCGAGGAATCGAGCCAAGCATCGGCCGCGAGCATGCCGGAAGGCTTTTTACGCTTCTCTTTGGTATAAAAAGGGTCTTGCACCGATTTCCCCGGATAGTGGCTCACGCACTTTTGTGCGCCTGGCACGGCTAAGGCAAGGCAATCGCTGGAATATGATTGCATCGCACGCGCGACAAGGGCAAACCGACAACAGTCTTACCAGTCTTCGGTTCCTATGGCCTTTTGGGAAGAAAAAACGCTCGACCAGATGACGGACGCAGAGTGGGAAGCGCTCTGCGACGGGTGCGGCCGCTGCTGCCTGATCAAGCTCGAGGACGAGGATTCAGGGCTGCTGATCACCTCGGACGTGCGTTGCAAGCTGCTCGACGGTGATAGTTGCGCTTGCACGGATTATCCCGGGCGGCAGGCCAAGGTACCCGACTGCATCAAGCTGACGCCGCAAAACGTTACCGAGATCAAGTGGATTCCAACCACCTGCGCCTATCGCCGGATTGCCGAGGGCAAGGGCTTGGCGTGGTGGCATCCGCTGGTGTCGGGCGATCCAAAGACGGTGGTGGATGTGGGTGTGTCGGTTAAGGGCCGGACGTTCCTTGAAACCGAGGTCGAGCCGGATGAGTGGGAAGAGCATGCGGTGGACTGGCCCGAATGGGAGCCGCCCGAGCATCTGTAAACGTCCCATTAACCATGTTGTGGCCTGATCGTTCGGCGCCGGTGCGCCAGGAAAGGGCCGCGACATGACGGATATGGCGAGCGGTAACAGCAACGAGCATTTTTGGGGCAGGGTGCGCACGGCACTGGGCGCCCTGCGGCCGATGAGCCGGGAGCGGGAGCCAGCTTACGGGCAGGCGGCCATCGCCCGCCAGATCGGCATCAAGCCAAGGCTGGGAACGCGCATCGAGGAAGAGTTGAGCGAAAGCTGGGACAAGGCGGCGGCACGCAAGGTGTCGATGAGCCTCCTGGTGCTCGAAATCGACCGCATGGGCGAGTACTTCACCGCTTATGGCAAGGATGCGATGGACGATTGCATCCGCGCCGTGATGCAGACCATCGCCGATGCACTGCCGCGCGATGGCGATGTTTGCCTGCGCATGGGACGAGCGACGTTTGTCGTGGCACTGCCGGATTTGCCGGTGCTGCTGGCCAAGACCAGCGCGGGGCACATTGCCGAAGCGATCCGGAAGCTGGGGTTGGCGCACAAGGAAAGCCACGCCGGCGTGGTAACGGTGTCGATGGGGCTAGCCGTAATCAATCCGCAGGGCGAGTATGACCGCAAGTTTTTCGAGGCGGCGGCTGCATCGCTCAAGAAGGCGCAGCGCAAGGGGCTGGGGCGGCTGCACTCGATTGATCTGCGGCCTGCGCAGGAACAAAAGCGCAAAGCCGCCGCCTGAACTTGCCAGCCTCTGCCTGAGCCATTAAGAGAGCCGTCCCTTGCGCCGCCGGGCGCCTTTCCCAGTTGGATGGCATGCCATGACCCTTGCTTGCGGCCTTGACTTCGGCACGTCCAATTCCACCTTTGCGCGGGTGGATGCCCACGGTCATCCGACGCTGCTCGGCCTGGAGGACGGCAAGCCAACAATCCCCAGCGTGCTATTTTTCGGCTTCGAGGACGATAGTATCCATTTCGGCCGCCAGGCTGTGGCGGAATATGTGAGCGGAGCCGATGGCCGGCTGATGCGCTCACTCAAGAGCGTACTGGGCACATCGCTAATCGGGGACACCACGCGCGTCAAGGCGCGCAGCTACGGGTTTCTCGAAATTCTCGGCATTTTCATCGGCGAACTCAAGCGCCGGGCGGAGGGGGAGCTGGGCGAGCCGATCGACCGGGTGGTGTGTGGGCGGCCCGTGCACTTCGTGGACGATGACCCAGTGGCTGACGCAGCCGCGCAGGGGCAATTGGAAAGTGCGGTGCGGGCGCAGGGATTTGCGCAAGTCGAGTTTCAGTTTGAGCCGATTGCCGCGGCACTGGACTATGAGCGGCAAGTCAATGGTGAGCGGCTGGCGCTGATCGTCGACCTCGGCGGCGGCACCTCGGACTTCTCGGTCGTGCGAGTGTCGCCGGAGCGGGCGCGGCTGGCGGACCGCAGCAGCGATATTCTTTCAACCGCAGGCGTTCATATCGGGGGCACGGATTTCGACCGGCTGCTGTCGATGACCAAGGTCATGCCCGAGCTTGGCCTGGGCACCATGACCAAGGACGGCAAGCGTCACTTGCCGGTTGCGCCCTATTACGACCTGTCGACCTGGCACCGCATTAACCGCCTCTATAATGCGCAGACGTTGCGCGATCTGCGCGGAACGCGAAACGAGGCCCGGGCGCCTGAACGCGTGCAAACCATGATCGAGTTGATCGAGGACCGGCTGGGCCATCAGTTGGTCGGCGCGGTGGAGGGGGCCAAGATTGCGCTGTCCGACAGCGAACGAACGCGGTTCAGCTTTCCGGTGCGCGACAAGGTGCTGAGCGCGGAGATAACGATCGATGATCTGGAACGGGCGCTGCACAATTCAGTCGTGCGAATCGAGGAGACGATCGCCGAGACGCTAAGGCGGGCAGCGGTCGGGCGGGAAGCAGTAGATAGCCTAATTTTAACGGGAGGTTCTACGCAGGTGCCAGCCATCGCGCGGCGGCTGGAGGCGCTGTTTCCCGAGGCCGATTTGGTGCGCACCGATGTGCTGGGCAGCGTCGGGTTGGGCTTGGCAATGGATGCGCGGCGCAAGTTTGGCACGCCATAATCGAAGCGATTTCGGCTTGCTCGCTAAAAACTTATCCATCTTATCCCCGCGTCACGGTGATCGGGTATAGTTCAGCTATGGTCGGAAAAGTGGGTCAGGAAGCGTTGCGAATGGCTTGCCAGCGGCGGTTCTTGCGCTCGGAAGGATCGGCCAGGCGGCTTGGGAATTTTCCCCTGATGGATTGGTTGAAGAACCGGCCGCGGGATTCAGCGTCGCGCAGGCCTTCAAAGATGAATTCGGGCACGCCAAAATATTTGTAGCGGCGGCCTTCGGGACCGAACCAGATCGAGAGTTCCTCGTCGGCTGGCTTGTAGTGGATATGGCGGATTGCGGCGGACATCGTTTGCTCCGGGGTTTCGACTCCGCAAAGACGAATCCGGCGGGATTCCAAGCCGTTCCGCAAAATAGTTAAGATCGATTCACAAGTGAGTCATTGGATGGAGAGAGCAGGCGAAACTCCGGTTCGCTGGGATGACGTACGCGCCGAGTACGAGGGGCGGCAGTTCGTGCCCTCGGTAATCTGCAAGCGGCACGGGATTACCTTGGCGCAGCTACGCTACCGCCGCGAAGTGGAAGGGTGGCTGAGCGCCCGCGCCCGCATTGTGCGGCACGATGACCTCGTGGCACGCATGCTTAAGGTGCTCGACAAGCAAATCAGACGTCTGGAGATGGCAATGGACGAACCAATCGACAAGCAGGCCAATGTGCTGAGCACGCAGGTGAAAACACTGGAAAAGCTCATCGAGATGGGTGCTGCCAGGCCCAACGCCGAGCCCGCCAGCAAGAAGGATGAAGAGGACCTACGCAACAAGCTGGCCAAGCGCATTGAACAGTTCCGCAACCGTTGACCAGTTCGGCGACACCAATCGCAAGACGCTCGATGAGGTCGCCGAGATGTACTACGACTGGAGCCGCTGGACGCTGCCAAAGCAAATGCCACCACCGGGAGACTGGGTAACGTGGCTGCTGATGGGCGGGCGCGGTTCCGGCAAGACCCGGGCAGGCGCTGAATGGGTCCGGGCGCTGGCGGCGCGGCGCATCGGGCCCATAGCTCTGGTGGGCGAAACAATGACCGAGGCCATCTCGATCATGGTGCGCGGGGAAAGCGGCATTCTCAATGTTCATGCCGAAGAAGAGCGTCCTGTCCTGCGGGGCAATATGCTGCGCTGGCCGAATGGAGTTGAGGCCATGATCTTGTCGGCCTCCGATCCGGACCGTTTTCGCGGTCCCCAATTTGCGGCGGCTTGGTGTGATGAAGTCGCCAAATGGCCGCGAAGCGAAGAGGCTTGGGACCAACTGCAATTCGGCTTGCGTCTGGGTGACCAGCCCCGGCAATTGGCTACGACGACACCGAAGCCGACGCGGCTGATCAAGCGCCTGCTCAGCGACCCGCATGCCGTGGTGACGCGCATGCGCACCGAGGAAAACCAGGCGCAATTGGCGCCGACTTTCCTGCAGGCCGTGGTGGCGCGGTATCGCGGCTCGGTGCTGGGGCGGCAGGAACTGGATGGCGAGTTGATTGAGGATCTGCCCGGTTCTCTGTGGCAGCGGGGTATGTTCAAGAGCTTCGAAGGCGGTGCGCTGGAGCGCATCGTGGTGGCGGTCGATCCGCCGGTGACGGGGACGGCGCGCTCGGATGCGTGCGGAATGATCGTCGCGGGGCGGCAGGGCGAGCGGGTTGTGGTGCTGGAGGATTGCACGCTTAAGCCAGCAGCGCCCTTGGCGTGGGCGCGGCGCGCGGTGGCGGCTTTTCATGCCCATGGCGCCGACTCGATCGTAGTGGAGGTAAACCAGGGCGGCGATCTGGTGCGCTCGGTGCTTGCGCAGATCGACGGGCAAGTGCCGGTGCGCGAGGTGCGGGCATCGCGGGGCAAATGGCTGCGGGCCGAGCCGGTTGCAGCGCTCTATGGGCGCGGGCTGGTCAGCCATGCGGAGGGGCTGACGGCGCTGGAAGATGAAATGTGCGCCTTTGGGCCTGATGGCAAGAGCGAGGGGCACTCGCCGGACCGGGTAGATGCGCTGGTTTGGGCGGTGACAGAACTGGTGTTGAACAATAAGCGACCACGGGTGCGGGGGCTTTAGGCTGCTCACGCAAGCGGCGCTGTGCATGGGTGAGTCCGTGCGCAAGCTGGTGATCTAAGAGGAACCAAGAACATGCCCAACTGGATCAACCGCCTTTTAGGCGGGGACACGAACACGCCTGCCGAAAGCAAGGCTTATGGCGCTCAGACCTTGCTGAGCCTGAGTCAATTGGGAGCGGCGAACTGGAGCAATCGGGGGTTTGCAAGCCTGGCGAACCAGGGCTTTGCGCGCAATCCAGTGGTGTATCGCTGCGTGCGACTGATCGCTGAAACGGCCAATCGGGTGCCGCTGGTGGTGAGCGAAGGCGGGCGCAAGCTCAACGATCATCCGCTGGCGCTCCTGCTGGCGCGGCCCAATGGGCGGCAATCGGGCGGGGAATTGCTGGAAGGGGTCTATGCTTACCTGCAGACAGCGGGGAACGCTTATCTGCAGGCGGGGATGATCGGCGGCGAGGTGAAGGGACTGTTTGCCCTGAGGCCGGACCGCATGGCGGTGGTGGCAGGCAGCGATGGCTGGCCGATGGGGTATGATTATACGGCGGGTGGCCGGACGGTGCGGCTGCGGCAGGATACCGAGCCGGTGCCCAATGTGTTGCACCTGGCGCTGTTTCATCCCCTGGACGACCATTACGGTATGGCGCCGCTAGAGGCGGCAGCGACGAGCCTCGATATCCACAATGCCGCAGCGCAGTGGAACAAGGCGTTGCTCGACAATGCGGCGCGGCCATCCGGGGCGCTGGTCTATTCCATGGGCGGGCAGAACCTGACCGGGGACCAATTCGAGCGGCTCAAGGCGGAGCTGGAGCAGAATTTTTCCGGCGCTGCAAATGCCGGGCGGCCAATGCTGTTGGAGGGCGGGCTCGATTGGAAGACGATAGCGCTGTCGCCGCGCGACATGGATTTCATCGAGGCGAAAAACGCAGCGGCGCGGGACATTGCGCTGGCCTTCGGCGTGCCGCCAATGCTGCTCGGGATACCGGGCGATAACACCTACGCCAACCTGGCCGAAGCCAACCGGGCGCTGTGGCGGCACACGCTGATCCCTCTCGTGGTGCGCGTGGCAGAGGAGCTCAGCAACTGGTTGGCGCCGGCATTTGGCGGGGCCGTGTTGACGCCGGATTTCGATGGCGTCGAGGCGCTGGCGGAGGACCGTGCGGCGCTGTGGGCGCGGGTGGGTGGCGCCGAGTTTTTAAGCGATGCGGAGAAGCGGGCGATGCTGGGGGTTTGAAGCACACCGGGTTCGCCGCATCACCAGTGTCATCCCGGGCTGGACCCGGGATCCATCCTGAGATCTCGAGATGGGCCCCGGGTCGAGCCCGGGGTGACACTGTGCGTGGAAGAGACAGGAGGAATATCAATATGGATGAACTCACCAAATCCGTCATCACGCGGGGCGATCTGGCGCATCTGGCGCTGTTTTTGTGGGCGAGCGGGGCGAGCACGTTGCTAGTGTGGAGCCTGCGCGAGCTGACCAAGGTCAACCAGCACTTCAACGACTTCGTGCGCGAGATCGCCACGTTGAATCAATTGTTCAAGAAGGGGGACTAAGAGCATGGCCGACAAGACCAGCCGGGAAACTGCGCAGCAGATATTCCGGCAATTTGCCTGGAACTTGGCTGGAACATTGGCCGGCGCCAAGGCGGGCAGACGGCCGCAGGCGCGGCCTGCGGGCAAGCGCTGATGGCAGGTATTCCCATCGATGCCGATGGGCGGTTCTCGGGCTATGCCAGCGTGTTCAACCGCCTTGATGCAGGAGGCGATATCGTCATGCCGGGCGCGTTCGAACGGAGCCTGCGCCAGCGCCGGGGCCGGGTGCGCCTGCTGTTCCAGCACGATCCCAAGGAGCCGGTTGGCATCTGGGAAAGTCTTGGGGAGGACAGCCACGGTTTGTTTGTCCAAGGGCGGCTGGTGGGTGGCGTGCCGCGTGCCGATGCGCTCAAGCGGCTGATCGAAAATGGCGCGCTGGATGGATTGTCGATCGGCTTCCGCACGGTGCGGGCGACGCGCGAAGGCTCAAGCCGCAAGCTTTGGCAGATCGAGCTGTTCGAGATTTCGATTGTCACTTTTCCGATGATGGAGGACGCGCGGATCGCGCCTTCCACCCCTTCGACCGGGGCGGCCATTGCGGCTGCCACACATACGATCCGCACAAGCTAGAGGACAAAAACAGATGACTATTGATGGTGACGGCCTGGAGACCAAGGCCGGCGCGGGGAGCGATATTGCCGCGCTCTTTGCAGAATTTTCAGGTGCCTTTGAGGAGTTCAAGGCAACCAACGACAAGCGCCTGGCTGAACTTGAGAAGCGCGGAAGCGCCGATGGCCTGCTGGAAGGTAAGCTCGACCGGCTCAATGCCGTGCTCGATGGGCAGAAGGCGGCGATGGACCGCGCCATGGTGGAGCGCGCCCGTCCGCAGCTGGACGGCAAGGCCGTGCAGGCCGAAGGCGAGTATAAGGACGCGTTCACCGGCTATGTAAAGCGCGGCGAGGAGAAGGCGCTGTCCGTGGGCGTTGCGGCCGATGGCGGCTATGTGGTGCCGGCGGAAACCGAGACCGAGATCACGCGGCTGATGACGGCGGTGTCGCCGATCCGTGCCATTGCCGGGGTGCGGCGAGTGTCGGGATCGGTCTACAAGCGGCCGATTTCGGTGAGCGGGCCTGCGGTGGGCTGGGTCGGCGAAACGGCAGCGCGGCCGACGACGGCATCGCAGACGCTGGCGGAGCTGAGCTATCCGACCATGGAGCTTTATGCCATGCCGGCGGCAACGGCGTCGTTTTTGGACGATGCGGCGGTGGATGTGGGGCAGTGGATCGCCGACGAGGTGAACGCGGCGTTTGCGGCGCAGGAGACTACGGCGTTCGTCACCGGCGACGGTGTGAACAAGCCCAAGGGGTTCTTGAGCGCGACGACTGTGGCCGAGGCGAGCTGGAGCTGGGGGAACCTTGGCTATATCGCGACAGGTGCGGCCGGGGCGTTGCCGGTGAGCAATGCCAGCGATGTGCTGATCGACTTGGTGTATTCGCTCAAGGCCGGGTACCGGCAGAACGCCAGCTGGGTGATGAACCGCAAGGTGCAGGGCACGCTGCGCAAGCTCAAGGATGCGGATGGCAATTATCTGTGGCAACCGGCGGCTGCGGCGGATGGCCGTGCGCGGTTCATGGGCTTTGACCTGGTCGAGGCGGAGGATATGCCGAACATCGGGGCGAACTCGCTGTCGATTGCGTTCGGGGATTTCCGCCGCGGATATTTGATCGTGGACCGCCAGGGGGTGAGCATCCTGCGCGATCCGTTCAGCAGCAAGCCCTATGTGCTGTTTTACACAACCAAGCGCGTGGGTGGCGGGATCGCGGACTTTGACGCGATCAAGTTGCTCAAGTTCGCCGTTTCCTAACTCTCCAAATTAGCGGTGTCACCCCGGCGCAAGCCGGGGGTCATCCTGAGGTGGTTCGAGCGATCCACCTCGCGGCAAGACGACGATCTCGGGATGAATTCCGGCTTGCGCCGGGATGACATCGTGGTGGTGCGGGCTTGTGCGCATCAAAACCAACAAGGCAAAAACATGATTTCTTACCTTCTCGCGGGGCCTGCGGAGGAGCCGGTTTCGCTTGCCGAGGCGAAGGGGTTTCTCAAGGTCGATGATGAGGCCGAGGATGGCTTGATCACAACGCTGATCGGGGCGGCGCGGCTGCATATCGAGGGCGTGACTAGCAGGGCGCTGCTGGCGCAAAGCTGGCGGGTGGTGCTCGACCAGTGGCCCTCCAATGGCCAGGTGAAGCTGCCGGTTACGCCGTTCCGGAGCGTCACGCAGATCACGGCTTATGACGACGACGGAGTGGGACACGAGGTGCCATTGGCGCAGTTCTTGCGCGAGCCGGACCGGTTGGTGTTGCCGGGCAGTGTCCTGGGCCTGCCGGTGCTGCGGGAGCGGCAGGGGATTGAGATCGACTATGTGGCGGGGTTCGGGACGGAGCCGGGGGATGTACCGGCGGATATCCGGCAAGCGCTGCTGGTGCTGGTCGGATATTGGTTCGAGCATCGGGATGCCGTGATCATTGCCGGGTCCGGTTCGATCGTGCCGTCCGGGTTCGACCGGCTGGTGGCCTCGTACAAGCGGGTGCGGCTGTGAACGACCGTGTGCCGCCGATCGGCACGTTGACGGATCGTGTGCAGCTGCGGCGCCGGGAAGTGGCGGGGGAGCCCGAGGGCGGGCAGATGACGCTGTTCGTGCCGGTGACGAGCCTTTGGGCGCGCGTGCGCTCGCTCAGTGGGCGGCAGGGCGTGAGCGCCGATGGCCGGGCGGTCACGGTGAGCCATTCGGTGGTGCTGCGGTTTCGCCATGATGTATCGCCCGGCGATCGGATTGTTTATCGCGGCCGCAATCTGGATGTGGTGAGCGCGGCGGACCTCAATGGGCGCCGGGCGTATTTGAGCTGCACCTGCAGCGAAACCAGTTGGACGGGATAGACCATGCACCCGATTATTCGAGTGCAGGGGGCGCTGGTAGCGGCGTTCAAAGAGGATGCGGCGCTGGCGGCAATCGTTGGAGAGGCAGTGTTTGATGCACCGTCAAAGGGCGTGGCGCCGCCTTATGTGGTGATCGCGCGGCATGATGTTTTGCAGCGGGATGGCGATCTGGCGGTGGTGCAGGAGCATCGCGTGCTTCTTCATTGCTGGGCGGATCAACCGAGCCGCCGGCGGGCGCTGGAGATTGCGGAGCGCGTGGTGGCGGTGGCGCTAGCGGTTAGCGGGGTAACGCATGCGGAGCATGTGCGGACCGATAGCGTGATCGACGGCGAGACGGGGCTGGCGAAGGCGGCGGTGACGCTGCGCTTTATGGGTGAGGGGTGATGGCCTTCCGCACGGGTGTGACCCTGGTCGGGCCTACCCGAAGTATTTCTGCGTCCCGCATCGGTTGGATCATTTCAGGAGGGATTCCGGCCTGCGCCGGAATGACACCGTGGATGGGATGGGCTGGATTTTACAGACAAGGAACCAAGCATGGCCGCACAGAGCGGGAAGGATATGTTGCTCAAGCTCGACCAGACGGGGTCAGGGAGCTTCTTGACGGTGGCAGGGCTGCGGACCAGGGCATTGGCGTTCAATGCGGCGAGCGTGGACACGACCGATCAGGAAAGCGCCGGGCGCTGGCGGGAACTGCTGCAGGGCGGCGGGGTGAAGCGCGCTTCGGTGACAGGGGCCGGGGTGTTCAAGGATGGTGCTTCGGATGCACTTATCCGTCAGCTGTTCTTTGCGGGCACGATACGGAACTGGCAGTTGATCCTGCCCGATTTCGGGACGGTGCAGGGGCCGTTCCAGATCGTGGCGCTGGAGTTTTCGGCAGACCATGCGGGGGAAGTGACGTTCGACCTGGCGCTGGAAAGCGCCGGGGAGGTTAGTTTTACGGTGGTTTAGCCGGGTAGCTCAAAGCGCTATCCTCAATCAGCGGTGCCTCCCTCGGGCTCGACCCGAGGGTCTCTCGTCACATCTACCATGCTGATAGCGGCCCTCGGATCAAGTCCGAGGGAAAGCCAGTGGGGATGCGAGATCACGGCAAACACAATCAACCGCGACAAAAACAAACAACAGGAGACGACAATGGCCATTCCGCAGCGCGGAGAAATTGACGCGGTTATCGATGGGGAGACGCGCACGCTGTGTCTGACGCTGGGGGCTTTGGCGGAGCTGGAGCAGCGCTTGCAGACGGGCGATCTGGTTGGGCTGGCGGAGCGGTTTGCCGGGGGGCGGGTGTCGGCGCGTGATCTGACGGCGATCATCGGGGCGGGGCTGCGGGGTGGTGGCAATGCGATCAGCGACGATGATCTGGCGCGGCTGACCATTGAGGGGGGCCTCAAGGGTGCGGCGCAGATTGCGGTGCGGCTGCTGAAGGCGACGTTTGGAGAGGCGGCATGAAGGCGTTTCCATGGGAGGCGGCGATGCGGTTTGGCTTTGGGGTGCTGCGGCTGCCCGCGCGCGACTTCTGGGCGCTGACGCCGAGAGAATTGGCGTCAGCCTGGGGCGCGCTGATGGGCGAGCAGCGCCAGCCGCTGGGGCGGATTGAGTTAGGTGGTTTGATGGAGCGGTTTCCCGATGGCCAGTGAGTTTTTTCCAGACAGTTTTGGTGACGAGTTGGGCGATGTGTCGGCCGAGTTGGAGCGCATCGGCGATCTGGCGGACGGGGTGGCGCGCTCGATCAGCACGGCGTTTCGCGGGGCGATGCTGGAGGGCAAGTCGTTCCGCTCGCTGCTGGGCGATATCGCCCGCAGCTTTGCCGACATCGCGCTCAAGGCGGCGATCAAGCCCTTTGGCGATCTGCTGGGTGGGCTGGTGGGCAATCTGTTTGCGGGGAGCAATCCGGCGCTTGGGAGCGTGACGCCGTTCGCCAAGGGCGGGGTGATTGCAAGCCCGAGTTATTTTCCGCTCGGGCAAGGTCTGGGCGTCATGGGCGAGGCGGGGGCCGAGGCGATCATGCCGCTGCGGCGCGGGGCGGATGGGCGGCTTGGTGTGGCGGGTGGTGGGGGCGCGGTGCAGGTGACGTTCAATGTTACCGCAAGTGATGCGCGGAGCTTTGTGGCGAGCGAAGCCGAGGTGAGCGCTATGTTGCTAAGGGCGGTGAAGCGGGGGACGCGGGGAAGTTGAGGCAGCATCGCGCCGCAACGACGAAGCGACACCTCCTCCTTTCAGGGGAGCGTCCACTTTGGATGCATCCGGCTGCTTCATACTTATCGGTTTTGTGCCTCCCTCCCCCTTGAGGGAGGGAACGAGGGAGGGGGTCGTTTAGTGGACCACCGAAGGACCCCCTCCCCAACCCTCCCCTCAAGGGGGAGGGAGGGCAAAGCCGCGAACTATAAGATCGGCAATGCGCCCAAGGTGAACACTCCTCCCCTTGAGGGGGAGGCGGGGTGAGGGTGTGAATGCCCCGAGACCGTGGCTGATCGACCCCCACCTTGATCCTCCCCCTAGAGGGGGAGGTGCCGACTGAGAACTTCGCGACCAAAGGATCAAAGATCATGGCTTTTCATCCAATTCGCTTTCCGCTCGATGTGGCGCTAGGGGCGCGGGGTGGGCCGGAGCGGCGGACCGATGTGGTGACGTTGGCGGGTGGCGGAGAGCAGCGCAATGGGCGGTGGCGCCATTCGCGGCGGCGCTACAATGCGGGGTATGGCGTCAAGTCGCGCCAGGACATGGCGGCGGTGCTCGCGTTTTTCGAGGAGCGGCGGGGGCGGTTGCACGGGTTTTTGTGGCGGGATGGATTGGATTTTTCGAGCGGCGGTGCAGTGCCGACAGCGCTGGACCAGGCGCTAGGGACCGGTGACGGGGTGCGGACGAGCTTTGCGCTGACCAAGCGCTATGGCGCGAACTTCGACCCTTATCTGCGGCCGATCACGTGGCCAGTGGCTGGGAGTGTGCGCATTGCGGTGGCAGGGGTGGAGATTGCTACGGGCTGGGCGGTGGATGGTGGGACGGGCCGGGTGAGCTTTGCCCAGGCGCTGGCGGCGGGGGCGGCGGTGACGGCAGGGTTTTTGTTCGATGTGCCGGTGCGGTTCGATACCGACAGGCTCGATGTGGAACTGAGCAGCTTTGATGGAGCAGAAGTGCCGTCCATTCCGCTGGTGGAGATTTTGCCATGAGGACGCTGGAAGCGGGGTTCGCGGCGCACCTGGCGCAAGGGGAAACGACGCTGGCCAATTGCTGGCGCATCACGCGTGGCGATGGGTTGGTGCTGGGGTTTACCGATCATGACGCGGCGCTGAGCTTTGGGGGCACGGTGTTTTCACCGGCGCATGGGCTTGATGGCGGCGAGGCGCCGGGCAAGCTGGGGGCACAGGTCGAGACCAGCGAAGTGCTGGGCGTGCTGCATGCCGAGGCGATCACCGAGGACGATATTTTGCTGGGCCGCTATGACGGCGCGCAGGTGGAAACCTGGCGGGTGAACTGGGCGGATGTAAGCCAAAGGCTGCTGCTGCGGATCGATACGGTCGGGGAGATCGTGCGCGAGGATGGAGTGTTTCGGGCTGAGCTGCGCTCGGCGCAGCAGGGGCTGAACGCCACGCGCGGCCGGGTTTACCAGGGGCTGTGCGATGCCATGCTGGGGGATGTGCGGTGTCGGGTGAACCTCGATGACCCGGCATTTACCGGCTTTGCGAGCGTAGTGGCGATCAATGATCCGTATCGCGTCGTGGTGAGCGGGCTGGAGAGCTTTGCGGAGAATTGGTTTGCATTTGGCAGAGCAGTTTGGACCGAAGGTCGGCGATCGGGCCTGCGCGACGGCGTCATGACGCATGGGCGAATCGGTGATGCCGATGTGCTGGGCTTTGGGGTGAAGCTGGGCGACTGGGTCGCTGTAGGCGATACGCTGAATGTGACGGCGGGGTGCGACCGGCGGTTTGCCACCTGCAGGGGCAAGTTCGGTAATGGCGTCAACTTCCGCGGCTTCCCGCATATTCCGGGCAGCGATTATGTGCTGCGCCATCCGCGCAACGGGGCGGTGCTCGATGGGCGGGCGGTGGTGAAATGAGCAATGTGGTTGACGCGGCGCGAACTTTTCTCGGCACGCCGTATCGGCATCAGGCTTCGTTGGCTGGAGTGGGATGCGACTGCCTGGGGCTGCTGCGCGGCGTTTGGCGGGCGCTTTACGGGTCCGAGCCGGAAGCCATGCCGGCGTATCGGGCGGATTTGCGCGATCCAACGAATGCGGGAGCGCTGCGGGAGGCGGCGGAGCGCTTGCTGGTGGCGGAGGCAGGGGCGTTTGCTGCAGGGCAGGTGGTGTTGTTTCGGCTCAACCGGACGGTGGAGCCCAAGCATTGCGGGATCATGATCGGGGCCGAGCGGTTCATCCATGCGCAGGAGCGGCTGGGTGTGGTCGAGGCGAATTTGACGGACGGATGGAGGGGCAGGGTTTGGGGTAGGTTCCGGTTTCCGGACGCGGCCTGATTTACCCGCTCCATCCACAATGCTGCCCTCGGGCCTGACTCGAGGTCTCTTTTCAGAACAAACCAAATCTGTGCTGCGCTGGGAATGGCCCTCGGGTCGAGCCCGAGGGCAGTGCAGCGTTTGGGACAAGGATTAAACTCATGGCCACTTTGGCACTTTCGCTGGCTGGCCAATTTGCCGGCGGGCTGGTTGGCGGGCCGATCGGGGCGACGATCGGGCGGGCGCTGGGGGCGCTGGCGGGGAGCGCGATCGACGGGGTGCTGTTCGGCCAGGGCGAGCAGCGGCCGGCCAACGATTTCCGGCTGCAGGGCTCGACCGAGGGCGGGGCGGTGCCGCGGCTGTATGGCTGGAGCCGGATGGCGGGCAACATCATCTGGGCGCGCGAGCTGGAACTGCTCAACGGAGAGGACGCGGGCGCCAAGGCAATGGGCAACGAGGAGGATGAGGTCGGCGCGAGCTTCGCCGTGGCGTTCTGCGAAGGGCCGGTCAGCCGCATGGGGCGGGTGTGGGCCGATGGGCAATTGCTCGATACCGAGGGGCTGACGCTGCGGTTTTACCGGGGTGACGAGGGGCAATTGCCCGATGGGTTGATCGAGGCCACGCAAGGGGTGGCGCCGGCCTATCGTGGGCTCTGTTATCTCGTGGTGGAGCAATTGCCGCTCGGGCGGTTCGGCAATCGCATCCCGCAGCTGTCGGTGGAGCTTTGCCGGGCGGTAGGCGACCTGGAGCGCGATATCTGTGCGGTGACGGTGATCCCCGGCGCGACAGAGTTTGGCTATGACCCGGAGCCGCGGGTGCGGATCGCGGGACCGGGCCGGAGCGTGGGCGAGAACACCCATGTTTCGGCGTCGGTGAGCGATTGGACATGTTCAATCGACGAGCTGGTGGCGCTCTGCCCCAACCTTGAGCGCGTGGCGCTGGTGGTGGCTTGGTTCGGGGACGATCTGCGGTGCGGAGAATGCGCGATAGGGCCGCGTGTGGAGGCGGCGGCGCGGCAGGTCGAAGGCGCGGCGTGGCGTGTCGCGGGGCTGGGACGGAGCGATGTGCCGGTGGTCTCGAGTCACAATGGTGGTCCAGCCTATGGCGGCACGCCGTCGGATGCGTCGGTGCTGGCGGCCATTGCAGACCTTAAGGCGCGCGGAATTGCAGTGACGCTTTATCCGATGATCATGATGGATGTGCCGGCCGGAAACGGCTTGCCGGACCCTTATGGCGGGGCAGAGCAGGCGAGCTATCCCTGGCGCGGGCGGATTAGCTGCCATCCGGCGGCGGGGCAGGCGGGTTCGCTGGACGGGACGAGTGCAGCAGCTGAGCAGGTGGCGAGTTTTGCCGAACGGTTTCGCAAGATGGCGCTGCACTATGCGGCGCTGTCGGTGGCGGCAGGTGGCATCGATGCGCTGATCATCGGCTCGGAGATGCGCGGACTGACGATTGTGCGCGGCGTGGGGAATAGCTTTCCGTTTGTCCAAGCGCTCGTGGCATTGGCGGCCGATGTGCGGGCGGTTGTTGGTCCGGCGACCAAGCTGACTTATGCGGCCGATTGGAGCGAGTATTCGGGCTATCAGCCGCCGGGCGAGAAGTTCTTTCACCTCGATCCGCTCTGGGCCTCGCCGCATATCGATGCGGTGGGCATTGATAATTACATGCCGCTGGCCGATTGGCGCGACGGCGGTGGACATCTGGATGCGGCAGGGTGGTCGAGCGGGTACGCGCTGGATTATCTCGCGGGCAACGTGGCGGGCGGGGAAGGGTTTGACTGGTTCTATGCCAGCGATGCGGACCGGATTGCTCAGGTGCGCACGCCCATCACCGATGGTGGGCATGGGGAGCCTTGGGTGTATCGGTTCAAGGACATCCGCAGTTGGTGGAGCCAGTTCCATCATGACCGGCCATCGGGGGTGCGTTCGGCCGTTCCGACGGCCTGGGTGCCGGGAAGCAAGCCGATCTGGTTCACGGAACTAGGCTGTGCGGCGGTCGACAAGGGAGCCAACCAACCCAACATCTTTGGCGATCCCAAGAGCGCGGAAAGCGGGCGGCCGTATTTTTCGAACGGCACGCCCGATGCGCTGATCCAGCGGCAGGCACTGCGGGCGCAGCAGCGCTGGTGGCGCGATCCGGCGAACAATCCGGCCGGGATGGTTGATGTGGGGCGTATCTACCACTGGACGTGGGACGCGCGGCCCTATCCGGCTTTTCCGGCACAAGATGATGTTTGGGCGGATGGTACGAACCATCGCTCCGGGCACTGGCTGACGGGGCGACTCGGTGGTGTCAGCAGCGATGAGCTGGCGGTCGCGGTGGCGCGCGATCACGGCGTTGAGCTCACGGCCGAGACGACGATGCCTTTTGTCGGCGGCTATGTGCTGGGCGGTGCAACCACGGCGCGCGAGGCGCTTGAGCCGTTGCTGGAGGTGACGGGCTTGAGCCTGCGCAGCCGGGCCGGTGGCCTGGCATTGGCGAGCCCGCGGCGAGGTGAAGCGGTGACGATCGATCCTGATGCGCTGGTGGCCGGTGACGGTTCGGTATTATCACGGCGGCGGGGTGATCCGGCGGAGGCGCCCGGGCGGCTGGTACTGAGTTATCTCGATCGGGAGCGGGATTATCTAACCGCGAGCGTAACGGCGCTCAACCGGAGCGATGGGCCAGTGGCAGGTGAGGCGACGGCGCTGGTGCTGGATGGGGCAGGGGCGCGGCTAGCGGCGGAGCGGATGCTGGATGCTCGGAGCGCGAGGCGCGAAACGCTGGAGTTCGAACTGCCGCCGTTGGCGATTGGTCTGGAACCCGGCGACCTGATCGAAATTGCGGGCCTGAGCGAAGGGCCGTTCGAGATCATGGAAATCCGGGATGGACTGACGCGCAAGATAATGGCGAAAACGTTGGCTGTTGGGACAGCAGTGGCGACCGAGGTGGATCGGCCGCCCAGCCCCGCAAGAGGCGTTACGGTTCGTTCGATGCCAGTGGTAACAATTGCGCATGTGCCGGCGCTGCCCAGCGATCCGGCGCGGACGCGGCTGCTGGTTGGCGCCTTTGCCGACCCGTGGCCGGGCAGCGTGCAAGTCACGGAAGCAGCAACCGGAGCGGTTGTAGCGACGATTGGCGGACGGGCGCGGCTGGGGTTGAGTGCCAACGCACTTGCGCCAGGTGCGGTGGCGGTTTGGGACCGTAGTCAATCGCTGGAGGTGGTGCTCTTCAATGGTCACTTATCTTCTGCAGCGGAAGACGCCGTTCTTGCCGGGAGTAATCGCTTGGCTGTGGAGACAGGCGGCGGGCTTTGGGAGAACATCGGCTTTGCTGAAGTCGAGATGATCGGAACAGGCACCTACCGGTTGCGCAATTTGCTGCGCGGGCTGGATGGCACCTATGCCGGTGCAGCAGCGGCGGGAAGCCGCCTCATGGTACTCGACAAGCGCGTCGTGACGCTGCGGGTGGAGCCGCAATGGCTCGGCGAGGAACGGCAGTTCCGCATCTACGCCGGTGCCACCGATCTGACCGGCACTGCGGTAACGGTCATTACCGATACGGCCGTGGCACTGCCGTTGAGCCCGGTGCACCTGCAGGCCGAGCGGGAGGCAAATGGCGATGTGCAGTTGTCGTGGACACGGCGCAGCCGGGCCGACGGCGATAGCTGGGGCAGTGTAGAAACGCCGTTTGTCGAGGCTCCAGAGCGGTATGCGCTGACCATACTGCAGGCAGGCATTCCGTTGCGAGCGGTGGACTGTTTCACCTTCCCATTCGCCTACACGGCTGTGGAGCAGGTCGCCGACTTTGGTGCGCTGCCGGACAGCTTTGCCTTCAGGGTAGCGCAGGTCAGCCAAACGCTTGGGCAGGGACCAAACGCAGAAAGGGTTTTCCATGGATAGAACGCGGTTCGACATTTGCCTTGAACAAGTGCTGCAGCATGAAGGCGGCTATGCCGACCATCCCAGCGATCCAGGTGGAGCCACAAATATGGGCATCACGCGCAAGACACTGGCCCGTTGGCGCAAGGTTTCGCCCTGGTGGAAGCTGGGCAAGGATGCGGTAAGGGCGCTGGAACGGAGCGAAGCGGCGCGTATTTATCGCGCTAGTTATTGGGAGCGGAGCAAGGCCGGCAGCCTGCCGCCGGGGCTAGACCTGGTGTTGTTCGACTTCGCGGTCAATTCGGGACCGGACCGGGCGATCCGTGCGCTACAGGCGGAACTCGGCACGGTGGCAGACGGCCAAATCGGGCCGCTGACGCTGGATGCGGTGCGGGTGCGGATTGCGCGGGATGGGGCCCCGGCGCTGATCGGCGCTTATTGCGCCCGACGCCTGAATTTTCTTTCGCGCCTGTCCAGCTTTTCAACCTTCGGCAAGGGCTGGTCACGGCGCGTTGCGGCGGTTCGCAAATCTGCGCTAGCCAGTGCCGGCAGCACGGACCAGCCGGATATATCAAATCAATGGAGGACGACTATGGATCTGTTCAACGGCTACAAAACATACATCATCGCTTCGATCATGCTGCTTGCGGGGCTTGCTCAAATTCTGGGGCTTGAACTTCCATCATTGGACGGACACTCGGCCGGGCAGATGGTGATGGAAGCGCTGGCGGTGATCTTCCTGCGCAAGGGTTTGAAGGACGACATAGCGAGGGCTTGACCGCTCCGGCTTTGCAAGCCGGCATGTTCTCGCATATCAAGGATGTGCCGGCATTCAGCGGCTTTGCGTTTCGGATGGTTTTGCCTCATTCATGTCCCATTCAGCAACCTGCCCGTAAGTTGCAAGACATGAAAACCTTACTCAAAGAACTCTGTGCTCCGTTTGTCGTAGCTGCCGCGATCGGCCTTGCTGGTACGGGTTTGGCCAGCGCGGCGTGCCTTGACAACAGGCAGATCCAAGAAGCGGTGTCGTCAGGCGAAATCATGTCGCTGGCGCAAGTCTTGTCGTCGGCAGGGGTCGGCAGCAGCGCGGAAGTGCTTAACGTACAGGTTTGTGACGAAGGCGGGCGCCTCGTCTATATAATCGGCGTGTTGACTCCCAATGGGGAAGCGCAGAATCTGGTGTTGAGCGCGAATTAGTACGCAGCATCTGGGGGCCTTGATGCGAATTCTTGTTGTCGAAGACGATGTGAACCTGAACCGGCAGCTTAAGGAAGCGCTGACCGAGGCAGGCTATGCCGTGGACGTGGCGTTTGATGGGGAAGAAGGGCACTTCCTGGGAGACACCGAACCCTACGATGCGATCGTTCTCGATATCGGCCTGCCGCAGATGGACGGGCTGTCGGTGCTCGAGGAATGGCGCCGGGCGGGCAAAACCACGCCCGTGCTGCTGCTGACGGCACGCGACCGCTGGAGCGACAAGGTGCAGGGCATTGATGCCGGAGCGGACGACTATGTCGCCAAGCCATTCCATATGGAAGAAGTGCTGGCCCGCATCCGCGCCTTGGTGCGCCGGGCTGCGGGGCTCGCGTCCAATGAGATTGTTTCAGGCTCGGTCCGGCTGGACTCGCGCTCCGGCAAGGTGACGGTGGACGGGCAGTCTGTGAAGCTTACGAGCCACGAGCTTCGGCTATTGAGCTACCTCATGCATCACAAGGGCAAGGTTATCTCGCGCACTGAGTTGACCGAACACCTGTATGATCAGGACTTCGACCGCGATAGCAACACGATCGAAGTGTTCGTTGGGCGGCTGCGCAAGAAGCTGCCGGAGGACTGCATCCAGACCGTGCGCGGGCTTGGCTACCAAATTGCTGAGGATTAGGCCCTAAGGCGAATGCGCAAGGGTTCGATAGCGGCATCGCTGTTCTGGCTTTCGGCGGGCTGGCTGGTGATTGCGCTTGTCGCAACGGGCTTCCTTTTGACCGATCTTTATTCACGTGCGCTGGACAATTCGCTGTCTGATTCGCTCGATTTCCAGGTTGAGAGCCTAACGGGCGCGCTGCTCGAAACGGGCAATCCGGCAAGCGAAGAAATCCGGGTGACCGACCCGCGCTTCGATCGGCCGCGCTCGGGCTGGTACTGGATGATCCGCGACGCCGATGGCACTCTGTATAATCTCTCCACATCGGTGGTTGGCATCAACGTGCCTGCAATGATGGGGCCGCCCGACGCCAGAGGGCGCCGCACGGCCATTGTCGATGATGCGTTCGGGACCAGGCTGCGTGTGGTGGAGCGCACGGTAACGCTGGCGCCGCAAACCTATCAGATTGTGGTTACGGGCAATCTGAGCGAAATTCTCGAACTTGTTGAGGGTTTCCGGGGACAGACCTTCATCGTGCTGGGCGCGGTGGGCGTCATGCTGGCGATCATGAGCGCCATTGTTGCGCGCATAGCCATGCGGCCAATTTCGCGGCTGAGCCGGGCTATCGAAAGTGTGCGCGAGGGTGAGAGTGTAACTGTGACCGGCACCTATCCGCGCGAGATTGCGCCACTGGCCGAAGAGGTCAACGAACTCTTGCGGTCGAATGCGCAGATCATCGAGCGGGCGCGCAATCAGGTAGGCAATCTGGCGCATGGACTTAAGACGCCGATTGCGGTGCTACGCAACGAGGCTGCAAGCAAGAAGGGCGCGCTCGCTGATGTGGTGCTGACCGAGAGCGAGAAGATGAGCTCGATGGTGTCGACTTATCTGGAGCGGGCACGGCTGGCGGCACGCACCTCGGTGGTCGGCAAGAAGGCCGACAGTACCATGATCATGCTGCGGCTGACGCGCGTGATGCGCAAGATCCACCCCGATGTGACGATTGCCTTTCAGCGCCCCGATGCATCGCTGCCCTGGTTCAGGGGCGATGAGGCGGACCTCGAGGAAATGGCTGGCAATTTGCTCGACAATGCCTGCAAATGGTCCAAGGGGCAGGTGGGGGTGCGCCTTTCCAGCGAAAGAAGCGATACCGGCGCCATGCTCCTGATCCGCATCGATGATAATGGGCCCGGCCTCAGCGAAGACGACGCACAAAAAGTGTTGCGCCGCGGTGTCAGGCTGGACGAGAAAACACCCGGCACAGGCTTAGGGCTCGATATCGTCAAGGAACTGGTAGATGTCTATGGCGGCGGCCTAGCGCTGAAACGCTCGGCTTTAGGTGGGTTATTGGTGGAACTACGTTTGCCAACAGCCCGCCTCGGCGGCATCAGCAAGCAGGCAGCGGCCTGACGCACTTTCGCCGCATTGCGACAACAAGAGCCTTCCGACAGCCAACGAGATTCACCTATGAACCGCATCGCCCTTCTTGCCTCACCGCTGCTTGCTTTGACCCTAGCCGCCTGCGCTAGTACTGGACCGACCCAGGTTTCTCAGGCTCCGGTGGTTACGGCTCCGGCTCCGGTGATGACGCAGCCACTGGTGCCAACGCCGGCCCAGACTACGCAGCAGGCGCTGCTAACGACGAGCGTTGCCAACGGTTTCGTGGACTCCGCTGCCCTGTCCCGCATGACCGCCAAGGACTCGGCGCAGGCCAACAGTGCTCAGTTTTATGCGCTGCAGTTTGGTCGCCCCGGCGCGCCGCGCGCCTGGACGGGCGACAATGGCACGACCGGTTCGGTGGGCGTTGGGCCTTACGTGCGCGTCAACAATCTCGATTGCCGTGACTTCACCCACACCGTTAAGATTGGCGGGCAGGAGTTCACCAAGAAGGGAACCGCCTGCCGCGAGCAAAACGGCAACTGGGCCGTCGAGCAAGGCGCTGCCTGATCGGGCTTAATGCCTGACACGGTAGGGATTGTTTACCATCGGGCGCTAGTGTGCGGATCTGATCGATCCTAACACCGCGTGCAATGTCACAAGCCACTAACCGATCCGAGATTATCCCTGCTGAAACGCCGCGTGTTGCAGCGCGCGGCGGCAATGTGTCCTTGCTGCCCTTTGCGGGGCTGATCGAGCCGGCGATCGTTGAGGAAACGATGGGCCAGAGCTTTGCCGGCTGCATCGGGCGCGCCAATGCGCAAGCCGGTTGGGTCTGGGTATATCGCGATCTGTGCCCTGATCTGATCTTGCGCGATTCGATCGACGCAGGCGTCTTTACCGCCAGAGACCTCGAGCTGCTGATGCCACAGGTCTTGGCGCGCATGAAGGATGCGCTCGCCCGTGCCGGCAAGGATGCCGAAGAAGCGCGGCGCCTGCGCGCCATGCTGGGCGGCGACGAGGAGCGGGCGGCGCTGCCGACATTGCTGAACGTGTTGCGCGGCAGGGCGCTGTTGAGCAAGGCACAGACCTTCGGCAAGGCGCTCAACGGCATGAGCGATGAGGCGGCGCTGATAGTCGCGTTGCAATCCATGCCATTGCAGGACCCGCCGCTTGCCTCCTTGCTGCTCCATGCTGCATTGGGGCATGTCGCCAATCCCACAAGGCTCGTCACGGCCGTAATCAAGTTGGCGGGCAATGGCACCGAAGCTGCCGTGGCGCGGAGCGGATTTTCGCCTTTGGTGGAAGCTATTCTCGCGCATGCGCAGAACCAGGTTCATCTATTGCGGCCCACCAGCGGCGCCTTTGCCGATTTCGATCTGGTTTGCCGGGCGCTAGACCGCTTCCACCGCCTTGTGCGCTCCCTGTCAGGATATATTGAGTTCGCCCGCGGCAGCCTCTGGGCCAGTATCCTGTCGGCTATAACCAAGCAGGCTTCGGACGCTGTGGAACCGCGCCTGCGCGATGTGGTATCCGACATCAATCTGGCACTCCGGCGTGCGCGCGAAGGCACCACGGACCGGCTTGATGGCGACCGGATGCTGGCGGCGATGAACGGGGTGTACCTGCTGAGCACCGTGCGTTCTTGCCGCGACTCGCTGGCGCTGAACGCCACATTCGATCAGGTGTGGAGTCAATCGGGCCAGACGCTGGAGCACTATCTGCAGCGCAATCTTGACCAGCACCGCGACAATCCAAACGACGCGATCGTCTCTGCGCGGCTCGATGCCGGGATCAAGATGGCGGAAATCCGCTTTAATCCGGAATATGCCGAAACGCTACGGCGTGCCCGTAGCGCTGCCGAGCGGCGGACTTAAATCAGCTTGGGCGCTTTGGGGCGCGCTGACTCGAACAGCGATTGCGCGATTATCTTCACGCACAAAGGCTGATTTGGCATTTGCGGCGTCCGCGTTCATGAGCGCTGTCGCTTGATTATCGACTACCCGGATGACGACACCAATCGCCCTGAAGGGGTTCTTCTCGTCCGCGTCCGCATAGATCAGTGCACCAACTTCCAGCCGCCGTTTTTCGAGCGGCGCCAACGAGTATCTAATGCTGTTACCGAAACGACCGGCCAAATAAGGCGGGACGGCGTTATCCGGACGCGGCGGTTCCGGCTCGGGAGGCGCGGTCAGGCCGGTGTGAATGGCAATCAGCGCCACGCGCTCCTGAGCGACAATCCCGGCGCTGTCGGGTGGAATGGCGCCAAGCTGAGCACCGGCAGCAATATCGGCAATGGCCAGCGGCTGTGGCGTATCGGCTAGCGACCACGCAGGGCCACGCCCGACGAAGGGAACCCATCCAGGCCAGCGTGAGCGTTTTTGTTCCGGCCGTTCCGTATAGCTTTGCCCGGCATCAAGGAACGCTGGCGGCGCAACGTCGCCGTTCGAACTGGTTGCAGGTGTCGGCGCGTCAGGCGTTTCATATATGGGGTCAATCAGCCGCTCTTCCACCGTGATTGGGCGCCGGCCGAGCACCTGCGCGACGGCTGCTTTTCCGCTCTTGAGACAAGCGTGGCCGCTGATGAAACCGGCTGCGCTACCGGCTAGGGCCATGCCTAAAGGACCGTCAAGAATGGGTTCAAGCCTGTTCCGCTGAGCATTCCAGCGGCTTTCCCCACCCGCCATGTGCCACAACGTCAACTCAGGCTGCCAACCGCCGGCCATGACGACCCGTTCAGCCAAAAGTGGTGGTTCAGCCTGGGGCAGGCGATGAAGTGATGATTGCGGCACAAGCGAAATCTGACGCTCCTTCGCCGCAAGCTTTGCTTCGCCAGGAAGCGTTCCCCCAGCCATTGTGATGCCATAGGCCTTAGCAAATTCGATGAAACGCGACTGCGGATCGACACGGCCGTCAATGATACGCGACACGGAAATGCCCGCATCGCTGGCGAGCATGGCCAGGCGATACGCAGCGTTGGTTACGGTTGCGAACAGGGCCGTCTTGCCAGGCCAAACCCCGAACTGGTGGGCCATGCTGTAGGCCTCCAGTGTCGTTGCGATGCCCGGCAATCTGTTGCCAGAAAAGATTGGCAGACGCTCGACGTCTCCGGTCGCGATGATGATGCGCGGCGCATGGATATCGAGCGTTCGAGCAACCGGCTCGCCCCGCACCAGCGATACGCTGTGAACTCGCACGGCACCAGGCCGTGCCGCGATGGCTTCTGCTCCCAGCATGACCGTGATGGTATGATCCTGCGCAATTGCCGCAACAAGCCGGGTGACGCTCTGGTCCGGGCTTTCTTCGCCTTCCTGCGAGCCAAACAGCCGCGCATGGCCGCCCATGTGCAGGCTCGATTCAACAAGAACGACGCGCTGCTTGGCCTTGGCGCCCGCCAGTGCAGCCGTCATCCCGGCAACGCCTGCACCGACGACCACCATGTCGGCTTCTGGGCCAGTTTCTGCAGGAGCGGCAAGCCACGGACGAGACATGGTGGCCGGAAAATCAAGATCGAGGCCCAGTGATCGCGAGCCTCGCAGCCGACTAACGGCTGCGCTCATCCGTCCCAAACCATTGACACCAGCCGTGGTGTACTGCGCGCCAGGGGTGGCCGGGGCACGCTCCATCGGTAAAGCGTGAATCGGCTTGCGGTTTGGCATAACCGGGAAGATTGGTGGGGCATGGCGGCACGTCAGCGCCATTGGCCACCCGTCGCGGGAGCCTACCGCATCATAGCCGGACGCCAGCACGGCGCTTAAGACCGTATCACCCTCAAAGCCTGATATGGTCAGCCCATTGAGCTTGAACTTGAGGGGCCGGCTGCGCAGGATTGCGGCGCCGGCAAAGTGCCGGGTTCCAGCCGCTAGGCGGTTCGGCTGGTCCTTCATAGCGCACCGCCCCATTCCGACACTGCTGAGCCGGCAGGGTCGCGATTGACCAACCGCGCCGCAAACCAGGTATTTTCATCGGCGGTTGCAACGCCAGCAAGCCATCGGGCAATGGCTGGAGCAAAGAAGGCGGCAGTTTCGCCAAAATGGGCCAGGATATCCGGGCCAGTACCACCTATGCGTCCCAATGCGGGTGCTCCGTCCCGCGTTCTGACAAGCTGGTAGCTCGTCTGCCCGGCCTGGCGCATACCCCGTTCGCTACCCAGAAGCATGCGCGTCGTTTCCCCAACCTGCTCTATACTGCCCGGCCCTAGAGCTGCAATACCGGCGCGGGCATGTTGGGTCAGCGCAATCCCGCTATCAAGCTGGTGCATCAAGGGTGTGGCAATAGGTTTGGTCGGCTCGGTTAGCAGCGTGCTGCCTGTATCGGTCCGGAGCAAGTTGGGCCATTGCTCGGCTGGCAGGTGAGCTATGATCGCAGCATCGTCGGCGAGTATGGTTTGTCCGATTTCGTAGCCACCGTCATCAACCAACACCACGGCACTGCCGTCTGGCTTCATAACCAAAGGCGCGTCCATGAGCAGGCGCTTTACGCCCACGGAACCTAGCCACTTATCAAGCGCCGGTTCTAGACTCGCCCGTCGCAGGAAAAGTGCATCGCGAAATAGAACGCCCTGCCGGTCTGGTCCCAGAAGCTTGCCTGGTACGCGCTCAGCCGGGAACCTGAAGGCCTGCGCCATATGCCGGATGTGGCCAACTGCATTCTGCGCAGCCTCGCCGTCCGCATAGAAGATCGGATCGATAAGCGAGATTGCGCTGCGCCCGCCAATCCGAACAAGTACCTTGCGCGTTTCTGGCCAACTTGATTGCAAAAGGGACCACGTCTCCGGCCGCGTCAGCGGGGCAACGGAAAGGTCTATGCTCCGCGGCAGCCGATAGCCCGACTGGCTTTCCCCCTGGTACAACACGGACTTGCCGTGAACGGAGGCCAGCAGTCCCGCCACAAGGCGGGCTTGTGGGGTAGCACCCAAGACAGCGAAATCGACATGGGCAGCACTCATGCGCCTGCCGTTACCTGTGGCAATGCGTCCGGCCCAATCACGCGTGTTTTGGTGGTTTTTGGCAGCATTGCCCTTATACATGACGCAATCTTGCCGTGTGCCGGCACTAAGCGTCCAAGGCCCATGCTTTTCTGGTTTGTCGCCATTGCCGTTACCGCCGTTGCTTGCGCTGCGCTTTTCTACGCAGCAGGCCCCCGCATGGTCAACGCAAGCACCGGGGAAACAAGCGATCCCAACAACCATTTTCGCCTGCTGCTCGCCGGAATCGACGCCGACTTGGCAAATGGCAAGCTTGGCGAGGCAGAAGCAGCCGCAGCCAAGGGCGAACTGGCGCGTGAAATATTGCGCCTTAAGAGTGAAGCCGGGCGTGCGGCAGGTAATCTGCGGAATATGGGACGGGGTTCGCTTCTGACGGGACTTGGCTTGGTGGCGGCTTTATCCTTAGGCATCTACGCTCTCCTTGGCAGTCCGAACTTGCCCAGCCAGCCACTCGACCAGCGGCAGCAAGCAGCTACAGGCGCTATCGATCTTCAAGCGGCCATCGCGCGGATCGAGACGGCTTTGACCGAAAATCCGGAGGATTTGCGGGGTTGGACTGTGATTGCGCCTGCCTATGTCGAGCTTGGGCGATATGAAGATGCGGCACGTGCATACCGGCGCGTGCTCGACCTCGGCGGTGTCGATGCCGATGTGCAGACCAACCTTGCTGAAGCACTTCTCTTGCAAGCCGAAGGCGCAGGGTCGCCGGAAGCAATGGAACTCCTGGCAGCGGCTTCGGCGAGCAATCCCAACCACGTGCTTTCCCGGCTCTACCTGGCCTCGGAACTGACCCGGCAGGAGCGTTACGGCGAAGCGGTCGACGCTTGGAACGGAGCGCTTGCGCTCTCAACGGGCGACGAACCTTGGCTGGCGGCAGCCCGCGAAGGTCTGGCTGTTGCGCAGAATGAAGGCGTTGCGCCGGTCGATACCCAGCAAGCTGAGATGATTGGCCAGATGGTGTCGGGTCTGGCGACGCGCCTGGCCGAACAGGGTGGATCGATCGAGGAATGGACGCAATTGGTGCGCGCCTACCTGGTGTTGGGCGACACGGCCAAGGCCCAGGCAGCGTTTGATAATGCCATCAAGGCCTATCCACAGGCATTCGATCGTGGTGATCTGGACACTTTGGCGCTAGGTGCCGGGCTCAAGCTGAATGGAGCGATACCATGACCATGCCGGCGACCCTGCGCAAAAAGGGCTGGACGCGCAAGCAGAAGCGCCTCGCGACTATCGCGGCTTTGGGTGTCGTCCTGGCACTCGCCACGACGCTGGTGCTGATCGCGCTGCGCGACCAAATCGTGTTCTTCTATTCGCCGTCTGATGTGATCAGCCGGGACGTGGCTGCAGGACAAGCGATCCGGCTTGGCGGGCTGGTCAAGGACGGCAGCTGGGTGCGCGAGGGGCAAAACAACAGTTTCGTGGTCACCGATGGCGTGACCGACATCGCTGCCAGCTATGTTGGGATCTTGCCCGACCTGTTCCGTGAAGGGCAGGGCGTTGTGGCCGAGGGCAGTCTTGGGCCGGACGGCAGCTTCCAGGCCTCCAACGTGCTTGCCAAACATGACGAAAACTACATTCCCAAGGAAGTCGTCGATGCACTCAAGGCCAGCGGCGAGTGGCGGCCGGAGGCTGGCAATTGAGACTCGGCTTTTTGCAAACCCCCCACCTAACCTTCCCCTCTGGGACGGAAAAACCACGCCGGGGTTGGGGCAAGATGGCACGTCGTACAACAGCCTATTCCTCCCCTTCCCAGGGGGAGGTTAGGTGGGGGTCTCCTCACTCATGAGTATTGAACTTGGCCATTTCGCCCTGATCCTCTCATTCGCCATCGCCACTGTCTCTACAGTCGGTGGCTTCGCCTTCTGGCGCTCGGGCCAGCGCATTGCGCTGGTGCTCAGCCAAGCCGCTGTGCTGCAATTCGTGCTGGTTGCCGTCGCGTTTGCAGCGCTGATACAGGCCTTCATCACCTCCGATTTCAGCCTGGCCCTGGCCGTCAATCACTCTCACTCCCTAAAGCCGCTCATCTTCAAGATCTCCGGCGTCTGGGGGAATCATGAAGGCTCGATGGTCCTGTGGATCCTGATCCTGGTCGCGTTTGGCGCCATGGTCGCAGCCTTCGGCAGGCGCTTGCCCAGCGATCTTCTGGCGCTGGTCCTCGCTACCCAATCCCTCCTGACCGCCGCCTTTGCCGGCTTCAGCCTCTTTACGTCCAATCCCTTCGCCCGGGTGCTGCAACCACCGCTTGAAGGCAATGACCTCAATCCCGTGCTGCAGGATATCGGCCTCGCAATCCACCCGCCACTGCTCTACGCCGGCTATGTCGGCTTCTCGATCTGCTTTTCCTTTGCCATCGCTGCGCTGATTTCCGGCCGCATTGACCAAGCCTGGGCCCGTTGGGTGCGCCCTTGGACCATGCTGAGCTGGACCTTTCTGACTCTGGGCATCGCCATGGGCTCCTACTGGGCCTATTACGAGCTTGGCTGGGGCGGCTGGTGGTTCTGGGATCCGGTAGAAAACGCCAGCTTCATGCCCTGGCTGGCCGGCACTGCGCTGCTGCATTCGGCGCTGGTGATGGAAAAGCGCAATGCGCTCAAAATCTGGACGATTTTTCTGTCCATCATCACCTTCTCCCTCTCCCTGCTCGGCACCTTCCTCGTGCGCTCGGGCATTCTGACCTCGGTTCATACGTTTGCCAGCGACCCCACTAGGGGTCTTGTGATCTTAACCCTGCTGGCGCTGGTCATCGGCGGCGCATTCATTCTCTTCGCCCTACGCGCACCCTACCTACGCCAAGGCGGGCTCTTCGCCCCGGTCAGCCGCGAAGGCGCGCTGATCCTCAACAATCTTTTCCTGGCGACGGCCGTTGGCGCTGTCCTGGTGGGCACGCTCTACCCGCTTCTCCTCGACGCCCTGACCGGCACCTCCATTTCCGTCGGCGCCCCGTTCTTCAACCTGACATTCGGAGCCCTGATGGCGCCGCTCCTGCTGGTGCTGCCGTTTGGCCCGCTTCTGGCCTGGAAGCGTGCCGATATTGTCGGTGCCGCACAGCGCCTGATGGCCGCAGGTGCCCTCGCCATTTTCGCAACCATCCTCCTTTCGGCGCTCGGCGGCGTAGCACTCTCGCTGGCCCCTCTCGGCCTACTGCTGGGTTTTTGGGTGGCCTTCGGCGCCGTCGCAGAACTCATCGACCGCAGCAAGCTCGGCCGCATTCGCCTGGGCGAAAGCTGGCGCCGCCTCGTCGGCCTGCCGCGCACGGCCTGGTCTACAGCGCTTGGGCATTTCGGCATCGGCATCACAGTTCTGGGCATTGTCTCCACAACGGCCTGGGAAACCGAACTGGTGACGACGCTCAACCCGGGCGAAACTGCTACCCTTGCGGGCTACAGCATCGCCTTCGACAGCTTCGAGCAAGTGCCAGGCCCCAATTACCTCGCTGACGAGGGCCACTTCACCATCACCGCCCCCAATGGCAGCACGCGCCAGACCATGGCGGACCGGCGCACCTACGTCGCGAGCGGCATGCCGACCACCGAAGCCGCCATCGAGACCTATGGCTTTTCCCAGCTTTACCTCCAACTCGGCGAGCCGCTGGAAAACACCCATGTCATCCGCGTCTGGCACAAGCCCTACATTACCCTGATCTGGCTCGGCACCATCCTGATGGCACTCGCGGGTGTGGTGTCGCTCACCGACCGCAAACTGCGCATCGGCGTACCGCGCCGCGCCAGCCGGCCTGTTGCGGAGCCGGCGGAATGAACTGGCTGCGTTCGTTCATGCTAGCCTTGCTCCTCGCGCTTGCTCCCCCAGCTCTGGCCCTCAGCCCCGACGAAATTCTGCCCGATCCCGCTCTCGAACAGCGCGCCCGCGACCTGTCGGCCGAACTGCGGTGCCTCGTTTGCCAAAATCAATCAATCGACGACAGCGATGCCGAACTTGCCAAGGATCTGCGCGTCCTTGTTCGAGAGCGGCTGGTGGCCGGGGACAGCGATGAGCAGGTCCGCCAGTTCCTCGTTGATCGCTATGGCGAGTTCGTTCTGCTCAATCCGCGCGTCAGCACCCAGACCATCCTGCTCTGGGGCGCAGCCCCGGTTCTGCTGCTTGTCGGCCTTGGCGCCCTATGGCTGGCAAGCCGCCGCCGCCGCTCCGCCGCTCTTGGGTTAAGCGCGGAAGAGCAAGCCGCTCTGGACGAACTCAAGTCCTAAAAGGCCTGGCAGACCGGCTAAACCGGTTATTCCTGCCTCATTCCTGCCGCCAACATTGCCAAGGTTTAATGTGCGCGCAACGTGCATGAAACATCAGGCGTTCCATATATAGCCCACAAGCTGTTGAGGGCTTGCGAAGGAGATTGGTTTTCATGCGCTCGACTATTCTTACGCGTACACGCCGCTGGCTGGGGGCTTCCGCCCTTGCGCTGCTGGTCGGCGTCGGCGGTGTATCAACCGCATTTGTCATGACCGGCCAGACGGCGACTGCCCAGGTGCAGCCTGCCGCCCAGATCATTGTGCCCCAAGCGGCCCAGCCTCAGAACGGTTTTGCCGACCTCGTGGAAGCCGTGAAGCCGGCCGTGGTCTCGATCCTGGTTGAAGCCGAGGAAAGCGCTGACATGATGCAGCGCCGCGGTGGTCAGTTCAACTTCAACTTCCCCGACCTTCCGCCCGATCACCCCTTCCGTGACTTCTTTGACCAGTTCGGCGGCCCGGGTGGTCCCGGCGGTCCCGGCGGTAGGGACGGAGCGCCCACGCCACGACAATACATGGCAGCCGGCTCTGGCTTCGTGATTTCTGCTGACGGTTATGTCGTCACCAACAACCACGTCGTTGCGGACGCAACCAAGGTCACCGTTGTGTTCGACGACGGCACCGAGCAGGTAGCCGAAATCGTCGGTACCGATGAGCGCACCGATTTGGCCGTGCTCAAGATCGAAGGTGCAGACTATCCGTTCGTCACCTTTGAAACCGACGCCAGCCGCGTGGGCGATTGGGTCGTGGCCATCGGTAACCCGTTCGGCCTCGGCGGCACTGTGACGGCCGGCGTTATCTCCGGCGCAGGCCGCAATATCGGCGGCTCGAATTACGGTGACTTCCTGCAGATCGACGCTGCCGTCAACACCGGTAACTCAGGCGGTCCCGCCTTTAATACCCGTGGCGAAGTGGTCGGCGTGAACACCGCCATCTACTCCCCTAACGGGGGTAACGTCGGTATTGCCTTTGCCATACCCGCCGCCACCGTCAAGGGTATCGTCGACCAGCTGATCAACAGCGGTAGCGTGACCCGTGGCTATCTGGGCGTCGGCATTCAGGATGTGACGCGTGATATTGCGGACGGTGTCGGTCTCGCCGCTCCCAATGGTGCGATCGTCACCAACATCGCCGAAGACGGTCCTGCCGGTCCTGCCGGCGTTCGCTCGGGCGACATCATCACCGCCGTCGATGGCGATCCGATTGATGACGCACTTGACCTCAGCCGCACCATTGCTGGCAAGGCTCCAGAGAGCACGGTGGAACTGACCATCTGGCGCGATGGTGCCGAAACAACGGCTTCTGTGACGCTCGGCACGCTCAACGAGCAGGCTGCAGCAACTGAAGAGCAGCCGGCACCAACCCCGCCGCAGGCTCCGGCTCCGGCTGAAAGCAGCGTCGGACTGACTCTGGTGCCGAATGCTGATGGCGCTGGCGGCCTGCTGGTGCAGGAAGTTGATCCCGAGTCCCAGGCAGCCCAGAAGGGTATTGCCGTGGGTGATGCGATCACAGAAGTCGACAACAAGCCGGTCAACAGCCTCGAAGAGTTCGAAGCTGCAATCGAAGGCGTAAAGGCCAAGGGGCTGAACACCGCCCTGATCAAGGCCAGCCGCGATGGCAATGACCGTTTTGTCGGCCTGCCCCTGACCGAGTAAGATGATCTGGCCTCGGAGTACGCTCCGGGGCCAAATTGGATGAAATCTACGGAGCGTCGCCGTGAAGATTTTGCTGATCGAAGATGATCGCGAGGCCGCGGCGTATCTGATTCAAGCACTCGATGAAGCCGGACACGTCACCCACCATGCCGCTGATGGGGAGACTGGCTATGCCATGGCCTCGGGCATGGATTACGATGTGCTGATCGTCGATCGCATGCTGCCCCGTCGTGATGGCCTTTCCATCGTCGAGTCTCTGCGCGCCGAGAGCGATAAGACGCCGGTGCTGATCCTCTCGGCCTTGGGCGAAGTGGATGACCGCGTAACCGGCTTGCGCGCCGGCGGCGACGATTACCTGACCAAGCCTTATGCCTTCAGTGAACTGCTAGCTCGCGTCGAAGTCCTCGCCCGCCGCTCCAGTCCCTCGGAAGCTGCTACCAGCTACGAAGTTGGCGGTCTTTCGCTCGACCGGCTGTCCCGCAAGGTCGAGCGCGATGGCGAGCCGATCCTGCTTCAGCCCCGTGAATTTCGGTTGCTGGAATATCTGATGAAGAACGCCGGCAAGGTCGTAACGCGCACCATGTTGCTAGAAAATGTGTGGGACTACCATTTCGACCCGCAGACCAACGTTATCGACGTTCACATGTCGCGCCTGCGCTCCAAGATCGACAAGGGTCATGCTACCCCGCTTCTGCAGACGGTTCGTGGCGCTGGCTACATGATCCGGGACTGAGGCTTGTCCCGATTTGCCCAACTCTGGCGGACCTCCACGGTCAGGCTGACGGCAACGTTCATCCTGATTTTTTCGCTGTTCGCCATTCTGCTGCTGGCCTTCATCACCTGGCAATCCAGCGTCCAGATACAGCGCCAGCAAACCAATGACATCGACCGCGAAGTCCGCGCCCTGCAGCGGCTGGATGAGAGCGGTGGCATAAGGGCGCTGGCTTTCGCCGTCGAGCGCATCTCCCGCGCACCGGGCCCGGGCGTTTACTACCTGGGCGACGCCACTGGCCAATACCTGCTGGGCAACGTAACCGACGTGCCCGCCAACGTCATCCTTGAGCCGGGCACCTATAGCTTCGACTATGAGCGCGCCAACCCACTGACCGATCCGCCCGCCAACGCCAACAATTCCAACCGGCAGGGCGCTCGCGACGGCAAGACCGGCTTTGCAGTCGTGCGTTCAGTCGTGCTCAGCAATGGCATGCGCTTGGTGGTCGGGCGTGATGTGGTCGAGCGGCGCGGATTTTCAGCAATCATCGTGCAGAGCTTCCTGCTTGGCGTCTTGGGCATCATCCTGTTTTCGCTGATCGCCGGCGGCATAACCGCCCGCCGCGTGCTCAAGCGCATCGATACGATCCGCGACACCTCTACCAAGATCATGTCGGGCAATTTGAGCGAGCGTGTGCCCATCACCAAGCGCAACGACGAGTTCGATGGGCTGGCAACCAATCTCAACGCCATGCTGGACCGCATCGAGCAATTGCTTCAGGGCCTCAAGGAAGTGACCGACAATGTCGCTCATGACCTAAAGACACCGCTGACGCGCCTGCGCAATCAGGCCGAGACGGCGCTGCGCGATGGCGCCAGCGACGAGACCCGTCAGCAGGCGCTGGAAACCACGATTGCCGAAAGCGACCGCCTCATCCAGACTTTTAATGCGTTGCTCATGATCGCCCGTGCAGAGGCTGGCGCGCCATCAGGCGCCCTGACCGATATCGATGTGAGCGCGGTCGTTGCCGACGTGGCAGAACTGTACGGGCCCGTGGCCGAGGATGAGGGTATCATCATCCAAACGACGATCGACGAAGGCGTGCATCTGCGCGCCAATCGCGAATTGATTGGCCAGGCGATGGTCAATCTCCTCGAAAACGCCGTCAAATACGCCAAGCCCGAAGAAGGCGCCGGTGAAGGACGCATCACGGTTGGTCTGCGCCAGCGCCACGGCCGCGTGCTGATCGAAGTGGCGGACAATGGCCCTGGCATTGCCGAGGAAGACCGCAAGCGCGTGCTTGAACGGTTTGTACGGCTCGAAAAGAGCCGGTCCGAGCCGGGCTCCGGTCTAGGGTTGTCGCTGGTGGACGCTGTAACGCGGCTGATGGGCGGAACATTCCGGATCGAGGACAATGCCCCAGGCGTCCGCGCCGTCATCGATTTGCCCGCCGCCTGAGAGCCGCCCTTGCCGGGCCGGGGCCGCCAAGCTATCCCATGACGCATGACTATTCTCCTCAGCCCTTTGCCCGCCACGGATTGCCCGCGTTTCGACGCTTGGTTAGGTGAACTGCCAGAGAATTTCCGCGCGCCCATTCTGGCCGCCCGTGGCACCCTGGCGCCTTTGCTCGAAGCCGCGCCCTACCTCTTTGATCTGGCGCGGGCCAACAGCGATTGGCTGGCTACCGCCTTGGCAGACAGTGCCGATGGCGCCTTCACCGACATCATCGATGAAGTGAATAAGGCTGGGCAAGTCTCTGGCGACGAAGAGCAATTGGCACCCGTGCTGCGGATCGCCAAGGGCCGCACGGCACTGCTCGCGGCTATTGCAGAAACCGGCGGCGCCTGGACCACCGCGCAATCAACCGCTGCGCTGTCTGACCTTGCCGATGCCGCGCTCGACGCTGCCCTAAACCTCCTTATGCGCCAGGCCGCCGAGCGGGGCATTCTCGCCATACCGCCAGAACGAGCTAGTGCCGCCAATTCAGGCCTGGCCATCTTCGCCCTTGGTAAGCATGGTGGCCAGGAACTTAACTACTCCTCCGACATCGACATCGTCGCCTTCTATGATCCGGCCAAGGGCGTCCTCGCCGACCCGTCCGAAGCCACCAAGATCTACTCGCGTATGGTCCAGAAGCTGGTCGGCCTCATGGAAGACCGGCGCGTGCATGGTTACGTTTTCCGCACCGATCTCCGCCTCCGCCCCGACCCGGGTTCCACACCGGTCGCGATCTCATTCGATGCCGCTTTGGCTTACTACGAGAGCCGCGGCCAAAACTGGGAACGCGCCGCCTGGATCAAGGCGCGCCCCTGCGCCGGCGACGTTCAGGTCGGCCAGACCTTCCTCAAGGAACTGGCGCCCTATATCTGGCGTAAGCACCTCGATTTTGCGACCATTGCCGATATCCAGGCCATGAAGCGCCAGATCAACATCGCCAAGAAGGTCGGCGACATCCGCGTCGAGGGCCATAACGTCAAGCTCGGCCGCGGCGGCATTCGCGAGATCGAATTCTTCACCCAGACCCAGCAACTGATCGCCGGCGGCCGCGACAAGACCCTGCGCGTCAAGCCCACAGCCCACGCCCTGGCTGCCCTCGCAGATGCCAACTGGATCAGCCCCAAGGCCGCGACGGAACTCACCCAGACCTATTGGTACCTCCGCGCCGTAGAAAACCGGCTCCAGATGCTGCGCGACGAGCAGACCCATGTCATGCCGGCGACCAGCGCGGACGTCGAAATCATCGGGCGCCTCATGGGCGAGCCCGATCTGCGCCTGTTCGAAACCACCTATCGCGCCGCCCTCGAGCGGGTCGCCAGCTACTATGCGGAACTGTTCACCGAAGGCGAAACGCTCGGCAGTGGCGAAGGCAATCTCGTCTTCACCGGCAACGACGATGACCCTGAAACGATCGAAACATTGACTGCCATGGGCTTTGCCGACGCCCACAAGACCATCGAGACCGTGCGCAAATGGCACTATGGCAGCTATCCCGCCACTCGCGCTGCCGCCGCCCGGGCCCACCTGACCGAACTGCTCCCCGCTCTGCTGATGACTCTCGGCAATGCCGGAAATGCCGACGCGGCCCTCGCCAAGTTTGACGACTTCCTCGCCCGACTGCCCACGGGCGTTCAATTGTTCGCCCTGCTGCGCGCGCACCCAAACCTGCGCGCTCTCCTCGTGCAACTAATGGCTTCCGCCCCTCGCATGTCCGAGGCCGTTATCCACCGCGCCCATGTCATGGATGGGCTGATCGATCCGGCCTTTGCCAACGACGTCACCCACCGCGACGTGCTGATCGCCAAGGTCGATGCGTTCCTTGCCGAAGCGCGCTCTTATGAGGAAATCATCGATCGCGCCCGCATCATCGGCCAGGAGCAGAAATTCCTCATTGCCGCCGGGCTGCTCTCAGGCACCGTCAGCGCAACCGGCGCCGGCGAACAATTCACCGCCCTTGCCGAAACGCTGCTCAACCGCCTCTTCGGCAGCGTCCGCGCCGAGTTCGACCGCCGCCATGGCGTCATAGCCGGGGGCAGGGTGGGACTGCTGGCTTTCGGCAAGATGGCCAGCCGCGAGATGACCGCCACGTCCGATCTCGATTTCATCCTGCTCTACGACGCGCCCGAGACCGACAGCAATGGCACTAAGCCCCTGAGCACGAGCCACTACTATGCCCGTCTCACCCAGCGCCTCGTAGCCGCCATCAGCGCACCTACTGCGGAAGGCGTGCTTTATGAAGCCGACATGCGCCTGCGCCCTTCTGGCAACGCCGGCCCGCTGGCGACCAGCATCGCGGGCTTTCGGGCCTACCATCGCGACAATGCCTGGACCTGGGAGCATCTGGCGCTTAGCCGCGCCCGCGTCATTTCCGCCGACGGAGCTTTTGGCTTCGAGATCGACCAGGCCATAGCCGAGGTCATGGCGCGCCCCCGCGATCACGCCAAGATAGTCGCCGATGTCGTCTCCATGCGTGCCCTGATGGCGAAGGAACGCAAGCCGCGCCACAAATTCGATCTCAAGCTTGCCGAAGGCGGTCTAGTCGACCTCGAATTTATCGCCCAGTCCGCGCAGCTTATCGCAGGCTCCGCCATCGGCCTGCCGCAAGCGCTGACCGCTCGCGTGCTGTCACGCCTGGCGACGCTAGGCCTTATCCCCGAAGGGCAGCGCCTCGCCGAAATCCACGATGTTTACTCCACGGTGCTGCAGGTGATGAGCTCGGCCTTGGTTAGCCCCTTCAAGGAAGAAGCCTGGAGCATGGCGTTCAAAGATCTGCTCGCCGGATTGACCCACTATCCCGATTTTGCGCGGCTGGAACTCGATCTGTCCGGGATGCAGGCCGAGGTCAGCAAGGCCGCAGCCGCCTGGTATGCCAAGGCCGCCGATCTGCGCTAGCTATTCGGCCGCCTGCAATTGCTGCTCGGCCTGCAGCGGCAGCGAGAACGCCACGGTCGTGCCCAGCGACGGGCTCGAATCAATGGCCATGTGACCACCGGTCAATTCGGCAATGGCGCGCGAAATGGAAATCCCGAGCCCTGGCCCGATGCCATCGCGGGTAAACGTCGCATCGCCGAGCGCAAAAGGCTGCGACAAGCTCGCCAGCCGCTCCTCGTCCATCCCGACGCCCGTATCGGTAATCTCGACAACGACGCCGTCGCGCGCCGCAAAGCCGGCGATGGTGATCCGCCCGCCTGCCTTTGTGAAGCGCAGCGAGTTTTCAACGATGTTGGAGATCATGCGGGTCAGCCCCAGCCGGTCGCCGTTAACCACCGCGCCGCAGGTTTCCCCAAGCCGGAAGGTGATACCGGCGCGCTCCGCCTGGCCCTTGAACCGCTGCACCACGCTGCCCATCACCTGGTCGATAGCCACGGGGTCGCTGCGCAGCACCTTCTGCCCGCTGTCGAGTTCGGCAAGATCGAGAATAGTGGCAAACGACGCCAGCAAATGCTCGCCCGATGTCTTGATCGACTGCACATAATCGTCGTAGCGCGGATCGCCTAGTGGTCCGTAGGTCTGGTGCCGCATCAGTTCGGCAAACCCGATGATGTGGTTGAGCGGCGTGCGAATGTCATGGCTGAGATGGGCTAGGAAGTTGGTCTTGGAACGGCTCGCGGCTTCAGCCTTGAGCTTTTCTTCATGATAGCGCCGCGCCAAGAGCCGCTGTTCCTCGCGTATTGCATTCAGCAGCGTATCGGTCTTCTTGCGCTCGGTGACGTCGCTGACGAGGGTCATGAAGCCCCCGTCTTCCAGCGGCCGCTCGTCGATGAGGAGGCACGAGCCGTCCTCGCGATGCAACTCCAAAAGCCGGTTATGCGCATCATCATTGAGCAGCTTCATATAGCCGCCCACGATCAGCCGCTTGACCGCCTCATGGTAGGTCACTGGCTTGCTGCCGAGATTCAGCCGCTCGCTATATTGCTGGTTGCACACCACCAACTCGCCCGATTGCGTCCAGCAGGCAACGCCCATTGGAATGGCCGAGGCGAGGGTCCCGTAATTCTGCCGACGTTGTATGTCCGTGCCACCCCGGCGCGGACGCCAGGTGAGAAGAGTAAACAGCCCCGCCAGCGCGAATGCCGCGCCACCTCTCTGGAAAACGCCGGTCCAGATGGAGGAAGGTTGGGTTGCAGCGCCGTGTTGCCGGGCGGGTGCAAACTGGCTGAGCAGATTCCGTTGGCTGAACGGAGTGCCCTCGGTGGTGACCAGGCTGGCACGGGTTACAGCCGCGAAGCGGCGGGCGGTAAAATCATCGAAATCGTTCCAAGCCGCCGGCGCTCGGCTGACCTGAGTTGTCGAGATCGAAGCTCGCTTAGTTTCGGTCTGGTGAAAGCTTTGTGCCGTGTCGTAGATCACGAACAAGGACGCCGCGAGTACGGACGTGGCGGCGACTGCCTTGGTGATGGGGGAGACATTTTGCCAGAAGAACTGGCTTCGGCTGGCCCGGGATTTGCCCTTGGCGTGGAGTGAGTATTTCACCGTTGTAGCCGCACCGAATCCTTCGGTACCGGCGTCGGATGTCTCCGCCGACCGCATGAAAATCTCCGTGGTGAAAGGGTCGTCGCCCCGACCGAACTATTGTTAACCAACAATGAATCAGCCGGGACTCGGTGTCCATACCCCCAAACCGTCGTTTGGAACCCGCTGGGATGAATTCCGAGTCCCTTGAGTCACTTAGTACGTGAAGAAAAATTCTTTCAACTTATCCACATTATTCGGCCAGCATCCGGTGAAGAATGTCGGCCGTATTCCGGCTCAGCGTGCCACCTGATTGCAGCTCTAAAAGCACGTTTTTCGCGGTTTCCCGGCGTCCTCTCTCCAGCATTGGCCAGACTCGGAAACCGGTCAAAACACGCGCCGCAACCTGTGGATTAATCGCGTCCACCTCACGTACGAAATCAGCCACGAATCGGAAGCCAGCGCCGTCCTGACGCGCGAATTGCGTCGGGTTACCCATGGCAAAAGTGCCGACCAGCGAGCGCAGCCGATTGGGATTGGTCTTGGGGAAGTTCGGCTCCGCCAGAACGGCACCAATACGCTCGATTACTTCGTTGCGTGGCACGCTTGCCGTGACAGCCAGCCATTTGTCGAGCACCAGCGGATCGCCACCGAAGCGCGTGCGGAACTCATCCAGCAACGCAGGGGCCTCGGCCGTCCATGCCCCTGCGCTAGCCGCAAGGGCTGCCAGACGATCCGTCATGTTTCGCGCGTCTGCGTATTGCTTGCGCGCAAGTTCTGCAGCGCCTTGAGCTCCGCTGGCGACCAGTAGCCCTAGGAGACGATTGCGCAAGGCTCGTCTGCCATTGCTAGCGGCATCAGGCACATAGGGCGCATCACTCCCGAGCTTGGCATAGGTTGCGCTCATCACATCGGCAAGCCGCCCGAACACGGCGGAGAGCAACTCATCACGCACCTGGTGGATGCGCGATGGATCGACATCCCGTCCGATATTGCGCGCAATCTGTGCCTCCGCCGGCAGAGACAGTGCCAATGCTTTGAACGCATCATCCAGCGTCTCGTTTGCCAGCGTTTCCGCGAACGCTTCGCTTAAGGACGCAACAGACGCCTCGGTCCATGGCTTGCCTCCCACCGCATCAATGGCCAGTGCCATGCCGACATCCTGCAGCGCCTGCCAACGGTTGAACGGATCGCTGTCGTGCCGCGCCAGAAACAGCCGGTCGTCTTGCGTAAGGCTCGTGTCCAGCACGACAGGTGCGGAAAACCCTCTAAGCAGCGAAGGCACTGGCTTGTTGGCAATGCCAGTAAACCGCACTTCGGCCTCGGCATTGTCCAGCACGATCATCTCGTCCCGCACTTCCGCGCCGCTTACGCCGCTCCAATTCATGGGGCTGCCATTGGGCCCGATCAGGCCGAACTTGATGGGCAGCACCAATGGCTGCTTGGTTGGCTGTCCTGGCGTCGGCTTGGTCTCTTGGCTGAGCTTGAGTGTATATGTCTGGGTGGCTGCATCGTAGTTGTCGCGCACGGTCAAGCGCGGCGTACCAGCCTGTAGATACCATGTCTTGAACTGCTCGAGGTCGACGCTATTTGCTTCGGCAAACACTGCGAGGAACGCCTCGATAGTCGTGGCATCCCCATCGTGCCGCTCGAAGTAAAGATCCATGCCCTTGCGGAATCCGGCCTCGCCGAGCAGCGTCGCCAGCATCCGTACGATCTCGGCGCCTTTTTCATAAACCGTCGCCGTATAGAAGTTATTGATCTCTCGATATTGGTCGGGTCGGGCAGGGTGGGCCAGCGGTCCGCCATCCTCAGGAAACTGCGCGCCACGCAACGTTACCACGTCCGAGATGCGCTTGACCGCCCGGCTGCGCTCGTCGGACGTGAACTCCTGGTCGCGGTAAACTGTCAGGCCCTCCTTGAGGCACAGCTGGAACCAGTCGCGGCAAGTGATTCTGTTGCCAGTCCAGTTATGGAAATACTCGTGGGCAATAACCCGCTCGATGCCTTCATAGTCGCCGTCGGTCGCTGTTTCGGGCTGCGCGAACACCAGCTTGTCGTTGAAGATGTTGAGGCCCTTGTTCTCCATCGCGCCGAAGTTGAAATCGCTCACGGCCACGATGTTGAAGATGTCGAGATCATATTCCCGCCCAAACCGCTTCTCGTCCCACGCCATGGAGCGCTTGAGGCTGTCCATGGCCCAGTGGCACTGATCTTCCTTGCCATGAGCGCAATAGATCGCCAGCGCCACGTTGCGCCCAGATGCCGTTGTGAAGCTGTCAGCAATGGAGCCCAGATCGCCAGCCACCAGCGCGAACAGATAGGCCGGCTTGGGAAACGGGTCTTCCCAGACGGCGAAGTGCATGCCGTCTCCTGCGTCCCCCTGGTCCACCAGATTGCCATTCGCCAGCAGAACCGGAGCCAAAGTCCGTAGCGCCGTCATCCGGACCTTGAACACTGCCAGGTTATCCGGACGATCCAGGAAATAGGTGATGCGCCGGAACCCCTCCGGCTCGCATTGGGTGCACCAGGTGCCGCCCGAGCGATACAAGCCCATCAGCTTGGTATTGCCCTCCGGCCGCAGCATGACTTCGGTTTCCAGCACAAAGCGGCGCAATGGCGGCTCGTTGATGGTCAGGGAATGGCTGTCCGCCAGATAGGACGACAGCATCAGGGGCGCGCCATCGATCGCAATGGATGCGAGCGAGAGATCATCGCCATCCAGCACCAGAGGTGTTCCGGGAGCCGTGTCGGGGCGAGGCTCGACAGTCAGTAGCGCCCGAACACGGGTCGTCTCGGCCGTAATCCTGAAATCAAGATCGACATGTGTGATGCGATAAGGACTTGGGGCATAATCCTTTAGGTAGATCGTGTGTTCTGTCTCGGTCCGCATGTACTCGAATTCCGCATCGGTCTAGAGAAAAGTGTGGCTGGTCTGCAACAGCAGACTCAAGCGTTTGGTGTATCCTAACCGGCCAGCGACCGCTTCTGCTCACTCTTTTTTCCGCTTGGGAGGACAAAAGAGAGGGCAAGGCTTTGGTCGCGGCGTGTGTCTCGTCTGCGTCGCATTTCCGGCGTATGGAGCGCAGTATCCAAATTTCCGTTCGGCTTTGTGTCCGCCATAGGGCTCCTGACAATCGATGTCACCGGGGCACGCCACTGTGACATCATCCCGATCCGGCCGTTTTATGGTGGACCAAATGCTCGCATGGTTTGAAAAACGTCTCGACCCTTATCCTGCCGGTGAACCGGTCGAGCCTCCAAAGGGCCTGCTTGCCTTTTGCCTGCACTATAGCCACGGCGCCAAGAAGTACCTGGCCGCCATGACTGTGCTGGGCGCCACGATTGCCGTGCTCGAAATCTCGCTGTTCGGCTTCATGGGCTCGATTGTCGATTGGCTCAGCTCCGCCGACCCCCGCACATTCCTCGCCTCCGAAGGCTGGAAGCTGGCCGGCATGGCCGTGATCCTCCTGGTGATGATTCCAGCGCTGCAGCTGATCGATTCCCTGATCATCCACCAGACGTTGCTCGGCAATTTCCCCCAGCGCATCCGTTGGATGACCCACCGCTACCTCATCCGCCAGTCCATGGGCTATTTCCAGGACGAGTTCGCCGGCCGCATCGGCGCCAAGCTGATGCAAACGTCGCTTGCCGTGCGCGAAGTGGTGATGAAGGTCCTCGACGTCACCGTCTTCGTGGTCGTCTACTTCCTCGGCGCAGTCGTGCTGGCCGCCATGAGCGATCTCTGGCTCGCCTTGCCCTTCGTCATTTGGCTTGTGCTCTATATTGCCCTATTGCGCCATTTCATTCCGCGCCTGGGTAAGGTCTCCGAGAAGCAGGCTGACGCCCGCTCGATGATGACTGGCCGTATCGTCGACAGCTACACCAACATCGCCACCGTCAAGCTCTTCTCGCATTCCAAGCGCGAGGAAAGCTATGCCAAGGAGGCCATGCAGGGCTTTTTGGGTACGGTCTACCAGCAGATGCGCATGGTTACGTTCCTCCAAACCGCCATCACCATGATGAACTGCATCTTGTTGTTCACCGTTTGCGCCATCGGCATCGCCCAGTGGATGAATGGCAACATGACCCCTGGCGCCGTCGCCGTGTCCGCCGCTCTTGTGCTGCGCTTCCAGGGCATGAGCCAGTGGATCATGTGGGAAATGTCCGCCTTGTTCGAGAACATCGGCGTCGTCCGGGATGGCATTTCCTCGCTGTCCCTCCCAAGCGTCGTTAAAGACGCACCCGGCGCCAAGCCGCTGCCGGTCATTAAGGGCGATATCAAGTTCGAGAACGTCTCGTTCCACTATGGCAAGACCACCGGCGTGATCGAGAACCTGAACCTGCATATCCGCCCCGGCGAAAAGATTGGCCTTGTCGGCCGCTCCGGCGCGGGCAAGTCGACCCTGGTCAATCTCCTCCTGCGTTTCTATGACCGTGCCGACGGCCGCATCCTCATCGACGGGCACGATATCGCTGGTGTCACCCAGGATTCGCTGCGCGCAAATATCGGCGTCGTGACCCAGGACACCTCGCTGCTGCACCGGTCCGTACGCGAGAACATCGTCTATGGCCGCCCCGACGCAACTGAAGAAATGATGCTGGAAGCCGCCAATCTGGCCGAAGCCAGCGACTTCATCGCTGGCCTCTCTGATCTGCAGGGCCGCAAAGGCTTCGACGCTCATGTCGGCGAGCGCGGCGTCAAGCTCTCCGGCGGCCAGCGCCAGCGCATTGCCATCGCCCGCGTCCTCCTCAAGAACGCGCCGATCCTGGTGCTGGACGAAGCCACCTCCGCCCTCGATAGCGAAGTGGAGGCCGCCATTCAGGGCCAGCTTCAGCTGCTGATGCAGGGCAAGACGGTGATCGCCATCGCCCATCGCCTCTCCACCATCGCCATGATGGACCGCCTCGTCGTGCTCGACAAAGGCCGCATCATCGAACAAGGTACCCACAGCCAACTGCTCGAAACCGGCGGTATCTACGCCAGCCTCTGGAACCGCCAATCCGGCGGTTTCCTCGACGTCGACCAGGAAGCAGCGGCGCAGTAATCTACCCCTCTGCCATTCTGCAGCGGGCTTAACCAAACCAAACCAAGGAGTACCCAGATGGGTGACATCATCACGATCCGAGCGAACAGCAACCGCCTTCCCGCGCTTGCCACCCGAACCAAATCCTCCGATCGATACCGAACCTGACCTGAGGCAAACCCTCCGTCAGGCGCGGCTCACCCAATGAGCTCCCAATGTTCAACCGCGTCATCGCCTATTTCGACAGTCTCTACTCGCCCGTAGCGCTCGCCGCCGATCGTCAGCCGCCCATGGGCCTTCGTCCCTTCGTCAGCTACTTCATCAACCAGCTCCGCGCAGTGTTCATCATCCGCATTGTGCTGGTCGCCATCGGCTCGGTCGCCGATGCGCTCATGCCCGTCTTTGTCGGCATGATCGTGGGCTTCCTCGCCACCACCAATCCGGGCAACATCTTCAGCCAACACGGCCAAGCCTTCCTCTGGATGATTTTCGTCGTCGTGCTGGTGCGGCCCTTCACCTTCCTGCTCGACACCGTCATCCGCAACCATTCCATCACGCCCAACCTTGTCGGCATCGTGCGCTGGCAAAGCCACTGGCACGTCATTCGCCAGAGCTGGACCTTTTTCCAGAACGACTTTGCCGGCCGCATCGCCAACAAGATCATCCAGGCCGGCGAAGCGCTGGAAATCGCCGTCAATCTCGCCATTGACGCGGCTTGGTACGCGCTGGTCTTTGTCGTGGTGGCGATCATCGTACTGGCCCAACTGGACCCAGTCCTGCTAGTGCCTATAGCTGTCTGGCTGCTGCTCTATGCCATCCTCTTCACCATCACCATGCCCCTGATTGCCCGCTATTCCGAGGAGCTTTCCGAGGCCAAGTCGGTGATGACGGGCCGCATCGTCGACAGCTACACCAACATCCAGACCCTCAAGACCTTCTCCACGGGCGATCATGAAGACAGCTACGTCGCTGACTCCGTCGTCGAGCACACGGCGAGCTTCCGCAAGCTGATGCGGACCTTCACCTATACGTGGTCCGTGCTGTTCCTCCTCAACGCCGGCCTTGTGGTCTCCGTTACCTGGCTGGCCCTGATTGGCTGGAACAATGGGACGCTGAGCGCAGCCGCCGTCGCCACGGCCATCCCCTTCGCCCTGCAGATCATGAACATGAGCGGCTGGATCCTCGAAATCGGCTCCTCCATCTTCCGGCAGATCGGCAACATCCGGGATTCCATGGAAACCATTGCCCAGCCGCTGACCATGCTGGACGCACCCAACGCCAAGGCCCTCCATGTGAGCGAGGGTGAACTGGTCTACGACAAGGTCCACTTCAACTATTGGCGCGGCAAGACTGGCAGCGTCATTGACGATTTCAGCCTGCGGGTCGCTCCGGGCGAAAAGATTGGCCTTGTCGGCCGCTCCGGCTCGGGCAAGTCGACGCTGGTGAATCTGGCCCTGCGCATGTTCGACGTGCAGGACGGCTCCATCCGCATCGACGGGCAAGACGTTCGCAACGTCACCCAGGAAAGCGTGCGCGCAGCCATCGGCCTCGTCAGCCAGGACACGTCGCTCCTGCATCGTTCCGTTCGCGAAAACCTCAAATACGGCCGCCAGTCAGCGACCGACGAGGAAATGATCCGGGCGGCCGAACAAGCCAAGGTCCATGACGTCATCATGGGCCTTGTGGACCCTCAGGGTCGCACCGGCTACGACGCCCATGTCGGCGAGCGTGGCGTCAAGCTCTCGGGCGGGCAGCGCCAGCGCGTCGCCATTGCCCGCGTCCTCCTCAAGAACGCCCCGATCCTGGTGCTCGACGAAGCCACCTCCGCCCTCGACTCGGAAGTCGAGGCCGCCATCCAGGAGCAATTGACCACGCTCATGAGTGGCAAGACGGTTATCGCCATCGCCCACCGCCTCTCCACCATCGCCGCCATGGACCGGCTCGTCGTGCTGGAACAGGGCCAGATCGTGGAAGAAGGCACCCACGCCCAACTCCTCTCCACCGGCGGCCACTACGCGCAATTATGGGAGAGGCAATCGGGTGGATTTTTGGATCTGGATGCAGTGGCGGCGCAGTAGCGTTTCAGGTGGCGCCCTATCCGGCGCCACCGTCGATTTGATGAGGCAAAGTCGCTCGGCCAATCTCTCCCTCCCCCTTGAGGGGAGGGCCGGGGAGGGGGTCGCTTAGTGGACCACCGATGGACCCCCTCCCTCAATCCCTCCCCTCAAGAAGGAGGGAAGAAACCTCAAATAGTCCTGCAGCCAAATTCCAAAGTGCAGTATTCCCTGGGCTACTTTGGGGACCTCCCGACGCGGGCATTCCAAACTCTCGCAAATAGCCCGCCCTCAGTCGCATCATCGTGCATCCAAATGCACCACCTGTGGTTGTCCCCTTCGCCTCCACAAACTACCGTCACCCATGCCCTTCTTCTCCCCCCTCCACCGCATCTTTGAGTCGTGGCTCAATCCCTTCCGCACCGTCGACAATATCCAGCCGCCCGCATCCGGCCCGCGCTTCTTCTGGCATTACGTCAGCCAGGCGAAACTCCCCTTCCTCGCTCTCCTGGTCCTGGGCGGCGCCGTTGCGCTCATCGAAGCCTCCCTATTCTATTATGTCGGCCGCCTCGTCGACATCCTCGACACCTCAGACCAAAGCCTCGGCTGGAGCGGACTCATTGCCGACAACGGCCCCGAACTCGTCCTGATGCTTGTCGTGGTCCTCGGCATCCGCTTCATCGTCACCTGGCTTTCCGCCGTGGTCGAAGAGCAAACCGTCAACCTCGGCTTCTACAATCTCGTCCGCTGGCAGGCGTACGCCCATGTCATCCACCAGAACCTTTCGTTCTTCCAAAATGACTTCTCCGGCGCCATCGCCAGCAAGGTCTGGCAAGCTGGCGGCGCCGTGGGCGATTTCATGGTCGCCGCGCTCCAGGTGGTCTGGTTCATCGCCGTTTACGCCATCACCACCCTGATCCTCGTTAGCCAACTCGACTGGCGCCTCGGCGCTGCCGTCGCGCTCTGGATCGTCACCTTTTCCATGCTCGCCTGGTACTATGTCCCTCGCATGCGCAAGCGCTCCGCGGCCGCCGCCGAATCCGCTTCCGCGCTCACCGGCCGCATCGTCGACAGCATTTCTAATATCCAGACCCTCAAGCTCTTCTCATCGGAGGACGAAGACGACAAATTCGTTCGGCGGGGCTTCGATACTTTCCTCGCCTCCATGACGACCCTGGCTCGGACCCTGGTCGGTGTCCGCGCCGCCATGGGCATGCTGTCGGGCGTCGCCATCGCCGGCATCGGCGCCTTGGCCGTTCATTTGTGGACGCAAGGCCTCGTCTCAGTCGGTGGCGTTGCGTTCACCCTCTCGCTCGTCCTGCGGCTCTACAATCTTCTTGGCCGCATGATGAACCAGCTCAACGGCCTCATGCGCAACTACGGCACCGCCCAGAACTCCGCCGACCTCATCGCCCGGCCCCTGGGCCTGGTCGACCAGCCCGATGCCAAGCCCCTCTCCGTCACCGCAGGCCGCATTCGCTTCGAGAACGTCACCTTCCACTATGGCCGCGACAGCGGCATAATCCAGCGCTTCAATCTTGATATCGCCCCCGGCGAGCGCGTTGGCATCGTTGGCCGCTCCGGCGCCGGCAAATCGACCCTCGTCGGTCTGCTTCTTCGCTTTTATGACCTGCAAGGCGGCCGCATCACCATTGATGGCCAAGACATCTCTCGTGTCACCCAGGCCTCGCTGCGCAGCGCTATCGGCGTCGTGACCCAGGACACCGCGCTCCTCCATCGTTCCGTGCGCGCCAACATTGCCTTCGGCCGCAACGACGCCAGCGAAGAAGACCTCCTCAACGCCGCCCAGATGGCCGAGGCCGACGAGTTCATCGCCGATCTGGTCGATTACCGCGGCCGCACCGGCTATGACGCCCAGGTCGGCGAACGCGGCGTCAAGCTCTCCGGTGGCCAGCGCCAGCGCGTCGCCATCGCCCGCGTCCTCCTCAAAGACGCCCCGATCCTGGTGCTGGACGAGGCCACCTCTGCCCTCGACAGCGAAGTCGAGGCCGCCATTCAGGAGCAGCTTGAGCGCATGATGACCGGCAAGACCGTCATCGCCATCGCCCACCGCCTCTCTACCATCGCCGCTATGGACCGCCTCGTTGTCCTTGAAAAAGGCTCCATCATCGAGCAGGGCACCCACGCCGAACTTTTGGCGCTAAACGGTCAATACGCCCGGCTATGGGAACGCCAATCCGGTGGGTTCTTGGATCTGGAAGCGGCGCAGTAGCGAACTTTTTCTACAGAGACGCCGCAGTCGACACCTCCCCCTACCAGGGGGAGGATCAAGGTGGGGGTCTGTCTCCCCACCCACTGTTTTACCCTCGGGCTTGACCCGAGGGCCATGTTCCGCAAGCACAATTCTCTTTTGGTGGCGCTTGACCCGGCCCTCGGGTCAAGCCCGAGGGCAGCACGGTAGTTTTGGCAACATCAAGCCACTAACGGAACAGCAGCCGTTCTCCTGCCGTAGCCACGGTTGGTCCCCGCACGATCAAACACGGGAATGAAATTTTTCGCTACCAGTTGGAAGCAGGAGCGAACCCAGCTAGAACCTTCTGCAATCGATTGCATAACGTTTGGCAACGCTGCAGTTTTCGTCCGGAGACACTTCAAATGGCCATTTCACCGTCCTACTCCGCCCTTGATCTCACGGGCTCATTCCGGCTGACTTCGCCGACTGTCTCCGACATCGACCTGCCGATTACGCTGCCGGGCGACGTCCACCAGGCATTGCTCCAGGCCGACCGCATTCCCGATCCGTACTTCGGCGAAAACGAAAAGACCGTAATGTGGGTCAACGAGACTGCCTGGTCGGTCGAGCGCAGCTTCACGGCATCCGCCACCGACATCGACGGCTATCTCACCCTGACCTTGGCGGAAGTCGACTGCATCGCCACCATCCGGCTCAACGGCGAAATCGTCGCCAAGACCGACAACAGCTTCATCAGAAACGATATCGACGTGACCGGCAAGGTTCGCGAAGGTGACAACACCCTACGCATCGAGTTCGACATCGCCCCGGACGTAGCCAAGGCCCGCTCGGACGCGCACCCGTTCCCCATTCCCTTCACCAAGAACTACCAGACCAATGGTCTGAAGGGCATCCACATGAACTTCATCCGCAAGGCCGCGTGCCATGCGGGTTGGGACTGGGGCATCTGCCTCATGCCCATCGGCGTCTATGGCACCATGACCCTGCGCAAGTCGCGCCTCGCGCGCCAGGAAAGCGTCCAGGTCGACCAGGCCCACGGCAGCACTTCGTTGGAACTCGCGATCAAGACTCGTCTTTTCGCCTTTGCTCACGGTGAAGTGGAACTTGAACACACCATCGATGGGCAGACGATCACCGACAAGCTCGTGGTCCAAAAGGGCGAGAACGTCTTCACCCACAATGTCACCATCCACAATCCCAAGCTGTGGTGGCCATCGGGGCAGGGCGAGCAGCCGCTCTATGAACTCGTGACCAATCTCGACGGCGAAAAGACCACCCGCCAGATTGGCCTGCGCAAGCTCGAATGGATCGTCGAGCCCGACGAGATCGACCACTCCTTCAAGTGCCGCATCAATGGCCGCGACATCACCATGATGGGCGCCAATTGGATCCCCGCCGACGCCATCCCCTCGCGCATTACCCCCGCCGTCATCCGCGACCTTCTGGAAAGCGCCAAGGGCGCCAACATGAACATGCTGCGCATCTGGGGCGGCGGGCAGTACGAGCCCGACTATTTCTACGAGCTCTGCGACGAACTCGGCATCCTCATCTGGCACGATTTCATGTTCGCCTGCATGAGCTACCCGTCAGACCGGCCGTTCCTAGAAAGCGTTCGCACCGAGATCACCCAGCAGGTGCGCCGCCTCAGCCACCACGCCTGCATCGCCATTTGGTGCGGCGACAACGAGGTCATCGGCTCGCTCAACTGGTACCCCGAGACCAAGGCCGATCCGGGCCGCTACATTGCCAATTACGACCGCCTCAATTCCATGCTCGGCAACATTGTCGAGGACGAAGACCCTGTCCGCCGCTTCTGGCCTTCCTCGCCATCCCTGGGCTATCTCGACTTCTCCGATGGCTGGCACTCCGATACGCGCGGCGATCTCCACTACTGGGACGTCTGGCACTCCGCCAAGGCCTTCGAAGCCTACCGCACGGTCCATCCGCGCTTTGCTTCCGAGTTCGGCTTCCAGTCCTTCACCTCGATGAACGTCATCGAAACCTTCGCCGAGGAAAAGGACCGCAACCCATCCTCGCCCGTTATGGAAATGCACCAGCGCAACGATGGCGGCAATGCGCGCATCCTTGAAACCATGACGCGCTATTTCCGCTTCCCGCGCGACTTCGACCAGATGGTGTTTTTGAGCCAGATCCAGCAGGGCCTCGCCATCAAGACTGCCATCGAATACTGGCGTTCCACCAAACCGCGCTGCATGGGCACGCTCTATTGGCAGATCAACGACATCTGGCCGGTGGCAAGCTGGTCAAGCCTTGATTACGGCGGGCAGTGGAAGCTCCTCCAATACATGGCCAAGCGCTTCTTCCTGCCGGTCAATGTCGTCGCTGTTCCCCAAATGTCAGAGGTCCGCACCAATTCGCGTGGCCTTCCGGTGCAGGGTGATCTGCCCGACACGATCGTGCTCAAAGGCATCAACGATACCGCTGGACCGGTCTCGATCAGCCTCGAAGTGCGCGCCGTCAAAGTCGGTGGCGGCGATCGCATCGTCTTCTCGGGCAATTCAGCCATCGGCCCCGATGCGGCCATTGCCGTCACCCAGGTGCCGATGGATGATCTCGAGGCCGATGAATTCCTCTTTTTCTCCTGGCGCGACGCCCATGGTAAACTGCTCGGCGAGAACGACTTCTTCCCCAAGGCCTACAAGGCCTATGAGATCGTTCCGGCGCACATCACAGCGAGCTGGTCTGATTACGACAGTCAGGCGGTGCTCACGCTGGAGTCGGATAAGCCAGCGCTGTTCACCACCGCCACGGTGGACGTGCCCGGCTATTTCTCCGACAACGCCGTGACGCTCCTGCCGGGCCGCAAGACCGAACTGGTCTTCACCCCCCGCCACGGCCGCACTGTAACCTCCGCCGACCTTGCATCCTCGCTCAAGATCCGCAATCTGAGCGAGACATTTTGAGCCGCGTTTCAGTCACCAATTCGCATGAAGTGCTGCAGTCAGCGATAACAGTCTGTTACCCGACAGGCCTCATCTGCTACAGCGAGTGAACAGGGAAGTGGCAGCCTTTCGCCGCCACCTCCAAGCCCACCGGAATAGCCTATGTCCCCTTCCATTGCGCCCGTCGAAGAGCGCCACAACACCGGCATAGGCATCCTGCTGCTGTCGCAATTGGTGCTGATCTTCCTCGACACCTCAGCCAAGTGGATGGCCACTCAAGGCATCCCGACCGGCGAAATCGTCTTCATCCGCTACGCCGTGCACGTCGCCCTGATCCTGGTTTTTATCTGGCCTGTTCGCAAGGCCGCACTGTTCAAGACAGCAAATTGGAAGCTCGAAGTCCTGCGCGGAATTTGCCTTCTGGGCACCACCGCCGGCAATTTCATGGCCATGCAATATCTGCCACTGACCGTCACCGGTGCCCTGATTTTCACCAGTCCCCTGATGGTCTGCGCCCTTTCCGGTCCCCTCCTGGGCGAAACCATCGGCTGGCGGCGCTGGCTGGCCATTTCTGCCGGTTTTGTGGGTATCCTGATCATCGTTCGGCCCGGAACAGAAGCATTCCAGCCAGCCGCCCTGCTGGCCCTGTTCTCCGCCTTGTCCCTGGCGCTGTTCTCCATCATCACCCGCAAATTGGCTGGCGTCGACACTGCCCTGACACAGCAATTCTATGCTGGCGCCGTCGCGCTGGTCATGGTCACCCCCTTCGCCTTCGCAGGTTGGGTCTGGCCATCTAACACCTGGACATGGCTTGCGTTTTTTGGCGCTGGCACCGTGGGCATGCTCGGCCACATCCTGATCTCGGTGGCCCACCGCTTTGCGCCGCCGTCCACCCTTGCGCCGTTCAACTATCTGACGCTGCTGTATCTCGCCATCATCAGCTGGCTTGTCTTCGCCCAGCCGCCAGAGATCTGGTTTTATCCAGGCGCTGCCATCATCATCGCCAGCGGCCTCTACATCTGGCTCCGCGAGCGCTCCCTCAACAAGCGGACCACCTCGGTCGACGAAGCGATCGCCAGTTAGCGAGCCGACACGCGCTCCCTCCACCGGCGCGCATAGTCCGTGAAGCCTGTCACCTCTAGCGGTGCGATGGCTGGCGCATGCTGCACCTCTGCCTGCTCAGGCCCAAACAGCAGACTAGCTCCAAGGCTCGTCCCCGTAGCATCCGCAGACGCGCTGACCGGCACCCCCGTCAGCGCTGCAAGTGTCTGCCCGAACAAGGTATTCCGCGCCAATGGCCCCTCGATAATGACGCTCTTGCCAAGGCCACAAAGGCCAAGGCAAGTCTGAGCCATCAGCGCAAGGTAGAGCGAAACAGCCGCCGTTCGCTCCCCGTCCGACAGCCCAGCCGGACCACTTGTCCAGCGGCCTTTGGCTTCCGGAAAGGGGCCAACGCCCTGAACAAAACTCGGCAGCGCCTGCACGTCTGCAGCGATGATCCGCTCGATATCGCCCGGGCTCGGCTCCACCGGCCTTGGCACCAGCGTATCGAACTCGCGTCCTGCCATAAACCGAGCCGTCGGCACCGGTCGCCCGAATGCATCCACATTGGCAAGGCTATCGCGTCCTGCATCAAGTGCTTTCGTGCTGCCGCCGACCGTCATGGCAATGGCCCAGGTCCCGGTCGACAGAATCGTAAACGGCGCCTCGCGCCCGAGGTGAGGGATAAGAGACGCATTGGAATCGTGAATGCCGCAGGTCACCGGCGTCTCCTGCGAAAGCCCTGTCGCTTCTGCCGATTCTTGGCGCACAGTGCCCAGCACCGAAGCGGCAGGCCGCACTTGCGGAAACAGGTCACGCCAGCCTTCCGCCGTCACAAGGCTGGAGAAAACAGCTTTCTCTGGTGCCCACAAATCGGTGTGGCACCCCAGGGAGGTCAGCTCGCTTGCACTCAGCCCCGTCAGCCGCCAAGCCCAATATTGCGGGTAGGTCAAAATCGCGGTCACGGACCCGAATTGCTCGGGGAAACGCCGGCTCTGCCAGAATATCTGCGCCCCTAGATTGAGCCCGTTTGGCAAGCGCGGCGACAATGTTTCCTCAAACCCCGGCCGAACAGCGGCGTACTCTCTAGCAGTTTGCTCCGGCCCATCGAACTCATAGTCCAGCACCGGCAAGGCAAGCGCATCGCCAGCCATCAGAGCGGCGGTTGCGCCATGCGTAGTAATTGAGATGCCGTCAATGCCATGCTGCGCCTGCAGCTCTGTAAGGCTCGCTAGCACAAAATCCCAAAGCCGCTCCACATCCGCGTGGGGATAAAGTCCGTGCTTCAGCACGGTGTTAGGCGTCGTTTTCCCCGCGATCTGCTCACGAGTTACACTGTCGATCAGAACGACCTTGGCATTGGTCTTGCCAATGTCGATCACGGCGATATGGCGGGGCAGGGGCATGACGCAGGCTCTGCAAAAAAGGATGAGGAGGAAATAGTGCATAGCGGGAGTAAGCGCCATCGCTAACATGTTAGTTCGCTCGACTTGGTGTGCGCCGCGCCCCGGTGTATAGAACCGGCTCGCTTCAACCGGTCACATCTTCTTGCCCCAGCAGCCTCCCATCACGCTTGAACAAGCCCGCCGCTTCTCCGTCGCCCCTATGATGGACTGGACTGACCGTCACTGCCGGTTTCTCCATCGGTTGCTGACGCGTCATGCCTTGCTGTTCACCGAGATGGTCACATCAGCGGCCATCGTGCATGGCGATGTGGAGCGGCATTTGTGGTTCGATCAGGTCGAACAGCCGCTTGCCTTGCAGCTGGGCGGATCCGACCCGGCTGAACTGGCGCAGGCCGTGCGGCTGGCCGAGCCATTCGGCTACAGCGAGATCAACCTCAATGTCGGTTGCCCTTCCGACCGCGTCCAGTCTGGCCGCTTCGGCGCTTGCCTCATGGCCGAGCCTGACCTCGTCGCCGATTGCGTCCGCGCCATGCGCGAGACAACGGACCGGCCAGTCACGGTCAAGTGCCGGATCGGCATCGACGATCAGGATACAGAACAGAGCCTCGACCGATTCGCTGACAAAATGGTCTCTGCCGGCGTCGCCGCTCTCTACGTCCACGCTCGCAAAGCGTGGCTTAAAGGCCTGTCGCCCAAAGAAAATCGTACGATCCCGCCCCTCGACTACGACCGCGTACACCGCTTGCGTCAGCGCCTGGCATCGTTCCCGGTTTACATCAATGGCGGCCTCGAAAACCTTCAGGCAGCCGAGAATGAATTGACGCACGTCGATGGCGTAATGCTCGGCCGCGCCGCCTACCATAGCCCCATGCTGCTGGCCGAAGTCGACAAGCGCTTTTTCGGCAGCGAGGGCGAGCCGGTGTCCCTGGATGTTGTCATGCATGCCATGGCAGACTACGCCGAGCGCGAGCAAACCGCCCGCGGAACTAGGGTCAACAACATCACCCGCCACATGCTGGGCCTCGCCAACGGCCTGCCCGGCGCGCGCCAGTTCCGGCAAATCCTGAGCGTTGAAGCCTGCCGGCCCGGAGCCGGACCAGAGGTCATCTTGCATGCCCTCGAGGCAGTCAGCCGCCCGCGGCTTGCGGCAGCGAGCTAGTCAACTAGCTCTAGAGAGTTTTGGGTGACGCTGTATCGTGACAACGTCTCGAGGAACGTCATGCCCAAAAGGCTGGTCTCAAGCGCTTCGGCTTCAGTCACAAACGCCACCACGTTCTCTCGCACGATACCGCCGACGTCCAGCTGATCGAGTCGCACCCGAGCCGCTCGGCCGGTACCGTTTGCGGTAGAAACCGGAATGGTGAAGTTGAGGTTGGCGGTGCTGATCCCCGCCGCTTCCGCATCTTGGAGCGTCAAGACCACCGCGCTGGCGCCCGTATCGAAGATCATGGGTGTTGTATGCCCGTTGATGGTAGCGTTGACCTCGAAATGCCCGCCCATGCCACGCCGGAATGTTGCCGTTCCCTGCTCGGCATCCACCAGCGCTACACCCGGCTGGAACTCGCCGGCAACCCGGCCTGCGACGCCAACAATCTCATCGCGATAGGCGTAGGTGAGCCCTGCCACGGCAAAGATCCCGACCCATAGCATGAGGCTGGTCAGGAGTTCGGAGGCTTTGCGGCGCCGGGTAAATACGCCTCCGGCAAAGACGACCAGCAGAATGACAAGGGGAATAAGTTGCGCCGTTTGCGCTTGGGTCAGTCCCACCAGAGTCCCCGCATCGGAGCTGATGAGCAGCGCCAATGCAACGGCGATCAGAAGCGCAATGCCGATAAAGATCATGCTTGGCTTCCTCTTCTTGCGGCTTACCCACACCATAAAGGCATGCGCCGCGGCAAATTCAAGGTCATACGAAGCGGATAAGCGCGGCAAGAACAGCAATTTCGAGCAAGGCCCCGAGAGCCCCGATGAGGTCTCCGGTTTGCCCCCCAACCATGCGCTTGCACAGTGCAGTCCATCCCACCGCAACCAGGGCAGCCAGTAGCAATGCAAGGATGAGCCCCACCACACTTGCTGGCGGCCCAGCCAACAGGAAAAGGAGCAAGCCTGCAAATACCGCGCCGACGAGAAACGGAGCTACCGCGAGGCGGCCAGCGGTAGCCGATGCGCCATCAACCCGCACCGGCGGCAAAGCCACAGCCAGCCATAGCGCGCCCGATCGCCCAACGATGGTCGCAGCAAGCCACACCGACCCCGCGGCGAGCGGACTAACTATCGCCATGGCTCCTAATGCCGTGACGCGCAACACGATGAAGAGGCACAAAGCCGCAACGCCATAGGTGCCATGGCGGCTATCCTTCATGATCTCCAGCCGCCGTTCCGGCGTGTAGCCGCCAAACAAACCATCAGCGGCATCGGCGAGCGCATCATCAGCCATGCCGCCGCTGACCATGATCATGCTGCCGACGGCCAGCGCCGCAGCGAAATACTCAGGCATGCCAAGCAATACCGTACCGATCAACAACAACGCTGGGCCGATGCCGATCGCCACGCTGGCCAGCGGCAGTGCCATGGCGATCCGCCCAAGATCAGGTGGTTGATGCGCCGACGACCCTGTCGGCAGGCGCGAAAAGAAGCGCAGTGCCATGATGAAATCATCCTTGAGCCCGATGCCGCTCACTGAGCCCTGCGGCTGGCTCTCGGCAATGATCGTTGGATCAATCCGGTCGGATGGCTGCGGTTCTTGGCTCAATTGCTTTTGGCTCGGTTCTGGGCAACAAGGTCGCCACTTCCTACCACAGCATACCGGACGCGCCATGCCTTCGCTCAATCCAGCCTATGCCGACGTTCTCGAATTGCTGACCCTGGTGCCCGATGGCGACGAGACGGCAGTTACGGCTGTGCGCGAGCGTGACGCGATGTTGACCAAGCCGGCAGGATCCCTTGGCCAGCTAGAAAGCCTCGTGGAATTCCTTGCACGCTGGCAAGGCCGCAGCCGCCCACGCCTCGACAACCCCATGGTCACCATCTTTGCCGCCAATCATGGCGTCACGAAGCAGGGCGTGTCGGCTTTCCCGCGCGAGGTAACGGCGCAGATGGTTGCCAATTTCACTAATGGCGGCGCGGCAATTTCGCAAATCTGCGCCCTACACGAGCTTAATCTGCGTGTCTTCGAATTGGCGCTGGAGCTGCCCACCGGCGACATCACTCAAGAAGCGGCACTCGACGACAAGATGTGCGCCGCGACGATCGCCTACGGCATGGAGGCAGTTGCCGGCAAACCAGACTTGATCTGCCTTGGCGAAATGGGCATCGGCAACACCACTGTCGCTGCCACGCTCTACGCAGCGCTTTTCGGCGGCACTGGTGCCGATTGGGCCGGTCGCGGCACAGGCGTTGACGATGCTGGATTGGCGCGCAAAGCCGATGTAATCGACCGGGCGCTTGCCCGCCACGCCGGAGAACTCGATCATCCACTCGCAATTCTGGCCCGGCTCGGGGGCCGGGAGATTGCAGCCATGCTCGGCGCTCTGCTCGCTGCTAGGCACCAGAAGGTGCCAGTCATCATCGACGGTTTCGTTGCGACATCTGCCGCCGCAATTGCCTATGCCATCAACCCTGATTCTATTGCGCACTGCCTCTTCGCTCACGTGTCCGCTGAAACTGGACACGCCCGCGCTCTAGAAGCGATGGGACAAAAGGGGCTGCTCAATCTGGGTATGCGCCTCGGCGAAGGAAGCGGGGCAGCCCTGGCGGCGGTTCTCGCCAAGACGGCGCTTCACCTGCACAACAACATGGCCACTTTTGAAAGCGCCGCCGTCAGCGGCAAGGAAGCCTAGGTTTCCACTGGCTGGAGCATAATACGGCCGAACTCACGCACAAGGCTCGCCTCCACCTTGCCAGCTCCCGCCATTGCCGCAAGCACGGTCAAGGCCTGCTCCGGCTTCTTGGCTTCCTTGTAAGCGCGGCGTTCGATCATGGCGGCATAAATATCGCAGATCGTTACGATGCGCGTAATGTCGTCGATTTGCGAGCCTTTGAGCCCATCGGGATAACCCGTTCCGTCCAGCATTTCATGATGGTGGCGCACGCTTCGAAGCGGCCCCGCCGCGACGCTGCTGTGCTTGCTCAAATAGTCGAAGCCTGTCACCGGGTGGCGCCGGAGGATCTGCGTTTCTGCTTCCGTCAAGCCGCTCGGCTTATCCAGGATTGTGACTGGCACTCTGGCTTTGCCGATGTCGTGCAACATCCCTGCAAGCGTCAAGGCAACAATGTCGCTGCGTCCCATGCCGAGCCCGGCTGCAAAAGCAGATACGACGCCCGTCACCAACATGCAGTGCTGAAAAGTGCCAATATGGTAGCCGCGCACCGAAGCGAGCCATTGCGCCGCGCCAACGTCGCCGATCGCGTCCGCGATCCTGCCGCTAGCTGCAGTAGCTCCCGAGCTGTTGAACATGGCACTTGCGAGAAGGGAGCGAAAACCCGCATCGAGGATCTCCACGCCCTCGTTGATGCTTTCGCGCACCGCCGCCTCTGCCTCGCCGAGTTGCACGATGCCATGGTGTTTTCGTATGGCCTTGTGAACGCCATCAAGGTTGGCCGGCCGAGCAAAAATGCTGTCTGCCCCGAGCACCTGGGCATGCACGCTCGTAACTCTGATATGCGGATCCACAAGGATCACGCGGCACCCAGCGCCTCGCCGTATCAGCAGCAGCTTTAGGCGCCTGACAATGTCCACCTTGCGCAGGTCGACATCGAGCACAAGGTTCGGGTCGGTCGCCAAATGTTCGGTTGAAAGACGGTCGATATGGATGGTCTTGGCGCCAAGTTCCCGCGCCAAAACCGCGCCGTCACCGGTCGATCCCCGGTCCGTCACATAGATCAGCGCGTCATTGCCGGAATAGTGCTGCAAGTCCACCTCGCCCAGAGATGAACAGTAAAACTACGAAGGTTGCGTTTCAGCTAAGATCATTGGTAATCGTCAGCCAGCTTCGGAATAAATCTCCAGCCGGCTTTTCTTTTCGACAACTGGCGCAAGTGCATCCATCACCCGGGCGCGGGGGAACGTTGCGATGACTTCGGTGCCAAAGCGCAGCTTGCTGAATAGATCAAAGCGGCCTTGATGCAGTTCCATGATCTTCTGCACGATCGGTAAGCCCAACCCAGCGCCTTGCTCCGCCGTCTTCTGTGCTAGTGAACCTTGTCCGAACGACGAAAGAACGGTTTCGATTTCCTCTTCGGGAATACCTGGGCCATTGTCCTTGACCGAGACGAATTGTCCGCCATCCCCGCTTCGCGTCACTACGAGGACGACCTTGCCGTTCTGTGGCGTGAACTTGATGGCATTGCTGAGCAAGTTTAGCACCACCTGCCGGATTGCTCGCTCGTCGCCCCATAGCCGGGGCAGATTGTTCCCAACATTGAATGCGAGTTCGATGCCTTTGCTCTTGGCGCGCAACTCCATCATGCGGCGGCAATCTTCGGCGATGTCAACGAGCGAAACGACTTCCTCGTTGAGATCATACTTGCCCGCTTCGATGCGGCTTAGGTCGAGTAGTTCGTTGATCAGATTGAGCAGATGCTGGCCGCTGCTATGAATATCACCTGCGTACTCCTTATATTGCGGTACCTGGTGTGGCCCTAGGAGTTCCGACTTCAGCACTTCGGAGAACCCGATAATGGCGTTGAGCGGCGTACGCAGTTCGTGGCTCATCGTCGCCAGAAACTGTGACTTGGCAATATTGGCCTGTTCCGCATGCCGCCGTGCCTCGTCCGACATCTGCCGGGCCTCCTCAAGCTCGTTTATAAGCGAATCTTTTTCCGCTTGGTGCGTGATCGTCTCGAGTTCAGAGGCATGCAATTGCCGGGCAAGATATACAAAGAAGACAACACCGCAGAGCGAAACGGCGGCCAAAGTGTAGTTGAGTGTACCGCCTAACATGATGAGATTGATCGAAACTGTCAGCGCGACCGGCAGGGTACTCGTCAGCGTCGCCGGCGGTAGAGTGTGTGTGGCTACTGCGTTGGCCGCAACCGCTACCAGCACCATCGCGAACATGACTGGCGTCAGCGTTTCAGGATTGGTGACCAAGGTAAAGAACGCCAGGGTCGACCATGACAGGCCGTACACGGTTTCCCCGACAACAAAACTGGTTGTCCATTGCGCTGCGTTGAACTTGGCCGGATCGCTGACTTTGAACCGTTGCGCCACAACAACGACGATGAGCAAGCTCATCAACACCATGCCGGCCCAAAGCGCGGTAAAGAACGGCGGCACCCAGAAGGTCGCTACAATCGCCAGGATGACGACCAGACCGGCGATCGGCAACGCCGAGCTAAGCCGCGAGCCGGCATAATCATGCATCAGTTCAAAGTCGAAGGACGCGCGGGTTCCTGAGCTCGAAGTAAGCCGCTGGCGAGCGTCGAGCACAGTCTTTTGCGCCGCGCGCTTGCTCTCTCGTCCCATCTGCGAGCGGACGTCATCGGTGACAGCCGGTTGGGGCGACATAGGTACTCGTTTACTCGTTACTAGGTAATGCGAATGGACAAAGCATTCGCTACGCTTACAGACCAAACACTAGCGTCGGCATAGTTAATAGGCGGTGAAATCCTGGCACGGCGTTTAAGACAAAGCAGCTGGTTCTCCACCCGCCTAGGCACCATCGCGGGTATCTTGATCTTGGCTGGTGCTGCAAATGTTGCAGCCTACCTCGATCCTGGCCCGTCTAGGGTGTCAGGCAATGCTCGCGCCAGCGACGGGGACAGCTTTCGCCTCGGCGACCAACGCGTTCGCCTGCTCGGCATCGACGCACCCGAGCTGGGGCAAAACTGCGACGACGGAAATGGCAACAATTGGTCGTGTGGCCAGGCATCCCGCAACCGAATGGCCGAACTTCTGCGGCAGGGCAGGGTCGACTGCCAGCCCGAGGAAACCGATCGCTACGGACGTGTTCTGGCCTATTGCTCTGTGAACGAACAGGACCTTGGCAGCGTCATGGTTAGTGAAGGTCTGGCAATTGCCTCTGGAGCCTATTGGCAAGAGGAAAGCGCGGCACGGGACGCTAAGGCAGGAATTTGGCAAGGCGGCTTTGAACGCCCTCGCGACTGGCGTCAGGATAATACGGGCCAAGTCTCAGGCTGGGGATGGCTATCCATCCTTGGACTTTGACCTTCATTCGATCTACTGCGCAACATTATTGCGAAGTTGGCAGCTTTGTGGCAGGTAGAGCGCTAATTTTCAGACGTTTTTGTCAGTTCTGGAAAATCTGATTTCTCGGGGGCAGCATGGCTTTGGACAAGATCGACCGCAAGATTCTGACGCTTCTGCAAAAAGATGCGACTATGCCTGTAGCCGAAATTGGCCGCAAAGTGGGACTGTCGACTACTCCATGCTGGCGCCGGATCCAGAAGATGGAAGAAGATGGCGTCATCCAGCGCCGCGTTGCCGTGCTCGACCCATCCAAGGTCAATGTGGGTGTTACTGTCTTTGTATCGGTCAAGACCAATGAGCACAACGAAGCTTGGATGCGCAAGTTCGCCGGCGTGATCGACGAGTTCCCCGAGGTCGTCGAGTTCTATCGGATGAGCGGCGATGTCGATTACCTGATGCGCGTTGTCGTTCCAGATATCGGCGCCTACGATTCGTTCTACAAAAAGCTCATCAGCAAGATCAATTTGACCGATGTCAGTTCCGCTTTCGCCATGGGCCAGATCAAGTACACGACGGCCTTGCCGCTCGACTTCGCCATTGTGGTAGATGATGACAAGTAATCTGCCATGCTGATCGGTTTCGAGCACATTGGCACAACGTCGCGCAATCTCGACAAGACCATTGTTTTTTACTGCGATCTTCTCGGCTTTCGCCTGGTCCTGCGCAAGCCGCAGGCATCGGGTGAACTGGCTTTTCTCGATGCGGGCGGTTGCATGCTGGAGATATTCGCGCCGAGCGCCGAGATTGCACCCTCGCGCGACGTACCCATTGGCGAAGCAGGCATGCGCCACCTAACCCTGGCCGTGAGTGACGTCGAAAGCATGATCGGAAAGCTGGACGCAGCAGGCGTTGAGATCATCGAGCGCCCGCGCGCTGCCCACAATACCGAGTTGATCAAGCGTGTCGCTTTCGTTCGCGACCCAGACGGCATCATCGTCGAACTGATCGAGCGCGTTGACGGGCGCTAGCCCCCGGTAACGCTCATATGCCGGCTTACGGCTGTCGCCGGTCTGCTCCGGTCGAGCACGAAATCATGGCCCTTTGGCTTGATCAGCATGGCGTGGTCAAGAGCTTCATCCAATGCCTCCAAGCCGCCATCGCGCAAGGCATCCCGCAGATTGACTTGGTCATCCTGCCCCAGGCACAGGAACAACTGCCCCGTTGCCGTGAGCCTAACTCGGTTGCAGCTCTCGCAAAAATTGTGGCTCATCGGCGTGATGAAACCCAGCACGCCATTAGTCTCGGCAACATGGACATAGCGCGCTGGCCCGCCGGTGCGCTTATCCAGTTTGCTCAGCGTATAGCGCGCAGCCAGCCGCGCGTGCAATTCCCGCAAAGGCAGATAAGAGTCCACCCTATCGATGCCGACTTCACCGAGCGGCATTCCTTCAATCAATGTCAGGCCCATGCCCTTGCCATGGGCCCAGGCCATCATCGGCTCGATCTCATCCTCGTTGACACCAGCCATGGCCACCATGTTGACCTTGACCGCCAGCCCGGCAGCCAACGCGGCATCGATGCCGGAAAGCACATCCTCAATTCGCCCGCGCCGCGTGATCTCGCGGAAACGACTTACATCAAGCGTATCAAGCGACACGTTGATCCGCCGGACACCCGCAGCATGAAGTCCAGCAGCAAACTTCGTCAATTGGCTGCCATTGGTGGTGATCGTCAGTTCGTCCAGCCCGCTGCCGATCCGCGATCCAAGGCTTTGCACCAATTCCATGATGTCCCTGCGCACGAGCGGCTCGCCGCCTGTTAGCCGGATCTTGCGAACGCCACGTTCGATGAACGCCGCTGCAATCGTCTCGATTTCCTCAAAACTGAGTACTTCTTTCTTGGGCAAGAAGGTCATGTTCTCCGCCATGCAGTAGACACAGCGGAAGTCACAACGGTCGGTGACGGATATGCGCAAGTAAGAAACCTGCCGCCCATAGGTATCGACGAGTGGCCGGGCAGGGGACAATGTTGGGCTCATACCGGCAGTCTAAGCCCTGCTGTGCTATTTTCAAAGCGCCGGACAAACAAAAAGGCCGCCTCGATGGGCGGCCTTCGTCACAACTGAGTGCGCTTAGTGGTTGACGATAATCGTAGCGCCAACAGCGACACGTTCGTAGAGGTCGGTCACGTCTTCATTGGTGAGGCGAATGCAGCCGGACGAAACCGCCTGACCGATCGACCAAGGTTCGGACGTGCCATGCACGCGATAAAGCGTCGAACCGATGTAAAGCGCGCGAGCGCCAAGTGGATTGTCCGGGCCGCCTGGCATGTAGGCTGGCAGGTCAGGAACACGCTTGCGCATCGCTGCTGGCGGCGTCCAGCCTGGCCACTCAGCCTTGCGGGTGATGCGGTGCTTGCCGGACCAAGTAAAGCCGTCACGCCCAACGCCAATGCCGTATTTAAGGGCCTTGCCATCTTCGAGAACCAAATAGAGCCGGCGCTCGTCAGTTTCGATAACGATCGTGCCAGGCTTCAAAGAGGTCGCGTAGTCGACCACTTCCTTGCGGATGGCGCTGCCGCGGCGACTGCTGCTTTCGGGGGCAGTAGATGGTTCTTCCCATTGTTTAGTGGAGAAATTGTAAACGCGAGCAGCCATCGTCGGCATGACACTGGTTGCCAATAATACTATCGATAGCCCGATAGCCATCACAGACTTCACATTCAACATCTAACGACTTGGCCTCTGAAGTAGAGCGGACACATGTTCCGTATTTTGGATCATGTGTGCTGCTTACGCTTAATATTTCACTGCCGGAAGAGCACGACGCCCCTATTCCGCCACAGTCGCTCTACCTTCGCCTATATGTGTTGCCAGAAAGTTACAACAGATCTTCACCACTCCGTGATTGTTGTTAATGCCATGGATTGACTCGCCGCATTTGGCTCTGCAAGGAGGAGCGGCATTCGGGTGAAAAGACTTGAGCGAAGATCTTAAGCGGCAGGCCGCTGCCGCGGCGCTAGCAGAAGTAAAATCAGGCATGCGGCTTGGTCTAGGCACTGGATCAACCGCGCGGCACTTTGTCGACCTGCTGGGCCAGAAAGTCGCTTCTGGCTTCGACTGCATTTGCGTTCCAACGTCCGAAGCGACAGCGAATCAGGCGCGATCCCTCAATATCCCGCTTTCCGACCTTGATCACCTAGATCAATTGGACCTGACTGTTGACGGGGCGGACGAACTTGATCCGGCGCTCAACCTGATCAAAGGTGGCGGCGGAGCCTTGCTGCGCGAGAAAATCGTCGCGGCCGCGTCGACAAGTATGATCGTGATTGCCGATGGCTCAAAACTCGTCGATGTATTAGGACGCTTTCCCTTACCAATCGAGGTCAACCGCTTTGGTTTAGGGGCAACTCAGCAGGCCATTTCTGGCATTTTGTCCCGGCACAAGGCTGAAGGTGGTCTGCGCCCGCGCGAAAGTGCCCCTGGCCAGCCATTCGTTACCGATGGCGGTCACATGATCCTTGATGCATTTTTTGGCCGCATTTCCAATCCAGAAGCCCTGTCGCGCGACTTGCTCGACATTCCTGGCGTGGTCCAGCACGGGCTGTTTATCAAGATGTGCAAAACGGCTTATGTGGCGACGCCACTTGGCGTAAGAACACTTACCAGCGGCCAGAGCCTTTCGGGACAATAGGGGTACAAATTCATGACCGGTCTGATCTTGCGCGGTAAAGCGCTTTTAGCGGTAGCACTTAGCGCTGTTATTCTCGCATTTGCCGCGCCTGCATTCGCGCAGGAAGTGCCCCCGGAACAGCTTGCTTTGGCCCGCAAATACATTGACCTGACCGATCGCTCGGCGGTTTATGAAACGACTTTGGTAGATATCGCCATTGGCTCCATGCGTCAGATCGTGCAACAAAATCCGGAAATCCGCGCACAAACCGACGCTGCTATCGAAAAGACCCTTGAAGAATACCGTGGCCGCAAGAGCGAGCTTCTTGATCAGTTTGCCCGGGTCTACGCAGTTCGATTTACCGCTCCAGAATTGCAAGAGATCGTAGCGTTTTATGAATCGCCTACCGGCCAGAAACTGGCGGCAGCAAATTCGGAGGTAAACGTTGATCTGCAGCGTGTCATGCAAGTCTTCACCAACAACGTGCGGCCGGAATTCTTTGCCAAGGTGCGCGCTGAGCTTCGTACTCAGGGCATCGAGCTTTAGCCTCCATTTGTGCTGAGTTTGAGGACCCCGCCATGCGGGGTCTTTTTTTGCCGGCAACAAGACACCATATTCATCGTCATACACCGATATAAGCCGACCGCAAGGAGCTACCATGTCCTATGATTATGATCTGATAGTCATCGGCGGTGGCTCGGGCGGCGTTCGTGCGGCCCGCATGGCAGCCACATATGGCGCCAAAGTCGTCGTCATCGAAGAGTTTCGCGTCGGCGGCACTTGCGTCATCCGTGGCTGCGTCCCCAAAAAGCTTTACGTCTATGCATCCCGCTTCAAGGACCATTTCGACGTCGCGTCCAGCTTCGGCTGGCAAGTCGATGCATCCTTCGATTGGCCTACCTTGGTAGCTGCCAAGGAAAAGGAAATCACCCGGCTGGAGCACGCCTATACGTCCAATCTTGCCAGGCCGGGTGTTGAGATCATCAAGGATCGCGCGACCGTCACCGGGCCCAACGGGGTCCATGTTGTCGGGCAAAACCGCGACATCACGGGCAAATACATCCTCGTGGCCACCGGCGGACATCCCTTCATCCCGGACATCCCCGGCGCCAACTTGGCCATCAGCTCCAACGAAGCTTTCGACCTGCCGCAACTGCCGCACTCCATCCTCATCGAAGGTGGCGGTTATATCGCGGTGGAGTTCGCCACCATTTTCGCAGGCCTGGGCGTCAGCACCACCATCGTCTATCGGGGTGACCGCCTGTTGCGCGGCTTTGATGAAGACATGCGCATCGGTCTTGAAGCAGGGCTGATCGAGCGCGGCATCAAACTGATTTACAATACGACCATCCGCTCGCTCTCCCATGCCGGGCAAGATGTTGCCACAACCTTCAGCGACGGGGTCACAGCACCTTACGGCGCCGTCATGTTTGCCACTGGCCGCATACCAAATACGGCAGACCTCGGGCTAGAACATCTTGGCATCAAGCTGTCGGCAAGCGGCGCAATTCTGGTTGACGCCTATTCGCAATCGTCCGTCCCGTCCATCTATGCCGTAGGGGACGTGACCGGCCGCGTGGCACTTACGCCTGTGGCAATCCGCGAGGGCTGGTACTTTGCCGAAACGCTCTTCAACAACAATCGGCTGGCCGTCGACTATGGCCTGATCCCAACAGCGGTATTCTCCGAACCCGAACTAGGCGTTATCGGCTTAAGCGAAACCGAGGCAGCCATCAAAGGCGATGTCGACGTGTACGTCGCCCGTTTTCGCCCGATGATCAACACGCTCTCGACCAAGACTGAGCGCATGATCCTTAAGTTGATCACGGAGAAGGACGGTGGCAAGGTCCTGGGCTGCCATATCCTTGGACCAAGCGCAGCCGAGATCATCCAGATTGTGGCTATCCCGATGGGCATGCAGGCTACCAAAGCGGATTTCGACCGGGCCATGGCCTTGCATCCCTCGGCCGCCGAAGAACTCGTGACGTTCAAGGCGCCAAGCTACGTCTACCGCGATGGCAAAAAGATCGGCGGCTGAACTGGTCGGCGCGTGGCCTGATTGCACTTGGCAGGGCCGCGACACCTTGGTATTCCGCCCTTCAAGCCACATGCGACCTGCAAGGAACTGCTCACATGACCAACTGGACCCCCGATAGCTGGCGTGCCAAGCCGATCTCGCAGGTCCCGTTCTATCCTGATCAGGGGGCACTTGCCGAGGCCGAGCGCCAGCTCGCAACCTTCCCGCCGCTGGTCTTTGCCGGTGAAGCGCGCGAGCTCAAGGCGCGCCTTGCTTCCGTCGCGCGCGGCGAGGCGTTCCTGCTGCAAGGCGGTGACTGCGCCGAAAGCTTTGCCGAACACGGCGCCGACCATATCCGAGACTTCTTCCGCGTGTTCCTGCAAATGGCCGTGGTGTTGACACACGGCGCCAGCAAGCCAGTGGTCAAGATTGGACGTGTCGCCGGCCAGTTCGCCAAGCCGCGCTCGGCGGACACGGAAACCATCGACGGCGTCGAACTGCCCAGCTATCGGGGCGACATCATCAACGCCATCGACTTCAACGAAAAAGCCCGCGTCCCCGATCCAGATCGCATGCTCCAAGCCTACCGCCAGTCGGCTGCTACACTCAACCTTTTGCGGGCTTTCTCCATGGGTGGCTATGCGGAACTGACGCGGATCCACGAGTGGACCGTGGGCTTTATGAAAGGCTCCAACTGGTACCCGCGCTACGAGGAAGTCGCCCGCAAGATCGATGATGCGATCACCTTCATGGGTGCCTTGGGTCTCAATCCAGACAATACGCCAGCCCTGCGCCAGACAAGCTTCTACACTAGCCACGAAGCGTTGCTCCTCGGCTATGAAGAGGCGCTAACCCGCCGCGACTCCATCACCAATGACTGGTACGCCACCTCCGGCCACATGCTCTGGATCGGCGATCGTACCCGCCAGCCCGATGCAGCCCATGTCGAATACTTCGCGGGCATCAAAAATCCCATCGGCATCAAGTGCGGACCAACGCTCTCCAATGATGACTTGCTGCGCTTGCTGGACCGTCTCAATCCAACGGACGAAGCCGGCCGGATTACGCTGATCGCCCGGTTTGGTTCGGACAAGATCAACGATCATCTGCCGCGCCTGATCGAAACCGTCCAGCGCGCCGGCCGCACCGTTGTCTGGTGCTCCGATCCAATGCATGGCAACACCATTAAGGCGTCCACCGGCTATAAGACGCGCCCGTTCGAACGAGTTCTTTCGGAGGTAAAGTCGTTCTTTGAAGTGCACCGGGAGATGGGCACCTATGCTGGCGGGGTCCATATCGAGATGACGGGCGACGACGTTACCGAATGCGTGGGCGGCGTTTCGGCCGTTACCGAGGCCTCGCTCTCGGACCGTTACCACACCTATTGCGACCCGCGCCTAAATGCCAGCCAAGCCTTGGAACTCGCCTTTTTGGTTGCCGAGGAAGTTCACGCGCAAAAGCCACCCCGCCGTCAACTCGCGGCCGGAGAGTAAATCGGGAACTGCTGTCAACTAAACCAGGCCTTGCGCGTTTCTCGCCTGGCGCGTGGCATGCTGTGCTGCTGAACCCATTGACTCCGCTCTATTGAAAGCCGCGCATGCCCCACTTCCTATTCCCGACAGCTAGTTCCGACACGCTGGAGCGGCTTAGGGCAAACCCGCTGCTCAAGGTCGTCAGCGACTTTGATTGGTCCACCACAACATTGGGGCCAATCACCACTTGGTCGGAAAGCCTCAAGGGCGCTATTCGCGTGATGATGACCAGTTCCACGCCGATGACCATGCTCGTCGGCGAAGACGGCGTCCTGATCTACAACCAAGCCTATGCGGACTTTGCCGGCAGCCGCCACCCTGAAATTTTCGGCATGCCAGCCCTGCTGGCTTGGCCAGAAGCCGCGGAGTTCAATCGTGACAAAATTGGACGCGGCCTTGCTGGGCTCACAACAAGTCTTCCTGCCGAAGAAATGGTTTTGAACCTGGACGGTCATCCAGAAACATTTTGGCTGGAACTGCACTATAGCCCCGTACTGGGCGACGATGGGCTGCCCTTAGGCTCGCTCGCGATCTTGCATGATATCACCGATCGCATGCTGGCTGAAAAAGCCTTGGCCCGCAGCGAGGAGCGGCTTTCTTTGGCGCTCAACGGCTCAAGCCTGGTTGGTACCTGGGATTGGGACGTGGTCAACGATATCGTTACGGCCGACGACAAATTTGCACAGATGTATAATCTAGACCCCTTGCGGGCGGGTCTTGGCATTCCGGTCAGCGATTTTTTGCAAGCAATACACCCCGATGATTTCGAGCGCGTCGGCGAGGAAATCCAGTCAGCCTTGAAGACGGGAGATAGCTTTCGCTCCGAATACCGGCTCCTCAACATCGATGGAAGCACCACGTGGGTGGTTGCCTCGGGTCGTCCTCGGGTCGGTGCCGATGGTACGGCGTTGCGCTTCCCGGGTGTGGTGTTCGACGTAACCGAACAGCGCCGCATTTCTGACGCCTTAAAGCAAAGCGAGCTTCAGTTCCGCACCTTGGCAGACACCATGCCGCAAATGGTTTGGTCTACGCTGCCGGACGGCTACCATGATTACTACAATGCGCGCTGGTATGAGTTCACTGGTGTACCTGTCGGCACGACGGATGGAGAAGGCTGGAACGACATGTTCCATCCCGACGATCGCGAACGCGCACGTGAAATGTGGCAACATTCACTGACGACCGGCGAACCCTACGAGATCGAATACCGCCTAAAGCACCACTCCGGCAGCTATCGCTGGACCCTGGGCCTGGCCTTGCCGATCAGGGACGCCGACGGCAACATCGTCCGCTGGTTCGGCACATGCACCGATATCCACCAGACCAAGATTGCTGCGGAAGAGCGCGAGCTGGTCGCCCAGGAACTGAGCCACCGGATTAAGAACATCTTTGCCGTGCTCAACGGCATTATCAGCCTTTCCGCGCGCAGCCGTCCGGAAATCAAGCCTTATGCCGACGAGCTGCGCCAGCGCATTTTTGCGCTGGGCGAAGCACATGACTATATCCGCCCGCGCAGCCACGCCTCCAATGCCACCTCTGCGCGAGGATCATTCAGGTCCTTGGTGGAACGGCTGACGCAGCCCTATCGGTCCGGCGAGCAAAGCCGTGTCGAAATGTTGGGAGACGATGTCGCTATTGACGACGCCGCTGCTACGCCCTTGGCGCTTCTCTTTCACGAACTGACCACAAACGCCGCCAAGTACGGGGCGCTGTCCGTCGAAGAGGGCAGGGTGGTGCTCACCGGTTCCCAAACTGGTGACCGTTATCATTTCTCCTGGAAAGAACTTGGTGGCCCCCAACTCACAGAAAGCATCGAGAGTGGCGGTTTTGGTTCCCGCATGATCGAACTTAGCGTCAAAGGACAGCTTAATGGCGATCTACAGCGCTTCTGGGAACCTGATGGTCTTCGTGTCGAGATCCATGTACCCGTAGCCGCGCTCCAGCGCTCGGCTCGCCTTCACGCCTGACGGCAGCTAGGACGCTGCATTGAAATTTTCGAACAATTGCAGCCGCTTCGGCGGGGCCGCGTCTTCGGCTTTGTGCTGCGCAACGGCAAACGCCACCGCCGCACGCAGATCGCGATCTGTAACCGGCTTTGGCAGCACGCCCATTGTTCCGGGCACACCCTCTCCCAACTGGGTAGGGTTAGCCGTCATGAACAACACGGTAATGCCGAACTTTTCAGCCAGCGTCTGGCCAATCTTCATGCCCGTGGGGCCATCGCGCAAGTTGAGGTCGACCAGCGCTACATCCGTATCATCGGCCATGGCGAGAGCGCTTTTCTGGTCTGGCGCGATCCCTGCCGAGCGATAGCCCATCTCATTGACAACGTGCTCGATCTCTGTGGCGACGAAAATCTCATCCTCCACGACCAGAATTCTACAAACCATTGACACCACTCTCGAGCAATTGGCTTTCTCGCCCTTCAGCAACCCCTGACCAGCAAGCCGGTTGCCGCAGATTGCATTTATTCCCGGTGCTGTGATCCACTATCAGGCTGAGCTGTTACCAAATCCACAAATCTTCCGCTCAGACTGGTGTTTAGCGGAACATTAACCCTAATGATGCATGAATATGGAAATTTCCAGGCGTTTTACCGGAGACCCCTATGTACCGCTTCTTGCAGGGCACCACTGCTACCTTGGCGCTTTTCGCGGCTGTCCCTGCATTGGCGGCAGACTACAGCGGCTTTTCCGGTATCCGGCCCGCCTATAGCCAGGATTGGGGTAGTACGGAAGACACCCTGCAGTTCGAGGCCGGCGTGCGCTACTGGTACTCCATAGGTCAGCAAAAGCACGAGATTGGGCCTTTCTCGCAGACCATGAACACCAAATCGAGCTCTGGAGAAGCCTTCGTCCGCATCAACGACAACGCGACGCGTTCCTATGTTGAGGCGTTCGGCGGCTACGGCATAACCCACGACGGCGATTACAGTAACGACGGTGGCATCGATCTCGATCTGCCGGCCGCGCGCTTGGGATATCTCGGCGCAGACTTTGGCTGGCTGCCCTTTGGCAGTGATGCGGCAAGCTTTGGCTTTGTGACAGGCTATCAGTACACCAACGACTCGCCCGATACCGGCCGGGTAAGCTTCACGACTGCCACAAGCTCTGCCGACATCGCTTGGTCGGAAGACACCGGCGTTTGGAGCGTACCAGGCGATAGCGAGATCAACGACTTCAACGTTCATGCTCTTAAGCTTGGCATTGCTGGGCGCGTCGACGCCGGAGCATTCGACATCACCGGCGAAGCCACGGCAACACCATACGCGTGGGTCAGCGGCACTTACGGCGCCTATGGTGTGGAAGAGCAAACCAACGGCATCCAAACCTTCATGCCCGGCTCTGCGACGTCCATCAATGGCTTTGGATACGGGGGTGGCGGCAAGCTGATGGTTGGCTTCCATCCAACCGAGAACCTCACAATCCGTGTCGGCGGCCGTGCTTCCTACTTGCAAGGCGCCTATGATGCCACCTTCGACGGGGTGACGATCAATCATCCCGCTCCGAACCCGCCTGTTGAAGATCCAAACAATCCTGGTGTTTTCATTCCGGCCGATCCGGCCTATTCGCCGCCATCGCTCACCCGCCAATTATTCATCATCGACAACAACCCCTTCTCCATGTTCCGCTATGGCGGCCTCCTGGAAGTGTCTGGGCGCTTCTGACGCACCGCTACAATCGGCTTTGCCTGCTTGCCCTCGCCCAGGTGAGGGGATAAGTCTTGCGCGCACTGCGCCCAAAGGTGCGGCGCCAAGCTCTTAGTCAGACAGCGAGCCTTATAACCGTGACAGACCGCCTCAGAATTGCGCTTGCCCAGCTCAATCCCAAGGTTGGCGACCTGACCGGAAATCTGCACCTAGCCCGTTCTGCACTGGCTGACGCAGTTGCGGCCGAAGCGGACATCCTGATGTTGTCCGAGCTTTTCCTGACAGGCTATTTCCCCGACGACCTGCTATTCAAGCCGAAGTTTGTCACCGATACCATGCAGGCCACGCGCGACCTCGTCGCCGGGACTGCAGGGACGAACGTGGTGCTAATCCTGCCGACGGTCTGGTTCGAGAGAGCCAATCTCTACAACGCAGTCATCGTTGCAGAAAAAGGCGAGATCGTCGCGACCCGCTTCAAGCGCGAACTGCCCAATGCCGACGTTTTCTACGAAAAGCGCTACTTCACTGTTGGCCCGCTTGCCGACCCGGTCACCATCAAGGGCGTCGAGATCGGCATCCCGATCTGCGAAGACATCTGGCACCCCGGCGTATGCGAAAACCTCGCGATGCGCGGCGCCGAAATCCTGCTCTGTCCTAATGGTTCGCCTTATTGGACGAACAAGCAGCACATCCGCAAGGAACTCGTCCGCGCGCGCGTCGCTGAACACGACATTCCGCTGCTCTATGTCAACCAGGTCGGAGGTCAAGACGAACTGATATTCGACGGCGCCTCCTTTGCCATAGAGCCCGGCAACAAACTCGTTTTCCAGGGCAAGTCATTCGAGGCCGACTTCATCGTATCCGATTGGGTGCGTGGCGCCTCCGGTTGGACCTGTACAAACGGCCACGTCACCGAACTCACCACGACCGATGAGGCGCCTTGGCTCGCTTGCGTACTTGGCTTGCGCGACTACGTGGGCAAGAACGGTTTCAAACAGGTCGTGCTTGGCCTGTCCGGCGGCATTGATAGCGCCGTTGTCGCTGCCATGGCCGTTGATGCCTTAGGCGCCGAAAACGTGCACTGCATCATGCTGCCTTATCGCTATACCTCTGAGGAAAGCCTCAAGGACGCAAAGGATTGTGCCGAACGCCTGGGCGTGCGCTACGACATTGTTTCCATCGGCAATCCGGTTGACGAAGCGCTAACCCAACTCTCGCCGATTTTCGACAACCGCCCGACCGATATCGCCGAGGAAAATATACAGTCGCGCATGCGCGGCGTCGTGCTGATGGCCGTCAGCAACAAGCTCGGCTCCATGCTCCTGACCACCGGCAACAAGTCCGAAATGGGCGTGGGCTATGCCACGATTTATGGCGACATGAACGGTGGCTATAATCCGCTGAAAGACATGTTCAAGATGGAGGTTTATCGCCTTGCGGCATGGCGAAACGGTAACCGACCTGCGACATGCCTCGGCCCGGACGGCGACGTGATCCCCCGGGCCATCATCGACAAAGCGCCTAGCGCCGAACTGCGTCCCAACCAGACCGACCAGGATAGCCTGCCGCCCTATCCGGTGCTCGACGAAATTCTCACTGCGATCGTAGAGGACGAACTGCCGCTTGAAGTGCTCGTCGAACGCGGCCACGACCGCGCGCTGGTTGAGCGCATTGAACGCCTTCTCAATATTGCCGAATACAAGCGGCGTCAGTCAGCCCCAGGCCCTAAGCTCACCGTCAAGGCTTTTGGCCTGGGCCGCCGCTACCCCATCACCAATGGCTACAAGGACCGGACCCTCGGATGACCGTCGTACGTTGGGCGCCGTCCCCCACAGGCCGTATTCACCTGGGCAATGCACGCCCAGCGCTGCTGAACTGGTTCTATGCGCGCCGCAATGGCGGCCGCTACATCCTGCGCATGGACGACACCGATCAGGCTCGCTCCACCCGCGAGTTTGCCGATGGTATCGAAGTCGACCTCGCCTGGTTGGGCATCACGCCTGACTTGCTCGTCCGCCAGTCCGAGCGGACGGCGCTCTATGAAGCCGCTAAGGAAAAGCTGATCGCTGCTGGCCGGCTCTACCCCTGCTATGAGACCGAAGACGAACTGGACCGCCGCCGCAAGCGCGCCCGTGCGCTGAACAAGCCTCCGATCTATGATCGCGCCGCTTTAAAGCTCACGGATGAAGACCGTGCCAAGCTAGAAGCTGAAGGCCGCAAGCCCCATTGGCGCTTCAAGCTCGATGGCCGCCCCGTGCAGTTCGACGATCTCATCAAAGGCCCGCAGACCGTCAACACGGCTTCAATGTCGGACCCGGTTTTGGTGCGTGAAGATGGCAGTTACCTCTACACTTTGCCGTCGGTCGTCGATGACATTGATTTGGGCATCACCCATGTCATCCGCGGCGAAGACCACGTTTCCAATACCGGCACGCAGATCGAGATTTTCGAAGCGCTCGGCGGTCCTGTTCCTGTATTCGCTCACCACAACCTTCTGACCGACGCAGAAGGGCAGGGCTTCTCCAAGCGCCTCGGCTCCCAATCAATTGCCGACTTCCGCGCTCAAAACTACGAGCCGATGGCAATTGCCATTGTGGCGTCGATCACCGGGACCAGCCTGCCCATAGAGACTTATGAGACCTTGGACGAGATCGCCAATCGGCTCGATTTTACCATGATCTCGCATGGCGCTGCCCGGTTCGATCCTGCCGAACTCGACACGCTCAATGCGCGTTTACTTCACGCAATGCCCTACGAAGCCGTACGGTCTCGCTTGTCGAGCCTTGGCCTTGAAGGCGCAGCGCTCTGGCTACTACTGCGCGACAATCTGGCTAAATTCAGCGACATCGCCGATCTTTCCAAGCTCGTGACGGGCCCCATCGAGCCGGTCATCGCCGATGAAGACCGCGACTTCCTCGCGCTCGCAAAAGCCCTCCTGCCTGAAGAGCCTTGGGACCAGACGACCTGGTCCCATTGGACCGACGCGCTTAAGACCGCGACCGGCCGAAAAGGGAAGGCCTTGTTCTTGCCCTTGCGCCTTGCGCTAACCGGGCGGCATGACGGCCCCGAGCTTAAGTCCCTTCTCCCGCTGGTTGGGCGTAAGGCGTGTCTGGACCGACTACCCTAACCACCTTGCTGCCGAACTGAACAAGCCGCAGTTCGGTGTCTGCCGCCGCTTGTACGGGCCGGGACACCACTGTCTCGCCAGGTCCGGCAGGTCGCGGCCGTGGCAAAGGCACATTAACCAGATTAGCCGTTTCGAGCGGCGCCTCGATCGGCGCTTGGGCCGCTGCCACTGGCATTACGCCGCGCGGATCGCGCAACGGCATGGGAAAGCTCAGCCCGCGCACTTCGATCATCGTCCTGGTGCTGCCATCGCTGCCCGTCGCCACAGACATCGTCCCATCCGATTGCGGCTGCACCTTGCAACTTGCCGAAGGGCTGGTGTCGAGTTCGTCTCGATAGCGGAACGCCGTCGGCAACGCCGTGTAGGGCTCGCCATACTGGTTGCGCATCTGCTCGGGTTCTTGCCCAGGATTATCATAGAAATAGAGCTCTACCGGCGTCGTGGTACAGCTCGCCTGACAGGTTTGCGCGTCGTTGATCACGTAATCGGACAGCGTTGCGTAGCTGATGGGCCAGAAATACCCGTCACTCAACCGCACACAGACCGTGCGCACCGTCTGGTAGCCCTGATAGCCCCAATAGTCGCCCCCATCGATCATCTGTCCGTCGCTGAAATCGCCCTCGGATGTGGTTCCGAAAATGCGGTCGAACACCGACTGGCGCTCATTGCTGAACGTCGCACTCGAACCACGGTCCGTGCCGCAGCCGAACCGCGCCATCTCCTGCAAAATCGCCTCGCGTTGCCCGGCGACCGCATTTGCTGATTCGACCTGCTGGCCCACCGACGCCGCAACGTCGCGCAAGCGCAAAACTTCGCGTCCGATCTGAGTGCACTGCGGCGTCAGGGTTCGCCCGGCCTTCGCATCGTCATTGCAGCCTTCGCGGATATAACGGCTCTCCATCTGCTGCACATCACGCGCAGCCCGTCGCGCTGCCTGCGAATCGCCACCCATCTGTTGGAAGTCGCCGTTGCGCTCTACCTGCCGCAGCATGTTCTCCAGCCGCCCGCACTGAGCCGCTTGGGCATAAGCCGTGTTGACGTCCAGCACGACGCAGATGGCGGCCAGCACCATCAACACCAGCGCTCGAGCAAAGTTTCTGCCAGCTTTATTCATAAGATCCCGTCACGTATTTCGCCGCCCGCCTTGGCTCGGCCTTAAGACAACGCTAGGACCGCTGCGACACTATAGTGAGCACCGCATCGGCGTGGTAGCGCTGCGCGGTCACACCAGCGAGAGAAATCCCATGAAGCTTGCCACACTGCGAAACGGCCGCCCCGATGGGCAGCTAGTGGTGCTCTCGAGTGATTTGGGCCGCTGTGTCTCGGCGAGCCGTGTAGCAGTGAACCTGCAGGCCGCCCTTGATGATTGGTCGCGCTGCACCCCGGCGCTTCAAACGCTCGCCACCCAACTCGACGCCGGCGAAATCGCGGGACAGCCTTTCGAGCCTGCCGAAGCGCTCGCTCCCCTCCCGCGTGCTTACCAGTGGATCGACGGGTCTGGCTATTTGAGCCACCTCGAACGTGTACGGACACTCAAAGGCAGCAAGGACGTCGAACTTCAGTCCGACCGACCGTTGCTGTATCAGGGTGCGTCCGATTCCCTCTCGGCGCCGCACGACCCGATCGTCGCCACTGACCCGGACCTTGCGATAGACCTCGAAGCCGAGATCGCCGTGATCATCGGCGCTGTGCCAATGGGCGCCACCCGCGAACAAGCCACTGCTGCAATCCGCCTTGTCACGATCTGCAACGACGTTTCGCTACGCCGCCTTGTGGTCGATGATCTGCAGAATGGGTTCGGCTTTTTTCACGCCAAGCCATCAACCTCCTTTGCGCCGATCGTTATCACACCGGAAGCGCTTGGCCCTGCCTGGAGCGATAACCGCCTCCGGCTTCCCCTGCGTATAGAAGTGAACGGCACCTTGATTGGTCAGCCCAATGCCGGCGTCGATGTGCAATTTGATTTTGCCGATCTGATCGTCGAAGCCGCCCGCACTCGCAAGCTTGCTGCCGGTACGATCATCGGCGGCGGCACGGTATCCAACCGCCATGACGAAGCCTTGCCGATCAAGCGGGATGGAATCGGCTTCGCCTGCATTGCCGAAGCGCGCACAGTGGAAAAATTGAAGTATGGCCGCGCTCGGACGCCATTCCTCAAGGGCGGCGACACGGTCCGTATAGGAGCCATCGGCGCCGACGGACGCTCGGTATTCGGCGACATACTTCAAAAGGTCAGCATCGTCTGAGCTGCTGGGCTGCGTCACTAAGTCATTGCTTCAGCAGGTAACATTCCTGTGTACTCGTTGGGGGTGTCACCTTCTCGTGCCACTCTAACCCGGCGCGGAGCCTTGCGACCGCGTGGTTCGATGCGCGTTGAGGGTGCGATTTGATGATCAACAAGAAGATAATGTCTGTGGCCTTGGCTGGCCTGATGACCATAGGCGTCGTTGCTGCATTTGCGCAGGATGCGTTTTTGGCTCCAGCCACGCCTGAAGAAGCTGTCGAAATGCGCCAGGCCACCATGAAGGAAAATGGCGGCACTCTGCGTAGCGCTGGTGAACTGACCGGCCCTGACGCTGTCGCCGCCATGCAGACGCTGCTCGACAACTACACCAACATGCCTGCTTTGTTCCCTGAAGACTCGATTGTGGGGGACAGCAAGGCGCTCCCGGCGATCTGGGAAAACTGGGAAGAATTCACCGCCATTATCGAAACGGGCCGCGCTGCCGCCGAATCCGGACTTGCCGCTGCCGAGGCTGGTGACGCCGCTGCCTATGGCGAAGCCCTCAAGGCTATTGGCGGCACCTGTGGCCAGTGCCACCAGCAGTTCCGCGCGCAGAGTTAAAGATCGCCTCCAAAGCGATTGGCGGTCCTTCGGGACCGCCTTTTTTATTTGTGCTTGATTTCTGGCCGGTGTCCCGGCAATGTCGAGCCATGAAGACCAGCATCATTCTGATTAAAAGCTGCATTATTACCTGCTAACCACTCGTTGGCGGCGCGGTCTTCTTCACTCCGAAATTCTGATACCTGAAGAGCCAAGCAGCCAGCGCATTTCCGCATGGCCAGGATTTGGGACGATGACTTCGGGCACTCTGCAGCTAAATCTTCACAATACGCTGACCCGCACCAAGGAGCCTTTCACGCCCTTGGACCCGAACAATGTGCGCATGTATGTCTGCGGCCCGACGGTCTATGACTTCGCCCACATCGGCAATGCCAGGCCCGTCATTGTCTTTGACCTCCTGTTCCGGCTTCTGCGCCAGGTCTACGGCGCTGACAAGGTCACTTACGTCCGCAACATCACGGACGTAGACGACAAGATCAATGCCCGTGCTCTGCGGGACTTCCCCAATTTGCCGCTTAATGAAGCGATACGTCGCGTCACCGAGAAGACGGAAACGCAGTTCCTCTCCGACGTCGCGGCCCTCGGCACGCTTGAGCCGACTGTCCAGCCCCGTGCGACTGACAATATTGCGGAAATGCAAACGCTCATCACCGAGTTGATGGCGCGCGACCATGCCTACAATGCTTCAGGTGAAGTGCTGTTTGCCGTCGACTCCATGCCTGACTATGGCCAGCTCTCTGGCCGAAATCTCGAGGACAATCTTGCCGGCGCCCGCATTGCCGTGGACGAGCACAAGAAAAACCCGGCCGACTTCGTGCTCTGGAAACAGTCGGCGCAGAACGAGCCTGGCTGGGACAGCCCTTGGGGCAGGGGACGCCCTGGCTGGCATATCGAATGCTCGGCCATGAGCGAGCGCTATCTGGGTCAGACCTTCGACATTCACGGCGGCGGGCTCGATCTTATCTTCCCGCACCACGAAAATGAAATCGCCCAGTCCCGCTGCGCTCATGGCACCAGAGCCATGGCCAATGTATGGATGCACAACGGCTTTCTTCAGGTCGAAGGCCAAAAGATGAGCAAAAGCCTGGGCAATTTCATCACCATCAACGATCTGCTCCAGACCGCTGCCATGGGCGGCCATGCCTGGCACGGCGAAGTGCTGCGCCTCGCCATGCTAATGACCCATTATCGCGAGCCCATCGACTTCACCGTTAAGCGCCTTGAACAAGCCGAAAGCAAACTGCGTGATTGGCAGCGCGCCGCTAAAGGTGCCGAACTCACTGGCAGCGACGGACCCGATGCCTCGGTGCTCAAGGAACTCGCGGACGATCTCAACTTCCACCGCGCCAGCGTCGCTCTCGATCTGATTGCCAAGCGGGCTAATCGCGACGAAGGCAATGCCCGCCACTGCCTCGCCGCCACGCTCCGCTTCCTCGGCTTCAGCCTTGATTCCCTCCTCACCTCTGACGAGGGCTGGGAAGAACCACCTCACATCGCCACCGCGATAGCCGACCGGCTCGTAGCCCTGAACGCCAAGGATTTTGCCAAAGCTGACGCGATCCGGCAGGACCTCGCTACTCAGGGCATTGTGCTCATGGACTACAAGGACGAAGCCGGCCATCGTCGGACCAAGTGGGAGATCAAGCGATGACCCCATCAGCCCACACTGGCGGCTGCCAATGCGGTGCCGTGCGCTTTCGCGTAACGCGTCTTGGTCGCCCTTCGATCTGCCACTGCCGCATGTGCCAAAAGGCATTCGGCGGTTTTTTCGGTCCGCTTGTCACGGCCCACAACGCCACCTGGACCCGTGGCCAGCCAAAGTGGTTCCAGTCCTCTAACGCCGCGCGGCGCGCTTTCTGTGGAGATTGCGGCACCCCCTTGGCCTACGAAACGCGTTTCGGCTTGGAACTCGCCATCGGCACCTTCGATGAGCCGGTCGCTGCCGCACCCCAGATCCAGGTCAACCCAACAGACAAGCTGCCATTCTTCGACTCGTTGACGCAACTGCCAGTCCGAGCCGAGGCAAGCGACGAATGGGCCGACTTCCTGGCCGGCATCCACTCCAACCAACATCCCGACCACGACACGCAGGATTGGCCAGCCCGGGGAGCGCAATCATGAGCGAAACTTGGTCCGGCGGCTGCCAGTGCGGCGCCATACGCTACCGTTTCGACGCAAAACCATCGGGCGCCCACATCTGTCACTGCCGCATGTGCCAAAAAGCTTTTGGCGCCTTCTATGCACCCTTGGTAGGCGGCCTGCGCGATACCTTTCATATTACCCGTGGTCAGCTTTCTACCTTCATGTCCTCAGATCAGGCAGAGCGGGGCTTTTGCTTAAGATGCGGTACGCCGCTCACATTTCGCTACGTCGACGGAGATCACGTCTCGGTGTCTATCGGCTCGCTTGATGACCCTGAAGCCTTTCCACCGGTCGATCAACACGGCACCGAAAGTCGCCTGAGCTGGGTCAACAATCTTGGCACACTGCCGGATCGTGGCTCAACCGAAAGCGAAGACGCCGAAGCCACTGCGTTCATCGCCTCCACCAATCACCAGCACCCGGATCACGACACCCTGCGCTGGCCAGAGTAAGCTATGTCCAAAGAACGTCTCTACATCTTCGACACCACGCTGCGCGACGGCGCACAAACGGCCGGCATAGAGTTCTCGCTAGAGGACAAGATTTCGATTTGCCGCCTGCTCGAAGATTTAGGCGTCGACTACATCGAGGGCGGCTACCCCGGCGCCAACCCGGTAGATACCGAGTTCTTCGCCACCGGCCGCACCAGGCACGCCAAGTTCACCGCCTTCGGCATGACCAAGCGGGCAGGGCGCTCTGCCTCCAATGACCCTGGCCTGCAGGCGATCATTCAGTCCGAAGCCAGCGCCACGTGCTTTGTCGCCAAAACCTGGGCCAGCCAGGTCGAGATGGCACTGGGCATATCGCTTGAAGAAAACCTCGACAATTTGCGCGAAACAATCGCTGCCGCCGTTGCGGCCGGCAAGGAAGCGCTGATTGATTGCGAACACTTCTTTGATGGCCTCAAGTCCAATCCTGATTATGCCCTCGCTTGCGTCCAAACGGCGCTGGACGCGGGCGCGCGCTGGGTTGTCCTCTGCGACACCAATGGCGGCACCATGCCGTCCGAGATCCGCGACATCGTTGGCAAGGTCTTGGCCATCGCACCGGGCGACCGCTTAGGCATCCACGCTCATGACGATACTGGCCAGGCCGTTGCCAACACCCTTGCGGCCGTTGAAGCTGGCGTGCGCCAGATCCAGGGCACGCTCAACGGGATCGGCGAGCGCTGTGGCAATGCCAATCTCGTCACCCTGATCCCAACTTTAGTGCTGAAGCCGCTTTTCGCGGAACGCTTCACGACCGGCATCGACATTGCCCGCTTGGAACGGCTCACCCAGATCTCGCGCGCATTCGATGACAGGCTCAACCGTGCCCCCTCCAAGCAAGCGCCCTATGTCGGCGCCTCGGCGTTCGCCACCAAGGCGGGCATTCACGCATCGGCCCTGCTCAAGGACTTCTCGACTTACGAGCATGTGCCGCCCGAGAGCATCGGCAATGAGCGCTCCATTATGGTCAGCCAGCAGGCCGGCAAATCCAATCTCCTGACTGCCCTCGCGCGCCATGGTATTCACTTGGCCAAGGACGATCGGCGCCTGGAAAAACTTCTCTCCCATGTAAAAGACCGCGAATCGCGCGGCTATTCCTATGACGGCGCCGACGCATCTTTTGCCGTTCTAGCCCATGAAGTGCTGGGCACATTACCGGATTACTTCCAGGTGGAGAATTACCGTGCCAGCGTCGAGCGGCGCCACAACTCGATGGGCGAGGAGATCACCGTCACCGAAGCGGTGGTGAAAATCCGCGTTGAGGGCGAATTGCTCATGTCTGTTGCCGAAGGAAATGGCCCTATCAACGCCCTCGATCTAGCCATGCGCAAAGATCTGGGCAAGTATTCGTCCCGCATCGAAGATCTCGAACTGGTCGACTTCAAGGTTCGTATTCTGGACGGCGGCACGGGCGCGGTCACCCGTGTACTGGTCGAAAGCCGCGACGGCACCGGCGAACGCTGGTATACGATCGGCGTATCCCCCAATATCATTGATGCTTCTTTTGAAGCTCTATATGAATCGATCACCTACAAGCTGTTGAAAACTGAAGCGGCACAGTCAACAACAGCAATGATGACTTAACTGGACGGCATTTGCCGTCCTCCGGAGGACGAACTGGCCGACACCGCTCCTAAACAACCTCTTGCTCTGACCATTGGAGCAGCGGCGGTTACTCTTGTCGTTATCATCGGCGTGCTTGCCGGCCCTTCGGTGGTCTATTGCTTTAATGCCGAAGGCGGCATGGGCCAGTGCCTGCGCGGCCAAATGGTCAATTCAGGCATCCTGCCGAAGCCGGCGGTCGCAGCCGTGGAGCCTGCAGAACCAGTGCAAGCGCCGGTCGCCCCGGCGACATCGGAGCCGGAGACTGGCATTGCCGAGACTGCACTCGATGTGGTTGAATCCTCCGCGCAAGAGGCCGACAGCCTTGTCGCTGCTACCTTTGGCCTCCTGCGCGCAGAGCCTGATGGATCGGTCGTGATCGCAGGTAGCGGCACCCCAGGTTCTGAAGTCCAGGTTTTTGCCAACGACGGTCTCCTTGGCACAACCCAGGTTGAGCAGAGTGGCGACTGGGTGTTTGTTCCTGCAACCCCCCTGGCTCCCGGCGAACTTGAGATCACGCTAGGTGAAGCCGGTAAGTCCGGTCGCGCGGCAGAGTCCATCATCGTTGCCATCAACGAAGACAAATCCAGCGAACCGCTGGTCGTGGCCAGCACCCCCGGCGCCCCAAGCGAAGTCTTGCAGGGCCTGGACGCTCCTGCCGAGCGAACGCAAATGGCCGCTGCCGAGCCACCAACACCGGCTCCCGAGCAACCCGCCGAACCCGCACCAGAGCCTGAGCCAATCAGTTCTCCAGTCGTCGAGACTACCCAGCCGACAACACCGGAACCAGCGCCTGCGGCAGAACCCGCGGCCGAAGTCGCATCGTTGCCCGAGCCTCCGGCACCTGAGCCTCAGCCGGAACCTACCGCCGAACAGGCGCTCGCTCCGCCCGTTGCTGAAGTCATCCCAGCACTACCGCCCGAAACTGAAGCCACAGTCCCCGACGTGCCGGAGCAATCCGTCGCGACCGCTCCCGAGCCGGTTGTCGATCCTGCACCGGCAACTTCAGAGCTCGATGCTACTCCCCCCACGATTGACGCCATCGAGATCGAGGGTGATCGCACCTTCTTTGCCGGCGCTGGCCCTGAAGGCGCCGATATACGTCTGTATGTCGACGATGTTTTTGTTTCTGACGCAAAGGTTGAAGGCGGCCGTTGGCTTGTCGAAGCTGGCGCCGTGCTGAAGCAGCCCAACCAGCGGGTGCGCATTGACATGCTCCAGCCGGGGACCGCTAAGGTTGCCTCGCGCGCCGAAGTTAACTTTGTGGTCGAACTCCCGCCCGAAGCACCTATTGCTATCGCTGAAGCCGAGGCTCCCCCGGCCACTCCAACACCTGCGCCTGAGCCGGTGGCACCCGACTTGCCAGCACCAACGCGGCCTGCAGCTCCGACGTCGCAAGCCGTTGCGTCCGCGCCGGAGCCGCCCATTACGGCGCCCGCACCAACACCACTAGTGGCCCCGCAGACCGCAGTTCCCCCACAGGAGCAAACTACTCCCGAACCTGCCGCGCCCGCGCCAACCACCGCTGAACCCTCTGCTCCGGCCGTTGCGCCACCAGCAGCAGCCCCGGCACCAGAGGCTGTTGCAGTTGCACCCGAGCCTTCGCCGCCGCCTGTTGAGGCAGCGCCTGCTGCACCTACAGCGCCGGCCGTTGCTGCTGCGGCTGAACCACAAGCTCCTGCGACGCCATCAACCGCGCTTCCTTCAGCACAGACCGCCGAAGCGCCAGCCGCGCCCGCTCTTCCGGTAGATACTGAGACGCCTGTCGCATCCGCCCCCCCAGTCGTCTCCGAAGTGCCGGCGCCAAGCGTTCCTCCCGTTGTTGCCGAAGCACCAGCCGCCCCCGCTCCTTCTGCAGTTGCTGAAGCGCCTGCTTCGCCACCGCCGCGTGCTACTGACGAACCTGACGCCGTCCCCACCATGGTGGCTGTCGCAGTTGGCGGTCCCGATGCCGAGCGCTTCGCATCCGGCAAGGCCATCATCCGTCGCGGCGACAACCTTTGGACGATTGCCCGCCGTGTCTACGGGCAGGGGGTCAAATATACGACGATCTACGAGGCCAATACCGGCCAGATTCGCGACCCCGACCAAATCTACCCCGGTCAGGTCTTCGCACTGCCTGAAAACCTGATCAACTGAGCACAACATTGCCCGCCACGAGGTGGGCCATTGATTTTTCCGCGCGCAACGCCCATTTCTATCGTAATTCACCGATCAACGCAGTCGAGCGCCATGCAAGACGACGACATCGCCATCATCATGCGAGCCTTGGGCCATCCGGTCCGCCTCAATATTCTGCGCATCCTTGCTCGCCAGCAAAGGGGCGAATGCTGTTGTGCCGATGTGACCGAGGAATTGCCCCTCGCGCAATCAACGGTCAGCCAGCACATCAAGGTCCTGCTTGATGCCGGGCTGATCGAGCGCAAGCCGCGCGGCACGCGCAATTGCTACATCGTCCAGCACGAACGTCTTGCCGCATTGGGTACAGCCTTCTCCGGCATGGTCGCTGGCCTTGGGCCTGTCGCGACAAAACTGGAATCGGAAATCGCCTAATGGCCTTAGACAGCGCTGAAAAGAAGCCCTCCGTTAGCGCGGATGAGGGCTCGGTCCTTTCGACGATAAAGAACCTCTGGTCCTATATGTGGCCAGCCGACCGCGCCGATCTGCGGCTCAAGGTGGTCCTGGCTATCGGTGCGCTGCTCCTCAGCAAAGTCGCCACTACCCTGATCCCCTTTGCCTACAAAGGCATCATCGACAGCCTGGACGCCTCCAATCCGAATTATGCCGTCGTCATGGGCCTTGCCGTGCCCATCGTCCTCGTCATTGCCTACGTGCTCGGCAATATTCTCGACGCCGGCTTCCAGCAATTGCGTGACGTCCTCTTCGCCAGCGTCGGCCAGAACGCCGTTCGTAAACTCGCGCTGCGCACCTTCCATCATCTGCATCGCTTGTCGCTGCGCTTTCATCTGGCCCGGCGCACAGGGGGCCTCAGCCGCGTCATAGAGCGCGGCACCAAGGGCATCGAAACCGTCGTGCGGTTCACGATGCTCAACATCGCCCCAACACTGGTCGAGTTTGTCATTACCGCCGTGATTTTTGTCTGGCTCTTCGGCGTCAGCTATCTCGGCGTTCTCGTTGTGATGATTTGGGGTTATCTCTATTTCACCATCAAGGCATCCAACTGGCGCATTTCAATCCGCCGGGACATGAATGAGTCTGATACTGACGCCAACGGCAAGGCGATCGACTCCCTGCTCAATTTCGAGACGGTAAAATACTTCGCCAACGAAGAGATGGAGGCCAGGCGCTATGACGCGTCCATGGCCGGGTATGAACGCTCCGCCGTCCGCATCTGGACCTCGCTGGGCTTCCTTAACTTTGGCCAGGCACTGATTTTCTACGCCGGCTTCCTGATCATCTCGATCATGGCCATCAATGGCGTTATGGCGGGTACGCTCACCTTAGGCGATTTCGTGCTCCTCAACACCTTCCTGATGCAGGTTTATCGCCCACTAAACTTCATTGGCTTCGTCTATCGCGAACTGCGCCAGGGCCTCACCGACATTGAGGAAATGTTCAAGCTCCTCGACCAGAACCCGGAAGTTCAGGACAGCCCCAATGCCAAGCCGCTTCAGATCACCGGCCCGGTCATACGCTTCGACAATGTAACCTTCTCCTACGACGCAGACCGGCCGATTCTTAAAGGCGTGAGCTTCGAAGTGCCAGCGGGCAAGACCGTGGCGATTGTTGGCCCCACAGGCGCAGGCAAATCCACCATTTCGCGGCTGCTTTATCGCTTCTACGACGTTACGAGCGGCTCGATCACCATCGATGGCCAGGATCTGCGCGAGATCACCCAGGAGAGCTTGCGCAAGGCCATTGGCATGGTGCCGCAGGACACGGTGCTCTTCAACGACAGCATTGGCTACAACATTGAATATGGCCGCCCCGGCGCGAGCGAGGAAGACGTCCGCGCAGCTGCCGCCATGGCTCAGGTCGGCCCCTTTATCCAATCCCTCCCCAAGGGCTACGACACCCCCGTCGGCGAGCGCGGACTCAAACTATCCGGTGGCGAAAAGCAGCGCGTAGCTATTGCCCGCACGATCCTCAAGTCCCCGTCAATCCTGATCCTCGACGAAGCGACTTCTGCGCTCGACACTAAGACCGAGCGAGACATCCAGTCAGCGCTCGACGTCGTCAGCAAGAACCGCACTTCCGTGGTGATCGCCCACCGGCTCTCGACGGTTGTGAATGCCGACGAGATCCTGGTGTTGCGCGATGGCGTTGTTGCCGAGCGGGGCAATCACGTGGCGCTCCTGCAAAAGGATGGCCTTTACGCCCAGATGTGGAATCGCCAGCGCGAAGCTACCGAAGCCGAGGAAAAGCTACTCCAGACCGCCAACGATCCAGACGGCTTCGTTAAGCGTGGCAAGCCGGCGGCCGAATAGCTTGGCTTAGGCCGCCAGCTTCATCTCGCTCCGTATGGCCGCCATGACGCTTGGCAGGTCATGCCCGAGCAGTTGGAATGCCCTAGCTGTCATGCCGTGCTGCATTGCGCTCGTTACTTCAAGCACATGTACGCCAGCCAGTTGACCATGCCCCCCCGCTTGCGTAAAGCCGCCAGCCCCTTCACAACCGCCTGGCCCGATGGCGCCGCATTGTAAATGCCACTAGGGCTGGGCAGGGGCGGAACACTGCTCTCCGAGGCGCTGATCTGCGCACCGTCCACCCCGGCGGAAGCCAAGGCAGAGCGATGCAGCTCTCGCAGGGCGTTGCGGAAATCATCTCCGGTAATCTCCAACTTGGCGAAAACGCGCTGTGCAGATCCATCCGGCAGCTGCAGCGCCGCCAGCACGAAGTGCTCGGCGCCCGGCGCTCCCTGATGGTCGGCATTCGCCTCCAGTTCGGCTGCCTCGCACAGGAGCTTGATCGTACCCATGTCACTAAATCGCTGCTTCAACTGTGCAAACAAGTTCGCCTCCTAGGTCTTGATTATCGGTGAAATGGAAGACAGGCGCTTGTGTGCAGCCTGTTTACTCACGCCGAGAGCTTGCGCAATCCGCGCCCACGACCAGCCTTCCGCCAAAGCCTGGGCGACCGCTTTGCGCTCAAGCTTGTCAGCCATCAGCCGTAGCGCAACGACCCGCGCGAAGTCGGCATCGGGATCATCGGCTTGACTTGGTTCAATCTTGTCCATGCGTCAACCATAGTTGACAGAAGGGCCTATGTCAACCTTTGTTGACGCTTCGCGCGGGACTACTTGGCCGCTAAACCGGGCGCAGCCGAATGTAACTAGATCTTGTAGGATGGCCTGGTCAGCGCACGGAAATGCTCGGGTGACAGCACCACCGCAATGACCGCGCCGTCCCTTTGTATACGCACCGGCTCAAGCTGTGCATCCTTCACTAGAGCTTCGAACTGAGTTCCAACGTCCTTGACATCTTTGACGGGCATAAGGCTGCTTCCCAGCGAACGAAATGCCTGCTTACAACAGAAAAGGCCCGCATCGCTGCGGGCCCTCTACGTAGATAGTAATGCCTATTCAGCAGCTTCTGGCCGATCCGGCCGGACCTCCGGACCATTTTGGTCCTTGCCAGTTAGGCCTTCGTTCTTGCTCACGATATAGCGGCGCGCGCCGTCCGCATCCGCCGGGATTTCCAAGGCCATCCCATCGAACCCTGCAGGAACCGCCATCTGCGTCTGGCGCCCCCGTCCAGTGACAAACCGGCCAAAGCGCGCAAACTGATGAGCAACCCAGTTGATCTGCCGCCACAGCACGCTCGGCGCCGTGACCATCACGGGGACCATGACAAGCGTCAGCAAGGTCGAAACGAACAGGCCTGACACCAGCGCCGCTGACAGGTGCACGAACCAAGAGCCCGCCAGTCCACCCACAACAACTTCGCGACGGATGAAGTCGAACTCGACGTTCAGCGCCATGGGAATGACGCCCAGTGCCGTCACCGTTGCGGTCAGCAGAACTGGCCGCACACGCTGGCTGACTGTGATCAGCATGGCCTTGACGGGCTCGACGCCCTCCTCACGGTGGTAGTGGTTATAAGTATCGATGAGCACGATACCGTTCTTCACCACAATACCTGCAAGCGCTACGATGCCAAGTCCGGTCATGATGGCCGAGAAACTCATCCCGGTGACCACCATGCCCAGCATCACGCCTGCGATCGACATCACAACTGTCATCAGAGTCACGATGACCTGATAGAAGCTGTTGTACTCGATCAGGAGGATCAATGCGATCAAGGCGAGAGCTGCACCTAGCGCCGCCACAATGAACGCATTGGTATCGTCTACCTGCTCAGCCGCACCACCATAAACGATCTCGACACTGGCCGGCCATTGTTGGGTCTGCTGCCATTCCTGCAACTGAGCGATCTTGTCGTCGGAAGCCACTCCTTCGGTCAAGTTTGCAGCCACCGTCATCGCATAAACACCGTTGCGGCGTTCAATATTGGCGACTTTTGGCACAGCCTGCCGATCTATGAAGTTCGATACAGGAACCAGCCCCTGCGCTGTCACAATGCGGAGCGAGTCCAAGGCATCGAACGTCCTCTCGCCTTCAGGGAGGCGAACGCGAATATCGAGTTCCTCGTCTGTGCCGTCATCCGGGCGATAGCTACCTAGCTTTACGCCGGACGTAACGAGCTGCACATAGGGCGACAATTCGCGAACGCCAATGCCGTATTTGGCCGCAGCTTCGCGATCTATAGTCACCTGCCAGTCGATACCTGGGGCAGGGCGGCCATCTTCGACGTCGATCGTGTCGCCCAATTCGTTCTCGACATAATCACGCAAGCGAGCCACTGCTGGGCCTATATCGTCATAAACAGTGCCTTCGACGCGCAAATTGATCGCCTTGCCGGCCGGTGGGCCGTTTTCCTGCGCCGCAATCTGCACTTCGAGCCCCGAAATATCCGCCACCCGGTCACGGATGTTCTGGAAGATATCGGCAGCCTTGACGCGCTCATTGTAAGGCATCAACTGCAAATTGAACGAGCCGATCGTATCAGGAGGCGTGCCGCTACTGAGCCCGCCATCCGAACCACTGCCGCCAAAGCTCATGATCACGTCCTGGATACCCTGCACCTGCAGGATCTCCTGTTCGACTTCACCAAGAAGGTTACGGATTTCGATCGGCGAGTAATTGCCGCGCGTGATCACGTTCACCGTGCCGAACTCAGGCTCCGAAGCCGGGAAAGCTTCTGTTCCAGTCGGATTGAAGATGTAGGCGGCGAACATTGCCGCCACGAGTGCGAAGCCAAATGCCAGAGTCAAAATCGGTTGATGGATCAGATGCTCCATAGTCCGCACATAAAGGCCGGTAATGCCGCGCACCTTCTTGGTGTCGAACTTGTCGGCATACATGACGACGTCAGCCGCTTCCTTCGCCTTTGGATCGACATGGGTCGAGGCGATGAAAGCACCGATGATCGGCATGAAGATAAGAGCGGATACAAGCGAAGCCACCATCACCACGATCACGATGATCGGCAGATAGCTCATGAACTTGCCAATAATGCCTGGCCAGAACAGCAATGGAATGAAGGCACCAAGGGTCGTGAATGTAGCCGAAACCACAGGCACGAACATCTTGCGCGCAGCCAGGATGAACGCTTCCTTCTTGGGAACGCCCTCCATCAGCTTGCGCTCGGCATATTCCACGACCACGATCGGATCGTCCACGAGCACGCCGACGGCGATCACAAGGCCGAACATGATCATCATGTTGATGGTCATGCCCATCATCTGCACGACAAGGAACGCGATCATGAACGAAATCGGGATCGACATGCCGATCATGATGGCGGGACGTACGCCAAGCGTCGCAACGCAGGTGATCAGCACCAGCGCTACGGCGGTCATCACCGCTGCTTCAAGCGAACGGAAAAGGTTCTTGGTCGTGTCGGCCTGGTCGATAAGGAAGCTGGTCTGGATGCCCTGGGGCCATTCGGCAGTGAAGGCAGCAGTCCGGGCTCGCACATCATCGGAGATGGTGATGACGTTGGTGCCCAGCTTCTTAATCACGCCGAGCGTGATTGCTGGCTGACCGTTCACATTGGCATAGGACGTTGCGTCCTCGAAGGTCCGGGTGATGGTTGCGACATCGCCAAACGTCACGACCGTATCGCCCGCCGTCTTGAGCGGCAGTGAATAAACGTCAGCCGCGCTCTTGATAAGGCCCGGAACTTCGACGTTAAACGATCCCTGGCCGGTATCCAGCGTTCCGCCGGGCACCACCATATTGTTCTTAGCCAGCGCATCGAGCAATTGGGCCGCTGTCAGATCGTAGGCCTCGAGCCGATTGAGATCGATCTGCACTTCGAGCACTTCGTCGCGCGAACCCGACAGGGTCACGCTCTGCACGTCGCCCATGCTTTCAAGTTCGTCCTGCAGATCCTTGGCCCGCTGAACGAGTTCACGCTCGGGCACCGAACCATAGACCGCAACTGAGATTGTCGGCGTATCGGTGAAGGACACTTCCGTGATGGTCGGCTCGTCAGCCTCGGTCGGCAACTCGCTGGTCACCCCGTCCATAGCCGCACGGATGTCGGTCAGGGCCTGGTCCTTGTCGGCATTGACGTTGAACTCAAGGAAAATACCAGCATGGCCAGTCGTCGCCGTAGCAGTATAATTCTCCAGATCGTCGATATCCTTGATCCGGTCTTCGATGGGCTTGGCAAGCAAAGTCTCCGCGTCGCGCGGAGACACGCCCGTTTGGGACGCGGAGATATAGAAATAAGGAATGTCGATTGCCGGGAAGCTCTCCTTAGGCAGAGAGATATAGGCCGAAAGGCCTGCGCCGAGCAGGATCACCATGATCGTCAGGACGACCCTGGGCATCCTCAGGATGCGTTCGAGGAAGTTGATCATGCTGGCGTCCCTTCCGTTTCACTCACAGGCACGTTGGTTGCGTCCACCGCCTGGCCATCCACCACATATTCCTGGCCGACGGTAATCACGTCAGCCGACAGGGGCAGACCGAGCACCCACACGCCTTCGCGCGTATCGCTGGCAATGGTAATCGGCATGAACTTGGCAGCGCCTTCTACTACCGTGCTCACGCCCAAGACGCCATCTTCGTTCAGCGTTAGGACAGATTGTGGCAGCAGGTGCGCTGGTGCGGAGCCCATGTTCACCGTTGCGGTAGCGGTAATGCCATCGCGGATCGCGCCATCATCATTCGGCAATTCGATCTCGACCGGAAACGAACGCGTTGCCGGGTCTGCCGTGGCAGAGATAAACGTCACTTTGCCCTTGGCATCCTGTCCCGTGATCGTCGTCACGTCGGCCTCAAGACCGAGCTTGGCCAAGCCAATGCGCGCCTCGGGTACCTGGCCGATAAACACCATCGGATTGAGCTGCACGATGGTGGCGCATGGCTGGCCCATGGCAAGCATCGACCCTGCAACAGCCAACGGGTCCTGCACGGTACCGGCCACTTTCGCAGTGATCTCAGTCCGTTCGAGCTCCGCCTTCGCGTTGTCTAGCGCAGCCTGAGCCGTTGTTACCTGCGCCTGCGCAGCGCTCAGGGCCACTTCCGTAGCACGCGCCGTGTTCGGAGCAGCAAGGCCCTTCTCACGCAATTCGGCGTTGGTTTCAAAGTCGGCCTGCGCTTGCGCCAAGCTCGCTTCGGCTTGTGCCACACCAGCCTCGGCTTGCGCCACAGCAGCCGCGCGCGTGCCTTGGTCCAGCGTGCAGAGCAGATCGCCGACCTTGACGTCTTGGCCCTTGGTTACATGGACGACGTCGACAATCCCGGCAGTTTCCGCAACGGCACCGACCGATGCCTTAGCCTGGGTGCGGCCGCGTAGGGGCACTTCAATTGCCATAGGCTGGGCGACATAGGTGGAGGTCCGCACTGATTGCAGCGGCGTGTTAGCGCCTGTCGCTTCCTCGATACGCTGCGCAATCGTCAGATGCGGGTCAACAGTGTGCGTCGTCTCATGCTTGGCCAGAACGCCGGCTTCTTCAAGCTGGGTTGCGATTGGCCCATGCTCTTCGCCCTCAATCACTGCAATCAACGGCTTCTCGCCATTACCCGGACCGTTGCCGCCCATGACGAGCGTTCCGGTTGCAAACCAAGCCCCTGCAATAACGAGGATCAGAAAAGCGACCCCATAAGACACCAGTGCACGCATATTGAAGTCGCCCCTTTATTCAGCCGCTTTTTTACTTGGCTCGGCTCGAGCCAATGACACTAATTCGTGCATATGGTCGCGCATGTGCTGCTCCGCAACGTCCATGATTGCACGCCCGTAATTTATTACCCATGAGTCAGCCGCATTGCTGCAATGCTCTGCTGCCGCTTCATCAAGGTGCCGCCGCTTTTCGACGTTGCGGTCCAGGAACTCCTGCGCCCGCTGCTCAACCAATTCCCGCGGCAAAATATGTGCAAACCGCGCAAACAGGAGGAACGGGCTGCGGAACATGTCTTCGCCTAAGGGCTCTGCCAGTTCATCAGCAAATGCCGTCCGACCTGCTTGGGTAATCGAATAGACCTTCTTGGCTGGCTTGCCGTCCTGCTGCTCGATTCGGCTGGTGACCAGTCCCTCATCCTCGAGCTTGGCCAGCGCCGGGTAGATCGAGCCGAAGCTGGCCTCGATGAAGTACGAACACTCGCCTTCAACGCAAAGCCGCCGGATTTCATATCCGGTGGATTCGCCCTCATAGAGGATGGAAAGGCATAGGGTTTTAACGTTCATCCAGGCGCGCTCCTGCAGCCATATGCTGGGTCAATATATGTCGGATATGTATATACTCGACCTGAACCGCGCAAGTTCTACGCCGCACTTCATTAGGTAGATCAGTTAAGATCGCCTTGCATAGCTAAGCTATTTAGCCAAGAATTCTGCGCATTTCCGCGGCTGCCCGCTGCGCCAGCGGCAAATTTGCCGCTGCTACGAAATACGGATTTAAGAAGCTGGAGCCGTGCTTGCCATATTGGAGCCGCTCGCCATCCAGCATTACGACAGCCCCGCCGGCCGCCTCCAACACTGCTTGGCCCGCTGCAGTATCCCACTCGCAAGTCGGCGTAAAACGCGGATAAAGCTGCGCGTCGCCTCGTGCGAGGAGACAGAACTTGAGCGACGAGCCAACCGAAACATCTTCCGCCACTGCCATCGTCTCGCACAGATCGGCCAGGGCCGCATGCCCATGCGAGCGACTAGCGACAATCCGCAACGGGGTCTGCGCTGAAGTGTTGATCCGCTCCATTGGCCCGGCAACGCCGTTTGTTGTTAGGCGATAATACGCCCCAGTTGCATCCCCGACGAAAGTGTCCCCGTTCGCCGGCGCCAGCACCACGCCCATTATCGGCACGCCATGCTCCACCAGGGCGATATTCACGGTGAACTCGCCATTGCGTTTGATGAACTCCTTGGTCCCATCCAGTGGATCCACCACAAAATAGCGCTCGCCAAGCGTTGGGATGATCCCTGCTGCCACGCTCTCCTCGCCTAGCACCGGAATACCCGTCGGCTTGAGATGCTCGATGATGACTGCTTCCGCCGCCGCATCGGCTTCCGTCACCGGCGAGCCATCCGCCTTGCTCACCGCACTAATCGGCCGCGCATAAACAGCCATGATCACGCCCGCCGCAGCAATGGCGGCATTGAGCGCTAGAGCCGTAAGGCTCTCCTCGGCCAGGGGATTTCGCTCAGAATGCAGCATCGGGGGCAGGGGCCTTCAAACAATAGCGCTGATGTACGCCCCACGCCTATCGCTTGCAACCGGCGCCAGGCGTTTACCTTAGCAAGCTTTGACCGCCATCGATCCAGATCGGCGTGCCGGTGATGTGCCGCGACGCATCCGATGCCAAAAACAGCACGGCATCAGCTACATCTTCCGCTTCCCCGCTCTTGCCGCCGGTCAGCGGAATGTCACCCTCGGGGAACTCCACCGGTACTTCTGCTTCTTCCTTTTCTCTTTGTTGGGTGTTGTCCGATATGTCCGATTCGATCGCACCCGGGCAGATTGCGTTGATCCGGATGCGCCGGTCACCCAGCTCCAGAGCCAGTTGCTGCACCAGAGCCACCTGACCTGCCTTGGTCACCGAATAGGCACTGGCGCCCGGCGTCGTGAATGTGCGCGTTCCGTTGATCGAAGACATCACGATGATCGAACCGCCACCGGCCGCTATCAGATGCGGAACGCTGTGGTGGATCGTGAGGTAAGTCCCCCGGAGGTTGACCTTGATGGTCTTGTCCCACTCATCGGGCTGAAGGCTTTCGATGGGCGCCCAAACTCCGTTGATACCGGCATTGGCCACCACAATGTCGAGCCGCTTGTGGTCATGGATGATGCTGTTTACCAGCTGGCGCATCGCATCGTCGTCCGATGTGTCAGCCGTCTTTGCTTGTGCCAGCCCGCCCTTCGCCTCGATCTCGCGGGCGGTCTGCTCCACTTCTTCGGCAGTTCGGCTCATCACAACGACCATTGCGCCTGCTTCGGCAAGCTTCATCGCCGAGGCTTTTCCGATGCCCGACCCCGCGCCCGTTACCAAAGCCACTTTTCCACTCAGATCGTACATTAAAGCCTCCATTTGGAAGCTCCAACGCACAAACCCTGCTTTGGTTGGATTAGGCCGGAGCGCTTGATCTATGGCGCTAATGCGCCTGCTTTGCAGTACGGTCGGTCTCGATGATCGCTGCGGTCAAGCTCCCGGTGGCGGGATAGAGCGGGATCAGGCAGGCTTGCAACGCATGATAAATGTCGGGCTTGCCGACAAACAGCCGCGAGGTCGGCGTCAGATCTTCCTTAAGCTCACTCAGCCATCCGCCGCGGGCATGGTCGATCACATGGTTCTCGGCATAATCCCACAGCTTGCGATACCAGATCTGAAAGAAATCTTCCCGGTCATGCTGGCTCAACACCGCGGCAGCACCGATCGCCTCGCTTACAGGCCACCACAGCTTTTCACGCATGATCGGCTTGTTGTCCCAGTCCAGCGTATAGAAGAATCCGCCATGCACCTTGTCCCAACCCAGTTCGATCGACTGCTGGAACAGATTGCGTGCTGCGTCGGTCATCCACGAATTGCGCTTATCGCCCAATGCCCAGAGCTGGAACAACAGGCGCGACCATTCCAGCCAATGCCCCGGTGTGGCCCCTGACGGGCGGAACATCTCGTTGCCTTCGTAATTCTTGTCGAGCACCCATTTGTCATCGAAATGCTCCGCCACACGGTGGCCGAGCGGCACGGCATTCTTGGCGATGATCAATTCGGCAATTCGCTCGGCCTTAGTGAGGTAATGCCGGTCTCCGGTCGCCTCGAACGCCGCCATTAGCGCTTCGGTCATATGCATGTTCGCGTTTTGCCCGCGATAGCGCAAAAGCTCGGACCAATCCTGGTTGTATTCGTCCCGAACCGCACCCCATTCCTCGTCCCAGAACTTGGCGTTGATCACCTGAGTCACATCGGCCAGTACCTGGTCGGCAAGGGGATGTCCCACCAGCTTGGCGCTCGATGCGGCCAGCAGCACAAATGCATGCCCATATGCCTGCTTGGATCCATCGCTGATGCCATGGTCGTTGACACCCCAGGCATAGCCGCCGTGCTGCGCGTCTCGATGATGCTCCCAAACATAGCGCATGCCATGCTCGACGATCTCGTCCGAGCCCGGCCGGCCCAAAAGGCTCCCGATAACAGCGCAGTGCACCATGCGTGTCGTCACATGAATTTGCCGCACCGCATTGTCCCCGCCCAGCGGCTTGCCTTCGTTATCCAGCTCGAAAAAGCCGCCCTTGGGGTTGATCGAAGCAGCCTCGAAGAAATCGAACAGATTATTGGCTTGCCGCATCAAATATTGGCGGTGGAACGGCCGCTCCGACCATGAGCTGGCGTTGGTCCTTGGCAGGTGAAAATTCGCGTCCGTCATGATGGCTCCTCATCTGCACCGAGCTATAGCGATGCTCTGGCAACGTTGCAATTCGGATGATGGAACGTAGCCGATTGTCCCTATGGTCGGCTTGTGGGACTGGCCAAAGCAGGTCCACTCAGCCTGCTTATCCCTTAGCGTACCAGGCTTGCACCCGCGCAATCTCCTCGGACGACCCAAGGATCACAGGAACCCGCTGGTGAATGTCATTCGGCTGCACATCCAGGATGTCCTGCCGCCCAGTCGTGGCTCCACCACCGGCTGCCACCACCAACAGCGCCATCGGATTAGCTTCATAAAGCAGCCGCAAACGGCCACCCTTGCTAACTGTTTCGCTATCCAGCGGATACATGAAAACGCCGCCGCGCATCAAGATGCGATGAATGTCCGCCACCATCGAACCGACCCAGCGCATGTTGTAGCGCTTGCCTGCTGGGCCAGTTTCCCCCGCTACATTCTCGGCCACATAGCCTTGGGTCGCTGCGTCCCAGAATCGCTCACGCGCCGTGTTGATAGCGTATTCGCTCGACGCTTGAGCAACACTGAGGTTCTCCTGGGTCAGCGTCCACTCGCCATCGGTATCAAGCGTGAACACCGCCACCCAGAGCCCAAATGTCAGAACCAGGCTCGTCGCCGGTCCATAGGCCGCATACCCTGCCGCCAATTGCGCCGATCCCTTCTGCAGCAAGCCGCCGGCAGAATTGAGCACGGAGAAAATCGTCCCGACAGTGACGTTCACGTCCAGATTGGACGAGCCATCCAGCGGATCGGTCGCGACAAGGTAGGTGCCATCATTGCCGAAATGCACCGCTTCATCCAGCTCTTCCGACACTAGAATCGAAACCTGCGCATTCTGCTCCAAGTGCTTGAGCACAATGTCGTTCGAGATCACATCGAGCGCCTTTTGCGCTTCGCCTTGCACATTGGTGTTCCCGGCCAGCCCTGTCTGCCCGCTGATCGGCGCGTGCCGCAGTACCTGGGCAATCTCAGCGCTCGCTGCCGCCATGCTGGCCACCACCGAGCCAAGGTTCTGTTCGATCGACTGGGTAGCGAGCCATTGGGCAAGTTGTGTCATGTCGCGCTCTCTTGTGTGTTCAATCTGCACTCTCCTCAGCTAGCCTCAGGGAAACAAGGCCAACTTTCGCATCAGGCAAAAATCTCTCAACCTTCCTGCGCCAGGTCGGCTAGCAACCCGGCCGCCACCGATAACCGCGAGACGGTTAGCTCGCCTTGCGTCAACTCCGCCACTGCCTGTCGGGTACGCTCGATGCCAGCCTTCTGCCGCGAAGCCCAGCTTGCCACCCGGTCGGCAATTAACCCCTCCCCGGATTTGAGCACATCGGCCGTCAAGTCTCGCTGCGCTCGCATCAGGTTCGCCAAAGCCCGGTCCAGCGCCATCCGCTCAAACCTGTCGCTGAGCGAAATAGTGCGTCCTTGCTCGATCACCGGCCCAAGGTCGAACGCTGCGAAAACACCGAAGAACGCTGCCGCACCGTCGGCTATGCTCACCCCTGCGCGTTCACTGACCAGCACGATATCGCTGGCATAACCCAGCACATCGAGTTCGGCGATTGCTTGCGCCACCGCCTCTGGCACATTTTGACCTGTGAGCTCAGCCACCTGCCGTCCTACATGCTCGTTCAATGACATGGGCAAGGCGGTCTTGAGCATCATGCGCAAGGTCGCGACACCCGCCTTGTGCCGCTCCACCAGTCCCGACAAGCCCTGCGAGACGACGCCATTGCGCAAGAACCACAGGCTCTCTTGGCGCAGCACGTTCATGATCCGCTCATAAAGCGCCAATTGCACTGCGCCTTGCACGACGCCATCCAGTGCGTCCACCGAACCATTCAGTTCCGTTAATCCATAAACGTCGCGTGTCACCGCGTAAGCCAGCGCGATCTCCGCCGGGCTGGCGCTCGTCGCTGCGGTCAGTTCGCTTACATAAGCCGGCCCACCCCGGTTGATCATCGCATTGGCCAACACTGTTGCGATTACCTCGCGCCGCAGCCTGTGCTGCGCCACAGCATCAGGATAAGTCCGGTGCAATGTCTCAGGAAAATAGCGGAACAACTCGCCAGCAAGATATGGATCATCGATGCCGCGCCCCTCCAGCAGATCGGCATAAAGCGTGAGCTTGGCATAGGCGAGGATCACCGCGATTTCAGGCCGCGTTAGCCCCTTACCAGTCGCGGCACGCGCTTCGATGACCGCATCGCTGGGCAAGAACTCGACCTGCCGGTCCAATAGCCCGCGCGTTTCTAGTCGCTCGATCAGCTCGCGATGGTCAGGCAGTTCAGCCAGGCCAGCACGCTCAGCCAGCGAAATAGCCAGACCTTGCAGGTAATTGTTGCGCAGGCACAGCACCGCAACCTCTTCGGTCATCGTTTCGAGAAACGCGTTCCGAGCGTCCAGGGTCAGCGATCCATCGAGCAGCAGCGGCGCCAGCGCGATCTTGATGTTCACCTCTAGATCGCTGGAGTTCACCCCCGCTGAATTGTCGATGGCATCGGTATTGATCCGCCCCCCTTTGAGCGCGAATTCCACACGCCCCCGCTGCGTCACACCAAGATTGGCGCCTTCCCCGACCACCTTCGCCCGTACATCGCTCCCGGTGATGCGGATCGCGTCATTGGCCCGGTCGCCCACCTCGGCATCCAGCTCCGTGCTCGATCGCACATAGGTCCCGATACCCCCGAACCAGAGCAAATCCACCTCGGCCCTGAGAATAGCCGACATCACCTCGGCCGGCGTCGCATGCTCGCCGCTCAACCCTAATGCAGCGCGCATTTCCACCGTAAGCGGTATTGCCTTCAGGCTGCGCGGAAACACGCCGCCGCCCTTCGAAACTAGCGCTTTGTCATAGTCCTGCCAGCTCGAACGTGGCAGTTCGAACAGCCGCTTGCGCTCCGCAAAGCTAATTGCCGGATCAGGATTGGGATCGATGAATATATCGCGATGATCGAACGCCGCCATCAGCCGGATTGCGGGGCTGAGCAACATGCCGTTGCCAAACACGTCCCCGCTCATGTCACCGACACCCACCACCGTGAATGGCTCGGTCTGGATGTCGCGGTCCATCTCCCGGAAGTGCCGCTTGACCTCCTCCCAGGCACCTCGGGCCGTGATCCCCATCTCCTTGTGGTCGTACCCGGCCGATCCGCCCGACGCAAACGCGTCGCCCAGCCAGAACCCGCGCGATAAGGCAATCCCGTTAGCGGTGTCCGAAAAACTGGCCGTGCCCTTGTCTGCCGCGACCACCAGATACGGATCGTCCCCATCCCGCCGCACGACATCGCTCGGCGGCACCACGACGCCATTGACCAGATTATCGGTGACATCGAGCAGCGCCCCGATGAAAATGGTATAGCTCGCTATTCCTTCCGCCTGCACGGCTTCGCGCGCCATGCCCGCTACCAATCGCTTCGGTACGAAGCCGCCCTTGGCACCCACCGGCACTATCACCGCATTCTTGACCTGCTGCGCCTTGACCAGCCCAAGCACTTCGGTGCGGAAATCCTCTGGCCGGTCCGACCAGCGGATACCCCCGCGCGCAATCGCGCCAAACCGCAAGTGCACGCCTTCCACACGTGGCGAATAAACCGAAATCTCTCGATACGGCCGCGGCGCCACCATGCCCTCGACCTTTTGGCTGTCGAACTTGATTGCCAACGCCGGCCTGCCACTGCCCGTCTCGTCACGCCGAAACGCGTTGGTCCGCAACGACGCCTCAACGAGGTTGAGAAACCGCCGCACGATATTGTCTTCGTCCAACGACGCCATCGCTTGGAGCGCCGCAGCAATCTCCGCCCGCGCCTGCTCGGCCCTGGCCTCCCTGTCAGCCACAGCCGGATTGTGCAAGGCATCAAAGAGCGCCACCAGCGCCGCCGCTGCACTCGATTGGTTTACCAGCACCTGCGCGATATAGCGCTGCGAATACGAGATCCCGATCTGCCGCAGATAACGCGACAATGCCCGCAACAGCGCAGTATCTGACCATTCGAGCGGCGCCTTGCTGACCAGGGCATTAAGCTGGTCGCTCTCCGCCGATCCTTGCCACACTGCCTGCAGCCCAGCCTCGACCGCCGCACCCCGCGCCGCGAGGTCGAACCCAGGCTCGAGCGGCTCCAGCACCATGTCATGCAGATACCGCTCCACCCCATCGCGCGGCACGATCGTATAGGTCCGCTCGTCGATCACGCGAAACCCGAACGCTTCCAGCATTGGCACTCGGTCGCTCAACGGAATGGCGCTCGCCCGATGATAGAACTTGAGCCCCAACGCCCCATCCGTCCCGGTCCGTGCATAAAGCCGCATCGCCGCCGCGTCGCCATCGCCCAGCGCCCGCAATGCCGCGATATCCTGCAGCGCATCTGCTGCATTATTCCGCGACTGATACGCTGCCGAAAACGCCTTGCGGTAATCGCTGATCTCCGCCGGGTCTGTCGCATTGGCCATCAGCGCATCCCCGAAATCCGCTGTCAGTGCCTCGACCTGCGCCTCCAATTCCTGCCGCGATGGCTGCGGCGTCGGCCCATTCACCCGGCCGACAATCACATGCAGCCGCACTAATTCCCCTTCGGGAAAATGCGGGTAATAGGCTGAAACACGCCCGTCATACACTTCGGCCAGATAGTGCGTGATCCGCTCCCGCGCCGCGCTGTCGTACCGATCCCGCGGCACATAGACCAGGATCGACACGAAATTGTCGAACCGGTCGATGCGCGGTAGCACGCGCACCCGCGGCCGATCGTAGAGCGCCGCGATTGCCGTTGCGAACTCGAACAATTGCTCCACATCGATCTGGAACAATTCATCGCGCGGATAGCTGTCGAGCGCACCCAGCAACGTCCGCCCGTCATGCCCCAGCGGGTCAGTTCCGGCCTTGCGCATAACCGCCGCAATCTTGCGCCGGATCAGCGGCACTTCGGTATGCGGCGCCGCCAGCGCTTGCGCCGTAAACAAGCCGACGATCCTCAACTCGCCTGTTACGCTTCCGTCGGCCGCGAAGGTCTTGATCCCTATATAATCCAGATGCATCCGCCTATGTACCCGCGAGCGCACATTGGCCTTGGTTACCAGAAGAGGTTCGCCCGAGCGCAAGAAATCCCCGTGCTGCGGCGTGAACTCGACGAACTCGGCCCCGCTGCGTAACACCTTGCGCTCCGGATCGCGCAAGATCCCCATCCCGCTGCCGGGCACCAGTTGCGGCCCGTTATTGCCAGTGCGGTACTCCCGCGCCCCGATGAACGTGAAACTGTGCTCTCCCAACCATTGGAGAAACTGCAGCGCTTCCTCGTTCTGGCTGCCCATCTGCCGGTTCAACTGCTCCATTGCCTCGCGAAGCCGCTGCAGCATGGGCTGCCAATCGCGCACCGCAAGCGTCACATCCTGCAGCGTTGCGACCAACTCTGCCCGCAAACCCTCAAGATCGCCGACCGGATCGGCATGGATATGCAGCGCACTCAGCCGTCGCCCACCGGCCTCCGTCACCGGATGCGAGAACAGCCGCACCGTCCCGCCCGCCGCCCGCACTGCCGCTAAAGCACTATCCACGATGAACGGCATGTCCGGAGAAATGATGTCGATGATCAAAGCATCGCCCGCCTCACCTGGCGGCGTCAGAATGATATTGCTGCCGTCGCCTTCATGCGCCGTGATCAGCGCAAAAGTGTCCTGCAGAGTCTGCTCCAGTCGCTCCCGGCCGGTTCTCGCAAGGTCTTCCTGGTCTGTCGCCTTGAGTGCTGCAGCCACAAACCCGGCAAATCCGTCCGCCCCATGCCCTGCCTGTTCCTGCTTGATCATTTCGACTCCCCCATCTCGCAAGCGCAGTCTAGGCGCCCAGTCGTTTGCTGTCTGCTGCTGCTTCCGTTCTTGCCATCTCTATGTGACGGTCGAAGGAAACTGCCTACTGCCTCGAGGAACAGCATTCCTCCGCCCTTGCATATCCGGCAAGGCGAAACCAGCTTTTGCCTAGCAGAAGGGTTTTGGAGAAAAGATGTTCCACTCAACCCGTCGGCGCGCAAAGCACCAGCCTTGCAATACCCTAGTGCTCTGGTAGTCTTTTGCCCATGCAATCTCAGGGGAGACAGAGATGAAGAATGCAACCAAGATTTTGGCCTATACCGGCCTTGCCGCGGCGTTGACGCTCGGCTTTGCCGTAACCGGCCACGCTCAGGACCGCACGCTGATCAATGTCAGCTACGATCCGACCCGCGAACTTTACCAGCAGTTCAACGAAGCGTTCATTGCCCATTGGCAGGAAACCAAGGGCGAAACCGTTGCCATTCAGACCACCCATGGCGGCTCCGGCGCGCAGGCCCGCACCGTTATCGATGGCCTCGAGGCAGACGTCGTGACCCTGGCGCTCGAAAGCGACATCAACGCCATCTCCGACGCCAATCCGGAACTGATCCCTGCAGATTGGCGCGGCACACTCGAAAACAACAATGCACCCTACACCTCGACCATCGTCTTCCTGGTCCGTAAGGGCAATCCCGAAGGCATCAATGATTGGGGCGATCTAATCAAGGAAGGCGTCGAAGTCATCACGCCCAATCCAAAGACCTCCGGCGGCGCCCGTTGGAACCTCCTGGCAGCCTGGGCCTGGGCCAAGGCACAGCCCGGCGGTTCGGACGCCACAGCGCAGGAATTCGTAACCGAGCTTTACAAGCATGTGCCCGTGCTCGATACCGGCGCCCGCGGCTCCACCACCACATTCGTTCAGCGCGGGATCGGCGATGTGCTGCTGGCCTGGGAGAACGAAGCCTATCTCGCCCTGGAAGAACTCGGCCCCGACGCTTTCGACATCGTCACGCCCTCGGTTTCGATCCTAGCCGAACCTCCGGTAGCCCTCGTCGTCGGAAACGCTGAGAAGAAGGGCAACACCGAAGTCGCCCAGGCCTACCTCGAATATCTATATTCCGACGAAGGCCAGGCCCTTGCCGCCGCCAATTACTACCGTCCCTTCAAGCCAGAAGCTGCGGCACCCGAGGATGTTGCTCGCTTTCAGGATGTGAACCTCGTCACCATCGCCGATTTCGGCGGCTGGCGCGAAGCCCAACCCAAATTCTTTGGCGACGGTGGCATCTTCGACCAGATCTACACCGGCACCCCTGCCCAATAAGATCGTCCTCCCAGACGTTTGAGCGCCGGCCCTCATGGCCGGCGTTTTGCATTGGAGCATGCCTCGGCGTCGTTCCCGCAAGCGGGAACATCGCTTAAGTTGAAACTCAGTTTACGGTAACCGGCTCAACAGGCATTACCGGCCCGCCGCCCACTTTTGGCCCGGCCCAGAACACCACATAAAGCAAGTCTTCCCCGCTATCGTCCGTGATCTCGATCGAGCGGGGCAGGCGCGTGTCGCCCCCTGTGCTCGCCGCCTGATCGACGATGGCCTTGCCCAGTTCAGCGGCGCTGTGTTCAGCGGCATCCAGATTGGGCAACTCCCGCCCATCCGGGTCGCGGATCAACTCGTCATCGGTGCGGTAGTGAAAGAAGTATCGGGGCATAAGCGCCTCCCTTATCGGGGGAGAAATGCTGCTACCGGCGCTCGGTTGCGGAGCAGGGCATTGTAAAGGCGAGCCTGCCAGTTTCAGTCCGTGGCTGCAAGCTGCCGGTAATGGTGCCGTTGCCAAAGCAGCGGCATGCGGCTGGTGGTGGTTTCCGCGTCGACAATGGCCCCGGCAAACAGCACATGCGTACCGGTCTCGATCGAACCGATCACTTCGCAATCCATCGCTGCCGCCGTTCCCATCAGCATGGGATGCCCCGATGGCCAGGCGCTCCACTCTCCAAGGTTGAAGCGATCTGCAGCCGGAACTTGCCCCGCAAAGGCGCTCGCTATCGCCTGCTGGTCTTCGGCCAGCACCGAGACCGAGAACCCACCGGTCTTGGCAATCAGTTCCGCCAGCCGACTCACGATGTCGATCGAAACCAGCAGTGTCGGCGGCTCGGCGGCCAAGGACATCAGCGAAGTTACCGTCCGTCCGATCCGTTCGTCGCCACGCCGCGCAGTCACCACATGCACCGTCGCCCCGATAGCCGACATGGCGGCGCGAAACTCGGCATCGCCCACAACAGGGCGCCGCGGCAAGCGCATCTTCATTAGGTCCGGCAGTTCGAAATCAGCCATAAGTTCGGTCATGATCCTTCCCCTGGCTGCTCGGAAAACAGGTCGCGGAGCTTGTTGGGCAGTCCCTCCATGGCCTTGGCATTGTCCGGAGGCACGCCCTTTTCGGTTATATTCGGCCATAGCCGTGCATACCTACGATTGAGGTCCACCCAAAGTTCAATGCCGGGGTTCAGATCTGGCTTGATCGCGTCGATGGGGCACTCGGGCTCGCATACGCCGCAATCTATGCATTCGTCCGGATGGATGACCAGCATGTTCTCGCCTTCGTAGAAGCAATCGACCGGGCATACCTCCACGCAATCCATGTGCTTGCAGGCGATGCAATCTTCAGTAACCACATAGGTCATGGCGTCAACGCGTCCGCAGGGGGAAAGTGCCGGCCGGGCACATGCAAGACCGCGGCCGGCATTGAGAGGCTAGCCAAGATTGGCTTCGGCAAACTCGTAGTTCGCCAGCTTGTCGAGGAAGTTCGTCACGTAGTCGGGCCGCCGATTGCGGAAATCGACGTAGTAGCTATGCTCCCACACATCGAGCCCCAGTAGCGGCTTGCCTTCGCCCGTAGCCAGGGGATTGGAGCCGTTGTGCGTCTTGGTCACCTTGAGCTTGCCGTCGTTGCCCAGCACCAGCCAGGCCCAGCCCGATCCGAATTGGGTCGTAGCCGCTGTCTTGAACTGCTCCTTGAACGAATCGACGCTTCCAAGGTCGCCAACAATCTTGCTCTCGAGCTTTCCCGGCAGGGCACCGCCATTCGGCGACAGGGCGTTCCAGAAGTGGGTATGATTCCAGTGCTGCCCGGCATTGTTGAACACCGGCGCTAAATCTGGCTTGCCGTTGGCAAACAGCACGATCTCTTCCAACGACTTACCTTGCAACTCCGGGTTCTTTTCCACAAATCCATTGAGCGCTATCACATAAGCCTGGTGGTGCTTGTCATGATGCAGTTCCAGCGTTTCCTGGCTCATGCCGCGCTCGGCAAGGGCAGAATGGGCGTAGGGCAGGGCGGGCAGTTCGAAAGCCATGACAAGTTCCTCATCGTTGTGGCGCCCGCTTGCATTTTCGTGCAGGGCCGTTTAATTTCCAAGCAATGACTTTGAAAACCTCTGCACCAGATATGTCAAGCCCAGACTTGGAAAATGCATCTTGGTCGCCGCGCAACCCGGCCGAACGCATTCTCATGGCTCTCAAGATGCATGGCGCGCTCTCTTCTGCCGCGATCGGCACCATGCTGGGCACTACGAGCGAGGCTGCGCGCCAGCAATTGCTGCGCCTCTCCGAGCAGGGCTTGGTTGTTGCCACGAGCCAAGCCAAGGGCGTCGGCCGCCCGACACAGAATTGGCAACTCACGCCCACGGGGCAGAAACGTTTTCCCGATACCCACGCAGCCTTGACAGTCCAGCTGCTGGATATCGTCCGCTCCTCTCTGGGCGAAGACGCCCTCGACACCATCATCGCTACCCGCGAGACTGCCAGCCGCACGACTTATGGAAGCGCGGTAAGTCAGGTCAGCAGCCTGCGCGATCGAGTAGCCGTTCTCGTCAACTTGCGGACTGCCGAGGGCTACATGGCCGCCTGGCACGAAGAGGACGACGGATCGCTTCTGCTGGTTGAAAACCACTGTCCAATCTGTGCCGCGGCCACTGCCTGCCAAGGCTTCTGCCGCGCCGAGCTCGACGTGTTCCGCGACGTTCTGGGCCCCGATGTGTCGATCACCCGCGAAGAACACATCGTCTCCGGTGGCCGACGCTGCAGCTATTCCATTCGCGAGGTCACCCCTTGAACGATGCTCGCCCACCGGTCGGCACGCGCCTCCACCGTATCGGCTGGGAAACACCCGAAGGGCTTACCGAATCCCTGATCCGCTCTGTCGTTGAGCAATTCTATGCCCAGGCCCGGCTTGATCCAGTTATTGGCCCCGTCTTCAACCGCGTCATTGCGCCCCAAGCCTGGCCGCATCACCTCGACACCATCACCGATTTCTGGAGCTCCATGCTCCTGGGCACCGGCCGCTACACCGGCCGTCCCATGCCCAAGCACATGGCCATTCCAGAACTTTCCGACGCTCACTTCAAACGCTGGCTTCTTCTCTTTCGCCAAACCGTCGAACAACACTGTCCGCCCGACATTGCCCAGCTCTTCATTGAACGCTCCGAACGCATCGGCAATAGCTTCCGCATGAACATCGCCATGCGCCGCGGCGAAGACATCACCCGCATGACGCCGCTTGAGCGGGAAACACCTGTTTGAACGCCAGAGCACTAAAACTTAAGCATCACTGCTCCAACAAGCTTGATGTCATCCCGGCCTTGAGCCGGGATCCATCCTGAGATCGCCCGCAGCTGCAAGATAGCCGTGTCTGCCCCATACAACGGGCTAGCTCTCACCGCCCTGAATCTCTCCCAACCCCCACCCGCAGAATATTTTTCCACCGCTCTTCCGCCAAACGCCACAGGCCCGTCTTTGAGAAACCCGACCGTTCAACTAGGGTCGCGCCGCCGAACCGGGTTGAGAGGTCGACATGAACTGCTTGGAACTCATCGCCATCAGGGCTGCCGCTTGAGCACCGTCGCCGTCACAGCGTCGCGCCGCAAATCGGGTTTGCGCCAGCCGAGCGTCATTCCAGGCTTCGGTCTGACCCTCGGGTTCACGCTCACCTATTTCTCCCTGATCATCCTCATCCCGCTGATTGCTCTCGCCATCCGCTCGGCTGGCCTGGGGCCTGTTGGCTTTTGGCAGGCGGCCACCGACCCGCGCGTCCTTGGGTCCCTTCGCGTCAGCTTCGTCACCGCGCTCATTGCCGCCGGCGTGAACGTAGTTTTCGGCACCCTCATCGCCTGGGTGCTCGTGCGCTACCGCTTCCCCGGCCGCCGCATCTTCGATGCCGTCATCGATCTGCCCTTCGCCCTGCCCACGGCCGTCGCCGGCATCGCCCTCACGGCAATCTATGCACCTAACGGCACCATCGGCGCGCTCTTTGCCCCCTTGGGCTGGCGCATCGCCTACACCCCCGCCGGTATTGTGATTGCCATGATCTTCATAGGCCTTCCCTTCGTGGTTCGCACCATCCAGCCGATCCTCGAAGAGGTCAGCCACGAAATCGAGGAAGCCAGCGCCACCCTCGGTGCCACCCGCCTCCAGACCATCACCCGCGTCATTCTGCCCAGCCTCACCCCTGCCATTCTCACCGGCTTCGCCCTGGCCTTTGCCCGCGCCGTTGGTGAATACGGCTCCATCATCTTCATCGCCGGCAACATCCCCTTCGTCTCGGAAATTGCGCCGCTCCTGATCTACATCCGCCTGCAGGAGTTCAACTACGTCGGCGCCACCGTCATCGCCGTCGTCATGCTGCTGATTTCCTTCGCCATTCTGCTGTTCATCAACCTCATCCAGGCCTGGAGCCGCCGGAGGTATGGCTATGGCGACTAAGCTGCGCGCCCGCACCAAACGCCGCATCTCGCCCACCAGCGAAAGCCGCCCAGTCCAGTGGCTCCTGATCGCCATCTCACTGGCCTTCATGGGTGTCATCCTGGTGCTGCCGCTCTATGCGGTGTTCCACGAAGCCCTCGCCAAAGGCGTCGACGCCTACTTCGCCGCACTGGCCGACCGCGAAGCGCAAGCCGCTATCCGTCTGACCCTCTTGGTCGCCGCTATAGCTGTGCCGCTCAACGTCCTTTTCGGCCTCGCTGCCTCCTGGGCAATCGCCAAGTTCGAGTTCAAGGGCAAGGCCTTCCTGATCACCCTGATCGATCTGCCCTTCTCGGTTTCGCCGGTGATTTCCGGCATGGTCTATGTGTTGCTCTTCGGGGCAGGGAGCTTCCTCGGTCCCTGGCTCAAGGCGCAAGGCATCGAGATCCTCTTTGCCGTCCCCGGCATTGTCCTTGCCACCATTTTCGTGACCTTCCCCTTCGTCGCCCGCGAACTCATCCCACTGATGCAGGACCAAGGGACCGGTGACGAGGAAGCCGCGCTATCTCTGGGCGCCAATGGCTGGCAGACCTTTTTCCGCGTCACCCTGCCCAACATCAAATGGGGCCTGCTCTACGGCGTCCTCCTCTGCAATGCCCGCGCCATGGGAGAGTTTGGCGCTGTGGCTGTGGTGTCCGGCAAGATCCGCGGCCAGACCACCACCATCCCTTTGCAAGTCGAGATGCTCTACAACGAATACAATGCCGCGGCGGCCTTTGCCCTGGCGTCTTTGCTGGCGCTGCTTGCGCTGGTCACGCTGGTGCTTAAAAGCGTTCTGGAATGGCGCTTTGGCGAAGAAATCGCCGCTGGCAAACACTAATAGGATTTGGGGTCTATGGAAGTTCGCGTTCAAAATGTGCGCAAGGAGTTCGACCGGTTCCCGGCGCTGCATGATGTGTCGCTTGATATCCGTTCAGGCGAGCTGATCGCGCTACTGGGCCCTTCCGGCTCGGGTAAGACCACGCTCCTTCGCCTCATTGCGGGCTTGGAAATGCCCACCGCCGGCAAGATCTTCTTCGGTGACACCGACGCCTCGGAAAAGACCGTGCAAGAGCGCAATATCGGCTTCGTGTTCCAGCACTATGCCCTGTTCCGCCACATGACGATCCTTGAGAACATCTCCTTTGGGCTAAAGGTTCGCCCCCGTTCCACTCGCCCACCGGCAGCCGAAATCCGCCGCCGCGCCATGGAACTGCTTGACCTTGTCCAGCTTGCCGGCCTTGAAAAGCGCTACCCAAACCAGCTCTCCGGCGGCCAGCGCCAGCGCGTAGCTCTTGCGCGCGCGCTCGCCATCGAACCGGCCGTGCTACTGCTCGACGAACCCTTCGGCGCACTCGACGCCCAGGTCCGCCGCGAACTGCGCAAATGGCTGCGCGAGATTCACGACCGCACCGGCCACACCACTGTTTTCGTCACGCACGATCAGGAAGAAGCCCTCGAACTCTCCGACCGCCTCTGCGTCATGAGCCAAGGCAAGATCGAACAGGTCGGCACCCCCGACAGCGTCTACGACGAGCCTACATCGCCCTTCGTCTTCGGCTTTATCGGGGAATCGAGCGAACTCCCTGTTACGGTTGAACACAACGAACTCTGGGTCGGCGGCCGCGCCATCGGCGTTCCCGCCGGCGACGCCAAGCCTGGCAATGCGCGCCTGTTCTTCCGCCCGCATGATGTGGAACTCGTAGAAGCCGACGCATCCCTCGCCGGCGTCGTCTCTACCTCGCGCCGCGTCGGCGGCACCCGCCGTGTCGAGCTCGCTATTGGCGGCGCCGGACACCCCGTCGAAGTCGATCTCCCCTTCGACCATCCCGCCGGCGAAAAATCCCGCCTGGCTTTCCGCCCCCGCCGCTGGAAGCTGTTCCCAGCCACGTAATCGTCCCAAGTTCAATCCACCCACCGGACTACCCTCGGGCTTGACCCGAGGGCCGCTTCCGATCGGGCACTCTTGACCATGTGGTCCTCGGATCAAGTCCGGGGATAGCACCTCGATCGAGTAACACGAGCTGCACCGACCCACCCGTCACTCGTCGTCCTTCACCGCCTCCATCGACACATGCGTTGACGTATGCGCAACATGAGGCAGGGCCGAAATCCTCTCTCCCAGCACCTCGCGATAATCCGCAATATCCTTGGTCCGCACCTTGAGCAGATAGTCAAAGCTCGATGCGATCATGTGCGCCTGTTCCACCTCGGGAATCGCTCGCACTGCCTTGTTGAACGCCAGCAGCGCCGCCTTGCGCGTATCGGACAACTTCACCTCGACAAACGCCACATGCGGCAAGCCCAGCCGCCTCGGGTCGATCACCGCCCGATAGCCCAGAATATACCCGGCCTTTTCCAGGCGGGTAATCCGCGCTTGGCACGGCGTCTTGCTCAGATTAACCCTGCGGCTCAGCTCCGCCACGCTTATCCGTCCATCCCGCGCCAGCTCGTCCAGAATGCGCCAGTCGATTTGGTCCAAAGTCTCGTACGTGACGGTTTTCACAGGCGATAGTCCCTCATTGTACCTCCCGAATAACGCACCACATATCAGGACGCCACCAAAACAGACGAAAAGCCTTCTGGACCCGTGCCATTGTGCTGCCGTCCAGTAGCCCTCATGGTGAGCCTGTCGAACCACGAGGGCGTGCCCCAGAGCTTCCATGACCGACATTTCAGCCATCCGCCAAGCCCTCCGCTCCCGCATCCTCGCCGACGAAAGCCAACTCGTCCGCCACCTGATCGGGGAGACTGGCCTCACCTCCGAAGCCCGCGCCGCGATCTCCCGAGAGGCCGAGCAATTGGTCGCTAATGTTCGCGCCGGCAACCGCCTCGGCCTCATGGAATCGTTCCTGTCCGAATATGGCCTCGCGACCGATGAGGGCGTCGCGCTGATGTCCCTTGCCGAAGCCCTGCTGCGCGTCCCCGATGCCGACACCATCGACCTGCTGATCCACGACAAAGTCGGCACCTCCGACTGGGCCAGCCATTTCGGCGGCTCGCCCAACCCCTTGGTCAATTTCTCCTCCTGGGCGCTGAGCCTCACCGCCGACGTGCTGGGCGATCCCGAGATCGGCCCGCGCAGCGCGCTCCATCGTGCCGTCGCCCGCCTTGGCGAACCCGTGATCCGCACCGCCGTCGGCCAGGCCATGCGCCTCCTCGGTTCGCAATTCGTTTTCGGCCGCACCATTGACGAAGCCATCGTCAACGCCCGCAAACCCGAAGCGCAGGGCTACCGCTATTCTTACGACATGCTGGGCGAAGCCGCCCGCACCTCTGCCGATGCCGCCCGCTATTTCGACAGCTACAGCGCCGCCATCGCGCGCCTGGCGCCCCAATGCACCGCGCCCTTCGTCCGCGACAATCCGGGCATCTCGGTTAAACTCTCGGCCCTTCACCCCCGCTACGAGTTCGCGCAACGCTCCCGCGTCATGGCCGAACTCGTTGCTGCGACTCGGAAATTGGCGCTGCAGGCCCGTGCCGCCAACATGGGCTTCAACATCGACGCCGAGGAAGCCGATCGGCTAGATCTGTCGCTAGACATCATCGCTGAAGTGCTCGCCACCCCCGAACTCGCCGGCTGGGACGGCTTCGGTGTCGTCGTCCAGGCCTATGGCAAGCGCGTCCTGCCGCTGATCGACTGGCTCGACGCCACCGCCCGATCGCTCGACCGTCGCATCATGGTTCGCCTCGTCAAGGGCGCCTATTGGGACGCCGAAATCAAGCGCGCTCAGGTGCTGGGCCTCCAAGGCTACCCGGTATTCACCCGCAAATCAGCCACCGACATCAGCTACATCGCCGCCGCCCGCAGGCTGCTCGCCACCGACACGATCTACCCCCAGTTCGCCACCCATAACGCCCACACCGCCACCGCCGTGCTCCATCTCGCACGGCAGGCGGGCAAGGGCGTCGATAGTTTCGAGCTCCAGCGCCTTCACGGCATGGGCGAACGCCTCCATGACGTGCTGCGCACCCAGCACAACACCCGCACCCGCATCTACGCCCCCGTCGGCGCCCACAAGGATCTCCTCGCCTACCTCGTCCGCCGCCTCCTCGAAAATGGCGCCAACGGCTCCTTCGTCTACCAGATCGCCGACGAGGACATCCCGGCATCGGTGGTGGCCGAAGATCCCATCAGCAAGATCCTGAGCCTGGACCACCCCCACCCAACCTCCCCCTCGCGGGAGGGGGGTCAGTTCGGCGTTTCAGGCAATGTCCCGTCAAATTCACCAGACCATTCCTCCCCCTCCCAGGGGGAGGCTAGGTGGGGGTCCTCCGGCACCATCCCCAACCCCGCCATCCCGCTCCCCTCCGCCATCTTCGCCCCCCGCGAAAACTCCACCGGTCTGGACCTCACCGACCCCGTCGCCTTGGCGGAGATGGACCAGTCCCGCTCGGCCTTTCAGAGCACTCACTGGAACGCGACACCCCTCCTGAACGACCGGCTCTCGGATATTGCCCCGATCGACCCGCAACCACCGGCCAATCCCTCCCCCTATCAGGGGGAGGTTAGGTGGGGGTCTGCCGAACCATCAACCCTGACAAACCCCGCCGACCCCACCGACCACCTCGGCACGGTCCTCAACGCCACCCCCGACCAGGTCACCATGGCCATCTCCGCCGCCACCGCCTCCACCTGGTCTCAAACCCCCGTCCAAACCCGCGCCGATTTCCTCCGCGCCACGGCTGACCTCTACGAATCCAACCGCCCCGAACTCTTCGCCCTCTTGGCGCGCGAAGCCGGCAAGAACTGGTCCGACGCCGTCGCCGAAGTGCGCGAGGCTGTGGATTTCCTGCGCTACTATGCCCAGCAGGCCGACACCGAACCTCTCGGCGCTCCCCTTGGCCCCGTCGCCGCCATTTCGCCCTGGAACTTCCCCCTGGCCATCTTCACTGGCCAGATTGCGGCAGCCTTGGTCGCCGGCAATCCCGTCCTCGCAAAGCCCGCACCACAAACGCCGCTCATCGCCTTCCGCGCTGTTCAACTGATGCACCAAGCCGGCATACCCACCGACGCGGTCCAACTCCTCCCCGGCGCCGGCGAAATCGGCACGGCGCTCACCTCCGATCCGGCCATCGCCGGTGTCGTTTTCACCGGCTCGCTACCCACCGCCCGCAAGATCGATCAGGCCATGGCCGCCAATCTCGCGCCCACCGCTCCGCTGATCGCCGAAACCGGTGGCCTCAATGCCATGATCGTCGATTCAACCGCGCTGCCCGAACAGGCCGTGCGCGACATCCTAGCGTCCGCTTTCCAGTCCGCCGGCCAGCGCTGTTCGGCCCTCCGCATCCTCTATCTTCAGGAGGACGCCGCCGAGCGCACGCTCGACATGCTCAAGGGCGCCATGGACGAGCTCACCATCGGCAATCCCTGGGATCTCGCAACCGATACCGGCCCGGTGATCGACGATGCCGCCCGGATCAACATTCAAGACCACATCAATGCTTACGAGCGTTCCGGCAAGCTGATTCACAGCTTGAATGCACCCCGGCAGGGTGTCTTCGTCGCGCCCACCATCCTGCGCGTCAGCGGCATCCGCGAGCTCGCTCGAGAAATCTTTGGCCCGGTCCTCCATGTCGCGACCTTCCGGGCGGACGAACTCGACGACATTATCAGCCAGATCAACGCGTCCGGCTACGGCCTCACCTTCGGCATGCACACGCGCATTTCTTCGCGCGTCCGGGCCGTCAGCAGGAAAATTCACGCCGGCAACATCTATATCAATCGCAACCAGATCGGCGCCGTTGTCGGCTCCCAGCCATTCGGCGGCGAAGGCCTGTCCGGCACGGGCCCCAAGGCCGGCGGTCCTCATTACTTGCCGCGCTTCACCCAGCTTGCCAGCCGGCCGCAGGCCGAGCCGCTGCCGCTCCCCGGTCCCACCGGCGAAAGCAATATCCTCCACACCGCCTCGCGCGGCGCTATCCTGTGCCTGGGCCCCACTGCCGCCGACCAGCAGTCGCAAGCCACCATCGCCGCCATGCTTGGCAACACGGCCATTCTAGCCGAGCTGAACCCGGACACCCTGCGCACTGCCGACACCTTCGCCGCCGTCGCCTATTTTGCCGATGACGAAACACTCCGCGCCATTCGAACGGCCCTGAGCCAACGCTCCGGCGCCCTCATCCCGCTCATCACCAGCCCAACGGAAGCCAGTCGCCTGCAAGTCGAGCGCCACATCTGCATCGACACCACAGCCGCCGGCGGCAACGCCAGTCTCATGGCACAAGCAGGGTAGGGCAGGTCTATCCGCGTCCATCACCAATCGTCACCCCAACCTCAATCGTCCTCCACCACCGATCGTCACCCCCGATCGTCACCCTCGGGCTTGACCCGAGGGCCTCTTCACCTAACAATCGCTTCGGGAGCACAACCCCCTCGGGTCAAGCCCGAGGGCGACGCCCGGCGCTATCGCCTACCGCCCCGCCACCAGCGCCGCCAGCTTCGCCGGCACCGCCAGCACATCCCGGATCATCTGTACCCGCTCAGGGGTATAATGCCCCTCGACATCGAGCATGTTGACCGTCCCAATCAACTCGCCGCCGATCACCACCGGCATGTTTACCACCGACTGGCACCCCAGCGAATTGATCAGCTCAAAATCTGGAAACACCTTGGCAATGTCCTCGATCGTGTTCGCCACGAAATACTGCCGCTGCTTGTGGACGATGTCGAACCAGGAATCATACCGGATCGGCTTGGTGCCTGACGTCGGATAGTTCGCTGGATCGCTCGTATAAGCCCGCCGCGCCAGCTCCGCCGTCATATCGACGCTCATATAGGTGAAAAGCTTGGTGCCAACTGTCACCTCCGCCAACGCCTGCAACGCCCCAAACGCCTGGTCCGCACCCTTGGCCTCCGCAATCGCTGCGTCAAACATGGCAATCGCCTGGAAATGTTCAGTCATGATCTTGGTCCTTGGTCAGTATTCCCGGCTCGCGCCGAACTATTTTTGCTTCAGGCCTGGTGTTCCCCACACCACCAGCGCCGCCGCCCTCGGACTTGATCCGAGGGCCACTCTCAACCCGGCAAGCGTGGCGACGTGTTCACCAGCGCATACCTCCTCTCCCAGAGCCTGCACTCGGGAGCGCGCAACGCTACCCGGGTGGGGAGGCTAGGTGGGGGTTTCTAGGCCTCCGCCCGCCCCTCAGTCGCCGCCAGCAATTCCTGCGAATACGCCTCCCGCAACTGCCCCTGCTTGAGCAACTCAACCCCCGCCACCTCGACGATCCGCCCATGCCGCATCACTGCCAGCCGGTCGCACAAAAAGCTCACCACCGGCAGATTGTGCGTCACCAGCAGATAGGTCAGCCCCTGTTCCCGCCGCAGCCGCTTGAGCAGGTTCAGGATCTCCGCCTGCACCGACACATCCAGCGCCGACGTCGGCTCATCCAGCAGCAACACCTTGGGCTCCAGCATCAGCGCCCGCGCAATGGCCACGCGCTGCCGCTGCCCGCCCGAAAGCTGATGCGGAAACCGAAACCGGAAGCGCCTGTCAAGCCCTACCGCCTGCAACATCGCCTCGACCCGCTCACCGCGATTGCCCAGCCCATGGATCGCCAGCGGCTCGCTCAGCGCCGCATCGATCGTCTTGCGCGGATGCAGCGAGCCATACGGGTCCTGGAACACCATCTGGCATTGCCGCGACACCTGCCGATCCACTCCATGCGATCGTGCCTTGCCCAGCACGGAAATCTTGCCCGTCCAGTCCGGCGCCAGCCCTGCGATGGCCCGCAAAATCGTCGACTTGCCCGACCCGCTCTCGCCCACCAGCGCGAAGCTCTCGCCCTCGGCGATGTCGAGGTTCACCCCGTGCACCACCTTGGTGTCGCCATAGGACACATCGAGGTCAGCTAAAGTGATTGCGCTCATGTGCCCGCCCATTGTGTCCGCTCGAGCACCGGCAGTTCGTCCCGCGTTTCATTGATGGTCGGCATCGCCGCCAGCAGTCCGCGCGTATAGGGATGCCGCGCCTGGCTTAACTGCCCCGCCGCACATTCCTCCACCACCGCGCCCGCATTCATCACCAGGATCCGGTCGCAATAGCGGCTGACTAAATTCAGATCATGGCTGATCAGGATCAGCCCCATGCCCTTGCGCGTCACCAGATCGTCGATGATGTCGAGCACCTGAGCCTGCACGCTGACATCCAGCGCCGATGTCGGCTCGTCCGCAATCAGCATTTCCGGCTCGGGAATCAGCATCATCGCGATCATCACGCGCTGCCCCATCCCGCCGGACACCTCGTGCGGATAAAGCCCGGCCACGCGCTTGGGATCGTCGATCCGCACGGACTCGAGCATGGCCAAGATCCGCTCGTCCACCTCCCGCCGCCCCAGTCTTTCATGGGTCACCAGTGCCTCGGCGATCTGCTCACCCACGGTCATCACTGGGTTCAGCGAAAACTTGGGGTCCTGCATCACCATCGAAATGCGCGCCCCACGAACCGCGCGCATCTGCTTTTCGCTCTGCTGGCGCAAATCGATCCCGTCGAACTCGAGCCTGTCCGCCGTCACCAGCCCCGGCTTGCGAATAAGCTTCAGGATCGCGCGGCCCGTCATCGATTTGCCGGACCCACTTTCGCCCACGATACCCAGCCGCTCCTTGCCCAGCGCAAACGAAACGCCCTTCACCACCTCCACCCGCCCACGGTGGGTTGGAAAGCTCACGCGCAAATTCGCCACCTCAAGCATCGGCCTAGCCCTTCCTCCCCCTTGAGGGGAGGGCCGGGGAGGGGGTCCTTCAGTCGGCACTGACCCACGCATCACTTCCCCTCGCTCTTGGGATCAAGCACATCCCGCAAACCATCGCCCAGGAAACAAAATCCGAGGCTCACAATGATGATGGCAAAGCCCGGCATGGTCGCGACCCACCATTGATCGAGAATAAACGTACGCCCTCGCGAAATCATCGCGCCCCATTCCGGCAGCGGCGGCTGCGCCCCCAGCCCAATGAACCCGAGTCCCGCCGCCGTCAGGATCACCCCGGCCATATCCAACGTCACCCGGACAATCATCGAACTCGTGCACAGTGGCAAAATATGCTGCACTATCACCCGCACCGGTCCCGCCCCCTGCAGCCGCACTGCTGCAATGAACTCCGCATTGCGGATCGTCAGCGTCTCGGCCCGGGCAATACGCGCATAGGCCGGCCATGACGTGATCGCGATGGCAATGATAGCGTTGTTGATGCCCGGCCCCAACGCCGCTACGAACGCCAGCGCCAAAATCAGCTTGGGCATTGAGAGGAATATGTCCGTGATGCCCATCAGCACCCGGTCGGTCCACCCGCCAAAATAGCCCGAGATCGCCCCCACCAGCAGCCCTAGCGGCGCCGAGATCAGCGCCACCAGCAAAACGATGGTCAGCGTAATCTGCGACCCCCAGATCACCCGGGAGAAGATATCGCGCCCCAGCTCGTCCGTTCCCATCCAGTGCTCACCCGACGGCGGCGCCAGCCGGTTCGCCAGATCCTGTCCCGTCGCCGAGTAGGGCGCAATCCATGGCGCCAGAAGCGCCGTCAGCAGCAAGACAAGAATGATGATTCCGCCAACCACCGTCAGCGGATTGCGCAACATCCCCGTAAACACCCGATACGCCCGCCCGGCACTCGCCTGCCAACGGGACGAGGGTGAGTCGTCCGAAAGCCAATCGCGCGTGGTCATAGCGGGGCCCCTGCCACGGTTGCTCGGTTCCTGCTCCCCCTCCCCCTTGAGGGGAGGGTAGCGCAGCTCGGTCCTAAGGACCGTAGCGAAGCTGGGGTGGGGGTCGCGCTGGGGTCAACCAACCGACCCCCACCCTCAATCCCTCCCCTCAAGGGGGAGGGAGGCACAAGAGCCAGCGAACCTTGCGCATACCCATAGCCGTTCATCACCGCGCCCTCGGATCGAGCACCCGATAAAGCACATCGGATATCTTGTTGATGAAAATGAACACCGCCCCGATCACCAGCGTCGACCCCAAAACCGCATTCATGTCGGCATTGAGCAGAGCCGTAGTCAGGTAATTGCCGATCCCCGGCCAGGAAAACACCGTCTCGATCATTACCGATCCCTCGAGCAGCCCGGCATAGCTGAGCCCAATCACCGTTATCAGCGGCACGCGAATGGGATTGAAAGCATGCCGCCAGATCACGACGCGCTCCGGCACGCCCTTGACCCGCGCCGTGGTGACGAACTCCTGGCTCAACTGGTCCAGCATGAAACTTCGCGTCATCCTGGCGATATAGGCGAGGCTGAAAAACCCCAGCACCGACGCCGGCAAAACGAGGTGATTGACGGCGTTCCAGAAGATGTCGATCTCGCCGGCCAAGAGGCTATCTACTAGCAGCAGCCCCGTCACCGGATTCACCAGCCCATCATAGAAAATGTCGAGCCGCCCGGGCCCGCCTACCCAGCGCAGCCGCGCGTAAAACAGCGCCAGCCCCACCAGCCCCAGCCAGAATGCCGGCATGGAATAGCCCAGTAATCCCACCACGCGGATGATCTGGTCGATCGCCGAACCCTGCCGGCTAGCCGCGATCACCCCCAGCGGCACGCCTAGAACAACCCCGATGATGATGCCGATGGTTGCCATTTCGAGCGTCGCCGGAAAGAACCGGCTGATGTCCTCGATCACCGCGCGCCCGGTGCTCACCGATTGCCCGAGATCGCCCGTCAGCACATTCCCGACATAGCGGATGAACTGCACATAAAGCGGCTGATCCAGCCCCATCTGCACCCGCGCGGCTTCATAAACCGCGTTGCTGGCACGGTCTCCGACCACAGCCAGCACCGGATCGATTGGGATCACCCGGCCGATGAAGAAGGTGATGGCCAGCAGCCCAAGGAAGGTCAGGAACACCGTCGCGACAAAGCCCGCAACCGCCGATACACAACGACCCCACCGGCGCTTATGGAGCGCCACTGGGGCAGGGGAGACGATAATCTGCGGATCCAGGCTCAAGCCAGTTTTCTCCAGCACGAACAAAGCACTATGCCCGCAAGATGACTCTCCTGGAGACCGTCAGCGGCTTTACATTTCGCTTTCACCATACAGAAAACTTTGCTTATATCAAAAAAATTGTGGTGAAACGGGATGACAGCGACGGCGCTGGGCAAAGCTGATCTGGAGGGGCACCCCAAAGTGGGTGCGCTGATCCGTGCCCGCCGCCGCCAGCAGCAGATGACCCTCGAAGCGCTAGGCAAATCGGCCGAAGTCTCGGTGGGCTACCTCAGCCAGGTAGAGCGCGACCACGCTACCCCATCGCTCGGCACCCTGGCCCAGATCGCGCGCGCCTTAGGCGTCGGCATCGACTATTTCGTATCCGCCCCCACGGCGCAAACCGCACTCACCCGCGCCGGCGAACGCAACCAGTTTTCCGTCAACGGCTCGTCCATGCTCTACGAGCGCCTAGGCGCCGATTTCCCCGGCAACATGCTCTCGAGCTTCATCATGACAGTGCCGCCCGGCTATCGCTCGGAAACCGTCGCCCATGAGGGCGAGGAGATCCTCTATGTGCTCGAAGGCGCCATCACCCAACGCCTCGATGGCGAGGAGATGGTCATGAACGCCGGGGACTCCCTCCACTTCCGCGGCAACCGTCCCCATTCCTGGTCCAACCACACCGGCCAGCCTGCGCGCCTCCTCTGGACCGGCACGCTGGAACTCTTCCGCTCCACCGCCCGCCCACCGCGCCAGGTGGTTGGAAAACTCAAAGCCGGCGTCAACAAGCCGGTAAAAACCAAGTCGACCCAAAAAACATAAGGAGAGAACGTCCATGAAGCTCTTGAGAGCTGCCCTGCTTGCCACTGTGCTCACCCTGCCGCTCGCGGCCGGTGCTGCCTATGCCGCCACCCCGGCCGATGCCCTCGTCATCGCCCAGAACATCGACGACATCGTCGCCCTCGATCCCGCCCAGGCCTATGAATTCACCTCCGGCGAGATCAACACCAATGTCTATGATCGCCTTGTGCAATACGAAGCCGAGGACACCACCAAGCTCGTGGGCGGCCTCGCCAGTGAATGGGCCGTCGACGAAGCCGCCAAGACGCTGACCTTCACCCTGCGCGATGCCAAATTTGCCTCGGGCAATCCGGTGCGCCCCGAGGACGTGCTGTTCTCGTTCAAGCGCGTCGTCACGCTCAACCTCACGCCCGCCTTTATTCTCAACCAGCTCGGCTGGAGCCCTGAGAACATCGACCAGATGGTCACCATTGCCGATGGCAAGGTGGTGGTGAAGTGGGAGGGCGACTTCGCCTCTGCCTTCGTGCTCAATGTCCTTGCGGCTCGCCCGGCCTCTATCGTGGATGAAGTGCTCGTCAGCGAAAATGCCGGCGACGACCAGGGCAATACCTGGCTCAATACTCACTCGGCAGGTTCCGGTCCGTTCGTGATGACCGACTACCGCCCCGCCGAAATCGTGCGCCTCACTGCTAACGAAAACTACTTCCGCGGCGCGCCTGCGATGAAGCAGGTGATTATCCGCCACGTTGCCGAAGCCGCCACTCAGCAGCTGCTACTGACCTCGGGCGACGTTGACATCGCCAAGAACCTCACCCCCGACCAGATCGCTGGCCTGCCCGCCGATAGCGTCAAGGTCGAGGCCTATCCGCAAGCCGCCGTTCACTTCCTCTCCTTCAACCAGAAGCAGGAGGAGTTGACCCCACCCGCCGTCTGGGAAGCTGCCCGTTATCTCGTCGACTATGATGGCATGACCCAGTCCTTCCTCGCCGGCCAGATGGAAAAGCACCAGGCTTTCTGGCCCAAGGGTTTCCCCGGCTCCTATGACGAGACGCCATTCACCTATGATGTGGAAAAGGCCAAGCAGATCCTGGCCGATGCCGGCATCACCACGCCGATAGACGTGACGCTCGACGTGATCAATTCGACACCGTTCACCGACATGGCCCAGTCGCTCCAGGCCTCGTTTGCCGAAGCCGGCATCAATTTCGAGATCCTGCCCGGCACGGGCGCCCAGGTCATCACCAAATACCGCGAGCGCACCCACGAAGCCATGCTGCTTTATTGGGGCCCGGACTTCATGGATCCGCACTCCAACGCCAAAGCCTTCGCTTATAACTCCGACAATTCGGACGAAAACTACACCGCCACCACCACCTGGCGGAACGCCTGGGCCGTGCCGCAGGAACTCAACGACAAGGTAACCGCCGCTCTGGCCGAGCCCGACCAGGCCGCCCGCGACGCGCTCTATGTCGAGATCCAGAAGGAAGCCCAGGCTTCTTCGCCCATCGTCATCATGTTCCAGGCGGCCCTGCAGATCGCCATGGCCAACAATGTCGAAGGCTACGTCAACGGCGCTACCTCCGACTTCGTCTACTACCGCCTCGTCACCAAGCAGTAGTTCCCTACAGCGGCGGCCCTCCTGACCACCGCCGCAAGGGAGCCGGGCCCGTCCTCCGGCCCGGCTCCTGCCTATTCAGGATTATCGCCCAACCACTATCTGTCCCTCCACCTCCTAGGGCGGGGTCGGGTGGGGTAGCGAAGCCAACAGGACCAACCGCTTCGCGTGCTTGCTTTGGGCTGATGTTTCAAAAATACCTTGCTGCCCTCGGGCTTGACCCGGGGGTCACGCCGGCAGCCCGCAAAGAAGCAATCGTCCCTTTGGAGCATGGCGCCAGCGCGGCTTGAAACCGGGAACCACTCGTTCCATGAACAAATTAAACACTCCAAACAACCCGAGCCCGAACCCATGACCCCGGCCCACACCCAGCGCCTCGAAAACCTCCGCGCCCGTATGGCACACACCAATACCGACCTGGTGGTCATCGGCCCCTCCAGCCACATGCTCTATCTCACCGGCGTTTCTCCCCATGGCGACGAGCGCCCGGTTCTTCTCATGGTCAGCCAGGGCTTTGCCGGCTTTCTCATGCCCGCGCTCAACGTCGACAGCGCCCGCCAGCGCACCGATCTGCCCTTCTTCCCATGGGCCGACGCCGATGGTCCCGATGCTGCGCTTAAGGACCTACTCGCCGCCACCGGCGCCTCACCCATCAGCCCCTCCATCGTTCTCGACGAAACCATGCGTGCCGATTTCGCGCTCCTGGTAATCGACGCGCTTCCCGGCGCCCATCGCCGCTTCACCCATGACACAGTCGGCTATTTGCGCTCCCGCAAGGACGACAGCGAGTACCAGGCTCTCAAGCAAAGTGCCGTGCTCAACGACGCGGCCATGGCTGCCGGCTTCGCCGCCCTCCGCTCCGGCATCACCGAGCGCGAAGTCGCCTCCGTCATCCGCGATTTCTACAAGACCAGTGGCGCCACCCCCGAGTTCACCTCGGTGTGTTTCGGCCCTAACGGCGCCTTCCCCCATCACCACACTGGCGACACCAAGCTCAATTCCGGCGACGCCGTCCTGATCGACACCGGCGGTCGCATCGGCGGCTACCCTTCGGACATGACCCGCGTCGGCTATTTCGGTTCGGCGCCTGAAGGGTTCAACGAGATCCATTCCGTGCTGGATCGCGCCGTCGAGGCCGCCATCGCAGCCGCAAAGCCCGGCGCCCGGGCCAGCGACGTCGACAAGGCAGCCCGCGATATCATCACCTCAGCCGGCTATGGCCCCAACTTCCTCCACCGCACCGGACACGGCCTGGGCATCGACATCCACGAAACGCCCTACATCACCGCCACCTCCGACATGATCCTCGAAGACGGCATGGTCTTCTCCATCGAGCCGGGCATCTACTTGGCCGGCCAGTTCGGCCTGCGCCTCGAAGAGATCGTCATCATCCGCAACGGCCAGGCCGAAGTGCTCTCCGAAATGCCGCGCGACGCCGTGGCTGCAAGTTAGCCTTTCAAATCCACAAAGCAGATACACACGAAAAAGGCGCATCATCGCTGATGCGCCTTCTTTAGCTTGATGCGAGCGTCAACGTTAGCAGTCTGTTAGCGCAAAGCGCTGGTCTGCTACCGCGTTCGACGGTGCCTATCAGACCTTCACACGCACCATCTGGTACGAATAGGGCGGCAGCTGAACCGTCAGATTACCACCTTCTGCCTTGGCTCCAGTGCCCTTGCGCGGCGCCACTTCGTTCTGGTTCTTGGCCGTATTGACCGCTTCCAGATTGTTGTGCGTCATCACTTGGTGATCGATCACCTGGCCCGCAGCAAACCCTTGCAGACTCACTTCCACATCTGCCGTCTCGCTGGCATGGCGGTTGACCAGGAAGAAGGTTAGCGTGCCTTCTTCTTCGTTGTGCACGCCCGAAACGTCCACATAAGGGGCGTTGTCAGCATGAATGCTGTCATAGCCGGGCGAGTTGACCTGGAGGTTCAGCGCCGTGCCACGACCATAAACGGAGGCGTAGTAGTACGGATAGTAGATCGTCTGCGCCCAGGCCGGGCCACCACGCTCCGTCATGATCGGCGCAATGACGTTCACCAGCTGCGCGATACAGGCGATCTTCACCACATCCGAGCGGCGGATAAAGGTGTTGAGGATCAGCCCGACCATCAGCACATCTTCGAAATTGTAGATGTCTTCGAGCAGGCCCGGCGCATGCGGCCAGCCGCTACTGCCTTCGAGGATCACCCGGTCCTGCTGGCGCGAATGGTACCAGACGTTCCATTCGTCAAAGCAGATGTAGATGTCGCGCTTGCTTCGCTTCTTGCTCTTCACCTGGCGGATCGTCGACGCCACGGTCTCGATATAGGTGTCGAGCTTGTGGCTCAGCGCCAGGAAATTGCCCGTGTTCTTCTCGTGATTGGCGAAGTACATGTGTAGCGAAATATGATCGACGTGATCATAGGTGTGCTCCAGAACGATGCGCTCCCAATCGGGGTAGGATGGCATATCCGAGTTCGATGAGCCGCAGGCGATCAGTTCCAGCGAGCGGTCGAACATGCGCATGGCGCGGGCGGTATTGGCGGCCAGCTTGCCATACTCGGCAGCATCCTTGTGCCCGACCTGCCAAGGGCCGTCCATCTCGTTGCCCAGGCACCAGAGCTTGACGTCCCATGGATCCTTGCGGCCGTTCTTGATGCGCAGATCGCTCCAATAGCTGCCGCCGGGATGGTTCACATATTCAAGGAAATTGCGGGCCTCATCGACACCGCGTGAACCAAGGTTCACCGCCAGCATCATCTGCGTGCCAACGGTCTCGCACCAGTCGGCGAACTCGTGGATACCCACGGCATTGCTTTCAGACGTGTGCCAGGCCAGATCCAGCCGGGTAGGGCGCTGATCGCGGGGGCCTACGCCATCTTCCCAGTTGTAAGCGGAAACGAAGTTACCCCCGGGGTAGCGAACCACGGGTACATTGAGGTCCTTGACGAGCTTGGCCACGTCGCCGCGCATGCCATTGGCATCGGCGGTCGGGTGGTCGGGCTCATAGATGCCTTCGTAGATGGCGCGGCCCAGATGCTCGAGAAAAGCTCCATAAACACGATCATCGATTTTCGAGATCGTGAAATCCTTGTGCGCGATGACCGAAGCCTTCACTTTATCCTCCCACTCAATCCATTTTTCTGATTTGTATCAGCTGGGCGGTTGTAAACGCGGGCAAGCCGGCAGGCAAGCACTGTCGGAGATTTTTTCCCGCGTTTGCGCCTTCACGCCTCGGTCTGCATCCGCATGACAATCTCCTGGTCGTAATTGCCGAAGCCACGACCAAAAATGTTGATCCCTCCAGGGTGCTTGGCGTCCGGCTTCACCGCGATCCGCAGCCGGATCGAATGGTGGTTCGCCAGATCCAGATCACTCAGCGATACCGGCGAAATCTTGACCCCGTCCACATAAGATCCGTCCAGCGTCACCCGCCAGCTCTTGAGCTTGCCATATTGGCTGCCCTTCAGCTTCCACCAGTCCGGCGTATAAACACCGCGCTTGTCGCCAAAGTCACCCGGCGACATCCAAGTCCCGATCTCCGTGCCGTTGACCGAAAGCGTGATATCGCTGGGCCAATCCGCTGAAGTGCCTGGCACTTCCGAGCTTAGTTCAAGCGAGAACTCAACGGATTCGATCGTGCTTTGGCTGAGCTTGGCATTGTTGGGAAACTGATATTCGAGATAGCCCCGCGTGAACCAGATCAGCCCCGCCTTCATCCGGTCCGGGTCAAGAAACGTGTCCGGCACATCCAGCAGGCCGATAATTCCCTCGGTGGAACACAGTCCGCACGGCGCCGAGACTTCGCAGCTTGTGTAAAGTCCAAGCGGCATTGCCACCTCGATCGTGTTCGAGCGCAAAGGCCGGATGTCCTCCTTAAACATTACCATCACCTCGTCAAACATCGAATGGCAGATCTTCTGGCTGCCCTTGCGCGCCTTCTGCGTCTCTGTGCGAATTAGTCCCGCGTTCTCCAGGATCTGTATATTGGTCGAAACCGTGGACTGAGGGAGGGAAAGCCTGTCCGCAATGTCGTTGCCGTTCATCGCTCCTTCTACATGGAGGAGCTTGAGAATCCTGACCCTCACTGGCGAGGCGAGCCCCTTGAGCACTTCCATGTCTTCTTCGGGATCAACGACCAGGAAATTACGGCTCATGGGAGACTTTCGGGGATAAGCAGAACAACTCCAGATCAGTATCAGCTTTGTTGATACGATCAACACGCGCTGTCAGTGCCATCAGCCCGCTCGAACCACTTGCAATCTGATCCATCATTGTCTATGCAAACCCCGCGCCGCCAAGGCGCCAGCCGGTCCCGGCGTGCTGGGGAATAGTTCAATGGTAGAACTGCGGACTCTGACTCCGTCAATCTTGGTTCGAATCCAGGTTCCCCAGCCAAATTCTTAAGCGGCTCGCAGTTTCAGAACGTCTGAACATCCCTCTGATTGGAACCAAGTTGCAGACCAAAGCACTGCTCTGGTAACAACGCGGCATGACTGATCTTGACCCATACAGCGTCTTGCAAGTGCCCCGCGACGCCAATGCTGCGGACATCAAGGCTGCCTACCGGCAATCTGTTCGTATTGCTCATCCTGACCGGGGTGGCGACGCAGACGACTTTATTGCTGTAGTCCGTGCTTTCGGCGTTCTGTCTGATCCTGTCGCAAAGCGCCTGTTTGACGAGACTGGCCAAATCGATGAGGACGGTGTCCGAGACTATCGCCAGGAGGTCACGGTCATTCTCGCAGACATGTTTGACACAGCCGTAAGCACCGCTTTGGGATTGGCTCTACCACTGCAAAGCGTCAACTTCGTTGAGCAGATGACAACTGTTGTGCAGACACAGATTGTGGATGCCGACGAAAAGCGCATCAAATCGGATGCGGAGATCAAGGCTCTGGAGGGTTTGCGAGCGCGCATAAAGCGCCGCGATGGTGCGGCAAATCTCTTTGTGGAGCGGCTTAACGAGCAGATCAAGACTAAGGTCCAGGCGCACCGTGTCTCGCTTCACCGTCTGTCCCTGCTGGAAACAGCGGCGGCGGAATTGGCCAACTACGACTCGGAAGTCGAGCTTTTTTCAGCTCTCGACATAGCCTGATACAGGCGCATGCTTGAAGATTGGCCGCAGAAAACAAGAATGCCGGGCTGTTAAGCCCGGCACCTATTGATTTCATTAAAGCTTAGTTACTTGCTGCGTTCGCGTCGGCCCAGCTCTTGACGAGCTCGTCATAGTTGACGGTGATCGGCTGTTCCTTTTCCTCGGCGATAGCGAGTTGGGGAGCAACATTGCCCTTGGCGACGGCGTCAGCGTTCCAGTAGGCGAGGTCGTGCTCTTCAGCGAGCTTCGGGCCGATTTCACCCTGCACGCCAGCACGCTCCAGGCGTTCCATGACGCTTTCCTGCTCGGCGCAGAGGGAGTCCATTGCTTCCTGTGCTGTCTTGGCGCCTGACGAGGCGTCCCCGATTGCCTGCCACCATAGCTGTGCCAGCTTGGGATAGTCAGGAACGTTGGTGCCGGTAGGCGACCACTGCACGCGTGCCGGCGAGCGGTAGAACTCGATCAGACCGCCCAGTTCAGGCGCGCGGTCAGTAAAGCTCTGGTGCCGGATCGTCGACTCACGCGCGAAGGTCAGCCCCACATGGGACTTCTTGACGTCGACTGTCATCGAGGTCACGAACTGCGCATAGAGCCAAGCAGCCTGGGCGCGGTCTACTGGGGTAGACTTTAGCAGCGTCCAGCTGCCCACGTCCTGATAGCCAAGCTTCATGCCTTCTTGCCAGTAAACACCATGTGGGGAGGGGGCCATGCGCCATTTCGGCGTGCCGTCCTCGTTCATGACCGGCAGGCCTTCCTTCACCATATCGGCGGTGAAGGCGGTATACCAGAAAATCTGCTGGGCAACCGCTCCCTGGGCCGGCACAGGGCCGGATTCAGAGAAGGTCATGCCGGCAGCTTCTGGCGGTGCATAGGCCTTTAGCCAGTCGATAGCTTTCTGGATCGCATAGACCGAGGCTGGGCCATTGGTATCGCCGCCGCGAGCTACGCACGAGCCAACTGGACGGGAGTTCTCGTCAACCCTAATGCCCCATTCGTCGACCGGCAGCCCATTGGGAAGGCCTTTGTCGCCGTTGCCGGCCATCGATAGCCATGCATCGGTGAAACGCCAGCCGAGCGAGGGATCCTTTTTGCCATAGTCCATGTGGCCATAAACAGCCTGGCCGTCGATTTCGCGGCCCGTGAAAAACTTGGCGATGTCCTCATAGGCGCTCCAGTTAACTGGCACACCCAGGTCGTAGCCGTACTCGGCTTTGAAGTCTTCCTGGTTCTTGTGGTCGTTGAACCAATCATACCGGAACCAATAAAGGTTTGCGAACTGCTGGTCGGGCAACTGGTACAACTCGCCATCAGGAGCGGTGGTGAACGAGGTACCGATGAAGTCATCAATGCCGATGTTGGGGTTGGTCACGGCAGCGCCCTCGCCAGCCATCCAATCTGTCAGGCTGCGGGCCTGCTGGTAACGCCAATGGGTGCCGATCAGATCGGAGTCGTTGACATAGGCGTCGTAGATGTTCTCGCCGGACTGCATTTGGGTCTGCAGCTTTTCAACGACGTCGCCTTCACCGATCAGGTCGTGCGTTACCTTGATGCCGGTGAGGGCGGTGAACGCCGGTGCAAGCACCTTGGACTCATATTCGTGCGTGGTGATGGTTTCGGAAACCACCTTGATATCCATGCCAACAAAAGGGGCAGCAGCGTCCATGAACCACTTCAGTTCGGCTTCCTGATCAGCCCGGCTTAGTGCAGACATGTCGCCAATTTCGGCGTCGAGGAACTTCATTCCTTCTTCCATGCTTTGCGCCCAAGCGGGGCTTGCGGCGATAAGCGCAACAAGCGCCACCGTCGATTTGAGTAGGTGCCTTCGCATTCGTAAAATCCTCCCTTGGATTTGTTTGCGACACCGGTGAGGGCGGTTTACCGCTTTCCCATCCGGCCTAAACTCTCCCTAGACAAAGCGGAAAACGCACACTGCGTAAGCCACCGATAGGGCGAGACTCCACCACAGCTCGGGCCCAACCAGCCCCAGCCATGCAAGATTGATAAACGCGCTGCCGAGCAGCGAGATAAAGAGGCGATCACCGCGCGTTGTCTCAAAGCGCAGGATGCCTACGCGTGGGCTGCCGCCCGGTACGCGCCACTCCCATAAACCCATCCCGACGAGCAGAGCCGCGATGGTGCCGAAGAACGCTGCTGTCGGCCAAGTCCACGCCATCCATGAAAAGTCCACAGGCTCCTCCTCAGACGCGGCCCAGGGCAAAGCCCTTGGCGATGTAGTTGCGCACGAAATAGATGACCAGTGCTCCAGGAATGATGGTCAGCACACCTGCGGCCGCCAGCACGCCCCAGTCCATGCCGGACGCCGATACCGTGCGGGTCATGATGGCCGAGATCGGCTTTGCTGCAGTTGTTGTGAGGGTTCGCGCCAGCAGCAGTTCGACCCAGGAGAACATGAAGCAGAAGAACGCGGCGACACCAATGCCCGAGGCAATCAGCGGCATGAAGATACGCAGAAAAAACCGGGGAAACGAATAGCCGTCGATATACGCCGTTTCATCGATTTCCTTGGGAACGCCACTCATGAAGCCTTCCAAGATCCACACCGCCAGCGGCACGTTGAACAAGCAATGCGCCAGAGCCACCGCTATATGTGTGTCGATTAGCCCAAACGCCGAGTAGAGCTGGAAGAAGGGCAGCGCAAACACCGCTGGCGGCGCCATGCGATTGGTCAGCAGCCAGAAGAACAGGTGCTTGTCGCCCAAGAACCGGTAGCGGGAGAAGGCATAAGCTGCAGGCAACGCCACTGCGAGCGAGATGATGGTGTTGAGCACCACATAGATGATCGAGTTAATGTAGCCAGAGTACCAGCTTGGGTCCGTGAAGATAACGGTATAATTCCGCAGCGTGAAATTGGTCGGCCACAAGGTAAAGGCGCTGGTGATCTCCTGATTGGTCTTGAAGCTCATATTGACCAGCCAATAGATCGGCAGGAGCAGGAAGATGATGTAAAGCGTCGGTACCAGCCAGCCGAGCTTTAGTTCGCGGCGCGCCCGGTTTATCGCGGCAGCAGGGGCAGTGGTCCGTGCTTGCACACCTATGGAGCCAGCCGTCAGATCGCGATCGGTCATGACTCGTTCCCTTGTCCGTAATTCGTCATGACGGTGTAAAACACCCAGCTTAGCAGCAGCACGATGAGGAAATAGATCAGCGACATGGCGGCGGCCGGCCCGACATCGAACTGCCCGATGGCCATCTTGACCAGATCGATCGAAAGGAACGTCGTCTCGTTGCCAGGCCCGCCGCCAGTCACGACAAACGGCTCAGTATAGATCATGAAGCTATCCATGAACCGCAGCAGCACTGCAATCAGCAGCACGCGCTGCATCTTGGGCAGTTGGATGAACCGGAACACGCTCCAGCGTGAGGCACCATCGATCCGTGCTGCCTGATAATAAGCATCGGGAATTGACACCAGGCCCGCATAACAGAGCAACACGACAAGGCTGGTCCAATGCCACACATCCATCACTATGATGGTCGCCCAGGCGTCAAAGGAGTCCTGCACGTAATTGTAGTCAACGCCCAGGCTTGCCAGCCCACGTCCGAGCAGCCCGATGTCAACGCGGCCGAACACCTGCCAGATGGTCCCGACCACATTCCACGGGATTAGCAGCGGCAATGCCATCAGAACGAGGCAAACCGGTACACCCCAGCCGCGCTTGGGCATGTTCAGCGCGATGATAATTCCAAGGGGAATCTCGATCGCCAAGATGATGCCCGAGAACATCAGATTGCGGCCGAGCGCTGCCCAAAACCGGTCCGAATGCAGCGTATCGTCGAACCAGTCCAGCCCAGCCCAGAAAAATTGGTTGTTGCCGAACGTATCCTGCACCGAATAGTTGACGACCGTCATCAAGGGGATGATGGCCGAGAACGCGACCAGCACCAGGACGGGCAACACCAAAAACCAGGCTTTGTTGTTCCAGGTTCTTTCCATCGCCTACCCCTCCAGCGCCTGCCGCCAAGAGTCGGCGTAGATGTTGATCCCCTTGGGATCGAAAGTCACACGCGGCTCAGCCGGAATCTCGCCATGCTCCGGCACAATGGCCGCAACATCGCTGCCTTCCACCGTGCCGCGCAGGATACGGTGGCGCCCGATATCCTCGACGGTCCGAACGTTTATTGGCATTCCTTCACGCCCAACCCGCACATATTCTGGACGGATGCCGAGCTCGACCCTATTTGCGCTGCCGACCTGTGTGCTTCCAGGTAGGGCGATGTGCTGGGAACCCAGATAGGCAGTCGCGCCGTCAAGCTTGATCGGCAGTACGTTCATGCCTGGCGAGCCGATAAAGTAACCCACGAATGTATGGCTCGGCCGCTCGAAGAGTTCAGCCGGGGTGCCGATCTGTACAATTTGCCCTTCAAACATGACCACCACGCTGTCAGCAAAGGTCAAGGCTTCGGTCTGATCGTGAGTGACATAGACCATCGTATAACCAAACCGCCGGTGCAGCTCCTTAAGCTGACTGCGCAGCATCCACTTCATGTGCGGGTCGATCACCGTCAGCGGTTCATCGAACAGAATGGCGTTTACGTCCTGGCGCACCAGCCCGCGGCCTAAGGAAATCTTCTGTTTCTGATCGGCCGTGAGACCTCTCGCCCGCTTGTGCGCCCTATCCGCCAAACCGATGATGGCAAGTGTCTCATTGACGCGCCGTTCGATATCCGCCTCGGCAACGCCTCGGTTCCGCAAAGGGAAAGCCAGATTATCGTAAACCGACATGGTGTCGTAGATCACCGGAAACTGGAAAACCTGCGCGATGTTGCGTCGCTCTGTTGGAAGGTCCGTCACGTCCTTGCCGCCAAACAGCACCCGGCCGCGCGATGGCGCGACGAGCCCGGAGATGATGTTGAGAAGGCTTGTTTTGCCACACCCCGAGGGTCCTAGCAGCGCATAAGCCCCACCATCGGCAAAGCCGTGGTGCACTTCCTTGAGCGCAAAATCCTCGTCCTTGACCGGATTTGGCAAGTAGGAGTGGCGGATGTGATCGAGGTCGATGCGTGACATGTCGCGTCCTATGCTGCTTGAGCCGGGACATGGCCAATGGCCCGTCCAGCATCATCAAAGACCAGCAGCAGCCGTGGGTCGAGGAACACCTCGATCTGCTGACCAACGGCAAAGTTCTGCACGCCTGGCGTCAGCATAATCCAGTCCGCACTGCCGAACCGCATATGCACGAAGCTCTCTGAACCGGTGATTTCAAGCGCGCTCACCTCGGCGGAGAGCGCGGCGGCATCCGGACTCGATCGGCTGAGCGATAAGTGGTGTGGCTGGAAGGCGATTGTATATTCGCCGTCCGGCGTGCCACTCGCTGAAGGTGGCACCGGAATGGCGAGCTGCTCGCTGAGCATAAATTGCGCACCGCTCTTGCGGGCAAGTATGGAGTTGAGCGGCGGGTCCGAGAAGGTACGTGCCGTGACTAGATCGTTGGGCCGGCGGAACACATCGATGGTTTTGCCGAATTGGGTTATCCTGCCTTCCGACAAGGTGGCCGTGTTGCCGCCCAGCAGCAATGCTTCGGATGGCTCCGTAGTGGCATAGACGAATATGGTGCCACTCTCTGCAAAAATGCGAGGCAACTCGGCGCGAAGTTCCTCACGGAGCTTGTAGTCGAGATTGGCCAAAGGCTCATCCAGCAGCACCAGCCCGGCGTTCTTGACAATGGCACGCGCCAACGCCGTACGCTGCTGTTGCCCGCCTGACAGATTGAGCGGCATCCGATCAAGGTATGGCGTAAGCTTCATCAACGCCGCTGCGCGCTGCACTGCCTCATCGATTGCCTTGCGATTAGCTCCCGCCACGCGCATGGGGGAAGCAATGTTCTCGTAAACACTCATCGTTGGATAGTTGATGAACTGCTGGAACACCATGGCTACGTCGCGCTTCTGCGGCGATACCCCGGTCACATCGACACCGTCGACATGAATGGTGCCACTGGTTGGCCGATCGAGCCCGGCCATGATGCGCATAAGGCTGGTTTTGCCTGAAAGCGTGGGTCCCAACAGGACGTTGAGCGTACCGCGTTCGAGCTTAAGCGAAATATTGCTTAGATGCTGGTCAGCTCCGGCAAGCTTGCTGATGTTGCGAAGCTCCAGCATCGCTCCTCCTACCGTGCTACAAACTGCGTAGATGTGAACGACCGTTCCGAGATTTCGTCCAGCTGAGTATCTAGCAAAAGCGTGCCGGCATAGAGCTTCCGGGCTATGTAACGAGCACGCTCGAATGTCATTCAATCCTCCAAATTCTTGCGCCACTTTGCGGTCTTCAAGAACACTGGAACGTTAGTGCGAAAGGAAAACGAATGTCAATCGAAGAAAAAACGCGCCTTTCACGAACCTGGCGCTTTACGTCTTTGCCGTAGTTTCAATCAGTCGAACCGCGGCCTCTTCGCAGATGCTCCGAATTGAGGACAAGGTGCACCTATCGGTTACAAACGTGTCTACTTGCGACAGGTGGGCAATGCGTACAGGCGCGGTCCGCTCGAACTTGGTAGAGTCAGAAACGAGAATGACGTGGCGGGCATTTGCGATAATGGCTTGGGCTACCCTGACTTCACGGTAGTCGAAGTCCAGTAAGGCGCCGTCTTCATCGATCGCCGATGCACCGATTACTGCATAATCCACCTTGAACTGCTTGATGAAATCAACGGCAGCATCACCCACGACACCGCCATCTGACCCACGAACGACGCCGCCGGCAATAACGACCTCTATACCAGGATAAACACGTAACCTATTGGCAACATTGATGTTGTTGGTGATCACCATCAACCCGGAATGATCAATCAGTCCCTGGCCGACTGCCTCGGTGGTCGTGCCGATATTGATGAACAGCGACGCATTGGACGGGATAAGTGCGGCTGTCGCTTCCCCGATCGCAGTCTTTTCGCTGGCGGCAATCCGCCGTCGCGCTTCATACTCTATATTCTCGACACCCGAGGGGAACACCGCCCCGCCATGTGTCCGCTTGAGCGTCCCTAAATTACAAAGATCATTGAGGTCCTTGCGCACGGTTTGAGCGGTGATGCCAAACCGTGAAGCCAGCGCATCTACCGTGACATGCCCTTGCTGCTTGGCAATTTCGACAATCTGCGCGTGACGTTCCCTGGAGTTCAAGATGCTTGGTGCCCACTTGGTATTGGAACCCGTAGCCTATGTCACGCATACCCTCTGCCACAACTCCCGCTTTCGTTTGCCCGCGATTTTTTGGCAAAACGAAAACTGGCGGTCTTGAGCTGCTTGCACGCAGATCGACCCGCAATTCCACTGCTTAGAACCCCCAATGAGCATACCATTGCGCTCAACGGTTCCTTGCAGTACCTTCGATCCTGACACGCAATAACAGTGCGTCGGGCGCGATCCGGTGAGCCGGTTTACGCGACCGCGTACGTCAGGAGCCTATAGTGACCGATTCCGATCGGTCCGCTGCCGTAATCTCGTCTGCGGACGAGCCGGCGATCCGTGCCGCGCCGGAACCAGTTCCGGTGGGGAGAGCAGGGGAGATTGTGCCCGTGCTCCAGCCGGAGAAGCGGACTTCACCCGCCCTCAATCCACGCAAGCATCGCGGCCCTATCTATGCCGCGCTTGATTTAGGTACCAATAACTGCCGCCTCCTTATCGCCCGCCCGCATGATCATGGCTTCCGGGTTCTGGATGGTTTCACCCGCATAGTGCGTTTGGGCGAGGGCGTTTCCGTTACCGGGCGCTTGGGCGATGCCGCAATGGAACGCACGATGGAAGCGCTGCGGCACTGCCGCAACAAGCTGCGCGAGCATCAGCCGGCGCGCATGCGCCTCATTGCAACCGAAGCCTGCCGGGCGGCAGAGAATGGCCCCGCTTTTCTTGAACGCGTCAAAGGTGAACTCGGCATTGAGCTCGAAATTGTCGACCGCCGTACGGAGGCCGAACTTGCCGTGACCGGCTGCGCCGATCTGATCGAAGGTACCGCCGCCGGAGCCTTGATGTTCGACATCGGCGGTGGCTCGTCCGAGCTGGCATGGCTGGATTTCCGGGGCGGTCGTCCCAAGTCCCAAGGCCGCATGTCGGCCTCGATCCGCTCCTGGCAGTCTCTGCCGGTCGGCGTTGTTTCGATTGCCGAACGTTTTGGTGGAATAAACGTGACGCCGCAGGTGTTCGAAGCGATGGTTTCCTTTGTTTCGGAGCATCTGCGCCAGTTTCGCGGCCGCGAAAAGCTGCGTCAGATGATCGCCAATCATCCTGTGCACCTCATCGGTACCTCAGGCACGGTGACGACATTGGCAGGCTTGCATCTTGGGCTCGAGCGCTACGAGCGCCAAAAAGTCGATGGCCTTTGGATGCGGCGCGCGGAAGTCGATGAGACCATGAAGATTCTGCTCGGCATGCCGTTCGAGCGCCGCGTCGCTCATCCTTGCATCGGCCGCGACCGGGCCGATCTGGTACTGCCCGGCTGCGCGATATTCGAAGCAATCCGGCGCGAGTGGCCAACCGAGCGCGTGCGGGTCGCTGATCGTGGGCTGCGCGAGGGCATTCTCATTTCGCTTATGGATGCTGACCGCACCTCATCTCGCACATCGCGTTATCCACGGAGAAACAACAATGGTGGATAAGGCACTTGGAACTGGAGGGCGCAAGTCCGACAAGGACCTCAAGATCCGCGTCAAATCGGCCAAGGGCCGCAAGGTCTCCTCCACCAAGTGGCTGGAGCGTCAGCTCAACGATCCCTATGTGGCGCGTGCCCGCGCTGAAGGCTACCGCTCGCGTGCGGCCTTCAAGATCAAGGAGATGGACGAGAAACATAAGCTCTTCCACAAGGGAACGCGCGTCGTGGATCTGGGCGCTGCGCCCGGCGGTTGGAGCCAGGTGGCTGCCAGGGCGGTGGGCTCGACCGATGCCAACCCGCTGGTCGTTGGGATCGACTATCTCGAAATGGACCCCATTCCAGGTGTGGTCTTGCTCAAGAAGGACTTCACCGACGACGATGCGCCACAAATGCTGATCGACGCCATGGGCGGCAAGAAGGCCGATCTGGTGATGTCCGACATGGCTTGGCCGACCACTGGCCACCGGCCGACTGACCATCTGCGTATCGTTCAGCTCATCGAGATTGCCGCAGCTTTCGCACTGGATGTCTTGGCGCCCAATGGCACATTTGTCGCCAAGGTCTTCCAAGGCGGCACGGAACACGAGCTTCTGCATATGCTGAAGCGGCATTTCCGCACCACGTTCCACGCTAAGCCACCCGCCAGCCGGTCTGACTCTGCGGAGGCCTACTTGATCGCGAAGGGCTTTAAAGGGCACAATGACACGGTGCCCGGCGAGGGCGAATACGACCGCTAGGTGGCATTTCCTAGTGGTCGCCTGGGCCTGAGGTAAGCTGGTGCCCGGCGTTCCGTGGTAGACGCATAAACATGGCGGTCGAGATTAAACACACGACGGCAAGGATAATGAACGCTGTGTGGAAGTCTGCCAACGTGATTTCTCCGCCCCTTAAGGCGGTACTGGCCTCCAGCATTCCACCACCGAGCGCAACGCCAAGCGCGATCGACATCTGAATCGAAACTTGGCCTATTACATTGGCTTGGCCAGCGTCTTTGTCTTCGATATCGGCAAAAACGAAAGCGCCGCTGCCGGTCCAGAACACCGACTGCCAGAAACCAACGAAAACCAGAACGCTGATGATGACCGGTAGAGCCGTCTCCGGCGTGTAAAGGCCCATCGCGAACAGCCCACCGGATGAAACCGCAGTGGCAACGACAAGCGCCATTCGAAAACCCATTTTGACGAAGATGCCGTTCGCCACGAACTTGGCAATGATGGCGCCGACAGCCCCAGCAAAGGTGATCATCCCTGATTCAAACGGCGTATAGCCAAAGCTGAGCTGCAGCATAAGCGGGAACAGGAATGGGATAGCCCCCTGTCCAAGGCGGAAAAAGGTGCCAGCCACGACAGCGCTGCGGAAAAACGGGAAGCGCAGCAGGCGCAAGTCGAACAGGGGATTGTCCGTTGCAAGCGCATGGCGGGCGTAGAGATAGGCCATCGCGATGCCGATCACGGTGGCAAGGACACCGACCATTGGCGGCAGGGCAGGGAGGCTTATAACCGACGTGCCAAAGGCAAAAAGGGCAAAGGCTGGTCCTGCCAAGGCAAAGCCTTTGAGATCGATGGCGCGCGGCTCGTTACGCATGGTCTCGGGCAGGAAGCGGCTGACCAGCAGGATACCGATGATGCCGATGGGTACGTTGATCAGAAAAATCCAATGCCAGCTAAAGAACGTCGTCAGGAACCCGCCAAAGGGCGGCCCCACGATTGGACCAATCAACCCTGGGATAGTCAGCCAGGCCATGGCGTTCACCAGATCGTGCCGCGGCGTCGAGCGCACGAGCACCAGGCGGGCAACCGGAGTCATCAGCGCACCGCCCATGCCCTGTAGGAACCGCGCACCCACGAATGCGCCCAGCGAGTTGGCAAATGCACAGGCGATGGAGCCCAGCACGAACACGGCCATAGCTGCCCGGAACACGTTCCGCGCGCCGAAGCGGTCGGCCATCCAACTCGAGATCGGAATAAAGATTGCCAGCGCCACAAGGTAGGCCGTCAGCGCCAGCTTGAGCGAGATCGGGTCCGTACCGATATCGGCCGCGATGGCCGCAAGTGATGTGGCGATGACCGTCGAGTCCATGTTTTCCATGAACAGGGCAGTGGCCAGGATGAGTGGGGTAATACGCGACAAGCTCTGTTCGCCGGGGTTGAGTCCCGGTCACTCCTTTTGCATTTGGACGGCCCGGTGCCCGGAGATATCCGAACCCGCATCGGCAGGAAGACGTAGATAGACAAGGCCTGCCAGTGCGCTGAGCCCGCCAACGACGAAGAACGCCGTCTGAAAATCGATGATCGAGAGTTCCGCACCGCGCCAGCGCGTGCTGATCTCCAACAGTCCACCGGCAACAGCAACGCCAAAGGCAATGCTGAGTTGCTGCCCCACCGCAACGATCGCCGTTGCTTGGCTCGCCTCCTCATCGGCGACATCGGCATAACCCATGGCGTTCGAGCCGGTGAAGACGATCGAGCGCAGCACGCCCCCGGCCAGCAGCGCCGCCATGATGTAAGCGACTGGCGTCTGCGCATCGAAAAAGCCCTGCACTCCGATAAGCAGTCCTCCAAAGATGGCGCTGAACCCGAGCACGCGCGGAAAACCGAACCGCAGAAACAACCGCTCGGACAGAAATTTGCTCGCGATAGCACCGATGGCCGAAACAAAGGTGATGGCGCCGGACTGAAACGGGCTGAGGCCGAAGCCCAGCTGCAAGGTCAGCGGCAATAGAAACGGCACCGCACCGACCCCGATCCTGAACACCGACCCGCCGACGATCGATGCGCGGAAAAGCCCATGCCGAAACAGTTCCGGGTCGAGCAGCGGAAATTTTGTGCGTTTCGCGTGCAGCAAATAGAGAATGCCCGAGGTGACACCAATCGCGAGCGTCAGATAGCCATAGATGAGCGGCAGGGCGGGCAGGCTGACCACGGAAAGCCCGAACACCGTTCCCGAAAACGCTACCGCGGCAAGGATGAACCCGATCACATCGATCGGCCGCGGATTCCGCTCATCTGGCACCTTGAGGAAAATTCCGGCCAGGATGATGCCGGCGATTCCTATGGGGATGTTGATCCAAAAGATCCAGTGCCAGCTCAGGTACGTCGTCAAAAACCCACCGATCAGTGGTCCCGTCAGCGGCCCGAGCAGCCCCGGCACGGTCAGCCATGCCATGGCCGAAACCAGCTCGGTCCGGGGCGTGGATCGCACCAGCAACAGACGTCCAACGGGGGTCATCATGGACGACCCGATGCCTTGAAAGAACCGTGATCCAACAAAGGTTTCGAGCGAATAGGAGAACGAACAGGCGAGCGAGCCGAGCATGAAAACGAAGATGGCCAGCCGGAAGATGTTCTTGGCGCCAAACCGGTCGGCCATCCACCCGCTGATGGGTATGAAGATCGCCAGCGCCACGAAATAGGCCGTTAGTGCCAGTTTGAGCGCAATTGGCTCAGTCCCGATATCGGCCGCAATCGCCGGCAAGGACGTGGCGATCACGGTCGAGTCCATCTGTTCCATGAACAGGGCGACCGCAAGGATCAGCGGTGTGACACGGATGTTGAGCATGAGACCGAAAAAGGGGGAATCGCCGGCGCCGCGAATGCGACCCGTCAACTATGGACAATCGATCCCCGCATGAAAAGCTGCAAGCGCAGCTAAGCGCTCGCGCTCGCCTGCCCGACGGCGCAGTAGATTACCAGGTCACAGCCTTGCAGGCTTTCGCAGGTAGGGCGCTAAGAAGAAATTCCTTGTCGTCGACGCCCGACTGCAACGAGAACCCTTCTTCCTCCCCTTCATCTTCTCCGCAGCCGGTCACCATCCACATCGAACCGATAGTCTCGAGATCGACAAGGACATTGCCATTGTTGCGGCTGCTCACATAAACACCGCCGCCGTCGCAATCGACGCCGCAGAACATCTTGCCCTCTTGCGCATAGCAATCGCCGAACTGCTTTCCGGCAACGCCGCCTCGCAGCTCTGCCTCCATGCGGAAGACATATTGTTCGGCCGATTCGGCTGTCTCTTCCATGTAAGTCACTGCCAGGCTCATGGCTTTGACCTTCTGGTCAGGGTGCTTGGCCAAATGATCTGCGTCATAGACGCGCGACCAGCAGGACGATGCCCCGTCCTTGGCGGCAACAAAGGCGTCGAGCTCTCCGGCAATGACTGGTAGCGCAAAAAGCGCCATGGCGGCGCCCAGGTAAAGCGATGAATGGTGCTGCAATTTGTTCTCCCGATAGGAGCATTCTATTCGCCTGAACGTCCCTTTGCATAGGCCACCTGCACTAGGACCTATCCCCCTATGCAACCTGCTTCACGGGTGCTAATGACCCTCGCCAACCTGAACCCGGCGATCACTCCCGCCCGGTTCGCACTCCAACATTTCTGAGACACTCAGAAGGCAGGAAAGGTCTGGCCTTGGCGAAGATTATCACCACCATTACCGGCGATGCGGCTCTGACCTTCGACGACGTGCTGCTGCAGCCGGCACGTTCCGACGTCCTGCCGGGTGAAACCGACATTTCCACCTATGTGACCAAAGACATCGCTTTGAACCTGCCGATCATTTCTTCGGCCATGGACACTGTGACCGAAAGTGCCATGGCCATCGCCATGGCCCAGGCGGGCGGCCTTGGCGTGATCCATAAGAATCTGACCGCCGCCGAACAGGCCGAGCAGGTCCGCATGGTCAAGAGCTTCGAGAGCGGCATGGTGGTCAATCCGATAACCATCGGGCCCGACGCGACGCTAGCCGATGCTCTGTCCCTGATGCAGGCGAACCGCATCTCGGGCATTCCGGTCGTCGAAAATGGCGGCAGAGGCGGTCGTGCCATCGGCAAGCTTGTCGGCATCCTGACCAATCGCGACGTGCGCTTTGCTTCGCATCCGGCGCAGCCCATTCGTGAGCTGATGACCTATGAAAAGCTCATTACCGTACGTGATGGCGTCAGCAAGGACGAAGCCAAGGTCCTCCTGCACAAGCACCGGATCGAAAAACTGCTGGTCGTCGATGCGGATTACCGCTGCACTGGCTTGATTACAGTTAAGGACATCGAGAAGGCCCAGCTCAACCCCAATGCTGTCAAGGATGAGCAGGGGCGCCTGCGTGTCGCCGCAGCCTCCACCGTCGGCGACCAGGGCTTCGAGCGCTCGCTGGCGCTGATTGAAGCAGGTGTCGACCTCCTCGTCATCGACACCGCCCATGGCCATTCCGTCCGCGTTGCCGAGGCCGTTGAACGCGTCAAGCGCGAGAGCAACTCGACCCGCATAGTGGCAGGCAACGTCGCCACGGCCGAAGCTACCAAGGCTTTGATAGACGCCGGTGCCGACTCGGTCAAAATCGGCATCGGCCCCGGCTCGATCTGCACCACGCGCATCGTCGCCGGTGTCGGGGTGCCACAGCTTGCCGCTGTCATGGCCTGTGCCGAAGAGGGCGCCAAGCAGGGCATCCCCGTTATTGCAGACGGCGGAATCAAGTTCTCAGGCGACATGGCTAAAGCACTGGCAGGCGGCGCTTCCTGCGTGATGGTCGGCTCGCTCCTGGCCGGCACCGACGAAGCCCCGGGCGAGGTCTATCTTTACCAGGGCCGCTCCTACAAATCCTATCGCGGCATGGGCTCGGTCGGCGCCATGGGCTCCGGCTCTGCCGACCGCTACTTTCAGCAAGACGTCCGCGACCAGATGAAACTGGTCCCAGAAGGCATTGAGGGCCAGGTGCCCTACAAGGGTGCCGCCGGCGCCGTCCTCCACCAACTCGCCGGGGGCTTGCGCGCATCGATGGGCTACACCGGGGCCCATAATCTTGAGGACTTCCGCAACAACTCCGTCTTCGTGAAAATCTCGGGCGCGGCCCTTAACGAAAGCCACGTCCACGACGTCACCATCACCCGCGAAGCTCCGAACTACCGCAGCGGGCGGTAAGGCGGCTGGCAGGTTAGAAGACGATCCACCGCCATCCCACCCCCCGATGTCATCCCGGCACAGGCCGGGATCCATCTCGAGATCGCGCGACACCCGCAAGGTGGATCGTTCGACCCACACTGATGATGGCGCAACCACCTCAGGATGGATCCCGGCCTGCGCCGGGATGACGTCGGGAGTGTTGTAAAACTATGCCCCACTTGTCCATCTTCTCCCCCACCCACCAACCCGCCTTATATTCCCGCCCATCACCCCGGATGAACGGGCGGCGCTGCAGCGACCGGTGGCCGGGGTGATGCCATCGCGGGAGCGTCGCTGCTCCTTCGGGTTCGAGTTGCGGCCGTAGGGGACGAGCGATCCCCTGCGCGGCTCCCCAACCACTCCAAAAATTGGCAGCCCCGGGACGATTACCGTCTCACATACTACAAACCTAAGAGGCGATAGCCGTCTCGGGGTCCGCACGTTCTCATGACAACCGCAAGGCAGGCGGCGCTTGTGCTCGCCCGGCGGAACTGATTCCGCTACAACGCCTTAGCTAACATTCGCGACTCTCCACCGGAGCTTCACATGACCTTGGCCGCCAAGCTCCTCATTCTGGCCGTCGCCGCGCAGGTGTTTCTCACCATCGCCATTCTCGTCCTCATGGGCCGGGAGCGTGTACCGAGGGTTATGTCGGGCGAAATCCCGATGGCCGATATCGCGGTCGAGCGAACCGCCTATCCGCTCAAGGCGCGCCTGCTGTCCAACAATTTCGACAACCAATTCCAGCTCCCCGTGCTGTTCTACGTCGCGGCCCTCTTAGCGCTCTTTGCGACGGCCACGGGCTGGGTCGAGGTGTCCCTTGCCTGGCTCTTTGTAGCCCTGCGCTACGCTCACGCCTTCATCCATGTGACCAGCAACCATCTCTACCATCGCTTCGCCGCCTACAGCGCCGGCCTTGCCGTGCTGGCCCTTCTCTGGCTATGGCTCGTGCTTCGCCTTGTTGTTCTAGCCCCGAGTGTTTGATGCGCCTGCCTGGCCGCCTGTCTGCTGCAATCGAAGTCCTCACCGATGTGGAAACGCGCAAGCGCCCGGTGTCCGAGGCACTCAAGGCGTGGGGCCTCAACAATCGCTTCGCTGGGGCAGGAGACCGGGCGGCCATTGGCAATCTCGTCTATGACGCCCTGCGCCGCCGTGCTTCTCACGCAGCCCTCATGGGCAGCGACAGCCCTCGGGCGCTGGTGCTCGCCGTGGCGGTGCGCGATTGGGGCGAGGACCCGGTCGCCCTAAGTGAGAGTTTTGCCGCTGACACTCATGCACCAGAACCGCTGAGCGAGGATGAAAAGGCGCGCATTGTCGGTCAATTGCCGGAGACAACGCCCGGGCATGTGCTCGCCGACGTGCCGGAATGGCTGGCGCCGTCGCTCGAGAGAGCGTTTGACCATCACTGGATCGCTGAAGGCCAACACATGGCCGGGCGGCCATCGCTCGATCTGCGCACCAATACGCTCAAGGCTCAACGCGAACGTGTGCTGAAATCGCTGGCGCGCTTCAACCCCGCCGAAACCGCCATCTCGCCCCTGGGCGTCACCATGCCCGCCGGTCCGCGCGACAGCCGCACCCCCAACGTCACCACCGATGAGGGCTACCTCAAGGGCTGGTTCGAAATACAAGACCAGGGCAGCCAAATCGTGGCGCTACTCGCAGGTGCCAAGCCCGGCGAACAGGTGCTCGATCTCTGCGCCGGGGCAGGGGGTAAAACCCTGGCACTGGCTGCTTCGATGGGTAACAAAGGCCAGATCTTCGCCTATGACAGCGATCGCAACCGCCTCGCGCCGATCTACGACCGCCTCAAGCGCAACGGCGCGCGCAACGTTCAGGTGCGGGCGCCGCAACCGGGCGCGCTCGACGACTTGATGGGCAAAATCGATCGCGTCATCATTGATGCGCCCTGCACGGGAACGGGCACCTGGCGGCGCCGCCCCGATACGAAGTGGAAACTAACGCCTGAACTCTTGGCGCAGCGCATGGGCGAGCAAGCTGCGATCCTGGATCAGGCTGTGCGCTTCCTTAGGCCGGGCGGAACGCTGGTCTACATCACCTGTTCGATCTTGCCTGAGGAGAACGATGACCAGATCTCAGCTTTTCTCCAACGCAATCCAGCTTTCACTGCCACTGCTCCGGCTACCCTATGGCAATCAACCTTCGGCAGCGAACTGCCGCTTGGCCGTGCAACCCGGCAATCCGGCATCAGCCTTACTCCGCGCCTCACCGGCACCGACGGATTTTACTTCAACGCCCTTAAGCTGAACCAGCAGGGCAGCGGCGGCGTTTAATTACCGAACCCTTTAGTTGAGCATCCCATGTCCACCACCGCCGCTTATCGCAGGCCCGTTTCATGGATCACTCTTGTGGTCTTCGTCGTGGTGGTCGTCGGTGTAGGCGGCCTGATCGGCACCCGGTCAATACCCGGCGCGTGGTATGAAGGCCTCCAAAAGCCGCCTTTCAATCCACCCAACTGGATCTTTGGACCAGTCTGGTTCACGCTCTACGTCATGATCGGCATCGCCGGCTGGCGTGTGTGGATACGCGACCGGACCGGTGCAGCAATGAAACTTTGGGTCGCGCAGATGCTGCTCAATTGGGCTTGGTCACCCGTATGGTTCATCGGCCAAATGCTCTGGCCTGCTTTCGCAATTATCGTTTTGATGCTCGCAGCAATTTTGGCCTTCATCGCAGTCAACTGGCGGCAGGACCGCATCGCCTCCATGCTGTTCGTCCCTTATGCCAGCTGGGTCGCCTTCGCCAGCGTTCTCAATCTGTCTATTGCAATCCTAAACTAGGCACTTGCCGGGGCAGCACGTTGAACCGGCTTGGTCTCGAGCGTACGAGCCCACCGAACGATTGGTTGCTCCAGCAGGTAGAAGCTCGCTGTTGCAATCGCGAAGCTGATTGCAATGACTGCCCCGCTCGACCACAGCCAAATGCTCCAGGCATCAGGCCCGCTCGAGTCGAATGCCGGTGGCACGAGGGTGCGCAGCAGTTCGAGTACAAGAAAGTGCCAGATGTAAATGCCAAATGAGATCTTGGCGATGTACCGGCTAGCGCGATTGTCGAGCAGTCCTCCCGCTACCATCGACGAGGGCAGCGCCATCAATGCCACTCCCACTGCAAGCGGCATCCAAGGGAAGGCATAAGGAATACCCAGCCAACCAAAGCCTTCATTGAGCCCGCCAATGTGCTGCGCCACAATAACAGCGGCCACGACCAGTGCCGCAAGACCCATTAGGTCAAACAACCAATGCCGCATGCCGGCAAGCCGCACCTGCACGCCGCTCGCCAGGGCACCCAGCGCAAAGATTGCGAAAAACCCAACTGGGTTGAACCGCGGCATCCATGCCTTGGCTCCACCCACCAAGCCATAATCCCAACCGCGCTCCACGTCATCGATCGGCGCCCATTGCACCACCATCGCATGGATCGCCAGCACGACACCGATTACCCCAAGCCAAGCCAACCGCGCTGGCCAATGCCGCAGCCCTAGGGCGAAGAGCGCAGCTAGGCAAAACGGCAGCAACACATAGGATGTCATCTCAAAGCCTATGGACCAGAGCGGCCCATTATTGTCGACCGGGAACAGTGTTACCCAATGCCAGTCGCCGAGCAGCAGGAAACCTGCTAAAAATCGCATGAGTTGCTCGCTATCGAATGCCGACACGCCCAGCCACAAGCCAAAAGCAAGGCTCACCGTCAGCGCCAGCCAGAAACCCGGCAGGATGCGTGCCGCCCGTCGCAGCGCATAATTTGCAAGTCTCGGCATCGGCTCGCCCATGTCGAGCGCCAGCCAGAACGGCCGCGCCAGCAGGAACCCGCTGAGCATGAAAAACACCGTGACACCAAAACTGCCCATCACCAGGAAACTATGCAGCCCCCGAAAGATCTCGGGCACCTTGTCGCCGGAGATTCGGAACGCCACATGATGCAGCAGCACCATCATGCAGGCAGTGGCACGCAAGAAGTCCGCGCCCAGCAATTGTTGTTGTGTCACTCTGCTATCCTGCTGCATTGGCCTTCGTGGGCATTGCACGCAAAAACACATTGCGCAAGCCGCCCATGCCCCCACGCCATCTTGCGCAAAGGCTGCGGCAGCGATAAGGCCTCGCCATGCAAAGCCCCGACATTCTCGACCATCCGCAATCTATCCTCATCGTGGACTTCGGCTCGCAAGTTACCCAGCTAATTGCGCGTCGCATCCGCGAAACTGGCGTTTATTGCGAGATCCACCCGTTCCAGCACGCTGGCGCCGCAATGGCCGCCATGCAGCCCAAGGGCGTGGTCCTGTCCGGCAGCCCGGCATCGACGCTGGATGAAAACGCACCCACCATTGATCCTGCGATCTTCGCCGCCAATGTGCCGATCCTGGGCATCTGCTATGGCCAACAGGCGCTCTGCATGGCGCTGGGCGGCAAGGTCGAAGCCGGGCACCACCGCGAATTTGGCCGCGCCGAGCTGACCGTGCAAAAGCACTCGAGCCTGACGCAGGGCGTCTGGGAAGAGGGCACGCACCACCAGGTCTGGATGAGCCATGGCGATCGCGTCGTGGCGCTGCCGGAGGGTTTCGAGATCATCGGCACCTCCGCCAATGCGCCTTTTGCCATGATTGGCGACGAGCAGCGCCGCATCTGGGCCGTGCAGTTCCACCCCGAAGTGGTCCACACGCCCGACGGCGCCAAGCTCTACGCCAACTTCGTACATGACATTTGCGGCGTGCCATCGAACTGGACCATGTCCGCCTACCGCCACAAGATGATCGAAAAGATCCGTGCCCAGGTGGGCAGCGGCAAGGTCATCTGCGGCCTCTCCGGTGGCGTTGACTCTTCCGTCGCCGCGGTCCTGATCCATGAGGCCATCGGCGACCAGCTCACCTGCATCTATGTGGATCACGGGCTGATGCGGCTCAACGAGAGCGAGCAGGTCGTAACCATGTTCCGCGATCAGTACAACATCCCACTAGTCCATGTGGATGCCTCCAAGCTGTTCTTGCGTGAACTCGAAGGCCAGTCTGACCCCGAAACCAAGCGCAAGATCATCGGCCGTCTGTTTATTGAAACCTTCGAAGACGAAGCCAAAAAGCTCGGCGGCGCAGAATTCCTTGCGCAAGGCACACTCTATCCTGACGTGATCGAGTCTGTATCCTTCACCGGTGGACCATCCGTCACAATCAAATCGCACCACAATGTGGGCGGGCTGCCCGAGCGCATGAACATGCAACTTGTCGAGCCCCTACGCGAACTCTTCAAGGACGAAGTCCGCGTGCTCGGTCGCGAACTGGGCCTGCCCGAAAGCTTCATCGGCCGCCATCCATTCCCGGGCCCAGGCCTCGCGATCCGCTGCCCCGGCGGCATCACGCCCGAAAAACTCGACATCTTGCGCCAGGCCGACGCCATCTACCTCGATGAAATCCGCAAGTCCGGCCAATACGACAAGATCTGGCAAGCCTTCGCCGTGCTCCTGCCGGTGCAAACCGTTGGTGTCATGGGCGATGGCCGCACCTATGAATGGGTCTGCGCCCTGCGCGCCGTTACCTCCGTGGATGGCATGACTGCCGATTTCTACCAGTTCGACATGAACTTTCTGGGCCGCACCGCCACCCGCATCATCAACGAAGTGCGCGGCATTAACCGGGTGGTCTACGACGTTACCAGCAAGCCGCCTGGTACTATCGAGTGGGAATGATCCTGCTGGCTTAGGGACGTAGGCGCGCCGCATTTGCAATCACCGGGCAGCATGCTAAACGTGCGCCCCAATCTTACCCCCGACCTTCAGGCAGGCCATGTCACAGGACAATATTTTTCGCGAAGTCGACGAGGAGCTGCGCAGCGACCGTATGCGCGCCCTTTGGCGTCGGTTTGCGCCTTTTGTGATTGGTGCAGCCGTCGCTGTGGTGGCTCTGGTGGCGGTTAACGAAGGCTGGACCTGGTATCATTCCAACAATGCGGCTTCGTCTTCCGATGAGCTTTATGCTGCGTTCGACCTGATCGACGGGGGCGACCTCGCAGCCGCCCAGACGCAGCTCGACAAGGTGATTGCGGACGGATCAGGCAGCTATCCGGTGCTGGCTGAATTCCGCAAGGCTGGCGTTTTGGCCAAGGAAGGCAAGGCGGTCGAAGCTGTTGCGGCCTACGACGCCCTGGCTAATTCCCAGTCCGACCAGCGCCTGCGAGAACTTGCCCTGGTGCTTGCTGGCACCATCCTGGTGGATGCCGGTACCCTTGCTGACGTTGAAGCACGGGTTGGCACCATCGCTGCTGAGGGTAACCCGTTGCGCAATGCAGCACACGAAGCCTTGGGCCTGGCGCAATACAAGGCCGGTGATTTGGCCGCGGCGCAGGCAAGCTTCGAAGCCGTCGTCAACGATCCGCTGACATTGAGCACCACGCGCAACCGCATGGGCTATTACCTTGCCCAGCTTCTAGCTGAAGGCGCTCCACCTACCGCCGCCGAAGCACCGGCCGAAGAAGCTGCAACAGCGATCGACGAGCTGTTGACCAACGAGGCACCGGATACAGAGGCAGCAATACCTACGCCGGAGGCTGTGCAATCGGCACCAGCCGCCGCAGCTCCTGCACCAGCAGCACCTGCTTCAGCGCCAGTAGAACCTGCCGCATCAGCGCCTGCCGCTGCACCGGGAGCTGCTGCTCCAGTTGCACCAAACAACGCCGCCCCAGCCGCACAATAAGCGGCTGGTTCCTGGCCTGACTGAAAGACAAAACTTATGACCGTCACCGTTGCCATTGTCGGTCGTCCCAATGTCGGCAAATCGACCTTGTTCAATCGCCTCGTTGGCCGCAAGATCGCGCTGGTGGATGACACGCCCGGCGTGACGCGCGACCGCCGCGAAGCCGAAGGCCGTATTGCCGATTTGACCTTCCGCATTCTCGACACAGCGGGCTACGAGGACGTCAAAGACGGCAGCCTAGAAGACCGGATGCGCCAACAAACCGAACTGGCCATCAAGGAAGCCGACGTTATCCTCTTCATGATCGATGCACGCGCCGGTGTCGTGCCCCTCGACCAGCGCTTTGCTCAGGTTTTGCGCAAAGCGGGCAAAGATGTTCACCTTGTCGGCAACAAGGCGGAGAGCGGCGCTGCCGAGGCCGGGCTCGTGGAAGCGTTCAAGCTGGGTTTCGGCGAAGCGATTGCCCTCTCGGCTGAGCATGGCTTGGGACTTTCCGAGCTTTATTCCATTGTCTCGGCCGCTATCGACAAGGCCACTGCCGACAAAGACGTCGAGATCATCGCCGATCTCGACGAAATGCCAGAGGTGGATGTCGATATTACCGAGGACATGCTTGAAGGCGAAGGCGAAGAGGCGACTCTGCGCTGGAACCCCAATCGTTACCTCAATGTCGCGATCGTTGGCCGTCCAAATGCGGGCAAGTCCACTCTGATTAATCGCATGGTCGGCGAGGAGCGCGTCTTGGTCGGGCCTGAGGCTGGTATCACGCGCGACTCGATCCTTGTTCCTTGGAAGTGGGAAGGGCGTGTCATCAATCTGGTGGATACGGCTGGCATCCGCCGCCGCTCGCGCGTCACCGAAAAGCTAGAGAAGCTTGCGGTAGGTGATAGCCTACGCTCAATCCAATATGCCGAAGTTGTCGTGCTCATGCTTGATGCAACGATCCCTTTCGAGAAGCAGGATCTGGCCCTTGCAGATCTTGTCGAGCGTGAGGGCCGCGCTCTGGTGATTGCCCTCAACAAATGGGACCTGATCGAGGACAAGAACGCGGCCTTGGCCGAACTGCGTGAAGAGTGCGAGCGCCTGTTGCCGCAATTGCGCGGCGTTCCCCTGGTGACGCTGTCGGGTCTCACCGGCAAGAATATCGACAAGTTGATGGACGCCATCTTCAAAATCGAGCGCTCTTGGAACTCGCACGTGTCGACGGCGCGCCTCAATCGTTGGCTCACCGGCATGGTCGAGAGCCACCCGCCACCGGCGGTGTCCGGACGCCGTTTGAAACTGCGCTACATGACGCAAGCCAAGACGCGTCCTCCTAGCTTTATCCTTTTTGCCTCGCGGCCCGAAGTTCTGCCCATGGCGTATCAGCGCTATCTGGTGAACGGCATCCGTGAAGCTTTCGACATCAAAGGTACGCCCATTCGCCTCTGGGTGCGTGGCGGCAGCGAAAATCCGTATAACGATAAGGCCAAACGTCGGCTCGGATAGCGCAATACAGCGAGTGACTTATTCACTTGGGCCATAGCGAAATCGCTATGGTTACCCTATCATATGACCAGCTAGAGCGACCCGATGCTGAGTGCGGGGCCGCAAATCTTTGAAAAACAGTGTTTGCTGAAATATTGATCGTCGTGGTTCTCACCATCGTCAATGGCTTGTTGTCGATGTCAGAACTGGCAGTCGTCTCGGCGCGTCCTGCCCGCCTGCGGAGCATGGCAGAGCAGGGCAATAATGGCGCTGCCACCGCCATAAAGCTCGCCGATGATCCGGGCAAGTTCCTCTCGTCTGTGCAGATCGGCATAACCCTCGTGGGGATTCTCTCGGGTGCCTTTTCGGGCGCGACGCTGGGCTTGCGGTTAACCAATTGGCTAGTTTCGGTCGGCATAGCCAGCAATGTCGCCGATGTCCTAGGCGTCGGCGTGGTTGTGGTGTTCATCACCTACATCTCCCTCATTATTGGCGAACTGGTGCCCAAGCAGATTGCCCTGCGCGACGCTGAAGGCGTTGCCGCCCGTGTGGCGCCAAGCATGCAGATGATTGCAGCCATTGGGTCGCCGCTGGTCTGGCTGCTCGATATCTCCGGCAAGGGCGTGCTAACGCTGCTAGGCCAGGGTGGCGAAGCCGAGGAGAAGGTGACTGAAGAAGAGGTCAAGACCATCATTGCCGAGGCGACGACTGCTGGCGTGATCGAGACCGACGAGCACTCGATGATCTCCGGCGTTATGCGCCTGGCCGATCGCTCGGCGCGCGGTCTGATGACTCCACGGCTCGATGTCGACGTGGTGGACCTTGCCGATGATGGCGACGAACTCCGCCGGACCATTCTCAACACCCATCGCTCGCGTCTGCTGGTGCAGGACGGAGACGCCGACTCGATTATTGGTGTAGTGGCGATAAAGGACATCATCGGTGTATTCGCCAATGGGCAGCCGCTTGAGCTGCGCAAGTTTGTGCAGCCTGTTCCAGTGGTGATGGATCATGCCGACGCGCTCGATGTGGTTCGCGCTATCCGCAATTCCACCGTGCACATGGCGCTGGTAGTAGACGAGTACGGCCACTTCGAAGGGATCGTGACCTCCGGCGACATCCTGGAGGTCATCACCGGCGTGTTTCAGGAAGAAACCGGCGACGATCCGGCGATCGTCAAGCGCGAGGACGGCTCCTATCTCGTCGCGGGCTGGATGCCGGTCGACGAGTTCGGCGAAAAGCTCAAGGTCGCGATCCCGCGCGATGCCAAATACGAAACAGTGGCCGGCTACGTTCTTTCGATCATCAATCGCCTACCGGGCGTCGGCGAAACCTTTGAGCACAACGGCTGGAAGTTCGAGGTCATGGACCTTGATGGTCGTCGCATCGACAAGATATTGATGAGCAAGCTCGATCAGGGCGCATAGCCCTGATCCCTGGTTCAATCTAGCTTCATCCCGAACCAGACCGTACGCCCAAGCGTCATAAGCGGAATAAAGCCGGCTTTGGTCCAAAATGCGATCCCGCCATTATTGCTGGCGCTCGCCCCCAAATGGATACCAGAGACCTCTGCCGCGCGCGCTCCATCAACCCACTTTCGAACCAGCGCTGTCCCAACACCTTGCCCGCGCAGCCGTGGCAAAAGGTTCATGTGGATGTGAGCCGGATACTTCCTGACGATTTCGGCTGGGTTGATCTCGGGCTGCATAATCGCTGAAATCCGGCCCTTGTCCGCTTCCGTAAATCCAGGCTGCGGATTGGCGTACCGCTGCCGCAGGGACGGCCACCAATTACGCTCCTGCTTTGTCCGGAAGCGCTCTGTGTCGAGTGTTCCAACCAGGTACCCGGCCACCCCAAGCTCATCCTCGGCGACGAGTGCCCGTTCCGGCTCTAGGACCGCATAAGGTGCCACATAGATGTGCCCGATCAACTGCTTATCACTGTGCAGAGCAGTGGCATCTTGCCCGGCAGCGCCGGTCACAAGGCAGATGTGGTACAGCGTCTCGAGGTCGTCAGGGCGCACCTGGCGCAAGGTAACCAAGCCAGCCTCCTAAAGATCGCTGAAGCCGCCGGTTGTTACATCGAACAGTTTGCCGCTCACTTCAAGCTGCGGACTCACAAGATCAACAATCTGCGGCGCAATGTCGGCTGGCGCCGGTAGGCTATTCGGATCTTCCCCCGGCATGGCCTTGGCACGCATGGCGGTCCGCACGGCGCCCGGGTAAAAGACGTTCACCTTGACTTTGGACTGCACCGTTTCGCCTGCATAAGACTTGACTATGGCATCGAGCGCCGCCTTGCTTGCAGCGTAAAGGCCCCAGAACGGGCGAGCCGAGCGCGCCGAGGAAGAGGAAATGAACACTGCTCGTCCTGCCGTTGCTTGGCGCAACAGCAAATCAGTTGACCGCAAAAGCCGGTAATTCGCGGTGACGTTAACTGCAATGACTTTGTCGAAGTCCTCGGGCTTTACATGGGGCAGGGGGCTCAACACACCTAACTGGCCGGCATTGGCGATTAGTCCGTCCAGCGCGCCCCAGCGCTCGAAAATTGCCGCACCCAGACGATCAATCGCATCGCCATCGCGTAAGTCCAGCGGCACCAGCGTTGCCGATGAGCCTAGTTCTTGAATTTCGTCATCGAGCTCCTCTAGCCCGCCTACGGTACGCGCTACAGCGACCACATGCCCACCACGCCGGGCAACTTCAAGCGCCGCGGCATAGCCAATACCGCGCGACGCACCGGTCACCAGGATGACCTTGCCGGCAAGCTCCGCACTCGTTTGCGCCATTAACCGGCTTCCTTCAGGAGAGAAATCTGTTTCGGCTCGTTCTTGGAGCGGCCGTTGAGGTCGGTCAACTGCGTGGGGTAGTCGCCGGTAAAATAATGGTCGGTAAACTGCGGCGCCGCGTTGTTGCGCGGCTCTCCGCCCACGGCATTGTAGAGCCCGTCGATGGACAGGAATTCCAGCGAGTCCGCACCGATGAACTTGCACATGGATTGGAGGTCCTTGTGCTGGTTGGCCAGCAACTTTTCCGGATCGGGTGTGTCGATGCCATAATAGTCGGAATAGTAAATCATCGGACTGGCAACCCGAATATGCACTTCCGTTGCACCAGCCTCGCGCATCATCTGCACGATTTTGACCGACGTCGTGCCGCGCACGATGGAGTCATCAATCAGCACCACCCGCTTGCCGGCAATCTCGTGCCGATTGGCCGAATGCTTTAGCTTGACGCCAAAAGCGCGGATAGACTGTGTCGGCTCGATGAAAGTCCGGCCCACATAGTGATTACGGATAATGCCAAGCTCGAACGGAATACCGCTCGCCTGCGCATAGCCGATCGCCGCCGGCGTACCACCATCGGGCACTGGGACGACGACATCGGCGTCTACCGGCGCTTCCCTGGCCAAATTGATGCCCATGCGCTTGCGGGCGCCGTAGACACTACGCCCAGCAACCACGGAGTCAGGCCGAGCAAAATAAACGTATTCAAAGAGGCACATGCGCTCGCGTCGCGGCTGGAACGGCCGCAACGATTCGACGGTGATCGAGCCATCCGCCTGCAACTCGCAAACCACCACCTCGCCATTCTCGACATCGCGCACGAACTTGGCGCCGATAATGTCGAGCGCACAGGTTTCGGACGCAAAGATTGGCTTCCCGTCCAGATCGCCCAGTACAAGCGGCCGGATACCATTAGGGTCACGCGCGCCGATCAGTTTAGTGCGCGTCATTGCCACCATGGCATAGGCGCCTTCAACGGCTCCGATCGCATCGACAAAACGGTCCGAAGACGAGGTTCGCTGCGACCGGGCTATCAAGTGCAGGACGACCTCAGTGTCTGAAGTAGACTGGCAAATAGCGCCCTGCGCAATTAGGCGGCGGCGGAGGGTCAGGCCATTAGTGAGATTGCCATTGTGGGCAATGGCAATGCCGCCCACCTCAAGCTCGGCAAACAGCGGCTGCACATTGCGCAAAATCGTTTCGCCGGTCGTCGAGTAGCGCACGTGGCCCATGGCCATGTTGCCGGGAATGCGTTTCAGCGTGGCCGGATCGGTAAAGTGGTCCCCTACTAAACCAAGCTGGCGCTCCGAATGGAACTGCCGTCCATCGAACGTCACAATGCCGGCTGCTTCCTGCCCGCGATGCTGCAGGGCATGCAGGCCCAGTGCCGTCAACGTTGGCGCATCGGGATGCCCGAGAATACCGAAGACGCCGCACTCTTCATGCAGCGTATCGCCGTCAAGATCGAAAGAGTCATCGCTCGGATGGTTCACCGGGCTCTCCATGCCAATGCTGCCTCTACCGCAAAAAGCGGGCGCCGCGTTGTGCGGCCAGGCCAGGATGTGGGTTGTTCCCCAGCCATAGCCTAAAAAGCACAGCCGGACCACTAACGATCGAGGTAGTCAGGTTTGTGATGAGCGCTCGGCGCTCACCACGAGGTGATCAGACCGGTGCGGCTGGCGCGGTGGTTTCAGCCGGTGCCGGAACCGTGTCGTCCTCCGTTGCGTCCGTGCCTTCGTCCACTCCCGTGGCTGGCGCATCTGCATCTTCCGTGATGCCCGTGCCACCACGCAGGATTTCTGTAACCTGCTGCTCAAGTCCCTCGGGCAGCATGGAGATCAAGGTGTCACCCATGTTCCGCAGATGCGGCAGCGACTGCGAGTCGGCGGCCCATGGTGGCAGATTGTTAGGGAGCAGCCAGGTGCCAAAAATAGTAATCACGATGGCAATCAAGATGCCGCGCAGCACGCCAAAGACAAATCCAAGCGTTCGGTCGATCGGCCCAACGCGGCTGTCCACCACAAAATCGGCAATGCGCATGGTCAACAGATGCAGCACGATCAAGGCAACAATGAACGTCACCACCACAGTTGCAATGTCCGCGACCAGCGGCTCGTCGATATATTGGCGAGCAATCTCGGGATGGTACTGCCACATGTAGATGGCGATGGCCGCCGAACCGGCCCAGGTCGCCAGGGACAATACTTCGCGGGTCAGACCGCGCGCGGTAGCCAGAATTGCTGAAATCAGCACCAGCACACCAACACCAACGTCGAACGCTGTCAGCATATTTGTTCGCTAAGCTCCAATTGCCGCCCCGGCTCTGCGGCTTCGTTTAGCGGCTTTGTTCAATAAAGCCAAGACTTGGCGGCACTTTGCGGGACGATGTGCCCAGAATCTGTAGGAAGGATGCCTCACCATTCCTCGCGCTGCGGTTCGCGTGGCTTCCCATTGGCAGCGATCCGCCCGACCAGTTCCGCCAGAGCGCTGAATTCAGAGACTTCAAGGCCAGTGTTACGATCGGCACTACCGATCCGGCCAGTCGAAACATATTTAAATCCAAGCTTCTGGGCTTCACGCAATCGAAGCGAGCCGTGCACCACCGGACGCACGCCACCTGCTAGCGAGACCTCGCCAAAGTAAACCGCATCCGAGGGTAGGGGCGAACTGGTCAGCGATGAAATCAGCGCCGCGGCAACGGCAAGATCGGCTGCCGGTTCGCTGATCCGCATGCCGCCCGCGACGTTGAGATAAATGTCGTTTGCCCCGATCCGCACGCCGCATCGCGTTTCCAGCACTGCCAGAATCATCGAGAGCCTCGAAGAGTCCCAGCCCACCACAGCGCGGCGCGGCGTTCCCAAAGGGGAAGGAGCTACCAACGCCTGGATTTCGATCAGGATTGGCCGCGTTCCCTCTATGCCTGCAAATACGGCCGAGCCCGCCGCCCCTTCATCCCGCTGGTCCAGGAACAGCGCAGACGGATTAGCCACTTCTTCAAGGCCCAGTTCTGTCATGGCGAAAACGCCGATCTCGTCGGTGGCCCCATAGCGGTTCTTGACGCCGCGCAATATGCGGAACGTATGGCTAGTATCGCCTTCGAAGTAGAGCACGGCATCCACCATGTGCTCGACTACACGAGGCCCGGCAATCTGCCCATCCTTGGTCACATGGCCGACCAGGACCACCGCAGCGCCACTTTTCTTGGCGAACCGCGTCAAGGCCTGCGCGGATGTACGCACCTGCGTTACAGTTCCTGGTGCGCTGTCGACCCGGTCCGTCCAAAGGGTCTGGATGGAGTCGATGATCACCAGGTCAGGCGCAGGACCTTCCTCTAGCGTCGCAAGGATGATCTCGACATTGGTTTCGGCTGCCAAAAGCACCGGCGCTTCGCCCAGACCAAGCCGCTGCGCCCGTAGGCGCACCTGCGCCACAGCTTCTTCACCCGAGACATAAACAACGCGCTTGCCTTTGCGGGCGAGAGCCGCCGCCGATTGCAAAAGCAAGGTCGATTTGCCAATACCCGGATCGCCACCCACCAGCAGAGCAGACCCCATTACAAACCCGCCACCCGTGACGCGGTCCAGTTCGGCGATGCCGGTCACAACGCGGGCTGCGCTCTCGGTCTCGCCCGAAAGCGGCACCAGATTGGTTGGACGCCCACCAGACTTGGCCGATTTGGGACCGGCGCCCACTCCAGAATCGGTGATCTCCTCGACTATGGAATTCCATTCTCCACATGCATCGCACCGCCCCTGCCAGCGGCTGGTGACCGCTCCACAGGCCTGGCATACGAAGCTCGATCGCGATTTGGCCAAGAATTATTGTCCTCGCTTGTTCTGCCGCGCAGTCGAACGCTCGACCAGACCGCGCAAAGTGTTCCAATTCCGGGCAGTTGCAACCCCCGACTTCTTTTCGATCCCGCTCAGTAGCTTGGAGTCGGATACCCGGCCATTGTAGTCGACGATCAGATGCTGCTCGACGATGCGAATGTTTTCCGGTCCTTGGTAATTCTCGACCCAGCCGAAGTCTGGCTTTGCCTCCGCGAAACAGTAAACCCCTATCTGCGAGGGTCTCGCGCTCGCGGCCTCAGGCAGCGGATTGGCCTCAAGAACGGCCCGCAATTGCTCAGGTGTTCTCACCACAGCGCGGCTGTTTTCCGCGAGGCCCAGGCTCCTAACAACATCGTTCATCGCCTTGGTCGTTGCGGCTAGAGGAATGTCAGATTCCACGATCATGTTGCCAGTTGCCAGATATGTCTCCGGCGCTGCGAACCCAGCCTTAATCACTCCGTCACGCCATTGGGCCATGGACATGATTTTGTGGGTGATCGGACCGATGGCGCGCAGCAGGACGATGAAGACGGCCAAATTTCCACCTCGTCCGTGCTCTGAAAACGCGGCCTAGTCCTAAAACGATCGCCCGCAATATGCAAGAACAAATAGCGAACTAAATGCCAGGCTCGGGCGGCAGATTGCCGTCGCCGATATAGTTGCGGTTGTAGCGGCCTTTCAGCGAGGTTAGCACTTCGTAGCCGATCGTTCCGGCGGCATCGGCCTGATCATCTACCCCGATGACAGCGCCGAGGATCTCCGCCGCCTCTCCCGGATTGGGCAGATCGGCGCCCAGTTCGGTAATGTCGACAGTGACCTGGTCCATAGAGACTCGCCCAATAACCGGACAAACCCTGCCTCGGATGACGACCTTGCCACCTGGCCTTGTATTCGTGCCCGACAGCGAACGGAAGAAGCCATCCGCGTAGCCGTGCCCTAGAATTGCCAGCCGGCTGTCGCGCGAGAGCGAGTAACTGGCCCCATAGCCGACGCTCTCGCCGGTGCGGGCTTCCTTCACCTGTAGGATCGGCACATGTAGCGTCACCACGGGCGCCATGGGGTTCTTCCGCCCCGTCACAGCCCGTCCGCCGTAAAGCGCGATACCTGGCCGCACCATCTGGAAGTGGTAATCCCGGCCGGTCATCAGCCCCGCAGAATTGGACAGGGACGCTGGAATGCCCGGGAAAAGATTCATCACCGATCCGAACAGTGCCAACTGCGTCCGGTTCTTTTCGTGGTTAGGCTGGTCAGCACACGCCAAATGGCTCATCACCATCTGCGGCGCATAGCCCAGTGCCTGCACGCGGTCGCGGACGATGCTCGCTTCGTTGAGCCGGAAGCCGAAACGGTTAAGGCCGGTGTCGAAATGTAGGGCAGCCGGATAGGCTTCGTTACGCTCTAGACATTTTGCGAGCCACTCCTCCAGCATTGCCACGGAGGCAAGCACCGGCATCAGGTTTTGCCGGATGTAGAGATTGGCGGCGCCGGGATAGAGCCCGTTGAGAATGAAGATATGGGCCTGCGGAACTGCAGCGCGAACGGCCATGCCTTCATCGGGCGTCGCAACGAAGAAGAACCGGGCGCCGGCCGCATACAGCGCTCTGCTGGCCATGGTGATGCCAGCGCCATAGGCATCCGCCTTCACCACCGCAGCAGTCAACGACCCCGCGCTGACCTTATCCAGCGCACGCCAATTGCGGGCGAGGGCGCCCAGATCGATACTCAGTTGACCGCCCAGGCCAGAAGTCAGCGCCATAAATTATTCCATGCGCTCGGGAAGGTATTCGGCGCGCGCGAGATTGCCGAAGCGCGTGAACTGCGCCTCGAAGCTGAGCTGCACGGTGCCCGTAGGGCCGTGGCGCTGCTTGGCAATGATGACTTCGGCTTTGCCGTGCACCTTCTCCATCTCTCCCTGCCAGGCGATGTGCTCCGGCGTGCCCTCTTTGGGCTCCTTGTTCTTCAGGTAATATTCTTCGCGATAAACGAACAGCACCACGTCGGCGTCCTGCTCGATAGAACCCGATTCGCGCAAATCTGCTAGCTGCGGATGCTTGTCGTCACGCGCTTCCACCTGACGCGAAAGCTGGCTGAGCGCGATGATCGGGACTTCTAGCTCTTTGGCCAAAGCTTTGAGCGTTGTCGTGATTTCCGTCAGTTCCTGCACGCGGTTCTGGCTCGACGCCTTGGTTGAGCCGGACAGAAGCTGGAGGTAATCGACGATGAGACAGTCCAGCCCCTTCTGCCGCTTGAGCCGCCGGGCGCGCGCCGCCAACTGCGCCACGCTGATGCCGCCGGTATCATCAATGAATAGCGGCAGCTTGCTCATCATATTGGATACATCAACCAGCTTGGCAAACTGTGAATCATGGATGCGCCCGCGCCGGATGTCAGAGGATGACACTTCGGCCTGTTCAGCCAGAATACGGGTCGCGAGCTGTTCAGAGCTCATTTCAAGGCTGAAGAAGCCGACAATGCCGCCATTGGTGGTCTTGGTGGTGCCGTCAGGCTGTACATCGCTCTGGTAGGCTTTGGCTACGTTGAACGCGATATTTGTGACAAGCGACGTCTTGCCCATGGCTGGGCGACCGGCCAGGATAATCAAATCCGAGCGCTGCAAGCCGCCCATCTGCCGGTCAAGATCGTCCAGATGCGTGGCAATGCCCGACAGCCCACCGTCGCGCTGGTATGCCTCGCCCGCCATCTGAATGGACGCGCTGAGCGCGCTTGAAAAATTCTGGAAGCCACCGTCGTATCTGCCCTTTTCCGCTAGCTGGAACAGCTCGCCTTCGACCTTTTCGATCTGCTTGTTCGGCGTCATTTCGACGTCGGACTCATAGGCGACCTGCACCATCTCCTCGCCCACAAGGATCAGATTGCGCCGGATGGCCAGATCATAGATCGACTGCCCGTAATCGGCAGCGTTGATGACCGTCGTTGCCTCCGCGGCAAGGCGTGCCAGATACTGCGCCATGGTGATATCGGGCAGCAATTGGTCAGGCAGATGGGTTTTGATGGTCGTCGGATCTGCCGACTTGCCGGCTCGGATGATCTTGCCCGCAAGCTCATAGATGTCGCGGTGGATCGGCTCGTAAAAGTGCTCGGGGTTGAGGAAATCCGAGACCCGATAAAACGCATCATTGTTGATCAGGATAGCGCCCAGCAGGGCTTGCTCCGCTTCCACATTGTGCGGAGCCAGACGAAAGGACTTGTCCTCGATCGGATGAAGCCGTGCGATCTCTGCCATGATGTGCCTCGGGAGCGTTAACCTTTCTTAACCACGTGCCGTGGGCAAGAGTCTCGGAGGTAACCCGCAAAGGTTAACGCGCAGAGAACCCGGCTGTGAACACTGTGGACAACGGGGAAAGTCAAAGCTCTTTATTGCATGAGAACAAGGCGTGAACAAGACGAGTCGCTGAGGTCGCTATACAAACAAAAAAGCCGGGCACTGGACCCGGCTCTTTCTGGTATGTTGGAGAAATCAAACTTCGTCGTCGAAGCGATCGTCTTGCTGCGCGTCCTTCTGACCCGCAGCAAAGTCGCCATCTTCGTCAGCTTCGTACTGGGTGACGGTGACGTCTTCACCAGCGGACTGGCGAGCAGCTTCATCTTCCGAGCGAGCAACGTTAACATTGATCGAGACGGCAACTTCAGCATGCAGGTTCAGCGCGACGGAGTGTACGCCAACCGATTTAATTGGATCGGCAAGGTCAACCTGCGAACGCTGAATCGTAAAACCATCAGTAGCCAGCGCCTCGACGATATCGCGCGAAGCCACCGAACCATAAAGTTGGCCCGTTTCGCCGGCCTGGCGGATGATCACCACAGTGCGGCCGTTGAGACCCTCTGCAATGCCGGCAGCAGCGTTGCGGCGGTCTTCGTTGCGCTTCTCGATGTGGGCGCGTTCACCTTCGAACTTTTGGCGGTTGGCAGCGGTTGCGCGCAGTGCTTTGCCCTGGGGCAAGAGGAAATTGCGGGCAAAACCGTCCTTGACGGACACTTCGTCGCCAATCGAACCAGTGCGGCCGACGCGCTCGAGCAAGATCACTTTCATGTGGGTATTCCTTTTAGCTGTCCCGTCTTGGTGACGGTTAGGAGCCCCGGACCATCCGGAACCCCAACGTTGTGCCAGTCAGCCGACCTTACTGGACGGCGTAGGGCATGATGCCGATAAAGCGGGCGCGCTTGATCGCCTGGGCGAGTTCGCGCTGCTTCTTTGCCGAAACGGCCGTGATGCGGCTTGGAACGATCTTGCCGCGCTCGGAAACGTAGCGGCTTAGCAGGCGCACGTCCTTGTAGTCGATCTTTGGCGCGCCTTCACCCGAGAAGGGGCAGGTCTTGCGGCGGCGCTGAAACGGACGCCGGGCCTGGGCGGTGGTTAGGTCTTTGATTGCCATAGCTTGGATGTCCTTTGATTAGAAACGGCGCGGACGGCGTTCGCCGCCACCGAAGCCACCACGGTCGCCACCGCGATCAGGGCGGCCACCAGCGCGGTCGCCATCACGATCATCGCGGTCGCGCTTTTGCATCATGGCCGACGGGCCTTCTTCCAACTCGTCCACACGCACGGTCATGAAGCGCAGGATGTCTTCATTGATGCGCATCTGGCGTTCCATTTCGGCAACGGCCTGCGGCGCAGCCTCAATGTTCAGTAGCGTGTAGTGCGCCTTGCGGTTCTTGCGAATGCGATAGGAGAGACCTTTGAGGCCCCAATATTCATTCTTGGTGACCTTGCCGCCGCCATTGGCGAGGACTTCGGTTAAGGCAGCGGTCAGTTCTTCAACCTGCTGCTGGGAAACGTCCTGGCGAGCCAGGTAGATATGCTCGTAGAGGGCCATCAATGCGCCTTCCTTCGTGGTTCAAACACAGCAACATCTGGCGCGGAGCCTCCTTGAAGCCGGAAAGGGCATCAAAGCAGTCTTGCAAAGAGCGGGAACACGGGAGGCCGGGACAAGCCCTATCTGCCGTCCAAAAAACGACAAACCCTCCGTTCAGCCCCCGGCCAGACGAATTGCTGCGCGGCATATAGGCCAGGAGCGCCGGGAAAGCAACCCGTGGGGCGAATGGCGGCAGAAAGTCGAAGGACACATCTTCGCCTCATGCCTGTGGACAACAGCACGGCTCTACAAGCGTCAAAACGAGTGCAAAAATGAAATCCTGGCTCATTCCTGTAGCAATCCTCTCCACGTTGTCAGTGGCCGCATGCGGCGATGCGACTGAAAATGGCGGTGCAGCCACTGTTCAGCGTCAGCCCGAAGGCGGCGCGACTGTTCAAATCCAGGTTCCGGAGTCGCTGGTGCCGGCGGCAGAAGCCATTGCCAATCCGCAGGCGACGATTGATGCCATGCGCGGCCAGGCTGGGACCATGTCCGAACAAATGAAGCAAGATGCGGTTAATGCCGCTCGCCGCGCCGCCGAGAACGGTGCTCGCGCCCTTGGCCAGACGGATGCTCAGATCACCCAAACAGGCGATGTGGCCGAACGCAGCGCCCGCGATGCGCTCGGTATGCCTTGAACCACCAATCAATGACCGGCACCTACCACGCCTTGACTCTGCCACACCCATTGGGCACACGCCGCGCAACTAGACAGTCGCATTGCGATTAACCAGAACGATGAAGGAGAGGGTCCGTTCATGAGCAAGCGCGCATTCACTTTCCCAGGCCAGGGCAGCCAGGCTGTAGGCATGGGCAAAGATCTGGCCGAAGCATATCCTGAGGCCCGTGCGGTGTTCGACGAGGTCGATGAGGCGCTTGGCCAAAACCTTTCAACCATTATGTTTGATGGACCCGACGATGTTCTGCGGCTGACCGAAAACGCTCAGCCTGCCTTGATGGCCGTGAGCGTCGCAGTAGTTCGAGTGCTCGAAGCCAGAAGCGTACGTCTTGCAGACCATGCCGCTTACGTTGCCGGCCACTCGTTGGGCGAATATTCTGCGCTTTGTGCCGCGGGCACCTTTTCTCTGAGCGACGCCGCGCGCCTGCTCAAAACACGCGGCCAGGCGATGCAGAAGGCAGTGCCTGTCGGCCACGGTGCCATGGCGGCACTTTTGGGGCTCGATCTCGAAACTGCACGGGAAGTTGCCGCCGAGGCGGCGCAGGGCGAAGTCTGCGATGTCGCCAATGACAACGCACCGGGTCAAGTGGTGGTATCCGGTGCTACCGCCGCGATCGAGCGTGCGGTGGAGATTGCAAAATCAAAGGGCGCGAAGCGTGCCTTGCTGCTGCCTGTTAGCGCGCCATTTCACTGCTCATTGATGCAGCCTGCCGCCGAGGCAATGGCTCATGCATTGGCAGAAGTGACCATACAGGCACCAGCCGTGCCTCTCATCGCCAATGTTTTGGCGGCGCCGATTTCAGATCCTGCCGAGATCCGCCAGCGCTTGGTCGAGCAAGTCACCGGCGTGGTGCGTTGGACGGAAACCATAGCTTGGCTCACCGGCCCGGGCGGTGTTACGCACTTAAGTGAATTGGGAACCGGCAAGGTGCTGACCGGCCTTGCTAAACGCATCGATGCCGAGGCTGTAGCGAATGCTGTTGGCACACCTGCCGACATCGACGCTTTTGTTGCTGAGTTCTCCGCCTAGCTCTTCAACCACGCCGTAAGAAGCGTGAATCAAATTCTCCATTGGGAGCACCAAATGTTTGATCTGACTGGTAAGCGCGCCCTGGTTACTGGCGCAAGCGGTGGCATAGGCCGCGAGATTGCCAAGGCGCTTGCAGAAGCCGGAGCGACGGTTGCCCTTAGTGGTACGCGTGTCGGTGCGCTTGAGGACACCGCCAAGGAGATCGGCAAGGATAGCCCGATCCTGCCCTGCAATTTGTCCAAGCTCGACGAAGTCGATAAGCTTGTGCCATCGGCCGAGGCCGCAATGGGTGGCATTGACATCCTGGTCAACAATGCCGGCATGACGCGCGACAATCTTTTTATGCGGATGAAAGACGAAGAGTGGGATGAGGTCATTGCCGTCAACCTGACCGCTGCCTTTCACCTCAACCGCGCCGTGCTACGCCCCATGATGAAACAGCGCTTCGGCCGTATTATCGGCATCTCCTCGGTGGTTGGCGTGATGGGCAATCCGGGGCAGGGCAATTATGCAGCGTCCAAAGCAGGGCTCATCGGCATGAACAAGGCACTTGCCCATGAAGTCGCCTCGCGTGGCATCACGGTCAACTCTATTGCGCCGGGGTTTATCGCGTCAGCAATGACCGACGAACTCAACGACAAGCAGCGCGAGTCGATCCTTTCCACTATTCCAGCCAATCGCCTTGGAACGGCTCAAGAAATCGCGGGTTGTGCCGTTTTCCTGGCCAGTGATGCTGCTGCTTACATCACTGGGCATACTTTGAACGTCAATGGTGGCATGGCGATGATCTAAACCGTTGGAAAGCAACGGTGCTGCTTATGGCCATAGGAGGGCAAGTGTGCTACTCGCCGCCGCTGTCGGCCTTGGCAGACCGCCTTGCAGGCTCCACGTTGCGAGCCTACATTGTACATATGTCAGCCAATACGGTGCTTGAAGAATTTGCACCGCGCCAATAAGAAACGAACGAAACCTCGATTTCTAAAAAGGGAAGTCAAATATGAGCGATGTCGCTGATCGGGTCCGCAAGATCGTTGTGGAACACCTTAATGTGGATGCCGAGAAGGTTGTTGAGAAGGCCAGCTTCATCGACGATCTAGGCGCTGACTCCCTCGACCAGGTCGAGCTGGTGATGGCGTTCGAAGAAGAATTCTCGGTTGAAATCCCGGACGACGCTGCCGAATCCATCCAGACCTTTGGCGACGCTGTCTCCTTCCTCACCAAGGCTACCGGCCAATAAGCCCGGTAGAGACATTGACCATGGAAATACGTCGCGTTGTCGTAACCGGGCTGGGTCTTGTAACGCCCCTCGGGTGCGGAGTTGAAGCCACTTGGGCCAATATCTTGGCCGGCAAGAGTGGCGCAAAACGCATCGACGAATTCCAGGTCGATGATATTGCGTGCCAGATTGCTCATCGCTTGCCGCTCGGCGACTATGCCGACGGCAAGTATAATCCCGATGAGTGGATGGATACCAAGGAACAACGCAAGGTGGATGCGTTCATCGTCTATGCGATGGCCGCTGCCAAGCAAGCGATCGACGATGCCGGCGTCGAGCCCAAGACGCAGGAAGACCAGGAGCGTACTGGTGTCTTGATTGGGTCGGGAATTGGTGGCATCGGTGGTATTTACGATGCCTCGATCACCTTGCACGAAAAGGGTCCTCGCCGGATCAGCCCGTTTTTTATACCGGGCCGTTTGATCAATCTTGCATCAGGCTATGTTTCCATTCGGTTTGGCCTCAAGGGTCCGAACCACTCCGTTGTAACGGCATGTTCCACTGGCGCTCACGCGATTGGGGATGCAGCGCGCCTGATCGCTTTAGGCGATGCCGACGTAATGGTGGCGGGTGGTACCGAGAGTTGCGTTAATCGCTTGGCCTTGGCCGGTTTTGCCGCGGCGCGGGCACTCTCCACCAATTTTAACGACAATCCCGAAGCGGCCTCCCGACCATACGATAAAGACCGCGATGGCTTTGTTATGGGCGAAGGCGCCGGCATTGTCGTGCTCGAGGACTATGAACGCGCTAAGGCCCGTGGCGCCAAGATCTATGGTGAGATCGTCGGCTACGGTCTTTCGGGCGATGCCTATCACATCACAGCGCCTGCGCCAGATGGTGATGGAGGTTTCCGAGCGATGAGCGCTGCAGTCAAGCGCGCCGGGATTGCTCCTGCTGACATCGACTACATCAATGCTCATGGCACCTCGACGCCATTGGGCGATGAGATCGAACTGGGAGCGGTGACACGTGTTCTAGGCAACGCAGCAGGTCAAGCTGTCATGAGTTCGACCAAATCAGCCATCGGCCACTTGCTGGGGGCCGCCGGCTCGGTCGAAGCCATCTTCTGCCTTCTGGCGATGCGCGACGGGATCGTTCCACCGACGCTGAATTTGGACAATCCGTCGGTTGATAGCCCGATCAATCTTGTACCCAAGACGGCCATCAAGAAGGAAGTCAACGTGGCGCTCTCCAACAGCTTTGGCTTTGGCGGCACCAACGCGACCCTCGTGATGCGCAAGGCCAGCTAAGTTTATGTGATTGTGCAGGGGCACACTGCGTAATTCACGTGGTGTGCCCCTTGTCTTTGCCGATCTGCATGCAATCAATGCTTTTTGGTGCTTCGCGCCGAGATGATGACAAGATCGGCCGCTAACGCAGCAGCGAACCGGCTTCGAGGATGACCACTGATGAATGATCGCAAGGCCCGGCGTCAGCGCCGTCGTTCCAGCAACGCCTTCATCGATATTCTCAACGGCTTGCTGACGCTCCTGGTGATTGGACTGCTGGTCGCCGGTGGTGTGCTACTTTTCGGCGCGTCCCAATTCTACGGCAATGGTCCGCTAACGCAGGAAACTACCTTCCGGGTGGAGTCGGGCTCTGGGCTGGCTACGATATCCACTCGTCTGGAAGAGCAGGGCATCATTGCCAACCAGTACATCTTCCAGGGCGGCGCGCGCGCCCTCGAACGCCAGGGGACAATCAAGGCGGGCGACTTCCGCATTCCTGCCGGGGCCAGCATGGCTGACATCCTCAAGGAACTCACCGAAGGCAATCCTATCCGCTACGCCGTCACTATTCCGGAAGGGTGGACCTCTTGGCAGGTTATCCGCCGCTTGGATGAAACAAGTGATCTCCAGGGCGAAGTGCCCGCTCTACCGCCTGAGGGTTCCATCCTGCCAGGCAGTTACGACTATGTGCCCGGCGACACGCGTCAGTCCGTGCTCGACAAGATGCAGATTGCCATGCAGACCCAGCTGACTGAAATCTGGGACAAGCGTCAGCCGGACTTGCCCATCGAAACGCCCGAAGAGCTTCTGACACTGGCGTCGATTGTTGAGAGGGAAACCGGCGTGGCGGCCGAGCGCCCGCAAGTGGCGGCAGTGTTCGTCAATCGCCTGCGCGAAGGCATGCGCCTCCAATCCGACCCGACAATTATCTACGGCATCACCAAAGGCCAAGCGCCGCTGGATCGTGGCCTTCGCCGCTCCGAGATAGAAGCCAAGACTGATTACAACACTTACCAGATCGATGGTTTGCCTCCGACCCCGATCGCCAATCCTGGCGTTGAATCTCTCCAGGCGGTCGCTAATCCCGACGAGCACAACTACCTTTACTTCGTTGCTAAGGGCGCTTCGCCCAGGGAAGGGCATGTGTTTGCCGAAACCTATGACGAACACCGGCAAAACGTCGCACGCTATCGCCAGATCGCCAGCGAAGCCGAAGCTGAATCCGTTCGTCAAGCACTTGAAGAAGTGGAAGCCGACGAAGCTCCGGCCCAGCCTTGAGCAATTCGCTGGCTAGCATGACAGGGTATGCCCGCGCGACGGGCTCCGTTCCAGGTGCGAGCTTTTCGTGCGAGATCAAGTCGGTTAATGGACGAAATCTCGACATCCGGCTTCGCCTGTCGCCCGGCATTGATGCGCTTGAAACCGACATCCGCCAGCTGATCGGCAAAATGTTGTCGCGCGGCTCGGTCAATTGTACCGTGGCGATCGAGCGTGACAATGGGGGTGGCGATCTGGTGATCAACCAGCAAGCGCTGCAAACTGTGCTGACTGCTATCCATAGTCTGAAGGACCTAGGGCTTTCCCCACCCTCGATAGATGGTGTGCTTGGCCTTTCTGGCGTAATCGAGAGGCGAGACAGTCGGCTCCCCGAAACTGCCGAGGAAAGCCTCGCTACCGCCATTTTGGATGGTGTCTCCCAAGCCTTGGTCGACCTGGTGCTCGCACGTCGCCAAGAAGGTAACCAGACGTCAGCATATTTGCTGGATCGGTTAGCAGAAATCGAAACCCATGTCGCTCAGGCCCGCGAACATCCTGCCCGCAGCCGCGACGCCATTCTGACCCGCCTGCGTCAACAACTCACCGCTCTCACTGAGGACATTACTGTCCCGCCCGAACGCCTTGCACAAGAAGCACTTCTCTTGGCACTCAAGGCCGATATCAGCGAAGAACTTGACCGCCTCACCGCCCACATCGCGAGCGCCCGCCAGCTTATCAAAGACGGTGGCCCTGTTGGGAGGCGCTTGGATTTCCTCGCGCAGGAATTCAACCGCGAAGCCAATACACTCTGCTCGAAGTCCAATGCGGTGGAGCTCACCGTCATTGGTCTTGACCTAAAGGCGGCTATCGATCAACTACGCGAACAAGTGCAAAATATCGAATAGGATCAGGCAGGTGGAGTTTCAGCGCCGCGGCGTCATGTTGGTCATTGCCTCGCCGTCCGGCGCCGGCAAGTCGTCCATTTCGCGCGCCCTTTTCGGTGCCGATCCCAACATCAAGCTGTCGGTCTCTGTCACCACCCGCGCCCGCCGGACCGACGAAGTCGACGGCAAGCACTACCACTTCATAGATATTCCGGCCTTCAGGCAAATGCAGGCTGACGGCGAACTGCTTGAATCCGCCGAAGTCCACGGCAATTTTTATGGTACCCCGAGAGCCCGTGTCGAGGAGCAGCTAGCGGCGGGAAACGACATACTTTTCGACATCGATTATCAGGGCACGCTACAGCTTTATCGTAACAGCCGCAAGGATATGATCACGGTGTTCATCCTGCCGCCCTCGATCAAGGAACTACGTGCGCGTCTAGAACGGCGGGCACAGGATAGTGTAGGCACCATTGAAAAACGCCTTGCCAATGCACGCGTCGAAATGGAGCACTTTGGCGAATACGATTACGTCATCGTCAACGAAGACCTTGAAGCCTCGACCCAGCGCGTTCGCTCTATTCTGGTTTCAGCCCGGCTTGAGCGTGAGCGCCAGCTCAATCTAGCAAGTTTTGTCAAAGATTTACAGAGCCAGATCGGCTCTCTCTAACCCTGCCGTAGCGCCGGGAAAGCCCGAGCCATAGCCAAAAACGCCTCAACCGGCAGCTCCTCGGCCCGTTCGTCTCCTGCTAGACCGGCAGCCACCAACAAGCCTTCGACCGGCACGCCCGCTGCCTTCAGGCTTTGCCGCACCATCTTGCGGCGTTGCCCGAACGCCGAGCGCGTGATCTGCTCCAGATTTTTGACGGTCACGTCGTCGTCAACGGGTTTGGGCACGAGATGAACAACCGCTGAGGTCACATTGGGCGGCGGCACAAACGCTTGCCGACCGACATTAAACGCGATACGGGCGTCCGTCCGCCAGCCGGCAAGCACGCCCAGGCGCCCATACGGATCTTCGCCCGGCTTAGCACAAATGCGCTCGGCCACCTCGCGCTGGAACATCAGCGTCAGGCTTTCGTAGAACGGCGGCCACGGGGCCGTGGTGAGCCAGCCGGTCAACAGCGGCGTGGCGATATTATACGGCAGATTGGCGATAATACGGGTGGGACCGTCGGCTAACATGCGATAGTCCATCTCCATGGCGTCACCGCTGATGACCGTCAGCCTCCCGGGGTAAGCTTGCGCAATTTGTGCCAAAGCAGGCAGGGCGCGCGCATCGCGTTCTATGGCAATCACCTCGCGCGCGCCTTCCGCCAGCAGCGCCCGCGTCAATCCGCCCGGACCCGGTCCGACTTCAATCACCCGCACGCCCTCGAGCGGACCGCCGACGCGGGCTATGCGCGCTGTTAAATTCAAATCAAGCAGAAAGTTCTGCCCAAGTTCCTTTTTTGCGCGTAGCCCATGCTCGGCAATCACTTCACGCAAAGGGGGCAGGTCATCGATCTGACTCATGAATTGCTCGTCATCGCATCGGCCATTGCGATGGCGGCAAGGAAGCTGCGCGGCGAAGCCCGGCCGGTTCCAGCCAAGGCGAAGGCCGTTCCATGATCAGGCGAGGTGCGCACGATGGGAAGCCCCAATGTGATATTAACCGCCTCCTCGAACGCTATGGTCTTGACCGGAATCAGTGCCTGATCGTGATACATGGCAATTACCGCGTCATACTGAGCCCAATGTGTCGGATAAAACAACGTGTCGGCAGGCACAGGACCTTCCACCGAAATGCCCTCGGACTGCAATTGTACCACGGCAGGCCCGACGATTTCGGCATCCTCCCGCCCGATCGTTCCGCCTTCTCCAGCATGTGGGTTAAGTCCGGCAACAGCGATCTGCGGATCAGAGATGCCGAAACGAACGCGCAAATCATGAGCCACAACGCGCGTAGTCTCAATGATGAGTTCTTTGGTCAACAGGCTTGGCACGTCCTTAAGCGGAACGTGGATGGTTACAGGCACGGCCCGGAAGCCTTCATGGGCAAGCATCATGACCGGCAGCCTTGGCGCCGCTCCTCGGGCGCAGAGTTCCGCAAGGAACTCAGTGTGCCCGGGATGATCAAACCCCGCCTGGTAAAGCGCGCCCTTATGGATTGGGGCCGTAACTAGAGCGCGGCATGCACCTGTGAGCGTTGCATCTACAGCTTGTGTTATGGCGCCAATAACCACCTTTGCAGAGAGTGGCGATATCTGTCCGGGGTGATCGGATACCAGGCCTTCGAATTGAGCGATCGGTAAGGCGTCAGCGAAGGCGTCGCCAGCTTCGTCCAAGCCTATCGGCTGTACATTGATTTCTAAGCCTAGCCGCGCAGAGCGCGCCTGCAGGAACTCAGCGTTGCCGAACACGCAAAACGATGGAAGCGCCAATTCCCGGCGGCGTGCATAAAGCGAGAGGATGATGTCTGGCCCGACGCCGGCAGGCTCGCCCATGCTGATCGCCAGCGGTTTTGTCATTGCAGCCCCCGGCAGAGAAAAGGCCCGGTGTCCCGGGCCTTGCACCTAATTGTAGATGATCTTGGCGCGAGAGCGAAGGTCGCTTAGGTAACGCGTGACTTCGCCTTCAAGCTGGTCATTCCCAGCTTCAGCCCGCAAATCACCTTTGATGAACGTCAAGTCTTCAGCCTGTGCCTTCTCGCATACGGCGAGCATCGAAATGCCATTCTCCACCACGCGCGGCTTAGTGATGCCGCCCACATTCAACCCGGCCAGTTCCTTGGCAATGGCTTCAGGCATCTGCGTAGCATGGCGGCGGCCGACATCGACCACTGCCGCGTCGGTAAAGCCAAGCGAAAGATCAACAGCGCTGTCACAGCCTGAAAATTTAGAGCGGTAGCTGCTGGCCTGTCCGCTGCGGCCACTAGAACCTTGACCTACAAACAGGATTTCTTTGAGGATGTAATCGAAATTCTGGTAGTCCTGCAGCCTGCTTTCAGCCTGCTGGTCGAGCGTCAGATCGGAAATCTGCACATTTGGGGCAATCGCCGCTTCGGTGACCCCATTCCAAGCGATTGCTGCGCGAAGGCGATCCTTTAGCGTTTCCATATTGATCCCGCCTTGTTGCAACATCTGCTGCAGCCGTTCCTGGCTCACATTGATGTTGCGCGCAATCTGCAGGAAGGCCTCATCGACCTGTGCATTGGAGACGGTAATGCCGAGCCTTTTGGCTTCCGCCATCTGAATGGCTTCAGTGATCAACTGATCAGTCGCACCCTTCTGCCCGCCATTATTGCCTTCAAGCGCAAACAGCTTCACGCGCTGGGAAATCTGCACGTCCGTAATCGGCGTACCGTTAACGCTCACACGTACATTCTGGGCCATGGCGGGCATCACCGTCGTGATGGTCAGCATTGTGCCGATGATCATAGCGCTAGCAATGCGCCCCCAGTAACTGTTCGCCATAGCGTCGTATCCGCTCTGAAATTGAAATCGCCCGCTTTCAATGCTGCGGGAAAAGCACTCTGTCAATTGCCCAAGAATGCGGCCAAAATCCGTATCGCCGTATAGCCGTATTCGGCCCTAGAACCCGACGTTCAGCCCTGCTGGGGATTTGAGCCGGAACGAAGCCAAAAAACGCGTGTCATTAGGGCTGGTATGGGTCTCGCCAGTTCGCGTGACTTCAGCGCCCATCAACAGATACCCATCGTCATACTGCAGCCCAGCACCGGCCAAGAGAAAGCTATTAGCTGTCAGGTCCCAGTAGGTCCGTGCCTTGGCCGACCAATAATCCGTAAGCGGCACGCCGGCACTAACGCCGATTTCCTGTTGATCAACAAGCTGACCAAGCTGGACATTCTCCCCGATGAAGTTGTAGTCCAACCCAGCGCTATAGCCCTCATGCGCGTAGCTTACAGCGGCCCCCGCCCGCGTGATACGTGGCTCTTCCGTGTCGACCTGCAATTTGCCACCCACTTGCAGACCCGGCAAAAACGAGGCGTAGGCCCCAAGCACCCCATAGGATGCATCGATCTCAAGACCCGAGCCAATGCCGGTCTGCGCCGGATCGGCGCTGGCAAAGGCATTCTCGCCCGCGAGCTGGAATGACTGCCCGGCGATAAGCTCTATATAGCTGCCGTCGATGAAGTCGGCTTGGTATCGTCCACCGATATTGGCCCGCAAGCCGGTTTCCTGCCGATCGGTTCCGGAGAAACGGTTGAAGCTGAAGAGGTTCGTGTCGTCAAAGACAAAGCTCTGCGCATTGTCGTTGGTGATACCGACAGTCGTGATATCGGAGCCCCGATAAACCAACTGGCCGATCGGCTCGACTAGGTGAACCGTTGATCCGTCGCTCGCCGCCATGGGAAAACGCACGTCCATCGCAGCAATCGGCGTTGCACTCCAAAGCGTTGTTTCACTCGGCGCTTCCATCATTGGGCTGCTGCCATCATAATAGGCGAAATCTGCCCGCCCACCCAGATACGGCGTCGCCACGAACCCGCCTGCACCAATGTACTGGTTCTGCCAGCCAGCCTGCACGGTTGCATGCTGCTTACCGCCGGAGTAGCCGAAGGTGTAAGGAACGCCATTGATTATGGTTCTGGAGTCAGTCTCTCGCCGCACCCCAAGCAGTCGACCGCTGATCTCAACGCGCCCTGAGCCGGGGGCAAGCTCCAGCATATGCTCGAATCGCACTGACGGTACGGCTTGTCCCTGCCGGTCTTGTGCTTCAGGCAGGACATCACCCAACAAATTGAACTGTTGTACACGCGCATCGAAGTACGTTTGTTCGGTAAGATAGGTGGCGTAGACCTCGTTGACTGAAGACGTTGCCGTGGAAAGATCATAATCTTCAAGGTAGGCGGCGTCCGTAAAGGCCGTATAGCTCCAGCCCACCGTCCAGTCGGTAACCGGGCGGAAACTGCCCGATGTTTGTACGGCACCGCGCCAGTCGCGCCGGGCATCAGAGAAGTCAAAGGCCTCTCTGTCGAGCTGGTAGACGCCAGAGCCCTTGATCTGGAACGAACCATTGTCGAACCGCTGGATCCATTCGGCGCCCAGCAACAAACCTTGCCGGCTCATCAGCCGTGGGGTCAGGATAATGTCGGTCCACTTGCTCGAATAGGCGGACACCTCGAAGCCGACCTGCGCACCAACTTCGTCGCTATAGGAGAAGATTGGCCGCGGCACGCGCGATAGCGCCGAGTCGCTGGTGTCGGGCAAATATAGAAACGGCAGCCACGCAACTGGCACACTCAATAATGCAAGGCTCGGCTGTTCCAGGTAAACTGAGCCGTCTTCGGCATTATAGGTGATCCGGTCGGCGCGCATCGACCAGCCTATCCGGCGGCCTTGGTCATCAACGCAGTCACCACACGGTGAATAGGTGGCATTCTCTAGAAGAGTCTGAAGCGCATCGTCGTAGTTGGCGCTATCGGCAGTAATGCGGGCGCCATCGTAAGTCGTCAGCGTGATCGACTGCAGGAAAGCCTGCTTGAGCCCGCCTGTAAGTTCTAGATCGACCGTATCCAACACATTGCCAGAGGGATCGACAATCCGCACCGCGCCTTGAAAACGCACCTCATTGGTGGCGCGGTTGAAGACAAGGTTTTCACCTGAAACCGTATAGCCATCCTGGCGCACGACGACGCCGCCGCTGGCTCTAATCGTGCTGGTGCTAGCTTCAAAAACAAGGCTGTCGGCTTCGACTGCCACCGGCGCTGCCGGATTGATCGGGGCGTTGAACATGTCAACGGGCACGAGGCCACCGGATTGCGCGGTTGCACCACCCGCTGAAGCTATGGCGATCACGGCGCTGGCACTTGCCAGACGCAGCATCGTTCTCGTCCATGCGCCCCAACTGGATACTATCACGCGCGTCCGTCTTCCTTGTGTAGCAAAATCGTTACGCCAATAACGATTGCTACAAACGCTGGTCCCAGCGCAGCAAACGTAGGATCGAGAACACCGGTCGACCCGCCCCGGTCGGCCATTTCCGTAATCACGAACACCACGAACCCTAGTACGACCCCGTAGAGGACCGCAGGACCATAATTAGAACCTCTTCGATAACCTGCGGTAAACGCAAAAGCAATGAACAGGGAACCGGTGAGCACCATAGGCAGGGCAAGAAGCTTAAAGAAGCGCATAGTGGCAGCATTGCGGATGGCGGGATCGGCCACGCCCTGTCCCAGCAGCGTCGCGAGCTCGAAGAACCCCATGTCTTCAGTTGATGATGTCCTCACCGATAGCTCTGCTGCCGTGTAATTGGACGGCAACGTGTAATTGCTCACACGGCGCGGCGGCGCGTCGTGGCTGCGGACCACGGAATTGGCGAAGCGCCACTGGCCGCGCTCAAGGAAAGCCTCGGCCGCTTCGATCCTTTCATCGACTTCAGAACTAAGCCCAAAAACAATCACATTGATCAGCCCGGTGCCGCCCGGCTGCACGCCAGTCGCCATTATGATATAGCGCCCCGAGTCACCGCGCTCTTCCAGCCATATCTCGCCCGCCGGCACCAGCATCGCACTTTGGCTCGGTGGTCTTGGGTCGAGCTGCCGGTTGATTTGCGTGCTGATTGTTTCCGCGCCCAAAGCGATTATCAGGCTGGCCATGATCAACACTAAAGTTGGCGCACGAACGGCCTTCCATATGGAAATGCCGCTAGCATGGATCACGGTCAATTCATGGCGTGATTTCAGGTCGACGAAACCCAGTATGGCGCCCAGCAACACCGTCACCGGTAGCGTCTTGATCGTCCATTTGACAGCGCTCATGGCGACCATCACGACTGCCCAGAACACCCCCCGTGACTCCGCAACATAGTTAAACCGCCATGTGTCGAGCGATTCAACCAAGGCAATCAGTCCGTAAAAAACGAATACCGTCACGCCGATGCGGCTCGCCAGCCTGTTCAGGACCAACAGATCAATCCTGTTCATGGCAGAGACATCGCCTTTGGCCGTCGTGGCCAGGTGCGCTGCGCCAGAGTAATGGCTGCAACAATCATTAGCAGCAGCGCGCCGGTGGAAGACCCGAGCGGGCTATAGGCACTCAAGCCCCGCTCCGCGAATGCTAGCAGCAGCACGACCGCTTCCATCGGAATGGCGAAGCGCCGCCTATTGCCACTGGGGAAGCCGGCAATGGCGAGGACAACCATGCAGATGCCGATGACGCGCAGTCCTTCAACCATGCGGTTGAACAGCAATTGCGTAAGCTCCGGCCTCCAATTGCCTGACGCCATGGCATCCAGCACGAGCGACACGCTGTTGGTCTCGTACATCGGATCGCTGGCGTAACCCTCTTGAGTTAGCAAATCGACGTTGATGTCGTATCGGGCGAACGAAATCTCCGAGAAACGTCCGTTTGCCTCGGTGTATTGCAGCGCTCCATCACGAAGCTGGATGATGTAGTTTTCGCCGTCCGTGGAAACACGCGCCGAGTCCGCGAGATAGGTGCGCCTCGTCTCGGGATCTCGCCGGTCATCTGCAAAAAATTCCCGGATTTCACCGTCGCCCGAACGGCCGCCGATTAGCAGGATCACGCCCGGCGTGACTTGCGTAAAGCGTTGTGGCTTGAGCGTGGCACTAACGAGGTCCGCTGCAATGCTGGCTGACAGCAAGTTAAGCCGTCGATTCGCTGCCGGCTCTGCAAAATTCGAGATTAACAGGATCGTTGCGACACCAGCACTTGCCACTATAGCTGCTGCACTCCACAGCGAACGCAGCCCATGGCTCGTGTGGATAATATGCAGTTCCCTATTGGCTTGCAGCGACTGCAGGGCACGCACAAGCCCAATGCCCACGCATACGTAGAAAAACGTGTTGATCAGCGGCGGCATGGTGAGCAATGCCTGCGCCGCCAAAGTCCAGACGCCTTGACCTTTAACCGCGACCACATCGAACTGACGTAGGCAATTAACCAACCACAACAGCACGCAAACGACCCCGAACAAGATCAGGGCGTCTGTTACGAACAGGCGTGAAAGATAGGCCGTCAGTCGCTTCATCGCCGCCGTTTATCGATGTTGAGTGCGGCCGAAACAAGCAAACATGCATCCAGCAATGGTTTTGTTTGAAGGTTGTTGCGGGATTGACGCGGCGGGCAAACCGACCAATGGTTGCACCAAATACCTTCCAGTGCACTGCGCTCCTGCCCACCAAGGCCTTACATGTCGCAAATTCTTCATATCCGCACCTCGCCACTCGGCGCGGTGAGTGCAGCCCTCCTCGTTATCTATGTTGCAGAAGGTCAGCGCCCATCCGGCGCCGGCGAGCAGGTCTGGTCGGCAACCGGGCTGCAATGGGACGAAGCTGCCACTACAGCGAACTTCAAAGGCAAGCAGGGTCATTCAATTGATGTTCTGTCTGCCGGCGGAAAGCGATTGCTGGTGCTTGGCAGCGGGAGTTCCGGTGCTGATACGCCGCTCAACAGCTGGACCGACAGGGGCGGCTCACTAATGGCAAAGCTTTCTGCAACACGGGCTACCGACATTGCCGTGATCGTCGATGAACAACTAGCAACACCCGCTGCTCTGGCAGAGCTAGCAGCCGGGATGCGCCTACGCCACTACAAATTTGATAAGTACAAGACTGCCGGTTCCGATGAAACATCCGCCTCGCTGACCATCACGCTCCATGTCGCTGATCCATCTACCACGGACGCAGCAATCAAGGATCGTGGCGCTACGGTAGACGGAACCTTGCTCGCCCGCGATTTGGTAAACGAACCAGCGAATGTGCTGGGAACTGTAGAATTTGCCGCCCGCGCACAGCAGTTAACGCAACTGGGCGTAGACGTCGAGATCCTCGAACAAGAGGATATGGAAACGCTCGGCATGGGTTCGCTGCTCTGTGTCTCGCAGGGGTCGGAGCGCCCACCGCGCCTGGTCATCATGCAATGGCGTGGCGGCGCGGAAGGCGCGGTTCCACTTGCCTTTGTCGGTAAGGGCGTCGTTTTCGACACTGGCGGTATTTCCATTAAGCCAGGTGCAAGTATGGAGGACATGAAGGGCGATATGGGCGGCGCCGCAGCCGTTACAGGGCTCATGCATGCACTGGCCACGCGCAAGGCTCCGGTCAATGTCGTCGGCGTCATCGGGCTGGTGGAAAACATGCCGTCCGGTAGTGCGGTTCGCCCGGGCGATATCGTCAAGGCCATGAGCGGCACCACTATCGAGGTCATCAACACCGATGCCGAAGGCCGCCTCGTGTTGGCTGATGCGCTTTGGTATACGCAGAACCGCTTCAAGCCGCGCTTCATGATCAATCTGGCAACGCTGACCGGAGCAATCATCGTGGCCTTGGGCCATGAACACGCAGGACTATTCTCCAATAATGACGAACTGGCCATTCAATTGTTGAACGCCGGGCTCAACGCCAATGAAAAGCTTTGGCGCATGCCGCTTTCAGCCGCCTACGACAAGATGATCGAATCCAAATTTGCGGACATCCGCAACTCTGTTGGGCGTCCCGCTGGTTCCATCACGGCTGCGCAATTCCTCCTGCGCTTCGTCAATGACGTACCCTGGGCGCACCTAGATATAGCTGGAACGGCGTTCGGCGCGGGCCATAGCGAAACCAACGCTTCCTGGGCACCTGGCTTTGGCGTGGCATTGCTTGATAGGCTGGTCAGAGACTACTACGAGGCTCGGTAAGCAGCGCAGTGGATAAACCGCAATGGCTGAAGTCTTGTTCTACCACCTCGAAACACGCCCGCTTGAAGCAGTAATCCCGCAATTGCTCGAAAAGACATTGGAGCGGGGTTGGCGAGCGATAATTGAAGTGGGCTCGACCGAGCGCGCCGAGGTGCTGGACGCGCATCTATGGACCTACCGCGACGACAGCTTTCTTGCCCACGGAATAGACGGGGAGGGGGCTGAAGACTACCAACCCGTTCTGATCACGACCGGTGCAGATAATCGAAACGGCGCAGCCTGCCGGTTTTTTGTTGAGGGGGCTGTACCTAAGTCTGGCGTCGGCTACGAGCGGATCGTCTACATGTTTTCAGGCCATGACCCCGATGCAGTTGCCCAGGCGCGCATAGCTTGGAAAGAACTGCGGGAGGGCAACAGCTTGACCTATTGGCAGCAGGAACAAAGCGGAAGGTGGGTTAAAAAGGGATGACGCCTGATCTGGCGAGCCCAAGCCGCCACCAATTGCATGAAGATTTGTTCGCCATGCTGATCGGTACCATGTTGGTATCGCTCGGCATTGTGCTCTACAGCCGGGCCACTCTGTCCACCGGCAGCACTGCGGGTCTTGCATTGCTGCTGCAATATGTGACCCGTATTCCATTCGGCTGGCTATTCTTCGTTATCAACTTGCCGTTCTATGTGCTTGCGGTGCTGCGCATGGGTTGGCCATTTGCGATTAGAACCTTCGTCTCAGTTGGCCTGGTCTCATTTTTCTCGGCGAACATACCCAACTGGATCGTCATCACCGACATAAATCCGCTCTTTGCGGCACTGGTGGGCGGTGGACTGATCGGCTTGGGTATCTTGTCCCTATTCCGTCACAAGGCCAGTGTCGGCGGCATCAATATCCTGGCGTTGTACTTGCAAGAAAACTTCAACATCCGCGCCGGCTATTTCCAGCTCGGCGTTGATGCCGTCATCCTTGTCGCCGCGTTCTTCGTGCTACCCTTCGATCGGGTCGTTTACTCGATCTTGGGCGCGCTCGTGCTCAATTTCATTATCGCGCTCAATCACAAGCCCGGCCGCTACGTCGGTTTCAGCTAACCGGCACTTGTGCCGCCCCGCTCGGCATGAGCTTCTTCTTCCTCGACATACTCTTCGTCTTCGACGGTTTTTTCTTCTTCTACCTCTTCTTCATTGCTCGGATAGTAGTAGATGACATCAGTCAAATACAGGTGGGCCATGTCTTCTGCGAGCTCATAGCAGTAAATCACTTCGCCGCTGTGAGAGTAGAAGGCATTCGGCTCGTCGCACATCTCGGCGCGGAAAACGATCGGCCGCGGCAGGAGATAAGTGCTGGTCACCAGTTCCGCGGCATGTTCGAGAATGCGTGCGTCTTTAAGCGCCCGAAGATAGATCTCGTAGCCTTCACCAGGCTCTTCGTAGACAATCTCGATTTCGGCGTTAGGCTCGTCCGTTACTAAGTGCGGCGCAAGCAAGGTGTTCCAGGCTGCATTGGTTTGTTCATAGGTGTAGGCGCAGGAATCCCGGGTGTCCTGGTCAATTTTGTAAAAGTCGCCGACATGGCCAAAGTATTCCTGATCCTTGCCAAGCATCAAGCAAGCCATGGCATAAGCCCGCTGGATACCCAAGCTATGCGCAGAAACGAAGCCAAGCTGCGACATACTGGATAGTTCGACCTGCTGCGCCTTGAAGTACCAGCCGTCCGCCGCATCGACCAATCTGACGTAGCTCTGGTCGTCGCTGTCGTCATTGAGCAGCATGAGTACCGCCAATGCGTCGGCAGCGTCCTCTTCCTTCCCAAGCACCGGAATGCCCAGCTCGTTGACGAGGAGATGCCCGATTTCATGGTACATTGTGTATGCGGCGTCGCCCATCGAGAACCTCATTGCCGCAGCAATGTCTTCCTCGGTGAAGTCCTGCGCCGCCGCTGGAACAGCCATGGAGATAGTCGCGATGAAGGCGGCAGTTATCGTCTTCATCTCAGTCTCCGCTAAGGCTGCCAGGGCCTGAATTACAATTTGTTCTTCTTGGTCTTTCCCAGGCCAACTTGCTCCAACACAGCTTCGTCCGATGTTCCTAAACTGTTGGTATAAAGGTCCATGTAGTCCTGCATAAGCTCGTAGCAGAATATCACTTCAACTGTTTCGGGATCGTAAAAAGCATTTGCTTCACCACATGTCTGGGCGTTGAACGCAACCGGAGTCCTGATGTTGTACTTTTGCCGGACTTCATCGGCAACTTCGTCGAAGACGCCGCTGGATTTAAAAGCGTCCGCTGCGGCCGCCAGATCCTCACTCGGTTCGTGATAAGTTACGTTCACCTGAGTGCCACCGCCACTGCCTTGCTCTCGGCTCAGAAGCCCAAGCAGACTGCGATTGATCATGCTGTAGTCCCAATTACAGCTATCTTGCCGGGTAGAATCCATGCGGTATTCATCAGCAATAGGATGAAACGTGTCGCTGTCCATTCCCACCATCAAGCAGACGATCTGGTAGGCACGCTGCTTGTCCAAACTATGACCCGCAGCATAGTCGCTTTCGTCGCCACCGCTATCATAAGCGATACCGGACAGTACCCAGCCTTGTGCCGCATCCGCTAAAGTGCGCTCGGCTTGCTTTGTGCGCTTATTGAGCAAGATCCAGGTAGCGACATTGTCCGCAGCGTCTTCTTCCCGCCCCAGCACAGGCAACTCGAGCTGATCAAAAAGCAGATGGCCGACTTCATGGTAAAGGACAAACAGGCTGTTGTTTGAAGCAAAGCGCCGGATTTCAGCGCGTTGTTGCTTGCTTAACTCATGAGCTTGCGTCAATCCGGAAAGCCCCAAAATGCTGAGCAGGGCAGCAGCGAGCAGTTTGGCGAGAGGATTGATCATCGGTCTCTTTCGATTTGCCTTGCGACACCACCAGCAGAAATCAAGGTAGTGTCAGTGTCAATCGTTCAAGATGTAACGGGTTAACCCTTACCCGGTACCCAGTCGCTGGGTGCCAACTCGAAGCCGGAGTACAAGAAACCTGGTGCTACAGTACACCCCACAAGCGTCCAATCTCCGATGCTTTCGGCAGCTTGCCAGGCCCGCTGCGGCACGACCACTTGCGGGCGATCGCCCTTAATAATCTCCGGACCTAGCCGGTAAATGTCCATTTGTTCTCCGTCCGAAACACGAAGGTTTAGCGGCGCACCAGCGTAATAGTGCCACACCTCGACAGCGTCGACCCGGTGCCAATGCGATCTGTCGCCATGCTCAAGCAGATAATAGATGGCAGTCGAGCGGGCGCGGCCTTCGCTCGTGGCCGTGTCTTCGAAGGTTTGTACATACCAACCGCCCTCAGGGTGGCGTTCCATGCCTAACGTGGCGATAACTTCTCGGGCACTGATTTCGCTCATGCCCTCTCCACCTCCTCAAGCTGGGTGCTCAGCTCCAGCCAGGCTTCCTCGGTACCCTCAAGATCGGCCGCCAACCGCGCCTTGTCCTTACCCAATTCTATCATACGGTCCGCCGGGCCATTGTAGATCTTAGGGTCGTTCAGTTGCGCTTCAATTTTTGCAATCTCATTCTTGAGCCGGGAAATCTTGGTCTCGGCATCCTTGATTGAGCTCTTGATAGGCGCGATCTCGGCGCGGCGTGCAGCGGCTTCGGCACGCTCGGCCTTGCGGTCGCCCTTGCTCCCGCCATTGTTCCTGCTGTCCTTGCTGCCTGTGATGTTGCGCTGGTAGCTGTCGAGGTCCTCGTCCAACTCCCTGATCGTGCCGTTTTCCGCAATCCACAGCGTATCGCATGTCGCTTCGATCAAATGGCGATCGTGGCTGATGATCAGCACGGCACCGTCGTAATCGTTAAGCGCATGCACAAGCGCATCGCGGCTGTCGATATCCAGATGGTTAGTGGGTTCGTCGAGGATCATCATGCCCGGACCGCCAAAGGTGATCAGGCCCATAAGAAGCCGCGCGCGTTCGCCACCAGACAGGTTCTTGGCAAGCGTATCCATGCGCGATTTTGTCAGGCCCATTTGGCTCAGGCGCGATCGGCGCCTGGCCTCGCTATCGGTCGGCATCAACTCCACAACATGTTCAAACGGTGTCCAATCCGGCCGGAGCTTGTCCATCTGGTGCTGAGCAAAGTGCGCGATCTCGAGCTTCTTGCCCTTGTTGAAGCTTCCGCCCATCGGCTTGATGTCCCCGGCGAGCAGCTTGGCAAAGGTCGACTTGCCATTGCCGTTGACGCCGATCAGCGCAATCCGGTCACCTGGATCGATCCGCATGTTGATGTTGCGCAGGATCGTTTTGTCGCCATAACCCGCCGCAACGCTATCAAGCGTGATCATCGGCGTAGCTTGTTCCGCCTTGGGCTGCTGGAACGTGAAGGGTGCTGCATACTCATCGAACATAGCCGCTGGCGGCTTGAGCTTCTCAATTGCCTTCACGCGGGCTTGTGCCTGACGGGCCTTGGTGGCCTTCGCCTTGAAGCGATCCACGAACTTTTGCATATGCGCAATCTGATCGAGCGTCTTCTCGCGGCTCTTATTGTTGAGCTCCATCTGCATGCGACGTGTGTTTTCAAAAGTGTCGTAATTGCCCTTGTAGAAGGTCAGCTTACGATGCTCGAGATGGATGATAGAGCTCACCGACTTGTTGAGCAGGTCACGGTCGTGGCTGATCATGAAGACGGTATAAGGATAGGTGGCGAGATACTTCTCCAGCCACAGCGTGCCCTCCAAATCGAGATAATTGGTCGGCTCGTCCAGAAGCAGCAGGTCTGGCTGGCTGAACAGCACGCCGGCCAGCGCCACGCGCATGCGCCAGCCGCCAGACAACTCGCGCGTCGGCGCCATCTGCCGTTCCTGCTCGAAGCCAAGGCCCTTGAGAATCGACGATGCCCGGGCTTCAGCAGTGTGCGCGTCAATATCTGCCAGGCGCATGTAGATCTCGCCAATGCGGTCTGGATCGGTGGCGGTCTCCGCTTCCACCATCAGCGCCGTGCGTTCCTTGTCGGCGCCCATCACCACTTCCAGCACGCTCTCGTGCCCCGCCGGTGCTTCCTGCGCCACGGCTCCTATCCGCGCCTTCTTGTTAAGCTCGATGCTCCCCGAGTCAGCGGCAATATGACCCTGGATCAGGTGGAACAGCGTCGTCTTGCCAGTCCCGTTCTTGCCAACAAAGCCTGTCTTGGATCCCGTAGGCAAGACCACAGATGCGTCTTCAAAAAGCTCGCGGCCTTGAATGCGATAGGTAAGGTTATTGATGGTCAGCATGATGGGGCAATCTTGAAGCGGGCAGGGCACCCCGGCGATCGTCGGCCGTTGGCACACCTGCGCAAAACATGTTTGCCCGTTCGATAAGGTTTACCGGCACTGAAGGCAACAAGCTTGCGCCAATGGCTGTCTTGCTGCCCCAGCGGCAGTCTTGCCTCCGTCAAACTCTGCGGTTACAAGGCGCGACCTTCCAACAGACCCATTCAAGGATCGAACCTATGGCGCTTGAACGCACCTTCTCCATCATCAAACCCGATGCCGTCCGCCGCAATCTCATCGGCAAGATCATCGCCAAGTTCGAAGAAGCCGGGCTGCGTCCAATTGCTCTGAAGAAAATTCACATGACACGCGCGCAGGCCGAGGGCTTCTACGCCGTGCACAAGGAACGTCCCTTTTTTGGCGAACTCGTCGAGCAGATGATCGCTTCGCCGGTCGTTGTGCAGGTTCTGGAAGGCGAAGGTGCCATCCTCAAAAACCGCGAAGTCATGGGCGCGACCAATCCGGCCAATGCTGCCGAAGGCACGATCCGTAAAGAATTCGCCCTTTCAATCGGCGAAAACTCCGTGCATGGTTCGGATGCTCCAGAAACCGCTGCCGAAGAAATCCGCTACTTCTTCTCCGACGAAGAACTCGTCGGCTAAGCGCTTCTGCGCTACCGAAAACTCAGGGCCGCCCGCCGGGCGGCCTTTTGCATTGTTTGTGCTAGTGTGTTTCGACCACGGCACGTTCTTCCCGCCTGACGCGGGAACCTCCCATGCCGGTCCGCTATTGCGGCCACGACGCCAATGATTGGCGGCGTCCAGAAAGCCAGAAATGTCCCTGCCTCAAACTATCCTTCCTCCACTCGCCCGCGCCCTCGCCGCGAAGGGCTACGAAACCCTAACGCCTGTCCAGGCCGCCATCATCGAAGACCAGGCGAGCGACCGTGACCTGCTCGTCTCCGCGCAAACCGGTTCCGGCAAGACCGTGGCCTTTGGCATGGCCATTGCGCCAACACTGCTTGGCGATGCCGAACGCTTCGTCGATGCTGGGGCGCCACTCGCCCTTGTCATAGCTCCGACCCGCGAATTGGCTCTGCAGGTGCAGCGGGAACTCGACTGGCTCTATGCCGAAGCTGGCGCCCGCACGGCCTCTTGCGTCGGCGGCATGGATGCGCGCACGGAGCGGCGCGCGCTGGAGCGTGGCGCACATATTGTGGTCGGAACGCCCGGCCGCTTGCGCGATCACATCACACGCGGCGCACTCGATATGTCTGCACTGCGCGCCGTCGTACTCGACGAAGCCGACGAGATGCTGGATTTAGGCTTTCGCGAGGATCTCGAGTTCATCCTTGATGCGGCGCCCGAAGACCGGCGCACGCTGCTCTTCTCTGCAACCGTGCCGCGCCCGATTGCGCAACTTGCCAAGACTTTCCAGCGCGATGCCCTGCGGGTCGCCGCGACCAGCGCCGACGAGCAGCACGCGGACATCGATTATAAATTGATGCTGGTGCCCGCTGCTGAGCGCGAAAACGCGATCATCAACACGCTTCTCTATTTCGAAGCGAGCAACACCATCGTTTTTGCCTCAACCCGTGAAGGCGTTAAGCATCTATCGGCCCGCCTGCACAACCGCGGCTTCGACGTTGTGACGCTATCGGGCGAACTCTCCCAGGCCGAGCGCACAAACGCGCTCCAATCCATGCGGGATGGCCGGGCCCACATCTGCGTCGCCACCGACGTAGCGGCGCGAGGTATCGATCTGCCCAATTTGGACCTGGTTATTCACGCTGATCTGCCGACGAACTCCGATACTTTGCTCCATCGGTCGGGCCGCACTGGCCGGGCAGGCCGCAAAGGCACCTGCGTTATCATCGCGCCGATGCACCGCCGCAACGTCGCCCAACGTATCCTCAAGAGCGCCAAGCTCGACGTTTCCATGATGCCTCCGCCGACGGCGGCCGAGATCGACGCGCGCTATCGTGAAGGCATTCTATCGGCCGAGATTTTGACGCGGCCAGTTTCCGACGAAGAGGGAGAGTTCATTGCACAGCTCGTGCAGCGCCATGCGCCTGAAGCCATTGCTGCCGCTTATTTGCGCCAGCAACTCGCGTCGCGCCCTGCGCCCGAAGATGTAACCGAAAACGCCGTACCTGACCGACCGGGCGACAAGAATCCGCGCACCCGTGAAAAGTTTGAAGGCGGCACCTGGTTCAAGGTCACTGTGGGCCGCAAGCACAAGGCCGAGCCGCGCTGGTTGCTGCCCATGCTGTGCAAGGCCGGCAATGTCACCAAAACAGCTATCGGCTCCATCCGCATCTTTGACACGGAGTCGATTTTCGAAGTCGCAGCGCAGAAGGCCGATGCCTTCGCCAAGAGCATTGAAAAGAATGGCTCTGGCGAACGCGGCGTCACCATCGCGCCAGTTGATGGCCCGGGCGAACGCCGCGCCGGCCCGCCGCCGTCGCAACGCCGTCCAGCCGGACCCGTAGAACGCTTCGACCCCAATGCACCACGCCTTGAGCGCGCCGACCGCAAAGCCCGCTATGGTTCAGCTGGTCTGCGCCCCGACGACTTTGAAGCACCCGCCACGGGTGGCTGGGACCCGGCAGCAGAAGCTGACAAGCCTCGAGCTCCCAAGCCCGACTTTGACAAACCGCGCCCGCCTAAAGTCGCGAAAGCTGCGCCGGACAAAGACAAGGGCAAACCGAAATGGGCCGGCAAGGCCAGCGAGGGCGCTCCGCGTGCCGAGAAGAAGAAGCCTAAGGACCACAAGCCCAAGCGCAAGCCGCAGGTTTAGCCAAGTTGAAGGTGCCTCCCTCACCGGGGAGGCTTAGCGCTGGCCTTCAACGTCCGAGTTCCCGCGCCACTTCCAACGCAAAATAGCTGAGCACGCCATTGGCACCCGCCCGCTTGAAAGCATAAAGACTTTCCAAGATGGCTCCACTGCGATCGATCGCGCCAGCCGCGGCAGCCATCTCGATCATCGCGTATTCCCCGCTCACCTGGTAAGCGTAGACCGGCACATTGAAGCTGTCCTTAGCGCGCCGGACAATGTCGAGGTAGGGCAGACCAGGCTTAACCATCACGCTATCTGCGCCCTCGGCAATGTCCTGCTCGATCTCGCGCATTGCCTCGTCGGAATTAGCATAGTCCATCTGATAGGTGCGCTTGTCGCCCTTCAGGCGGCTGCCCGATCCTACCGCCTCGCGGAATGGGCCATAATAGTAAGAAGCATATTTCGCGGCGTAAGCCATGATCTGGGTGTGCTCAAAGCCTTTGCCATCCAAAGCAGCGCGCAGAGCCGCAACGCGCCCATCCATCATATCCGACGGCGCAATGATGTCGGCGCCCGCTTCCGTCTGAACAAGTGCAGATTTGACCATCACGGCTACAGTCTCGTCGTTGAGAATCTCGCCGTCCCGGACCAGCCCGTCCTGGCCATCGCTTGAATACTCGTCAAGCGCCACATCGGCGATGAGCCCGATCTCCGGCACCGCACTTTTGATCGCGCTTAAGGCACGGCACATAAGATTGTCCGGGTTGAACGCTTCCCGCCCATCGTCGCTGCGCAGATGGTCGGGAGTATTGGGAAACAAGGCCAGTGCTGGAATACCGGCATCGCGCGCTGCCTTTGCTGCCTCGACGCAAAGGTCGACGCTAAGCCGCTCCACGCCGGGCATGCTACGGATTTGAGTCTTCTCGTTATGCCCATCGATTACGAACACGGGCCAGATCAGATCTGCCGGCGTCAGGAGGGTTTCGCGAACCATGGCCCGGCTCCAGGCGGTACGACGCGCCCGCCGTAGCCGCCGGCCGCCAAGAAAATCCATGTCATGCTTTTGCCAAGTGTCCGACATTGTGCGCTCCCATCTGCGCGCCGGTTTAGCAGGGGCAAAGCAACCGTCCAAGCTCCCGCTTGTCGCATCGACCGACGGCAGCTACAAACCGGCATGGACTACAATGCACCCACCATCGGCATCTACATCCGCATCGTTGCGATTATCAGCCTTATGCTTGGACTAAGCGATGCTGGCCGCCTTCTGGGAGTGAACCTTGGTCCAGTCAGTCCTATTGCTACCTACGGCGTAACCGGCTTCGTTTACCTTGGCATCTTTGCAGCTGCCAGGCTGTCGGCAGCGGTCGGCTTGTGGATCAAGGCCAGTTGGGGCGCTGTCCTGCTAGTGGGCGCCACTGGTGCCGAACTGGCGCTCTACCTGTCGGGCAATCCAGACATCCGCATGTCCGCCTTTGGCTTTGCCGTCCGCCTAGTGCTGCTAGTCTCAATCCTCATCATCTTTGTGCTCGGCATTCGGCTCAATCGCGCCCACGCTGCTGACTGATAGAAGCGTCTTCACACACCCGTAAGGTTACAATTTTCTCAACCGGTGTAACGAAGAATAAAGCCAAATTCTCATTGCTTTCCAGTAAGATGCTCTTAATCACGCCGCTTAGGCTGATCTTAGTTCGGGCGCCGTAGTTTGACCCCATCAGATGCGAAAAATCGCACAGACAGCAAACAGTGAGGCAGAAATGGCGATTAAATCCAACGCAGCCGAAGCCATCGTTCCGGAACGTCCCCAGAGCCTAAAACCGCTTTATCTTGAAGCCGTTTCGCGCGTCGAGCGCCTTCACCGTCGCTTGCTCGATCTAATCAAGGACGAGTTCGACCGCATGGGTTGGGACGATATCAACCCAGTTCAGGCCCTGCTGATGTTCAACATCGGCGACGCCGAACTCACCGCTGGCGAACTACGCTCTCGCGGTTATTACCTAGGTTCCAACGTTTCTTACAATCTTAAGAAGCTGGTCGAGACTGGCTATATCTTCCAGGAACGTTCCCGCTCCGACCGCCGTTCAGTTCGTATAAAGCTCACCCCCAAGGGCGAGGAAGTGGCCGAGGTGATCGACGAGCTGTATGATCGTCATTTGAAGTCCATCGACAAGGTTGGTGGTCTCGGCGACGACGAGTTCGACGGTCTCAATAAGGCGCTGGCCCGCCTTGAGCGCTTCTGGGTCGACCAAATCCTCTACAAGCTTTAATCAAGGGTGTTACCGCTATCTGGGGCGCTCCGGCGCCCCTTTCGCTTTGTAGGTGCTCAAATTGTGTCCCTGCAGCAACAGCGCTCAACCGTTGATTAGGCGCGCTCGCCACTATTCGCATTTCCGCCGCAAACTAAAGTGATTGCACTCATTACGTGGTTGGAAACCATTTCCCTAGTACTCATGGTTCCTAAAGTCTGAACAGTCTCACTTGCGCTTGACCGCGTTGTGGGCTGCCGGACGCGATGGTAAAAACCTGCTCTGCTTTGGCGGCGAATTTTCGGGTGACATAATGCGGTTGAATCGACGTTCTCTTCTCCGGTACACGGCACTCGCTGGCGCATCGATGGCGCTCCCGACCGCGCTGCGGGCGCAAGAAGGCGGGTCTATTTTCGACATGTTTGCGCAAAATCGCGTTCTGCGCGAAGTAGATCAGGGCGGCAACACCATGGCCGCCGAGGCCCTGGTCGCGACCAACGAGCCGATCCTGTCCTTTGACACGGTTTACAATCTCCAACTGGCGATTTCCCAATACGAGCCCTTTGTCGCCAACGGCGGTTGGGAAGAAATCCCGCAGGAAGCCTATGGGCTGAAGCTGGCGGCTAGCCGACCGGCAGTGATCCAGCTAAAGCGCCGCCTGATCTCCTCTGGAGATATGCCGCTGGTGGAGAACGTCAACGACACGTTTGATGCCGAAACAGATGCCGGTGTGCGCAAATTCCAGGCTCGCCACGGATTGATTCTAAACGGCCAGGTCGATGAGCCTACGTGGTATGCGATGAACGTGTCCGCGCAGCAGCGCTTGCAGCAGCTTTATCTCAACTTTACACGCGTCCAGAACATGGCCGCGACCCTTAGCCCGCGCTACGTGGTTGTGAATATTCCAGCAGCGACGATCGAGGCTGTGAACGATGGCATGGTCGAGCAGCGGCACACCGCTGTCGTCGGCCGCGTCGACCGCGCTACGCCAATAATGGCCAGCAAGATCAGCCAGATCAACTTCAACCCCTATTGGCACGTGCCCAAGTCCTTGGTCGAACGCGATCTTACCAAGTACATGCAGGAAAACCCTAATTACCTTACCGAGCAAAACATCCACATATACGATGGCAGCGGTCAGGAAATCTCGCCTTCGAGCATCGACTGGACCAATCTAGGCAACGCGATTAACTACATGTACCGCCAGGAGCCCGGCGCGGCTAATTCAATGGGCCATTGCAAGATCAACTTCTACAACCCCTATGATTGCTATCTGCACGATACGCCATCGAAGGCGCTGTTCGGTGAAAATGCTCGTTTCCACTCTTCAGGCTGCGTTCGAGTTGATGGCGTGAATAAGCTGGTCAATTGGCTGCTACGCGACAATGGCGATTGGGATCAGCAGAAAGTCGACTCGACGTTCGAGTCGCTGCAGCGCTTGGACGTGGAATGCAAGGCTCGCGTGCCGATCCACACGACCTACATCACCGCTTGGGCAAATCGGCAGGGCACTGTAAGCTTCCGCGACGACGTCTATCAGTTTGACGCACAAGGCAAAGTCGCCTTCGCAGACGCATAATGCAGAGCTTACGACTAATGCTTACGCCCTCCTCAATGGAGGGCGTTTTCATTTGGGCGCGTATCGATAATGCTTGAACCGTGGAGACTGCAATGACCGGCGGCGAAGTGCTTTTTGAGTTCGTACAGATCGGCCATCAAATGCGTGTAGCTGCCATTGAGCCGGTTAGCGGTACCGAGGTGGTGGTCATAACACCGGCTTCTGCCACCAAGATACAAATGCAGCAATTGGCCTTAGCCAAGTTGCGCAGAAAGCTAAGCGCCGCGCAACCATAGGTCACACGGCGCCCATTATAGATTCAAATCTAGCCGATGCTAGAGATTGCAGCGGTAGCGATTGCCGTCATATGACAGGAACGTATCGGTCCGCTCGTCATAGGAGCGATACCGTGCGTAACAGGCATCTACGTGGTTGCTGTAAGAGCCGCGTCCAACAACCCGGTCACCATAGTTATTGTTATTGTTGGAATTGGCAATTGCGCCACCAATAATCGCGCCAAAAGTGAAGCCGAGCAGGCCAGATGAAATATTGTCTAGGCCACTGCGGTTACGACGGTAAAACCGATTATAGTCGTTATTGTCCCAACGACCGCGGCGGAAATCGCGGCAGTCGCGATCGCGTGGGTTGGCCTCGCAATAGGTGAGCACAACGCGGTCGCGGTCGCGATCGCCGCCTCTGCGGTCACCTATTTCTAACTGTGCCTGTGCTGGAACGACACTGCTGAATGCCATCAGGCCGGTGATTGCGGCTGCTGTTAGCCCTTTTGTTTTCATGTTCATATCAAATCTCCAAAGCCGCCCCCGCGGCCGGGTTTTCCGGTCTCTTGCAACACAATGCGCTTGAAAAGCACTGGTTGCCTCTCTCGCGTCCTTGTGTCCCACAGCAAAGCTTGGATTGCTCTGCGCCTTTGTGCTAGAGGCTGCGGCCGTATCATCTTCCCAACACAAGATGTTGGGATTGCCCGGAGGACGCCCCATGAGCGCAGCCACTTCCCTTCCGCTGTTTCCCAAGTTCTTCACCAATTCGATTGGCGATACCGACCCGGAACTGGCCGCAGCCATCCGCAACGAACTGGGTCGCCAACAGGGTGAAATCGAGCTCATTGCTTCGGAGAACATTGTCTCGCAAGCGGTACTCGAAGCACAGGGCTCTGTGCTCACAAACAAATATGCCGAAGGCTATCCGGGGCGTCGCTACTACGGCGGATGCCAGTACGTCGATGTTGCCGAAACGCTCGCGATAGAGCGTGCCAAGCAATTGTTCGGCGTAGGCTTTGCCAATGTGCAACCAAATTCCGGTTCTCAGGCTAACCAGGGTGTCTACCAGGCGCTGGTACAACCCGGTGATACCATCCTCGGCATGTCGCTTGACGCTGGCGGGCACCTGACTCACGGCGCCAAGCCCAATCAGTCCGGCAAATGGTTCAACGCGATTCAGTATGGCGTGCGCAAGCAAGACGGCCGCGTCGATATGGACGAGGTACGCAGCCTTGCCCGCGAGCACAGGCCGAAGATGCTCGTAGCCGGTTTCTCAGCCTATTCACGCGTCCTTGACTGGGCCGAGTTCCGTGCCATCGCCGATGAAGTGGGTGCCATCCTGTTCGTCGACATGGCTCATGTAGCAGGGCTCGTCGCCGGCGGTGTTTACCCCAGCCCGTTTCCGCACGCCCATGTCGCCACCACTACCACTCACAAGACCCTTCGTGGTCCCCGCGGTGGCCTGATCCTCACCAACGAAGAGGACATCGCTAAAAAGATTAACTCGGCTATCTTCCCCGGCATCCAAGGCGGCCCGCTCATGCACGTGATTGCCGCAAAGGCTGTAGCGTTCAAGGAAGCCTTGCAACCCGAGTTCAAGTCATACACTCGTGAAGTTGTTGCCAACGCCAAAATCCTCGCCGAGACCTTGGTTAAGGGCGGCGTCGATATTGTCACCGGCGGCACCGACAATCACTTGATGCTGGTGGATCTGCGTCCCAAGGGCCTGACCGGCAAGGCCACTGAACAGGCGCTCGAGCGTGCCCATATTACCTGCAACAAAAATGCAGTCCCGTTCGATCCGGAAAAGCCGGCGATTACCTCAGGCGTTCGCCTCGGCACGCCGGCCGGAACGTCCCGTGGTTTCGGCCAGGCCGAGTTCCAACTGATTGGCGAACTCATCATTGAAGTTCTCGATGGGCTAAAGGCCAATGGCGAGGAGAACAACGCCAGCATCGAGGCTAACGTCCGCGACAAGGTCAAAACTCTTACCGACCGCTTTCCGATCTACGGTCAGTAAGGGTTCTTCATGCGCTGTCCCTATTGCGGCAACGACGATACGCAGGTCAAGGACAGCCGCCCGACAGAAGATTCGGGCGCGATCCGCCGCCGCCGTGTCTGCAACGGCTGCGGTGGCCGCTTCACGACTTTTGAGCGGGTGCAACTGCGCGAGTTGACAGTCGTTAAAAAAAGCGGGCGCAAGGTTCCGTTCGATCGCGAGAAGCTGGCTCGTTCCGTTTATACGGCCTTGCGCAAGCGCTCCGTGGAAACGGATCGTATTGAGCGCATGATCTCCGGCATTGTTCGCCAGTTGGAGAGCCAAGGCGATATCGAGGTTACCTCCGACCAGATTGGCGAATATGTCATGGATGGCCTCAAGGGTCTCGACGATGTCGCCTTTGTTCGCTTCGCTTCAGTCTACAAGAACTTTTCGGCGGCTGATGACTTCCGAAACTTCCTTGCGGCGCTTGCGGAAGGGCAGGGGTCCTCTCGCGATAACGACTGATTGCACGCGACGCACAAACTCGTTGTCCTAATGTGTTGATGTTCGTGGCCGACCCCATTATGGGGTGAGCCCTTGCCCATGGCTTGTGCCGTACCCAATAAGAGTAACCGGAATGGCTGACGCTCCCAAACGCAATCCACAAGTCGAGCGCTCGGCCAATCAACGCGGCGCCGCTCGTTTGGCAGCTGTGCAGGCACTTTATCAAATGGATGTTGGCCGGGCGACATTGGAAGACACGCTGGCCCAATTTGGCAGCTTCCATCTGGGCCGCGAAATCGAGGGCGACCAATATCTGCCAGCCGATGCGGACTTCTTCCGCCAAATCGTGACCGGCGTTGCCAAGCACCAGCTCGATATCGACCCAGCAGTGGATCGGGCACTAGCGGAAGGCTGGCCGGTCGAGCGCATCGACGCAACGCTGCGCGCCATATTGCGCGCGGCCGCCTTCGAACTGCTTCGCCGCAAGGACATTCCGCCGCGCGTCGTCATCACCGAGTACGTTGATATCGCCAAGGCCTTCTATGAGGACGACGCATCCGGGTTGGTCAACGCTTCGCTTGACGCTATCGCCCGGCAGGCCGGGATGGACATCCTGGAAGACAAATAGACTCCGGAAAAACAAAAGCCCCGGTCACCCGGGGCTTCTTGCATTCGGTTCTAGCCGTTTAGAACGATTGCAGGATCTGGTCGATAAAGGTGCGATCCTCACCGTATGATTGCGTACGACGTGTTTCGATGGTAACGGTCTTGCCGTCCTGGAGGCTATACACAGCCTTGTCGACCACCTTCTTGTTCTTGTCAAAATACACCGCCAACACGGTACGCGAGTCGATCATGGTCATGCCGAACGACGTTTGGCGAACTTTGGTCTCCACATAATACCACGCGGTCTGGTCGCCGAAAGTGTTAGTGGTCTGCGGTGAACCGAGCACCAGCGTCACGAGCTGCTCGCTTTGGCCCGGCCGAATTTGAGCCATAGCGCTATCGGAAATTTCATATCCCTGAGTCCGCGCAGTCACGAGCGACATGCTGCTGTTACAGCCCGCAACAACCAGGGCCAGCATGGCAGCGGCTGCAAGTGGAGCGACTGAACCGGACAATTGGCGCAGGATCATGAATTTGACTTTCCCGATGGCTTACGACTATAGGCACGGCAACAAAACAGCGGCCCTGATGGGCGCCGAATGTGTAGCTGCCAACACAGCCGTCTGGCAAGCTGGCAATGGTCCGGCGGGCCATTTTGACCGCCTTTCAGGCCAATCATGAAGTTGAGCGCAAATACATGATCTTCAACCTGTTCCGCAAAAACACAGCGACCGAACCGGTTTTGGCCGTCTATAGCGCCATTGTGGCGCAATCCCGGCAGCCGGTCTTCTATGCAGATTGGCTGGTGCCTGACACTGTTACTGGTCGTTTTGACATGATCAGCCTTCATATGGCGTTACTTTTTCGCCGGCTCCGTGGCGAAACTGGTTCTCAGAAGGATTTCAGCCAAGCCGTGTTCGACTTGTTCTTCCAAGACATGGATCGATCCCTGCGGGAGATGGGCGTCGGCGATTTGGGCGTCCCCAAGCGCATCCAGAAGATGGGCAATATCTTCTTCGGTTTGCTTGCAGCCCTCAATGAACCTATGGACCGTAATGACTTGCCAGCTCTAGAAGCGGTGCTCTCACGCAACATCTTCGATAATAGCAGTGGCGGCCACGTGCGAGCGTTAGCTGAATACTTGATGTTTCAAGATCGCGCGCTGGCCATCAAGCCGGCCAAGAACATTGAGCAAGGCCACGTCGCCTTCGAGGCCGCAAAATGAAACCGGTTACGGCACCACTTTTCGACGCCATCGTCCGAATCGATCGCCTACCGGCCGCTGGCCGGGATATTGAAGTCAAACTGGACGAGTCGACCCGAACCGCCTTGGCGCAGTCACTCAAGCTGAGCGCCGTCGAGGATTTCGCGGCCAAGCTCGTGGTCGCGCCGCTACGAGGCGGGTTGCGTGCGCAAGGACGCTTGCAAGCGCGCATCGTCCAGCCATCTGTCGTCAGCTTCGAACCGGTAGCGCAGGATATCGAGGAACCGATTGACCGCGTCTTCCTGCCTGAACCGAGTGACCACAAGCCAACGCCTGGCTCAGAAATCTTTGTTGATCTTGAAGACGATGATTTTCCCGACCATATCGACGGACCCGAAGTCGACCTTAGCGCCTTGCTGATTGAAACCTTGGCGTTGGCTATTGATCCTTACCCCCGTTTGCCGGGCGAAAGCGTCGATACACTGGGGCTGAACCTTGCGGCAGAGGAGAGCGGACCGTTCGCCGCTTTGGCCAAGCTCAAGAAAGAAAACGATTCGGGCGCGTGATCGCCACAATATCTACCAAGAGCGGTGTCATTTGGCCGCGCCAATGCTACACACGCGCATCGCACGGCCGGAGCCTAGGCTTGCACCGACTCCGGCATGGGATATGTTTGCGCTTGCCCCTTCGTGGGGCACAGAACGGGCTGAAATGACCGAAACAACAACAATATCAGTGGATGCCATGGGGGGAGATAATGCACCTCGCGCGGTGATCCACGGAGCCCATCTGGCTCTTAAGGAGCATCCAACCGCCAGGTTCATTTTCCACGGCCGCGAGGAGCAGATTACGCCCTTGCTGAACGAGTTCCCGGCTCTCAAGTCCGCATCGACCCTACGCCATTGCGAAACGATTATCGCCATGGACGAGAAGCCCAGCCAAGCCCTGCGCAAGGGGCGAGGAACCTCGTCGATGTGGATGGCCATACAATCGGTCAAGGATGGTGAGGCGGATGTTGCTGTTTCTGGCGGCAATACCGGTGCGCTGATGGCAATGGCAACGTTCTGTCTGCGCCCGATGGAAGGGATTGCCCGTCCTGGCATTGCGGCAATTTGGCCGACAGTGCGCAGCGACATCGTCGTTCTCGACATGGGCGCCACGATCGGCGCCGACGCCCAGCAACTTGTCGACTATGCTATTCTCGGCTCCGCTCTGGCCCGTTGCTTGTTCGGCCGCGAAGCGCCGACTGTGGGGCTGCTCAATGTTGGCACCGAAGAAGTCAAAGGCCTCGAATCGATCAAGGAAGCCGGGCGCATCCTGACGGACGCTAGTGGCGCCGGCTTTGTCTATCATGGCTTTGTTGAAGGTGATGATATCGGCAAGGGCACTGTGGACGTTGTGGTTACCGAAGGCTTTGTAGGCAACATTGCACTAAAGACTGCTGAGGGTACTGCGCGCCAAGTCGGCAAATACCTTTCCAACGCGCTCAGGGCCAATTTTATGAGCCGTATCGGCGCGCTCTTTGCCATGTCGGCGCTCAAGGCTTTGCAGCAGCGGATGGATCCACGCACGGTTAATGGCGGGGTGTTCATGGGGCTCAATGGAGTAGTGATAAAATCCCACGGCGGTACTGATGAAATTGGCTACAAGAGTGCGCTCAACCTCTCTTATGAAATGGCAAACAGCCGCCTGATCGACAAGATCGGCGAGACCATGAAGCGCTTTCCAATGAGGGCAGTAGCGCCCGATAAAGATTCACAAACTGAGGCGAAACCGGCGTGACAAAGACGCGTTCAATCATTCGCGGCGTCGGTGGTTACCTGCCTGAAAAGGTACTCACCAACGCCGAACTGGCCACTATGGTCGACACTTCCGACGAGTGGATCCAACAACGCGTCGGCATCAAGGAGCGCCATATCGCCGCCGAAGGCCAGTATACATCCGATCTGGCCCTTGAGGCGGCCAAGAAGGCGATGGAGTCGGCTGGCGTCTCCGCTGCTGACATTGACCTAATCGTCGTTGCAACAACCACACCGGACTATACCTTCCCATCGGCAGCCACGATCGTGCAGATGAAACTTGGCATGCGTCATGGTATGGCGTTCGACATCCAAGCGGTGTGCTCGGGCTTTGTTTATGCGCTGGTGACCGCCGATAGTTATATGAAAAACGGCCTAGCCAGCCGCGCGCTGGTGATTGGCGCCGAGACCTTTTCGCGCCTGATAGACTGGACTGATCGCACAACCTGCGTCCTCTTCGGAGATGGGGCAGGGGCTGTTGTTCTCGAAAAAGTGGAACTCGACGACGATGCGCCCGAGCAGGGCGTGCTTGCCTCGGCGCTCCGCTCCGACGGACACCATTGGGACAAGCTCTACGTTGATGGCGGCCCATCCACGACCGGAACCACCGGGCACGTGCATATGCAAGGGCCCGAAGTTTTCCGTCATGCAGTGGGTAAGATCACCGATGTGGTCTATTCGACGCTCGACACAGCCGGCTATACGGTGGATGACCTTGACTGGTTCGTGCCCCATCAAGCCAACCGTCGCATTATCGAGGGTGCCGGCAACAAGCTTGGATTGCCATCTGAGAAAGTCATCATGACCGTGGACATCCACGCCAACACTTCGGCAGCCTCAGTACCCCTGGCGCTCAGCGTTGCGGTGGCGGACGGCCGTATCAAGCCAGGTGATCTGGTGATGCTAGAAGCCATGGGTGGCGGCTTCACGTGGGGTGCTTCTCTCATTCGCTGGTAAGTGCCTGCAACGCATTGACCTTAGTGCTATCAAGGCGTTAGTGTTGGTTTGGGTGGAGGACTTGGCGCCTGAACCGCAGCGGCACAACGGATTGGTGCCGGTGTTAAGCGCTGGTCCAAGGGAAGAATTCCCGCGTGTGGCTCATCCCGCGATGGATGCGCCGATAGCAGTTTCGATCGGGTCTGCTGCCTATGGCGGGCAGTTCGAGAAGGGTATCGTTCAGGCATATTGGGGGTGCGAATGGCGCAAAAGACAGTGACGCGAGCGGATCTTGCCGAAGCGGTCTACGGCTCGGTTGGCCTGTCTCGAACAGAGTCTGCGGAACTGGTCGAGCGCGTTCTGGAACTCATCGCCGATGCCCTGATTGAGGGAGCCAACGTTAAGCTATCCTCATTTGGCTCGTTCCAGGTGCGCTCCAAAAACGAGCGTGTTGGACGCAACCCGAAGACTGGCGAAGAGGTTCCGATCCTGCCGCGGCAGGTTCTTGTGTTCAAACCGTCCAATGTGTTGAAGTCCAAGATCAACAAATCTATGGTTAGCGCTGGAAAATAAGCTCTCCTAGCGAGTCTCAGCCTCCGTGGACAAGTCGCCAGACGCCTTCCGCACGATTTCAGAAGCTGCCGAAGAGCTGGACCTGCCCCAGCACGTCCTGCGCTTTTGGGAGACCCGGTTCAACACCATAAAGCCGCTAAAGCGTGGCGGTGGTCGGCGTTATTACCGCCCCGAAGACGTGTTGCTGCTGCGCGGCATCAGGCACCTCCTTTACGATCAGGGCTTTACCATCAAGGGTGTCCAGCGCATTCTCAAGGATCAGGGCAGCCGCTATGTGATCGCCGTCGGCGAAGGCAAGCCGCTCGAAGACATCCTGCCCATGATCGAGGAGGCCGAGGCCGCAGGCGACGAGGCAGAGATCGAGGAAGCCGTTATGCTGGCCAGCCCGGCGCTTGATCGGGAGTCGCGCGACAAGCTCTCGGATGTTCTGCGCGAACTGCTGGAGTGCAAGCGCATCCTGGAACGCGCCCGGGAAACCTAACCATCAAAAATAAGCGCGCTCCCTTGCGCGAAAACTGGAGACCAAAATGACCGTTCGTTTCGGCCTGCTCGGCGCTGGGCGTATTGGCAAGGTTCATGCGAAAGCCATCACCGCCAATCCCAAGGCGCAACTCGTCTCTGTTGCCGACGCCTTCGAGAAGGCGGCAAGCGATCTGGCTACGCAGTATGGCTGCGATATTCGGAGCGTAGAGCAGATCCTCCAGTCTTCCGACATCGATGCGGTGGTGATCTGCACCCCCACCGACACCCATGCCGATCTGATCGAGCAGTTCTCCAAGGCGGGCAAGGCGATCTTTTGCGAAAAGCCGATCGACCTCGATGTCGAGCGCGTCAAGGCCTGCCTCAAGGTGGTTGATGCCGAAGGCGCGACCTTGATGGTCGGCTTCAACAGGCGCTTTGATCCGCACTTCCAGGCAATGCGCAAGGCGATCGACGAAGGCCAGATCGGCGACGTTGAAATGGTGACCATCGTTTCGCGCGATCCCGGCGCACCGCCAGTGGACTACATCAAGCGCTCGGGCGGCATCTTCCGCGACATGACGATTCATGACTTCGACATGGCCCGCTTCATGCTGGGCGAGGAGATCGAGACTGTCAGCGCACAGGCTTCAGTGCTGGTCGATCCGGCCATCGGGGAGGCGGGGGATTACGACTCGGCTTCCGTGATGCTGGCGACGGCCTCCGGCAAGCACGCCACGATATCCAATTCGCGCCGCGCCACTTACGGCTATGACCAGCGCGTCGAAGTGCATGGGTCCAAGGGTGCCGTGGCGGCCGAGAACCAGCGGCCCGTCTCCATCGAAGTCGCCAATGCGCAGGGCTATACGCGGCCACCGCTGCACGACTTCTTCATGACCCGCTATACCGAAGCTTATGCCAGGGAAATCAGCACGTTCATAGACGCTGTTGAAACCAAATCTGCAGCAAACCCGAGCGGTCTTGATGGTCTGATCGCCTTGGCGCTGGCCGACGCTGCAGTCCGCTCGGTGAAGGAAGGTCGCGCGATCAAGGTGAGTGAAGTGACTGGCGCATTGGCGGATAAGAGTGTGTTTCAGGGGCGGTAGAGGTCGCTACCGATATGGGTTCACCCACCATGTCATCCCGGGCTTGACCCGGGATCCACCTCGAGATTGATCTACTTCTGCAAGGTGGTTCGTACTTTCCGCGATAAGTTGGTCCGGTCATTTCAGGATGGATCCCGGGTTGAGCCCGGGATGACATCTCGCGTGGGGATAGCCTTGTGACTGAACTGTAGGCCCGTCCCGCCTACTTCAACAGCCACTCATGCTCCGGCGCATTGTGGAACTTCCACACACGCTTGGGGCCGGCCATTACGTTGAGATAGTAGAGGTCATATCCCGCCGTCGTCGCAACAGGATGATAGCCCCGCGGCACCAGCGTCACATCTCCATCCTCGATTACCAGCGCCTCGTCCAGGCTCCGGTCATCGGTGTAGACGCGTTGCATGGAAAAGCCCTGTGGCGGGTTGAGCCGGTGGAAGTAGGTTTCCTCCAACTGGCTTTCGTGGGGCAGATTGTCCTGGTCGTGCTTGTGCGGTGGATAAGACGAGGTGTTGCCTTGTGGGGTGATCACCTCCACCACCAGCAGCGCATTGGCTGCACCATCATCCTCGGGCATGATGTTGTAGACATGGCGCACATTGGCGCCCGTGCCACGGGTGATGCGCGGATGCGTGCCGGGCGGAATGATCCGGGCGGTATAGTCGCCGCCGCCGGGCCCCGCGCACACTGCCAATTCCAGATCCGTGACAGCGTCCGCTACCCATTCGCTGCCCATCGGGACGTAAACCGCCCAAGGCGCGCCCTCGAACGGGCTCATGCGCTCGCCAATTTCACCGAGGTCCACGCCGTCGATCGAGATGCGTGCCTTGCCACTGACGAGGACGAGGCACAGCTCATTTATGCCGGCCTCACCACTGGCTACTTCACCTTCGCCAAGCTTATGAAGGGCAAAGCCGACATGGTCCCAACCAGCCGAGGCAGGCGTAACATTATGGACGAGGCCCTTCTTCGCCAGAGGGCGGAGGCGCAGGTTCTGCTGGTTTGTCATTCTTGGGCTCCTCCTTGGGGAAGGCATAGAAGAAGTTATAAAGCGAATAGAGTAGGGCGAAGCCGACGAGGAAGGCCCAGAACTGGTCCTTGTTCCAAACGATTTCCCACGTCAGCCAGATGGCGAGGAAAACCGTAATGGAAACCCGCCGCCACATCGGCCGAAACCAGTTCGCGTCGTTGCCGTTCAAAGCCAATCAGCTATCCTCCATGCGCGCCTGATGGGCCTTGTACGGGAAAGCTTACCCTTTGGGAAAGCCTTCCGTTTCCACAGTGTAGCCGGCGTCCGTCATGACGCGCATCAGTTCGGCGTGGCCCACTTGTGCCATGCGCGATGGCGGATTGGCTTTAGGGTCCTGCTCGGCTTCCACCACGAACCAGCCTTCATAGCCATGGTCCGCCAGGCGCTGGACGATGGCGCCGAAATCAAGCGAGCCATCGCCCGGTACGGTGAACGCACCCAGCGCCACCGCATCAAGGAAGCTTTGCTTGCTCCGATTGAGGCCATCGACGACGGATTTGCGGATATCCTTGACGTGCACATGGTTGATGCGGCCGTGGTGATTGTTGATCGCGCGCAAGACGTCTCCACCGGCAAAGGCGAGGTGGCCGGCATCGAGCAGCAGCGGGATGCCCGGACCCGAATGGGCCATGAAGGCATCGAGCTCGGCCTCCGTCTCGACCACAGCCGCCATATGGTGGTGGTAGGAGAGGGGCATGCCTTGCTCCGCGCACCACTCGCCAAATTCGGTGACCTTGCGGGCATAGCTTTTCATTTCGGCATCGGACAGCTTGGGCTTTTGCACCAGCGGGATCTCACGCTTGCCCTGAATGGAGCGGCCGACCTCGCCATAAACGATGCAGGGCGCATTTACGGCCTTGAACAGCTCGATCATCGGCGCGATGCGGTCCTTGTTGGCCGATACTTCTTCGTCCACCAGCGTTCCTGAGAACCAGCCGCCACAAAGCGTCACATCGGCAGCCCGAAGGATCGGCAGCATGACATCGGGGTCGTCGGGAAAGCGGCGGCCCTTCTCCATGCCGGTGAAACCCGCCGAGCGCGACTGGCGCAGGCATTCTTCCAGCGACACATCATCGCTAAGTTCCACCAGATCGTCGTTCCACCACGCGATGGGCGACATGCCGAGTTTGGCTTTCAATGTAGGCTCCGCATTTTCTTGGCTCATTGACCGGTTATCTCTCCAGGTCATTCCGGCCTGGGCCGGGATGACACCGAATGTTGGAAAATTTTCAAGACTTCACCCAGCCCTCTGCGCCCTCAGCGCCTGTACATAAGCCTCTCGCGCTGCGTTCACCTGCGGCCGGTCGCTCACTTCGGGGACCGCAACATCCCACCAATGCCCACCGGCTTCGGTCGTGATCAGTGGATCGGTGTCGATCACGATCACCGTCGTGCTGTCATTGCCCTCGCTTTCCTGCAATGCCGTTTCGAGCTCGCCGATGGAGCCGACCTTGCGTGCGATAGCGCCCATTGAAGCCGCATGCGCGGCAAAATCGATTCCGGGCAGGGTGACATGGTGCGTGTCCTTCAACAGATTGTTGAAGTTGGCGCCGCCGGTGGCCATCTGCAGCCGGTTGATGCAGCCAAAGCCCGCATTGTCGAGTAGGACGATAGTCAGCTTGGCCCCGAGCATGATCGAACTCACGATCTCGGAGTTCATCATCAGATAGCTGCCGTCGCCGACCATGACGACGACGTCGCCGTCCGGTCGCGCAAGCTTGACGCCGAGCCCGCCCGCGATCTCGTAACCCATGGTCGAGAAGCCATATTCCATATGGTAGCTGCCGGGAGCGCCAGCCTTCCAGAGCTTGTGCAACTCGCCGGGCAGGCCACCCGAGGCGCAGACCAGAATGGCGTTCTCACGAGCACGCTGCACGGCGCCGATCACCTGGGCGTCCGATGGCAGTTCGGCATTGGTGGAGGCGGTGGCACGATCGGCTGCCGCCAGCCAATCCTCCTTGCCGTCCTTGGCCTGCGCGGTCCAGTCCGGGTCCGCCTGCCAGCCGGTCAGGGCGGTTGCAAGCGCATCGAGTCCCGCCCGCGCATCGGCAACCAGCGGCAGCGCCTGATGCTTGTGCGCGTCGAAGGGCTGCACGTTCAACCCGATGATCCTGAGATCCTCGTTCTTGAACAGCGCCCACGAGCCCGTGGTGAAGTCCTGGAGACGCGTGCCGACAGCCAGTACGACGTCGGCTTCTTCTGCCAAGCGGTTGGAGGCCGAGCTGCCGGTCACGCCAACCGAACCCATGTTAAGCGGATGGTCGTGCGGCAGGCTCGATTTGCCCGCCTGGGTTTCCATCACCGGCACCCCATAGCGCTCGGCAAAGCGAATAAGGGCAGGGCTCGCTTCGGAGTAGAGCACGCCGCCACCGGCGATGATGACCGGCTTCTTGGCATGGAGTAGTGCGGTCGCCGCTGCAGCGAATTCATCGGCATCGGGCATGACGCGCCTTATGTGCCAGACCTTCTCGTCAAAAAAGCTCTCGGGATAATCATAGGCTTCGGCCTGCACGTCCTGGCAGAGGCTAAGGGTCACCGGCCCGCATTCGGCAGGGTCGGTGAGCACCTGCATGGCGCGGCGCAGGGCGGGGATGATCTGCTCGGGGCGGGTGATTCGGTCGTAGTAGCGGCTGACTGGGCGGAAGCAATCATTGGCTGAAACAGTGCCGTCGCCGAAATCCTCGACCTGCTGCAGAACCGGGTCGGGCAGGCGGTTGGCAAAGACATCGCCCGGCAACAGCAAGACGGGAATGCGGTTCACATGCGCCAGGGCGGCAGCCGTGACCATGTTGAGGGCGCCCGGGCCGATGGAACTAGTGCAGGCCATGAACCGGCGGCGGAAGCTTGCCTTGGCGAATGCGATAGCGGCATGGGCCATGCCTTGCTCGTTCTGCGCGCGGTAAGTGGGCAGGGTGTCCTTGACAGCATGCAGCGCCTCGCCGATTCCGGCCACATTGCCGTGGCCGAAGATGGCGAACACCCCGCCAAAGATCGGCACGGTCTGCTCGTCGATTACGGTCTTCTGCATGGTCAAGAACCGCGCCACGGCTTGCGCCATGGTCAATCGAACGGTTTTCTGGCTCATCGCCGCATTCCTCCTCTTGGGCGCGGGCGCTTAGGCCGCCGCGCTCTTGCCCAAACTTTCCCAAACCTCGACCAGGGCACCAAAACGGCGCGCCATGTCGGCCACGGCATCCTCATCACTCATTTCGCCGGCCAGCCATTTCTTGGCGGCATCAGCAAAGATCGTCCGGCCCACGGCGAACCCCCGCACTGTGCGAGAGCCTCGTGCCTTGGCAAAGCCTGCTTGCAGCACCTCGTGCGGCGCATCCAGCCCCAGCAATACCACGCCTCGGCAAAACGGGTCGCGTGTCTCGATCACCTGGTCGATCTCTTCCCAAGCGGCTTCGCTAGGTTGCGCCTCGAGCTTCCACCAGTCCGGCTTGATCCCGGCATCATATATCTCAGCCAATGAACGGCCGAGCGTATCGTCGTCGAGAGGTCCGTGCTTGCCAGCGATGATCTCAACGAGGATATCCCGGCCTACCTTGCGGGCCGCGTCGTAAGCCGCACGCAGCTTATCGATCTGCATGCGCTTGAGGTCCGCCTCGTCGTCCGGATGATAAAAGCACAGCACCTTGATGCAGTGATCAACCGGCCAGTCGATGATGCGAGAGCCCACGTCCTGGGAAAACTCGAACTGCAGCGGTCGGGAGCCCGGCAGCTCGATGGGGCGAGCAATCCAGAAATCCTTTTCAGCGCCGGCCGCAAACAGCGCGTCGCGCCCATATTTGTCGTCGAGCAGCATGCCAAAGCCTGGCCGCCCTTTCGCGACCTGCGTTGCGGCCTTCACTGCGAGAGCCTTGAAGGTCGGAATGCGCGCAAGGACCTGCGCATCGCCTTGCGCCAGCTCCTCCAACTGACTGCGGTGATCAATTGCCAGAGCCATCAGGCTCGGGATCTGCCGCCTACGATTGGTGGCCCAATGCACATGGTTGAGTTCGGCGTCCCGGCGCAAGGCGCGCTCCGGACTGCCCTTCTGAAGAAAGTGATTGAGCTCGGTCCAGCTCGGATACTCCGGCGCACAGAGAAGGCGCGACACCGCAAAGGCTCCACAGGCATTGGCCCAAGTGGCGCTGGTGGCGTGTGCCTCGCCAGCAAGCCAGCCACGCAGCCAGCCGCTCATGAAGGCATCGCCGGCGCCGAGCACGTTGTAAACCTCAATCGGAAAACCCCTGCCGACAATGCCGTCTTCCAGATTTGCGGGAATGGGGCCGTCGTAAACGATGCAGCCCATAGGGCCGCGCTTGAGCACGATGGTTGCGCCAGAGATCGACCGGATGGTCCTGAGCGCGGAAAGCAGATCGCTCTCGCCCGAGGCGATCAGCACCTCTTCTTCCGTGCCGACAATCAGGTCGCAATCGGGCAGGACCGACTTGTACTTCTGCGAAACGACGTCCGAGGCGACATAGCGCTCGAACCCGGCATCGTGCCCGGCAAGGCCCCACAGATTGGGCCGGTAATCTATATCGAAGGCCACGCGTGCGCCGGACAGCTTAGCGAGCCTGACGGCCTTCTTCTGCGCTGCCTCGCTGTTAGGGCGGGAGAAATGTGTGCCGGTGACCACAATGGCGCGGGCCGAGGCGATCAGGTCCTCGTCGATGTCCTCCTCTGAAAGCGCCATATCGGCGCAATCGGTACGGTAGAAGATCATCGGCGAAATGCCTTCGGCCTCGACCGATAGGAGCACCAGCGCAGTCAGACGACTAGGATCCGTAGCGATACCCCGCGTTTCCACGCCCTCGCGCCGCAACTGCTCGCGAATGAAGCGCCCCATCTGCTCGTTGCCCACGCGCGTGATGAGTGCGGACTTAAGCCCCAGCCGGGCCGTGCCCACCGCGATATTGGTCGGGCAGCCACCGACAGACTTGGCAAAGCTGCCGATATCCTCGAGCCTTGTGCCGATCTGCTGGCCATAAAGATCAACCGAGGCCCGACCGATGGTGATCACATCGAGCGGCTTGGTCCCGTGTTCGGGATGCGCAATCGTCACTCCGGTCCTCCCCCTGCGGCTCTTGGCGGCCGCATGAAACATTGGTTCTGTTGTGTCGTCAACGTGGAATAAGCATTCCGCTTGACGCTATCAACGTCTCCGCCGCGCTTCGGCAATGCCCACCGTGAGCGCCATGGCAAAGGCCATGCTTGCCGACAGTGAACGGAAGCCAGCATGGTCGGCCTCCACCACCTCAAACCACTCGGTGGAGCACTCAGCCAATGGCGAAAAAGCCGAATCGGTGAGCGAAACAACGGGCACGCCACGCGCCGCCATGAAGCGGGTCTGCGCTGTACTCTCCGCAGCGTAGGGCGAAAAGCTGATGGCGAACGCGGCGTCCTTGGGCGTGGCCATGGCAAGCATGTCCTCGTCGATCCCGGCGGCGGTGCCTACCAGCTGGAAGCGCACTTTGAGCTTGCCGAAGGCATAGGCCATGTAGCTGCTGATAGGGTAGGAGCGGCGCTTGGCGATCAGGTAGATCGTTTCGGCATTAGCGAGAAGCGACACCGCGCGTTCGAGCCTATCGGGCTCCACAACTGCCGACAGCGCGTCAAGCGATCGATGTGCCGCAACGACGAAGCCGTTGAAGATGCTTGAGCTCTCTGTCAGCGCCGGGCCGTTTTCCTCCAGCTGCCGCAGCCTGTCCTCATAGGAGGAATTTCGCTCGCGCAGGCGCGCCTGAAACACAGACTGAAGCCCTGAAAAGCCCTCGAAGCCGAAATGCTGGGCAAAACGCACCAGCGTTGATGGCTGCACGTGGGCCGAGAGGGCAATGCTCGCGGCCGTCCCGAACGCAATCTCATCGGGATGGTCGAGCGCATAGGCTGCGACCTGGGTCAGGCGCTTGGGCAGTTCGTGCTTGCGATCAAGAATAGCAGTGCGCAGGGCGTCGAAATGCTGCGGGGGCTGCACTTTGGCGGCGGCGTTGGACATCGGGGCTCTCGCATTCGCCTCGCATAATGGCCAATCCATTGTCGCAATCAAGGGTCCCAACCCATTCCGCGGATTCGCTGAATGGCTTACTGCTATGGCAACAAAGGAGGACAGGATGAACTCATCCATTGGCGTAGGTCTTATCGGCACCGGCTACATGGGCAAGTGCCACGCGCTGGCCTGGACCGGGGTCAAGGCGGTGTTTGGCGACTGCCCCCGACCGCGGCTGGTGCATCTGGCCGAGGTCACCGAGGACCTGGCCTGGCGCAAGGCCGATGAGTTCGGCTTCGAGAAGGCGACAGGGGATTGGCGCGCCTTGATCGCGGACCCGGATGTCGACATTGTTTCCATCACCACGCCTAATGCTTTCCACGCTGACATGGCGATAGCGGCGCTGCAGGCCGGCAAGCACGTCTGGTGCGAAAAGCCGATGGCGCCCGCGCTGGACGATGCCCAGCACATGGCCACTGCGGCCCAGGCGTCGGGCAGGGTCACTGCGCTCGGATACAATTACATCCAGAACCCGCTGGTCCGGCAGATCGAGGCGATCCTCAAGGACGGTACGATCGGCAGGGTCAATCATGTTCGCGTCGAAATGGACGAGGACTTCATGGCCGATCCCGAAGCGCTGTTCTACTGGAAGAGCGAGGCGAGTTCCGGCTACGGCGCGCTGGATGATTTTGGCGTCCATCCACTAAGCTTGCTGCAGGCGCTGTTCGGCACGCCCACGCGCGTCTTTGCACAGATGTCCAAACCCTATGCCGATCGACCAACCCTGGAAGGTACCAGACGGAACGTGGAGACCTTCGACATCGCCAGTGTACTCTTCGAGATTGGTGAGGGGATAAGTGGCGTCATGGCGCTCAATCGTTCCGCCTGGGGCCGCAAGGGGCGCATTGCCCTGCAGATCTTCGGCAGCCAGGGCGCCATCGTCCATGACCAGGAGCGGATGAACGAACTGCAGCTTTATTCAACCGCTGACAAGCCGAGCCAGCAGGGCTTCCGCACAATCCTCTCAGCGCCGCATCATGCACCCTATGACCGGTTCATTCCCGCGCCCGGGCACGGGCTTGGCTTCAACGACCTCAAGATCATCGAGTGTCATGAACTGCTGCGGAAGATCGGGGGTGAAGAAGCCCGCATCGTTGACTTCGAAGCGGGGCTTCAAATTGAGCGTGCCGTGCACGCAATGGCGCAAAGCCATCGCGAGCAGGCGTGGGTCGCCGTTTAAACGGACACTCAGGCGAAGCTCAGGCGCTCCGGTTTTTGCGACTCGCTCCAGAGGATATAGCTGGACGCGGCCAGGATCAGAACGGCGCCTGGCCAGAACAATATGCCCGGAACCTGGGACAGGAAAATCCAGCCGAGCAAGCCACTCAGCGGCACCTTGAGATCGCCAAAGGGCTGCAGATACGTCGCATCAGCCACCTTGTAGGCGAAGCTGAGCAGATATTGCGCGAATGCCGTAAGGGCGCCGAGCAGCAGCAAAAGCAGCAGTCCATTGCCCGAAGGGAGGGCGAACGGGAAGCCCGTTGCAATCCCGCTGGGCAGCAGCCAGGCAAAAGCATTGACGGCTAGGAGGATCAGCAAATGATTGGGCGTCATCAGCACCAGCAAGGAGATCGTCATGGTCTCGGGCGATTCCTGCCGGGCCAGGTATTTGGTCAGAACGTCCGTTGTGGCCCATAGAGCGGCCGCCGTAATGGGGATTAGCGTCGCCCATGATAGGCTCTCCGATCCGACCCCCGAGATGATGATGGCGCCGACAAAGCCGACAAGAGCCGCGCTAAGCCGCTGCGGCGTCGCGCGTTCGTGGAGGAACAATGTCGATCCCAGGATGATGAACAGCGGGCCAGTGGCCAGCAGGGTGACCATTTGCCAGATCGGCACGCCCGAGGCGAAGCCATAGACAAAGACGTGGACGCCCAATGCAGACACGAAGGCCCGCACCTCGTGAGCCAGTGGCTTCTTGGTGCGCAGATTATGGACGCCGATGCGCAGGATCAGCGGCAAGGCCAGCACCGAGGCGATGACATATTGCCAGAACGCCATGCCGGTAGAACTCACACCGTACTGCCATGGCAGGATAGACTGAAGCACATTGGTGCCGGCGAAAGCGAGGCTCGCAACCACCATGAGGGCCGCGCCCAGTGTGGCGTTGTTGGAAGGTGTCGAGGAAATCTGGTTCATATGAAATCCTTTCCGTAACCAGTTTCCTCAGGGTTACGGGAAGTCACTGGAGCAAACGCCCGCAAAGAAATGCGGACGCCGGCAAGCCAGCGTTGATCCCGTTCTCTTTCATCCGGACTATACCGTCGGCTCCGGAATCACACCGGATCTGCTGACCTTCGCTTGCGCGAAGCGCTCGCGGGCTTGGCGTCACCGCCTTACCGCCGGTGGGGAATTGCGCCCCGCCCTGAGAACATCACAGAACTTGCGTCCTGCAGTGTGGAAGATAGGGCAGCCCGAAACGCACCGCAAGGAGACACACGCAAGTAACTGTGCGTCTTTGTTGAACAATGAAGAAAGTTGGTGCGTGCCAAAGCGCCGCCTGTATTGCGGTTATCACGATACGTGCGGACCCCGAGACGGCTTTCGCCTCTGGTTTAGTTTAGTAGTGAGACGGTCACCGTCCCAGGGCTGCCAATTTTTGGAGTGGTTGGGGAGCCGCGCAGGGGATCGCTCGTCCCCTACGGCCACAACTCGAACCCGAAGGAGCAGCGACGCCCCCGCGATGGCATCACCCCGGCCACTGGTCGCTGCAGCGCCGCCCGTCCATCCGGGGTGATGGGGAGGAGGATAGTGGAGGTGGAAGGTGGGGGGAGAAGATGGATAAGTTTTTGTTCGTTGAGAGAACCCCCACCTAGCCTCCCCCTGGTAGGGGGAGGGACAGATTGGGGCTAAACTACCATGGTGCTACACATGCGATGGACTCCTCCGCCTTACCAGGGGGAGGTTGGGTGGGGGTTCGTGGTGCGGTACGAACCACCTTGCGGTTGTGGAGCGATCTCGAGATGGATCCCGGCCTGCGCCGGGATGACATCGTGGGTGGAAGCTGCAGTGAAATGCCGGAAGTGCCGACCCCCTCAGCCGTTATCCAACCACTTCACCTGTTCCGGCGTCAGCCTGATGTCGAACGCCTTGAGGCTGTCGTCCAACTCGCCCAGTGTCCGTGGCCCAATGAGCGGGATGGACGGGAAGGGCTGAGCCAACACAAACGCTAGCGCCACATGGATTGGGCTGTGACCAAGTTTTTCCGCCAGCTCGATCGCGCGATCGCGGCGAGCGAAGTTCTTGTCGTTGTACCAGCAACGGACCAGTTCCTCATTGTCGGTCTTGTCGCGGCCGGCACGGTCGGTGAAGAACCCACGGCCCTGGCTGGACCAGGAGAAATTCGTCACCTGGCGGTCCAAGAACCACTGCTTCCATTCATCCGATGATGCGGTGACGCAGCCATCCCAGATCGGCACCAGCATTTCCGACAGCGCGAAATTGTTAGACAGCGCCATCGGCTTGGTCTTGCCCGTGCGCTCGGCATAGGCAACCGCCTCGTCGAACCGCCCCTTGGTCCAGTTCGAACCGCCGAACGGCCCACGAATGCGGCCATTCTTGACCTCGGCGTCCATCGCATCGACGAACTCACTCACCGGCACTTCAAGGTTATCGCGGTGCATGAAATACACATCGACATAGTCCGTCTGCAGCCGGTCCAGCGACTGGGTTAATTGCTTGCCGATCACATCTGGATAGCACAGCGGGGTATGCGCACCCTTACCGATCAGCACAGCACCTTCGCGCGTGCCGCGATTGGTGTGCCATTCGCCGAACAGCTTTTCAGTGTAGCCGGAGCCATAAACGAAGGCCGTGTCGAAGATATTGCCGCCGCGTTCCCAGAACCCATCAAGCAGAATCGCGCCAGATGCAAAAGAGCGGAAATCCTCAAAACCCAGAGCCACAGCCGAAGCCTGCTTGCCAAGGCCCGGAATGGAGCGCTTGGGAATGGCGCCCTGGTTGGGTCCGAGCTTGCGATTGTCGAGCGTGTTGACGCGCGTGGAGGATTTCTCAACCGAGTACTCGATCCCGGCATCCTTGCGCCAAAGGTCCAGCACCCGGGCATTGCCCAGGCTGTCGGCCCAACTCATGCCCGGCGCGGCCAATTCATTGCGCTTGGCAAAGATCGCTTCAGCAGCAGCATCGGCTTCGAACGAATAAACGTGACGCTCCTCGCCGACGCTGATAGTTTCAGTTTTGCCGTTTTTGATTATGTCGATGCGGCCAAGGCCTCTATTGCGGTCGCCGCCGGCAAACCAGAAGTCCGGCACTTCGATCCGTCCTTCCGAGCCATGAATGCGCAGCACGTTGTCGAGATTTGCCATCACGGCGCAGGAAACCTGTGCCACGATGCCGTTTTCGAAGGTCAGCACGGCTGCCGCCCAATCGTCCGTCCCTTCAGCATTAAGCTTGGCCGTACCCGCGACCTTGATCGGGTCGGCGAACGGCTTGCCGATGGACTGGCCGGCAATGAAGCGCGACATGGATACCGGATAGCCGCCGACATCCAAAATGCCGCCGCCCGCAAGGCTTGAGGCAAACAGCCGGTGCTGCGGCTGGAACTTGCCCATCGAGAAGCCAAAGCTCGATTGAATCATCCGCACTTCGCCAATGGCACCCGAGCGGATCAGTTCACCCAGTTTGGCCGTCTGCGGATGGAGGCGATACATGAAGGCTTCGCCCGCAAAAGTCCCGGCCTTGCGGTGCGCGTGGAACACGGCATCGATTTCGAAAGCCGACAAGGCGAAGGGCTTTTCGACCAAGACGTGCTTGCCCGCTTCTGCCGCCTTGATGGCCCATTCTGCGTGGCCGGTGTGGGGCACCGCAATGTAGACGGCATCGATTTCCGGATCAGCGAGCAAGGCGTCATAGCCATGAACGATCCGGGCGCCCGGGAAGTCTGTTGCCAGGTTCGGCTTGTTCGGATCACGAGTCGCGATGGCTGCGAGCACACCGTGCTGCGAGCCCGCAACACCGCCTTGGAATGCCTTGGCGATGCTGCCTGGCCCGATAATACCCCAGCGGATTTTTTGGTCAGTCATAGCTTGGTCCTTTAGAAGCCCCTTGTTGGGGCATTGAGCTGTTCAACACACCACGCTTTCCCTCGGGCTCGACCCTGAGGCCTCCATCAGCGTGGCACATGTGGCGAGTGGCCCTCGGGTCAAGCCCGAGGGAAAGCTGAGATTGCGGGCGACCCGGGGCGCCGCTTACAGGATCACCGGATGCGCTGCCCTTGGCTGTCGAAAAGATAAGCCCGCTCGGCACTGATCGAAACGGCGATCTGGTCTTGCCCGATCTCGTTGCGCGATTCCTCGCGCTCGATGATCAAGGCTTCGCCCTTGGCGCTGGCGTAAACATAGCTGGTGGAGCCCAGATGCTCGGCCACGTCCACATCGAGGCGGATATCCGCGTCGCCTTCGCCCGGCTCGCCGAAGTGTTCCGCCCGGACGCCGAGCGTTACTTGCTCGCCTACCGCGCCGCCCGAAACAGGCAATGTGAGCCGCGCATTGGCATGGTTGAGCAATTCCACCGCAACGCCGCCTCCGGTTTTCTCCACGATCTTGCCAGCCAGGAAATTCATCTTTGGCGAACCGATGAAGCCAGCAACGAACTGGTTGGCCGGATTGTCATAGAGTTCCAGCGGCCGTCCGACCTGCTCGATCAGCCCATCGCGCAGCACGACGATAGTATCGGCCAGCGTCATGGCCTCGACTTGGTCATGCGTCACATAGATGATTGTGGTCTGCAATTCCTTGTGCAGCCGGGCGATCTCGATCCGCATATGGACGCGCAGTTCGGCGTCTAGATTCGACAGCGGTTCGTCGAACAGGAAGACCTGCGGATTACGCACGATGGCGCGGCCGATGGCGACACGCTGGCGCTGCCCGCCCGAAAGTTCCTTGGGCAGTCGATCAAGTAGGGGTTCTAAAGCGAGGATACGCGCCGCCTCGTTCACCTGCCTAGCAATCTGGTCTTTCGCAACGCCCGCAAAACGAAGGGCAAAGCCCATGTTCTCCCGCACCGTCATATGCGGATAAAGCGCATAGGACTGGAACACCATTGCGATGCCGCGCTTGGATGGATCGACATCGTTCATCCGCGTGCCACCGATCTCGAGGTCACCATCGGTGATGTGCTCGAGCCCGGCGATCATCCGCAGCAGGGTGGATTTGCCGCAACCCGAAGGGCCGACAAACACCACGAACTCCTTTGGCTTGATCTCCAGATCAACGCCCTTGATGACTTGCACCTTGCCGTATGACTTCCGCACGGCCGACAGTTTGAGGCTGCTCATGCTGTTTGCACCTTATTTGACCGCGCCCAGCATGCCTTCAACGAAGCGGCGCTGGAGCAGGAAGAATATGACGAGGGTGGGGAGGGTGGCCAAAACCGTGCCGAACAGAATCATGCCGTAGTCCGGCGTATAGGCCGATGTCAGCGCAGACAGGATCAGCGTGATCGTCTTGTTCTCAGCCGTTTGCAGCACGATCAGGGGCCAGAGGTAATTGTTCCAGTTGGCCATGAACACGATGATCGTTGCAGCAGCGTAAGTGGAGCGCATGACCGGCAGATAAACGAAGAGGAAAATCTGCCATTCCTTAAGCCCGTCGATCTTGGCAGCGTCGCGCAACTCGCTGGGAAATGCCTTCGTAGCCTGGCGAAAGTAGAAGATAATGAAGATCGATGCGACCGTGGGCAGGATTACGGCGATAAACGTGTTGGTCAGCTTGGCTTGGCTGAACATCACGAACAGCGGCACCATCATCGCCGCGAACGGGATTGATAGCAGCAGGAGCAGTAGCGCGAAGATGCGTTCGCGCACCCGGGAGCGGAACATCTCAAAGCCGTAGCCCGCCAGCGACGAGATCAGCAGCGTCAGGATTGTGCCAACAATGGCGATGAAGCCTGAATTCCAGAAGATGCGGACCGCATCGACCTGCGTGAAGAAAGTGACTGCATTGTCAAACAGGTGTGTGCCGAAGCTTGCCTTGCCCCGGATGATGTCAGCTGATCTGTTGGTCGCCCCGATAATCATCCAGATAAATGGGAAGACGGACAGGAAAGCCGCGAACGACAAAAGGACGTAGACGAGCGCCCGGCGGAGCATCGGTAGCGGGTCAGCTGGTGCGCGAGTGCGCGTCCTGGCGCGAGCCCCTTCGGCGTGGCCGCCTAGTGTTGCTGGGGTAACGCTCATGCGCGCCTCCGATCACGTGCGATAAAGAACTGGATGAGGCTGAGGATGGCCACCACCAGCACGATTACCCACGACACAGTCGCCGAATAGCCAAAGCTGGGCATGAACTTGAAGGTGAGATTGTAGATATAAAGCGACAGCGTCAGCGTCGAATCCGAGGGGCCGCCATTGCCGGCCGTAAGGTTGTAGACCTCGTCGAACAGCTGCAGCGTTCCGATGGTGGAGATCACCGTGGTGAACAGGATGACGGGTTTCAGCATCGGAATAGTCAGGTACCGGAAGCGCGCCCAGGCCGGCACGCCATCGATCCGCGCCGCTTCGTAGATGGAGCGGTCAATGTTCTGCAGAGCCGCAAGGTAGAAGATCATGTTGTAGCCGGTCCAGCGCCAGGTAATGGCGAGAATGATCAAGACCTTGGCCCAGAACGGGTCGCTGAGCCATGGGATTGGGCTATTTACGATATGGAGCGCCATTAGCGACTGGTTCACCACGCCATCGACTGCGAACATCGATTTGAACAGCGTCGAATAGGCAATCAGCGATGTGACACAAGGCAGGAAGATCGCGGTGCGGAAAAGGCCGCGGAAGCGCAGCGTGGAATCATTGAGCGCCACCGCGAACAGCAGCGCCAGTGTGATCATGATCGGCACTTGGATAATGAAGAACGTGAAGGTATTGCCAAGCGCACGCAGGAAGACCGGGTCCTTGGTCAGCCGCACGATATTGGCAAAGCCGCCAAAGCTGAGGTTCATCCCCTTGCCGACCTGGAAACTCATCCAGAGCGACCAGATAATAGGGTAGAGCATGAACAGGCCCAGCAAGATCAGGGCAGGGGCGATGAATGCCCAACCCGTTAGCTGTTCCCTGCGGTCAAGTCGCGCCTGTGCCAATTCAACACCCTCCCTGGTGCAGTTGCATCATCATTGCCGGAAAACCCAGGCGCACCTCCATGCGCCCGGTTCGGAGGCGGGCCGGAGCCCGCCCCCATCCGGGAGGATTACTGCATCTGCTGCTGGGCCTGGTCGTTGATGGCCTGCAGGGCCGCGTCGATGTCGCCGCCCTGGATGATCGTGGGCAACTGCGCCTGCACGGCAGAGTCTACTTCGGCGGTGAAGACGCCATAGTCGACAGCCGGGATCTGGCCGAGCCAGGTCGAGAAATTCTGCCAAACGGGCGCACCGCCGAAGAACTCGTCGGTTGCCTTGTAGGCTTCGCCTTCACGCGCTGCGAGCAGCGAGCCGACGGCGCCGCGCTTGATCAGGATGTCCTGGTAGAAATCGACATCGCTGGCCCAGACGGTCTTGAGGAAGTCGATGGTTTCTTCCTTGTTATCCGACGATGCCAGCACAAACCAGCTCGAGCCGCCCTGATTGGACGCATTGATCGAGCCTTCCATGTCGAGACGCGGCGTGGGCGCAACGCCCCACATTCCGGACTGGTCTGCATTAGCCTTGATGGTCGCGGTGATCCAGACGCCAACAGGAACAACCGCCACTTCGCCCGAGGTAAAGGCGCCAGTATACTCGGCCCAGCCGGAAACCGGCTTCACGAGATCCGCCTGGTAGAACTTGGCATAGGTCTCGAGCGCCTTCTTGAGGGGCGCATTGTCAACAATGTTCAGGCTGCCGTCTTCGTTGAAATACCAGGCGCCAGCAGACTGGATCATCATGCGGATGAGGCCTGAGTCGGCGAGGTCCAGGTCGAGCAGCTGCTTGCCGGTTTTTGCCTTCACTTCGGTGCCGATTTCGATCAGGCGGTCCCAAGTGATGTTTTCAAGGTCTGCAGCGGTGAAGCCGGCCTGCTCAAGGTAGTCCGAGCGGTAGAACAACCCGGTGACGCCCGAGTCGAAGGGCACGGAATAGGATTTGCCTTCAAATGTAGCTGCCGCAACCTTGTAGGGTGCAAAGGCGGCCATATCGATGTGGTCCGACAGCGGCTCGAAGGCACCGGGGAACGACTGCAGGTATTTCTGGGCGACGTCGTCCTGGATCAGAACGATATCAGGCAGGCCTTCGGTGCTGCCCGCAAGCAATTGGGTTTGCAGCTTGGCACGGATGTCGTCCTGGCTGGCGGTGTCGTCCACATTGACGGTCACATCTGGATGGTCGGCCGTATAGATCGCGCCTGCCTCGCGCATCGTGTCGCCGTTGAATGCCTTGTCCCAGACCCAGACGGAGATTTCGCCGGCCGAGGCGGCAGCGACGCTCACCAGGCTGACGCCAGCCAGAGCCAGGCCGAGCATAAGTCCACGCCGCGAAGCAATGCGGTTCATTGTAGTCCTCCCTTTTCATTTGCTCTTATGTTGAGCGCTTCCTAAGCTAACCGAAATTAAGATGCCGTCGCATTAAATCGGTATCGGGAGTTGGCGGAAAGTAAGATGACGGACCGGATGTATTACGAGCCTGAGGCCAATGGGGTGGAGCGGCTTCCGACCGAACTGAACATGTTTCATTCGTCTCCGCGCGTGATGAGGGCCGCGCATTGGCATGCTCAGGTTGAGGTAAACTATATTGTCCAGGGTTGGGCCAATTACCGCATGAGCGCGCATTCCGTGCGCTTCAAAGCTGGGGAAATGGCCCTTTTCTGGGGTGGCTTGCCCCACTGTCTCAATGATGCTTCAGATGATCTGGTCTATGCCGGTGGGCATTTGCCGCTTGTCCACTTCTTCCGCCTGCGCCTGCCGCAGGATGTGCAGTCCAAGCTCATGCAGGGTGCGACCCTCGTCACCCGCGCAACCGATGCTTCCGATGCCATCAATTTCGCGCGATGGAACGATTATGCCCGCTCCGGCGACCCCATGAAGGCCGGAATGGCTGTGGATGAACTGCTGCTGCGCATCGAGCGCGTACGCTTTGATCCTTACGAACTGCTGCTTGGTCCAGCCGCTGTATCCAGCGCCGTCGATGGATTGGACCATCATTCCTCGCCCATCGTCGTGCGCATGTGCGAGTTCATCGCCGAGAACTTCCGCGAGGACATCGACTGCACCGACATCGCCACTGCCGCCTCGGTGCACCCGAAATACGCGATGAACGTTTTCAAGAAGTCGACGGGCATGACGCTCAACGACTACGTCAATCTGATGCGCCTATCCTATGCCCAAGCCATTCTGATGCTCGATGACATCAATGTGCTACAGGTAGCGATGGATAGCGGCTTTGGTTCGCTCAGCGCCTTCAATAAGTCGTTCCGCAAAATTTCAGGCATGTCCCCCAGCGATTTCCGCCGCGATGTGCGCGTACGCTCGCATGCGCCCATTCCCATGCGGGCCCATGCCGTCGGCTCCATGAACTAGCCCGATGTGGAAGCGGCGGCTCGGAGCAGTCCTGTTCGGCGCCGTCCTCATCGCCGGACTGATCGCCCTGCGCGCAGCCGACCCCTATCCGGTCGTTGTCGCCCGGGAAACCACGTTTGATGTGTTCCAGCAGGTCCAGCCGCGTCCAGCACCTGCCGATCTGCCCCTGCGTATCATCGACATCGACGAAGCTTCGCTCGCCGAACTGGGGCAATGGCCTTGGTCGCGTGATATCATGGCACGAATTACCACGCGCTTGACTGAACTCGGCGCCGTAGCTGTTGCCTTCGACGTGCTCTTTGCCGAGCCGGACCGGATAGCCTCCCCAGGCGGGCAACAAGGCAGCCCGGATGAACTGTTTGCCCAAGCGCTTGCACGGGCGCCCAGTATTCTTGTCTTGAGCCGCGCTGTTCTGGGCGCTCCGGCGCCCACGCCCAAAGCCGGCTTTGCCATGACCGGCGCCGATCCCTTGCCGCATCTGCCAAAACTGGACGGTGTGGCCGCGCCACTTCCAACTCTTCTCAGTGCCGCGACCGGCCTCGGCGTTGCCAGCCTGGATCGGGCCGGGGCAGGCATCGCCCGGCGCTTGCCTTTGCTGTGGTCCACCGGAACGGCGCCATTGCCGACCTTGTCGCTCGAGGCCTTGCGCGTCGCACAAAGCGCCTCCACCCTCGTTGTCCTCGGCGACAGCGCCGGCGCCGGTACCGTCGAGAGTATCCGTTTAGGCGATTTGATGATTCCGACCGGACCTTCAGGCGAAATGTGGCTCTACTATCGACCACTGCCCGACAACGCCTATGTCCCTGCCAAGGACCTCCTCGCCGACAATTACCTGCAACTGGCGCCGCAACTCACTGGCCATATCGTCCTTGTCGGCGCCTCGGCCACCGGGCTGCTCGACATCCGCGCTACGCCACTCGGCGAAGCAGTTCCCGGCGTTTCGATCCACTTTCAGGCATTGGAACAGATGCTCACCGGCATGTTCCTGCATCGTGCCGATTGGGTTGGCGGCCTCGAACTGCTGCTGATCGCTCTAAGCGCTGCAGCAATCGTGCTGGTGATCCTCCTCACCGGCCCGATCATCGGCCTTATGTTTTCCCTCATGATCGCTTCGATAGCGACTGCCGCAGGCTGGTTTGCGTTCAGCCAATACGGTGTTCTGCTAGACCCAAGCTTCACGCTATTCGCCGCCCTGGTATCCTATGCGGCTATGGCTTTCTTCCAGTTTGCCGTCACTAACGCCGACAAGCGCCGCATCCGCCGCGCCTTCGCGCATTACATCGCGCCATCCTTGCTCACGCGCCTCGAGGCCGATGAAAGCCTGCTCAAGCTGGGCGGAGATGTGCGTGAGGTCACCATCATGTTCTCCGATGTGCGCAATTTCACAGCCCTGAGCGAGCGCACCCAACCGGCCGAACTCGTTACCATCCTCAACCGCCTCTTTGCCGCCCTTGGCTCCGCCATTGTTGGTCGCCTTGGCACGATCGACAAATTCATGGGCGATGCCGTTATGGCGTTCTGGAACGCCCCGGCCGACGTGCCCCGACACCCATTGATGGCCTGCCAAGCCGCGCTCGACATGCGCCTGGCCCTGCGCCAACTCAATGCCAGCCAACCAACGGCCGAGCCTATTTCCATCGGTATCGGCCTTGCGACCGGCCCAGCCCTCGTCGGCAATATGGGCTTCGAGCAGCGCTTCGACTATTCCTGCATTGGCGAAACGGTCAATCTCGCCAGCCGCCTGGAAAGCGCCTGCAAGATCGTCGCCTATGATATCCTGATTACCGCCGAAACCCGTGCCGCAGTTCCCGAACTCGCCTGCCTTCCAGCCGGCCAAGTCCCTCTCAAAGGAGTCAGCGCGCCGGAGCCGATCTACCTGCTCGTCGGCCCTGCAGAACTGGCTGCAACGCCAGCATTCACAAAGCTGTCCGCACTACACGGGGCTCTCCTAACTGCCTTGACGGAGGGAGGGTCCGGCGCTGACGAAATCCTGTCGTGCCTAGGGTCGGCAAACGAGGTCGATCCCGCACTCAGCGCCTTCTACGCCGCTTGCACCACTAGGCTGCAGGACTTTGCTCCTCTTCCGGTGCGAAGCATCGCTGCAGCATAGAGGAGGTATCGCTGCGCGCCGGCTCTGTCGTCAGGCGAACCTATGGTCAATCAAAAACGCCGTTTGTCGACAGGGCGCCAAAAATCAGGGTTGCGCCGAAACTCTGCTTTCTCTATGTCTCCGACCAGTCGGGGCGTAGCGCAGCCTGGTAGCGCATTTGTCTGGGGGACAAAGGGTCGTCGGTTCAAATCCGGCCGCTCCGACCATCATTCCTCCACTTCGTGAGTCCTGCTCGGTGCCAGATCGCTTGGTGGCTTTGGACGAGGCCGGCGTTCAACCAGCCCTGCAGCTTTGGCCTGGCCTGTCAGGCGCAATGGTTCGGCTGATCAATCATTCCGAAAACCAGACCTTTTCGGTTCAGGCGCCATCCGGTGCCCGGTACTGCTTGCGTGTTCATCGTCCTGGATACCAGTCCCGGGCTTCCATTGAAAGCGAACTCGCCTGGCTGGCTGCGCTTGGGCGCGACACCGACTTGCCCATTCCCTCTCTTGTGCCGGGCGTGAACGGCGGGGCCCTTCAGTATTTCCAGACGCTTGCAGGGGAAGGCCGTTCGGCCGTGTTGTTCAACTATGCTGACGGCACCGAACCAAACCTGGACCAGGACCAAACCACCCTTTTCCGCACACTTGGCGTGTACGCAGCTACTTTGCACAACCATGCGACTACTTGGCCGCGTCCGCTAATTTTTTGGCGGCCCGAGTGGACGGCCGAGACCATCCTGCCGTCAAACGGTCTCTGGGGCGATTGGCGCAAGGCTCCGGGCGTCGATGGAGGCATCTGCCAGCTCTTGGAGCAAACCGGAGAGGCACTTGGGCGTTCGCTGGCGCTATACGGCAAGGCGCCCGACCGCTTCGGCCTCATTCATGCCGACATGCGGCTGGGCAATCTGCTGGTTGATGGCACCCGCACCACGCTGATCGACTTCGATGATTGCGGCTTTGGCTGGTTCACCTACGACTTCGCCGCGGCAATCTCTTTTCACGAAACGCATCCTGCCGTTCCGGAGCTCAGGGCCGCATGGCTTCAAGGCTATGCCAGTATCCGCACATTGCAACCCGATGATATCGCTTCGCTCGATACCATGATCCTGCTGCGCCGCATGGCTCTTCTGGCCTGGATTGGCTCGCATGGCGAAACCGCACTAGCCCGGCAGCACGCCGATGGTTTCGCCGCAGGAACGGCAGAGCTGGCCAAGCGCTATCTACGCTAGAGCAGCAAGTGAGGCTGCCGCCTCGTGCGCACCGGATGGTTGTTGATGGCGCTGGCAACGCCCCAGATCAGGCCGACGATCAGGAAGTAGTGCCGCCAATGATCGCTATCGATGATGGCCGATTCCCCCACCAGCATTACATAGGTCGACATTAGCGGGATCATCACCAGCCGGTACCGGGAGTTGACCGTCAGCGCCGCCATGCCGCGCCAAAGGGTCAGCAGCACCATTAGGTAATAGAGGCCTCCGCCGCCCCAGCCATAGACGTGCAGCACTGACACATAGACGTTGTGCGGCTCCTCCCGCACACGAAGGTTGCGGAACTCACCGGGACCAATCCCCAGCGGGTTGGCTAAGGCCAAATCGTATGCATAGCCTTGCCGCCCGAAGCGCCCCGTCTCGCCCTCGTCGTAGTTCTGCCCAGCGGCGCGCACCTCGAACAGCGCCGAGACCGATGGAATGCTCAACAGTCCCGCCAGCGAAACGATCAGCATGCCTGCGCCCACGATCGACATGATCATGATGCGCACCTTGTCACGCGCGTCTGCTTCCAGCCAAAAGCAAAGGCCCAGCACCATGACCGAGGAAAGGGCAAAGTGCCCCCAGGCAGCGCGCGAGAAGCTGGCGAATACGCCGATGAACAGGATCATGTAGACAACGCCGGCATAGACCTGAACCTTGCCCCGGCCAAGGAGCAGACGCTGCAGGGCAAACATGGCAGGCAGCACGAGAAACGGGCCGAACACGTTGGGGTCGTTGAACGTCGCGCGGGCCCGGCCATAAAGCACGAACATGTCGGCACCGGGAATAAACCCCAGATAGGCTAGGGTCCCCAGGCACGCGCAGAACACCGCTGCCCAGGTGTAGGCCCGCATGACGATGCCCATCCGCCGCTCGGTATCCTCAGCCACGTAATTAGCGGCGAAATAGGCCGTGACCATCAGGAAAACCGTCACCAGCGAAAAGATCAGCGCATCGCTGATTGGCGTGAACCGCACCTGGAACACGGCGAGCAAGGCAAAAGGCGTGAACCCGATGAGGATCGCAAAAAGACCAAAGGTCGAGCGATACAGTCCCATGCCAGCCAGGAACGCCACCGGCAACACAGCCAGAAAGCTCAGCTCATAGGGCGAGGGCTCCACAAACACCAAGCCGCCAGTGAATATCCAAACGGCCACCATGATGTCGAGCAGCCGCATCGCCCGAGCCCGCACGAACGCCGGGCCAAGCGCCCTCGGATCGCCCCCTAACGTCGCTGCGGTCAATACGCGTTCTCGTTCTTGACCACCATTGACACCGGCGTCATCACGACGATGTACAGGTCGAACAGAATGGACCAGTGATCGATGTAATAAAGGTCGTGGTTCACACGCTGCATGATCTTGTCGATCGTGTCGGTCTCGCCGCGCCAACCATTGATCTGCGCCCAGCCGGTCATGCCGGGCTTGACGCGATGGCGGGCGAAATACCCTTCCACGGCATCGTAATAGAGCTTGTTGTCGGCCTTGGCCTGGAGCGCATGCGGCCGCGGTCCGACGATCGACAGCTCGCCCTTGAGCACGTTGAACAGCTGCGGCAATTCATCGATCGAGGTCTTGCGGATGAACTTGCCGACGCGGGTCACGCGCGGATCGTCCTTGGTCACCAGCTTGGCCGCACCGGCATCCAGCATATCAGTGCGCATCGAGCGGAACTTGTAGATCTTGATCAGCTCGTTGTTGAAACCATGCCGGTTCTGCATAAAGAACACCGGCCCTCGGCTCTCGAGCTTGATGGCGATGGCTGTCACGGCCATCACGGGCGACAACAGGATCAGCGCGGTTAGCGCCACCAACTTGTCGAACACCCATTTGAACACCAGATTCCAGTCCGAGATCGGCCGGTCGGCCATGTCGAACACGGCCAGATCGCCCACATAGGAATAGGCTCTGTTGGTGAACTTGAGCTTGCTCATATGCGCCGAAAGCCGAATGTCCACCGGCAGGACCCACAGCTGGGTCAACATGTCGAGCACGCGCTTTTCCGCCGAAAGCGGCATCGAAACGACCACCAGATCAACCGGTGTGCGCCGGGCGAACTCAATAAGGTCAGACACTTTCCCCAGCTTTGGGACGCCAGCGACCTGCTCGGGCGAACGGTCGTCGATACGGTCGTCGAACAAGCCGAGCAGGGTGATGTCGTTGCTTGCGCCGGAGCGAACCTGGCCGATTAGCACCTCGGCATCCTTGCCGCCGCCGACAATGGCAGTGCGGCGCCGCAACCGGCCCTGCTCGGTCCAGCGCATCACCACTGCGCGCAAGGCCAACCGGTAGGCGATAAGCAGAGCCGCGCCGCCGATGAACCAACTCGCAAGCCACAGCCGGGAGAAGAAGTCCGCCGCCTTGAAGAAGAAGATCCCAACGGCAAGCACCGTTACCACGATCGCCCAGGCGGCAAGGACCCGGCCCATTTGGCTGAATAGGGTGCGATAAGCCGCAATCCGGTGGGTGCGGGCAGCGTTGAAGAGGATATTGGCCAACAAGCTCGCCGACAGGATCACCGGTACATAGAAGGCTGGCGTGCCCAGCTCCACGAAATACTCGTAAATGCCGTAACCGAGAGCCGCCAACAACACAGCCTCGATAGCTTGCGCTACCCCCACGACCACTGCGCCCGACAGGGTCGGCTCGACCGGGGCTGCGATAATGGCCTCCGCTTCGGGCGACAGCGCACGACGTTCCGCTCCAGCAACGCTCTGCTTGGATACATGCTCGAGAACAGCCTGCTTTGGGTCGACGCGAAACATGGGGACGCTACCGGGTACGAAACTCGTGCCGGCATTCTGACCTTAAGGGGTTTAAAGTCGGTGAAGCTTACGCCTCAAGCTTTCGTCATCGCCCCAAAGTATAGGGCTTCGATCCGCGAGACCATTCGCTCGAGCGAGAAGTGCTCGGCAATATACGTAAGGCGCTGCTCCATTTCCTCTGCCGCAGATTCAGGATCATAGAGGGCCTTTTGCATGGCAATGCGCAGCGCAACCGGATCACTTGGCGCAACAAGGCTCGCCGATGTCGGCCCATAGATTTCCGGTATACCGCCCACGCGCGTCGAAATAACTGGAAGCTTCGCCGCTGCCGCCTCAAGGACAATATAGGGCAGGGACTCGGCCAAGGACGGCACGACGGCAATGCGTCCCTTGGCAAAGGTCGGCCGGGCCGGTTGCGCTCCGAGAAGGCTGACGCGGTCCCCCAGCCCAAGCTGTCTGATCTGCGCCTCCAGCACCTGCCTTGCGCCACCGTCACCCGCCATCACCAGACTGGCTCCGCTGCCATCAGAACGGGTCACGCCGGCAAGCGCCTCCACCAACACGTGTATGCCCTTGAGGTCCCGCAACTCACCCACGAACACGAAGTCCGCAGCATTGGGAGCATGCCTGACAGGCTCGAACTCCTCCGGCTGCAAGCCGTTGTGGATCACTTCGGTCGGACAATCCGGTGCGCCGATCAGATTGGCATAAGTCGTCTTGGCATATTGGCTTTCAAAGATGATCGCTGCCGTCTGCCGCATCAGCCAGCGTTCCAGCCGGTGAAACAACCGCCCGGACGCCGAGCTCTTGCTGAAGTGCAGCACGCCTCCGTGCGGGGTATAGATCGCGATCGCCTTACCGCCGCCCAGTCGCGCCAGCCGGGCATAGAACCCGCCTTTGGCGCCATGACCATGCAGCACGTCGATATCGAGTTCAACTGCCAGCTTGCGCACGGCAAGAGGGGTGTGAAGGTCACCTCGGCCCAGCACGCGAGGCATCGCAAAGCGGTGGATGCCCAAACTTGCATGCGGCAGCAACGCCTGGAGCTTACCCTCGGTCTGGGCGTCATTGGCAAGGCTATCGACGACCAGCCCGACTTGGTGCCCGTTGGCTGCCAAGGCGCGGGTCAGATCGGCAACATGGCGGAAAAGTCCGCCAACAGGCGCCCGCATCACCTGCAGGATGCGGAGTGTGCGGGCCGCCATCAACAAACTCCGTTAGAACCAGCGCTCCTGAACAACGATGGTATCACCGGGAAAGATGGGGAAGTCTAGATTGACGCTGCCCTTAACCATCTGATTTCCTTGACGACGGTAAACGACGACTTGGTTGCGATCGGCCGTGTCGGTGAAGCCGCCCGCAACGCTGATGGCCGAACGCGCCGTCATTCCGAAGACATAGGGGAACTGCCCCGCATTGCCGATTTCGCCTTGGATGAAGAATGGGCGGTATTCAGCCACTTCGACAGCGACGTCAGGGTTGCGCATATAGCCATTGGCCAATGCACCTGCGAGCCTGTCGGCAGCCGTGTTGGTCGTTGCGCCACGCACTTGCACCTGCCCGACGAGAGGAAAGGCAATCGCGCCGCTATCGTTGATCCGGTAGGTGTCGCTCAGTTCCTCGTCGCCATAAACACTGACGCGAACCGTATCGCCGGTGTCGAGCTGATATGGCCCTTTGGTTTCGACCAGATAAGTGGCAGGGCGCGTCGAGGCGCAGCCCGCCATAGGCAGGGTCAAGGCTATGGTGAGAATAGGCAGCCAGCGCATTGCAATCCCGCGCACATGAGAATGGCTGCAGTGTCCGTTCCTATGGTTAATAAATTGCTGCGTGCCGAAGCGTATTGTTGCGCTCTGCAACTCGTTTAACGGATTGCTTACCACGTGAGGGGCATAACTCGGTCAAGTAAACGAGGAACGCCGATGGCATATGAGTCGCAAATGGTGCGGGATACCCGCATCGATGTGAGTGGGCTGCTCGGCGCTGTCGCCAAGCGACTGCCACGCATCATCCTTGTTACTTTGGTTCTGCTTGCCGGCGCCTATGTGCTGCTGATGTTCTCGCCGCGGCTTTATGAATCCTCCGCCTCCATTCTCGTTGAGCCCCGCAGCAACATCTATACGCGCAGCGCCAACGAACAGGCTCCGGTTCTTACCGGCGGCGAAGCCGGGGTTGTGTCAAGCCAAATCGAACTCATCAAGTCGCGCGACACCTTGTTGCGCGTCATCGACCGCTTGAATCTGCGCTCGGAAGCCGAATTCAATGGCAACGGTGACGGCGGCTTTTCTCCCCTTGGCGTGATTAGCCAATTGTTGGGCAGAGGTTCTGCGCCTGCAAGTATCGACGAGACGGTGCTGAATAACCTCTACGGCAAGCTCACCGTGGTACAGGAGCGCGACTCGCGCATTATCTCGGTTTTGGTTCGTTCGGCTGATCCGCAACGCGCTGCCGACATCGCTAACGCCGTCGCCAACGCACACGTTACTCGCCGCGCCGAACTGTCGCTCTCCGATACCGCGGAAGCCTCAGGCTGGCTGCGCACCGAAATCGAGCGCCTGCGCGTTTCGGTCACCGAAGCCGAAACCGCTGTTGCCAACTACAAGGTCGACAACGACCTTTTTGTCGGCTCCAACAACACCAGCCTGCCGGACCAGCAGCTTTCCACCATTGCCTCACAGATCAGCGCCGCGCAGGAGCGCAAGAACGCCGCCAACTCGCGCGCTGTCCTGATCCGCAGCATGCTCGAGCAGGGCCAGCCCATCGAAGGCATTGCCGATGTGCGCGAGTCGGTCGTCATCCAGCAGCTCAGCCAGGAAAAGGCGCGGTTGCAGGGCGAAAAGGCTCAGCGCTCAGCAACCCTTCTCACCAATCACCCCATCATCCAGGCACTGACGGCGCAAATAGCCGAACTGAACAACCAGATCGCCCTCGAAGGTCGCCGCGTGGCCGATGCACTTGAGGCCGAAGCCCGCATTGAGGCGGACCTTGAGGCTTCATTGCAGGCCGATCTGACCCGCGCCAAGTCCACTGCCTCCACGGCCACGCAGGACAATGTCACGCTCGATGGTTTGGAACGTGAAGCCAAGGCCCAACGCGACCTGCTCGAAGGCTATCTGCAGCGCTACAACGAAGCGTTTTCGCGCACCGAAACCAACTCGGCGCTGCCAGACGTGCGCGTGGTCAGCCTTGCAGCGCCATCCGTTTCGCCCGCTTCGCCCAGAACCCAATTGGTCCTGATGGCGGTGGGCATCGTCTCGTTCATGCTTCAGATCGGCCTAGTCGCTTTCGGCGAACTGATGTCCGGGCGCGCCATTGCCGTTGTCCGTGAGCCCGTTCGCTCGCAGGATGAGCTTGATGAAGTTCCGTTCGTTGAAGAAGAGCTCGAACCCGATCAGCGTTGGGAAGAGCCTGCAGCCGAAACTCTAGCGGAAGAGGACATCCGCGCCGAGCCCGTGTTTAACAAGCCTGAGATAACACAGGATTTTTCCGAAACGACGGTGGTTCAGCCGGCAGTGCAGGAGGCGCCAATTGCGCCGGCAATGTTGCAGGAGCCTGCCGAAGCACCTGTTCTTGTCTCGCAAGAGCCAGTCGCCGCCATGGCTTCGGTCGAAGACATGCCCGGGCTCACCACATTGTCCCAGCTGTCTTCCGACTTGGTATTCGGGCGCACCCACATGCTGCTGCTGGCAGCCCACAGCGCCAACGCTGATTGCGAGGCCATGGCTGAAGAACTGATCGGCGACGCTCTTGGACGCGGCCTCAGCGCAGCGCTTGTCGATGCCGGTAGCGGCCGTCCCGGTGACGAACCTGGGCTCAGCGATCTGAGCAATGGCGGCGCCAGCTTTGGCGATGTGGTGCAGAAGTCGGCCGACAACAGCTTTGCCGAAGTGGCTTGGGGTCAATCCCGTACAATAGTGCGCCAATCGGGCAAGCCGCTAACCCTGGTTGAAGCGCTCGGTGATATTTATGAAGTCGTCATCGTTCTGACCGGCCGGGCCGACGCCACGTCCAACTTGCCCATGTTCGATGGTCTCGACGCGCGCCTCGTGCTCGTAGCAGGCGATGCGGACGACTTCGCTGATGTCTCCGCCCGCCGCGAGCAATTGCGTGGCGCCGGTTTTGACAATGTCGAAATCGCCGCTGTTCCCGCGCGTGAAGCCGCCTAAGCCATGTCGCTCAAATACACTGCCATTCGCGCCATGTTCGAGGCCATGTGGTTGTCCCGCATGCCAAGCCTTGTGCGTACACTTTCCCAATGCCGCGGTGTTATTTTCACGCTGCATCGCGTGCTGCCCGAAGAGCCAGCAGACTTTTCGCCCAACGCAATCCTGCAGGTGCAGCCCGATTTCCTGGATTACGTCATCGAGCGCATCCGGGCTTTGGGCTTAGACATTGTCTCGCTCGATGAAGCGCTGGAGCGGCTCGCCGCTAAAAACAAGGGCAAGCCCTTTGTCGTGCTCACGTTCGACGATGCCTACAAGGACAATCTGCAATACGCCTTGCCGATCCTACGCCGCCACGAAGCGCCGTTCACATTGTATGTGCCAACGGCTTTAGTCGACGGGGTAGGGGAGTTGTGGTGGCAGTCCATCGAGGACATCATCACCCGCCAGGAAGCCGTTGCGCTGACTTCGAATGGCGAGACCGACTATGTCGATACGCTGACCGTCGCCGAAAAGACCGACGCCTTCAACACGCTCTATTGGCAGATGCGCAAAATGCCCGAGGCCGACCGTGTCCGGCTGGTGCGCAGCTTTGCCGCTTCATACGGCTACGACCTCGACAAGCAGTGCCGTGACTTGATCATGGATTGGCAAGAACTGCGCCTCTTCGCCGGCGAGCCGCTCTGCACTATCGGCGCTCATACCGTCCACCACTACGAGCTCGCCAAGCTGCCGCTCGATCAGGCCCGCAACGAGATGGCGCAATCAACTGAAGTACTTTTCGCTCAATTCGGCCAGCGTCCGCAACATTTTTCCTATCCGTTGGGTGGACCTTTGTCTGCAGGCCAGCGCGAGTTCGACCTCGCCCGCGAGCTAGGTTTCAAATCCGCCGTCACGACCCGCCCGGGTGGTCTGTACGCCCGCCATGCCGCCCAGCCTCACGCCCTGCCGCGCGTCTCGCTCAATGGCTACTTCCAGGCGCGCCGCTATGTCGATGTTTATGCCAGCGGTGCCATCTTCTCGGCCATGGGCAAGCTCACGGGCTGAGCTATTCGGGCTTGGCCATCCAGCGAATGATCCAGATGGCCGGGTAAAGCCAGCCCATGCCTGCGACGATAAAGTAGAGCAGGTACACCCAGTTCGGCCATCCCGGCGGCAGAGCCAGGTAAAGCGAGGTGAACACCGACACCCAGGCGGCTATCGAGCCTAAGAGCAGGAAAACACCAAAAAACTTTCGGCTACGCTGGGTCATGTGCGGCAATCGATACTATTGCGGGACGTATCGCGCGGGCATACCACTCCCACTAGTCGACCGACACCGGGAAACTGCTGTGACCATCGTTCAAAACGCCGCACTCAGCCAGACCAGCTATCCAGCCGACCGGCTTCGCCCTGTCCGCATCTGGCTTTACTCCATGGCATCCTTCGTGCTGCTTATGGTGGTTGTCGGGGGTATCACCCGGTTAACGGAATCGGGTCTTTCGATAACCAGTTGGAAGCCGATTGCCGGCATTTTGCCGCCGCTCAACGATGCCGAGTGGCAAGCCGAGTTCGAGGCCTACAAGCAGATCCCGCAATATACGGTACTCAACAATTGGATGTCGCTTGATGATTTCAAGTACATCTTCTTCTGGGAATATCTGCACCGCCTCCTTGGCCGCATTCTTGGCGTTCTGTTCCTTGTGCCGTTCCTCGTTTTCTTGGTGCAGAAGCGGTTCACACCCCAACTCGCCTGGCCATTATTTGGTCTCTTCATCCTCGGCGGCTTCCAAGGCCTTTTAGGCTGGTGGATGGTCTCGTCCGGCCTGACCGAACTCACCTCCGTCTCCCAGTACCGCCTAGCCGCCCACCTGACCGCCGCATCGCTCCTCTTTATAGCTCTCGTCTACGTTCCACGTTCGCTGGAGCCGGGCAGGGCAGGAGGCTATGTCAGGCCTTTTCACCTGCAGTCAGCGGCAATCCTCTTAGCCCTACTGATCCTGCAAATCGCTGCTGGCGCCTTCGTCGCCGGCATCGATGCAGGCATGGGCTACAACACCTGGCCGCTGATGGATGGCGCGATCATTCCAACCGGCCTTGGCCCCATGCAGCCGCTATGGCGCAATTTCTTCGAAAACGCCCTGACGGTGCAGTTTATCCATCGTGGGTTGGCTTACCTCATCATCGCCTACATCGGGCTATTGCTCTGGCGACAATACCGCGCCGGTGGGTTCTCCGAAGTCCATGGCTGGCTGCCGCGCATCGGCATTCTAGTCCTTGTGCAGGTCGCGCTTGGTATCGTGACCTTGCTCAATGCCGTGCCGATCTCCCTTGCCGTCGGGCATCAGGCCATGGCCTTTATGCTCGCAGGCGCCACCATCGCCTATATAGCCGATATGCGCCGTTCAGTACGGTAACATAATACCGTTTAGCTAACCTGCTGTTTTTGTTTAAGTAAATCAAAGTTCTTGACGGCTCTCGAAAACCCACATACACGAGCGCCGAACAAGCCGCTTTCTACCCGGATGAAGGCTGGCAAGCCCCAATTATCTAGGGAATTCAAGCATGAGCACTTACTCGGCAAAACCGAGCGAGATCGAAAAGAAGTGGGTCCTGATCGACGCCGATGGGCTGGTCGTGGGTCGCGTCGCTTCGATCATTGCCTCGCGCCTGCGCGGCAAGCATAAGCCAACTTTCACCCCCCACATGGACATGGGCGACAACATCGTTGTCATCAATGCCGACAAGGTGAAGCTGACCGGCCGCAAGCTGGACCAGCACAAGTTCTACTGGCACACCGGTTTCCCCGGTGGCATCAAGGATCGTACCGCTCGCGAGCTGCTGGAAGGCCGCTTCCCCGAGCGCGTGCTCGAGAACGCCGTCCGCCGCATGATGCCTGGTGGCCCGCTGACCCGTGCTCAGCTCAAGAACCTCCGCGTCTATTCGGGCGCTGAGCATCCCCATGAAGCGCAGAACCCGGCCAAGCTGGACGTTGCTGCGATGAACTCCAAGAATGCGCGGGTGAAGTAATATGGCCGAAACCATCAACTCCCTCGAAGACCTCGGCACCTCCACCGTCGCTCCGGCCGTCAACACCGCTCCGGTGCACGTCCAGAAGCTCGACGCGCAGGGCCGTGCCTATGCGACCGGCAAGCGCAAGAACGCCGTTGCTCGCGTCTGGATCAAGCCAGGCAAGGGTACTGTGACCGTGAATGGCCGCGAATTCGCGACCTATTTCGCGCGCCCCGTTCTCCAGCTGATCGTCAAGCAGCCGATCGTCGCCACCGAGCGCACCGACCAGTACGACGTTGTCGTCACGGTTGCTGGCGGTGGTCTTTCCGGCCAGGCCGGTGCGGTCCGTCACGGCATCTCCAAGGCGCTCAACTTCTTCGAGCCTTCGCTGCGCCCGACGCTCAAGAAGGGTGGCTTCCTGACCCGCGACTCGCGCGTCGTCGAACGCAAGAAGTACGGCAAGGCCAAGGCCCGCAAGTCCTTCCAGTTCTCCAAGCGCTAAGCTTCGGATCGTATGTTGCAAAAGGGCCGGGAAACCGGCCCTTTTCTTTTGGTCAGGGTTGCGATCCCGTCGCGATCACCAGATGTAGCTAAACATGCAACTCCTCATCACCCGCTTTCATCTGCTGATCTTGACCGTCACGATTGCCGTGACTGGCGTGGCACTCCTGCGCGTGCCAGCCGGCTTTGCGTATCCCGCGCACTGGGCCGGCAGCAGCGCCGACTGGCTTTGGGAGCGCGACGTCACTCTCCCGGTTGCTCCTATACTTCAACTGCTCCTGCTGCTCGCCTTCTTCGCTCTTGGTCGCGCATTCACCAAGAACCAGTTCAGCAAATCCCAGCACATCCTTGATCCGGCTTTGACCCTGCTGCTGATCGTGATCGCCGCTTGCCAGCTTGGACTGTTGATCACCGGCACAGGCTCCGACCTCGATCTCATCCGCCTTACGGGTTTCGGTCTTGGCGCGACGCTGCTGGTGCTCGGCATTGTCTTGTTCGAAGCCGAACGCCACACCTATGCTGGCCTCCGCATGCCATGGCCGATCCGATCCGATAAAGCCTGGACACTGGTCCATCGCACTACGGGTCTCGCCTTTGGTTTTGCTGGCATCTTATTACTGGCGCTAGCCTGGATCGACGTCGGCATCGGCCCGCTTATCATAGCCTTTGCATTCTCGCTCGCAGCGCCAACGCTCCTTGCCGGAGTCGCCACCCTTCTGACCCGCCGCTAGCATTCAGCATAAGCTTTGCCCAGAAATCCCTTGAGCCAACAGGATTTTTCCTCCTGACCTAGGACAACGGAATACCATGCGCAGCGAATTTGGCGGGGCAGGCGTAAACTTCTGAGCAATTATGAGGCGATGCGCGCAAAATCTGTGCAGCCTCGGCAATACGCAGGTCCGAAATGTCCCCCACTACTGTTTCCGCTGCTCGGCCGCATCACGCGCCCAAGCCCTTCTATCGCACCTTCGGCTTTCAGGTGCTCGCCGCCATGGTCGTCGGCCTCGTTCTTGGCTACATCGCTCGCCAAATGGGCCCGGACGCCGTCGGCAATGCCAATTGGCTGACGCAAACGCTTTCCACCATCGGGTCGACCTTTGTGGCGCTGCTGCGCGCACTGGTGCCGGTCCTGGTATTCACCGCAATTGTCGCGTCCATCGCCAACCTCCGCGAACTCAACAACGCGGCCAAGCTCGTCTGGCAAACCCTCCTTTGGTTCGCCATTACCGCGCTGATCGCGGTCGCGATCGGCATTACACTCGGGCTCATCATCCAGCCCGGCATCCACACCGCCGTAGCCGAAACAGCCGCTCAGGCACCATCCTCCAGCGGCTCTTGGCTCGATTTCCTCAAGGGTATCATCCCGGCCAATATCCTCGGCCTGCAGGCCTCCACGCGAGTTACGGACGGCTCGGCTACCACTAGCCTCAACTTTAACGTCCTGCAGATCCTTGTCGTCTCCATCGCCGTCGGCGTTGCCGCCTTGCGCGTCGGCCCTGCAGCCGATCCGTTCCTGGCGTTCAACCGCTCCTTCCTAAAGATCGTCCACAAGATCCTGTGGTGGGTCATCCGCCTGACTCCCATCGGCACCATTGGCCTCCTTGGCAATGCCGTCGCCGTTTATGGCTGGGACGCGCTGGCGCAACTTGGCTGGTTCTCTGCCGCCATTTATATAGGCCTCGCCCTGGTACTTTTCGTTGTCTACCCGGCGCTGCTACAGGCGCATGGGCTCAACCCCATCCGCTACTTCCAGAGCGCCTGGCCCGCCATCCAGCTTGCTTTTGTTTCCCGCTCGTCCATCGGTACCCTGCCGCTGACCGAGCGCGTCACCGAGGAAAATCTCGGCGTGCCGCGTGAATATGCGGCCTTTGCCGTCCCACTCGGCGCCACCACCAAGATGGACGGCTGCGCCGCAATCTATCCCGCCATCTCGGCAATCTTCGTGGCCCAGTTCTTCGGCATCCAACTCGGCATCCAGGAATATCTGCTGATCATCTTCGTGTCGGTGATCGGCTCCGCCGCTACAGCCGGGCTGACGGGCGCCACAGTCATGTTGACGTTGACCTTGTCGACCCTGGGCCTGCCGCTCGAAGGCGTAGGCCTCCTGCTGGCCGTTGACCCGATCCTCGACATGGGCCGCACCGCCGTCAACGTCGCAGGTCAGGCCCTGGTCCCCACCATCGTGGCCAAGCGTCAGGGCATTCTCGATCAAGCCACATACGACCGCGGCGAAAGCATCGAAGCGCTCGACGTCAACGACGCCGTACCCGCCGAGTAGCGATAGCCCAACTTGAAACGATTGAGGGAGGCTTCGGCCTCCCTTTTCTGCTTCCAACACTATGCGTCTCAGCCGCTTACCCGACCAGCTTCAACACTGGCTTGAGCTTGCGTTCCTTCTTTTCGGTCGGCACGCGCGGAACGTAATTCGCCATCACCCGCTCGATGATCTTGATGGCTCGGTCCGTACCGTCTTCGCCATGCAATTGCTCGGCGATCTCGCCCGCGTTACGCCGATAACCAGGATTGGTCGTAAGATCGGCCAGCGCTCCGGCGAGGATTTCCGAAGTCAGCTTGCGCAAGCGGATCGGCTTTGGGCCGCAACCCAGCTCGAATACCCGGCGGCCCCAATAGGGCTGGTCCACCGTTTGGGGCACGACGAATGTCGGTCTGCCTAGGTGCAGCCCTGCCGACGTCGTGCCCGCGCCGCCATGATGCACCACGGCCGAGACATATTTGAAAAGCTTGTCGTGCGGCGCTTTTTCGATCGCAAAGATCGTATCGGGCAGATCGTGTGGATTGATCCCGCCCCAGCCGCGCGCCACGACGGCTCGGCCGCCCCACATGGCAACAGCTTCCTTGAGAATCTTAGTGTTACGCTCGGCGCCAAACGGCATCGAACCAAAGCCGATATAAACCGGCGCCTCGCCTTCGGAGAGGAACTTCTGGAAAGCCGGTGACGGCTGCCAGTCCGTGCGGTCCTTGAGCTGCCAATAGCCCGTGACAATCGCGCTCTTGGGCCAGTCGCGCGGGCGCGGTGAAACCACGGGAGAATAGGCATAAAGCGTTGTCAGTGACGTGCCGTCCGTGTTGCGGAAGAAGCCGCCCTTCTTGCGTGCATCAAGCCCCATCAGCTCCCGGCGCAGCTTGTTGCGCGGTAGATTGTAATAGATCTGCTGCACCGTCATCGCGGTATAGGTCAGCTTGTTGAACGCTGGTCCAAAATCGGCACCGTAATACATGCAGAGCGGGAATTCGCTAGTCGAATTGAGCGGCTGCAACGCCACCATCACGGCCGGGACATGCAGCGCTTCGGCAATGTCGATGCCAAAGCTCGTGTTCATGTTCAGAATCAGCATGTCCGCGCCTTGGCACATGTGCCAGGCATGACGTGCTGCCGTGTCGACGATTTGCTGGCCCTGTCGCAAAAGGGAAGGGCCGTTGATGAGCATGGACTGGCTCATCGCATTTTCAAAACGCTGCTGGGTTAAAAAGCCCTGGATAGATGGCCCGAGCGTATGAAACTCAATGCCATAACCCTCGACCATGTCTTGGAATTCTTCCGATGCCCCTAACACAACGGAGTACCCGCGGTCCTTCAGAGCAATGGCAAGAGCCAGATAGGGTTGAACGTCGCCTTGCGTGCCGATCGTAACGAGGGCAATGCGCTTCAAAGTTTTAACCTCACTTACACCGCTCTGGTCACGAAGGTTGGCGTCCTCCAGACCATTTACAATACCACTACTAGGTTTTATGAACGGCTTGATCGTTAGCTGGTTTCCTTACAAAAAACGCGTCTCAAGGGCAATAGACATGCCGATCCTGTACACATCTGCTTTGGTTGGAGCCTTGCTCGCCGCGGTGATCGTGTCGGCGGCAGCGGCGGCACGGGCCGGCTAGCTCTTCCCGCATGGCCGGATCAGGCCGGGAAGAGCCGAACACACGCGAGAGCGCCCGCTTCGGGCTGCTTAACCCGTCTGCAACCATAATTCCGCGATAATCAAAGCCTCAAGACAGAGGCCCGGCGCTTGCCCGGTGCGTCGCGGCTCCAGCCAAGGTCCTGAAGGACCGATGAGGACTATCATGAGTGAAGATTTTCACCGCATCCGCCGCCTGCCGCCTTATGTCTTTGCCCATATCGACCCGATCAAGGCCAAAGCGCGCGCCGAAGGGGTCGACATCATCGACCTCGGGATGGGCAATCCGGACATGCCGACACCGGTCCATATCGTCGAAAAGCTCCAGGAGACGGTCAAGGATCCGCGCACCCACCGATATTCTACGTCGCGTGGCATTCCGGGCCTGCGCAAGGCTCAAGCCAGCTATTATGGCCGCCGCTTTGGCGTAAAGCTTAACCCCGACACGCAGGTTGTGGCGACCCTCGGCTCCAAGGAAGGCTTTGCCAACATGGCCTCGGCCATAACGGCGCCGGGCGACGTGGTGCTGGTGCCAAATCCGACCTATCCGATACATTCCTTCGGCTTCATCATGTCCGGCGGCGTGGTGCGCTCGATGCCGGCCGATCCGAACGAAGACTTCATGCGTTCGCTCGATCGCGCCGTCCGGCACTCGATCCCCAAGCCCATCGCGCTGGTTCTGAACTATCCGGCCAACCCGACCGCCTACACCGCCGATCTCGATTTCTACACCGAGGTTGTCAAGTATTGTAAGCAGCACGACATCTTCATTCTCTCCGATCTCGCCTACTCCGAGATTTATTTCGACGAGGACGCGCCGCCGCCATCCGTGCTGCAGGTCCCCGGCGCCATCGATATCACCGTTGAATTCACCTCCATGAGCAAGACCTACTCCATGCCCGGCTGGCGCGTCGGCTTTGCCGTCGGCAATGAGCGCCTGATCGCCGCTCTGGCGCGTGTCAAATCCTACCTCGACTATGGTGCCTTCACCCCTATCCAGGTTGCGGCGACCGCCGCGCTCAACGGGCGCGACGACGTGATCGAAGAAGTGCGTAAGGTCTACAAGGCCCGCCGCGATGTGATGGTGGAGAGCTTTGCCCGTTCCGGTTGGGACATTCCTGTTCCAAAAGCAACCATGTTCGCCTGGGCGCCGATTCCCGTGCAGTTCGCCCATCTGGGTTCGCTCGAATTTGCCAAGCTCTTGATCAAGGAGACCGGTGTCGGCGTAGCTCCCGGCGTGGGTTTCGGCGAGTATGGCGATCAGTATATCCGCCTGGCGTTTGTCGAAAACGAACAGCGCATCCGCCAAGCCGCCCGCAACATCAAGAAACTGCTCGGCTCCAAAACCGGGGCAGGGAACGTTGTGCCGCTGGCGGGCTAAGGTGTCACTCCGAACAACTCACACCCACGATGTCATCCCGGCCTCGAGCCGGGATCCATCCCGAGATGCTTGAACTGCCGCGAGGTGGATAGTTCGATCCACCTTGCGGCTGTGTTGCGATGTTGAGATGGGCCTCGGCTCAAGGCCGGGGTAACATCATACATGAGAAGGCTGTGGTGGCTCGGCCCCTCAACTCTTCCCCTTGATCGCAATCTCCGGCTTCGCAGTCCCAGTCACCGCACTGGCCATCCCATCCAACGTTCCCCCGGCCAGGCCCAACTCGCTCATCAGCGCATCGATCAATGGCGCCTGGCTTCGATAACGCAGCGCCGCCGTCACCGCCTGGTCGGCTAACCCACCACTCGTTCCCACACTACCCGTTACATCACTGCCTGTGCGGACCCGTTCAGCCCATCAACATGAAGGATCTTGATCCCGTGGATGTTCTGCATCGGTTTGACGCTTTCCGCGATGATCTGGGGCAGGGCTTCGATCAACCTCATCCGAACCTGCATGGCGATCTGCTTGGGCGAGAGCGTGTTGCTCGCCTCATTGACCGACCGCTTGCCCGCAGCCTCCACCTCATAGGTCGCCGCCATGGCCTCGGCTTTGAGCTTTTCAGCGTCCGCCGAACCCTTGGCGTTAAGCCGCACCTTCTCGGCCTCCGCCTCCGCCGCAGTCCACAACGCCTCGGCGCGGTCCGTCGCGGCCGTCTTTTCCGCCTCAGCCGTCACCGTCAAATAGCTTGCTGCTCGGCCGCCTTGCGCGCTTCGATCAGCTGGATCGCCTTTTCGCGCTCAGCCACGGCCGTTTCGCGCGAGGTCGTCAACTCTTCGGCTGCCTTGGTCGTCAGCGCCCGCGCCTGATTTTTCCTTGCTCTTGACGGCGATGGCGATATCGCGCGCACCATTGAGCCAGCGGCGGTACTGGTCAAGCTTGGCTTACACAAAGCTCAAACCGTGAGGCGGCTAAGCCATCAGTCGGTGAGCGTACCCCAGACCGGGTTCCACTCCACGCCTTCATCCAGCTCTACAGCGACGCGCAGCGCGCCGATATGCTCGCGCAGGAACTGCGCATAAGGCAGGGCCCGCCGTATGCTCTCGGTCTCGCTTGGCGTCGGGTTGAAGGTGCGCAAGCCCGGCTCCGGCAAAGCCCAGCTCACGACACACGCAAGCCCCTCGGGCAGGGCAAAAATCTTGACCATGACGACATGCTCATGCATGTCGCGGGAGGTAGCGCGGCTAAATTCAGGCACTGCAAACACTCTAGCTTGCCAGAAGCTACGAGGCCCAGCGCTGATAGTTTCACGCCGCCGTGAACAATCTGTCTACCTGATGCTCCACCGCCGCTCTTCCCCCATCTCCTTTCATCGCCTATATGCAGCAGGCGCTTGGACGGCCAAGCGCTTCCATTACATTGGCTGGGACGGCCCGCCCAACGGAGAAATCCCATGGCTTGGGTCTATCTTGTTATTGCTGGTCTGTTCGAAATGGCTTGGGCGATCGGGCTGAAATATACCGACGGCTTTACGCGTCTTGTGCCGACGGCTCTTACCGTTGGCGCCATGATCATCAGCGTCGTGCTGCTCGGATTGGCGCTGCGCGATTTGCCGGTCGGCACCGGCTATGCGGTGTGGACGGGAATCGGCACTGTCGGTACGGCGCTTTTGGGCATGTACCTGTTCGGCGACACCGCAACAGCTGCCCGTCTCGCCTGCATTGGCCTCATCATCGCAGGCATTGCCGGGCTCAAGATCCTGTCTTGACGCTAACCCATGCTGCGTTGAGTGTGGCAAAAAAGCATTGGTTCCATCTTTCCGCGTCGTTTTCCAAAATTCCTAATGGTGAAACGGAGCGGCGCTGGTAGATTCTCATCCAAGGAAATGCCGACCGCGTCACCGGCCCTCATATTCTTTGGAGAGCAATAGTGCCCTTGCGCTGGCAGGAAGTGGCCGTGCCACTTTTCGTTATCATATCCCTTCTTGTGCTCAAGCACGTTCCCCTGACCAGTGGCTTGCCCCTGGCTCGGGCTGCCGGCGTCGTTGCCTTTGCTTATGCGGCCTTTCTTGCCTTGCGCCTCGTGCAGGACGAAGAAGCTGTCCATGTCGCGGGCTGGTCCGAGCTCCGTCCCTCCATGGTCGAATATTTTGCCTGCTACGGCGCGGCCGCCCTCGCCATTGCGCTGATGTCCGCCGTGATCTTCATTGGTGGCACCCGCCATGTCGATCCAACCCAGATGATTGCCACCTTCGCCGCCTCCGTGCTGTTGGGCGCCTGTGCCCTGGGCATCGGCTTGGGTGGGCTGTTCACCAAGGTGCGTTGGAACAACACCGTCCTTGAGCACAAAACCGCTCTCGGTCGCGAAACTCGCATCGCCTGGTCCGACGTGCGCTCCGTCCGTCCCAACTGGCGCGGCATCACCATCGCCACCCATGACGCACAGCGCGTCACCTTCTCCCAGTTTCACTCCGGCGCCGCCCAACTGGCCATCCACGCCAGCAATCGCGCCCGCCGCAACGCCGAAACCGCTACCAAGGCTTTCGCAACACTCTGATCCGTTAGGTTTGGCAGCGCCTATCCCACCTCATGTCATCCCGGCGAAGGCCGGGACCCATCCCGAGATCGTGCCACAGCCGCGAGGTGGTTTGTGCTGCTCGTTCGCTCCCCCACCCAGCCCCCCCTGGGAGAGCGACGAGCAGATCGTGTTTGTGGCACCACCGTCGTTTAGCCCATATCTGTCCCTCCCCTCCTGGGAGGAGGCTAGGTGGGATCGCTCGTGTCCTCACAAACTTATTCATCTTCTCCCCGCACCTTTCACCTCCACTATTCTTCCCTCCATCGCCCACGCAGAGCCCAGTCATGACGAGTGATGCGCGCGGGGACAGCCGGAGCAGCAGGGGTCGCCCTGCTTGTGCGGGATATCGGCAGCCGCGCCTGAAATAATGATGGTGCCTGAACCGACCCTGCGAAAAGACCCGGTTTGGTGGCGAGGCTTCGCAGCCGGCCCGCATAGCCGGACACATCGCTCCAGTGGAGCGATGTGAGGCAAGAAGGCCATGAGAGCTATGCTCGAATGGCAAGCCTCAATACTACAAAACCCATCGAGGCAGCGGCCTCGCCACCATCGCTCACCTCATCACCGCACCGGGGGCGGCGCTTGCGCACGCCCATAAGTATCCCGAATGCCGCCCATCACGGCAATTCGTTTGAGCCCTTTCCGCCGCTCAGATAATCTCCCACCATGAACAAGCCCGTCGTCCTTCGCACCGCCCGCTCCGTTTGCCCGCACGATTGCCCGTCAGCCTGTGCGCTCGACATCGAGATCATCAATAGCAAAACCATCGGACGGGTCCGCGGCGCCAAGGACGATCCGTACACCGCCGGCGTTATCTGCGAAAAAGTCGCGCGCTACGCCGAGCGTATCCACCATCCCGACCGGCTGATCCATCCCTTGCGCCGCTCCGGCCCGAAAGGCTCCGGCCTCGTCATTCCCATCACCTGGGACGAGGCGCTTGATGAAATCGCCGTTCGCTTCAAGGAGATCGAAGCCGAGCACGGCTCCGAGGCTATCTGGCCCTACTATTATGCCGGCACCATGGGTCACGTGCATCGCGACGGTATCGATCGCCTGCGCGCCGCCAAGGGCTATTCCCGCCAATACGACACTATCTGCACCGGCACCTCATGGCCCGGCTATATTGCTGGCACCGGCATGCTCGGTGGCGTCAATCCCGAGCAGATGGCCGAGAGCGACTGCGTTGTCATCTGGGGCACCAATGCGGTGCACACCCAAGTCAACGTGATGACCCACGCCATGCGCGCCCGCAAGGAACGAGGCGCAAAGTTCGTCGTCATCGACATCTACGAAACGGCAACCATGGCACAAGCTGATTTGGGCCTGATCCTGCGCCCGGGCACCGATGGCGCCTTGGCAACGGCCGTCATGCACATCCTTTTGCGCGACAATCTTGCCGATCGCGCCTACATGGCTGCCTACACCGATTTCAGCCTGGGCTTTGAAGCGCACCTCGCCACCAAGACTCCCGAATGGGCCGCGGCCATTACCGGCTTGACCATCGAGCAGATCACCGCCTTCGCCCATCTCGTCGGCACCACGCCGCGCTCCTATTTCCGCCTGGGCTATGGCTTTACCCGCCAGCGCAACGGCGCCACCGCCATGCACGCCGCGCTCTGCATCCCAGCCATGACCGGCGCCTGGCAACACCGTGGCGGCGGCGCCTTCCACTCAAACTCCGGCACCTGGGCCTTGGATAAGTCCGCCATCACCGGCGCTGCCATGCAAAAAGGCGATCCGCGCTGGCTCGACATGTCCGAAATCGGCGCGATCCTGACCGGCGACAGCAAAGCTTTGAAGGGCGGCGGCCCGGTTAAGGCTCTGCTAATCCAGAACACCAATCCAGCCTCGGTGGCCCCCGACCAGACGCTGACCCGTCGCGGCTTCGAGCGTGAAGACCTCTTCACCGTCGTGCACGAACAGTTCATGACCGAAACGGCCGAACTCGCCGACATCGTCTTGCCCGCCACCATGTTCCTCGAGCACAACGATTACTACACTCGGGGCGGCCATACCCGCGTACTCTACGGTCCCGCCATCATCGAGCGCCCCGGCGAGGCCCGCTCCAATCACGAGGTCATCAACGCCCTCGCGCTGCGCCTTGGCCTTGATGACCCGAGCTTCACGACGCACGACAAGGAAGTCGTTGCGGAAACCTTCCGCCGCTCGAATTATCCGGCGCTCGACGAGGTCGAGAAAACCGGCTTTGTCGATCGTGAGCGTCCTGACGACATCGCCCGTTTTGCCCATGGTTTCGCCTGGCCGGACAAGCGCTTCCGTTTTGCGCCTCATTGGCAGGATGTAGCCGACAGGAAAGGCTATCTCTGGACCTGCGACCCTACTGACATGCCCCGCTTCGCCGACCATTGGGCCATCACCGAGGAAGCCGACGCCGAGCACCCGTTCCGCTTGGCAACCAGCCCAGCACGTGGGTTCCTCAACTCGTCCTTCAACGAAACGCCGGGCAGCCAGAAGCGCGAAGGCGTGCCCTCAGTCTTCATCCACCCTGAAGATGCTGCTCGCCTCGGCATCGAAGAAGGCGAGTTCGTGACCGTGGGCAACCGCCGCGGTACTGTTGACCTGACCGCCCGCATCCGCCCCGGCCTGCCCACCGGTGTCCTCATTGCCGAGGGCCTCCACAAGAACAAATCCCATCGTAGTGGCCGAGGCATCAACACCCTGACCAATTCTAAGCCTGCGCCGCCTTTTGGCGGAGCTGCCTTCCACGACGCCGCGGTTTGGATCAAAAGGGCAGATGCTCAGGTGTAGGCACCCCAAAAGAAATACCCGGTCATGAAGACCCCATAGATAATAACGCCCAGGCGAATCCATTTCGCGGGGATCAAGTGCGCGTTCTTGGCTGCAAGATAACCGCCGACCACGACGCCAGCCAAGGCGATGGAGCCATGGAACCAGTCGATGGAGCCGCTAAGGGCAAACCGGGCCACGGCCACCAGAGCCACCACAGACGACACATAAAGCTTGAGCCCGTTCATGGCATGGATGTCGCTCATGCCGGTCGTGGCCAGGAACGCCAGCAGCAAGATGCCGAGCCCGGCGTTGAAGAACCCGCCGTAAACACAAACGCCGGCGAGGAACACCATCAGCAGCGCGCCACCGGCCAGCTTCATGCCGCGCCGTCCACCGCCGCGTGCCGCAACGAACGCGTTGATCTGGTTGCCGAACGCAAACAACAGCACGGCAAACAGCATCAGCCACGGCACGACGAGGGAAAACTGTTCGTCCGTCACCACCAGCAGCAGTTCGGCACCCGCATAGCCGAACACGGCAGCCATTATGCCGTAAAGCACCAGCCGGTTCTTGTACTTGGCCATGGCTTGCCAATAGCCAAATGCGCCGCTCGCATAGCCGGGCAGGGCGGCATAGGTATTGGACGCATTGGCGATCACCGGCGGCACGCCCACGAACAGCAGCGCTGGAAAAACGATGAACGAGCCACCGCCCGCCAACGAGTTGACGGCTCCGCCAAGCAAACCGGCAACAAGCAAGAACAGCGCTTCAATCACGACGTTTCCCCCACCTCGATGTCATCCCGGCGCAGGCATGGATCCATCCCGAGATCTCCGGACATACGCCCCATTCATCATCCAGCCCAATGCTTTTGTCTGATCCCCTCATCACCCCGATTGATTGCCCAATTGACAAAGCCGCACTGCGGGATCATACCGCCGCCAAGGTCGCTGGCACCCGCCGCTCGCCGGAAGCAATTCCGATGGTGAAGTCCGGTCCGAGCAAGAAAGACGAACACCGGTTCATCTTTGCAAGGCGCGTCATGGCAATGCGAGCCCCCATGGTTCAGGCGCCTCATGCAAATGAGAGACCTGTCATGTCGTTTTCACTTGATATCCAATCTGTCCAGACCCTTAAATCCGAAGCCAAGGCTCTGCGCGACCAACGCTCCGCTGCAGGCGAAAACCTCACCCATGGCGCCGCTCTCGAAGCTGTCGCCAAGGCACACGGCTTTCGCGACTGGAACACCGCCCGCGCCAGCCTGCCCGACCGCGTCGCCGTGCCCTATCAAGTCGGCCAGCGTGTCCACGGCACCTATTTGGAGCAGCCCTTCAAGGGCGTCCTGATCGGCGTGCAACTCATGGGTGACCAGCAGCACTTCAAGATCACAGTCAACTTCGACGAACCAGTCAATGTCACGCCAAACTTAATGTTCGCGGCCTACCGTCACCGCGTAATGGCTACCATCGACTTCCAAGGCGTAACGCCCGCCTTGCGCGGCAATGGCAAGCCGCAAATGGTCGTGCATCGCAGCTGAAGCAGAAGGGCAGGGTACCACGCCTTGCCCTTCATCGTAAAATACCGATATAGTTGGCGTAGTTCTCAACAAGTGGACGTTATCATGACCACCCAGACCCAGCCGATCGAAGCCTATTCGCTGCCCACGCCGAATGGGCAAAAAATCCATGTTATGCTTGAAGAATTGAGCGTGCCTTGGAATTACCACCGCATCGACATCGGCAAGGGTGACCAGTTCAAACCCGAATTCCTCGCCATCTCGCCCAACAACAAGATCCCCGCCATTGTCGATCCTGAAGGCCCAGGCGGCGAGTCGATCTCGATCTTTGAGTCCGGCGCAATTCTAAAATATCTCGGCATCAAGTTCGGCCAGTTCTACCCTTCTGACGCCCGCGCCCAGGTCAAGGTCGATGAATGGCTGTTCTGGCAGGTGGGTGGCTTTGGCCCGATGCTTGGCCAGAACAACCACTTCAACGTCTATGCGCCTGAAAAAATCCCCTACGCTCAGAAGCGCTACACCGACGAAACCCATCGTCTGTTCCGCGTGCTGAATACCCAGCTGCAAGGCAGGGACTACATCGCTGGCGAGTATTCGATTGCCGACATCGCTTCCATCGGCTGGGCCCAAGCCTGGGAGCGTTACGGCATCACCCGCGAGGAATATCCCAATGCCGTCGCTTGGATCGAACGGCTTAATGCTCGTCCGGCCGTCGCGCGCGGCCTTGCCTGGGGCAAGGACGAAACTCAAAAGAGCCTAGCTGATGACAAGGACGCGCAGAAGGTCCTGTTCAACCAGCGCTGATTATTCCTCCGCCATCTCGGGTTCGGGTATTACCCGGACCCAATCCTCGCCGCGGCAAACAACGTTGAACAATACGCACCCGTTGAGCCGCACCAAGTCTGGCTCCAGCATTTCCATGTAACCAGAATAGGTGTTGCCATCCTGGGGATTGTAGATGTCCCCATCATAGACATTAGGTTTGTCGCTGTGCCTCAGGGTAAGAATCTGCAGTCCCAGCATGGGCCGGGCGCGAAGGTTAGGGTCCTTGTTGCGCTGGTCGGTGAAGCTCTCCACCGGCATCGCCTGCGCCGCCGCAGCCTCTTCAGGTGTTAGCCCTTCGGTCGGCACAACGATCTTGCTCAGCGTGCCGCAGAAGCCTTCCTCACAAGGCGCAATTGTCACCTCGGAGTTGAGCACCGTGCGCCAAATGCCTTCGATCGGCTCCGGCGGAGCTACAGGCAGAGCGTCCTGGCCAATACTGGTTCCAACGAATGATCCGGCCATCAGAAGCACCAATGCCGTCCGCTGGTTGTCCCACCACATCCGCATATTTCTGCTCCCGCCAAATGCTTGCGATTCGTCACACCATGCTCGCGTGACGATCTCAAGGCGAATTGCCGCTCTGCGCAATTGATTTGCCATATGCCTATGCAAGATTTCCTCGCCTGCTAATGACAGGCTACCTTACAGGGCAAAAACCGCTTGCCATCCAACCCCCCGCCCGCTATCCACCCCGTGCCGGAGAGGTGGCCGAGTGGTCGAAGGCACGCCCCTGCTAAGGGCGCAGGGCTCTAAAGGTCCTCGTGGGTTCGAATCCCATCCTCTCCGCCAGAAACCCGGCTTAAGCCACTGATTACGCTCGAACTTTAGCTTGTACTTGAAAAGCTTCCCCACTTCCCTCCCCACCGAGAGGATGCGAATCAGTGGGCAGAATGGAGACGCAGCCTTTCAGACGGGTGTCTATTGCAGTTGTCGGCAGTTTCGCCAGTGTAACTACGCCTCAAAGCATCTGTGTATGACGCATTCAAGCACATCGCTCTCGGGAACCCGCCTAGCTAGAGATTGTAAGGCGAGTTTAGGAGAAGTCGATGGCCCAGGCGCTTGCATGGCTACTAGAGTATCCCCAGGTTCTAGCAGCGTTGCTAACTTTTGGGCTAGGCTTAATTTTGCAGGTCGCCCTGCAGGTTTTCGCGGCTAAGCCCCGCCTTCGTTGGGGTATAACCTCCGACACGGTGTTCCTAGTACCAGCTACTGACCACCAAGTCGTTACTGTTGCGACGAGTGAGCCATCACTGGCTGACCCTGCATCGATAGCTCGTCACGAAGTATATCGATCGCGTACAATCTGGTTGGAGAACTCGGGCACTGCAATTGCAGAAGAAGTTGAGCTCGCTTTCAACTGGCGTCCCCAGCATATTGAATGGTTTCCACACATACCAACGACCGTAGTTCGTCAACCGGACAACAGGTACATACTCACGGTTTCAAGGCTAAATCCTAAGGAAGGCATTAATTTTAGCCTGCTCTCTTTGAACGAAGAACATCCCAACCTCATGCATGTGCGGTGCAAAGGGTATCCAGGTAAGCCCCTCGCTTTCAAAAGTCAGCAAATCTACCCAAGATGGTTCAACTTCTTCGTTGGAACGCTACTGCTTCTTGGCGCCTACACCGTGATCAACTTGATTACGTCACTTACTTTATGGATCTTAGCTTCCTAATCTATTTCCAGGCCCAGAAGCACCTCACCGCTGATATACGCACCGGCTAGTCGCTATACCGAGCGCAGGACCTAGGCATCCTGAGCCACGCATATGCGGCAACAGGAAAAAATTGTGGAAACGGACAACATGCAGATCACCCAGGACCACATCGACTTCGTTGCCATCTGCATCGCTTCAGGCGAGCCAGAAGGCGCCGATTGCGTCCGCGTCGACGTACTTGCCATAGGCGAGCGCTTCGGTGTGACTTGGCAGGTTGCCCGAAACATTCTACAGGCATCTACGCACGCTTTGGGGCACCGTATGGCCGGTCCTCGCTCCAGTGTCGTCAGAAAGGTGCAGACGCCGCCTGAGACGCCTCCAAAGAGCCGTTTCGACATCATGTTAGCCGCAACCACCGACTTGATGGCCAACTACGCCTCAGAAACAGCATCAATTCTGCGGAAATGACGAAATACCGTTCCAGCAAGAAAAGCATCTGATCAGCTTGATATAAGACGACGCTTATGAGTCAGGCGAGGCACGTGACCCGCTCGTCGCGTCGACTTGCTTCTTGTTTTCGATAGAACTTTGGCACGGCAAACCTTGCCCGAATTAGAATCGTGAGTCAGAAGCCGTCCCAACGCTGTTAGACCGCCTGGCAAGGAATCGTTGTCGCACAGGAAACAGGGCACGCTTCAGCCGGCCTTTTGCATTTCGCTGCCAGTCTGCACTCGCACACCAACTGCCAGCGGCTCACGTTCACCATAGCAGCACCTGCCAAGCGCCTTCCGTGCTCAGCAGGTACGGCCACCGTGGAAGCTATTGCTTGTCTGACAGCGTGTAGGTGGAGCCGCCGCATAGATCCACGGCCAGATCCTCGATCACCTGTTTCGTTGACATGATCAGCTGAAGGTCAAAAATACAGTTTCCCTCGGTGTCACTGATAGTGACCTTGCTGCTTTCGCCTGCTGCAACAATATAGCCCTCTCCCAGGATGTCTTCGCCCCAATCTTCAGCATCTGGTGACGACAAGTAAATGTAATTGATATTGTGGCTAGACTGGTTATCCAAGGTCCATTCCACTGTTTGGCCGTACGCCATGCTTCCTGTCAGTGTCAGTGCGGTGAGAACCGCAGCTATCTTTCGCTTCTTTGCCATTTTCTGCCCCAAATGATCGAACCGACAAGCGGTGAGTCTTTTTGGCACGTCTGGGGTAGTTTTGAACAGAGGCCCTCGTCAGCATAATTTGCAAATACTGGCGTGCCGGCCGTGGTGTGCAGTTAACGCGCTTTTCAGACTAGTGTCTGATGTAGCCCGCCAGGTGACTTCCGGCGGGCTTTTGTTCTGCGGTTTAGTAATGAGACACTACCGAATACCTAATCTTCTATTCTGGCACTCCCGCAGCTTCAGCAAGGCGCTGTAGTTCCTGCGACCAGAATATTTCAGGCTCGCTTACCCAAGTCACCCATTCGGCGCCAATCCGGTAAGGAAAGGCGAAATGGAGTTTAGCTAGGCATTCGGTGCCGTGCAGCAGTTGCATAGGTATCTCCTCTATGCGTTTTTGCCTCTGCCGTTGCAGTTTACTTTCATGCGGTCATTTGCTCAATGCCCAAGCTTACCACCCTCAAGCCCAGGTTGAGCAAGCTTCCTCCAAGGCTCTCCACACCTAGAGAGATCAGAGACAAGCGCTACAGTCCTGATGCGACAGTGCGTGCCTGGTACAAGTCCAAGCGGTGGCAGGACTTGAGACAGCAGGTATTGGTCCGAGACCTCTACACCTGCCAGCACACAGGCGTTGTCCTTAGCGGCAAGGCACCAGCACCGAACAGCGCAGTGGTCCACCATAAGGTGCCTCACAAGGGCGATGAGCAGTTGTTCTGGTCGATCGGTAACCTCGAAGCTGTGTCAAAGGAATGGCACGATAGCGAGGCGCAGGCACAGGAGCGAGCAAGTGGCCATTGATCGTGATGCACTCCGCAAGATCGCTCAAGGCGACGCAGACACCAAGGTCGCAGTACGGCGCCAGTGGCTGGTTGCTGTGCTGAAGGAACTCGAAGAACTCGATGAGCTCCGCAAGAAGGGCTCATATGCTGACCGCATCGAAGCGATCGCAGAACGGTTGACCGGCAAGCGGGCAGCTTAACCTGGGCGGGGGGGCGGTTGAAAGTCCTCAAGGCCCTCTCCTCCCGGACCCGCGGCTTCCTCACACAGAGATTTTTTCCTCTTGTTGAGTTTGCAACTGCAAACCAAGGTGCAAACCATTGGCTAAAGGCAAGCAAAGCAAGGCCATAGACTGGGCAGGCATCGAGCGCGATTACCGCGCCGGTGTCATGGGCGTTCGTGAGATTGCCCGGTGGTACGGGGTCAGCGACACCGCAATCCACAAGAAGGCGAAGGCTGAAGGGTGGGAGCGCAAGGCAAAGCCTGAAGGACCGTTTGCCCAGGCCAAGGCGCAGCGCACCGTCACTGCCGAGATCATCCCGCCACCATCGGTGAAGCCGGAAGACTTGGGCGATCGGGCGCGCGGCATTGCTGGCCGGATGCTGGATGAACTGGATTCGGTCACGTCTCATGCCGGCGAGCTCGAGGACATGATCTGCACCGAAGAGAGCGATCCGCGCCGTCGGCAGGCTTTGCTGAAGGCGTTGTCGCTTAGCGAACGGGCCTCGACGCTCAAGAATCTGGCCACGGCAATGAAGACGCTCAATGAGGCCGCGGCGCCAGACGGCAAGAAGGCCGAACGTCAGCGGGCAGCTGAAGGCGTGGCGAACAAGTTTGGCATGCGGCAAGCGCCGCGCCTGGTTCACGACAACACCAAATGAAGGAATGGACAACTGCGCTGCCGGACTGGGAGCGCCGCATAGTCACTGGCCGGAGCCTCGTGCCGTTCAAGCCGCTGTTTCCTGACGAGGCGGAAGAGGCGGTTCGCATCTTCAAGGAGCTTCGCATCGTGGACGCGGCGAACAGCCCCACCTTTGGCGAGGCCTGCGAGCAGTGGGTGTTTGATTTTGTCGCTGCGATCTTCGGCGCATATGACCAAGAGACCGGTCGGCAGATGATCCGCGAGTTCTTCCTGTTGATTTCCAAGAAGAACTCCAAGTCCACTATCGCCGCCGGCATCATGGTCACGGCGCTGCTGCTCAACTGGCGCAACTCGGAAGAACTGCTGATCCTAGCCCCGACGATTGAGGTGGCGCAGAACAGTTTCAAGCCTGCGGCCGCAATGGTCCGCGCCGATCCGGATCTGGAAGCCTTGCTGCACGTCCAGGACCACCTGCGGACCATCACTCATCGGGTCAACAAAGCGGCGCTGAAGGTTGTGGCAGCCGATACCGACACGGTGTCAGGCAAGAAGGCGGGCAGGGTGCTCGTTGACGAGCTCTGGGTCTTCGGCAAGCGTCCGCATGCTGATGCAATGCTGCGGGAGGCAACCGGCGGCCTGGTTTCGCGTCCTGAAGGGTTCGTCATCTACCTGTCGACGCAGAGCGATGAGCCGCCGGCTGGCGTGTTCAAGGCGAAACTGGACTATTACCGCGACATTCGTGACGGCAAGATTGAGGACAGAAAGAGTTTCGGGCTGCTGTACGAGTTCCCGCCCAAGATGCTGGCTGCTGAATCATACTTGGAGCCGGAAAACTTCTACGTCACCAATCCAAATATGGGCCGATCGGTCGACCAAGAGTGGCTAGAGGACGAACTTAAAAAGGCTGCCGATCCAGATGCTCGCAGGACGTTCCTAGCCAAGCACTTGAATGTCGAGATCGGCATGAACCTGCGGGCGAACCGCTGGCCAGGTGCCGACTACTGGAAAAAGGGCGAAACAGCAGACATCGGCTGCAAGCTGGAAGATCTGAGCGCCTTCCTCGACATGTGCGAGGTGGTGGTGCCGGGGATCGACGGCGGCGGGCTCGATGACTTGTACGGGCTGACGCTGGTTGGCCGGCACAAGGTCAGCAAGGAATGGATGTCGTGGACCCATGCCTGGGCACATGAAGGCGTTTTGGAGCGCCGCAAAAGCATTGCCGCTCGGTTGCTTGATTTCAAGCGGGCCGGCGAACTGACCATCGTCAATGACGAGCTCGAGGACATCTCGGCAATTGTCGAGATCATCCGGGACGTGAAGGAGCGCGGCCTTCTGGCTTGCGTGGCAGCCGACGCCGCCGGGCTAGGTGAGATGGTCGAGCAACTGGCAGAGATCGGTGTCACAGCCGAAGATGGCCTGATCATTGGTGCCCCTCAAGGCATTATGATGATGAATGCCATCAAGACGACTGAGCGCCGCTTGGCGAATGGGACTTTGAAGCATGCCGCCTCGCCCATGATGGCCTGGTGCGTGGGCAATCTGAAGATTGAAGCGACGGCAACGGCGATCCGAGCGACTAAGCAGAACGCTGGTGATGCGAAGATCGACCCGATGATGGCCTTGTTCAACGCTGTGACGGTGATGGTCCGGAATCCTGAGGCGCAGGGCGGTCCCTCTGTCTACGAAGAACGCGGAATGAGGATGATCTAGCGCATGGGCATCTTCGACTTTTTCCGCCGTGACACAACAGCCGCAGCGCGCCAAGAGCCTCGCGCCGACGTCGGGCAGGGTGGTGTGTTCATTTCGATGGATGATCCGCGGCTGATCGAGCTGATGCGCGACGGCAATGCTTCCGCGTCTGGCGCGACTGTAAATGTCGAGAGCGCTATGCGGAACACATCGTTGTTCCGAGCTGTATCCCTGATCTCCTATGCGATCGGGATGCTGCCGCTACAGGTGATCAACGAGGAGACCAAAGAGAAGGCGACAGGTCATCCGGTCTACCGCCTGCTCCATCGTGAGCCGAACAACTATCAAACCGCCTTCGACTTCCGGACGCTGATGCAACTGCGGGCCTTGGTGAAGGGCAACGCCTATGCCCTCATAATTAGGTCAGTCGACGTCCGCTCTGGCGTGACCAAGATCTCGCGGCTGGTGCCGCTCGATCCAGATAAGATCACCCTCATCCAGAACGCAGACTGGTCCATCAACTACAAGTATGAGCCCGGCAAGGGTGGGCACCGCATCTACCGCTCAGAAGACATCTTCCACCTTCGTGGTCTGTCGTTGGATGGCATCAGCGGTTTATCGCTGGTGAAGCAAGCGCGGGACGCGATTGGGCTCTCAATTAGCGCTGAACTGGCAGCTGGGCGCCTGTTTAAGAATGGTGCCTTCGTGGGGGGCATGCTCAAGCATCCGGGCAAGCTGTCCGATCCAGCCTTCGAACGGCTCAAGCAGAGCATGGCCGAGAAGGAAGGCGCAGAAAACGCCGGCAAGACCTTGATCGGTGAAGAGGGCCTCGAGTGGGTGAACATCGGGCAGAACGCCCGCGACGCTCAACTCACCGAATTTCGCAAGATGCAAGTCGAGGAAATCGCCCGCGTCACTGGTGTTCCCCGCCCACTTCTGATGGTCGACGAAACCAGCTGGGGCTCTGGCATTGAGGCGCTTGGACGCTTCTTTGTTCAGTACGCTCTCGGCCCTTGGTTCGAAGCATGGCAGCAAGCCGCTGAGCGGTCGCTTCTGGTCGGTGCCGAGAAGGATGACTATTCGGTCAAGTTCAATCCAGGAGCGTTGCTGCGAGGTTCTACCAAGGACCAGGCCGACTTCTTTGCCAAGGCCCTCGGCGCAGGTGGTGCGCCAGGTTGGATGTCTCAGAACGAGGTTCGCGACATCCAAGACATGCCTGAAACCGCTGATGGAGATACCGTCAGCAAGGGCGCCATGGGTGCCAAGCCTGTCAACGACAACGGAGGCCAAGATGGCCAATCGTAACCTGCGCGTCTATGCCAAGGCTCGCCCTGGCGCTATGCCATTGCCTGCCAGCCGAGATGTGTCGGCGCTGACGAAACCTCAGGTATTCGAGAAGTGGTCAGCCGATGCCGCTGGCGTCCGGCCTGCGGCGCTGGAGCAAGGCGATGCTGTGATCACCATGTTCGACGTGGTGGGCGAGGACTTCTGGTCCGGTGGCGGTATCACAGCAAAAAAGGTAGCGGCTCAGCTGCGAGCGATCGGTGATCGTCCAGTGGAGGTGCAGATCAACTCGCCCGGCGGCGACATGTTCGAAGGCATCGCGGTGTATAACGTGCTGCGCGAACATCCCCAGCCAATCACCGTCAAAGTTATGGGAATGGCGGCGTCGGCTGCATCGATCATCGCTATGGCCGGCGACACCATCGAGGTTGGCGCCGCGTCCTTTATCATGATCCACAACTGTTGGGTGCTTGCGATGGGCAACCGGCATGACATGCGTGAGACGGCTGAGTTCCTTGAGCCTTTCGATCAAGCCATGGTCGATGTCTATGCACAGCGTTCTGGGCAAGATGCCAAGAATATCTCCAAGTGGATGGACGATGAAACCTTCATGTCAGGCTCTACAGCCATCGATCGCGGCTTTGCTGACGCGTTGCTTGGCGCGGATGCCATGAAGGTCGATGACAAAGCTCAGGCGCGTGATCGTGAGGTCAATGACCTCCGTGCCATGGAGCTTCAACTGGTTTCTGCGGGGAACACGCGCTCCGAAGCGCGCGCCCGCATCAACAAGATCAAGGGCACGCCAGGCGCTGCCCAAGATGATGCCACGCCTGGCGCTGGCGCCGATTGGTCGGGTCTATCCGGCCTCCTAGCAACGCTTCAATCCTAAGAGGACTATTATGAAGCATTTCCCCGCGCTTGCCCTTCTGGCGAGCTCGACGGCGCTCGCCCCTTTGCCGCGCGCTGTCACTGCTGTTGGCGTTCGCGCTGACAACAACGAACCTACTGCGATGATCAATGCGCTGAACCGCGCATTCGAAGAGTTCAAGGCAGCCCACGACGAGAAGCTGAAGGGCAAGGCTGACGCCGTGCTCGACGAGAAGGTCTCTCGCATTGATGCTGCTGTCGGCAACTTCCAGACCGTTGTCGATGACCTCAACGCGAAGATCGCGGCTGCTGGTGTCGGTCATGGCGTCATTGGTGATCTGCCCGCCGATCCTGCTTATGTGGAAGCCTTTAAGGCTCACATGCGCAAGGGCGACAACGCTGGCCATGATGTCCAGGCCGCAATGACCAAGGGCACCGACGCCGATGGCGGCTTCCTTGCTCCTGTGGAGTGGGATCGTACCATCACCGGCAAGCTCAAGCAGGTTTCGCCCATTCGTGCGAACGCTCGGGTGATCAGCACCACAGTGGCCGGGTTTAAGCGCCTCTATACCGATCGTGCGGTCGGTTCCGGCTGGGTCGGTGAAACTGCAGCACGTCCGGCGACGTCTACGCCCCAGATCGGATCGCTCGACTTCCCTCTGGGTGAGATCTACGCCAACCCTGCAATCTCTCAGCAGCTGCTTGACGACGCTGCAATCGACCTCGAGGCTTGGTTGGCCGATGAAGTCGATACGGAGTTCGCTCGTCAGGAAGGCATTGCTTTTCTGTCCGGCAACGGCGTGAACAAGCCGCACGGCATCCTGACCTATGTCGAAGGTGCCGCTAACGCTGCTCGCCACCCATGGGGTGCCATCAAGGTGGTCAACAGTGGTTCTGCCGCTGCGTTCACCGCTGATGGGTTCATTGATCTGTTCTACGATCTGCCCAGCGAGTTTCGCGCGAATGCCAAACTCTACACGGCACGCGGTTCGCAGGCGGCAATGCGCAAGCTCAAGGACGGGCAGGGCAACTACCTCTGGCAGCCAAGCTTCCAGGCGGGACAGCCAGCGACATTGGCTGGCGAGGCCATTGTCGACATTCCGGATATGCCAGCTGTCGGCGCCGGCAATATCGCTGCCCTCTATGGCGACATGTACCAGACCTACCTGGTGATCGATCGTGTCGGCATCCGCGTGCTTCGCGATCCCTTCACCAACAAGCCTTTCGTGCACTTCTACACCACGAAACGCGTCGGTGGCGGGCTCGACAACCCCGAGACCATGCGCGCTCTGAAGATCGGCGCCAACGCATAACTAAGGGCGGCGGGGCAACCCGCCTCCTGCACCCCGCAACAGAGCTTTAGGAGGCCATTATGGCCGTGAAGAAGCAGACCCCAGCCACTCCTGCACCCGGTCAGGGCTCGGAGCAGGCAAACATTCCTGGTGCCACGGACTTCGATCCCTCTGGCGCCCCAATCCAGGAGGCATCGGACATCGACCCAAGCCACCCGGCCGTTGACGACAACCCGCGCAAGGGAACGACCGTCGACCAGAACCGCATCGACTTCAACGATCCGACCAAGACTGGTGCTGAGGCAGTGGTCGACAACCTGCGCGAGCAGGGCCAGGACGTAAAGTCGGACGAGCCCGACGAAAAGAAGGGCGAATAAACCATGGGCAATGTCGTCATCGCCACTCTCGGCCCGCTTTATACGATCGGTGAGGTCAAAGCGCACCTGAAGGTTGAAAGCAGTGATGACGACACGCTCATCGGGGCCATGATGGATGCTGCCGAGCAGCAGGTACTCCAGTACTGCAACATCTCCCTGGTTCCATTTGGGAAGGAGGCCACGTTCAAGGTCGCTGCCCTGATGGCGATTTCTGCCATGTACGACAACCGGTCAGGCGCTGCCGAGGCTACTCTGCCGGCGTCCGCTCGCACGTTGATCAATCCATATCGCTGGTTGCGTGTGTGATGGAGTCAGGCAAGCTCGATCGCCGCATCACTATTGAGCGGGCGAACACGACCAAGAACTCGGACAACGAGCCGGTCACTGCCTGGGCCGAATTGGCCAAGCGTTGGGCGTCCAAGAAGGACGTGAGTGATGGCGAGAAGATCCGTGCTGCTGAAGTCGGTGCGACGGTAACAACCCGCTTCCAAGTGCGTTGGGACAGCGTGACCAAGACGATCACTGGCGCAGATCGCATCGTCTATGACGGCCAAGTTTACGAGATCGAAGGCACGAAAGAGCTCGAGCGCCGCGAAGGCGTCGAGATCACCGCATCCCGGCAGAATGACACGCTGGTGCCGACGCCATGAAGGTTCGCGTCGACTTCGTTGGCGGGAAAGAACTGGACGCGGCACTTAATCAGTTCACGCCAACAAAGCGCCGTGCCCTCGGCCGTGTCGCGCTCGACAATGCTGGCGAGATTACCGCTAGGGCAGCAAGAGCACTGGCGCCGCGCGATAGTGGCGGATTGGCCGAAAGCATCGACGTCTCTGGTACGCTGAGCAAGCGCCAAAAGTCCGAGCACACCAAGGCAGCGGAGCAAGAGCGGTTCATCGGTCCGGATAGCCGGCCGCAAGGTCATCTGCGTGAGTTTGGCAGCGACGGCAATGCGCCGGAGCCGTTCATGAGGCCAGCTTGGGATCAGACCAAGGAACAGGTCAAAGACCGCATTGGCGATGAGCTTTGGCTTGGCATTGAAAAGGCGGCCAAGGCTGCTGCGCGAAAGGCACTGAGGGCGAAGTAATGCAGACCAAGCTAGCGCCACTGCTGCTCTCCCATGCCCCATTAGCGACCCTGGTGGGCAACCGCATCCAGTGGGATGTGCTGCCCCAAGGATCGGCTCAGGGCAGCATTGTGATGTACGTCATCAGTGGCGTTACCGATTATACTATGGCTGGCGCCTCTGGCTATGTTGCTACTCGTGTGCAGTTCGACTGCCGCGGCGAAACAGCGGCCAAGGCTCGCGCTATTGCCGAACAGGTCGAGGCGTTCTTATCCGGCTATTCCGGCACATTCCAAGGCTTCAAGTTCCAAGGTGTGTTCCAGCAGGGGCAGCGCACCAGGTTCGATAAGGACAGCACCACCATCTGGTTCACAGACAGCCGGGACTACATCATCCATTGGGCTCCGGCCTGATCTAGCCCAATTGCGCCGATGGGCTGGCGCTTTCCTGACATTGTTGGAGAAGTTCAATGACTGAAGCGGCCATCGCCTACGGCAGCAAGTATGCCATTTTCGATACGAGCCTCACGACGCCCGCCTTCGTGGAAGTGGCAGAGGTGATCAACATCACGCCCGGTGAGGCAACGGCAGACCGCGTCGATGCCACCCACATGCAGAGCCCAGGCCGGCGCCGGGAATACATCTCCGGCCTTATTGATAATGGCGAAGCGAGCTTCGAGATCAACTGGGTGCCGGGCTCTGACACTGACGTGCTGATCCGCGATTTGTTTGCATCTGGCGACACTGTTCAGCACCGCATCACCTTCCCAGGCGGCGTGACGCTGACCTATGATGCGTCAATCATCGGTTTCAGCAAGGTCATCCCGATCGATGATCGTATGACGGCAACCATAACGGTGGCTGTCTCTGGCGCTGAAACCTGGGGCACAACCCCATAATGGCTAACCCAGTCAAAGGGGAGGTGGACTTCCCGGTTGGTGACAAGACTTACCGGCTTCGCCTGTCCATCAATCAGCTGATCGAAGTCGAGGACTTGACGGGCCTCGGCATTGTTCAATTGGCGAATGCCTTCAACAATGTCGAGACTTTGAAGGCTGGCAGTGTGCGGGCGGTTCTTTGGGGCGCATTGCGCGAGCATCACCCCGACATTGACCTTCTGCGCGCCGGCGAAATCATGGCGGAGGCTCGTCTCCAGCCCACCATCAAACACGTTGGCGAGGCGCTGCAGGCAGCATTCCCTCCTGCGGAGGGTAAGGAAAGCCCTTCTCCGAAGAGGGGTCGGGCTGGGACTGGGAAAGCCTCCTAGTCAGTTACATGTCGGCCGTCAGTTTTGACGAAAGTGCCTTCTGGCGTTTGACCCCACGCCAATTGTCCATGGTGTTCAAGGCAGCTTCAGATCGCCGTATCCATGAGCGAAACGAGCGCACCACCCAGGCTTACTTCACGGCGACGATTCCGCTCATGAAGAAAATCCCGAAACTTGATCGCCTGCTCATATCGAACACAAAACGGGCACAGCAGTCAGGTGAGCAACAGCTTGCGATTGCGAGAGCGTGGATGGCAGCGCGGCGACACTAACGCCTCATTACTCGAAGAATTTCTGAAAGCCCAAATAGGATCATGGCTGAAAACAGCCCCACGGCTGCCAAGATTACCTGAATGTCGCTTCGCATGTTGGCTACGCTGAAACCGAACAATAGCAGCCCAAGAACTCCGAAAATCGCAAGAAGAATACGCATGTCGCCTCCGCATTTGCGGCAGCACTAGCGCGCCACCCTGAAGAGGTAAAGTAACATGGCAGCTGTGATTGGCGCTCTTCGCGTTGACCTTGGCCTCAACAGTGCTGAGTTTCAGACTGGGCTCAAAAAAGCGTCGGCTGGTTTGGGCAACTTCGCCAAGGCAGCGGGCATTGGTCTGGCTGCTGTCGCAACAGCTGCTGCAGCCGCCGGTACTGCTCTTGGCTATGCCGTCAAAGGTGCGATCGACAATGCCGACAAGATGGGCGAAATGGCCCAGTCTGTTGGTGTTTCTGTCGAGGCACTTACCCGGCTCGGCTATGCTGCCCAAATGTCAGGATCGAGCACAGACACGCTCGGGACAGCACTGCGTAAACTCTCACAGAACATGCTCACAGTTGCCCAAGGCAGCGCTGGTCCCGTCGCTACGGCTTTCAACGCACTGGGTATAAGCGTCCAGAACGCCAATGGTACGCTTCGATCCTCCGACGAAGTTCTGATCCAAGTCGCGGAGAAGTTTGCTCAGTTCGAAGATGGTGCCACCAAGACGGCGCTGGCTGTTCAATTGTTTGGCCGGTCTGGTGCTGAGCTTATCCCTTTTTTGAACCAGGGCGCTGCCGGCATTGGCGCATTGACTGCTGAAGCGGATCGTCTTGGGGTCACTATCTCTGGCAACACGGCTAACGCCGCTGGACAATTCAACGACACGCTGGACCGGCTGAGTGCGACATTTCAGGGTGTGATCAACAAGATCATGGCAGGAGCACTGCCAGCTCTTAATAATCTTGGAAACAAGCTTTCCGATCCAGGCTTCGCTGCTAGCGCTCAAACGATCGGGACCGCAATCGTGAACGCTATGGCGGCCGCTGTCGATGCCATCAACACCGTGGTTGGCGCGTTCGCAGCTCTGCAGAACTCCATGTCCTGGCTGAACAACAACGACATGTTCGGCAATCCAATTGATCGCGGTAACGGCGCAGGCAAAGGCGTTATTAAGTTCAACTCGCCTGACGAGGCGAGAGAGATACTTCGAAGCCAGCTTGGCGCGGGCAACACTGGGGCTGACGTCAATAGCATCTACAGCGGAATATTCCCTCCGGCGAGTGGCGGCGCACAACAGCTGATCCAGGATGTGCAATCCTCTGTAGATGTGCTGACGGAACTATCGACTACCTTGAACGATGTTGGAGGCGCTGCAAGCAGCGCAGCAAGTGGCACGTCTGCGCTTGATGCGGCCATGCAAGAGGGGCAGGCAGTCTTCACCTCCACCCGCACGCCAGCAGAGGCTTATGCACTTGAGGTGGAACGCCTGAACGGGCTTCTCCAACAAGGTGCCATTGACCAAGACACTTACAACCGTGCTGTTCTTCAGGCTCAAGAAGCTTTCAAAGAGGCAGAGAACTCGGGCAGTCAGCTTGCTTCGACATTGTCCAATAGCTTGGCCAACGTTTTCAGCAGCGTGGTCGACGGCTCTAAAACCGCTGTTGAAGCGGTCGGCGATCTCATCAAGTCACTAGCTGATATGGCGATCCAACAGGGCTTTCAGGCGCTGATCGGCGGCTTGTTCTCAGGTTTCGGCAGTGGTGGGTTCAGCATCCCGGGCTTTGCCAACGGCACCAACTTTGCGCCCGGTGGTTTGGCTTTGGTCGGTGAGCGTGGCCCGGAACTCGTCAATCTACCGCGAGGTTCTCAAGTCATCCCAAACAGCCAATTGCGCGACGGCGGTGGGCAAGTTGTCGTCGTGGTCCAATCCGGTGAAATGTTCGAGGCCCGTGTGCAAGAAATTTCCGGTGGTGTCACTGCTCAGGCAGTCAAGGCATACGACGGTCAGATGAAGCCTCGTGTCCAAGGCATTATGGCGCAGACCAGGCAATCAGGTCCGCTGGGGCTGAGGGGGTAGAATGGCGCTCTCCTATCCCCTTAATCTGCCGTTTGATCGCTTTGTCAGCACTAGATTTCAGATCGTTCCGATGGTCGCAAAGACCCGTACCGGCGCGGCAAGCTTCGCTCGTGAGATAGGTCCGGCATATTGGGTTGCGGAAATCAGCACGCCTCCGCATACCCCGGAAGAGCTTTATCGGTGGCTGGCCTTCTTTGATGCGCTGCGAGGCGGTGCCAAGAGTTTTCTGCTCTACGACGGCGGCCGACTGGCTCCGCTTGCCCATCCTACCCACACAGGGACCGCAAGCCTGTCGGTGATCACCAATCCCCGGCAGGTATCCATCTCAGGGCTGCCAGGTGGGTTTAGCCTCGCGGCAGGGGATTATCTCGGCTTTGAGCGATCTGGTCGCTACAGCCTTCACCGCGTTGTGCAGGACAGCGTTGCCAGTGGTGGTGGCGTTGCAGCCGTATCCTTCGAGCCACCCCTTTCCAGCCATTTCGTCACGGGATCACTGGTGCGGCTCAACAAGCCCAAGGGCGAGTTCGTGCTGGACAGCCACGACGCTACACGGGGCCTGCTACCTAGCTCGGTCTCTTTCTCCGCCACTTCGCGAGCCTTCTGATGGCGCTGTCCCTTTCACAATCTGTCCAGACCGCTCTGAACACAGGGCAGGGTGCACTAGCGGCGCTCTACACCTTCGAGTTTGGTTCAGGAACATATGGGTTTTGGACCGGCCTTGGATCGCGCGTCCACAACGGCGTGACCTATCATGCCAGTGGATCGGTCATCGAAGTTTCATCGATCGAGCAGCGCAACGATGGTTCGGTCTCTGAGCTGACGATCTCGCTTGCCGCCTCTCCGGACAAAGGCATTACGCCTGATGTGCTCGAAGCCCTCTATGATGAGGACTGGCACCTCAAGCCGGTGACGGTACAACTCGCCATCCTTGATCCGGACAGCTACGCCATTATCGGCACACAGACACTGTTCCGCGGCATCATCGATTCCGCTCCATACCAGAAGCAGCCAGAGGCTCGCATTGAGGCCCGCTGCCAATCCCGTGCAATCGATCTGGCGCGGCCGGGCAATCTCTATCGCAATGGATCAACGCAGAAGCGCTTCGACGCCACTGATCGTGGCCTTGAGGGCATTGGCGCTCTCAACGCCACACTGCAGCGCGGCATCAAATGGGGGCAGGCATGACGGATATTGGCGCGGCAGGACCGCAAGGCCGCAGTGAATTGGTTTCAGATGCCCACGAACGGCGCATTGCAATGCTGGAGCAGCAGGTGCAGGCGATGAGCGAGTTGCTGGGCAACCAGTCTAATCTCATCCTGACACTCTCACAGCAGCAGATGGACGCCTCGCGAGGGTTGGCGCAGGCCAATGAGTTGCTGGCCAACATTGCGCGCGCAGTGGAGTTGCCTGAGTGATCCGTCTGCCCGATTGGGAACAGCGCTTTGTTGCTGCCATGCCGGTGGAACTCGCCAAGCCTTTCGCCTGGGGCGAGGCTGACTGTGTTTTGCTGATGGCTGCTGCTGTCCGGGCTTGCCATGGTGATCACCACCCAGTGCTGAAGCACTTGGGTGGATACAAGAGCAAGCGTTCGGCCGTGGCGAAACTGAAGCGGCTCGGGGGCTTGTCGGTCATTCTGGCCAAGCACTTCGAGGAAGTGCCGCTGTTGATGGCTCAGACTGGCGATCTGGGCGTGCTGGCAGGCAATGGCATCGAAGCCGGTGCCGTCATTATCGACGGGCAAGCAGTTGGCAAGGGCGAAGATGCCCCGAGCTTCCGCCTGCCAGTTCGCAGCCTCACCAAGGTATTCAGGGTCTAGCCAATGCTTAAACGCTTAGTTCTGGCGTTGGCGCTGACCACAGCGCTGACGGCGCCGACCCATGCCGCCCCGCTGGTTGGTGCGCTGATCCCGGCGATTGCTGGCACCTTCACTGCCACCTTACTAGGTGCGGGTCTTCAGATTGCCGCCGGTTTCGCGCTGAACTGGGTTGCTGAAGCATTGCGGCCTAAGCCTCAAGAGCGTCAGAACCAGCCGGTCGAGACCGAACCACTAGAGATCCGCTACGGCGAGCGCGTCGCCCGCTCCGGATCCTTTGGCATTACTCTGCTCGGTGGGCATCGTGTCCACGTCAATGAGTTCGAGGATGCCTTTAAGCTGCAGCTCGTAGACGTGCTGGCTGATGGCTGGTGCGAAAGCATCATCGGCGTCTACGTCAACGGCAAGCTGCATAATCTCACGCCCAAGGCGCCCACGAGCGGAGAAACCAAGCGCTTCGAAGTCGATGGCTATGGTATCTACATGGAGCTGGCGTTCTTCGATGGGCGCCCCAACCAGCCGTCGTCCTCTGAGCTTTGGACCACCAGCGATGTGTGGACGCCTGATCATCGCCTGGCTGGTCAATGCTATGTCGTCGCCACGCTGATCAGCAACAAAGAGCTCTACAACGGCGTCCCTGAAATTCAGTACATTCTGCAGGGGCAGCGTCTATACGACCCCCGCAAAGACCCAAGCGTGGGCGGCGTCGGATCGCACCAATTCGGCAATCCAGCCACATGGGAGTGGAGCGATAATCCGGCTCTAGCCGCTTACCACTTTACGCGTGGGTTCTACCAGAACGGGCAGCGCATGCTCGGAGCCGGCCTGGGCATAGCGGATCTGGACTTCGACAGCTTCATCACCGCCATCAACGTGTGCGACCAGATCGTCAGCCGCCCTGATGGTGGGCAACGCAAGCGCTACGCCGCGAACTTCGTCTTTGATGATGTGACCACGCCTGCCGAGGTATTGCAGACGCTGTGCCAGGCCATGGGCGGGTTCTTTGCTGAAAAGCAGGGGCAGATCGCAATCTTTGCCGGTCGGGCTCAAACGCCTGTACTGACCATCACGCCAGATGACATCGTGACCGAAGAAGCGGTGATCTACTCGCCCAAGCGATCGGGGGGGCAATTGTTCACTGGCGTGCAGGGCACGTACACGCACGCCACAGACTACCGTCCTGTGCCTTACACAGCCCTGGAGCCGCTGGAGTTTACCTCCGCTGATGGCAAGTCTGCCATGATGGCGCTGGACTTGCCGCAGGTGCGCGACAGCCATCAAGCCTATCTGCTGGCCAAGCAGGCACTCTTTGCCAACCGGACACAGGCCAGCGGAAGCCTGACACTCGACATCAAGGACTTGCTGCTCGAGGTGGGTGACTGGATCGGTTGGGAGGATGATAGTCCGCTGATCACCAGCCGGACCTACCGCATCGTCGGCTCGTCGCACAATTTGCAAACCATGCGGATGACGCTGCAGTTCGAGGAAACGAGTGCAGCCGTCTATTCCGACTCCTCGACAGCAGACGACGTCGAAGAACTGGACCGGCCGCCGGTTGAGCCTGGCTATCAAACACAGGTCTACAACCTGTTGGTCGCGCCATATCCGTTTGTTGGCGCCGGTGGCGAGGAACTGCCTGGGCTGATCTTCCAGTATTCGCCTATCCTTGATCCTGCCGTTCGCGGTGTGCGGATCGAGTTCCGCGCGGTAGGCACCGAAGAGCCGCTGGGCAAAGAATATGACGCCAGCGTTGGCGATGGTGCGATCTGGTCGACCAGCAGTGTCAAATCAGGGGTGCTTTACGAGGCGCGGGCGCAACTGGACAGCTTGCCCGGCCGCGAGTTCCCGTGGACTGATTGGGTGCAAGCCACAGGCTTGACTGGCACGGTAAGGCCCGGGGCTGGCACGATCGACATCAAGGCCATCAACGATGTGCTGGCAGGCTTCCTTGGCTTCCTGCCCGGAAGCATCGATGACAGCCTGCCGGGGCGCATCCTGCAACTGCGGGAAGAGATCGCGCGGCTCGCCACCATCACGACCGATGGAGCGGTAACCGCCAAGAAAGAACGTCGCGAGCTCAAGGTTGTCGTTGGGGAGGTGCAAGCCACGTTCTCCGAGCAAATTGCTGTGCTGGTCTCTGCAGACACGGCCATCACCTCGCAGATCACGGCGCTTGACGCTGCCGTCGGCCAAAATACCGCGGGCATTACCAACGCCAACATTGCTCGGGTTCAAGGCGACCAGGCTAATGCTACGGCCATCCAGAACCTGAACACGGCGTTCAACACGAACTCGGCCAGTGTCGGCACCCAGCTACAGGCGTTGTCGAACACTCAGCAGTCGCAGGCATCGCTGATCTCACAGGCTGTTGCTCAGTCTGAATTCGGCACGGCGGAGGGGTTGTTCGGCGTCGAGGCGGTATCTGGCGTCGCTGGCGTCACCACTCGTCTCCGGGGTGTCGTCAGAACGTCTGTCAACGCAGCGGTGCGAGAGGCCGGCTTTTTCGTTGACATCATGAATACCGGCCTTAGCCGCTTCGCGGTCAAAGCCGATCAGTTCTACTTCCTAAGCTCCACCGGCGCTTACCTTACCGCTCCATTTTTCATTCAGTCCGGAGTGGTCTACATCCAGACCGCTGTCATCCAAGACCTAAGTCTAGGCACGGGCAAGATCGCCAACAACGCCATCACCAATACTTATTCCTACATGGACAATGGCGAAGTCTTCGTTCGCTCGATGCCCGCTACGGTTGCGCTGTTGCCAAGCGTAGTCGTTCCATCCGGATGCAAAGCTTTGATCTTTGCCGTCACCACTTTTCACAAGATTGACACAAATTCGGCCAGTCAGCACACCATCCGCCTAAAACGTTTCGGTTCTACTATTCAGGAGAAGACGCACCGGTTTGGCACTGGTGTTGAAGTTGAAGCGACAGTGCCCTTTATAATCGAAGACTTTACCGTCGGGACGCACAACTACACGCTGGAAGTCGCAGGCGCGAACCAGCTCCACAAGAACCGCTCTATCGTCGCTCTGGTGGTGAAGAAGTAAGCCATGCGCAAGTTTGTGAAAAAAAACCGAAAATCCGGCGCGGTGTTGGCGTTCTTGACGGCAGTGTCAGACGCTAAGCATCCCTTCGGCCGCATCGAGCCGAGCGCCAAGCTGGTCCTGTTCACATGGAACGATGACCAAGCCGACAGCAGCAAATACTACATGCCAGATGACGAGATTGTAGAGCGACCCAAGGTCTTTTCCGAGGCGCTGTTCACCATTCCGGCCGACGGTGAGACGCTGGTGCAAGCACAGCTTCCAGATGGGGCCACGGTACGGCATTTGGGGCAGGTTTACAAAGCCACGGCAGATGAACCGTTTGAGTTCTGTACGGCAATCCCGGGCGAGTTCGTGTTCGAGGTCGAGCCTGCGTTTCCATTTCAGCACCAGTTGATCAGGATCATTGCCCATGCGGTTTGAGAACCTGGTCACCCCGGCTCACGTCAAGGCTGAAGCGCAGCGCCGCATCGAGGCGAAATACCCGCTTTGGCGCCAGATGAATGTTTTGGCCGAGGGCGGCAGCGCAGAGATGAGCGCATGGATAGCCGGCGTCCGTGCGGCGTCCAACCGTATCGAAGCCATGACCCCTATTCCACCTGACTTCCAGCAAGACCACCATTGGCAGGAGCAAGCCTGATGTCCGAAAATACCTATTCCGCCGGCACGGTAGGCGCCACTAACGGCTCCCGCACGGTGACCTTTGCTGGTGGCGCTCTCGCGTCGATCATCAATATGAAGCCGGGCGACCTGTTTCATATCCAGGGCGCTTCAGCCAACTACCTCGCCTCGATCACTGATACGGCCACCGTCGAGCTGACGATGCCATTCGACGGCACTACGAGCACGGGCAAATCCTACACCATCGTGCACATGCCGATCGGCTGGGGTGATCGGACGGAGTTGGCTGAAGAGGTGGCGGAAGAGATCCGCATCCTTGGCCAGTTTGATGATGGCACGGTCGTTGTCAGCCAGCCTATTCTCTCCGGAAATGGTGCACCCAGTTCCGGTTTGGGTCAGGTCAACAATCTCTATATCGATGTGCAGACTTGGGGCGTCTACCGCAAGAACGGCGCAACGACCTGGGCACTTATCGGCAACATCAAGGGCGCGACAGGCACCAACGGTTCTACCCTTCGCGTCGGCGCTGGTGTGCCGAACAATGCATTGGGCCTCAATGGGGACAGCTACATAAACAGCTCAAATGGCACGCTCTATGCAAAGGCTGCTGGGGCATACACGCTGCAAGGGTCGCTCCGTGGCGAAAAGGGAGACAAAGGCGACAGCTTCTCGGTTGACGCCATTGGGCTGTTTGCCGATCGAGCGACTTACAACAATCAGCCCGCGAACTTTGCGTTCGTTGCCACAGACTCCAACGGATCAGGCCAGACTGGCGTGTTCCTCTTTTTCCGAGTTGGTGCTGCGGGTAATTGGTCCCTTGGCGTGCCCTTTGGTAAAGGGGATAAAGGCGATCAGGGCGACATCGGACCGCAAGGTCCCGAAGGCGAACAAGGCATTCAGGGTCCAGCGGGCGCGGTTGGGCCACAAGGCGAGGCTGGGCCGCAGGGGGATCAGGGGCCGCAAGGCATTCAGGGGGTCAAGGGGGATCAAGGCAACCAAGGGCCGCAGGGGGTCAAGGGCGATCAAGGTAACCAGGGCGTCCAAGGCGTTGCCGGCCCAATCGGACCCGGCTTCATCTGGCGATCCGTACACACTTTGAGCACGGTCTATGCCGTTCGCGATGTGGTTTACGCCAGCAATCAGGCATGGGTTGCCAAAGTGGCCCATACCTCGAACTCCGATACCGCGCCTGGTACTGGTGCTCAACATCCGACGTTCTGGGACCTGTTCGCGGCTCGCGGGCCGCAAGGTGAACAGGGCATCCCTGGACCGCAAGGCAGCCAGGGAATTCAAGGCCCACCCGGCGTGGCAGGCCCAGCCGGAGCAGGCTCTGGCGACATGCTGGTGGCCATCTATGACACTGATGGCGACGGCATAGTGGACGCCGCTGAGTCTGTGCCGTGGTCCGGGGTCACTGGTAAGCCCATGCATCCTATCGCTGCCGCCCTCGTGTTCGGCTCTTAATCCTCAAGGAAACATCGCTATGACCTTTGTGAGCGCGCCGATTGCGATCGGCACGGCGGACACGCTAATTTATGAATGCCCGGCCACTCTTGAGGGATCGGTGCACGGTCTGCAGTTCGAGAACTATTCGGGCGGCACAATTGCCGTCACCATCAAGCTTTTCAAGTTCGCCACAGGTGTGACCAGCACAGTGCGCAGCAAGAACCTTGCGGCAGGCGAGGAATACGAGTTTGCCAAGATCAACGTTACTGCTGGCGACAAGGTTCTCGCAAGTGCTGGCACTGCTGGGACAATTAGGGCCCTGGCTAATGCCTATGTTGATGCCGCAGTACCTATTGAGGTCGGCTTTACGCCTCGCGGCGCTTGGCTGATCGGCTCGAATTATGCCGTAAATAATGTCGTTGAGTTCGACGGCTCCAGCTATATCGCCCGTGCTGCTAACATCGGCAGCCAGCCACCTTCAGCCAATTGGATGCTAAACGCCCAAAAGGGTGCGCAAGGCCCGGCCGGTAGCGGCGCTGGCGATATGGTGACAGCCACCTATGACCCGACCGGCAAGGGCGCCGATGCCTTCAACATGGAGAACATGGACGAAGGCGCAACCAAGAAAATCCTGCTTGCCGCAGAGCGCATAAAGCTTGCTGCCATTGCGACTGGTGCAACGGCGAACGCTACAGACGCTCAACTGCGGGATCGATCTACCCATACCGGCACGCAGTCGGTCACCACCATCACAGGCCTTGGCACGGCTGCTACGCTCAACACGGGGACGGGTGCAGGCAATATTCCGCTGCTCGATGGCAGTGGCCTTCTCAATGCATCGATCCTTCCTGCCATTGCTGTCACTGATGTGTTCGAAGTGGCTAGCCAAGCGGCGATGCTTGCCCTTACGGCCCAGGTCGGCGACATTGCGATCCGCACTGATCTGAACAAGACTTTTGCCCTTGGGGCTTCCCCAGCAACGACACTGGCGAACTGGAAAGAACTTCGCACACCGACTGATACTGTGCTGGCAGTGGCCGGGCTTACCGGCACTGTTACAGCAACGGCATTGAAGTCGGCTCTTGCTATCGCTGTTGCCGATATCACCGATGCATCCGCTAACGGCCGGTCGTTGATGTCGGCCGCAAACTATGGCGCCATGAAGACGCTGCTCGCGATCACAGCAGCAGACATCACGAATGCTTCAGCCAACGGTCGCGCATTGCTGTCGGCAGCCGACTATGCCGCGATGCGCGTGTTGTTGGACTTGGAGGTTGGTGTCGACATTCAAGCCTACGACACTGACACTGCCAAGACAGACGTGGCGCAGAACTTCACTGCTTCGCAGTGGACAGCCCCTGTCGCTCTCGCGAGTGCTTCATCGCTCGCCTTCACTCTAGCGGGCGGCAACAGCCGGACCCTGACGCTGGGCACGAACGCCACGCTGCCGAACCCGTCAGACATTGCCACCTATGTTGGAATGAAAGGCAGCATTGCATGTGTTCAGGATGCGACGGGCGGGCGAACGCTAAGCTTCGGCAATCTGTGGTTCCCGATTGACGCCGTTGCCGCTCCCGCCGCTCCTACGGCTGCAAACGCCAAGTTCCGCATTGACTATGAAGTGGTGTCCTCAACCCGCATCGACTTCCAGCTGAGCAAGGTCGGTGTGGCATGATCTGGAACAACATGCTGATGGCAGGATCTGCATCTGCTGAGCCACCGGAATTTCGTGGTGCCGCGGCGTTCACTTCGAGCCTACAATCTCCTGGTAACCTCCCTGCAATTACTGGTCAGTTGGCAGGTGATCTGTTGGTCCTGTTTGCTACTTGCACCAACGCCTTCGCTATGAACACCCCAAGCGGATGGACTTTACGCTTGGCCTATGTGTTTGGCACAGACATCAGTATCTACGTGGTCACTAGAATAGCCTCGACCGATGGGCAGTTGGTTTCGCCCACTTGGACTGGTGTAGGCAATAAATCTTATCACTACGCGGCTTGGAGCAAAGCCACTGGGGTGGACGTCGTCGGAACCCCCGGCGCTACCTCAAGTAATACCACTGTCTCAGCACCGTCAATAACTCCGACACGGTTAGGATCATTATTGGCGATGACATGCATGGACTCCTCCACCGGCATTGTGTCTTCCGTCCCCTCGGATTTAGTTCAGTTGTCTACCTCAAATGGCCCGACATCCAAGTTGTACGAAGGCACGAGCAACCCTGCCGGACCTTTGGGAACAAGAGACTTTGTGTGGGGCGCCACTACGGCCAAAATTGCGGCTCTGATGCAAATATACTGATTGGACAGTCCTATGACCCTTTATCTTGAAACCTCGGGGAGCTTTGCTCCTTGGGCGGGCGAAGCCATTGGCGACGTCCGGCACCCGCTCTCGATCGAACAGGCTTGGAGCAAGGCGCAACTTGCAGCCATTGGCCTCCATTCTGCCGAGCCAGCTGACGCTGTTCCGGAGGGCAAGGTCAGCACTGGCCAGGTCGTGCAGCTCGTCAATGGCATGGTCAAGTTCGTCCATGTAACCAAGAACAAGCCACAGCCGACAATTGCCGAGCGCAAGGAGGATCTGAAAACCCGCGTCCGCGCCCATGGCATGGCAATCCGTCGCGGCGGGTTTGAGGTCAACTTCGGCACCGATGATGCACCAAATCTGCAGGTTTTGCAGCTGCGCGATGCCACGCCAGAAAACGACGACGAAAAGAACTGGATGGCTTCGCTTTCAGCGTACACCGCAGCCGTCATTGCTGGGGCAGGCGACGTCCAGGGCGCCAAGTTCCGACCGGAGAGTAACGACACCTTGATGGTTAGCTATGCCCAAGCCATGGGCATCCTTACGGGGCTGTTCGACTGGGTTGCTTCCTTGGTCCAGACGGTCTGGTGGAAGTGCGACCAGATCGATGGGGCGCACACCCATGCGGCGCTTGATGCGCTTGAAGGAACCATCGGACAGGATTGGCCGGAGTAATGGGGTGCGTTGGAGAAGTCGACCCGTCAGCCGTTGATAGGGAAATTAATGGAGCAAGCGACGCGTTAGTGGCTGCGCTGGGATTAGCAGAGAAGCAACGAGGCTGGCACCCAGAGTGTGGCTTGTTGCGCCAAGCGATTGTTCTGGTTGCGGAAGCGGCTGCGGCTCGCAGACAATCCCTGGAACTCGGTGAAGTACGTGGCCCGCTAGGTGACAAGGGCGAGAAGGGTGGCAATGTTCGAGAATGACGGCTGCACCCTGTTTCTCAATGGCTGGGGCGGGCTCTCATGGCAAACGTGCTGCGATGTGCACGACGAGGCTTTCGCCACCGGCACCAGCGTGCAGGAGTTCCTGATCGCCAATTATGAGTTGTGGCGTTGCATTGCGGTTCAAGATGTGTTCGCCGCCACCCTCGCAGCTATCGGTGTGATGACCGCAGGGGCGGCGTTCTTTTTCTTTGGAAAGAAGCGGAAGGCATAAACAAAAAAGGCGGGGTTTCCCCCGCCTTCTCTGCAGTCACTCAAGGAAACTTAGATAGCGTTGAAGTTTGCTGCGGTCAAATCGCCGGTGAAGCCGACGAGTTCGATCACCCCGTCGTTAGCGCTAAAGCCAGCAACAGCATCGTTCTGGTAGATGTAGGTGGCGCCGTCGTACTCGAAGATCGAGTAGTTGGAAGCCGAGGTTGCAGCACCGGCAGCAACCAGAGCAGCTTGCAGGTTTGCAGCGCCGGTCACGTTAGCGGATTCAACGTTGTTGAACACGTCCAAAGCGCCAGTCAGGTCGAGACGGAGCACGTCAGCCGAACCGTTGAAGTCAGTGATCGAGATCAAGTCTTCTTCGACAGATGCAGCTGCGATGTCGTCAATGTTCGAAAGCGCACCAACGTCGAACAGGTCAGAACCCGAACCGCCGGTGATCGTGTTACCTTCGTTATCGGCAGTAATGGTAAAGGTGTCGTTCTGAGCACCACCGACGATATCAACATCGTAGTAGCCGTCGACGTCGATGTTGAACTTGCCAACATGAGCAGATGCATCAATCACGGCACGGTCGTCTGGAGCAGCGCCAATGCCGTCGAGCGTGAAGGAAAGATCACCCGTGCCGGTGATGTCCACTGTTGAGGCAGAGGTGACAGTCAAGTCGCCGATGTCTGAGGCACCCTGAACGTTGAGTGTCAAAGCTTCAATTTCGTCGACATTGACGCCAGTTGCGTCGCCATTCAAGACGATAGTCGCTGCGTCAGTGTCACCGGTGGTATCGTAGTCAAACAAAACATCGCCGTTTGTTCCTTCCACGCCACCAACAATGCTCGTGTCTTCAATGTTGTTGAAGGTAAGATTGAAGCCACCGGTTCCCGATGCCCACAACTGCTCGATACCTTCAACAGCAGTAACAGTCAGGGACACGTTTGCCGTTGGATCAACATAGAGGCGCTCGACGCCAACCAGCGAAGTAGCAGTCAGGTTCTGGCTAGCAGCAAGGCTGATGTTGACGCGGTCGGTGCCAAGGCCGGCATTAATATCGGTGGCAGCAACATAAGCGCCAGTCACTGTGACGGTGTCGTTGCTGTTGGTGGTCAGTTCGCCATTGAGCACAGTCGTCGCAGAAGTGCTAACGTCCTGACCGGAAGCCAAATCAAAGGTATTGCCTGCAGCGCCAGCGTCAACAACGGCCTGAACCGCAGCAGCAGCCTCAGCTTGGGTCGGTACGGTGGTGTCGTCAGCAGTCACAGCCGAGATGTAAGCACGGCCCTGCTCTTCAGCGATATCGCCAGTGTAAGAGCCTACTTCGATTGCAGTGTTGATCTCAGCAGTGAACAGGTTCGCAGCAGCGATCTTGTTGTCTACGATTTCGCGGTCAGCACCCTGAGCGCCGTCAAGGATGTTGATGGCGATAGTGTTGATGTTCTGTGCGCCCGAGTTCAGCTGGGCAACAAAGAAGGCCAGACCAGCAGCGTCTGGATCGCGGCCGAACAGGTCCTGGTAGATCTTGGTGACGATCTGAACGTTGTTCAGACCTTCAAAGCGGTCCTGGTATTCGTCGGAAGCCGACAGATCGCCAATAGCGGACAGGTTCTGACCATTGTTGGTGGCCTGGTTGAAGAAAGCCAGACCGGCTGGATCGGCAGGACGGCCGAACAGCGCGATGTAAATACCCTGGATAGTTGCCATGGTGGTGTGATTCCTCTTGTGAGTGACCTTAGCAGTCGGCCGATGTGATAAGCTTCTGCTATATGCGTCGTCAAGGGGGATTGTTGATGGCAGTGCACGTTTGTTGAGCAGACGGTCTATATGTAAAGCACCGGAAAACTGGCGTTAACAGCCTTGTTAACGGTAAGTTCCACTAAGGATAGTGTACAGGCTTTACACTGTTGCCCGTTTGCCCCTATATGCACCTTAACAGCAAAAGCACGGCAGTTTATACTTTCTGCCGTATAGGGGTCAGGCGATGTTGAAAGTGTCGGACAAGTCAGATGAGATGGTGGAACTGCGCGTTAAGGGCGGCCGCTGGCTCAAATCTCTGCGCGAAAGTGCAGGCATGAGCCAGAGCCAGGTCGCTAAGGCGCTTGGTTTGGAGTTCTATACTTTCATCTCACAGCTTGAATCCGGGCGCGGTCGGGTCCCGTCTGCTCAATATGCGGCCTTTGCCAAGGCATACAATGTTCCTTTGCGTGAGTTCACCAGGACGCTGCTCAGCTTTTATGAGCCAGCACTTCATTATGCCCTATTCGAGCATGAAGAATCACCTGAAGAGCTTGAACGGATGAAACAGAACATGCAGGCGGCTGAGCCGGACACTGTTGCGAATCTGGCATCGCGTCTCGCTAAGCTAGAAGCCAAGCTGCTGTCTAATCCTCGGAAGCGTTAAGCCCATCCGATCCCATGCAATTAGCCCCGCCACTGTGCGGGGCTTTTTCATGGCTAAACGCCTAGCGCCACCCAGACCAAGACGGCTGCCAGATAAGCCGCAACGCCCCAGACTAGCCAGATCCACCAACCATCCATGCTGAGCCTCCTGGCCGCCGCACAGTAACTGCGTCGGGCGCCACGGTTCAATCCTCTCACACCATTGGAGACTACCATGAACATGCCATCCGGCGTGGCGCTTCCGGCCGTCGATTTCGACGTGGCCATGGAAGTGGCCAGCCATGAAGCCTTGATCCGCCAAACCTACAAGGACAGCGTTGGCGTGCTGACCTGGTGCGTAGGGATGACCAATGCCACGGGTCACAAGGTCGAACGGTACATTGGCAAGCCCGCCCCGCTGCAGCACTGCATGAACCTCTTTGCCTGGGCACTCGGCAACTATGCCGCCGGCGTATACCGAGCATTCAAGGGTTACCCGATCAACAAAGGCCAGTTCGCCGCGGCGCTGTCGTTCCATTGGAACACGGGCTCGATCGAGAAAGCCTTGTGGGTCTCGCTGTGGAAGCAGGGCAAGATCGAGGAAGCCAAAGCTGCTTTCATGAACTGGAACAACCCGCCTGAGATCACCGATCGGCGCCGCAAGGAGCGCGACCTGTTCTTCAATGGCAAGTGGTCGCACAACGGCAAGATGACCGAGTACACCAAGCTCACCAAGAAGATGACGCCGGTTTGGTCCAGTGCCGTCAAGATTGATGTGAGCAAGGAGCTGCGCGCCGCGTTCGCTACGCCTGTGTCGGTGCCTCTGGATGTGCCGATGCAGCCTGAAGCGCCTGTCGAGGTGCCGACCGTCTCGCCTGGTGCAGAGCCCACCAAACAACCATCCAACTTCAAGCGGCCGGCAATCCCGGGATGGCTCATCGCTGCTGTTGTCATCGCGGCCGTGCTGGTCACGCTTGCTGTTTTCACTCCCGTATTCTGAAAGGACCGACCATGCTGAACAACGTCGCCACTCAATGGATCATCCGCCGCATCCCTGAGTTCTCGGGCATCATCATCACTCTGATCACCTTCTACAATTCCATGCCTCCGGAGCATCGCCAGTTCGTTACCGATGTGCTGTCGGGGCAGGGCGGTGGACTGACGATCGGCGCCGCTATTGGCTTCGCCCTGTGGGTCTATGCCCAGGTGGTTAGCTATCGCTCAACGGTTAAGCCGAAAGAGGTGGCAAAGGTTGACGGCAAGGCTATCGAGGTCACAGCGCCGCGCAAGTCCCTATCGGACATCCTCAAGGGCAAGTGAGCCATGTTTCTTCGCGTCGTCACCGGCATTCATCGTCACTTTGATGATCGCGTTGTCGAGTGGGCCATGGCTGGAATAGGCATGTACTGGGGCTGGACCATTGCCCAGCCCGGTCAAGCCTGGACCAATGCTGCAGCTTGGGCCGGCATGGTCAGAATGGCCGATTGGCTCGGCATACCTGCTGAAGCAGCTGAGGACTCCTGGGGCATCATAAGTATGCTCTCAGGTGGCTTCTGGCTCATCGCTCTCACCGTCAACGGCACCTTTGCAGATACCATCTACTCCCGCATATCACCTTATGTGCGATGCGCCGCAGCGCTTGGCGCGTGCTTCGTCTGGGGTCAGGTCTGGATGTCCGTGTCTGCTGTTCAAACATCAGGATCGGGGATCTACCCGCTCCCCTTCGTTCTCAGCATTTGGTGTGTCAGGACAACTCTGGGCACTCTCGGTGACGAAAGGCGTAAGAGCCGTGCCCACGATAGAAGGACTTGACCCCACCTTTCAGGCTGTCGGCACAGCGATCTTCGTGATCATCGTAGCCGTCTATTCTGCATTCTCTTACTTGAGCGGTCGCAAGCCCAGTACCCAGACCACCACGACTAAAGAGTTTGCCGTTGCTGGCCAGCTTGCCGACATGGGGCCGGTCAAGGCTTTAATTGAGCAGACCGGGCTTTTGGTCCAGCAACAGGTGCGAACGAACATGCACCTCGAGTCTACAGCCAAGGCGCAGGAAGAGGCAGCCAAGGCCCTGACCAAATTTGCGGACACCTACGAGCATCGTATGGAAGACGAGCAGCGCGAGAAGGAGATCGCGGAAGAGGTAGAGCGGCGGCTCCGCGAAAGGGGAGGCAGTTGATCTGCATCTGCCCATCTTGCCACAAGCCAGCCAGTTGGGAACTGCAGCGGGTCGGCTCGATACCGATGCTAATGGTCAAATGCTTTGATTGTGATCCTGCCGGACCATGGCGGCAGGAGCCAGTTGAGTTGATCCGGGAACCGGCCGGGAGGGCAGGGCTGTGGCCGCCGCCTACGGACGCTCGGCAGCTTACTCCCGTCGATGTCCTAGACGTTTAACTTCGCTCGCTAACGGTTACGGCTGCAGCTTTCGCGCATAGTCCATATCCTCCGGCTTGGTCCAAGAGAGCACCGTCTCTTTGGTGAACTTGGCTCGGCACATGTTCGCATGGTTGTCGATATTGGGGCATTTGCCTTCGATCGTGATCTGGCGCAACACTTCAGGCATGACCTGGAAGAAGCCATGCTTGGCTATCAAGGTAGCAACGGACAAGACACCACGCCTCCCGCAACGATCACACATGATCTCGATCTTCTCAGCCCGCACGTCGGCTAGGGTGTATGCGCCCGTCAGTTAGCCCTCCATCTTTGACAGATCGCCCTTCCACTCAAGACACATAAACCGTGTTGCGCCCAATCTCTTGATTACCATTGGTGATGAGATTCGCGATCTCGAGGCGAGTACCTTTTTGCAGAAGTATCGAATGCGCCTCAGTACCTCCTGCTAAAATCACTTTTGAGTAGCCGGCCACCGTCCAGCCATCTCCCAACTTCTTTACGATATCCTCGCGTGTCATAGCATCTGTCCTCCGCCACGAAGAAGTACGCTGAGTTTTGAAGTTCGTGAAGGTGTCGGGAAAGGTGTCGGGAACTAAAAACCGGACCTCCGCAGAGGCCCGGTTCTATTGGTCGGAGTAGAGTGATTCGAACACTCGACCCCCTGCTCCCGAAGCAGGTGCGCTACCATTCGAGGTAGCCTGCGCTGCCGACTTGAGCCGGCCCACCAAAAACCGGACCTCCTAAAAGGTCCGGCATCTTCAAAGATATCAGCGGTTAGAACAATGCTAAGATCAAGCCGTCCGAAAATGACGCGGCAAGTCAGCCTCGCGCTCGGAAGAGCGTGAGAAGCGATCAAGAAACCTAGCGTACTCTCCTTCGTCGGCTTTGCGTTCAGAGGTCTTCGGCGGCTTGCTTGGGCGCCGTTCGACTTCCTTTAGAAGCTCAACAATGCTTTCGTCATGTGCCATCGGGTTCCCCTAGTCCTTAAGAGCAGCGGCTTGCCTTGCAAGGTAGCGCGAATTTAGCTCGGGTTTAAAGTAGTGCTTCCGCTTCATCCATATCAAGCCCTCACTTTTGGTGATCACAGCAACGTCTACCGGTCCACCAACGGTTTCAGAAGGCCTGGTTACCTTCTCCTTCAACGATTGAAGGTTGATTAAGGTTTCTGCGAGTTCTGCCATCTCATCAATCGGCAAGACACCTAAGATGCTCCGCATAGGAGTGGCATGCTGATCGCGTGCCTCATCAAGCACGGACTTACTGATGCGGCTTCTACCGCGATCAAGAATACTTTCAAGGTCTTTCAGCTCGGCTGGCGCGACGCCCGCAGCCTCACACACCTCCGAGGCTACTTGCTCCAGGCCAGAACCAACGGCCTTCATCACAGAGGAATAGACGTCCCCGCTCATGCCTAGAGTGAATGTGTCGCTCATGGATGTTTGGGCAAACGCGCGCATCCAGGCGGGGACGTCATAGTCAATTTTCATAGATGAGACTTCAACGGCAACATGTCTGCCCAGGAGAATGCCGAGGCCGCTGAACTCAATCATCTGTGGGAAAACGTCGTGTTCACCGTAGCCGGCAAAAACCAGACCGGTGGTGCCGAAATACTCTCCAGGGTCCTGCAATACAGTGCGAACGGCGAGCTCAGCAACTCGGCCAACATCCTCAGGCATCGCCTCGGGCAGATGCTTACGATACAGCTCAATCCGTTCTACAAGTTCTCCAAGAATGGTCGCAACAGCTTCTTTTGCGAACGCGTCGTCGATACCGTCCGGATAGGCGGAAGCATCTACTGCCGCCGCGAGCTGCTCGATCTCTGCAGCGGCGCTCGCTGCGAAATCCTCTGGTTTAGTCTCCTCGGCTGGAACGATTGCCCGCAAGGCAACCCTCAGGGCGACGTCAACTAGCCGCGTGCGGCGAACGTCGTCGGGGAACAAGCGTCTATCGTCACTAAGATAGTTGAAGAACTCGTTTGCATAGCCGACTAAATCGTTGAAGGACTGATCACCGAGCTGCCTGCGAAAGCATTTGATCACAATCTCCCACGGCACGCTAAGTAGGTCTGCTGAGTCAAAAATCATGAGTCCGACCGGATGCTGGTCAGACAATTGGAAGATTTTGTTAGCGCCCTTGAAGTACCGCTCCTCCTCGCCTTGAGATGTGGCTCTCGTGACGGTAGTGGCACTGTCTGCAGCGAGTACCACCGCTAGCCGGTTCATAACGCATACTTCAGCGGTCAACGAATCCCCTCCTCGTTTCTCAAAAACCTACTATGGTGCCGCCGTCTGGAGAAGGGTCTTGAGCCAAGGTCAATCTAATCCCTCCCCTTCCGCGAGCCTGCCCCATTCCGGCTGCCACAATGACCTGTTTTCGACGGCAGCAACTCGTGCTTTTATTGATAGCCGCGCAGGACACCAATAGCGGATGTCAACAATTGATTGCTCTTCAGCAATAGATTGGAAATCTCACGGCGCGGCGACTATTGCGGGAACTCTAGATTATCTGATCCTACTTGGCACTAAGGCGCCAAACACAGCGACCGATAACTGGCTGGGGAGAGGGCTTTGGCGTCAGTAGTGATGCATGCTCGTAAGTCGAAGCTCTGGGTTAAAGTAACTCTTGTGAGTGCGATAGCAGCTACAGCAGTTTTCCTGCTGGTCATCGGTTTGGGAGAGCCACTCTATAGGTCTTACGTGCAAGATAGCGCTAATCTAAACTTTGAAATTCGTGCTGAATACGACGTTGAAGGCGTTCGCTACACAGGCTCCTCTATTTGGAACATGGAAAGTTGGATTGCCAAGTTTCCGACCAGCGCGTCACGTCAATTTAGGGTGAGTGGCGAAGCTTTTGCGCTGGAAGGCGGCAGCCGCAGCCTGTTCGTTTTGCGTCGGGAGAAGCCAGCCGGTACTGGGTACAATGTCGGGCACTATCCAAGCTTGTGTGAACCTGTAGGGCCGTACTCCGTATCTCAGTCATTGGCTTGGCTACGTGAACAATTTGTTGGGCCCTGCGAAGTTGGAACATCAGCAGAAGCGAGACTGCCGACTCTCATAGAAATCGGTGACCTTGAAGATCCGTCAAGTATTCGAGAGTTGGCTTATAGCGCTCCCGATCCAAGTGGCGCTTGTCCTTCAGTCTGTCTTCGATCTCTCGAGGTGCAGCGTAGCTCATTGCCGATCCGCACAGGGATTGACCAGAAACTTCCATGGCTCCGCGATTTAGATTTCGCCATGACCGACGTTGCCACCGGACAGGTTGGCGCCAGCGCGCGAAGCTCCGGCATGGGATTTAAGCTTCTCGACTTCTCAACTGAACTGGGCAACGGAAGGATGTACGAACTGTGAGTGCAAATCTCAACTACGCCATTTTAGCGATGGACGCATACGAAAGATCAAGCAACCCTCAGGGGGGCACTACACAACTCCCAGGCAATACTCAGTTTTTCGACGAGTCGCATGGCCCTGACTTCCATGCATATGCATACCAGCAAGACGGCCAAGTCGTGATTGCTTACCGCGGCACGGACCAAATCCCTCAAGATTCGTTCTCTGGTTGGACAGCGGCCACTCCCTTCGCGACCCTCTCTTCCCAACTCGCCGACGCCTTTGCTTTCTACAAAGCTGTGGACGCAGCAACAAACGACCCGATTGTTTTGGTTGGTCATTCACTAGGAGGAGTTTTAGCCGGAATTGTTAGCGCGTTCCATCATCGGACCGCGGTAATTTTCGACACACCAACTTTTGCATTTGGCATCGGAGAGATCTACGCGGCCATTCTAAATGCGTTCTCTGCTCCTCCTGATCCTGTAGGTCTATACTGGAAGGATATAGTTTATGGACCTGACGTGACATATGCGGATATTGTAGATCCAGTATCAACCTATCGAGCATTCCACGTTGAAGGCGATGCGACCTCCTTCTTAGCTGTAGCTGGCAAGCAGTGGCTTATTCCTCCTTCTGGGGATACTGATTTGTCGCCGGTAGATCTTCATAATCCAGCCCTAGCGGCCATATTGCTCAAGGCTGAGCAATACCGAAGTGATCTGCCCGCTCCCGGAGGTTGGGAAGACGGCGGGTCTTACGTGCTCAAAAGTCTTTTTGACAATACGGTTGCGCAAAGGGCTGGCTTCTCCTCAGCTCAGAGTGACTTTGGCGGGTCAGGCTTGGCCGATCACATGATAAGGGCTATCGCGTATTCAGGATTTAGTAGCGGAGGCCCTGCGGGCGATCTAGCATTGGGCGCACTGCTCAACGATGCGACAGATATTGGCGATGCCCTCTCGTTAGCATCAAACAACTCAAGCGATTCCGATGCAGTTGCGCAGATGTTAGCGGACTTCGCCACAGTTTATGCCGGTGCTGCGGCGCTCAGCGGTGCTAGCGATGGGGCAAGCTCCGGAGTTCTCAATCATCAAAATAGTCAAACAGCCAATGTCGTGAATGTCGACCTGTCAGATGAGACGTGGACAGCAGTAGGTGGGGGGTCGTTAAACGAAGATGCCTTACGCGAAGAAATCACCGAGTACATCTTTACTGAAGCCGAATTAAATCAAGATTGGCGTGACCTTATGGACGCTGCCGGCTTGATGGACATGATCGACACAGCGGGCTTCGACTTGGGCGGACCAGCTAGCTTTGTTGCTAGCAGCGAATTGGATCAGTCAGCCAGTTTGTTTTGGGTCTCTGGTGGTGCGACGGATATAAAGGCCAGTAGCGGAAATGACGTGATTATCGCATCCAGCGAAAACGCTTCAGGTTTCACCATCAATACCGGTGGCGGAGTGGACATGCTCGTCGGCTCTGAAGGGTCTGACACCTTCATCCATGATCCTGAGTTCTATAACGAGTGGGATTGGGTGGGCGCCTGGGGATTAGACGGGAACGACACTTTCGAGGGCGTAGGATACGCTTCTGGAGGCGCCGGTGCTGACACCTTTGATGAGGTGGGAGCTGCTTTCGGTGGAGGAGGCGGCGACACGTTCAAAAACTCACAGGGAGTATTTGTGAGTGGGGGAGATGGCACAATAGAACTTTCTGGTAGTGATTTCTACTATCTTACCTTGGTTGAAGACGAAGGCATAAGTGAAGAAGATCTAATCCAGGGCGATATTTACAAAGCCATTCAAGACGAAATGCCAGAGGATGCTTATATCGCCGGCGCGCTTGTGGTCAATTCCAAAAACGATACCGTTAAAATAAACGGAGTTGAACTCGGGAACCCACTTGCAATTAAGACTGATGACTACGAATGGTATATTGATATACCTGATCCTCTTTATAGAGACACTAAGTATATCGTGTACGATTCGGCTAATGACTTCCTGTTTCAGTACGAGGACGGTGTTCTTCACGTGTTCACCGGCTACGCAGCTGACAAAAACGATCTCACAGAAGTTCTCAGACTAATCGGTTGGGAAAACGGAGATCTAGGAATAACGATTCCGGAGATCCAATTCGGAACACAGAATCTAACCACAGGGGAGTGGCGGGAGTCATTTTGGACGGTCCCACCTGAGGCGGCAGAACGTTTAGATTGGTTAAATGTTGATGTTTCAACTACCCTCAAGCCTGATGGATGGCTCGTAGATTTTGTTGAAGCAGAAGCACCTGTCGTAGGTGATGACGGAAACAATGTTCTCGGCGGTAGTGACAACACCGACACCCTGATCGGTGAGGCTGGTAATGACGAGCTCATTGGCGGACTGGGCAATGACACTTATCGTTATCGATATGGTGACGGTGATGACGTCATCCGAGAAGATGACAGTGGTGGGGCTGAAGACATATTGCAACTGAGCGGTATCAATCTGCAGAGCGGAGTCACTTTATCGGCTAGCGGCAACGACTTGCTCATTTCAGTCGCTGAGTCGGCACCTGGATCTAGTAATCAAGGCACCATTGTTATCGAGGACTACCTCCGAACCGGGACTGAGGATGGGGTTGAAATCTTAATGGATAGTGTAGGCAATCTTCTCACCAAAGAAGATGTCTTCCGTATTGCCTTTGCGAACTCTTCCGGCGGTGTGACCCGAACAGGGACCGAATGGGACGATCAGCTTTATGGCACCGAGCTGTACGATGAGTTCCGCGGCGGTGCTGGCAACGATTATATCGGAACATATGATGGAAACGATCTTCTGTTCGGAGGCGACGGTGCAGATTATCTGTACGGAGACGCTGGCAATGACACGTTGTTCGGCGAAAACGGAGACGACTACCTCCACGACGAATCCGGTGATGACTTCATCTATGGTGGGGACGGGAATGATACGTTCGTGAACAGAGAGGGAAATGATACTCTCGAAGGTGGTCAGGGTGAGGACCTGTTTGTGTTTGACGAGAGCTACTCACGTCGCACTGGATCAGATCTGGTAACCGATTTCCAAGTCGGGGTTGATAAGATCCACATCAACCGAGCTTTGGAACGAAATTTCTCGGAAGTAATGGCCGGCGCTCAAGAGATGAATGGAGACACTTGGCTTCACATCAACAATGGTGATGTAATTGTGCTTCAGGGCGTCGGCATAAGTTTGCTGACTTCATCTGATTTTATAATCACTTGATCTTATAGACTAGCGTTTAGTTAGATCTGTCTTTACAAGCATTAGCGTTACTGCCGGTGGCAGTGGCGCAGCTAACTACCATAAACAATCCTAGCTGGACCGCTTAACGACCCATAGAGTCTTAAGTGAGACATGTGCTTGGAGGTGGTTGGTTGATGCAGAGGTAGAGCAGTCCAAGATGGCTCATGAACATAGCTCTGACCTGACGCCGAGGGGGCTCACGCCGCAGAAAGCAGCGCAGTATGTCGGGATCAGCTTGAATGCTTTCATGGCACTAGTTGGCGAAGGCAGGCTACCAGCACCAGTTCTGATCGGCTCTCATGCGCTTTGGGATCGACATGCGATCGATCGCTATTTCGATATTGCCGGCGACAAGACTCCTGACTTGGAAGCATGGCAAGGCATGCTGGAAGTTGTATTTCCCGAGTTAATCGCCCAAGGGAGACAAGAAGCCGCGGCAACTAAGCCTTTTCGTCCGAAGCGATACTCAAGCTGGACAGAAATGCCTGAAGGCCCCGCACGTGATCGACGTCGGGCCAGAGAGGATGCAAGGGAGCGAGCGGAGATACGCAAGAGCCCGCTGGGCAAGTGGGAGAAAGTTGCGCTGTGGGAACTCTACCGACGTCGTGACCAATGGCTCGATGCGAATGTAATGGCAGGAGTAACGTTCAGAACGCATGGGGCGCTAAAGGCACGAGGTTACGTTAGCACTCGTAACGACGAACACGGCAACGTGCAGTACTGGCAAATCAATCAGAAGGGCATCGAAGCTGTCCAAGATATACCGGAAGAGCCGTCACCAAAATACAGGAAGCGCTGACGCCGCGCTGCTTGCGAGTTGACTGACTGCAAGACCAAGCTTCGCCGTAGGTGGCTGGAAGTGCATCGAGGCCCCATGCGGGTGGGAATAGATGTTTTGAAAACACATCTACAAAAAGGCGCCGGCTCTGTCGCTGAGATAGGGCGGGTTGTGGACCTGCAAGGTCCGCATCCCAGAGGGCGCAACGCGTCCCGCCCGGCCTGCTCGCGGTGAACCACTTGCGTCACGTTCTCCTAATACTCTTTCTTAGGTGTCATGACGTAATCGGGTCACCCTTTGCTATCCGCCGCTTGTAGGTTGACAGGCTGATACCCAAAGCCCTGGCCTTTGCAGTCATGCTCTCTGACCTCGGCTTTGCACCCTTCTTCCGTCTGGCTCGCTTTGCGGCTTCTCTATTCAGCCGGCGTTCTCGATCGCGCTTCAGTTCATCCTCAGCGTCAATTGTGCGGATCTTCAGTTCTGTCCGCTCGTCCTTAGTCAGGTGCAGCGCCATCCCAGCCGCTCGAGCTGACAAGAGCACTTCGCTGTCGTTCACGAACGGATATGCAGCATGTTCAAAGGGCGGCATCTTCATCAGCGCGCAGAACCACTCCAAATGTTTCACAGTAGGGCCGCGCTTTGTCACGACTTGAGTGGCTCCCAAAATGTTGCTGATCACCGCTATCCATCCGTGAGCATCCTTCCAGCCTACCTGGCCGGCGGCAACGCGATGCTTCATGAGCCGCTTGACCTCGTTCCAGCGCTGGAAAGCCCGAACGAATGGCCTTGCGAGGTCGTGCTTGCTCCGCTGAGTGACATAATCATCAAGGGCGAAATAGCCCCAGACCGTATCACCACGAGCGGCGATGTCCTGTCCGGGGCCTTCCCAGTGCTTCAAGCCGCCACACCTTCATTGTCATTTGCCGACATCGCCAGCAATCGCCCCTGTTCGGCCAACTCGTCGGCCCGCTCGTTCCCAGTCTCTCCAGCATGGCCCCGGACCCACTCGACAGATACTTGGGGCAAGTCCTGCATCAGCTTGTGGGTGCGTTTCACCAGGTCGATATTTTCGATCTGGCCTCCTTTTCGCTTCCAACCGCGCGCTGCCCATGCTTTGCCCCATACCGTCGCCACTTTAAGGGCATATTGGCTGTCGGTATGAACAATGGTGGGCTCGTCTCGGAAGGGGATCCAGATCCATTCGAGACAATTCACCAATGCAGTCAGTTCCATGCGGTTATTGGTAGTGGTGCGCTCGCCTCCGTACGCTATCCATGTCTCATACGCTTCGTGGTAGTCGACATACGCCCATCCCCCCGCGCCTGGGTTTGGGCTGCAGCAACCATCGGTATAGAAAACGTGATCCGCATTGGTCGATCGGGCCGATGGGACCAGCGCAAGCGAGGCCTCGGAAGAGCGCCCGCGACGTGGAACAGCCTGTTTCGGCTCACTACGACGATCTTGCGACCGCTTGACAACTGTGGCTTGAATCTGGAGCAGGAAGCTCCGACAAGACTGTCCTTTGCTGGGAAATTTATGGTAGGTGCCCGCCAACATCTGCGCGTGGAAGGCAGCCTGCCGCTCTGAAACGATACTGTTCACGTCATGTCCGTGAGCAGCCAGCCAGGTCCTGAGAATGCCCAGTTCTTCCGGGAATTGGTACATGGGACACCTACTCCACTACTGCCATCATGAGTACTTTTCCAAAGCTGCCAAGGCCGCCGCCAATTGGACTTGCGCAGTGGTGGTCATACACAGAACCGCATCAGCTGCAGCGCCCTTGAAGTTGAGCGCTATCATCGCTTCTAGACCCTCCAACAAGGCGCGGGTCTCAACGAGCGGATCTACGAACGCGGCATGTGCGGTTATCGGGAGAGAATCAGCGTCCTCATTCCACTGGCTAAGATCGTGGTCGGTTCGTGCGATTACCGCCTGCTTCAAGCGGGCACGGCGAACGCGGCGACAAGGCATAGCTTCGCTGGACATGGCAGGTGACATGTTGAAAATCTCCGTTGATGTTGAGGGAGTAGAGGGCGGCTAGGCCGCCCGGGTCATTATCGAGTTGAGTGAATCAGTTCGGCGAATGCCTGAGACAGACTAAAGAGATCTGGATCAGTTAGCGTCGGGTCGAACTTAGCCCGCGTCGCCATTTTAATCTCTTCATAGTCGGCATTGTAATCCGCTCCTCGGATCAGATGCGTTGCGACATAGAGAGCCGCTTGGACGTCATTGAGCCGGACAATAGGACCGGAAGCATGTTCCTCTCCCATCAGGCATTCCCTTCAGCCATACGGGCAAAGGCTTCCTCGACAACGGAATCCTTCCAGCGCACGGCCTTAGGTCCGACCTTCTCCCCTTTGGGGAACAGGCCTTTTTTGATCCACGAGTAGACGGTCTTATCGGAAATCCCGCGCTTGGCAGTGATTTCCTTCATCGAGCGATATGTATCTTCCAAAGAGTCTCTCCTTCGTTTAAGCATCGTGTAGAGGCTTTGTCTCACACTTAATGGTTCTTGTCAATATCGAGAACTTTGAAGTTGGATTAGGAGAACTTAAAAGTGTCACTGCTGGTAACCCCCTTGCAAGTTCGAACGGCTCGGGCGCTTCTCAAGATAGATCAGAGCAGCCTGGCGGCGATGGCCGGCGTATCTGTGGAGACAGTAAAGAGGTTCGAGCGCGACGATGACAATGCACGGGCTCAAGAGAGCTCGGTACGGGCCATACAGAAGGCGATCGAGCAGGCCGGTGTTTCCTTTATTGCAGATGGTGAACCTTCGCCTATAGGTGGGGTGGGGGTACGATTCACAGAGCCCGCGCCAGAAAAGTGGAACGATCAGGTCGGCACCATTTTGGACACACTGATCGAGAGTCTAGAGATGGCCATCGGGAGCCGGGGCCTTCTAAATGATGAGATGACAACTGCCATATCAGAGGCACGTGACGAGGCTTTTGACATCCTTGAACGAGTGGTCAAGGATCAGAAAACGCCTGACCTGTTTGCAGTTAAGCGCGGCCCGCGCCGCATCACCCCTGAGCAGGTGAAGCAGCTACGCGGCGACGAATAGGCGTTACTTTCTCTACCTCACGGCCAGATAGGAAGTTATCCCAAGCCGTCATTATGGTCCGGCGCTTGTCCAATGCCGTGCCGCGCCGATAAGCCTTTTCCACTTCGTTGCCGATGGAGTGAGCAAGGCACTGCTCGATATCGTCGCGGGCGAATGTGGTTTCGTCGCCCGCCCAATCACGAAACGCAGAGCGGAACCCATGCACAGTATAGTCGCCTGCCTTATGCCGGCGCATTGACATAGCAAGTGCCATAACGCTTAACCGGCCGGACTTGCCCTGCATCCCGGGGAAGATGAAATTAAAGCCCTCACGGCGCTTAGTCGCCATGACTTCAAGGATCCGCTGCGCCGTTGGGGGCAGGGGTACGACGTGAATTTTGTTTCCCTTCATTCGATCCGCTGGCACTGTCCATGTGCCAGCGGCTAAATCGATCTCCGCCCATGTTGCTCCCATTGTCTCGCCACTGCGGGCGGCGGTCAGAATGGTGAACGCCAAGGCCAGGTTAGACGATGAAGGATTGAACATGAGCGTGTTCAGGAAGGTGCCTACCTCGGAATAAGGCATTGCCGCATGGTGGCCTCGCTTAAGCTTTGCCTTCTTCGTCAGCAGCTTGTCCAAGTGCCCCTTCCACCGGGCCGGATTTTCCCCGCTGCGAAGATTGCGAGCCTTGGCGGCATCTAAGACGCGTTCAATGCGGCCCTGCATACGGCGGGCGGTCTCAGGCTTTTCGTGCCAGATCGGCTTTAGGATCGAAAGTATATCTTCGGTGCCGATCTGGTCAGGTGCCTTGCCGCGCAGGGAAACGCAGTAGCCATCACTGGGCAGGAATGCCCCGCTGTCGTCGCGGCGAACGCTAAGGGTGTAGCGCCATTGGTCGACATGCTTGAGATTGCGCCATCCGGCCTCATTGTCTTTGATGAACTGTTCGGCAAGCTCGCCGAAGGTCAGCACGGCTGCAGCGGCGGCGGCTGAGGCCCGTTTGGCTGTCTTAGGGTCAATGCCCAGCGTCAGCCCTTCCCTAAGCTCCTGTGCCTTGGCTCTGGCTGTTGCGAGTGGCATGTCACGAACGCTGCCTAGGCCGATCTCAACCCGGCGCTTGTTCCAGTTGTACATGAAGACCCAACTCTTCGAGCCGGTCGCACTCACATTGAGGTAGAGGCCGCCTCCATCGCTATGCCTTCCGGCATCTTTGACGGTCTCAACCTTCCGAGCTGAAAGCTTGTTGATCTGGCTCGCCCGCATGTTTCTTCCCCACTGTTTTCCCCACTGTAGAGGGGTGATTGAGTGGGGTCTAGTGAGATTTCAATAGGGCTATCAGTGTGGCAGTATACGGCCGAAATCCTTGTAAAAGCTGAATGTATTGGAGTTCTGTAGGGTGTAGGAGTGGAACCAGTGCTAGTCCCATCCTCTCCGCCACTTTGCGCCAATGTTTCTGGGCCAAGCCAAACTAATCCACTTTATATCCCTGCTCTCCACCATCCGCTAAGGTGAGGGATCGTTCGCCGTTATCACGGGCGCGAACGGCTGAGAGACGTCATGCTTTCGCCCTAGCAGGATTAAAGCATGTCTTCGTCTCAAAACCGCCTTCTCGGTGCGCTGGCTGCGCATGACCTTGCCACTCTTCAACCGCTTTTCGAAACAGTTCCGCTTAGGATTCACCAGACCATTGCTGAGGCCGGAGCGCCGGTTTCGCATGTCTATTTTCTGGAAGGAGGTATTTTGTCCATGCTGGCGCAAAGTCCCGAGGACCGGATTGAAGTCGGGATGGTGGGGCGTGAAGGTGCGGTTGGCGCCGCAGCGGTCTTCGGAGCCAGCAGGCACGTATTTGGTGTTCTATGTCAGGGCGACGGCTCAGCCACCCGTATTAGCGCCAGTGCGTTGCAAGAAGCGGCAGCTGACAAGCCCGGTATTCTGGTACTACTTGGCAAATACCTCCAATTCTTAACGGTGCAGATCGGCCAGACCGCTTATGCAAATGCCAGCTTGAACATCGAGGCCCGGCTTGCGCGCTGGATATTGATGACGGATGACCGGAGCGACAGCCGGACCCTGAGCATGACGCATGAATTCATTGCAGCCATGCTGGGCACGCGCCGGCCAGGTGTGACAACTGCCGTTCACGTGTTGGAGGGGGCCAAGATGATCCAGGCGGAACGAGGCACTATTCGAGTGCTCGATAGAAGTCGTCTCGAAGACTTGGCAAGCGATGCCTACGGCTTGGCCGAAGCCGAATATGAGAAGCTCTTTGAAGCGGGATTGGAATAACCAACGTAGAGCTCACCCCGCTCGAGCTTCCCAGGCAGTCACCGCCATGTACGCCTAGCTTTAGAAGGTGACTAGAGCCATGCTCTCCTTTCGCGTTGAGCGTAAGCGCGAAATGATGTTGCTGGTCGTCCCAGCACCTGTTCGATCGTGCTTGTAACTTCTGCCGCAAGGCCAAGCCGTTGCACCGTATAGATCGTGCTCATAATCAAGCCCATGGGCAGAGGTCGCCCAGCCAGTTGTTGCTCCCGAATAAATCGCAGAACACCCAATTTACGATAGCGCACCGGCACGCCCAGAACCTCGGAAAGTACCTCGGTGACCTGATCGAAGTCGAGCGCTTCAGGGCCGGTCAGATCATACTGCTGCTTGGCATGCCTCGCTCCAAGCGTCACCTCAGCGGCAATTGCCCCGACATCCGCTACGTCGATGAAGGCAGATCTGCCCCTTCCAGCCGGCACTGCTATCTCCCGGCGCGAACGGATCGCATCGGCGTGCACGGTTTCGAAATTCTGCATGAAATCGCTTGGGCGCAATATGGTCCATTCAAGCCCCGAGTTCATTACCAACTTTTCCAAGCCGTGATGCGGCAGAAGCGCGTTCTTGTCCGCGCCCTTGACCGAGAGCACGGCGATGCGCTGCACGCCAGCTTGCCGGCACGCCTCAAGGAACGGCTCGAATGCTTTGGCTTTAGCCATCTGCGGCGGCCGCATTAGGAAAACGGCCGAGACACCCGCCAGGGCTAGGGCAAAACTCTCATGCCGGTCGAAGTGGAAAGGGACCCATTCGACGCCAGCACGTTCTGGGCCTTGCCCGCTCCTGGAGGCAGCTTTTGCATGCGTTCCATCTGGCAAATGATCGAGTAAAGCTGAACCCACCTGTCCATTTGCGCCGGTAACTAATATCACTATGCACCTCTGGCCTATCAGTTGCGGTCCCAACGTCGCCATGCCGTTCGAGTTGTCTAAACCAACCAAGATTAGGCGCTCACGGACACGACCCTGCGACGAACGGAACGTTCGTTAGACGCCTGGAGTTGGTGCACGAGTGATCAACGCCGGGAGTTCTCCATGGACCGCAAAGCCCATATCGCGCCCTATTCTGGTCCGGCGGGAGGTTGGGGCTCTGCGAAATCCGTCACGAAATATGTGTTGGAGCAGGGGGTTGCCGGTCGTGGTGGACCGATCTTATCCAAGCAGAACAAGCCAGACGGCTTTGCCTGCGTCAGCTGCGCCTGGGCCAAGCCCGTGCCGCCGCACCCGGCCGAGTTTTGCGAAAACGGCGCCAAGGCGACCTTTTGGGAGCTAACCAACAAGCGCACCACACCCGCGTTTTTCGCTGAGCATACGGTAGGCGAGCTGAGGACTTGGTCTGACCACGACTTGGAGGATGCCGGCCGCCTTACAACGCCGATGCGCTACAATCCTGCAACCGACAAATACGAAGCCGTTGGCTGGGAAACGGCGTTCGCCACCATTGGCCGGGAACTTGCTGAAATCCGCGAGCGCGATCCCAAACGCGCGGTATTCTATGCGTCTGGCCGGGCATCGCTCGAAACCTCCTACATGTACCAGCTTCTGGCGCGCCTCTACGGCAACAACAATCTGCCCGATAGCTCCAATATGTGCCACGAGTCCACCTCCGTGGCCCTTAAGGAAAGCATCGGCGTGCCAGTCGGCACAGTCACGCTTGAAGATTTTGAACATGCCGATGCCTTATTTTTCTTCGGCCAGAATGTCGGGTCCAATTCACCCCGCATGCTGCACCAGTTGCAGGAGGCCAGCGAACGTGGTGCGGTCATCGTCAGCTTCAATCCCCTGCGCGAGCGCGGGCTGGAGCGTTTTACTAATCCGCAGAACCCCGTGCAGATGGTCACAGGCGGCGAGACCATCATCAGCCGCGCCTATCATCAGGTGCGGCCGGGCGGTGACATCGCCGTTGTAATCGGGATGTGCAAATATCTGTTCGATCAGGATGCAGCGCGGGGTGATGTTCTTGACCGTGCGTTTATCGTCGAACACACGCAAGGCCTGCCGGAGTTTCAGAGCTTCGTTGAAGCACAAAGCTGGTCCGATCTCGAACGCGAGTCCGGCCTCACCCGGCAAGCTATTGAAAGCGCCGCCACCCTCTATGCCGCCGCTAAGTCGGCGATGGTGGTCTATGGCATGGGCATTACCCAGCACAAGCTTGGCGTCCAGGCCGTGCAGATGCTGGTCAATTTGTTGCTCCTACGCGGCAACATTGGCAAGCTTGGCGCTGGCATCTGCCCGGTTCGCGGTCACTCTAATGTGCAAGGTCAACGAACTGTCGGCATTGCCGAAAAGCCGGAATTAGTACCGCTCGACAGGTTGGAAGAACTCTTCCAGTTCACCGCCCCACGCGAAAAGGGCACCACTACGGTGGAAGCCTGCGAGGGCATCATCGACGGCAGCATTGATGCCTTTATTGGCTTGGGTGGTAACTTCCTCCGAGCAGTGCCAGATCATTCCCGCATGGAGAAGGCGTGGCCTGATCTGCAACTCACCGTTCAGATTGCCACCAAGCTTAACCGCAATCATCTGTTCAACGGTAAGACGGCATTCCTGTTGCCCTGTCTCGGGCGCATCGAGAAGGATCGTCAAGCGAGTGGCGAGCAGACGGTCACTATTGAAGACAGTACGGCGTTCATCCGCAAATCCAAAGCCATGGCCGAGCCGGCGCATGGCGACCTGCGCTCCGAACCGTGGATCTTGGCAGGCATCGCCAAGGCGACACTGCCGCCCAACCCCAACGTGCCTTGGGACGCTTGGGTCGGTGACTATGGCCTGGTGCGAGACGCTATCGCGCGCACTTGGCCCGACACCTTTGCCAACTTCAATCAGCGCATGAACGAGCCCCACGGCTTCCGCCGGCCCATTCCCGCCAGCCACCGCGAATGGGCAACACCCTCTGGCAAGGCCCAGTTCAAGGTGCCAACATCGCTCAATGCAAGCTTCGACAACGGGCAGGACCCGGACGTGCTCCGCCTGATCACCCTGCGCAGCAATGACCAGTTCAACACCACCATCTATGGCTACAGCGACCGCTTCCGCGGCATCGAGGGCACGCGCGACGTTCTGCTGCTCAACGAAAGAGACATGGCCCGCCTTGGGATCGCTGACGGCGACATCGTCGGCTTGGCCACCGCAACTGACGATGGCATCAGCCGTACGTTAGGTGGCCTGCGCGCAGTCCGCTACAACATTCCGCCAGGCAGTTGCGGCGGCTATTACCCCGAATGCAACGTCCTGATACCGCTCTGGCACTATGCTGAAGAAAGCAAGGTACCCGCGGCAAAGTCGGTCCCCGTACGAGTCATCGTCTGATGCTGGTGCATGAGGAAGTTGCGACTGGCCGCTGGCGCGACAGCCTTGAGCCGAGCCAGCGCGATGTGCCCGCAGAGACAGCGATTGCGATCGTTGCCAACGGTAGCACGCATGCCGTTATGATGGCCACACCAGCCGATTTGGAAGATTTCGCTATCGGCTTTGCCCTGACCGAAGGCTTGATCACCGCGACCAATGAAATCGAGCGGTTCGAGATCATCGAGCACGAGAAAGGCGTTGAAGCCCGGATGTGGCTCATTGAAGAGCGCGGCCGTGCGCTCTTCAAACGCCGCCGCGCAATGGCTGGCCCGAGCGGGTGCGGACTTTGCGGCATTGAAAGCCTCGACGAGGCGCTACGTCCCACTAAGCGCGTCGAATCGTTGCTCACCATGTCGCGATCAGAAGTTCTATACGCCATGGCGCAACTTCGCCCGGCACAAACGCTCAACGCCCTGACCCATGCAGTTCATGCAGCCGCTTTGTGGGATGCGGACACGGGCAGCCTGACGCTTCGCGAGGACGTGGGACGTCATAATGCCTTGGACAAACTCGTCGGCGCTGCGGCACGCAACGATAGTCAAACCAGCCGCTCGGCACTGCTTTTGACCAGCCGCGTCTCCATCGAGATGGTTCAGAAGGCTGCGGTTCTGGGCACAGGCATTGTCGTTGCAGTGTCCGCGCCCACCAATCTTGCCATCCGGATTGCCGACGAAGCGGGCGTAACCCTCTGCGCGGTCGCCCGAGCGGACGGGTTCGAGGTCTTTACCCACGCCCACCGGATCGTGGCTGATGCGGGTTAGCGCACTGCAGTCGCCAAACTGTCACGAACATCGGTTAGCGCAGGGCGCGAACACATCCAGCTATCAGCGCAGATCGATCCACTATGAACACCATGGCCCTCGGGGAACTCGTCCTCACCAACGCGAAAATCGTTCTTGCCAATGAGGTTCTAGACGGTTCGATCCGCATCGATGGCGGCGTGATCACCGATATCGGTGCGCCTAGCCGCACCGGCACGGACCTAGAGGGGGCTTATCTAATCCCCGGTCTAGTGGAACTTCACACCGACCATCTAGAGACCCATTACGCTCCCCGCCCGAAGGTGCGCTGGAACCCTGTTGCTGCCGTGCAGGCGCATGACGCGCAGATTGCGGCTTCCGGGATCACCACCGTGCTCGATGCTATCCGCATCGGGCTAGATGAACAAACCGATGTCGGTGCCGACGACATGCTGATCCTTGCCGCTGCCATCGATGCTGGCAATAGGGCAGGCCGTCTGCGCGCCGAGCACCATATTCACTTGCGCTGTGAAGTCTCGGCGCCCGACTGCCTCGACAGCTTTCTTGCCATTAAGGATGATCCGCAGGTCCGCCTGGCTTCGCTCATGGATCACGCACCTGGCCAGCGCCAGTTTGCCAGCCCGGACGCTTACAAGATCTACTACCAGGGCAAGACCAAGATGACCGATGCGGAACTCGATGCATTCATCGATCGCCGCAACAAACAATCGCAGCAATTCGCAGGCAAAAACCGCCGCGCCATTGCCCAAATTTGCCACGACAAAGGCATTGTCCTTGCCAGCCATGATGACGCCACTCGCGACCATGTCGAGGAGGCTGTTGCCTTGGGCATCCACGTCGCCGAATTCCCTACCACAGTAGAAGCGGCAAAGGCCTCGCGCCAAGCTGGCATGGCCATCCTGATGGGAGGGCCCAATATGGTCCGTGGCGGCTCGCACTCCGGCAATGTGTCGGCCCGCGCGCTTGCCGAAGCTGATCTGCTTGACATTTTGTCCTCCGACTACATTCCTTTTTCCATGTTGCAGTCGGCATTCTCGCTCATCGAGAATGTAGAGGGGATAAGTTTGTCCAAAGCCATCCAATTGGTGACCAAGCGCCCCGCTGAGGCCGCCGGTTTCACCGACCGCGGCGAGATCGCCATTGGCAAGCGCGCCGACCTCGTGCACTTGCGCATCGAAGATTCTATCCCGATCGTTTCGACCGTTTGGCGGCAAGGCCGCCGCGTTATATGAACGGGACCTTTGTTGCCGTGGTCGGCCCTAGTGGGGTCGGCAAGGACAGCCTCATCGGCTTTGCCCGCCAGCGGCTTGAAAGTAGTGGCCGCGTCGTATTCGTGCGGCGGGTCGTTACGCGCGACGCAGACGGCGGCAGCGAAGATCACGACAGCATGGATCTGGCGGAATTTGCCGAAGCGGAGCGGAACGGCGCGTTCGCGCTGAACTGGAATGCGCACGGCCTGCGCTACGGCCTGCCCATCTCGCTCGAGCAGGACCTTGCGGCTGGTGGGGTCGTCGTTGCCAATCTGTCGCGCGCTGTCATTCCCGCTTTGATCGACAAATACCCCACGGCGCTTGTGGTTTCGGTCACAGCAGATCGCGACGTCATCGCGCAACGGCTTGCCGGCCGGGGCCGCGAAACTCCTGACTCGATTAAAAAAAGGCTGCAGCGTAGTGTCGTTGACCGCCTACCGCCTAGTACCATTGTCATCGACAACTCCGGTGCGCTTGACACCGCCGGAGCGCAGTTCGTGCGGTTACTGGAAGATACGGCTAGCCTGACCGAACGGGCCTAGACAACGAGTTCCATCCGTTCCGCCGGAAAGCGGGCCAGCGCATAGGAGATGGGCTGTCCGGCTTCGTCCACGTCGACTGCCTCGGAAAGTAGCAGGATCGCTCCGGCCGACAGGCCGAGGAGCTTGGTTTCCTCCACATCGGCGTGCCGTGCAGAAATGCGGGTGCTGGAGCGGGCATAATCAGCAATGCCATAGCTCGCAAACACTGCGGTAAATGAGCGCCGTTCAATGATTCTCTGGGCGAAATCAGGGAAGCGTGCATAGGACAACCACGTCGTGGCGCGGGACAGTGGCCGCCCGTCTGCGGAGGACAATCCATCGATCCGCACGACCTTTGCACCGGACTTTATAGCTAGACTAGAAGCTACGGCGGCGCTGGCGTTTTCGATGCGGTCGCCTAGATGCTGTGTGGTGAGCAAGCGGGCTTGGCCAGCGAGGCCCTCTGAAAAACGGGTGCGCTTGCCGATGGGATAGCTGAGGCGCTTGGCGCTACGCACAAATGTACCGCGCCCTTGTTCTGCCGCCACGACGCCCTCGTCGGCTAGAGCAGCCAGTGCCCTTCGCACGGTGTGCCGGTTGGCAGAAAATCGTTCAGCCAGAATAGCTTCCGTTGGCAATCGATCGCCGCTGGCGAGCTTGCCACCGACAATGTCGAGCCGAACGGCGTCCGCAATCTGACGCCACAGGGCGATGCCGCCGGTAATGTCTTTCGCGATTGTCATTGCATTTTCACATAAGGAGCGTAGGACCGGAACAAGGACATAAGTTGTCTACTTTATTAGACAAATCGAGGCAAGCATGCAAACGGCATCTTCCATGAATACCGAGAGCCGCAAGAGGGCGCTGGACATCTTGGCCGCAGCGCCATCGCCCGCTCTGGCCGAACTTTGGGACCGCTGGTCCGACAAGCCGGACTACACAAAAGTGCGCGGGCCGGAGGTCGGGCTTGTGATGGTACGGGGCCGGGCAGGGGGTGGTGGTGCGCCTTTCAATCTGGGTGAGGCCAGCGTCAGCCGGGCTAGTGTGCGCATTGTAACCGGGGAAGTAGGGCACGGGTATTGTTTGGGCCGCGATCTCGCCAAGGCTGAGGCTATTGCCGTTATCGACGCGCTCTGGCAGCGCGATGCTGCCAGCATAGAGCGCAAAATTATCGAGCCTTTGCAGCAGCTTGCCCAATCATCCGAGCAGAAGCGGCGCGAAGAAGCAGCAGCCACCAAGGTCGATTTCTTCACCATGGTGCGGGGAGACAACTGAGATGGAGATCGGTCTCGAAGGCGGATTTGCCGCGCCGGTACTGGAATCGCAGACGGTTTTCCGTGCCGTCATGGACGCGCTGGCGAACCCCGGAAGCGTGCAGAACCTTGTCACACCACGTTCGATCAACTCTCACCTGAGCCCTGAATTGGTTAGCGTACTGCTAACGTTGACGGACCACGACACGAGCATATGGCTAGACGAAAGCCTGCGCTCGGAAGCGGTTAGCACGTTTGTTGGGTTTCACGCGGGCGCACCGATTGTCACCGATCCAGGCAAGGCAGCGTTCGCCTTCGCCGCCGGCGCCACGAACCTGCCCTCGCTCGACCGGTTCAACTTGGGCACGCAGGAATATCCAGACCGCTCTACCACCGTCGTGCTGGCTGTCGAGGCGCTGACCGGCGGTGAGCAACTAGTCATCCGCGGGCCCGGCATCAAGGACCATGCCCATATTAGCCCCGTCGGGCTGCCGGGGGATTTCGTGGCGCAATGGGCGGCCAATCGCGAGCTCTTTCCACGTGGCATCGACCTCTTGCTTGTCGCTGGCGGCGCGGTGATGGGCCTGCCGCGCTCGACCCGCATGGAGGAAGGACACTGACATGTATGTAGCCGTAAAGGGCGGGGAAGCCGCCATCAGCAATGCCCATGCGCTGCTCGCGGATCGCCGCCGCGGTGACCGATCAGTGCCCTCGTTGCGACTTGACCAGATCATCGAGCAATTGGGTCTCGCAGTTGATCGTGCCATGGGCGAGGGCTCGCTTTATGACAAGGAGCTGGCGGCGCTGGCCTTGGTGCAAGCGCGGGGCGATCTGATCGAAGCTATTTTCCTCGTTCGTGCCTATCGCACCACGCTGCCACGCTTTGGCTATTCGAAGGCTATCGACACTGGAGCGATGCTGATCGAGCGGCGCATCTCGGCGACGTTCAAGGATTTGCCCGGCGGGCAGATGCTCGGCCCGACTTTCGACTACACCCATCGCTTGCTCGATCCGTCCATTGTGGATGGCGAGGTGCCTGCGCCCGTGACTCGCGAAGCTGAAGCTGAACAGGCGCCACGCGTAACCGACCTGCTGGGCCGACAGGGTCTGCTCGAGCCTGATAGCGACACGGACGCCGACCACGAGGTGGGCGACCTGACGCGCGAGCCGCTCGACTTCCCGCTCGACCGTGATTTGCGGCTGCAAGCGCTCGCCCGCGGCGATGAGGGGTTCCTCCTCGCGCTCGGCTATTCCACCCAGCGCGGCTATGGCCGTTCGCACCCGTTTGTCGGCGAAATCCGCATCGGTGAAGTGGACGTCGAGTTCGACGTGCCCGAGCTTGGCTTTGCCGTCAATCTCGGCCGCATTCGCGTCACCGAATGCCAGATGGTCAACCAGTTCAAGGGCTCGGCCAAGGTGCCGCCGCAGTTCACCCGGGGTTACGGGCTGGTGTTCGGACAGGCCGAGCGCAAGGCCATGGCCATGGCACTGTGCGACCGGGCACTCCGGGCGCGCGAGTTCGGGGAGGACATCGTCGCGCCGGCGCAGGACGAGGAATTCGTCATTTCGCACTCGGACAATGTGCAGGCTACGGGGTTCGTGGAGCATTTGAAGTTGCCGCACTATGTAGATTTCCAGGCGGAGCTGGACCTGATCCGTCGCATGCGCGCCGAGCACGAAGCGGCTGGGATGAAGGAGGCTGCGGAATGACCGCCCTGACTCAATACAACTTCGCCTATCTCGACGAGCAGACCAAACGGATGATCCGGCGGGCGATTCTCAAGGCCATTGCGATCCCCGGTTACCAGGTACCGTTCTCCAGCCGCGAAATGCCGATGCCTTATGGCTGGGGCACGGGCGGGGTGCAGGTCACGGCCTCCATCATCGGGCCGGACGATGTGCTCAAGGTCATCGACCAGGGCGCGGACGACACCACCAATGCCGTTTCGATCCGGGCCTTCTTCGCCAAGGTCGCGCAGGTGGAAACCACCACACACACCGCCGAAGCGACGATCATCCAGACGCGCCACCGCATTCCTGAAAAGACGCTCGGCAAGGGCCAGGTCCTGGTTTATCAGGTGCCAATTCCGGAGCCTCTGCGCTTCCTCGAGCCGCGTGAAACCGAAACACGGAAAATGCATGCGCTCGAGGAATACGGGCTGATGCACGTCAAGCTCTACGAGGACATCGCGCGGCATGGGCGTATTGCCACGACCTATGCTTATCCAGTCAAGGTCGAGGGCCGCTATGTCATGGACCCATCGCCCACGCCCAAGTTCGACAACCCCAAGATGCACATGAGCGAGGCGCTGCAATTGTTCGGCGCCGGGCGCGAACACCGCATCTATGCCGTGCCGCCGCATACCGAAGTGGTGAGCCTCGATTTCGAGGATCACCCGTTCGAGATCCAGCATTTTGCCGAGCCCTGTGCGCTGTGTGGCGCGACGGAGGTGTATCTCGACGAGGTCATTCTGGATGACCGGGGCGGGCATATGTTCGTGTGTTCGGATACGGACAATTGCGAAGAGCGGCGGGAAGCGGGGCATGTCGGTACGTTGGGTGCGCTGCAGGAGGCGGCGGAGTGATGGCCTTATGTTTGTTGCCCCACCCCCACCCAACCTCCCCCTGGGAGGGGGAGGGGTGCCTCGGTGGATGCTTCCCCATTCAGTCACAACCACTAGCCTGCTCCTCCCCCTCGAGGGGGAGGCCGGGTGGGGGTGAGGCCCCGCACACGGAGACACGCAATGAGCACTGAACCCCTCCTCAAGGTCGAAAACCTGACCAAGTACTACGGCAGCCGCCTTGGTTGCGCCGATGTCTCGTTCGAGCTCTGGCCCGGCGAAGTACTCGCCATTGTGGGCGAAAGTGGCTCGGGCAAGACGACCTTGCTCAATTCGCTGTCCGCTACCCTGGAGCCCAGCTCCGGCCGTACGCTCTACCGCATGCGCGACGAGCAATGGCGCAACATCTATGAGCTGAGCGAGGCCGAACGGCGGTTTCTTGTGCGCACCGACTGGGGTTTTGTCCATCAGAACCCGGCCGATGGCTTGCGCATGACCGTTTCGGCCGGCGCCAATGTCGGCGAGCGGTTGATGGCTGTGGGTGACCGGCATTATGGCCGTATCCGGGACACCGCGCTCGATTGGCTCGGCCGGGTGGAAATCGCTGCCGACCGCATCGATGACCAGCCGCGCTCATTCTCTGGCGGCATGCGCCAACGTCTGCAGATCGCGCGCAATCTGGTGACGGGGCCCAGGCTGGTGTTCATGGATGAGCCAACCGGCGGGCTCGATGTGTCGGTGCAGGCGCGACTGCTCGACCTGTTGCGCGGGCTAGTGGGCGAACTCGGGCTGGCGGCCATCGTGGTTACCCACGATCTGGCTGTGGCACGATTGCTGAGTCATCGCATGATGGTGATGAAGGATGGTTATGTGATCGAGGCGGGACTGACCGATCGAGTGCTGGACGATCCGCGCGAGCCTTATACGCAACTGCTCGTATCCTCGATTTTGCAGGTGTAATGATGACCGCGCTTTCCGTTCGCAATCTCTCCAAGACCTTCACCATGCACTTGCGTGATGGCGTAGTTCTCCCCGTGGTCGACTACGTCCACTTCGAAGTCCAACCGGGCGAATGCGCCGTGCTCGGCGGTCCATCTGGGGCTGGCAAGAGCTCGATCCTCAAGATGGTCTACGGCAATTATGGCGTGGACGCCGGATCGATCGTGATCCAGCATCATGGCCAGCCTGTTGACCTGGCGACAGCCGACCCGCGCACCATCCTGACGCTCCGCCGGGACAGCATCGGCTATGTCAGCCAGTTCCTGCGCACGGTACCACGCGTCTCGGCGCTCGACGTAGTGGCTGAACCGCTGGTGATCCGCGGCGTGGATAGGATCGAGGCTCAGGGCAGGGCGCGAAATTTGCTCGCTCGGCTCAATCTGCCTGAACGCCTGTGGAGCCTACCGCCGGCCACGTTCTCGGGTGGCGAGCAGCAGCGCGTCAATATTGCGCGAGGCTTTATCACCGATCATCCGGTGCTGTTGCTCGATGAACCGACGGCCTCGCTCGACGCCACCAACCGCGCTGTCGTGGTCGCCATGATCAGCGAAAAGAAGGCCGCCGGCGTGGCGCTGCTCGGCATTTTCCACGACGAGGACGTGCGCGCAAAAGTGGCTGACAGGATCGTCGATGTGACCGCATTCGCACCCAGGATCGCCGCATGAGCAAGCTCAGCGAAAGCCCAACCATCCACGAAACCGCCCGCGTGGCGCATTCGACCCTGGGCCGCTACACCGAGGTGGGTGCCAACTGTACCATTTCGCATTCGAGCATGGACGACTATTCCTATTGCGTCGGCGGCGCCCAGATCGCCTATTCCACCATTGGCAAGTTCGCCAATATTGCTGCCAATGCGCGCATCTATGCGTCGATGCATCCCATGCATCGGGCTTCGCTGCACCATTTTACCTATCGTTCCGCCTGGTATTTTGAGGGCGAACAGGACGACACGGAATTCTTCGAGTGGCGCGAAAGCAATGCCATTGCCATCGGGCACGATACCTGGATCGGGCACGGCGCCGTTATTATGCCGGGCGTGACGATCGGCAATGGCGCGATTATCGGCTCCAATGCGGTGGTGACCAAGGATGTGGCGGATTTCGCCATCGCCGTGGGTGTGCCGGCGCGGACAATCAAGCAGCGGTTTTCTGACGATGTGGCCGGGCGGCTGGATGCGCTGAAATGGTGGGACTGGAGCCACGAGCAATTGCACGCGGCGCTGCCAGATTTCAGGAAGCTGCCGATCGAGGGGTTTCTGGAGAAGTACGAGGGTTAAGGCCCACAGCCGTGCACGCTGGCGCTCCCAAGAACTCGGTGTCACCCCGGGCCTGACCCGGGGCCCAGCTCGAGATCGTCCCGCAGCCGCCAGGTAGTGGCCCAACGCTTCATTCCACCATCTCAGGATGGGCCCCGGGTTAAGCCCGGGTGACACCGTGGACGTGGCGACATGGTGCTCGCTGCTTGGTGCGGGTATGGCGCCGCATTGCGCGTTTGCGTTCACCCTGCTGACAACCCACTCCACAGTGCATAGTCACCGAACCGTCATCCAAGTGTTATCTTGGCGTCACCACACCACCCTAGCACTGCGCCAGTTTCTAGACAGGGCGCCACAATGCTTAAGATTTCCAACGTTTCACGACGCTTCGGTGACAAGCTCGCCGTCAGCGATGTGAGCCTTGAAATCCCGCAAGGGCAGATGGTCGGCATCATCGGCCGTTCCGGCGCCGGCAAATCCACGCTGCTGCGGATGATCAACCGTTTGGCCGATGTGTCCACCGGCTATATCGAATATGACGGCGTGCGCACCTCCGAGCTGCGCGGCCAGGCGCTGCGCAACTGGCAGCGCGACTGCGCCATGATCTTCCAGCAGTTCAACCTCGTGCCGCGTCTGGACGTGATCACCAATGTGATGCTGGGCCGGCTGAACGGGCGCAATCCGATCTTGAACCTGCTGCAGGCTTTCTCTGCCGACGAGCAGCTTGAGGCGCTCAAGGCGCTGGAGCGGCTTGATATTGCGCCGACCGCAATGCAGTGGGCGCAGACCCTGTCGGGTGGCCAGCAGCAGCGCGTGGCGATTGCCCGGGCGCTGATGCAGAAGCCAAAAATGATCCTGGCCGACGAGCCGATCGCCTCGCTCGATCCGCGCAACGCGCAGATCGTGATGGACTCGCTCCGGGACATCAACGCCGAAGGCAAGATCACTGTCATCACCAACCTCCACACGCTTGATACGGCGCGTGCCTATTGCGAGCGCATCATCGGCATGGCGGCGGGCAGGGTGGTGTTCGACGGCACGCCCGAAGAGCTGACCACCGATGTGGCCCGCACGATCTACGGCGCCGATGGCCTCAAGGAGGCGTTCTCGGAGGCCATGACCTCCACCTCCATTGCGCCCATCGCCCTCAAACCTGCGGTCGCGAGCCCCGCACCGTAACGAAGTTCCGCTGCCGGTTCTTCCGGCATGCCGATACACCCGCGTCACCAAAGGAATCATCCATGTCCGCGATCCGTAAACTCCTCCTTGCCTCCGTTGCCTTGACGATGTCGACCGCCGCCTTCGCCCAGGACGCAACTGTGTTGCGCATCGGCCTTGATGGCGGCGAAAACGAAAGCGACCAGCTGCGCCGCTCTGAATGTGTTGCCGAGCCGCTCAAGGCCGCAACCGGCGTATCCGAGGTGCAGTTCTTCCCAGCGCCAGATTATAACGGCGTGATCCAGGGTCTGCTTGGCGGCACCATCGACATCGCCATCATGGGCGCGTCGTCCTACGCGGCAGTCTATTTGCAGGACCCGGAGGCCGTTGATCCGGTTCTGACCACCCAGCAGGAAGACGGCTCGACCGGCTACCACACCATCATGGTCGCCCGTAAGGACAGCGGCATCACCGATCTGGCTTCTACCGAAGGCAAGAAGCTCGGCTTTGCCGATCCGGATTCGACCTCGGGCTATCTGATCCCAAGTGTTGCCCTGCCGACCGATATCGGTGCACCGATCGACGAATTCTACAGCGAAACTGGCTTCGGCGGCGGCCATGAGAACTTGGTCCTCGGCATACTGGACGGTACGTGGGATGTCGGCACCACTTTCGGTTCGGGCCAAGGTGAATTCTCCGAAGGCTACACCTCGGGCAATCTGCGCATCATGGTCGACAAGGGTCTGCTCGACATGGACGACCTGGTGGAAGTCTGGCAGTCGCCAATTATCCCAAACGGTCCGCTGATGGTGTCCAACAAGCTCTCGCCAGAGCTCAAGGAACAGGTCACGGCCTTTTTTGCGGCCCTGCCGGAAACCGACTTCGAGTGCTTCGACGCATTCACCTCAGGCGGCTACACCAATTTCGTGCCCGCTTCCCAAGACATGTACCAGACCATTATCGACGCTCGTAAGTCGGTCATCGGCGGTTAATTCTCCGATCCATCAACACCCACGGTGTCACTTCCGCGCAAGCTGGGGTGACGCCGCGGATGTGGAGCCCAAGTGCCTATGACCGACCTTAGCCAGCATCTTTCGGCCGACAATCACACCCTGCTGCGCCATTATCGTGGGCAGGTGATGACGCGCCGCGTCTATTCGGTGCTGATCGTATTGGGTGTACTGGTCGCGCTCGGCTTTGCACTCAACTATGCCGATGCATCCAACTCCGGCAAGTTCTTCGAGCGCCTGCCGTTTCTATTCGATTTCCTCAAGAACTTCGTGCCCAACGATCCCTTCGAAATCGTGCGGGCGATGTTCGACCTTGAGTCCCCCTATTTCGATGGCTCGCAGAAATTCGACTATACGTCCGAGCGCTTCTATCTAACCGAAGCGCTCTACATCCCGCGCTTCATCTATCAGCTAATAATTACGGTCAACATCGCCATCGTCTCGACCATCATCGGCGGAACACTGGCGTTCTGCCTGTGCTTTTTCGCAGCCACCAATCTGGTCGGCGCGGGTGCCGTGCGCTGGTTCGTGCGCCGCACCATGGAAGTGATGCGCGCTTTCCCCGAGATCGTGATCGCGGGCCTGCTGACCGCCGTCCTCTCCATCGGCCCAATTGCCGCGATTGCCGCTATTTCGTTTCACACGGTCGGCGCGTTGGGCAAGTTGTTCTTCGAGGTGGTCGAGAACGCCGACATGAAGCCGGAAGAGGGCCTGCGCTCGGTTGGTGCAAATTGGCTCGAACGCGTCCGCTACGCCGTGGTGCCACAAGTGCTGCCTAATTTCGTCAGCTACACGCTGCTGCGCACCGAGATTAACGTGCGCGCGTCGACCATCATCGGAGCTGTTGGCGGCGGCGGCATTGGGGAAGTGTTCCGCCTCTCCATCGGGCGCAATTATCCCGCCCAGACCTACGCCATCATAATCCTCCTGCTAATCACCATCGTCATCATCGATCAGCTTTCAGGCCATCTGCGACGGCGGTTGGTGGGCGACCAATCCTTCGAACTGGACCGGGGAGCCGCGTGATGAGCACGATCAGCCTCGCCGAGCGCACCCGCCTCGAAAAGAAATACCCTGAAGTGTTCCGCCAAAGCTTCATGCAGCGCTGGGGCCTGCTTGTCGGGGCAGGGCTTACAGTTCTTTATCTCGCTTTTTGCTGGTTCTTCTTTTCGGTCGGCCCGGCCATTCAGAACGGCAAATGGGACCGTGCCGCGATCTACATCCAGGATTGGTATTCCTGGCGCGCCCAACCGCGCCTGCGCTTTGTGGATGGCACTGTGGTGCCGCAATGGTCGAGCCGAGGCCAATATGCGGAAGACGCCACCATCGACTGGCTCACGCCAAATGCCGATGGCAGCATGACCGCGACCTTCGGCAGCGAGGGCAATCGGCTCGAGATCTCGCCCGCCCGGGTCGATGTTTACCTCGACGGCGTCGAGTATCCGGTGACCATCACCAATGATGAAGCCCTCGCGCCGCAAGATGCGCCACCTGCCATCGAGCAGGACGGCTCCAAGGTGCTGGTCAATTTCGGTTTTGCCGGGCAGGCCGAAATCCGTGATAACCAGGTTGCCGTACAGCGCCGCTTCCTGGGCTGGGCCAATTTCCTCTATGACCCGACTTCGCCGCTCTGGGGCAATGATCTGTTCTCCACCATTGGTCTTGTTCTGAGCAGCGAGCGCGTGGTGCCCGACAAATCCAACGCGCAACTAGTGTGGGAGCAATGGCTGGGCAACAAGGCCTGGCAGCACGGCGATATCCTCGCCAAGCTCATGCAGACGCTCGTGATGGCCTTTGTGGGCACGCTGTTCGCAACGCTGGTGGCTTTCCCGCTGGCCTTCATTGCCGCGCGCAACATCACCGCAAGCCGCCCCGCCAACTGGTTCATGAAGCGGAGCTTTGATTTCCTGCGCTCCATCGACATGCTGATTTGGGCACTGTTCTTCACTCGTGGTTTCGGCCCCGGACCCATCCCGGGCATAGCAGCCATTTTCTTTACCGACACTGGCGCCCTGGGCAAGGTCTACGCTGAAGCGCTGGAAAACCTCGACGACAAGCAGCGCGAAGGCATCAAATCGGTTGGCGCGTCGCCCGCCGCGGTCAACCGCTTCGGCGTCGTGCCGCAAGTGCTGCCCGTGTTCATTTCCCAGTCGCTTTACTTCTGGGAAAGCAACACCCGGTCCGCCACCGTCATCGGTGCCGTTGGCGCGGGCGGCATCGGCCTCAAGCTGCTCGAAGCCATGGGCACCAATTCCGATTGGGACAAGGTCGCCTATATGGTGCTGCTGATCCTGCTGGTGGTTTTCCTGTTCGACAACATGTCCAACGCGATCCGTAGTCGTCTGATCGGGCCGAAGCACTAGGCTAGGCGGATGCCTCGAAGTCATCGCTTTCCGCTGGTACAAGTTCCAGCGGCCAGATGCGTCGGACCAGCCCTTGCGGATAAATGTCTGCATAAGCTGGCATCGAGGCCAGCAGCGACTCGCCTAGTGCAATCCCAAGGTCTCGCAGCGACATGCGGAAGCAGGTCAGTGTGGGGGAGAGGAACCGAGATTGGGGCGACTCGCGAAAGCCGATGACGGCGATGTCCCGGCCCGGTCGCAGCCCGGCTTCGTTGAGCCGCCGGTAGAGCCCGATGGCCATCAGCTCATAGATCAGGACCACGGCAGTCGGCCGATCGGGTAGCGCAAGCATTTCATGCGCGATCTGGTAGCCGCCCTGATCTGATGATTTGGCGCGGATCACTAGCGCCGGATCGTATTCTATCCCGTGCCGGGCCAGCGCGGCCTTGTAGCCGTCGAGAAACACGAAGCCCAGATTGATGTCGTTGCTGGGTACGCCCACTGCTATTCGGCGGTGTCCCTTGGCGACCAGCCGGTCAACCGCCCGGTTCGCCACGCCCTCGAAATCTAGATCGATCCAGGGGTGCGGTCCCTGGGTGCCGGAGCGTCCAAGCGCAATGAACGGCAGGCGCGCAGCACTGAGCAGTTCGATACGCTCGTCGCGCCTATGCGTCGCCGAGATGATGAGCCCATCCACCATCCCTCGCGCGACCATGCGTTGCAAATATTGCGTCGGGTCTTCCTCGGTGGAGCAGGGCAGCACCACAAGATCTAGATGGTGCCGGCTGAACACCGCCTGTACGCCGTCGAACACGCCAAGAAAGAAGTTGTCGCTATTGCCGGCAGTATCTGCCCCGGACTCCATCATGAAGCCGACCGCATTGGTGCTGCCTTGCCGCAAGCTCCGCCCTGCTTGATTAGGCATATAGCCCATGAGGGCAGCGGCTTCGAGCACGCGTTGGCGGGTTTGCTCGTTCACATCCGGCTTGCCATTAAGGGCTCGAGAAACGGTGCCGATCGAAATATCAAGTTCCTGAGCTAGACGCCGGATACCTCTCATGATTTCGACACCTGCTACCCCTCACATGTGCTGTCACACAGCCTTTACATGAACGCGCGTTGCCTACTTGGCAAGCCGAGCTATCCACAACCCTATTTAAACGCTCCAGAAACGTTTACGAGAGCCCGAGAACCCGAACCAGACCATGATCATGCCAGTGTCATTCTGGCAGACCACCAACGGGCAAGACATAGCCGAGCTCGGCAAGCGTTCGCTTGAGGCAATCGGCGACCGTGACATCACCATTTCCACCATTGGCATGTTCGGCAATCCGCTGGAGCACGGTGACATGGACCGCCAGACCCTGCAGGGCTGGAAGGACTGCATCGACAATGCTCATCATCTTGGCGCCACCTGCGTTGCCGGCTTCACCGGACGCATCCGTAACCAGAAGCTGACCGATTCCCTGCCGCGCTATCGCGAAGTCTGGTCTGAACTGGCCAAGCACGCGGCTGACAAGGGCATCAGGAT